>Ga0207877_10006_pt1 | contig 1011028 bp, 759 predicted proteins | sample LinPmetageLP29_FD_184046 | JGI IMG/M metagenome (GOLD analysis project Ga0207877, IMG submission 184046) | Marine viral communities from the Pacific Ocean - LP-29 (SPAdes) | ecosystem: Environmental > Aquatic > Marine > Oceanic | place: Pacific Ocean | collected 2009-08-23
CGAGGAGCCTGCCGTCGAGGAGCCTGCCGTCGAGGAGCCTGCCGTCGAGGAGCCTGCCGTCGAGGAGCCTGCCGTCGAGGAGCCTGCCGTCGAGGAGCCTGCCGTCGAGGAGCCTGCCGTCGAGGAGAAGACCGTCGAGGAGCCTGCTGTCGAGAAGGCCGAGGAGTCTGTTAAGCTTGAGGCTCCTATTGAAACGGAGGCACCTAAGGGGGAGGTCTCTGAAACACCTGCTGTCGAGGAGCCTGCCATCGAGGAGAAGACCGTCGAAAAGCCTGCTGTCGAGGAGAAGACCGAGGAGCCGGTCAAGCTTGAGGCTCCCGTTGAAACCGAGGCACCTAAGGAGGTCTCTGAAACACCTGCTGTTGAGGGACCTACTCACCAGGATGTTCCTGAGACCAAGGCGGAAGAGCCCGTTGAGACCGCTGCTCCCCAGGAAACTCTTGCGCAGGAACCCGTCGCTGAGGTTGCTGTTTCAGAGCCCGAGCCTACCGCCCAACCCTCTACCACTGAAGATACTACCGCCGAGGAGACTATTAAGACAGAGTCCAAGCCGGAGGTCCCTGTGGTGACTGAAGCCACTGAGATTTCGCAGGAGCCCGTTGTAGAAGAGTCCGTTAAGGAAGAGCCGGTCGTGGAGCAGTCTGCTGTGGAGGAATCTGTTCAGGAGGCTACCGAAGAGGGTGCCACTTCTATTGCTGCCGAGGAAGTTGTGGTTGGAAAGGAGGCGCCTGTCCCGGCTGTTGAGGGACAGCCCTCCAGTGAAGCCGTGGAGGCTGAGGCTACCCCTGCTGTTGAGCTTGATGTGTCGACGGAGGAACATGAGACTCCTGTCCAGCCGCAGGGAACAGTGCAGACCGAAGAGATCCCTGTCACAAAGGAAGAAGAAACCGTTGTCGAGGCTCCTGTATCTGAACAGGAGCCCGAGAAGCAGGAGCCCGTTGCTGTTGAAGAGACTCCCGCTGCGCCTGCTTCCGCCGAAGAATTCTCTGCTTTCAGAGAGTTGATGAACGCTCCTCGCGAAGAGCCACAGGAAGATTCCGCCAAGGACAGTGTTCTGACTCCCGAGGTGATTGGCGCCGGAGCTGCCGGTGTCGCAGCCGGAGTTGCTGCTGTTGGTGTGGCCTCTGCGCTGCACACAGAGCCTGAATCTACTCCGGTCCCTGAAGCTGTAAAGGAGTCTACCGTCCCCAGCACCGAAGATGAACCTGCGGGAGCCAAGGAAGAGACCAAGGCTCCGGTAGAGTCGCAGCCCGATGAGAGTAAGCTGCAGCCCTACTCTGTTCCGACCAACAACGTGTCGGTTCCCTCGTTCGAAGCTGATCCGGTTCTTGCAGCGCTCGCTGGTGATCGTGAAGCCCTTCTCAGCAAGCTGAACCAGCCTTCTACTGATCAGCTGGCCACCATGGCCAGTGAACAATCCCAGCCCTCCGCTGCTGCCAAGCAACCCGAGGTTGAAAGCGAGGAGCCCGCCCAAAAGACAAACGAAGCTCCTACCCAACCCGCCGGGGAACTCGCAGCTACCGACAATAATGATGGAGAGGATGCTCGCCCAACGAGCCAGAACCGGTCAGTGGCTGCTGTTTCTCTGAATAGTGCACCTGACAACTGGCTCAAGGCGTTCCTACGCACTGTGTTTGTGGGATTCTTTCAAACTATCCTTGCTCCCTTCCGCCGAAAGGACCGCGAGTAAGATGGTGACTGGAAGTCCCCTCTTCGTTGATGCTGCACATGGAGCGATGTCAGGATCGCTGAGATAGATGCACGTCGAACCGCAGTACTAACGATCGATTTATCAGGGCCCTGTTTTGGATTGCCATTGCCGCGGTTCCTCTTCTTGCGATCTTCTGGCGCGCGTTGACTGGCTGATCCTACCTCAGGTTTTACCTGCAGTAAGGAAATTTTGATTAAAACCCCGAAGCAAAGTTGTCAGAATGTTCTTTTGCGCTTGATTCCCCTGTATTGATTACATTTCCTTTTTGTGTCTCTCTGATTTTGTTCTTTATTGCGCTTGTGTCTCCAATAGGAGGCTTCTAACTTTTCCTTATTTCCTTGAAGTTTTATGATTTCCATTTGTTGTCTCGCATATTGGTGAGCTTAGCCAGTCCCGGAATAGAATCGTGACATGGTATAGCGTCTCCAGTGCCAGGTGTGTAACCAGCCTTTTACGATGAACTTAATGAATTGGATGAACTCTCAACTGTCTGTGATTCTGCATTCTTTACGTGTACTGATCTCGACGTCCTTCCCATGAGTGCTAGGAACATCCCACGTGGAGAGACTTGATATTCTTCCATCGTTTACCTCCACACTCTGCATCTCTCTCGTCGTTACCTCCACGCTTTACATATCTTCCATCACTAGCTCCACGCTCTACATCTCTTGCCATGTTTGGACCATTTCCCTCGTGCATTGTCCCTCCGACGTATGAGCAGTCGAGCCCGATGAAGACGCCTGAACGCAGCAATGTTCGAAGTTCGTCGGACACTCCCATTACTAGCCCACTGACAAACCCTCACTCTCCTGCCCCTCCTCCTGCTTTCCCACCATTCGTTCTACCCGTTTCTGCGCTTGAAGCGGGTTCACCACCCATGATACCTGGCAACGCATTTTCTGTGATTGCTCGGCGGGAGTGGGAGGAATACCAAGCCTCAAAAAGTAATCTTGGTAAGTACCGGAGCCGTCACCTCACCAGTGGATGCGTGATACACAATGCTTCAGAGGACTAACAAGTTTGATTGCATAGGTAGCTCAACTGCAAGCGTCCCGAATGAGAGCTGTCCTGGCATCCGCCGCAAGGTCTCATGTCTCGATTACGACGAGGAACTCGCGCTGCCTATGCCGAAGCCGAGAAGGGAGAGTGCTGATACACCGTCTCGGCCCACTGGGGAGGAGAATGTGAGACCTGGTCTTCTGAAGGATCGCTCCGTGACAGATCCGACTTTCGCGAACAGCCCTTTTCACTCAGAGCCATCGACCTCGGATGACATCAAGAAAAGATCCAAACTGGCTCTCATCAAGTCTAAGCTGAGCTTCAAAGATCTGCGCAAGGAGGCTTCCGCCGAGGATATTTCCAAGAGGAATATCTCTCACCCTATGCCCCAGGTACCTGATATGCCGGCTCTGCCGTCTAGTGAAAGCTCCAAGAGAACCTTTCGTTGCGCTGCCTCCCCTGGTACCCTTTCCTCATTTGCGCAAAGCAACTTCAATCTCAAGGCAAAGCTGAAGCCGATCGACCAAGGCAAGGTGTCTGGAGCCGCGTCTCAGGCCGACACTGCGCCGAGTATTGAGCTGTCTCCTTCCGAAACCTATACCGATGCGCAGGGCATGGTACTGGTAGCTCCACCCAAAAGCCCAAGCCGCCGCGTTTGCAGTGCTGGGAGCCAGTCTTCTTCCTATACTCAGGATAGCAGCAAGGGCAAATTGGACGCAGAGTACAGAGCAGGCGTCAATGATCCCATTGGAAAGCGTCAACTGAATCTTAATATCTCGCGTACCAGTATGGACATTGCCGAGAAGACGCGCACCTCATACGAGGCTCCCAGATACCCGGTGACGAAGGACTCGCCTCCCCTGCCGAGCGACCTTCTTGAGGGGTCGGGTAAGGCCAAGTACCTGCCACAAGAGTGGCTCATGCGAGACTCTGCTGCCTCTATCCCACCCAAGCCGAATCGTCCTGCACCAACTGCTTACAAAGACGGCGAGCCCCCTGTTACCACTATTCCTGATTACCTGCCGTCCTTCAAGGAGCGTCTGGATAAGGCAGGCATCCCCATGGACGGGCTTGCTTCCCCGAACCACAGCATTCCCGTGCAATTGGATGACCTCGTCGACATGGTTCGCGCAATTCAGAAAAAGACTGATACTGGTGTGAACAACGTTACTAGGAAGCTGGACGATCTCTCTCGCTGGATTGGTGATCAGCTCCAGAGCCAGGTGGATTCTATCTCCGACCTGGCGCGCACCAAAGCCGAGCTGAACAACAAGCAGTTCGATATCTCCAGGGAGATGATGAAGTTCCAAATGGATGTTCGCCTTGAGATCGGTGTCATGGAGCGACGACTCAACACCTTCGAGATGAAAGTTATGGACGAGGTGCAGGCGGAGATTCGAGCTTTGGGCCGCTCGTATGCGGATCTGAATCGCAGGACCGAGAGCCTTACCGAAAGGCTCACGTCTGGTGATCTTCAAAAGCACATTGAATGCCAACATCGGAAGACCGATGAGATCCGGAGAGAGGTCGCCTATCTGAAGGCCCAGGATGACAAAGTCAACCTCGATGAGACTCAGAGGGAGCAAATCATTCGAATTGTGAAGGCTCAGATGGAGTCCGCCAAAGACGCACCTCTTACCTTCACCCCGAGCCAAATTGAGCTATTGGCCGAACTTACCTTGAAGAAAGTTGAACTGAAAACTTCGGTGGCCCGGAAGACGGCCAATCTGACCCCGTCGATGGAAGTGCGCCGCTGCAGTGAATCGACCATCTGCAGCGCCCCAGCATTGATCCATGATGTTGATCTTGATCGTGCTCTACCTCTGCCACCTACACTGGCTTTCACTGACAACTCACTTCCCGCCCTCCCTCGAGTATCTTCGGCGCAGGAGCCCAAGGCTCGCGGCACGCTCCCACGAAGCATATCCATGACCAAGAAAGGATTCATGACTGGTGTGAAAGACGCAATGACTAACGCTTCTTCTCCCAAAGAGGAGTCCCCGGAGAAGATCAATCTCAACGAAGGGAAAAAATGGTCTGTCTTCGGATTTCGCAGCCGCCGCGATGGCCACGACAGCCCCGCCAAGGCGGGCAAGCGCTCCCGATCTTTCATGCGTCGTCCTGAGGGTACCCTGCCTCTCGATACTGGCAGGTCGCGATCATCAACTCCCACTCCGTCCATTCCTTCTATTGTGCGGGATATTCCCAAGCCCGCTCAGAAGGGCAACACTCAGAGTACCATCCACCCGGCGCTCCGTGTCGCTACTCTTCAGAACGTGGTAGACAGTGATGAGGTTCTGCCTTTGCAGGATAGCAGCCAGCCAGCTGTGTCTGCTCAGCCTCATTTGGGTTATCCGGTCGAGCTAAGCCAGTCTACCCATGACTCATTCCCTTCCACCTACACAGCCTCCACGTCCTTTGACGAAGCCCATTTTCAGTCTGCTACTGGCAGCCCCAACCCAGCCATGCAGGAGAATCAATATCTGAAGCCTACTGCTGGCAGCCCAGCTGAGCATAGCCTGAAGATGCCCCTGCTTAGCGATACTGACCATGGCTGGGAGCAAGAGTCTGTGCCTGGGTACCGATCTAACGACACACTGAACTAGGTATTTCTGGTCACACTCCTTTGGACATCTCATTTCATTTCTCGTACTTGAACTATTCCGGTAGCTCAAGTGGAAACTTGAGGTTAAGTGTGCTTGAAGCAGTGTGGCTTTTACAGGCATTGTCGATTCAATGCGGAGTTTGCGGTAGACTCATGTCTCATGTGGTAGAAGGCGCTCGATGGGACACGGATATCCATGGGGAGTTCGGTGGCTTGGCGATGGAGGATTTATGATGGACATAATGGAGATATTCTTAGCAATGGCCTATGTGCCAAAAGTCCAGATATGAGTGAATGCGCTTTTCAAGCAGACAACCTGTTACCCGTGCCTGAAGCCTTGGATCTCTGCAACGAAGTTCAAAGGTTTCAGATTGCGAGCATTTGTAACGATAAAGAAGTGCCCCCGGGAAACAGATATCCTCCTACGTCAGCTTCTTACCCCCCATCTTCACCAATATTTACGAATATAAAGCTCCATTGCCTAAGTGTAGGGATATCTTGAAGTAGTGTTAAAAATGAGGAATTGTTCGATTTGAAAGCTGTAAATAAGATAGGCAATACACATGGAGTGATGGATATGAAGTTCCAAGGTTGTTCACCGAGAACTAGGTGAAATAAACATAAAGCTCTATAGGTATATGAAAGCAGTAACTGGTATCGACACGTACATACAAAACCGGGCCACTTTTAGTATAGACATCTATGCACAAAGACATGGCTACTTCGAATCATTCATCATCTTCTCAATACCAACAGCTGCATCTCGCACCTGCGGGCAGTAATGCATGCGCAGCAGCTCGCCTTCCCACACCGAGCCTGCAAAAACGTTCGTGCTTTCGATATCATTCGCGTACGCGTTGAACACACCATCACCTTTACGTTCGTCAGTGTGCCACAGTGACGAGATACGGCGTTGGTTGTGCTTTGCGAGCTGATTCATAAGCGACAGGGTCGCGATCGCGGACTTCTCGGGCAGTTGGAGCGAGATTGTCATCAGACGCTTGGCGAAAGTGGCCATGCGGATCGGTGGTGGCATACCGTGCGCGCGCGAGAGGAGAGATGACTGGAGACAGCGGAGGAGCAGGACCATGGGGGTCTGGAAGTTGACCTTGTTTCTTGATCGCATGCGAGACTGGGTGTCTTCTCCGGGGGCATTGGGGTCTGGGAGGCGCAGGGAGGTATTGGGGTTGAACTCGACGTCGGGGTTGATGGAGAGCGAGTAGAGGGATCGGTAGAGGTGTTTGATGAAGAAGCTGAGGTCAAGATGGAGAGTTGCTGCGGCCTTACTGGTGTCCTGTCCCTCTAGCAGGGCAAAGGCAGTAATCGTGCACAGTAGGGTCTCGCGGCGCGCATCACGAGCTTTGCTTTCCGATGCAGGAGCACGCTCTTCGTCCTCGTCCTCTTCCTCTTCTTGGTCTTCAGCACCTTCCCCAAGTTCGTCACGCTCGGCATGGCCGATGAGATCCTTCATAGCTTCCAGCAGATCACCGAAGAAGTCCTGGTTGATCAGACGAGCATACTTGGCCAGGCCTTCAAGGACGGGTCCCATGAGGTGGGGAATGCGCGCCTTGAGAATGCGGAAATAGATACCAAAGACAAGCTTCAAGGTCTCTGCCTGGTTCTTGTCTCGCTCTTCATGAGACACAATTGCATCTGCCTGCTTCATATCCTTCTCGACAAGCTTACGCTCCTTCTGTACCTTCCGCTCACGCTTCGTGCGGAATTCCCGCTTCTGTTTCTGCTTCTTGCCGTGAGGCTGATCATCCTCGGGTTCTCGGTCCACGCGGTCTCGGGAGGCCTTCATATTTAACTCGCCAAGTAGACGCAGATGAAGGAAGGTATCCAAGACGCTCTCATTGATATTGAACTCCCTGGCTTTCATCATCTTTGCGAGCAAGCGGACAGCTTCGAGAGAAACGACACCATCATTGTCCTTCGCAAAAATATCCTCCATAGTCTCGCGACACTTAATTTGGTCCGCATCCACCATCTTCCTTGCGAGGCGGTTCACGATGATCTTGAGCAGGTCGTTGCGGAAATTGAAATGCGGTACAGCTTGAAGCATGCTACAGGCGCAATTAATGGCGATACTCTTCAGCCCAGGATCGACGTAGACGAATCTGCCAGGCTTGGTGATAGCAGACAGCTTCTGGACGTAGTTTCGATAACTGGACACAAGAGACTGCTCAAAATCGCGCAACTTCCGCACCTCCTTTGAAACCTTCGCGGTCTTGTCCTCCTCGCTAAGAGGGCGAATTCGGTAGCCGGGGATGACATCCTTGAAGATAGCAGCTTGAGCCGCCAGAGCGAGCTTCTTGACAGTGATCGGCGAGTTTTTCTTCTCCACCATCTCAGCCATTGTCTTGAACAGGGCGATGTGCTCTTCGGGGTCCTCATTGATCATTGTAGCAATTCGGGCAAGATCCTCCTTTGCCTGAAGAATCTGCACCTTGACCGGAATTTTGGGTTTCTTCTCTTCGACCACCTCCTCGCCCTCGTCGGAATCTTCGTCTTCCCCGTCATCGTCCGTGCCCAGGAAGCTGTCAGTTTCTTCCGCTGCCTCTTCAGCTTCTTCGGGCTCTTCAAAAGCTTCAACAACTCCCTCGGATGTTTTGATTGGCAATCGGGTACGCTCGTTGGCTTTCTTGTTCACTTTTCGCGGGCGGCGTTCATAGTCCATTTCGACATCCCATTCGTCGTCGCGGTTGTAGGAATTGTCCTTGCTGCGAGAGGCAACACTCTCCTCATTGGCAGGAGGGCTCAGGCGCCTCCTTTTCGCACTCGAGTCACGCGCCATTATGTTGTTATCGGTGTTGTGAGTATCGGAGACTGAAGGGTCTGCGGCGAATAGGCGGTCCAACTTTTTCCCTTACCGCCTGGGCACCGAGACTTTTTTTCTGCCAGCGCTATGTATCGCATGTTAAGTCACGTGTTGATAGGTGTCATGTGATCTGTTATCAGCCAGGAAAAAAATGGCGTCTATCAGCCAGCTTTGCCTGCTAACAACGACATCAACGACTCACGATGCGCCAACTCACTGAAGAAGAGACCAAGGCTTTATTTTCAAAGCTTGCTCACTACACAGGGCGTTCTTTGAACAGCTTAATTGCCCCCACCGATGGCGGACAACAGATGGTCTTCCGTCTGCAAGGAAGTCGGGTAAGATCCTGCCACAATGCACAATGGCCCCATGGAATACTCTAAGTGCTAACAAATGGCTCTTAGGTGTACTACATGCCCCTAGCCATTGCAAATCTAGCGACCGCAATTCCCCGCGACAACCTCCTGTCGGCTGGCACCCAGATGGGCAAATTCACAAAGACCGGAAAGTTCAGGCTCAACTTGACCTGCCTGGATGTGATCGCACCCCATGCGAGATATAAGGTACTTTTTGTGCGCTTGCTGAAGCTTGACACCTGCTGACTTTTGACAGCTGTGGATCAAACCCAATGGTGAAATGCCTTTCCTCTATGGAGGTAACGTTGTGAAGGCGCATGTCGGTAGATGGTCCGAGGACTGCCCTGAGCACAGTGGTGTCATTGTGTATAGTCAGGATGACACTCCCCTCGGCTTCGGAGGTAGGAACCCCCGGTCACTTGGGTCTGGTAATATGCTAAAGTACGACAGTGTCGGCGCGATCAACCCAGGAAGCCAAGAAGCTGGATCCTACGGGTATTGTGCTCTTCAGACAAGCAGACGTTGGAGAGTATCTCCGTGAGGTGAGTCAATCCCATTTCCGATGGACTACGGTCTGTACAAAGTATGGGTCTTAACATTCAACAGGAGGATACGATGTTCACCACCTAAGGATGAGCCAAGAGCCTTGCATGTCCGCATACTCGATCAAGGATGGGAGTTAATGGAGTCGTTTCTGTCACATAAAAAGTCTTGCTTTGCAGTCAAATACCATCAATCTCAACAATATATACTCCATACTATGCCATGATGCACATAAAGCCCTATTGGTAGCAAATATTTAGCCAATCCATAACCTTTGCTCGCCCGCATGATCATAAAATTTTCTAGTTAGGTGTTTCATCAATAGCATCAAAATAATGACCAAGAAGATCGCTACTATGAAGTCTACTTAATCTCTCTAGTTATAACTAGTCGACTAGTTAGTTATGTGGCCTGAGGCATGAAATGGCTGAGTAAGCATATGATAACTGCGGGCGGTGATCAGTTGCAATGGATCATCGGCGGGGATAATCTCCGATAATCCCATCGCTATTGTTCAAATTCAAAAGTTGCATGCCATAAAAAGGCCCGTCACATCCAAATAGTGTCAAGGTCCTCACCTGGGCAGAATTCATATCTTCATTCCCACCTACTCACCTCACCTCACCTCACCGCCTCGACCGACATCACGGGAAATCAATATCAAACTCCATCATGCCGGCCTATACCGCGGCACAGAAGGATGCCATTGATCATTTCGTGGATATGACTGGCGCCCACCGGACTACAGCTTCAAAGGTATGTGTTGTTTGTATTTCCGCACGTGATGCCATGTTTGGCGGGGTATATTCCTGTTCATTAAGCCCTGGACTAACGACCTGCTATAGTACCTCAAGCTAACTAGCTGGAACATTGAGCGAGCAGTTGACAAGTAAGTTCCACGATCTTCTTTTCATGATCTTCACATTTGCACCGCTTTGGTCTATACGGTCCGCCCTCTTTCAGTCATGATACTTGTTTGATGCCCCTTCCCCCGCCGTCGTCCCCCCGGACATAACAGCCATCGTGGATCGCGGCGACTATAGTTGTCTCGAACACCCAGTCAAAACTATGATGCTCAGGGAGAGAGCGCTAATCATCTCATTTAACCGCTTTAGTTTCTTCGGAAATGATGGCCCCAGCCCCAACCCCAACTTGTCAAGCAAGTCACTTACCACCATCTTTAACAAATACCGAGGTAATGCATCTCATACTTTACATTGCAGATACATATTAACCCGCCACAGATGACCCGCAAGACAATCCAGATGGCATCGGAATCGAGGGTGCCATGAAATTCCTCGGCAACATTCAAGTGCAGCTCGACGAGGTTGCCTGTCTCGGAGTCTTCGAAATGTGCCAATCCCCCTCAATGGGCGAGTTTACTCGTGAAGGATTCATTCATGGATGGAGAGACGCCGGGTAAGTTATTCTCATCCCAGCCCTTCCTTACATGTCACTGTATATTAATCCCACATCAGCTGCGACAACGAGAACCGCATGAAGGAATACATCACGTATCTCCGCGGCCATATCCCCAGTGACGCCGACCACTTCCGGCGCGTGTACCGCTTCGCATTCCCGCTCTCCCGAATGCAGGGCCAGCGTAACCTCCAGTATGAGATCGCTGCCGACCAGTGGAAGCTCTTCTTTACTCCCGACCATGGTGGTGTGTCGTGGAACACGGCCCGCACCCCGTGGCTCAACTGGTGGCTCGAGTTTCTGGAGGCGCGTGGCAAGAAGCCTGTTAACAAGGACCTGTGGGAGCAGGTTGAGGTGTTTATGCGCAAGACTCACGAAGATGAGGAACTCGGGTGGTGGAGTCCTGATGGTGCTTGGCCTGGAGCGCTGGATGAGTTTGCGGAGTATGTAAAGGAGAGAAGAAGCAAGGGTTCGGAGATGGAGATTGAGTAAACTTTATCTCTCATGGGGAGATTCGCTGGATGGTCTGGGATTGATGTTTACCAGTGGGTATAGCCATACAAGCTCCACACTTTTAGGATTTCATGGAGATGCCATGTAAGGCACTAGCTGTGTTCCTGCAAGCCTGCCTTCTCTACCAGATAGGAAGTATCAAAGCATATGTGTACTCATCTCCAGGATTCAAATTCAAAATAGTATATTGAGAAGGCCATTCGTCGTAAGATTGAAGATAACATCAAGGGAGAAAGATATCTGGTCTGGTGCATACCAAGATGCGGATGTGTACAGGTTCAAACACCGGGAAGAAAAGACATGAGATACAAAAGGAAGGGTAATTAAATAGCTGCAAATGGGATGAAATGTCGTGTCATATGTGCGAGGCATGTATCCGCGCAGCCCATTTGCAAGCTGCGACTGAGACCACTCAAGGGTAATCGCGCTTCTCGTACTCCCCACTGCGACGCTGGTCGTAGCGCTTGCGGAGAGCTTCGAGGCGCTTCTTCTTGGTGTGGGTGTTGACATAGGTGCCAATGAAGAAACCGATGATGTTGAAGAAGGGCACCCAGGTGTGCTCGGGCAGGAACTTCTGGGCAAAGGCCAGGGCCAGAGGGGAGGTGATCCAGCTGACCTTCATGACGGGCATGAAGCCAGCCTTGACGGTGGCGCGAACCTGGTGGAAGGTGCGCGCACCGGCGATGACGGCCATCGAAGAAAGGTAGACGGCGTTCTGGATGGGGGAGATCTACCAATGCGGGTATCTGATTAGCATTGTCGCATCTGGTCGGGTTTCCACGTGGAAAGTACATACGATCAAGTTGCTGACAAGAATCTGCAAGATTTTAGCCTTCAGGCTGGTGCGACCAGCGAAGATCTTCTGAAGAATGCCGATAAGGACGTGGCCCAGCGGGGCGGCAACGAACATGCCGTAGAGCGACATCTTGGGGATGCGCGAGCTGAAGTAGTGGCCGTGCTTGCCGACATCGTGGGCGAGCCACGAGGCGAGGAGTTCTTGAAAACCAGAGAGCACACCAGAGGTGAGCATCTTAGTGCGCAGCGGGTTCTGCTGTAGCTGGCGGAGATAGGCCTGCGACGATCCATTCCTGAGATCAGCGACAGCGTTCATTGAAGACACCGGAGATTTTAACCACTCCTACATACCGCGAGATACCCAGTATGGGTCTTTCCACCGGTCAATCGCTCACCGACGCGATGCGCCAGATCCTCTGGCTTGCCGCCGGCGTCGGCAACCGCGCGGATGGTCTCCTCCTTGAACTTGACGGACATGATAAATTGGGAGATGCAGGAAGGTGATGAGGATCGGATTAGAGGTTCCGGAGCCGCCTGTGGACAAGAAAGCGGTCAATGGAGAGACACGATGATAAGGCAACGTATCGGGGAAATAAAACAGGACAAAACAGAATAGAACAGGGGGATTTGATGTTTGTTGACAAGTTGAGGGGGCTGGGACGGGTAACCGAGGCCCGCAAGGCTGGGCCAATCTTGGGCGTTGGCAACGTACCTACCTGTTCTTGTGAGGGGGACCGTGCCACAGGAATTTCTTAAGTTTACAATAAAAAACTGGGGTAGAACCAATATATGAAGGGTGGTCCTCAAATCGGCAGATGAAATGGGGCAGACCCGGCGAGATCCATTGGGCGGAGGTCGTCGGAGATCGGGGAGTTCCGACGGCTACGCAAATTCCACTTTTGCTGGTACAGCACGTACTTAGTCGGTAGCTAACTAGTTAGGGCTCGGCAACTATCAACAGTTTCAATAGAGTATCATAACTGCTATGTTTTACTGCAAAGAATATCTTCGGTACGGAGTATACTTGTACATTTCCGTGTTTCTAAGGTTCAATTCTTTACTTCCACGGCTCTATTCTTATTTGTTAAAACCAACTATCTGGCTCTACTACCTATCTTATTCATACCGGGCATTGCACTTACCTAGGTATTTTATATATGGTTCCTCCTGCTCTTGATTGTGTCGGCATTCATTCAATGCATGAAGCCGCACAGAGTAGAGCCGGTATAAAGAGGGTCTCTTAACAGAGACCGCCACAAAAACCAATGCTTTTTGCTTTCGCTGCGACAATCGGGCAATATCAAACTAGTCTTATAGACTCACAAAGCAGTCATGGATGACTTACAGAGTCTCACTCACCCAGTTGACACGCTCCTAGAAAGTAGATAGATGGCCAGTAGGTAGGATTGGCAATCGCTGTGAAGTCGAGTCATCTTGCTTATGAAATGTATGCATCGCGGATTTTGCAGTCACGTAGCATAGTCGACTTAAATCACGTAGACTTCCTTGGGAGTAGGCCAACGCATCTTGACGACGTGAGAGAAGCCATTTTGTGGTCGCTTAGTCGTCGCTCGGCGGGCTGGTGGTATGACTTGTTGACGTTTATCCTCACTTCGTCCCCTTCCCCCCACGCACCTCATCCCCTTCCACCCACGCACAACATACCCATCCACCCACGCACAACATACCCATCCATGCTCTTTTGCTCCCAATATTCTCGAGATCTTTGTCAATCGCATCTAACATCATCTCTGTACCACTGAGGCATTGTTCCAACCATCTGGGATGTCTTCCCAGCCTCCGGAAGAGTATGAGCTGGCGGAGTTTCCAAGGCGGGCTGCCGCCGGCGACCTCACTTCGCCTGCACCCCATCTCACTGACCCCAGGCCTCGCTTTTCTCGATGTAAGTCTTCCGCTACTGTGCCAGACAGTCATGTCCTCGAGTCCCAACGTTTGATGAAGACTGGCGTGATCCCAACTTCTGACGAGAGCTCCACAGTCCACCGCGTCGCAATAAAACCTGTAGAATCCGAGCTGGATTCAGACGCCGAGCTGGAATTCATAAAGATTCACAGGGAAGCTGAGGATGAGCCAGGTAAGACCTGTCATGTACCGAGTAGTCGGCCTTGGAGTATTGACAGATTCATCAGATCAACCAGATACCCACAATGCGGAGCATGAATGTCTGCCAGCATATCTGGATGCAGCATCTGGCAGCAACGAAGAGCCTGCAACACCCTCGGCCTCGGGGGTTGCTGATACAGCATCTGGCAGCAACGAAGAGCCTGCAGCGCCCTGGACCCAGACAGTGACGCATATTCGCAGTACCATAGCTAAGGTATTCACCTCGGGGATTGCTAGTCCAGCATCTGGCAGCAACGAAGAGCCTGCAATGCCCTCGACTTCGGGGGTTGCTGATACAGCATCTGCCAGCAACGAAGAGCCTGCAATGCCCTCGACCTCGGGGATTGCTGATCCAGCATCTGGCAGCAGCGAAGAGCCTGCAACGTCCTCAACCTCGGGGGTTGCTAATCCAGAATCTGGCTGCAACGAAGAGCCTGCAACGTCCTCGACCTCGGAAGTTGTGTGGATTGAGAGGAGTAAGCCCTCGAGACCTGATATGCGTGATATGCGTGTATCGATACGTGACTTTGCTGAGAACAGGGTGGATATATGGGAAGCCCCAACACGGGGAATCGATAAGTCGAGCGAAGAGGGTTCGTCTTCTGGTCGCCATAACCCGCCTGCAAGTAGCTCGTCGGAGAACGAGAGTCCCGAGGCATTGATCACAGAAGACGTCGTTGATCTTGCCGCGAATGACCAAAGCGAGGGGAACTCGGTATCTGATGATTACGCCCAATCGGGCAATATCCAGGCTTCAAGTGCTTCGTCAGAAGAAGACAGAGTCACCTTCGCCCATATTGACGATATCTCTGAAGGCGTCCTGGAGGAAATCGATGAGTACTTCTCAGACAGCAGCTCAGACACTTACGTCGACGACGATTTCGGAGACGACGAAGAGCAGGCAGACATAGACTCCTCTGATGATGAACTACCACCTCATCACACAATAATTCTCATCACCAGTCCCCCCTCGCCAGAACGCTTTCACCTCACTTCTCTCCCCCGCAGTCCTACCTGTCATTCCTTCCCACAAACCTCATTTTCATCCACCGTGGATGAGTCCGAAGAACGACCCGCAGAAACTCCCATCTGTGATCCTCCATACCATCTTTTACATTTCGACTCAGGAGTTTACTACGGTGATCCCATCCTGCGATACCCACGCATCTCAACTACACTGTCAGGCACGATGCCTCAGTCACGCCCACGCCTACCACCCGGTCTGACTGACACTCCCGAGGTGATCCGTCACCAACGCTACCAGGCTCGTCCTGGTAGATGCAATCACGACTCGGTCCTGCGATTCTGGATAGACGAGTCGGCCCCAGGCCACGTCTGCGATAGCTGTGGTAGCTCCGCTCGATTCTTATGGGCCTGCAATGCTGACACGCCTGACTGGTCAAATGTTCCTTCGCAAACTGAGGAGCCCTCACAACCCACGGGCCCCGATACCAGCATCCTGGCAGAGTGGATGCAAAAGGCCATTGCTAAGGGGGAGTACACCCCCGAGCAGGTGCAGAAGCTCGTGGACCAAAAGAAGCAGGTCTTCAAATGCGCTGCGGAAGACCGCGCCGCGCAAGCCCGCGGAGAGCGAGTTTCGACAGCGGAAGAAGAGACTACGGATGAGGCATTTTTCGTACGCAGAAACAATCCAGAAGTTCCAGCCGTGCCGGAAGATCCTTCCAATGGTGGTCCTTGCAGGGCAATGCTCTGTGTACAATGTCATGTGAATTTCGTCGACCGCGCGTTCGGCCACATCAACCAAGTGGCCAACGAACCATACGCTGAACCGCCCACCATCCCCGAGTACCTGAACCGTCCGATCTCCGACGCCGCCACCTTGAGGGAGATGCGCCCGTCGCACTGGGTGCGCGGGTACAACTTCGGCCTCTGGTGGCAGGAGAACAGGTACGCGTCGGGCCAAGGTATGGACGCAGTGCTCCACCTGGCCCTTGACCGGGGTTTGAGTGAAAACCAGTTCAAACTCATCTCTTGGTGGGTTTACTGGCAGGGCCGGTCCCAGCACGAAGTGAGCGGCCGGACAAGATGGCTGGAGGCACGTTCCTCCGAACAAATGTCATCTTTCAGTCAGTCTATCGCTGACTCTCGCTTCATTATTCCCCGATCGGGTGAGCGAAGCCGCACTGAAGTGGCTAGGGTCCTGGACCCTATGCTTTCCATCAGTCGGCATCCGATCTGGGAAGAGGATGAGAGTCAGGAAGGACCGGTGACCACCCCTGACTGGGAATACTCCCTGGGCCACCGCTGGCAGGCATTAAGCCAGCGGGAGCACAGGGAGCTAACGCGGCTTTTCATCGAGCAGCGAGACGCGCTGGCCCGCCAGCGTGTCTCGACCAACTGCTCCGCCGCTCCCAGTCAGTAAGGTCATCGGGTCTTCCCAGGAACCACCCCAAGACACCGACCCAAGAGCAGGAGTGAGGGTGAGGGTCAGGTTGAGGGTGAGGTAAGAGTAAGGTGGAGAAGTGGTTCCTGGCGATGACTGGGTGACGGGCGGAAGGATGGCAAGGGGCATGCCATGCACGACAACGACAGTGCTGAGAAGAGCAGCGCAGGAGAATCCAAGAAAGCACCATGAAAAGGTGTGGACCCGCACGGAGCGAGTGAGGAAGGTGTAACCCAGGTTTCCGAACCTCGGCCCTTCTGCTCCATCTGCGCGATATCCGTGATAGGCGCCGGTGCTTTTGGCCCTTTACGTTTTTTCTCCTTGCCGATGATCTCGAGGGTCTGGACTCTCTCATCACCTCTCTCAGCACAACATGGCAGAACCTGAGCACATTCCTGATGCCTCGAAGGCTGACGAACACGAGCATGCGGGGGAAGGCCGGATAGCCGCGGGGAAAGCAGCAACGCGGCAACGATTGCTGGCGGCTTTGACGGCGAGTGATACGACGATACGACGGTTAGATCTGTATGGACTACCCTTTTTTTCCCTCTCCCTGCAGTTGACGGTTCAATACTGTGGCTGCACCTCCTAAAATTCATTTGAGCATCCGCTGACCGACTCTGCGGACTTTTGTCTTCGGCCGCCGGCCAAGAACGAGTGTTGGCGACAGTCAGCTATGTCGCCTCCATTTTACATCACCTGTGCGCGTCGGCGCCATGGATCGCATTACAAACACGACTTTCTCTTCTCGCACGACTGAAGGGCCGAGCTGCATCGCAGCCTGTGAAACCCGCCTCGGCGGGATCGAGATCGAAATTCGCTGCCCTTTCTTCGCTCGCCTCGGAGACACGATACAACCTACGCCTCTTTGGCCTCATTTCTCTCTGGGCCTGGGGATCTGACACTCTCAGATCGCCTCCCGCCGACCCGATTATCCGCACACTGACCATCCTACAAGTCATCTCCAACGTGATCTACCAAATCCTGGAGAATGTGGCACACCTTGCACGCAAAGGCGTTATCTCGAGGAAGTTTGTCGACAAGCACGGAGGTCCCGCCAAATGGGAGATCTGGAGTACACGCGGCTGGTTCGGACACATCTTCTTTCAATTCTTCGTTCTCTGGCGCCAACACGTGCTGCGAAAAAGACGTGTGGCAGCACAGCGTGCGGTAGCGGGAATCACCGAGACGAAGGAAACCAATGATGAGGATGCTGAAGCTCTGCGCTTGGAAATTCGCTCATGGCGCAAGAGTCTTGTCAACAACATATTCTGGGCTCCTTTGTGTCTTCACTGGTGTTTCGAGAAGGGCATTGGTGTTCCTGACCACCTTGTTGGGATTATCAGTCTCGGGGCTAACATTTGGGGTGTATGCGACTCCTGGGCGGCCACGGCAAAGGCATAACCTCTGTCCTTTCTATTCTTATCCCAACATTACTTTCCATTCTGTCTGAATATACCATTCTTCTTTCTTTGAAACTACCCAAAATATCACTATTCAAAATACTGAATACTAGACTAAATGTAAAATATCGTCGTAGGTAGCAGGGGCATCTGCGCTCGATTCAATCGGGATCGGGTTCGTGTCGCGTTTTGAAATGCGCATAGCCGCTGGAGCTCACCTGGACCCCGCCAACTTTCAAAGAACTTCAATTTATGAAGGTATCTCGCTCATACGGAACCAGAAACACCCAAAAAGTCTACGCAGTAAGTGGTACACACGTTTTGAGATGTACTATATTCAAACTAGTCATTAGAAGCTTCCAAGGTTGCCGCGCTTTCTCTCTACAACCCTCGCCAAATCCTCAACCTGACGCAAGATGCCCTACAACGTATACACAATCGAATCCTTAGGCAACGGCGAACGCAACCACAAAGCAATCTACATCGAAACCAACCCAATCGCAACATCACAATCCGTCAAAGGAAACCTATACCACGTCACCGGAACAATCCTCAAAGGAATGCCTACGACCCCTGAAGCACAACAGATCCAGAACTGCTACCGGAGTACATCCAAGGCACAAAGAAACAAATTGCGACCATCGCCGAAGACGACCTAACCAGGTTCGAAACCGAATGCTGTTTGACTGTCTCTCCGCCAAAAGCTCAGGTTACGCTCAGCGGCAAGAAACTGTTTCCCCAGACATCGCTTTATCGGTGTCGAGAATGGATCGCGGATGTGGAGAAGGTGGCTGTCGAGAAGGGTATTTTCACGCCATACGGTAACTCTGGGGCCGTTGCTGATGGGACGAGTCTTACATGAGATCGCGAAGTTCGAGATGCCCAGATGGATGTCAGTGGGTTTTTTTTTGGCTGTCGACTTGCCGTATTTGGGTTTTCTCTTTTGGTTCATGTCCTGATTCTTTTCTTTGCCGTGTGGAAAAAGCCCTCCTGTCGAATGCCCAGGTGAACACTTCGATCTTAAGGTTACTATGGGAGGAGCCTCTGGAGTTGCACCATATACCAGCTGGGTATCAGTGGATGTGAAGATGTGATGCGAGGGTAGCCCTTTATCGATGAACACTGGTATGAAAAGCGAGTTTCTTTGAGTCGTATTGACTATTTGGGAAACTCTCTTCATTCATCTTCCAGCCACAAAGAGATGTGACCGATGATATGCCAGTGGAATATCCCCTAAGATTCGAATAGTCATCTTATCTTGTTTTATTTGCACTCATTCAATGCGATCTCAGTCTTTCCCCTATGTACTAAAGCACTTCAAATTGAGCAAATCGAACATTGATGTGGCTTTCGTAGCTTTTCACAGATAAGTGATCTTACGCAAGTTCTCTTAGCATGGTGTGTTGATAATGGGACGGAATTGGCATATACACCACCTCATTTCAGAGGATAGGCATTTGCTAGGACTCGAACTGGAATCCGTCAACTGCTTTCATTCTCTGGGAGAGAATTGAAGGCTAGAAACATACTGGGTTTAAGGCGGATGCTCTCTCACTCGACCGAGGCACCACTTGTACGATGAAAGAGATAAGACAGGGCAATTCCATGAACACAAGTAACGGGGAATAACCAAAGTAAGAGCGCTGAGGCATTTGAGCCTTCGTGAACATATCTGCCATATCAAATGTCACATTCCTGGCCTGAAAAGATGCAATAGCATCGTGGCTGTGACAAAGCTCTGAATTAGATTGTGGCCAGTGAGCTCAAATATGCTTGTAGTTATTTTGAGAAACCTTTATAAAACAGCCTGCATAGTTTTTGATCTATATAAACCATGGGACGAGTCATAAGGCGCAAAAAGCTCTAGTGCATTTCTCTTGCGACTGCTCGAACTTCAACGACTTTGACCACCGCGAATATTATTTGGGTCATACAGTGGGGTGACTTATCTCGCATCCCTGTAGAGATCTCTACAATAAACTGGAAAACAGTGTACATAGTGTCCTTGGTCTCCGTATTCTAAATTTACTGTCAAAGAGCCTTGTCAATCCATCCTGCGAAAGAAAGAACTTCGTTTCCTTCCAAATCTCATAGATTTGCGAGTCTCTTTGACATTATTCTATAGATAGAATATGTTGACAATGAAAGCCATCTTCCATCTTCCTCTAGTTTTCAAGTTCTTAAACACCTTGCTCGCATGCATCTATCAAACATCACCCCTTTCGACCTTGATCCTCAATTACAACAATACATCACGACAAGCCGAATAATCTATAAATCTATACTCTTTCGTTTGTTTTTCATTTGTTTATTTTCTGGCTCAAGATGGGCAAATCAGACGACAGGATCCGAAATACTGTTTTCGCGAATCTTGGTATCGATGATGCCCAGGACAAGAATGCTATTATCGAGCAGCTCCGAGAAGCTTGGTTTTCCCAGGGAACTTGGAAACTCACCTCCGAAACTGGAAGGAACAAATTGAAAGAAGCCATATCTGATCGGGTGGATTATATGCCGGAGATGGTGGATAGCGACCGGCTTATTGAGGAACTATACGACCTTACTAAGGTAATGCGAAACACTTGGGATGATGAGGGTGCTCAGGCGTCAGAGGAATCGCCTGAAGTAGGACCTGAGCCGCTATCAGAGCCAGAAGAAGAGTCTGAGCCCGAGCCCGAGCCTGTATCGGAAGAAGACTTGCATTCGGTTTCAGAATATGGTTCAGAGAGTGAGTATAGTCCAGAGCCCGCTCCTGGTCCTGAGCCGCTATCACGCCCAGAGGGAGAGTCTGAAGAGCAAGCTCGAGATCCGGGGCAATTGCCACCCCAGGGCGGGGAAAGAATGCGCTCCTTTCTGCTAGGTTGGCCGGTACTCTTTCCAAACGCACGAATTACGGTTGTCCGACCCTCTGCCACTGGCGGCATTCCCTTGAGGACAATTGAGCTCAACCGTCTCCTGGATGATCTAACCTCCGAGTACGCTCAGAGTGAAGATACACAGTGGGTAAACGGAACCATGCTGAGTTTCGAAAGGCTGGAAGCAATTCTAGAATCGGATCCCGGGGTGCGCTACCTTGATTCAGACGAGTACATTTGGTGGAGCCCTAGAGCCTGGCCCTTCAATAATGACCCGAGCGCCACTCTTCGTATCCCCCAATCTGACGAGATAATCCTCAACCGATGGAACTTCCAATGGATTGTGGAGCGAAGTAATGTCATAAACCACCCTGCGCTTCGGACCCCACTTTTAGATCCCGAGACTTGGCGGTTGCAAGCTAGTCCCGGGGCCCATTGGCCTCACTTTACAATCATTATCCGGAATGCTAATCTACGTATTAGCCCTGGTAAGTCCGATGTCTATCAAACATAAGCCATGATGACTTCAAGAGTTATACTTATCGTTATTCTTCTTTATAGGCGCGCCACCCCGAGGAGTACCATTGATTCATGATCTTAGATCTAGGCCGAGTCCGCCCCAAGGGCAACGAGGCAGCGTGACAGGACAGCTCCCTAGAATTCGGCAAGAGAGCATCACCAATAGTGGACCATGGTGCCCCGAACTCGATCCCGACCATCGCGCTTACAATCCTGCGCAAGCTCCGTCGGTAATTGCCGACGCATCTGGCTCTGCGCAGGCTGCCGCGAGATTACCATCAGACACCATCTATAATGGGCTCCATGAAGTTCCTTGGGCCGAAGAGGAAATCAGAAATGAACAGCACACACATCAGCAACAAGGCGATGAGGTCTCTGTGATAGAGATTTCTTCCGGCGGTGGGGTCTCTGTAGTAGAGATTTCTTCCGACGAGAATGAACAGCCTACACATCAGCAACCGGAGCAGCTTTTGAGTCAGACTGATTGGTGGCAAAGATACAGACACAGTTATAACCCTGATTTTGGACTCGAGTCAGAATCCGATATTGATATTGATCCTCTTGATGTAGTTGATCCAGTACATGATGATGGGACTTGGTTTCAGACCGAGGGATCTGGGGAAGAATCAAAGGAAAAGGGAAAGAATACCAGAGCCACCAGGTACGTTGAAAACTTACCGTCGATGTCCCTATGTCGGTGGAACAATCGCTAACAGTGTAATTCACAGAAAGCAACCGACTACACGGACTCTCAAGCGTACTGCAGAGCCCGAAGAGAAAATTCCAGCCAAACGGAACAAGCAGGTTGCCCAGCCTGACGAGGAAGAGATTCGGAAGCGGCCAAATCGAACCTACACTCCGAGTGTGTCACCAAAGGGGACGCACCGGTCTCAGATGGGGTGTTACCCACCTGAGGGCTCTGAATCTAAATCCAAAGGATGGCTTGGTAAACTGTTGAGGTAGCCACCTGATCAACGATGGGGAGATTGGAATATGAGAACGCGTTACCTCGATTGATAGACTGGAGAGCTTTGCGTTGGGATTTCACATTAGAGTTGTTCGCCAATATAGATATATGCATGCACTTTTCGATTTTACAAGTAATGTAGTCCGTAAAATAGCAAAGCCTGGAATAGAGGATGGTCGACACCTTACAGCCTGGCCAGTAAGGCACTAAGGCACCGATCGACGCACTTCCATCAGATTCGCCGTGGCCGATGACATAATCGGAGCTTAAGTCAGCGTTGGCATATCGTCACTCAACGGGTACCTGGGAAGCTCCAACACCTCCTCACATCTCACCGTCGCCGTCAGGTCTGCTTCTTGATCTGCCGGGTTTCCTGCATCTCCATCGTCACTTATTTGGTTTCGCTTTTCGTTCGCGTCATCGAGCTGCTCCGCTCGGTTGTGGATACCTTCACCTTTCCCTTCCCCAAGCTCGGTTCTCGTCAACGTCACACCTCTCAGATCCTTCACGATGTCGTCCGAGCCGGATTTCACCCACGATAAGAAGAGGGTTAACCTTCGGTACAGTCTCATGGCGCCTCTTTTCATCGCTTTCAAATTGCTAACGATGGTCGCAGGGATGCCTCGGGCGCTGAGCACAAGGACGTAAGGCGGACCTAGCACAGCTTGGCCACGACGCGGCTGCTGACATCTTTCTCACAGGAGCTCGACACCTCCACTGCCATCCTCAAGAAGAAGAAGAAGCCCAACTCCTTGATGTAAGCCAACATCGAGCTACTCTCGCTGATTCTTACGCAGAAGCTGACACCTCATCAACAGCGTGACGGATGCCGTCAACGATGATAACTCGGTGATTGCTCTGTCGAACAATACCATGGAAACTCTCCAGCTATTCCGGGGTGATACTGTATGCCGCTTTCATTCTCCATTCTCTCAACCTTTGGATGTCTGCTAATCTCCTACTTCCCAACAGGTCCTCGTGAAAGGAAAGAAGAGAAAGGATACCGTTCTTATTGTTTTGGCGGACGATGACCTGGATGACGGAAGCGTCCGCATCAACCGTGTTGTGCGCCACAACCTCCGAGTCAAGCACGGCGACATCGTCACCGTCCACCCCTGCCCCGATATTAAATACGTATGCCATCTCTCGTCTAACCCGGGATTTTGGATGTCTGCTAATGTTTTATCTCCCATTCAGGCCAAGCGTATCGCCGTCCTGCCTATTGCCGATACTGTCGAGGGCTTGACAGGCTCCCTTTTCGATGTCTACCTCGCTCCCTACTTCCGCGAGGCGTACCGACCAGTCAGACAGGGTGACCTGTTCACAGTACGAGGTGGTATGAGACAAGTGGAGTTTAAGGTTGTCGAGGTCGACCCCCCGGAGTTCGGCATCGTCGCACAGGACACAGTTATTCACTGCGAGGGCGAGCCCATCCAACGAGAGGATGAGGAGGGTAACCTCAATGAAGTCGGCTACGATGACATTGGTGGCTGCCGGAAACAGATGGCTCAGATCCGTGAGTTGGTCGAGCTGCCTCTCCGCCACCCTCAACTTTTCAAGTCCATCGGTATCAAGCCGCCCCGTGGTATCCTTATGTATGGTCCCCCGGGTACTGGTAAGACCCTGATGGCTCGTGCCGTGGCCAACGAGACCGGCGCTTTCTTCTTCCTCATCAACGGTCCTGAGATCATGTCCAAGATGGCCGGTGAGTCTGAATCGAACCTGCGCAAGGCTTTCGAGGAGGCCGAAAAGAACTCTCCCGCCATCATCTTCATTGATGAGATCGACTCTATCGCCCCCAAGCGTGAGAAGACCAACGGCGAGGTCGAGCGCCGAGTCGTCTCCCAGCTTCTGACCCTCATGGATGGCATGAAGGCCCGCTCCAACGTTGTTGTCATGGCCGCTACCAACCGCCCCAACTCCATCGATCCCGCCCTCCGTCGCTTCGGTCGCTTCGACCGTGAGGTCGATATCGGTATTCCCGACCCCACTGGCCGTCTGGAGATCATGCAGATCCACACCAAGAACATGAAGCTTGGTGAGGATGTCGATCTCGAGACCATTGCCGCTGAGACCCACGGTTATGTCGGTTCCGATCTGGCTTCCCTGTGCTCCGAGGCCGCCATGCAGCAGATTCGTGAGAAGATGGATATGATCGATCTGGATGAGGATACCATTGATGCGGAGGTTCTGGACTCGCTAGGTGTCACCATGGAGAACTTCCGCTACGCCCTCGGTGTCTCCAACCCCTCCGCCCTCCGAGAGGTTGCCGTCGTCGAGGTCCCCAACGTCCGCTGGGACGACATTGGTGGATTGGAGGAGGTCAAGCGCGAGCTTATCGAGAGCGTCCAGTACCCTGTCGACCATCCCGAGATGTTCCAGAAGTTTGGTCTCTCGCCTTCGCGCGGTGTTCTGTTCTATGGTCCTCCTGGTACGGGTAAGACCATGTTGGCCAAGGCCGTCGCCAACGAGTGTGCTGCCAACTTCATCTCGGTCAAGGGTCCTGAGCTGTTGAGCATGTGGTTCGGTGAGTCCGAAAGCAACATTCGTGACATCTTCGATAAGGCTCGTGCTGCCGCTCCTTGTGTCGTGTTCCTTGACGAGCTGGACTCTATTGCCAAGTCCCGTGGTGGCTCCGTTGGTGATGCCGGTGGTGCTTCGGACCGTGTTGTCAACCAGCTTCTGACTGGTAAGTTTATCTGACATTCGTGTTTTGATCATTGCTAATAACCCCGACAGAGATGGATGGCATGACATCCAAGAAGAATGTCTTCGTTATTGGCGCTACCAACCGTCCCGAGCAGCTGGATGCCGCTCTGGTCCGCCCCGGTCGTCTCGACACTCTGGTCTACGTTCCCCTGCCCGACCAGGCTTCCCGTGAGGGTATCCTCAAAGCTCAGCTCCGCAAGACCCCTGTCGCCGGCGACATCGACATGGCCTTCATTGCCAGCAAGACCCACGGTTTCTCTGGTGCCGATCTTGGCTTCGTGACCCAACGCGCTGTCAAGCTCGCCATCAAGGAGGCCATCTCCTACGATATCGAGCGCACCAAGGCTCGCGAGGCTGCCGGTGAGGACGTCAGCATGGAAGACGAGGAGGCGGAGGACCCCGTTCCCGAACTCACTCGCGCTCACTTCGAGGAGGCTATGAAGTCGGCCCGCCGTTCCGTCAGCGATGTCGAGATCCGCCGCTACGAGGCCTTTGCTCAGAGCCTGAAGAACTCCGGAGGTAGCAGCTTCTTCCGCTTCCCCTCTGCCGGGGAGGTACAGAACAACGACACGTTCGGCGAAGCCGGCAATGACGATAGCCTCTACGACTAGATGGGTTCTTTTTCTTTCTCCTTGCTTTCTAGGCCGCTCAGTTTCGGCCGGGGTTCCTGCGCTGAGATTCATGGGTAAAACCTTTCTCGAGGTTGAAATTTACTTTGAGAGCCGGGCTGTGCGTCTTTTTTTCTCGATTTGTGCTTTCCTTGCCCTCATACAATGTGCCATAATAGCCAATACAAGTGGAGCAATCTCTACGTTAGATCTCTTGCCTTTGTAGTTCCATATATCTAGGTATGCTGAGTGTCCCTACTTGCCCACGTAGGACTTGTACCAAGGCGCTTGACGGTATCCGTGGGTTTTTTGGTACCTGTGGACGACTATTCTGCATGCCCAGGTGTCCCTTTGACAATTCCAAGGTTGTGCTGAGTTCCCACGACATCGCGACTGATCCAAGCTTTCTAGAGATACAACAGCAGTCAAGGTGAAAAGTATATTAATCCATTAGTCTATTAATGCACGTAAGCTCTAAGTCGTAAATACGCAACGCCAGAAACAATATTCAAAAACAACGCTAGTGGTGGAGAGGAACATCGCTTCTGAATAGACCTAGAATCCAGCCGAACCTAGAATTAAAACTTCGGAGTGAAACGGCTCATAGCACGAATCTTCGCGCCGTAGAAGAAGAACAGAATGGGGATAGGAATCATAGCAATAGTGATGAAACCCAACACGCTGGAAGCCCAGGCGACACCAAGATTGTGATACATCTGGGTTGCGAAGAGAGGGAACGCACCACCGAGCGCAGAACGAACGAGAGTGTTGGCAGCAATGGCAGAGTTGGCATACATCATGTATACATCGATGATGTAGTTGAGACCCTGCATGAAAATAACCAGGATACCCATACCGATGGGCACACCGGCGATGACCTGCGGCACCCACAAGACGTGCGGGTTGGACGTCCAGCCAAACCAGAAGAGACCGATGGGCAGGAGAACTGAGGCGACCATCATTGGTATTAGACGCTCTTCGGGGATGACGTGGCCTTGCTCTTTGAGCTTGCGGGCGAAGCGGGTCTTGGTGGTATAGATGATTAGGGCGACGCCGAGACAGACGCCGATCATGATACCGATGAAGGGGAGAGCGGCAATACCCAGGTGTGTCCAGCCGCGGACTTCACCGAAGGAGACGGGGTAGGCCTCGAAGAAGAGGTAGAGGATACCGTAGATCAGGGCCAGGTAGAGGGTAATGCAGATGAGAATAGGCTCGGAGTACAGCATCTGGAAGGGGCGCAGGAGGTACTTGTTGACGATATCCGACATGGTCGGCTTGTGCTCGTCCAGAAAAGAGTGCAGGGCCCAGTTACGGGTCTCCTGGCGCAGGCGGCCAGCGCGTTCTTGCAGCAGCTTAGGGCCGTAAGTCTCGGGGACGATGAAGAGCGCAACCAGGCCGAAAAAGGAAGATGCGATGAGGGTGATCCATGCAGTCCAGCGCCAGCCCAAGTAGCTATCCGTGATGAAACCACCGACGATAGGCCCAGTGACCGGTCCAAGGAATGTCGCAGAGCTAAAGAGGGCAATGGCCACAGCACGGTCAACGGGATCCCAGATATCGGCCATGGCACCGCCAACACAAGCTAGTGGAGAGCAGCCAAAGACACCGATGAGGAAACGGCAGACCATGATTGTTTGGAGGTTCTGCGCGACTGCCACGGGGATTTGGAAAATGGCGAAGACAGTATAGCCAGCAAAGAGCGGCAATCGACGACCGTATAGTTCAGACAACGGAGCCCAGAAGAGAGGACCAATAGCGAAACCAAAGACGGTTAAACTAGTTCCCAGAACCATGACTTCAGTGGAAACGTTGAATTCCTTTGCGGTGATCTGGGTTGCAGTCGAAAAGACACTGCTAGCAAACGTAATCCACATGGTCATCAAAGACATGGACACGGTGATGACCCATTTGCGCGCTCTCGTGAAGTTCTGAGGGTTCTCAGGGTCATCGGGTCCATTCCATTCGACGAGATTGGGATCTTTTTCGGTAGGCTTCTCCGTGACTTGTTGGTTCTGCGCACTCTCAATGTCGGTATCATCTTGAGGCGATCGGATCTGCTCATCGGAGACGGCCACGGTGGGCTCGGTAGGTTCGTGGTGCTCCATACTTCGACGCGGAGTGGTGACGGCTGAGTCCGATCGATTGGTACTCAGGTTGAATCCAATGTCAATACAATGGATATACAGTAAGTGCCTAGGGAGGCGTTGGAAGCTTTATCAATCTTGTTAGAGAAGCAGCCCTACAGGTGGGCATCAGGCAACTTTAAGTGGAAGATCCATACTCGTGGGTTTTCCAGAATGGATAAGCACAGAGCTAACAAGAAAAAGATCTCGTTTATGCTCCACTATCTGCTATGTCCGTCCATGGGGCCGTGGTAAGGCCATTAAAGTCCGAAGACGCGAGATGCTGAATCGCATCCTGAACCAGGTTGTGCCGAGACCCCGAGCACAGCCAAGCGGTCAAGTACGGATATATCGATATTGTTAGCCAATAAATCCTGTCGTCATCATAATCTCACATGAGCTCACGCTGTTGAATGCCTTGATGGCGTCAGTCGCCACTTGGGAAAAGACAAAAAAGGTGGGCCAAACTTTCGGCATCGGTGTTCGCGTGAGCCGAACCAGCGAGTGGATCTTATTCATGGCTTCCGATTAGTAACATATTCTATCTGATCTTGATGCCGAACCTTGGTTGTTTAGCATGATTTTTTAGACCTAGGAGATCTAGCTCTTTTCGGGGCTGTTCCTGGTTTTTATCTCCGCCTCGGTCGGCATATTCGTTAGTGTCTCGCATACTCAGCCCGACTATGCCAATTTCACTGCAACTTGTGGTGTAGCGGAGGCATGTACTGCTTACATGAAGCTGCCATTCCCAGTCGATGACAGTGCTCCAAATAACTAGTGGGTGAGGACTTATCTCACCTACCTATGGGTGCTAAAAAAGCGAGCTGGGTAGAAAGTGGGGCGTTCAACGCTTGGAACGGGGAAAACGGGTCTCCACCTTCATCCTACGCAGGTTGACGCTGGTGGGATTGTTAGCGCGTTACTTCTACCCAATTATGACTAATATTCTGCCACTTCTAGTATATTACAGCTAGATGTTATTTAACCATAGCATTACATACTATGTAGTACGTATACGCAGTAAACAATAGGGGTATCATGAATCGATCATGTATAATTCTATACTATAATAGGTAAAGTATGGTAGTGGCCTACACCGCTTTTATGGGTGGGGAAGTACCGCGCTAACAATCCCACCAGCGTCAACCTGCGTATCTCATACCTCTCCTTGGCCCCCATCTCGAGTATGGATGTCCATACCGCAATAATCGACGCAGCCGCGATTTCCCATCTCACACCCGCATACGCTACCTGTCTTCTGTCTTCATCACACCAATTGCCCGAGAGCTAGGGTAGTATTACATTATCTAGCGTGCTTTCGGCTCGGTCTACACAAATATATGAACCTATACTAGGATAGGCTAAACTCCATTGTCACATATTGTATACAATCAAACCACCGCCTCCTCTAGGTTAGAAGGCAAAGGTTCGGACTAAACGGTATAGGGATAAGAACTAGGATAAAGAATCTATAAGGGAGCTCCAGTCGGTTGAAAAGTCCTTGATAAATGGCACACTGACAGGTTTGTCGTTGGCGGCTACAGAAGTAATAAGAAAATTCATATAGAATCGCTTTAGCATTGCCATTGCTAAAGTAGTGCTAGGGCCGATGACGCCATTCGCCAAGGGCTGGATGTTGTGCTCGCGCAGCAGCTTCAGCGGGATCTGTCCATTCATACAGACAGCACCCACCATCATATCTTCGTTGCGAAAGCCAATAACCTGCTCATCATCGGCGATATTGAAGTACTTCTGCGAGACGCGAATGTTGTACTCATCGTTTAGGCCGTGAGACACAAGAAGCTTAGCGAGAGCGTTAATGTAGGACTATTGTTTGAGAGTGTAAGGAAAGTGAATAAATTTATGCAAAATTGGTGTCGGGAGGCGATGACTGGCTTTTAGGAAGAGAATCCAGAAGGAGAGATAATCATCATTATGGGAAGAACTATCTGGGGGGAGCACCTCAGCTATATGGATAGCTGCAAACGAGGAGGGTCATGTGACCTCTCTCAACAGTTGGATCTGACTTCGAGCTGGTTTAAGCTATGTGTCCTGGAGGGGGTGTTATCTACCTCTTCTCCCTCTTGCCACATCCTTTTTATACCTTTTTTACCCGCTTCCATTTCAACTTAGACCGATGCGCGAATTCTTGGCCTCGAACTACAGTACAACCCCTGTCGCTCACATAACGCTAAACCCGTTACACGTAAATCGACATGGTTAATAGATAACCCGGGAACCGAAAATACCTAGTCGCCCCTAAATCTTTTCTTCCCTGTATTTTGCTTCCTACCTACAACTCCCACACCATAGCAGCCTTGAGCAGTGCAGGCACAACTCACGGGGATGGCTTGAGTAAGTAAGAGCATATTTCCCTTTGCTTCCTTTTTTCTCACATTCTATGATGAAACACTTTACTTGCCCTCCTCTGCAGCCTTGGATGCAATGAAGATGCAACTTACGGACCCTTCTCATGTCCTCCTGAACGAACGTCTAGACTAGCTGTTGGGGATGATGACTATGCCTACGAGCAAAGGGGAAAACTGGAAGGCAAAAACTCATGAAGAGAGAAGAATCTAGCTATGCATAAACCCCCAGCTATATGGAAGGTGGAGAAGGTGGAGAAGCGGTGAGATACTGCCAGTCATGGCCTCACCGCTTTTCCAACACTAGCCTTGCTACTGCGTCTACTGAGCCAGCAAGATTACTGACAGTTAAACATAGTGCTACAATATGCCCAACAAAGATGTATGTCATTTGGCAGGTTGAGAAAATAAAAAAATTCTCGCCGTAGAGCTTGGTTGGGGGGCGGAGGGTGCTAGGGTATTAGCAGATGCACGTGATAGAAAGAGAGTAGACAGGGATACATATGGTGATGAGACAAACAGATTCAATGCAGACTATGTACACCGCCTTTATTCAGAGGATGGCCATCAACGAGCAGATAGTTTCTTAAGGTCTTATTTGGGCTATCTGGTCCTCTCTATGCTTACAATTGTCCTAAGTATGATCCTAGGGAATGATCTGGTCTTTGCTAAACTGGATTTTTCCAAAAGGCGTTAGGCTATACTATACGTTTCAGGAGTTTCTATGTGCGACATTGCCAAGACAAATGATTTCAGGTAAATGGTCTAGTATTGGATGCCGAGAACATTCAGAAGCCGCCTGGATACGTTGCGCCTCAGTGAAATAACGTATTAAGTGGACACTTCCCTCGGTCTAACCTTGATGTGCTGCCCTTTAACAGCATGACTTCCTGCCTCCTATCTCTTCTTCCTACCCACATTCTAGAGCTAGCTTTTGATAGAGAAATATATCCAAGTAGGAATTCACATTTGTTAGAATAATTCTCAAGACATATTAGAAACTCCTACTCGTCCGATAGGCGGCTTCCGGAGAAGACCCACCTCTTCGGTGATCACGAAAAGTTCAACAATGCTTGCTTGATTGTTGACTGGCTTGGTTGCCGGCCTGATGTTGACGTCCGTAGGCGATGATAGTGGAGCAGGGTGGTCGGGCTCGCCCGATGGCAGAGGGAGAAGACCCACAAGAAGTCCACGGAATGGAGAACTTGAGAGAACTTGGAGCTAAATAGGCTCAGCGAGTTGACAGACCTCGGAGATTTTGATGGAACTGGTCCGGATTGGATGGGACGGCTGGGAGCAATGGTGAATCAAGGGAAGAGGTAAAAGTAGAAAGAAAGTTGATCCTTCGAAAGTGTCACGGGCCAAAGCCAATGGCATTCTTCCTCCTTCACACACCTGCCCAGAGGGATTGTCCTGACTACGGTATTGGTATATAGGGAGATAAACGGTTGCCTGATTACGAAGGCGTACTTAGTCCATCCCTTCAAACATGTAAACATCATGACATGATCCAACAGAATTCAAAGATAGTCAAAAATCAAAGCGTAGTCGCTGTGTCACCAACGTTTTGTAGGGCAGACGCGATCCCGTGCGACGCGTCTGGGCGGTCAACCTCTCTCTACTCCACCTTTTTCGTACCGTGTCCCTCCCTCTTCGCATCTCCCATGTGAGATTTGTCCCATCATGCCGTCGCGCACCCGACCTCCTCCCGTCGACGTGGAAGAGGACTCTGGGCTTCGCAGCCTGTCCTTCAATCAACCGTTGTCGTGGCGCGTGGGGCGCTCTGCCATCTCCATCGCCGATCTACTCGAACGCCTTCAGACTCTCGCCCAAGAATTGCGCAAGCTCGAACAGGAGGAAATTGACAAGGAGTCTCTACGCAAGGTCTCACAGGAACTTGCCAGCGCGCACTTGCTTGCCCACAAGGACAAGGGTGTGCGGGCTTGGGCCACATGCTGCATCGTCGATGTCTTGCGACTCTGCGCGCCAGACGCGCCTTTCACACGGAATCAGCTCAAGGTGCGCATTCGCAGATGGCGAGCGGGAATCGGGGTCCTCTTCAAAGGGACACACGCGCTGACAATAGACTCAATAACAGGATATCTTCACATGTATCATCACGTCAATTATCCCCGCACTGGCCGATCCGTCCAATGCCTACAATGCCCAGCACATCTATGTCTTGGGCTCACTTGCCGAAGTGAAGAGTGTGGTTCTCATGACAGATCTCGACCACCCTGACTCGCTCATCGTTCCCCTCTTCACCAGCTGCTTCGATATTGTCTCGGGCTCCTCCAAGGCCTCCACTGGCGAGGAAGTCGCGAAGGGCGTCGAATTCGACATGACCCGGCTACTGGTCACCGTAATCGATGAAACTCCCGTCTTGGCTCCGGAGGTGGTGGACACCATTGTGGCACAGTTCCTGCGGGTCGACCCTCGGGTGCTGGACAACCCCAAGAAAGGCAAGCGTGGGGATGCTCCGGTTGACGCTAAGCAGGACACTCTGTTGCTGAAAGATTACCCACCTGCCTACAACATGGCCAAGGCCATTTGCCAGGCCTGCCCCGAGCGAATGACCAGCCATATCAGCCAATACTTCAACAATGTCATCATCGATGCCTCCGCCCAGTCCGGCCAGACGAACGGCAACAAGCACGGCACTCGCAAGACAGGCCTAGATGACTCGGACGAGGAGGGAGAAGATATCAAGGAATTGAGCAAGGCCCACCGTCTCATTCGGGAACTCTGGCGCGCTTGCCCAGACGTCCTACAGAATGTCATTCCTCAAGTCGAAGCTGAGTTGTCTGCAGAGTCGGTGGCACTACGTTTACTCGCTACTCAAACCATTGGCGATCTTACCGCGGGTATTGGCGTTGCCGGGCCTCCTCCACCACCTCCCATGGACCCCGTGGCGTACCCACCGGTGACACTGGAGGAATACCCGCAGACAATCCCCCAGCCGAATGTCCTCCTCACGCCCGTATCCCCAAAGCCCTTTTCCCAAGTTCACGCCTCAGCGTATGATGCATTCTTGAGTCGCCGACTCGACAAGACCCCGTCAGTGCGTGCTGCGTGGGTCACCGTTGTGGGTCGGATCCTCCTGACTTCGGCTGGAGGCTCCGGTCTGAGCGAGAATGAGGAGCAGGGTCTTATTCAAAGCCTTGCTAATATGCTCCAGGATGCCGACGAGAAAGTCCGTGTCGCTGCAGTAGATGCCGTCGGTCAGTTTGGCTATTCCCACATTGTTAATAAGCTGGGTGTAAACGGTGGCTGCTCATCGCCTGGGTCGGTGCTTGCAGCTCTTTCGGAACGACCGAAGGATCGCAGACCACAAGTACGCGAACATTCGACTAAAATCCTGGCTCGTATCTGGGCGGTGGCGGCAGGTGATATCGAGCAGAATACCGAGCCTGTTGCTTCTTTATTGAAGGATGCACCTTCGAGGATCTTTGATGCTTTCTATACAAACGACCAGGAAGTTCATGTACTCATCGATCGAGTGATGTTTGAGACGCTTCTCCCTCTCAATTACCCGCCCATCAAGTCGAAGCTGTCCCGGAGCGCGTCCAACCAGTCTCAAAAGCAGAAGGACAGTCAACCATCTGAAGAGCAAAGCGATGTCGACAAGATCCGTGTGCGTCGCATCCTCACGTTGCTTCGAGGGTTGGATGAAAAGGCTAGGAAAGTGTTCTTTGTCATGCTGGCTCGTCAATTGCAGCTGAGTTCGGCCGTTACATTGTACTTGGATGCTTGTGAGAAATACAATGTAAGTATCACCGGTTCCAGGCTCGTATTCCTAGGTACACACTAACTTTCTAACAGGGTGGCGTGATTGATAAAGATGAAGATCAAATTAAGGCACAATTATCGAAAATCATCGACTCATTGTCCAAGCTCTTCCCCGATCCCTCGCGTTCATCTGCGGACTTGTGGAAATTTGCCAAGGTTCATGACCGGCGCGGTTATCAACTCATCCGCTTCGCCATGGCTGCTGCCAGCGACTATCGTACTGTGGTCAAGGCCATTAGAGAGCTCCAGCGACGTGCACAAAGTGCCAACAATGCACCTCTGCTTGAAACTTTGACACCTCTGCTGTACCGCTGCGGATCTTTGGTCTTCAACCGGAGTCATATTCCTGCAATTATGACCCTCTCACGGACCGATGAGAACGGCCTGGCTAATGCCGCCCAGGAGATGCTGAAGGAGATCTCTAACCAAAACCCGGAAGTGCTTGAGGCACAAGTACAAGAAATGTGCAAGGATTTGGAGGCGCAGGCCCCCAAGGCCAACTCTGCCGGCGATGACAGCAATGAAGACATCTTGAAGGCTTGTGCGGGCTTTGCTAAGAAACTCCCAGCCAAGCTTCCCAAAGACCGCAAGTTCTTCCAAGCGCTCACCGGCTACGCTCTTTACAGTTCTTCGCCGCGGTCTGCGAAGCACGCGGTCTCAATCATCATGGCCACGGCCGACAAGAAGGAGATGTACGCAAAGGATTTGGTTCAGAAATGTGTAAAGAAATGGACCTATGGCTCTGATCACTTCCTTACTCGTCTTGCTGCTTTGTCGCAACTCAACCTGCTCGCTCCGAGAGAAGCAGATGAAGAGAGCGACGCTATTATTTCCATTGCCATCAACAAGATTCTCCTTACTAACCGTTCCCCTGAGGCGGGTTCCGACTACCTTTGGTCTGACACGACCGATGAGGAAACACTAGCCAAGGAGTGGGCCCTCAAGATCATTGTCAATCGTCTCCGAGCAAAGGATGGAGCTGATGACGAAGCGGACTTCCGTGCGCATGCCGAGCCCGTCTATGACACCCTGAACAAGCTTGTGGCTGGCGAGGGTGAACTGTCCAAGAAAAAGGATACCCCGGCAACCCAGAAGTCCCGGCTGCGGCTTCTTGCCGCCAAGTCTATTGTAAAGCTGTGCGCTTCCAGCATTCTCTGTGATTCACTGTTGACACCACTGGACTTCAATTCAGTTGCCCTAGTCGCTCAGGACCCTCTGCTGGAAGTGCGCCGTGGATTCGTCAACCATCTCAAGACAAAACTGGTGCAAAGGTCACACCTCAGCCATCGCTGGTACATTGTTCCTTGTCTGCTTGGTTTTGAGCCGAGCAGAGGCTTCAAGGAGAGCACGCTCACTTGGTTGCGATCTCGCGCTGCGTATTTCTCGCAAAGGGCCCAGGCTAGTGGCAAGCGCACAGAGCAGAACATGGTTATGGAGATGATCTTTTCTCGTCTTCTGTCTCTGCTTGCTTATCACCCAGACTACCCATCTGATGACCTGGATGAGTCAACAAAGCTCACTGATCTCAGCGACTTCTCCCAGTACATCCTCTTCTATCTCTCTGCAGTGGCCAACGAGCAAAACATGTCTTTGATTTTCCACATTGCTCAGCGTGTTAAGCAGTTCCGTGATGGAATCACCAGGTCCGACGAGATCTCCACCCGCCTCCATACCCTATCTGATCTAGCCCAGGCGGTCATTCGACGTTTTGCGGACATCTACTCCCAACAACACAAGTTCGGTGGCGCCGCTGGAGGAACCAACATTCTACAAACCTATCCTGGAAAGATGGGTGTTCCTAGCACCCTGTTCGCCAGCATGCCCAACCACCGCGAGGCCCAGGACGTTGCCGACAAGAACTTCCTCCCTGACGAGATGGACGATTTGTTGGATCGTATTGTGCGCGCTTCGATGAAATCCAAGGGTTCTTCTGCCGCGCAAACTTCCACCAAGAAGCGCAAACAGGAGTCCATCGGTGCTAACGACCATTCATCATCAACCAAGAAGGCACGCAAGGAGAAGTCCGCTCGCCCGCATCGCAAGTCCTCTTCATCGGTGGGTGTATCGAGCAAGGCAACCAGACGCAAGCGCAAGGGCGAAGATGACTGGTCATCTGATGGTGATGTTGGTGATGATGTGCCCGCCTCGGCTCGCCGACGTAGCAGCCGTGGCACTGTAAAGCATGATGTCAGCTATGCAGACAAGGACAGTGACGAAGAAGACGAGGAAATGCAGCAATGGGGTCAGGCTGCTGAAGACGACGATGATGTCGACAAGGAAGAGGCGGATGAAGAAATGGAGGACGATGATCAGGCTGACGATCAGGAAGAGGACAAACCCGAGGCTGATGGAATCAGCGAGAAAGAAAACACACCTCCGCCCACAAAGCGAGGTGGCAAAGCCTCCAAAGCAAAGAACAGCCAAGCAAAGAAACCGGTGACAACCACATTGCCCTCTCGCCGGTCATCTCGTCGAGGCTGATGCGCAAGCCGTACGAATGGAAATACCCCACTTGCTCATGTCATTTTTGTTCTATGGTTACATTTTTAGGTATTGTCGTGTGCATACTCGCACTTTATTCATATCTACTTTCGCGTGTTAGCTGCAGTTGATAACGTCTGAGATGTATACCCCATCTGCCTTGATATTTTCATCAGTCTGCTTCGCTGGAATGATTGTTCCACTCATGATTGCATCTATCAGTTAAATACTATCATTATTTGCACTTATCATTCCTGCGATACCTCTCTTTCTCAATACGTAAGGAGTAAGCTGTAGTATGTCTCGTCTGATGTCCCGTAGGTTCACTTCGACTTGGCCACTAGCCACTTGTATGGCAGATACTGACGGCGGAACTGATTGTCTACTCTTGCCCTACAGGCTATGTACTCCGTAATAGGGATTGCAAGTGACTTATCTAATTTGAATTTGCACAAGTGGAACGAAGTCTAGTTTCAGCTCGCGCCGCGATTAACGTAAGCAAGGCGCGCAATTGAAATCCGAACTAGGTATAGTTCCTAGCACAGCTTGCTTACATTAATGGAGCGGTGAGCTGCACAGGCTCTAATCGGCTGGCAGAAAAAAGGCGGTAGATCTAAAAAAGTAATTTTGACACCTCGGGCTGTAAAGATTCTATGCTACACCCTCAGGTTGTTTTAATGCTTTACTCGGGAACAAAATTATTGTGCACCTGGGCATCATAGACAAATTGTAGTCTTCAAATCAAACAGGGAAAACTGTACAGTGAAGAAATCTCAATAGAATACATCCAATATCAGAAACAAAAAGATAGTAAGAATATTTCCACCAGCGGTCTTTGGGTATAAAAACCATCATTCTCCCACCAAGTCTAGAGGCCAAACTCCGAAATGGAACAAAAAAAAAAAAGACATCTAGGCGTCAATCATCAGCTGCTCGCCTTCGTCCAACAGCGTAATGACACGCGAGAGATCGGAGATCATCTTGCGGCCATGGCCAACCAGCAACAGCTTCTCTGCATTGGCTGGCAGACCAAGATAAGTGGGAGGTTCGCGCTCAGGCAGGTTGTTGACCCAGTTGACAAAGTCGCGAATGTTGGTTGTGCTGGGCAGGGTGAGAACATCGTCCTTTTCGAAACCCGAGACGAGCTTGTACTCATCCTCGAAGGCGGCGGGCGTGAGGAACTGGCCAACCAGGGACTCTAGTTGCTTGAAGTCGCCGGCGTCGTCGATCTTGCCACCGTACATCTCGGTAATGAGGGTGCGAATCATCTCCCAGGGAAGCTTTTGAGGGGCGACATTCGAGCGGCCTTGAGCGACGGTGTCTACCCAGTGGTCAATGATGAAGGCCGAACACTCGTAGTCGCTGTCATTGAATTCCCAGAAGCCCTTCCATCCAAGACTGGGCGCGTAGCGGAGTCGTTCCTGGACCACAGCGTGAAGGAAGCAAAGCAAGAGATACACACGAGCCTTCTCGACCGGAGCCTTGCTGGCACGGGTGTTCAACGAAGACAGGGAGTCCTTCATGTTGGCGCGAACACCAGCAGGTTGCTCGAACATCAAAACGCGAGAAGCTCGGATCAGGTTGACCGGGATCTTGGGACTCGACTCCATGGAAAGGAAGAGGCGGAACCCCTTGTGAGGCTTGAGCGAGTCCAGTCTCTTTTCCAGACTCTGAAGCCACGAAGGGGCCAGGTGGACGTTCTTGACTAGCACCCAGTTACCAGTGGCGGCAGCGTTGCTGATAGCCTTGTCGGCACTCTCGAGACCTTCATTCGAACCCATGGCAATATTCGCGCAGGTTGCGTGCGTTCGTTCAACCAGTGCGTCAACCTTATAACTGGCATCGAAGCCGGGGCTGGAGCTGAGAGCAATCGGGGTGGTTGCAGTGACCTGTCCGACCACATCCTTGAGATCGCTGCTGCCCTCAAAGAGCTCACGTCCAAACACGGCCTCGATGAAGCGCTCAGCGGTAGGGACGAATCGGTCCATGCGGCAGAGCTTGACAAGGAGTAAGGAGCGAAGCAATTGGTCGAGGTTGGATGCGTTCTCGCCCCAGACGACTGGAACGGCATTTTCTGCAAGCTCTTCGCCAAAGAATCGGTCCCATTGATCCTGAGGAATACTGGGAACGTACTCCCTGAAGAGCGACATGTTGAGCAATTTGTTCATCACTTGGTCGCGAGAATCAGTGGTCGTGGAAAGATCACTGTCCTCCACGGACTCGTCCAGGATGCGGTCCAGGATGGCCCTGTCCATGGGGAACGGAGTGGCCTGAGCAAGAAGAATGGCGAGGGTAATGCGGTCCTTCTGAACAAGACCCAGTGAGGTTCGCTGGAAGGTGGTAATGAATAGGTCACGAATAATGATCTGTACACGCGCAGAGTGATCCTTCTCCTGTGCAAGACGAGTGTTCTGGTACAGGACCGAGTTGAAAATGTCAACAAAGTACTGCAGCGAGAACTGGTAGAAGTGGTTGATGTGGTGGAGTTGCTCTAGAACCGCAAACACAGCACTGCATGCACGGGCAATGGTGCTGTACTGTTGAGTGATGTTCTCCACTTCGGACATGACACCCTCGGTCTCCGACATCTTCTTGGAGATCTCAGCAGCTTCCTTCTTGAGAGTTTCGAGTGTCTCGATGACATTGTCATCATCGAGAATGTTACCACGAGACTCGTTGAGCGCCTGCAACAGGCGCTTCTCCAATTGCCTAAGATGGACCTTGAACTCTCCTTGCATCTTGACGAGGTTGTTGCGACGTTCGTCGACATCAGGTCGCTCAAATTTGAGCACATCATTCAGTGACTGTGTCTGCAAACTACTCTGAGTGACGGTGAAGTTGACAAAGGTGGTTCGACTGCAGACGTCCGGGGGGAACGAAGCAGAAGGATCTCTGGTCGAGAGGAATAGTTTGAAGGACGGCGAGAAATCAATCTCCTGCTTGCCAAGTTGAATGAGAACACGACCACCGGTCTTCTGGTATTCCTTGTTGAGAACGTGGTTGAGAATAGGGTCCAAGTGTTCGGCATCCTGAATAAGGATGGGGTTTCCGAAACGCAAGGCGCTCTCTAGCTGCTTGACAAAGGAATCGTCCAGGAAGCTCGTGACAGTAAGTTTGCGGTCCTTGCTTTCCTTCTGCAAGAATTCAGTGACACGACCGGACGGGTCGACGATCAGAGGGTATCTGTTGAAGCGCTTCAAGACGATCGCATTCTCCGTGCAAAGATCGTCGACAGGGAGAGAGTGCTCTTGCCAGGTGAGACGCTCGTCTGCATTGGACAGATACTCAGTGATTGGGTTGTGTGGCTTGAAGTTGATGCCGGACTGAGCCAGCTGATGAACCCAATCGTCAACCATCGCCTTACGGAACTGCTGATCGTAGAGACCAGCGTAGGCAAGGAAAGCAGCAGCGATGAGCACGTCACCAACGAGGGTGCTGATCTGGGTCTCGAATGATTTACTGCCATCCTCCCAGCGCTCGCGTTCGGATGCCAGACTGTCAAGCAGACGCACACTTCGGTCGACCTTGAACTGGACTCGGGACATTTCTGTCTTGATGGCTTGTGTCTCACTGATGAGAGCAGCGTATTCGGCCTTGTAGGTAGCAATACTGCTCTCTAGGCCCTGAATAGTATTCTCGATAGCCTGTGCCTCGGCCTTGGTTTGTAGAGCTTGCTCTTCGAGCTGGTCAACCTCCTCTCGCAAGGGTCCAACGCGATCCAAGATGGCAGAATAATTGACTTGAGCCTCAACCCACTGGACCAAGGGACCACATGCCTTACTGGCACGGTTCACTCGCTCGTAGGTGAAATCTTCCTTGGACAGGAACTCGTTCTGCATCTTGGTTCGGTGGTTGCGTGTCATCTGGCGCTCGTTGTCATAGTTCACAATGCTGGCAATGAAATCATCCCGGCGAACAAGACCTTGAATAGTCTTCCAGCTGTCGACCTTGTGGCCGAGAAGTGAGCACACAGCTTCAAGAGCAAGTCGGACACTAGCGGGCGGGTTACCCATGGACCGGACTTCAGTGAGATGCTGACGCTTAATGTTGCTGACACTCTTCTGTGCCTCTATCACAGCGGGCTCAGCCCTTGCCAGATCGTGCAAAACAACTTCCCTCCGTTCTGCCACTTCCTTCTCTTGCTTCTCCAAAGCAGCTTGCACCTCCAACGAAACCTGTTTTCGCTGCTCTGCCTCCTGCTGATCAGCAACCATACGTTGCAATTTCTCGTTGGCCTCCGTATCCTTCTTCTCTAGCTGGGTCTTTTTCTGGGCTAGACTGGCACGAAGATCGCTGACCTTGTCAACTGTATCACGAAGCTTCTCGAGACCAACGTTCAAATGTCGCTGCTGCTCCTCAAGATCTTCGCGCTTCTCGTTGAACAGCTTGACATACTGAGCGACAAAGTCGAGGAAGTGGCGAGGCGTGAGGAACGTGCTCCGGCCCTGCTGCTTCTGCAGACGCTGGTTGAATCCATGTAGCGAGTGATGGATGTACACCATCGAGTTGATAACGGTGTCTCTGTGCGAAGCGGGAAGAGAGAGCTCGCGGTAGGCCACCGGAATGCTGTCGGGAGAAACAAAGTTGGGCTTGTCGAGATCGACCGACTGGGTGAGTTCAGAGCCGACCTGGAACAGGGCTTGATCAGACCAATCTCCCATCCAGTTAAGCACGCAACGGTTGAACAGGGCAGGACTGGTCGCGGCCTTGGAAGACAATCCTTCCTCGGGCGGGTTCATGGTAAACACAACGTGCAAGTTCTTGACGATTTGCTGTGTGAACCACTTGTAAAGTTCCTCCTGAGAGTCGAGAAGGAGACCCTGGCGCTGAGCACCCTCTTTACAAGCAGTCATCAGAGAGGAGAACTCATCACCCTCAAAGAGACCGGGAACCTCAGCATTGGCGAGCAGGGTGTTCATGCGCTCCAAGAAACCGGAGTCAAGGACATTGGCTTCGTCCATGATGAAGCAAATCTTCTCGCCCTTGCAGCCTGCACGGCGGAGGACGCTTCGGAGATCGTCATCGAAGTCCTCCGACGAGTACTTGCCATGCACCTTGATCTGGAAGACCTTCAGGCCATTCATCCAAGCAACGAAGCGGGACAGAGTGGTCTTTCCACTGCCGCTGACACCGATGAGGATGAGATGACCCTGTGGCTGGCGGAAGACTCGGTCAATGCGTAGAGCATGCTCTAGAACGTCATTGAACAATACGAGAGGCACATCGACTTCCTCCTCGCAGAATGTCCTGAGACGTGCCTTGACGAAGTCACGAAGTTGTTCCTGCTCCACAGGCACGTAGTTCTTGGACAACCAATTCGAGAAGAGAATGGGGCCCTTCAATGCTTCTTGTTCATCGATGGTCGGGAAGTGCTCCAGAGCAATGCGGCGAACAACATCAGCAGTCCAAGCTCGCTCGTCTTCAGCAACCAATCGGTCCTGGAAGAGGCGCAAGGCTTCGTGGGCCCAGATGCGCACAAGGCCTTCAACTGACAGGCTTTCAAGTGGCTTGATAGCCTCGTAGACACCACGGGCCCAGCGAGTAAGCTCACGAGGAGAGTAAACATAGTGAGGCTGGATCTTTGGTGTGAATCTGCTTTGAGATTCGAGGTAGAACTGGACCATGGCCTTGGTGAGAGCTTCAGAGTATCCGCGTAGCAAGGGCAGGATCTTGAGGACTGCAGAATTGAATGTACCGTAAATCTGGTTGAGGGAGATCTCACCAGGGTAGTCAACCATGATGAGAGGCGCGTGACGCAGGAAACGCTCTCCCATGGCGGTACGACCAGCGTCAGTAGGCGGGTTACAGGCACCGACAAATTGAATGCGATCAAGACTGACCCAGGTCTTGTCAGATGTGCGCCAGAAACCATTCTGCTCAACAAGCTGGCGCAGGAAGGAGATGGCACGCTGAGTGCCATAGCGATCCGGAGCGGGCAAGTTAATTTCGTCGCAAAAGATGACCAGCCAGCGACCGATTTGGTTAGGAGACATCACGACGCCGTTGAGAGTCTTCTTATACTCGCAGTACTGCTCGAAAGTCTTGATCAAAAGATCGGGAGTGGTAGCACTGGAGAAGTTGAGGCCGACAACCTCCATGTTGGGCAACTTTCTCAGCGCGGCAAATAGTGTCATGGTCTTACCCGAGCCAGGAGGACCGCAGAGTAGCAAAGGCTTGTGCTCAGCGAGCCATGAGTACAACACATCTTCATGGCGGATGGTATCCACAGTCGGAATAATAACGTCAGTTTGGGTGATCGAGTGGGTATTGATATCAATCGATGGCACTTGCGACTGCCAGCTAGTCCACTCAGACTTCGGAAGAGTAACATCATAGTCAATGAGAGACGAGTCGCCATCCGGCGGCATGTCAATAGTAGACATTCCAGAGACGTACTGACCAAAGGCCTTCCGGTCCGCAAGAGGACAATCACCAGTGAAAGACCAAACCATGGTGAGCAGAAGTTTCTTAGAGACGTACGCTTCGATTTGCTCGGGTTCCAGAGGGAAGTCGACATGCTGGATATTGTATTCCAGGACATTGCGGCATGCCTTGTTCAACAGGCTGAACAGAGTGTTGAGGGCGCGAATGTCGGTGAACTCCATGATGTGGTTGTACTTCTTGGCTTCTTCGAGAGCCTTGAGGACAAGATCGTCACTTTCCAAGTACTGGTTGAGAATCGTCGAAAGCTGGTCCTGTGCAACTTGAGTTCTAACTGCAGCGGATCCAGCAGGAGCGCTGTCCTCATCCAAATCCTCGAATGTCTTGGTCTTGAGGCTCTCGACGTAGTTGTTAATCATCATGGTAGCAGTGACAGTATCGGCATTGAACCACACCATACCGCAACGACTGACAGTGGCGAGGGTCGCGTACTTCAACGTCTCGACTTCGAACATGATACGGACATTCGGAGGCAAGTTAAGACGTTCACCGTTAGGCAGTGTGAGAAGCTTGTTGTCGTCGAGAACACTGTTCAAATTCTCGACCCACTCAGGATCCACGTCACCGTCAAAAACAATCCAATGGCGCTTACTATCTTCTCCTCGAAGGTTATCGACAATCCTTCTCAATATGCCAGTGAAGAGACCGTCTGTCCACTCGCGAGTAGTGCTATCCAGGTTACCGTAGAGGGCTTCCTTGGACATGACCTTGGAATCGATAATATGGGAGACACCCTCAACGCCTTCGATCCGCTGCATGGCTTGTAGAAGGATCTTCCAAGCAGCTGACTTACCAGCTCCGGACTTTCCAACCATCATGACACCATGGTGGATACTCTGAATCTGGTACAGTTGGAGAGCCTTAGAAATCCACATATCGCTGTCGACGAAATGCTGTTCTCTGGCAATGTCTCGAATGGCTTGGGTGAGCTTGTCGTAGTTGGCAGGCACATAGTCGACACCTGGGAAGTCTTGCACTTGGATCTCCAGCATCCGCTCAACATCCTGCTGCACGAGCTTAGGAGCAATGGTCTCCCGCAGACTCTGGACAATGATCTGAGGTTCGACCACGTCATCTGGGCCTATGTCGCCGTCGGCATTGGCAATACGAGCACGCTTAAGACCACCGGAGCTGACCAGCACACTCTTCAAGGCACGAAGACCGAAGTCGTAGTGTGCCTGGTTAGATAGTTGAGAGGCACAGTGATCGAAGAATGGCACGGTTTGTTTGGACAAGGGCTTGGCTTGCTTGAAACCCTGGGAGAAAAGCATAACTTCTGCAATAAGTTCCTTGTCGGGCTTGGACATGGCAACACTGCGGAACAACTTCTTCAAGTTGTCAGGCAAGTTCGAACGACCGGCGTATCCAGGGTTCATGGTGATGAAGATACCCGTATTGGAGTTGACAGCGAGTCGTCGACCAACCAACTCAATTTGAGAATTATCATCCTCTTCTCCCTTGCGCAGACCAATCTGGATGTTTTGAATCTGCTGAGAAACAGCAGACAGGATTCTCTCCTCCAAACGGTTAAATTCGTCAAAGCAACCCCAAGCACCGACTTGGCAGATACCGAGGAAGATACGGCCCATAGCTTGGAAATCGAAAGTGTCGTCACAGCAGAAGACAAGAGTGAAACGACCAAGCTGGAGACCCAGCGCTTTGACGGACTCGGTTTTACCTGTACCGGCAGGACCGTAGGGGGAACCTCCAAGCCTCTGGCACAGAGCCTGCGTGAGGGTGAGGAAACAACGGTCCGTAAGAGGCGTTCGGACAAGACGCTCGGGAACACCGAGGTACTCGAATCCATAGTTGAGCCTGGCATTGGCCATGTGGACGTACAGGCGCTGGAGGAAGTCGCCCTCTGGCTGGTAGACATACCGCATCTGGAGCAGCCACAAATAGTGCGTGGGGGTTGTGGCGTTGAGCTGAATGAGCTTGGAGATGGTGTCACGCTGGTGAACGAATTCGGTAATCATGTGCTCACACTTCTTGCGAGTGATGGCGTCAAGCTCGCCAAGTACTGTGGCAGCGAGCAATTCGAGGATCCTGACTTCTGCGTCATACAAAGCCTGAAGATTCACGCCACCATCTTCCAGAGATTTCTGTACCGAATTGGTCCACACCACCTGGCTGGCAAGGACAACGATCTGGGCAGGGTAGTTGGCAAGGAAGTCATTGAAAGCGGTCCGATCGACATCCGGACTACTGTACAGGGTGTCGAACTGCTCGGCAGCCTCCCCGAGAAGCTCAGCCAAAGTCAGCTTCATGCTGGTCTCCAACGCAGTAAGCCAGTCATTGATACGAGGGGTCTTGACGAGGTTGACCTCCTTCTTCAAACGGACTTCTTCGCCCTCCTTGGAGGTAAATCCGACAATGTTGTTGTCATCATCCATGAGCAGGCCATTGAGACCAGCGAACATCTTTTTGAAATGCTTGGCAACACGGAAGATGTCATTGCTGTTACCGATAATCTCCAGCAGGTCCTCATCTCCAACAAAGTAGAAGCGAGGGAATGACACACGCTCGCGCTCCAGGTATTCACCAAGTGCCTTCTGAATCTTGTTCAGCAGCTCGGCCAATCGTTCCAGAGACTTCTGGACACCATTTATGGCAAGGATATCGAGGACAAACGGTGACTTGTAGACCTTCTTCATGACAGCGAAGAACTCTGAGTTGATATTTTGGAATCGGCTCGACTCGAGCGGAAGCAGGTGCTTGATATCGGCATTGCCAGTAAAGACACCTTCCAAGTAGACCCATTGTCTCTGGACATCAATCCAAACATCGAATAGAACGTGGACACGGTTCAATTTGTCTTCCCAGGAGGCAGCTTCCTCCTCGAACTCCTTGTAGTAGGGCGAGTGTCTCATGGCCTGGAGCGAGTTCAGGTTCTCGCTACATTTGGCGAAGAGATCATCGAAGCCACGGATAAGACGGCATTTGTTCTGGTAGTTGACTAGGTCCAGAGAGTAGTTCTGCCAAGTCTCACGAACAGACTTCAGGAACTCTTCCAACGCCATCTCCCCCTGGGCCTGTGCAATGATGTTGCGAATAACATTCTCAGTGGCTGCCAGCTGTAGATCCCAGACATCACCCAGAGTCAGCGACACAAGTGAGAACCGCTTTCCGGGCTTCAGAGACTTGTAGATCTTTTGCCAGTGCCGTTCCTTCACAGCTTCCGACTTCATATCGGAGAGGAGTGAGTTAACCTTCAGCAGCTGTCGGAGGACATTCTGGATATGCTCGAACGCGGCATACTGTCTCATCCGGCTGGGCATTTCCTTGGTCATCTTGATAAGACCGTCAAGTGCCTGACGCAGCTTCCGGGGCTGGACGCTGGTCCACAAGCCATCGCGGAGATCGTTGAGGCTTTTCCAGATGGTGGACAGAGCAGCCCAGACAGACATGAAGTCCTGGACCTCCTCGAGAATAGCCGGAAGAGATGACTCGGAGCTGGCAGGCAGATCAAGGGCCTCCTTCGCCTTGGAGACCATCTCAAATTCAGACTGGAGAGATTCGAGACGAGACTGGAAGGAGCTCAAAGTGCGAGAAGCCTCATCGGGAGGAATGGTGCCAGAGACCGGCTTCTCGTCATTCCACTGACCAATGACCTCGGCGATCTTGTCATTGATAACACGGTCTTCGGCGCTAATCTTGGCACGGAGACCCTCGGTCTGGTCCTGAACAATTTTGCTCTTACGGCTGAGCAGCTCGTTCAAAGCTGCCCATTCTCCGTCGACATTTTCGACATGAAGCCAGTCACTGGGGAATTGATAACGCTGGCGTGCGAGAGTGGTTTGACCCTGACGGAAGAGGTCGACCTCTGGCTCCCAAACACGAGTCTTCCGCTTGCACTGCTGGACGATGGTGATGAAGGAGACAGCTTGTGCGGTAGAAGATGCTTCTAATGTCTGACCCTCCAGATCACGCCGGGCAGAAGCGATTTCGGAGTGAACCTCTCTCATACGGCCACCGAGCTTTGCGCCGAACTTCAGTAGGATCTCGTGCTGCCACTGGTCATACTTGGCGTTCACCTTGGTCTGGACCTGGTCATAATCAATTCTGATGTTACCGAAAGATCGACCGACTTCCGAGGTGTCAAAGGTGGCACGACTCTTTCGGATCTCCTGAAGCAGCTGTAGCCACTGAGAGAGGTCGTCTCCCAGGATTTCGTAGACCTGCTCAGATTGCAAGTCCCAAAGCGACTGGAATTGCAGCCACTTGTCAACGTATTCAGAAACATCATTGAGCCTAGATTCAATCACGCTGTACACTTGGTTGAGCTCCTGAGTGCAGCCTTGGGGGAGTTCTGAGAAACAGGCTTCCGACTGACGAACCGTCTGCACGTTGATAGAAATTTGGTACCGAGAGGCCTTGATCTTTTCGAGGTTGCAGATGACTCCCAGCCAGGTGTCAAAGTGAGAGAACCAGCTTGCACGAGCAAATTGCAGTGGTGGGTCAAGGTGGAGGACTTGGTTCTTCATGGAGATCTCGTGGAAAAGCTCAGGGAACGAGATGTTGTAGCCCGAGGCCTCAGCTTCAGCTGCGCTAGTTTGGGTGTGAAAAGAGGTCGTCTGCTCAGTGCGAGACGCCTGGAAGGTGCTGATCCACTCACGAACAGCGCGGTGGAGGCGTTCACGAAGGATCGCCTCGATCTTTCCGTTGAGCTCGGAAACCCAACGTTCCAGGTTGACATAGTTCTCAAGGTTGAGCTTATCTACGGCAGCCTGGATGGTGTCCAAGCGCTGCTTGAACGCAGCGGAGTCGTAAGGGCAGGTCTTGAGTTCATGGGTGGATTTCTGAATGCTGTCATTGATAGAAGACAGCGTGCTAGTCTTGGCCTGAAGAACGGATGCTGATCCCGCGAATTCGCGAACGAATTGAACGTGCTTGCTCTCAGTGCGGTTGGGAATAGTGCTGTCGATAGCTCCATTCGGAAGTGACTGTTTGACATGGAGTTCATAGGAATGAACGAACGACTCCCATCGGAGAGGGATTCCCTTCCCGACCATAGCTTGCGAATCATTGATGTAACCATTGAGAAGGATAGCAACATCAGACATGGAGGCAATGGCACGGTTGGTCTGTAGCAGAGTCCGCACGCTCTCCATCAAGCTAATAGCGTAGGGATAAACACGCTTCGCCTCCTTGGAGATGTTGCTCACAGCATGAGGAACCTGGAAGTTCAGCCAAATGAGGTTGCGGACCTCCTTGAATAAAGCAATTATCTGAGCATCAAAGTTGACTGTAAGCTCCAGGGTATTTCCAGCAGCACGGTTGCGCACGATATTGAAGAGTCGTCCGGAAATGGTGATATGTCTTCTTTGAACATCGTAGAGCCACGACTCAAAGACGGGCCGAGTGTCGAGCTTCTTGCGGAACATGTTACTCTCGGATTGGAGCTTTTGGCCTTCGGTGTGCAAGTGCCAGTCCTCTCCCAGGACATTTTCCACCTTGCGCATATAGTTGTCAAGTTGCCGCTCAATTTGGCGAGCCCAAATGATTGCGCCGGAGACTGGCGGAAGATCGCGAAGCTGGGCCATAGCATGAGCCTCAGAATGGCCATACTGCTGCTTGAAGCGCTCGTGGAGACCAGAGATATCGCGTTTCACATTGTCAATGAGCTGTGTCTGGTACTCTCCAATAGCACCGCGGATCTTAGGTCGGACCAGAAGAGCATTGAACTTGGAGAAGACACGGAACATCTCGTTAGCGTTCTTAGCTGTCGCAAGGCGATCGCGGAGACGAGCAATGATGGAGTTCTCAACGCGAGAGGTACGTTCGCTATATGCAATTTCGGCTTGTTCCCAGTCACGAGATCCTTTAGGGGAGACGTCCAACACGTCCACGTTCTTCAGGGCAGCGTAGGCGTGGCTCACTTCCTCGACGGCGTCGACATCACCAATCTCTTCGACAATAACAGTCTCCTCAGAGTCAACGCCAGCGCCGGTCTCTGAGGAAGACTTGCTCGATCCGAGGACATTGATTATGGTCTTCTGAAGCTGCTCGTGGTTGACACGGAAGGTGTCGATGTATTTCAGCCGTTCACGGGTCAATTCATGTCTGCCATTGATTTTAATTGGGATGAATTTCTCATTCCGACGTCTGGTGGATTCACGAGCGACATTGGTGAACTCCTTGAGGTTCTCATCCCAAGCACGCCAGATAGCTTGAGTGGTCTTCATCAAAGACCGGAACTCTCGGTAATCCAGGTGCAGAATTTCACGGCCGTGGATAAGGTCATGGATCTTTCGATCCAGATCACCCGAGATGGCCTCGACAAGCGAAAGCGCACGCTTGATTGGATACGGGCAGATTTTCAGCTTCTTGTTCAGATGGCTGAAGATCAAGCCCAATGACTCCTGCACCTTACTGAGAGAGGTCGCAGAAAGTAGCTCATCCAGAGGAAAGTCGCGCATCAATTGGTTGTACTTCTGGACTAGCTCGGTGGCATCCCTCAGTCCAGTGTCCGCCTGGAAACTGAGGGTCGGTTGGTAACGCTTGGCATGGCGGAGAATGTCCATCGTCAGCTTCACTCCATCGCTTGCCAGTTGAGCCTCAATGCCCTCCAAAGCAGACTCCATCGACAGCCAGAAGTTTATCTCTGGAGACGCTGACTCGCTGTCTGGATCCCGGGACATCTTGGTGATCGTCTGGATCGACCGAATCCAACCATTCACGGTATTCTGAATACTGTTCGTGAACGCACTATTATCCAAAATCGCCGCGGGAATCAGTTCGACCGAGGGTCGGACACCCTTGGCCTCAGCCTCCTTCAGTGCGCCCTGGACCACATCGTGCATTGGAAGGTTCAAGGCCGGGATCTCAATATTTTGCTGCAGGTGCATGAGACCCAACTCCAACTCAGCAAACCTTTTCTTCGTTCCAGGAATACCAGTCTTTGCCTCGGTGTCCGCTCTGGGCTTTGTGCCAGTAATCGTTTCCTGGTTGCGGGCGTATGCTTCGAAATAGGGACTCAGACCGTGGTGGAGCAGCAGATGTAAGACCTGATAAGGCGACATAGCAGTTCCTTGCTGAGCCTGGGAATTGTTGAGAGAGGCGACACCGGGGAGATTCATGACCTGAATCTGCGAGGCAATCGGAAGAGCCGGGTCGATGGGAGCAGGGCGTTTGATGAAAGCCACCGAAGCGACGGTGGTTGAAGACGATGAGATCTCGGAAGAAAGGGTATAGACATACTGCACCGATTCTTTTCATATCTGGTCAGCATAGACGTCCACATATTCCACAAAACGGCGGAGCAACTCACCTGGACCCTCCGTCTCGCCATTTGTCTCCTCAGCACCCGCGATATCTTTTTGTACATAGAGCGCGACTTGCGACTCGGAGGCAAATCGCGTACATCTCTGAACCGTTTCATCGTACCTGGGCTCCGAGAGCAAGCTCCCAGCTGTCTCCAACTCGGATTTCAGAGCGCCCAGTGTCACCTGGAGCACCTCTGTCAGGTACTGAATCACAGCGCCGGAATCCACCAAAGCTGCCGTGTCTGGTGTCGGCACGCCATTCAGCACCTCTGTGGAGGCGACCTCCATTTTGTTTCCTGGTTTATAGCGACAGGCACGGGAAGGTCATCGATAGGAGAGACTGAAGCGCGATCGGAGCGGGAGAGATAAATGTTGACACGGTTCGCGTCGTGCGAGACACGTGGTGGGAGGACTGAGACGGGTGACAGTCCACGTCCTTGAAGTGTAAAAGGGAAAATAAAGACTTCTAGATTAAACAATAGAGAAGAAAAGTCGGCAAGAGCAGGTGTCGATTATCGATACGCGGTGTTTGTCACTTTACTTCAGGGGGATACGGATACGCTATTCCTTATCGGATTTAGGGCAGTCGCCCAACCATGTGACAAACGCGGGTTCCTGATCCATGGATTCCATTCGCTGACCCATCTGCTATGTATCCTAACTATGTATGGCTCATTCTGTTCTAATTACACCGCAGTCCCGATATCCATCTCCTCCAGGTCCTTCCTCTCCACTGGCCCGCAGTCGCAGTGATATTTCAGTCGGAAATCGGACACAAGCATTCCCTGAATCGCCACCAATGCCCTCTCACTCGCCCTAGCCTTCACGTACCGACCGGAGGTCCCAACGGCCTCTGCAATAAATTGGCCATGCACCATCACTGCAGCCAGAACCTTGGGTTTATCGCCGTCAATTCCGGGAATCTCGCCGGTCTTGAGACAGTAGTTGGTACAGCCATAGACGTTTGTCAATTGGCTGTGAAGATAGGTCTAAGACCCCGTCAGTGTATATGTCATGGATGATGGGCAAGATCTCTTACTGTTGGGTGTTTATTCGCAAAGGCATCGTATAGAGACATGTCCTCAAAGAATGGCTTGATATGAGCGGTGAAGAAGTCCTCGACCACGGTGAAGTCAAACTCCGAGTCTACGAAGATGGCGCCTAGATACGCCTCTAGCATATCTGGGAGACACTAGAATCATATACCGGTTAGCCTGATACTTTTCATGCATCACGCTTGGTGGGAATCACCTTTGGAGAGTCCCTAGTGCCAAGCCAGTAGTCCATCGCCCCATCGCCCTCGGCCTCTGCAATCTGGGTATCTTCGGCGTAGTGCGTGATTTGCCCCTGCAACGGGCCACCGAAGTGCTGAAGATGTCTATGCAGTCCCAACCTCACTGCCAAGGCGCCGAGGAACTTGTTCGACACCATAGCCATCTCGTTCATATTAGCGATCATGACCTCGGACCTCGGGAATTGGATATGCATCAGAATATGCATTACTTACCTTGTGTTCAGTGAGCCACTGTGGATCCCTGTCAGGGAAACGATGGAACAAGTACTCGATGCACGCCATGTCTAGAAGGGCGTCGCCCAAGAATTCGAGTCGTTGGTAGCAAGGCACTTTGGTGTATACCGTCGGATAAGAAGGGTGTGTAAAAGCAGACCGTAACAGACGAGGGTAATTAAAGCGATAGCCGAGCTTCCCAAAGATCTGCTCGGCAAGATCTCGCTCTGCTGCATCGGATGCTTGTGTCTGATATGCCGGCTTGATGTAGGACGCAAGGTAGTCTGCCCAGGACGTTGCTGTGTGGTCTTCACTATCGACGAACAGAGTGACTGCTCGAACGGCCAAGTCAAATCGATTATCTTTGCCACCAGTGAGCAAAGATGCCGCAATCAATGCTTCACACACATCCGCGATCGTCTTTTCCCCGAGGTTATGGGAGCTCTCTGATGCAATGTACTTCACATAGTTCCGCCCGTGGAGGAGCTGAAGACCCGGAGGGTACCACGTATTTCGAGAGAAGCCACGACTGCGGATGTACTCATAGAGCCGAAGCTTTATGGCAGTGTTGAACAAGTTCTTGTTGCAGATGAGACACATCCGATGAACGTGGTAGTCGTATTCGTCATCGTCTGGTCTTTGGGCGAAGAGCGAGATGGTCGTTCCCATTTTGAGGAAACAATCACCCAGGAACTCTAGGCGCTCGTAGTTCTTTCCCATTCCCCGCTGTACATGTAACTGCATAGCACGATGCTCTTCAGTATTGTCCGAGTCCTTAGTGAGGGCCTCCAAGGCGTATTCGGTCTTGATCTCCAGATCGAGAGACCTGCAGCCCTCCATAACAATCATGTAAGACTCTAGCCGGCTAATGATAGCAGGAAATGCCAGGCATGAAGTCACTGCCGTCAGTGGGATCTGGCTGAGTGTCAGTAATATATAGCTCCAGGTCAGTAAATATAGCATGTATAATTAACCGGTGATATGACCAATGACTGTGGGCAGACTACGCATTTTGTGGCTTCCATTTTCTTTAACCTGGGCGTTTTGTCGAGGAAATTTCGTCGGAGCCAGAGACATTCTACCTGCAGCACAGGCTGATTCCAGTCACACTGGTCCAGAAATTCGAGTCGTGGATTCTTCGGGAGACTTAGTGAATAGTTCATGATGTCTTGCATCCATCTTCGGCATGGTGCCCAGCTAGGTGGTGGGTCTGATGCATGCAGGTTGGGGTCAACGGCAATTGGAAAGTATCGCTTCCTGCCACCCCATGGATCGTAAATGAACCGACTCAGCAGGAAGTCAACATCCATTTCTGGAGACCAGTGCCAATCCAGGTGCTCTTGGACAAAGGCTACCGTCTCCCAGTCTACCACAGTCTTAGGCGCGACGTTTGGACTAGAGGCACCGGCATCTGCTCGGACTGGAGCAAGCCAGTAGGGAAACTTCTCAGGCACTGGGTCAAACGTCTTGTGAAACACGTCCCTAAAGACCGCAAGTGAAAAATTGGATAGCTGAATCAGTTCCTGAGAATCGACTGGAAATGGATTGCCAATGTCCACAGTCTGAATGACGGTGCTAATATCGTTGTCCAGAAAGATCGGAAAGGGCGGAAATGAAGGAAGCCTTTTTCGAGACAATAGTAGCAGTCTTTGGTGCTCTCTTTTCAGAGGCTCTGAGGGGATGAATTTTATGAGCATCCCATAAAGCATCTCCGGGATAGTTTCTTGCTCTTGGTCCCAGAATGAGGGTTTGCACATCATGGTGTACGCGTTTGTCTTCTTCGACGCGATCGCTAACTTTGCATTGCGCATAGCCGGCAGACGCTTCTGATAGATGGACCTAAAGTTATTGTCAAGCAAGTTATTTTTCCGGAGTAAGATGCAGGTATCAAAAGCAGCAGACTGTTTAGCCAAGATTTTCCTGGACTCTCGGCTTCCGATTAGGCCTCTAATGGGAGATTTCTCTGGGAGAATTATCTCACAGACGAATGATTGGGCCTGTGAGAACAGGAGATAATTGACCGAGGCTGAAATGTCATTCTCGTATTGCAAGGAGCTAGCATAGCGTTCCAGAACATTGATAGCGTGCTCGTAAGTCAACTTTGCGCCAGTTGAAGGGACTGTATAGCTTCTCCGTTTCTCTCCCTTCTTCAGAACACCACCCAAGTCGTGATCATTTCCATGCAGCAGCCGGTCTTCGGGAAGAGATCTACAAAAGTCTTGCATGAGGCTCTCCGCTTCTCGAACTTCTTGCAGTCGCCTTTTGTGGTCATCGTTCCCCATCTCGATCATGGTTGCATAAGTTGAGTTGGTATGTCTTGCACGGCCCCGACTTTGGACGTACTGGATCATTGTGTCGTAAAGATCGAACCTCACAACAAGATTGCAGTCTGGAATGTCGAGACCTTCTTCTGCGACAGACGTTGCAAACAGGCAATTGATCTCACCCTGACGAAACTTGGCCATAACGAGAAACTGTTGCCGGAAGGTTGTAGTTCCCGTGAGATCGTGATTAATCCCGACCAGCACTCCAGGGCGAAGATTGAGAATGTTTAGTTTTTGACATAGTTCTAGCAAAGCCTTGGCTGTGTTTCGTCGCTGGGTGAACACGATGCATTTCCTTTCTTTCGACGCCGCGAAAAGTTCGCTCAGCCTTTTCACAAACAGCTCGACCTTTGGGCTGAGCTGACCTGCCTCTGTGGGGTGTTTGAATTGGTGAGATCGAACAATACGACAGGCTTCTTTCACCTGCAAGATGTCTCGCTTGGTTTCCTCTTGGCTTCGATTCGGGGAGTCTGAGTCTGCTTCCTTGGATAGTATACCCTGAAGTTTAGGTAGCACATCTTCGGCCAAGGCTCGTTCCCAAACCCGATCAGCGCACCACCTTCCTAGCTCTGAGCTGGCATTCAAGGCAAATCGTAGGACTTGTTTGAGGGCTTTCACGTTTGCAAACCCTCTTTCCATCTTCACGTATAGCTCTGTCGGGAATGGTGAATCAAGCTTGGCATATGTCCATGTCTCCTCTCTTGGTTTTTTCACGACTTGCCGTAATAAGGTTAAATGAGAGGTCGTTGCAATTTCACTATCCAATAGAGTCTCGAGCTTTCTATTTAATGTCAGTAACATACAATGTATCAGTGGATGTAGACTTACAGGGCTGCATCGGCAACGTTGACTTTGGCATCAATTGGCGAGGCAGTCATCCCAAAGACTTTTGGACGTTCAGATTCGGGTGTTAGGAGGTATGAATCTCGGATGATACTAGTGGGTAGTTAGCCAATATGCCCCAGAGAAACGATATATGTGGAGATCTGACCGTGCATAGACGTGGTTTTTCTTTGTGTGGTGGGCTTCATCAAAGATCAAGAGATTAATTTGGCTCATCTTCACAAATCCGTTGAGCAGAGCATGGTTGAGGATCTCGGCCGTACACACAATCACCATGTGTCCGTTTAGGTAGTCCACCCAAGTACCAGAATCCCAGAAATCTGGACCCATGGCACCGAAGATGTGTGCCACATTTTGATCCAGATTGTTTCGGAGGACAGCTGCCTGCTGGAAGACAAGAGACACGCTATCGACCTGCCAGTTGTTAGTGATGCCCCTTCCAAATGATCATAAACTCATACCAAAAAGAATGCCACCCGAGGAGCCTTTCCACCAGCTCGGTCGATTAGCTCTATATTGAGAATATGTTTAAGCAGGAGAACAGAAATCAGTGTCTTTCCAGAGCCTTATTATACCGGTTAGAATGGTTCCTAAAATGGCAGACACGATAGTGTTCATTACTTACCTGTGTCGAGTACAGCTATAGTATTCCTGGCCTTTGCGCGCTCAAACAGCTCGATCTGGTATTCACGAGGATCTAGTGTAGCCCCATTGCACTGTTTCTTGGCAAGTAGGAGGGAAATGGGGAGCTCGTGATCAGGTCGGTTGGAGTGATCAGGTTGGGTGCCTTTACTGGGGTCGCAAAGAATACGTTCTGAGAGTCTATACTCCTGTTAGTAATGAATGTATCACCGGATGGATGCCCAAGAATATCTAGTGAGACTCACAGGGCTTCAAACTGGGCATTCTGGACACGTCGTTGGTGGCCGGCTTCGGAATGGGCCACTTGCTGGTCATCCTCACTTTCAGATCCTTCTGGAGTGCCGGGTGATAAGTTGTCATGAACCTCATCGGAAGGCAAGGTGTTCAGTGGGCTCTGTGAGGTGTTATAAGAGGGCTCGGTGGGGAAGCATAATCTCTCCTTGGTACATACATGGAGCATTTCAACAACTTTTGAAGACATATTGGAGCTTCTCTTTTGTTTGGGTAAATGAGGAATCAGGAGTTGCGAAGGTGAGAGAAAGAAGGGAGTGGGGTGAAGACAACCAAACTGATGAAGGTTTCGGTTAGTGTATATAGACGGGTGTGCGGCAGTAACTTGTTAGAGGAGTGACAGTTACCTACCTAGGTAGGCACCCCAATAGGGAATTTTCTCTTATGAGTGGAGAACTCCTATTCCGTGATTTCGTTGGGCTGCTGCTTCGTTCAGCCTAGGCTCACTGATTGGGGCCGCTGTCTGTGTGACCTCCGGAGCGTCTCTGCATGACAGATATCTATCAAGGTAGGAAGGGCTTTTCAAACACGTATCCGGGCATATCGTGAGACTCAGGGCCAAGTATGGAACCAAGCCGCATGAGAATTCTTTCGATTAATTGAGCTTTTGAGCCAATCACCTGTAACAATCATCGGTTTCTTGTACATAGTTGAGTCTTATACCAACTCGAATGCGGCGTTGGCTAACTTGTTGACCTAAAAGGTAAGGAGGTAATTAATCACTCGAAGCCATGTATCTAAGATCAGCAAATTCCATCTGTTTGTATGGTAAATCAGGTCTCATTAGACAGAGGAGCTCTGGTGTTATAACGGATACTGGCACCTTCTCGACAGGTGACCCACAGAACAATCCTCAATCAAGACACTCATTTTTCTAGCCTGTACAACCTTCCAAGTATCTGACACTTAACTTCACATTATATATACAGCTACATAGTTACAGAAAACATTTGAAGCGATAAGATGAAGCTCCTTATCGATTCTTATCAGCTTATCAGCTCGCCAAAACTCAGGCCAAAATTGCGGGGACCTGTTCCATGAGTTGGCTTTGCCGCACCGACACCAATTATGGAGGAGTCTCAGAGTCTCAGATCACTGTTTCAATCTGCTCGAGATGACAAGACTGCGATAGAATCAAGAGGTGATACCAACACCGAAGCCTACCGAGATGCCGTGAATGCGGCGATCGCCAAATTCCACGAATGCCAGCGCCAGATCAGCATCCTATCCCTATTCAGTTCGAATGAATCACTGGACGATGTATCAACAGGAGATATACAGTAAAAATTACCAATCCCTGATATGCCACCATTGTCGGGCTGACACTCGCATCTAGGTACATGACCCTGGAGTACCACCTCGCTGAGCTGGTGCAGCGAGGTCCTACCTCCGACCGCGAAGCAGTCCTCCGACGGGCCCTGGAACAATATGAGATATTCCTCACACGCCTAGATGAGTACGGATTGCTATCAGAGGGAGACAAGAAGCTTCTTGAGCAATACATGGCCAATCCGTCGACCTTCACCCTGGCCCCAATGAATGATGCCACCGCTCGGCGAGATATCAAGGTGAAGCGTTTTAGGGAGGAAAAAGAACTCAAGCAGAAATTAGAGGTACTTTTCGCCCAAATCCTTCTCCTACATCTATACTGACTTTATGAAGTACCTCGCGAGGAACGAGGCGCGGCTCCAAAGCGATGATGATGACACGCGACGACTCTACCTAGCAGAACTCCAACTGTATATCCACCAGACATTCCAATCCCTCGACCTCTTGATGCAGGAGCTTTCGATGCTCTCTGCCATGAAAAATGCGCCCCCACCCCCTCCACCGCAACCGGACGACGTCAGACAACGAAGCGGCCTGGGAGGAGCAAATTATTCGGATCGCTTGGACCCATCAATGTCACAGTTACTCGGCAGGGGACGAAATGGTCCCATCCTGAATAGCAAAGGCAAGCCGATGCAGCCTTTTACTCTTCTCGACCGCCGCACACAGCTCCAGCAGGGAGTATTCCGTTCAGGCCATAACCTGCCGACAATGACGATTGACGAATACCTCGAAGAAGAGCACCGGAGAGGCAATGTACTTCAGGGAGGAGAGCAATCTGGCATCCAGCCTGAGATCGATGAGGATGACCTGGACAAGGCGGACGAAGAAACGATGAAAGCTCGCGCCTGGGATGAATACGTCGAAGCCAATCCCAAGGGATCTGGTAACACCCTTAACCGGGGCTGAACAGATAAGCTATGTTGTGTTGATATAGATATTAATACGATGTCTTCGTCAAAAGCGATATATGGCGTTCTTAGTTCGGGTCACAGAAATCCCAATGCATATTACAATGTACTCGAGCCCAGCATCAAAATAAATTCGTTGATATCGGTCATTCCACAGGGTATCTGCGTGGTATATGCAAGGTCTATCAGACAATTACTTTTGTTCAAGAAGCAACACCCTCCTTAACCACCTTGTTACGTTGGATCTCCTCAAGAATCTCACCAGCGCCGTCGGCTACTAGAGCTTTGGCCACCGTGATGCCGAAAGCCTCGGCACTTTCAACCGAGTTCACATCACCATCGACCTCTGCCTCTGCACATTTCTGGCCATCTACACTGACAACGACAGACCGCATGCGCAGCTTCTTGGAACCCTCGGCGCTCTGAACCCACTCGGTCTCAACACCCAGAGGGGCACTGCAGCCGCCTTCCAGAGTGCGGAGCAGACCGCGCTCCGCCAAAACGGCAAAAGTCGTGTCCCAGTCACCAATCTTGTCCAACATTCCGTGCAAGAGAGTATCATCCTTACGGATCTCAATACCCAGGGCACCCTGTCCAACTGCGTAGAGCATCCCGCTGTTCTTCGAGTCGAGGTACTGTGTGATGCGATCCTGCAGATCTAGACGCAGCAGACCAGCGGCAGCGAGAATGGCGCAGGTATAGGGGCTGTCTTCTGCGTCCAGCTTGCTCAGACGGGTGCCGATATTGCCGCGAATATCTTGCACCTTCAGGTGAGGGTATTTGCGAGCCAATTGAGCCGTGCGGCGAATGGAGGAGGTTCCGACCACCGAGCCTGCGGGGATCTCCGCCAAGCTCTTGTACGGCAGTCCTTGCTTCACCACAAGCACGTCTCGGCTGTCTTCACGGGGCATTGTAGGGCCCAAGATGCAGGACGAGGGAAGAATGGTGGGGACATCTAGTGAAATCAAGCATGTGAGCGATTTATTTCGATTGGCAGCATCAACGAGGGCCAAACAGACCTTTAAGGGAATGAACGATGAAATCGACCTGGCCAGCGATCATCAACTCCTCCAATTCCTCGGTCCACAAGTTCTTGGTTGTAAAGTCCTTCAGCGCAATAGTCGTGTTGAGATCGCCGGCGGTCTCCTTGGAGAAGATCTTGAATTCATAGTCCGGGTGGGTTTTCTGGAGGGCGGCCTGCACCAGATCGGTCTGGAGCAGGGCGAGTTTGGATTTGCGAGTGCCGATGGTAAACGTCGTCCTGGTGGGGGCGGCCATGATGGGAAGCAGCACGGAGATGGTGCCAATCACGGGAGCAAAGAAGCCGAGGAAAAAGTGGCGAAGAGGCGATTGGAGATAAGTCGGATCACGGGACACAGTCACCAAAAGTACAGAACCGAACAACAGAACTGAACAGAATGGGCGATCCTGATCAATGAGCAATGATCCGTGCAGATAATCGCGCAATAACCATAGATAAGGATAAAGTAGAGTAAAAAGAAACCCTTTCCCCGGCAGATCTGCAAGACTGACGTACTCAAACTAACCTCGGCTTCGGAACGCGGAGATTCCAAGACATGCGACCTCTTATCGCTCTCCCCCGGACTCGCCTCTCCCAAAGTACAGAGAGTTCTGGAACTTCTCCTCTTTCCTCATCCACCCCCTTGGGACCCTTGACACCACACCGCTCTTATCCTGCTTTTCTTCTGCTCTTCATCCTCTTTTCTCCTCTTTAGTGGGTTCTATCGCTGTACCCCGATCTTCTCGTCTTTGATCACATTTCGCCCCAAGATGGGTTCCAACAGCGGTAGAGCCACCAAACTCCCTCTTATTCCCCTGGCCAAAGGCTCTGTCCTGCTGCCGGGCATTACTCTGCGAATTCCAGTCTCCAACCGTCCCGACCTGGCCAACCTGCTGTCTTCATTGGTGGACCGGCCTAAGCGCGATGGCAACTCGATCACGTTCGGGTGTATTCCCCTCAGCTCCCCGTTCCTGAGCCTTGACGGCCAGCAACTTCTCGAAGGTGAAGACCGTGATGATGAAAGGAAGGAGGATTATGATTCAATCGATGCGGGCCAGGCGCGCAAGGATGACCTGTTCCGCTACGGCACGGTAGGCAAGGTGATCGGTGTGCAGCGCCGCATCTACGCCGAGCCGTATCTCTTGGTCCAGGGCTCCCAACGCTTTACAGTTAAGAAGGTTTTGAAGGACCGACCGTATTTTGAGGCGGAAGTGTTTGTCCATGAGGAGAACAGTAGGTGCTCCGAATGCGACTACCGGAGAGCATTCCCCTTGGCTAACCACTTGTCCTCCTAGACTCGTCCATGCATGGTGACTCTGAGGCTGCTGATCTCTTTCAACAATTAAGACAATTGTCTCGTGAGCTTCTTACTCTATTGCGCCTGTCGTCGTTGTTGTCGGCTGCCTCCACTCGCCTGTCGCCACTTGTGGCAAGGAAGTTTGAAGTTTTTATATCAAAGACAGATTTGGGCCAAGCAGGAAAGCTGGCTGATTTTATGGCCGATGTATCCGATGCGAGCTTCGAAGAAAAACTACGGATACTTGCTTCCTTTGACGTGAAGCAGCGACTGGAGCGTGTCGTGGAGATTCTATCTCGCCAGGTCCAGCACATTAAGAGTAGCGTGAAGGTCACCTCGATCTCCACGGCATCATTCCCGCCAAATTCGAATCTGGATATTAGCCAGATTGACCCGCGAGAGCGCGAGTTGCTTGCCAGGCGTGCGATGCAGGGCCTCCCTGGCCTGTCGTCCCCGGGGCCTGCAGGCGGACGTGGCGGTGATGACGACAAGGAGCCGAATGAGATAGATGAGCTGCAGCAGAAACTCCAGGATGCTCAGCTGAGCCCCGAGGCGCAAAAGGTCGCGGATAAAGAATTGAAGCGCCTGCGCAAGATCAACCCTGCCAACGCCGAATACGGTGTTTGTCGCACCTACTTGGAGAATCTCGCAGAGATCCCGTGGACTAAGGTTACCGCTGATCAACTGGGTCCTGAGACATTGAAGCGCGCCCGGCAGCAGCTGGATGAAGACCACTACGGCCTGGAGCGCATCAAGAAGAGGTTGTTGGAGTACCTGGCCGTGTTGCGGTTGAAGCAGTCCACCAACGATGATGTTGAACGCCAAATCACCGGTCTGTCTAGGGACTTGGATGCGTCGTCCGCCGAGGACCTGGAGAGGGATGTTCCTTCGGTCTCCGAGACAGATCGAGTTGTGCTGGAGACTCGACTCGAGATTTTGAAGTCCAAGCGCATGACCGACAAGTCTCCGATTCTGCTCCTGGTGGGGCCACCCGGTACCGGAAAGACCAGTTTGGCGAGATCAGTGGCTGCCTCTCTTGGACGCAAGTTCCACCGCATCTCGCTCGGCGGTGTCCGCGACGAGGCTGAGATCCGTGGCCACCGACGCACTTATGTTGCAGCCATGCCCGGTTTGATTGTCAACGGACTGAAGAAGGTTGGCGTCGCGAACCCTGTATTCTTGCTCGACGAGATCGACAAGGTTGGTAGCGCCAACCACCAGGGAGATCCTGCCGCGGCTATGCTGGAGGTCTTGGACCCTGAGCAGAACAACACGTTCACTGATCACTACGTCGGCATCCCGATTGATCTGAGCAAGGTGCTGTTCATTGCCACAGCCAACTCTCTTGATACCATACCGGCGCCCCTCCTCGACCGTATGGAGACCATCTCGCTATCTGGATATACCACCATTGAGAAGAGACACATCGCCAAGCGTCACCTGATTCCGAAGCAGATTCGTTCAAATGGATTGGCCGAGGAACAGGTTACCTTGTCTGATGAAGTTATTGACAAGACCATCACTTCCTACACTCGGGAATCAGGGGTCCGTAATCTGGAACGTGAGATTGGCTCGATCTGCCGTCACAAGGCTGTCCAGTTCGCTGATGCTGGTGACGCTGACCGGCTGGAGGAGTACAATCCAGTCGTTCGTGTCGAAGACTTGGAAGACATCTTGGGCATTGAGCGCTTTGAGGAGGAAATTGCCGAGAAGGAGGGCCGCCCCGGTGTGGTTACTGGTCTTGTTGCCTATTCTTCGGGGGGTCAAGGAAGCATTCTGTTCATCGAAGTGGCCGACATGCCCGGCAACGGACGAGTCCAACTCACTGGCAAGCTAGGCGACGTTTTGAAGGAGTCTGTCGAGGTGGCCCTCACATGGGTGAAGGCCCACTCTTTCGAGTTGGGACTTACTCATGACCCTAACGAGGATGTCATGAAGAGCCGCAGCCTGCATGTCCACTGCCCATCTGGCGCCATCCCCAAGGACGGACCCTCTGCCGGTCTGGCCCACACCGTGGCGCTTATCTCCCTGTTCTCCAACAAGCCTGTTCCTCCGCAGATCGCCATGACCGGTGAGGTTTCCCTCCGGGGTCGTGTAATGCCCGTTGGTGGAATCAAAGAGAAGCTCATTGGTGCTTTGCGCGCCGGTGTCAAGACTGTCCTCTTGCCTTACCCGAACCGCAAGGATGTTAAGGATGTCCCTCAGGAAGTTCACGATGGTCTGGAGATCATCTATGTGCAGTAAGTTATTGACAATTGCGGCCTTGAAATACCTTTGTGTGCTAACATTCGCCTGCAGGCATATCTGGGAAGCACTCGGCAAGATCTGGCCAGATGCTCACTGGCCTGGCCCGCACCACATGAACTTTGTCGAGAGCCGCCTGTAGATACCCTCGGCTTTTGCCACCTGCTGCTTCACATTGCGTCTGCTTCAAGCCCTCTCTACTCAGTCAATTTGCATGGCGTCATTTCGTCCACGACTGTTGATTGTAATTAGCCCATTGTCTTTGATGCAGTCATGTGTTTAAGATTGCCATGTTTATATGTCCCAATACAACCCCGTGTTTATAGCAAGTCTTTCCATCCACCTGCACATAAGATAGCCAAAGTATCATGAAACAAGGCCCAAAGGCTTCAGATTTATATCCGACCTCCAAAATATAATACACGGCCCAATCACAAGGGAGAAAAATACACGTAACACCGTATTTTGCCAGAAAAGTCCAGCACAAAAGAAACATGCAAAGAAAGGCACTTCCCCAAATCAAGGCTTCTTCATCCACTTCGGCCAAGGGACAGAGTTTTTCGTGTTCGCCATCTCCCTGTGCGCGAAATCGAGACCCAGCACCTTCCAAGTCGGCCGCCACGCCTCCTTATCCTGCTTCAACTCCTCCGCCTGTTCCTTGAACGCCTTGCGCATTTTCTCATCCGGCTTCTCGGCAGCATCGCCCCTCTGGCGGTTCTCACGACGCATCTGCGTCTGGAATCGTTCACCAGAGTCCCAGGACTCTTTCTCCCATCTGTGATGCGTTAGTAGGTATATTCAAGAATCCAGCAGATAGCGTAACACATACCTGCTAAGATCGGTGGGCTCCTCGGGCCAGACGAATGGCTCCCGCAACTCGACCGTCATGCGCTTCTCGGACTTGGGTCGTCGCCACGCGCCCATGTTCCGTCCATCACGAGTAATACGGGTAATAGGCTGCAGCTGGACGTAGCTGCGGACGCTTAGGACACCGACGCCATACACACGTTCCAGGTAATCGCGCATGTCGAGTTTGTTGAGGTTGAGGGGGACGCGGAACTGAGCATAGCGGGTGGAAAGGAAGGGGGTTCGGACGAGGGCGATGGTGAATTCGGGGCTGGAAAAGGGACTGTGTTAGCAAGTTGCTGTGTAATTGTTCCTGGTGTCGTGGAAGATTCATTCGTGGGTCGGGATTGGGAGTTCGGGATGAAGTTTGAAAATCGGTCGGCTTGGAGTGGATGGTTGACGTACAGGTAGATCTGCTTGCGTTCGGATAGAGGTGCAGTGGGACCTGTCATCCCCTTGGGGAGGCCAATTGTTTTGCGCACCATTGTGAGTGTCGTTGGTGATGGTCGGAGTGTCGGAGGGTTGGTGATCTTTTGCTGCGGTGGAATTGCGCGGATGGCCGCGTCGCCCGCCGTACTCAGCATTACTCTTTACGGTTGTTCTCATATAGCTCTTGTCTTTGGATTCATCGCTAATGTTGAATAATCAACTTTGTTTGAGAGGAGGTAATTACAGAAACATTTATGTGCATTGCTTACACCGTCTAGTCCATCTCAGTCCTGAGCTGCAAAAGCTCTCGTGGTTTGTATTATGTTAAAGATGTTCCAGGGCTTGGTCGACCAATCCGGCATCATGGCAGACTCCCACCCCCTGACTAGAGTTAGGAGCCTCTTCAGCCGGTGGGGTAGGCGGCAAAGGGATATCAGCAGGGAATGTGCCTAGCACGCCCGTATAGGTAGGCCGGTGCTCTGTTAGTATCAGCAGGAGCAGAAGCGGCATTACCGGGGGCAAGGGAAGTAATATGGGAAGAGGATGGGGAAGGGGAAGTGATGTGTGAAGGGCAGGCTCTCAATCTAGAATGTTCATCATGTGTCAACAGCTGCCTGTTGACATCAGAAAATATATTTTCATCATCATCGAGCGCGCCCACAAGCCCACAAGCCCACAAGCCAGCAAAGCCGGTGCCAATGATGACAATTTCTTTGGACATTGTTCTAGGTTTGAAGTTTTATAGATCCAGGGAGTATATCCGCGAGAAAATGGAGGGTGACGAAGAGGAAGGGTTGCTAAGAACAAGTCGCAGTCCGTTCAATTGAAGAAAAAAGATTATATTCTGAGAACTCTCTCGGCCGTCGTGAATACCTCGAGACCTTCCTAGCTGAGTTCGAAGATTGTCAATGGTTAGCGAAATCACTCCACAGCCTACCCTCGTCCAAATGTCCCAACGGCACCAGATGCGCCAGTAACAAGAACTCTCATGCTGGGTTTCAGTCCACCGTGGTCAATGAGCGCCTCCCAAACTATGAGAATCGGGATGGGTAATGCTGCCGCTTCTCCGTAAGATATTGAAGCCGGATTGGGGGCGACTTCATCCTCTAAACAGAGAATGTAGCATCATAACATAATCAGAGACCGCTGTAGTCTGGGCTAAATGCGGAAATGGCGCCGGATCTTGTCCTGGGATGCAAGATGGGTCCACGGTGAAAACAGGGTACTTAATGAACGGTTTGAAGTAGAACGTGCACTACAGTACCCCTCCATTTTTCTATATTTTACCTTTCAAGACGATTTTCCTACCCCTGACTTGGCGAAAACCTTAATAGAGTTGGAGTCAACTACTGTTAGCCGGGGCAGGGTGTGTGCAATTGCAAGGTCTAGGAGCCTACTAGAATTTGAAAACTAAAGCCGAAACTAGGAAGGGGCAAAACTGTCAATACGACCTAGGAATATGCGTAGTTGCGACAGTCCGCTCTGAAATAGCAAATTAGCCATGTCTAGCCACTTCCCTGACGATCCAGGGCACCAAAGAAGTCAAACGCCACTGACAACACTACAATGTGGCTGAACCTAAGTAAAGATATGAGATCGATCTGTTTGAAGCCAGATGATTGGTCGATGTGGGTTTCAGCCACTGACGACGGGCGGAAGTTCCCGAGTATCATGATTCATCATCACCAGGTGACAAACACCTTGGTTTCAGTAAATCTAGGCAGTGACGCAGTCCATCACCATAAAATCAAGGAACTCACGGAACCTTCCAGCTCGGAAAAAGGATAAATAGCTCCCATTTTCCCCTCCAAAAACTCCTCTTCCTCCATCAACCTTCCCAATCTCAACAACCTTCATACTTGAAACCATTTCAAACCCAACACAACTTACGAACCTTACCAACCTTACCTTCACAATGGACACTATCAAGGTTCGTGTCTGCCTTCCAACAGCCCACTGACACCTCATACTAACAAGTCTAAAGCAAGCCGCCAACTACGTCTCTGAGACCGTTCAGGGTGCCGGTGCCACCGCTTCCAAGGAGACCAACAAGGAGGTCGCCAAGGACTCCGATGCCAGCTTCAACACCCGTGCCAGCGCCGCCATCGATGCCGTCGGTGACAAGAAGGACGAGCATGTCCACAACACCAAGGCTGATGTCCACAAGGGTAAGTCATGTGCCTGAGCCTGTTTACCAACACGTCTAACACAATGTACAGAGGCCGCTAAGCACTAAATGCTGAGCACTGACTGAGGCAACACACGATTTTATCATTACCCCGCTTATTCTTATCGTGTTGCCTCACCTTGTTTCCTTCACGGAAGCACTAAATGCTGCTGAGCACCCGAGTCAACATCGCGATTTTATCATTATCCCAATTATTGTTATCGTGTTGACTCACATCGCTTCCTTCACGGATGATTGATGATACTATGGATTTTATCTTTATCTTTTTCATAATCAACATATCTTTATCATAACATGACTCTGCCTAGTTGTAACTCTTGCTGGCTTTTAAGTAGGTCCCGTAGAATGAGTAGGTATTCTTATCTTCAATGAACCTGGTGTAGACTTGTTTCTGTTGAACTAGGCCACATTGAACCACCTGGGCAGGGCTCCGAGTTCACTGCGCCAGGCCAGCGCGCAGAGGAACTGGTGGAAAGGGCAGTGGTGTGATGTCTAGACTACCCAGAAGCTGAACAATTACAATCTAGATTCATCACTCATGGTCATTAAAGTACATTCCAAAGTCTTCCAGATCATCTACTCTCCGATGATCCTGAGATCTCCAGCGCGTCTAATCGCTTGGAGCTCTCGTCCACTTCTGCGCTAGACTGCTCTGATTGTCCATCTTCGTCGATCTCCTCTTCCTCAGATTCTTCTTCTTCATCCTCCTCATCATCCTCGTCATCTCTTTCACCATCACCATTGGCGCCAACTTCCTCCATATACTTCTCAAGCTCTCGGGCCATCTTCCTAGAGAATCCCGAAGCCTCAACCTCAACATCCAGCCGTTTTCCAGGATTCTTCAAGAACTTCTTCTTCGCATCCGCAAAGAACGGACCAGGCGCATCACTGACAAAGTGATACTTTCGCTGAAAGAACCGCTTAACACAGTTCACATCACGATCAAAGTACATCTCAGCATTAGCATGATCAATAGAAACCATCTGAGGGAAATCAATAAGAATCGGAACCAGCCGGATATGATCATCATCAGCATCCTCGATATCCGGAGTATTCCCATCCTCATCAGGAATCACTTCCTCCTTAATAAGGAGGTTGAACTCGTTAAAATCACCATGAATCAACCCATAGCGCGCCAGCTCCATGATCATATCCATCAGCTCCGAATACAGCTTAGCGGGTTTGGGGACCTTGGCGATTTGACGCAGCGGAAACGCATCAATCAAACTCATGACGATGGTGTGTCTGTTCTGCGCAATAGGTTCGGGGACGGGGAATCCGTTCTCCCGCAGCGCCTTCATAAATGCAAACTCCTTCATTGCTGCCAATCGAGACATGTACATCCAAGATCCTGTGTGGCGGTGTCGGAGGTAGTCGCGGTTCGTCTTGACGGTTCGAAAAGAGATACGGCCGAGACGGTGAATTTTCAGAATTCGCTGCGTTCCACTACTGTGTGCGACCACGATGATATCTGATTCCTTGCCCACGCCGATCTGGTTGCCGACGGAGTAGACGACTTTCTGCTTCTGGTGTCCGTTGAGAGCCAGATAGTCGAGACCGCCGTAGGTGAGTCGGTAGCCGTCATCTGTGGGGAGACATGAGCTGCTGGATCAGGAGGTTATAGGAAGGGAAAGGCGTACACTTTGCGTTTTTGACCTTTGCGATCAGGTTCGTCTTGGCCAGGTTCGAGATGGCTCGATGCACGCCGCTGCCACCTCGAAGACCAGAAAGTTGTACGATCAGCGGTGTCGGAACAACTTCATGGTTTCGGCTTCCGGTTTCAACCTAGCGGGAAATATCATCATTAGTCTATCTGGACATTATCGTGAAAGAGCCGGTGACGGCGGGGTGGAGGGGCTGATAAGTACCCCCGCAAGAACTTTGAAATCCTCATTGGTGAGGTAGCGGATCGCCTTGGCGTCGAGCTTCATATCTGAGTAGTTCTCGGGGTTCTTGACCTGAAATAAGCAGATCTTTGGAGTAAAAAGCGTAGGGCTGCTGGGAAGATTGATGCGGAGAGAAAAAAGTGATAAGCTCATAGCCCTAAGCCCTATTTCCTATTTGGGCGAGAATCTTGAATGCCTCGGCCAATGCAATTCAACTATGACAACACTAATTTGAGAACTGGCTTGGGCTTGTTCCAGGGATATGAGGAAACTAAATATTCAACATTCCAAACATCTATCAGAGCACAGAACACGAGGCCTCCGTGGTCAAGACGTAGTAGTCTACACAAGATTTCCCATTGGATGCCAACCGATAACCAAATACAGAAGGATAAAAGAAGTCCATGCCATTCCTCAATCGTTCTGAATACATTAGATCCAACAATAACCCGGCCGTTATAGGATGCCCGTCAGGGACGGACGAAAGAGGAGATCGGATACTATCTCATTTGGCTTATTCGGGGCTTTCCCACTCAGGGTTCTAGTGAGTCAGTTAGAAAATGTGTAACGATAAAGAAATCAATCGAGAGGGCTTACCTTGCGCAAAATGACCAGGCCTTCGAGCGTGCTGCTAAGAGGGATGTACTGCTCGTCTTCCAGCTCGGCTCTCTCACCGTACGACAGGAGGACTGGTGTGCTCTGGGTCTGCCATCCGGTGATGGTCTTTGGCCGACCGGCCTGTCCGACGACATCCACGGCTTGACCCACCCGCACGTTAACGGTGAGCGGGTTCAGGTCCTCATCGAGAGTGACAAGGAAGCGAGGGAACATGGCGGTAATGAGGAAATAAAGCAGATAGTGGCTATCCGCAAGGATGAAGTCCTTGGCGTCGATCAAGGACACGAGAACGGTGAGCAGACCAGCCGCCGACACTCGGGAAAGCACCTGGCGGTCGGTGTGGAAGGGGTTGAGTGTCATTGTGCCCTTACCCATGTGCAGAAGACCCTGAGCGATGCGCACCATGAACAGGGAGTTCTGGTCGCGGTGGTAGTAGCTGGCCAGTTGCCGCAGAAGCTGTGCCAGACGAGCGTTGTTGGTACCGGCGCCACAGAGACCCATGGCAAAGATGGCGTTAATAGCAACGTCGTTGTCATTGTCGTGACTGTACCGGGAAAGGGTGTCGTAAACCTTCATCTGGGGGTTGCTTGGGCTGATCAATCCCATGGCAAGGGGCACGGCCCGACGAATGTTGGGAGAGCCGTAGTGCATGAGGTGGCCGAACTGACGAAGAATCATGTCTTGGCCGACATCCTCACCCATGGCGATGAGCGACAGACCCAAGACAGCATAGGACTGCACAAGCTCGTCACCCTTGTTCTCCTCCTTCTCTTCAATGATGTCGTTGCAGATGTGAAGGAGCTCTTGCAACTTGAGCACAGTTCCGGTACCAGCCCAGGCACAGACCGAGGCGAGGACTGAGGTGGGCTTAGCCATGGGGTGGTCAACCGCCTTGAGGATATCGAGGATGACATCGACCTCCTCCTGCCGGCCGAAATAAAGTAGAGCAAGACCAAGGGCCATGAATCGTGTCCATTTGTCCTTGAGCTGCTTCTGACGCTCCTCATCCATCAAAGTTGTGGCAATCGCCTCGCTCACCTGGTGGTTCGATGAGCCAACAAAGATGAGACCCAATGAGACTGCTGCCATGGCAGAAAGCTGCATATCCAGCGAAGAATCCTCCACAATAGGGAGAAGAATCTCAAGGAGGTCCTCCTTGTTAGAGCCGGCATATGCCAGACCAAGACCCATGATAGAGGCAACACGCATCGGCACGTTCTTGGCCTCGAGGTTGTCAGGATCACTCAAAAGCGCGAGAGCAGGGTCAGAGTCGAGCCGAACACCGGAGTTCAGAATACCAATGGCAAGCAAAGCACCAGCCTTGACCTGGTCTTCCGACGCGTAGGTGAACTTGTCGATCTTGTCCAAGCCATCCTCAACATCCCGATGAAGAAGCATACCCAGCGACGCTGTCGTGGAAAGCATGCCATCGTCCTTGGTCTTCCACACCCATGGTCCCTTCTCACCTTCAACCAACATCATCTTGTCGTTGCCAAAGCCGGCGTTGGCAAAGGCATTGACGAAAGCGCTGGCCAGGTTGTGCCGTGCCGAGTCGAGATTGGTGAGACCTGCTCCGCGGCTGCTCTCAAGATGTGTTTTGTAGATATCCTCGGGCATCTTCGGGTCCAAGATGTTGAGCTCCTTTCCGAGAGACTTGAAGTGCTTCGGAATGGAGGTATTGTTAAGGCAGTCGTTCAAAGCCTCATCTTCCTCGTCCTCAGCAGGTAAGTCAAGCCAGATTTGCTGTCGAGCAACAAGGAAAGCCATCTGCTTCTTGAGAGACTTGTCGTCGGTGGCGTCAATGTCGCTCTTGATGAGATCGGTATCGTTCAGTCGAATGGCAAGCACGATTGCCTGGGACAATTTGTTGTAGCGGACGTAGATCTCGTGGGCGGTGCGAAGGAATTGCTGGTCTTCGGGATAAGTGAGCAAGTTGACCATGCTGACCATGTACAAGCAAACTCGGGAGTATGTGTTCTCGTCGACAAAGCGCGGAATCTCCTCGATAATCTCCATATCGCTCAGAAGATCGACTGCATCGGCCTCGGCGTTGTGGCTGAGGAAATGAGGCACCAACGACAGAGCGAGGTCCACCAGGTCCTGGGTTTCTATCTCTGCATTCAGTCGGTTCTGATATTCTTGTCCAATCTCCAGCGCCAGGTGTCTGATATATTCGTGGCCCCAGGAGGCAAGGTCTTCCGACTTGGCCAACAGGCGGTATTTCAGGGTCTCCAGCTTCGCCTCGTCACCATAGGTCATGCCAAGCACTGACAGCATATCGGCCAGCGAGTCCTAGTGAGAGTTGTAGTCAGAATTTGCCAAGCATGGATGAGCTGATAGTCAAACCAACCTGAACAGGACCGGGTGTCCACTTCTCGTAGAGCGCTGCCAGATCATCATAATGCGGTCGGAGGAATTTCAATGGCTTCGGGACAGCCGTCATGGAAGATGTGGAGGTCTTGATGAAGTTCTTGATCGCGTCCAAGGCGGGTCCGTAAAGAGAGGTGTCGGGCTCCTATTGCAAGCAGATGTTAGCAACAACGTCATCGTTTGCTTGGGACAAAGTCGGCGGTCGTCGTACCTTTAACCGCTCCACAAGCATCTCGAGCTCATCTTTCAATTGTTGGTCTTCCTCGCTAAGTTCATCTTTAAAAGAGGTCAGCGTTTGGGTCCAAGCAGTGAAGCATACTGCGGAAGCTACACGCTCTGCTCCGAGATCCGTTGCAGGGCGTTGTCGCGACCTACCTTGCTTGGGTTCCTCATCCTTCTTCTTTCCATCCTCGGTTGTCTTCTCATCCTTTTGCGGCTTCTTGCCGTTCAACTCGCGAACATCCTCAACCTTGCCCTTGCCTTTGTCGGCGGCGGTTGACCGTTCGCCCTCGTTCGCCATGTCTGACGGGTATCTGGCGATCGGGTCGAAATGAAGTCAAGAAGGCGTAAGGTGAGTTGCAGGGGTCGAGGATAATTTACGCAGTGCCACAAACGAAAAGAGAGATAGGGACCTGCAGATGACGGGTGATGCAGTTGATTGTAAGCTGGTGATGGACAGGCAGAGAGCTCGGACTGGTGCAGCTCCCGTATTATGTAAGCCGCCAAGCCTCGTCATTGTTTTGCCTTGACACCTGGACACCTGGGGCCAACACAAACAGCGCTTTCAGATATTGCAATTAATTCTGTATATCCTCGGTGAATAAAATACCATCCAGTCAAATTATTTACACTGAGCTTCAGCTATCATAATGCCGCAGTGCAAGCTTCAAAACGAGCATGCAGAACATGCTAGAAACCAACTCGGCCAACATCAGTCAAGACAGAATAGATCTAGACCAGGTCCCTCGGTTACTATGCTTTCCTCAGTGCAGTGCCCGTAACGCAATCGGAACTTCTCAGCATATTCCCTGGTTTGTCTATAGTATGTCTCCGGTGCCAATTCCTCTCCATCATAGGACAACAAGGACAACTCTTCAGCGTCTGGAAGGCCCGACTCGAAGAGACGGAGAAGACGCATAATAGTGGGTGCTCCATTTAAAGGTTTCTCCGAGGACATCCCAGAGACATCATCTACCAGTGGCTCAAGGGGCTCATCGGGGTTATCGATCTCAGGAACGGGTTTTGTGCCGGTATTGAGACTGACTTCGTGTGCATACTCCTCTGGGGGATGGTAAAGATCATGATGCACTGTCACCAGAGACGCCGCCGTGTGACCAGGGAATGACGGATATAACATGTAGTACCCCTTGGCTCGCATCAATTCCAAAAGATATTCCATAAAGGCTGGGTATTTCTTGGATATGATCTTGTCTTGGGAGGCAATATTCGTTCTTGACTCTGCAACTCCCAAGCGGCTCGAAAGGAATGAATGGAACTCGGACCACTTGTCACCAAAGAACAACGCTGCATTGCTGTTTGGCATTTGCCATAGAAAAGTTGGGATAGAGTGCGGTCCGGTTTTCTCCATAGCATCCGTCGATAACATTGCTGGCGGGATGAACAGTTCTTTGTCGGTTGTGGGCTTTGAAACCGGCAGTTCCAAAGAAATCCCCATGAGATTCATTGACGTCTGCTTGGCGCGGGCCGACTGCTTGTATCGCAGAATGCTGTACTTGAGATAATGATAGAACGAAGGTGCCACTTCCGTCTGTGGAGATAGCATGAGCAAGTGAGACAAGCGGGGATTCATTGGGTAAAAGTCCTCCACCGTGCGAAGAGACGAATCTGCCGGGTCCATGTAGCGTGGGTCAATACGCCGCCGGAGTGTGATGCGCCCCGCAAGTTGTGACAGTCCTTGCAAGTTCTGCAAAACCCCTCGCGATTGAGGATCGAGAGACGGTGGAAGCTCAATGGTCAAGCTAGGTATTGATCCCAGGTAATTTGCAGCATCCAAGGAGCGGATGAGTCTGATCAATGATCCTGACGATTTAGATGCGTGGACAACCATGTCGACACGAATATCATTCCAGACTGGTGATGAGGATCTCAGTATCAAACAAAGTAACGTTATAATATTGAGAACGTTACCTTTCAAAGCAGTGCTATCGACGAAGGACATCCACATGAGGTCTCTCGAAGGCGAGGGAAGCGCGATATGAGGAATGCCAGATTTCCGCTTATGGGCTTCCAGTCCATTCCAGAAAAAAGAGTCTTCCAAGTTTTTATCCTGCGTGATAATGACTTCTGGGGCCACATATGCTTGAATCAAACCAAGACCCCCAGGCACAGATCGCTCCATGCGAGCATCAGAAGACTCGGTCAAATGATCCGGTCGGCCGTCTGTTGAGACGTGATTAGCATTGCAAGATAATTCAAAAGCAAAGGACTGGGAGAACAAACCATGCCACGTGATAGGGCAATCCGCATCTGAAACTCCGTTCACTGTTTTGATCCCTTCAACGGAAACTTGGTCCTTCCCCATCAGAACAAAATGTACATGGCTCAACCGCTTGCCAGCCATTTGGCAGGCCAAAGGCACCATGTCAGAGATGCTATGCAAGTTCGACCCTGCAAAAAGCACTGCATGGCTAGGCTTGCGCTCCGGGTGCTTGTTGCGGGGAAGAGACCGGGGCAGCTCGTAGAACTTGATCTCGCCCTCGAAAGACTCCTTCTCATCGCCATTCGTTTGTGACACGTATCGAAGGGGTGGGGCATCAGCCTTAGACAGAGCTGGAGCTGACTGAGACGGGGAAGGGTGTCTCAGTCGCGCAATCGTCGGGTTGTATCGTTCGGCAGCCGGGGCGACGTCGGTGGGCATATGCTTGAAGAATTGATATAGAAGCACCAGAGCAAAAACAGCAATCAGGATCCGCCGGGGGCGAGGGTACATGCGACTTTGTGCGGGATGAAATCGTGCTTGACTGGAGTGCAGATCGTCGTCCTCCTTGCCCATCTCCTCATCGGCGCGTATCGGCATCTTTGCAGGCGCCATCCTATAACGATGCTGGTGGCGCTGAAGCCAAAAGACCTAGAGAAGTCATTGAGATTCAGTCGATTCCGAGTCACATTGATCAGAAACCGAGGAATCCGAGGGCCGAGAGAGTTGAAAGAGTTGCGAAGGGGTTGAGACGATCTCCACAAATAGTGAGATCAACGCCTTATCGGCTGGCTTATCGCCAACTCAAGCTCGGCGTTTCTTCTTTACTTCACGGTACGCGCACACGACGCAGCACCCTGCACATCATGGCAGACAACATGGATCTGGATTCGCCAGATCAACGTGGTACTAAGCGTGCTGTGGAGGAGCCAGAGGTCCCTGGGCCGTCTAAGCCTAAGAGAATCAAGGTACGAACAGCTCAGCCATCGAGCAGTGGGACACGGCATAGAATAATCGATACTAATGAGCCTCCACAGGCCCTTGATCCCGATGTCGTCAATAAAATCGCAGCCGGAGAGATTATCGTGGCTCCAATGCATGCGCTGAAGGAGCTGATCGAAAACGCCGTCGATGCGGGCTCTACCTCGATCGAAGTTCTGATCAAAGACGGAGGATTGAAGCTACTACAGATTACGGATAATGGACATGGAATTGATGTGAGTCGGCCTCTTGCTGGAAAGTACGAGCAATGTGACTGATAAGTTCCAGCGTGATGATCTCCCCATTCTCTGCGAACGATTCACCACGTCCAAACTCAAGGAGTTTGAGGATCTCTCTTCGATCGGCACATATGGTTTTCGCGGCGAGGCATTGGCCAGTATCAGTCACATCGCTCATTTGACGGTGACAACGAAGACTGCTGCATCCAGCTGCGCCTGGCGGGCACATTACCTCGATGGGAAGCTCGTTCCAGCAAAACCTGGACAGAATGCCGCACCCAAGGCTACCGCTGGCCGTGGGGGAACACAGATCACGGTATACACAGCTGCTTTATTTCCCAACTGTCAGGGCTCTAATACAGGCAACAGGTTGAGGACTTATTTTACAATATCCCTACTCGCCGCCGTGCGTTTCGCTCCGCGAGCGAAGAGTACGCCAAGATCCTCGACGTCGTCGGTCGGTATGCAGTGCACTGCTCAGGCGTCGCTTTCTCCTGTCGCAAGCATGGTGACTCTGGAGTAAGCATCTCAACTCCTTCTGGCGCGAGCATCGTCGACCGAATTCGCCAAATCCACGGCAGTGCAGTGGCAAATGAGCTGGTTGAATTCGAGGCTTCAGACAGCAAGCTTGGCTTCCGGGCATCAGGCTTAGCCACCAATGCCAACTATCACGTTAAAAAGACAGTCAATCTGCTCTTCATCAATCACCGTGCTGTGGAGTCAACTGCTATCAAGCGCGCCGTGGAACAAACATACTCCGCGTTCCTGCCAAAGGGTGGACACCCTTTTGTGTATATTGACCTGGAAATCGAGCCGCACCGTGTGGATGTTAATGTTCACCCGACTAAGCGTGAGGTGAATTTCTTGAATGAAGACGAGATTATCGAGATGGTCTGCAATGAAATCAGATCCAAACTTGCCCAAGTTGACTCGAGTCGAACATTCCTTACGCAAAGCCTTTTGCCCGGTGTACAGACCATTGACAGTATTGAACTTGATCAAGGCTCAGCCAAAGAAGCTGCAACAGATGGGAAGGTAGCAAGCACACCGAAAACACCTGCTACATCCAAAAGACCATACGAAAACAACCTCGTCCGGACAGACTCAAAAGTGCGCAAGATCACCTCCATGCTTGCCCCGTCCCCTGCACATCCCGACACAACTGTCGCCCCGGGCATCCCATCATCATCTATACTGGACGATAGCCTCCAGTACGAAACCACAGACCGTCAGCCTCTCCGAATCGCCCTTACATCCGTTAAGAACCTCCGCAGTGCTGTGCGTGCGACTATGCATAATACGCTAACGGAGATGTTTGCATCACATACCTATGTCGGTCTCGTGGATGAACGACGACGCTTAGCAGCGATCCAATCCGGAATCAAGCTCTACCTAGTAGACTACGGTCTCGCCTGCAATGAGTTCTTCTACCAGATTGGGCTGACAGACTTTGGGAACTTTGGTATCATCCGATTAGACCCTCCGCCAAAGCTGGTGGATTTGCTGAAGATTGCAGCAGAAGTAGAGCAGCAGGAACATAAGGGCAATGATGAAGATGCAGAGACCATATTTGCCAATGCCGCAGAGATGGTAGCCCAGACCCTGATGGAGCGCCGTGAGATGCTGGACGAATACTTCTCATTAAAAATCAGCGCTGAGGGCGAGCTTCTCGCAATCCCACTCCTGTTAAAGGGTTACGTCCCCTCGCTAGCAAAATTGCCACGATTCCTACTCAGGCTGGGTCCCTATGTGGATTGGTCTGCCGAGGAAGAATGTTTCCGCACCTTTCTTCGTGAACTCGCGACTTTTTATACCCCAGAACAACTCCCTGTTCCACCATCGAAAGACGCTTCCACTTCCGATAAACCTAACGCGGATGCTCTCACAGAAGAAGACCCGATGATCCAGACACGTCGAGCGCAGATGGCCCGAATGCTAGAGTACGCTGTATTCCCAGCTCTCCGTGCCCGGCTAGTCGCTACATCACGGATGCTACAGGGCGTGGTGGAGGTTGCCGATTTGAAGGGACTTTACAGGGTATTCGAGCGATGCTGAGGTTACACGAAAAGCTTATCAATATACCAATATGCAGCATGAATTAAGTAAACCTCACACATCTTCATATTCGCCAGGAAAGATCCAACAGTGATCCGGATTTCAAGACCACGCCGGGCCCATTCCGCGAGTAGTACATGACCCTCTAATCCAATACAAGAAGAAAAAGACTCCCTAGGCTAAGCAGTCATAGAGATGGAAAGATGGCAAACCACGAAGATTGCCCGCAAGCCCCGTCATATGGATAATCGTCCGATATTCTTGATCCGAGAAGAAGGAACAATCATCCTGCTTCGAGAAGGAACAACGAGGAACAATGGAATGAAAAGGGAGGAAATAATGTTGCAAAAGTATGAGTGGACAGATTCAAAAGTCCAGAAGCGTTGGAAGATAGAGAGCAGAGAAGAGAAAGAGGCAGGGCTGAAAAAACACGACAACATCATGTGAGGATGGTGAAAGCATTACATCGTTGTTGATATTACCATATCAAATACTCGAAGCGCCAAGCGCCAGGCGCCAAATCCAGCGAAAAAGTCATCCTCTGTTCGTAGCAGTCGTGTGTCGAATCATTCAACGTGAACGCGTGCTTCGACTTTTAAAGAAGTGCGGATATCAGCAGCGTGGGAAAAGAATTTTAATAATATCATGGTCAAGCATATGATGTCAAGTCTTGTGAAAGGCCAAATTGGGGCTGAAGCCGGTTCTGCCCTTAGGTCCTCAAGTAGGGTTTGTTGAGAAGTGCAATCTCGCGCGCAACGGTTGGCCATTCGAGTTCGCGTTTCAGTGTGCCTCGTTTTTTCATCTGCTTCTCTTCCCATTGTAGAAGTTCATAACTTGAGAAATGTCAGTACCCAAAGAGACTAGAAAATGGGAATACAAAGCCTTACATAAAGCGGAGATGAGGCTGGATAATTACGTTCAGTCGTCTAGCTCGGACAAAGCAACTGGGTTGAGGTCAGCTTTAGCTTCAGTTTAAGGTTTTGAAGAAGGTGAGACATACTATGCGCGAGGGAAGGAAAGTCCTTTGGTTTTCATCACCTCGGCAATGCAGATGCTGGCAGATCGGGAAACTCCAACACGGCAGTGGACTAGTGTCGCCATGCCTTCTTCTTTTTCATGTTCTGAAAATATTGTCAGTGGTATGTTTAAAAACAAACCGTCAACACCGGTTCAATGCGTATCGCTCACCGAGGAATTCCAAACATCTATCGATCTCCTGCCAGAGTGGATCGATGCCGTTATCTTGAACGTTGTCAACGTACATGAGGTTCTCTTCACCCCATTTGTCACGAGTCTGACGGTTCCACGAAACAGGCTCGCCGATACTCAAAACGCGGCGAATTCCAAGTTCCCACAACAAGTCGGGGTTGTTGGCATGGTTGAGATTACCCAGGTACAGCCATGGCAGAATGCGACTGGGCAGAGACCCGTCCATCTTCAAAAACCAGTTTGGATCCCAGACGTCCGAGGGATCGATGGACCGGTTCGCCGGGCTTTCTTGCAAAAGACGTGGCTGAAGGTGACTGATTAACGCAACGTCCGTTGGGTACGCGAAGAAGTTCCGGCCCTTCTCACAATGCAGACGAAGCCAAGCTTCGTGCGCAGGGACACCTTCAGCAAACATGAAATAGGCAATTGCCAGCAACGAACTCTCGGTGTAGCCGTCAGCGCAATGGATGAACACCCGACAAGGCTTCTTGCTCTGGTCGGTCAGGGCAATGTCCCCGTCAGGGTCTGCCACCTCAGTTGGCTCGGGGTGAGCGAGATAATATATCCATCGGATGGTAGCGACAATGTCTTCTACTTCGCGTGTGTTACCCGGTTGAAGTACAATCGAGCCAGATGCGGGGAAATCCATTCGCTGAGGACCGTTCTCGAGCTTTGCGTCGACCATGGCCAAGAAACGAGGGCCGGGGATACCTGCGATATCGCTTGCCTCAATCATCAGATCGTACGGAACATTCTGAGGCTCCTCGCATACTCCCGGCCGCAGGATGTAATCAGGAGTCGGTCCGAGCCAGACATTGGCCGAGATCTCCGATGCGCGAGACATGCTGCACATCTCCAGACGCTCCCATTGAGAGAAGTCCATAACCCGACCAGTGAGCTGGCCATTCGCATTGATAGCGACCAGCTGCGGGCATTTCTTCTCAATATGGTGGAAGGAGCTCGTGACCACGAAGGTATTGTAAGCCGGGCGTTCTTGCATAAAATCATTCTTCATACGCCAGGCTTGCTGGGCCATTGCAAAGTCCTCTGCTAGCGCAAGGAGCTCAGACTTGCTGGCTCCATCTTCAGCATAAACCACAATATCCGACATTGCCGCAAGTTTGGCAGTCTGGATTTGGAAGTTGCGCACCGAGAAGCCCTCCGGCGGGTCGGCCATCAAGAAACGCGATGAAGGTGAGATGACTTCATTGGGAGAGACGGCACCCTTGAGCCGCGCCTTGCTCAGATCACCGCCCATTTTGACTACTGTGATACCGCGCCAGCATTTCGGTGCCCGGCGCAGTGTTTTCTTCTTACGGCAGGAGAAGAAGCCCAACTGCAGGTGGTTATCGGGGTGAAGCCCATGCAACCAGGGAAACATCTGCGATGGATCGGGCAAGGGCTGTGATGCCATGTGATCGAGCGCAGAAGATAAGGTCTCGGCATCGATGGCATAAATGTTGGGTGCCGGTGGGCACGAGATACGGATAAAGCCATCTGCCGGGTACAGAAGTGAGGAGGTCTGATCATTGGCGGTGCTTAGTGCAGGTATCTCCCGGGTTGACTCGGAGGGAGGGCCCGTTGGGCACACCGGCAGATGCTTGTTCGGAATCGGACTCGACCGTCGATTTACCGAGAGGGCGGATGGGATGGGAGAAGGAGGTGGAGTGGAATGGCGCAGCGCCTGTTGTTGAACGACGACGGTCGCCATGATGGGCTGGCCGAGTTTCAATGATCGCAAGTGTTTGTTTGAGGGGGTTTCGTATCACACGATTCGGCCGCGCAACAAGACGATCACATCCTTTGCAACGCGAGCTGTGGATAGAAGGAAGCGGAAGATCGAGCTCTTCACAGAGGATTTTGACAGAAGACACCAAAAGGAGGGAGACAAGGAAGGGGAAGGGGAAGGGGAAGGGGGGTTAGAAGAGAGAGATACAATGGGGAGAGTATGACGGAGATAAGGAACGGCAAGGGGCCAGGAATGAGTCGGAAAGGAAATACTAAATCTAACCGTACAACACAAAAGAAGAGTTTACTTTATCTCATCATCATCATCTATGTCATTATGTTCCCCCGGCTCCACGGCTCGAGCTCCACCGCTCCACTTTGTTATCGCTAGTACCCTTCTAGTCGACTCCATGATGTTGGAAAGTGAGTAAATTGTACCATTGTATCAATTGTACCCCGCTTGGAACACGCTACTGGCACATCCACGGACCACTTTTCCACGGCACCTGCTATCTATTCCTACACATCCAATCACTTTTTCCCGGGGAGACTTCCGATGACGCTAAGATCCCTATATTATAATGTCCCAAATGTGCCCTCGTATTCTCAGTTCGGATTCCTGTCCAAGGGGTATCGTCTGTGCATCTCTCCACCAGACAAATGATTTCCCCCGCACAGTTGTGGACTCCTCGATCCACTTAGAGACGTCCTTCAGTGGCGAACCCAATCCGATTCATCCATGGAACTCGAAAAGTTGGGATCTTGAAACCCGATTTGCTGTCGTCATGGGATTATGAATACCTAGGTAACTTTCGAAGTCGAAGGGGGTTTATTTTTGCTGTATGCCAAAGTATATCGGTTTGTGTTGACCCCGGATCGCCAGTGTGATCCACCGTCAAGCGGGGGATGGGCAGGACCCAGTTTTGAGACTGACTTGACCAGCAACATTCCAAAAGCCAAACGTGATGGGAATATATGTACTGCCGTGTAGATGGAGATGCCTAAGAGACGGGTACCTAACAATCCACCACAGAGCCGGTGCCCAAATCAAGCCCAAGTGTATGTTCAAGGTATGACAGGGAGGGGGAAACTTTGGCCTCGCGTAATGCTTGCCATTTCAACCACAAAACTCCAATCAACTCGTCCGCTATTGGTCGGCTATTTCATGCAGCTCCTGGGCCAACCGGCGCAGATACTAGTGGGACATGTCAGGCGGGACTCCGTTGAATGATCCGGCAGCTTTCCGCAGATCCCGTCTCGACTCTTCGTAGGCATGCTGAACTATTCTTGTCCAAGCCCCCCGAGGAGTATATTAGATCATGTACTCGGTATCTAGAATAACCCAGCCGAGTCCAGGCCCACAGGCTTTGAATGAGCCGATGGTGGGACTCGATGCCCGGCGGGGATTGCATGTTTCTCGAGAAATATACTTAGGAAGCCCGAAGCCATTCTGCAGCCTAGGAGATCCGTCGTCGAAACAGAAGGCATTCTGATGGTTGCTCTGCCAAGACTTTTCAGAGATATCAGCGGCTATCGGCATGAACCTCACGGATTCCTTCGACTGGATGTTTATCTACTCCCACTGGGCCATGGAAACCATAACCCATTGAGGGCTCCTTGGTAGCCTAGCTACATGTGGGTCGTGTGATACGGGTAGCGGCCGTACCTTACAGTCATCTCCGATGGTGCTTGGGAGGCACGCCTTTGGCCAAAGTTGGGCGAAGAGTCCAATATTCGAGTTAGGATAATGACTGCTTGGTCATTGGCGAGCATTTGCTGGAATTGCGCGGCCGGTATTAATCGCGCAGATGTAGCCGGTGAGGAGTGGCACGGGCCCGGGGAATGAATGACCCAGTCCAAAGGCAGATATGAGAGAACCGCTGCATGGCTTCGTCTGCGTAGAGTCCAAGCCCACCTCCTAACCCAACAGCATGGTTATGTTCTCGACTGGCACAAACCGGCGGAAAATAATGCCTTCGGCCATCACCCGCCCATCCGACATTCGTCTGATAGTGGCTCGAATCAATTCAGGCATTGATAAGCTGCGGTGACACATATTACATCTGTAGGGTCAGGTCACTTTATGAGATTCGCCATTGCCACGGGAGACACTCCGGACAAATTCATAAACACTGAAAGGCAGTTCCATTGACATCCATGCCTCCAGACAGTGTAGCGAATATTTCCTTGTTCATCCTTCTCATGTCAGATCTGCCAGTCGTCCAGTATTACGCTGCCCGTGGTTTCGCCTCCATATAACAGGATGAAGCTTGAACCATCGCCGAGTGATATGTTGGCGCTATCATCGCAACGAGTAGTATGAAAGGGACCGGTTCGCTACTCGGTATTTGTCTCACAGCTCGCACTCGCTATCCACGGCCGCAAGATCCAACACCAATTTGGGGTCGTCTACCGATGTCGTACTCTCCGCGGCTGATATGTCGTACTCGACCAACAAAAGAAACGCGGCTCGGGGTAGTAGATCATCTCGATGGTTCACTCACAGGCAAGACTGCTGTTGTTTGTCTGCGATGTAAGCCAAATAAACGGAATATGGTCAGTCACAACTTACAGCTCATCAACATGTCGGCCTTTATCTACGGCCGACATCATGGTTGAATGTTTGTTGAGGAGATGGTTTATCGATAAGAGAACCGTAGGAATTTGTAGGCGGTGGGGAATCAAGGTGTGGCCCAAGCGCGGCGACTCCCCTGCGAACCAAGTTCCTTCCAGGGATCCTCGGATATCACATCTTCGCTTATGCAACACCGTCGCCTTCATACAACCCGTTTTGGAACCAGTGAGAGATGATACGCGCTGACCCGTGACGGGCGACTCCTCCCCTCAGCCCCTATCCAGTTCCCCCTAAGCGGGGTCACCCTCCGCGGCTCTTGTATCCACCTTCTGGCGACCCGACCACTGGCGCCTAGTGTCTGTCGGCAAGATGGCGATGAATTTCGTGACTTTCAATCAGGACTACAGCTACCTGGCTGTCGGTGAGCTTCCCGTACCCTCGGGGTGACCTCGATTTCGGTGTTTACTGACGTCAACCAGCCACCTCCAAGGGATTTCGCATCTTCACCACAGAGCCCTTTGCCAAGAGCTATGAGACCAAGGAAGGAAACATCGCGGTGATTGAGATGCTCTTTTCGACGTCTCTGGTTGCTCTCATCTTATCGCCCCGTCGGTTACAGATAACAAACACCAAGGTTAGTCGGAGCTCGCCAAGCTAGCCGCCTTATAAGAGTGACTTGGAATGGACAATCTGATGAGTTCTCTCATAGCGCCAATGCACAATATGTGAATTAACGTTCCCGACTACGGTTCTGGCTGTCAAGCTGAATCGGAAACGTCTCGTCATCGTGCTGGAAGATCAGATCTATCTCTACGACATTCAGACCATGAGACTCTTGTCCACTATCGATACGTCACCGAACCCACATGGTATGCCGCATTCCAGGTCTATAACTCTACATTCTCACTAACATTGCACCAGCCATATGTTCCTTGGCACCGTCTTCAGATAATTGCTACATGGCATATCCACTCCCTCAAAAGGCCCCGGCGTCGATAAAGCCTCCAGCTCATGCGCCACCGGGAACAACACATATCTCACCAACAACCGGAGATGTTCTCATCTTCGATGCACACAAGCTCGAAGCTATCAATGTTATCGAAGCTCACCGTTCTCCATTGGCCTGTATCACACTCAATAGTGAAGGGACTCTGCTTGCAACGGCCTCGGACAAGGGAACGATCATTCGCGTTTTCTCAGTTCCCGATGGTCAAAAGCTCTACCAGTTCCGACGTGGCTCCATGCCTTCACGTATCTACAGCATGTCCTTCAACACTACATCAACTCTACTTTGTGTCTCCTCCTCCACCGAGACCATCCATCTCTTTAAACTGAGTCAGCAAGGCCCACCCTCTGAAGGTTCTCCTCCTTTGCACTCTCCAATCGGCCGCGAATCGTCTTACGGGAGCAGCCAGTTCGGGAATGTGCATGATGAAGATGAAGCGGGCAGTGAGGCCGGCGCAGATTCGGTGTCCCGAAAGCACAACGGCACTTTGATAGGAATGCTCCGTCGGACATCTCAAAATGTCGGAGGAGCCGTTGCTTCAAGGGTGGGAGGTTACCTCCCCAAGGGTATGAGTGAGATGTGGGAGCCAGCGCGAGACTTCGCCTGGATCAAAATCCCACGATCTAATCAAGCTCAGAGCGGAAATGGGAGCCTCGGCCCCCTCCGAAGCGTTGTTGCTATGAGCAATAGTTCTCCGCAAGTGATGGTCGTAACTAGTGATGGCAACTTCTACGTTTTCAGTATCGATCTGTCCAAGGGTGGGGAAGGAGCCCTCACGAAGCAATACTCGTAAGTTCCGAGAAACGTGACTATCTGACTCGGTTTGACTGACTCAGAATCAGGGTGGTCGATTCAAATGACAGGCTAGGAAACGCCGCCATGGATTTCTGAGGGAAATAACCGTCTCCCGCTCTATAATGACAATGAATTCTTGCATGATCGGCCAACGACTCCAGTGACTCACCTCTATGCGCCATTCTTTCTCTATATGACCTTACAAAGTCAGGGAGCGACTCGCCTTCATAACCCAGGTGAATCTAAAGTCCTGGGAAGCGAAGGGCGTGAGCCTTCGTCACCCGGTCATTTCGTTGTGCGCAGGCATTCATGACTCTGATTTGCACATTGCGCTCTCAGCTCTTTTAGGCTCCATTCCCCTCGTTTTGTTCATTAGCGAATTTATTCCTTGGTTCGGCGTCAGCACTCACGATTTGCGCTCATGATATTTTGGCCTCTAGCGGATTTTTTTATGTTGACTGGTTTCAATCATCAATATCCCGTTGATATTATTACTTTGAATGCGATATGACCATCTCTGCTTCAAATGAAAACATTTTGTAGATCAAGATACCTATATAGATGGGAGTGAGTCCACCGATCAATCAACAGCACGGTCATCAACACAAGGCCTGCCCCATCTGCCCCTTGACCGGAATTGGCTTTGCTTTGCCCTTTCCTTGAGTCAAGCCATCAATTTTGAGAATTGAGAAAACGGGCCACTTAAGCTCAGCGGTTCAAACCACTCATTGTTTATCTGTGGATCCGATCTATGTATGTCTATGTCTACCTATGTGTTTATGTCCATATGTCTATCAACATTCTCTCGAGAAAATGCATGTACAGTGCTGGGTAGCGCCAGTCTCGGGGCCACCTCTGGCCTTACCGCCCATCATCGAGCCTGTTCAGGTAGGACAACGCTTCTCTGGTAGCAGTGCCATATGATAAAGCAATCAATCAGTAACATCTTCATGACATTTGTTCATTTGTAGTTGACATTGTTTGCGCCTCTGAAAGGCTGGTGCATTATCAAATGAAAAGGCAAAATCTAAAGGCTTGACTACAACATTCACCATCAACATATCCAGTCGTTGCTCACTGATGAGGCTCACAATGGTACGTATCATTAGGGTAGACCGAAGGCATCACCTGCAGCCAAGAGCGACAATATCTCTCCATAACCCAATATGTCAGTGCTTATATACATAGAAAACAAATGCCATCTCACAGAAGCTCTAGGACTTTCGGCGGAATTTCGCAGGAATGTTGCCCTCTACGATTCGCATTGTCTCGAGTTTCTCCAGCCGTATTTCAGCGGCCTCTTCCTCGTCGTGCCGCCTGAAGTGCTCGATATCCTCGGGGTGGGTCAAGTCTTCCTCCTTTGCATCGTCTCCATGGAATTTCTCAAAGTGGTGAATCTCGTATTCATACTCCATGTCACCATGGTGGCCCGGTCCAAATCCGAGGTCGGGCAGTCGCGTGCCATCGGCGACTGCTTTCAGCCAGTCTTCACGGGTAATAAAGCCAGTGTTCCCCGGATCGAAGAGGTCGAAGACCGTGCGGATGGCGGCCTGTTTACTGGATTCGCTCACACCGCTGGTGGATTCGTCGTCGAGACCGTATGTCTTGCGTACCTCGTCGACTGTCCATGCCCCCGAGGAATCGTAATCGTGAAGCACGAAGAATGAGCCCGCATCAAAAGACTCAATATGGTGTTCTTCTAAATAAATTGTTAGCTTATCAGCGCTATAGGATTCTCGGGGTCGTCGTACCTATCATGTGTCTCGTGGCCCAGTCGTCGGACGGCGGTTGGTCACTCGAATGAGAGCCATGGGCATCTGCGAGTCCACTGGCGATAGCGAGGACCCCAGCAACAAAGCAGATTAAGCGCCCGACCATTGTAGAGAGAGTTGGCATAGACAATGGGGGAAGTGCATCCTCGACTCCGGGGTGATAGGAGATGCAAGCGGCCAAGCTTGTTTGCACGTGTTTGCAGCCGCAATCCGCGTTGCCGGAATTTCTCGCATTGCACAATTGCTTTCCCAACTCCATTGCCGCATCGGACTCCGCCGGGGGTCTAATTGACCCTTACCATATCCATATCTTTATGCTACCGTGCTACCTCTATACTCGTCAGAGATGTTCCAGTAATGCAGAGTTTGTGGTCCCGCGCTGCTCGGTCGCAGTCGACCTGCCGCTGTGTCTCGTGTTTGAGCACAACTGCTAGCGGAGTCACTTCGCGGTCGGCAGGCGCTGCCAGTAAGAGGAAACTTCGAATTGGAAACTCAGTGACCGCATTATACACGAGTATCTTTGCCGCTGCCGCCCTTGCCGACGCCAGAGCCAAGACCCAACGTCGACATGACTGGGAGGAAAAGATCGCGGCCGTCAAGGCTGAGGTAAATGAGCTGGTGGACGAGGAACAGCGACTTTTGGAGTCACTGGTATCGCGGAGGAAAAGCACCCGAGGGCTCAATCGATTGCTGCGAGCCAGAGGGCTCGGCACCGTGACGAACCTGTCTCCTATGCCCCGAGTCACGCCGAACCAGCCAACAAGGTCCTTCCATACGGCACGCAGTCTATTCAGCACCTCCAATGCACCATTACTCGAGAGTGCGTTGGCGGAGGAAACTACCAACTTCAGAATTGCTGCCGAGACGGAACGTGATGACTTTGACATCGAGGACGGAACATTACCGAGCTGGGCCCATGACGATCCCTTACGCGTGAAGGCTATACAGAAGCTAGCATTACGACAATTTGCGATCCGGCTTCTTCTGCGGCCGATTATCGCTCACCGTTATGCCGGGCTATCGATGAATTACACTGCTGATTTTGACCTGCCCAAAATAAACGTCCAGAAACTTTTGGAGGAACTCAACAGCGTCCGGCATCGAATGAAGGCCCTCAAGTCTCGTAAAGATGCGGGTTATGACGATGTCATTGGCCACTATGCTACAATGCATTCTGATGACATTCGGAAAGAAAGCATGCGCCTTGACGCAGAACTGAACCGGGATATTCAACTATTCACGAGAGACCAAATGTCCCTGCAAGAACTCCTCATGCGGATATCTAGCAATCTTCTCGCTTCGGCGGAGCCCGACCGTACCGCTGCTTTTAGATACCTTCTCATTGCTTTCTCGCAAGCTCGTCAGAACGACATAAACGACCTTCTCCTCCGTGCCCTCCTTCCAAATGGGTTCACCTTGAACACTTCACTCATCATCACAATTATCTCGTTCTTCCGCAAGTCCAAAAACCTCAAGGACTTCGATATGTTCCTTCAGATGCTCAGCGGCAATGGAGGCTACTCTGCGAATCTAGGCTCTCTCGGTCCTTACCGAGTTCGAAAGATGAGTGGCTTGGAAATTGTCTGCCCGCCGCTGGACAGCAATAACCCCCTCATTTATTGCGAACTAATTGCAGCTGCATTACGGTTCGACCAGCCCGATCGAGCTGACGCTTGGCTTCAAGCTGCACGGAGCGTCGGCTTCTTTGACAATTTCACGACACTCTTCTGCTACACTCGGTTCTACAGCATCAGGCAAGACTGGGGGAAGGGCATAAATGTGTTGAGGAGAGCTACTACATACATGGTCTCATCAACCGACCATCAGAGCGACATGGTTGATCGTCTGCTCATGCTGATGGTCCATCTCTGCGACTCCTGCGGCAAAAAGGAGCTGTCACAAGCTTTGATCACAGCTGCCGTTCGCAGTGGATTTGAACCGCCTATACCGTCTTCGCAAAGTGGAATTGTGCCTATCGTTGACCGCGACTTCAAGAGATGGGCAGAGGCCGCTAGATTGGCGCCCCGGGAGAATGCAGCCCGTCCTTTGTGGAAGAAGTGTTTCGACTTCGTGAACGATTTTGGTGAAAATTTGAATGTGTTTGAAGCAGAGAACGAAGCAATAGCGCTAGACCACGCAAGCTTCCTTGCTCTTCATGCACAGGATTCCTTCTCCACAACACTTGCCGGAAATACATCACATTCCAAAGATGCCAAACCAAGTGGGATTTCCTCGTCAGCCTATTCGCGGTCTATGAATACCTCACGGGGTGTCAAGACAGAAAAGGACGAGATGGCCGCTCTGAAAAACGAAGTTAGCCAGCTTCGTGATCTCGTTTTCGAACTCCGCAGACACCACATCGAATCTTCGTTCAAAGAGGAAGACGTCTATGAAGTCGAGCAAGAAACCCACCCTTCTCAACCCAAAACCTCATCCAACCCCGTCCCTGAATCCCCGAACACCCCCATGAACGTCGAGTTCGAACGGATATCCGAAATGATCGACAGCAACCGCACGCTGCGTCCATCCGAAGTAAGCTCTCGGAAGTTTACCCGACGGTTCCCAAAGAAGGACACGACTTCGGCGCTGGCCGATCCTCCCACTGCCCCCGATATTCCAGCACAGGCGGTCTCGTCCACTGCGGAACGTCCCAAGGGATTCCGTACTATTGCCAGTGCCATGGCCAAGAAAGCAGCTCGACAGAATTGAGCAAGTCTCAGTGCGGAAGACGATTCTTCATTCTTGTACATTACAATATACCTATACTCTCTTTTGAGAGATTCAATGCCAATAGACGGAATGTATTCATTACAGCAAGAGTTTAAGCTTGTAATAGATTTTCTATTGCAAAGCTCTAGCAAGAGGGGAATCTAAACCCGCGACATTGATATATGGAAGCAATTCTAGCGACGCTTCTCGGCGCGCATCTTTTCCTTACGAGCAAGTCGTTCCGCGGCACGCATGAGAGCCGAGCGAATATCTCCCTTGGGGAAAGTCGATACGTCGTAGTATGTCGGAGCAATGTCCTATTCTCAAGTTAGTAGGTGTATAATGGGAGAGAGAGAGTGAAGGGAACATACCAAGAGCCACTCAGGCTTGACGGCTGTCACGGTACGGATGTAGTTCTTGGTAGTGAGGACGAATTCGTTATAGAGGACCCATTCGGCGTCGTGAGCCAGCACAGTGGATGGGTGCAGGAGAACACTTTGGTTGTCCTTGATGGTGGTGTAGACACTCTTGCCTTGAGCATCCTTCTTGGCAACCTGCATGAAGAAGCCAGCGCAGAGAGCGCGGCGGATGTTCTCGTAGTATTTCTTGTCGTCGAAGGGCGTGGAGATCATCTCAATTTCCTCGCGCTCCATGATACGGAGGAGCTGTTTGCGGACATTGTCGGCTGACTGAAGCGACCGCAGATTGAGGAAGTGGTCATGGCACCACTGCTTAGGATTCGCCTGCCCCTCGGGGCCCTTGAAGGCGTGGTAGACGTTCAGCAGGGTCAATTGATCGCCGTCCTGGTGAGCGAAAAGATTCTTCATCTCGTCGGCACGCTTTCGCTGAGAAGCCGGACGAACGAACAACTGCGGTACGGATAGCAAAGCGGTGATGGACAAAATCTCGTTGGAGCAGTAGAACTCTGGCGAACTGATAAGCATGACCGCGAGCGCTGGGTCGAGAGGGAAATCAGAAGCTAGACGGCCGAGTTGAGTGAGGTTGCCATCGTCATCCAGACAGGCAAGGTAGTTGAGCTCTTCTAGTGCTCTCATCAGAGTCTCCGGCGCAGGCGGGTCCATCAAATCGAAGTGAACAAGATCGTCAATTCCCAGCTTCTTCAACTCCAGGACGGTCGATGACAAATTCGAACGAAGAATCTCGGGGTAGGTTGACTCAATCAACTCCTTCTTGAAAGCCTCCTCGGTGTAAAGACGGAAGCACTTTCCGGGGCGAGTACGACCGGCACGACCAGCTCTCTGTTGAGCAGACGCCTTGGAGATTGGCGAGACCAGAAGAGATTCGACACGAATGCGGGGGTTGTAGATCTTCTGCTTAGAGAATCCGGGGTCCACGACGTACACGATACCATCGATAGTAAGAGACGTTTCCGCGATGTTGGTGGAGATGATAACCTTGCGTCCGGGCCGGCCGCCTGGGCGGCGAGGCGGTGGTGCGGGCTCGAAGATGCGTTGTTGCATGTGAGGAGGAAGACTACCGTATAAGGGGTATACCTTGAGAGGACCTGCATCGGCCTCTCTAATCATCTCTTCTGCTTCCATAAAAATCTTGCGCGAAGCATCTTCAATCTCCTCTTCACCAGTCAAGAACACCAAGATATCACCTTCGTCTTCAGTGGCGTGGATCTGCAGCACGGTCCGAATCGCGGCCTCAACGTAGTCCTGCTCGGGCTCGGGCGTATAAAAGACTTCGACGGGATGTGTGCGACCTGGAACAGCGAGAAGCGGCGCATTCGAGAAGTATCGCTGGAATTTCTGGGCATCCAGTGTGGCAGACATGATAATGATCTTCAAGTCTGGTCGACGTACCACAACCTCCTTCAGAAGACCCATCAGAACATCAGTAGCCATGGTTCTTTCGTGAGCCTCGTCAAGCATGATAGTGCTGTAGCGCGACAGGTTGTGGTCGTTCATGGCCTCTCGCAAGAGCATACCATCGGTCATGTACTTCAGGATTGTCTTCGGGCTGGTCATATCCTCGAAACGAATGCTGTAACCGACTTCTTCACCGAGCTTGACATCCATCTCCTCTGCGACACGCTGAGCGACGGACATAGCAGCAACTCGACGAGGCTGGGTACAAGCAATCATCTTGTGCTGGGTCTGGGGAAGGTCGTCGAACAGGACGAACTGCGGAATCTGAGTGGTCTTTCCGGAACCGGTCTCACCAACGAAGACCAGAATCTGAGATTGTTGGTAGAGTTGCAGGAACTCATCACTGCACAGGAAGCATAATTAGTTTAATGGGCCCTTTCTGAGAACCGTCTGGTAGAGACTTACCGCTGCTGGTGTACGGGCAGACCGCGACGAGCGTGCAGAATCGAGACATATTTGTTGGAGAATGGCCGCCCGTTGAAGGGATTGATGTCGCCATCTTCGGCCTTCTTGGCCATCGCAGCCGTTGTCTGGTGGCGCTTGAACTTGGCTAGGGACGAGTTCTTGTCCGCGCCATTGGTGTCCTCATACATGTGGGCGAGGTAAGGGTTGTCTTTTGGGTCTCCGGCATCCATCTTCTGACGCTTAGCTCGTACACCGTCCTCGGGGTCTCTCCGATCAGCCATGGCGATGGAATGGGAGTCGAAGGTTGCAAGATGCAAAAACTCGGCGACCGATAAAAAAACTCGGATAGGAAAGTTAAACCGCGGATCCTTTCAACCGCCTATCGGAAACTTCACCGCCCTGTGTATTCTGCCGCCCCCCACAAAGGGATCGAAGGACGCGATCGATTCACGCAGGGGCTGATCCTGGCCTTTCTTTGTCTTCGAGGGTTGAATTGCGGTATCTGCACCCTTGCGGTGAATTCCATTGTGGTATTGTCAACAACCTTTACCCGGCCCTCGTCTTATAATTAAGTTTCCTCCCCAACCCCACCACCACCGCCGAGACCAGTGTCAATATGGACAGCTACAGTGCTTCTGAAGACCCGGGCCCGACATTTTGTATCGGTCACCATGAGGCCAATCGATCAGTGACGGTGACCCCTCAGATGATCCGCAGGGTTCACGAAACCAACGTAGGTTCTCAAGGTCACACCTGCCTTACTTTTTTTTTGTCTTTTTTTGAGCTAACTAAGATGGTCTAGTATGATATGTTGACAGTCTCTATCACGACGCCGCATTTCCATTCGCGGGTCCTGGGGTTGTTGTCTTCATATTTGGGCAACTTGCAGCCGCCCAAGTATGATGCTATTGGAACTATGGCAACATCGCAGAATACGCGGCCTTTAGTAGTGCCGCCGCTGTCCAAGTTAGACTCTACTCTCACTCCCAATGATGCTACCAGTCAGATTGTCGGCGTCATCAGCAGCTGGATTGATATGTGTTCACCTGACCCACTGATTGCAGACCTATCCCGTCAGGTCTTTATGCTAGAGGTAGCATACGCTGCTTTCTGTGGCATTGGCTATCTCCTAGTACCTGGCCCTAAGCTGCACCATGGCGGAATACACTCGGAAGGTGTGGTATATTATGCACGAGCTATCCAGGATGCATTGAGCCTAGGCCCGTACATCCAATTCCACATCTGGCTTCGTATGGTCGACAACCCCGAGCTCGAGGTTGACATCATGGGTGATCTGGCTCCACTGGCCCGAGAGGAGTATCTTCTGCCAGAGGACGGTGTATTGCCGAAAGTGGATCTGTTTGGGACCTGGGATGCATGGGATTTGATCCGAAAGACTTGCAAATACCATTCTAGGCTGTTGGTCGGTAAGTATCGGCATCTCCATTTCTACGGGGAAACGGTCACTAACATTGACGATAGCTCTGGATCTGCCCAAACTGCTGCCGCCCCTGCCTGTGCAGTCGCGCTGGCATTCCGAGCCAGTTCATTTACTCACAATCGAGGCTTCTGCTTTCCTGAAAAATCAGAAAGGGTATCCGGTCCTGTCTAAGAGCCACCAGGCTTTGATAGCAAAGTTGATGCGTCTTCGCACTCCGCCGTGGATTCTTCTCTGTGGTGTTGACCCAATTCCGGGACTTGAAAATGCCGAAGAGGAAACTGCGTCTCATATCTCTGGCTCTGAGTATCCAAGCCTGTCGCAAGGTGCGGGTGCCAAGAAACACTATGATCCCACCCCTCATCTTTCCTACATTAGGAACCTGCAGCAGCGTCAACCCACACGTACTCCTATTGAACGATTCGGGGTGGGCTATCAGGACTATCTTCAGGCCCCTTTGCAACCGCTGACCGTCAACCTGGAGAGCATCACGTATGAGGTTTTTGAAAAAGACCCAATCAAGTATGAATGGTATGAGCGAGCGATTGAAAAAGCCCTGAGAGATTGGGCCGAGCAGAAGAAGCCTACCTCGCACCCCGGCGGCAAAGTCATTCTTGCAGTTGTGGGTGCCGGCCGTGGTCCACTGGTCACTCGAGCCATCAAGGCGAGTGCTCAAGCAGGTGTGGAAATTGATCTATGGGCGGTTGAGAAAAACCAAAATGCATTTGTCTTGCTGCAACGCCACAACCAAGACCTTTGGGGTGGCAAGGTCACACTGGTCCAGTCGGACATGCGCAGCTGGAAAGGACCCCGTGTGCGTCAACAGGCAGCCCAGAGAAGCCAGGAACGTGTCGGTGAAACTTTGGGTATTGAAGACAGCTTGATCTATACACCTAAAAAGGGTGAAAATGATCCGGGCCCGGCGTCCGATTTCACTAATTCTCAGGCCTCTGCTTTCACGCACACCTACGTGGATATCGTGGTGTCCGAACTCCTCGGTTCATTCGCCGACAACGAACTCTCTCCAGAGTGCCTGGATGGGATTGACCATCTCATCAATCCGGTTCACGGCATCTCGATTCCTGCTTCATACACGGCCCATTTCACACCAGTTTCTGCTCCCAAGCTGCATTCTGATGTCATGAATCAGACTGTTTCCAACCCTGCAGCCCCGGAGACCCCATACGTTGTTATGCTGCATGCGATCGATTTCCTATCTACTACCTCCGAATCCCCGGCATCTGCGGATGCTGCAAACCAAAACACGGCAAGTCGCTCCTCCGGCTCTGCGGCACCCATTGTCGCCACTGAGTTCCCAAGCCCCTTAGTGCAAACTGCGTGGTCTTTCTCTCACCCGAATAAGAACATCCCTGCTCAGTCTCCGACGCAATCCACAATCTCTAACGCGCACAATGTGCGTCAAACCCGCCTGTCCTTCCCCGCCCAGAACCGCGGTGTGTGCCATGGATTGGCTGGATACTTTGAGACTGTCCTCTATGGCGATGTCGAGCTCTCAACCAATCCGGTGACTATGGACGCGAAGAGCGCTAGCATGATCAGCTGGTTTCCTATATATTTCCCCTTGAAGGTGAGTCCTATCATTGCTTTTGTAGCTAGTTGCTGTTATGACTTTCTTGATTCTAATTCTTTTATTAATTACAGACGCCCCTCAACGTCCCTGACAATGGTGAGATTGTCGTTACCATGTATCGACAAACCGATGACCGGAAAGTCTGGTACGAGTGGATGGTGGAAGTCTTCGCTTTGGAACGCACCTCCCTTGCTTCCGGCCTCGCGACGCCAGCTATGAGTGGTGCGCGCTCAGTTTCTCCCGGTGTATCGAGTCTCAAGGACAAGGATAACGGTCACCGGCGGCAAGGCGGAAGTCCTCAGACTGGCTACCGCCGAGTGCGGGTTGGATTAAGCGACTTGCACTCGAGTATCAAGGAGGGATGCCTGATGTAATTTGGCTGGGATAAACCCCCTCGAAGGAATATTGATTGTAATGGTCATGATAAGCTCGAGCTTATATAGTTCGGCTTGGTCCCACAGAGATGAGTTCTTGACTTCCGAGGCCCTATAGCGCGAATAACAGTGACCAAGGAAATGCGAGATACATCTCCTGAACACTTTTCATTAACAGACTGGAAGATAAATCATGCAAAATCTTCGTAGCCTTAGTGATAAATAATTGCATCAAAATCGAGTTATAGGTGCTCGCATGTGAATCGGTCCATAGTGCCATGGTTGGAATAAAGCCGAGAAATTGAGGCTCGCTCACAACGGGAAATGTTACCTATATGTACCTTAACGCAGCGTCGGTTTTAAATAGGCCATCGCTCGGTAGATTGTTCATTTCTTAATTGCTATTCGAACTGTCAAACACGTGGTACACGTGCAAAGGTTATCTGATCGGTTACTACTTGGACGTTTCAGCGAGCAGTTCCTTTGCAGATAGGGATTATATGAACTGATGCAGTGCCACGTCACGCCGGGGCGAAGCCGGTTCGTTATTGTTTCAATTGGCGGGCCGAGTGGTTCGTGCACGAGCTCGGTAGCGTCGAAATGCCCGCACTTTAATTTCACATGTTATTTCCTTCTCACCAGCATTCCAGTTGAGTCTTGAAATCAGCTGAAATCCGCGCCGAGGTCTCCGATTTGGCTCCCATATGATCAGGAACTAACTGTCCCAAATCTTTCCCTAGAAATGGACAGTCGCCTGTGGGGCTCCATCGTCATCCACTGGTTCACTGGTGTCCAGCTCAGCCGTCGGATCTAGTGGGCCACCATCGGCGCCTCATGGGGATACATACCACGTGAGATTTATAATGCCGGACATACCGAGGACGAGGAAGTCCCCGAATTTGCGGAGTCACCATTGGTACGATTGGGCTCATCTTCGAAGCATCGGCCCTTACCGAAGCCGGCATCGGGCTACATCCACAATGAGATCTGATCTGCACCAATTGGAAGCTAATGGAAAGATCGTCGATGCGCCGAGGTTATCCGCTCGATTCGTTAATGGGGTGGACGTCCGCCACGGACGGCCTTGGCCAAATCACACCTCGGTCTTGTGGACCGCTTCCAACCCTCTTCGTGGATAACTAGTTCTGCAGGTACCGGAGAGTTACTTTTCCTCTTGAGACGGCATACATAAAGAGTTCTCCGTCGAATGACCTTGCACACCGGATCCGTTCGTCATGCGTTTCCCTATATTGACTGCTCTGTCTGCGACTACTGCGTTGGGTTACGCAGTCCCAAAGCCCCTGCAGGCTCGAGGTATTGTCTTCCTACTTGTCCTTTGATCCAATTGCTGATTTCCTTATAGATGTCCCTTCCGATGAGTTGTCTCGGTTCAAGTTCTGGGTCCAGTATGCCGCTGCTGCTTACTGTGAAGCCAACTACGCCGGCCAGGCTGGTACGAAGCTAGCCTGCTGGGTTGGTAACTGCCCTCAGGTCGAGGCAGCCGACAATACGATTGCCTATGACTTTTCTAAGTATGTTTTCCTACACCCTTCGACCCCACAATTACCATCTAACAAATATAGCACCACCGTCACCGACACTGCGGGCTATATCGCCGTAGACAGGACCAACAAAGCAGTCGTCCTGGCTTTCCGCGGTTCGTACTCCGTTCGTAATTGGATCACCGACGTCGAATTCCCCTTTACCGACCCGGGTCTCTGCGACGGTTGCGCGGCCGAGTTCGGCTTCTGGAACGCCTGGGCCGTGGTCCGTCACGACGTTATGAAGCATCTCAACAAAGCCGTTTCTACGAACCCTGACTATAACCTCGTCGTGGTGGGTCACAGTCTGGGTGCTGGTATTGCTACCCTGGCCGCCGCTGATATTCGAGGCCGTGGCCACCCTTCGGCCAAGATGTACGCGTTTGCATCGCCTCGCGTGGCTAACCCGGCCCTGGCCGAGTATATCACCGCCCAGGACAACAATTACCGGTTCACGCACACTAACGATCCCGTCCCTAAGCTGCCTCTTCTTGCTATGGGATACGTCCACGTCAGCCCCGAGTACCATATTACCTCGGGTAACAACCTTACTGTCTCTACCGGTGATATCGAGGTCCTGAACGGAGAGGTCAACTGGCAGGGTAACACTGGAACCGGTTTCCCGTCACTGGACGACTTTCCTGCTCACCATTGGTATTTCGAACGGACTGATGGATGCATTGGACCTGGTCTTCCCTTTAAGAGATCGGAGTAGGGGGCTCATTCGAATGATTTCCGCATATTTGGATGGCTGAAGCCCATATACGACCTTGGAGGTAATTTTATGCATATAATCCCGGATATAGATATAGAGCCACACCTATCGGATTGTGTAAATAGCCAAAGATCCTTACGCATAAAGACCTATGTAAAGCGGGAGGCTTGATCCGTGTGGAATTAAGAAAGTAGTGATAAACCCGTTAGTGGCGATAGAGAATGGTCCCCATGCATTCATGTGTATAGGGCCCAGGGCGGGAGCGAACCTTGGAATAGGCGTGGTTTACCGAGAGCTTGTTACCACGGAACAGCTCGTTCCGTCAACAACTCCAATACCCTTCACTTCCATCGAAATGCCAGCTTTACTAGGCTCTTATCCTTTAGGTTTCCATCCATCGTTGCAAAACTGACCAAGCCAGCATGGACAATTCCGACGCTGCCGAGTTCCTGTGCGACCTTGAAGGCACAGACGTCACTCTCGATTCACCATCCGAGCCGCCTCTCAGCCTGCCCCGCAAAACCTGGGTGATCGATAAGAAGCTCTCCGAACGAGCTTCATGTATGACGCAGCAAGACGTCAACGATGGCTTGGGGATTCCATACGCAGCTGCTAAGTTTCTCTGCCACTGAAAGGAAAATCCTAGCAAGAAGGCTTTTATGCGTATTTATCTTCAAATCCCCGTCATTGGCACTCAATATCGGAGTCGTCAGATTCGAGGAGAGCAGGCTTCCAAGCCACGGCCACGCCGTGAGTTGAGGACCTTGGAAGCGCTCAAGATATTGAACTGCGATGTTGTCCCTGATCTCCTTGCTTATGGAGTCAGAGAGCAAGGCGAAGATAGTCTCGTTCCAGGAGGTTTCATCACTTATGTGATTTGGGATAAAGTGCCCGGTGAGTCTCTAAATGCACAAGAATTTTGGGAGCTGGATCTTGCGTCACGCCAAGCGATCCGCGATAAATTCCGTGAAGCTTTTTCGTATGTTGATAGAACCCCCTGCCTATCGTGCTCTCAATTGACATTAAACCCAGAAAACTGAAAAAGTGTGGCTACCTACCGGTTATGCCAACCATGTCGAAAATCATCTATGACCAGGGCACCGGCAATATGTACGCTCTATTCGTTGTTGAGTAGCGAACAATATAAGCTGACAACAATTAGGCATTTCTCAGGCTTTTCACGCGCATGTCGTATTGATCCAAACGAAGAGTGGCAGGATAGCGACTACGTTCTGTTTGATTTGGCCAAGTCATCTAAGAAGACGGACTGGGCCAAGGATACCACAGGGTGGACTTGGTAAACAGCGAAGTCACACTCAAATGGACCCCTGGAAGAGAATATCCGTTGAGAGTCTTTTGCTATTGGCATTGATCTTCAAATTCATTATGGAAGAATTACAATAATCATAATAGTAGAGGTGGATCTGGTGGCGCACTGCCTTGTGTATAGACGCGAAGGGCATGAACTACAAATATAGATCTGACAATTATCGTAGACACTATGCTGTAAATACTGCGCTAACATTATCAGACAAGCCGCAATGCCATAGAGCCGGATCCATGAGGGTCTACAAGAGTAAACTCCATCGGTAGAGGATGAAGCTTGTGGAAATCAGGCATAAGACATGCCTGTATTCTCTTCCATCTTGGAGTGCACTTGTCTTGTTTATCTGTTGCGCCGATGGACCCTTCCAACGCCTTCGTTAATGTAGTATACCGTTCTTGGAGTCCCTACTCGAGTTGCACATAGTCATTAAACGATGTAGATCCTACCTTGCAACATTTGTTGTAGGAGACTATATATATCTTAACTAGGTACTGCGGCGACTGTAGCGACGGTAGACGGAGAATTACGGAGAAAGAGTGACACAAAACTTGCAAATATAGCGCCTACTTAGATTCTTCCACCATCACTGTCAACTTCATCAACCAGGATTCTAAACCTATTGCTGCTTCTCACTTCTGTAACTTACACTCCGGAATCCTTGAGCTAAATCCTTGATGTGTTGAACTGACTCTCTATTTTGCCTACCGACTTAGACAATATACCGGCAAAGCAAGCCCGCGTGAGGGAGGTGGCTGCTTAAGCCGTTCCTTTGCTCCCCCTCGGCCCAAACCACACTATGTCAAACACCGTCCACAATATCAAGTTTGTGCACCAGCTCCATCGTTGGTTTAATTTTCTCCGTTTGTTGAAAAATATCTACAAGACCGGAAATAGAGCAATAAGGTCATCAAGTATCATGGATAAGGCGAGCCTAAGGCTAAATCATAGCTCGTTGGCGATAAGGCCGGGATCTCGAGATCCCCTAATATTCCCCTTTATCTACGCTTATAATCGACATCTCCCTCACATTCCCTATCATTCGGTAGGTTCATGATTAGAAAAATCCTAAAGGCTAGTTAATCGAGGCTATTTTAGAGCAAAAACCAGTGGAGCAGAAGACATAACAGCTTAGTAGGAAAAAAAGCGGTAGGTCCTTCTTAGCGGCAGGCTCTTTCTAGCGGCCCAGAATGGACTGGCCTAAATAGGGTCAGACTAGGGAGCAGTAGGACCAACTAGGGCGGACTGGCGCGGATTGGTTAGGCTAGGAATAGACTAGTGGCGGTGCTAGTTCCGAAGGAGAGGAGGCAAGCTATCCAACGAATTTGATAGGATAAAGTGCGCTACTATAAGTATAACTAGGGCCTCTCTAGAGGTTAAGAAGAGTATTTAGGAGATAGTTTAGTATAGTTCTATTAAGCGGCGTTTAAATATGCTAATAGAAAATATAGTCATAGAGATAAAAGAAAAAAGTAAGAAAAAGTAAGAAAAAAGTAAGAAAAAGTAAGAGAAAAGTAAGAGAAAAGTAAGAGAAAAGTAAGAGAAGGATAAGGTTATTTAGAGTTAGTCCTATAAACTGATCTTAGATACTATATAGTTACTTTTCCTTTCTAGTTAGATCCTCTACTCTTACTCTAGCTATCCTTAGCCTTTTAATGTTTAGGATTATAGAGAGAGGTAAGTAGTATATCCCCCTCTTAACATATATATAGGGAAAATGGTTAAGGAGGCGCTTTTGCTATAATACGATGCCGAGCAGAGAGTGGCTACCAACGAAGGCGGCTTTACCCTTCCTGCGGAGATACGTGAGATACGTGCACGGATCATGGCACTTAAATCTCAGACGCAGAAACTTGAATATCATCGCCAGACTCACATAGACGCCCGTTAAAGGGCCATCTCTACATAGGTGCGAGATACGCTGAACAAAGACATAGAACGCCGGAAGGAGGAGATTCGCAGGTTGAACAAGGATATGATCCACGGCGGTGACGTGCGATCCGACGCCATGGTAGTCACGGAACGCTATAAAAAAAGCAGTACCGAATGGCAATCTTTCGGTACGCTCTATGGCCGTAGCCCAGACGACGTCCATGATCTTGGTATTGTCTACAAATTCCCTTGATGCTCTTTTCTTCGCTAATATGTTCTAGACCAGCAACGATGCTATGGATCTTTGTAGGCCCTAGATAGAAGGGCTTCAATTCCTTGACTAGTTAGTCAATCACCACTAGTATATGCAACAAGTGTCTCGTGTGATGAGATAGGATTGGCGCCGAGCCCTTTTGTTGGCTGTGGCCGCGTTACTGCATCTTGCCAAGACTCACTCCGCACGATCGTCAATGGGCGGCCTATGGTCTAGGCTGATTTCGGCTCCTTCTCCCTCCACCCCGTTGAGCCTCCAATGACAAACAAAAAAGGGCCCCTCGCGGATTTGCTTTGTGGGAACTAACCGGTCCCTACATATTGCGAGGGTCCGTAATATTTGCAATAATATGTAGGGGCCGGTTATTACTTTTCCCGCCGAAGCTCAAATCCGCCACCGGGATCGTTCGTCCAGCTTAGTCCTTTAAAGTGGGTCACCTAGCCGGAATTTTTGGTTTTATTCCGGCAACGGGTATAGATGAAGTTAGTCTCCTTATGCATTGGATGCGTTATATGTCTGATCTGATGATATGTGCTTATCAAGCTGCTACGCTGAGTATTACTTATTGTCGGCCTTGCGCCTACTTTACGCTAGGTCTAATCTTATATCTACCTCCTTCCGAGTCAACGGACACGGAGTCATTACTTCTTTATATGTTATGTTGATACTAATCCGAATTGCAAAGGAAATAGAATCCTAGTACCTCTAGCTTTTTATTATCGAATAGGGACCCCGTTGCGAAATCAGAATAACTATTGTCTCGCAAACTAAAAATGGACACTCTTAATACATGTTCGAGGTGATGAGGAGTTATATACGGATGCGAGGAAGTCAAGCCTCGAGAGCGAGAATAAGTCTGCAACTGCATTGTTATGGTAAAGCTGATTGCGTTTACAGTATTACTTGCTATTGAGGCCCGGTAGACTAATCAGGTATTACGAGTTGAAATTAGTATAGGACGGTCTCGGCACTGTGAGCTTGATAGATTTAAGGGCTTCCCGAATAGGCCACTCTGAAATATTCCTAAGCATGACAGCATAAGACTATGCGTAGAAGAAGGGTGTGACACTTGCGATCTCGAAGCGCCCGGTTCTGGAAATCCGTAGGGCGAACAACACCTGATCCTCTAGATCCAACTCTTCTGTATACTGGATCGAACTTCGTAGACTCGCTAACAAATCATTCTTGTCTTTTACTTGGCGTATAGGCTCTTCTCCCTGATAAGTAGACAAGAATAATAGGAACCGGGGGCGTGGATTCCGTTTGGAAAGCTTCAACCAATGACATATTAAATTTTCACTTGCTCGGAGTGATAAGTCTGAATGCTATTGGCCGCTAATAGGCAACTGAACTCTACACTGGCACCTAGACCGCTTTATTAGTATCCGAACGTTCGAGACATACTTCTGTGAAAAGCTATCGCTTTGCTAAAGATATCTTATCTGAAGTCAATTTGTACGTATCCCTAAGTTGAAAACCTCGTCCTTGAATGGCTGCCTAAGTCCGATAAGCTTTGGGTAGTGGCATACTCTATATAGCCGTCTTTAGATATGATACTACCGAGGAACTGGATGTAGGAGAGGGGACGTAGATCCAACCCTTGAACCTATATACAAATAATTTGCGGTAGCTACTGATCGGGTTGGCTTATACCGAATCAAACTCCGTTCGAGACCGAGCCTAGGATAGGGCATAACAAAAAGTCGTGGCGGGCTTTAAATTTACTGAATGGAATAGCTACTTGCATAAACCTCTGGTAATGGCCATGGAGTGTTTCCTAAACTATATTGTGACTAGGCTGCCTGAGGAAACAAGCAAGCTCTTTGGATAGTGTACCCGATGCATCAAAATGCTAAGTTATGAGAGATAACTTTAGAATAGTTGTATAGCTAAGAGATCCCGCGAGTGTTTTTGCAGTAGCAGAGAGGATCCCCTCATCTATCGTAGTATTGTCCTAGTCTTGACTTATTTGCAGAGCCTGGTAGGCGTCTAGAACCAACCTAGTATCTTTACTAAGCTGTCCTTAGGGTATTCGTTCCCAATAAGGCGTAGGATTAATCCTTAACTTTAACAATGTTATTAAGGCTGATTCGGCCGGGCCGAGAAGAAATGAGATCGGTAGAGCCTCCTTATGTGAGAATCAATAGTTATTTGCAAGAAAGCTTCTTACTTACTATTCTGTAATTTAATTGTTTTGGAAGAGCAGAATAGATCGTGGATTGTTGTCCCGTACTAGAACTATATTGAAGCTTTTTATATTAAGGAATCTCTTGTTTCTTTAGTTTATCTCTTCTCTATACCCTCTTGCTAAAAGGTATCCGCTTGCTAAAGACTCTCAATAGCATGCCTTCTAGTACCGCCATCTACGTGGCTTCTACGGTGGCTTCAATCAATTATTTTGCTTTTAGACAATGACGACTTCTAGGATAACCAGAAGGAGCTACCAGATCTGCGAGCCGGTGACATCGCATGTGAGCCGACATATATACAACCTCTACCTCTATCGCCCAGCCATCAAGCCTGTATGGAGACAAACGCTTAGTAGTTATTCAGAAACCCAGTATTCGAGGGTAGTATTCATATCATATCTGCGTGCACCTTTATTTATGCTAAGCCCTCTTTCTTCCATAGATAATACCAATTAGCTTACTTCCGCTCAATCTGTTCGATCTTCTGTGAGTGGTGATACCATTATTCTTCCGAATCCTTCTACTCCAATCGACTTGCAAGTTCCTGGAAAGGTGGCTACAAGTTCACTTATATATATGCCTATCCCGCGTATATCACTAAAGCTAGTCTCTTTCAACCCTACACTACCCTTTGAAGAATATAGGCCTTAGCGATTGCCACGAATTTGTAAGTAAATATATATTGGATTCCGTATACTATGTCTAACCGTCAACCGTCTATACTCTATTACTAGTTTTGAAAGATATAAATGTGTAATTTGGGATCTATAAGCCGTCTATCTTAGATTTTATGTCAAATATAATAACGGCTTAGAATGCTATGTTTATGGCGGGTATTCAATCTCTAGAAAGACTTCATCCGAGGTTTAGCTACTGTATCTTTGGTGCAAGGTAGTAGCTGTAGAATCTCTTCTGGGCAATGAGGAATGAAGCCGTTTGAAGCAAAAGTACGGTATTGAAAGAGACAGAACTTTGGAGCTTAGCCGTTGTATGAACCTAGACCGAGGAAAATAAGAATTTTATAAACTTAGCTCGGGGTTGCCCAATTTTTCTGCATAATTGCTGATTTCTTGAAGCAAGAACTGGATTTGCGACGTGAAAAGTCTGGTACAAGGGATCGCGATATATTGGTCGCGATATGGCACCTAGCGAAGGTATATAAATGCCTTAGCAAATTTTAGGATGCTGCTACCCTACTGAAAAGTGTGATTAGTGTCTAAAAAGCCGTATGCGGTGACGATCATTTTGATACGCGAAAGAGCAGAGAGCTTTACGAGAGCCTACCGAAGGAATTGTTCGAATAAGGACTCTGCTATCCGCTAACTTATATCGTTGGAGTTTACGTAGAAATATACTTCTATAAGTGATCTAAAAACGCAAAATCCGCAAAGCGTATACTATATCCGGTACTGACGGTTATTTACGCAATACGGAATATTAAGGTATTGGCTAACTACCCAAGTTACACGAGTTAACGGGTTCTCTATAGGCAATTCAATTCCAATACTTGCAATTATTAGATATACCTTAATGAGATAGGACCGACTCTGTTCTATGTATGTAAAGACCTAACTATAAAGCTATTACTCTCGGTAGCTCTATCGACGACTTAAGAGCTTCAAACGACACCTATACCTCAAAGCCAGCTATCTATTGCTTTCTCTAACATTCATTACTCGACCTTGCTAATGCTAGATAAACAATTCCGACTTTATTTTAGCGTGTTGGTAAGAAGACTCTATTACAACCTTCATACGCATACTAATTTGGGAAGACTACACGAATCTATTGTATCAAAGACCAATCCAACCTAATAATCGATATTCGGGAGAAAGGCTTAGAAGATATGGTCCTTGCAACTGTTCCACTTCAAGACTATCGTACGTAAACGGAAGGAGCAATTCTAGTAGACCTAGCTATCCTCGATATTGGTATCGAGAGAGTTCGTTAAGCGTACGGATCGGTCAACTTTGGCCCGCTGAGTAACGGCGATCCGATTATACTCGTACAACAACCGGCCTATAAAGATTCGCCAAAGTTTTACGGGTATATAGAAATCTAGAGCAAATATCTTACGGAATTTTCGAAGAGGCGCCGTACAGAAAATCCGTGGGACGTAATCACGATAGCATGGTTTCGAGAAAGCTTAAACAAGCTTTATAACCTTATATAAGGGGAGTTAGGAGATATACTTTATTTTATTACCGACAGATAGACTAAGACGAACTTATCGAATAGAACCTTGACAGAAGAATAGGCGTTGCGTTTCACTACTAGTTATATGCTAGTATTTCCGGCTCACCATCTCTAAGTATGTCAAGTATCGATACCTCTCTAATAGCCTAAAGCCTACTCTCTTTATATATAGTCTCTCTATAGTTAGGAATTGTATAAAAAGTAAAGAACTATATAGCCTCTAAGAGGGGAGAGAAGATTGATCAAAAAGAGGAAGCGTTGCATCACAAATAAGCTATTCTTGTACTCGCGATTAGAGCATTCCTACCTCGTTTGGAGTTCTCTAAATAGCGGTAGCGGCTCGTTGCTAGTGCACTAGAATACCTATTCTCTTAGTATCAGAAGAGCTTTCGCTAATCACTAACTTTCGTGTATGCCTTTTAGCAAGACTACATAACGTACCCTACGTAGCGGGCTTTTGCTATAGGACAAAATTGGGGTCTCACGAGTAATATAGTTGAGATAAGGGTCTCGTTATGATGACTCCTTTGTATTCTATGATACCTATCGGCAAATGACTACGTGACGGCTAACCCTTTAGTATATAGAAGTAGGTTCCATAGAAGGGACGGAGAAGAAAGAGTAAGTATATGTTTTCTGTATCCGAAGACCTATAACTAATTACTAGCTTTGGTATATGACTCTTAGCGTGCAGGTTCACACGCAGAAAATAGCCGTTGCGGAGGTGTTGCAGGAGACCCGCACAGAAGATTCGTCCCGAATTAGGGCGGATTACATAACACGCTATTTCGGCCGTCGGATGATAATCTTTCCGAAATGAAGACTAGCCCTATGTAAGCCGGAGGACTTGAAACACTCGCCGCGCCTCGTGGTGTCAACATATATTCTTCCCCCTCCTCTATGGCCGACTATAGTTCTCCGGATTACAAACGGCGCTTGAAACAGTTAGAGGAAAGGTACGAGTAGGAAAAAAGTTAGCGGAAGTAGGCGGAAGAGCAACAGAAGCAAGCCGAAGAGCGACAGAAGCAGGCCGAAGAGCGACAGAAGCAGGCCGAAGATAAAGGCAGATAGGAGAAAGAGAGACGGGAACGAGCCGAAGAGCGCACCCGACCGACTAGCTTCGTGGAGTTCTTACGCTATTCTCACAACCTCCTCTCTCGACCGTTGAGAGTTGAAACACTATCTCGATCGACTACCGGGAAAATACCCCTTCCTACCGGGAAGCATTGCCCGACGCGATTAGAGCAGTAGAGCGTCTACTTAACACAACTATCGGAGCTCTATAGGTCCGTCTATAGCTACCTTTAGCTGACGCTAGTAGGCACGCTACGTCTGTTCTTATCGTTGCATTAGTTGGAAGGATTAGGTCGACGATTTTCTCGTACGCCTATAAGCAGCGAGTAAGAACTCGAGGTATATAAGCGATTCGCCGTGGAAGAGCATGTTTAGGATATAATTTCCGAGTTGTGCAAAATACCCGCCGCTCGCGTTGAATTTGGCCTCGGTGATAGAATCTAGTTTAGCAATCATACGAATTCCTTAAGCTAGAACGAAGCGGCCGAAGCTGATGCAAGCCAACCGTTAAGTATATACTAACTAAGACCTAATCAATTTTGTATCTATCGTGTCGACGGCAATACTAGTACGCTCCTTACGACTGTCGAGTATAAGCTACTATATAAGCTTCCTATTGCGACCCTTCGTATAGGGCTCCGACTAATAGACTTATGGAAGGAGATGGTTAGATTAAATAAAATACCGATAAACTAGGAAGTAAAGTTGAGGTATAATATAGAGCGACTTGTCTGCTCCGCCCTTGTCTAGGAATACTACGTAATAATTTAGGAAGGTCTCGAATATTTATATATAACAAACGGGATTGCTCGAGTCCTACTCCGTGTTCTACGTGACGAGCCTAGCACGCTTTACTACTTTCTTTGTGATCCTAATAGCGAAGTAAACCTAGAAGTTGAATATAGTCCTTAGCTATAGAAGACTTCTGTTGCGAGGATACTATGTCTATGTTTGATGGCTTTTCGCTCGGCTATACGTGGCTAGGAATGGCGAAATTCTACGCGGCTAGAGATTCCTATTTAGAAGACTAGCTTTGACTATACCCGTTCTTAAATTCCCTAAGCAGAACTACGGCAGACCCTTCTCTACTCTGATAGTACCAACCCGGAGTATCCGAGTCCGGAATCCGGCTTATCTTACGAACTACTATCATCTCCGCCAGATTCTCCAATAGTAGTAGCCCGCCGAGTGCCTATAAGGTCTTAGGCGGGCTACGTACCGTCGGGCGTATCGTATCGCTCGCGGTCGCTAGACTCGTTAGGCTCCGATTCGAACCAAGCAATAAGTCGCAAGCGGGGCTTTAGCTAAGTTGTATTATCTTCGTCTACCCAACTAGTAGGTCGTTAACGGGATAGGGGGAATAATCAAGGCAACTAGACGCGGCATCGCAATGCACAATTTTGTACCTAGCGATGTTTACTCGGATTGCGGTCTGGCGGTGTTCTAGACGACTACTGTCCAAACGTAATGTACTATCGTCGAGCCAAAGACGATCTCCGCCATCCGATTACCTTAGAAGATTTAGTATATTTACTTAAAGCACAATTGGACGAAAACATTGACCGATGTATACCCCTTAGAGGTTGCGGGGCATACGGTGCGCCGTTTAAACTTACCTATGTCGTATATGGCTATACTGTTATCGGAAAAGGAACTACGTTGGGGCTATAGAAAGAAGTCTCCCGCGAAGCGTAGGTATACCAAATTCTGCGAAAGGCCTAAGGGTCTGCTATGCCTGTTTTCCTAGGTACTATCGACCTAGCGAAAATTTATTTTCTTTATGGAGCTAGAGAGATTCGTTATATACTCGTGATGGGCTAGGGGGGGAGAAAGTACCACATCGATGGAACTAGCGCCTTGGCTCCGCAAGGAAATTCGCAGATCAAACAAAGAAATCAAAGCCTTGGGAATCATTCACGAAGATCTGCGACGCGACAATATTCTATAGAACGAAGAGCTTGGCTAGGCATTGATCATCGACTTTCACCGCTCTACTTTGAAATGTCTACCGACTTTGTACCGATCACGAGCGGTTAAACGAAAACTATGTCAAACAGAGACAGACTATCCAAAACGTCTTCGGGTGACGTGAGGGTTTTCGACCTGGGAGATCAAATACTTGGACGTCTTGCGGGAAATTCCTGGGACGATACGCGAAGAGCCGCTACCCACGAATTATCGGCCCTCGTATAGGAAACAATACCCGAAAACGCACAACATACCCTCCCGCGTTGGCTATCAACCCGGCGTATCCACTCCGAAGTACTCGTCGAGCGAACGTAGTGACAGTGACGAGGGGTTGCCTTCGCCGTCTACCACGGCAGCCGTGCGCAACCGCTCGAGTCGCGGCCGGGGCAACAAACGTCAACCGACTAGCGGACGCAAGATGGCACAATCGGACCGGGACTCTCCAAAGGATAGACTAACTCGACCGTACTAGACCATAGCCTACATCAGTAGTATAATCAACCGAGATCGTATGAAAAAGGAATGCCCTAACTTGCAAGATTATTTGCATTATTCTAGCCAGAGACATTGATAGGCCCGCAGGAGTTCACGCATAGGCTACACCGTTAGCTCGTACGAAATCGAAACGAGGGATTTAAACTACTATACGTCTGCGGCCGGACGGGCTACCTCGTGAAAGCGACCCTATCACCTTACGGATATACCGTAGTCATTAAGGCTACCACGACAGAGAAGCAACATCTCCTCTAAGCGGAAGCGGACGAGCTCAACTGCTATCTGTATAGGATAGTCTAGTGACGTATAGACGGAGTATGTTAGCTGACTTGTCGGGTGTGTACCATCATAGACGCTATTTAGACCTACCCTATGTATAGCTATACGTGCGGAAAGAGGTCTCGCGAACCGCTAGTATATCGAGCGGGATGGCACAGTAGAGATGGAACTGGTATAGTGACTTCGCTACGAGATTCGTAGATCGGACAAATTAAAGCCTTGGGGGTTATGCACGAAGATCTTCGGCGTGATAATATTCTCTGCAATGAAGAGTTTGGTTAGGTACTAATAATTGATTTCCACCGATCTATATTGAATCGTTGGCCGGCGCTCGAGCAAATACGTCCGGCGAAGAGACGGTTTGGTTAGATAGAGTTAGATGTAAAGTGTCTCTAGACTTTGTGATCTAGTTACGTTATGCTGAACGTGTCCTTGAGCGATTATCGGTTGCATAACTATCGGGCCTTTCGTTCGCGGATAGCGTAGGAAGTCTTATGAAGTCGTTCTTTATTTTCTTGGTAATTTATGGAAGGTAGCTACTGTTGGCTATCTTGCTTTCTTAGGCTATATTTTGTATCTGAAGTTGACCGTAGTTGTTGTTATAGACTGTAGTAAAGTCTATGTTTGAAAATTGAGGTTTAAGACAACCCTCCTTATTTACGGATAAATTGACCGCCTTTACTCGATTAATACCTATGACGTAGCTGTTATAGTCTAGCCACATTAGCCTTAGTACTCTGATATATAAACCCTTGCTGCCCCCTACGGAGGATCATCCTCCTTACGTTGCCTCATATTCCTACGTCGGCTTCTTAAGTAAGCTATTCGTACCTATCGGAATATACGCAAAGCCTTCCCTAGCAAATAGAGACGGAGGCTATTTCCTAATTCCACTACGGCTTTCCCCGGTTGGTTTTTCTTGCCCTATCCTAAAAGATTTACGCTAAGCCTTTTGGTATTAGATTGTCGAGAATAACGACGTTGTCCAGCCTTAGCATTAGCAAGAGGATGTAGCTCTCGATAAAAGCCGAGAGTACTAGTATCACCTCGTATTACTAGCTTATGTCTATTAGGACTAGGGGTTGGCTTCGGAATTTATAAATCCTCAACGGGCCCTTTATAAGATCCCGAAATTTGAAGGTCGGCCTAAAAACATATATGCTCGTCCTTTTGGAGTTTCTCCAAATCTCGCCCTTTGCGTGCAAGCCTCGTCTACTTGGAGACTCGCTAGGAATTTCGACTACGACAGGATTAAGAAAGAGACGACTATCCCTACTCTGCTCTAGATTGGTACTAGTGCCGCCATCCCGTATAGCTTCTATGGCACTATATTCGGTTATTGGATTGGGACGACGACAGAGAAACGCATTGGTCCTAACTATCTGGGTATCCTTACGATTGGTTGGTGTTACATACTTTCTACACGCCTCGTCGAAATACGGGGGGATGGTGCTAGTATGCGTTATACCACTTCTCAGGCCAACCACTTCAGTAAGAGCCTACGCGATCTGCCAGAAATTAATGTCGTCGATATTGGGGATACAGAGGGTGACATTGTCCGTTGGTGGTCCGCGATACTCGCTCAGCACGAAGGTTGGAAAGCTATTGTGAAACAGACTACTAGTGGAGAATACCTCGCCCCTTGGTCGGTATCCCGGACGTATAAAACAACCCTTGCCATCAACTAGAGGGGAGGCTTACCAGCTTCTACACAAACGCCTTTATCTTCAAACAGAGCTCTCGATGCTCTAGTTCAATTCGCCCGCTTACATAAACTAGGAAGCCAATTTCCCGTTGCTCTTGCAACGGCCATGTCATTCCCAATGTATCAGTATTATGGCTCAATTGCCTAACTGTCATTGCCAAAAGGACACGGCGGTAGAATACCGACTAGTCCGCTAGATGGTATTTTACTGATGCGGACGGATTGGAAGGAAGAGCTTCCTTACTATATGACTTTAAGTTGTAGTCCTGAAGTAATAATGTCAACGCTATGTGGATCGTTCTGGGAAGCTGACGTCCCTTGCAATTTGGTTAGTCCATGGCTACATCCGGTTCTTGAAGAGGTTTTGGGTGACGTGTCTATCACAAACGACCGTGATCAAGAACTACTTGCTTTACTTGGAGTTATTCGGCGGCCAAGCGTGAGTGCGCTTTGGATTGGAGCAGTGATTAGTGGTTTAGGCCCTAAAGTTGTTTAGAAAGTTAGGAGAGGTAGGCTACTACTTGATTTACTTGCCTTTCCTTGGACTAGCTGCCCTCAAAGTTTCATGGATATTGTAGGTTCGGGTCTATACTCCTATGAAGACCCTGAATATATCTCGAGGCCGGACGTGTGGCGTCTATTATACCTTCCGTCGGCCGAACACGACGACCTGTGTTATGAATTTAGACCTAGCATACCTTGGGCGCCTTGCGGGAGATCTCTGATAAGAAATTGCGCGCTCCGCGTTACATCATATTTGGAATGCCCTCGACATGACTATCGATATGACTATTGGAATTGGAGTTTAGAAGATGGAACAATTATTTAGGATCACGGATTCTCAAGAGACTCGCTATCAGCTATGGCTGAAGAACTACACTTTCCAAACGCTAAGTCGCTAGGGCATTTCGAGAAAAAGGAACTTGACCGAACCGCTTCTCAAGAAGCGTCCCTGGATATATTTCGCTGGTTTTTCGTCAATAGAGAGGGTTTACCCCTTGAGAAGGTATATCGGGACGACTGGGTCCGTGAAATCTAGGAGGAAGATGAGAGTGGCGTGGAAGATGAGGTTGATTAATGTGGCTCGCAAGAACCTGTTGATAGGAATGTTGATCGTTTTGAAACATGGCTAGATATAGTTGGTTGACACGATTCTAGATAGCTAGAAGTGGTCGTAGGTGTGAGGACAATGTTATTTTGGACGAAGTGGTTAGGTTGCGTAATTCCTTGAGAACTCTGTATGTATTCTGTATATATATTTACCAACCTTCGTCCTGCTCTCTCCTCCTGATCTAGCTCTTTCTTGTTTTGATCCCGTTAGTCCTATTGTGGCCGTGGGACATTGCTTGTCGAAATCCAATCTTCTGGGATCCTACCGGGATGGGTAGTGTACCTCTTGCAGATCCTGTAGTATAGGCTGTTATAGTTACTAGGAGCTATACATCGCTTCTACTGGACCCTACAATCCTTTGCGCGGTAGGTTTCGTAGCGATGGATCCTATTGGCATGGCCGTATTCTAGGTTGGAGCAAAAGCCCGATCGGCTAGAGCTATGACTTATTTGTTAAAGCCCGGATAAAACCTATTATGAAGACATATCAGTTTTACAAAGAACGACAACCGAAGGAGAGCTCGCGTATGTATACCGGAGGGCTGAAGTGACAAAAGTGACTTAAATACGTGGTTACTAATGCCTTGAATGTAAGGCTATAGTATGTCAAGGAGTAATTAGGACAAGGCAGTTTTGTAGTTGGCAAAGGGGACAAGGCTGAAGTTACTCGTTAGTGGGGGTTAGTCTAAAATAGATAGATCTAATCCTATGCACCCTGAATCTATAACTTAATTGCCCCTGATCGATTGCTTTAAATAGCGTCGAGATGCGAATACCAAGCTAATTAGGATAAGCCGGTATAGAATAAGCGCTTATGACGCGAAAAAGCCAACTATTTCTTGTATAGGAGCCTACATTATGTTCGGGCTGCCTGTAACCAAAAGAGAGTACTATCCATTCTATCGCATCGACTGGCTAGAAGCGATTACCAAAGGTTGAATAAAACATATAGCGCCCGCAAGTACGTCAGCTATGTCTCTAGAGGCGCTAATCCTGTAGAAATCGCGAATATGCGTGGTATATACGCGGACTGGCATGTATTTCCAGTCCTTGTTGTATTAGCGTTGATGGCTATGCTTATCCTCCTAATCATGGTGAGCTTAAGTATCTCTCGCCTAAGCGTAGCTTCTCTTAGTCGGGAAGTCGAACCCTAACCGCGTTTCTATAGCCAACTCGTTTGGATATCGCTCTGCTCTCTTAGGTAAAAGATTTTCAAGATTTTGTGGGGTTGATGTACAATCACAACATAGTCGATAGTCTAGATATACTGTTTTTTGTTAAGTATTATAATAGAGGTAGCGGCGTCGTTCGCTACAGATCGTGGATTGATGGGAAACCGAGATTTATACGAGACTACTTCTAGTTACGTATAAAGATTTGTCGAGCAAAAGAATTGGTGCCTTAGGACTTGCTATAGGAAATAAAGCAAATTAGAAAAGAGAACATGCTTCGTATTGTGTGGCCAGTGAAAGAGGGCTAGGAGCAGACGTTAATACAATAGCAAGGAAACAACCCTTCTTTTTGATCTTTCGAGGAGTCTATTTCTAATTGACATAGCCAAAAGTCGAGAAAGGAATAGCTACGCCATTCTGAATATCATGGCATTAGCTAACTACCTAAGCTATATGAGTTAAGGGTGCTCTATAGGCAATTCAATTACACTACTTGAACTACTTGTAGTTGGATATGCCTTACATAAGGAGATAGGACCGACTCTGTTCTATGTATATAAAGACCTAGCTTTACTTCGGTTCTAGATAATCAGAACCAAAGTATCCAAGACGCTATAGATTCCACACAAATACGGAATACATCCGCTTAAGTTTCGTCTTAAACCCCTTCTGAGAGGTATATACTCGTTATAGCTAGTGAAACTACGACAGCGACTAATTCGATAACTAGTGTTCACAATCGTACCACCTATACTATTAGCTCAGACAACTTACGATATATCCCACTATTCAGGCAATACAGCCTTATTCGCTTCGCAAGCGTACTGCCTTCCGACGGACCCTACTACGCTATAGCAACGATGGAGATGAGGTCGCATTAGGCGGAAGAAATCTCGAATCAAATTCATGCTGTAGAGAGGATCTTCTTTAAGCGTAGGCAAGAGAGCGAGAGCGATATGTCTCCGGAATTGACACGGTCAAAGTTGCGAGAAAATGAGGTAGGGGCGAATAAATTTCGTACGAAGCGGAACTAAAACCTATGTCTATTATTGAAAGTATATATTCGACTTCTACGTAGGATTGGGAACAGGTTGAATGCTAATGTAGGAAGATTGTCTGAAGTCTATATATCGGTTCATAATTCCCTGTAGTTTATCGTCAAACGAACAAAATCCCTTAAGCTTTCTATTACAAGCCCTACCTAGAAGATCGTTAAAGCAGATTTTACTAGAATAGTAGGTCGAACGTTCGTCCTAGGCTGATTTGGTTCTAACTTATTTGTTAGGTCTTTGGCTTTAACGGCATATCGGGGCTATCCGCCTTGCCACGGAATAAGTGCTACGTGTGACTGTCTTGGACCTCCTTGCCGTAGTTGCTTAAGGAGAGGCAAGGAGAATCAGTGCCAATATGATGTTTGGAAAGTTATACCTCGGGATCTAGGGCAAAAAGTTGAGTAGCTTGGAACACGTAAGTAGATCGCGCATCCGTAGTGTTCTCAACCACGACGGACGTTGTCGGTCACGCTATAATCTCCGAGTTCCTCCTTGTTAAAATTCTTGCCCTAAGCAACATTGATTCCGTGTAGCGTTGGACTATATATCCGGTTCATATAAAAAGTCACGAAGCCGCAAAGCTGCTACTACTTCAAGCCATAGCTACCGAAAACGTTAGCGCAAGGAAAGGAAGACGGAGGAAAGAATAAGTGGACTTGAGAAAGGAAGTCAACCCGTCCGACGTAAGAGGGATTAGTTACTATCAAAATAATCCTTACTAGACAGTTCAGCGGACTCTATTAGGTCAGATTAGACGGAAACGATAGGGGCATGTGGAGGCAAACGTGATGTAGTTGTCTGAGAATATGGGTCTAAAATCTTCGGAAGTTGATGAGGCTATTGCTACTAGTTATCGTATCTAAAGCATTAGTGTTTTCCCACTAGCGCGAACGCCTCTATTTTACTGTGTCATTTCCTGGTCCCCATAAGTTGCGGAGAGGCTACTAGCTCCTCCTGTGATGTGGCAGTTGAACCTAATTGGCAGCGGGCGCTTCTTGGGTTATGCTACGAAAGGTTATATGCGGCTTAAAGCACGAAAAACCAAGATTCTGGACCACCAGTAAGAGGTATGTCAAATGGACTTATTTGATATAGGGACTTATTTGATATACTAAGCATCTCGCTTAATTGTTAGCAATATAAGAAACGGTGCTGTTCCTGGACTGAACGCCGGATCGACGAAATTTATTCCTGTTAGCTTTTACTGCGAACTATAAACACCTACTATATCCGGCTAGACTATATTTGGTTAGTCTCGTGCTTCGCAAATATAACGTCTGCCTATAGCGAGCCGTAGGACGGCCTTACGCAACGCCTACCTATGGAGGTTATGGGATATAGTAAACTCTAAGCTAGCCCCCTACCCCGGGCTATGATCGAGGAGGTGGAAAGGTCTCTTCGAGTCCGACCGAACGTTGTGTTAGGGTCTGTTATATATGGAAGGGGAGATCATGATGCCTGCGAAAGGTATTTGAGATTCGGGATCCAGGAGAGCGATGTATGCTTCCTAACACGGGATCATGGGATAGAACTGACAATTAGGAAGTTCACTAGAAAGATCTAAGAGGTAATCGGCACGCCTATCTTCATGATCTACCAAGGTCCGGTTATCGTGTATTCGCCCGATGGCTTAACCGACTGGGGAATCAATGCCGCGTATCCATCTCGGCATGGAGTCTTAGTTTTCCGAAATCTTTCAAGCGATCCGGAGGATAAAGTAGTAACCTTGAAGCTTTATCCGATTTCTTACCACTTGTCAACCACAGAATTCGCTCGGGACGGTGCCGCACCTAGGTCTTTCCGCATGCGACCGAACGAGTTGCTTTTTGTACGAGGCGCATTGAAGATGGAGATATCATTGCCCGCTAGGGGGTTCCTTGTCTGGTAGGGATTTTCGGCGAGACTATGGGGGTTGGATCTATTGTCTTAGGAGGCATTCCCGTTTATGAGGATTTAGCGAGGACCACCTCGTTGCGGACCGCGCCTGTCCGCCTTGAATAAGGTACTACTCTAGATATGAGTTTAGCGTGAAGATACTACTAAATCGTGCGTATTATCTTACCGGGATATAGTCCGTTGACATATTGATAGTCGAACCTTCAGAAAGCTAGGGCTTCCGCCTGATGCGTGATGTTTGTAAAGCAACCGCCTCGTAGTATCTCCATTGCCGTAGCTTCTTTAGCCAAAGACAGACAACGGAAAGCAGGGAGTATAGGGATAAAGGAGCGTAATTCTATATCCAAATTCGGACTCAAATCGCCTTAGTTTGCGTCTAAGTTGGATTGCTTTCGCGGTATTCGGATTGTTAGGCAATCCCTCTTGCTAAATAAATATAGCTATAGTCCCGAGACGATAGGACCTCGAATATAGTTGAGGCTTACTGCCTCTAGATCTTTAGAGCTAGTCCTCCTCCCACAAAACCAAACTAGTCTAGTCGTGGATTTGTTTGAGCCTATCAATCCAGCAGTAAGTATTTCTTCCCGTTGCAATTAGCTCGGAAGCACGATCACTACCCTATTCGTCTAGATATCCCCTTAGAACGATAGGGGTAAGATCGTTTTTGAGAAAGCAAATAAAAGAGTCTAGTTGTTTCGACATATCCATTAGCATATCTTCTGCGGTTGCGTATAGCATGGCTTCGTTAGGAAAACAGGACCGGTAGCCCCTATGATCAGTAGGTTAAGGAAAAGGAGAAATTGGGGAGTATGCTGGGGGCTATCATATAAACATCCAAAAGAGGCATAGATCAGATAGCTCCGTAGGATGTACTCGATTCTTGGTTCTAACCTCTTGAGCAGACTATCAATATCAGCTTATATATAGCTTATATAGATTAGCTCGTCATCGAAGAGTACTTATGCTATCCCCGTGCCCTCTAGTCTAGCAGACGTCTTTAACGTCTAAGTCCATATCTGGTGTTTATACTTGTTTCTAGTCGAAGTAAACTTCCAATTTCTTTGCTAGCCATGTATTTCCGGCAACTTCTTTATTGTCTCGGTATTTCAAAGGTATGGTACCTAGATGTCCTTTCTGACCAGATCTATGCTAAATAATGCCTAGAGAATAACGGTGTGTACGATGGAAAAGGTATATTCTCTCGAAAATAAGGGAGACTTCTCGGTACCGGAAAACTACAACGTACCGACGATAGACGGTTCCCAAACCGATAAGGCACTACGTAACCTACCGAGCTTGGGAACGAGGATGGAATTCTGGAGTCATAGGGATGCTATATAGCCTAGAGTAGTTCGAGTCTGGTCTTATACTTATACCTTCGGCGCAAAAACAATGGTCTCTATTGTTGATACCGTGCGGGTAGAAGTAAAATAGAGTAGGAAGAAGTAGACAACGACTGAGATTTTGAGTTTTGGTGATTTGATCCAGATAGAGGGAGGCGAAGAGGCAGTAGCAGAATTTAGGCCTGCCTTTCTCTAGTTAGCACGGAGATGCTACTAGAAAGGTAAAGGAGCGCCACTATAAGCGTGAACGATGTGACTATTTGACCGATGTGATAAGAGACTGTCTAGCCTAACACGTTAGTATCCCGAGATTCAAAGCCTAGGAGATTAATCGAGTCTACGGGTGACAACTCTATGTAGGGTAGCCGAGCATTACCTTAAAATAGGATCGTTTAGATTGACTGCCCTCCCTAGAGCAGTTTCTTGATGTTCCAACTGGCTTTAGCTTCTAGTATCCGAGGTTAGGTGGCAATTCAATAAGTGCCCGTAGTAGGTCACTACTTGCCTAAAATAGTATGGTTTAGATCGACTACCCTCCACAACTTAAGTATATAGAGGAGGGAATACAACCCGAGAGATTCCTATCAAAAATATTGCTAGAAAGCTGCTCCTTGCCAGGTATGAGAACTTTACTTACCTGTTAAAGCACCCTACTCCGTACTCTTTAGACGGCTATAAACGTAAATAAGAGATAAGACAATCCTATAGGATAAGAGTTATTGCTAGCGTTCCTATCAACAGCCAATTGACTTTCCTAGGTATATACCGAAGAGGATGTTAACAGGGTAAGTAGTTAGCTTTAGTCAAAACGTTCTCTCCGTATAAAACATACGGCCTTACTAGGTAGCGTTATAGTCTATGCTCTTAGGGCATTTGTAGCGGGGATTGCTCCTTCGACGGCGTCTAATCCTAGTTATATTGCTAGACCTAGTAACATACCTACCCAATGTTCTATTAGTCTACTGTGGAAATATGGCCAGCGAGGGCCTAGAACTCACACCGTGCTCGAGACATATAAGATGGCCCCCACCTAGTAAACGAACTTAATCGATATAGTCTTTAGCCCACTTCACCAAACTGCAACGATATTGCGCAATAGGAATATGGCTTTGCAAAGCCAAAAGCTGGATGCTCTTCCAATCAGCGTAAGTGTCAACCCTTCGTCTTGCTATAGCTTATACTAAGTAGCAAGACACTGAGAATCTGGATGCCTAACATAATCTCTGATATACTTGATTATATCAGAACCAAAGGCCTTTTTGATGCTATTCTCGATGCCGTTCCACTCGAGGACTACGAGGTAATAGGGAGCTACAACATCCCCTACGATCGCCCCCAGAAATCGATTCTCGTAGACCTCGCCGTGCTTAAGCAGGGGAAATCTCGAGTACTCCAACACTATAACCCTATCTCTTTAGAATTATGTGGCCTAAGTCTAGTTATTCCTTCTAAAGAGTCGGACGACCTGGGTACCCTATCTTAGCGTCAACACAATCGGGTATATTGCAAGTACCTACAATAGTACGCTAAGAGGCAACTCTCCAATTTCCTTGATTCTAGGACGCGATGTCCTCTCTTAGCTTAGTATAAAACACGTCTTTATAAACTTAGCGACGCCGCCACGAAACAGAGGTAAACGTTCTTGCTGGTCGTTAGAGGCTGAATATTGCGCTTTAAGGTGATATGCCTTTACTATTGCCTAACTCAATTGAGATTATGACTAAAATCTTCGTCCCTTAGGCTCGACCACGTCCCTGCTAGCCTTTAACGACTTATAGCTCCTCTTCTAGCTGTGACAACCGAACCGTAGCAGTAGGCCTCTGTTTCGAAAGATTCGACGGGATATGGAGAAGCTCTAAAGGAGTCTAGGTACTAGGGGTATGTGAATTAGAGGCGTAGGGAAGTAGAGGTAGAAGAACGAATAAGTGCTCTAGAGAAGGAAAACCAATTCATATATATAAAGCTGCGTCTATAGGCTTCTTAGTCGACAGGTAGGGCAGGATCAGCTACCGGCGAAACAGTCCTTACTGGAGGGCTCGACGGATTCTGTCAAGTTTGCATAGATGGAATCATGTTATTCGGCAGGTTTTGGACCGCACCCTGGCGACTTATCTTCACTTCTTTCGCTCTTCAATATTTCTAAACCACCAATATACGGCGGAGGAAAACAACGTTGGAAATGGTTTCCTACTTAACCTAAGTCATAGAACTAGACCTATATAACAATATACATGCTTGATCCTGCAAAAGGGTAGCATGTAACGTATCCTACGACTGTCGCTCGATAGATAGGATAGCTCTGTGGCTTAAGTCTTCCTACGTACGACTCGTAGACCATATGCCCCTGTAGCATAGTCACCTAGCGATCTAGCTACGTATAGCAGGTCTTGTACTCCAAAACACGCTTTTTTCTTTGATAGGAAAGTTTTTCTTGCGTCTTTTTGTGCCTCTCCTTCTCCTGGCGAAGCTCATCTCTAAGCCTGCGATTTTCCTCTTCTAGGCATTGTACGTTATAGCCGTAAGCCTTCCGGAAAGCCCGCCGGAAGGCCTTAGAAGAGTTATCCTAATCTATTATTAGTTAAGGACGTAAAGAATCTTGCGAGGAATAGGTACTAAAGTAGGCGGCCCCGTTTCGGTTCTTTTGCGTTTGCGTGATAGCGTTATATCGTTCTCATCATCGACTACTTCAACGATTACGCTATCACGGTAATCACGACGAGGGGCCCTCCGAGGTCGTGAGCTGCCTGTCTGGGGCCTTGGAGATTCCTCGTTATCGGTAATATTAATCGCGTCGGAAGGGCTTGCCTTCGCGATCTTAGTGGCTACGCTTAGGGGAGGAAATACGATACGAGTTAGCTTTATAACAGGAAAAGAGAATATTAGAGCATACAACCAGCTAGGCGAAGAAGGCCCTTCATATACCTAAGGACCAACAGGGACGGAGTCAGTCCCGGTAGGTAATTGGACACTAGTACGATGGCAATAATTCGAGCTACATTGAATAATTAGACGCTAGGCCGTGATAGTGTGAGACAAGGGTAGAGCATTGCATGCGCTACGCCGACGAGGCAGACAATATACGTCTATATCTACCCGGAGAAAAACTCTCCGTTATTATTATTATCTTTGTAGTTCCTACACCAGATTCGGGCAACACCGGCGACTGCGTATACGATGCATATTAGAAGCAAGGCGCTGGAACGCCCCTAGATAGAGGACTTTTGAAAAGGAGGCCCCGGTGGTGTTGGCATAGATGTTATTCGAGCACTGATATGCGAGAAGAACATGCCTATTATCTACGTGTTCACGAAGTCGAGGGTGATCCTCATTAGATCGTGCGCAGAACTGTGATCTAAGGCTGCAGGGATTTAACAGCAAGTTTATCTTTCGAGGGTTTGAACGTGGACACGATAGCTATCTATCACGGAAATACGCTCGAGGCGGCCGACCTCACATTCCCTCTAGGGAGGTCGAGCCGAGGGCCGTATATAAACGTGATCACCCTAAAGTACGCGTATTTTTCCTCGTTCACCACCGAGCCTAGGCCTAACCTCGCGGACCTAATAACGATATAGGCCCTAAACATGCTCCCTACCTAGGGCAATGTCACTCTCGTGCCTATCGGCGAGAGGGCTACTGATCATAACCGACTTCATAGACGACGTGGTAAAGACGCACACGATATACAGCCCGATCTCGAACCCGTATAAGCACGCCGCTATGACCTTCATCAACCACTTATTCAACATAGAGGGCACGTGCTCGGTGTCGGAGGCGTTTAAGGACTCGGGGGACTTCTCTTGGCTAGGCGAGATCAATCGTAGATCATGCGGCTGGTTATCTCCCTACACCCCTTTCCTATCGCGACTAAGGCCTCGCTATCGGTAGTACGCACGTAGCCCTTAATATACCTACGGTCGACGGTAGGCTCTCTCAAGCCGAGGGTCTTGAATAGAGTAACGCAGACGATGCTATCTCTAGGTAGTCTCGCGGAGCCTTTTCGCCTTCGTCTCCCTCATCGTGGTCCATAAATCCCTAATAATCCTACCCGGATACTAGACCTAAGTTGAAGGCTTGTTTAGGTACGACCTCGAGATCAGCGCTACTTCCTCCGTAGCCAGTGTCTCGATATAGACCAGGCTCCCGTTCATCCTTATCTCCGCGACCATGAAATCTCTAGCCTCGTTATCTCGAATAGGGGCCGATTCGCGTAGGTTGTAGTTCCGTTAGGGATCACGTAGTCGAACGTATAGCAGAACACCTAGACTTCGTCCCCTCGACCTTGTGCACGAAGACTCCCTCCTTCGTGCTTATACGCAAGACAATTCTAAAGCATAATCTATCTACCTTGCGCACAGTAAAGAGATCAAGCCGGTGAGTAGCTATCCCTTGCTAGAGGTTGGCCGTGTCGTTGTCTTGTCAGTGAAACTAAATCGACGCCTTTTCTTCTCGCCATTCGAGACCTAGGGAGAGAGCATCACACCTCTTCTAGATCCGTAGCCGTAGCTACAGCATACGTAACCCTCCCACTCCGACCTTTCCCAAGACTTCCAGTTCCTCGGTCCTTCAGCCTCGTACTATAACGGACCTAGAGAGAACCCTTCGTCCTCCCTAGAAAATGCTTCAAGATCCGGCTCCATAGGTAACATTCCTTTCGTTTTAATTCAACCAAGAGTTCGTCCTCATCGAGCACGAAACGAGTCGCATACGCGGACAACTTTTGCTGCTAGGCTATGTAGTATGCTCCGTCTTCTCTATGTTTTCGTCGTATATAGGAGCTTTTGTTGTCTTATGTAGACAAGAGGGTCGCTTATCTTTCTCGAAGGTATACAAGCAGACAACTCTCGATAGAAATGTTTGCCGCGTGAGAAAGCCTCGGACGGGAATGGTTTAGTGTTCCTATAAACTTGTTGTGGGATATGGATTTGTAAATACCTCTTCCGGAGCCGGTAAGAAGAACACACAATACGGGCTTTTACGTTGAACCCGTAGGGGTTGGGTCTTCTTTGCAGCGATTCGCCTCTATTCGCCGGGCGTGGCGACGGGACGATGTCGCCAACATCGGAAATTATTTACGTCTATTTCTTGCTATTGTCTTGGTATAGATATACATAGCACATAAGGTTAAGGACGGCCTCAACACGGCTATATAAGAAGTTCTTGAATAGGATAACCACAAGCGACGCGAAGCCGCTACCGGAGAATTGCAGTCGATACGGGCAATCCAAAAATCCAATAAGAGCTAGTTAATAGCGGCCACGACGGCAGTAGAAATGAATTTGTTGCGTTCTATCAATCGGAATGAAATCGTAAACATAACCGCTTCTTCTTAAGTGTTGTGCTCTAGTATACCTAAATAGACCCCTTACTCCTCCCGGGAAACTTTCGAGTGAACCGCCTTACTACGTCCGACTAAGCGAGGCGTTTATCTTCCCTAAGTTCTACCAATAGGCGACTTTCCTCCAATAACCACGGCTGTCCCCTTCTCGTAGAAGCTGTGTTTTGCATATTAGCGGCCTCGGTAATCGGGCTTTGGTAGTTACTGCCGTTAGCCGATTCAGCGTCGACCTTAGGACGACGGTTTAGAGAGTCGGCGATTGGGCTTAGGGAAATAGAAACGTAGTTTGATAAAGCCCCTTCGAATAGCTAGGACAGAAACTATAGTCGGTCGCCGATAGGCAAGGCTATAAACTAGGAACGAATGCTGGAGAATCGTGGCTTCGTGTGGCGACGGATCTTTGGACTAGAACACCGACTAGAGATCGTTCGATCACGTTTTGTACCCAAACTTAGGGGTTTCGTGACCTCGGCGTCCTATTCGTTCTTAGGCCGCCGGGACTGTTTAGAGTAGGTATAATCTTCGCCGTAAAGGATTGTAGGGTCGATGTTTTTGTTACCGCAGTCTTCCTGAGGCTGGATTTGATGGCCGAAAGAAGACGACACGGGAGTCTGGTCGAGCGATCCCGATCCAACGGGATCAAGACTAGGATATTCAGAAACTGGCGTCGGACTAGCGTCTACACAAACCTCAACCGGTGGGCGAGCGGGAAGGGGATGTTGGCTAGGATTGAGAGAATAAGCTTTCCTAGCGCTCTTAAATTCACGTCGTTGGAGATGGAAGGAGGTGGAGTAGTAGTTATCGAGACGGGACTTAGGTAGCGACCAATATTGGGTGGATGACGTAGCGGCTAAGCTTTGGCTTAGAAAGGACTCTATTAGTGAAAGGGATCTAGGCGGTAAGTAGAGTTTGCTATACCGAGGGTAGGATAGAGGGGAGAGGGATCGTTTGGGGTATAGGGAAACACTTATACAACACTTATAGAGGGGGAAAGGGCTAGGGAATTAGGAAATAGGGCAATGGGGCAAAGGCATAGGATGCGGAGGAGTAGAAAGGTAGATAGGAAACATATTTCAGTCCTAGCTATAGGTAGGGTATAAGTCTCCTTTTATAACGGACGATTCCTCTCGGGCATCTTGCCCTCTTCGCGCCCTTGAAGATTCTTACCGGTGTGAAAAGAAGCCCCCGCCGTCCTTGCGCGAGTCTCCTGCGATACTGATCCACTTCCAACCCTCCTTAGCTCGGCCTTCTTCCACTAAGTAGCTAGCTGCATAGCCACGATTGAGATTGTGTAGTCGTAGTCCGCTATTCGCCTCGTGACGACGCAGTTGACATCACACACGAGTGCGGCAATTTCGCCATTGGCCCATACCACTGCCTCGAGAGTTCTGGGACACATCCATCGGGGTAAGTGGGGGGAGCGGATAGACCGACGGTGACGAGTGACGGCAGTCGCCGCCAGAGCGCTCGAGAACCAAGAGCCGAACACCGACCTGGAACACCGTGGCCTGTGCAATGCAACCTCAGACAGGGACGGGTGGGGTGAGATACACGCAGTCGACGGGGCCCAAGGCGCAATCCTCTGATAGTGCGAAGAACATCCGTAGAGTTGAGAGGGTCTCATGGACAGAAAGCAGCGGCTCAGACACGGCTGGAGATTTGTGAGTAAAGTTAACTGTGCAAAGGAAGGTTCATTCCGGCCAAATTCGAGAAGTGATCCGCACCATCCAAGGGCATCTGCCCGAGGCGAGACAGGATCGCATGGCTAGCTGCCCATCATGACCGGGACGGCATCTCCGATGAGATGAAAGGGGCAGTGCATCAGCCTGCAGGCCATAGCGCAGAACCCAGTGAGGGCCGGGAAAGAAAGGGGTTGAGAGAGGGAAAGAGGAGAGAAAGTGCGTTGTTGTGTCGCGGGAGGACGAACGGTCTTTAATAGATGGAGAGGGCGTGGAGTCCGGGCGGTAAAAGCGGCCAGTGAGGCACTAAACCACATTGAGGTGGCTCTGCGGGTGCCATACCGGAAGGGGCAGGGGGACGGTAGAGCCGGGCAAGCGGTCGGGTGCAGCAGAAAAACGGTGCCAATGGGAGCCGAATCCACCCCCCCGCTTGCCGTCTTGTGGAATACTCAATTAAAAGATAAATTTAAATTAAGAGCTAGTAAGAATATTATTTTATAAATAAGTATATACATATTTATAAATAATTAAGATTAAATGTTTTATTAATACATATTATTATGTGGTTCAGTAATAACTACAACATTCTTTTGGCCTAATCGGGTTTGAGGCGCGTAAATGCTTCCTGATACTTTTGCGAATACTAGTAACCCCTCAGAAGTGATAAGCTGGCACATGTCAGACAAGATAGGAAAGACCCAGCAGGCCATCATCACTAGCCGCCAGCGGCCCTCCGCCCGTGGTTTGCAGAGATCCACATAGTTTTCCATAGACCCATAAATCTTTTGTCCCTAGGTAGATTGCAATATTACGTCGCATGGTAATGTAACATACGTGGCGCATTTTACTGCATACTCAATTTAATGCGAACTGCTCATTAAAAGATCTGCGCCAAGGCCTCGGCGGTAGGTCCAGAAAACACTTACTGAGTGTATAGTGGTCAAGCCGATTTCGAGAATAAGTGTACAGTTAAGCACGGATTGAAGATATTACCTCGCAGCATTCTGACAAAGAGTGTGAACAAAATTGAGAGAATTTATGGGGGATCGCAGGGTACCAGAACATGCACGGACCTCTAAACTAGTTGTAGTTATGGGCCAAAAATAGTGATTAAACACCCTCCTTCTAGTGATGGTAAAGCAGGCACCAAAAAAGATCCGTTTCTCCAATCCTCGCCCCTACCTTAGGTGTAAGCGAACTGTTTAGGAACCGTTGTATCTATAGGCGGAAATACGTTATTGCGGGTAAGGAGTAACGTATCCACACATATGTATGAAAAACGACACCTCTCGGCTGTTGATCTATCTGTGGTAAACGATCAGCGTACGGCGTTGTGACGGCCCCGTAACAGAATTATGCGGTCACCGTTTTGGATCGTAGAGACCCGATCATCTAAGTCTAGGCAGGAATTGATCTGAAACTACGTCGCGGCACTTCAACCGCCTACCCTACCACAATTTGGAGCGACTGCAATCCTGGAGCACCCAAACAGTTTCAGTAGTCAAATTTAGCTTAATATTCAAAAGACCACGATTTTTTTTATCAGAAAAAGCGTGGCCCTCTATTAAAACTCCTTTTTGCACATTTATACTATCTTAAATTCTGTAAACGCCCTTTGAGAGCGCTTATTTCTATACGTGCCTCTAGGTGCACTTATTGCAGCGCCCTCAAGGAGCAAGGCGACCAATAACAATAGCTATTTTAAGTTCTACTCGGTCTACTACTTTGGCAAGGAGAAAGTCGATGCGCTAGAAACGATGCCGCCGTAAGCATAGCTTAATAAAAAAGGCATGTGAATATAGCAAAATATGCGACGCGGATGTATGCCTCGGTATTCGTATTCGAGAGACTAGTTAGATATATATTTTGTCCGCGGATACTTCGGGGTTTTGGGCTTTCCTTGCCTCATAGTTGGTATATTACAAAGTTGGTTTTAATGCGAAGAACAGAATCTAATTTTCTAGAGCTCCTACTACCCAAAACCAATGTTGATCATAGAAGTTGATTTAGAGAAAACTAAAGACACGATAGGCACCTTAGAAGCAGTTCAATGAAAGCTCCTCACAAAGACTATAGTCAGACACGGGTTCAAATCTATAGTTACCATAAGAAATTCGATTCAAGATGTCCATTGATCATAGTTTCTTTCAATTAAACGTAGCAGTAGAAAATTAGGCGGATAACAACCTTTCTACTAGGTTACAGTATAAAGACAACTAGGTCTAGTCACGAGTAGATTTCTTAGCTAATACGTCCGGAATTAGGTCCGATTAGTAATCACTTGTTAGGAAGCCTACCTTGTTGCCAGACACGACACGGAAATTCGGCACAAGCCGATAGAAAGGCAAACACCTCACGCACAACAATTTCAAAAGCTTGGATTACAAGGGACAACACTTTTAGGGAAAGGGATAGATTTAATATTCAACCTAATGTCCTTGAGCCTTCCTTCCCTTAGATGACCCTTCGGTCATTGCTGGGAAAAGCGGGGCCCCCACATAGGTTATGTTTGTCAAGGGACGACTAAGGCGCTAAGCTAGTCTATCTACCTCTCGGAAAGATACTGTAACTCTTTGCGCTATTGGTTCTACCTAAATGAGCCGAAGATACATAATTGTCCGTTTCGCGGAAATTCTCAGCCACGAGGGCGACGAATACGCATTCAAGGACGAATTCCTTTGTCTTGTTGAATAATTGCTATATGCATAGCCTAGACCCTAAGACCTATTGTGGTCATGCTAAAGGGCATGGTTCCAGGTGCGCCACCGCATTGGGCCGCAGGGAGCAGCACCGCAGCGTGGCTATCCTCACTGACTCAGGGTTAACGTAAATTTAGCTAAGTGTAGTTACCGATAACGACGGTGTTGACAAGCAGGATCAGGAGGGTATACTGGTTAGTGATATTGTTAGTCTTCAGCAATGCTATCGTATAGTAGTCGCAGATAGATTTATTCGTAGGTCGCTAGGCAATAGCTACACTAACCGTAGCTAATGCAACGACGATCTACTTGAAAAGCATTGTTGCAGCGTAAGCGAAGATAGGCAATAAAAATTGAAAAATGCCGGGTAGAGAAATTCTCGTTTAGAAAAGATCTCGAGTAGAGGGAAACCCGCACTTAAATAGTCCAGAAAGGACAGGCGCCTTTTTCCCCTTCTCCCTTATCCGACGTCTTTAGCCTAGTTGCCTAACTAGCAATGAACTAGCCTATCCTACATTGAGTGGTCGATATCTCTCATACTTTATATTTCCCGAATACCTATCTGGGGAGGTGGGTCGGACCCTGCTTTACAAACAGGTCCGTATCTCAATACATACTACATACTGTACAGTTGTACTGGCATAACCGCTCGCGTGCGTGATTCATGTTTTTACGGTGATTTACGAATATTTCCCCACAAAGGTAGGTAGTTTCGAAGCTTCATCAAAGCTCTCCTCATCTAATATACGGAGTTCGTAGGCTCTATATCTAAAATCAAATAAAACAGCATTCAGACTATATCGAACAACCACGAGCATAGTCTGCACAGCTATTCTCTTATACACGGGCGGAGAACGACTGTCTTTTGGACGTCCTTAGCAGTTGCCTTTTCCAATCACTGACCGTCAAGGATCGACTCGGCAATCTTCTCGGCGAACATGTCTAGCAACCATTTCGTTAGTCGCCAACCTTCTTCAGCGGGGTTATCTCGCTCGAACGTAGGGAAATACGTACAAACAGTGGCCATCGGAAAGGTTGGAGGCACAAAAGGCAAAGCACTAGCGTCAACGACCCGGAGGCCGGTCACCCCACGTACTCGGGCCCGAGAGTCCACGACGGCGGTGGTATCGTTGGAAACACCCATCTTGCCTAAAAGCCACACGAATCCATCAGTTGGGCGATGCTCATTAACGGAATTGGGGAGATCAAACTTACAGGATGATGTAGCATGATAGATCAGACTCATGTTATCCTTGAGCCACTCCAGGATCTCCGTGCGAGTCGTCACATTAGGGCCCGGCAGATATTCTTCCTCGACAATGGTACTGTTGAACGCGATCTCTCGAATGCGCTGCAAGGCAGCAATTGCCTGCTCTTGATCGCCCTCATTCAGGAGCCAATTAGGGCTGATGATTGGGGGATCGGTGATATTCGCGCTCTGAATGGTCAGATTGCCCCGGGCAGAGGTGGTGAGTAGGGCCGAGCCGATGGTGAGGTAGTTGTCATCGGGACCCAGGTCGGACGGGTAGGAGCCATACTCCAAGGAAAGATAGTTGGCCTCGGGCCAGTCCCTCGGGAACGTCTCGAGGAAGTCCCGGGTGGATTGGCTGAACTCCTGACGGTAGGAGGCGGGGAACTTCTCAAAGGCCAAGGCTTGGTCTCCTCCGATGCTGGACAGCAAACCCGTCTGGTTTGTCAGGTATTCTTCCACGCGCACCGCAGAAAACTCGGCATTGCCGGCAGCCATTTTAGTGCCGGTGGTCACATTGACCTTATATGACAAGGCCATCCACGGTTGATCCTACAATTGGCATTTGCCAGACGCATTAGCCGCTACGAACAACTTGCTCTTCCTTGTCGTCCCCTTTTTGGAAAGCAAGAACTCTTACCCTGGCCCCCTGACCGACTCCGGGCAGGTCGGCCACAACGGGGATGTTGTACTTTTGCAGAGTCTGTGATGGACCAACGCCGGACAGCATCAGGATTTGAGGAGAGTGCCACTGACAGACCGGGGTAAGTATGGGAAACAACACAAGATCACATGATCGGTGATGGACTTACGGTACCAGCAGAGACAATAATCTCTTTGTTCGCATTGAGATGGTACTTGAATTTCGACGTCAACGAATTGGTCTGCACCTCAACACCCGTGGCCCGCTTGTTCTCATCGAATAGGATTCGAGAGCCTATGGTCTGTGGGTACAGCTTGATATTCGAGTGCTGTGCAGCCAGCTGCAGGAACGAGGTTTCGGAGCTGCTGCGAGTTACTTCCTCTGGATCAATGGCAGTCGTGATCGTGGCATAACCAATCAGCCGCCCACTGTTGAGTCCGGGGAGACGTTCAAACCCGAGCTTGTCAAGAGATGCTTCTAGGTGCGGACCGTACGGACCCTGATAGTTACCGTACGATACTTGGAGAGGTCCGCCGTTGCTTTCAAAGGCCGACACATCGTAGGAAATGTTTGCGGACGGATCGATCTTGTTGTAGTTGGGCGCTGTGAAGTTGCAGCTCTTCTTATACGCGGGGCACACGTTGTCCCAGGACCAGAGATTATCGTCGACGATTTTGGACCATTCATCAAATGTGCCCTCGGTGGCGCGCGCATACCCTATGTAGTTGGAGGCCGAGCTTCCGCCAAAAGTCTGCCCGGCAACATACAGGATCTCGCGTCTATTGTAACCCTAAACCCACGGGCGAATCAGTTAATTCAATCCAAAACAACATGCTTTATTCGTACAGGTGCGGACGTACCCCTTGAGGTGCAGTTGTCAAGCCGAAATTGGTCAACGATTCGAAAGAGCCACCCACAAAGCTGGCCAGCGCCGAGTAAAAGTTATAGCCGGGGACCTAAGTGCGGTTGGAGTTGAGGGTTTCGTAGAACGAACCGGCCTCGATGACTGCCACCGAGTAATTGGCCGGGTCCAGGGCCAGTCGGGCAGCAATCGCATTACCTGCAGTGCCTCCTCCCACCACGATGTAATCGTAGGTAGTATTTTCCCCGGGCAGGCCGAAAGAGTTACCGAAAAGCTTTGTGATGCCGTCGGGTGAAATACCTACGCCGATAGTGGCCAGAGTGGTAGGAAGGAAGCATAGAGCGTATAGGAGGGCGGCCATAGTGTCTGACTTGAACTGTATATGCATGTCCTCGCCTTTTTCTGGTTTCGTGTAGATAGTAGCCACAGGTACCTGCAGCAAAGCCCAGTGGATACGATGATAATTAGTGGCTTTAAACCCCCAGATGTCGACTCGAAGAGGTCATCATTCCCTCGGTGATTTCGGCCCGAGTTGCTTCTGACCACCGAGAAGGATTTTTCCGGCTGACGGCATAAATAAAGTGATAGCGGAGGAATTCGCAGCAGTCCAGTATACGAGTGCGCGCATCCTGGCCTATCAACCATGGCACCAACAACGCTGAATCAACTGAAGGCGGCCCTATACCTGCTCAGTACCCTGGGCACATATCAAACGTGGGGGCGGACTCTTCTGGATGGCTCATTGTCCCACCTCCTGACGGCCCTTCATGGACCAAACCTACCCTATATCCTGCCTGGGACCAAGTCTCCACTGCGTACGCGTATCACGCACATCATCTGGCCCGTTGATTATCTCCTGGATATGCTCGTGGTCTTTTTCTGGGAGGCCGTGGATGGATCCCATCCGGCCACTTCTGCCGTTGGCATTTACTTCCTGGCGCAGTATCTTAGCGTGCTGACAGGAATTTATGTGGATAGTGCAAGGCAGAGCCAATCCATTAGGTGAGTCGTGCGTCCCGTCTCTTCCAGGGGTTTATTTAGATTTGTAGGTTCAACCTATTGACAAACACACAGGACGACGCTCTGGCTCCTGCTGTTCCAATTGTCTGCTATCACGTGTACCGGTCCGTTCTAGGCTCTCTGGTATCTTGCCAACAGCCCTCTAGTCACCTATGACAACGCTATCCCTCCTTCATTCGAGGAATTGCGCATCAGATCCAGCGCCCCACCCTACCGAATCATGCTAGTTCTTCCCTGTCTTATCCTGGGCTATCTTCTCCCGGCGGTGATGATGGCGCTCCCCTCGCCTGACCTGGTATCCAATGATTTTCAACAATTGGCCCTGGTGGCATGGAACCTCTTCCCCGTCCTGGTATATGTCGTCATGCAGGTCTTTCAGTATGTACTCCCTCTAACTGGCGGAGGAGGAGAAGGAGGCGGAAAGGAATAGTATGAGGAGGACTACACTGCGAGTCGTGTACGCCGTATCTCTGTGGGTCAGTTTTGCAGTCCACGTGGGTCTTCTGAGTATCAGCCTGACTACTATCATATTTCCGACCCTCTGGGCCCCCGGGACGCTTCACGAGTTCCACCCGGCGAGACTACTGATCCCCCCAGTCACGATTACCCCAACGAGGACGGTGGGAGATGGAGTACACAGTTTCTTCCTCTGGGATCAATTCTTTGGATATACCGTGGGAATCCTTGTGGCCTGGTCGCAGTTACACACTGTGTTGGTTGCCCGCGGGTGGTTTCATCAGCGATGGTCCAGAACGAAGGCCCTTGTGGGAATTGCCGGTGGTGTGCTGATCGCAGGACCAGGAGGTGTGTGCCTTGGACTTAACTGGATCCGGGTTGAACTGTTGATGCTTCCTCCTACTACTCCTGATAAAACTGCCGCAAAAGGCAACCGGAAAAAAGAGTAGAGAGAAGGACAATAGGCTCGGGCCGTCCGGGCCGAGGCGGCTAGATGAATGGGCAATGTTTGATTCGGCAGGTAAAGATGTTCCAGGCACCAGCTACTAGTGTCCGAAGCGATAGATAGCGTCGGGGAAGTTGACCCGAAACTAAATTGAACGAAGCATGCGGGAGCCACGTCCATCTCCACCCATCGTACGGATTATTGTCGTTTAAAGTGTAAATACCAACCCTGAGCAATAAAAATCAAGGAGGAAACGACAAAGATCCTCCTGGTGCAGATATTGGTTATGTATTTGAACAAGTCGCATTGCCGTAGGCAGTTAATAAACAGGACGAGAGAATAACAGACCTAGAAGACCCTATGGTTGTAGGGGAAGTTACCGAAAACTCGCCCACCACGGGTCCTCCAGCAAAACCTAGTCAAAATGAACAGAGGACGTCATCGTCAACACCTTCAATCGGTCCTTTGGCACCATTCCCGACGCCTAGCCGCGAGATAATCCCTCAATCGACCTCAGAAAGCCGGAACGCTGAAAGGGTGAAGAAAGAAATAGCCGCTACGGTGCCCGGTCCATCAACAGAAATGTATCTACCGATCAGATCTCTTGCACCGAGCCATGTCACTAATCAATCTCAGAAGATAAGATTACCTCAGGATCTCGCAGAACTCAATTTGCCGCATATAAGGACAAAGAGAATTACCACGAGGGCCTTTTGCTAGCCTAGGTAAGAGCAATGAGCTCCGCTAAAAGCATATTAACGATTTTACTGCGACGATCTCTTCCTAAGCTACAGAAGTGGCTAGATATGATTAAACACCCTCATCATGAACATTCGTTTATGCTATTGCCCTTAAGATGAAAAACATATTCTCATTCCGCTCTGCCTACTTGCTCATCCTTTACACACTTAATATATGATCGTACTAGTGTATTACCAGTGTAATGCGCGGACTCTGCCAAGGCCACTCTCTAGCCTGCCTAGGTACGTAACAACAACATTTCAGTTGGCCGCAAAGGCAAGAATGACAAGTAGAGAAATCGTGACTTTGAAAAATGAAGAAAGACAAGAGAACGAAGCAACGGATGTCTAATCAATAGTACCAAAAGCAAATTTCACCATCCCCGATTTCAAGAAGAACGCCGTTGAGAGTCCAGCTCGAGATGAATATCATACTCTGTGCTGAAAAAGGTAGAGATATCAGCGTCTGCCGTCTGCAACTCATGCTCTAGCGCCCCCAACTTCCATTTAAATAGATCCGTCTCCCCAAAAGTAGCCTTGAGATTTCGAAATTCCACCCAGCGTCGGGTGTTGGCGAGGTTGGCTGTCTCTTGTAACCGAGCTACCAGGGTGTCCAGAATCGGAAAGGTTTGATTGATATCCAATGTCATCCGCCGAGCCCACACTAGATACTCGGCCACGGTAGTGGTCATACCCGCGATGTATGCCTCGTTAGTTGAGGTTGCAGACACAAAGCGCGAGAGACCACGGGAAACTACGCACTCGTCGTTGCTTTGGGGCTGGTCCTGTAGTTGCTGGTGGTGCCACTGATGATCGACATTCAAAGCACGAATAGCGCGAAGGGGGGGTAAACGAGGACTAGGCGGACGGACATCCAGCGGTACGGGGTCATTGGTCGACACATTTTCGGTGGGAGTAGGCAAGACCTACTCGTCCAGTGAAGGGTGTTGAAAAGACAGGGACGAGGGCAACGATTGTAGGTGTATCTCCTCCGCTGTAGTTGTACTTGGGCCTAAAAAGCTCGCAAAGGGACTCAACACGCCAGCCAACTCCTTGGGAGGAGGCATTGTCGTTATCACATCGCCCCGTGATTCATCTCTCAGAGGTGCCTCCAGTGTCGATGAGGCCGGCTGGGATGCGCTCATGTGAGAGAAAGGCGCTAGGGAAGCCTCACTTGAAAATAAAGCAGGGGTATTAAGAGGGAAAGGAATCCCAAGACCGTGAGACGCAGAAGAGCTGATCACTGATGATGATAACGATGATGGTGACGAAAAATTCAGCTTGTCCTCCGCTCGGGCTAGTGAAGTTCTTAAGTGTTAGCAAGCGGTGGGCTTTCTGAGAACGAACTGCACGGCCTCAATTTCAGTAAATAAAAATAAACGTCACTTACCTAGACGCTCTTGTAAGTCATCGATTTTGGCGAGGAGATCGTTCTTGGATTGCCGAGTGGACTGCACGTAGAGACATGTCTGCCCATGCCGCTTGCACGTCTCGCATGACGGCTGCCCGCCGTCGCAGCGTACTTTGCGATCCCGGCAAGTTCGACATGCCATGTGTCGGGATGCAGCTGTCATGCTGGTGACAAACTAGTGCTATCGGAAAGGGATCTTGATGAGAGTGTGAAAGATGTGGACTGGAACTTATCTGAGAATCTACTGGTCGGTTGTAATGATCTATTGCGCTGTATTCAGTGAGATCTCTACTATATATGACCCGTTACCCACATTGTGTGCGAATGGGCAAGGATCATGCAGTAGTGCACACAACTTGACCCTGCTTACAGATATTCCTTGCTGTTGGTTAATAGTGGTACTCGTCGGCAACTACACGGCATCCTTTTTACTATTTATCTAGACGTACCAGTAGAATATTTCGAAAACACTTTGTCTCCTAGACACATACGTTTTCTTCCTTGGAGACCAAATGGGCGACTAGTCTAGATCGCCTGGTTTAAGATTCTCCCGTAGCCGAGACTATGATGTTACGCCTAACTGCGTCGGGAAGGGCTTTATCTAGCCACAATTAGCTTGGCGGGCGTTATCTGAGTGGGTCGCTAGGAGAGTAAGCGTGTATGTGGGCTTCAATAGTTTTCGGAATCCCGTATAAGCAGCACGTGGGGCCCTAAGCGGCGTCGTGGGTGCGTGTGCGATTTACCAACCTCGCACGGTCCGCTTTCCCGGCCCCCATCCAGTATAATCGACCCCACTCGTACTAAATCTCACTAACATGGGTAAATCCGGTTTCCCCAAGAGGTAGTTTCAGAGCCTAGCGCCAAGGTTTTCGACACGATCCAATTGTATTGTTCGTCCGAGCAATACCTATTTGCCAAGAGTTTCCGTGAACGAAAGCCTACGCTGAAAAGTATGTATAAGAGGGGGGTCCGACAAAACGTTAGTTCGCTTATCTACGTGATAGCCATCCTAGCCGGAAAAAAACAGAGCAGTCACCTGAAATAGGTGTGAGCGAAAAGTACCACTGACGTTAGTTCTCGGCCGTTACCCCGATAGATACAATTTTTCTCCTCCATGCTCGGGCCGGGCATAACAGAATCTCCCCGACGGCGAAAATCTCCATTGTCTCGTGGGATAGCGAAAACGAAGGTTTTCATGGGTCAGCGAGATATATAAGACGTCCGCCAGTTCGTCCAAGACGGGATTCCATCGATGAATATCACTCGGCTTGTGTTGCCATGACGGCCTTTAGTTCTTCCGGAGAGGCTTACAGATGCCCCTTCCGGCTCTAGCTTTCTAGTTCTTACAAGAATCCCACGATCATTAGCCTTAGGCTTGTATGCTTCTTCGCATAGTAACAACTAGTAGCATGTCCTCTTCCGATCTCTAGGGATTCTCCGGAGATAGTTGAGCCGTTTGCTTTTGTCTTTACCCCCCGGTCGGAGTCATCCTATTCCGGAGGGGTATCTTATTCGTCTTTCCCTTTTCAACTCTACTCCTCTATCGGTTTTACCCAACCAACATCCTTTTTCATCGCAATTTTCTGGCTCTTAGGGAGCTAAATCCGTTCCGGAAACAGAAGATTTTGTTTTATCCGTATCCCTCCCGCTATACCCTTTAGTCCCTAGTTTATTAGGGGCCCTCTTAAACTTAAGAGTTGCTAAGTTAGAAGTAACTACGTTATTCTGACCTATATACTCCGGGAGATCTACGTACTTAACCAATGCCGGTAGTCACGGCTAGGCACGTAAGAGAAATAGTCGCTCGAGGTTATTAGCTTTAATTGTACCTCGACGATAGTACTAACCCCTACTAGAGCGAGTTCTCGTCCGAAACGAAGGATCGCCTTACCTACGTTGTTACGGAATAGGCTTCTTTGAAGCTATTCCCGGATTCTTTGTTGTACGTGCCGTACCAGTAGCGATTCGCCTCCGATCCGCCCGCGTTTCGCTTGTGATTCCTTCCCTACCGCATAAATATTATATTAGCCTCTTCTACAAGAAAAGGCGTCCTATCCTTTAGCTATAATTCTCTTTAAGAATTAGTCTCTGTTCCTATTACAATATATTGCCCCCGCCTCCTCTTAAGAGTCACCTATAGTATTTAGATAGTCGTGCCTTACCTAATCGATAGGCTTACTATTCTACTAACTAGTTCGTAATAATTCTAATTCTTCGTTTTCGATTACCTAAGGTTACGATATCTCCCTAAACCCGATCCGTAGTCGAAAGGGCCTAGTCTTAAGGCCGAAGTACTATCGAACTATAGCTAGCTATCGAGACCCTTCGTAATATAAGTCTAATCCCTACTAACGAGGGCCTAGTCGATACCGACTAGTTAGATAAATACCTTAGGCTTAACTAGGAGACTATCTAAAAGCTTAAACAATAGGTTGTCTTAAAGAGACGTATTATAGAACTTCGTACTAAAGAAGCTATACTCGATAGCTAAGCGAATCGCTCCCGAAACTATTATAATTCTAAATTTAACCGTAAAGATAAGTTTAAAATTAAGTTTAAAGAGATTTTACGATTTAAAGTTACGTTTAACCTTTAATAGCGATAAAACTAGCTACTAGACCTTACGACCGCCTTTATAGGCGTACTACGAAAATACCGCTACGATAGTAGAAAAATCCTCCTCGGCGTCTCCTTTATAGATAAAACCTATCGGATAAGATAGTACCGATACGTTAGCGAATTAGTACCGAAGGATAAACGTTACGCTAAAGGAACGTAGTCTTACTTTAAGGATTTTACTCTTACCCTTATTAAGAATACCGCTAATCTCTAAGCCGAAGTTCGAGTCTAACTCGAGAAGACCTTTTAACGGTCCGACGAGGATCCGAGGGAGTTTTATGCCTATCTCGATACCCTTAAACAATACTTTCCTCGCCCTTCGGAAATAGAAAGAAGCCTCTCTTTCTTCGCGAAGCTTTAGTATCCGCTTTAGAACCTTATCAATCTCTATATACTTAACCTCCTAAAGACTTAGGATAAGATAATTAATATCGCCTACTACTACTAGGAGATTCTATAGTCTAAGAAGAAATAGAAGCGTAAAACCGACGATAAGGCCTCGAACTAAGGATTCTTTAAGCGCCGCTCCTAGGAATCGTCCTACGGTTCCTACTTCTATCCTAAATCTAAAACCGATTACCTACGTAATCCTAAATACTCTCGCGGACTAAACTAGGGCTAGCGCTAGCCTTACCGCAACTAGAATAGGGACCGACGCTATACTAATAATCTAAATAAGGAATCGGTCCGAAACCGTAACGACCTATCTTAACCTCGAGAAAAGAATCTTTTCGGACGAGATAGATAACGCTTTATATACTTTAACTATAGTAGTAATAGCTATATATAACCTATTTACCCTTAGAGACGCGCCTATATAGACAAAATCCTTTAGGGAAAAGCTAACGAGTCGGAGTAGACTCTACGTCTCCGACTCCTTATCCTTAAGTAGAGACTACCTACTATCTTTATATACCGATTTACGTTCGAAATATAATCGAAATATATATAGATCTCGATAGCTATACTAAGATTAATATTATTAGTTTTTAGTTTATTAAGATATATAAACTTTAATTAGCTAAGCTATCTAGACCCCTTATTAGAGCTATTAATATATTCTTAATACCTACCTATAGCGTATAGAAGGTCCTAATTACTATAACTAATTCCTATAGAATAGTTAAATCCTTCGAACGCCTATATATCGCTATCGACCGTAATCCTAATCTATAGGGTAGCCCTATTCTCCTCTCTATAATAACGCTTTAATACCTAAATATCTACCTTACGCTAGCGTCTCGCCTCTAGTAGTTTAAATTATTATCTATTATAATTAAGAAACCCTATACCTTCGCTAAATATTCCCGTAATCTAGCCTATATCTTCGTAGCTATTAAACTACCTAAGGAAATCTAGATTCCTAGGGACGATAACGACGATTAACCTCCTTAGGACCTATCTAGAATCCCTACCGAATTATAGGAGTTTTATAATATTTTCTCTTACGAAAAGGTAGCGATTCTCTCTCTATTTAAAGATACCGATTATACTATCGAACTTATCGCTAACTAAACTCCTCCTTTTAGTCTAATCTACCCTCTCTTACAAAACGAACTAGCGGAACTACGCCGATATATCGACGAAAACCTAAAAAATAGGCGTATCCGACTATCTAAGAGCCTAGTAGGTACTCCTATCCTCTTCGCCCCTAAGAAGGATAGTAGACTCTAACTATATATTAATTACCGTAGACTTAACCGTATCTCGGTTAAGAATTACTACCCTATCCCCCTTATTTCGGAGATACTTAACTATCTTATAGGTATAAAGTAGTTTAGTAAGATCGATATTAAAGATATATATTATCGGATCCGTATCTAGGAAGATAATAAATAGAAGATAGCTTTCCGTATACGTTATAGCTACTTTAAATATATAGTTATACTATTCGGCCTTACTAATACGCTAGCTACCTTCTAATTATATATTTATATAGTACTTTACGGCCTTCTCGATATCTTTACGGTAGCGTATCTAGATAACGTCTTAATCTTCTTACTAGACCGTAATACGTATACCGACTATATCCGCTAAGTCCTCGAACGAATAAGATCTATAGGCTTATACGTAAAACCTAGTAAATATACCTTCTACTAAGATTAGGTCGAATTCCTTAGCTTTATTATCTCCTCGGAAGATATCTCGATAGATCTATAATAGGTATCCGATATCCTTTCGTAGCTAATTCCCTATACCTTCCGAGATATTTAAGTATTCTTAGGATTCTACAACTTCTATCGGCGTTTTATCCAAAATTACTCCGAGATTATACTCCTACTAATATCTCTAATAAAAGGGAGCAAGAACGGTAAGAAACCTAGGACCTTAGAGCTTATACCCCTAGAAACGGCGGCGTTTTACTATATTCTCGACGCCTTTAAGACTATACTACTACTCCGATATTTTGATCTAGAAAGACCTAGAAGAATTAAGACCGATATATCTAATTAGGCTATAGCCGGAATCCTCTCTTAGCCTAACGACGGAGGTATCTAGTATCCTATTACGTTTTAGTTAAAGAAGTTTAATAGTATAGAAATTAACTATAGTATACCGGATTAAGAGCTTTTCGCTATCGTTTAGTCCTTTAAATACTAGCGTTACTACCTCGAAAGAAGTACGTACCCTATTAAGGTTTTATCTAATTATTGTAATCTCTAGGCTTTTATAAAATAACTAAAACTTAATAGAAGATAAGCTAGGTAGTACCTACTTTTGTCTACTTTTGATTTCTATATTAAGTACCGCTCTAGGAAGATAAACCCTATAGACGGCCTATTATAGCGATAGGGCTCGGACTACGAGGACGCTCTTAGTATCGAGTTACTAGGCCTACTTTAGGACCGAATAATAAATAAATCGCGGCCGTCTAATTAGCGGTACGTAAGAGTCGAAGAATTAACTATAAAAGACTTAATATCGGCTAAGACCTACGATAATAGTAAGGCCCCTACTATAGATATATACGTCCTAGCTACGTTTCTAAGAGGGACCGCCGCCGAATTAGCCTTAAATAGCAACTAAGAAGTAGGTTAGGTATAGCTAATCCTTATTAATAAGTTATATAATACCTATATCGTTAAAAATATCTACTAAGAAGAATCCGGAGACGAATTAAAAAACCTTATTAGGCGACTCTAGGGCAAAGACCTAGAGACTTAGCGGCGAAAATATACCGTTAGAGAAGTAAAGCCTAGGACTAAAGACTAGTTAATTAATTTAAAAGGGCTTATTCGATATAAGTACCGTCTTTATATCCTAATAGGGAATAATTTAAGAATAAAATTAATAAATATCTATTATAATAACCCTCTTATCGGCTATTTCGGGCGTAACCGAATAGCCTAGCTCCTTAAGAGAAAGTACTATTAGGTAAATCTTAACTAAGACGTTAACGAATATATCTAGATATACCCTATCTACTAGGGTACTACGGTACTACGATATAAGCCTTATAGAAGGATAGATATACTTCTAATTCTAAAACGGCCGTTTACGGAGTTATCTATAGACTTTATTATAGGCCTACCCCTATTAATCTATTTAGATTAAACTATTAATAGAATTTTAGTTATTATCGATAGGTTTACGAAATAGTCCCTTTTCTTCCCTATATCGACAACGATAACGGCTATAGACCTTATATAATTATTCTATAATAATATCGACCTCTAGTACGGCCTACTAGAAGGTATTATTACCGACCGCGGATCGCTTTTTACTAGCAAATTTTAGTCGGAATTATACTATATCTCTAGGGTTAAAATAAGGCTTTCGATAGTATTTTACCCTTAAACTAATAGCTAAATAGAATAGATAAACTAGATCCTCGAATATTACCTTCGCTATTTTATTAATACCGAATAACTTACCTAGCCGTAACTACTCCGGACGGTAGAATTTATATATAATAACGCCGTTAATATAATAATAGGCTATTCCCTCTTTAAAACTCTCTTAGGCTATTCGCTAGACTTTTACTATAGGATCGAGGTCGATCCTTTAGGGAGAAGTATCCTAGCTATAATAGTAAGAATTGAAAAGTTATAAGAAATTCGTAAAAGACTTACGAATTACTAGCGTAGCGTTACCGAGTCGTAGGCGAAATATTACAACCTCTACTATAAACTACTTACCCTTAAGCGTAGAGACCTTATCGGATTATTAACTAAGAACCTAAAGCTTAAAACGATACGAAAACTTAGCCCTCGTTTTATTAGGCCGTTTAGGGTACTTAATATAATTAGAAAATAGGTATACCGATTAAGCCTACTAAGTTAATATAATCGAATTTACAATATCTTCTACGTCTCCCTCTTAGAACTATAGAGGGAACGCCTAGGAAATAGTACCGATTCGATACCGATACCTAAGCTTAACGATAAGGACGAATATAAAGTTAAGGAAGTACGAGACGAAAAACTCTTTAATAATAAATAGTATTACCTAATTAAATAGAAAAAGTAGCCCTTAGAATATAACTAATAGGTCCCCTATTACGATATAGCGAATATATAAAGTATAATTTAGCGGTTTCTAAAGGTATTAAAAAGCAAAAAATTATCCTAAATTAAGTATATAAACTAGAATTAACCGCTAATATACCCCTAATTTACCCCTAAAAATACGTATTTAAATACGCTTAATAAGACCGATAAGAGTATTATCTATAATCTCCTTAAATATAGCCTATATAATACTATCTAGTAGTATAACTATATCCCCTATAACTATCTCCCCTAACTAAGCGTACCTAGCTATATAGCCTAAGATAATAGCCTTAATAGAGGTTATAAAAACGTACTTAGTACTAGCCTACGACTACTAACTAGGGTCCCTAGGTAGCGTACGTAGTAGGCGATTACTACGGTAGTTATCCTAGGCCTTAGAATAGTCCTAGATCGGAGGTACAACGAGACTAGATAGCTTACGATAGCGCTAAGAATAAAACTCCTTATATATCTAATTCGTATTCTATAAGAAATATTAACGAAACCTAATAGAATTATAGCCTTATTACTTATAGAGACCTTCTTAGCCGTCTTAGAATCGCTAAGAGAGTAAGTACTATAGTAGGCCTTTACGAAGGCATCGAAGGCGCTAATAAGAGCGGCCTACGCGAAAGCTACCTAAATCTAGTAGGATTCGGTCTATCCTAACGATATGTTCTCTGTATCCTCCTACTAGAACTCCTCGGTAGTCTAGCGTAAAAGCTTACTAATATCGTAGAGATCTCCGAGGATCCCTATTAGGGCCTATACTATATTAGTATAAGGAAGGGCTAAGAAAAGGGCGGCGAAATATACTAGAAAGTACTTATTACGTCTTTCGGAATACTACTAGTATAAGACCGATTTAATAGCGTCGAGAACGTACTAGACCTCGAAAGGTAGACCCTCCGTAGGGTTAAAGTTAGCGGCGGTCGAGCGAATATACGCTATATACTAGAAATATAAATACGCTAGCGGATTCGTATAGCGAGAGCGACGACCTTTTAGCGAAATAACCCCGATTACCTTAGGAAACTCCTCGTTATTAGGGGCGTTAATAGATATAGAGCCCTTGTCTTCGTCCCTATCTTTATACTCTTTAGTCTCGTTAAGCAAAGCAACGGCTTCTCTAGTTTTAGTACTTATTTTAGCTAGGCGAAACGATAGCGAATAGTAATTAATATAAGGTAGAAGAATAGAAGAAATAGTAATAATACGTAGGGATATATAGTATTATAATAGATAGAAGAAGGATAAAGGAGAGAAGTAAGAGAACGCGTTTTATGCCTACTAATTTCTAGGGTATATATTATAATTTCTTTGTTTGCAAAATTATTATATAACCTACAACGCCTAGGGTTAGGCGTTAGGGAGAGGAAGCATAATTGTTACGGGATAGGCTTCCTTAAAGCTATTCCTAGATTCTTCGTTATACATACCGGATTAGTAGCGATTCGCCTCCGATCCGCCCCCGCCTCGCCTATAATTCCTTCCCTACCGCATAAATATTATATTAGCCTCTTCTATAAGAAAAAGCGTCCTATCCTTTAGCTATAATTCTCTTTAAGAATTAGTCTCTATTCCTATTACAATATATTGCCCCTACCTCCTCTCAAGAGTCACCTATAGCATTTAGACAGTCGTGCCTTACCTAATCGATAGGCTTACTATCCTACCAACTAGTTCGTAACACTACTCTAAATCCGATAGGCGTCTCCGAAGACCCTATAACTATATCTAAACTACCTACTTCTCCTACTTCGCCGAATCCGGAGCGTCTATCGCTTATAACTATACCTAGGCTTATCCTTAATCCTCTACGTATAATCCCGTCGGCAACCGCCGTCGTATATCCTCCTATTATTACTCTCCCTATTACTATACCTACTATTATTAGGGTATTAGGTACGTATCCTAAGGATTACGCCCTACGCCTTATCCGGAAACTACGCAACTAGTCTTACGCTTATATAGGCGAGATAACTACGCTAGCCGCGGGTAAGGAGCCTAGGAGGTAGTAGCTAGGCGACGGTAATAGACCGACTCTAAAAAGTACGGGAGCTAATAGTAGCTAAGCCAACCTTAAAGCTTTTACTAAGTTAAAGGAATATTACTAGGATATTTAAGACTCCGTAAACTAGGTAGGTATTAACCCCTCCGGATATATTAAAGTTACCCTACTTAAGGTCCGCGCTTCGGATTAGGTTGTATTCTAGGCCTTGCTATTTATAAGAGATAAGGACCGCGTTAAAGCTTACCTAGCGGACTTTAATACCTACGGGGATATTCGCTTTACCTATATCCTAAGGGACCCCCCGATATTTATTAAAGCTTACGGCTTATTTTAGTTCCCCGTATAGAAAGGAGCCTATATTCTTTCCGGATCGTAGTAGCCGGTAGTAGACTAGATATTCGATATAGCAATTAATCGTACTACGGCGGCCCTACCGATTTATCGAGAGTAGAGTATAGGTTTAGTACTAGTACCTCCGGAAGTAGCCGAGGTAGCCGGATAGATACTATAGCTTTACGCTTATTCGATTACCCCTAAACTACCGATTAAGATACCGGAATCCTTTATCGATATAGTAAAGATATACTACGTTAGCTTAAACTCCCGCTACTACGCTACCGCTAAATACTAGGTAATCTTAAACTATAACGAAGCGGGCCTAGAGTACTAATAGTAGCTACGTAGTTTTTAACCCCTCGTCGCTCCGGAACCTACCGATACAACGGAGATAGAAGATCGATACGAAACTTACTATAGGTACTAAGACCTTATCCTAATCAACTAGGCTACTATCTATACTTCTACTAGCTAGAGGCCGCGCCGAAGAATTATAATTACTAAGAAGAAGATCTCGGTACTCCCTATTTCTAACGAAGGATTTCTTCCGGAAGAAGCCTATACCGTAGATAGTATTACCCTACTAGTAGTACCTATTAGTATAACCCTAGAGTTATCTCGTATCCTCGCCTCTATCTTAGACGCCCTCTTACTACCTAAAGGGGTCGCCGCCGGAAATATCCTATCCGCAATAGGAGTACTTAGTAAGCTCCGCGCTTCCGTTACTAAGAGCCCCCTCGTACTAAGCGTTAGCTATAAAGACTAGAGTAAGGACAAACTTCAATAGCTTAAGGATTTACTAGCCAATAACCCCTATAGCGAGCTCGACCGGATCGTCGCTAAAGCGTCCAACGTAGAGCGCTAGCGTCTACTAGACTACGTCAACTACAAAGACGTATTAGCGCTCGTCCGCAAGGAGGTTCACAACACGACGCTCGCATCGGGAGTTTATCAAGCCGTTTATAATATTCTTTAGCGTCTCTCCGTACTTCCGGAAGCTCCTACAATCCGCAAGCGACCGCCGCCTACCGATGATAGTAAGGACGATGATTTTGACTCCTCTTAATAACCTCGATACGCCTACTCCGGAATAGAGCACGCCTTGCTTCGGCTTTTGCTTTTGCTTTGATTTGGCTTCACTTTTATTTGTTTTTATGCTTTTGCTTGCCTACTAAGGGCAGTAAGTTTTACGAAGCCGGGCAGATATTGCCATAACGGCCTTTAGTTCTTCCGGAGAGGCTTATAGATGCCCCTTCCGGCTCTAGCTTTCTAGTTCTTACAAGAATCCCACGATCATCAGCCTTAGGCTTGTGTGCTTCTTCGCATGGTAACAGCTTGCTTATATCTAGAGAAGACGATATTAGTCGACAATGAGTCCTCCAATTATGAACTTCCCCGGCCTTCAACCCGCCATTGTTTGGAAGGTCAATGTAGGTGCCGCTCATCTAGTTGGTACGTGCCCCCTTCCGCTAAAAAAATGCTTAAACTTGCTGTTGATCGTGCATGAATGTAGGACCCCGTCAAAGCGGACCGACCCTCATCCATTTTGTAAGAGGCTCCTGGTGAAAACATATCGTGCCCTGCATGGGGTGTTTACTGACAAGAGAGGGTCAAGGAAACTCCCACCGGCACGATTGAAACCGTGGAGGGCTTTGAGCCCCAATTCTCTGGCAAGATCGACTTTGGTGCTGATTGGCTTAAGTTCGATCCGGACCAGAAACATGCCCGTATCAACATGAAGGCTATTGCCACGTAAATTGCCTTGCATTTTGAATGATTGGGGGCCAAAAGTGATAGTCCCACTGACAATTTTTGTCTAGGACCGACGATGGCAAGAAGATCAGTTTCGGATACACGGGAACCATTGAGCTCACTAAGGCGGTGATGAAAATATTCAATCAGACGCTTGATTCAGTGAGCGTTCCATTCGGCTTCAGCAGTGAGTGTTTCCTTCTTGCGATGGCCATGATTGAGACTCTTTCTGAGAGAAATAATGTCCTAGCGGGTGCCCACTCTTTTTTCAGCGGCGAACCCTCCTTCAAGGAACTGGAAAATATGACCTTGGTGGGCAATGGGCGAATGCTGGTGGATCCGGAGACTCGTGTGATTACCGTCGAGTCTCGCCTCTCTAGGGTTGTTCCTGCTACGGGATTCGATTAAGTTGAACAAATTTCCCGAGAGACTGACCTCATGCTCAGTTGGAGTGGGCAAAAAATAAGTCCATGAAGAGGCAACGCTGGATGTATTTAGGCCAGGGGTATCTACAAAGTTGGGCTTAGTGGAGTTAGAAGGCTCTCGCAATTACCAGATTTGGTGGCAGTAGTGCACATCATGGACATGCGGCTTATCTACCTAGGATCTGTTACCTGCTATGAGTGTCGGTAAGAAGCTTTGGTGTAGGTAACTTACAACTTCAATGTAATGTCAACCTAACTTACCACTACACCTTTTTTCTTGAGTTTCTGGGCACCTGACATATCCCTTATTTCCCTCACATCTTCCATATTCACTACTGGGCAAATATGATAGGCAGTTTATCTCTATTTGCTTTACGTACGGATATATCACGGTCTAATCTTTGAGAAGAACTTGTGGTTATGTTTTGTAGAAATATTGGTCTTTGACTTGGGATGGTGGTGGTGGTTCTGATGCGAGCGTGGAAATATCTGCGTTCCGCGCTCGCTATTGCGGTAGAAGTCACTAACAGTATGTACTTTTGTATCCACCAACGTGAGGTGGTAAGGTGCTGCGGGTCATCTAAGGGGGAACGCGGTAGAAATTGTCGAAATTGTTAGGTTCATACTGAGAAGTTTCACAACCAATCATACCCAAGGTCGAGTTCCTCGATTCTGGAAAGATTATTCATGTTTTTCATTAGAAACCGCTCGAATACACCTCTCTCGAGGCAAATTCGGAAACAACATGACAAAAGCTCATCAAGTCAATGTTAGATGGTCGTCGACTCGCCAAAAAGCCGAAAAGCCACATTCAGATTAATTGCCTCGCACAAAATTGATAACCAGTCTATTTAAGGGCACAAAGACAAAGTTTACCCAATAATAGTATATTTGAGCATGACTGTAGCAGTTCATTCGAAAAGCGCCAGAGTTCCTCTGTCCAGCAATCGACCCGGACGCTGATCCAAGTAGGTTTACCAAAGGAGCAATAACCACATGGAGGTCAGACCCTATGAGCAGAGCCTTAGCTCAACCCCTAGTAGGAGAACTCCTGCCCAACCAAGTTCTCGCTTAGTAGCCATAATCTTTCGGCCTCGAAGTTGCTGGTAGCCCATGGTAAGACCGTGTCCACGAGAGGATCGGAAACATGACAGTCGATCAGGTAGGCCCCGTTATTGGCTATCAATAGTCAGTACATTGTAAGATCGTCATCTCTGCTATAGACAGGAAACCGTACCCTTGAGACATGGATCAAATGCCGCGTAGATGTGGGTTGCGGCTCCTCTTTCCAGTGGTTTTGTGTCGAACTCCTTCCACCCCTCCTGGTTACCCAGGGATTTGTCCGCGTTCCCTAGCAACAGTCAGTCAGTTCCCAAGGCCGGGTATCTGTGTGTAAGCGTATATATATATATATGTGTGTGTGTGTGTGTGTGTGTGTGTTGGTATGTGCGAGAGGATGGAAAGGAGCTCGAGGTTCCCTTACGCAGTCCATCAAGCTCCACGCTCCAGTCCAAATGATTGCACAGGTTGGTCCAGATGACTCCTGGATGGAGACTGAAAGCCTGGAGATTATGTTTGATCCCAAGCTTCTGGGCCAGATAAATTGCAAACAGCATATTCGCGGTCTTGCTCTGACCATATGCGTACCAGCGGTCGTACGTTTTCCCATCCTGCCAATCCGTACATTACTGTTAGTGTTGTTTCTCACTCAGTCCATTTTCCCTAGCGGGGTATATCTAGCCAACTGTCATCAGATGGATGAAGAGAAAGAGTACCCACATCGAAGTTATAGTCATGGAAACGGAATGGGTTCAACCGATGACCATCGCTACTGACCACCACAATTCTTGGCTCCTTGGCGGCCACGATCTTCTTCATGATCAGATTGGTGAACAAGAACGGGCCGAGATGGTTCGTGGCCAGATGGGACTCAAAGCCCTCAGGGGATAGCTGGTGGTCTACTGCCATGATTCCGGCATTATTGACCAGGACGTCAATCACGGGAATGTCATCCCAGGTGTTGTTGACCTGCGCGGCAGCCTCTTGTACGCTTTTTAGGGAGCCTAAGTCAACCTGGAGCGTGCGGACTTGGATCTCCGGCTGGGCTGTGATGATCTCTGCGGCCATCTTAGCCAGCTTATCGGCATTACGGGCGGCTAGAATGAGCCACGCAGGTTTGGCCTTGGCGATAGATTGAACAAAGAAGCCACCCAAGGAGCCCGAGGAGACGCCCGTGGTCAAAATGACCTTGCCTTTGATCAGGGCGGCGTAATCAGAGACGAGTTCATCGGTAGTGGTGTGAGTAGTGTAGGGGGCCGGCATGATGATGATGATGATGATAATGATGATAGTATGACAGTAGATACAGGTGCCACGGTAGATTGCAGAACAAGGCTGAATCGTTCTGAGCTGCTCAAGGGAGCGCGGTTGTTTGGAGAGGGATATTAGTTATATATGTTGAAAGGGGGGTTCCACCTTGGTCCCGCTGATTTCTAATCCATCCGCCGGCCAGGTTTTGGCCATCGCAGATGAGATGTGGATCGCTCTGCAGGAGAAATGCACAAGGCATGCATCTCCTTCGGGCCGACAACTCGGCATGGCAGCCTCGTCGGGTTGGCCCCTGTGATTTTGTCACGTTGTTAGAAATTTCAAGAGGGACAATATGCTCGATTACAGCATGGTATGTAACCATCCATGTTTATGGGCCATGTACGAATACGCAACATCCTTAATTGTGTGTAGCTCTAGCTTACCAGAAGCTCGCGGCCGATTGGACCGCTCGGGCCGGATTGCCCGAAACGTCGCATTTCTCATACGATGGCTATCAACGGAGACGTGTGCCCGTTCAGAGTAGCAGGTCTCTCTCTTTCCACTCAGGTAGATCGAAGCCTGTCTTGAGCTGACTCTGGATCCCGGAGTTGGTGATATATGAAGAGTGTGGGCAGCCCCGTTAAACATGCCTTTGTCGACCACGGTCATCCAGCATCAATTAACACATACCTGCCATGCTTCCAGACCAGGTGCAGGAGGTGGATGTCGCCATTATTGGCGCAGGTTGTAATCCCTTCCGATCCTCATGATAATCTGTTCGCTTTGTGAGCGATGAAAAGAAAAAAGCTAATATATAGCAGGATGGTACGGCTTGGTGGCCGCCAGAATATATCTTCGCTTGCGACCTGCGGCCAACCTCGTCATTATCGACAGTGACAGCACAGTAGGAGGAGTGTGGAGTCGGGACCGTGTCTATCCTAATCTTGTCGCTCAAGTTCGGCTCGGGGTAAGTGGTTTCTTTTCTTTTCTTTTCTTTTCTTTTCTTTTGTATTGTATCCTGCTTTGGCAACCTCTCTGACGCTTCGCTGAACAAAGTTGTTTAATTATACCGATACTGCCATGGCCCCCAACGGTGGAGATTCAAAAGATGAGCGTGTCACTGGAGACATGATCCATGACTATCTCCAGCAGTACGCGGAGGACCATGATCTACTGCGCCGGATTCGCTTCAACACCTTCGTTACAAACGCGGCACGGGAAGAAGGCGACAATGGATGTTGGCGCCTGCGATTGAAAGACTCCAGCGATATTATCCGAACAGAGAAGCTGCTCGTCTGTACAGGAGTAACATCGATTCCCTATACCCCGGAGTACCCGGGAGCCAATACCGCCGCGGTTCCCATCATTCACTCGCGGGATCTGGGCAGCTCGATTCCCATACTTCAACACAACGGGTCAGTGGAGAACGTCGCCGTGGTGGGCGCAGCGAAGTCCGCCTATGATGCCGTGTACTTACTCCTCTCTATGGGTAAGAAGGTGACCTGGATCATCCGGCAGGATGGTGCCGGTCCGTTGGCAATCATACCGTTTAAGGTTCTGGGGCTGGTGAACACCATCGCTTTTGCATCGACCCGCCTTATGACGTACTTGACCCCATCGATCTTGAACATCAAGGGATCGTTGTGTTGGGCGTTTCAGCGAACCCATGTCGGGCGGTGGTGCGTAGGTAGATTCTGGGATGCATTGACCGGTTTGAGCTACGCCCATGCAGGATACTCGAAAGACGATCATGTTCAGATGCTGAGACCGGAAATTGACCGACAAAGGTGAGTCTTTTTTTTTTCCGTCTCTCTTTTTCCGTCCTTTTCCAAAGAGCCTCTTCGATCAGCGGTGGGAGAGGCCCCATCACAACATTACTGAAATTCCTAGTGTCTTCTGGGCCAATTCTGGATTAGGCGTCGTCACGCTCCCTGATTTCTGGCCAACTCTCTATAGTCCCAACCTGACCGTGCTCCGGGATGCGATTGACAGTATCAAGGGCAATCATCTCTCCCTGCAGTCCGGGCAGACGCTCCAGGTAGACGGTCTAGTCCTCTGCACCGGTTGGGGAAATCACTTTGACATGTTCGATGATAAGACCAAGGCCGAACTGGGACTTCCTGTATTATCGCCCGAGGCACCGCCGTCCTCGGCCGGGTTTGTCGACTGGAAGAAATACGATGCCGCGGCTAAGAAAATGGTGGACCAGCAACTACCTTTCCTGGCAGAACCCCCGCATTTGAAGTATAACGATCGCATTGGGACGACTCCCCCAAGCCAGTGGAGGCTGTATCGTCGCGCGATCCCGGTCGGACTGGCGCAGAAAGGGGACCGTTCTATCGCCATCCTAGGGCAGATCCACACCGTTCAGACGCCTCTGGTCTCGGAGGTGCAGTCATTCTGGAGTATCCTGTATCTAATCGGGGAACTGGATCTGCCAAGTGTGGATGAGATGGCGCGGGAAATCTCGCTGTGGAATGCGTGGACCCGGAAGAGGTATCTTACGCAGGGGCATAAGTTGCCGTACTCTCTATACGAGTTCCTCCCGGTAGGTTGAGTTCTGCCCCCCCCCCCCCCCCCCCCCCCCCCTCCTTTCTCTCTTTGTCCCCTTCTGCGAAGCTCGAAGCTCCTATGGGAATTCTTCTTTTGCCACGGTAATACTAATGTATGGGGTGTATATAGTATGTCGATACTCTTTTCCGCGACCTAGGATTGAATAGCCGCCGCAAGTCCAATCCAGTGGCTGAGCTCTTGGATTCATACAAGTCGGAGGATTTCAATGGGTTTATCGATGAATATCTGGCAAAACATGCTAGTCCCATACATGCTAGTCCCATACATGCGTAGTGGCAACCGTGGCCGTAAAATACTGGTCTGCAGCAGGGGGAAGATGAAGTTTTAATAGTCTGTGCTTGGCTATGCTGGTGAAACTAGCATTAGCATAAGCAGTCATGTCCTGATTCTTTGATACTTTCTTGAGAGGGGGGGGAGGGCCTGCTGGTAAAGGGGCCACGGCCACGGTCACGTGTCCGTACATCAACCAGGCCAACTTAACTACTATACCATACGCTCTATGTATATATTCCACGCTTGTCTGGGCACAAAGTCGTTGAATTGTGGATGAATCGACTCCTTATATAGTGGGAAAAGGGCTTCCCAGGCGAGGGTTGCTGGAGCCTGGAAGCTGTTTGTGGACTGGTTGCAAATAAACTCCGCAAAACCGTGGATCAACGCGGATAACCCCACCTACCGCAGCCGCAAATTTGCGGTTTTGTGGCTAGTATCAAACTCGCAGTCCACACTGCGGGCGGTTGTGGATGCGGTAGCACGTGGCGCTACTTGCTGTTATTCATGGATAGACCTTTACATATTACCATACAAACATGCTCAAGACTCAAGAATTTCCATTGCATGGATTATGCTGTTTTTGTAGTATTTCTGGAGTTCCTAGTTTGTAAACAATTCGTCACTTTAAATTGAAACACTATATTTTTAGACCCAAACGTTGATTCCTTTGTCGCCAATACTACAGCCTGGCAATCTCAAATCCCTAGCTGAGCCATCGATATAAGCTCGGCAAAATCCTGGTGCCTGAGCATGTGCAAGGGAAGGTTTGACTAAGATTGGCAATGGATTTAGCTTGACGTCATTTTTACTGCTGGTCGCTAAAGGATGGCTTTATCTACGGCAAACCTTCGGCCTAAAGACAGGTTAACCTTGATTCAGCTTGAAGATGGATACTACCATCATCGATCGATCATCAAACACCTAGCAAACCCACACGCACTCTCTTGATTGGTCAGTCCCAAGGGAAACTCCGATACTCCCACGGGAGGTCATATGGGACTAAGAAGTCTCACCGGATTTTGATCAAGCCGATACCTCTTAAGGTTTACATGAGAAACTTTTACCCACGCGCAGATATATGAGCCTCTTGACCCCCCCCCCCCCCCCCCCCACTATATTTACACCCTATGAGAAGGTGAAAGGGGGAATCCTTGTGACGGTCAGAGCCTGTCAGTAAGATTTCCATGTGCTACGACTATATCCTGTCTTTTTATATTTTAGCAGAAACCGTCATCCGATATTGTGACGATGTGGACGGAATCTGCGACAAAAGCTCATCGGGAGGGCGGGCCCGGTGTTGAGATCATATGAATCTGGTACCAAAGACGGCATATGTGTGACATGGACTGAGGCTGGAATCTGCGACGTTGAAGATCAAGGTAGACACAGATCTCTAGACTAGAATGCAGGAAAGCAGATCGAGATCTCTAGCCATGTCGTTGAGATTATGTGGATATTTTTCCTGCTCCACTTGCGATAGCTTTCACTACTTAGGTTTCATCTCTACAACCACCTGCAACTGCTTACGGTCCAAGATATAGGTTTCAGACAAGACGGAAAATTAGACTTATGTATCTACATGCAATCTTGTATATTTCATGGAAGGAAATAGATACTTGCGAAGCGGTTATCGATCGCGCCGGTCTGCGCGGTGTGGGTGGCTTTCTCAAGCGCTGTAAACGCAGCGTTTGCCTCCTTAGTCTTGGGGGCGAGGGAGCCCAGCGAGATTAACTCGTATGAGTAGCTTAGCTTGAGCAGATTGTCCCAGTATCCTTGGTAGATTCGCTCGCGGTTGGCGAGGGCGTTGATTGAACCTGTCCGATTTTTGAGGTTGTAGTGGACGACTGGCGGGGCGGCATTGGATCTTCTAAGGATGATGGATGATGGTTTAATTAAAAGAGGTATAAATGTCGAAACGAAACACTCAAGTTTAATAAAGGTCCACTGGCGCCGAATGAATCATCGTTTGGTCCATCTTATTAAGGAGATTTATGCAAAATCATAAGCTTGGCGGGACTCATATAGGTAGGAGTGTCATGGCACTTCCACGGGAAATTCTAGAGAAAAGGACCATAGGAATGACGAGTGAACTTTTGCTGATTCCTATGGGGCCTATCACACACTATGAATACTTCCTTCCAATCAACTATGGCGTTACCTTTTCTTCTCAATCTTCCGTAGGGATATTAGAATATTATCTACGATTGACACCTCTACACTAGTTCATGATAAGTTTCCGCTTTTACCAGATGTTACAATTTTACATGCAATTACTAGGCATGTCACCATAAACCTGGAATAGTGTCGACGGGAGGCAATAGCAATAAGGTTTGCATTGCCCGCCATATATCTATCTATGGCATTATCGACGCTTCGTTAAGGCGAAGCCATATACTGTCATTCCTTGGCCTACCTTATTGCCATAGAGAGCCCTATCTCGGCGCATTGTCATCACTAAGGTGATGTCATCATGATTACCTTCCCTCCTGCCCCTCTTAGGTAGCGTTTAGCTTAGTCGAATAGAACACCTTTACATATTCTACTAGCTTAGTGCTTATATCTTGGTAGCATGTCGAAAGGTCGTTTCTAGTAGGGGTCCTACTAGGTATTGAGTTTCCGAGCGTTTCTGCCTATTTTTCGAGGTACTAAGCTAGGCTTACTAGCTAACGTGTCCTTAACCCCTCTCCTCTCCTCTTTACCCTATTTACTCTTATCTTCCGCGGCCCTACTAAGGCCAATTTAGCCTATCCGGTCCTATATCCGTTAAGAGAGGACCCGCCTACTTATCCCTTTCGGGACTTACTTCGTAAAACCTTATAGTTAAGCTCGATAAACGCGCCTAGTAGGCTATCCAACTTGCTTATTAGCTTAACGCCTACCGTTTACGTAACTAGCCTTGTTCTACCGATCTTAACCGCGATACGCTCGTACGGATATAGAGCTTAGTTATATAGTATACGTATCTAACCTTACCTAATCACGAAAGTCCCTATCTATAGGACTAGCCGATTAGCCGTCTAGTACTTTACTAAGCTATAAGGAGGTTCCTATAGCTTACGATATACCTCGCGATTACCCTCTCGCTAAGCGACGAGCTTAGTCTATTAAACCCGCTTAGAATACCGCGAGTACGTAGCTCGTAGAGCGTATCTATAGCGTCTTTACGGAGCGTATCGAGTTAGTCCCCGGCTATATCTCTATATCGAGCTACTCTACCCCTATCTACTCTATCCGTCGTAGAGCCGGAGGAGCCTAAACTACCGATAGTCGTACCGAGAGTACGGTATTAGGCAAGAGCTTTCTCTCTACTATAGACTACCTATCGGTTTTTATTCCCTATCCCTAAACTAAGCAATTATCCTACTATCGCTAAACTAAGTTTAAACGGCCGCTAAGTAGAATAGGAGATAGTTTAGGCTACGTAGGAGCCGGAACCGATTCCTATTTTTACTTACTCTCCCTCTCTATAGTCGATAAATCACCGAGAGCCTAAACGCTAGGAGTCTAATCGCTAAGACCGAATTATAGCTAACTAAGTTTAGTTTACCCCTACCTAATTAGCGTAGATAAACTCCTTACTACGAGAACTACTCTCGGATAAGGAATTCGCCGCCTGCCTTCGTAGCCTAAGAGACGCCGCTAGCCCTAAAGATCCCTAAGGTAAGCTAGGCCGCCTCGTAGTAATAGATACTACGTAGAAGGCAACCGACGTTGGGTTCTTTAACCCGTCCCTACTAGATAACGACGGCGTCGAGGTCGTCGGTTATTATACTTACTATACTAATATAGAGACGTTTATTAATCGTCTTCGAGACCTTACGACTCTAAAGTCTAAAGAAGTCGTTAGAGCTAATATATACTCCTATTTAAAGGGACTTACGCTTAAATAGTATACTTATAAACTCGCTAGGGATACGAAGGTTATTATATAAGCTACCTCCCTAGAAGTAGGCTAGTATAAGCTACTTACTAAGCGCTTCTGCCTAAGCCGGACTAAAGCTCTCCGCCGCCTTAAAGATACTAAGTTCGGATAGCGCGATATCCGCGTAGGCCGTATACCTAGTAAGTATGCTTGGACGATACTCTAACTATTAAAGTCTACTAGGACTACGAATATATACAACTAGATACTTAAGATTGTCTATAACCTCAATACTAGCTTAGTACGAGACTTCGGCGAGATACCGGAAGATATATCCCTAACCGACTTTATGTCTAAGCTCGATATCTACTATAAGAACTAGCGCCGTTAAGTAGATTAATAGAGACGTACGTTCCCTATAACTCGCCGTCCCTAGGATTAATAGCGATCGTAACCCTAAGTATAGCTCCCCTACTAAGGATAGCGCTTATAAACCCTATAGTTAGCTAGAGCTTACTAGTAGGAGCCCTATATATAAAGCTAGTAGTAAGCACAACAACCGCGTATATAGAACTAGATATTATACTAGTTCTAATCGTAAGCTTAGCCGTAGCTACCGTAGTTCTATCTATAGCTAACCTAGTAGTAATAAGCCTATCCGTAGGTATAGTTCTAGCTATACTAATAGCCTTACCTACCGCAAAAGCGCCTACCGTAATTCGTATAGTAGTAGGCGTAATAGCGCGCTATTGCTAACGCCCCCTTTAACGCTTCGTCTTCAAATTTCTTATAGCTAACCCCTACTAACTAATAGGTAGCCTAATACTAACGTCGGCTACAACGCGTATTCCTTGCTAATACGGCTAGCGAGTCTATATAGCCTTTCGAATCCTAAACCGGTAACGACGTTAGTCGTAAGGATAACTACGCCTACGGCTATATAGCTAAATATAAGGAGGACCCTAACGTACCGCCGATAGGCGAGGAACAACCGTATAACGAGGATATCTTAGACGACTACGCTAAGCTATACCTAACTACCTAGATCGCCGTACTAGAACTAGTAGTTACTTACCTCTACTACCGTACGTATTTTACCTTAATAAATAAGCTCTACGTATACTTACCTACCTACGTACCGGTAGTATCGGCGCCTATACTAAGCGAAGCGGTCGTTAACTTCGCTAACGCCGAGCTTCCTATTATTAAATCGAATCGTACCCCTAACTCCGCTCTAAGGTCTACTTTCCGATTATAGAGGTATATAATAGCCGTAGTCGGATTAATAGATCGATACTAGATTATTATATACTATCTAGATTTAGGTTACGTTATAACTCTAATCGACGTAAAGCTCGTACGTTCCCTAAACATAAAGCTACTTACTAACGACCCTATCCTAGTTAAGGGTATTAGGTCGTACTATATATCGAGCTTCTATATTTATATCCCTATCTTCTTTATAGTAAGTAACGCTACCGCTAAGATTATTATCGAGGCCTATTTAGTCGAGGAGCTAAACGCCTAGCTACTAATCGGAACCGACGTTATAGGAACTAAAGGTTTTATCCTCGATTTCGCGCTCTACTAAACAACGATCTAGTTATACGACAACCTTACCTTCCTAATTGCCTTACGCGCGAAGCTAGATTATATACGTAAGCGCCTAGTATACGTTATATAGAGGACGACTATCTAGCCTAACGCCTCCGACATAATTCTAGTTAGGGTAAAGGCTAAGCTACCCTTAGAACGTAATTTTATTTTCGAGCCGGATACTAAGGTCGTTAACGCGGATATCCCTATCTAGCTCGTTGATATAGGCTTCGCAATAGTCCTAGCTCGGAATATATATCTCCGCCTAGTTATAGTCGAGCGCTATACGCGTATTGGTATATTAGTCGAGGTAGACTATACTACTACGTTCTACGTTGTCCCTACCCTAGAGCTAACGGAACTATACTACCTAGCTCGACTAGCTACTCCGAAGCTAGTAACGACTATAGAAGTTTACCTATAAGCGGGATCGAACGAAGAAGGGCAAGACGCCTAGCGCGTAATTCGCGAAAATAGAATATATATCTATAGGAACGACGCTACTATCGCTAAGCTTATTAACGTCGCTAATATATACGATATCTAGGTTCGCCTCGGTAGGAAGCCTAGAGTAGTAAATATCCCTAAAGACTTATAGATAAGACTCCTACTACTACCTAACGTTAAGCTTCCGTATACCTAGCGCTATAGGATCGGACCTAAGTCGGAAAAGCTCTTTAACAACGTATTCGACAACCTATATAACTAAGGCAAAATAGTCTACTTATCCTAGTGTGGTCCTGGAGGGAAACGAGTATATTTTGGACTGCATGTACGGATACGTAGTATTATAGTACATACGGGCGGTGAAAACAGGAGCAGAAAGGGCAGAAAGGGGCGCATTTAGGGGCTAAAGGGTTCGAACGGGATTGTCCGGGCATAAATACGACCCGTAAATAACCAAAAAGGGGGTCTCGTTATCTTATCCTCCCCCACCATCTCTAAACTCGTCCTCGAGTTCAATAAAACAGGGTATTAGGGGGATACATACGGCCGAGGGATCGCGAAAGTAGGCGAAAATAAATAGGTAGGGATAAACAATTTTAGGCGCGAGGGGGGCAAACGTACGAGTATTGATAATATTGCATAAAATAGGGAAACGACGGGAAAAACGATAGAAAGTACATCAATAAGCACAACGCGCAATTTAGGGGACATCCCCTACGGGAAAATAGCCGAACCTTCGCGGGAGGGCGAGAATAGTTTCGACAATAATTGTTAGGGTAAAAAAGTACGTAAATATAGGGTTACGGGCCTAGGAATATAGGGGGTACAAAATATATAAATATGCTAGGTTCTAAGCGCGCGTATAGAAGACGCGCGGGGATAGCGATTAATAATATTCGGGATAGGCTAATTAGGTTCGAGGATCGAAAATAGCTAAAGATTAAGCAAATAAAGAACTATATAAGCGAATTTTGACGACGAATCAGAGGGTAGGATCGGGCGTAAGATTACGCGTTCTAATACGAATAAAGAAATTAGGAGGTTGATTTAGGGCCCCCTATATAGTATAAAGAAAGGGTATACCCTTTAGAAATCTCTCTTCCCTACCTTCTTATCTTCGTCCGGTTAGTACGCTTTACGCTACCTAACCTCTATTTCTATATTTCGGTAGCTTACTACTATCTACTATATATAAGTACTATCCCTATCGTACGTATATAGCTTACAGTATACGCGTATTAGACCTATCGCGTATATCTAATTATTGTGTTAAGAGGTAGCAAATATATTTATTGTTATAGTCGCGTAGTTTCGTTAACTTTTACGTATTAATTAGGGCTAATAGATATTATCGTATAGTATTACGAACTTATATCGGCGGAACGCCTCGTAAGGCGCCGTCGTTACCGTCCGCGGTAAGAATACCCCGCGGGGAACCGCGTACTCCTTCCTCGGCCTAGCGTAAGGGCCCTCGCGCGCCCCCGGTAATAGAGGCTACCGCGGATTCGGTCCTAGAAGGGGCCGAATCTATACGTACGCCGTCCGCCGGGATAAGCGTCGCCGTGCCCGAGGCTAGTAATCGTCCTTATAGTTGCTTTCTATAACTTTCGGATGCTAATACTCGAAATAGGTACCTTATCGACCCTACCGTTTAGTCTTAATACCAACGGTAACCCCTTACTCGGTTCGTTTACGACCGATCTCGAGCAAAAGATACTATACGCGCTAGTTCTACGCGATATAGACTAACGAAATAGGGTAGCGAAGACCTATCGGTCTACTACTAATCGTCGGGCTACGTATATATAGTAGTCTAGTCTAGTTACGCCTAAGGGCTAGGCGTATAAGTAGTATAGGCGGTTAGCTAGCCCTTTTTCGAGCTACGTAGTATTAGTAGTCGATAGTTTACTCGTAGCCGATAGTTTATACGGTTGCTACTAGTTTAATAGCAATAGTAGGAAGTATTTATTCCGTAAGTTTTTAGCCTATTTCGGATATTCGGATCGTTGCTAATAGTTATAGTAGGGCGTTTACTTCTGGATTTTATACGCCTAGTTCTAGAGAGACAGAATCCGGACTATCCGGCCCTTTAGGCGGATTCGGAGGAGGAACGCGTTACGCGCTCGAAAAAGCGTAAGGTCGAGTCTATCCGGTATACCGACGAGGAGGTATCCGATACTACGCGTAAGCCGAAGTCGATCTTACGTAGTAGTTCGCGTACTCGTAGTCGCTCGAAATCGCCTATATACGCTAAATCGTCCGTTTCTAAGGCTAAGGGTAGGAAGAATCTAGGTTAGGCGAAAGGGAAGGGGGTTAGCGCTCTACTAGATCCGGTCTACGATAAGCGCTTTTACCGATCGCCGCTAGACTATAAGGCCGCTAAGGCGGATCCGCCCGATTTCGAAGTATTACGTAGCTTCTTTCGGGCTAGTTTAGGTACCGTCTAGAGTACCTTATAAGATCGGTCTCTACTAAAGGCGCTATTAGTCGAGTCTAAGGAGTTAGATACTTCGGTTCCTTTGTCTAAGGAGGAGTAGGAGGTATCGGATAGAGGTAAATTCGGTTTCGAGGATAATAAGTAGGCTTAATAGGTATAAGTAGGATCTAATATTTTTTTTTTTTTTTTTTTCTTAGGAAGGGGCTAGTTGTTTTCGGGCGTTTTTAGGCGTTTTCTATCCCGCCTAATAGCAAAGGTTAGAAGAATCCTTTAATTAATTTTGTCCTTCTTTTATTGTTCCTTTATATTCGTAGGTTTTCGCGTTAGAATTACAACGGCAAAAGGAGCGTTAAACAACGCTTAGTCTCTAGGGTCGGCGTCCTAGCTTAGAGTCGTCTTAACTTTAGATTCTTCTTTAGTTTCGGAGTATTTAGGTTTAGGTTCGTAATTATTTTCTTCCGAATCCTACTTTTTAGGGGGTTACCGCTTATTTTTAGCTACGGTCGATTTTTCTTTTTCCGCAATCGCCTTCGATTTAGCGATAACGCGCTTCGTAATTACTTCCTCCCCTACCGATTTATAGCGTACGCCGGTACGCTTAAATTCGTCCTATTCTTCCTAGGTAAATATAGATAAATCCGAATATATCGGTAGAGGTTTATTACTATTAAGGACCTTTCGTATCTCTTTAGGGCGCCTAATAGTTAGGCCTACCCTACAAAGGGCCGCCCGAGATACCGTAGATATCTATAAGGATTTAGGATTATCTACGTTAGCTTCTAGTAGCCTTAATCTATTAACGAGATATCGGAGGACGTAGCCGTTAGGCTCCGATAGTATATAAGTTCCGAGCGGATAAGCCTAGATAACCCTATATAGGCCGAACTACTTACTTTCGAACTTCTTACCGCTCTTATTACGTATTAATACCTAGTCGCTAGGCTAGAAACTAGTCTTTTTTACTAATAAATCGCGAACCTTATTTCGCCGAATCGTACGAACTAGGAGAAGTTTATTCGCTTTTATACGTATATTACTAATTACTTGTATACTTTCGAGGCGATTAGGTTAAGGTTAGATACTTTCTATCGATTTATTACTAGGGATACGTAGATAGATACTATATACTAAATAGAATAGGCTAAACTTCGTAACTATATATTTATAGACTCTCGTAGCGAATAATACTTATTAAAGATATAGATCCTATACTTTCGTAGGCTTATTTATAAGATATTTCGTAAATATCTTACTAAAGATACTATTTAGATTTTCTACCTTTCTATTTATTTAAGGGTAGTAGAGAGTAATTATCTTATAACGGGCTTCGAGAAGATAAATATAGAATCGGATAGCGGCTAATATAAGATTTAGGCTATTATCTAAGTAGATTTCGCGGAATACTCTATAGTAAACGAAGATATTATTATAAAGGAATTAGCTAAGGGCTTCTTCGGTCGTATCTAGGATAGCTTTCGTAACTAGCTACCCTATTACGTAGTCGATAGCTATAATAATCTAGCGATTGCCGTTAGGCATCGTTAGAAGGCGCCTAATAAGATTAATTCCCTATTATTCGAAGGGTTAGATACTAGCCGTAACTATATATTAGGCCGCTTCTCGTTTAAGCCTCTTCTTTAAGCCCTACGATACTTAGCAATTTAGGTAAGTTTGGGCCGTTTCTTCTATGTCTTAACGTATCGTAGGCTACTATACCTAAGGGCAAACAACGCTATTTAACCCTAGGTACCCTAGATATCTAAACTCTTAGTATAGTTATCGTACTAAATCGCTACGAATAACTAGTTCTAAATACGGTATATAAACCCTATTATCGTAGGTAAAGGTAAGCTAGTAGTTACCTACTATCGCGTCTCTAGATAAGCTATTAAGGTTACGGAAACTTAGTCTCGGAGCGAATACTTTAATACTTTTTATAAGTTTTCGGTCGGTCGGTAATACCTTTTCGTCGAGATATCGTACTATCGCCGCTAGCTACTCTTCTTCGGGAACGCCTCTAACGCTTCTTATAGTATTAATAGATATATCCTATATCGGTCGGGATTTTGATATATTTATAAGGCTATCTTCGACAAAATCTAGCCGTCTACTAATTATATCGGGGACAACTACTTCCGATCCCTTCCGATATTAAATATCTAGGTTATATTCCTAGAATTCGTCGACCTAGCGTACGAGCCGCTTACTATAAGTCGTCGTAGTCTATAGATACTATAAACTCGTATAGTCGGTTACGACCGTAGTACGTATACCGTTTTCGATATAGCGGTCCTATAGGCGTAAGGCTTCTTTAATAGCTAATAGCTCCTTTTCGTATATAGAGTAATTTAATTCCGCCCCCTAAAGCTTACGCCTATCGAAAGAGATTAGGTAGAGTACGCTATCTTCGCCCGCCTAGAGAAGAATAAGTCCGATTGCCTATTCTAATACGTCGGTTTCGATCCGAAAAGGCTTTATTCTATCTAGCTATCTTAGGACTAAGGCGTTAGTTAGTAGGTTCTTTAACCTTCGAAATATATTTTTATACGTAGTCGTCTAATTAATAGGTCGATACTTTTGTTTTCGAACGGTTTCGTCGGCTTCCTTTAGGAGTTCGTAGAGTAAGACGTAGATCTTCGTAAAGTCTCTAATAAAATAGCGATAGTAAGTAGCTAAACCTAGGAACTAGCGTACTTTATAGATATTTCGTAGTATCGGCTAATCGCGGATTGCTTTAATTTTAGCTTATAGCAAGCATACGTAATCGTTTCCGACAATATAACTATAAAACTCTAAGCTCTCGGTTACGAACTCGTATTTCTCTAGTTTCGCGTAGAGCTTCTACTCTTCTAGTAACGTTAATACTTAATCGAGATATTCGTAGTACTTCTCTATCGAGTTCGAGAAGACTAGGATATTATCTAGATATACGACGACGTATTAGCCTAGAAGTAGACGTAAGGTATCGTTTATAATTATTTAGAACGTTACGGGGGTATTATATAGTCCGAATAGTATTATAAGCTACTTATATTTACCCTACGTTATATTAAATATAGTTTTCGGGATCGAATTCGTGCCTATCCGGACCTACTAGTATCTAGACGCTAAATCGATTTTCGAGAGAACTTTCGTAGTACCGACTATATCTATAAGTTCTTATATTCTAGAGAGAGAATACCTATTCTTAGCTATTATCCGATTAAGCGTATAGTAGTCGATATATATTCGCTATTTACCGTTAGGTTTTCTTACGAAGATAACTAGAAAGCCCTAGGGACTACTAGATAGTTAGATTAGTCCCTTTTTAATAAGGTCCTCGATCTACTATACTTATTCGTTTAACTTTTCGACGGATAATAGATAGGTATTAATATTTATAGGCGCCGTATCCCTAATTTCGATCTCGTAGGTAATAGGATACTCGGGAGGAAGTCTATTAGGTAGTTCGGATAGAAATACTTTAGCGTATTTATCTAGAATCGATTAAATACGAAGGTCTTAATACTTTTCGTCTTAAAACGGCTTCGTATCCCCTATCGCGTAGATAGCTATAAGGATAATTTCGGCGCTTTTCTTACGTAAGATACGTCTATATTGCTTTACCGATATTAGATTAAATCTTTCGACGCCTTTTACTAAGATATTCGGGGTCGGACGTAGAGAGATAATATATTTACTACTCGAATCGCTAAGACTTATAGTCGAATATCTCTAGTTAATACTAGGGTTATACTTTCGGAGGAAGTCTCGGCCGAAAACGAGCTTATAACCTTCTATAGGTAGAATCTAGGCGGATATATATCTACGCTAAGTTCCTAGTCGTATTAGTAGTCGTACGAGGGCCTACGTAACGAGTTAGCCCCTATTTAGTAGGTTTATCTTTATTAGTCGGCGGCTTCTTTTAATAGAGACGTTCGGACGTAGGCAATTAATTATCTCTATTAAGGCAAATATATAGGTCGTACTACTATCGAGTAGGGTAGAGATAGTCGGAGAGTCGGCCGATAGTCCGATCTTCGCGGAATAGAATATAAGGGAATCGCTAATAATATTTAGGGCGGCTTTAATAACGTTAATAGCCGCTTCTACGTAAGGTCGAGACTTCTCTTTCTTCTACGTCTCTATAGTTAGGTCTAAGCAATCGATTTCGTATAATTAGGTAAAATCGCTAACTTACGAAGCCTTCTTTATACGGCCGACTAGGGCTTCGGAATCGGCTAGCCGTATTAGTTTTTTGATTCGGGCTTCTTATCTAACGATCTACCTTTATCCTTCTTTTTGTCCTTATCGAGTTTTAGGTAGTTTCGCTTTATATACCCCGGCTTTTTGTAGTAGAAGTACCTTCTCGAGTCGTTTTAATCCTCTTTCGATTTATCTCGAGAACCTTTAAATACGTCTAGGTCTATAACGTTAGGATTACGGTTACTATAGCTATTCGTTCGGTCGATATAGCTAGAAATTATACCTCCTCGCTTAAATTCGACGAATCGGCGGATAACTTCTAAAATAATCGTAGGTAGATAGCTTTCTTCGGCCTATCTCTTCTAGAGATAGGGGTAGGCCCTATCCTTTAGGTATTAGATTAATATTTCGGGAGAGATCGAGAGGTAGCAATCGGTCGTAGCCTACTATAGGTTAATAGCGAAGTATTAGAAGGACTATTTAGGGCCCTATTTTATATTCTTAAACTTCGCCTACCTCTTTTCGCGGCCGAGATACTCCGTAAATTCCTCTTCGATCTATTCCTTATACTATCGCTATATTTCGACTTTCTTAGTATAATAGCTAACTACCTTATACGTATAGGCGGTCTATATATCGGCTACGTAATTAATTAGCCGGCTACTTACGGTTACGACCTTATCTATATCCTTAGGTTCGGCGCCTACGTACTACGCGACCTCCGAGAAGTATCGTTCGTAGTTACGAAGGTAGTTATAAGCGCTATTATCTCGGATTTTGCTATTATAGTTCTTAATTAGCCGGATATACTTAAGTATAAGCTTCCGCGCGGCGGCTTAAGTAGTACTAACGTAAGTAGACGTAGTAGTAGTTAGTTCTAGGGGCGGCGATAGGGCGGCCGACGGTAGTAGGACGCCTCCTATAGGGGCGTTCGCTACGGACCGAACCTAATTAGTAAATTCGAGCTCCTACGTAGTAGTATACTTAATTAGATTAGATATTCTAAGCTTATCCGTAGCTACGTACTAAGCCTTATAATAAATACCGGCGAGGAAAGGCGGTAGTAGATTAAGCGCTTCGTCGGTTCTAGGCGTAGTCGGGCGCCGCTAAAGGGATAAAGTCTCTTAAGATATAGTAATAGACGATTAAATTCGATTAGATATAAATAAATTAGGATAGAACTTTATAAATAGTTCTCTTCCTTAAGTCGATATCTCTCTTTTTTATACTTTTTAGTCCGAGACTAACCAGATCGGACCAAAAAAGATACTCTTCTCCCGTATCTTAGCCGAAAGCAAAGGATTTTATCCTTATCTCGTATTCTATATCCTTTTTAGGTATAACTATAGGGTTGTTAGGGTAATTAGTCCTAAATAGCCTATTGCGATAATATTAGGCGCCCCTAATTGCTTACCGCTAGTCGTAGTCGGACTATTTCGGAGAGGGACGTTAGGATACGGAAGGGGAAGAAAGGTAGGAAATCTACGAACTTTTGTGGCTTCGACTAGTTAAGGTTGAAGAATCGTGTTTAGGGGGAGGTACGTCGGATATATCTAGAGGTAACAGAGACGCATCGGTCGGTAGCGACCTCCCCCGACTATTCGTAGAAGAATAGTCGGTTAGGATATACTACTAGATATAGTCCTAGAGGGAAACGAGTATATTTTGGACTATATATACGGATACGTAGTATTATAGTATATATAGGCGGTGAAAATAGGAGCGGAAAGGGTAGAAAGGGGCGTATTTAGGGGCTAAAGGGTTCGAACGGGATTGTCCGGGCATGAATACGACCCGTAAATAACCAAAAAGGGGGTCTTGTTATCTCACTAGTATACTTACGGGGCCCTCGCTTCCTTTATAGCGTATAAAATAGTATAGAAAGATAGTAAACCGGAGTCCGTCGGCTACCCTATAATTAACTATAGGCCCTTTAATAGGTACCTAGTACTCGATTGCTACCCCTTACCGAGCTAGGACGATATCGTTAACCTTACTAAGGGGAAGAAATTTATTACTATCGTCGATATAGCGAAGTTCTTTTACTAGTAGCGGGTATACCTAGATAACGTCGACTTTTAGGCGGTCGTAACGTATTACGGCTAAGAGCTACTACTTATCGTCGTTATAGGGAATACTAACTCCGTAGCCTATATCTAGAGGATAATAGACAATATCTTATACGCTTTTCGTGCTTAGTATCGAGCGTACGTAGATAACGTTCTAGCCGCTTCCGATACGCTTAACGAGTATATTGCCTACCTCTATACCTATAAGATCTAAGGCAAAAGAGTATATATTATAAAACGTAGGGGCTAAGGATCAAAAGGGTACCTAGAAGGCGGTAACCGTAGCAGAAAACTAGGTAACGTAACCGTAAGGGTACGTATATAAGGTTCTAGGATCATATCCTCCCCTACCTAAAACGAACTTAGCCTTAAGTTCGCGCCACGTCCTCCTAGACGTAACGGCAACCGCCGAAAGCTTACAACAAAGGATAATAGTACGTATAGGGATGTCTAGAAATACCAAAAAATATCCACAAAGACGTTTGAATATACCCTATTTCGTAGACGCGAAAAGAAACAAAAGAAAGTAAAAGGAAACAAAGGGAAAACCCTAGGCGTACTTCTAGCGCCCTAAAATATATATAAAGATATAAAAGGAAATACGTTGCTACCGTAGGCAATAGGGTAGTACGTAGCGTCGGCGTTTTGTAGATAGAAACGTAGGGAAATACGTAAAAAGACGTTACGTACCCATAAATAGTACTTTTTAGAGCCGCTATTAAGTCGATCGCGAAGGTATTAGATTACGTAGGATAATAGGACTACGTAGGGATAAGCGAGATATACGATAGTATACAAGATTATCTTTTAGAGCGGCTAATTAGCTACGAGGATTAGGGTTATATTTATATAGCGTATTATAAATACCCTAGGTTAATAATAAAGAATCGCTAGGCCCTAGATTATACCCCCCTATCTATAGGTATAAAGATACGCTCTAGGCCCTTACTTTTCTCTTCTCTTCTTTACGCTCTTACAAATTTTCTCTTATATCTAGCTATAATATTCCTACTCCCTACTTCGCGCTTCGGCGTACGTCTACCCTACAACGTATATTCCGTACGTTAATATACTCCTATATAATTTTACCGGCGGCGGCTCTAAGCCCTACGTACCTTCCGTTTACCTATTACGTAGATATATACCGCGGTCTACTAATACGTCTCCGTCTACGCTACCGCGCTTCTCTTCTAACGTATCGCCGTTCTTTTCGGCGAATACGCGCCTCGCCGCGGCTAGGCGTACGACGCCTATATTAATAAACCCTCCTCTTACGGTAAATATACCTATAACCGCTCCCGTTTCGAACGCCCCCGCGACTTCCTCTACCGATGCTAGGCTAATAACCCTCGGTACCGCGACTACGCCTACGTATACGGCCGCGCCCGAAGACGGGTTTTAACTATATCCTAGTTTTAACGGACTAGATATCTACGGAAACCTAGATATACGTTACGCTATTACGGAAATAGACGACTAGATTAAGTCTACGCTAATCGTCTAGTCCGTAGACTAGCGGAATAGCGTTCTAAAGCGTTATTCTACGCCTAACCCTAAACGTATAGTACGCGTATAGCAATCCGGGTTGCTAGCTCCTCTAGGCGAGGAGTACGATTCGTACGTAGCTAATTATAGGCCGTTTACGACCTACTACGTACTTATCTACGACGGATAGGTCGGCTTTTCGGGCGCGTATATATATTATAGCTTTAATTCGAACGCTAAGCGTTATTCGTTCCGCTATAACGAACGCCCCTAATTCGTGCTAGATAAACTCGCCGAGTAGAACCTAAACTATAAATAGCTCGTAGAAGCTCGTAACCGCTACGGTCTAGGAGCCTATCGGGAGGGCGCTACCGAAGCCGGCGAAAACGTAGGCGAATCCTTATTATCCCTATCCGTTGTAGAAGTTACGCCTACCCTAGTTTCTCGTTACGTAAAGAAACGCGCGTATCGTACTAAAAAAGACTCTAGCTATAATACCCGCCGCTAGGTCGAACCCATAGAACCTTAGACGCGTCCTACTACTCGCTACCCCTACTACCGTTACCACTACTATACCCACTAGTACGACCGTTGGTACGCCTACTACTATGCCTAGTATTGTCTACGGCATAGCTAACGACCTAGTCCGTATTCTTAGGTATCCGACGTAGTAGTACGCGTCTCCTATTATATCCCTAAGCGTCTTATAGGCTATAGAGATATACGACTTTATAGAGCTCCGACGTATATACCGAGAGTTAGAGGAAGTACGCGCCTAGCTTATCTTCGACTCGGCGCGTATTCGCTAGTATATCGAAGGCTAGGGCTAGTCGTTAGAGGATATTTATAGGGACGAGGAGGACTTCTTTAATCCGTTTCTTTTCGAGGGTAAGCGGCTATAAAGGTCTTTTTAGAATTTTTAGGTAGCGTTTATAGGTAGAGTATACGGAGGGAAAAAGGCGTTCCCTACTAGTAGGTAGGAGTATAAAATTAATAGACAATACTTTTTTTTTTTTTTTTTTTTTATATTTTTTAGAATTTTTATATATAGGGGCTTCTAAAGCTCCTAAAAGGTCCTAAATATATAGTTAACCTTTAATTTTTCGTCGTATTCGTAGATAGAATAACTACTATAAGAGGGCTATCAAACAACTTACGCTCGCTAGCATTAGCGTCCTAATATAGTAGCGCGTTTTCTCTTCGAGGGATATCTTCCTCGAACTCCTAGTCGGGCTTAACGGATCTAGCCTTAGACTTATAGTCGTTTACTTCTAAATCCTATTTATTAGGCTTAGAGGCTTTCGTCCGCTACTTTACGATAACGCGCCTTATCGCCTACTCCTCCCCTACCGAGTCTAAACGTACGCCTAAACGCTTAAATTTATCCTATTCTTCCTAGGTAAATATAGACAAATCGGAATAACTCGGAGGTAGAGTATCTTTATTAAGGATCGCCCGGATTTCTTCCGGCTTCCGTAGCTATAACCCCGTACGACGTAAGGCTTTATAAGCTACCGAGGACGTCTATAAAGACTTAGGATCGTCTACTTACGTTTCTAGCAACCGCGATCTATTAATTAACGTCTAGAGGATACGTCTCCCTAGCTTAGTAAGTATATACGTCCTAAGCGGATAAGACTCTAGGACCCTATAGGGCCTAAACTACTTATTTTTAAACTTCTATCTACTCTCGTTTTATAGTAGAACCTAGTCTCTAGGCTAGAAGCTTATTTTCGTAACGAGACTATCCTATATACGCTTCGTCCGAATAGTATACGCGAGTAATAACTTATTTGCTTTTATCCTCGCGTTACTTAGGTTAGCTAACTCGTCGGCTTATAATAGAGCTAAACCTAAGAGATCGGACGGATTACTAGGGATCCGTAGGTATATACTATATACTAAATAAAATAGGCTAAAACTAGTAACTATATACTTATATATACGCGTAGCAAAGAGCGACTACTATAGATATAGGTCCTAGGCTCTTATAGGCTTATTTATTAAATACTTCGTTAATATACGCCTAAGAATACTATTTAAATTTTCTACTTTTCTATTCGTATAGAGGTAGTAAAGAGTTATCGTCCGATAATAGGTTTATAGCAATTTTATAAAATACCGTATACTACCTACTAATAAGTTCGGACCGTTGTTAGAGATAATTTCCTTTAGAGCGCCGTAATAAGCAAAAACCTACTTAAGTATAAACTCGCTAATAGCCTCCTCGGTCGTATTAGGAACTACCTTCGCGACTAGCTAGCCTATAGCGTAGTCGATCGCGGTAATAATCTAGCAATTTCCGTTAAGAGTCGTCGGAAGGCAACCGATTAGATTAATTCCCTAGCGCTCGAAAAGTCGTAAGTTAGCCGTAACTATATATTAGGCTACCTCGCGCTTAAGACTCTTCCGCGAACCCTAGGAAACTTAGTAGTTTAGGCACAAACGCGTAATCTCTTTAACGTCTTAGCGTACCGTCGGCTACTACGCTTAGGGCTAGAGAATACCGTTTAAACCTAGGTAGCCGAGATAACTAAACTCCTTATATAGGCGCCGTACTAAATCTATACGTAGGATAGGCTTAAGGTAGGGCGCGATAGTCCTATCCTCGTAAGTAAAGACTAGCTAGCGATTCTCTACGACTAATACTCTTACTAAGAATAGTAGCTCCTAATAACTTAAGTTCGCGGCAAATTTAAGTATAGCTCTCGTAGTCGATTTATCGGACGGTAGGATACTTTCGTCGAGATATCGCTCTATAGCTACTAGCTAATCTTCCTTAGGTATCCTTATAACTATACTAGCTACGTTTAATAAGACTCTCTATACCGAAACGGACTCCGATATATTTATAGGGCCTTTACTAATAAAATCGGGCTATCTACTAATAGCGTTAGGAACAACAGCGTCCGACCCCTTCCGGTACTAAATTCGTAGATTATACTCCTAGAATTCCGCGACCTACTACGCTAGATACTTACTATAGGTCGTAGACGTCTATAGAAACTATAGGCTCTCGTAGTCTATAACGACCGTTATAATAGTACTATTTTCGATATAACGGTCCTAGACGCGTAGAGCCTCCTTAATAGTAAGAAGCTTTTTTTCGTATATCGGATAGTTTAATTCCGTACTCTTTAGCTTATAGCCGTTAAAGGCTATAGGGTATAAACGTCTATACTCGTCGGCCTATAATAGGACTATCCTAATCGCCTACTCGGAAGTATCCGTCTCGATTGTAAACGGCTTCGCGCGATTAGGTTAGATTAAGATAGGTACGTCTATTATCTTTTCTTTTAGTTTGCGAAAAGTACTCTTATAAGCGATCGTCTACTTAACTAGGCGGAATTTGTCTTTCCGTAGCGCTACGTCGAGCTCCTTTAGGAGATCGTAGAGTAGGACGTAAATAGTAGTAAATCCCTTAATAAATCGACGATAGTAGATAGCTAGACCTAGGAACTAGCGGATATTATATATATTTTTCGGCCTAGGCTAATCTCGAATAACCTTAAGCTTTTCCGGTACTAGCCGTAGCCTACTATTACCGATAATATATCCGTAAAACTCTAGCTCTTCGGTCGTAAATACGTATTTCTAGGACTTTACGTATAACTTCTACTCTTCTAATAATAAGAGTAGCTTCTCTAAATATTCGTAGTACTCTTCTATCGAACTTAAGAAAATAAGGATATCGTCGAGGTAAATAATAATATACTATTCTAAGAGTAGGCAAAAGGTCTTATTTATAATAGTCTAGAAGGTCGTAGGCGTATTATATAAGCCGAACGGTATAGTAAGCTATTCGTACTTTCCCTAAGTCGTATTAAAGGAGGTTTTCTAGATCGAACGCTTACTTAACCGAACTTACTAGTATCCGGTAGTAAGATTAATCTTTAATATAACCTTCGCGGTCCCTACCGTATCTAGGAGCTCTTAGATACGTAGTAGGGGATAGCTATTCTTCGTCGTTATTCGGTTTAGGGCCTAGTAGTTAATAAATATACGCTAAAAAGTACTATTAGGCTTCTTAACGAAGATTACCGGAAAACCCTAAGGGCTACTAGATAGGCGGATTAGTCTATATCTTATTAACTCCTCGACTTATTAGGCCTATTTATTTAACTTTTCGGCTAACAAAAAGTACGTATTATAGTTAATAGAAGCTATATCCCCTATCTCGATATTATATTTAATAGGTCTCTTAGGCGGTAGCGAATCCGGTAAGTCCGCCTAAAAGATATTCTTCCGCTTCTACAAAATCTATTATACGTAAGGATCTAAGTATTATAGGATTTTAGAATTATACGTCCTATCCTCGTCCGGTACCTCGCGAATAGTAAATAATATCGCTTCCGCTAGCGGCTTCTTAGCTATATAGACGTACTACTTCGTAGAAAGAAAGTTAAAATAAATACTAGTACTATCGGTAAGGCTAAGGGATTTACTCGTAGGCGTAATATACGTTCTTCGGCCGGCCTAGAGCCTTATACTCCTAGTTACCTAATTAATAAGGGGATTCTCTATCTATAGAAAATCTCTCCTAAGAATAAGCTTAAATTCGTAGAGATTAAGAATCTAAGCCGTAGTAAAACCGCGCTATATACTAAGCCGAAGTAGGAGATAGATAGTCGAGGACGTATATAGACGCCCGCCGTTTAGTAACTTAACTTCTATAGGCTCCTAACGCTTTATAGTAGGTAGGCGGTTTCCTAATCGTTTAATAATATTAGATAAAATAAACGTATAGCTTATACTACTATCGAGCAACGCGTATACGGTCGGGGTAGGATCTTAGATTCTAAGCCCCGCCGTATAGTAGAGTAAAGTATCGCCTATAATATTAAGCTATATACCGAGTTCGGCCGATTTTCTAGTCTTCTTACTCTATAGGTCTAGTCGGTCTAGGCCCGAAAGATCTAGCGGAAATAAAGCCTTCTTTAAGTAGGCGGCTAAGGCTTTATAATTACCGGCCTACTCTAGTTTTTTAACTCGTCTAGGGACGTATTCTTATTATCGGACCTAGCTTACTAGCTTCTCTAGCCGTTCTTCCTTAGCTACCTATACTACCTTACGATATAACCGATCTCTCTATAATTATAATACCTACGTAGGGGGCGACTTTAACTATTTAAGCTAGATAAGCCTAGTATAGTATCTAGCTCTATCGGATCGCCTCTACCGTTCCGGCTAATATAACCTACGAGTATATAACTATATTTAAACTCCTAGAAACGCGTAATAACGCTATCGATATTCGTCGGCTTATTCCGGTCCTCGGCCTAACGCTACTAGAGGTAGACTTTCGCTCTACGCTATAAGAATTCGAGTATAATTCCTTCCGGTAGTAGCTTATCTAGGTCGGCCGTAAGCTACTATATATTAATTACGTATTCGTAGAAGCTTTTATTGTCCTTCTATTTCCTCGTTAAGAATTTCTCCTAACGTTTTTCCGGACCGAGGTATTTGCTAAACTTCTACCTAATCTAGGTATCGTAAGCCGACTACGTATAGATAGGTAAGACGTAGTTCTATTATTTAAAACTATTCTAGATAGCCTCGGCGTTACCCTTTAAGTAGCCGCTTACGTATACTACTTTAGTTTCTTTAGTCGGCTATCCGCCGGTATATACGAAGATTTCGTTAAAGTAACGTTCGTAATTACGTAGATACTTTCGTATACTATCGTTCTAGATCTTCCTATAGTAGTCCTAGATAGACCGAACGTTCTTTATAATAGCCTTCTAGGCTAAACGCTAGACGCTACTATCTACAGTAGCTTCTACGGCTCTTAACGTACTTAGGGCGACTAGGTTAGTAGAGGCTACTATTACCGACGTATTTATACTTAGCCGTCGGACGTTGTTAGCGAGATCCTATACTATACGTTCTAGCCGGTCGGCCTATTCTCGCTTATACGTCTCCTACTATTCGTACGTAGCCGATTTAGTAGGTATACGCGCCTACGCCTATTAGAGCTTAGCGGTAGTATTACGGAGGAGTTACTTATTTTAGTTACGTTTATTCTAAACTTAGGCCGTATACTTAATAGCCTAAGCTTAGGTAGCTAACCCCTCGTCCGAAGTCGTCTCTAGTAGAGCGAAATAGGTTACCGCTATCTCCTAGGGGAGTATCTATAGGGCCCGATAGGTCTTAGGCGAATACGACCGCTAAATAGGGTCTCTATAGGGGAAATATTTAGATATTATAGTAAAAGGTTACGTTCGTAGATAAACTAATATTCGAAAGCAAACCTTACGGTTTCTACGTAGTATTTTTCTCGAGAGAGAGAGGGAGTAACGGAGAGAGAATCCCGATTTACTCCTTTAACCGCTTTAGACCGAGCGATTTCCGGAGGACATATAATGCCTCTTCTCGTAGGCGTAAACTAGCGAAAACTCTTCGTTTCTAAGTCGATCTTTTCCGACTATAGTAGCTTATAGTAGGTTATCCCAAAATTCTGCTTGCTACTACCTCCGAACGTTTCCGAACGACGTCGTAGCTAGCAAATAGGAAAAAGAATAAACGTAGGAAAAGAAGAGTATAGCGCCTAGTTATACGCGTCCGCGAGTAATCTCGTTAACGAAGAGATCGTTTATAGGAGGAGACGCGTTATATCGTTAGCGTACCCTCCCGGCCGGTTATAGAAGACCGGCTAGATAAGGATATACTACTAGATAAGATTTAAGGCAAAAGAGTATATATTGTAAAACGTAGGGGCTAAGGATCAAAAGGGCACCTAGAAGGCGGTGACCGTGGCAGAAAACTAGGTAACGTAACCGTAAGGGTACGTACATAAGGTTCTAGGATCACACCCTCTTCTTAACGCTTTAGTAGTATAATATCTATTTAGATCCTAAGAAGGCTAGGATCGGGTACCTATCGTTTACCCTACTAGGGAAAGAGATTAACTCGTTAGGTATAACTACTAAAACTAATAAGCTAAAGGCTATTACGTTACTATATTTTCTACGGAATTATAAGCAACTCGAGACTTATCTCGGTATAACCGATAAATTCCGTTACTATATCTATTACTACGCTTAGAAAGTAGCTCCCCTATAAGATCGTAAGAAAGCGCTTCTCTAAGGTAGCCTAGTTAAGGGGCGCCCGAGACGTACTTAGTCGGAAAGATCGCTATTAACTAAGCTAACTTAGGCTAAGTTATTAGCCTTCTATATCCTATAGGAAGAGTTTCGAGACCCTAAGTAGTTAGTATATTACGACTATACCTACTAGTTATATATCTCCCTTAATAGGTCTAAGGAAGAAGGATATAGGGCGATAGTCTACTACGTTAATCCCGTATATACCTACCCTAACCTCGTAGTAGTACCGCTATCGACTAAGGTTTAGCCGATTCTATTCTTAAGTCGCTTATTAAGTACGGCCGAACGTAATTACTAGCCAACGGAATTAGAGGTCTCTTACCTTATATAGGTAATTCGGAAAGTACGCTATATAGTTAAAGTATACCCCCTAGATATACCTATAGTAGTCTATATAGATTATAGTAGTATAATTGGTATCGCGAAGGCAACGACCCTAGTATCTATATCCGTAGATCGTACTAACTTACGATTAGTACGAGCTTCTTAATACCTATAGTAATTCCGGATATAGCTCTTTTATCGCCCCGGAAAGGAGAATAAGGTAGCTAACGCCTTATTACGTTTTTAATCGATAGCGCTAAGTAGCGCTTATTATAGTAATAATCTCGATTTAATCGACGCGCTATACGTATTCCTTATATCGGTAGTCGAGCTATCGTCCGAATTTAAGACTAAGGTCCTAGAAGGATACTAAGTAGACTCGCGCCTCGCCCCGTTGATTAAGACGCTTCGGTAGGCTAACGTAAGTACCGACGCTATAAAGCCTAAGCTCCCTTACCGTTTAGTAGACGGCTTTTTATACCTTATAAGCAATATAGGCGACGAATCGCTTATCCTCCCCCGACGCCTTTCTAGGTAGGTCTTTAGGCTAATTTATAACGATTAAGGGTATTAAAGCTTCGATATAGCTTAGCAAAAGCTCCGCGGTTTCGTCTTCTATAAAGGGGCTAAGCTCTTAAAGGCTTATATTCGTTACTATCCTACTTATATAGACAACGCTATCTATAGGTACCGCCTATACGGCTCGCTATAGCCTATTATATCCCTACTAACTCTATTTTATACCGTTACTATAGACTTCGTTATAGCCTTACCTACTACTAAGTATACTCTAGACTACGTCTTAACGATTACTAATAAGTTTACGAAACTAATCGGCCTACTCCTAGGGAAAGAGATATAGACTAGTACTGACTAGGCTAAAGCCGTTATCGAGTATATATAGGCTATAAACTAGGGTCTACCGACTATCCTTATTACCGATAGAGACCTAAAGTTTGTTTAAGGTTTCTAGCGCGTATTCTCTAAGACGCTCGGTACTAATATATTCTATTCTACTATATACTACCCCTAGATAGATAGGTAGTCTAAGCGAACTAATTAGACGATCGAAATAATACTACGCTATTAGATCGCTACCTACCCCGCTAAGTAGTAGCTAGCCGCGCTTCTAGCCCTATAGATAGCTGCTAACTCTACCGTTAAGGCCTCTACGGGGTATAGCCCTTACTTCCTACTCTACGGCATAGAAATACCCTAACCGTAGGACCTAATCCGGTAAGTAGCGCTTTATAATACTAAGTTCCTAGCGCGTACCGACGCCGAAACTTCTCTCTCGTTCGTAGCAATAGCAATAAAACGCTATTATAACGTAAAGCATAAGCCTATATACTTTAAGGTCGGAGATTTCGTTTACCTTCGCCTCGGCTATAGGTATAATATCCTATACAATAAGCTCTTGCCTATAAAACTTGCCTAACGTTACGTTAGACGCTTCTAAGTACTTAAGCGTATCGGCCGATTAGTATATATACTAGACCTTCCGGAGTCGTAGAGAATCTACCTAATTATTAGTATCGCTTACCTTAAGCTAGCCCTACCTAGTAATAACCCCTAGAATCGCTAATCTTATACGGTATATACTCCGACTAAAGACTAGCGCTTCCTCGGTAAAATTAGGTATAACGTCGAAGCTATCCTCGCTAAGCGAGTTCGCCTAGCTTATAGTCGCGCCCTAGCTAGCGGACCTAGGAAGATAATTACTTAATACCTAATTAGATAGGCTAGCTAGTCCGCTAAAAAAGACCGCTAGATCCCTACCGCTAACGCCGTCGGCTATAAGGAGCTTATCTAGGAGTTCGAGGTACGCTAAGCTTCTAATTCGCTCTAATTCTTCCCTACTTTCTATTATTATATTTAGTTACTAAAGAATCCTAAGCCCGTATTATACCTAAACTATTTTTATAACCTACTAATCCTTTATATCGCGTTTAACTTACTAATCCTTTATATCGCGTTTATCTTTTATTACTACGCCCTTACCTAATAGTACTTAATAAGCCGAGTATACGACTTATTTCTACCTTTCTCTTACTCGATTCTCTTATCTAATGTACTTACCTCTAAGCTATATTATAGCCTACTCCCTCTACTCTACCGCTGTGTACCCCTTACTTACTATCGTATTATTATCCCCTCCGGCGTAGCTCTTACCTCTAACCGCGCCCGATATATCCGTATCTAACGACGAAGACGGGAATAAACCGGTAACTAAGATAATATTTCCCCCGGATTTTAGGCGCGAGTTTCTTACTAAGTAGAAGACCGACGAGATAGACTATATAAGAGAACTAGCCGAAGAATAGAGCTTAAATCGTCTAGTCTAGACGACCGAATATACCGTACTAACCTTTAATAATATTAAGGAGCGAGAGGTATACGCAAAATTATACCGATAGTACCTACTCTATACTAGCGTCGACTTTACCTCGTAGGGTAAATTTAGACTACCTCTACGTTATACTACCTTCTCCGACGAGTTAGTATTTATAGTAATAAAGACCGTGAGTTAGTATAAGTGGGGTTAAAAATAGCTAGCCGATTTTACTCGTAGAGGAGATATCTACGTTACTCGCGCGCCTAAGGACCCTACCCCCCGTATTAACGTATACGGACTACCTATAGTACCTATATATAAGGGATATTACGTTCTCTTTAGCGAGCGCGTCGCTAAAGCTACGGGATATTAGAAGGTCGTAAGTAAGAACAATAAATAGCTTAGGAGAGGGACTAATTAATCGGACTAGACCGTCGGTTTAGTAGTACTCGCTGTAGACTTCGCGACGATGCCCTATATAATCTACTACTAAGTATACGACTTCGATAGATTAATTATCGCGTTACGAGCCCTTAAGAATATAAGTAAGAATATCCGAGATATCGTCGCCTACGACTATAATTATAACTACCTATTCGTTATAAGCAACGGGCCCCGATAGCTATTTATTTAGTAAATTACTAGCTACAACGTTAGATACTTAGCTAACTATAGAGCTTCTATTATACTATATAAGCTTTATATCGACGTAGGTATTCGTCTAAACTACGACGCTATTAAATAGCGATAGTATATAGTTAACCTTAACCCTAACTATAATATAGATATTTAAAGCTCCGATATAGACAACGTAGATACTAAGAATAGCGACGATAATAATATAGACAAAGAAACCTCCGAAGCTAATTATAGGACAAAGAGGCCGCTTCCTACGGACCCTACTACCTAGCGTAAGAAGAGGGCACTTAATTACCTAGTCCGCTAGCCCTTTATTACCGATAACGTCACTAGTACCCTTTATAAAGTCTTTAGAACCTTCGGACGCGTCGTCGACAATATTAAGTTACTCTCTATCCTACGAAATAGGATCGACGACGCCTAGGATACCCTAAGTATACCTAAAGCTAGGAGGATCATCGAGCTATATAGCACAATCGTAGGCATACGCGAGGACTTTAGTACTTTAGCAATACACATCGAGTAGGACGTACTTACTAACATCAAGGAGAATAAATTACGCCCCCGGGCCTTAGACCTACTATATTCCGTCGCTCTACGACAAGTCCCCGATAACAACGCTCAACACTAAGCTACTAAAGTACCGAGTAACGATTACCCTACGATACCGGGACTCGGTCTATTGTTAGCCCTATCTAAATTTTAGTTCTGGCTTATTTTTCACTTCTGTTATTCCTTTCATTTTATTTGCGCAATAGGGACATTGCTTTTCTAGGAACCCCCTAAATATCATTACTAAGGTAATGTTATCATGATTACCTTCCCTCCTGCCCCTCTTAGGCAGCGTTTAGCTTAGTCGAATAGAACACCTTTACACATTCCACCAGCTTAGTGCTTACACGCATGGACCTAAGGGATTGTGTGAGATATTGGTTGCTTACTGAAGCAAACCCAAAAAAATCGATGTTCTTTAGCTACGTGCCTACCAGTCATTACGCATTAGCTATATAAATCTAGATCTCAATTTCAATGTCAGATAACCTATTTTGTTCATTCTACCTTCCCCTTTCCCTTCTTGGGCGTGGGATGTCGGGCAATTCAGGAATGGTTCGGGGGATTCGGACCGAAAATGTCCACACACTACACCTTCACCAGGTATACAGCCACGCATTAGTGTATACCATTATAATCCACTCTTCTAAAAATAGTAGATACTCTCGGTATTTTCTCGCTCTCTCTCGGTATGTGTTTATATGTGTACTCGCTGGACTTTTTGCTGCAAATAAACGGAGTATGCAAGAAAGGAAAGCGACCGGCCATTGAGATGGATATGTGTCTGGCTCTCTATTTTCTCCCATCACAGTTGAATATATCCTCAAATACGGGTTATTAATGTTCGGGCAATATGAATACTTTGAAGTTTTCGGACCGAGTGACGGTCCCGCTCGTAGGCAGAGTCATCACTTTTCAATTGGTAGCAAGAGTTCAGAGACATGAGTGTACAGCTCTCGGCCCGAGGAATTGTCGAATGATCTCTCTTTGAGGGAAAGAACTTCATTCACATAGGTCTTGTAGTATGATTTTCTAAATCTCGGTTGGCCGAAAACACAGAGAACTGCTGACTGATTATATATCAAGAGAAAGACAAACATATAAGACACGGGTCGTCGAGAAGCAGGTATCAATTCCTCCCCGCAAAGGCCAGCGCTCATTCAACCAAGCAAGCATGACGTCCAACTTCCGCGTCATCGTTGTAGGAGGCGGTGTAGCGGGATTGACGGCTTCGCATGCACTCCAGAAGGCGAACATCGATCACGTCGTGCTGGAAAGACACTTAGAGCCGGCGCCTCCGGCGGGAGCGAGCATCGCCATCTACCCGCATGGCGCACGCATTTTGTCCTAGGTCGACTGCCTCGATGCGGCACGCACGGCCTGCTGCCCCTGTGAGCGCTTCATCACAAGAGGTCCTGATGGGAAAGTGTGGAGCAATAGTCGATTCTTTGGGAATGTGAGCGATAAGTATGTTGTCACCGTTGTTTTCTGTTCATGATAAAACTCTCCTCCCCAATATACATGTTCCTAAACGGGGGGTTCTGCTGACAAAATGACCACCCTGAGTAAAAAGCCATGGATAGGACATTCTTCTCCTCGAACGGAGAGAATTTCTGCAGATTCTGTATAACTGTCTCCCGGACAAGTCTTTTCTTCGGCTTGGATACAGGGTCCGGGATGTGATTGAGGATCGTGATGGGGTCGAAGTGGTGCTGGATGACGGGACCGTTGAACGAGGTGACATGGTATTGGGCTGCGACGGCGTACGCAGCCAGGTTCGAGAGAAAATGTGGGAGCTGGCCAGCCAGCGGAAAAAGACAATCGAGGAGGAGGAGCGGACCTCCATGGTCACCCGGTGGAAATGTCTGGTGGGCATGGGGCCGCCCATCGCACCAGACGAACTCGGCGAACGAGATATGACCGTGGTCCACGATAACGGATACTCGTTTCTGGTCCTCACCCAGCCGGACAAGCTATTCTTCTTTGTGTTCTTCCGACTGGACCGCGACCACCACGAACTCCAGGGCGCGGGACGGCAGCAGCGGCGGAACCGACGATATACGGATGTCGATGCCGACGCCCTGGCTAACAGTGTTGCGGGCCATCCGATCGGTGAGCGGCTCGTGTTCAGGGACATCTGGCGGACGCGGATCCGGGGGTCCTTAATCTCCCTGGAAGAAGGGGTTCTGCAGCACTGGTCGCATGGACGGATTGTGTTGGCGGGCGATTCTGTTCACAAGATCACGCCGAACATTGCGCTGGGAGGGAACTCGACGATGGAATCCATCGCGGTGCTGTGTAACCATCTGGTCCGCACGGTGGCGGCGTATCAGGGGGGTCGACTCAGCCGGCCCACGCTAGGGCAGGTCTTTCGGCAGTACCAGCGCGATCAGGCGGCGCGCATGCGGGAGATCATGGAACTTTCGTCGCTGATCACCCGGGTCCAGGCGTGGGATGGGATGGTGCCGAAATTCCTGGCTTGTTGGGTGCTGCCCTTCCAAGCTGATCATAAACTGACCGACCAGCTAGGAGAGCTGATTCGGAGGGCCCCCAAACTGGATTACGTGGATGGTGTTCGGGGGTTGGCCGCGGGTCGGTTGCCGTGGGAGTGGGAGCTGGAGGGCGAGAAGAAGCAGAAGAAGAACGGGCATGCACTGAACCAGGTCAAGACGATGTCCTGGGTCAGCACATCGGTGGTGTACCTGGCCGGTTGTGTGATGGCGTTGGTCTTTGTTTACAGTCTCGTTTAAATTGGAGTCCAACTATTCTTGCGCCTAGAGTCTGTATGAGGGATCGTGTTTTGAACCACCATAGTATATAAATAAACTTTAATACATCGCAAGAGGAATACCCTGTTGGGATAGCTCAAGGGGAGCTAGGTAGTCTTCTTTGTGTCACAAAGCTCTGCTCCACATCAAATCTGATCTCTCATCAGAGTCAATCGATGGTCATTATTCTACACTCATAGTATTCCACTGGATGATAACAACAAAAATAAAACCATTGTCATCATCATCAACACATCCAGCCTCCATCCACGGGCAGCACCACCCCATTCACAAAACTACTCTGGTCACTCAGCAGAAACACCACGACCGCTGCCACCTCTTCCGGATCTCCCTTGCGGGCCAAGGCGCCCGGGTCGTCGGCTCCAAACAACTCCGTCGTCCCGGTCGCGGCTTCAATCTGACTGATCATCGGCGTCGCAATGATTCCACTAACGAGAGAGAAAAAGAGAGAGGTTGGCCAAATTCTAAGAGATGGGGAGTGGAGAGTCATCAGAACAAAATCTGCAACACTTACGGAGCAATCGCATTAATCCGAATCGCACGCTTCCCCTCCTCCTTGGCCGCCGTGCGAGTCCAGCCGGCCACCGCGTGCTTACTCGCCACGTAAGGGCCATTGTGTTCCACACCCATCAAGCCGGCAATACTCGCCGCGTTGACAATACTGCCTCCATGACGCCCGCGGGGGATCGTGCCGGTCTTCATGTGTGCCAACTCCGCGCGCAGACAGTTGAACGTGCCCCGACAGTTGACATCGAGCACAAACTCGGCTTCGGAGTCGGTCAGATTGCGCACGGCCCCGACCTCCTGCCCGATGCTGTTTCCAAAGACGCCGGCGAGATTGGCCGCGCCCGAGAGAGGTTGGCCGAAGTGGTCGACGGTCCTCTGCGCCCAGTCATTGCTGGCCTGCGGGGATCGACATCGAGGGCAGTCGTCAGAACGGGGTTTATCCCGCCGCCACTCGACATGAAGTGAGGAGAGAACTGCTGGTGAAGTTCTGCGGCGACTTCCTCTAGCCGGGATTCATTGATGTCGGCCAGGGAGAGGAAGGCCCCTTGTTGCGCCAGAAGCCGGGCGGTCGCCAGCCCGATACCCGAGGCAGCACCAGTGATCGCGATGACTTTTCCCGTTAGGCTAGACATGATTGGGGAAGCGGAGTTTTTCTTACAGGACCAGTTGCTTGTCGAGGATGTGTCGCCATGGTATTATATGGATCTTCATTCAGATTACCTATCACTGCTCATACTCGGAGTATGCAGCTTTTGCCCTCCCGGAGCTCGGCCCGAATTGGCGCTGCTCCTCCACGCACTTTGGACTAAGGCTGATAGGCATCTAAGACCTTGGTAGGCGGGTGGGTAGCCCTCCAACCATGTCCCTATGACGAATAAGCATGTTCTCCCCTCAATCGCTCTAGCTGTGCTTCTCTGGCGACGAGTGCGAAGGAGACGGTTGCCCCCGGCCCGATCACCACGCTCCCCACCAACAATAGGAGACCCACTTACATGGTCCAGAGCCCCAGGTTCTTCTTCTTCTTCTTCTTGGCCTCTCCGAATGCCCGGTGAAGTAGGACAAGGACCTAGGAGAGGCTCGACAAACTGATGATGAACAAGTCCCACTGCAGAAACAGCCAGGGCCCTCGGATCAGAATGCCCTCCGTCCCCGAGAGGCGAGATGATGATGGCCCGGACCAACCGGCCGGAACGTATATCTCCCACAACCGAAGTTGTGGATCCAACACCGCCGTGATCATGGTGTAAAGGTGGCCCGAGGCGGACACGATCGCCGCGAGCAAGTACGCACCGCAGACCCACCGAGAGGAGGTACGGCTGTTCCGTGGGGAAGAATGACTTGGATTCGGACGGTTGAGCGCGTCGTACCCCAGCAGTGCCAATTGAATAATCCACGAGACCTAGAGCGGGTCCGGCTGCCATGCCGCAAGGATACGCTGATGGTTCCCTGCAGCTACTCGAGACGAGGCGGCGCCGGTCCAAGTCGGCAGCATTCCCATTACAGCGGGGAACAACGCCCCGAGCAAGTAGCCCATGGGGATGACTCGGGCGCCACGGGGATCCACCACGCTTGCGGCTTCTTGTGGTGCGTGTAGGAGCCAAGACAGATGCAGCGCATAGTACAGGGGCAAGGAAATGGCGGCCCCAAACGTCTGCCAGAGCAGACCGAAGATGACGGGCCTATGGGTGATGTGATGGCTCAGCATGCGTGTGTTTAGTGTGCGGATCTTCACCTTGCAGTCCGTTCGCGCAGGTACTCACCGAGCAACCCATCGAGGCTTGTCATCAGACTGGCGGAAGCTTTCCACATACAACCAGATAAACGCGGATTGCAAGGTGGAATAAGCATCCAGCAAGAAGAGCTGATACCCGGGGACCGAGCCGTCGGTGCCGTAGAAAAAAAACGCCACGAGCAGGGCGATTGGAAGGTCTATTGGCGGAATGCCGGTGTACCTCGTCTGGAGGGGGTTGTCGTCGGCCAACTGGCTATGATAGACGGCGAGAAGGAGGGCTTTGACAGTACCATTCTAGGTACTGAGGCCCCAGAGGAGAAGAGTGGCAGCAAGAGCCAGCCCGCGGAAGTAGACTCGAAGAAAAAGTGGAAAATTCATCGTCTCGTCGGAGCGAGGTCGTGTCGGACTGTCTGACTGTTCGGATGACGAACGGTCCTCGGTCTCTCTTCTATGGACAAAATCTTGACTTATAACAGCCTTATATCATTGGTGGACCGAACAGACCGTGATGCTCGGGCTGATCGAGCAAGGAGCTCGGCAAGTACCGCCCGAATATTGCTGTTCGAGGTTGAAGCCTACCGAGACGTACTCAATACGCGGGGATGATGGAATCCTAAGGGATGGATTTAGGATATTTGAATTTATATAGGTCCCCCTAGCTCTGGAATCTCCATCAGAAGGAACAACTCCAGTGCTATTATCACCTCGAATCAGTCGTTGTTGTCTGTCTCCCTCTACTGGAAAATCTCCGCTCCAAAATGCCTCATCGCACGTCTAGCCCACCAGGAGATGATCCTATGCTGGAGCCGATCGCTATCTGTGGCATGGGTAAGTCAACCCCAACCCCCTCTTGGTTCCAACAATCTGACTGACTCCTATCAGCTTGCCGTTTACCCGGGGGAGTAAGATCTCCCTCCTCGTTTTGGGATATGCTCGTGAAAAAGCAATCCGGACAAACCTCGCGAGTTCCTGAATCCCGGTTCAATATTGATGCCTATTATCATTCCAACCTGGAGCGTCCGGGGTCTTTCAATGTGCCCGGGGGTTACTTCCTCGATGGCCAGCCGGAGGACTTTGATCCTACCGCGTTTAATATGACCCCGATCGAGGCTCAATGGCTGGATCCTCAGCAGCGAAAAATTCTTGAGGTCGCCTACGAATGCCTGGAAAATGCCGGACTGCCGCTCGACTCGGTTGCTGGCTCCAATACCGCGGTCTTCGTGGGATCATTCACCTCAGATTGCCGTATGCGTCTCTCTTCCCCTATGCGTCTAGTCCCCTTGCAGGTTACCTATGTCTCATGCTTCGAATGTCCCGGGAAAAGCTGACAAGACTTGCTGATAGAACAAATGTCAATCCGAGATCCGGACTTCCGTCACAACTACGCGGCCACGGGTGTCGACCCTAGCATCATCAGTAATAGGGTTGGTAACACCTTTAACCTCAAGGGCCCTAGCTTTACCATCAACACCGCATGCTCGTCGTCTATCTATGCCATCCATAATGCTGCCAACGTGCTTCGCGCACGCGACTGCGATGCGGCCCTTGTCGCTGGTGTCAATCTTATCATCACCGTCGACCAGCACATAAACACGGCCAAATTGGGAATTCTATCTCCGACTTCAACCTGCCACACTTTTGATGCAGCTGCCGATGGTTATGGTCGCGCTGAAGGTGCCGGCTCCTTGTATTTGAAACGTCTCTAAGATGCAATTCGGGATGGGGATCCTATCCGAGGAGTTATCCGAGCGAGTGCCGTCAATACGTATGTTTCTCTCCATATTTGACCCCATAAAAATTGAGAACCTAACCCGAATCATTTCTATGCATAGTAACGGAAAGGTCGAAGGCATGGGAATCACTCATCCCAGCGGCAAAGGGCAAGAATCTGTCGTCCGGATGGCATACGAGAAGGCCGGACTCAACCCGAATGCTACTGCCTATGCTGAACTGCATGGAACTGGAACACCCGTAGGCGATCCGATTGAAGCTCGAGCCATTGCCAGTGCGATGAATGATAGTCGGTCTCCCGAGAAGCCACTCCTCCTGGGTGCTGTATGCTTCCCCCAACCGGCGGTCGGCTCCGACAAATGTGTGCATAACGGTCTTGAACTGACATCACATAACAAACACAGGTCAAACCCAATATTGGCCACAGCGAGGCCGCCAGTGGAATTTTCGCCGTTATGAAAGCGTCCCTAATGACGGAAGCTGGGGTGATCCCCGGCGTTGCTCACTTCCAGAAATTGAATCCAGCTAGTATGTTTTTAACCTTTCATTGAATATCTTCTAGCATTTTCTTCCTTTTTGACTAAATCAAAGAACTGCTGCAGTTAAGGAGGAGGAGTGGAACGTTAAGGTCAATGTCGATACCAAGCCATGGCCCCAGGGATTCACAGCCTGCCGAGCCAGCGTCTCCTCCTTTGGCTATGGAGGCACCAACGGCCATGTCATCATCGAATCAGTAGAGTCCCTGTATCCCTGGTATCAGCATGCTCACGCCAAGCGCGATGCTCCCTACACGCGCTCGCATGATCGACCATTTCTGCTGTGCTTTTCGGCCCATGACAAGGCAACCTTCGCGCGAAACGTCGCAGCTATCAGCGAGGTGGCCGGGGACTACTATGTGACGGATCTGGCATACACCCTCAATCTTAACCGAACTCGATGGGGCCACCGGGCATTTGCCATCGCGTGGGATACTCAAGCTCCTGCTGCGCCTTTTGATAAATCCGCCGTTAGGTCCGGTGTGGTTTTGCCCGTGGCTCCCGAGGTCGGCTTCCTTTTTACCGGGCAAGGCGTAAGTTGCTGTTCCTACTACGACCATTCAATGTTCGGTGCAATCACTAACACTGTCCCAATAGGCACAATGGGCAGGAATGGGGCAAATCGCAGCAAAGACATTCCCCTCGTTCCTGCAGACAATCCAAAAATTGGACAATGTCCTCGGGCGCCTATATCCGGCCCCTCCCTTCCGTCTAGTCGATCTCGTCCGAGGCGATATTGAGACCATCTCGCCCAATATTAACGAGGCTGACATTGCTCAACCGTTCTGCACCGCTGTGCAGATTGCGCTCGTAGACTTTCTCGCGGAGTGGGGTGTGACTCCCGTTGTCAGTGTGGGACATTCGTCCGGGGAAATTGCCGCGGCCTATGCTGCGGGTCTTCTTTCCGCTCCTAAAGCCATGTTCGCTGCCTATTGCCGGGGTCAAGCCGTCCGCGAGTATTCCAACCTAGGGTCGATGCTGGCTATCGGTGTGGGAGCCGATGCTCTGGACGAATACTTGGCTCCGTATGCATCGGAGCAGCTATGCATTGCTTGCGAGAACTCCCCCAGCAGTGTCACCCTGAGCGGAATGTCCCATTGCATCCAGGACATCAAGGAAAAGCTCGACGCCGACAAGGTGTTCGCGCGCGAGCTGAAGACAGGACGAGCCTACCACTCGTCCTATATAGCGGCAGTGGGTGTTGCCTATGATCGTCTGTTAGCCGGCGCTCTGACCATTCTCAACGATGACGATCTGAGCTGGCGCCGTCCACGGTCAACCATGGTTTCCTTAGTGACGGGCGAGCCGGTGGACATGACGAGGGACTCGCTTCCTCCGTCCTATTGGAGCAACAATTTACGCTCACGCGTCCTGTTTAACACGGCTATCCATAGGCTAGGAACCGATCCGGCCTTCTAGCATGTCAAATGCCTCATTGAAATCGGGCCGCATTCCGCTCTAGCGGGACCCTTCAAGCAGATTTGCATGACCAATGCATTCGATTATTTGCTCTATGTCCCCTCGCTGGTGCGCAACAAAAATGACGCCGATCAACTGCTCTCCGTGGCAGGTGCCCTGTTCGTGGCAAACTACCCCGTCGATTTGGAGGCCGTGAACGCACTCGAGGAGGAGGGTAAAACGGTGTTGAGTTTTCGAAAGCCAAAATCGCATCGTCTCCTCGTCGATCTGCCGCCGTACCAGTGGAACTATGAGAAACACTACTGGGCGGAACCCCGGGCTAGCGCAGAACAGCGCAATCTCGTCTAGCCCCGTCATGACCTATTAGGCCGGCAGATTACTGGTCTATCAACGCAGTCTCGGGTGTGGCGTAACGTCCTGCGCCAGCGCGATCTTCCGTGGCTCAAGGAGCATGCTGTAAGCTTCCTCCCACTCGCCCATTCTCCCTTCGCAAGTCATGATAACTGATATTTTCTGCTAGCTGGGTGGTGCCGCCATCTTTCCGGCAGCGGGCCATATGTCGCTAGCAGTGGAAGCACTGCGGTAGGTGGCCGAGGCTGAATTATGGCTAGTCAGTCAGGTTCTCCTGCGCGATGTTGACATTAGCACCGCGCTCGTTATTCCGGAAACCGACACCGGAATCGAGATTGTCTTGCGCTTAGAGCAGCAGCAGTCGTCGACTGGCGACAACAGCGCCTCCTGGTATGTCTTTTCCGTGGAATCACTCTCAGAGGGGAGGTGGGTTTCCCACTGCCGCGGCAAAATTTCCGCCGGCCCAGAGGTAACAGACAAGTACGAACATCCCGTTATCCCTTCATTACTCACATAGCGCGTCTCGGGCCAACGCTGGTACGAAGCTTTGCGTCGCGTGGGTTTCCAATACGGCCCGACTTTCCAGTAGCTAGGGCAGGTGCGCACCGATCGCCGATACCAGCATGCCGAAGCCGAGGTGCGGATCCAGAATCGCTCTGACGTGGTTCAGGATGAGTCGCGGTATGTAATTTATCCCGCCACCGTCGACGTATGTCTCCAGCTTATAATCATCTCCATCCACCGCGGCAAGCACAAGGAGATGCCCTGGGGAGTGGTGCCCATTCGCCTCGAGGAAGTAACGCTCCGGTTCCCAAGGGACGGGGAAGGAGAAGGATCTATAGGCACGGCTGTGGCCTGGACTGACAGCTGTAAGGGCCGCTACTTCAACACACACACGCAGCTCATGGCACCGAGCGGTCGCGTGCTGGTCGATGTCAAGAGCCTGCGCTATGTGGCCTATGAAGCAGCCGTCCCCGCGGATGCGGCGAGCAACACGACCAACCCAGCTCCTTTTGCGACTATCTCCTAGAAGCCGGACGTTCTTCGATTGCGAGAATCTTCCTATACCACACTGTGGCCGAAAAGAGCATCTAAGGCACAGGTGCTCGCGTCGTTGATCCAGATGATCTATCATCGGCATCCACTGACGGCAGTCCTACTGTGCGGTTAGCAAACCCCCGACATGATCGATGTGGTATCGGCGGTGCTCCCAGGGTCTTGCAGGGTAAATAAAATCCAGCCGAATGAGCTCCTTTCCGAGAACTTTGAGATTGGGAATCCTGCAATTGCTAGTCCCGCGGACTTGGTAATGATCGACGAAAGTGTGTCGGACAAACCTAAAGTAGTCCTTAGGCTGCCTTAGGACGGCCGATGGCTAATTTATTCCTAGCCAGCTGAGAGGGCTCGCATTATAGATAGTGTGGAGAACGAAAATGCTCTCTATCCGGTGCTCGAAGTCTCGGTGGCGGATTCCCTAAAGGGTACTCGTCTTGCCCGACTCTTCACCCGGGACTATGCCAGCTTGGCCGAGGCTGTTCATGAGGAGCATCTTGACGTCACAATCTTGCATGAGACCGACCAGATTGGGGATGAGCATCTCGTCACTCAGCTGTCAGGCAAGGCACGTAGTGCCAAGACCGCGACTATAGATCAGTTCACTCTACCAGCAAACCAAGGGAAGAAGGCCGTTATTATCGACGACCGCCATGGTACTCTCCTCAATAGTCTGGATGATCATTCATTTGAAGCTCTCAAGTCCCTGATTCGGGCCAATCTGCCCACCGTCTGGCTGACCCGGGCCGTCCGACAAGGCGCTTGTGTCTTCGGTGGCATGGTCGAAGGTTTCTTGCGTGTCATCCGGTCTAAGCAGGCCTCGGCAAGAATCATGCTTTTGGACGTTGACCAGGAGACACAGCCCGGAGACGTGGCAGAAGCAGTTCTGAGCGTGTTGCACGACGCCGCGACGAAGGATTTAGGCAAGGATACCGAGTTCTGGCTGCACAAAGGGATGATTAATATTGCTCGCATAGTGCCCAATGACCAATTGAACACAGAATGGTCGCCTCCTAGTTCCCTCGCCCTTCGCGTTCCCGAGGCCAAGCCACTACCAGAAGGTGTTCGTCTCAAATCCTCTACAGTAGACGGGTAGCTCATCTGGTCGTACGACGAGCCGGGAACATCGGCCGCCCTCGGGTCGGACGAGATTGAGATGCAGGTTCTTACATCTGAGCTGCCGACGACTCCCAATGGCCGGGTAGTGGTTTCTGGTCGTGTGATTCGCTGTGGCTCGTCCGTCCGTGCTGACATTGCGGCGGCTGGCGATCAAGTGCTTGGCTGGACGACGGAATCATTGGCCACCGTCGTCCGCACTGCTTGCTTCGTCCGGTGGGATTCTACTAGCAATGGAACGACAAAGCTTTTGGCGAGCATAGTAGCGCTGTCTAGTGGGGTCAGCATGTGCCTCACCGCGGCCAGTGTCAGTAGCAATGACCGCCTTCTCGCGCTACCTGGTCCAGTGGCCACGATGCATGCACTAGTCCGGTTAGGAAGGGCATTGGGCTGGGATATTCGCCTCATTGCCAGCTGTACCGAAGAGCGACAGAAGTATATTAGCGATTTTGAATGCGACAGCAGCAGTATCCTCCTTGCCGACGATATGAAAGAGATCCGCGCTCACCTACGTGAAACGGACCGCAGATGGGTTATCCTCGCCCACGACTTTTCTCCCCTAAGTCAGGAAATATGGCGGCACCTTCCGGCACGCAGTGTCTTCGTCTTGAATGAGGCGACGTTGGAGTCCGCCCTGGATTCGACGCCGCTTTCCCGCGGAGCGTCGTTTATGCCAACCAGTGTTAGGACTCTGCATGCCACTGCGGCGTCTAAGATCCTCCAACAGACGCTGGATCTCGTTTAGAGATACCCGGAGCTGGCAAATAATATCGAGTCTGTGCACGACATCAGCGAGCTAAATGAATCTAGGAGCCTTCTCCGCGAGATCCCTACGAATAAGATCGCTGTCGTCACGTACCGCTACCATGAGAGCTCTATGCGGGTAAGTTTACGTGTTTGATTCTATTATTCCTTCTCCCTACCGAGGCGATTAGAACTCTGCTGATGATATCTCGAACCTCGCCGTATAGGTTATTCCCGTACCTCCACGCCTAAGTTTCTCACCTAACGTTAGCTACCTTCTCGTTGGGTGCCTCGGGGGTCTCGGCCGTAGTCTGACCCGCTTCATGATCGAACGCGGCGCAAGACACTTTGCGTTTGTTTCCCGCTTCGGTACCGACAAACCTAAGGCAGCGAGTGTAGTCGATTTTGTCACTTCCGCGGGTAGTTCTATGCGGGTGTTCCGGGCGGACGCTACGTCTGAATCCGACATAATCCGCATCGTCTAGGAGGTGCATGCCGAGCGTCCCCTTCGCGGGGTCGTCCATGCGGCGATGGTCCTTTAGGATGGAGTCTTTGAGCAGATGAACTACGACCGGTTCCAGGCCGCGGTGAATCCAAAAGTGCAGGGTGCCGTGAGCATCTCCAAGGCGCTACTACAGGGGGGCGTTGTCGACGATCTAGATTTCTTTGTCATGACCAGCTCTATCTCCGCGACGTTGGGGAATCCCGGTCAAAGCAACTACAGCGTGGCTAACAGTTTCCTGGATACCTTGGCCAGGCAGCATCGGCTACATCACCGGCCGGGCGTCGTGTCCTTGGTCCTTCCTATGGTGCTAGACGTGGGAGTCGTCGCAGAAAACACCGCGCTTGAGACTGCCTTGCTCCGCAGGGGAATGTACGGAATCGACGAGCAGGAGATGCTCCGCGGCTTTGAAGTTGCTATGTCCCGCCGCCGCCGTAGCGAGGCGTCTTTGTCTCCGCTGGCAACAGCATTGTCATCGGAAGAGGAAGAGGAGGTCACAGACTCACAGGTTATCCTGGGTCTAGAACCGGCGGAACTGGCCAAAGCGGTTATTCACTCGTCAGAAGGCCGGCCGGACGACTGCTACTAGTACCCGGATGCCCGCTTTGTCTACCTTCGAGCCGAGGTGGAGCGCATCATCGGCCAGACCGCATCGTCGACGTCTTCGGCGTCTGGCGGGCTCCAGAGCCTTCTTGCGAATTTTGGTGCTGCCGAGTCAACCGGACACGGCGAGATTTTGACCTTGATCGCACAATTTATCGCCTAGCGGGTCAGCCGCATCTTGTTAATTGCGGCGGAGGACTTTGACCTGGACGGGCCGTCCGTGGCGAGCTATGGGCTGGACAGTATGATCGGCGCAGAGATGCGGAACTGGCTGTTCAAGGAGTTCGGGCTAGAGGTCTCTTTTCAGGATTTGCTGTCACCCTTATTGACGTTCAAGGGGTTGGCGGAGATGGTGGCCGTGTAGTAGGGGGTAATTCTTCCTCCTGGTGGTATAGATGAGACGACATTAGAGCTGAAGAAGTAAAGTAGTGGAGAGGTCGGGATGTATGTATGATTCCGGCATAAGAGGCAATAACAGTTTCCACTATAAACTATTTTCGAATTCTTCTGTACTTCCAGTACTCGAATGGAACCACCATAATCTCCCAAGTCTTGAGCTAATTAGATAGAATGAATTAAAGGAGAACCTTCCATGATATTTCTACTAGATGTGATTTCATCGTCTACTAGACATAAATCCCATACGGTCTGGTCTGTAAGTACCTTACATAGTCTGAATCGACACCAAGCCGTTACTGCTTATCCTGTCATTAAAAATCGTTCGGTCTCAATTTTCCTTGAATATTTGAGTTAGAATCGGCTCCATTGCAGTTTTATGATTGCCATACCATGAGACGATCAACATTAGTCCTAAAATCCGATTGCGAAAAGGCTAGGTATTTGATTCTTCGATAGGGAACGAAGGACACTTTTCTTCCCACAAGAAGAAACCGTGGTCTTGTGTTGATTCACGTTGTCAAGACAAAGATGGCACGTTGACCACCCTTATAAACCCCTGGTCACCGTATATAGGTCGCCAGCCCATTTTCACAAATGATGTGGGCAATAAAATCTTTCTGAAAAAATCGTTGAAAGAGTTGTTTTGCTTGAGAATTAATATCCAAGAGTGAGAAGGTATAACTGATTTCCAAAACTACTGTAATAATCCACCTCTACTCTAATCATCTTTCAGAGGAACACTTGAAAGATCCACAGAATAGGTAGCCAAGCCAACACCCACTTCTACCTCCACGTTCGACAGAGTCCATTCCATTCCAGGATAAGAGTCACTAATGACTCTCACATTCACCCGGGCAATGCCAGCTGTACTGACAGAAGACGATTCGGCAAAAGCAGCGCCAGGGAACTTAAACCAACGAGCGAACGCTAAGCGGAGCATTATTGTTCCTACCTCCAGAGTAAGATCCACCACGACTAGGGCCAGCGCCTCCCCGACCCCTGTTTGCGCCTCTCTGCTTAGAAAGAGGTGGCCAGAAGACCCGTTTTAAACCTAGCAGCTTAGCGTCGCTTCTATCCGGTCGTATACTGCACACAATGAGGAAGGAACCCTCGGTCTAAGGCTTAGGGAAACGAGGCGTATAGACTTTGTATTTAGGGTTTGTGGCTAGGTTCTGCCAGGTAAGGTAAATATCTATACCCTTAGAAGATATAGTACCAATAGAGATAGAAAGCTATAGGAGTTGCGAAGCTACCTTAGTGAAGTATAGCGGAAGGTTCAGTCTCTTAACTACGCTAGCAACTGCTAACATAGGCTATAAACAGAGGGCCACCAAAGATAAAGGAAGACTACGAGTAGGCTTCTCTACTTCCACGCCAGGGAGAATAGATAACGGATAGTCCTTAGGCTAGCAGGCTGATTTAATAGATTACAGCAGAGTCATCAACATTTGATAAGCGGGGATATATCCAAGTTCTGCCATTACATCGATAGACGCTTAGATAATACGAATACCCTAGTCTAGGATAGATATCTAGTTACCGACGTAATCGGTAATTAGGAGGTCGATACGCAACATATACACTTGCAGCAGCAGGAAAGCCTTAACGTAGGGATCCTACATTAGAACGTCACCCATACAGTCTATACCAAGCAGCAGATGCTAGGCCATCTCGGCATTAATAAGATCTTTATTATATCGCACAGACAGCTCGTTAAATTCAGTAGCAGAGTATATCTAGCTCAAAACGTCTTAGAAGGTCGGGTCGCGTTTGGTATAGGACATCAAGTACCGGATTGTCTTATGTGACAAGTAGTAGTAACTTATAATCTTACCAAAGGGCGTCGAGTCCACCTCGCCAGTGGCAGAATCTACAAGAACGCAAGACGACTCTGCCAGATTATCCAGAGATTTGTCAACCAAATCAATTATAAAGTCTTAGGCGATAGTCTGGGCAGCGATTAAGTTCTATTCTTCTGCCGAGATCTCAAGACTATAGTAGGATAGGTTTTTGTAGAGACGACGGAAGAAGAACGTCTAGGTCAGGTAATCCAGAGCGTCCTACTTCGTCCCGATAGTGCCAGCAGATACTTCAGCGCCTAAGTAGTTATCTAGAACCTTGTAAAGCGTCGATTCTACAGGAAACCCAGTGGGGAGACGCGATATATACAGCTAAGTACGGGTTGAAGATATTACCTCGCAGCATTCTGACAAAGAGTGTGAACAAAATTGAGAGAATTTTTGGGGGATCCCAGAATACCAGAGCATGCACGGACCTCTACACTAGTTGTAGTCATGAGCCTTCTGGTGATGGGGAAGCAGGCACCAAAAAAGATCCGTTTCTCCAATCCTCGCCCTTACCTTAGGTGTGAGCGAACTGTTTAGGAACCGTTGTATCTATAGGCGGAAATACGTCATTGCGGGTAAGGAGTAACATATCCACATATGTGTATGAAAAACGACACCTCTCGGCTGTTGATCTACCTGTGGGTAAACGATCAGCGTGCGGCGTTGTGACGGCCCGTAACAGAATTGTGCGGTCACCGTTTTGGATCGCACAGACCCGATCATCAGATTCTGGACAGGAATATTGATCTGAAACTGCGTCGCGGCACTTCAACCGCCTGCCCTACCACAATTTGGAGCGACTGCAATCCTGGAGCACCCAAACAGTTTCAGTAGTCAAATTTAGCTCAACATTTAAAAGACCACGATTTTTTTTACCAGAAAAAGCGTACGCTCGAACAAGCCTCCCTACTAAGGCGATGAGGAAGAGGCGCTAGGACATTGTCACTATGCTGATGGAGGGGAAATATGAAGAGGCTGAGAAGATGAGCAGCACTTTTCTTTGCGGGGACGAGTCGTCTATGGCTGAAGAGTAGTTATAGTCCTGCCAAAAAGCTAGATAATGCTATCCAATTAATTGCTTTCCCAGGAACATCATCTTATGCTTACTTGTAGACTAAGGATTTCTTTAAGGTAAGAATGGTCTAGCGACCAACAGCAGGATCTTTCCTGTTTTGAAATTGGCGGCCATGACCGGATAACATATTGCATATTCACGGGAAAGGCTATTTCCACAAATCTTGTAACAACTAGGGGTACAATAATAACTAGAAGTACCGGAAATCATGACGGCATGCCCGGGCTCTCTGGAGAAGCGCAAAGTACTGCCTCCCAGTTCTCCGCTTTATTTCCCGTCGGACTCTACAGTGGTAGAGGCTAATGGAGTGGAGAGGCCGACGCGGTCAATGGTGCGTGTGTAAACGACACCACCGTTGTTTCGGTCCTCATGCACGACCAAATCCTTGCGGTTGGTGTCGACAAGAAGGCGGATGAGGTCAGGGCGCATATAGTGGCCACCCTGTGTTGAAATGAGGTAAGTAGGATATTTCAATAAGAATGGGTACAGTGACTTACAAAGTCAGCCAAAGCCTTGCACAGGTGGATCTCGTCGAGGTCAATCTATGATAGTTTATTAACCTTTAGCCCCCATTAAAATGGGAATCAAATGACTTACATCGGCAAAGAGAAGGCCGTGGAAGTCCTTGGCGGGATCAGGAACAAGTTTCTCCCCATCAGGTCCGTAAATACGACCGAATCCGTTGAAAATTTCAGGGTCTAGCAGCTCCTTTCCAGGGGGAGTGTTCATCTTCATGCCCTCGGCAGTGATGGTATGCCAAGGAGCAAGAGTGAAAGTTCCAGTTTCGGCTGCGTATTCAGCAGTGACACGCTGAGGCATCTTGTTAGCCATCAGATCAGAGATCAGAGATCCGTATTGGAAAATACGAGGCTAAAGACTTACATCCGCATTGGGTTCTGCCACATTAGTAGCGGGGTCCGGGTACTTCAATGTCTCTTTTCCAGGGAGCAATGGCCAAGCAGCAACATGGACCTGTTCACCAAGAGAGACCGAATAGGACTTTAGGAATGGGTTAAAGTTCTCCCAGCAGTTCAAGTGACCGATGCGACCGATTTCGGTCTCCACCACCGACTCGGTGGTGTCGCCAGTGCCATCGCCAAAGATCAGTTTCTCGACGTGAGTAGGCTTGATCTTGCGGCGATGGTTGATGACTTCTCCAGCGGGGCTAATCATGACTTGAGCCATGTATAGACTGCCGAGGTCAACCTCGGAGTATCCGAGGGACACAAAGATCTTATTGGCTCGGGCAGCTTCGCGGATCCGGCGCATTTCGTCGGAATTGGAAGGAAGGCTGTTCTCGCGGTACTTCTTAAGAAGAGGCAGACTCTCCTGGTAGTTGACCGCCCATGCCCAAAAAGGGTAACCGGGGATCCCTATGGTATATTAGTCGGAAGACATATATGCATTCCGTAGGGACACTTACATGTCTCCGGGAAAGCAATCAACTTGCATCCTGCTTTACCAGCTTCGTCAATCCAGTGGATAGTCCGTCGGGTTGCCTCCTCCAGATTAAACCAGCCAGGTTCAGCGTTGACCGCTGCGACCTTGTACTTCTTGAGAACGGGTGCCATTTTGAGGGTTGAGTGTCTTGTTCAAGTGAACTTGAAGATGTGGGTGTATGATCAGCTCAGAGACAATGCCCCCTTTTATAATGATTGAATCAGCGAGCATGGGAGAGCAATATGCTTCGGGATGTATCCATATCCCGAGATCCTGTACTTATCTAGGTAGAGGAACATCATCGGCATGACGGTGTCCACTTACCTCGAATCAGTGGATTTGACCTGGGCGGTTACCTAAATCCCGAAAATAAGCGGGCTTTGTAGATATCACGAGATATGATAGATGTTTGTGCTAGAAAAGTCTCCGACCAACCCCTCTAACCAGGTTGCATAACGTTCTGCCGCTTTTTCTGCCGGCCCAAAATCCATAAAAACCAGATACTATCGACTAATATTTTGTATATCAACCATTTGACTCCAGTATAGCCTGTCCAAACGTGGCATAGTTATAATGTAAAGAAAAATAGTACGTGATGCGTATATAAACGCGTTTTGAGTAGGTTTCTTAGCAGTGCCACTGGTACGTTATCAGTATTTCGGAAGGGGATATGGTTGGTTGGTGGGTATCTTTCCCAACTTTGACATCATGTACTCCTTATCAGTTTTCCGAGATGCGGGGAAATCGAGGTTTCTCCAAATCTTGAAGATAAGGCAAACAAATCCCGCCAAAGCCCGGAAGATCTGCAAGGGTTGCTTAATAAACATAGATCAACGGTGATTTTCAGGAGGATAGGAGGGAGCTATGGACACTGCAACATGAATCATGAATGTAGGACCTGCCTGTGTCTCGTCTTTGAACTCCGTGATCTAACAAGGCTACCTAGTGAGCAGATCAAGACTGATGAGAGTAATAAGTAGTTATGATACTCCCAACAATTCTTAGTCTCTCTTGGGGAACCTCGACTGGCATTATGTGGTTACCTAACTAGTTAGGTGACCGGAGCATCTTCATAAGTCTTTTCTTTGGCTAGTTATAGCAGAGTCCAGACTTATTCCGGATCGTTTCCTAACAATAGTAGCACGTCCTGGCCATTAAAGCTAGCGTAGTTGGAGTCTCGCGAAAGGGTACTGAAGCAGGGGCTGTAGTCGGCACGCTAGGTGCCTGTGCTTTACTCTTTTCCGTGAAACCGGTCGTAATCGTCGTTGATTGCAAGAAAATCCTTAAGGCCTTCTCTGAATTTGAAAGAATCAGCAACCCACTGAGGGGGGTATAGCGCTGGAGGGGTCTTGGGACCCTTAAGTGAGTGATGAATTTATAAACAGACACCGTTTCAAAGCTAAATAACTAACTAGGTTAGCCCAAACGGACTAAAGATTCATCCGATATGGTTGGGCTAAGCGAATATCTGGAGGCCAAACAAGCAAGGGCGAATATTGCACCTAACTTTCAAAACTAAGTACCTACATTACTATAGTTACATATCCCTTCATCTTTCCCGCTTCGGCATCTGTTTTTGCAATGGATCTCGTCTACTACTCGCTTGAAGATACAATCAATGACTTGTTTGTGTCACACACCCTATAACACAGCAACAGTGCAATGAATATGCAGCCTCTCTTTTCGATGGTCCAATCAATCCTTCGCCTATACAGGGTTCATTCAGCTACACTGTCGTGGCTGGGACCAAGCAATCTAAAATTGTTCAGTTCCGCGACGCAAAGTCAGCTTTAGATACGGGGGTCTTGGATCTAGCTCTTCGGATACATGGGGAGCTTGTGGCAGCATATAGTTTTCACGGTCAGCTCGGCAAATCGTCACCGCTATACATATATTCAATGGAGAAGCTGCCCGGGACACCCTACGTTTCAGTACAGTCACAATACTTGAATATCTCTAGAACGCTATTAGAGGCCGGGCTGGAACCCTCTAATACTATAGTGGACTTTGCCTTGTATGTGAGATATTCCGCCATTTGGCCTTGTCTAACTAACTAGTTCCTCCAGCAGCTACAAAGCAGACCACATCCCCACATCATAGAAGCCGTTGATACCGGATGGATCCAGATGCAGATCTACAGTTTTCTCATTACAGCTTGCTCTCGTAATTGAAGGGTGTGGTGTATAACAGACTTCAAGATATTGCTACGTGGTCCTCCTCTCTCAGCCAGGTATTGACGCCATCGCATACCTAGGTATCTAGGTATTTAGTGCGCAAAGCGGAAATCCAACCGTCGGCTGCCCTCATCCTTTGTAGTCGCCAAGTAATTTGTCTTTTGCTCATCGGTCATGGCATTCCACTTCTTATCGCGAGTCGAGTTGCGCCATAAATAGTAAGCCTTAGTCAAGAGGTAGATAAATATATTCGCAACTACCAGACCGACAAGTACGCGATTGCCTCGCTTGTAGAGGGGAGCATCGTCTAATGATAATTAGTTGATATATATACAGCGGAATAATTGAACACGAACCAGCCCGGTAGATATTCGAGGCAATAATAGACGAAGCCTGCACGGCCATGTTATACATGGCAGCCGAGACTGTACGAGATCGGACGGTGTTGGAGTTTCGGGAGTTCCAACCAACCTGAATCGCATGTGCTTGGAGGTCATTAGCATGTGCTCGGAGTAGCGGAAATATGCAGACACTTACCATTGGGGTAACCAAGTAACAATGTCATAACAGTCCAGACAGCCCACCTGTTAGCGGTGTTGACATCCACGACATACAAGTATACCACGAATGGAAGGGTCCAAATCTGTCCAAACAAGGATACGAGACTCAACTCCCCAAGAACCTCTGAGATGTAAGTGATACTGAGCATCGTGATGATTGAAATCACGGTACTCGGAATTGTCAGGAGGTTTGTGACAAAAGTGCCAAATCCCATGCTCTTCAGAGTGAGAGTCAGATACTGCTTGGGCGTTGTCATGGGCGTCTCAAATGTAAGGCCAATAATGTAAAGGGGCCAAAGGTCGAAATCACAAAGACTCTTCCAGAGCAGCTTTGGTGTGATAGGTTCACGATTGTGCATGGTTCCTTTACTGGGATCGTCTCGAATGACTCGGTTTACGATGATGGTTTCTTCGCGTGGATTGAACCAGCCCGACTTGCCACGCGACCAATTGGCGGTTTGACAGGGCCCTGGTGGCATCAAAATGTATGCAGCCAGACCAAAAGTAAGAGTAATTATACCCTATATCAGTTGTTAGATTTTCAGAACTCCATATCGGCGTGGAGATCATCACTACCTCGATCAGGAAGAGCCAGCGCCAACCAGCCTGGCCTTCAACCCCGCGAAGGTGCAACAGGCCGAAAGCCAGGAAGCTAGCAATAATATCGGCCACATTCATAGCCGTCCAGAAGAAGCCTAACCTAATGGATAATTCATGGGCTTTGTAGAAATAAGACAGGTAGAGAATCACCTGGCCAGGTTTGTGAGTTAAAGGGTTAATGCCAGGTAGAAATAAAACTTACATCAGGAATGAAACCACCCTGCAGGATTCCAAGTAGAGCTCGACACACCAAGAAGGATGTTTTGCCTTTGAGTCCGTATTGACCCATAGCTACTGCAGACCATAGAACCATCTGCGTGGGAATCCATCGGTCCGGCCCGGCCCACTTACTGACAAGTTGAGAAGGTAGTTCGGCACAAAGAAACGAGAGCCGGAAGACGGTGTTGCCAAGGTTGTAGTCTGTAAAGCTGTTAGAAATATACAAGAACTCTTAGATAATTGGGGAAGAGGACTACCGTTTGTGTTCATGCCCAAGTCCCCCAGGAAGTTGTCAGTCAGAGCTTGTGAGAGATTACCACGATCCAGCTCTAGAGCCATAAACATGATGCAGGCAAAAACCATAATCCGTACGTCAATCTTTCGCACCAAGCGATACTCTTCAGCCCATGTCCATCTCGCGGAGGGGTCAAATCGATGGAGATTCTCCCAGTCGGCTCTGGGCTGGTACTGTTTGGCGATTTCGGGATTGTCAAAGACTGATCGCTGGGTGGCGATTGCTTGAGGGTCATAACTCTTTGCTCGCTGGAACCAAAAGCGACGCTCTTTGCTTGGTTGTCCCAAGGGAGCGATGTCGTCTGTGGAAGAGTCTGTTCCGTTGACAGAGGATACCGATGCGTGCGCCACTTTGTTTGAAAGTGACTCGGAAAATAAAGTAGTCATTTTGGCCAACTCTTTGCTAACCTTTTCTGTTATTTATGGAGAGCAGAATGGCTCCTAACGTCCACCTGGGCAGTCTTTATACACACCCCATGCTGCAAACGTATCTGGCGGTTGCATCATCTGGCCAAGTATGGGATAATCTGATGGCTCAGTGAGGGGAAGTAGCCAGATAAGAGCTGTTGAAAGAGCCAGGCTGCTGTTAGTGGGAATGGCATCTTGATGCCGGCGGATCACATCATCTGGGTTGACACCCACTCAATAGCTTCACTTTGAATAACCTCAACTCGCCTTTTTATGTAGACTTGATTTAATAGTCCGTTTAAACTCGTGCTCTTTAGATGATTATGGCTGCGATGCTGCTTGTCGACTCTGCTTCTTTGGTGTTGTTCGCGACCCAAGCAAATGCACCTTCACTTGAGTTGCACTATCAAATGAGTATGAACTGCTTCCAAAGTCTCTTCAAGTAAGTATGAGTCGTCTCCTCATCATATACTTGATCTCACAGACTGAAGCCTCAGCTTGACATCACCAATCACCCTGCCTTCCTCATCACCAGCAACGCATCAGCATCCCAGCCCACCGTGACAGACTCACTACCTGATCAACATTCCCCTCGGCTTCAGGAATTTGTATAATGTCCAACCAACCAAGGAATCAATCTATCAGCCGCTCGATGAGCTGCTCGACCATCCGCCCGCCCAGCCGCCAGGCAAGTGACACAAGCAGACCGAAAGACGCCCTCGACGAGACACGAGACTTCTGGATACTGTCCGACCCAATGCTCTCTCCCCACGTACTTCGTCTCCACCCACGCCTAGATAGCGAGGTCGACCCAGGAAAGGCCGTTCATCAGGGAGTGTACCTACCCGACGTCGGGAGTTTCAAACTCCCCCAAATGGTGATCCCACTCAGGGGACCTTCCGACCTAGAAGACTGGAGCATGGCAGTAAGAGAGGTCCTGAGCAGATACCGACTACAAAATCTTATTGACTGGAAAGTCCCACGTCCCAAATGGTCCGACCCAACCGCGCTGAAATGGCAAACTCTCTCGCGCCTGGTGCAGGTCTGGCTATTCGACAACATAGCCCCGTCCTTTCTCAAACTCATAATGAAACGCAAGCCGCGCATGGAACTAGCTGATGAATTTATGGAGGATACGCACAAGGCCGTGTACGAATGCGGCATCAGATGGGATAATGATGCCCTTCTTGAATGCCTGAGACTCAGACGGGCTGATTGCCCTAATGCAAAGTTGTTTATCGAAGGGCTTGATATCATGTACAGCATGCTGTGGGTGTATGTCCCACCGCGTGTTATCATTGCCATACTGTTGAAGGAGCTTTCGGAGGAGATGCCCAGTCGCACTGCAATGGTTCTCGCTGATATTGGCACGCGTAACCCTTCGGATAACCTGACCAAAGCCGACTTTGAGAAGATTCGGGATTTTCTCGCCCATTGTCTGTGACTTTTCAAGTTGATTCTTCATTGAACCTTCGTCTATTGAAAGAATGAACTCCCGCTGATACGACTTACAACGACACACTGAGAGGGCTGTGATGGCCTCTGGTTCCATAGCAGATGGTCTCGCTGATTATCGTCGAAGCGAGTCAGAGTTGCTCTGAAATTAAGTTATGAAGGTCGTCGTGGCTGAGCAGATGGGAAACCTGGGGAAAAGAGGGGCCCGGGCATTAAGTTCCTCCATGTTCATACTTCAAGGAAGTGTGTCTGTATTCTGAGTTCTCATTACTACGAGACGTCGCCTCTTTTGTGCTACGAATCTTCTTAATCTCTTCAACCAACCCTCATCCAAAGTCCAGAATGGTATTAATGCTATAGCTTGATAGCTTCGAGTTATAGCCGTAGACTATTGTACGACACCGTGAAAGATCTCTAGAGAGGAAATCGTATAGCCACATTCGGCTGAGGTTGATTATAGCGTCGCGACGGGTTTTCTGAGCACGAGATTCGATAAGGACTTGCCTTTCTTGGTTAGAGTTTTGAGCTTGTCTACTAGTTGAAGTTGTTGGTGTACGGCATGCATAGCCATACTCTTAGGACGGCTGTACCAATACTAATGCCTCATGGATGAGGCAAACATTGGGTCAGCATTGGAACTGGACTTGAGTAGCGATATGTATGCGTAGTTATTTCTATACATAATAATACCAATTACTACGAAAGAGGCTCCTAGCAACGCCGAAAGTTCCAATATACCGTGGTCGACTCTTCACATGTTGAGGGACTTTTGTTTGCCCATGTGAGCTTCTGTATGAAAGGAAAGATTATGCGGGAGAAAAAGCCGAACGGCTGGAATATGAAGTGTAGGAGCAACTGCTGTAGGTATGAAAATCTATTAACTATGTATGGAAACATGTCGAAGGTGCTCCTGGTTGGGGAAAGGAAAGCACGTTTTAAAGGCGCAAACAAGACACATGTCACATGATATGTATATCACATGACTGTCCTGTCACGGGAAGGAAGTGTACACAATCTCCCTGTCCACAACATGAAGCTCCGAGACTCATTCTCAGACGAATTCTACCATGGCAAAGTATTCATATGCGAGTATCGCCAAACTGAAAGAATTTGACCTATAGAAATGGAGACCTATAAAAGACAGCTACCGGGCATCGAATCCCCCTCATTACATAGTCTCTTAAACCCCAAAGAGAAAAAGATCTGTTATTTGTTGTTGAAGCTGGCAACAAGTTATATGCAACTATGGACATACAATGAATATATTCATGTGAACATTCAAGAAATTCAAGTATATGAAACCTCGATGTAGTTCAGAGAATGGTAACAGGATTTACGTCGAGGTTGGCGTTATTCCGCTTCGCCTGGTCCGCGATCTCAAGGGGGTCACTCATGGGTGCTTGGTTCGGCGAAGCGGCGGGCGTGCGCTCGCTCCTGTTCTGACGCTGGATAAGGCCGTTTGTGATCCCCAGGACGGAGTCGACGATGACAGCATCGATGCCTTCGGCGACCTGGTACTGTTTACATCCGTTGTGGTTAGTTTGTGGATCTAGGGCTTGGAAAGGGCGATGCGACTTACGTCGACGTTGACACCGTCGTTGTTAAGGGTGCCGTAGGAGACACAGACAAGGCCGGATTCCTTGACAATGCGCACAAGACGGGGGCACAACACAAGAGGCTCAGCCTGGGTCACAATACCAAGGAGGTTCCAGCGGGAAGCGAATCGAACGGCCTCTTGTAGACTGCTGGCACGGATATCACCGACTGGCGAGGCACCGGCATCGGTTAGGAAAAGAACAGGGATGGACGGCTGCTTAAAGGACAGCAGGAGACAGATGTCAGGGTTGAAGCTAGAGAACAGCATGTCACGGCCGATGCCCATATCGTAGACCTTGGTGAGGATGGTATCGACAAAGGAATTCAGCTCGACTGCGTAGGTGTCCATTTCTTCCTCCTCACTCTCGTGGAGCATTGGATATTCTGGCGACCTTGGTTAGATCGTCGAAAGGTAGCTGTTCTTTAGAGAGCGGTTGGAACTCACTCAGTTCAATGTTGAAGCCGACCGGCTTAGGAATCTTTTTAAACAAGTCCTCTAGTGTCGCAAACGGCGCTTGAATGTGCTCGCCACGGGTGTTGCCCTTGAATCCCTTCTTTTTGTAGTCACGGGTGTGCTTGATTTTCTCGGTCAACTCGGCCGGGTTATACTCAGAGCCACCGACAGACATGGACCGTTGCCGAGGACCCAAGGGTGTATCGCCATGAACATCGACGCCGTCGGGCAAGACATTGCGGTGTCGACCCTTGCCGAGTTCCAGGAACTGGTCAAGCGTCAAGGTATGCACAGGGGCGTCAATGCCAGTCTCGCTAACCAAAAAGTCATGGTAAATCACAGGAACATGATCTTTGGTCAGCTGTACATCAAACTCGACGTAGGAGGCGCCCAAGTTCGCAGCTGCGATGAACGATTGGACGGTATTTTCACCCAGTTGAAGGGATTTACGAGTGGCCATGTTCTTACCCAGTCCCCGGTGCCCGATAACCATTGTGGAACTCATGGATCGCCAGTACGTCTGGTTGCCGGCAATCGACATGTTTGGGTGCTTGAAAGGGGTGATAACCAGAAAATTGAAGGTTACAGACCCAATCACATCCAGGGTGTTGGCAGCGACAATGGGAATGGTAGAGTCGCCTTTGAGGTTGATCCGCTGCGAGCCGACAGTTGGCTTGATGCTGGAAAGAAGGGCAACACCACGACCAACAACCTTCTCCTTCGACCCGGCGTAAGTGGGCACCAGGTCGAAAAGGAGACGAACTTTGCTGGCATCGGTAGTGTGAAATACAATCGGCTCTGTCGAGATATTATCCTGAACGGGAAGGTCAATCACCTCCGGCTCTCCATGGGCACCGCTAGCGGTGACTACCAGGGACAGAGCCGTGTCCAGCTGCGTCGCGTGCGCATTCTCCATCGGGATCCGATCAAGGCTGACCGTCTCTAGAGGCTTGCGCATATCCATTGTTCCCAGGCTGACGAGAATCATGGTCTCGTCGGTGAGATACCGATGTCCAAAAGTCTTGATAGGTTCAGTATTGCGCAGACCATATCCCCCGGCGGAGGTGGGACCAGGCGCATTCGACCGACGATCAGTCAGAGAGGACTGAGAAGGTGGCGAAGAAGACGCGGGTGAAAGGTTGGTAGAAGCCGCAATTGCCGGCTCGGGCTCAGCAGCCGGAGGACCAGGGCTCACTGCGGCAAGACATCGCGCGATGTCTAGGTGACCTCGCAGCGACGCATGCTCCTTGGCCGTCCAGCCAGATGAGTCGAACCGATCCACATCCGCACCAGCTGCAATCAGCTGCTGGGCAACGTTCAAGGACCCATCAACACATGCGATGAACAGAGGTGTCCATGCATAGGTGTTTTCTGGCAGATCCGTATTCGCCTTTTGAACATCGGAGCCCTCGAGAAGAATCCTGGCACATTCATCGTGACCAAAGCGGGCAGCAACATGGAGCGCAGTTTCGCCCTGTTCATCCTGGTAGTTGATATCAACCCCGGCATCCACCAGAAGCTGGACGATATCCACGAAGTTGGCCTTGGTTGCTAGGGCGAGGACTGCGCTAGACTTAGGAGCCTGCTTGCGGACCTGATCCTCCCGTCTGTGGGATCCCTTCCAGTTTTCGGCATCGAGCAAGTATCGGGTAGTCTTTGGATGACCACCGACGACACTCAGATGAAGGGGTGCCCAGCCATCCTCATCCTGCCACAGAGGACCGTCGATCCCCTCGCTGACATCAAACATTTCCCATTCTCTCAGGTGTTCGATGATTACTTCGCACACCACCTTGAAGCCATACTGGGCTGCATAGTGCAGCGGAGTGCGGCCAGAGATATCTTTCGCCATCAGGGCTTCACGCTGGTTTGGACGCAGCGCACCCAGCAAATGCTGCAGAAGAGAAACAGCCGAGTCATCACGGTCCATCTGCCGGGGCATGTGTGCTTCCTTGATTACAGAACGTGGCGGCTGCAGGGTTGGCGGGGCCGCGGGGGTGATGTAACGAGTCGCCTCCGAGGGGAAGTCCAACACCAATGATGCCGTGGGCTCAGAGTCACTGGTAGATTGCTCACGGCCAATTGAAATGACCAGACGGTGCAAACAGTTACGACGGTTGATATCGTCGTCTTCCTCAAGAGTGTCAACGCGAGGCAGAAGAGCTGACAAAGAAGCCCGAGCCCGGTGTAGAATGGCTCGCTGGATGAGTGTCTTGAGAACCTTGGAAAAGACACCTTCACCAGCTTCATCTGCAGCGGTCTTCACGGTTTCGAGCAGTTCCAACAGGACATGAACGTCGTCCTTTCTCAGAGCATCGTCCACCGCCGCCACAACGCTGGTGGGCAGACTCAAGTATGGCCGGGCCGAACCACGCTTCAGCGACAGAGAGGAGTGGGTTGAGCTAGCATCGTCAAACTTCTCTTGCTCCTTGGACTGGTCGGTGATGACGGCCATCCAAGCATTGATACGCTCCTGGGCCTTGAACACGCGAGAATTGGAGGCAAAGGGAGCGGAATCGACCTTGGTCTCTAGATAACGCTTCTGAGCCTGAGCACCGACCTTCTTGTCAAGTTTCTTCGTGATCTTGACAAAGCCGCGGCGATTGACCTCACCGTACCATTGTAAGCGGCGCAGATGGTAGCGCAGGTCGAGGAGGGCTTCGCGCAGATCATGCCTATCCTCGGGCTCCAGTAGATGGTGACCTTCCATTGAATAACCATAGCGTTCCTCCAGCAGCTTCAAACGGCGGGCGTACTCGGCATATTTCTTGTTGTAGAAGTAATCGACATCCTCGACATTTCGGTCGAGAGAGTAGAAGAAACCTATCCAACAGAGATTCTAGTTAGAAGGGCACTCCAGGGTACGTGTAGACTTGATGCAAGAAACACCACACTTACCAGCCAGATCCGCCTCTTGGCCAGCTTTCACTTGCTCAGCCGCAGACTTGATGAGCTTCTTCAACGCCTTGTACTTGATGTATGAAGAGCTCCATTCCGGCACAGTGAACTGAGATAAATTGCGGCCAAACTTCATCTTGACGAGTGAACGTCTCTAGGTAAGGATGTCCTTTTACCACTTGCGCTGTCCTTTTACCAGTTTATATTTCCGACGCGAATCCCAAACCCCCAACACAGTACAGGGGTCGGAGACGAATCGAGTCGGCAAACTGAAGGTCACGGAAGTGATCAGGTGAGCGGCTGTATGCAAGAAAGGAGGGTGGTTACAGGCGCCATGAGGGAGGGAGGGAGGGAGGGAGGGGAAAGGTAGCTTCAAAGACCGACTGTACCTGGTGGCTTAAGTGAAGGCGAAGCGGTGAAGAATACTCAGTTGATTGGAGGAGGAGGTCAAGGCTGCAGGAAAGAGACACAAAGGAGAAAAGGAAAAGGAAATGGTAGAAGAAGAGGTAGAGGGGCAAAGAACAACCACGGAGCAACTGACGAAAGGCAGAATGGAGGTGTGCGAGCACTGGCAGCGGTGATTTGTCGATCCCCCACGAGGTTTACGGCAAGCTCTGTGCTGTCTGATAGGGGCACCCGGCAATTAACCGTCCAACAGGATGCAGAAAATTCTACTCCGTAATTAAATCCAAGGTTCCACTCACCTCCACCTTCACCTGACCAGGACCCATATGTTTTTAGCTTAAGGACCTTTTAGTTGCCCCTGTTTCCAAGGCTCTCACAAGCTAGTCTCAGTTGAACATCATCGATAAATTACATAGTTGCTTAGTGTACTGAGATTATAGTGTAATTTAGCGTTGAATCCCTTAAGTAACGTCGTATAAAAATAGACCTTAAATGTACGAAATTGAGATAAGCATTAAGCGGTGAGGAGCAGAGTGGGGACCAAGTTAGTCATGATTGCAGAACTTCTGGATCCGCTCTCTACCGATCACATTCTCGAAAACTCGCCTCTAGTAGCCCTATTCTGCGTCATGTGACCAGGGGCGAATACACTTCAATACTCTTTACGAGGTTATTATCGAGTATGATAGATTCTGTATAGTCTACCAATATCCATCCTGAGCCTCCCGAGGCTCTGTCCTTGAGCCAAGCCTGTGCTCTCCTTGCTGGTTGCCGTACAGCCTGGAATAGAATGGGTACTCGAAAAAAGCACGGATATGCGAACACCTCCTAAGCATCCGCAGAAATAGGTCTTGTGATCATAGTGGTGTGTCCTATTGGATGGAGCCATTGTCAGCTGGCACCGGGACGCTCATGATATTTCTGAGTATACCGCCTAGCACACCTAACGAATGCAAACTTCCCTGCATATGGCCTGATTGCCGACTGATTACCAGAACGAATGTACCAAAGGTGGATTTATACCCTCTATAGTTGGCTATTTTAAAATCCCAATGCCGAGTAACAATTCGGTGCGCCATTCCAAAGCAAACACACTAAACGCCCCTATTCCAGAATTCCCCAAAGCAAGAACATGACGCTAAACCAAGGGATGTGCTCATAATCATGAGGGACGTCAAAAGAAGTCCCTAAAAATCGGAAGAATAAGACTCCAGCAGAGTGTATGTGCAAAGAGAGGTCGCTCTCGCAGAGAGCCATCAAATAGCAACATGTCGGTCACTGGACCAGCGGTTTCAATGCCTCCACGGCCGCCTGTAAAACTGCCGGGTTGGAGGTTTTCTTGATGCACGCAGTCAGAATGTCGATGCCTCCAGCAGTGCGAACTGCTTCCTTTGCACGAGCCCCGATGTCACCCGATGCGGTGCAGGTCAGATTGCGCACACACACCGCCCCCCGGTGGACCAGAGCATCGTCCTCCTCCTGGCAAAGGCCTAGCAAGAGGTCTACTCCGCGCGGTCGCTCTAGGACTGCGGCAATGGCCGCATCGTACTCGGTCAACATGGCGATCGCGCCGCCAGCAGCTCGTCGAGTGGGGAAATCGTCGGCGTCGGTAAGAGCCAGAAGAATGTGAAGGCGCTGGGACGCGCGCTTAGAGCCGTCGGCAAACTTGACGATTCCGGATTCGCATGTCATCAGATTGCAGACCAGTTCGCACGCAGCCCGCTGCACGCGAGGATTACTGGATAAAAGCAGATCTTCCAAAACGGGCCAGCCTTCCCGGACCATGAGTTCGGCGGGTGTATCATCGTGTGGATAAGAAGCAAGGTTCGTCAAAGCGAGCAGGCTTTCAAACACCGGGAGAAGGTCACGAGGTTGGTCTACCGAGATGGGCGCCGACTCTGGAGTAGACAGAAGCGAGAGCAAAGGCCGCACAGCAGACGTAACCTGGGGGAAACCGGAGGATGGGAACGCGTGGGAAGGGTCGACGGAGATCAGGATTCGAGCCAATGCGTGGGACGCATTCTGTGTTGTCTCTGTAGCAAGGTTGGGATTGCCCTGTTTCGGGATGGCCAGGCTGAGCAGCAGTTTGATCGCACCCTGCTGGGCCAGTGTCCCTCGTGACTTTGTTCGCCGTGCCAGGGCTAGGACAATCTTGGCTGTGAGGTCGTGGATGGAAGGCAAAGCAACCCGACCACACTCCACCAGTAGGGCCATGACACCTGCATCGATGATGACACCGCAGCGGTCAAGCACCATCTCATCCTCTTCCAGTGGATCCGGGACATCTCTAGACTTGCCAATCGAGGCATCGGCGTAGTCTTTCAGCTGAGACATCTTCCTCTGTTCTTCCGAGAGGTTGGGAAGGAACTTGGTGAGGTTCAAGATGACCATCAAGCCACCATAAAGCACGGAAGAGTCGGTGAGGGTGTTCTTTTTCAGTACGGTGATCAAGTCGCGAAGGAAGGAAGGGTCCTTGGCCAGCTCGTCTTTGACGACGGGCTTGACCGACGAATAGGCCAGTCCCTCGATGGCGTGGGAGATGTTTTCAGCCTTGGATTCAGACATCAGTCCCTTGAAACGTTGGACCAGCTCAGAGACACCAGTTTCCGCATCCTCGACCTTACCGTTCTCCGCCATATTGGGCTCAGAGGCTCTGATCTTCGCCAATACCAGCGCCGCCAGTTCGGAACCCTCATCGCTGCCATTGGTTAGGGTGTGCGATAGCCACTCCGAGAAGTTTTTGGTGACTGCTTCCCGGCAAGGACGATTGATGCAGGCTGCATTGAGCAGTTTCAGGATCGAAACCTCCATCCGTTTACGCTTCGCATCACGCGATGCCAACGGTGTCAATGCCTTCATAAATTCATCTGAAAGGAAGACACTGGCGGCAGCCGCCGGTGCCACGGGAAATACAGCTGCCACGGCGGAAAAAGCAAGAATGAAATCGTCCAGGCGACCCTTGGCGATCATGGCTGCGATTAAGCCAGAGAATTGTCTCGCGCCGGTCTCCTTGGCGGCCTCCAGGTATTTGGCGGTTGCCAGTGTGGCTTGACTCCGCACCTCTAGTGGCAGCCGGTTGTCCAAGGACGACAGAATCACTTCGAATCCCTCGTGGTCAATCAGATGTTGAAGGCTCTCCGCATCGACTGCGAGGAGTCTTGTAATTCCCTTCAGAGAACGACCGTCAAGGTCGTGGCCTGACTCCATCAATTTGGCCAAGAAGAGCTGGAACAGTTCACTTTCACAGTGAGACCGCGTGTCCTCCGAAGGCCACGCATTGGGATCCAACACCACAGTGTCCAGACATACTGCCGCTCCATCGCCGCGATCGTAAATTTCGTCAAAGAAGGCCGTCACGGAAACTTGAAGCCGGTCTGAAAAGTACTGGCGAACACTGGCATTCTGTCGAACCAGTCCCGATATGATGTCGTCCTGTAACTCGGACAGAACATGGGCGTCTTTATCCAGCAGTAGCTTCAGCGATTCCAGCGCCACGTTCTCCGGGGGCTTCAGACCGTCCGTGCGAAGGTAGGCTGCGGCCTCCTTCCCAGCAGCCTCATCCTTTCGGGTAGTGTAGCGTCGGCAAAGATCTAGTAGCTGGTGACAATTTTCCTCTTCCTGTTGAATTTGGAGAAAGGCGGCTTTCACGGCGGGGTTATCGGCGGCAATGGAAAGAGCTTCTCGGAGATTTCGCGATGCAGCCTATGGAGATGAAGCGAGTCAGTATCCTGGAAAGGACTCCGGGTCGAGTTCCGGGAGAAGGTAATGCACATTACGCACCTCGCGATGACCGGCGTCGACCAACTCGACAGCCTCCCGTGCCAGGTGAACAGCGCGCTCTTCGCCTGTTGCTTGGACCATAGTAGGGATGCTGAAAACCAGCACCAAAAACAAATAATAGTCCGTTTATCTGAGTTCGTGGAGCGCTTGTAGAGAGGGAAAAGGTCAAAGTGAAGACGCGGTGGAAAGCGGGAGACTTTTTTTTGTGATGGGGGGTTTGAAGGCGGAGAGGCGGCGGTGCGGAGCGGGAAAGAAAGAGAGGGAGATAAGTGGGAGCTGACAGCGATTTTATCAGAGTAAGCCACGTATGAGAAAAAGCAATGGTGATTAGGGAGGTCTTGGTACTTGGTTCGAAAAGTTGAGCTTATGATGATTCTGAGCTCCCTGTGTATACGGTATTACAAGCATTACACATCACCCTTGGCTCTCTGCCAATGTGCCAAATGTATCCTCACATAGTTTACTCTGTAACTCTATTTCAGTCAACATCATTATCGATCCCACTGATAAGACCAACCACAGCCACCTAGCTGGGCACGCCGTCGCATCGCTTAAACCTACTCGTCGCATACAGTACTTGAAGGTAAACTATTTACTCCAGACTAAGCTACGCTCAGTGTCTGTACTGTTAGATAGCGGTACTTAGTATCCCTGGTAACATACTTCGTAGTCCCAACAGGAGGAGCTAAACGCGGTACAATTCGGTGTCCGTGAAGGCCGAGCATGTGAGACAGGCTTGGCTGCCTCTTTGTTTTCAAGAGAATTGCTGCGTAGTGCATCCTTTAAACCCATTTTCCCGCATACCTAGGTATTAAATACAGATTGTCATAGCTCCCCGGCTACTTACGTTCCGTTCCGATGCCTCCTGGAGGCTCTAAGAGGGTAATGTGACTCACCTGGACACTCTACACAGGGGTCTCCTGGGTGGGTCAGAAGGAGAGTCTGCCCAGGTGCCAAGCTGATCATCCTAGCGTAGATCGGGCGAAATATATCCTGGATCCGTAACTTCTTACACATCCAATTGTGTAGTTATTCGATTTCCAAGGTTGCCAAAAGAAAATAAACAATCCGTTTAAAAATCCTAACATCACCGGAAACCTTGGAACCTTGCACCTCGACGACTTTTATCACGTATATCATCTAGGGAGGGAAGAAAGCTTTGGAATAAAGAATAAATTCAGGGCTTCGTTATCATCCCGTGACTAGGCTTATCGCGGAGCTGGTTCTTTGATCCTCCGCTGGTTTAGACTGCGCTTTACTATCTCCTTCAAGGACTCATCGACTTGGACGAGGCTGCTGCTGCTCTGCAGCTTGGATTCTTATTGAATCATTCCTGGCCTGGGCCATCTCGCCATGAGCTTCCGCCCTCATTGACAAATCCTGGCACCATGAATTCCGTCGATGCTTCCGAGCACTACGAGCTAGGCATTACCGGTCGGTCACCTCCGCTGCCGCTGTCGAATGACCGTTGCATCAACAATCGCTAATACTTAGCCACATCTTGTGGCCACAGATCTCGCTCCCTCCCTCCTCACTATCCTCATCGACACCAATCCGCATGCCTGGGCAGCTCTAGAAGATTCCCTACCGCTGTCCAAAGCTGTCGCGAACATCCTCGTCTTCATCAATGCCCACTTAGCCTGCAACTACGCGAACGAAGTCGCCGTCGTTGCATCACATAGCCAAAGAGCAGCATGGCTATACCCCGTCCCGACTTCGACCGACTCAGACGGTGATGGAGACGTCTCGATGAATGGAGCCAACGGAGCGGTCCAGCCACAAATGAACAAGTACCGGCCATTCCGCGTGGTCGAAGAGCAAGTGACCCGGCACTTGAAGGACCTTATGGAGTCAACGAGCGCCGACGATCTCCGAGGTAACACATCCACGATGCTGGCTGGCGCATTAACACTCGCACTGAGCCATATCAACCGGCGCACAATCGCCTGGGCCGAAGAGCACGGCGGCGCCGACCTGGAAGACGCAGCAGAAGCCGGCGCAGGAAGCGGCGCGAATCGATACTCCGCCTCAAACGACGACGAGCGGCTACAGAGCCGCATCCTGATTGTCTCTGTTAGCGGGTCTAGCGACTCGGCGCACCAATATATCCCCGTGATGAACAGCATCTTCGCTTGCCAGCGGCTACAAATTCCCATCGACGTGTGTAAGCTAAGTGGCGATGCCGTCTTCCTGCAGCAGGCCTGTGACGCTACCAAGGGTGTGTACATGGCTCTTTCTGAGCCGCGGGGGCTGCTACAGTACTTGATGATGGCATTCCTGCCTGACCAGCGCTCCCGTCGACATCTAGTGCTTCCGACGAGAGAGGATGTCGATTTCCGTGCGGCCTGCTTCTGTCACCGGAGGGTGGTTAATATCGGCTATGTCTGTTCCATCTGCCTGAGCATCTTCTGTGAGGCTCCCGCGGGCGGCACATGTCTCACGTGTGGGACCGAACTAGATGTGGGTGGATACGATGTTAAGCCTGCTCTCGTGAAAAGAAAGAAGAAAAAGAAGAAGCCGGTCAATGGCACCTCGGCGGCAGGGACACCCATGTCGACTCCGACACCTGGGCCTTGATTGCATCAGAGGATCAAATTTAGAAAATATACAATTTTGAGATATCTAAGGACTCTTCTCGCTGGATTCGAGAAGGTTTGTTACTTTATGGAAATTTATTAAATCGAAGAATTTTTGGAACAGATTTTGGGATTTTCTTCGAACTTCTAGGGAATCAATGGAAGAGCATGCAAAAAACTGCCGGTGTCAATGCACTACCGGGACAGAAACAAGCTGAACGGGCCATAAAAAGGGGAATCAAAGGCGCCGTCGAAAGAACACAGCCATGTTCGCTATGCCGGAAGGAAACGCCAGGGATGCACAGGGGCAAAACGAAAGAGAAAGGACAATTCAGAATGAGATATCAAAGGCATCGCAGGGAAGAAAGCAAGGGAGTCAATGTAATTGAAATGACCGCTTTAAGGAAAGCAGACCCTCTTTAGCCCTGGAATGTCTTGTGTCGTTTCTTCTCCCTGGGGGCCATAAATGCCCTAATGAATAATGATTAGCTGCTAAAACTTCAAATAAATTACCGTATTAAACCCACTTACTTCCTGGGGCGAATCATCAGCCCACCCTGAGCGACGGATCCATTTTTCCTGCCCCGGGACATGGCGGTTTGGGGCCTGGCATCGCCGGCAGCCATCGAGGCAACAGCCTGCGTAAGATTAGAAGACAGCTCAGTGCGTTTCGGTGGCCGACTTACAAATGATTCGGTGTTGTGAGCAAAGAAGAGTCCAATACCGTCATCCGTTTTTTTGACAGTCAGGATTCCGATAGAACCACCGACGTCGCTGTTCCGAACCGCAGGGTGATCTGGGAGATTGTGAGGTCAGGTCAAGTCAAATAGCAGATGAAGATACACTTACTCATGAACTCATTCTCAATCATGGCGTTGATGGCCTCTTCTTCGGGCACTTGAGTGAAGACACCCGCCGAGCCCATCTTCTGGCTGTAGTAGACCCGAGTCGCACAGATACTGGCTGCAAAGGTCGAGGAAATGTGCTCGCCAGTTCCAGATGTCACGACAGCCACGGTGGTTCGGTCCGGGTCGGAAGGGTCGATGGGTACGACATGGGTGCCGATGCCTATCAATGCTGCAGGTCCCACTCGGCCTCGATGTTTCATCCCAATGCCACCAGATGACGATCCGGCAGCGATGTTACCCCACCGATCAATCGCAACCGCCCCGACGGTATCCGTGATACAATCTGCACCATCCAGACCGTCGGTGAGATTCATATTCATATTTGGGTAGGACGACCGACCGGTCTTGGAAAAACCGGTGCTTTCTTCGGCTGACTGCGACTTCACACGGGGAAACTGGCCATCCATTGTCTTTCCGGTTTGTAGTTGGTCCAGGTCTCCAGCCTCAAATCTATCAAGATCGGGAGTCGTGCAACGGGTCATGCCAGCAGACATGGGGGGTAGCGGTCGGCGAAGCCAAGGGTTCGGAGCCTTCTTTTCCTCGGACGGATTTTCTGCTTCGTATTGCTCAATCTCGCGAGTCCAGATATTCCAGCGTTCTCTAGCAGCGGGCGAAATCAAAGCATAATCCGGGACGTTGGGAACATTGTGGCTCCATGCAAAATCCATGGCGCCCTCACCGACGAGGAGGTTGGGAGGCACACGCGACATGCCAGGGGACCTATACGCCTCATCATAGATCTTGCGAGCCAGCATGATCGGATTTTTGACACCTGCATTTCAATTAGAACAAATCAATAAAGGCCTTCGGCAAGCAGAATTGTCTTACTGGGCACAGCTCCAGCGGCACCACTACGACCAAGGTGGTCCATGATCGAAGCATCGCATTCGACGACTCCCTTGGCAGTCAAGTTGCTGCCATACCCGGCATTGGTGATGGGGTTATTCTCGAGTACCATGATGGCAATCTCTACCGCTTCCACGGCAGTTCCACCAGCCCGCAGAGCAGCTATTCCAGCTTCGGTGGCCCTACATGAAGTCTCTCGTCAGGTTCAGATCGGCCAGTCAGGAAGGAGAATGTGCATACTCTGAGCAGGCGTGAAGGTGCTTCCCTTCATTCTCCCGGCTATGATATCCAGCACCAGCGTGGACAAACATAGCATAGGGAACCTTACTTCTTTTGCTTCCTCCCATTTTGGCAGGGTGCTCAGCGCCTGAGCGCCGGGAATATCGAATCGTTTCTTGCGCTGTGCACTGGTATCAAGTGAAGGAGAAGTGGAGGGGAACTCAGAAAACGCAACTGATGGTTGTCTGAGTCAAGACAGGACGCGTCGAGCAAAAACGCTCCAAATGAGCGATGTCCGTGTTATTTTGATATCACAGCACCACAGCGAGCCGATATCGATAGCAGTGTTAGTTCTCGACACCGGGGTCAAAGGAAGGGAAAGGATAAGAAAAAAAAGGAAAGAAAAAAAGACCAGAACTGTCTAAAGGGCAAAGGATATGAATGCAAAGGAAGAATAAAGGCGAGTCACCGCCTAGAGTACTGTTCATAAAGGAGGGATAAGACAGGATGGTAAGAGATGTTTAGGGCTGGGGGACAACAAGTATCAAAAGCGCGTTGAGCGGGTTTCGCGACCACTGATGGATCGCGTTGAATGCTCTTTCCATTTTAGTTTGACGGCAGTTTCCCCTTTTCCAACCTCATTTGAATGTTTCTGGATAGATATAGATCGTTCTTTCCTTAAAATACTTGAATTTGATAAAAAGCGAGGCACATGATGTTGACGTGACCCTCTCTTAGGTAATCACGGTCCCCGCCTTGTCTGCCTGAGCTCCGCCACGGTTGACTTCACCCCCCTTCTAGAGGCGGACCTCGCATACATCTGTGTGTTCGCATTGCCCTCGATCTTCACCTCACGCCATGGCGTCCCAAACACCAGCCGTTGTCATGGACAAGTAAGTCGCGCAACTTCTCTGGAATTGGCTCATTACTGACTGCTCTCTTACCCCAGCGGTACCGGTTACTCCAAGCTTGGTAGGTGCCGCATGCTAGGCACTCGATTTGATTGATCGATCCAGACAGGATAACTAATGAGATACCTTTCCCCGATTGTAGGATTTGCCGGTAACGATTCGCCCTCTTTCGTCTTCCCGACTGCAATTGCAACCAAGGCCGGTGCCGGGAGCGCTGGAAGCTCCGCAGGCTCTCGGCCTGCTGTCGGCAATAAACCGTCTTTTCTCTCTGGTGGCGGCGGGGGCAGCTCACATCTGTCTGCAAAGCGCGGAACCGAAGACCTGGACTACTTCATTGGTGATGAGGCACTGGCTGCTGGCAGTGGCCCCGGATACGGTGTGAACTATCCCATCCGACACGGACAGATCGAGAATTGGGACTACATGGAGCGCTTCTGGTCAAACTCGATTTTCAAGTACCTCCGCGTGGAGCCCGAAGACCACTACTTCCTCCTCACCGAACCTGTAAGCCACACTCACCCCATATGCACGTCCCCGCAGGCGGTCAGAGTGGCCTAGAATGCTGATTTGGGCATTAATATAGCCGCTGAACCCGCCCGAAAACCGCGAGAACACTGCAGAGATTATGTTCGAGTCTTTCAATTGTGCTGGTCTCTACATTGCCGTTCAAGCCGTGCTCGCCCTCGCCGCCTCGTGGACCTCGTCCAAGGTCACCGATCGCTCCCTGACCGGAACAGTCATTGATTCGGGTGACGGTGTTACGCATGTTATTCCCGTGGCCGAAGGCTATGTAATCGGCTCCTCTATTAAGAGCATTCCCATCGCAGGACGTGACATCACATATTTCGTGCAGAGTTTGCTGCGTGACCGCGGTGAGCCTGACAGCAGCTTGAAGACGGCGGAGAAGGTGAAGGAGGAGTACAGCTACGTGAGCCCGGATATCGTCAAGGAATTTGCCCGCTATGACCGCGAACCCGATCGCTTTCTGAAGCATACCGTGACCTCGCCGAACGGCCGCAGCGTCCAAATTGACGTCGGCTATGAGCGCTTCCTTGCCCCGGAGATCTTCTTCAATCCCGAAATCTACTCCTCTGACTTCCTGACCCCGCTTCCCAATGTCGTCGACGGTGTGATTCAGTCCTCGCCCATTGACGTTCGGAGGGGTCTCTATAAGAATATTGTGTTGTCCGGTGGCTCCACCCTGTACAAGGACTTTGGCCGCCGTCTACAGCGTGACATCCGCCACCTGGTGGATGCACGTATTCGCGCATCTGAGGCTCGCAGTGGTGGTGCTCGCAGTGGTGGATTGGACGTTGCAGTCGTTACACACAAGCGCCAACGGCACGGGCCCTGGTTCGGAGGCAGCCTGCTTGGTCAGACGCCCGAGTTCCGGAGCTACTGCCACACCAAGGCCGAGTACGACGAGATCGGTCCCAGCATTGTGCGGAGATTCGCACTGCTCGGTGGTCCCGGAAGCTCTTAAAGTGTGCTTGTCTTTTATTATCTCATGTCCTTTTCTCAGCCGGTGTAGCTGAACCTTTGTTCATAGCCCGTAGCTTTTCCTCATTTCTTTCTTCCTCTCTTAGTGGCATTTCCCTCCTTTTGTTCTCCGAAGCGGGCGGCATGGCGCTGGATCCTCGATGCTACATCTGGTTCCCGAGTAGATAGAGGGAGATTGGTCGAGACTCTTTGATATGTGTTTCAAAAGCGTATGACAATGCAAAAAATCTCCTTCTCGCGCTTTTTCATCTTGCCTCCCAAAACCAACGCCACCAAAAAGATGCAGGTATCTGACATGTCATATATCCATCCAGCCTAAATACAGTAATCAAACATTACACCTCGTGATCTATAACTTAAGCAGATCCCTCTTTCGGAGGAAACTCGGCACGGTTAAGGATAGCCACACCCTCCACATGCCCAGTTTGGGGGAAGAAGTCGAAGCCGCGAATGCTCTCGATCTCATAGCGAACATTCTTCGTCTCGTCACCCTGCACCATGACGGCCACATCACGAGCCTGGGTGTGCACATTGCAGCTCACGTAGACAACACGACGAGGCTTGTAGTCAAGCATCTGCTTAATGAAATCCTCGGAACAGCCCTTCCGGGGCGGGTCAATGACGAGCAGGGTCTGGTCCGGCGGGTATGGGACGTCCTTGAACAGGACAGCGGCATCAGCAGCAGCGAAGCCGGTATTAGGCAACTCGTTCGCCTTGGCATTCTCGCGCGCAGAGATGATAGAATCACCGGCAACATCGACACCAAGACTGGATTTGAAGAGCGGGGACAGAGTAATGGTGAACAGGCCGGAGCCTGAATAGGCATCAAGAAGATACTTGATGGGCTTGGAATCTTGGTCGTTGCCGGGAGGCATGGCCTGTGAGCGAATAAACTCGGTGAAGCCGGAAAGAATCGAGTTGTTGTTCTGGAAGAATGCGCCGGCCTTGTTGCCGAATACATAGTCATCGATAAATTCGACAGAAGTAGCATTGTTGTCGGTAATGCAGCGCTTCTCTTCAATATAGTTTTCGCGCTCTACACGGATCACATCGCCAGTGTCCGCGCCAGGAGTCGGTACTAAGCCGTTGTTGATCTTGATCTCGGAGTCGGTTGGTGCTGTCTTGGGGATTCGACTGGTCGACTCCCGCATCAAGAGAGTTGCGCCCTTCTTGTAGGACCGGATGTTTTCAGCAACTCGCTTCCTCTCACTCTTGAGGCCAAGGCGCACAACATCCGTCCCTAGTGGGCAGTCTTCGATATCAAGGTCCGTCCTCCGATTCTTGTATGTAAACCCAATGGCCGGAACTTCGACCTCGGCGGGCTCCTGAGCTTCTTGCTTCTTCCTCCGACCAGCAGGATTCGCAAAGTGTGGCGTGAGTTTTGTGCGGTATCCATATTGCATGGGAGAAGGGAAGGTATCTCCAATAGTAGGAATCAACTCGGGAATCAGCCCAGAAAAGTTGACGTAAGCTTTCTCCACGATACGCCGTTTATGCGCCAGCTGGTCCTCGTAGGACATCATCTGTAATTGGCACCCAGAGCATTTTCCAAAGTACCCGCATCCAATTAGCGCATCGTTTCTCTTGGGACCTGGCTCAATCACGCTCAAGAAATCGGTCACGCTGTATGACAGAGCAGGGTGATGCCGGATCACCTTCACCCGAACCTTGTCTCCAGGGACGGTGAAAGGGACCACAAAGACATGATCCATATTCTCTGAGAGCGCAAGTCCATCACCGGTCGAGGAAAGCTCGGAGACCGTCACGTCGATCTCGGTGAATGTCTCTGGGAGAGTGGGCTGCGCAGGGCTCTTGTCGCCATTCTGGTCTTCTTCCGGGCGATTGCGTTTCAAGAGCTGGTCAATGTCGGCCTGAAGGACTTCATCGAACCCACTAGCCTTATCCTTGCGCTCAACCTTGGCCTTCTTGAACTTCTTGCCGCCAAAATGCTTCTTCGGAGTGTTTTGCATTATTGCGATGGGGGCTGGCGCATTGGCTATAGCCGACTGGGAGATGTTCGAACCGAACTGTCGTCTTACAAGCTTCTGAGAAACAGAGTAAGCAAGAGAAAACCGTCGAACCGACGAGCGCAGGGCCAACATGAACGAAGATTACAAAAAATATCGAAATTCTGGAAATTTATTAGAAAGGCTATCTGCGGTAGCACTGATTGGCCGAGGGCTCACCGCCCGCGAGCAAGAAATTCCTCCCGATCAACTTGGCCGAACTTCGTTGTTGTCCGCGTCGTTGCTTCGCTGCGTTTCCCTCTTTCTTTTTGCTTTGAAGCTCGTGGCTAGCGTATTGCTGGCTGACGAGTATTACCTTTCTCTACCATGAGTCTTGCCCGGCCGGCAAGATGTCTGTTCTGCAGCTTCTCCCGTGCTGCCACTCCAGTCACGAGAGTACCTCGTCGCCAATTCCACCCGACACCAGCGCCATTGTCGAACCGGACACCCAAGTTCCCGAACATCAAGGCCTCCGAATCGCGAGATGCTGAAGGCTCCAGACCGGCTGTGAAGGCAGAGGACTTCAAGCCATACAGCGAGGAGGAAAAGGCTCAGCTGGCCAAGGAGTACTCGCCCGAGCAAATGGAGGCTGTCAAGGCTGGCGAGGCAGCCATTGATCCGAAGGACCTGGCCGAGCAGTTTCGCCAGCGCGATGATCCGATGGCATTTAAATACCTAGACGACTTCTCCGTGATCGAGCCCAACGTCGACCGCAACGTTCGCGCCCCTAAATCGAACTCAGACTACAACATGAAACTCAAGAGCGAAAATGAGTTCATGGAGGAGTTCGGTCGTTTCTTCGCCGAAGGCCCGGAGAACCCAACAGCTGCTGATTTTGTGCGGTTCGCGGAATCGCTGCGTCTGACCAAGGGCAAGGAGGCGGCCGAGTTGGACCCGCACAGCGTGCTGGTGCCTGACATCTTCGGTCCTGACGAGACCATCGATGAGCCTCGTGTGGAAGAGCGGAGGACAGCCGCGGAGCGCGGCGAGAAGGAGCGGTCGTTGGAGGCAGAGGAGATGACCGATGCTTTGAAGAGCCTTCTCCTCGCTACAGGCTACACGGATCGCGAGGTCAGGGACCTTCGGACCAAGACTCTGGTGGCCCACAGCGTCGTGAACCAGACCCGTCTGGGCAAGGTCCGCCGTGCTTACCGGCTCTCCATCGCAGGCAATGGCAACGGTCTGTTGGGTATCGGGGAGGGCAAGTCCGACGAAGCGGCCGATGCGAAGATCCAGTCGATGTACCGTGCTATCCGGAACATGCAGCCCATCCCCCGCTACGAGAAGCGTACTATTTTCGGTGATGTGACTGGCAAGGTTGGAGCCACGGAGTTGAAATTGATGCACCGTCCCCCAGGTATGATTTAGCACCCCGCAATCAGAAGATTCCCACTAATTTGTGCTAGGCTTCGGTCTTCGCGTCCAGTACCTGATCTACGAAATGTGCCGTGCCGCCGGTATCCACGACCTCGCCGGGCGGGTCGGCCGCTCGCGGAACAAGATGAACACAGTCAAGGCCGCATACGAGGCGCTTATGAGCCAGAAGGACCCGGAGGAGGTTGCACGAGCTCGCGGCAGAAAGATGGTGGATGTGCGCAATGTGTACTACGCGGGCAAGGTCTAACCTCCGCAGCTTGGGTGGTCGAGTCGTGCATATTCCCTCGACATGTATATAATGTCTCTTTTCTCTTCTCCTTGTGTCTTTTGCATGTACTTGTAACCTGTACCGTTCCAAAATATGTTTCAAGGATCAATCATCGATGCCATTGTCTTCAAGATTTGATATGCAAACCATACATGGATAGGCATGCTTCTATTTTTCCTCATAACCTCAATTCCAATAACGCGCCAGTCGCCAAATAAACACCCAGGGTATACGCAGCCAAACAAACACATCCCAACTCTACACATAGTTGGAAAAGAAAGGATCACTGAAATGTCACATCTCCATCCCCATAACCCCCACCATGTTGAAACCCAGTATCCTGGAACTGATCCTGTTCAGTCTGCTGCTGCTGCTGCTGCTGTTCCTGATCCTCATTCCAGATCTGCTGCTGCAAGACAATGCTATAAACACTAGCCTTGAGCAAAGTGCACACAGTCGCAGTCTTGCGCTCGAGAAGCCGCATACCATCGAGAGTCATGGAAGCCGGGGAGCCAGCGAGATCGGCAACTTTCTCAGAAAGCTAGACATGAAACACAGGGATCAGTTGAGAACTCAAAGGACTTATAGGCTTTATGCAGGGGCGAAACTGAGTCTACCTACCTGGTTCACATTCCGCAGTAGCCGGGAATACTCGTCTAGCACCTCCTGCTCCAGCTCGGAGACTAGCGGGTTGTCATTTCCTAGCAGTGGGTTGTTGGAGCGGCTGGGGCCGTGGGAGTTTTCTGCGTCGGAGCTCATGTGTTGCTCCTGTGAGATGGCGGGGGTGGTGGTTGTGGGGTCGTCTTCGGTGAAGGAGTAGTCCTGGGCATCTGGGTCGTCGGAGGTTGCGAAGGCGGACATATTGGGTGGTGGAGGTGTAGTCGCTTGCTGAAAGGAAGGGAGATAAAGGTGAAGTGGAAGCGCGAAGCGCGGTGTTTTGGTTTACGGGTCCAACCTTGGGTTTGTCTCCACCGCGTTTTGTCCTTTGATACTCTACAAGTTGATTTTACAAGAAGAGGAAGATGTTGTTATTTCTCAGAATTTTTTGAATGTCGCAAGAGCCTAGCAATTGGCAGGCTATTTCTGCATCTGAGACAAATCACATCAAAAGACCAACTTATAATCGAGTTTTGGTAATAAATAGGAGCCGCGCCATAAGACTTGGAATTACAAAAGCAAAAGAAAGCCGGCACAGAGCCCAGAAGTATCACAAGTATCACAAGCAGAAATCCACAACGCCCGCTGCATAGTATACTGCAGCTTTCAGCCAAAAAAGAAAAGCAAAAAACAGAAAACCGCGCTGGAAATCCCAGAGGCAACATGGAATCGTGACGAAATGAGTGGTAAGAAAAGCAGACACACGAGTGGTTCAAGGGCTTTGGCGATCATGGAATGCAAGATGCAAAGTGTGAGATGGCCAGAAAACAAGGCTCCGTGGAGCAGAAAGCATACATAAACCAACGCAGAAGACCCCGAAGTACTCTGCACAACCGGTATAGATTGCAAGGAAGTGCAAGAAAGAGATTTAAATGCAGTCGTCAATGAATCATGGTCGTAAACAAGCCGATGCCCAGGTGGCTGTCCCTCATGTAGTAGGAGAAAAATGAAGTAAAGCAACAAACAATGTGGGCTGTGGTGCAGAAGCAAAATCAGTGGTCCCCTTCGTGGTGGAGAGTGACACTGTTAAACTCTTCAAAGGGATCATTCAATTCCCCGTTGGGAGTTGCCAGACCGGAATCCATTGGGACTCCCTTCATCTTGGCTGTGTTATTGCCGCCGATATCCACACTGGCGCTTTCCTTGACATTGCGGAAGTTCACGGTATCTGTACCAACCCGACCCTGATGCGGGATCATGGGTGGCTTCATGTGGCGAATGAGTGCCCATTGGGTTGATCGGAAGAAAGGGTGAGTCTTGACATCCGATGCACCGGCACGGGCACCGAGGCGCTTGGTCTCATCCTTGATCAATAGCTTGCGGATCAAGGACTTGCACAAGTTGGAGGTCTGCTGAGCACCCGAGTGCTCGGGGAATTGAGCATCATCCCGTAAGATGCTGGCAAATGTCGCGTTACGGTTCTTGCCCTTGAAGGGCGTGGTACCGTATAGCATCTCGTAGATCAAGATACCCAAAGTCCACCAGTCGACTGCACTGGTATGTCCACAGCCTTTAATGACCTCGGGGGCAATGTATTCTTCAGTTCCAACGAAGGAATTTGTGCGGAAGTCCGCAATGCACGATTTCGTGTCGATGGTGGGAAGAGCAGCACTGGCATTGCCGCCAACCCGCCCAGGGATCATAGTAGGGGCACCACCGGGCCCAGACTGCTTTGACAGGTCAAAGTCCGAAAGCATGATATGGCCTGATTGATGAAGGAGAATGTCTTGAGAAGATGTAAGCAAATGTTCGGACGAATTTTGAAAAAGTAATTGTTCATAGGGAAACATACTCTCCGGTTTAAGATCACGATAAATGAAACCCATCAGATGCAGGTACTCCAGGGCAGCAGTCACCTCGGCAGCATAGAATCGGGCGGCATCTTCTGATATGCATTTGCCAGGCCGAGTTTGCAGAGTTCGGAAGAACTCTCCTCCACTACAGTATTCCATGCAGAGGTACAGGTAGTCCTCAGACTGGAATGAGTGGTATAGAGTGACAATGAATGGATGGTTCGATGTTGCTAAAATCTCCTGTTCGGCCAGAGCACGCTTGATCTTGTTTCGCTTGATCATTTCCTTCTTGCTCAAGACTGGACACGCGTCAGCATCACCAATTCGTCTGCGGGGTTCCCAATTTCCAACATATAACATACCTTTCATGGCATAGAGACGGCTCGACTTCTTCTCGCGCACCAAGTATACCTTCCCCACATCTCCCTTGCCAATCAACTTGATCTTATCAAAACTAGCGGGTCCCACCTCCACGTTGCGAACTTTGATGGAATTCGAGCTGTACGTGCGGCGGCAGCTACCATCATCGCCACCGAGCTTGCTGTCCAGACCAACAGAGGGTACAGAAAGGGCAAGCTCTTTTTCGTTGTTCGAATAGATTGTAGAGCCGGATGCCTCCACAAAAGGCTCCTTCCCCGTCTCGGATGTCTGAGGGTGGTCTGCTCCCAATCCGCTCGCAAACAGGCCCTGGGCATTGGGAGCAGACGCCACACGCCGCAACTTGCGGGCTAGCTCTTCCTTGTTGGCAGTGGCAGCCTGCTCCACTGCCGAAACCCCGGTGACCTGCAGCTCAGGAGTATCAGGAGGGGATGAGGGCACAGACCCTTCATTCCGATGTCGCAACGCAGGTTGGCCCTGGTGGGCGAAGTATGGGTTCGCAGTGGCTGTGGGCGAAACTCCGTCGTCGAGAGGGTTGCCTTCGCTGGCAACAGTTGTCGAGCGGTTGCGGCCCATGGTAGGTAGGAATCGTGACTGTCGGAAAGTGGGCTTTTCGTTCTTGGCGGGAGATTCCTTCTCCCTTTCGCGCTCATTGATAGTCGGGCTGCCGGCCTGCGAAGGTGTATGGCTGCTGGAGCTATTGATCCGGAAAAAGTTCTTGATCTTCGTAGGCAGGTGACCCGACTCGTTGGAGTGCTTCCGAGAGGGAAGCGAGAGACCGGGGAAATTCCCGCGCTTTTCGTTAGACATGGCCGAAGGGCTGGACGCAAAAAGCTGCGTCATGGCGGACAAGGTAAGGTCGGTAAAATTGACTGTCTCCTGAGTGGCGGTGATCGGTCTTAGAAGGCCCAAGGTGCACGAAGTACAAGAAGGGGCGGTGGGGGGGTGTTCAGACCCGGGATACAAGATGGGGATACGCGGGGGGCGATATCCGGCCAAGTAGAGAGTAAAATGAGGGCTATCCACCCAAAAGAACGAAGAGACAGTGTCGCACGGTAGCAGGGCTCATGAAAGAGGCCGCATCTTAAAACCGAGCAAAAGGAACGGGCAATCAGCACAGACTGGAGGAAGGCGAAGAGAAGGAGTCGGAACGTTTGCCTGATTCTGCCTGACGTAAAGTCACATGATCTTTCCGCGTGTGTCATAAAGTGGAGACCGGATATACAGTGCGCCAGATTCGGCTAGCGCCGGGCCAGCACCACGGACGCGCATATGTCAGCAACAATTCCGTCAACATCCTATATTTAGACCCTATATCGAGGATTCCCTTGAATCTCTTCTTGTCATTACACATTAACATTCACTCCGCTGAGTCGCGATGATCGACGGCTAACCGCCGAGAACTAACTTTGATATTAAACACGCTGAGTCGGACCCGAAGACTCTCTATCAGACACTCTCTCGGACCTTGACCGGTTGAAGTCCACTATGAACCCTCCACTCTTCTTCCATGTCATCCCACGCAATGGACATAGGAACCCGATTAGTCGTGGTATTTGCCGACTCGGTTTGATCGAGTTCCTTCTTTTGCTGGCCCATCTCCCAACTACCCAATCGCTCATGCCCGGAGATAACCACTCCACCCGCAGCGATTCCATCCGACTCTTCAGTATCTCCGGTCTTGGAGGCACCCCATACAGGGTTACGGAATGTAACGTCGGTATCGCTGGCAAGTTTGCCATTTCCTTTGAAGCCACCAATGCTTGGCTTGTGAGTTATATTGCGCTTACGGCAACCACAGATCAAGAAGCCGATCACTGCAAGCAGACCAATGACGACCAATGTGACAACAGCACCAATAACACCAGCCACAGCTGGCTTCATCTGTTTCTTCGGGACAGGTTTGTCATCATTGAGGACACCATTACAGAATACAGACTGTGCATTGCACCTCATGCACCACTCCTGGGTCGATGATACCGCAAATGTCTCAAGCTCAGACTGGAACTCGGTATATGGGACGTACTCATGGCTTGGCCCGTACCCGAAGAGCGAGAACGGTTTGAATTCCACGGTTGAGGAATCTGTCCCATTGCGCAAGTAGAATCGCACGTACAAGTTGTCTTTTCCTGGGAATGACGGGTGTACTTCATCGGTTTCGAAGCTGTATAACTCAAAAACCAGAGAAGCACCTTGGGCAGGGCGAGAGTAGAAGTTGGACTGCTGCTCTGATGCCAGCCCTATCAAGGAAGCTAGAGCGACGGCAGGCCCTTCATTTCCAAAGAGCAGCGTCATCTGTTGGTGTGTGCCGAAGTGCTCAATGTTCATATTGAATGCATTCAATAGACTTGATGCTAGCGTTTGGCCAGCAATAGGGTTCACTGCGCCAATCGTTGATAGGCTGCTGGAAGCCCAGGTGCCCTGTCCATTTGTTGCATACGTATACTGATCTGCCAGCCACCGAGCTCGATTCAGGTCACCATCACCGACTATCGACCTGAATGTGCTGTTGTGCACGGATTCATAGTCCATATATTCCGAAACCTCAACGGCGTTTCTGTAAGTCGCCGAAGTTGCATCGTATACCCCATCGAGCACCCCGTAGACAAGGTGGAGGTAAAAGTCGGATGATTCCCGTGTGATTCTATCGGCATCACTGCTGTCCTTATACTCCGCTTCGGCCACTTGATGCATATCACACTTGGCAGATCCATCCACAATGAGAGAAGTAGGATCAGCCTCTCCAAGTGTAACAATTCGAGCATATTGATATCCATGCAGCGGAGCCGTATCAATCGTTGCATTGCCGGTCGAATGCGAGTTGGTCGTATTGGATTGGCCGAGTGGCGGGTAAAGACCCTGCATGAACGCCTGAGCGGACGCAGAAACGTATTGATCGGTCGTCGAAAATACATCCACATATCTCGCGTTGAGGTTACCCGGAGTTAGGTATTGAATAGCATGCGCGCTGTTGTTCGGGCCTGTAGTTGGCACATAACGGTCCCGGAAAGCTGACCCAGCAGCTTGCAGCTGGTTAGCGCCAAAGTCGGTTAGGACCTTGGACCCAGACGACGCCGCTAGAGCATTGGGAATACGTTCCCCATGTATGGTATATGCGAAGACTCCCCAGACTTTCTCCGAGTAGTCCTGCGCTGTAACAAACACAGAAGCCTGAAGGCACAGCGCAATAATGGCGAGGAATGTCCGGTTCGCAAACATGATGACGATAAAGCTCGGCGTATCAATGGTGTACTTAAGCGCAGCTCACCAGTAATAGAAGCAAGCAGGCAGATCGAGGAGAAAGCTCGGTCGCCGGGGGCTCCGGGGAGCTGCCGGCAATAAAAGCAAGCTAGCTGTAGTTGTCCTGGATCCTAGGGTAGGATACATAGGCCTGATCCCTGGATGATGGTCTTTGGGATTATCGAAACCAGGGATCAAACCCAGGGAAGCATCTGCATTCGGAAAGTAATCTTACATCTAGACAAGGAAAGACAGCTGTCGGGTAAACCTTGGGGAAGATAGGGTTTCGGAATCCTCGGCACATTGGTGACTTGCATCTGGCAGATCCTGGAACCTGTAAAGCGAACGTATAACGTATTCTGTCGACTGCTGGCTTGTACAGTATGTGTTGAAAGAGGGCCCAGAAGAGAGACATTTGCCGGCTAGATATGTAGCTTGTCATTTTCAATGCTGGCTTCTTCCGAAATACGTAAATGAATCTTGTTCTTGGTGCGGTCGTATCATTGTCCAGGTATGGTTGGAGGGTTACACGCAGAGAAATGGAGGGGCAGAGAGGCTCCAGGTCTATGACGCGCACAAAATATCCCGCAGCCTTGTAGCTTGATCATCAGGAGCGGGAAGAAGTGGGTTCGTCGGAATCTCCATATTAAAGGAAGTCTCCAGGCATTTGAAGCGGCTAGAACTCGTCCCTGGCACCCAAAATTCAAAGTGGGGGAGAGCTAGGGCTGTCCATGTAAGTGATGTAGATCCGGGGTGACGCAGAACATTTCACCTTTATGCCTCAGGTGTCAACTGGAGCATAGCAACATCGTATTCGCTCAATGACATTGGAATTGAGATAACTGATCGGAATCCCCTCCCCAATATGCGGCGTACATGATCAAAATGGTAGTTCTGACTTGAAAAGTTCACTTTTCAGCCCCTTCAGTGTACACTCCCCCTTGGGCGGTCTGTCTTTCTCCCTCCCATTCGCCAATCAGCATCGAGCGGCAGAAAATCCTTGCACCGCCCTGGGCAAATCTCACCGTCGTTGCAAAGCCCTACAAACGCGCCCTACCCCTAAGCCCTCATTTCTGCTCTTGGAAGTTGATTGCCCCAGCCCGACCTTGTTGTCGCGCCCCCATGGTCGAAACACGAGGCCATCGTCCGTCTTTCGACGGCTCGAACGAGCTGCCTTCATTTGACCCCGTCGAAGGCGACTTTGGTAAGTCTTTTTCACCCGCTCTTCCCGTCCAGCTTCCCGCCGTATCAAGCTACGGCTGAGATCACCCGTGATCAACCATGAACCTTTGTTTGAAACACCTTGACCTGGTATTCACTACTGACGCGCCCTTCTATCGACTGCTAGACCGTAAGCCCTCTCATTTTCGTGATCACGAGGAACACGGATCGCCGCCTGCTGCAAAAAAGCGCCGCACAGGCTCCGGGCCCGATGAAGAGCACTCCATCCAACACTTTACATCGCAGGAGCAGGGTCCGGGTCACAAGATTGAGCAAGAATTAGCAAATGCTCTCAGCGAAAGCGTCGTTGACACCGTTGAGCCGACCGATCAGACTCGAGGTGGACACGATCAGCCTGAAGGATCACCCCGTGATCAAAGCTCCAGTGTCAATCCCGACGTTGCCTCGATGATATCCGAGATCATGGACCATACTGAGCGTCAGGAGAACATTGTGTCGATGGGCCAGCAGGAGATTCCTGCCTCCACTGAATTCCCGGGGGCGCGAGGCTATGCATTCCTGAAGGCCAATTCTCATTTGAAGATCCAGAGTTTGCCCATTCTGGACAACTTGGTGAGTTATCATCATCCTGAGTGAGGAGTTCAAATACTAACGTCTATGTAGTCAACTCAAATCCTATCATTCCTATCTAAGAATAGCTACCAAGATCTCACTGCCATGGTCTCCGAGCCTGACTCCGAGAACGGTCAGGCCTATGCAACCATGCGATCTTTGTTTGATCATACCAAGCGCGTGTACACTATCAAGCACTCCTTCCTTCAGCCAACGGATATCGAAGTCACGGAGAGCTCTCAGCTTGATGTCATTCGAAAGGCCAATTTGGCCTCGTTTGTATCGAGTATTTTTGGCTCCCAGGAGATTGGTTTCGCCGAGCTTAACGATCACTTCCTGGACGTATTTGTCCCCGAGGGTAGTCGCCTGCTGAAAGCCCAAAGTGGCTTGTACTTGGACCTCAAGACACAGGCATTCATCGCTGCCATGAACAACAAGTCCCGCAGCCGGACCCAGCTACTCTTCGAGCTATTCCCTGAAGACATGGAGCAGCGACTGTTGGCGAGACGCCCGGGTTCTCGGCAGCTGGCCCCAAGTGAGACGGATTTCGTCAGCCGGCTCAACTCTCGCCGTGATATTCTCCTGCGTAAGATCAACGACGAGGAAGCATTGAAGGCATTGCCCGACAACTACCACTGGGAGGACTTCCTTCGGGAGCTCAGCTCTTACATCTCGAAGAACTTTGAAGCTATCAACACTCAGCAGGTTTGTTCCACCTTATCCTTCTGTCTGAATAGTTACTAATGAGCCCCAGGGGAAGAAGCCGGTCAAAGGAAGACAGCCTTCAAGCTCCAATGGTGACGCCCAGGAGTCTCCCACAACAACTCATCAGGGCCAATTTGCGGTCACCCAACCAGTCGAGGTGCCCGTGGATCGGAACATGCACGGTGACCTTGTGGCTCGTGCTGCCCGTGCCGCGCAGATTGCCCTTCAGGGTCATGGATTGCGGCGGTCTCAGCAGCAATCTCAGCAGCAGTCTCAGCAGTCTCGGCAGCAATCCCAGCAGCAATCGCAGAATCAGCACCAGCACCAGCAGCAACCGCCGTCTCAAGCGAGCCAATCCCCTTCTCAGCCTCCACCTCCGCAACCCCAGCCGCAGCAGTCGCAGCAGCCCCAGCAACAGCAGCACACATCTCAACCTGATAACCAGTATCTCCAGGGTTACACCCCTGCTCAACAGCTGGAACACCAACCTCCCCAGCAATACCACAACAGCCCAACGCCACCCAATGGATATCAACAGCAACACGGCTTGACTTTCCAGCAGAGCCCACTACAGGGCAACTTCCAGCAGTTCCAACCCAATGCTGCTCAGGCTATGCAGGCGCGAACAAACGGCATGTCCCCCAGCCATGTCTACATGCCGGGAATTCCTCACTACTCTCAGTCACAGCCTACCCAGGTTCTCTATGAGCGAGCCCGCCAGGCCGCCTCTGCGAAGTCCTCCCCGGCGAGCCGCAAGTCCGGGCTGCCTAGCCAGCGCCGCCCCTGGACGACCGAAGAGGAGAACGCACTGATGGCCGGCCTGGACCGGGTTAAGGGCCCACACTGGAGTCAGATCCTGGCCATGTTTGGCCCTGGTGGTACCATCAGTGAAGCCTTGAAAGACCGCAACCAGGTTCAGCTGAAGGACAAGGCCCGAAACTTGAAGCTCTTCTTCCTGAAGAGCGGTATCGAGGTCCCCTACTACCTCAAGTTCGTCACTGGCGAGCTGAAAACGCGCGCACCGGCTCAAGCTGCCAAGCGCGAGGCCCGTGAGCGTCAGAAGAAACAGGGCGAAGAGGATAAGGCTCACGTGGAGGGTATCAAGGGCATGATGGCTCTGGCGGGAGCCCATCAGTCGCCCGTCGCCGGCCATGAGATGTCGGCCTCACCCAGCCACAGCCTGCCCCCGGATGCCAACAGCCAGGCCGTCTTTGACCAGACTGCCGAGCAGAACCTGATGCAAACTCTCACCCAGGAAGTCCATGGCAGCCAATACAATCCCCAGCAGCACGCTCCACAGACGCCGGATCACCACGTCGATCCTCATATGCAACTGGGACAGTAGACAAGTGATGTCGCTTCATGACGATTCATTTCTGTCTAGAATTTCTGTATTCAGAGGCGTTCCATATGGGTCAGCACTTGTTTGTTCTATTCGCTTTTTTCGGAGTCAGGAGGGAATGTACTATGAGATCTCGTTGCAGATTTGCTTAACGATACACAGGGGATTTCGGATATCTTTACTGTACGAGTGACTACATGACAGCGAAAGCGTATGTGAATGACCAAATATCATTATCATTATCATTATCATTATCATATTAATCCAAGGTTACTCCGGGGTACGTCTCTGTAGTAGTGTAGTGCATAGTCGTAGTTGTAGTTCGAAGAACTCCACCAAAATGGGCCGTGCACCTCTTCTCCGCCCGCGTGACTAGCTCTGCGACAAGTAGAACCTCCAACTCTCCAACTGCATTGATTGGACCCTTCATCCCGGTCCCTGCAGTCTAGTGACAGAACGTGTACGAGTAACAAGGAAGAGTGCAGGGGTTTTCCATGACCGCCCAGCATGGCCGACCCTCGACCTTCATCCCAACCAAACGGGTCACAAGAGCAGCCTCCTGCGTCCTCTACTCCAGCTGAGACTGCCGACTCCGCCATCAAGCCCGATCCCGACCTCGACGTTTCCATCGAGCAGGATATCGATATGAACGCCGATCAAACGACGTTGAGCGCCAATGCCGAAGAGGCGGCTATTGATCCCGTCGCCGCCGCGCCGCAGCCTTCCAAAAAGGAAACCAGTCTACGCGAGTTTATGAGCAAGATGGATGATTATGCGCCGATCGTATGTTCTTTCACTCTGCTCCCCTTTAGTCTCTCTGTCTCTCAGTTTCGCGTGGTCTATCATCTGGTATTGGAACTTCCCTCGAAGCTCATGTGAGCTTGGGCCGAGATGGCACTCGATGAGACCAGACGAGAAGACCCTATAAAACAAAGAACATGAGAGCTAACCGGCCCCCCAGATCCCCGACGCTGTTACAGCTCACTACCTCACTCTTGCCGGCCTACCGCCACCAGGCACAGGCCCGAACCAGACCCCACCCCACCTCGCCCGTCTCCTCGCGCTTGCGACACAGAAGTTCGTCTCCGACATCGCAGCCGACTCATACCAGTTTGCTCGCATCCGCGCCTCCAACAGCTCCTCCGCCAACAACCCGATGGGTAGTTTGAACGCCGCGTCCGGGCTAGGCGGGCCAGGTGGCCCAGCAGCTCCAGTAGCCGGCGACGGTGGAAAAGGCAGCAAGGCCAACACGCACCTCGGTATCCAACGAGCTGGATTCGGCGGCGGTGGCTCCGGAGGTACTGGCCAGGGACGAACCGTTTTGACGATGGAGGATCTGGGCATGGCTGTTTCGGAGTACGGCGTGACCGTTAAGCGGGGCGAGTTCTATCGGTAATTCAAGAGGGAGGGTTATAGATGGCTCTCTTTTTTATGTTTCTGTGTCTACGATGGGTTTCTGGCGCTGGGCGTACAAGATTCTGAGAAGGGGCCGCGGATGAATATCCTGCCCACGGCCCTGGGCATTTTGGTTGGGAGAGGAATCAAGAAAATGGAGTTTTTGCCCTTTTACTGTCATGGTTTCATAAGGTACCTATGCAGAAAGTATAGCCACCTAAAGGAGGGTGGGAAGTTGAGCTGTAAAACCAGTCACAAATGACATTGAATAAATTCCATGCTTAACTCCATCCCACAAGTAATGTCACAGGGGAAATGTTGGATATAACTGTACACGGCCATGGGCCAAAGAGGATTGCTTCCTTTAGAAGCACAAGGGGAGCGAACAAGCCAAGGGCAAGGCGGAAAACCAGGCCCGCCATTCCGCAGTCAGACTTGTCTATTTATTCTTAGACTGCTTATATGTGAAGCGCTTGCGGGTTCTGAGTGCGGGTACCAGGTTAGCTTCATCCTTTAAAGGACCACCATCTTAAGTTCCGGAGATACATACGCAACATATTCCCCAAGTTTCCGGCCAACCATCTCCTCAGTGATATGGACCTCCTGGTATGTTTTGCCATTGTGGACAGCAAAGCGCAAGCCCACGAAGTTGGGCAAGATGGTTGCTGCGCGCTTCTGGGTGCGGATCGGGGGAGTATTTGGTGGTGGGGGAAGGGTGCGCGGGAGAGGAAGACTGTATAAGTGAAGATATTAGTTCTCAGTCTCTTCAGGGCTTTCGCTTGGTCCAGAGTATGCATAGACAAGTGGGCGTATGGGTTTGCGCATAGTTAAGGTGGGTTTTCACGTACGGGACGATGTTCGGGCCTGGATGAGCGTGTTAGCAGGGGGTTTCTTCTGGATTGATGGTCTTGGACTTGGGGAAGTCAGGCAGATCTTACCTTTCCAGACCGATCGGCCCAGCAGGGCGCGTGTGGGAAACATGGTGGCGTGCGAGCGATCGAAGCTGTGAATCTGGAGATGTTGAAAAGACGGCCTCGACTTGAAGGGATTAGTCAGCAGATGTACATCCCGAGACAGGTTGGGCGACAGTCGAGTTTCTTTTTCAAGTACCTACAGTAATCTATGGTCTCTGAAGTAATACGAGAATGGAACGGGTTTTTGTGATTTGCCTATGTGACTCCTCTAGCGTTTGCTATATCCCATGGGAAAAGGTACTTAAGCGTATAGGTCCATAAAAAACACCGACTGAGCGATTGACCAACCAACATAATTAATTCCCCCTTCAATTCTTGATACGAGGATCACCTACTACATATACGGCACAATTAATTCTACACGGACAGCATGCGCAGGCGATATTCCCTGGGTCTATCTAGAATCTCCCGAATACTGAAGAGTTGATATCGACTCGATGCATTGGATGTATCCATAGAGCTGAAAAGCAAATCGCCATGTTGGCCCAGTTGCCAGCAGCTGAAGCCATGATATAAAAAGATGCTCACTCGGCCAGCTCCTCAAAGACCTTGATCAAATTGCGAATTCCCATCAGAACATTCTCGTCTGGCCCTTCCCCCGGTGTCCATTTGGCATGAGCAAAATCGATGATACGGAGATCATGTACTTTCGGTGTTTCCTCTTCATCATCATCGTCGCCCATTTCCAATGGCACCTGCGTTGTCTGCGGGTCGAAGCTGATGTTGATGGCTTGCTGGGACATTCCACCTGGAAGTTGTACATCGACTAGCTCAAGAGGTTCCTCGGTCAATTCAAAGTCGACTTCTTCCTCGTCATCCTCCTCGGCTGCTGAGTCCCTCTTGTCAGGTATCTTTTTCTCTTCTTCTAAAGCAACCGCCATTGCCTCCGGGTCGCCTTCGTAGATTATCAAGACACTGGACGAGTACATGCGACTCTCCTCATACTCAAGTACTTGTTGTACGTTTCGTAGCTCCTCTGCAAGTCGGCGCGCGACTAGCGTTGAGCGATCCACGTTGCCTGCTTTGGCGCCAGCAAGAAATGTCTCGAATCCTTGCTTGACGTTCTCGGCACTGAATGACCGTCCATACCATTTATCGTAGCGGCGATAGCCATCCTTCTCGATAATTTCCCCTTTGGTACCCTCCGTTCCTTCGTACTTGGTCGCGTATGGGTTGGTCTGAGTGCCTTCGTCAGTCTCGCCGTTTGCGCCGGTCCATAGCTTCATCCCGGCTATGCGGTATCCCAAGCTTGAGCTCGTTGTTTCCTTGGATACAGCATCCAACTTGGTGCGCTTGGCAGGAGGTGCATCATCGGCCCACAGCCGCGCTCCAAGCTTTACGTCCAGCACGTTTGGTCGATGGAACCCTGCGGCGATATTCTCTAACACGATAGACAGGCCCGTCTCTAGCTTCTTGCCACCGGATGGCACCCATGACTGGTCTGTTCCCGAAGAGGATGTCCCTTCTGTCGGCGCGGCGGATATTTGTTGTGCGGGGTCGGTGGGAAGGTTGGGAGCAATGGGCGCATTGCCCGTAGATGGTAAGAAGACAGCGCCTGATCCTTGGGCAGCAGCAATCGCCAGCGGTTGTTGCTGATCTGCGGATGAGAGCGAACCGATGAAAAGGGGCATAAACTCCTGAAAGGCCGGGTGGAGAGCGCTGGATTCGTAGAAATCGACCTCCTGCTGGACGCAGGGTTTGGCGATCAGGGATCCAGAAAGGGTGCAGCGGACTCCATCGCTGGAGCGAGGCACAAAGTTAGCTTCATGCGGAGACTATGCGAAATCGAATTCGAGGCTCTCATTCCGCAGACACGGTCGGCCTTGGCTTGCAGGTGATGGAGCATGAGCAAGAGAAGAGTGAGGGCGGACTTACTGGCCTGCGGCGACGTGATCAAAGGGTACTAGGTCATCACTACCCAGCTGCGACTTTTTCAAACTCTCTGATCTTGATGGTGGCATGTTGAATGGGGGAGCCTCGTGTGACGGAGAAAGTTTACAGCATGCCGGATGACTCAGGGGTCGTGAAAGAGCTGAGCGGCAGAAGTTGCAAGCAGACTACAAAGAGGATGTGAAGCACATTGGAGAAGGAAAGAGAGAGCTCTCAGGGACGAAGCGACATGATCGACGAGACTACTGGGCTTGAAACGAACGCAGGGGCTCAGTCGGCTTTAAAATGATCGGATCCGAACTCGAAATGACTGTACCATGACTTTACTTTGGCTCCGTATACTTCAAAACTATACTTTTAGGATGCAAATAGTATTTAGAACAATCTACAATGCTTCTTTGATTCTGCAACTTGCCTCTTACTTCATTGGTTTCGCCTATAATTGCTTGTGTCACCTCGTCCACTCTTCTCTTTTCCTGCTGTACTTCAAGGCTCTATCCACCATCATCTTCAGATTTCTCTCACATCCACACGATTCCTTTACACTCTTCATCTCTCTTTACGAACACCCTCCAATCATGGAGATACCAACTCAAGCAAGCACCGCCATCTCGGGCACCCTACCCATTCGCTCTGCGAAGCCTAGGCAGGTGGATGTGCAAGATGCCACAAATGACCAGGTCCGCGAAGCCACACAGATAGCGATGATGAACCCCCAGATCAAGTTCATTGACGCTCTAACTGCTGTTGTGGGAGACAAGAAGAAGAGAACCAGGAGAAAACGGCCCAAGAGCAAGCGTGGAAACGTAATCACAGTCTTCAATAATCTCATATCTCAGAGCTAACTCTTGCTTTTCATATCAGGACAAGCCTACTGGGTTTGAGGAATATTACGCCGATGGCCCCATCACTCCCAAAGAACACGCAGAGATGCAAGAGGTCTATGACCCGTACGTGGAACACGCCTTCTCAGATATGTGATACCAGACTAACAACCTATCTAGTAATTTGCCCTTTATTGAGTACAATATACCCTTGACTGCTTGATGCTCTTACAAACTAACATTAATAAAGCCGAATCGAGGAAGCCATCCGGCGCTTTCGGTACAGGCGTCGTATCGAGACATTCCGATTGAACTTGTTCAATAAATATCTGCAATATGGCGGCATCAACCTCGAGACCGGCCTCTCACGTAGAGCAAATAACGAGGATATGAAGCATATGGACAAGGACCAGATCATGCAGGCTCGTGCCCAGGCTGAAATGGAGAAAGAGCGCGAGACGCTGGAGGTGAATTTTGATTTGGTTCTTCGGGGTTTCCTGTGAGCAAGACTAATCCTTAAAACATGAGCAAGCTAATCAACTACAGGGGTTCGTACTTCACCAAACAATTCAGTCCGGAGAACGAGGCGGTCATTACGTTGGCTACTGAAACCATTAAGAACTTTTACACATACCTCCTTCAGTGTGACGTGTGTCCCGAATACACTGAGAACCTGCTCGAGGCTCGCAAGACATGCGACCTAGCAGCCAAGGAGCTATGGATGAACGTGCAGCTGGTCCGCGCCGGTCCTGGACAGTTCAACGAGAGCTGCTCGACGTTGTTTGGCGGGGCCTACTTCCAATCTAGCAAACCTTCCCCCGGAAGCGAAAGTGAAAAGACCGCCCATGAAAAGAAGGAAAAGGCTCGTGATGTCGTCAGGTTTGCTATTGCAGGTGCTGCTTCCTTCCAACAGGCCAGGAGTTTCCAGGAACTGGTCATCCAGAACAAACTCTCGGCCAAGAAGATTCATGACATTGATGGCTTCGAGGCCCTCGAAGTCATTGAGCCAGATGCTCAAGCTATTGCGTTCTATCATGGTAATGCACCGAACTACACTCCCGTGGGTAAAGTCAAAGCTGTTTCGTTTCGTGACCCGGCCCAACCCGATATCGACATGAGCCTCGAGGAGCGTCGAGAGTGGGACGAGGGCAAGGCGCCGAAGTATGAGTTTGAGTTCTTGGTCGATGAGGACCTCCTTCCACTACTATATCCAGGATTGAAGGTGATCACGGGGGTTTGGGAACTCGGCTGCGGACTGTACTACTTCGATGAGGTCAGGCACACCTATCCGACTTTCCGTGCGGTCATTGCCAATGACTTGATGCTGAAGTGGAAATGGCCCCGGGATTTGACTGGCGAGGATTCCAAGAAGGCAATCGCCGGGTCTGGAGCTTGCGATCCAGTGGACTGTCGATGCTGCTCCCAAGGTGATTGATCAGCAAACGGGCGAGCAATCGGATGAAGATTAGAATCGGCTTGCAAGAACCCATGACCTTCTCCGACGCTAATCTTCTGCAGCCAATTTCGCTTTTCCGTCTAGTACAAAATGAAGACAGAGACTCATGGATGATACCCTTCAGTAGTTACAATCATAGCATAGCATTTAACCTATCTATCGGTCGTGAACATTCAATCTATGTACTTATTTGACAGTCCACGCCCCAATCAAGGCTTCAGGAGAGGCTTGCCGGTGGTCTTCCGACCCTCCAGGTCCTGTTAAACGCATGTGAGAAATGAATTCCGAGCGGGAGGTACGACTTCCACTAACCTTGTGAACCTGAATAATATCCTCCAGCGGGTAGACCTTGTGGATTTTGACCTTGAGTTGACCAGACTGGAGCAAGCTGAAAAGCTCATTGGTGTAGTACTCGAACTCCTCGCGGGTCTCAATGTAGCCAAAGAGGGTGGGACGAGCGACCTTAACACACTTGGGTGAGAGTGTTCTATGCGATACAAGTCAGCCTTTGCCAGTAACAGGAAAACAGGTCAAAGCATACGGAAGAGAAATAGGAGGCACAGGGCCACTGGCATTACCAAACCAGACAATGGTGCCCTTGCGCTTGACGGCCTCCAAGCTGCCTTCCCAGGTATCCTTGCCGACAGAGTCATAGACCACGTCTACACCACGGCCACCAGTAGCCTCCTTGACCAGCTTCACCCAGTCCTTGCCCTCCTCACTGCGGTAGTCAATGACCACATCGGCGCCGAGGCTCTTAACAAGCGCACACTTCTCCGGGCCACCAGCAGTGCCAATGACCTTAGCACCAATGTTCTTCAGGACTTGAGTCATGAGGAATCCAGCACCACCGGCAGCGGCATGCACAAGAACCCAGTCACCCTTCTGCACGGCATAAGTCTCCTTGGCCAAGGAAAGGACAGTCAATCCGCTCAGGAACGAAGCCATGACATCCTCATCGCTCACGCCCTCGGGAATCTTAACAGCCTTGGCAGCCGGTGCAGCCGTGTACTCGGCATACCCACTGGTACCCAGCCAGGCCACGCGATCACCGACTTTGAAGCCGGAGATATTGGGGCCTAGTGCCACGACGGTACCAGCGCCCTCACGGCCCAAGATCTCAGGCTTGGGGGAGGCGTATAGCCCAGTGCGGAAGTATGTGTCGATGTAGTTCACACCGGAAATATTGTTGCGCACCAGCAACTGGCCCTCTTGGGGTGTTGGCACGGGCCAGGAAGTCTTATATTGGAGGACCTCGGGGCCGCCGGTCTGCTCGACCACCACGGCCTTCATGTTGGTAGGAACGGACATGGTGCGGATTGGGGAGAATGAGAATGGGCGTTGCAGAGGAATAATAGATGGAAGAAATTGACTCCGGATAGCTGCAAGACGGAGACTGCTTCGAAATGCGAAAGACATGGCAATACACAGAAGGGTGGGGAAGCTCCGGGGAGTTAAGATTGAATCAACAGCTTCAATTTGTCATCGCATCCCCGCATCCTCCGAGCGCGGAATTTCTTCGCTTTCCTCTTCACTTGGGTTGGTTACTTGATTACTGCTTAACTAATGATTGCAGTCTATTTTGATCGGTTTTATTCGTTATCGAGACCTCCTTCGATGCATCCATTCGCTTGTACCTGATAAACCGCGGACTTTCATATCCAAGTGGAGTTGACCTGACGCCATTGAGCCGTCGGATGATCTCCGATGCGTTGTACCTCCGAGTCTCCGTTCTATTACTATTTTATACTTACAAGGTTCACTTCCAGCGCTTCGCGACACTTAGTGGCTGCATTATGGTACACTCCATGAGAGTACTCATCCACCAGCCACACCAACCGCCCAGTGAATTCCCAAACAGAAGACTTGGACTTGAACTGCATCAAAAGCTTAATCCGACAAGTCAAGTTCAAAGAATGTCGGCGGAGGCGGAACCACCCGTTATGAACCCTGTCAGATTCGGGCCACACGGATTGCTTTGTTGGCTATGAGATCCTTCATTCTTACTGACCTCGAAACTACTGACCCCCTTGAGCGATACGCCCTTTGACTCTCCTTTCTATTCTTCATTCAGCATTCAGATCGAAACTCACAGGCAGCATCGTTTGAGCATTATTTTTAAACAATAATCCACCATCAGCCATCAGATCAGGCGATTACAAAAGCAACTATTGAAACGCCAGAGAAGCATGATGCACCTGTCTTTGTGCCCAATTAGTTAACAAAGACGGCATCTTGACTGGTGCCCTTGTTCTGACCCCTGTTTCAATGATGATCTCTATTGCTTCAGCCTGATGCTATTCCTGGTGATTCGTCAGTTCTGGCCCAATGGCTATAGCTGCCCTATCAGAGCCAGGATGGTGCCCGACGATGATGACCATATAAAACGCCCAGCCAACCCGGGTAACGCACACACCACGATCATCTTTGTTGAAAAATTTTCTCTTGTTTTAACCTGAGGCTCGACCATTTCATTCTTCCTTATTGCCCGACTCCGGTTACTTATTACTATGAGCCATTCTGCCTGCAACGCTTCATATCGAGACTTCATTGCAGCCGGATAATTCTTTGAATCTTTACCTGTCTAACCGTGCATGATTGAACCTGGAACAATGCCCTCTACTCGGAGCAGCGCCTCTCGAAGCAGTGCGCGGAGGGCATATCCTCCACCACCTTGCGTGGAAGAAGAGCCTACCTCGCTCGCCCGAGAACTGCACGGTCTCACCAAGCTTGGTGAAAATTCAGAGTTCGAGTGTACTCGCGTGAGGGGTGATGTGGACCAGTACCCGATCATCATGGACTTGGACTTTCCTGGCTTTTCGACTCCGCCCGATGCCTCCAATGTGTCCAGCCTGGGGAGTGGTTCCTCAGACGACAGTAGTGGACCGGTGACTCCTCCGCCTCCCATGGCCGAGGAGCCCGCGATCCATACAAGTTCCAGACTTCCGTCTCATGACCGCCCTCGACCTGCTTCATCGTTCGCTCCGTCTACCTCGGGCCGGTCTCGGGATCAACTGTCCTATATGCAACATCAGTCTAGCCGTGAGCTATACTCTACACACCACAATCGTCAACTGCCGCACTCACGGGATAGCATTTACACCAAGTATGAGGACACAGCATCATCGGCTTCATCTGGCTCCAGCAAGCCCCGGGGTCGACCGTTGCCAGAAATTCCACAGCAACCGGGCCCTGAGGTTAATGTCCGCCGATCTCAGCCTCCGCCATTCTCGCAAGCCGGCAGTACTAGCAAGCACCAGACTCCAGTGCATACTATTCCTTACGGTCCACGGGCGACGCGCCCTGAACGACCACGTTCTCGGTCTCGTGGTCCCAGAGCCCATGCAAGCCAACCAACGGCATCTATCGGCAGATCCAACAGTGTGCGATCTGGAAGCTCTAGGGCTCCAAGGTCCTCCGCTCATGATCACCTACGACGCGAATCGCCCCCGGGGTACATGTCTGATTCAAACGCGGCGCACAACAGAGCATTTTCTCACCACAACCCTCCGCCTTCATCAGCTGTTCCAGACAAGGCACCCAATGTGAAGCCTATTAGTCTCACGCTCGCAGAGCGAATTGAGGAAAAGCTTCGCCAGCGTCAAGAGCGTCGCGATTCGGGATTTTTATCCGATACAGAGACTCACTCGAGAACAACGGTCAAGCCTATCAACACTACCTTGAAATCTTCGGTTCCTGCTTCGGCTCCTCATTCGCCTTCCCGCGAGCCTCGCCCTTCGGGTCGTCCTTCAACTGAACAGCCAGCCTCGCGTCTCAGGGCAGCAACAGTGGGCTCGTCGACGCCACCTGCACCCCCGGCTCGTTCGACATCCAGGGCTCGCGAGCCTCCCAAGTCCATTTTGACTAACGGCGGCCAATCTGGATTGAACCAGCCTTCACGCCCGCCAGGGTGTGTCAAGTTCCAAGAGGTACCCACTAAGGCCAACCCGTCGCAATCACCAAGTCGGCAGACTAGCCCACAGCAGCGAAACCCCACGGGACTATGCATCGCCCCATGCCCACGCTCAGCTGCCACAGCAGGCCATACAGATTGGTACACTTTGAAGGGCCTCACACACCTAGACATTTGCCCGTCCTGTATGAAGCAAATCGCACACTCTCGCTTCCGAGACTTCTTCATCCCAAGCCTCGCCAAACCCCCAGACCAGAAAACCCGCTGCGCTTTCGCGAACCCTTGGACCCGTCTCGCCTGGACCCAAATGATCAAAAAGAAGCACGACAGCCTCGAAATGCTCTACCAAATGACACGGCCTCCACCGGGCACCCGTGCCTGCCCAGGCCGAGTCCTGACCAACCAAACCTGGCACCGCATCATCGACCCAGAAACAACCCTCTATCTCCCACGTTTCCACGTCTGCGGCACCTGCGCGCGTAACGTTCGCGTCCTCATGCCCGCCCTCCGCGACACCTTTCAACACAGCCCGGAACCCCAAGAACGCTCTTGCGACTTCGTCACCACCAGCCCTCGCTTCGTACAGTTCATCGACCTGTTGGATGACGCGGCAACACGCACAGAAGCAGACCCATCCCGCCGTCCTGATATGGGAGAATTCCTAAACTACGCCCGCCGAAAGGTTGTCCTCCGCGACTGTCGCCGGGATAGATCCATCCTCGGCACATGGCACTACATCCCATCTCTACCAGAGCTAAGCGTCTGCGAAGACTGCTACGACGAAGTAGTCTGGCCGCTCGCCAAAGCGCACCACCCCATCGCGCGCATGTTCTCTACCTCTATGAGGCTGTTACCTGGGGATGAACAGCGGGGTTGTCGCGAGGCGAGTTGCCAGTTGTATTCTGGGCGGATGAGGGCTAAGTTCAGAGATGCGGTTGCCAAGGATGATTTTGCGGGGCTGAAGTCTGTTGCGTTGAGGAGGTTTGAGGCGGAACAGAGGTTTAAGGATCGGAGGGAGGAGTTGTTTATTGCGGAGGAGAAGGGGTATGATTGTGATGAGGAGATGAGGAAGGCTGTTGGGGAGTGGAGGAGGTGGGAATGAGGGGCGAGTTGGAGTTGGAGTTGGATCCTGGGAATTGTATATCTTGGTGGTTGTATGTTTTGCATTCTATGTACACTTGGGCATTGGGTTGGCGCGTATAGCATTAGCATTAGCAAATAGTATAGAATAGCGTATGTACCATCTTGAGAGAGCACCGTATGTCCGCGCCGCCGCTTTTACAACGTTACTTAGAGCCGCCAACGATGGCTAAGGGATAGGAGTCATTAGTATCGATAGACATAATGGTTATGAGGTGTTTGGGTGGTCATTCTGCTCGTGCTTTCTATATGAAAAAAAAAAGGTCAAAAAGAGGAAACAGCACACAACATTGGGAATAGAGTCATCCCGATATTCTTTGTAAAAACGAGTTGTTGCGTTAAAGGTGATAGTGCCGCCAGCTGTTCGACCGTACGGGATCGAATAAGAGGATCATTGCTGTTTATATCAACGAACATATCCGAGCGGTTCAGTGGCTCAAGCACGTCAGGATCGAACAGGAATCTTTCTAAAGGCACTTCTCGGTTCAAAGGCGGTTTCCACCGCCTCGGTTCCGACTTCTTTTTTCACCTTCCCTTGAATCGACCCACAACTCCTTGCTGTCAGCGATTTGGTAAGCTCTGTGATACCGGCTGCCCTGCTTGCGAATTCGGGAGCTGTCGCAGAGGACATATAGCGCGTTGCGAGCTCGGCTAAGTGCCATATTCCACCTGTTCGAAACGGACATAAACCTAAGCTTGTCGGTAAACGTCGCATCGAAGAGTACGACTGAACTTTCCTGCCCTTGGAAGGAGTCAATTTTGCGCGTATCGACGTGATGGAAACCAAGCTAGGGATCTTGTACGTATGCCTAGACTAGCAACCGCTGATAAAGACCATACTAAGCTTCGTATGGGGTGAGAAGCACAATCTCTTTCCGGTCGACGACATTGTCGTGAAGCAGTGCTCGACAGATGGAGATACCCTCTTCCGCGAACGTGTAGTTGATGGTAGAAGGTCCAATCTCCCCGGGAATTGCATCACAGATATCCACAAAGATGGCGTTCGAATCGCAGGAGATGTGGTCGGTCTCGTTCTAATAGCAGGAATAAGTTTTCGCCGCTTGTTTGTGTATGGTTGGCTCCGATAGCTAAAATTGTTAAATGCTTGGTGATGATAACCTAGAGTCAAGACGACGATTATAAGTAGATAGTAAGAGCGGCCTAAGTACAGTAGGCGATAGGTATTAGTATCTACTTCTCTATCTCTTACTTTGCCTTTACTTTACCTTTACTTTACTTTCCTTCGCTTTACCTTCACTTTACCTTTACTTTGCTCTTTGTCTTATATAGTTCCTTATAACCTTCTATCTTCCGTAATATACTAGTCCGCTTAGTATATAAACAGTTAGTTATAGTAGTAGAGTAGACGACTAGAATTAGCTAATTTGATTCAAACTATTAAGGATACGCCTAGGCAGGAACGAGGTTCATAAGGCCAAGGCGTGTGGTAGCTATAATACGTAGTGCGTTGACATCTAGGTGAAGGACGTCATCCCCGTTGCGACCGGCTAATAGCGCCGGCCCAAAAAGATCACGTCGTCGGAGCCGTAGTTGTTGGACATTTGCATTGGTAGGGCGCGGGAAGACAGTCTACACAAATTTTAAGTGATAAGTAGTATGTGAAATATTAATCAAAATTCTCTGACATACCTCGCATTGTTCCAGTCTAAGTTCGCCGTCTCGGTCTCTCTTAAAGAGCTCGACAATCCCCGAGACGTATTTTGTTCCTTGCAACTGCGTCCATTTGACAATCATGACAACCTTGATAGAACCATTGCTGCCCTCTAACAACAGTTTCATATCGTTATATAGGTGATTCGCCGACTCGCTCCAACCACACTCCACTACAAGAGTCGGTAAGGTAAGTGGAGTGGGTCGGAAATAAAAGTCGGGAATCTTCGAAGAGCCGCTATATGGGCCGTATCTGAAGGTGTACTCTACATATATTAGCTTAGATAAACGGAGTGTAAGGTAACTTACTTGCGCCGCCTCCTGACTCCAAAAGCCTTGCTTCCGGTAGCGTGAAAGCTTGATTGACATGCCAAGAGATCACTTCCTGGAAAAGCCAGTGTTGGATACAGTCATGGACTTGCGTCGCCATAACTTTGAATCGTAGGGTGTTGTTTCTAGTATCGTAGGTGTTTCTGGTAGGGTAAGTACGACTCAAGGGAATCAGATAAGGTCTTTAAGTTACCGAGATGGGATCTCCTCGCCAGTAAGTTGAAAAGCGGGGTCTCCCCAGAGTGGAGGCACGTCGGTAAACACAAATTCGTGATATTCGTCGACTTCAAGCAGGGAGGAGAGGATGTGATCTTCAAAAGCAGCCTGGGTGCTGAACTGGTTTGCAGAAGTCACAGTTATGGATGAGCCATTGCCAAAGACAGGGGTGGAACTAGGGGGTTTTGGCATGATGAGGGTTAGAAAGAAAAGCGCCCTATCAAGGTTCGAGAAGTGGTGGTGGGAAAGGGAAGGAAGGTGAGTGTGGGATTGGAACTCGATGAACTTGGAGTAAATGATGCGGAAACTAACCCGATTAGGAATGGGCCGACTTTAGCGCCCGCTGTGGAGTGACCTACATATGTAACAATGGGTTTTAGTTAGACAACCTATGCATTACCAAGAACACCTGTCAGCGGTGCCACGACATTGATGCATAGGTAGCTGCATAGATGCATAGCTTGTATGCTTTACATTTATACATAGCTGACATGGATGAGAGATAAGGATGCCATCTATCCTGATGGTTCTGTTTGTATGATTCCCGTTTGCATATAATCTCTTGGACATTGATGGTTTGCACCCATCATGTGATTCCCCTCTGTATATATCATCATCTCTATCTCTCTCTCTTTTCCTTCCTCATCTTAGTTCTTCATTATGCTACTTACGAATGGTACACCTTCCTATACCATTGTGCTTTGCTCCCTAGACAAGCAGCGACATTCGAGCAACTGACTCTAAAGAGCGGCGTTGTTAACAAGCTACCCGCTAGCTGTTAGTGATGATAAATGCCAAAAGCATTTTTTGACTAAAATTTAAGTCTCGCTACTACTGGCAATGCACAAGCGAGACTGTTTTAGTTTAGAAATGTTTCTGGCATTCATCATCGCTAGCAGTTACCAGTCAGCCTGTTGACAATACTACTCCTAAGGGTCAGTTTCCATGCACGACTACTCTACTCTCCACACTCTATTGACCTAGATGTGTCGTAAGAAGATCGTCTGTTCATAGGTTGAGTGGAACCTGTATGGAAGCTAGAGGTCGATCATATATTCGACGACTTGGCCAATCACACTACGAAAATCTTGCTCATCCTTAAGATTGACGTTGTTGGTGTTGCGATTGGCTAAGTTCTAGAATATATGAACCTCACCCAGGTTCTATAAAGATTCTACTCAACCCTTGAAGAGACCTCTTTCCGCGACACGTCTGTGTTAACAGAGTATGGAGAGCTCCTTAAAAGCCAACAGGGACACCGTGCAACACCATGACTATATCTGGCATCTGAGGGGAAAACTAGTCTCGGGAAGGAAGTGAGGAGAAAGGAAGTAGAAATAATACCTAAGTAAGTAGGTTATCTAACTTCAGTACGATACTTTACGAAACTGTGGAAACCCTTCACTAACCTGGTGATTCTATTCTAAGTCATTCTTTTTTTTGAATGTTGACATCTCTACCACCTCACCTTTCGATTCCAGGAGCGCATACGCACCCGGTGCTCACTACCGAGTCTGCACGGCCGCTACTGCTCCCAAGTTTCTCGCTGACTCCTGTCGATGGGTCGCCAATGTCGCTAAGCGCATGGAAAGGGTACGGCGAAGGCTGTTCGCTTTGGATGAAGCCTACGAAACACACCCGGCCTACCAACCGAAGCTTGACCAAATGCCCCTATTCACAAAGGTCTATTTGACGACAGTTGGTATGTTGCACCGCCGAGGTGGTTCAAGCTATCCGACGAATATGTCCCGAACCCAGGTGCTATTTGAAGCCATGTCACTGGAATTCGATGCACTGCAGGGATACCTAAGGCCCCAAGGAGGCTTCCTGTATTAGCGTCGGAGGAGAAATTTGGTGATTATGCTAAGAGATATCTCGCGGAGATGAATGACTTCGCTGGCGCAGTATTAGGCTGCGCTGTTTACATCTGGGGTGGACCAAATTCTTAAAGTATGAGAATAGGTGGAAATAGGGTAATTTTATGCTTTATGAAGCTGCATATATAGTTACACCATGCACATGCACCCCAAACCCGTCAAATTCCGAACGCCTGCAACCCCCAAGGCTAGCATAATGAGAAATGCATATGTGAAAATGGAATGACCTTATCCAACCAGGCCCACAACCTCTCCAGGCCACCGCTTAGTCCATATAATCGCGCGTGGCGGTACGCGGCCACCGACGGGTGCAAGCACCCGAATCTTGCCCTTTTCGGTGTCGACGTCGGCGACGTAGAGGAAGCCCATGATGCTGGCGTCACGGACTTCAGCAGGCGAGGCGGTTGTTGGGGCATGGGTAATTGCGAGGAGGGTATTTGCGAGGGTAGATGGTACGGGAGGGAGGACCTTTTTCAAGGGGACGTTGCTCGGTGTTGATGGTTGGTGTGATGTGTCGCCTGAGAGGCCGACGCCGGGAAGAGGTGCGGCTCGGTCGGGTTCTTGCGGTGTGTAGTCTTCCGAGCCACCGCCCGGAAGGAATGAGTCGCCTGTTCCTAGTTGGGACGGGTCGTACTCGTCTTCGTCTTCGTCCTCTGTCGATGCGACAGTGTAGCTGTATACCGGGAGAGCGGCGAAATCCAGCTGCTGTGCGTGCGGGGAAAGAGTAACGGCGGAAGATGAGGAAAGCGAGAGCGCCGAGGTTCCGGTAGAAGCGATTGGGTTGCCGAAGAAGTATGACCGGATCTGCGACTCGCGCGTTGCTTTGAGGAAAGCGGCGTCCCGGTCAACACAGCCGCCTGACTTGGACAGCTTCACGACGGAGATCCGCTCGTCGAAGACAGCTGCTGTGGCGCTTGCGCTGGGCTTGTTGTCGTACTGCTTGGCCATGGCACTGTAGAGGCGCTCGGTGCCAATGACAAGAATTGTGGTGATGGCGAACTCGGTCACGATGTGATTGATCAACTCGAGGCTGCCGGGTTTACCGCTGCTCAAGATTCCCGGTGTATCGACGATGATTCCTGTCTCTCGAGCATCTTCGTCTTCAGCCATCCGGCCTGTTACTGAAAGTGCCAGTCTCGACACAACAGGCTTATAGACTGAGCCTTCAGCGTCGAGCGGGTTGGGCATCGGGTAGCTGTAGACGAGTGGGAGCTTCACGGGCACAGGACTGGGCCCAGACATGGGACTGCTGCCCCAGCCCTCCTCAATGTCCAGCATAGTTCGGAAGGCAGTTGCAGTCAATGTACCAGGGACGCTCAGCATACCCTCGGTCGGGTCAAGGTTCACGACCAGCGGTTGCCGGCCGACCTTTGTAGAATAGGCAGTCAAGATCTTGGCCAGACTGGTCTTGCCGGCATTCTCAGGACCCAGCAACAGAACGCGGGGTCCATCCTTGCCTGACATCTGAGCTTCTTCTCGCATCGTCTCTAGCGCAAAATGTACGTTGGAGTATTCCACCATCGGCGTCTCTTCCGCGATATATTCACTCTGGCAGCCGCCAGCGCCGTGCCCAGCCGTCGGGAGTGTCGTAGAGCCCGTCTCCCCGGCGCTGACCTCCAATTCACAGCCGTGCCATGTGTAGATTGCGCCTTTCGTGCCGGAAAAGGTGTACGTCTGCGACTGCGCGAGCTCTGTTCCGAAGAGCTCTGCCGTACCAGTCAGAAGCTACGACGAGCTCAAGTCAGCGCTGTCATTTGAATTCAATTTGAGCTCCAGCAAACAATTTCTCCTGGAACCACTACAGAAGACAACTCACCTTCACCCTCACTATATGCCCAAATGCGACTTCAAACCTCCACTCCGAGCCCGGGTTCAGTGCGATCTGCGACGGTGGAGCAACAGCAAATTGCCTCTCCTCCGAGGGCTGTGTCAACTCTAACCCTGGGAGAGACATTGCATCTCCGTTTCAACAAGTCAGGGAATTGCAAGGAGAGAGAGTGGGAGAATCAGGTCAAAAATGAAATAATGCGCGGAGTTGGAGAGCTGGTGTTTTACATGTTTGCACTGCTGCACAGTGTATACATCCATTCGAAGATGGAACCCGGTCACGTGCGTGCCAGTGTCGAGCGGTGTCGAGCGGCAGAACGCGCCCTGAGGAGTCCAGCTTGGGGACTCTTTCCTGGAAGGCATTGGACCTGTCTGCCTGAGACGATACTACGCATTTATCCGAGTGGTGATTGTTCTCGTGGTCATGATGCTCGCTGTGCACCAACCCTCCATTCCCATCTCTCGTTGATCGCCATTGTCCCTGTCATCTCTACCTGGCTTCCTTCTCTTAGCCTTGCAGAGCACCGCCATCCTCTCACATTGGTACTAGCTCCCGGTGGCCATCCGTTTGTCCATAACCCCAGATTCCTCCCAGGGGCTGGTTCCATTCCTTTCGGGTGAATTTGAGCACATATCATCGCCATGCCTGGCCTTCCCAGTATGTTGTGCACTGCAGCCGTCACTCTGGCCCGGCCGGTAAGCAAAGCTGACGTCGTTTCTAGCCAGTATCGACCTGGATGAGTGCATCGAAAGACTCTATCGCAAGGACCTTCTGGCCGAGCCGGTCATCGAGGCCATCTGTGCCAAGACTAAAGAGCTGCTCATGAAAGAGAGCAATGTGGTTCATATTAAGGCGCCAGTGACTGTGGTGGGGGATATCCATGGCCAGTTCTTTGATTTGCTGGAGATATTCCGGATTGGTGGCTTCTGTCCCAATACAAACTATCTTTTCCTTGGTTAGTGCCCTCTGCCTCTCCGAGAGGGGCAGCTTGTGCGAGCAGTTGCTGACCTAAAGGTGAACAGGTGACTATGTCGACCGTGGCTTATTCAGTGTAGAGACCATCTCACTGCTTATTTGCCTCAAGCTACGCTATCCGGACCGAGTACACCTGATCCGGGGCAACCATGAGTCTCGCGGCGTTACCCAATCCTACGGCTTCTATACCGAGTGTGCGCGCAAGTATGGAAATGCCAATGTCTGGCATTATTTCACAGATATGTTCGACTACTTGACGCTAAGTGTCGTAATCAACGACGAAATATTTTGTGTGCATGGAGGCCTCTCTCCTTCCATCCACTCTATCGACCAGATCAAGATTATTGACCGGTTCCGCGAAATTCCACATGAAGGACCAATGGCCGACCTGGTTTGGTCTGATCCAGATCCAGACAGGGATGAATTCTCTCTTTCTCCTCGAGGTGCTGGATATACATTCGGTGCGCAGGTGGTTCGGAAATTCCTCGAGGTGAATAACATGTCCCACATCCTACGTGCCCACCAACTCTGCAACGAGGGCTACCAGGTTCTGTTTGATGACCGCCTAAGCACGGTTTGGAGTGCGCCCAACTACTGCTACCGCTGTGGCAACCTCGCCAGTGTGCTAGAGGTGGGCGATAAAATGGAGCGCTTCTTCAACATTTTTGACGCAGCCCCTGAGAATGATGTGCACCGGAGTGAGCAGCAGGCACAGCAGAACAGGGACTCGCAACCAGTGATTGACTATTTCTTGTGATACCCCTGAATTTCTTTTTAGCTTGTTTAATTATGCCATACACCGTGCAGGAGTTGGAAAGAGGGAAAGAAATATGACTGCACATTCACAGGTCTCGCAAGGCTGGCTATTTCGCATTTGAAATGAAATATGTCACACATAGAAACATCATGAAGAGGAGAGTTGAACAAGAAAAGGGGAAAAAGACAAAAAAGTAATACCTGCCCAAAAATAATGGCTTCAATCCATGGAAAGTAAACAGGCCCGGGCCGGGTCCATCTCTACCAGGCTTTTGGAGTCAAAGGAAATTCGTCACGCTTGAAAATAATGGAGCCGCTCAAGAATATTCAACGTAGAATCAGTCCAAGAGATGCAAGCTGATTACCAGTCCTTGGCGATGTCAAAGGACCAATCAAACTGAAGGTGAGTATGATCATCATCATCGACGAAGCGCGAGGCGGCGTTGTAGTGGCCGCGAGCGATCATGCCGGAAGGAGCCTCCTCCTCGTTGACTAGAAAAGATCAGCCAATGTCATCAGGTCATGACGGGATTGAAGGCTACTTACATTCCTTCTCATACACGGGCTTGTCGGTGGTGCTGGGAGCAAAGCTACCCAGCATCTCCTCGTCCTTGCTAACACGGATACCCTTGCGCTTGACAGCCTGCACGTATTTGAGACCGCTCAAGACATCGTGGTTGACCTGAAAGACGACTTTGATGTGGAATTTGGCACCCTCCTTGATAGTGAAGGGCTTGTCCTTCAGAGTCTCGAGGGACTCTGGGGTGGACAGGTCGATAACGACGTCCTCGCGGCCTGGGGAGACCAGGGCAAGCGACTTGATGACACACTTGGGGTCGCCGGGCTGGCCGATGGGAGCGCCGGTGTTCAAGCCCAGCGAAGCCTTCCAACGGTTCATGGCCTCGTCATCTTTGTCTGCGGGGGAGGGGCAATGTCAGTATAGGGGCCGGTGCTTGATGTAATTGAGCATAGAGGGGAAGGACTCACCGAGCTCCTGGTACTCTTGGAGAGTCTTCTTCTCTCCGACCTTGAAGCCCTGGGTCTTGCTGGCGGCAAGATCATCGTCATGCTGGTCGGCCATTGTTGTTTATGTTGACGTGGTGGGGTAGTGAGTCTGGGTGAGAGGGGGAGGTTGGTCAATGGGCAATTGGGGCAGGATAAGGGCGGGAGATGATTGACAAGTGACAGGAAGAGGGGATGAGAATGAGACAGGAGGAAAAAGGAGAAAGGTATCATCCACGTGTCTCCTGAGTCGTGGTGGGGTTACAGAAAGGCGGTGGAGGAAGAGGGGCGAGGCTATTCGGATCTTCGCAGCAACTTAAGATAACAGATGTTGCAGCATACATACGCGCCACATGTCTTATTTTGACATATGCGAGTTTAACTCTACATTGACAGTACTAGCTAGAGCACGTCGATGGGATTGTAATTTGTGGTTAAGCTCGTCAATACTAGTTGTTCTCGGTGGGATGGTCCTCGTGGGGAAACTCTGTACACGTAGCAGGAATCAGGAAGGATCTAGGCCCCAAGGCAAGTTATGGGAGCTATGTAGTTGAGTCCGTCATTATTGCCATCAAGAGATGACTCCACTTTGGGGGAAACCCAGCCCGGGTCAGAAGTACTCTCCACTTGAGCAATCAAGTATGCGTGGAAAGTCGAAAGGCAACTTTTGTTTGAAGTAAACACAAAGGAATGCAGATCGATTCCTCAGGCATGAAGAGGTCACGGGGCCAACGCTCCCAATGGGGTGTAACTCCGTAACGGTGTAATTCTGACATTGGCTAATAGAAGTCCATATTTACGCAGTTAATACAATACCCGAACCCGGACCTTACCGGAAGGAGACAAGGCCCGTACAGGGCGAATTCCCCATTCCGTCGCGACGGGCGTCTCCCCTAATTATCTTCCCTTTTATGTATCGTCTTTTTGGTGAAGTACTTCATTGATTTGATTGTCGGACTTTGACGCGTTTGCTCGACCCACTCTGTGTCCGTGTTACTTGACGGTGTTCATATCCGGTCTCGATAATCTATCTATCTGCGACGCGCCTGCTACGTGGCCGCCGTGGCGCAACTTTCTCTTCGCCATCTGACCGCTGGTCGTTTTGTCACCTCGCAACTCCCCCAGCATGACGCGAAATCTTCCCAAGAGGACCAACCCGCTGATCCTCAGCGACGCCTCTCCGGCCTGTAAGTCTCACCTCGAAGCGTCTCACCTCGAAGCGCGTGGTCGCGCGACCGCAGTCCCGCCCTATCGCTTCTACCGACCCTCATTTTCTATCCGCCATCGCTAACCCATCGCCTTTTGCGATTTTAGACGATGAGCTTCTTGCGCGCCGCCGCCTCGGCAAGACCAACCTGTCCGTTAAGCCCCGCCTGGTTGGCTCGTCGAATGCTACCAAGCCCGAGAACCTGGGTGTCTTCGAGTACGCCCACCTCCGCGCTCCCTTGCCCAAGGATTTGAAAGGCTCCGAGATTTTCCCATCACACAACCCCACTCAGTACCCAGACACGTACTTTTTGATGGTAAGAGATCCGAACTATGCAGAAAACGCCTTGTGATAAGCAGTCCCTAACTTTCTGCATGGGGAACAGCGGAGAAGCAAAGATGGCTTCGTCAGCGCAACGGGCATGTTCAAGATCGCATTCCCCTGGGCCAAGGCCGAGGAGGAGAAGAATGAGAGAGAGTACTTGAAGTCTCGGGAGTACACGAGCCTGGAAGAAGTGGCTGGAAATGTTTGGATTTCCCCGCTATTTGGTAGGTCTATCAGCCTCACTGGCTTATATTCAACAGTGGTCTAATCCGTCCTCATCAGCTCTTGAGCTTTCTCGAGAATATCAGATGTACGACTGGGTGCGCGCCCTATTGGATCCGACCGATATCGTGCAAAGTCCTTCCAGTGCAAAGAAGCAGATCACCCCGCCGCCCAAGTTTGACTTGCCCGAGGATGATCACACTCCGTCACAGCGCAGCCGTAGCCGCCGTTCGGTCTCGCCTAGCAAGAAGTCCATGTCGCCTCGCAAGTCCCGGACTGTCAAGTCTGCGAAGGATGTCCCCAACACTCCATCAACAGCGGCCGCCAACAACTCTCTTCAGGAGGCGTTGGCAATTACAGCCAGTCTGGAATCGGACGAGGAAGGGCCCAAAGTGCTTTCCGCGGAGGAGGTTGAAGTGAAGATCACCGAGTCACCGAAGAAGAAGGGCCGGAAAACCAAGAAGACTTCTGCTGAGGCCGAAGAGAAGGAAGACGAGAAGGAGGGCAAGAAGGAGAAGGAAGAGAAGAAGGCCGACAAGAAAAAGAAGAAGGAAGCCAAGGAGAAGGAGCCCGAGGTCGAGGTCGAGATCACCGAGACCGCCGAAGCAACGCCAAAGGGCAAGACTTCCCAGACCACTGTTTCGCTTGATGTGCCCATCAGCCTGCCGGAAGTGCCCTCCGCCGCCGAAACGGAGGATATGATTACCAAAGCGAAGGAGATGGTAGCGGATGCTATCAAGGACCAGAGCAAGGGATCGTCATCAACGAAGAAGCGCAAGCCCGAGGAGGACGATGAGGAGACTGCGGCCGAGTCCGCTCAACGGGCGAAGAAGGCCAAGGTGTTGGAGGAGAAGCTCAAGCGCGAGCGTGTCCGCAACCGTGCTTTGTTCGGTGTTTCCGCCGCTTTTGCTCTTGCGTAAGTGGTTTCTGCCCATTTGCGTTTTTATATTGCATGCTAACCGCGCCCAGTGCGTCGATCCCCTATTTCTTCTAGATTTGGCTTTGACCTAGCCTGGAAGACTATATCCAGGCAGTATTGATTCCCTCTCGATTCCCCTGCTGTTCCGCCGTTGGACATGTTGAACGTCTGCTCCGTCTCGAGGATCGTCTTACATTCTTTGCGCTTGTCTGGTACAGACACGACAAGCTCGATCTCCCCTCCCCGATTTCCCATCTCTGTTGTCTTGATGATAAATATATTCGTCCCCGGCCCTCGAGTGTGCACTGTACTTGCTTGACGCCGTTTCCTTTAATATTTTCCTTACACTTGAGAATGACACTTTCATGTGCGCTCTATTTCCAAATTACAAAAGAGTCATGTTCCGAATCCATCCTCCCCATCAATTCATTCCCCTTCTCCTTCTCTCTGGATACCAAATGCTCGATTCCGCTGTTTTGTCTTTGGCTGCCCTGTGCTGTAGTAAAGAACGCTTTAACCTAGCAATATCTAAAATTTCAAAACACCATTCACCCTTCACGTATAGGTATCCTTGGAAGGCTCGAACTAATATGCACACACATATCAACCTTCCAAGGCACTAACTTCAGCATTATAACAATAACAAGTGGCTGATTGAATCATCTTTAAACATATAGGCGGATACCTAAGTATAGTTGTGCTACCAAGTCCTTGGATGTCCTACACATGAAATGGATATGCACACAGGGTACCTAGGTATCCACTATTCCAGATTGAGATCCCAGATGGTGATGCCGTACGACCTCGGGAGTAAACCGAGATAGAACAGCATGTAGAGTGATAAAACTACGGAACGTTGGTCTGCCACATAACTCTAGTATAATATCAAGTCTATGTACCCGCTCCAAGCTATCCGCCATACGACTCCTTAGCCCTCCAGATCAACCAAGCAACTGCTGAGCTTCATTGTGGACAGCTTCGCTCTCAGAATCGATTGCAGCCTCCTCCTCGTCATCCTCCTCGTCATCCTCATCATCAGATTCTTCCTCTTCGGAGTCAGTCTCATACTCGTCAGAGTCAGTTTCACTTTCCGACTCCGTCTCAGATTCCGTCTCCTGTCCTTCCTCATCAAGCCACTGATCAAGAGTTTTCTTGCTGGATGACCCTGGATCAGTCGCAGCATTACGCCTACGCGGCGGGGCAGTAGTCTGATGCTCGCGAAGCGCTCGGTCCAAGCGCTCGCCGGCGGTCATGGCAGTCTGGAGGGTTGTTTGTTCGGGCTTGACGTCTTCGGTGCGCAGACTTGGGTCAGGTTCGTGTCCTGACCCCACCCAGTCCGGAATATTGGTGTAGCCGCGGAGGCCGTGGTAGCCAGCTTCCGAACCAACGACGAGGGTTGCTGTTCCGATAAGGAAGTCTTTGCGTGTTTCGGAGGGGCTCGGGGCGTGAGGGACAGGCTTGGGTGCTAGGAGTAGCAGGTTGGCGAGTTGAGTGGATGAGGGACTGGCAAGAAGGGCTTTATAAAGACGGGCGCGGTCACGGAGATCGTATGAGCTATCGTAGCGTGCGAGAAGGAGGATATAGCGCCAGAGGAGGGTGATGCGATCTGTTTCCTCCTCTTCCTTTGCTTGGCCTTCTCCGTTCTCATCCGGTTGACTGGGTTCTTTTTGCTCATCGGTTCGGTCTTCAGTCCATTCGTTGCGAATTTCTTGTGCAAGGTTGACTGCACGCTCGGGCGATGTTGGAGCTCCTTCCTTTGATGGTTCCGGTGATTTTTGTAACAGATGATGGAGGTAAACCTTGGCACCAAGCAAGACGATTTGTTGCTTAACAACCTCTGGTTCATCCGCGAATCCTCGAATAAGTATGCGGAGAACATCTGGTGCAATGTTTTCTCGTGGGTCCACTCCCGCAAACTCACCCACTAGCCAGATGATCGTAGCTCTTGCATCGGGGTTGGTTGTTGTGCCAAGGTATGTAACAAGTTGAATGACAGTCTGCTTATGCGAAGATGGATCCTGCTGGATCAAATGACGGATGACGGTTAAGGACTCGGACACAAGGTTGCCGTCCAGACTAGAGATTTGGCCAAGTAAGATCCGCAAGCAAATATCGGAAGTACTGGCATCTCCTTGTGCGCAACGCCCAATAGCCCGCACACTTTCTCGAACCAATTCAGGGTCGGTACCCTTAGAGAAGTGCTCCAGTTCGCTGATAATTACACCCTTCCAATGTTTTCCGCAGTGGGGGAAAACAATTGTCAAGGCCTCCAGTTTCAAACGCCAGATATGCGGTGGATCGATGGCATGAACGAGGAAGCGAGCAACATATTTGGTAAATGGCTTCGGGTCTCTCAAGGCCACCACAACAATGTTGTAGAGAGCAATGAGCTGCATGTCTTGAGGGCTTCGGAGTAGAGCCACTAGAGGGCCTACGGCCGAGGCGAGGTACTCCGGGGGTGCCAAGTAAAGGAAACAGCGGACGACGCTGACAATGACGGCCGAGTTGCGATTCTGCAACAACAATTTGCATGCTCGAAGCAGTAGTTCGAGATCAGGATCCAGCATTGGAACTTCGTGTTCCTCGACATCATCCTGGGTGTTCTGCTCCTGTTCCTCATCTTCATAAAACGGCTTTGAAACAGTCTGCGTGACCTTTCGCGTCTGGCGAGGGAAGCATTGGCGAGCATAAAACGTGAGAAGACGTAACGTCGAAAGCTGACTCCATTCGTCCATATCCACCAACTTCTTCACCAAGCTGCGGTAGTGCTTATGAACAAGGTCAATTTGGTCAGGGCAAACCTCCAAGAATGCAGTAACTGCTGGGCCAACGACGAAGTATTGAGAATCACCAAGAAGGGTTGAAATATAGCCGGTCAACTGCGGCAGCGTGCTCGGGTCCAGACGATAGCACTTGGGAATGGCCAGAGCCGCTGCCTTCCGCACATGCGGGCTCATATCGCCGCATCCGCGCTTGATGGCCAGTGACACGATTTGACTGATAACCGGCACGCGGATCCCAGACATGGTTCGCAATGCCATTGTCCGCACTTGCGGGTTGGAATCCGTGAGAGACTTTTGGATCGCATTGATTGATAGCAATGCCAGATCCGGTTCAGCCTCCGAATGGTGGACTAGGTAGATGTAGACCAGTTTCTTGACTTCGAGATTGGCGCTGGCCGCATTCTTGACGACGGCCGAAAAGAAGGTCAGGGAGGGCTCGGAGCGGTACATCAACTGTAATAACGGTGAAGAGAATCGAGTTAGCCATTGCGTTCTTGCTTGTTGTCCTTTATTTGGGTAATATCGTACCGAGATAACCCTCCGCATCCCGTCCAGGACCTCCCGCTCATGGCGACTGTCTAGCAGCTTCTTAATGTGAGCGACGCTATAGGTACGCGAGGAATAATCGGTGTTGGAGCTTCGGCTGTTTGCAGCGGACTGGGCGGCTTCCAGGGTGAGCTCTCGAGCTATGCGCACAGTGACCACCAGTCAGTTCCATATCTCCGAAGGGTGCGAGACACAAATTGACATACCTGTTTCCAGCATCGAGGATATCCTGGAAATGGTCTCCATTGTAATTCCAGCCTCCGAGGGGCCCAGTCCAGACAGCGCGAGATATGACCTGGGAGTGATGAAGACAGGTGGGGGAGAAGGCGGAGGAGCATGATCTCCGCGGCGCAAAAGGAACTGGACTCTGATCTCTACCACTCTCCAAGTCTACAACTCAACGACATGATTTTGGTCCGAACACAATGTTTCACGGGCAAATGTCAGTTTATGGATTGAACATTTTGCGATTCCAAAGTAGATGAAACATCGCATCATGGGCCAAACAAGAGCCGTCGCTTTCTGCAGCCTGGTAACAGATCTGCTACAACAATTGCTCGACACCGGTGCAGACACTCAACTCATCGTCTGCGGCACGAGGACCGAATTCCTAGTACAACTAGCGGCAGCTATTCGTTCACAAAGCATCGATTCTATTGCTACGCCTCGCCATGACCTACTCACCCAGACAATTGGGTTACTTGCCAACTCTACCCGGATCCAACTGACGTTCTGCTCATCTCTGGAGAGTCTCCGAGCCTACCTGGCAGTGCTGGCGCCGACTGGTAAGGTCCAGCCAAACAGACAGCAGCTACTGGTCATTCTGGATATGGTGGCTCTGCATGGAACTACTTTGGAGTTCTCAGCGCAGGGACTTTCGAGGACATTTGCAGCCGCAGTTGAGGCTGCCTCCCGCGCAGGCTTAGACCTGCTGCTCTGCGAATGTACCAATTCTGTGGACCCTACGAGTGATAACTGGGGCGAAAGACTCTGGGATACACGAGTTCCCCTACTAAATGGCTCTGTCCGGATACGCGGCGAAGAGGGCAATTGGGGCGGACGCGGCGTGTCCATTAAACAAATAGCCCAACGCTGGTTCGACTTTGACGAAGGAGATATGATGTAGATTGAAGATGAGAGAAAGTGAGCCAAAACACTTCCAACATTGAACTCCGTGAAATAAATCTGTACTGTCCGGGTATCCTTGCTTAACCTCTGAACTCCTGATCCGTAAAGCCACAAAACCGATTCCTCACAGGGACTTTTCCACCTCCGTGATATAGAGCTTGATGTGGGCTTCCAACTTGAGATACTCGTCATGGGCTGATTGAATCTCACTTTCAATGTTCTCTTTGAGATCGACCATCTAGGCATGGATTAGCAGGAATGCGCACAGCTGAAATCCAAAATAACATACCTTCTTCTCGGTCTGCTCAATGCGAATCCGCCTGCGCTCCATGTCGCGCTGTTTCTCTGCTCGCTCCTCGCGAAGCTGCTTCTGGACATTGCGAAGCTCCTCCATTCGGGCCTGAGCAATCTCAGCCTTTTCTTGTGCATTTTTACGAAGACCCTCGATTCTTTCGTTCCAACGGGCCAGTTGCCGCTGCAAGAGCTTCTCGGTCTGTTCCACTTCCCGAACGCTGTTACCTCTGTCCGAAATGGCCTCCTTGTTGCGAGCCGCGCGAGACTCCTCTTCCTCTTCCTTTTGAAGTTCAGAGGAAATGTCATCGAGCAGCTTCACGCACGCTTGCACGTCATTGGAAACGACCGTAAAGGTATCGGAGGAGGTCTGGAGAGCTCGTGCGCGCCTCTCCATGGCGTCAATCTGAGCTTTTTCGCGCATGAGGTTCTCAGCCAATTCGGTCAAGGACGACTGCAATGTGGCCGGAGACTCGAGGACGTAAGGCCGCAGCTTTTCAGCTTCTTGTCGGCTCCGGACAGTCTTCTCCATCTTCTCCTCCAGCTGCTGCTGTCGCCGTTGCCTCTCGGTCTTCACTCGGTCCAGTGTCTCTGCCACCCGTGACTGCTCCCTGCCTAGCTCAATCAGGCGTGCCTTGAGTTCATCATTCCTGGCCACCTTCTGGCGCACTTGAGCCTCGTTGGCTTGTTGGTTCTGTCGCATCTCCGCTAAGCGTTGTTCCATCTCTTGGTTCTCGGCAAATAGCTCATCGATGCGCGATTTTGTTTTCTCGGTTTTGTTAAAGTGCTCGTCAATGATAGGTGTCTGCGACTCGCGGAAGCGCACGAAGTTGATGAGGTAGGAGAAGATCTTAACGAGTCGGTCGTGAGTCGGCTTTGTCAAGTCGGTGAAGGTAAAGTCGTTCACGCCGCACTGTAGCGTAGATAGAAAAGATTAGTTCCAGTGTCCAATACAGCTTCCTGTGATAGTGGTCAAGTACCTCCATCAATAATCTCCGAACGCTTATAAAAAATCCCATGAGGTTCCGCGTATCATTGGGGACGATGTCGGGATAGTCGCCGCATGTGTCTTCGGCAGCTGCATGCATAGCCGGTTCAACGGTCTCGCGCGTAACGTTCATGAGAAGCTCAGCGAACCATTCAAAGACCATCTGGATCTGTTGGGGGTTCGGCTTGGCCAAGTCGGCCGCGGTGAACGGGATACCGATGTCGTTGATACATCCTGCGATCTCTCTGTCAGGCTGTGGGAACGTTAGCAGTGGTTTCACTGTGCCTCGGATTCGGGTGTTCTGCAAGACTGAGGGCGGGACTGACCAGGCGCATCAATGCGTCATTGTCGTCTTCCTTCTTGCGACCCCGATTGTGCTGCTGCTGGGAACCAGCCATACTCATACGATGGTTATACGCCATCCCGTCACGTAAGAGGAACGATCGCAATCAGCTTTAGTACCGGTAGGTCAAGCAGCCGGCCGCGTGGGGAGTCGGGGAGGCGAGTGATGTTATGATTTGAGGCGATTGTTTACTTTGGAGAGGAGCCCGCACGGCAACCACATCGGGTTAGCGCAAATCTGGAGGGGCAGAATGCAAACACGGCAAACGCCATCAAAGAAATCATGACTCTTTCTGTTCCTCGGATTTCTCGATCAGAGCTCTTGTTCAGAACATCATGGCGGCGACGACAGGAAGCTCGGCTGCGGCCAGCGCAAACTCATTTGAGTGAGTACATTGTCCCTATCATCGCTTGAGTACTGTACTCATCCTCCCTGCAGCATAGTCGCAACATATAATGAGCTCCTCAGCTCCGATCCCGACCTCACCATGCCCATCGCGGCCATTGAAGCTCTTGTGCTGCTTCTGACAAAGGAGCCTTCCTCCACAATCTCCGAAACACTCGATCTCCTGGAGAAGTCGACAGCACATTTGAAAAAGGCCATTCCCAATCCCATTGGTCTCTCAGCCGGAACCGACCTCTTCCAACGATATCTCATCACTACATTACAACGACCTGGTCAGCTGGGTCCTGCCGGCGACTTTAATGCTATCCGTACACATCTCTTGTCAAACGGACGACTATTCATCCGGCGCGCAAAGGAGAGCCGAGAGAAGACTGCAACCTTTGGGCGAGGATTCATCCGTGACGGCTGCACAGTGCTCACCAATGGTGGATCCAGAGCCGTCGCATCTCTGTTGCAGAAGGCTGCAGATGATGAAGGCGGCCCCTCGGTGCGCTTCCGGGTTATCTACGTATTGTCTTCGTTCAAAAATACCGGTGATCCTTCTGGGGAGCCAGAGGGTATGGAAACAGTGCGGGCTTTGAGAGCCAAGGGTGTCCCCGTGTCCACGATCCCGGAGTCAGCGGTTGCATATGCTCTTGGCAAAACGGATATGGTTATTGTCGGTGCAGAAGGTGTCGTTGAGAATGGAGGCATTGTGTCCCGCATGGGCACCTACCAGATTGGCCTTTTGGCCAAGGCAATTGGGAAGCCCTTCTACGTGGTGGCAGAGAGCCACAAGTTCGTCCGGTTGTACCCCTTGGGCCAGTATGATCTGCCAATCAATCAGCACGTCATCGATTTCAAATCAGACGATGACATTACTGAGCAGAAAGAGGAGCCGTCCACTCCCGACACAAATGGAGACCGACAAATTGAGCTGCCGCTCTGCGATTCGGTGGACTTTACACCGCCGCATCTCATTTCGGCGCTGATTACGGATAGCGGCGTCTTGACGCCCAGCGCTGTCAGCGAGGAGTTGATCAAGATTTGGTTCTAAGAGCCTCGGGTACTCACTCGACTGCCATTGCGAGGTAGTCGAGAGCTGAGGATCTCATTCGATACCAAGCCTTTGGGCTCGAACTTTGGCGGAAGGCCTTTACGAGTTGATGACATGACGGGGAACGACTCTTGTGGAACTCGCCCTCACTCCGCAGCTTGGATACTTTGAGGATGTTCAAGCGCTCATCCAGTGCTGCTTCCCTACAGACTTTTTACACCGGGCAAAGAAGTCCAGAAGACTTACTGGTTGTCTGTGCTCAGACCCCATGGAAAATCTATATCTTTACTTTCCACTATGATATTGCCAAGCATAGACAGACCACAGGAACATCTACCAAATTTGAACACCTTTGTTCTCAAATGGAACAGAACTCTTTTCAAAACCCGTAACGGCTTTGTCCAGTCATAATTCAACGAAGATACACATGATCATCAGTCTTCAAACCAACCTAGACTTTGTCCCAGACAATATGTCCAGCACTCATTTCAAATATCACGAAGCGTTTCATTGACAAAAGGCACAAGACGCGGTAGTGTCGGATCGAGACTTATCATTTGGGGTATCATTGAGGAAATTCGATAGTCATAATTCGTAGTCGCAGGATAGCGACAATCCCACAAAGCGCTCAACTCCCCAGCATCAGAAGCTGAAGTATTGAGTACAAAGTGAAGTGGTGGTCTGAATGGTTGTCGATAGAGAACTGTGTCTCTATAGTGCTGATCTCGCCATTCAATCAGGCGGAAACACACAGCATCGTGGCGATCTCAAACCATTATCCGATTCGAGACAAGAGCAAACCACTGCGTTTGCATCGAAGCAAAGGCATAAAGCAGTAAATACCCGAGAGCCACGAATATCCACACCGGTGCCATAGCGGTAGGGATGTTGGAAAGTCGGTGAGTGTGAAAGATGGCGAGTCGGCAGACCACGGGAGGATGGGAAATAACGGAGAAAGTAGCAGACTCTTTTGAGACCTTGATGTTTTCAAATGTTCGTGACTTCAGGACAATCCCAGCTTGTCTGTGTAGAAAGGGCGTGGGGAGGAAAAGAAGAGTTGGAAGTCACTTCGGGCTAGGAAACTGCTTTTGGGCATTTTGAACCCAACCAGAACGACGATTCAGGACAAAGTCTCATCATCTCCGAGTTGCATCCTGTACGAGTTGATCGTGCATCGGACTTCCGGCCATTGAGAGTTCATCCCGAGCGATGTGACTGCAGCGATGCGGGGTTCTTTGGTTCTTCCCTTTGTGGTGATCGTCGAGATGGGAATAAATGTTCCAGACCATTCTTGAGATGGGTTGTCATGAGGTATTTTTGCGTAGGATGAAAGTGTATTGATCCTGGTGCTTTCGTCCTTGGGACTGAGGTAAGCTAGGGAAGGGAAAAGTAAGCATCCGTCAACCAGGGTCAAGACTGTGACAGACGTTTATGGGGGGGCATGAAAGATATCTTACACTTCAGGTTTATTGTTAGCCGCGCCTAAAGCTTATTCGGGCTTGATGGATTTTATTGAAACCGATATACATCTTTGGGGCTGCCCGAGATGGCTACCCAAGCCGGATTCAGAGAGATCAGAGGATCATTATGATAACAGGTGATCATTGGCTCAAAATACATCTTGATAGATACCCCAAAAAATGATAATACCTAAAACTACTAAAACTATCTAGTATGGCGTCCTTTTCATAATGACGCTTAGGCTAGAAGCTCATTGAGTAGATATCGGCATGGGCCTAGACTAGCGAGCGGGTGACCAGGCTTATTGTCTACCATACGATGTTGGTAGTCTAGGTCGGTACCTTTCCTTCTGGCCTTCAAAATGAGGCAAATTCATATGCACATAGATATGCAAAAAGTACCATATTCCAATATAGAGACGTGATAATGTGTATAGACTCTAGCCAACGACAAAGGATCAAGAGCTCTTACCCATCTTCCTTCATAAGAGATTTCTTTGGAATCTGACCTCATAATACCTTTGGCTCGGGTTACAGTCTGCCATTAGTAAAACTGGCCGAAATACATCATTCCTTGGATAGCCACCCTACGTGAATATGATATCTATTACCCACTCACCTCAGGTCATGTCCGCTGGCGGAGCGAAGCGTCTGAGTTCATTGGGACGACATTTCACATTGACTGGAAAGAGCGGCTATCTCAACAGCCCCATATTAACGGTTCCCAGAAAATGATCAAGTTCGAGTATGGTTGCATGTGCCAAAGTTGATGATACGGGATGCCAAAAGAGATAGAGTAGTTGTTTGGGGAAGATAGGGGATTCTCTGGCCTAAAGCTATATCCAGGAGGTCAAAAACAATTGCATTTACAATTACCTAACCAGAAATGCTAGCTCATAAGGTCGTGCAGGAACTAGATTGTGAAATAGTAACAGGCAAAGTAGTATATAGACATGTGTAGGATCTCGGCTACCATCTGTGCTGTGACCAATGCGAAATACATCACACCCCGATTGTGGACGCAAGGGAACAAGAAAAAAAGGTTTGACAAGATAGCACTCCTTCTATACTTGGCTGAGATATAACCTTCCATAGCGGTGGTGTCACCAGCTCTCAAACACCTCCCAGGGTAGTGGCTCGGAAAGATAAACACGAACATACTCATTGGTAAGCCCAGAAAGGCCACATAAACCCCGTACCTAGCTCCTTGTAGAAAAATAAAACGACACCAGGATCATATGCCTACTGAAAATATAGCTAGAGACCTCCCAACCAAATAAACAGACCCGAGGACGTCAACCGCCCCACTGTTGAGCTGCTCAACCCCGCTCCCCGGTTCCTGATCCAACATCATCAGGGTCTACCATTCATCCTCACTATACCATATACCATCAGGGGGAAGACATATCCACACTCTGGTTCAAGTCCCAAGCCATTAAAACTAAAATCACCCATCTTTGGTACTTAATTGTCCACTCCAGCCGAACCCACCTAGCGCAGTCCATAGGTGCAGCCTCCCGACGCCTCGAGACATTTCACATCCCGCGAACACTTGGACAATGGATGCCCAACCATTGACAGCTCAACTGCAATCCGAATCCCACAAGCTCCACCCATTGCCTGAAAACGAGAACGACTGCGGCCCCGAGGTCCGCAGGTCGTGGTCGCTGAAGCGACTCCTGAGCGGACGCGGTAGCCGCCGATATCGTGTTTTGGAGCGAGAGCCGAATCGGCTACGGAAACGTGTCAATGCTTGATAGCGGTGTTGGCAACTGTAGAAGTCGAGGGAAATGGTGAGAATAACGTGTGCAAGGAGGTGTGTTGGCCACACCTATACCCTAAGTACACTAGGGGAAGGAGCTGGTGGGGCAGAGGTGACCAGGATGGTTTGCACAAGGCTGAGATGATTTGGTATTCGGCCTATGTGAGTTTGATCACATGTGTTACTGGTTTGCATCTTGTTTGGCGTTTACATTGGAGGAAAAGATGATGGATGGACTTGGCGGCGTTTGTATCATATTTCTCATGTCTTTTAATTCGACCTGTCTGGATTTAGGGAGTAAATGTTATCGCCGAGTCGTTTCCCGTCGTCTGCATGGTAAAGTCATGTAATAGCCTAGTGGCCTAGTGAACTAGCGCGCCATGACCCCTGTCACGTTTAGATTCGATAGCCCTGATATAGAAGAAAGGCATGTATCGGCGGCTCAATCAGAAGCCGAGGCGTGTTTGCTTTCTATATTGTACAGCTGTTGGTCCCAGCGTAGCTTTATTGGGTCGACCCGCCTCCGCGCTATTGACACCAAAGAAGTTAGCTGGGCCCGAATAACCCGATTCAAATTGTGCTGCATGCCCTGATGCCCAAGTTTGTCTCAAAGAGACTCGGGAACTGGCTTCTATGTCCCGGTCGATTTGTTTTCTGCGGATGCTTGAACTGGGAAGTTGTTCGATAGCAGATACATGGACGCTAGACTGGCGCTCTTTGTGATTGATCGAACAGAGAAATGTCTCAGTCGGGAGTGGGGGACTCGGCTAGACTTAGATGGACTGAGGTAAACTGAGACTCGCGATCCGGAGTTCAGAGAGTCCGACTGCGCCGCAGAGTGCAGGGCGAAGACAGTGAAAAGGCCCTGCTGACACCGGAGGAAAAATTCTGCCAGGCTGGAGTTGAATGCCCTGCTGATGCTGACATTTCATGTCGAGACTCTCTGAGAACGCCTAGAGATATATCAAACTACATAGAAAAGACTGGACCGAGCCGATCTTATCGTGTGATACAGGTTACCCCCAGACACAGTTGCATTGGTTGCCGGGTGGATTGGCAATCGGAGAAAGTATTAGTTATATTAGCGGCGATTTGAGACCCCTACGGGCGCGGGATGTGGAAATCCTTTTCGAACAGAGCCATAATTTCCCCGGTGCCACCACTAACACCAGAAGGGTGCCTCCGACTCAACCTGTGCTTAATCTTCCCAGAGTCTTAGGCGCAAAAAAAGACAGAAAGAAAGTTCAATATGACTACTAGACCGACCGTAGCTCCGACCGAATCGGCGAAATCATCGACGATCGTCTCCACAGTAAACACAACCCTCAAAGTCCCTGCAGGATCCCAGGTCTGTAGCCGTACTGTACATACTGTAGGATAGGATCGTGTTGTGACGGGCGAGTCGACGGTACAGGCGGGCCAAACGCCACGAGTTGCGTAAGATCGGCTCCATTCCCGCGTGTCAAACCAGTGGTTTAACACTTTCAGTGTCAAATGGGGGGCGGACTCGGGTTCCACCGGGAACCCAACGGCTCGGCTTGGCTCTCAGAGGCACAGAGGCACGCGCGCGGTGCACGAGATCTCATTTCATTTGCCTTGAGTGTAATGTATCGATAGACTCGTTATGACTGGCCGTCTGGCCCCGGTCTCGGTCTGGAACGGATGGGCTTGCACAGGATGATGTACGGAGTACAGTTGGGAAAGTGGATAGTCAAGTGTTTATTCACCCCCACAGTCCGCCAATGATGAAATGGGACTCGCCCGATCCCCTGAGACGTAGGATCGTATCGACTACCCGTGGTCAGCCTGTCGTGCATTGGTCCAGCAGGTACCAGGTACAGTGTGACATGGGCCATGGATCATGGATGAAGGATAGAGAGGAGAGGAGAGAGGAGCTACGGGAGTAGAGAAGAGGGAAGTAAATGATTTGTTTTATTTTTAGGGAAAATCCACAAAATTTGTGGACATTTCGGGTCTTGTGTTCTGGGCCTTTTTTGGGGCATTTTTGGGCATTTTTTCGATTTTCCACCCATTTCATTTTTATTTTTATTTTTATTTTCCATTTTGCTCTGTGATGGGCCTCTTGTCTCTTCTCTCTTCTCTCTTTCTGTTCCTTCGCTTTCCTTTTCTTCGCCTTCCTTTGGTGAGGGCTAAGCCACCCTTTATTCACGCCGAATCGACTCCCCCACGTTCGCTGTTTATTTACTCCATGTGCCTCCGAACCTAAAACGGCTAAACCCACATATGACGCCGGTGGCCAATTCTTTTCGCTTTCGCTTCTGCCTTGTGACTTGACCCTTTCCTCCATGAGTCCAGTCGTCAGATTGCGCATCTCTGATTGACTCGTCGCGCCTACGGTGCACTCCAGTCGCTATGGCGATATGGCCCTTTGGCCGTAAAAGTAAGCGGCATACGATTCAGGTCAGCCCCGACGAGGCCGCCGCCCTGCAGACCTCCCTGGAACAAAATTCCCCTGTGGAACCGACCCTGGGCCGCAAAATGTCTCGTCGTTCTTCCAAGCGCCAGAATAATCGCGTGCCGCGTAGCCGTGATGGTTCGGATAGCGTCCGTGACTCGACGCGCACGTCTTCACATCGCCCGATCTCGCTCGACCACCCAATGTCAGAGCAACACGATCGGCCCGAACCATATCAGGCCCCGCAGCGACGCCTGTCCCATACCGGATCGCTGCTAAAGAGCCAGCCTTCCAATGGACCCAACAAGCTCCGAAAAAGCAAGCGCCGTACGGACGAGATCCTACGCGAGCGACAGATCCGTATGCTGTCGTCGACCCCCATCGATATCCCGCGTCGAACCACAGCCCCCGACGGTGACTATGTGCTGGAACATCGCAAGAGGAGAGCAAATGGTCGGCGCGCAGACCGCTATATGTCAGACGTCAGTCTTTCCATTCGAGATTCCGCTGCTTCCTCCATATCCGACATATCGGACCCATTAACCTACAAGATAAACGCCTTCGCTGCGCTGACCCCACGGCCCGTTGTCCGCTATGTCGAGGCGCCTCGACTCCCGACAGCCAGAAGCCAGGAACCTCCTGCTAGAGAATTCGGTCGACGCGACAAGGATCGAATGCATGCTTTGACAATTCCCGAAGAGGACCTCTACTACTCTAAACGCCGCGTGAAGGAACTAGCCGATTCATTAGATGCAGGGGGCCTCCGCGAGTTGTTAGACCGAGATCATCGACGTCGAGAAAAGCAGCAAATCGACGATCAAGAGAAGCTGAGGCGCAAGCTGCAGAAACGAGCCGACGAGCAAGCAGCGGAAGAGCAGCGACAGGCGATCGAGGAAACCACGCAATCACAGCCTGATCCTGAGGTTCCAACAGATATGCAAAATGATACGGAGCAGAAGGACGGCCGCATTGCAATTCAGATCGAAGAGCCCACTTCTGCAGCTGCAGAGCAATCGCAGAGTTGGCTACGAGGCGAGTCCAAGGGTAGTGATTCCGCCGCACGTGAATCTCTGAATAGTGCCAACGCCGTCGGAAATATAGATGATGGCTCTGTCCGTGAGATCCCCAAGCTTTCCACACGACCCAGCTTTGCACCTTCGCACGAGATGGGCATGTCGCGAACTACGCTCTCCCCATCCCATTCGTCTCTCCGACACGGAATCAGCAGCCCCAGTCCGTCACAAGCCTTGGGTATTGGCTCAGCTTCTGATCTCTCCGACCGCCGATCATCCGATACCAGTGGCCGTCGTGGGAATACAATCACATCGTTATTCCGACGTGGCTCTTCTCGCCTCAAGCGACGCTACCGCGAGCGGTTCCAGGACTCGGCCTCTGAGGTTTCGCAATCCGCGCAACCTTCGAGCGAGTCTTTCTACAGAATCCACACCCAGTCATCGCCTCCACAGTCATCTAACATCCCACCGAGGTCATTTATGCCCACTGGAACCGTCATGCGTTCCCAATCCAAATTCACAGAGCACTTCGACTTTGGCGACGAGCCTCTGTCGCCCCCAGACTCGCGTTTGCAGTCCCCCGACATCCCTGAGCAGGTGCCCGAATCCTCGCCGGAGCATGAGGACAAGAACACCTTCCTTCGATCATCCCCTGCGAGTGCCGGTGTGGATATTATCAACCCCCGTCGACGCCACCACCAATCATGGAACGACAGCATCGATGCCGAATCCGACAATGTGCCCCTCTCGCAGTCTCTGGCTTCCATTGACTCCGAGGGATCTTGGATGTCTGGTGAAATCTTTCGTCGCATGTCCCACAAGCCTGGCAGTCCCGTTCGTGCGAATATGACCTCCTTTGAAGCTGCCATGGACGGTGCTGCTGATATACATGATGATTCGCGGGACTCTGTTCATTCCCGTGGGGAAAGTAGCCATGTGATGGGAGAGCCGGAGCTGGACATCGAGCTCGGTGGCACCGATGCTGGCAAGCCTTCCGAGATGTGGCACAACAGTGAATCCGGCCGTCGCCCTATCGTCGTCAACCCGGCTGCTCGTCCCAAGTCCACCCAGGGCATGCTGAAGAGAATCTCCTCCCTTTCTCCCATCTCAGCGGAGGAGGACTACAGCTCCGCAGAGGAGACTGACCTCCCAACCCATCTCCAGCCAGTGGCCAGCCACCATGGTGAAATTGGCCACGCCGACCTGGAGGATTAACCCCCAACTTACCCAGTCTTGGACTATTGGACCATCTAGCCTCGTACATAATTTGTCACTCCTTTAGACCTTTCCTTTGTTCTTTCCTTTGTTTGCGCCCACCCGGAAGGTCTCGATCTACCCTTGTACGATGTGATGTCGGCCCATCAGACTATGCTCATGGTGCTTCCTGTTCTTTCCCCCTTCAAAAACACTTGTTTCCCATACCCCTTCGTCCCTGTTAACCTGCCGAGCTTGTCATTTGAGCTCGCCCCCCCCCCCCTCGATTTGTTGATACCCCAACTCGCCCCTTGTTTTTTGGTTGTTTCAATCCAAGCCTTCTGTTTCAATAGCCGGGTCTATCGGCCCTTCACCCGATCTGTTCACCTTGATGCGCTTAGCACTGCTGGATGTTCCGCCAGCTATCTTCAGTTCTGTACCGTTCCCTGATGGGTTGTTGGTTGTTTTTAACATACACTTTTCCTTGTGATTCGCTGGACGATACCACGTCTGTACTTTTTGTACCCTAGTTTCTCAGGTGATCTTGCACAAGCACCATGTGTCAGATATTACTCCATAGATTATTCTTTTCCATCTCTGTCTTTTAGCTATGGCTATGCCAGGTGCATTCAAAGGTGCCGGTATACCGCACATTGGTGTTTGCACTGACCGAAGACGGTGAATCGGCCTTTGAAATTGATCAGAAAAGACTGGAATGTACTAAGAAACCAAGATAATTGCATCATACATGACTCTACTCTGTATATAATCCACTAGAGCCATCTAATTCATTGACCAACTCTACTTCTTAATATACCTAATAGGAGGTTCTTGGTACGTAGTTGGACTACCTACGTAGGCAGTTTACTATGTTGACGTCCAGAAGCCAGAAGCGTCTAATTCGTAAGCAGCCGAGCACGTCATCTCCGATCACAAATACTGCCACTATCCACCGCCCTATCTCCTTTTCCCTCGGAACGTCAAACCACGCGCAATTGGACAGTTTGAATTCTGCTAAGAACATCACCGAGTGACAAATCCTGCCATGCAAGCTGTAAGTTGCCCCATTCCATGATCACATCCATTCCCTTAGCCAAGGTGTGGAAAGGGCCGTGGCCTGTCATTATTCAGCCGCCCTTACCTAAGCCCCGGTGGCCGGAACGTCATCGCCCTATAAAAAACCACCCGCCCCTCAGTGTCTGCCCCTCCTTGGAAACTAAAAGCTCCTGCTAGTTCAAATCTCCCACTTTCCGTCTTGCATTCTCTCGTCTTGCAAGAGCTACTCCACTGCTCGTCCGTTCGCCTGTCACCTCGCGACTTCCATCCATTCACGCTCCCCGAGCTTTCTCCTCTACTCCCATTCCGCACTTTTCGCACTCGACCTTCAAAATGGCCGGTGGCAACGTTGTTGAGATCACTACGTACGTTTTTCACCTATTATCCCTTATTATAAGCGCACTAGCTAACAATACTCGTCTTACAGTAAGGAGGACTTCAAGTCCAAGGTTACCGACTCCCAGGAGCCCATCCTCGTCGACTTCTTCGCCGAGTGGTGCGGTCCCTGCAAGGCCATTTCGCCCGCAGTCGAGAAGCTGAGCGAGCAGCACACCGGCATCAAGTTCTACAAGGTCGACGTTGACAAGCTCGGCGAGGTTGCCGCCGAGAACGAGATCTCCGCTATGCCCACTTTCCTCTTCTTCAAGGACGGCAAGAAGATCGAGATGGTCCGTGGTGCTAACCCTCCTGCGATCAACGCTGCTGTCCAGAAGCTGCTTGCATAGATTGGGACGAGTTGTTTTATGAATAAGTTTTCTATTTGAGAGATCAGACAAATAATATGATCGAGGGCTAATTGCCCTGTCTTTTGGCTCAATTGGGTTCCTCGGTTCTTCTTGAATTGATTTATAGTGCGTAGGGTGGTGATTTGCTCCGGATGATCTTACCTCGTGCAGCTCGCAGAGGACGGGTCCATCTGTAGCTTTATCCGCACCATCTAAGAAGTTAATTACTTTCTTAGCCAACAAGCCACTGCTTACATACTTAATCAAGCCTAGTTATAAGAAGTAAAAAGTGGGTAGCCGGGTGTTACAAAGACTACGAGTAAGCGAGCCGATGGAGAAGTATAAATAAGTGCCCTTCCCCCCTATCAATACAAAAAAGTTCTGGATATATACCCTATACAACACACTCATTCCGCAAATTTCCCAACGCAAGCGAAAGTGTCTCAGCAATCTTCCGTGCCATATCCGACTTTTTACCCAGCAGCCACAGCGCCTTCATACAATCCTCGGCCTCCCCCATATTCCGCTCAAAAGTATGACTGTTATTTCCAATAACAGACCCAGCGTAGCGCAAGGACTCATCTGCTCCACCTAAAAAGACTATGCAAGCTTTGGTAAACGCCCTGATTAGAATCATCGTCCATGGCTCGGTCAGGAGCGTCCCCTCGTTGATAGCGTGATGAAAGTCAGGCATCTGCGGCACACCCAGGTTGGCATCTCTGGTAGGCGGTGTAGCGACTCTTGCTAGATTTGATAGCTCCCTGGCACTATGCTTTCTGATTCTCCTAGCCATCTGGCTGGTCATACGACTGCAAGCCGCATCTTCCATACCCAAGGCATTCTCGTCAATGAATTCCAGCAGATCCGCAAGCATCAGGGCAGCGAGGTGCCAGTGCGCAGAGATGCAGACAAACCAGCCCTGTATGCGCTGCGGAACCGCACTGTAGTTCTGCACGAGTTCGTCGAAGAAGGCACCGTGGGTCTTATTCCAGTATTGATACAGCGACATCGTGCTGCGGATGATGTCTTCAATCTGCTCTCCATGAGCGCTCTTGCGAACGGCGTTTTGTAGGTACGACAGGTGCCGAAAGAGAAGAACTTTGACCGGCGCTGACTTGATGACGTCTTCGGCAGCGGTCTCGTATGAGCAGGGCCAGTGCGTTTGATGCATCTCGTCGATGCTTCCTTGCACGAAAAGGTCGAGATCCCACCGGCTTCGTGCAAGAGACTTGTCCATATTCGCAGCTTCCTGGTTCTCCTTTTGCGTTTCGTGCTCGCAGTCCTCATCCAGTACCACGACGGGCCGTTCGTTCATGGACGAGGAGATGGTGTCAAACATAATGGCTAGCCAGTAGAGCAGACCGATCGTCGCTCGATCCTCGGAACTCATGGCTGCAATGCCGTGAGCGCCCTTCTCTTGACTGCTACACTGCTTGTCGAGGCCCTTTTCGAGCGCGTCGCAGCGATACTTCAGTGCGTGCATTTTTCGAGCTGCGCTCTCCATGTATATTGGTGGCCCTTCCTTGCGTATTATATCACGCACCTGTGACAAGACCGAGTCCGTGGTAAGCTGGCGGCATTGTGCCTCCATCGCATGTCCAGGAGACTGGTCTTCGGGATTCCATGGCCTTTGTGTCAAGCCGAAGATCAGCTCGGCACAAGCCACTCTGTACGACTCTAGAGCGGCGACTTGTTGCAGTGCGTGCTGCGCCTGGCCCCAAAAGTGTTGCTGGAGAATGCGGTCGAACTCGTCGGAGATGCCATGTGCAATTCCGTCCTCGCCATGCTGGAGAGTCCCGGTCGGATATTTCTCGCGGTGCCGATGACTGCCCTGTGCCCACTGCGTAGCAAATGCCATGATGGCAAGGTGCAGGGCCTTGGACGCGGCCTGGTCCTCGGACCGTGACAGCTGCAGAAGCTTGCAAGACTGTGCGACGCGGTCGAGCTTAATCGTGCGCTGATAGATCCTGTTGGACCATGATGAACCCCATTCCGGCATGATGTTGATGGTATGTCGTGAGCCTGGTTGGTAAGGGCAGGTCATCTCGGTCAACCAACACGATAGGTTGTGCTCTAGTACGTCGTGGTAGATTTGAAGTAGGTTTGCTGAAGTCAAGTGGTAGTTGGATGTGGTGATCATTTTTTGGTCGATGGAAAATGGGGAGAGCGAGCTTTGGGGGCTGTTCCAGCGGGAGGATTGTCGGTCCAGGGACTTCCAAACGGAGTCACTCAGCCGCCGGGGGCTGTTTAATGAGGTGGATTGGAGGCTGCTGCACGTCTGTGGCGCCTGGGAAGCCTGGGAGGCCGGCCTCGTCTGATGGCATATCGAGTCGAGTTCGAAGTCTGAGAGTTGCTGAGTAGAGACGTCTGCGGCACTGGAGAAGTCAAACGGCAGAAAATCAGTCAGAGATTGTGCAGAAGTCAATGCGTCAGGCATATCTGCCTGCATCCCCTCTTGAGGGACCTCATTATGGCTGAATATAAAACTGGGCGGCATTGAACCATAGTCTAAAAATGGCTCGGACAGATCGACGTTGGCCAGCTCCCAGGCCATAAACTCCTGCGTGGGATTTGGTTCGAACTGATCATCCCATATTCCAGACCCAGTTTCGGCCTGGGGCTCATCAACATTCCATGGGAAGAGAAGACTTTGACTCAAGTTCTCATATTGGGGTTGCTGGTAAGATAAATTCAGCGCCGACTGAGCCTGCGACCGGGCCCATTCCATGGTACAGCGTTTCTTTGTTCTGGCGCAGTAGGAGCATGGTGATTGCTGTCGATCGATGCTGCGAAGTGTTGCTCGTCGGCTATCTAAGCACGGTGCATCGCATGCTCGCTTGGATTTCCTGCACTGGTCGCAAGAGTGGTTCTGACGCCTGGCTCTGGATCCTTGTGCAACCGCCGTGGCGTGTTTCTGGACAGGCATGCCGACCAACGTTGACTCTTTTTATTTTCAAATCTTTCTCTTTTCTTTCTTTTCCAAGCTATAATGTGAGAAACTGAGACGTTTCGTGTAAGAATATCAAGTCAAGCTAGTGGGGTCGGGGGCAGGACAGGGAAAAGGGATTTAGTTCAGCTGAACATTCTCATGTGGATCCTAAGGTTCAGGTCACGTAGTTATACAAGTTAGATGGCATCGAAAGGCGGGGTACCGGGAGACCCTTATACGCTCGACCCCGGATTCCCCGCATTTCCCTGCGGCGAGTCTAGTACAGTATGTTGCTTGTCCGACGATGATTGGCCATCATACGCATGCTGATTCAAGGTAACGTAATTCGTAATTCCCTCCAAGCCTGCCACCCCTACCACTGAGAATATTCAATAAAGAATTTATACAACCACAACGCCTTCGTATTCAGTTTAAACCCTATCTGTACACTTATTAGCCCGGTTTCTAGGCCTTCTGCATATGCTGCATATATATTGACGTCTGTTGGTGCCATCACCGGTCGCCGAAACCGTCCGGGTAAGTGGTGCGGAGGACTCCCCACCACCTTCTATACCACCTGGTAGACCAATACCTTGTTCATGCGCTTCATGAACGAATAAACCCTCATCGTACTGTATTTGCTTTAAGATAATGCCCTTTTTCATTTTATAGTTTGCAGCGCGTAAACCCGTTACTTCTTGTTCTAATAGAAGCATCTGTTTCATGACCTTTTCACATGCCTTATAAGCTTGCTCAAAGATCTCTTTAGTCGGAGTAGGTGGACTATCAGACCGATATTTAATAAGCCGTCTTGCTGATGCTCTATGCCTTGAAAGCTGCCTGATATTGCTTGGTGTTTCAGGGTAATAAATGCTTGATCAGCTTAATGGTCGGTCTGGTGTAGGAGGATGAAGCTGAATATTGAGCCTTTTAAGGACTTCGGCCGCATTTAAAGGGGTTAAACCGGGCCACCCTTGCGGTAGAAACTAGGCCCACTGCGAACCCTGTTCCATCGAAATTATAGATATCATCAGGCAAGATACCGGAGCGCGTAAGTCTGCCCGAACTAGCTGAAACCAGTCATTTAATACCCGCGGATGCTCTTGTTCTGCGCGTGAATAATTATATCGACGCGAGACACGTGTCTGGACTGTTAGTTTACGCTTGATATTGTTTCCGACCCAGTTCTTACCGAGGGTAGTTGGCTTGTCCGTGTCGGCCGCCGCAAGAAGAATATTGGCCATATTGCGTACCATAGAATGCCTAGGGGCTGCACCGCGGTCATCCGTATAACCCACTTGGTAAGCGTATCCTCATCTAAAATGGACATTTTGTAGGTATGGGCACGCGTAATGGCCATTGAATGGTGGCCCTTGATAGGCGGGCTTGGAGGGAATTACGTTACGTGCCAAGGCGTACGAGTCGCTTGTAGCATTTTGTTGTAATTCAGAGGTATGAATTGTATTATTCTAGTCCAGAGGGACAGATGAGGCTATATATACAACAAGCAGCCAAGATGATCGAAAATCAACTTGGTTGTCTGTATAGACATCTCGGAGCTATTTCCGAGGGTGCGGCTTTGTTCCTGATCTGCACCAGCCTCATCACAACACATTTATCATCGACCGCGACGAATTTCGGGTGCATAAAGTACGGACAAGATGTGTTTTTTGATGTCATTGCTGATACGGATTCTAGCTCGGATAAAAGAGCTACGGAAGAGCGATCACGGCGATCTCCGAGGTTGATGCCAAAGCATCGATACGTGACAACTAGCTAAGTATCTAGGTGCATCCTCTCACATTCAAACTCACTGAGCAAGCGCTTTATATATCTCGGCCTCGACTGCTCCCCATAGACCAAGCACCTTGGCGTCCACAAACGGCAGAATCTGCGTACAAACAATCCCCGCAACGCCCTTCTCCCTATCCGCCCACCACCACAAATTCGGCAGCCCAGCCCAGTGCACTGTGCCACTCGACCGCCCTGTCGCGCCACCGTTGCTCAGCATAAAGGTGAGGCCCCAGCCCTGTGGCGGGTCCCCAGGAACTGGATACAGCTCAGGAACGGGGTTTGTCAGGTCCGGTTTTGCAGCAGGGATGCCCTGGCGGCTGTAGTTAGGGAAGTGGGGGATTTGGTTGGAAAACATTTCATCGACGGTTTCCTTGCGGAGTAACTTGCTGCCCGTCTTAGGACATGTTCCGTCATTTAACAGCACAGCTAGGACCTCTGCGGAAACAAGTCAGTGTATGAAATCTCACCAGGATTTTCAGGCTACTCACTGCAGTACTCTTGCGGCTTGGCAAACATGCCTGCACCCCCGCTGTTAAACACCCTGGCGACTTCAGCCTTATTATCCGGATCCACGACGAGAGGCGCTCGAAGAAGATGGTCTCGGGCCCTCAGAGTACCATCCGGGCTTCTACTGTTCATATAGGCCAGCCTCCGGCGCATATCGTGGTTTGGAATCATGGACATGTCCTTGATCCCAAGGGGCAGGAAGACATTTTTCTCGAGATAGGCGTTGAGCGTCAGTCCAGTTGCGCGTTCCAGTGCGATTCCCGCCCAGTCGATACCGACCTGTTTTCATTAGCGATGCGCTTCGTGGCCCTGATTATATGGCACTTACCCCGTATTCCCAACTTTCGCCGGGCTGGAAAAGCAAAGGCAGCTTCATATCTTCAATCCGCCCAGAGAATTCATCCACGCCAACCGGATATGACCACTGTCTCAGTCTCTCGTTGAAAAACGTATAGCCGAATCCGGCAGTATGAGACAGCAGCATGCGCAATGTAATTGCACGCTCCTTCGCCTCAAAACTTCCATCTGGCCGCAAGACCTTGAGATTCTTCAATTCAGGGCAAAGACGCTCGGTTTGCGCCCCATCGTCCAGCTTGAGAATGTCCTGCTCAACAAGTTGCATGCAGGCGATACCCACCAACATTTTTGTGCAAGATGCGATCCAGAAGATGTTATCTAAAGTCATGGTATCTTTGGATCCCGTGCCTCGTTTACCGGCAGAGTGAGCGAATAGTTCGTTGCCATCTTTGCCAACGACCACGACTGCGGTCCCGGGGATACCGAACTTTTGATCTTCACAGGCCTTATCTATTATGTTGCGTATATGCGAAGTCGCTTGCGCATTTAGTGACATGTTGATGGTTATATCAGGGAATGAGGGAAGTTGCGCGGGAAATTGTGGGTTCTGGGACAGTAAGCGTGGCTTTTTAACGATAGGGTCAAGATAGGGTCAAATAGCCTGTTAAAGATAACTTCTCCAACAAGCCAGTCTATCTCTGGCACCTTTGATAATTTCCCCGGATTCTGCGGCTGCATACGACTGCGGACCCGCACTTTGCGGAACCGCTCTGGATTGCGGACCCAGGCGTGGGGATCGTTGCATCCGGCTCCGCAAGTAGCGGCCGACAGAAGCCAATCAGCGGCAGCCACAGAACCCTAAATGACTCAGAATCTGGGGAACGCGGGGGACCCAATGACGGGGTGCATGAGAGCGGGATCGGGCGTATCTAGAATGATCGCGTTCAATGGACGGGATCGACAGAGCTGCGGTTACCTGTATAATTATGCTTATGCAATGGGATACTGTTTTCAAGCGTATGCTAACCTCAGCAGCAAAGCATGTATATCAATGAAGTAGATATAAATAGGGTGTCTGCGAAAGAAAAGTTCTGAACGAAGTTTCAAAATTGTCAATCTTCTGATCAGTCTTATAACAGCTACAACACTTGATCATTTCAAATCTTTGCTCAAAATGGGTAGCCTGGGAGAGACAGTCGCTACGCCCAAGAAGTACAACACCGAACTCACGGACTACTCCACAGTCCACGTCGATAAGACTGGACCATATGCCGAAAACCTCGAGGTCGATGCTTTAATCGTGGGTGCCGGTTTCGGTAAGTCGCCATCATGTACCGGTTTGTCCACCAGCTCACAAAGTAGCCGGTGTTTTCATGCTCAAGACTCTCCGTGATCGCGGATTGAAGACGGTTGTTTTCGAGGCCGGCAACGATACTGGTGGCACTTGGCGATGGAACTGCTACCCCGGCGCCGGCGTCGACTCCGAAGTCCCGGAGTACGAGTTCTCTTGGCCCGAGGTATACAAGACATGGAACTGGCCCAATAACTACCCCGACTATAAGAATTTGCGTGAGTACTTCGATCACGTCGACAAGGTAATGGGTATCAAAAAGGACTGCGCTTTCAACACCGTCGTGGTTGGAGCCCAGTTCGATACGAACGAGGGGAAATGGTACGTTAAGACCGCAGATGGTCGCACGACCAAGGCCAAATACCTTGTTCTTGGAACTGGCTTTGTAAGTTATTGTACACATCAGTCAACAGAATATTTATTGACGAGGCGTTTAGGCCGCCAAGCGTTATATTCCCCCGTGGCCTGGTATGGAAAAGTTCAAGGGCGTTGTGCACCACTCTTCTTTCTGGCCCGAAGAAGAAGTCGACGTGAAAAACAAACGCTGTGCCATCATCGGTACCGGCGCCTCGGGTGTGCAAATCACGCAGGCTTGGGGACCAGAGGCCGGCGACCTCAAGGTTTTCCAGCGAACTCCTAACCTTGCCGTGCCAATGCGCAAGCGCGACCTCACCGCCGAGGAGCAGGAACGTACCAAGCTCTACTATCCGGAGCTGTTCAAGTACCGCGAGGCCAACTATGCCGGCTTTATGTACGACTGGTGCGAGCGCAACACCTTTGACGACACCCCCGAGGAACGCGAGGCCTTCTACGAGAACGTCTGGAAGGACGGTGGCTTCCGCTATTGGGTTGCCTTATACAAGGATAACTTATTCAATCCGGAAGCCAACAAGGAGTCATACAATTTCTGGGCCAAGAAGACCCGTGCCCGTATTGGCGACCCCAAGCTGAGGGAACTGCTTGCGCCGCGGGAGATGCCGCACTACTTTGGTATCAAACGGCCGTGTCTGGAGAGGACCTATTACGAGCAGTTCAATCGGGAATCGGTGCACCTTGTTGACATCAAGAGCAACCCGATCAGGGAGTTTACCGAGACCGGTATCACCCTTGAGGACGGAACTCACCATGAGCTTGATGTTGTTGCTGTCGCAACTGGATTTGTAAGTTCCACTTGATACACCAACAGGACAGCACAAGGACTGATAGACACAGGATGTTGTCACCGGCGTCATGACCCAGCTCGGGCTGAAGAGCATCGACGGCGCCGAACTCGAGAAGGAATGGATCCCGGGAGCAAAAACCTACCTCGGCACCACCGTCAGCGGCTACCCCAACATGTTCCACATATATGGCCCGCACGGCCCGACGCTCTTGAGCAATGGCCCCACCTCCGTCGCGGTGCAGGGCCGGTGGATCGCCGACGCCATTGCTAAGATTGAGGCCAATGGCATCAAGTACATCAACCCCAAGATCGAAGCCGCTGATAAGTGGAAAAAGCACGTTGTCGAGCTCAATGACAGAACTCTGTTCCCCACGACGAGGTCGACGTATATGGGTGGCAGCATCCCTGGCAAGGCTTACGAACCAGTGTGCTACTCTGGTGGTATCCCCGCCTATGCCATCGAAATTCGTAAGGCCCTGGATCAGTTGGAGGAAGGGTTTGATGTTGTCAAGATTTGAGCGAGATTCAGTGGGGGCAAATGAAACGCCTGTGATCCTGGACCCTGGTGTACGTATCTTTACGGTCCCGGAACCTGGTTTTCTGCCACGGTTACCGCCTTCCGGGCGGCCCTTTTTACCCTTAGCACCTACGTTTTACAATACACACTCGTTTTACCTCGGATCTTATCTAGTAGTATGTCCTTATTTAGTCGGTCTGCTACGACCGGCCGGGAGGGAGCGCTAACGTTCTAACGCGCCCCTCCTACAAACGATCCCCTTAGTCAACGAGATCGCTCGCGGGCGTAATCGACTATATATTTATCTCCTTCTCTTCCTCCGTCTATCTCCTTATTGCTAGCTATAGCGCTATTCGGGAATATCCGGAAGTAGTAGTAAGCGGATTCTTTAACGCTCTACTAGTTACTATAGTCGGAGAAGATCGGCGACTCCATGCCATACAACACCCGCCATGCAACACTCTGAGAAAAAAATTAGCTTAAGGATAGCGAGAGGGGGCAAAAAGAGGAGCAAAAAAGCTGATTTAGCATGGGTCCCCCTCGCTCTACCTAGTGCTAGAAGTGCTACATGGCCGACAATTGCCGTTGAGGTCACTTATTCAGAGTCTAGGCGTCAAGTCTAAGAGGACATGGGGTTCTGGCTCGCAGACTCCAATGGAGCTGTTAAGTTGGCCCTTACGGTGACCATCTACGGACGAAGGCTCAAAATCGTTGTGGAGAAATGGGACGTCCCCCAAGGGGCAGTACACCCAGCGCCCTCACAGAAGATGGAAATCGTCCGCCACCCAGAGCCGAACTGGCCAAGGGTTAGCGGCGAAATTAGCTTCAACTTCGAAGCTGCATTTCTCCTACAAGCAAGAAACGCCACTCTAACGCGAGTAAGCGAGCCCGACTAGCTCAGAAGATGCTTTATGGGTGTTTGCTAAAGTAAGAAATTATATTACCAAGCTGCTCTCCACCACCTCATTTCGATGCCTCGTCAATCTAAACCCCGACCAGTGGTTGATGTCGATGAACCAAGCCCTCCTCGAGGAAAACCAACTGGCCGCGGAGATCTGCGCCGAAATCGAAGCCGCTACGCCGCACGTCCATGAGCTTCATGAAGCGGTGCAATTCCTGAAAGACATTGATACCAGACGGTTGCTCCGAGAGAAAGCCAAGGTGGACGCCTGGCGCCCAGACTCCGCGATGTGTACATATCGACGACCGCCTGCAAGGTTTGAAACAGACGGTCAGAAATAGTGCAACAGCGCTACGGCGCCGTCGCTCAATCCTGGCAGGAAGCTATCAGACTCAAGAAAGACTGGATGCTAATTACACGCTTGTTTAAATGACTAGGTATTCCCGTGGTAATTGATGAATGAAAAGAGCTCCAACTTATTTTGAAAAGAGCTCCATTATAGACGTATACCTCAACTGGGACGTTCGGCAATCAGAATATCGTGACACATACCAACACAGATGAAAAAAGTCGCTCAATCATAATGCACAATATACTCCTAAAACCACATGCAGGCAAATCCCCTCATTGAAAAACCGGAACAAAGGAAAACATCACGCCGCATTCGGATCCTGCTTCTCCAAAAACGAAGGATCCATATCAATGCGCCGCTCAAACTTCGTCCACCAGTCGCGGAAGCTCTTAAGCGGCACAACATCTTGGCCCTTGTTGCTAGGATCGGACTCGGCAAAACTAGCAAGGAAATTGAACGCGCTACCAATAATTCGCTGCGCAAGAGCCTTGGTCGAGAGCTGCTTCTGCTGCTGCTGTTCTGGAGACTGGCGTATCAATGCAGTGGATTGCTCGCGCGGAGCTTCGGCTTGGAGAGCTGCTAGCTGCGGCGCGATTGTCTCGGCGGGCTCGATTGAAATGCCCAGTGTTACGACGCCGTTGGATGGAACGGTGGGACCGGAGGTACCCTCGTCCAGCATTTCATCTTCTTCTTCAGCTTCTGAACGCTGCGGCCTGGTGCTTGGTGTCTTGACGGTGAAGATGCCGGAAGGCTTTTCGTTGGCTAGCGCGCCGATGAAGCGGAAGTCTGTTGGGGCACCGGTGGTTGGGTCCGGGGTCTGGACGTAGATTGCGGCGCCTGTGCCGGGGGGTAGGACGGTTCCGGGGAGGAGGAAGACTACCAGTTCGCCGAATGATGGGTTGAGCGGGATGGTGAATGCGAACTTGGTTGCTTGGCCGTTTGGTTGTTGGTCGACTGGGACGATGTCGGTTAGGCACGGACGGCCTGGGATCACAACGGAGAACATGATTAAAGCCCTGGAGGGTACTGGGGTGTGTAGAAATTGCAAAGTGTAGGAGGCAATTGAGGATTCCTCTTAACTTTCTTTGTCGAGCTTCTAAGAGATTCGACGAATCAAGCCGGTGACATAAGAGGGGGAGCTGCCCTTATCGGCCCGATAAGGGCTTGGCGCTGATCTGAATCATCAAATTCGCGGTTCTATTTACCTGTACAGATCCATACATAGCTTCATGATGCCCAAGTCGAATCTAGATATCGTCATTGATTGCGATAAGTACTGAATATTCCGCTCAATCTCGCATTTCGTTGTCTTACATCTGCAGCTTCCCTTACTACGAGGACGACCGCGTCGCTTACACGGAGTACCTCAACAACTACCACGCCTTCCGTGTGTCCGGCTGCGATGCCACGCTAGGATACGTCCTAAATTCGGTCATTGACAAGTTTCCCTGGTCGGAGCACTGGATCATTGACTCCGCCGCGAAGACGTTGACCTTAGTCACGCCGGCAGATGCAGACCCCGCACTCCGCAGCAAGTTGGTCGCGCAGAGCATCGCAGAGGCCGTCAAGAAGGGATCTTTCGAGGTTCTGAAGGGATGGCGCAACGAGAATTACCCTGTCTACGGACCAGGCGGTGAATATCTACTCGAGATGGAGCGCTGCGCATCATGCCTTTTCGGCATTGTCACCTACGGCGCCCATATGACCGCGTACGTGGAGGATGCAACAGGATTGAAGATCTGGGTTCCGCGCCGTGCGAAGAATAAGCAGACCTACCCCGGTATGCTGGATAACACCGTTGCAGGCGGTATGAGCACCGGCGAGAAGCCATTCGAATGTATCGTCCGCGAAGCAATGGAAGAAGCATCCCTCCCCGAAGCCGAGGTCCGTCCTAAGATCACTGCTAGGGGCTGTGTGACGTACACCCATGTGCGAGATGCGCGTGCTGGTGGTGAGACGGGTCTCCTGCAGCCGGAGGTCGAGTATATCTACGATCTAAAGCTTGATGCGTCGGTGATTCCCCGGCCTGGTGATAATGAGGTTGAGGAGTTCAAGCTGCTTTCTGTTCCTGAAGTTCAGGAGGCACTTGCGGGGGGTGAGTTCAAGCCGAACTGCGCTATCGTTATGATTGACTTCTTTATTCGACATGGGCTTCTCACGGCGGAGACTGAGCCGGATTATTTGGATATTATGGCGCGTTTGCATCGTCGTTTGGAATACCCAACTGCTTCGCATTGCCGGAAGTAAATATGGACATTTTATAAATACATGATGTGGAGGGTCAATAGCTCCGATGATTGGTTTTTCTCATCTTTCCATTCGTCTTTCTACTGCTCCCAAAGCGCGTCTCTAAGACTTTTACCCTGTCCGTATACAAGCCCTGTCAAATTGAGTGCTTGGACCGCATTGGCTAAGAAAACGCCAGAAGTGTTTCATACTTTGACCAAACAATTTGGGTTATTGGCCCGAGTATGAAGTTTCAGCAAGCTTGCAACCTAGTCTGGAATGCTTAGGAGGCCCAAGGTCCGCTTCACTTGAATGAAGATCGATTTGACAGACGATCATCTATTGGTATTCCCAAATCAGAATGCAAAAAAACGCCAGCGCTGCACAGCCCGACAAAGAAAATATGAACATCTGCCCAGATCAAGTACACCCCGTAACTTTTTGCCCTTTATGTAATATGTTTCAAGACAAATTCTGACCATTCCAGATCAAGCCATAGAAACCAAAATCCAACGAGATTCGCTCATTTCTTCAGAAGCAGGTACACATAGTCAATCCGCAGAGGAGCGAGCTTCTTGTAGGGGCCCTCCAGATAAAGCAGCAAACCTCCGAATGAAACAAAGACAGCCCTGAAAAAGATCAGTCGTCAGTCAAGCATTCATGAAAGAACACAATCTGCCAAAAAACAAGGCGTTCCAAAACTCACATGGTATCCTTGGTGGCACCCTCCTCGAATCGGTAAACCTTCCCATGGCAGACGTAGTCATAGTCGTTCGCAAGGGTCTGCTCACCCATGCTGACCTCTCTCCAGCTGTTTCGGGTATCCTCCTTGCCGTCGAGAGAGAGGGTTGAGGCCAAAGCCAGAGAGAGCGACTCGCCCACCACGCATGGATAAAGCTCCGAGTTCACATCGAGGGTAAATGTGATTGTGGCATCGTTAGAGGTGCAGGTCAGGCGCGAAACGCGGTCGTACTTCTGGGCGTTGATCGAGGTGATCGTGAAGGTGTCTTCGAACAGGAGCGGGTCCGACATTGTGAGATTGTGACTGCGAAGTGGTTTTTGGGCGATCGAAGATGTCGGATGATTTGCGCTGCAGCCTAGTTCCCTGCAATCTGTGATGTAGAAGCAGTTGGTAGGGTGGGGAGTGAAGGAAGTAGGATTCGAAGGCGGAGAATCGGAGTCTCGAAGCTTTTCTTTTTTTCTGCCGGTTTTGGTTCCCCGCCGATAACGATTTGCACTGGACTGCGCGCATCGCTTGTTACCTCTCTCTATTCTTGATTTCAGTCTCTTTCTGCATGCAATGTCATTTCGCAAGCGAAATATCGGCTTGTCAGCAGGTGTGGACCGCACTGCTGTTCTCAATGCCCCCGCACAGCCAGCTCCGGAGTCCAACCCAGGAATTCGCCCCTCCCCCGATGATGGACGCCCAACTACTTCTACAGGAACGCCGTCGTTAGACAATTTGCTGGCGGGTCACGCGGGTCTACCTATGGGAAAGTCTCTTTTGATAGAGGAGAATGGGACCACGGATTTTGCAGGCGCATTGCTGCGATACTATGCGGCGGAGGGTATTGTCCAGGAACAAAAAGTCCATGTTGTTGGGGTGCCTGAGCAATGGGGTCGCAGTCTCCCTGGGTTGATCGGCACGGCAGAGTCGCTGAATGACAAGAGGTCGGACAAGCGTAAGGATGAGAAGATGAAGATTGCCTGGCGGTACGAGAGACTGGGCGAGTTTGGCGCCGGAATTGCAGGATCGCGTGATGGTGAGTTTCCGATACCGCGTAGCTTATGGTTTATATGTATTGACGATTGTAGCTCCTGCACCTGCTTCAACTGGAGTACAAGACGGGAAGCAGCAAACTGCCTTCTGTCATGCCTTCGACCTCACTAAACGTCTTGCCCATCCATCCATTACCAACATGACCTTCATTCCTCTGATGCCCTCGAGAGAATCGCCCTTCACCGCAGTACTGAAACAGCTACAGGCTGCCATTGCCTCCGATGGCCCGAGTATCGTTCACCGAATCGTTATTCCTTCCCTGCTTAATCCCACTATTTATCCACCCGACGCCTGTCAGCCCGAATATGTGCTGCAATTCCTTCACGGATTGAGAGCCTTGATGAGCGCATACCCCTCTCGAGTCACCGCAATGATCACCCTCCCATTATCCCTATTCCCTCGTTCATCCGGTCTAGTCCGCTGGATGGAGCTACTCAGCGACAGCGTTATTGAACTTTGTCCGTTCCCTCATTCCTCCGATAACTTGGCAACGTCGGGCGCGGCGACATCATCAGAAGAACAACCGCAAGGCATGCTCAAGACCCATCGTCTTCCAGTACTACATGAACGTGGTGGTGGGAGCGATCAGAATGTGGGATTGGACTGGGCGTTTAGCCTGAGTCGTCGGCGGTTCGAGATCAAGCCTTTCAGCTTGCCACCGGATGAGGGAGACAAGGAGGCACAGGAGGCATCGGTTTCTGGAGGAATGCCTAAGAAATCGGATCTGGAATTTTGAGGAATGCACGACAGCTTGGAAACCTCAATCCTCTTCTTCCTCAAAGTGACGGCGAGTTCCTGGCTCGGCTAGCATGTCCTCCATTTCAATCTGCTCCGACATTGCTGGGCCCGAGTTGGCCATAGTTCGGAGGTAGCTCTGGCCATATGCGTCCATACCGGGTCGCACCGAAAAGCCTCCTACGCGAAAGCGATTTCCCAGACAGGATGAAGCTGCGAGCCATGCTATTTGCTATCAGCAAATGTATCAATGGGGCCCAGGGGTGGTTAGTATATATAGACTCACCTACGAAGAGCAGCAGAGGCGTGAAGAAGACCAGAAATAGCAAGAGCAAGAAGTTCATGGCGCGAGGTTTGCTGAAGCTGAAGGCCCGGCAGAAACAAAGCCGCGGGGAGCCAAGACCGACCGCCCAAACGGGACAAGCGCGGCGGAGCTTCACAAAACTCGGATTTTCACATTCTTCCTTCTTCCACTTCTCGAGTCTCTGGCTTTGCTGGACAAATCCCAGACTCCTCTCGCTAATGGTAAGTCTTTACAATAATTTTGTCTTATTTCCCTCTTTGCATGATTATCTACCTACAAATCTGTCAATCCCCTGAAAGCTCGTTACAATCTCAAAAATTGAGCGCCGGTGACTGAGAAACGTATTGAAAATGACCTGCCTTGAAATATTTCTTTTTGAAACTGCATCTGCTGTTGATGAGCAATTGCTAACATTGCACTTGCTACAGAATCCATGAATCTCTTTCAAAATGGACTCCCAACCTACCCTTCCCATCCCGATCTCATGCATATCTGGTAGATACCTGCTGTTCTCAATCGATGCCGTGACATACCTGCGACGTGAGCACAATATTTGCGGCGTGCTTATTGGGACCCTCCCTCAAATCCCGCAGCAGAATGTGTTCCTGGGTCTGCCGCTCGAGCTGATGCCAGAGGAGGCGCGGGTGTTGGTGGACAGGGGTGTAGCTTGCATTGTAGACGAAGCCAAAGCCCACGATGGCATGAAGTCTCTCTTAGAGGAGGACCGCCGACAGTATCTACGCGAACTAGAATCCCAGGGTCTCCACGCCACGCGCATCCTCTCGGACCGCAAGGGCCAGCAACGGGAGCAGGCGTTGAAGAAGCTAGACGAAAAGGCCAAGGCCAAAGCCAAGGCTACCAAATACGCCGATGACAATGCTTCTGCCTCACCTTCAGCACAGAAGGATGAGCCATCGTCGGTGGTGGATTTGTTCGCTGTTGATGCCGGCAGCGCGGCCTCCACTCGCACAGCCTCTATCAGCACACCACCTGAAGTCCAGTATGCGATGGGCATCACACCTGCAACATCATACCCACCTCTTCCTTACCCAACCTCCACATCAAACCAACTCCTCTCGAAACCCGAAGTGCCCTTGTCCTACCCGCTCTTCGCCCACCTACACTCGCGTGCTTACTTCCTCTCGCCTGGGCTGCGGTTCGGATGCCAGTACGTGGCCTATCCAGGTGATCCTCTTCGCTTCCATTCGCACTTCCTGGTTGTGTCAGCAGAATGGGACCAGAATATTGATTTGATGGACATTATCAATGGTGGCCGATTGGGCACCGGTGTGAAGAAAGGTTTCCTTCTCGGTGGACCAGAGAAGTCCCGGGAAGAGGCCGAATCTGAGGCTGAGCGTGTGGAGAGTGTTCGCGCTTTCAGTATTGAATGGGCGGGGATGTGATTGATACCGCATCGTACTTGCTTTCTCATCGGCTATGCCGCTTGGCGGTTTCATTGTGGCTCGCAATGCAGCCTACCTCGATTGAAGACCGTGTCCTTTGAATAGGATACTGGCGTCTGCTGTCTCTTATCAGTGAGGCTATCGAAATCCAGACCTGCAATCGTCGAGATATCTCGACCCTGTCGCCCACCCCATCACGACCAAATTTTCGGTTCAAAGGATGGACGGATGCACCGTCGGAAGATCCGGCCTTGAGATGTCCCAGGAGTAGGATATCGAATGAGTCGTCTCTCGGTCCCGATTGATGCCATCTCAAAGTGAATGGTCGGTTGGTCCATGTCGCATCATGACCATCAGGCTACGGCGTAAACCCCTTGCCATGCTTGTCACGCGGCAATTCAGATACCCTGAATCACAGAATTCAACACATGTATAGCTTTTTTAGCCTTTCTACGTGTAGTTATCGTTGTAAAGCTCGGGGTCGATTCTGTTTGAATCGAGTTAGACAGTCTACGATAGATGGATATACTTGGTGACTCGAACGACTTTGAGAGGGTATCATAGTTCAGAGCTGATTAACAACCTTGGAATGTCCCTGCTGGGATCATTCTGTGAAGACAGCCTTATAGATAGTCGACGTTCCTCCACTTGAATTTCTTGTTAGCCCGATCAACAGGCCGGTTCTCAAACTGGCTCCCATGCAGCTCAAACTCCAGTGGCTTTGGATCTTCAATATGAACTTGCTGCTGCTCGCGATCCGCCGCAGACTCTGCAGATTTGGGGAATGGTATCGTGAATCGAAAAATAGTATGCTCTTTCGGTATCGCTGTGCATCAATCGTCAGCCTCCAAACCATTTGCCATCCTATCGCTCAAACTCACTCTTAACCTCATCCTTCTCTGTAACAATTACGAACGTAAACTTCGTATCGCGAACAACAAACCCCTTGAGTCCAACCCGACCCGCAGACCGACTCCTCACAACCTCGACTTCCGCGCCATGGTAATCCGCGCTAACAAGCTTAGCACCGTGCGACGCCGGCGTCACGAGTCCACTTCTCCCGTCAGGTTTCAGATCCAAGATCTCCTGCATATACGTTGTCCAAAGAGCATGTAGACCTTTGAAGATGGCGTACTTGCATTCTTCTTTGGGGAGATCGTAGAGGCCGGAGGTGCGCTTCTCGCGCGCAGACAGTGGGCGTGGGCGTTGGTGTCGGAGGAAGTACTCTTTCTTGCGCAGGCGGTGCATGCGTCTCCTTGAGCGGTTGTCGGAGGCGGAGGGTGATGTTGGGCGTAAGAAGAGGGGCTTTTGTTTTATGCGCTCGGTGAATTGTTGCGTTGCTGTGTCGGGGGAGTGGGCGCGCGCGAGGAGGGTTTGGGCGATGTGTGTATTCGGGGCGGGAGAAGAAGCCATTTTGGACATTTAACCTCTCGGTCGGGTCTCGGGAGGGGGTTTTGTAGAATGTGAGAGCTCTTGAAGTTGTTGAAGGTGGGAGGTCGGCGGAGTTGGATCTGGGAAAAATTGTTTGATGTCACCTGCGGATAGTACTCTATCTCCGGGACCCAGAGACATAATCAATCATTTTCCCCTACTTTGGGTAAGAGATATTACAGGATAATCGCTCTCATGGTATATTCGAAGGCCTCTTTCTCTGTGCCCTATCTGGATACCTCTTCCTCTTTGATTTCACTTTATATTCTGCCTTGGAGGCGCCGTAATTCTATGCCTAAAGGTCCATCGCTTCCTACGGTCAATATAATAAATCGGTTGTCTATCAATTGCAATTCTATTCTAGTTTGATTTTTGATGTCTTAAATACCAAAGTCTTTTCGACGGCCCATCTGATCGAACAATTCCCAAGCTTGAGGAACTAATTTCAGAAATAACTTGCAACCTGCCAACTGCGTATACCTGTTGAATTCCTGGTAGAGTATCCCGAGCATCAACTCAACCTCTTCCGGTCATTGTACTAATAAATGGAATCAGCTTGTCGTCGGACGTTGGAATAACTATGTCTTTGGAGGCCTTGCACTCTACATTTAGAGTCGAAGTTGGATTCGGTTATACGAAGGCAGTATATCAAGAAGATAATCGGCTATTTGGGGGGCCTGGAACCTTGCTATTGAGTCATAATGCTCGGCCATAGTCCGAACGACTGCAGAGTCCCGATCTCCAAAATATCCCGATACCTTGCCTAGCGTCGCATGAGTGGACGATTAGGTGTGTTATATCATGAGTCTCACAAAGAGAGTACCTAGGTAGCGAGATTTGCAATGCTACATCCTTAGCCTTAATAACTACGTAGGTAAGAGTTGATTCATAATATCCGACCATGTAAACTTAGATTAGTTGGGATCCTCGGCTTATACTGCTTCCCCGCATGACCATATCGTCACAGGTCCATAAATAACCTACTCTTGTCAACTTCAACTATCTATACCCCCAGCTATTCTTCTTATATAAGGGTTATTCTCCCGCATTGCACTAGATACATTCCGGCATGCAGTCCCACGGAAACTATACAGACATCCAGAACAATTTCCCCGGACTTCCGCCTTTCCCAGACGATGTCCCCACCGCACCCCTTCTTCGGCTATCGCTAGGAAAGCTCTTGGCAGGAGATGCCACGGAGTGCGAGAGACTATTCCAAGCCTCCATAGAAATCGGATTCTTCTACCTTGATCTCCAAGATTCAGGTCATGGTATCTCGCTCCTTCGTGATGCCGACAACTTATTTACTGTTGGAGAGAGACTATTCGAGCTCAATCTCGAAGAGAAGATGCGCTACGACTTCAGTGCTCAAAACTCATACTTTGGTTATAAACGGCCAGGGGCTGTAGTTGTGGACAAGCAAGGCAACGTGGATCGAAACGAGTTCTACAATGTAAGTGTTTGCTACCTTGGGAGCGGCATCGATCCCGTACCTCAGTCCCAGTCAAGGAGAGCAGATTGGCTAACTAAACACAACAAGGTCTCCAAAGATGATATTATGAGAATTACCGATCCTCTGCCTGCACCCGAGGTCTTGCGCCGGAGCCGAGATCAACAGAAATCATTCATGCTAGGCTCCCATGGCATCGTTACTCTCGTTCTGAACATTCTCAATGACAAGCTCAACCTGCCAGAGGGGACATTTGCCAATCTTCATCGACGGCAGGCGGTTAGTGGCGACCAAATAAGATTCATCAAAGCGCCACCCCAGCCCATCGACGACCGTCGTACAGCCTTGGGTCAACATACCGACTTTGGCAGTGTCACTGTACTCTTCAACAGATTGGGCGGGCTTCAAGTACTTCCACCGGGAGCCGATGCTGAATGGGTATATGTGCGGCCGCTACCTGGCCATGCGGTTATCAATTTGGGAGATGCCATGGTTAAGTTTACGAATGGCTTGCTGCGGTCGAATATCCATCGTGTTGCTGCACCGCCAGGTATCCAGGGAGACTCGACGCGTTATAGTCTGGTGTACTTTGCTCGACCGGAGGATAGCGTTATGCTGCGGCGTTTGGAGGGCTCGGATCTTATTCCTCCTATGGAAAAGGACCAGGTGGAAGAGGAAATCAATAGTAAAGACTGGATCATACGTCGGGCTCTTGGTCGTCGAGTGGATCTCGGCAAGGATATTGACTACGAGAAATCTGCTGGAACAGAGCAGATGAGTCGGCGAATTGAAGTCTAGATGTTAAAGAAAGATAGTGCCTGCAACAGTTGATTTTGATTTTTGTTTTCGCGTAATCGAATAATTGAGCTTCTTGAGCACACGGGCGGACGAAGGAAGCTTTCCGAGTATGTGCACACATGATCTCCCAGAAATAGCTTCAGATGTATTAATCTTCGGATTGTGCATGCTAGTGATGAGGGGCTCCGGCTTATGTCTGCAATTTTCGTACTCCGAGTTTCCAACACGGTGTCCGCCAAAATGGAGGGGCTGCGCAGGCTGGACATCTGGGTCCCAGACTAGATCCATGCGTGTTATTGGTGCGAAGCTGGGAGCTGGGGAGAAGCGTGGTGCGTAGCGCATTGGCTCTGATTGACCCAGGATTTATGTGAGACCAATGAGCCGTGGGAGAGGGGTTCGGGGCCCGGGTGCTCGGGCGGTTGCATGACTGTTGAATCAGATGCAGTCCTAGAGAGAGGGAGGCTGCCGGGCATGATCGCGGATGTGTGGGCGATCGCTGCTGGCCTGTTGACGGGTTGAAGGTCTGGCCTGGAGTTTCCTATCCGTTACCTGATATATAGCACGGTACCTCTCTATCGGCTTTCCTGTTGCGTGAAGACGGTGGCCGATAGCATAAGTAACTAGCGGAACACATTCGTAATACTTAACGAGCTTTATAGCCTTGCGAGCCTACTGAGCTGTAGGCTTTCTGATCCCGAGATTCTTGTAGAGAAGCTTGCAAGCATCTTCAACTTTTGAACGAGAAATAGACAGACAGAATAGCTCAAATAGCCTTTGATTCTGCTGCAGTGTAGTATGGTAGATGTATAGATGATAGTACAGCCCTTATTCCAGGGCAGGAAATGACGAACCCTGTTAATATCGTCATCGTAGTCAAACATGATCCCATCAAACACCAACAGCCATCCATGCCGTGACTGAAACCAATTGCGAACGGTGTCACATATAAGCGAGACTTCTGGTATTTGGGGTCCTCGGCTTCTTTGTGGTCAATTAGCATAGCAGCTTGCGCGATCTGCCAAAAGCACTTATATATGGATTTGAGACACTTGGATTTGATCTAAAATATACCACCGAGATAGCACTCGCGCTGTGAGAAGACGTATTGGCGTGCGAGGTGAGTTTTCCCTGACCCGGAGACACCAGTGATTAAAACGGCCATAGTACGATCTGCGCGCGTTTTGGCTCTAAATAGCCTGTTATGTAGCACTTCAAGCTCATTTTGCATGCCGAAGAATGTCGCATTTGGATGGGAACCTGGTGGAAGGATAAAAAGCGGTGGTCCTTTGTGGGAATGGTGCGAGGGCTGACGGCTTGTCCATATCGGATACCGGAGAGTTGTGACCATAGCTCTCGTGGGAGGGTTGGTACAGAATGACCTAAGGAGAAGAAGGCAGTCAGCATTTGTTTAACCTGGAGAAATAGATATTGTACGACCTGGGTGCATGATATAAGTTTGGTTGAGATAGATAGTTGAAATTGATAAGAGTTGGATAAATCTGGACTGTGATGATGCGGGGAGACATCTTCCATGCGGTATTATGTACCGGCGCCGTCCTGTATACGACCTTTACCAGCTGCCTTGCTAGGGACCATCCCGGGGACCAGCAAACAAAGGAGTCTGTTTTGTGGCATTACGTAGAAAATGTTGAGAAAACAGGCCTGAAGGTGGAATGGTTTAGAGAAGCAGGATCAGAAAATCTGAGTAAAACTGTACGTAGCTTAACTTGATAAAATTCGGATGATTCCTTCTAGTGACATGATGGGGATGTTTATCCCCGACTTTCTGGAGTCATTTTCTGAGTAACGCAGCACTGAAACAAACTTGACCGCTACTCGGTCTCAGGTCCTCCCGACGGTACCTCACAGGAATGTGCTCAACCGCTTTGAGTCAGATACGCGTAGCCGCCTTGATTCAGACTGGTCACGAATAGGACCAGAGACACGGCAAGGTCGGAGCGCGAGATATGCCGACCCAAAGCATGCCTCAACCCTGAGGCATCAGTATGGCTCAACATGCCATACGTCAACACACAAGAGCGGCAGGAGTCTCATCACCAAAGTCAAAATAGTGCGTGCACTAAGCAGGAAGTTCCTCATTTCCATAATGCTTCAAAATAATCGAATTTCCGGCGAAGGGAGGAGGTGCTATGCCGTTGAGGTACGGCATATTGTGGTCCACTGCGTCTTCTAAACTGCCTGCGTAGTTCTGCCGGATAGCTATGCGAAAATGAAGAAGATTTAGGCCTACTGCCATAAAGTTCCCGGGCTTTAGCCTTCTTCCTCAGTGCATGAGTCTTGAGCCATCGCGCTGCAATCACGACACGAGCCTGGCGAGAGTACTTTATCTCCACTCAAAGCCTACCTGAGAGGGCTAACCCCTAAAGAAAAGAGCTATTTTGCTCAGTCATTATACTAAACGCATGATTCACATGAATCATGGCGTATGTACTGTCGGTATAACACCAGTACCAGCGCAAAAGCCACATAGATCAACAGATCATCCACATCACTATACCTCCCATGGCAGGAGGGTCTACGCACTGTTAGCCCCCTGGCCTGTGAACTTTAAAGAAATGAAAACGACAATCTCCTGCGAACCAGCAGTTGAAGCCCACCTATGCAACAAAAAATTCAGTTCCCGCACCCGACAGTCTGGCAACAACAGGCCGTGCGCAGGACAGACTAGTCCTCCTAGACTTCTACACTAGCTTTTGATTATGCTGGATTTGCAGTTGTCTCCATCCTCCCGGTAGATTTGACTGCCGTGGCATGGTTGCACGAAGGGCATATTTCCCCTTAATACCCTCTAGATCCTTATGTGTACCCCATATTAGGTACTTTTCTCTCGCGTAGTTCCTGGGGTCCTTACTACCCTAAGTACTGCTCCCGGTGCCAAAGCAAGGATATCCCCGCTGTCAAGCCAACCCCTGCAGAGAACCCAAGGGGTCAGGTCACCTAAAGTGGGATTCAATTCACCTATTTTTAGGTAAGGACATCCATATCATAAGTTTTCATTGGCGATATCCTTCTTGTATCGGAAGATGCTACTCCATCCGAGATAGAGTAGAATAGGCTTGAAGGGTCGGGACAAGGGCACTAGAGCAAAGCAAGGGATGAGCTTAGACCCGGACTACCGGGAATCCTGGTTCCATCCGGTTGGTCTGGATGGAAATAGTGGAGGCGGGTTTGACGGGCCGTAACGGTCGACTAGCCTGATCAAGGTGGATACATGGTTTGGTCTGTTTAATACTGAGGTCTAAAAGGAGGGAAATAGACATTGTTGTTTCAAGGACCTCGGGAAGACATGTGTTGCTCTGTTGTGAGTGTATGATTTTTGGATGCATACTTATGATTATGTCTTTATAACATCGGGCTAAGGCTACAAACTGCTCATGTGTTGGCTTCTATGCAACTTGAGATATCGTGGTTGATTGTACCAAGGAAAAAAAGTATACTTACACCGCCCTATGCTCGAACAAGGATGTACACCCCTGACACGTCTCCCAGACTTGGCCCGGGCACCTCAATCCACGATCTCGGTATCCACTAGGATTTTATCCGGACTGTGTCACCCGACAATACGGTTGTTCTATCCCGACTTGCTTTTAAAGGTCTAGCATAGGCAGATGCCATGGTAGCAACTCGGAACGGGCCTACTGAAAGTTCCACTCCCCCACATGCAATCCCAATTAGGAAGCAGTCTACAGGAAAAGCGGGTGATTGTGGATCTTTGGGCTTTTATCCCGACCAATCCATACCGTCCCGCTTAATGGGACGATGTACTTTTCCACAATAAGTGGGAAATACTGGGTACTCGGTGTCACGGCAATGAAAACTCCACTTTCGAACGGCTCGGTCCGTTCAACAATCCAAAGAGATTCGGTGTGATACACGGCCTTGTACGAGAGTGTTGTGCCAAGGTTGAATGTCGAGTAACATTTATGGCATGATAGATTCAGGTCTATACTACCGTCAAAGAGGTGCTGATACACGATAGGAGTAGACAACATAGAGCGACTCCAAATGATATCGTAAGCTAGACGCGCTCTGCGAAATTAATTAACAAGCGTTCATTCATGGTCATCGGGATCGACGTTGTTGCGAGTGGGGTGAGCAATAGATTGTCCCTGCTATGTGATTATTGGAGCACAAGCCAGAAGCTCGGACGTGCAATTTAGACTATAGGCTATAGACCTGTGATCTCGGACGTAGCGGAAGACTAATGAGTATTTTATCTGAACTGTGGAATACTGCCTTTTGGAAATACTCGCTGTGCGTTTGGGTGTTCACCCGGTACATACGTAGTCGGTGTAACTTGCGGGTAAGAACGGGAGTGTTGGAGAAGAGGCACATTGCTCGGAAAGTACGATTCCGTTATTCGCGGCGATCAACGCATGCAATTGTCTGTCTGATATGAAATGAAATACTGGAAACAAGGTGGGTAGACCACGGAAACTAGAGTCAAATTCATGTGAAAGGCAGTTGTTGCGGGGTTGTTGCTGTACAGGACGCATGGCGTTATTCCTGGATATTCAAGGCTGCTATTTTCTCTTCGACGCGCCGGAGGACTTCGGGGTCCGGTTCTCGTCTGATCTTCTTTGGTCTGTAGAAATCATTAGCACAAGGACCTAGAATACCGCTGGAATTGACATACGGGATTCTGATAGTTTCCGCACACTTGGCCTGTCCACACTTCCCACAAGTATTGGCCCCTTCATTGTACCCCGAGTTGCAGACATGACATATGTAATGGACCCGACGGCGCGGCATCCTGAAAGTGCGATTGAACTTCAGCTTGAGCAGATCCGGCGGATCGACATCGCCAGGATAGCCATCAGGATACTTATCCAGCTTGGCTGGTTCACGCGGACACTTTTTGCAGCGAACATGCTTGCAGCCCTCGCATTCCTTGGATCCGCTGGCAAATGTCTCCCCACAAGAATGACAAGTCCGCCGGACCCGCTGGCGCACGTTCTTTTGGGTGAGATCCTGCCCACCCGAACGTGACTGCACTTTGACCGGCGCATTGGGATCGCCTGTCAACTTGAAGTGCGAAGTGAGCGACGGCGCACCGTGCTGTCGGTCGCGGATTTCGGGGATCCTCGCCTTGGGGATACGCGGCTGCTCTGCATCTTTTTCGTGCTCATGTGTGAACCGTGGGCACTTCTTGCAGCGTGGGTGCTGGCAGTTGACACAGACCTTGTCCGGGCCGAAGGTCGTGTCGCAGCGGTGGCAGGCGCGGCGCACACGCATTCGGATCGGCTTGGTGACTCGGGCAAACTGCAAATCGGTGGGTGACTTCCACTCATCAGGCTCGAGGGTCAGGCCGTATTTGGCGAAAAGAGAGCGCGCCTTTTCCCGCTGGATGATGCCGTAGTCGGCCAGCACAGCAGGCTGTTCGATCACGGGCTTTGGGGCCGGAGCTATAGCTGGTGCACTGGCATAATACGCACGTTAGCAATCAGAGCCGATACCGAATTGATAGCAAGTGAAAGGGTCGTAAAGCGTACGCTGCAGTGCTGGGTTGGCCGGTGTTGGGTGCGGTAGTCGTAGATTGACGCTTGGAACTGGAGCGCGGGCGCAGAACGGTCTTCATGCGCTTGAGATACTTGGACAGGCCTTCGGGCTTGTCCTCTGGACGGCCGGAGGTGTCTTGCGGAGACATGTCGTGAATTGGTGGTTGTTTGACGATTTAACAATGGCACAAGGATGCAATGGCGGTACTCGGTCGCAGATCGGACCTGGGAAGTGCACAATCACTTCATTCCATATACATCGAAAGGTGGAAATTCAAAATGGTGGAAGACCCGACAGAGAGGGTCTTATTGACAGGGGAGGGGATATGATGTGTGAAAGTCGAAGTATGTCGATATAGTCGAGGGATGTCAGAAAGGTCGAAGTCAGGGTTAGGGAGCGCAGCACTTTAATTAAGAAGCTAATAATAACCAGAGTGGAATCAATACGGAGTACGGACTCCGTATAGAAAAGGAAAAAGGAAAAAGGAAAATGCAAAGTATAGCGTACTCCGTACGAGTGGAGGCAGTGAGTGGGGTCAAGGTATGTTATGTTATGTTCAGGTATACTGCAGTACTGTCTCCGAGTGTGAGTGAATTCTCCGTACCACATGAAGTTATGTACATGGAAATGCTCCGTATAGTATAGAGGTACCGGCTATCAGGGACATCCCTATCCACGTACAGTGGGCCCATCCTTTCCCAAATCTTCAAGAGCGGGAGCTGCTTGGACCAAGGCTTTGTACTCCATATTTGGCAGTTGGTACCTGCTCCTCCGTTGGATTGCGCAGCCCGATTCCCGAGGTTATGGACGGGCTTGCATTTTCCGTCATGCACCATCTGTCCAATCCCATCCCTGCTTAGGATCCAAGCTGTTCTTGTCAGTGGTCTCGTCTTAGGATCGTTTTGCTGGTGGAGTGGGTCGTGGTTGGCGGTCTGAACCAACGGAAGTACCCGCTCTCTCGGATGCTTTTCCAGAACCAGTCAAGTGTCACGGCTCAAGAGGGGAAGTTAAAAAGGGGATTGGCGCAGGATTCATGATTTATGATTCCAGGAGCTGATGATGACGGTATTTGAATAGGGGTTGACACGATTCAAAGTATAATGTCTTCAGAGGTACTCTGCATCAAAGCTCACAGACAAGTTCCCGGAGCGCTGGGTATGCAAGCTCCTGAGAGTTTGTGGTTAGACTTTAGTTAGCGTCACTCGGTATGTATTTGTCAGTTGCCTTCTCGCTGATAGTGGTCTTTTGCACCTGCACAAGTCTTGAAAATCGTCAACTGGTCGCTACTATCCGTCACTACTGATCGAGCCTTGAAAAAGCACTGGAATTGGACTCTCGAGAGATGTCTAACCCCCCTGCAATTATTCTGCACGCGTCGCGAGGACAGTGCGCGAACCAGAGCCCCGGCGTTCTGCATGATTTAGGACGCGATCTCGGGATTAAACATAGGACAAGAGTTCGTGATTCGTGTTCTCTGGGGCCGAGCGGTGTACTCCATAGTCAATTAGACCAATGGGCTAATCGATCTGATAGTTCAGACTTTTACGCAAGATGGCTCGAGGTCTCTCCAAATACGATGATCATTCCGCGAATTCATCCCTCGTTGCCGGTCCCACTCCCACCGCCAACTGTATCCTTTTTGTGACGTACCTCATCATGGCTTCACCCTCTGCAGGTGAACACCGTACCTATAGCCAAAAATGGCTGAGAAGCGCGTGGCAAGTTTTACATGGAGAGGGTTTGATACTCTTGCATTGAGACTCGGACCGTGGGTGTGGACACAGTACGAGACACCAACGCAAGCTGAATCGCCCTCTGTACGGAGGAAATGAACTCCAATTGCTTCCGTCCAGGACAGTTCATTTCAGAGGTCAGTGCCGACACCAACTCACCGGGACTCCTCGCGCCTCCTGAGTGGAACCGGATTTAACCAGGTGTCGAGAGGACGAAGCGGGTCCGATGGACTCCTGGTCCCGTCGACCCGCTCAGTCGGGCAATGAATGTCCAGCACGAGGTCCACCGGGTGGAGAGTGCATTCGCTGGCCTGATCCGTGTGTATTCCGTACAAGTATCGGAATAGCAGTTCCACCGTACAACCCCAACTTGATATCTAACGTGCTTATTCTTTGTGGAACGACATCTAGCCTTTTGCAGGTTCGGACGATCGGGCCGTTCGTGTCGATCGGGGCCCCGGCGAGTTTGCAATTTGCGGAGAAGACAGGTTACGGGTCTGCAGCTGGCATAATAGTCGCCCATCAAAGCACATAAGGTTCTACTTATCAGGCTAGTGGAAAAGTTGGAAAAAAATCAATCCAGAAAATCCTTCACACGATGCAATTCGCGATAGATATTGATTAATCTTTACCCAGGTCTCCACCCAAGTCCAGCTGGACGAGCCCCCTCGTGCGTTGCGCTATCTCTATTGCCACCTGCCCCTCAGTGCTCAGTGCGAGGCTTGTACAAAAACGGCAGTCATTATCGAGCTACCGTGCAATGAGCTTGTTGTATACCGTTTTCAGGGTGCGGTATCTTTTACTCTCGATACTACACTATACGAAATGTGAGGTAAGTGCTCAGGGTGCGGCATCTTTCTTTACTCGATAATCAAATTATGAAACGTAAAGTAAGCATTACTAGAGCAGACTACTTACCATAGTGCATGTTTAACCGTGGTTTTTTCTATTCCCTACGACACGGCAACAATCCCGCGCCACCCAGTGTTTTTACAGCGTATACCTAGGTAAGCAAGCCCGGGGTCTGGTTTCGGTGATCCCGGTGTACTCCATGTCTAGTACATCGATACTTTCCTGATAGATTCAGCTTAGGTACAGATTAAGCAGGAACACTAGCAAGATCAAAGCGGTGATCAGGGCTGTCCCTCGCCAATAGATAATTCATGAAACCCAGTTCGAGTCGTCCGGCACATATTGGCTGGAAGGGGGTCATCACAGCAAAACAAGTCCGGGAGGGATGATGAGAACAGCTGCAGATCACCAGTTTTGACTGCTGGCCTTTGTGAAACGATCGAAAACGGATGGACGCTATTCGCTCTACACGAAATGATCTACACCTTGAAGGTTCAGCTTCATCTTCAGCTGAGAATTAAAGCTCGATCGTTGGCTGTCAGCGACGGAGATCAACGCCTACAAGTTGCCCGACCTATGCAATCGGACAAGTCCGCGATTTTCTAGATGAACCAATGGATCGTAATATCTGACTAGTTCGGTTGAACACGAGCCAAGGACATGGATTGATCCGAGTCCAGCTTGGCAACAATCGAAAATCAGACTCTCGGATCCCTTGCTAGTCCCACTGCAGCTCGAGCGACGCCGTTGCAAATCATTATGCCGATTTTTGTGATAGATCACGCCCCTGGAAAACAATAATTCGACTCCCATTGACATCAACATTGAACACTGGCCTCTTTCGGTATTCCAAAATGGCATGCCCATATATCATACGAGGTTGCACTGCAAACACCAACCGGTCAAACGCCGCTCTATACAAGACTCCAGCTGATATCCATAATATGCCGATTTGCCCCATCCATTGAAAAAGTATGGGCTCGGACGGCGGAATAGTCATTCTGAACGAGGCCCTTTAAGCGGACCCGGCGAGCTTCTCCGCGATAGATGTGACATCTTCGTCTTCGTGCACTTCAATGACCCGGTTCACCTCGGCGGAGTTGCGCATCAGCTCCACTGCGCTGGCGTACATCATCCGTTGCGATGGGTTGCAGTTCACAGGGAGCCAGTAGAGCAGGACGTAGGGGACGGAGAGACGGCCGTCTTTCTGAACACGCAGATCGCTAGTCAGTATGAATGTCCATGATCCACTGTTCACGGCTCTCAAGAGGCCAACTTACCAAAGTCAGTGGATGGCTGAGAAGAATGTATCGCGGCGAGGATTCGGGGAGCTCGTCGGCGAGGTCCTCCATCTTGGTGTAGACCTCGCCATCCTCGGGGCGGATCTCCTGTGTCTCCTTGTCAATGATATCTGTGGCTCAACCATTAGCGGGTATGTTCTGTGACCCCTCCCACGGGGCAGGCAATTGGCGTAGGGCGTGTACAGATGATAGCCTGGGGATCCTTGGCCCTTGACGTGCTGAGACGGAACTTGCGCAGCTTCTCCCTAGTCTCCGGAGAAAAACTATATAACCGTGATTCGGACTAGTAACCGTCAGCTCACGTCCTCGACGGGCTATCGCATGTCCCAGTTTAACGTCACGAGGGCTTTCAATCAGACTCACCATGCTGGATATGTGTGGACAACAGGACCTCTTCCAAGCGAATCTCTGCAAAACCAAGTCCTAGGCTGGCGAGCTTGAAGCAGTTCCGAAAGGATGAGTGCACGAAGAATGTGGGGAGCTCGCAATGGCCAAACCGAAATGCGGGCGGAATGTCCCCTCCCCCACTTGCAGTTGCTCCCCTGCAACTTTTCCAATCCTCCACACCGTCTCATAGAGCGAATCCTCTATACAGGCCCTTCATCTTCATGCTCAGCCGACTAAACTTATTATCCCGCCACTTGTCCCGGACATTCGGCTCTTCCCGTCCTACCTCCCCGACTCTCTCATCCCTGGTCCGCCCAGGTCTGGCCGCAATGACATCAGCCCATCCAAACTTCACCAAACCGATCCACACGGCAGCCTGCCTGATAATAGGCGACGAAGTCCTCGGCGGAAAGGTGCGTACCATATCCGTCCGATACAGGGTATACGCGTTGACATTTCCACATCCAGACAATCGACACCAATTCACCCTTCCTAGCCAAGTTCTGCTTCAGCCTCGGCATCCAGCTGAAGCGCGTAGAGGTCATCCCCGATGATGAGGAAGATATCATAGAAGCCGTGCGCCGCATGAGCGCCGGCTACGACTTCGTCGTGACAAGCGGAGGAATTGGTCCGACGTTCGTACCCCTTGAACCCCGTTGAATCAACCTCCCGTGCTAATACTCTCCAGCCACGATGACATTACCTACCAATCGATCGCCAAGGCATTCAACCTGAAGCTCCAATTACATCAACCCGCCTTTGAGCGCATGACAAGACTCTCAAAACCACACCCTTTGCAGCCCAACTTCGACTGGAACACTCCATCCCCAGGCCTAACCGCCAAGCTGCGCATGGTCGAGTTGCCCTACGACCCAGCCATCCCCGCTGAACAGCAGGCCATCTTCGTTGCCGAGGATATGTGGGTGCCTGTCGCTGTGGTCAATGGCAATGTACACATCCTGCCTGGTGTGCCGCGTCTCTTCGAGCGACTCCTGCTGCACCTGAAGCCCAGTATCGTGCACAGGCTGTCTGATCCTGAGGGAAAGGGGACTACGCGCTGCATGATCAGTACGCCGTTGCCTGAGAGTGCGGTTGCGCCTTACTTGACTGAGCTGGCGGCTAGGGTTGAGCCGAAGGGTGTCAAAGTTGGTAGTTATCCGCGCTGGGGGAAGAAGCGGAACACGGTCACTCTTGTGGGTACTGATAAGGCTCTCTTGGAGTCGTTGGTGGCTGAGGTTGAGGAGAATGTGCAGGGGAAGCGGGTTTCTAAGGAGGATGAGCTGGATCCTCCGTCGGATTCGGAGCACATCTATAGTCAGTAGTGGGATGGATTCTGAGGTTGTATATCATATCAGCTTTGATTTACCTATGATTAACTAGGTAGGTATGCGTCGGATCATTCATACAAGAGTGTATATGACTATCCATGTAGTTAACAGTCGATCATGCATAACCAGCTATCACTCGGGCAGGAACTAAGTTTAATTTCTAGAATTCCTCCGCCTGGTCAACATACAAACTACCTAGGTAGATCCGCAGTACCACCATCACCATCACCATCACCAAGAAATCGGAAGCAAAACACCCTCAATGAGGAACATATATTGACAGCCGAGTCGTCTCCCCGAGATAGACATGATAAACAAAGCAAGTAACCAGGACAAACCTCGCGAACAAATAAAACAAAATAAAAAGTAGACGCATAGGAACAAAAGGGGAATCAAAATGTTTCATGAGACGAGGGTTGGCATCAGGCAGTCATCGTTGTGCAGTTTTGCAGAATCTGAATCTGCAGGCACAAGGCCAATTTCTGTTTGTTTCCTCTCGTTGTATCCTTTCCCTTTCCTTCCAGGGGGAAGTGATTATCACCGTATTTCAATTCTCTCTCGTTTTTCCATATTTCCCAAAGTATTTCCCAAAGTATTACCCGTTCGTATGAACTCCTTCTCTTTGCGCGTCCCCGAAGTTGGTATGGTTTCCGAGACTTGTGCGTTCGCTTTACATGATGACGCACTTGCTGCAGCAGCCTGCGCTCTCGCCGGGCTCGCTCACGTCCATCTTACCCTCTGGTGCGCGGGCACCGAAGGCACCGGAGCCGGAGGGGTAGGACGACATTTCCTTGTTGTAGCGGCGGATCTCGCGGACGAGGTCGTAGAAGGCGTCCTCGACGTTGATGCGGGACTTGGCGGAGGTCTCAATGAACTTGCAGCCGAACTGTCGGGCCAGGGCCTCACCCTCTGCAGAGAAGAGTTAGGTGGGGCCTTGATCCTTGGAATGAGACATTGGAATTTACCTTGCTCGGAGACCACTCGGTCCTTTGCCAAATCGCACTTGTTGCCGACGACGATGATGGGGAAATAATCCTTGTCCTTGACGCGGAGGATCTGCTGTTGGAAGGTCATGATTTCTTCGAAGGATTGGCGCGACGTTATGGAGTAGATCAGGAGGAAGCCCTCGCCGGTCCGCATGTACTGTTCCCGCATCGCCGAGTACTCCTCCTGGCCTGCCGTATCCAGGACGTCCAACAGGGCGACCTCATCGTCGATGACACACTGCTTGCGGTAGGAATCTGCGAGATGGAAGACAGGTTGTAAGCGATCCGATGAGCCGATTCGATTCGATCCGATAATGTCATCGGGCGGGTGTGTTCGGCTCACCTTCAATTGTCGGATCGTACTCGTCCACGAAGTGGCTCTGGATCAGCTGGATTGTCAAGCACGACTTTCCGACGCCACCGCCGCCGACAACCACCAGCTTGTATTCTCGTAGGAACTGCGGCGAAAGGGACACGGTAAGCCATTGAAGATATTATTGGATACGGTGCGATCAGGAATGGAAGCGCGAGTGCGAGGTTGTGACGAAAGTCGATGCGAGGAAGGGAGGTTCCTGGAGTTCGTAGGAGATGTGTTTCAGGATGGAGCTTACCTTTGAAGCCATTCTGGAGATCTAGAGGAATAAATTTCCCGAAAGAAAGGGGAGGGGAGGGGGAAAAGGTAAAGATGAAAGGCAGATGATCAGACAAGTGGAAAAAAGGTTCCAGAAAGGAAATGCAAACAAACTGCGGGTCGAAGGGCTGGGAGGAGAATGATTAGGGGGGAGGAAAGAGAGGTTCGGAGTGTCGACGGGAAGAAAATGGAGAACCACTGCTTTGTCCTGAGCTTCTTTGGCTTGTGGAGCCCAAACACCCCAGGCTATCTCTGGCACCTATATGCAATACTGTACAATTGACCGTCTTAACGTGGACGGGAAAAATAGGCACTAACTACGGGGATTCAGACCAGGGTTTCACAATCGAGAAGGGAAAAAGCGACAAGGGCAAGGGGAAGGGAAAGGGAAAGGGGGAGAAAGAGCGAGATTCAGGAGATCACCGAGTGGGGAGACGATGATTGGGCGAGAAAAAGGGGAGATGAGTGTTTTCTGATTGATGGAGCCTTTTCTTTTTTCTTTTTGATGGAATGTATTCTCTACCTATACACATTATTCTGAGTGACTGATACATAGCTAGGTAGACTGTATTTATTTCTATCTAAATTGTTTCTCTTCTCCGTTCTACGTAGCATCTCCAAGTGAACGAGGATAACAACTGTGGTGCTAACACTCAAAATGTGCTAAATAACATCGAGCTTTGGTACGCTATTATCGGTTTGTCCTATTGATTGGCCATCTCGCCAGCCCCCTGGGGATGATGTGATGGTACCTTGCCCGGCTCTGAACTTCCACAGGACAGACAGACCGCACAAAGTGCCCAATTCTCTAACCCACGCAGTCATGGAAGATAAAATCATCAAAAATAGAAATAGAAAATAGGAATTTCCTGCAGTGGCATTCGGATCAACTGCAGAGCCCACAGTCACCTCCAGACCCGAGTGGATCAGCCTTCTATGGTGGGGAATGGGTCCGCGGCACTTTAAGATATCGGGTTAGTTCGCACTGCCTGGCGCCGTGATGTTGATGCCGATGCTGATCGATGCTGATGCTGTGATGGAATGTAAGGGCCGTAGCTTGTTGGCACCAACAGACATCGAGTATCAATCTGGGCTTTCTTTTGCATCTGGATGGCTTGCAGGAGATGGCCGCCTTGCATGTAGATTGCATCATTCCATCATCCCGACGACCCGGGCCTCTCTGTGTCAACTCATCCGTAGGAAGCTTTTTCATCTCTCAGAAAGCGTGTTCTGGATGGAGGTCGTCTATTCATGTTCATCGCCTGACGGATCGTGCCGTAGTTGACATCTGCGTCTGTACTCGGACCCCGGAGCAGTCGGAAGATCCAGGTCTTGCTCTGCCCCGCTCACCCACACAGTCGGGATCCTCGCGTTGGAGACACGATCACATTGCAATCCGGCCGGGCATCGCCTAGCCCTTATCCAGATGGAATTCAATATCGCATGGCTCCAAATTTCAGAGTTCTAGGGATCCAAGGTTTCGACACGGGCGCGATGCCCCTCTCATCCTAGAGGGGACTGTGTGACCGTCATTCCGTGGCACGCCAGAATTCAATTCATTGTTCCGCGTTCTGGAAGCTCGAGCTTGAAGCAGAGTTTGTTCTTTGTTCTTTTTTCTTTTCCTTTTTTTGAGTTTGTGGAGATGCCCAACTCTGCAGTCCGAATTTAGATGTGCCGGGTATAGCTGCAGGGTGCGTCAAGGTCAAGAGTTTGCAGATGCGGCTTGATATGATCGATGGAATTCCCCGATTCGTGTATCACACGGGGGTGGATCACGGGCTTTCTGCGGGTGTCGGAATCCGGTAGGTGACGGACAAGCTACTGCATAGCTGCTCCGGTAGTTCAAAAGGTGTCAAGTCATGACAAGGGTCGGATTATGTTGAGTCGACCGAGACTGAATCTCAATTCGTGATGTGAGACAAGCGGTCTGCATCTCAGCGCCTCGCTCTTTACCATCATCATTTTTCCTTTCTACTAAAAACTCACATTCCACCCTAGACATCCATCTAACCCACGATGTCGACTGAACTCAGACAGGGTAGCCTATACATTTTACTGTACATAAGAAACGAGCCACCACAACCGAACGATTTCCACTGGGCCTTGTACCTCCACCAACATCCAGACAAAGGAGGCACAAAGTATCATATCAAGACAGTTGGCCCTGGCTGGATGGCCGACCATGGACCTGTTGCTGCCATCATGAAGGAATTTCTTCTCGTCGGTCTCTTTCACATTGCCGATGTGCCTCTCACCTGGCATGATCATCTCGACAGGACATTCCGCTCTTTCGATGATAACCTCAACACTCTTGGCAATACCTGCAGGGTCTGGCTCATTGCCGTTCTTGAATTACTGCGAAGGCCGGTAGAGGGATATACTCTTCTAAATGCAGATCTTTCGGCTTTGCAGCGAGAGATTTGTGACTGGGGGAATGCTCATGCTGCCAGTGCTGCTGCAAACGAGCAACCTCGGCCCATTGGAGCTTCGAAGGTATGCGGATTGTGAACTTAATTTGAGGACCAAGCCCTGAGATCTCGTATAACTACAGCCCAGTTATGGGCTCCTGGAAAGTACTTCACACAAATTCAATGCAGCGTAAGCGACACAAGTGCGCGTGGGCTGATATTGCAAGAGTTTATGTTCAAATCTTCTATTGTGAAACCATGTACGTCAGACTCTATCTACGTCCATCCAACGCTTCGAATTGTCATACGAATCGAATTTATGACTTGCGGTGCATAATACCAGCGCCGGCCTGTTCATGGTAAATAAAACATCCCACATCGACTCAAAGATCCAATAAACACATACCTGGTGGTTGGGGAAGACCAGAGTATCGGCAATGACGACGTTCTCCCGTCGCCCAGCAGCAAAGACAACAATCTCGGCAATATCTTCACCGGTTAAAGGCTCGACACCCCTAGGAATTATGATTAGTACGATCTCGGATGAGGTAGGCGGAACCAATCACTTCCACTTACTTGTAAACAGCATCGGCCTTGGACTTATCACCGTAGAATCGCACAACAGAGAACTCCTGTGCGTATGTTAGCTTCTGCACTGTGGATGACAGGAGTGGAAATCTTCGTACAGTCTCAACCTGACCGGGGTCAATCTCGATGATGCGAATCCGCGTAGCGATAAGCTCCTTGCGCATCGCATCAGTGAAGGAACGGACGGCCGCCTTAGTGGCGCAGTAAATTCCACCACCGGGATAAGGCTCGCGGCCAGCAATGCTGCCAATGTTGATAATATCACCCCGGCCGCCTTCGGGTCGCTTCTTGAAGATCGGGAGAACGGCTTGGGTCATATGGATCAGGCCGTTGACGTTTGTGTTGAACATAACATTTATATCTTCGGTGGCGATGTCACCAGCCTGGGCAACACCCTTGACAAGACCACTAAGATCATTGTTAATATCACTAGCTCTTGTCCAGTGTTCCTAGGTTAGTGTTTGATGACTCACGCATTGTTGACAAGCACGTCGATCTCTTTGAAGTCCTCGGGCAGAGAGGGGACAAAGTTCTTGATCTCCTCGGGATTGCTAACGTCCAGTTTAACCGGAAGCACCTTGACACCATCACCGACTTCCGCCTTAATCTCGGCAGCGAGTTGGTTCAGTGCGTCGATACGGCGCGCGGTCACGATGAGCTTCAAGTTCTTAGGCGAGGTACGTGCGAATTCCAGGGCAGTGCTCTTGCCGATACCAGAGGAGGCGCCGGTAACGACGATGGTCTTGCCCTCGAGGCGCTTTGCCATTGCGGAGGCCATGGTGCGTCGGGTAGTGGTGAGTTGTACGGCTAGAGAGAAAGGGCTGGGCTTTGCAGAGAGCGGGTTGGGCAGAGGGGCGGAAAGTCGGCGTAAGAATTGGATTGATCTACCACAGGCTCTGAAATGGTTCATGAAGAGTGCTCGTATCTCTCAGTCGAATTGCAAAGAAAACAAAGGAACGATCTTCATGGAGTGCGGGGATGCGCTCGCGTCATATCGGGTTATGTAATCGGCTATTCCTTGCGCGATGTCGGCCTTTGCGCCGAGTTCATTCAAATAATTTGGAATGTTCGGCGCTGCACCGGTGAGGTCTATAGAAGCTTCGTTGTTTGCTGGGAGATCAACAGTCCTGGCTTCGTGTGGATTTATCCAGCTAGCCGCAGTAGAACGAGACATGAACTACATCGGATTACACATAGCTCATTCAACATTGCAATAATACTACATAGTTCATTGTGTGCAATTTACCTGCGGATGAGCAATAAGGGTGACAAACTTCCTCTGTAATAGCTAGTCCTCGAGCCTTGATCTGGACAGAACTGAAGGGCACTTGCTTCTCTTTTCAATTGCCGAGTTATTACACAATGAGGTAACAGTGTTCCTGGCTAGGTCATGCCTAGCTGTGCTTGACACATTTCGAGGTTACGAGATACCTCCACTCTAGCAAGTGCCTCCTGAAGTTCAACATTTCCTTTTGTCTATAAATTTTACCAAAAGCTTACTGGCATTTCACCTCAAACCTTGCAGTATGGAAGACTCAAACAACCTCATGCGACGCAAATACTTCAATAGTCTCACGATACCCAGATACGGAGCCAGATCAGAATGCATAATCGATTAGATGCATTCGTGGTAGCAATAACCAAATAATTAAGCTGGGGAGAAGAAGAAGAAAAAGAACCAGAACTGGAGAGACGTAGTCATAGATGCACACTCGTGCAAACATGCAAACATCCTTGTGACCAGTCTGAAGATTTTGAAGACGACATCAACAACGCGTCTGACAACGTATTTGGCAGCTTCAATTAGAATGATATCCTATTTCCAACCGACATAGATGAGTACTGTAAGATTGACCCTGAGAGCTTGTGGACCAATTTTGCCTAGGACATGTCCACTCCATGGAACAAGGAACGGATACCGATAGAAGGCATTGTTGAATTTACTGCAAGTAAGCAGCGACGGCAGCCACAGCTCCGAGTACACCGGCGAAAGCGCTCACGCTCTTTCCACTCGCACCGTTGAAGACGGGGGTGGACGAGGCAGAGGCAGAGGCAGAGGCGGACGAAGAGGCCATACCGGTCATAGAGGCGGTGGGCATAGGCATGGACATCGAGGACCAGCCGGACATGGAGGCTTTCGGGCCAGACGACCCGGTGCACTTCGAGCCCATTCCCATGGGTCCATTGGGTTCACCAACCTAGAAAAGGGTTAGACTTGGCTATTCTGCTAAGTTTCACATGCTTTCTAATTTACCTCGACGATGGCGGGACCGGCGACGATGTTGTCGTCTGTAGCCGTCGTGTTGCCCTTGGTCAGGACAACATAGCTCTGGCCGGCAATACCCTCTGGCACAGTGACACTGAACTTGCCAGCACCAGTGGACTTGAGGGGAGCCCAGATGGGTCCAGTGACGGTGATGAAAGCGGCGTAGATATCCGAAGTGTTTTTGAGCATACCGCTGGCAACCATCAGGTCGACCTTGGAGCCGGTCATGACGGGAGCCATGGAGGGCATAGTCAAGGCGGGGAAGGCCTTGACCGGCAGCTTGCCGTTGCTCTCGGGGCACGAGGCAATAAAGAGGGAGGCGAGGGTATACACTTCATCGAGGTCGAGGGGGTCGTCGAAGGGCTGAGGAGCCGGTGCCTCACCAAGGGCGGCACGCAGGTAGGCGCTGTGGCGGGCTTCAACGGTCAAGATGCTACCGGCGGCGGTGAGGTAGGTCTTGTCCATGATGCTGGCGGCAGCACCAAGGTAGGCGCTGACTCCCACTCCCTCCAGCATACTACCGAGTGCAAGGAAAGACTTGACGTCGGTGGAAGGGAAGACATAGGTGCAGGCCTCGACGGGCTTTGCGCCGGCAGCGGTCAGAGCCTTGGTCAAGAATTGGACGTGTTGCTGCTCGTCACTGGCGGTCTCCTTGAGGTTGGCGTAGAAAGGGTCCTGCATGCCGGCCTTCTGGAAGTCGGCATGAGTGTAGTTCTTGAGGCCTTCCTGGTAAAAAGCGGCTTCAAGATGCTCCAGGGTCAAAGCATAGTTAAGGACATCGGCATCGGTGATTTGCGCGCGCTCGGCGAGAGGAGTTGCGTGGGCAAGGCCCATAGCCGCGCTGGCAACAGCCACAGATGAGAATTTCATTTTAAAGAATGACTAAAGCGATAATATTGATGAGATGAAGCTAGATGATAAAAGGACAAGAAAACACCAGCTACTTTATACTCTGTACCTCTACACAATGCCATTTTTCGGGACTGTCCAAACAAGACTTGAATCAGGTTTTATTTGGCATTGTACCCCAGTGCCCTGATTACAACATGGAGCCCATGCTTGGCAGATCGCAGTAGATCGCAGGTTTGTGACTGGCGCGATAAATGTGGTTCGTCCAAGTAGAAGGGTTCCCACGACTGCATAGTGCAAGCTCGGATAGAGCCGATCCCGAGGCCCACTTTCAGGCGCCAATCGTAACAGTTTCTATACGAGCGATGAACGAGAACTAGAACGAGAGCGAGAACTAGAACGAGAGCGAGAACGAGCACGAACTTGTACAAACTCTCTTCACCTTAACCACTTCCTCCTTTTTCCTCTTGGGCATGTCCCTTTTTCCATCGATCGATCGATCGATGGAAACGATTAAGGGTCTTCACTCCGCAAATTCATACGACTTCCGAAAGACTGCGCCCCAGCTCTAGAACTTATTGCCGAGGGCCCACGTCTCCCACCTCAAATTACCCCGTCCCCATTAGATGGGTATGGGCTCGCTTTGACATGACCAAATCGCGTTGAAAGCATACTCCCCGGCGGCTGTTAACTATCGTCGTTATGGGCCACGGGGCGTTTCGGCAAGTACGGCCTGCCCGGTGCCGGAATCCGTCCTTATTATGGTAAATTTGGTCATCTACAAGAAAATACATCGAGAAAAGACGGTGGGTCATTCCCTGCCCTGATTCAATTGTTGGGACATACGAGAGCAATGGCATTGGACAGCAGGCTTTTTAAATTGGGGAATAAGTCACGTCATCTGTTAAAAAGAGTCCAGTCGACGTGAGGGTCACTGCCAGTGAAGCTGTTATTGTTCAATTGGTCTCTTAACGGATTCAAGGACATAATAAATGCCAACATTGTTCTAGCCCAGGCATCATCTGCCAATCAAGACAACTTTGAATCATCCCAGCTTGTGCTATCAGAGGCAAGATATTCCTGCCCCTTTTCAAGAACCCGACTATTTTCCTTACCCAGCCACATCGGTTCCAGGTTCTGGATCCCATCTTCGATCTCGTAGCTCTGTCCACCTGAAACATATACAATCTTCCCAGCGAATGGAAGATGAGCACCCTGGTGAGTCAATCCACCGGAGCCTCTATTAGCAGTGGCACAAATCAAAATCGCCCTGCCAACATCCTCGGGCTCATTCACGGGAAGACCCCGCTCATACCAACCCTTTTCGATTCCGAGAACCATCCGAGTTCCTATTCACGGTTAGATCTGACCACGCAATAGACAGAGAAACACACGAGTCATCCAGGGACATATCACATTGGCCCTGATATTCTCCGGGGTTGCGGTCAAGTGAAGACCGCGCATGATCCCCACGACGCCGTGTTTGCTGGCCGTGTAGGTGACCAGACCCCCACATTCCTTGAACCCGGCAATACTACTAACTAGTACTAAGTCTCCACCTCCAGCTTGTCGCAGGTAGTGCATGCCGATACGCGCGCTGAAAATAGCCCCTTTGGTGTTGATGTCGAGTTCCTTCATCGAGGGTTCCTGCGTGATATCCTCGGCGGGGTCGAATGGGTCCCGTGGAATAGAGATTCCGGCGTTCGCGATCACAATGTCCACGCTGCCGAACTTCTCATGGGCGGATTTGAATAGCGCAAGTTGATCTGAGTAGCTTGAAGCGTCACATTTGACGAAGTGGGCATTTGAACCCAGTTCGGATTCTAGTTCTCGTGAAGGCTCCTCGACAACGTCACCAAAGGCTACCTTCGCACCGTGCTCTTGATATAGTCAGAAAATGGAAGTATTAAACTCAGCTAGTGCGAACTCACTGCACAGTAGCTGAACAGTTGAGCGGCCGATGCCAGTTGCACCGCCAGTCAATACGGCTACCTTGCCCGCAAGGGTGTCGAGCAGAGAAGGCTCAAGTTGTAGATGGGTCATGTTTCTGGTAGATGTGATAAATACACAATCGAGTACAAGAGTGACTGGGAGCTTCTGAGGGGGTAGAGCGTCCGCCTTTATATGTACAAATCTCCTCCCCGAGATGGCACTTGACCCCACATGAGATGAGTTCTTCCCCGGATCCGTGCCTTCAGCCCATGATATAGGGATTAAATATCCGTCCGGAAAATGTGCTGTATAGAAAGATTGAATAAAAGTCACTTTGGTCTTATACAACACTGTCCATTTCTGGCCCCCATCCTCTCTCCCCCTTCCCCCGGCTTTTCCCCTTTCAAAACTCATTAATCCGTGCACTGTGAACACGATATCCCAGCATTCCACTGTACAGTAGAATTCGAAAACAGATTAGCCCTCGGCTACCGACGCTTTCTTTGACCGCGCCCCACTCATCGCGCTGAAATTACTTAGTTAACAATCAGTGTAGTTGACATCTTAGGCCTCAGGCAGCAACGTGGAACATCCGCCGATCGCATTTTGAACTCGGCAAGTTCCAACAAAACAAAAGAATCAAGAGAGTGGACACTTCTACAAATGGCCTCAACTCGAGATGCACTTGAGTTCCCAGAGTCAAACAGAGGCTTCCTAGAGCCTCAACTGCCACCACAAGATGGCTCGACCCCGCGTCCAGATATGCCATTCACGACACTCACATTCGCCACATCCCTTGATTCCTCTCTTGCTCTATCACCAGGCGCACGTACTGTCCTTTCAGGAGCCCAATCCAAAGCAATGACGCACTACCTGCGCTCTCGCCATGACGGCATCCTTATCGGAGTCGGAACCGCCGTGGCGGATGATCCTGGCCTAAACTGCCGTATCGCTGGGGTAGGAGGTTATGGCGGTGAGAATTTGGACGGCCAGCCGCGGCCGATCGTGATTGACCCGTCTGCTCGATGGGGGTTTTCAGAAGAGAGTAGACTGTTTCAGCTTTGCAGACAGGGACGCGGTCGGGCGCCCTGGATCGTGACTACGCTCGAGGAGCCGCCAGCCGAAAAACGGGCTTTGTTGGAGAAGTATGGGGGAAGGTTCATTACATTGAACGACGTTGATTGGAGGGATCTTCTTGTTGTGCTGCGATCGAATGGGCTGAGGAGTGTTATGATTGAAGGAGGCGCGCAAGTTATTAACTCGCTGCTCGAGCCGTCAAATATGTCTCTGATCGATCGGGTCATTGTGACCATTGCTCCTACGTGGCTGGGCCAGGGAGGAGTGGTCGTCTCCCCTGCCCGGCGCTTCGACAGTGAAGGTAATGCGATTTCTGCGGCGAGATTGACGAATGTCAAGTGGTATCCATTTGGGGAAGATGTGGTTCTCTGTGGTCAAATTCGAGTAAAAGATGATGTATAATCCAGCGAGGTCCGTGAACAGTATAGATGAGAATGAAGCGATTTGCCTGGGCTATTTTGAATTGATTGTAGAACCTTGGAAGCCAGCATCATGAACATCACTCTGGATATCGAGAGTCTATACCTGATTGGCAATCGTCAAACACTGGGTTTCCGTTGCCTAAAGCCTCGTAAAAATACAAACAGATCTACTATCTTAGGATGCCCAGGTGCCTGCAATGATCTTACGCTCCCTTTACGCGTCATCGCGCTAGCGGAGACTTCAAGGACGTCAAGGTAAATATGCAGGATTCACCCTCATTGACATAACTGTCATCTATCTAAGCTGCCACGCAAGCCTCCGCAAGGGACGAAGCATTGCAAACGTACCTGCTTCCTGATTTTGTGCCTTATCAGCTCCACCTTTATTTCTATTCGATAACCGGGTCCGCTCCACCCCACTCATATTGGATCATCGATCGAGATATTTTCGACCTTTCGCCATAACCCATCTTAGATACCTTCTATATCTCCCGATATCAGATCGTTAGGTTGCGCGTGCCTCCACCGATTACTCCAGGATGCCGGCTGGGCAGCCACGTTCAAGTCCAGCGGCCCCGGGGGTCCCCCCTCAAAGCGCTTCGCAAATTCCAACAAGTTCAAACCTACCTATGCTGAGTAGCGACCACCCCCAACATGCGGGAGGTTCAGACCCAGAATCGGGTCGATCCTCCTTCTCAAACACAAGAGCATATTCTACACCGGCGACCGGCGCACAAACACCCGATCCTCTATTCGGTAACTCCAATATTTTCGACAAGGGCGCTCTTCATACGGCCAAGACCATTACAAGCATCATCCAGGCCACCGAAGATGGACATGAACTCGCCCCCGTTGGCAACCGACTATCCAACCGAAAATACTCGGCATCGACATCGGTACGCCGAGAAACCGACGAAGCGGGATTGCCCCGAAAGAAGCAAGGCGTCCCGCCCGAGCTATCGAGCTTCACAGCGGAAATAATTCTCGTCATGGTCTGTTCGGCCGGTCTTATGCTCTTTTCCTTCCTACTGGGAGATATGCTTGCTCCCCAGGAACAGTTGAAAACTGCGCTCGGCATCACGAATACCCAGCTCCCGTGGATAGTGGGCGCATTCAACTGTGCAAATGGCCTGTCAGTGGTAATTTCAGGATCTCTATCTGACTTAGCACCTCCCAAGAGTCTCATGGTGGGCGCTTTCGCATGGCTTGGAGTCTGGAACGTTATCGGTGTTTTCTCACTGACCCCATCCCGGTACATCCTGTTCTTTGTCACGCGAGCGATGCAGGGTCTAGCGATCGGTGTCCTTGTCTCGGGCAGTATGAGCATTCTCGGGAGAGTGTATAGTCCGGGCATTCGCAAGAATCGCGTGTTCTCGGCCATGGCCGCGTGCGCTCCGTTCGGCTTCTCTCTCGGTTGTCTCCAAGGAGGTGGTCTATACCATCGCCTTGAGTGGATCTTTGGAACCAACGCTATTATCTGCGCTATATGCGGCGTGGCCGCCTACTTTACCATTCCGCCTCTGCGACCAGTGGCTGATGTCGCCGGCACCGAGGCACCTTCACTGCGACAGTTTGACTATATCGGAGGTGCTTGTGCTGCGGGTGGTTGTGTCTGCTTGTTGTTCGGCCTTACACAGGGACCTGTCGCTTCGTGGTCTCCCTATACATATGTCCTTATCGTTATCGGCTTGCTTCTTCTCGTCGGTCTCTTCTTTGCAGAGCGGGCAGCTGTACGACCGCTCATTCCGAACCGACTCTGGCGGACCCCAGGTTTCACGCCTCTCATGGTCGCCTACTTCCTAGGTTTCGGTTCGTTCTTCGGAGCTTGGCAGTTCTATGCGATTCAATTCTGGTTACGAATTCAACATGCGTCTCCTATCGATGTAGCGCTCTATCACATCCCCAACGCCGTGGTCGGCGTTCTCGCAACGTGGGTAGTGAGCCGAACTCTTCACATCGTCCCCGGTCACTATATTTACACCGTGTCCATGTTGGCTTTTACTCTCGGCCCAGCATTCTTCCTCCCACAGACTGCAGACACCATGTACTGGAAGCTTTCGTTCCCTGGGGTCGCGCTGGTGACATTCGGGCCCGATCTTGCCTTTGCTGCGGCTTCGATTTTCATTACCAGCAATGTGGCGAGGTCATATCAGGGAAGCGCCGGTAGTCTGCTCGTCACGAATCAGAACCTGTCATCGGCAATCATGACTAGTATCGCTGATGCAATCGGTACGCGTGTCGATACTGGTCCAGATGGTGAGGTTGGATTGAAAGGTCTGCACGCTATCTGGTGGTTTGCATTGGGAGCTCAGTTGACTGCGGCACTTGTGACGGTTATCTGGGTTAGGATTCCTAAGGAGGAGGAGAAGGAGCATGTCACCTAATCTTAGACTCAATGTTAATGTTGGTTCTGGGGAGATGTGCAGTTTTTGTTAATGGCTCAGAGGCTCAGCGACTTCGAGTATAACCGGAGTAAGCTTGTCCATTGGGTAGATATTGACGTTTATTGGAAGTCCACAAAGTCAATAGACATGTGTAATTTCATCCTTGTAGCTAGCCCTGTTAAGGATCAGTCCTGTCCGACTTTGATGCTAAGGCACCATCAAGTTGCCGATTTTTCAACTTCGGCAAGAAGCGTCATGGAGAGTGAACTAGCAGTGTACCAGCAGTGTACCAGCCTTCGAGCCACATCGGTGGCCTGCTACACTGCTGGTACACTGCTGGTGCTCATGTGTATTATACAAGGGAATTGATTGATTGATTGATTAGTTGTGGCCACGGGGAACCATGGCCATGATCCACGAGGGAAAAGTTTGTTGGTGCTTGATAGATTCATATTAACCTCCCACAGAGAAAAAGTCAGACTACTCGGTTTGAGTGAAACCTTCGAGGACGTTCGGTTGATTATTTAATTACTTGGTATATTGCACTTCAATACATAGTTAAACAAATGATTTTGCACCCATACTGAAGTCGATTGAGAATCTCTCTGTATGCTAGCATTGCGACACGTCTCCCTTTGGCTCTTCATCCACTACTTAACAAGCTGGGACGTTAATCGCACGGTATGGCAACTTCTCCGGTTTATGCCAATGTACTTCCAGCTATCGTCCACAAGTTTCGCCCGTTGCGGAGTCACATTGCGGAGATATCCATCCTTATCCTGCACAAGCTGCGTAGCGTACATCCGCAGACCTTGGGGAGTTGGACAGAAAGTCGGATACCAAAGAACTAAGTTGGTCTTCCCACCGTTGGTTTTTGGATCGACTGTGAGCACAAGACCGTAGTTCCCGTAGTCTTTTTGCTGGCTTTTAATCACACTGAGGGATCTGTGAAATGTTAGCTAAACCCGCCTCAACCCAAAGTGATATGAGCACTTACGCTGCCTTTCGGTGCGACGGGACCTTGTCAACTTCATGGACCTTCACATCGGCCAGGTAGTATGAAATTAGGAAGTTGGACATGATTCGACCGAAAACATCCAAGTTCACGGTATCGGACTTCTGATCGATTGTGCCCCATGGCGCGCTAACGTCATAGTTTTCATCCGTCTTGACAAGATACACGTATCCGTCATTGCCGGAGACCAGAATAGAGGTTTTGTCCTCGTCCATGATCACTCGGAAACCAGCTTTGGTGTCTGGATTCTTCAGAGACTGGGCAATGTCCGTCAAGTTGGATTTGTTGTCTCCGGAAAGGACATCACCATCGAGTTCTTTGGGAACTTCCTGGAATACCGATATGTCCGGTCCGACTGCGCTGGCGTCAAAGCCGTTCGAGCTATATCACATCGGTCAGCAATGCTGCAGAACACTCATCATGGTGCGATAGATACGTACGTGACGCATCCAATGCCATGGTCATATAGGGTATCCGTCCGAATATCGTAATCCCACGCATCGAAGGCGGAAACGTAGAATCGGTTCTTCACACCTGCACGAAGCTCGATGCCGTTGTCACACTTGTGGCCCTCATTGACGGAGTGCGTAGCTGATGCATAAATAGATGGTTTGTCGACCAGTCCAACGGTCTTTTTGAACTTGCCACCGAGAACAACGAGACCAACTTCGATTGCAAAAGGCAGCCCAAGCTCGACAGTTGCAGTAAGAGAACCTTCAGCCTGTTTGCGGTGTTAGCATATCTTTAGAGGAACAATTGCGGCAAATTACCTTGAAGACGGGCGTGAACTTGGACTCTAGACCTTCCAACTTGTTCTCCTCCTTGTGAACCAAACTTAGTGCTGCGACTCCTGGGGAAACTGAGAAGCTGCCGCCGACTAGCAGATTCGCCTTGCCGTTGAGAACAAAGTCCAGGGCAACACTGAGTGATGCCTGTGGACCGAGAGTAAGAATCCCCGGGATGGCCAGGGGACTCAATGGAATAGCTACCACTTCCTTTTTGAGTTTTTTCGAGTACTTCTTTGTGTATCCCTTGTCCACCTGGCCCTCGACGGTAATTCCAAACTGCGCATCAATTGTAAAGGGATCTTTGTTTGTAAGAGACACCTTACCCTCCGTGATGCCGTCTTTGATGCTGAATGCGAGCTCTCCATCCACACTGAAGTCTGCGTGGATTCCACACTTGGCGCACTGAACAGACCAGATCTTTCCAGAGGATGCCAGGTTGAATCCATCGGTATTGCCGAAGATCTTAGGAGGTCGGTTGCCTACTTCAGCAGTAAGGTGTTTGTCGATTTGGAAGTCATGGTGGTAGGAGTGACTGAATGGAACTCCAAAGGGAACGGCGATCAACTTGGCCGCAATGATGCCGAATTCAACGACATTCGAGCCAACTTGGGCCACAGTTTTTACGAAGGTTTTGAAGAAATCCCCCACGCTCTGTAGGTAGACATTAGTAACAGAAAACCGAATGACAGCTAACAGGAGGGGTGATATAATCCTTACACCAAAGAAGGACACAATGCCGTTCCAAAGCCCTTTGAAGAATTGCGCAAAGCCATCGCCAAAGCCTCGCCTGTAAACGTGCCGTGTCGAAATATGTCGCCTCGCAACGGTGCCATTCTCGGAGATGAATTCTGGTTCAAGAGCAGGATCGACATGCCCGTCCATGTCACTGGTATCAATGTGTGGGTCCGCAAAGAAGCCCTTGACCGCAGTAGCATTACGGTTGAGGTCAACGTCCACGTCATTTTTATCAGTCCCGAAAATGGTCGTGCCATTCATGTATACTTTGGAAGGTGGAGATCTCGGTGTCGTGTTTCGGAGAACGCGGACGTGGCCCTTGGTAGGAGTTCGCTTTCTGTTCTTTTCGTCCGTATAGGTACCCCAGGTGATCTTTCCCTTGTCCAAGGCTTCTTCCTCTGCAATTGGGACTGTGGCTACTCTCACACAACCCGAGGTCACATCGAACAGAGGGTGCTTTGCATGGAAGAATGACCGCTTCCCACCCGACTCATCACCACAGCCCACGTGGTAAGTTGACAAGATGAAGTCCTGGTAGATCCATTCTGCATGTGCCACCAGGAATGCTTCAGGGGTAAAGCATATGTTCAAGTCATGGTTGCCGCATTTGATATTTCGAAGGTGGCTTGAATGGTCTAGCACAACCGTTGGATAGATGAATTCGGCTTCCAGGCTACTATGTTTGGCACCTTGCAGGGCCGCTATAGCATTCACTTAGTCTCGTTCCATAATTGAGGACTGAATACACTCACGGCGGTGGCCTTCTTGGCTATAATAAAGCTCCTTGGAGTTATGAGGCTTGAGATGATCAAAGTCTTCGGGGTCATGACCTGGCCGATGGGCCGGGTACATAGTTATGCCATCCCCAGAAAAAGACGGGGGGATTTGAAGCAGGCCTTTGGTAGCAAGATGAAGGTTCACGGCAGAGACGCTGGCGGAAAGGTCAGGGTTCTGGGCAAAGGTGCTGGCGGCAAGTGCCAGCCATGCTGCGTAGAGTTTGAACCCCATTGCCTTGATGCTTGAGATACTCGAGCTGATGCACATTCATGGTGTCGACAGAGGGACTTTAAATACTGTCGAAGAAATGACTGCGTCGGTCCAAGTCGGTAGATCAGCACAAAAAGTCTTCAGCTGAATGCAAATACTCGCTAGTTCTTGGGGACTTCTCATTAGCTGACCTGGTTCGGACGAACCCGAGATCGAGGATCACAAGAGATGATATCCATAGAGAAATGATAGGTCAAAAGATCTTCGTATTAACATATTTAGATTTGAAGATCTTCTCGAAACCTGTATTAGAATGCCTAAAATCAAGCATGAGTGGTTGTCTCTCGTTGTCGCATAGGATGGAATGGTGGACCTGAATGGCTGATCTCGGGAGTTGAATGGGATCGGCCGCGCTATTGACAATGAAAGTGGAGTGACCCTTTATCAGCCAGCCAAACTTTTGATGTGCTATTGAAGGTTCGCAACTTCAGGCATAGTTGCTTTTTAAACTATGCATTTGTGTTATACTGTGTTTCTGTGTAGCATGATGAACAACCAATCATTGAACACTGTGTTTTTGATTTGTGATGGTTAAGGCCAGTATCGAAGGCCTAGGCACCGGAATTCATTAGTCATGGTTTTTTCTAAGGCTATTTCAGCTGAAACATAAGTGGAGAAAGTAATATAAATGAGTTAATCCCAATGATTTGGAAGATTGTTAAGTACTACATATAGTTAGTTAGTTATATAGTTAGCTAGATTTGATTATACAAAGCCGAATACCGCCGTCAACCGTCAACAACAATTGCTCCAGTCAATATTCTGACCTTTTTTGTCTACGTTGGAGTGTTCGGGTATCATTACCTGTCTATCTGTTCCTGCTCTGATTCCGACTCGAATAGTAGGTCGCTATTTTGGTTTCAACGATGGGGAAAGTGGAGATACATGTGCTAATATAGCAAGTTGGTATTAGCTACTTGTCTCTGGGAACGGTTACGCGACTTTCACTTCTTACTATAGGGGGTAATAAAAATATTCTTTGAGTTGGTTAACTCAGTTGGCAAGTTAACTAGCTAGGTTAACTAGTTAGCTGGTTATCTCCAACTATAACGTTATCAATCTTAGACCCGAGTTAGTCTATTGACTAACTAGGGTTCAGTCTCGGTTCGGGGGCATTTGGCCTTGGTTTGATTCGTCGCAAATTAGTCACTAGCGGGGCGTATCCTATATAGCTTCAATGCGACGGTGAATGAAAGCGATGGGTCTCAAACCATGTTATGACTCAAAATAAAAAAGAAATCATACAGTCTTAACCGAGTTTTCGGGCCTATGTATAAGAAAAACTGAGTACATAGATCTAAGAACGCGAGGTTTTTATTATATATGCCTGCGTGTGGGACATACTCGGTTAGACCATATATACGCACTTCTCCTTCTCCGGTTCGCAGTCCTCAAGGATACGAGTCACATTAAGTAGCGGTATATATAACTAGATTATCCATAGTGACTGAATACTCCGTTCGGCAAATTGGCTGTTGAGGTAAAACGGTGTGAAGAGATAGGTTAAGTATGTTGTCCATAAACCCGACCCGGGAGTACTTTCCCTAGGTTTCTGCTCCGTATGTACTCGTAGCACGTCTAACCCCACCGAACCAGGTGGGGGTAGTGTGCTATGTACTCGTGGGCCTCTTTGGTAGTCATAGTCCAAGTATTCTCCGCATGCCTTGATTCTCGACGACCCAGCCGCCGCCCAATTTGAATGCTCTAGTACCTTCGAGTCTTTCTTCTATCCGACCCATCGCCATATCCGTCAAGAATGTCCCTAAATGCTCCGTCGGACAATGCTGTTGTTTGTAAAAGTGCCGTATAGGTGGGCCAAAAAGGGAGACTGCAATCCCTTGGGCAAACCCTTGAGTCGGAATGTACGGCTTTATCGAACTATGTGATGCCGAGTCAACGAAACCCGGTCTTATACTGTCGACTCGAAGTTGCGGGCTTTTCTCTGACAAATCTCCCAAGAGTCGCTCGGTTTCGCCCTTTACCCTGGCAAAAATAGGAGAAAATCGCCCCGGGTCTTGTGTGGCACCTTCACCAGACACATAGATGAATCGGAAGGGATGCTGCGGAGACTTGAGTGTCGAAAACGCTTTGGCCGCAGCGATAGCGTAGTCCCTAGTGATTTTGACATATTCGCTGCTTGAGTGTCAGACTCAGATTCATATACTCATATACCACCAAGTGGTGAGATCATCGGGTAGTAGGAAAGTCTTACTCCTGGTTGACATTGTACTGGCTCGTCCCCAAAGCCCAAACGCATCCCTCAGCATCCTTCAGTTGGTCCAGAAGCTCTGGTTGATAAGATTCAAAATCTCGATGGCTGATTACACGAATTCGCGAGTCTTTCGCGTCTTCCGCCATCGGCACATGCCTCCGACTAAGAATGGAGATCTTAGAGATACTCGTGTTCCTGAGCATAGCCTCAAGCACAGAGGAGCCGACCAGGCCGGTCGCACCTGTAAGAATGAGATGCATTTGAAAATTGTCTGTATTATGATCTCAAGAGAAGAGATCAAAGGGATGCAATTTTCTGTCACCTGCGAATCCATCCCTTTTATAACTTCCGTGGCTGTCTTAGTCATCGGACTTAGACGCTAATAAGTCCGGATGACCGACTTGGCATGCCGGAAACACTGCCTTTCCCGAGGTGAGCGGTAGTTAACAGATTCATAAACCCCCAGGACAACTGAAAATTTCCCGGACCTTCGCGATGGTTGATTCCAAGGATTATAAGGTGAGGTGAGAGGTATGTCAAGGTGTGGGGTGGTCGGGGGGGATCAGGGGTAAAAAAGTAAAAAAATTGATTATCACCCATTGAGACAAGGGTCAAAGCACAAACTTATACAATGGCTATGTGATGCATATGCGTTTTACTGTGCCGCGGACTTCCGGACACGTGCAAGTCCAACAGTGGAGACTTAAGACACATTAATAAATGCCACGCGGTTCTATGTGAGGGTTGTTCATGGTTGGCTCGACGCGGCTAAAGGGGATCCCCAGGGGAATGGAAGTGCCCACAAGATGACCGTTGCGCTTGGTTAGATTAGCATTCGACAGTATGTCAAGTCAACCATGGAACGCAATGGAAACGGTTGAATTAGTTTATGGACGTGGAGTGCGTCAGGGGCAGCGTTTGACCTAAACGGAGCGGGAGACGACCCACATAGGAATAATCATAGTTGTCTATCACTCGAGTTTGACGCACCCATGATCCTAAGCTGTGTAATGTTACGTTGAGCTCGCATCATGTTTTACTAGTGAAACTGTAGCAATGCTATTGATATCCTTTACAATGCCTTCATTTTCCAGTCACGATGTAAGTGAGTATAGCCTTATGCAGGCAGTGTAACCACTAACTAGTTATTGTCCGCAGGCAACGAGGCATTGGGCTTAGTGGAAAAGAACGACCATCAAGAGTATAACATCAAATCGAAAACGGTAGGTTATAACTAACACAAGCAGCCCGGCGGCTCGGTCCTATTTTGGCAGCTACGCTCGATAGGGCAACCCGAGAAGACACATCCGTCATTCCTTGGTTATTGAGCCTTCATTAGCCCATCTTGACCAAGATCTACATATAACTAAGGCATAGGACTCGTCTTACGAGCGATGGGACCCACTTTTGGCAACAAACCAGTGGAGAACCGTCAACTAATTCGGCGCTAGAGCTTCATCTGCATTGGGAATTTCTCCATCCGGGGACCACATCGTGCGCAATCAAACCGATGTCGTCGGCTGGTGAGGGTTGCCGATGGGCGCCAACGCATGGATTGCCCCTCGTGATCGCCGCTGGTCGTGCACTATTGAGGAGACTATTCAAACTTAACTTTCCAGATCATAGCCTAGCGAGACAAGGATCTTGCATTGCATGGAGACACAATGTCTTCCCCACAGTCGGCACGTTGTTCTCAGAGCGGGTTTCAAAAGCAAGGATCCCCAGTTGTCCTATTGCACTCGTTATCCTTCAACCGCCGAACTTTCCTTAACGTCGAGCCATCAATCTCTCAAGGCTTTAATGCAATCACTCCGACCCTGAATAAGGCTTGTAGGGGACCTATAGGGCATGAACAAGTGAAGCCCTCACCAACATTCTTTTAACGACATAATCACCCATTACGCTCTTTCTAAGCCATTTCAACACTTCATAATGTCGAGCTTTGTTCACGAATTGATTCCACGGGATGCACATGATGGATATGCCCGGGGAAAGCGAGCAATGGTCGTGACGGCCGTGTTAACAGCAGTTGCTACGGTCATTGTCGGCATGCGCCTATTTGCACGAGCCAAACTGATGAAGGCTACTGGGCTTGAAGACTGGGCTATTTTGATATCCTTGGTTTTCTCAGTCATATACCTCGCTCTCGTTGCTGCTCGTACGACTACCTCCCGTGAGAGCAATTCGATCACCACTGACATATTACATCTAGAATTCCATTACAGCATGGGTGTTCACTCGGATCAACTTTCCCCCAGTGTTCTGCAAGCGCAATATAAGGTAAGCCAGGGATACTTTTTGTGTCAAAGGGTGGCTTCAAAAGGACAGACCTAACAATTCCTCTTGATAGTGCTTGTGGGCCGCAATCCCCATGTACAACGCCAGTCTGGCATTTACCAAGTTCTCTATCCTCTTTCAATACCTTCGCATTTTCCCCAATCGCTCTTTTCGTGTCGTCTGCTATATTGTCATGGGCATCGTGGCAACATACTCATCCTGGGCTATTGTGAGCGGCTATGTCAACTGCGTGCCCGTGGCCAAGTTCTGGAATCATGACTTGCCGGGCAGCTGTCTCAAATTTGAAGCAGTCTGGCTTTTCAACGCATCGATGAGCATTGCAACTGACCTTACCCTCCTTATATTGCCTATGCCGCTACTAGTGCAGCTTCAGCTTCCGCGCGTGCAGAAACTCGCCCTGATGGGTGTTTTTGCTATTGGTATTCTGTATGTACCGGCTCTTCCTTTGCCATATGCAAGGCTAACCAAGATCAGTGTTGTCATTACAAGTATCCTCCGCCTCTCCAGTCTACAAGCCGTGGCCAAGAGCACCGACACATCCTGTATGCTTTCCTCAATCCCTCATTTTCGACATTCTGCATTTACTAACAACCGGTACAGACAGCAACGTTGGAGCCGCCTACTGGACCGCTGCAGAATGCAACGTCGCTATTACTTGCGCCTGTTTACCTTTCCTCCGACCCCTCATCAGCCGCATCTTCCCCAACGTGCTCTCTACCAATAGCTATAACCGCTACACAACCAACCCGCGAACCGCAACCAACAACTTCACCGGCGCTCGCACACAGCGTCAAACTCAGCTCTTCAGCCAGAACAAGGACAAGGACTTTGACATGTACTCTATCAACGTCAAGCATGGAGATCGCTCCAGTCATGATTCTCTTGGTGGCATTGAGGTCACGACGGAGATGACTGTTGTGGAAAATAGCAAGCGTGATGACACTGCTAGTGAGCGGGGATTAGTATCCAATGCCGCATAAGATTCGACCTTCCTTTCATCTCCATTTCCTAGGGAGATTGATTTTGATTCACGATTGCATTGCTACGGAATACGCGTACTTTCCATTCACGACTCGGGTATTGGGCGGCCCACTCATTTTTGATATCTTCATCCTCTGCTAGACTTATAGTCTTTCACCTACTATCAATATCAATAATAATCTGACCTTCCTCACCAAGCCCTTCTCGCAACACCGTTCCCAGATCCAAACTAAGCGCCTCAATCTTCCGTCTAACCCAAGTATGATCCCCATCATCAGCATCAAGCACCATAGCCCTAAACCTTTTAATTCTCGTGGGAAATACTTCCAACCGGTCAAGCACTAGCCCTTCCTTACCATCCTTCCTATCACCCTCCTTAACAACAACCCTCCACACAGCCCCAAGATCATTCCGATAATCCTCATGCACAACATAATCATCGACCAAATCCCCGCAACCGTAAATAATCACCTTCCCACGATAAATCTCCACACCCTGAACATGATGCGAAGAATGACCATGCACGATATCAACACCACACTCATCGATCACGAAATGCGCCAACGACCTAATCTTCTCAGCAGGCCGCCACGTATAATTCGGTCCCCAATGAACCGAAAATACTTTCAGTGCCGGATTCGCCGAAACTTTGATTTCCCGATGCGCTGATGCTCTGTGACGGAGTAGATCGCGTTCATTTTCATCCCTATTACTCTCAGACGATTCCAACGCATGAGCATCCAACAGCAAAGCCCTCAACATCGTTCTCGTCGCAGGCGTGTAATCAATAAAATGAAAAGTAGGAACAGCGTTCCATTCTCGTGGATGGTCCGAAGCCGCATGGACATGTACTTCGTACCCATCATCCAATTGAAGAATAGCAGGACGATAAGCTTGATCGACTGACTCGCCTGCACCGGCGAACTTTACCCGCGCGTCCTTTAAAGTCCAGACTGTCTCGACTAGTCCCTCTGTGCCGAAATCGAGGGTGTGGTTATTTGCCAGACCTGCGTAATTTACGTTGGCGGCTTGGAGTATCGGTGGCAGGTTTGCGGGGTGCATGCGGTAGTTGAATGCTTTGTTTGGCCATGGGTCTGGGACGGTTGTTGCCGAGGTTTCGAGGTTGATTAGTGTTAGGCTTGAGGCGCGGAGGAGGGGGAGGGTCGTACCCCATGGCGATGCGTGTGTGTAGTTTCCGTTTGATAGGAGGGTTGGGTATGTTTTCATAAAGTGTTCGGTGGTGCGTTGGTCTTTTGGGTTGTGGACGTGTGTTGGGAAGAGTTGGTCGATTACACGGCCTAGCATGACATCGCCGGTGAAGGTTAGGGTGAATGTTTTGGTGGTCATTGTGGTTTTTGTTTCTCCATACCCGTGGACAGAGTTGCTATTCTTTGGGATGGTTGAAATAGGGTCTGGTTGAGACCAAGTCATGATGACATCGCTAGCTTTCGGTTCGGGTGGTAGCGAATAACATCCCATACAGAGTAGCCATTGAGAGAAGCAAATTCATTTGTATAATACAAGTCATGTTCTAATACTTTTTGAGAAATTTTGAATAGTAACACAGTCCGGGGATCCGTTCCCAACAAAGCGTTTAGTGGTATCATGCGCAAATCACCGAGTATTTGCGCCGTGTATCAAGTGGAACCCCACGAAATATAGGAAAGGTAAATAAAAAGTTTTAATCTCGTTAACTTCGTCACAACTTGGGCGTAATTGCGGGATTAGCGGCGTATCTCTGCGAGCTCCCGCTCTTTAGCACGCAGCATCTCACGCATCTGCTCAGCCTCCCGTTCCAATCGAGCACGACGCTCGTGCTCGGCTGCAGGGTCTGAGAAAGACGAGATGCCGGGTAGAGTAGTCTGCTGATGAGCAGAAGGCGCGGCGGGCTGGTATGCCTGAGGCTGGCCCATGTGCGAGGAATCCATCCGCGGGTGGGAATCCGCCTGGTTCAAGATGGATGAGATCGAGCTCAACCGGCCTTGAGATGACGGGTTGGCAGAGGACATGATGGGTGGTAGCTGATTTGAGCGGGGCTCCAGAGTCGCTGGCATCGGGAGAGCTTCCGGCGCGGTTTCGGCGAGGGTTCGCTTCTTTGGTAGAGCAAGGGAGTTGGGAGACGCTGATCGGCGACCAAATTGAGGGCCCGGCGAATGGTCTAGTCGTTCAGGTTCCATAAGTTTTGGGAAAGTGTGGTGGGAAAGAGGAGCGGAGCTAATGTGGAAGCCAGTAAAGTCCACTGGGGGCGGGGCAAATGGCATAGGTCGTGGGTGATCCATAGGCTCGCTGCTCATGTACCGGTAATGTTCATCGTGATGAGCCAAGGAAGTCGGAGATGCCTCGGGGGATGCGGACGATCCATTGGAGGAGTGGGTAGCAGCAGTGGGAGACTGATCTCGCAAAGCAGGAACGACCCGTTTACGACGCTTGATGATTGATTTCTTCATCGTTGTCGGGCGATAGCAACCGTGGAGCTTGTAGTACAGTCCTTTTGAGAGTTAACGAAGAAATTCCTTATGAAACTGATGGTTGCAGAGAAAGGAAACTCACCACAGGCATTGCAAATAGGATGACCATGCTCGTCCCGTCGCCAGAGAGGAGTCACAGTCGTCCCGCAATTTTTGCATGCAACCAAGGTTGGATCCCCGTCAGCGGGAGGGTTCTTCGCAGCAGCTTCCAGCTCCTGAGGCGGAGGCGCAGGCTCAGTATCAGGGGCTGATGTCCGACCCCATGATTGGTGAGCGGGTACGGCACCACGATGCGAAGCCTTGTAGATGCGGTTGTTGTAGGCTGGGCAGCCATCGCATCCTTCTGCACCACCGGTACCGTTACAGCTTCCACCACCGGGGCAAGAGCCTTTGCAGCCTCCCTCTGATGCCACCGAATGATCATGCTGGTGAGGATGTACATGTGATTTATCAGCTTCGGGACTTTGTTGCATGCGATTCCGTTTTGTAGGACGAGCAACATTGCGAGCTTTTAGATAAAGACCGCAGGCATTGCAGATCATCGCCCCCGTGGGAGAGCGGCGCCAGAGTGGAGTGGATTTCGTTCCGCAATTACTGGAAATGCTTGTTAGTATTTCTCAACTATCCACTATACAAAGAAACTCACCTGCAAGAGTGTCCCAGGAAAGAAGTGTCCTTCTGTGCCCTTGGAGATGTTTTATCCTGGGCACTAGTGGATGTTTCGCGGCTCAAGTGGCCTGTCGCTGAACCCTGATCTTGCAGAGGACTCTTCGATCTCTTGAACCCGGGAGGGTCCCCATGGTTCTGGGCCAGATATTCACGACCTGCTTGCGCAGACGAGATCAGCTGCTGAGCAGCGTCCAAATCCTCCCAGGACGGCTGTTGTATGGAGCCAGTGGGAGCTCCAGTATAAGGGCGTACCGAGTCCATGTGTGCAATGGACGCTAACATTACCACCTGTTAACCGAGACGGGGGGATCTTCGTCGGTCAGTCTGATTAGACTAGAATGAGAGAGGGCGGATATTTCAGGAACGAGACGGCGAAAAACTGAGGAAGGAAAATGCTCGGCGGACGTGAGGGTTTATGTCGCACCGCAGTTGAAAGCCGAATTCACCGTATCACACACAACTCGCCAGGTGGTCAAAAGTCGGTCTGGACTGCTGGGGGGAAACAGCACACCGAGTGACTGCAGCCGATAGGCACCGCAGAGGCAAGAAGGGAGAAGGCGGCGTCAAAGGGCGCGAACAGCTCGTTTGACGACAGAGGGCGAGAGGTATCAGAGGAGTCTCTAAAAAGACCGTATAGAATATTCAAAGAGCGTGGCGATCCAGAGGTCAGGTGATGGCGATTGTGACAGCTGACAATATGTGCAAAGGCTAACTTGGCGTGGGGGAATTCGGGGAACGTTGACCGAGGAGCTAAACGGGAATAGGATTGGGTTGAGGTGCTAGGTACTAGGTACTAGGGACCTGCAAGATGGTGATCACACCGTGTTAGGAAAGGGGTCGGTGGTGAGATTCGAAATGAAGGGAAAGTTGAGGAGGGGGAGAAAGAGAGATAAGAGGGTGGAGAGGGTGGAGAGGCGCTGTAGACTGGTGGTCTAAGATGGTTGACAAGGGGTTAGGGGAAAGGAGACCTAAGAACAGAAGATGATCTTGGAATACCAGACGAGTCCTGCTTATCGAGCACATCAGAAAATTGGGATTACGGGGTTATTTTTGGCTTTATCGATCTACCAAGGGGGGGATCGACGAGGCTATCATATCAGTCTAATCACATCACTGCCGAGGATCGCTATCTCATCTAATCTCCTTAGGCTCCTAAGTTACCTGTCATGTTCGATCTCGACTTTATTTGGCTTTTTCTCGAGTCTATAGGAAATCTCCGATCGTGACAGTCTGAGTTTTACATCCGTCACTCCCCCAGATCCCATTATACCGGACTCCACCGAGTCCTGATGAAGTTTAGGGCGCAGAAATCAGTGGGAATGCACCTTCCCAAGTGAGGCCGGGGTGGGCCTGTGCGCAGGCAATCAAGTTTATATGCTCTCTCATTGGTGGAATGACATTTGGACCAGTGTCAGCAGCAATCTACGCCTTGTGATTGGTTCTCGGTAGTGGCGGGTTCCATCCGAGACGCCTCAGTTTAGTTTGGCTTGTTTGATTGTTTTCCGCCACGCTGTTATTTAGACACCTTGGCATATGCCTTACCTACGTAGATCAGTGCGAATCATTCATTTTTTGACCAAGTATGTGTTCGGTTCCTAGGCAGGAAACCTGGATTATAGTACCTAGATATCAGGACTACGTGACATTTTACCTAGGTAAGACACTAGGTACATCATAGCTAAGAACGAACCACCCAAAGGTCATTTAGGTCATTTCATGCGAGAGCTCTAGCCACCGCTCATCCAAGAAATATAATACAGACGCTCCCAAGTGAACTATCTCCATCAGGTATCAAAAGTCAATGAAAGCGATCACCTACTATCCAAAATCCCTGCCTAAGTACTGATGAACTCCCATATCATTGCACTCGTCGAGTATTCATATACTGCGTGACGACCGGATCCATTACTCAATGCGACCCACAAGGGTCAAGCGGAACGGGTACTCGATCCAGCGACGTAAGCCATTTAGACCTGCTCGGCACCCCAACCCTGATCGGACTCGCGCATGTTGGATGGAGGCTCGATGGAGGGGATGAACTCGAGGACGAGGTAGGCAATACCGGTGATACCGATGATGGAAGCAGCGATCTCACGCAGGACGTGGCCGTGGAGGATAATGCAGCCGACGAAGATGTAGACTAGGAGAGGTCAGCATTGGAACGGGAATTGAAGGGACGACCACGTACAGACACCACGACCCAGGAAAGAAAACAGGAAGGAGGCGTAGCGGTAGGCGTAGTCGGGAACGTTGGGCAGGAATTCCAGGCCGCCGACGACTGGGACAAAGTTAGTACCTAACCATTACGCGCAGGATCGCGTGACTTACCGAGACCAAAGACAATCACATATGCACCGACAATGATGGAGCTCAGGGATGCTGGGAAGAACTGGCTGATACCGCCCAGCACCATGATCACACCAATCACGATATTGACGAGCCGACTGTTGGACTGTTAGTTCAAAGGCCCACTCCCAACTTGCCCAGCGCTCGTTCATGGTGAGATCCACAATATGAGGCACGAGGTGACATACAAGATGTTGGAGAAATCCATTTTGCGGGTGTTTCCAGGTGTTTCTGCAATTCGGATAGATCTGCAGGGTCTCGAGGTCTAGGAAGTGTCCGACTTGCTTAGAAATGGAAAGTCGGGAAGGCGATGAAGACGATTCTCGAGTTCGCTAGTTCTTTGTTAGTCTCTACGGTACGGTCGGATCGATGCTGGAGTGGATAAGTCCACTGATCACAGCTGTTGATTCGCAATGCGGGGATAAGAGTGGAAGGTTTGTTTGTGACCGTACCTAGGTAGGAATGATAGTTAAAGGGAAGAATAACAAGCAAAGATCAATAAGCGAAAATAGAACAGGGGCAGAGACGGGGAAGAGCTGCGGCTGTCGCAAGCAGCGGGTCTGCCAAGCCCGGTAGCTGATTCAGCAGACATCTGACAACTCACGAAGCGAAATCGCCGCTGCTAATCTCAAGCACAATGCAGTAATTAATGATGTGCAGGTTGATTTCTGACTATGCCTAGACACTTTCTATGGCGTGCTCCCTGTGCTCCAGTCGCACATTTGACAGTCCGTTGGCTAACCAGCTCATTTGTACAGGATCCCGATTCAATGCTTCATATATGGCTTCCACATCAGTCCCGATCCCGATCTCCTTGGCCGTTTTGAGGCTCCGCAAATCGATAAAGGGGGCCATAGATGGCCATACGCTTTGTACATTGTCGAGGAATATTTCACCTGCCAGATCACCCACACCCTTGATCTCTTTCATTAGGGTCATGACTTTGCTTCTTTGACCCTGTGCCTCCTCGAGTAGGTTGTTGAGATCACCGTCTAGAGATTGGCTTAGGTATCAGTATTCCAATCTGGCCCATCCTAGGTAATGACGTGGGATCAGATAGCGCCGGTACATACCATAGTTCTCCTGTACAAACTCCGCCAGTGCACCGAGGTTGGTGGCCCCCTGCTCTCGATAGCGATTGTATCCACCCTCTCGTAGCACGTCAGTACGTTCTTCCCAGGTACTGTTGTACAGCTTGTTGATATCGTGATATCCCACTTCAATGAGATGGCGAACAGACTGTTGGGCGAGCTCATGGCTGATGGGACGTGACTTGATCATCGCGTCCATGATCATCGCAAGTACTGTCTCTGGCGTGGGCGACAGCGGCCCCTCCTTAGCCAGTGGTGTCCCAGCCAAAGGGGGAGTGCCGAATTCGTTGAGCACCTTTTGGACTCGGAGGGACATCTCGTCGAGCTGAGATTTTGGCATTTTGTTGGTTGTAGGTTGCGGGATTCCAGATATTCACAAGATGGCTAATCTAGATTGAAAGAATGGTGAGGAATACGTGGAAGAACTCACATAGATATGTGGAGAAAGATGAATGTAGATGGTTCACTTTGAGCCTCAAACTTATTTTACGTCATTCTTGCCTAATTGGAGTCGGCATATGGCCTGTTTACCTTTGGCGGGAGATTCCGTTATACGCTGACTACTATCTTAAAGTTTGGCTCGAGTCTTGCTCTGCAGCACTTCCTTGACCAAGGAAACCGCTTCATTGGCGCAGCCAAATGATGCCTGGTATCCAAAGCCACCATGGCCGTAGTTATGCACGACCTTCACCCCCTTCACCGCATCCTTCTCAATCCGAGGACCGCCTTCACGCAGCGGCCTTAGTCCAACACCGTGACGAATAATGTCAAGACCCTCAATTCCCTGTCCCTTTTTGACAAGCTGTGGAGCAGCTGCAATTGCACGCTTCATAATGCGATTGGCAAGGTTTGGATCCGGCAATGCGTCCCAGTTGTGTTTCTGGTAACTACCTCCCAGAATAGTGCCACCGCCCACGGCACGAGTCATCGTGTATACCACCTCGTCCGGTCCGTCGTCGGTCCCAGAAACAGAGTACATAGGGCCGGCGTCGTTTCGGACCACCACAATCTGGCCGCGAGCAGGGTACACCTTCTCATCGACAACTCCACCAAGTGTTCTAGACGAGAGACCCGTGCAGTTCACTACCACGTCGGCCCGTTGCCCCGAGTGGTGGGCAGTGGCAGCTTCGGCAATGTGCCTGAGCACTGCTCGCTTGAATACCGCGCCGTTCTTGACACATTGACCTACTAGCCACGGGAGATAGACAGCCGTATTGATACAGACGGAGGTGAATTGTTGGCCGTTGTCCATGTCAGCGGGTAGCTTATCCTCGGAGATAGATTTGAACTGCGAAAGTCGTGAGCATATCTCTGCAGGGCTTGATTTTGCGAATCTTACATCGGGTACAACGTCCTTGTACCAGGGGTTAGGCTTCACCAATTCCGAGAACCAGTCGCCGGTAGCGGACCCTTGGTCCTTTTTACGGTTGTGGATGATGGTGTCTGGATATTCGGTTAAACAAAGTTCCCTCGCAGAGCTTGGAGTACTAAGATCGTACTGAGGAAGTGAATGCCCGCTTCGGGATGCTTTTCTGTGATATCTTTCAACGGTGCCCAGGTAGCCCGCTCCCATTTTTGGTGCTTGCTGCCTTCCTTGCCGACACTAAATAAGGGCACGTTAGCGGTGCTCAAAAACGTAAAGTAGTGGATCATACGGCATGTAGTTGGCGCCGGCCCATGGCGAAGCATATTCGATGTCGTAGTCACCGGGCATGTGCTTGGCGAGCACGGTGACTATGTTGGCCGGGTCATGGGACAGCAGGTAGGCTGTTGTCAGGCCGGACACACCAGCTCTGTTGCATATGTCAGTTCACCGTTTAGCCATGCATCTCCTTGCCTAGGTGGAGCGGGGATAGCCTTACCCCAGAACGACGATATTGTTCGGCATGTTGAATTCGCTCCTTTGCCGGTTTGAAATTGATCGACCTGAAGACTGTAACAGAGACAATGACACAGCAGTCAGTGAGAGTGAAGGACTCAAAAAGTACTTGAGTCACAGTAATTACGAGTGGGGTGAGGAGCAGCTAATCTCGCGTTATCTCCAGGCGAATTCGATAAGAAAATGAAGTCGGGGTAACTTACGAGTCGTATGGTATGACCAGTGTCAGCAAACTTCTAGTTCCGGTGGCGGCGTAAGAGGCGGTGTAAGCAATATCGAATGATGTTTGCCTGTTATCGAGAACGCGCCAAAGTTTTCAAAGTGGAGACGCGGAGGAAAACAGGGCAAATACGTAGTCAATATACGCCTCCGCAATGCTCGGGACACGCGGAGTACCGCAGAGCTATCGAGCTTTGAGCAGCGTGGTACAATTGATAAACATAGCTATCTGATGCCGGGAAATCCCAGGAACGGACCCCTAGTAAATGGCTATATTGGCCCCATGTTAAAGTAAGGATATCCGACGGATCGTCGGAAATCCTTTCTCCGACAAGCGCCGTCCGATGTTCTCCATCTCGGGCTCCACTGTATCCGTACAACTGAATGAATCACATTTGAGATACATCTGAAAAGTGAGAGTAAATCAAGACGAAAATGAGTAAACAGTGAAAGGAAAAACAATATTCGACATAATTCAAATCCTACGGATCAGGAGTATTCAGGACCGATCAATTGGGAACAATGAGAGGTTATTGCTAAACTCGTCATAGAAGGAAGAGTTCCACATGTGGCCCAATCACCGTAGACGGATAGACTCACCGCCCCCGACTCGGCACTCAAATCTAGGCGGATGCTTGAATTTCCTTTCTTAATTCATCGCATACTCTGCGGGCTGTTGCTTGCTACCGCCGTGTATTCCGCCCTAATTTATTGAACTGCCCCCTTATTCACTCTCAATACCGTACATAGATGTCGATATTGTCCACAAGGCCTCTCTTCCCACCATGTCTTCCCTTACACACGGTGGCAGAATTGTGCCCATACTTACGGGCCAGCAACAACAACCAGCTAACTCCACCCCGGAGACCGCTGTTCTAGAGACTCGCCTACCACGGCCCTTTCACTCCTCTCCGCTGCTGGACCAGCCGGATGAAACCGCAGCAATGTGTCAAAAAAGGGCCAGTGATCTGGCGAGTCTCGAAATGCCCTGTTTAAAGGAACGCGGTCTGTTTGCTCTACCGACAGAAGGGGACGGTAAGGTTCCCAGTTGGTCGATTCGTGCAACTTCAAGATTAGTCGATATGAATTTACCATTTACTGACGCGTCGAACAGGCAATTGCCTCTACTACTCGCTTTCGGATCAATTGTGGGGAGCCTTTAACCATGACAACGAGATCCGCGAACTTCTTGCAACCCATATGGAAAGCAACAAGAAGTACTTTATGCAATTTGTGGTAGCTAAGGGCGGTGAACGTCGACGGCCCAAACGAGCCACCCAATCGGCCTACGCTACGCGTTCCGCCGACGTGTCGGCTCCGTCTGAAGAGGACAAGGAGCGACGGTTCGAGGAGATGGTGACTGCTACCAGGAAGAACGGCGAGTGGGGCAGCTCGGAGCACCTCCAGGCCTTCTGCCAGGTGTACAAGGTGGACATCAATGTGTACACGTTGAATGGCGTACAGGAGTTTCGAGATGTCAATGCTACACACGAGGAGCATCGAGACGTGGTTCACATCGCCTTCCACGTATGATAACTATGCCTCAGGAACTGTGGAACAGTATCTAACCGTAAACAGGACTTTAAGCACTACTCCTCGGTACGATCCATCAATAGCACCCACAGAGGCCTCTTTACTATAAGAAAAAGTGCCAATTGCGTTCCTTTGAGTGAAACCGGCGAGGACTGGAAGGAGCAGGTTTCCCTCGACAGCAAAGGTCCCCTCGACTCCAAGAACACTGACATTACTTCGGAGACCACACACTCCTCCACATCCTCCCCCCACATCCGTCCCACTACCACCGTCACAGCTCCCGAATCTGCCTCTGCCTCAAAAGACCCCGATCTGGCCGTCGACGTATTCCCACCCTGGGACATTCAGTCCATCCAAGAAGGACTCGGGGGTCGATATGACCGTGACACCATAGTGGACATGCTCCAGAAATGCCGCGGCGACATTGACCGAGCATTTGTAGCTCTCCTGGGTGAGAATCCCGATGCTGCACCGGAGAAGAAGCCCATCCCGGGCCCCTCCTTCAACTCAAGCATCCAGGTATCACGAGAATCATCCCCCTTCAGCACCGGCAGCAAGCGTTCTGCCGAGGAGAGTGATGACTCTGATGACCCACGACCGGCTGCCCGGTGCGTCCGACCAAAGAGGCACATTGTTTCCAATCTCACCCTTGGCGTGGGCATTTCATTCCGAGATGACCAGAATGAACTCGTCTCCCTTAACCTCCGCATGAAGGCAGAGGCGGATGCCGAGAAGGCCAAGGCCGATTCTGGTGCCGATGAGGCTGTAGACTCATTCGACCAATCCACGTCGCGGGTTAGAAGCGGTCCACGCCGGAGTGGTAGAATCTCCAAATCTCGACCGGCTTAGGCCTGGCGAAGTTTTTCAAGGTCATAACAGACCACTTCCTCGTTATTTTGCTTGCGTCTTAGATTCCTATTATTGTTTGCAGCGATGAACTTGCATTGCGATGGCGTTAGCGTGAAGCATATGGCACATGGAACAGCCAGGTTGGCTGGAGAGGCGTTTTGACTTATTTGCATGGAGGGATGTGCCTGGAGCAGTCCCTCGACGGATCACGACATGCATTTTTTTATTGGCGAGGGTCTGCCGCTTGCTCATGTGCGAATATCTTGCATTTGCATAAACGATGCATTGTCCATCATCTGGTTGGATTTCTTTGATCTTCTATCTCTTCCGTGAGGTAATCTCGGGACAATTGAGTGACAATTAGCTTATTATGCATGGAGCCGCGCTTGTTCCGGTATGTTGCACATCGAGTAACACTGTAATGGTTTTTCACTGGTAGGACTTCCGATTTGTCAGGCTTATCAAGAAGTAGATGGAAGTAGTCTTCGCAATAGCCGGTAGTATTTACAAGAATGTCGGCGTCTAATCTATAATTGGGTACGTGTGAATCTTCAAGTCAGCTCTCACCTCCCATACCCATCCATCTGTTGCGTTCAATCATCTCAGAATGAATCTTCTAAGTAATCCTCCAGTAGGAACTTGAGGAATGCAACCCCGATAGGAACACCATCATGTTCCATATCAACTCTACCTAGAGCCTCCTGCGCTTGCTCCTCGCTGAAGACGCCAGCCTTGGTCCTGCTCTGGATGATTTCCGTCTCAGTCTCCCCTGTGAATTCAGGGTGACCCTGAACAGTAACGAAGCGGCGCGGGGCATACATGCCCTGAACCGCACAGCGCGGAGACGATCCAAGCAAAGTGGCACCTGGAGGGCAATTGTACACAATATCCTGATGCATTTGTTGAATGCGCTTGAGAGGAAGTTAGCAGTGTCATGTCTGCGTCCGAAGGAAAGCACATACAATCTTTTCCAGCCCAAAGAACTCTTTACCCTTCTCCGTCAAGTCCATGTCACAGACGGCAAGCTCCCAGCCCCGGTCACTCCGTCCGACTTTTGCGCCCAGTGCACGGCCCACGATCTGGTGTCCGAAGCAGATCCCAAGTATACGCACCCGATCTTGCGCCAGGATCCGCTGCGTGAATTCTACCAAGCGGTTGATCCACGGGACGTCTTCAAACGAATTATGCTCTGATGGAATCTAGCTATCAGTAATCGGGTTACAAGGTTCAAGGGTCTAGAGCACTGACTTGATCCTGTAAGAAGCACCGCATCGATATCCTCCAGCTTCGGGTATTCCTGCGCATCCACCACGTCCCATTTTGTTATCTGGAGCCCAGTCTCCGGATCTAAGCCCTCCTGACCTAGCGCTTTGGCGCTGGATTTGAGAAATCCGCTGAACATGCCGTAGTAACCTTCATCCTTGTAGCGGGCGTTGACACTGGGGAGCGGGGTGTCGGTTTCCAGCACGGCGATCCGGAGAGGAGGCTGCATTGTGTCGATGATGCAAGAGTCTAAAGATCTATATCGCGGGGTATTATGAGGCGCAAAAGGACGTAAATGGAGACGTGAGATGACCGGAATCAAAGCGATGGCTGTAGTCACCGCGGACCACCCCACCGTATGGGTCACGTGTTGGCTTGAGTGGTTGGCATTACCATGAGAATTCTTCTGACTTAAATGTATTTTCTGGGGTACGTTCTATAGCCATATTGGAAAGTTTTCTGATTATAAAAAGAGCCATAAGAATTGCGGAACGGAAGAAATCTCCTTCATCTATTATTAACGTTTGCTATGCCTTCGACCTAGTTACGCGGTTTGATCCAGACACCCCACAAGCTAGCTCATTCCTCTACTAGGTTTGGCTTTAATGGTCATCGCCGCCGTCATAGTTCAACAACCTAGAAGAGCCCCTATAGCTGCCTCAATCATAGCTCAGCATATCCTGTACTTGGTACATTGAAGTTTTCGTGAAAAGTCTCAGGTGGGCAAAAACTATCTATAAAGCAACATCAATTCAAGCTTTGGAGCCAGACATCGCTGCTTCGCATCGTATCATAGCCATTATGACGTGAGGTGGGCGCAGGTCAGGAACAAAGATGCACCATCGAAAAAGCTTCGCGAGATAATTATACGACAGTCTTTGAGGAACTTCATGCCTTCAATAGTCGATTTGAATATCGATCAACTTGATTTTCTCGCTTACATATAGCCATCGGAAAGATGCACCACGCTCCGGGAAACCTACAAAGTCATCCTGTCAAAGCTTACTACGACCACATTGGGAGGGAGAAAACTTATGCTAAAATTGCTATGCTATTCTATTAGTTTCTCAGACGTATCACATTGTTGGGTAAGTTGGGCCGTCAGCACATCACATGTCGGTTATCTGTTATCGCGGCTTCCGATCTGGCTTTGCCACGGATCCCCAACTCGGCATTCTTGTCGATGTACAGGCCTTGCTCGGTTCGTCTGACCTCAGATCTACAGAGTACATGGCCCCAATTGGCACTCATGTGCTTCATTTCTAGGGTCTAGGCTTAACTCTTTTTGCCTTTTTTCGTGGTGCCACTTTGTCGGGTTGATCGGATTTACAGCGGCTTCCTTTCCAACATTTCTGGTCTGCTCTATACGCTTCGCATATCTATATATTCGAGGCCTTCTTCTATCACCATGGGTGCCAATGATGGGGAAAACCCGGCTGCTTCCCATCCATCTGAGGCCACTCCGCTCTTGCCAGAAGAATTCAGCCGAGGAAGCACGCAATACCACAGTGTGGTCACCAGCAACGATGTGGAAGTAGGCGCACCGGGCACAGAGGATGTCAGTGAGGTGACAACTGTTGGTCTTAATAGAATTAGTTCGCCTTCTGGGCTGGAAGTCGAACCCAACCTACAGAGGTTGGTCTCAAATTCCTCTACCAACGGAACCTACGATGCCGACGAAGACGACAGTTACTCGGCGCGATTCATTGAAGTGTCTCCCACCCGGTTCTGGTTGATCTTCTCTGGCGTCATGATGGGGTACCTAATCGGCTTCTTCGACTCAACCCTCATGGCTTCCAGCCACCCCGTCATCACATCCTATTTTCATGCTGCCAATGCGGCATCATGGCTATCAACTGCATTTCTGCTCACGTCAACGGCATTTTTGCCTCTCTTTGGACGCATTTCTGATGCATTTGGACGCAAACCTGTATATCTGTTCTCTATCACCATGTTCTTCCTGACGACGGCATGGTGCGGCCTCGCCCAGAGCATCGGTAGCTTCATCTCTGCCCGGGCGCTGTGTGGAATGGGTGCAGGCGGTGTGTTCTCTATGGGCCAGATTGTATCTAGCGATCTGGTGCGCATCGAATATCGCGGGGTCTATCAGTCGTATCTCAACCTCTGCCTCGGCATTGGTAGCTGTTTGGGACTTGCATTCGGTGGCCTTCTTTGCGACCAGATTGGTTGGAGGGGAGCATTTCTCATTCAACTGCCATTCATCCTCGTCCTCTTTGTCGCAGCCTCCTGCACAATCCCGCCAGGCCTCGGGATGAAACGAGTGGGATCTGAGCGCATGGCTGTATCGCAGCTGATCCGAAGCATTGACCTGACCGGCTCGTTTATCCTGATTTTGGCTGTCACGGGGTTGATCATGGGATTGAATCTAGGTGGAAATGTCTTTCCCTGGAGCCATCCTTTGGTCATCAGCTCCTTGGTAGCATCGCTCATCTTATCGATTGTGCTTGTGCGATATGAACGAAATGTCCCTCGAGCCGTTCTACCCATCGAGCTTCTTTCAAAGAACCCTCGTGCTAGCATTATCTTTGGTAACTTCTTCGGAGCTATTTCCGTTAACACCATGATGTTCAATGCCCCATTGTACTTCCAGGCCGTGAAGCTCTCTAGCCCAACTGACTCGGGTTTACGGCTTGTGGCAGCTTCAATCGCAGTTACAGCATCTAGTGTCGGGACTGGATTCCTGATTACATGGTCCAAATGTCTGAAGCCGCCAATCATAATCGGTGCCTGTTCCATGCTTCTTGGAGGATGTGCCGCGGCTACAATGGGTATCGACACAGCCCCTGCAATCGCAATGCTCTGCGTTTCCTTTTCCAGTCTCGGACAAGGTTTCTCATTTCCCGCCTTGATGGTTTCCATTCTCGCCACGAGTGAACAAGATGACCAAGCGGTTGCAACTACGACCCTAGGTCTAGCCCGTAACCTGGGCTCCGTGATGGGCGTGGCTATTAGTAGCTGGATATTTCAAAACGCGCTTGTCCATCAGCTCCATCACAAGGTAACCGGTGCCGAGAAGGCACATATTATCGGCCTTGTTCGCAAGTCTATCCGTGCTATTGGCGACCTTGATCCATTTCATCGACATCAAGGTTAGTATTCGACTTGAAATCGTCTCTTGTCGCGTTCTATGCTGACATTTTCTAGTTATCGGAGCATATGCTGTGGCACTTCGTGTGACGTTCCTGTCAGCGGCTGTCTGGGGCGCCATCATGTTGCTGCTTCATTCTCGGCTTAAACTACCGCGACTGGGAGGCAAGTCTAGGAAGTAGGCGGCCACAATTGGTCATTATATACGGTCAACAGGGGTCATACTAATTGTGGGATGAGATTATCATAAATTATACTCCAACTATAGAATTCAATCTTCACACAATATTCCCTGTATAGAGCCTACAGTAAATTTCGATCCAGGATTTAGCATTAGTCGTATATTACTCCATCAGACATTCGTCGTTATCAGTCCGAAGTGAAGTCTACTGGAAGTCGTTGAAGAGGGCCCCACTTATTTTTTTCCTCGCTCACCTCCGCGTTCGATCCGTCTCGACTTCGGCTTCAACTTTCATCCTCTTGACTTCCTGCCTCGGAGTGTTTTTGGCACACTGCAATGGTCTGACTCGCCGGCCCTGACCTGGCGGCCCGTGAGCTGATATTCCCGCGGAACAGATCCTCGACTTTCAACCCCTCCGCATTTTCGATCGCCTGCGCCTATCATCGGCTTGAAAGACGAGACGACACCCAGGGCATTCTCAGGCCTTCCCTGTGATCCTCGCATTACAACATACTGTGCGCCGCCAGCGAACATGGCCATTCGAGTACACCTACGTCGGAGATCTTGTACATTCGGAACACCTCTGTCGACACAGAATCTCGCCGTCCCGCTTGGGGCTGGAGGCTGAGAGAAGAACGAGCGCGTTTGTTTCAGAGCCGGGCTTGTCACTCGTCTAGGAACGAAATGAACCTTACGACTCGGTCACAGTCAAAGGCCCAATCTGCGAATGTGGACCCGAAGCCGACGACCCGAAAGAGCCAGAAGGGCATCTCACCACGACAGCCGAGCGCGAACAGCAAAAAGTCCTCTGAAATAGCGGAGAATAAGGCGAAGAGAGTCCGCACAGGTTGCTTGACCTGTCGAGAAAGGCACTTGAAGTGCGATGAGGCCTTGGGACGATGTCTGAACTGTCAAAAGTCAGATAGAATCTGCAGGCGCGGTGTGCGCTTGAACTTTATTGATATTCAGACCGTTGCACCCCCATATGTCATTGATCGTGCTCGCGGTGCCAAAGTGACATTCCGAGATGATTCGCGAATTATCGCGTCCGAGTATGTCGGGGGCTTTGAGAGATACCCACCAGTGCAACCTGAGAGTCCGATCGAGGAAAGGAGACATCTGCAACAGGAGGTATTCGGATCATTGGGACACGATCAGTTAGCGAGCCTTTTTCAATCAGTCGCCCACTCATTTGATCCGATTACACTTGACTTCTCCCACTCCGCGACGGCGGACTTTCTCCTCGAACCTGATGCTTGGCACGAACCTCACCTTGTACCAGGTGATGGGATGCTCCTTCATGGGACATCAAACTTCGCACGGAAATTGGCCACGAAGCAGTACAGCTCCTCGACGTTGACCGACCCTGAACAAGTTCACCTCTTACAGGTTTTTGTTGAAGAGGTTGGGCCTTGGATTGATTCAATGGACCCTACGAGACATGTACGTGCCCATCAGCCTAGGACCCCCAGCTTGATCTAACAGTATTCAGTTTACACGAATTCTGCCATTCCACGCCACTGAGGAACTTATGTTACTCAGATCGTTTTTGGCATGTGGCGCTCAGCGGCTTTTCCTCAACGATCCTTCGTACGGAGAGGAAAAGGCATCACATTATTACGAAGCCGCTACTCAAGATCTAATGAGCGCTATGCAGGATCCGAACCGTGATTCCGTTCTTTGCGCAGTAGCCTCACTTGCCTTGAGCGTCTTCGAGGCTCTCTCTCCGAAGCAAGCCCAGACAAACCACATCATGGGGTCGAGAGCTTTGATTCATGAGTGTGGATGGACAGCGAAAACATCTGGCCTTGGAGGGGCATGTTTCTGGATTAGTGTGGGTATGGAGTTGTTGAGCTGTTTACATCATGGATGGACCCTATCATGGGATCCAGATACTTGGGGAGTCGATATGGATATGGCTCACATACATTCACTTGGAAAGGGAGAAGATATTTGGTTCCACCGCATCCTCTACATCTGTGCGAAGATCGCAAACTTCCGAGTCTCCAAACAGCAACTACTGTCATCAACGGGCTCATCAATGAACACTGCTCAATTCCACGACACAATGCAGGAATGGAATCTTTACAGTGCTTGGGGTGATCAGTGGGAACAGTCTATTCCACAATCGATGAAGCCTCTCGGTCATCTACAACCATGGCAGACTGGCTCGAGATCTTCCTTTCCGACAATATGGTATGTACGTCTCATGCATTTTCTTTATTGTCCACTCGCTGACCCTTCGCTGCAGGTTACTCAAGAGAATAGCTGTTATTTCTCAGCTCTTCTACCATACAGCTCGAATATTACTAGCCAAGGCACATCCCATGCTATTGGACCTTCGAATGGAAATGAAGGAGATACAAAAAGCCCACGCCCACGATATATGTGGCCTTGTTGCGAATACCAAAGATCGGAGCATACCTAGTGTATCAATTCGTTGCTTTGCAATCGCCGCGGAATGCTTGGAGACCCGAGATGCCCAGGGAGAAGCTCTTGGCATCCTTGACGCGATCTCCACTGGAAGAAGCTGGTCTGCTGAACCAATTAAGGAGGAACTGAAACAAATCTGGGGCTGGCCTGCTCCTCGTCCAGAGACCGTGGATCCAACACGGATGCATAACTCCTACGGTCTCCGGCCAGCACTGTACCCGAAGGCGTTTGGATTCCCAGCGGGCGTCGCAAATCCTCTTTCTAATACGACTTCCATGGAGAATCATCCATACCGGGGATACTATGTTGCCCCTCACCATGCGATAGACCATTACCAGTATGGGACTTATCTGATTTAACCTTGCTCTGAGACCGCTGTTTGAACATGACTCTTTTGTTCTGTTGGATATACTATATGATGATACACAATGCAGATATTTGCAATCACTTGGCGAAATTCTATCAGTATACTGGACACATATTGTCCACGGTCACTCATTAATCCTTCTCAGTGGATCATCGACCTCCTCCACTAGGACTGTTGATCTGCATTGATTTCCCGGCGTCGAGGCTCATAGCAGCCTTAGCACCTAGGGACAGCTTGTTTAACTTCATCTGTACTCATTCCACTTGAAAGCATAATCACGTCCCGCCTTTCCAGAACAAGCTCCTTCAACGCCGTACGGGGAATATAGCCCCCTGTCGCTGAGAATGCTAAACTTGAGCGGAGTCCCAGCTTCAACCTCGCGGACCGCCCTGTTGCTTCCAAGAAATTCACCCCATTTACAGTCCCCTCGTTAATCGCATGCGGACGAATAATAACAGGATCTCTTTGTTCTACCACTTCCGCATCGGTAACTTTAGTATTTGTCAAGATGCGTGATGACCTCGGGCAACCGTAAGGTCTTCAATACAGGAAAGCCTCCTTCCAAGCTGGAAAATGTCGAGGACCTAAAAGTCGCTCTTCCTATAGCTAGCATTCTTTAATCTGATATGTACAGTAGTGAATGCCCAAGCCCTTGTGTCCAGTTCTTGCCAGTCAGTCAATCTCCCATCCCAGCCTCCTTTCTGTTCTATGATCTAACTATGCCAAATCTGTAAACCTCGTGGCTGGATTAATCAAAAGTCCATCCAGCTCACGCCTTTTATATGCACCACAATCATCATCACGAACAGGACTTTCATCATCACAAATCGGTACTGGTTCCGATTTGGTTGAAGTCCCGCAAGATATACTCGATATTTCAAATCAACAATATTCCGACCAGTATAGGAACGGTTAACTTCGTCTTCATGATCAGCACGGAATACGTCGCAGAAAAGATCGGCCGGCGATCCTGTCTGCTTTGCCGTGGCTGTCTATTGTATGCGTCTTTGCGACCTTCACTACCTGGCCCTCTTTTAGCTCGCTAAAGATGGCTGCATTCATTTTATCTGGCTACTAAGGACGCTATACCCCCTCGCTAGGATGCTATCCTTTTTTAATCTCGGGTTTGAATTGCTCTTTTTTTTTTAAAGTCCTGTTGGAAGACACATAGGTGACCTCGGAGATGGTGGAGATCATACAACTTTGTTGCATGGTTGGGGATGTGTCAAGATGATCCATTGGAACTAGGGACAGACTAGAACTAAAGCTAGTTGGATGACTAAGTATCTGTAGTGTAACAAACTTCATATATATGTCGGAAACATTCAAAATAGAATGAATCCATTTGTTCGCTTACGCCATAGGGGAAGCAAGATCGCTTCTTATTTGACATTGAGAAAACACAAGAGATTTTCTTAAGCTCAAGTATCAGTTAGGAGCGACGTAGGAAGCTTTCGGTTTGGGAAGCCGGAAAGGCGGTGCGCTGGCTGATGTTGCCGGCCACCGTCACTCCCGCCCTCTGATCAAACTCACCATCCAGCTTGGGGGATTACCCGCGGGCTCGGCAATTGCAATGGCTGAAAGATATAGTCAAGGACAGCTGTCTGCAGCTACACCCGTATACATTCTTCGCGGCCACGCGGCGCCGATACATGCTTTGCACATCTTCTCCCAGAACCTGCGGCTTGTCTCTGGAGATGCCGAAGGCTGGGTTGTTATTTGGGATCTTGTCACCAAGCGTCCCGTCACAGTGTGGAAGGCCCATGAGGGAGCGGTTCTGGAATTAAAGGCCTTCCAGGTTGCTGCGGGGGCTTCGGAGATTTATACGTGAGACGATTGATGAAGAACTTTGAAGACCGCCTGCTAACCCCGTAATTAGACATGGACGAGACCACAAACTCTGCGTATGGAAGCTTCGCGCAGAGGATGAAGGATTCCTCGATAAAACGTTGCCAGTTGATGTAGCAGAATCGAATCGTTCGAAAAGTGCTACTCAGCCATGGCTGCTTCATTCCTTACCTGTTAATGCGCTGAATTTCTGTGCTTTTTCTATGTCATTCCTGGACATTTCGACCAGCGCATCTTCACAAAGCGCGGAATCAACAGCCTCCCGTGTCGTCCTGTTTGCTGTCCCTAATGCGCTCGACTCTGGAGGAATCGACATCTTCCATCTACCATCTGAACGCCGGATTACCACCATCGCATCGGACCCAGCAACCAAAACTGGGATGGTGATGGCTGTTAATCTGTTCATTTCTCCATCTGGAGACGTATACGTTGCATCCGCCTACGAAGACGGTCATGTTATGGTCTTCATACACGGGAGTCCTCTTACCCCCGCCAGCTTCGACATCGACAACGTCGCTTCAAATCCCTGGAAGTGGGATAAGCTCTATGCCAGCCGTCCGCATAGTCAGCCTGTTCTGTCCCTTGACGTGTCTCCCGCACGCGATTACTTCATCACATCTTCTGCCGATGCGCTTCTCGTCAAGCATCCGATTCCCGGCCCGAGCCCTGCCGGGCACATTCCCACTGCAAATTATATGGAAGGTTCGCCTCTTAAATCGGTTAACACGAAACATTCTGGCCAGCAGGGACTGCGCATGCGCAGCGATGGAAAGATATTTGCAACTGCTGGCTGGGACAGCAGGGTGAGAGTCTACTCGGGCAAAACGATGAAGGAGCTAGCCGTGCTCAAGTGGCATAAAGAGGGCTGCTACACTGTCGCATTCGCAGACCCAGGCCCTTCGTCTCAGCCTGCAGCTCCTGCTCAGTCCCAAGAGTCGACAACTCTAAATGAGACAAATGAACCGGGCGCAAAGCAAGTTACCGGTGACCAGAGCTTGTCACTCGCGGCTATTCACAATCAGCGAAATAGAAAAGTACAACAAACACATTGGCTAGCAGCTGGATCCAAGGATGGAAAGATTTCATTATGGGATATCTACTGAGAACATGCTAATGCTTTTTTACAATGCAATCGTCACCAACACAAATCACAGTTAAGCCAGGTTGAACTCGTTCGCACCGGCCATATGCTCCCTCATCTTGGCCCTCATCTTCCGCGCCGCATCATCTGCATTGCCCGAAGACGGCACGTCATCAGGGCCATCAGCCTTCCTCTTCTGTCCTGCGCCGCCACGTGCAGCCTTGAAGTCCTTCTTGGTCTCTTGCTGGCTAGCGCGCAGACCGGGGACATTGATCTTGCCGGGACGATCGCGCAGAGCAAAACTCTTAGCAAGATGTCCAAGGTGAAGCTCCTTGATGTTGAACATGCTCCGCTCGGTGGCTATATGGGTTGCGTAGGCGCGGATGTGAGACTGGTATGCGCGACGCGCCATTTCGAGATACTCCGGGTTCTCTAGAGCCCAGCGCTCTACATCCATTTGCCAGTCGGTTGCCTTTTCCTCCCAGTTCTTGCTGTTGGAACCATTGGTGCTTCCGAAGCCTCGCTTGAGGATCTCGGTGGCATCCGTGCGGGTGAGTGCTTTGCCACCGTCGCGGTAGCCACGCCTGAGGACATCGACATAGTTCTCTTCGCAGCCGGGTTGGAGGAAAATACAGGCGCGACCGTCGCGGCCCAGACGGGCGGTTCGACCGATGCGGTGCGTGTGGTCGTCTGAGCTGAAGGCGGGGTCATACTCGATGACTAGGTCGACGTTGGGCAGATCCAGACCACGGGAGGCGACGTCGGTACAGATCATGACGGAAGCATTAGTGCTCTTAGAGAAGGAGTTGAGTGTGGCGGTTCGGACATGTTGGGGAAGAGAGCCGTGTAGTCTGTGAAGGATAACGGGATTCGACGGGTTGGAAAAGGCTGTGCCAGGAGCGATTGTGCCGTGTGGGGAGAGCTTCTCTCGCTCATCCTTCTTCTCCCCATCACTCTTCTTCTCCTCGTCGTCCTCTTCAGGGGTATCCTCTCTCCTCTGGCCATGCTTTTTTGAGAAAACTTCGAAGAGGAAATCAACCTCGTCGGCACAAGAGACGAAAACAATAGCCTTCATCACAGATCCCTTCCGAATAAACGTTCTCTTCAAGTATGCAGTCAATGAGACCAGACGCAATTTAGCTGCAACGATCGCGTATGATTGCTTCAACTGAGCGGGAACGCGGAAACCTTCATCTTCATCCTTTCCATTCTTAGTCCCCTCATCCTCATCTGCCGGATCCGCCTTGATGTGTATGGCATCCTTTAGACTGATCTCTCCAAGTCGTTGCACATTCATCTTCAGCGTAGCAGAACACAAGACAGTTGTCCGACGCGTCGGCACACCAGGGATACGACTAGGTCGCTGCCTCGCATCGAGTTTCCTGACAATGCCTTGCAATTCCTCCTCAAACCCAAGTTCCATCAAGCGATCACCTTCATCCAAAACCAACCATCGTACATTGCTGACATCCAGTGCCTGTGTATTGTCCAGATGATCGGCCAGACGTCCCGGAGTGGCGACAAGAATATTCAATCCTTTCCTCAGGCGTGCCTTCTCAGACTTCTTCTTCTCTCCACCGATGACGGTTCCACAGACAAGCCAGTTAGCGCATCGGAGAAGATTCTCCAAGACAACAGAGATCTGCTTGCAGAGTTCACGGGTCGGGGCCAAAATGATCGCAAACAATCCACTGTCGCGGTGAAGACCGGCCTCCTTTGTTGCTTTCGAGAGACCCATGATGCGTTCTACGAGCGGCAGAAGATAGGCCAGGGTCTTTCCAGAACCAGTCTCTGCCTGAATAAACGCATCGCTTTCCTCCTTCAGCAGTTGTGAAATCGAACTCTTCTGGATAGCCGTAGGTGCCTTCAACTCGAGTTTTGTAAGAAGATGCGCAGCCAGGTTCGGCGACAGGCCCAAGTTGGTAAAAGTGTCCATTCCATCGATCAGCGGGGCGTTGGTCGCTTTCGCATCTTCAAGAGGCTCGTCATTCGTCGGTTCGACGGCATTTTGCGCTTCGGGGTTCTTGGTGAAGAGCGACGAAACAAATTCATTAGGGTTCTTTCTCTGCGACGGATGTTGCTGGGATCGCGATCGACGGTCCTCGCCGTGCGCGTAGGAGTCAGAGGTCCTTTGTCGCTTTGCAGGTCTCGTAGATGGAACTTGAATGTGATTCGGGTTCTTCGATTCTTTTCGTTTGCTCGGGTCTGCGTTTGGGTCGGGACGGTGTTGTGAGCGCTTCTTGGCCGTGAGACGGTCCCGCCATCTTCCTCCTTTGAACTTTGCCTCGGGCTTGATGACAGAGTCGCCGATGGCAAAGTTCAAGATCATTCCATCGTCGGCCATGGTGAATACCGTTGTTGCCGAACTGCTTGGAATCTGGGGAGGGGAAGATCAGAGCTTTACCATCGAGACTTTTTTCCCGCCAAGCCAAGACCCGCAGGAAATTTTCGGCCCGAGCCCTACAGACGAGCCCTACTTACCGCTTTGGAGTATCAGCAGAAAACGAACGCTCTTGCTTTTTGGTGATGCTAACGCTAAAGGATGGTATCTATGTACAAGAGGATTGTAGTAATTAGTGCTGAGGCGGAAGGATCAGGTTGTCGATCAATCGCACAGGAACCTTGCCGTCGCCCAGTCCGCACTGCTCGCCGGGCTTCGTCTCTTCCAAGGGCGCCATTCTCAAAGCCGCGCTCAAGACGGCTCCCTTGGAACGATCGACAACATCCAGCTCATCCAAAGTATCGGGGTCGGCAAGGGAGATATAGTCAACCTCGAACAATGCCCTCTCTGAGGGCGAGAGGGCCTGTTGCTCGGCGAGCACCCTGTCTGTGACACTTCGAGCAGCCCCCAAAATGTCTGCGCGGGAAGTCTTGCCGGACCGGTACGCCTCATCTGCATCCCTCAGAGCCTCGTATATGGTAAGGCCGACGGCGCGTCGTCGGTCGCCAAGGTAGACGTTGCGCGAGCTCATTGCTAGCCCGTCGGCTCCGCGCGCCGTACCCACGATCCGCACTTCGGTGTCAATAAGGAAATCCTGAACCATCCTCTTGATAATGACCGTTTGCTGAACATCCTTTTGACCGAAGTAGACGCGATCGGGAGTCACGGCATTGAATAGCTTCATGCAGACCGTTGCAACGCCACGGAAGAAGACGGGACGAGAGGCCCCCTCCAGTTTCTTGGAAATAGGGGTTATAGTGACGAAGGAGCCATCGCCGTCGACTTCGGACGAGGGAGGCGAAATGGGGTACATGACTTTGGACGTAGGGGCGAAGAGGGCCGAGATGCGCCCTGTGGTTGACCCGGAGCTTGCTGCCGCTTTAGCCAGCTCCTCGTTCATTTTCTCCAGCTTTTCCACATCGGCATCCCAAGTGCGTGGGTAGCTCGAAAGATCCTCATTCACGCCGAACTGAGTGGGGTTGACAAAGATGCTGATAAAGATGTCGGTGTTCTCACGGGCAGCTTCTCGAATCAATGAAAGGTGACCTCCGTGAAGAGCACCCATCGTGGGCACAAACCCGACACTACGGTCATTTTTCAATAGCTGTCGGCGCAATTGGCGCAATTGAGGGACATCACGGAAGACTTGGAAGGACGAGGGCTGACCAGCAGACCGCGCGGCGGAAGTCGCATCGGCAAGCATAGTTGAAGCCGCGGCTAAGGAAGAAGCAAATGGTGAGCATGCATCGAATACAACAAGCCTAGGCAAGATGTAACATACTGGAGAAAAATCGCACGCCAGTCACAAGACGAGACATGGTGGTTTACTGACATCTAAAGAAGCTCAATGCGATTTTTTGGCCTCGATGGCCGTTGGGGCACGTGATCTGACCTGGGGAAACCCGTGACTGCATGTCCGGGGACGATCCCCGTTTTGTTGGGAATTACTTACTCCGCAAAGCTATGGCTCTTTTCCCACACTTCTTTTCTGGTGAATCTGGCAAATTGTGACATGTATTCAGTGGTTCATTTCTCTTGACCTGATCACCGGGATCTTCCTCACCATACTTCGCCCACCATGCCATCCCCGAAATCGGTTCCCAGCGACGAGCCCTCCGCTCCGGACCTACAGATTGTAGGCAAACAGCTCACAATCCACCCGTCCGGGTTCACTGGCGGTCCTGAAGCTCCAGATGATGGCATCACCGAACGTAACCTCATCCACCACTATACTCGCTTCCGCCAAAGCCCTCTCGATTTCCTCCGTGAAGTGAGTCTGTACATGTCCGGTACAGGTTGGCGCGCATACGATGATGTGATCGGCCAACCCGTCTTCTACTCGGGGTTCTCCGAGAAAATCAAAGCGACAATCTTGGGCAGTCCCATGCTGCAGGAGAAAGTCCGAGAGCTGGCAAGCACTCGGCTTGCGGTTGAGGAAAAGGAAGGACTGGTAGAGATCAAGGAGGGTGATACATTCGACCAAAAACGAGCTCGACGCCGACATGAAATTGAAACTGCCCTCAGGGAAGTGGTGGACGACATGATGGATAACATGATCTGTAAGATGGAAAGCAAGTCATTTATTAGGGGCGCATATTATGTGTGTACGCAGCTCTTGACTCGCGCCTACCACCAAGGCATTCATGTATCCAGTGAAGAAGTATTGCGTCTGCGGTCAGTCGCCCAGGAGGCAGCCAAGAAGAAGCAGTCGATCGTCTTTTTGCCCTGCCACAAGTCCCATGTGGACTATGTCTCCCTGCAGGTCATTTGCTACCGTCTGGGAATTGGTCTGCCCGTCGTTGTCGCGGGTGATAACTTGAATATTCCTTTGCTGGGGCCATTCTTGCAACATGCAGGTAAATGACCGTCCTTGCCCACTCGTACCCTCGGTATTCAAACTGATTCTTTCATAGGTGCTATGTGGATTCGGCGCAGTTTCGGCAATGACCCGCTGTACCATACCGTTGTGCAAGCCTACATCGACTCAATCCTCCAAGAGGGTTATAACCTTGAATGCTTTATCGAAGGCGGTCGTTCCCGGACCGGAAAACTACTCTCGCCCAAATTCGGAATTCTGAACTTCATCGTTGACAGTGTACTGTCTGGTCGGGTTGAAGACACAATAATTTGCCCCGTCAGCACTCAGTATGACAAGGTGATTGAGACAGAGTATGTTACCCGATGCAAAATACTTGACTCCAGTGCTGATGTGCCTTAGGTCCTACATCAGTGAACTTTTGGGTCAGCCTAAGCCGAAGGAGAATCTGGCCGATCTTCTTTCGTCGTCCTCAGTCTTGTCCCTCCAGCTAGGACGAGTGGATGTCCGGTTCCACCAACCTTGGAGTCTCCGGGAATTCCTCACCCAGCAGCTTGCGCGCCTTAACTGCTCCCACCTGGGTACCAATCAGAAACTTGCCCAGTCCGAACGTGGCCGTATCCTGAGAACATTGGGATATCGCGTGTTGTCCGAAATCAACGATGTCTCTGTGATGATGCCAACCGCGCTTGTAGGAACTGTACTTCTGACACTCCGTGGTCGTGGAGTTGGCAAAGCCGAGTTGGTACGCCGGTTGGAATGGCTTTGCGAGCGTGTGCGTGCCAAGGGCGGTCGAGTTGCCCACTTCTATCGCTCACCCACCGAGACCGTGGTTGACCGTGCCCTGGATGTCATGGGACCAAAACTTGTTGGTGAGATCTCAGGCTTGGTAGAACCGACCTACTATGCTGTCGATCGCTTCCAATTGTCCTTCTATCGCAACATGACCATCCATCTCTTCATCACGGAGGCACTAGTCTCTGCTGCGATGTACACCAAGATCAAACAAGGTGGTGGGCCAGCCAATCAACGGATTGCCTACGATGCTTTGAAGAATCAGGTCTCCTTCCTTTCCCAGGTATGTTTTTCCCATTGCACTCTTTCCTTGGACGCCTCTAATGATTTAATAGCTCTTCCGTGGTGAATTTATTTTCCCGCCTGAAGGTCTGGACATTAATATGGAAAGAACCATGCGCGGCTTGGAAACCGACGGCGTGATCCAAATCACTCGTGACAGCACCGGCTTGCCACAGTCTGTTGAACTCAGTGACTCCGAGCGCAAATGTGGTCGCGAAAACTACGATTTTTACTGCTTCCTAATCTGGCCCTTCATCGAGTCATCGTGGCTCGGTGCAGTGTCACTTCTCGGGCTCACACCGCCTCTCGACGGATCACAAGATATTTGGCTTGACAAGAAGAAGGCCTTGGATAGTGCTCAACTTGTAAGTGCTCGTCTAACACCAAATAGAGGTGCATCTCGACGGATAGCTAACTCCTTAAAGCTTGGGAAAACGTTGTATCATCAAGGCGATCTGTCATACTTTGAAGCAGTCAATAAGGAGACCCTTAAGAACTCCTACCAGCGCTTTGAAGAAGAGGGCATCATCCTCGTTGCCAAAGACAAAGAATCCCGAGCCGGGCCATCTCTCAGGCTCGCGCCCGAATGGACTCCAGAGAGAGATCCTACAACGGGCAAAGTCCTGCCCCAAGGACGCCTGTGGGAGTTTACCGAGTTGATCGCTCAGTCTCGGCGCGAAGGGTGAGTAGTCTTCAAAAATTCTGTTACGAGCTTTAACTAATTATTGGTGAAGCAAAAACCGTCGCGACGGCGCAACTGTCTCCTCGCGTGTCCTCACCATGTCAGACAACGTCGGCCGTGGACTCTTCTACAATGCGGCAGCCCCTGCACCTGCAGATGTTGTCTCCAAACAGAGGCGGCGCCAGGCTATCGCGACTGACTCCAAGCTATAACCCTCCTCGATCTTCACGATCTTCTGCAAATACCTCTTCGTACTGTTTCATGTTGACTCTTTGTTTGATTTGATTAATCTGGCCGCGACGGTCGCCCTGTTCATAATTCAATACCCCTACGTCGTCGAACCGGTCAACCCATTGCGGCTTCATGTATATACACATCTACACCCATACATATGGTCCAATGTTTATCTCCATGGATCCGAACTTCCAAGCCTTCTCATATACATATCATCCCTTGGCCCAGGCCGTTCTCACTTCACATTTGGGATTACTTGAATTAGTTGGTATGAGGCAAGCACGCACATGCCATCAACACAAATCGGTATCAGATCTGAAATATGAATCGGGTTAAATATTCGAAGGATTGACAGGTCGAAACGTGCTTACATGTAACAGATGTATTTGCTATCCCACGGCACCTATTCACCAGAACAAAAACCAAGATAGTCTGCCAAGACCATCACCATTGATAAGACAGACACAGATAAAAGGAGTCTAAACCACAAAAGGTTGCAATATCCGGGGTTTCCATAAAGGATTGGACGTGGTTGGACAGCCTTATCTCGCATTCTTATCAATCACGGCCTGCTTTATCCTTTATCGTCGATGACATGATGTCTTCAGTGCGCTTTGTCAAGGGTTTAAACCAAGCTGTCTTAAATCGGGGTTCAATGCTCGTGTTTCAGGCCCAGATGCGCGATATGGAGGTCTTGTCGGAGCATAGATAAGGATGGATGTCTCGGGCGACTAGTGATGACATTACTTGGACGAGTAACAATAATGCTTTTGGGTGTATTATTATATGGTTCCTTGGGCTTATCTTGGGTTGCTAGGTCTCGTTTGAATTTCCTTCTCTTCGCATCCTGGCTCTGGAGTTGAGGATTCTGTGGGTGTAACAATCCATACCCCGGCGAGAGTATCTCCAACTAGGAAAGTCTCTCGGCATGGCCGATGCTGTATGTTCAATATCACTTTATTTCAAGAGTACTCAGATGGACTCTGACTGTTGCATTTGGATACTAATCCTTGGAACAGCCCGTATACAACGCCTCCATCCCGAGCGGTGGAGACCCGCTCAAAGTTGACGTGAACGCTCAATATGTGGGCTATGAGTGGAACTACACATATATCGTGTTCTGTGGTTTCATTGTTTGGTTGATCATTCCCGGCATCGGTCTACTATACAGTGGCCTGTCGCGAAGGAAGTCGGCGTTGACATTGCTCTTCCAATCGCTCATGGTCGTCGCCGTGTATGCTTACAAGTACTGAAAAAGACACCTTGAAATGGTATGACTGACCGGCTTTCCCTAGGACAACATTTCAATGGATATTTTGGGGCTATTCCCTAGCTTATTCTCGCGATGCAGGCCCTTTCATCGGCACTTTAAAGAACTTCGGATTGAAAGATGTGATGGCAGCGCCTTCGCCGGGCTCGGCTGTTTTACCGGAGATCGTGTTCTGTCTCTACCAGTTGCTCTTTTGCGCATGCACGGTAAGATGAAGGAAGTCATAAACTCATTATCCAGTGTACAGTATTGACAAGACTGAACATAGGTGATGATTGTCGTCGGTGGCGCATTCGAGCGAGGGAACATGCTTCCATCCCTCGTCTTTAGCTTCTGCTGGGCGACCGTCGTCTACTGTCCTATCGCCTGTTGGACATGGAACAGCAATGGCTGGTTATACAATCTCCCCTCGCTTGATTTCGCCGGCGGCGGCCCGGTGCATATCGCATCGGGCTGGTCCGCTCTTGCATATGCCCTGGTTCTCGGGAAACGCAAGCATCTCGACGAGCCCTCGCATGCAAAGCCCCACAATACCACATTGGTCTTCCTGGGAACGACGCTTATTTGGTTTGGCTGGTTCGGATTTAATGTATGTCTCGTTTTGCACTACTCTCGACATATGGATATGTCTAACCATCTACAGGGCGGGTCGGCTCTTAATGCCAGCGTGAGAGCTATGCTGGCGGCATTCAACACCAACACGGCTGCTTGTACGGGAATATTGGGGTGGGTGTTAGTAGATGCGATCAGGTATCGAGGCAAATTTTCGGTAGTTGGTGCTTGCGAGGGAGCCATTGCGGGACTGGTTGGGATTACTCCAGCCGCCGGATTTGTCTCCGTGTGGCTTGCAGCATGCATCGGCTTCCTTACGAGTATCGTATGCGCGCTGCTCCAGGACGTCAATAATTGGATGCACATTGACGAGGGGATGGACGTGTTTAAATTGCATGGTATTGGGGGGATGGTAGGGGCGTTTCTGACCGGCATCTTCGCGTCGCAGTCTATTGCAGCGCTCGATGGCGCGACCGAGGCCACCGGTGGTATCGACGGCAACGGGATGCAGGTTGGGAAACAATTGGCCGAAGTGTGCGCCATCTCTGCATACTCTTTCACTGTGTCCTGTATCCTGCTTTACATCCTGAAATGGATTCCCGGCATGCACTTAAGAGTTCACGAGGAGGCGGAGATTATTGGGTTGGATAGGGCACAGTTTGTGGATGAGCAGATCGGCGATCGAATTATCCTCGATGATCTCTTGATGTCGTCGTCACCGGCGAATGCAAGTGTGGTGAATGGGACCCCCGGAGGGGTGTCCGTAGGGTCCAAAGAGCTGAAGATGTGAAGGATCCAGGTTCTATGTGTACATAGATAGAAATTCTAATGGGCCGCGTATCATGTCATTTCCTGAAAGAGTAGGAATGTGAACAAATCACTGCCAACGTCGACTCCTGTCAAATCGATTCTAGAGGCTGAAAGGTGGGGTCTGCATGATGACCGAAGATCGAGGGAGCAGCAGACCCTGAAACTGAGTCCGGATCAATTAAAATCAAACTAGGTGTGGGGGGGTGGCTTCAATTGTCTTGCGCGGCCTGTCATCACCGACTGGCCCCGCGTTCATTGAAGACACCTAGCCCAGATATATCATGGGGATGTTCCGAGAGGGTCGGCCTCGGCCCCGGGAAAGGCATGAGCTGACGTATACTGACGCACTGTGGGTTGCCCCATCGCATGTCCCTGCCAGGGTCTAGCGCGGGCTGCATCCCGTCCGTCCTTGTGGAAGGGGTCAACAAGAACAGGGGTGTGTCATCATAACTGCAGGGTCTGCATTCCGGGGTGACGAATCAATGAGACATTCGAAGACTGTATAGTGCATTGAGGATAGTAATTACATAGCGATTATTGCAAAGCAAAAGAAAAGAAAAAAGCGTAGAAGGACACAACAAAATGAGCGGAGAAGAAGGGAAATAGAAATCGACGTCAGGCAAGTGAATTTGGCCAATTGAAGAGTAGAGAGTAAAAAGAGTTAAATTACACCAGCTTCTGTACTGTATGGTATAATTACCGCGCTAGTCCCAATGCGGAACCTGGGCGCCCACCTAATTTCACCCGTTTCGATGGAGAATCTGGCCTCGCCCCCATGTCACGTCACGTATCGCCTCTCCTGCTGTCGCGTCCTCCGTCTTTAGAACACCCTTATCTGCTTTCTGCTCTCGTTCTTTCCTCAAGTCCAACTTCATTTCCCTGCCACTCGTTCAACCACTCCGCCTCTTTGTAGGCCCCTCTTCTCTCTCGATCGTTATTTCCCTGGTCATGCTATTCGTATAGCCGACAAGTCCAAATGGGCAAGTGTACGTCAAATGTCCCAACCCCCGCAAGACCTATCCGTCACTAACTTAGCTTGTGTAGGGCGTTATGGCGTTGTCCTGGACGCTGGCTCCTCTGGGACTCGTGTGCACGTTTATCGCTGGCTGCGCAATGCGGCCGCGCGCAAGGACGCCGATGTGGACGAACTGACCTCATTACCGGAGATTAAGACCAAGGAGGAATGGGTCAAGAAGATTCACCCCGGTGTCTCCTCCTTCGCCGAGAGACCCGAAGCCGTGGGATCCGAGCATTTGGCGGGTCTTCTGGAACATGCGAAGAGCATCATCCCCAAGGAAGATGCCAAGGATACCCCGATCTTCTTACTCGCCACGGCTGGCATGCGACTCGTCGGCAACCTCGAGCGACAACTTCTTCTCGATCAGATCTGCGCCTACGCACGCGCAAACACCGATTTCCTGCTTCCCGACTGCGGCGTTCATATACAAGTGATTCCCGGTGTGACCGAAGGACTGTACGGGTGGATTGCGACCAATTATCTTATGGGCACTTTCGACTCTCCCAATGCACACAACCATGGAAAAGGACACAGCACGTATGGATTTCTGGATATGGGAGGCGCATCTGCTCAAATTGCATTTGCGCCGAATGCTACCGAAACGGAAAAGCACGCCAATGATTTGACCCTCGTGCGGTTGCGAAATATTGATGGTTCGGTTCAAGAGCACCGAGTCTTTGTGACTTCCTGGCTGGAGTTCGGCGTGCACGAGGCTCGCAGACGTTACGTGGAAGCCTTGCAGGGGATGACGAGGCCAGACGTTCTTGAACTACCGGATCCGTGTCTTCCAAGTGGCCTGCGTACAACATTGAATGGGAAGGAGGCTTCGTCGACTAGCGACGCAGGCGCCACTTTACTGGGTACGGGCAGATTCGACGAGTGTCTGCGTCAGACATTCCCTCTGCTGGACAAGGACGCTCCCTGTATGGATAACCCATGTCTCCTCCATGGGATCCACGTTCCGGCGATCGACTTTGATGTCAATCATTTTATCGGCATTAGCGAGTACTGGCATACCACTCACGAGATCTTCGAGATGGGTTACAAGGATAAAGCATACGACTTCAACACCTACCAAGAGCGTGTCAAGACATTTTGTTCGCAGGATTGGAGCTCCATCGAGGATGGGATTCAAGCACAGAAATGGGGCAAGAAGATTGACTCTCAAAAGGCTTACGAAGTATGCTTCAAGGCGTCGTGGATCATCAATATGCTGCATAACGGCATTGGAATTCCTCGAGTCGGTCTTGAAGACACTTCGGGCTCCTCTCACAATGGCACCAAAGAAGTGCTGTCTCATGGCCAGGAAAAGGGCTACCTCGATGCCTTCCAGGCAGTGAACAAGATCGAGTCGACCGAAGTGAGCTGGACCTTGGGCAAGATCGTCTTGTACGCCTCATCACAGGTTCCTACGCAAGTGGAAGAAGACCTGCCAGTCGGCTTCGGCAGCAATGTCGCTGGCGTCCCCGCCGATTTCCAGTATCCAAGCGTGGAGCTGCTCCCGGATTCCGAAGGGTTCCACAGCGAACACTGGCATGATGCGCTGTTTGATGGCGACTCCCCTCGGCGCATCCCCGGCTTCCTTTTGTTCCTGTTCATCATTGTGCTCGCATGCTTCTTCCTGTGTGGGCGCAGCCGTCGCTTGCGAATGTATCATCACATCAATAAGCTGCTCCGTCGGGGGCCCTCTCACCCCAATCACCCGAAGAAAAGGAAGGGGGTGGCCAGTATGCTACCCTTCTTGAATCGCGGTGGTCAAACGTACGAGCGCGTCTTGGAGGACGGTGCTCAGGACTTTGAGCTCGGCGTGACGGATTCTGACGGTTCCGACGTGGATGGCAGTCGTCTTTCCGAGACCGATGCCAAACCCCGGCCACCCAAGCGAGCGTCCAGTTGGGGTAGCCCCAGCAACCCGCCGAATTTGAAGTATACACTGGACAATAGTTCATCAGGCACCATTGGCTTAGGGATCAGCGGCGACTCGGGTATTGCCATGGATCGAGCAGGTTTGGTGGTGAGGACCGAAAGCCGGGACCATTTGGCTCCCATTGCTCTGGGGCCAACCATTAACGGCCGACGATCAAGAGCTGGCAGCCCAACGCGATCTCACCACCAAAAATCACCAACCATGACGCCTCTCGCTGATGACTAATGTGACTGTTATACTGAAGAGAACTATGCTTCCCCGAGACATGCGCCGCTCTCTTTCCTGCATTGCATTTTCCATGGAGTTGACTGTTTTAAATGAGTGTGCCAACCCTTCTGGTGCAGATTTGGCTTCTCCCCGCACATGGGGCTGTTTTTTTCAAGACTTTGCTGTCTCGCAGGCGGTTTATGCTTTTGATTCTTGATATCATATTCAATACTGTGCTCTGGAGTACTCTTCTGTTTCGGGCTGTCGATCTGATCCGGGTGATTTCGATGCAAGGGTAGTGTATCATCTGCGTTCTGCGGCGGATTTTTTACTTTAATGAACATAGACTAATACATTCACAACGTGCAACCTCAATGAAATCAGTATGTGACCATCTGTAGATCATTTGCTTGTAGCTTTAGGGACTTGGTATGTCACGTGCACTGCTGACACACGTCTTCACCGCGCGGCAGAAAGGGCTGCGGTCCAAGGTGATCTCGATTGGAGAAATTGCGACAGGTCTTTCTCGTCCATTGCAGCCCTTTCGGTTTCAGCTTCAAATTATTGATCTTCAAGTTCTTCCAGCCTTTGATGTCCCGATAGACTTGCTTACCTCGACCCTTCCACGCCCCGTCGCTGTCGCTGACCACCGCCGCCATGCGCTTGACCGTCGAGCTCATTCAGAACTCTTTGTCATACATAAATCCGCTCAAGGACCGTGAGCTGGATCTCCGAGGTGCGTTTCACTGCTACCCCCCTGCCTGAAAGGAACAGGTACTACATCTTGTCAAAGGAGCTGGATTGATATCAACCTTGCGCGTCGCGTGTAGGGCACAAGATCCCCGCAATTGAGAATCTGGGTGTTGCCAAAGTAAGTACTGCGCCTCTGGGCTTGCTGCTGCCTCTGCAGTCTCCCAGGAAGTAGCATCTGGCAAGTCCGTTCGAATCCACTTGCTCACCTTTCGCAGCATCAAGATGCAATTGACTTCACGGACAACGACCTCTCCTCGCTCGGGAACTTCCCTTTCTTCCCTCGTCTTCACACCCTCCTTCTTGCTCGAAACCGTATCAATCACATTCAGTCGACTCTAGCTTCGTCTCTGCCGAACTTGACAACACTCATCTTGACTTCAAATAATATGTCCGAGCTCGCGGACCTTGAGCCGCTACGGAACTTGGCGAGACTGACACATTTGAGCCTGCTCGAGAATCCTGTCACGCGGAAGGAAGTAGGTTACACCTTTCTCTTGGTCAATTGGTGTTTTTCAAAGCTGCTGGATATCTAACACGCGGTTATAGCACTACCGATACTGGGTCATCTGGCTGCTCCCTTCCGTGCGTTTCTTCGACTACCAGAAAGTGAAGGATGCGGAGCGTACCAAGGCGAAGGAACTCTTCGGCACATTTGAAGAACCCTCCTCCCTCGCGTCCAAAATCATGGGTATCAAGTCCCGAACCTTTGATGTTTCCGCCACCGCCGTAGACCCCGCCCCATCAGACAAGGCCATCCGGGTGAAATTGACCGCGGCCGAGAGGAAGCGCGTGGAGCAAATGATCCGCGAGGCAAAGAGTCTGCAAGAGATCACACGACTGGAGAAGGAGCTGAACGAGGGACGCATACCTGGTGGAGCTCTCGGCGCAGGAGATGCAGACGGGGATGAGAAGATGCAAATGTGAGCTTGTGTTATGCATTTTCCGAAGATACCATATTTGTGTTTCTCTGGGCTCGGCTTTTCGTTTTCTGTCACGGTCGTTGGGATTCTCATATTATACCTGGCTTTGACTTGGTTGTTTTCCTACATCTATCTTTAGGGTTTCAGAGCTAGCATTTGGATTCGTGATCCATACCCAAAAATACTTTCATTTCATTTGCATTCTGTCTTATTCATAGTAGTTCTATTTGCCTGCTTCCGGAGATCTCAGGCATACATCTTCTCATCCTTCAACGGCGTGATCTCTAAATCAGAAAAATGTAGCATGCCCAATGCCATATTCCATCTCATCAGGGCTCTGCCCAACTCACCATTGCAGCTTCCTGTTTGCCAAATCCGGAGGGAAACCAATGAAGCTTTGACCTGATACAGTGCTTTGCTGCTGAGCAGGTTGACAAGCCGCCACGATGCTCGAGCTGCAACATCCTGCCGAGAGAATGGAAGCTGGATATTTCATAAGAAAAGCAATGCCGAACATAATCATAATGCCAGCGGCGCAAATCCAGAAAGAAGCACCGCAAGCTCCACCTCCTATAACGGCATAGTTTAGGGAAACGATGGGACTGGATGCATTCGGGTTATCCGAGTGGACATCAACCTGAGCAAAGAAGAAAGCCTCTGAAATGAGCCAATGTATGACAACCATGGTGACTGTTATAGGGATACTTCACTTGTATGGCACTGAAAGGAAGTAAGTCGACCGTTGCTCAGTGTCAGGAACGGGCGAGGATACCCGTAGACCCTTTGCCCCTTTCTTAGACCCTGCGACGTACCTACACCATTCCTCCATCGCGAGCATGGTGGATAGGATATTGTTGACTCCAAGACAAAACTAAGACAACAATGTCTGCGGGGTGTTGCGGCTGCTTTATTGCTCACTCTATGAGACTAACTCAAATGCTATGTTTGGCATGTTAAGGGTGAACAAGAACCAGAGGAAGTTCAGCTACCTCAGCGACGAGCATTAGAGAAATAGAACATAGATTCTTTACTAACACAGTCTCTCGCCTAGGTCAAATGATATGGAAGACTTTTGGGGCCAAAACATCACACAGCCTGGCTGTTGGTGGAAATCTGCGGCTGAGGTAGCGATCATTACTGAATGTGCACAATCTCAGGCACTGTCAAGCTAAATGGATTATGGGTATAAGAAGTAGAATTGACACGAAGGCCACCACTAAACGAAGCCCCCTTAGCTACATACATATGTAGTTAGTGGTAAAATACCAGTTTAATTACGTCATTCGCGGATATTACGATAACTAAGCACTTTCTTTGACGAACTCTCCTGTAAACTAACTAGTTAACTAGCTTCGCTATCACTCAGATCTCTGCAGGTATGGCCTTTGCTATCGAGCCCACGGCTTGTCTATCAGTCCCTGTATATCGACGAAAATAAAGTCTCATCTTCACCGCAGATCCCTGCCATACACGAATGACTTAAAAAGAGAGTCTTGGTTGAGAAACATTGCACCGGCACCAAACAGAGCGAATCTCTAGAGTCAGGCCAACTTAAGAACAAACAACTCCAATCAAAATGGGCCCAACCATGCCTCCATTGGACTCGGCTTCGTTCCATCCCGAAGTCATGAGAGCTTGGCTCTACTCAAGCACCTCTGGTGACCTCGAAAAGAACCTGCACCTCGACGCGTCTGCCCGTGCACCACCCGCCCCACAGGGCAATGAGGTCCTGGTGCGAGTCTTGTCCGCAGCCCTGAACCCAGTGGACTACAAATTCCCTGAAATCGGGCTGCCAGCACGTATGGTCATCGGTATGCCTGCATCACCGGGCCTGGACTTTTGTGGGCACGTGGTAGCGACAGGGCCACTTGCACAGCATTTCAAAGAGGGCCAGCTAGTCTACGGGTGTCCAACGCGACCGGGACAGTTCGGCTCACTGGGGGAGTATCTCAACATTTCGGCAGACAACATTGCAGTTGTGCCGGATGGCGTCGCGGTGGATCATGCTGCTGCTGTTCCGGTCGCTGGGCTGACCGCGTACCAGAGCCTAGAGGGGCATGTGAAAGCCGGGGAGAACGTGTTTATCAACGGGGGCTCGGGGGGCTGTGGGGTTTTCGCTATTCAGATCGCGAAGCAGATGGGGTGCCGTGTTACGACGACATGCTCGACTCGGAATATGGAGTTATGTTTGCGCTTGGGCGCAGACGAGGTCATTGATTATACAGCGGAGGCTGACATCGTGGCGAAGCTGCGACAGCGAAAGGTGGTTTTTGACTGTATAGTCGATCATATTGGCTTGCCTTCTACGCTGTACTACCAGTGTCATCATTTCCTAAAGGAAAATGGGGTATTTGTGCAGGTTGGCGCGTCGTCATTGACCACTTTTATTGGACGAATTGGGTGGCCCTCTTTCCTTGGTGGTGGACAGAGGAAGTATAAGATTGTGATGGTGAAAACTAATCAGAGGCAGCTGGTGCAGCTCGGGGAGTGGCTGCAAGAGGGCACCATTCAGATCCAGCTGGATAGCGTGTATGAGTTTCATGATGCAAAGAAAGCTTTTGAAAAGCTTCGATCGGGGCGTGCGAGGGGAAAGACTGTGGTGCATGTCAGTGATCCGCACGATCAGAGCATGGAATCCTTCGGTATTGGGCTTTGACTTATGCTATACGAGCATCGCAGTTGTCATACCAGATCGTACGATATAAATCCCAACAGACTACAGATCACCAAGACCCCAATCCTCCCAAAATTGGACTCAATTGAGTATCCTCGCTGGAAACACAGCAAAGAATATAGAAAAACAGACACAAGCCCATATCCACATATCAAGCACTTCATTCAGCTCCTTCTTCGGCGTTTTGAGCGCACTCCATACGGCTACGAACTTTACGAGTCTTTGCCGACGAGTTGAATCAAGTCGGCAAACGCTCATAGAGTCGGGTCGAGACGCTAGATTCGAAGACGATATCGAACATTACAACTTCCGCCGCTGGGCTGCAAATGAAATCAATCGTGTGCCCCTCGTCGAACGCAATTTATGAAATTCCTTTTTGCATTATATCGAGTCGTATTATCAGCTTACACGGAACTTTACTATCCAGAAGCGGCAAAGGGTACTTTGTCAGTCCGTGACGCGGTTTTCGAAAAGCACAACCAATCGAAATTCATTGGACGCGATCTCCAGCATGTTGTTCTCCTTCGACCGTCCCAGGAAGGTCTAGTAGGCGTCGCTGGAAGCATGCTCAGGAAAAGGGATCCATTAGCACCATCCGAGCTTACCGATGCGCGCAAGCGTGCTATTTGATAGCACCCGGAATTTCTGCAGCTTTGACGAGAGAAGCGGGAGTATCGCGCGTAGGAGATCACATCATGGAACTCGGGTGCTCAATTAATTGGAAAGGAAGACGCGATAATGCCACATAGCTACGCTGTGGCTCAGTGCGTCATGGGTTGCAGATTAGCCCTTCCAAGAACAAGAAGAAGATTGGTTTATTCTCACGAGATGAGGCGTAAGCGTATAATCTGCGGGCCTGAGGGCACGCAGCCTTGGGACGCATAATTGTCGCGGTGAGATGAGTCTTTGCGATACTACATATATCAGGTCCTGTCCTCTGAACGCGGATGTAGTCGTCTTTTTGGACAATGTGGGAGATCATGATGTCTTAACAGTTTCCGGTCTCACGTATAACACCCTTCGCCCAAGTCTTTCTCTTCTTCTTCCCCCCAGATTTAGTTGCTTCGCTAAATGCACCGATTTGGACCTTGTCCCATCGCCTGACTATAACATATACAAGATGAAGTCCAAGCTGATTTCAAGTCAATTTGCTTCTTTCGTATAGCCAATGCAGGAATTATCTTCCATCCTGCAGCATTGTTCCTAATGCGCTTTTGCCTTGTATTGCAACAGAGCAATCAAGATCACCTGGGCAAAGAGGCCTAGACCAGACCCGCTTCATAGGCGGAGTGTAGACTGCGCCACCGATTTCTTCATTTCAAAACAAGAATTCTGAGTGGTTTGATGAAGTCACAACGGAGTAGCTCCGAGTGGATAGTTACAATTATAGATCTCGAAGACTAGTCTTGGCGCGTTCTGCTAAAGACTTGGCATGGCAATCCGCGAATCATAGGATCGGTGATTGGTCAAGCCGCGTGTACAACGTAAAGCGGGTTGAAAATCATGCTTAGAAGTAGCAGATTCCTTTGGGGCTTAAACCGACTGCATCGGGCCCTATATAGCCGACTCTACGATAAAATGAAACTACAGAGGCCTATGATCCCTATGGTAACGCTTTTAGAAAATTTAGGCATATTGTGTAGATGGTAGGTAGGTTTAAAGAAAAGACCAAGCTGGCTGAAGCGAGCGTAAAGCTGAAACCCACACGAGCAAAGCGGTATTGGTGGGTGGAGCCACGGCTACTATGTACCTAGCCCTACATGAGTCCCTCTATATTCCGCTAGTGGGTGCCAAGTGCATCACTCAGTAAGTTGTTGACGAATAATGGCTCCACCATTACAATGGTGCTGATTATGAGTACGACACGCGTCAAGCCACATTGGAGAAGTCAAGCATTCGAAACGACAAGCGGGCTTCCAATGGGCAGTATCGCTTGCATAGGTCAATGGTATATAAGGAGCATTGGTCGACACCAGGAGTAAGCCCGGTAAATATCATCTTTGGATTCCTATTTCATCAAGTATTTGCTCTTTTACGCATGCCATTGGTATACAAATCATGGTCCTCCTTGCCAAATCTCTCCTGGTCAGTCTGGCCATCGGCTCTGGATTGGTTGCTGCCCATCCAGGACACGATGTGAAGGCTGAGGCTGCCGAGCGTGCCCAATTTCTGAAAAGAACTCCAATCGAGAAGCGAAGCCTTTCTCACTGCGCTCAGTCTCTTCAGGCTCGCGGCCATGATGCTCGCAGCATCAAGCGCCGTGACACAACTGTGCAACGTTTACGCCGCCGTCTGGGACTCGGAGGTAAGTTCTGGCTATAGATCATTCTTTTATGTTAACTGAGGGCCTTTTTACCTGCTGAACCCGGCTGACTTCAAAGCAAAAGGTGCTAAATCGAGGCAACCGCGCTCATTCGAGTCTGTTCTCAACACCACTCATCATTCCGATCTTACTGGCTTGACCCAATACTATAACCCGGAGGATCTTTTCTCAAGCAACGCTACTTGCGTTCTTGCTGATGACACGACTGAGGGCCCTTACTGTAGGTGTCAAAAGCTCATAGCCTCAGAATGCTGGTATGCTAAAAAGAAACAGACGTGTCCGGCGAGTATGTTCGGCGAAATATCGCCGAAGACCAACAGGGTGTTCCTCTCTGGCTTGATATCCAGATCATCAACTCTAACACCTGCGAGCCTGAGCCAGCAGTCTTTATGGATATCTGGCACTGCAATGCTACCGTGAGTTTCGTTCATTCATCAACCTGGCTTCAACACTAAATAGGGGAATAGGGTGTCTATTCTGGCGTCGAAGCTAGCGGAAATGGTAGCGGCGATGACGTCAATTTGGATACAACGTTCCTACGGGGTATCCAAAAGTCGGATGCTACTGGCGTTGTTCAATTCCAGTCCATCTTCCCTGGTCATTACACGGGACGAGCAACTCACATCCATGGTAAGTTAGGATAAAGATACATTGAGCAAGATATGACGGCTCTCTGATACAATATCTCTAGTTTTGACCCACAGTGTCAATGACACTACTGAGTTGGCAAATGGCACCGTCTCTGATCTCTACGCTACCCATTCTTCCCATATCGGACAGCTCTTCTTCGACCAAGACCTGATCTCTCAGGTTGAAAGCTTATCTCCGTATACCTCCAACACGCAAGAGCTCACCACCAATGCAAAGGATGACATCCTCGAGGGTGAAGCCGAAGATATTGATCCTTTCCTGGAGTATATTCTTCTTGGTGATGATATCTCGGACGGAATTTTTGCCTGGATCTCAGTTGCTATCGACCCTACTACTGATCGTGAGCTGAGTCCTGCTGCTTACTATACTCAAGATGGTGGCGTCGAAAACGAAAACAGTGCTATGGGTGGTGGTGCTGGCCCTTCAGGTGCCGCTGGCAGCGCAGTGCCTTCCGCATCTGCACCTGGCAAATAAAAGGGTGAAAGCATGCTTACACTGGGCAACTTTGTTGTTTCTTGGTGAAATTCTGCCTTATTTTTGTTTTGCAAACTGGCCGGATATGGTTCCTGTAATTTTCTTTCTTTTTACTTTATCGTCTTTTGGCATTTGGCGAGAGCATTCAACATTCCTCCCCCATTTTGCCGCGATGCGCATCCCTATAGAAGCCTCGGTTTTCTGATCGTTACTTGTGCATCAGTAATAAATTTCCCGTGTTCCCATGTAGAATCTTGTTCCTGCGTACTGAGAGCGTAGTATCGTCATCTCCGTTGTATCACGAAATTCGGTCCCACGTCACTAATCGAATGGGAAATCGTGGCCTTCGCTCGTTCTTTGTGATTTTTTTTGTGCCAGCCATGCGGCGGACTTTGCCTTATTAATAATAATAATGCCGCTGTGCACATCCAGTTCGAGGGGGATCGGAAGAAAGTGTCTAGTCCTAAGGGTAGCTAGGTTACTTGGATGTGTATATTTGGAGTTGGGCTTCTGGTAATTGTGCGCTGTCGGAAAATTCTGTCGTATTGGGCCATCTATTGACTCACATCGTATCTCCCTTGAGAGTTCTACTGCATCCGCGCTGACTGATGCGTTGATCTCACGATAAATCTCGCTCAACTGCCTAATATCAAATTTATATTTGTGTGAACGAATTTGGCCGAGCTTCCACTATAAGAGCCACAGGACGACTGGCTCCACGAGTAAGCTGTTGAGGATGAGACAGCTGATGAAATAGCTGACGAGGAAATGGAAAAAGAAGAACTGCCGCTGTACGCCTAACCCTTACTCTCCAGGGCTACTCGCCACAATCGGGGATCTAGATCTGGCCCTTGATAATGTCGGCCGCTCGCTCAGCGACAGCGTACACCGTGCTCTGCAGGTGTCCGCAAACCTGGAAGGGGATGACAGAGGCATCCACAACACGGACATTGGAGGTACCGTAGACCTTCAACGAGGTGTCAACAACACCACCAACCTCCTTAGGCAGCATAGCAGCCGTGCTGATGGGGTGGAAGTTCGACCGGTCTGATGATAAAATGTTAGCATATCTCCAACCGAAATTGGATACAGAATGCACATACAGTTGTTCTTGAGGAAAGACGACCATCCCTGGTCATTCGCATTGGGAGCAACTTCAGAGAAACCAGGGGTTGTTTCAGCGCCAGCCAAATCGGCAAGCGGCTCAGTCTTGAAGAGCTGACGAATGAATCGAGCAATCTGGGCCTGAGCATGGAAATCGAAGTCGAGCATGAAGTACTTCGGGTCAATGGCAGCTGCGGCGGTGGGGTTGGCGGATGAGATGTGAGTGCTTCCACGAGAGAAGGGAACGGAGCCCCAGTACTCGATGTCAAAGGTAGTTCCGGATGGCTCGACCAGGATCTCAGCTACTGGGATGTGCGACTTGAAGATCAGGTTCCACTGGATCTTGAAGAAGCGCTCGATGTCAGCTTCCTTGGTGACGTTGCCATTGGCAGATGCCACCTGAGCTGCATAGGCAGGGAGCTTGTTGAGCAGTTGAGCACCAACTGCCGTGGCGTTGGAGAAGAGCTGGGTGATGGAGGGATATGAGACGTAGTCCGCCAACTTCGAGTAGCTTGTCTTGGCATCATAGGCAACTTCGTTGTTCATTTGATCTTGGAGATTCTCGCCGACGGTTGGGAGGTTGACCTTGGTGTCAATACCGTATTTGGAAAGAATGCTAGAGACAAGTTAGTTTGATGACTCTCTTTTCTTTCGTGGGATGGACCGCCTACTCAGGGTTTCCAACACCGGACAGCTCAAGCAAGGCAGGGGACTTCAATGCGCCTGCAGCGAGAATGACTTCACGGGAAGCCTTGACGACAGTGGTTGTGCCATTGGCCAGGGTAACTTCGACGCCGTCTGCAGTGGCCTCGACACCAGATTTCCAGGTGAGCTTGTTGGCGTTGGTGTTGAGCCACACGTGAAGGTTGCTCCGAGACTTGTAGGGATAGTAGTAGGCGCGGGCAGCGTCTTCACGGATGTTCAATTTCGAATCGACCGTCTTGGGGTAAAGAGTGTATCCGACCATTTGGCCACCGTTAGGATCGATGTTGTAAGGAACCGGGACGGGCAAGTTTTGGTACGTCGTGTTCAACTTCTGGGCGAGACCATCATTCAACTGCGTCTCGGACCAGCCAACCTTCAGAGGACCTTCGAATCCGTGGTATGCCGGGTCATATGCGACACCGGAACCTTCCAACCATGGATAGTCGGTTCCTTGGAAGTGCTCAGCCTTGCGGTAGTAGGGGAACAAGTTCTTCCAGTTCCAGCCCTCGTTACCAACTGTCTCCCACGCGTCGATCTGAGCACTCTGTGCACGAAGATACACCATGCCGTTGATGGTGGTTGTCCCTCCAAGCGCCTTGGCTGCTCGGATCGTCTGTGGGTTGTTTCCACCATATTCCTGGTCCACGGTCTTATAGGCCCAGTCAATGGCAGTGCCAAAGGCCTTTCCGTATCCTTCGGTGTCGGTAACGTTGGGGTTGTTGTATACCGAGCCTCCAGCTTCGATGACGAGAACGTTGGTGTTGCTGTCCTCAGACAGGCGGTTGGCGACTACCAGGCCACTTGTACCACCTCCGACGACGATGTAGTCATAGGTAGGTTCGGCTCCACGAGCGACATGGGGAACGGCGGCTGCCAAAGGAAGCAGAGCAAGGCCTGCGAGGTTGCGCATATTGAATCTAGCAATTAAACGAGCGAAAAGGCTTGCGCCTCAATATGACCCGAAACGGGGGCATTGCATTTATACACCTGCAGGTGGGCACAATCTCTAATAACATGAGACCGTCCACGACTCCACTTGCCCTTTATCAGGAAAGGGTGACTCGGCCATCACTAATGAATCTGTCATCATATTGCTCCTTTGTAAGATCCACATATAATATTGGGATAGCCAGGAACATGCATCAATGGCCAATCTCCGGAGGACCCGATATCGGGCTAGTCCCGGGCCATGGCTAACGGGTAAGATTGATCAAAAAGAAGCTTCGCCTAGGACACTACGCCTCAATTAGGTGGATCGGTCTGTTCCTTCTACCCGTGCACGATCTGATAACTCTGAATCCACCGAAACACACGCTTGCGCGGATTCCTTCGGCGCGTTGGCGTTGGCGTCGGCGTCGGCTTTCACGGGACGGCAACCAGGCGACCGGTGGTCATGACGACAAGTGTGTGGAGAAACGGCTCGGCCTCGTTTCACCTAATCCTGGAGTACGGTCGAAGCTTTTGAAAGAATGCCACCCTCCAGGGCTACCAAGTGATGGCAATATGTATATCTGAAACAATTGCAGCTTATTTCGATTAGAATTGCTTCAGAAGGATTTCACTCAGAAGCAAGCGACTGGAATTCCAGTCTTTTCTGTTGAAGTGGGTTGTTCGAGGCGCGGCACGAATCTGATCTGATAAGATAATTCCCTTGTCGGGAAAAATAGACGAGAGCGGGCTAAACTCTATTGGCCAACAATATTCTTCAGGACGCGTTTTCCGGGTGGGCTCATGTGCAAGTGGAGCCAGGTGTCATGAGCACGTTCCCGTTCAGCTTGTATAGTAGAGAAGCCCCTGTCACATACCTTGGTACTATAATGCAGAACTTTACCCTGTCAAGAAGCCGCCATCTTCCAGGATATTCCGAAACGACGATCTCGCGCAATACATTACGTTGACCCGGCGGAACCGTCAAAGCGCGAGCGTTTACCGTAATATTATGTAAAGGGGATTTCTGAACGCCTAGACTATCATAGTCGCTTGCATCGGTCTTGAAACAAGCAATTGCCAAGCTGAAGTTTAAGTCTTAGTGTTTGGAATTTCTTGATCAGAAGATTTGGTATGTCATGAGTCGCTAAATTCATAGACCAATATCCTTATTTACATGCAGTTCTTCGATCACTCTCTGCTTCAACCGGGGAAAGACAAATCATAATACACGCCTATCCAACAACATACATTTACTTCGAAGTATCCTGGTCGCTGTTCACCGCGGATTGATTTTGCACGCAAACGTCACGTAGTGTAGGACGTTTTTCTCTCGAAAGTGATGGAGGAAAGAGGACGTTAAGGTGTGAGAGTTGCATTATGGCGGATTGAAGCAGAGTGCTTGTGGCCGTCACCGAGACCTACACACAATTAGAGATTACACTGTGCTTAAATATCTTTTTGCATACCATTTCTTTTGAGGAATTCTCAGGTGGTAAGCGACGGGCAATTAGAAAGCCTATTTTCGTGTCGAACATATTGTCAAGAGTATCACAAGACCATGGACAGCCCTTCATGTGCTGATTGTTGAACAGAGTCAAAGGTGGGAATATGGCTTTATAACTCGGACTTGCGGCAAACAGTCCCATTGTGATTGACTGTTGAGTCCAATCATTCTTTGCAGCCTCCCATGTCAAACTACTGTACATCATCAAGGCGGGAAACTTTAGATTTCACTTCCACTCGCGCAACAGGCACTGCAGATCGCGCAGATTAATGAGAACAACTGCCGAGTATGGCGGTTGAATACCCGTTCGATGCATCTATTGCATTGTCTACTCCGTAGCCGGCACTGCCGATCTCATCTGATAAGTTGGCCGATCAGACTTTCCCACGGGCGATAATTTTGATCACCCACATCGTTACCCCTTTAGGGATAACCTGTCCCATAACCAGAGCCTTGATCGATTTAAACTCCTCCGTTTATCAATCGTTACACGACTCATTCGAAAGAAACAAGATCTTGATTGAAGCAAAAGTGTAATTTAGAATCCCTGTATGTAATTTTCCCTACTTATATCCGATCGAATTCTGTAAGAGCTATAAATGGATCAGCCTCCCTGCTTGACTGTCATAGCTCTTTCACGCTTGACTCCCACACTCCCTGCAGTTGTGTGATTGCTATTCAAAATGACTGTCATAAACTTGAGCAACGGGGACACCTACCATGACAGACCGAGAACAGTCACAAACGCAGATGTTCTTATTATCGGTGCCGGCCCTGCTGGTGCCTCTCTAGCCTGTTTCCTGGCATACTATGGTGGGCTCACGCAATCACTGGTTGGTTTCTCTTACCAGATGTGCTAATTAGAGCTAGGTATCCGAGGAATCATGGTCAGCTCCTGTCCCACAAATGCCGATACTCCCAGAGCGCATATCACCAACATGGCTGCCATGGGTGAGTTAATTCCCGCAATCACACCCTGAATAGTAATTGACTCGAAGCAGAATGTCTGCGAGACATTGGATTGGATGTTGAATGCAATCGTCTTGCAACCAATGGAATGAACATGATGCACACGCGATGGGCATACAGCATGGCAGGGGAGGAATACGCACGAATTCACTCCTGGGGCCACGACCCTAAGCGCAAGGTATTCAAAGGCAAAGCCCAATAGAGACTTGCGCAACTAGGCTAACGAATATCAGGGCGACTATGAAACAGCCAGTCCCTGCGATCCCGTCGACCTGCCTCAAACTCTTCTCGAGCCCCTCCTCGTCCGATACGCCACATTGAACGGATTCAGCTGTCGCTTCGACACCACCTTCATCGATTTCGTCCAAGACAATGATGGAGTAACATCAACTCTCTTGGACAACATCACCGGAGCCGAATACAAAATCCGCTCGAAATACTTATTCGGTGCAGATGGAGCTCGCGGCAATGTTTTCAGACAGCTCGATCTCCCACTCGATGTAAAGCCCGACCAAGGCCTTGCATTCAATGTCCATCTGAAGGCGGATCTGTCAAGTCATATGCAGTACCGTACAGGTAACCTCCACTGGCTTTTACAGCCTGATAAGGAGCATCCGCTTTTCGGATGGGCGTGTATTGCGAGGATGGTTAAGCCGTGGAATGAGTGGCTTTTCATCGTTCTTCCTGAGCGTGGAAAGGAGCTTGATATTAAACCGACTAAAGAAGAGTGGCTTGGTCGGATGAAAGAGTTTATTGGAGATGATTCGATTGATACGGAGATTTTGGGTGTGTCCAAGTGGCGTATCAATAATGTTGTTGCGAAGGAGTTTTCCAAGGACAGAGTGTATGCAGACTTTCACCTTGTTTACGATCGGTTGCTGATATGTTTTACAGATTTTGTCTTGGTGATGCAGTGCATCGACATCCGCCTTCGAATGGACTTGGTTCCAACACTTGTATACAAGATTCGTACAACCTGGCTTGGAAGATCGCATATGTTCTGAATGGTAAGTGAATTTCTTTGCCTCGGTACCCACGGCTGTCTAATTCAAGATCTCTACAGGCCACGCCTCTCACTCTCTTCTCGAATCGTACACTGCTGAGCGTCAGCCTGTTGCTCGCGGAGTGGTCACTCGCGCCAACGAATCATTCCGACACCACGGCCCAGTCTGGGAAGCGCTTGGAGTCGCACTGCCCACGCGTGAAGAAAGAGCACAGGCTCTTCATGAGTTGACTCTGCCTACGCCAGAGGGTCGGAGTCGTCGCGCTGCCCTTCAGGTTGCCATTGAGGAGACCGAACACGAGTATCACGCACTGGGCACGGAAATGGGACAATTCTACCAGAGCTCTGCCGTGTACGCTGCAGATGAGAAGTCCACATTTTACACCCCCGAAATTCTTGCTAAAGACGCTGATCTGAGCCTCACGCGGAGCACATATCCTGGATGTCGCTTGCCTCACGTCTGGTTGAACCTTGCTACTCCAGGACAGCGTATCTCCACCATCGATTTGGCCGGAAAGGGTGCTTTCGCGCTGCTTACTGGCATTGGAGGTGAGGCTTGGAAGGCAGCGGCCTCTAGGCTTGCAAGCGACCTCGGTCTTCAAATCAAAGCCTACTCTATCGGTTTCCGCGCGGACTATGAGGATGTCTACTTTGATTGGGCACGTGTCCGCGGCGTCGACGAGACAGGATGTGTTCTCGTTCGACCCGATAACTTTGTGGCTTGGAGATGCAACGAGGTGCCCGGCGACAAAGCTGCATGTGTGTCAAAGCTGCGCGAGGTCATTGAGACTGTTCTCAGCCGATCAACATAGAATATATCTATCCTAGCTGAATTTCTAATTAAGATTGTTACGAAATGAATTGCGAAGTTCATGAATTCATTTACCCTTGTAAGCACTTTAGTTTGACATGTGCAAGTCAAGACTTTAGTTCTTGTGTGCATCAGGAATGCTGCAGCTGTACTCGGTCTATGACTGCAACTACGGCGCGGGGCCATTGCCATATTAATCGGGTTTTCCGAAGTCGGATAAAGACTCTGAACAGTCTCTGATGTCCGAGCGACACAATTTCCCGATGTGCAGGGATCAGCGTGTCAAGATCCTTACCTTATCTAGAAGCTGCGTAAATATACTCCGTATATGCCAAGAAATAGTTACTGCACGCCATGTCCGACTAATTGACGACCGCTAACGGCGGTTGGGGAAAGTGGATCGACTTATCAGCCCGGTCCACAGAACAACACCGAAAATTCTTTTCTCATCGGCCTACAAGGATTCTGGTCAGGATATCATGCGTACTCAGGACGACCTATCCGTCCAAGGCCACTGTTTCCTTGTCGGCTTCGGCGCCTGTGAGGTGATGCGCGGGAGTAGTAGATTCAAAGCCATTCAGTATAGTCCGTAGAGATCAAACTCTGCAATGAAGGATCTCTCCAATTATGTACCTCAGCGACCGGGATATTGCACTCCATTTGCCACGGAGAGCAGCAGTCTGTAGCCTGTGTCATCGGCACCCTCAAGTCGCAGAGATTTTCCACCTCTCTGTGAGGCGCTGTTCATCACAATCGTCTGCATGACATAGTTCATGATCCAAACAGGAAGGAGCTTTGGTATCGACCATTCCGGTATACTAAGCTGCTTCTCCGCCGGGTATTCGTCGACAGTTGGTACATACATCCTGGTCTTCGGTCCATGTAGGGGTCTGTTCGGCTATCGGGGAGTACTTTACTTTCCCACTAGGCTCGGTAGCTTGAGTATATCTCTCGGCCCGATATTTACTCTGAAATATTTATGGGAAGGGAGGAGGTCCAAGCTACTCGAGGAAAGAAAGTGGCATGATGATGGGCGGAGTCATCTCGGACAAGTCACCTCAGTTTGGTTGTTTGATTGTTTGGCGCCACAAAGTTAGAATACCGAGATACCGAATACCGAAACATTCACCAAACCAAGGAAGTCTTCACATCATAAGTAAAGGATTTCAACCTTGGTAACCTTTTAGATATCAACTAAAATATTACCGTAGCAACCAAGCAAGCCTGGGCAAAGCTTTACCGCAACCCCGGTTAAGGTTTCTCGGTGGTTGGACTGACGCGGTTATCAATCGTATCCATCATATCAATCAGATCAATCAGATAATCTTGGCACGCCGCATTCCGTTTCCGTTGTAACTTTGCCGAAGCGAAAAAGAACACGGCGCGCTGCGCGGAAGTTTCATATTGTGGCTTTGCGCTCCACGTGTACCTAACCCACTGGGGTTATGATCGGCATGCGGTAGTCCCGTCTCGGTCCATCTCCGCAGCAGCTACAGGGCGCTGAAAAGATTTATGCGTTGAAACTGATGATCTTTTTTCCCTCCGGGCTCACTGAGGGCCCCTCGCCGCGTTGTGTGTAGTGTAGGTGCTGATCTGCCGATGTCGGCTGTCGCAGCTGCAGGTCAGACCCTTAGTCCTTGTTCCCTGACTTTTTTTTCTCCGATCTCCACAGGGCACGAGGCCAGATGCCGTGTGCGGCAGAGGTTGGCCAAGGGGATTAGGGTTTAGTGGGCCACGGGAAACACGAGAATGTCGATGTCGAACAGACTGGGTCGTGGGGAGTTCATCAGATTACCGGTGGGCCGCTAGTAATTTTCAATCGCTCGGATCTTTTGATTTCAAGGTTGGCACGGACTTCTTATCAATCATCAATCACCAGTGTCCCTCTTTTCTCAAAATTCGCTCATTCCTTCTCTTCTGCAAGGCTCTCTGGAGAAAGCGTTTTCAAGATGGGGCAAAATAAAGTGTTTGCCGTCACTGGTAGGTGAATGCGCTGCGATCGCATGAGTATATCGCTATCGGACTTTTACTGACTCGGTGCGACGCAGTGTTTTTCATTTGTTTCCGAGAATGCCTGGAAACCACCGTGGTCGTCTCGGTCCTGCTAGCATTCTTGAAGCAGTCGCTGGACACGGGAGAGGATCGCAGGGTGTATAAAAAGCTTGTCAAACAAGTATGGCTAGGGTGCGCATTAGGTCTATTCATCTGTCTGGCCGTTGGCGCAGGCATGATCGGTGCCTTCTATGGCCTCGGTACGGACACTTTCTCCAACACGGAAGACATTTGGGAGGGCGTGCTTGGTATCGTCGCTTCTCTGATCATTACAATCATGGGCGCGGCGCTGCTACGCGTTTCTAAGCTCCAGGAAAAATGGCGCGTCAAGCTTGCTAAGGCGCTGGAGCATGATGCCAATCCCAATGAGACACGCAGAGGTCGTTTTAAGAGATACATGGAGAAGTACGTGATGTTCTTCCTGCCGTTCATCACGGTGCTACGCGAAGGTTTGGAAGCGGTCGTCTACGTTGGTGGTGTTGGTCTAGGACTTCCTGCTACCTCCTTCCCTCTGGCTGTGGTGTGTGGTCTGGCGGCAGGCATCCTCGTTGGCTATATCATCTATAAGTAAGTTATCTGATGCTCACGTGGACCACGGAGCCAGAACTAATTCTTCGCAGGGGTGGACGAGAGACCTCGATGCAGATCTTCCTGATCATTTCAACCTGTTTCCTCTACTTGGTTGCCGCTGGTCTGATGTCGCGTGGAGTGTGGTATTTCGAGAACAACGCCTGGAACAAGGTCATCGGAGGCGATGCCTCCGAGACTGGCTCTGGTCCTGGATCTTACAACATCGATCAGAGCGTCTGGCACGTCAACTGCTGCAACCCCGAACTGGGCGGCGGTGGTGGTTGGGGTATCTTCAACGCCTTGCTGGGTTGGACCAACTCTGCTACCTACGGTTCGGTGATCGTGTACAATCTCTACTGGATCGCTGTCATGATCGGTTACGCCCTCATGATGTATCGTGAGCGCCGAGGACCTATCCCATACGTCGACCCGGCCATCAGAATGGTGGCCAATACCAAGGGACGGGCCAAGGCATTTGTTTTCCGCCAGAAGTTTGAGCCTGAGCCGGACCCTATGTCTATTCAGGCACGCGGTGCTGTTGAGACCAGCGTACTAAGCAAGGAGAAGGAAAGCGGTGCCGGGGTGTCTGCCGTTGTCAAGCCGACCTCCTCGGCTTAGACGGAGAAAAGGGTTCGGTCTTCGGAAGAAAGCTAAGGTTGGGGAATAGCGTGAAACGAGAAGCAGAGAAAACCTTCACAGAGAGCAAAATGAACGTAATTTTCACTTTCTTGTAATTTTGGGTAAACAAAAAAGTCTTAGTGGAGCAGTCAAAGTGGCGGTAGGCCTAGCAAAGCTTAGCGAGTTGGCCCGAGCTATGGAGTCCATTGGTTGCCCCTCTCTCATCTTGGAACTAAGTTCCAAGGATGGCTGCTATACTCATCCAATGGATGGATCTTTAGCCATCAGAATTATCACAGGACCGGATCAGCCATCCCTGCACACAAACCACCATCTCCAATTTTATGTTACTGTACTCTGTACAGCCCAGAAGATGTCCTATGGGCCAAACATTCAAGGGTCGGCATTTTTATACAGATCTGCACGGTGCCAAGTACAAGTGGGCTCCCAAGAAAAACAAGCAAGAAAAAGCAAAGAGAAGATGGGTCCAGGACCCACTGCTCATCCAAGAGGCCTGAACGTGGATTTCGACTGTTTTTTCCTTTTCTAAATGACCCACCGAGTACCGTAACACCGCACGGTAAGATCGATAATCTTATCGCGTGGTGGAAAGTTCAGCCGTCGTTATGAAAATGGGGTGCGTTAGTCACTGGGTTCCTCTATGCCTTCTACCCCCAGCGACGGTTGGCTTCTTCTTCCCTTCCTAGCCCTCTTCTCCCCTCTTGTTCAAACACTGAGAGTTTTTGGACATGGCGAACCCGGCGGGAGGCTTGCTTATGCGCCTCGCAGCGCTGCTCTTCGTCTTCCAGAATTGCCAGGCCAAAACTGTCACCTATGATTTTAACGTCACTTGGGTTACCGCCAACCCCGATGGCCTGTTCGATCGAAAGGTCGTCGGTATCAACGGCCAGTGGCCACTGCCTATCATTGAGGTAGACAAGGGTGACCAGCTCGTTGTGAATATGTATAACGGCCTTGGGGACAAGGATAGCTCAATTCACTTCCACGGGATGTACCAGAATGGCACCAACAACATGGATGGCCCTTCCATGGTCACCCAATGTCCTATTCCGCCCGGTGCCTCCTTTACTTATAATTTCACCGTCAACCAGAACGGCACCTACTGGTACCACTGCCACACCGACTATTGCTACCCGGATGGCTACCGGCAAGCGTTGATTGTCCATGACTCTGAATCCTACTTCCACGATATGTACGATGAAGAGTACGTCCTCACTATGACCGATTGGTATCATGACCTGGTCGAGGACATTGCTCCGCACTTTATTACTCTCGCGAACCCGACGGGCGCTGAGCCCATCCCGCAATCATTCCTGGTCAACGACACGATGAATAGCAGTATACCTGTGGAACCGGGTAAAACCTACTTGTTCAGGCTGATCAACGTGAGCGCCTTCGTCGCCCAGTACTTCTATATCGAGGATCACACTTTCAAGATCGTCGAGATTGACGGAGTCTACGTCGACGCCGCCGAAGCCGACATTCTATACATCTCGGTAGCTCAGCGGTACTCGGTTCTCGTCACGATGAAGAACTCCACGGAAAAGAATTACCCCATTGTGACAGTGGCCGATTCCGTGCTGCTAGATACCATTCCACCCGACTTGCAGCTAAACAGCACCAATTGGCTGGAATATAACAGGGATGCTGCGCACCCACAAGCCGTGATGACTGTGGATGTGGCATCCGATCTTGTTCCCTACGACGATATGACACTCATTCCTCACGATAGGATGGAACTCCTTCCCGACCCCGACCTGACTATCGAGCTGACTGTCATCATGGCTGACCTCGGCAACGGCGCCGGCTACGCCTTCTTTAACAATATCTCCTGGACGAAACCGAAGGTCCCAACACTCTACACTGTGATGTCGTCCGGAAACCTCTCCACAAATCCCGTGATCTACGGTGACAACACACACTCCATCGTCCTGGAACACAACCAGGTGGTCGAAGTCGTCCTGAACAACGGCGACACAGGCTCGCACCCGTTCCATCTTCACGGACACAACTTCCAGCTCATCCACCGGGAGCCGCCATACGGAGAACACTTCTACGATTACGAGGACGCCTCTGAGCCGCTCTACTACGATGCATCTAACCACGGCGCTTTCCCGAAGCACCCAGCCCGTCGCGACACGCTCGTCTTGCCGCCCCAGGGTAACTTCGTCATCCGCTTTGTGGCTGATAATCCGGGCGTCTGGCTCTTCCACTGCCACATTGACTGGCACTTGGCTCAGGGTCTAGCCATGGAGATGATCGAAGCTCCCCAGCAAATGCAAGAGCGCATGACGATCCCAGAGAGCGCCTATGACACTTGCAGGGCTGCTGGTGTAGCCTACGAAGGCAACGCGGCAGCCAACACGGAAGACTTCCTCGACCTTACCGGGCAGAACAAACAGGTCCCCTGGCTACCTGCTGGCTTCACCGCCAAGGGTATTGTAGCCATGGTGTTCTCGTGCGTATCCGCATTCCTGGGAATGGCGTTTATTTCCACCTACGGAGCTACGGGCATCCAGGCTAAGAAGAGAGAGACGGAAAACCAGGAGTCAGCTTCGTCGGATAGCTGAGTTTGTTAGATTGATGTGCATAGTATATTAAATTGTGAGGGTTTTTGTTCGTATTATTGTCGATATCGCGGTGTCCACTGGCTCCATTGTTCGATCCCGCTCATGAGGTACTCTAAGCATTTGGTGTACTTGTCCAAATCTGGGCGCAGAGCCCCGCCACTCTCTTGTCTGAGATCTTCGCTGGATTGCTTAAACACAATCTCGAGTTCTCGGCAGTAGGAGTACATCAGACGCTTGCAGGCTGTGTAGGATAGTCCTGTCTCTTGGGCTAGAATGTAAATCGCGGAGAATGGGCGAGCTCCATCGGTTGGGTTGGCTTGGTACACTTTGGATTCGCGGTCCCAGCTGTGAATGTCGTTCAACACGCCCATGAAGCGAAATGCGCAGCTTTCAAGGGCGGCGGTCTGTGAGAGCTCTGCAGAGCTGAGATGCAGCTTCGCGCCGAATCTGATGAGCGCAGAGTAGAAACTGGATATTTTGAGTTAGCGTGAAGTATACCTTGGAGATATGGAGGATCGTTCACCTTCTGCCCACATCGACCTCTCTATGCTCAAGATATGGCCCGAGATGCTTCACCGACATGCGCTCCTCTGCGGTCTGGGCTTGAAGAAGAGTGCAGAAGCCGTCGATGAGATCGAGCGCCAGCACCTCGTCAGTTTCTCGCATGAGCTGAAACGTGTCAGATAGCATCCATTCAAAGGACTTTCTTCTGTCTGGCTTTGCTTGTCCTCGGGCAATTTGAATAACTCGGTTTCTGTAGGACAGCATCTCAAGCAGGTCCATCTTCTCCAGCTGGTCTTGATATTGTCAGCAAAGTTCCATACCACATTCTCATATTGTTATGTTCACCGTCAATCAGCAGAATCAAATAATGCAACTTGCAAGTCATCTCAACCCGATCATCGAGGGTAAGCGGGAAGAATTGACTGAAAGCACGAGACATTCCAAGAGCAAAAAAGTCCTTCTTCTCCTTTTCACTTGCAAACTGCCAGAGCTGGTCAAACCATGGCTCAGTCTTGGCTTGAATGGCCTCCCACCCCATAGGGTGGATCTTTGATTCTAGTCGACTCGGTGGGATTTCATAGAGTTGGTGGTGCAGAGGGGCCTCGGAAGAGTATCGGCTCAATGTTGCACCGACTTGCTTGTATGGCGAGTTTAGTCTCTGTTTTGATGTGCCTCTGTGAAGACTGAGGGCCATGTTTCTGGCGCATGCTCTCGAGAAGAGATGCATATTCAATTTTGGAGGCATGTAGGGGTCAGTCTACTGACAGGCTTCACACCTGCAGTATCAACTGTATCGGTGTTCGATAGGATGATAGATGCTCTCGAGGATAGGGTTTAAAAAGATCCTAGAGTCCCCATGATGGGGATATCACTTCCTGTGGATGCGTTCAGGAGCCGATAAGCTATGCACGTGCCGATAAGCCATGCACGGATAATCAAGATTGACGTCACGGCCTTTGCGCAACTTTCCTTTTCTCTCACTTCTCTCTCACTCTACGTTTACTTTTTACAAGATCATATCAATTAAGGGGGCTTTTCTAGTTGTGTACTGTCTTTGAGAATCCCTATACAACAGCTACACTAGAGGATCCAGCCCTCTACCCCGCAATTTACCACTACCGGCAATACATAGTTTCGCGTGCTTCCTATGTGATCTATGTATGCCGCTTGCTCTTGTTGCCAAAGGTAGCTTGAATCAGCTACGCACAATCAGTTGCCAATTTACCGCGCCCAGGATCTACCCTGCAATTCACCCAGTACCACTATCGATCTCAACAACGTCTAGAATGGCACCTCGCGCCCCATGGCGCGACATCCTCGCCTCCCATCTTGAAAAAGCACCAGCCCACGACTTCTCAATCGCGACCGTGGACTACGATGCCCAAGGCCGTGCTGTTCCCCGCGTGCGCACTTGTGGTTGCCGGGGCTTCTTCCCAGAGCTCGAACTCCATCCAAAGGGCCAACAAGATATGGATGAGCAGGTTGAAGATGGTGGAAACCCACCTTTGTATGAGAGTGACATGCTGACATTTACAACCGATATCCGGATGGAGAAGCTATGGCAGCTGAAGAAGTCGGGGTTTGATCCTCCTATCGAGGCTATGTTCTGGTTGAAGGATTCTATGGCTCAGTGGCGGGTTAAGGGCAGAGCCTATGCACTTGGGGGTCCCCCGAGTGCACTTTGGAGTCCCCAAGAGGAGGCGGATGAAGAGTTGTCTCGGCGGGAACTTGCTCAGAATCTTAGGAGAAAAACCAATGGCAGCGGCGATCCCGCAAAATGGACGTGGGATAAGGCTGTGACCAAATATTTCGCAAATCACTCTCCCATTATGCGAGGTATGTTGCTTTCCTACATCATTTGATACTGTTGGCTACATTTGCCCGGTCTTGATTGTCTTTGAATGCAATGGCAAACATGCATATTCATTCTTTAAGAGCGTTCTAACCATGCCCACAGGTTCTTTCAGGAGCCCGCGCCCTGGACAACCACGATCTGAAGCACCGGAGAATCCAGCGATAGGGATGGGACAGAAAGTCACAGATCTCCATGATCCTGTTGCTCGCAAGAACTTTAGAGTGGTGGTCATTGAACCAGAGGAGGTAGAGCTGCTGGATCTCACAAATCTAGAGGATGCCAAGAGATGGAAGTGGACATTGGCCAGAGAAGATCGACCTGAGAATCACTGGGTACAGACTGAACTATGGCCGTGATGCCTCCGTGGTGAACTGGGGCACGATACCCTCCGAGTCGGAGTCCTGGCTGGACGTACGCTGACAGAGATGGAAGTCAGCATGAGAATTGATCTTTTTGAGCTCCATAGGATGCTTTAGCACCTAGGCAATCTGTTAATTTTGAGGGCACTGTACCAACACCCCTCCATCTGCCTGACAATCTTCTCTCCACCTGCCTAACAATCTTAGGGTAGACAATTGACAATTGTACCTGATAGGCATAGGCAGTGTAGACGACAAGACCATCCATATCTGTTCAGAAGTGAAGTGCCCTAGAGGTAAATGAAGTCGCACATGGCAAATAAGCAGCTTCATTGATAGTTCTACTGCGCGTTCCTTTGTCCACTGGCAACACCCATTTCCCTCTGTTGACAACGAACAGAACCTCCTGGTCCCGATCGACAGCATTGAAAAGCCGTAACTTTCATTAAAAGCATTCGCGATGGTCCCAGGGAGTGGCACTGAATCTGAGCCGGGTACGAATTCCTGACCAGACAGCTGATTCCTGTTCTCAATCGAATATCTTGCTGATATATGATAGCAACAGCCGCTGAAGCCGATCGATTTGCCAGTGGCAAGCTGCGAGCCTGCCGGCTCTGCAGATCCAAGAAGAAGCGCTGCACACATCGAGGCGACCCCACCCTCGTCGCAGAGACTGTCCCCGTGATGCCTACCAGGCGCCGAAAGCGAGAGGAAGATGAAGCGCCGGTAAGAGGAAACCAATCACCCTTCCCCTCTCTGTCCTCTCTCACTTCTCCCAAACTTACTCTCATCAAGACTGCTAAAACCAGCCCCACCAAGAGCCCTTTTTCACCAGCTTCCACTTTTTCTATCACCAGTGTCAACGAGATGGAGAAGGCCAGCGGGCGCCACACGCGCTCAGTCTCATTCAAATCCAGAAAGACGACTTATGAGTCCACTGCTCCGGCAAATGCCACCGCCACTAATCCCACCAGGGACATTCAGCCAGAGACAGCTGCCTCAAAGGCTACCATCACCGAGCCGCCTACTGACATGCTGAAGGGCTCGATCGCCATGTCCGTTCACTCCATCTTTGCACAGGAGCTCCAGCAGCGGCTGGACGAGTTCGAGACCCGGTTCGAGGCTAGTGTGGCTGCACATGAAGCCACTCAGGAGGCTGCCCAGGCTGTTCGCGACACTGTTCATGGCTGGGTGAACGCGTGGACCTCTGGCCAGTGATTTTACTGTCGAGAGCATGCATCTTTGTTGTTGTTGTTCATGATCATCACCACAACTGTGGTGGGGAGTTCATCCGAGGTATCATTACCTACATCATGGGGTTTTTTCGAGGGGATTTTCAACGATGTTCCATAGAGAGTCCAAATCTCTTAGTCTACACATGTGCACCTAAAGCGATTCCTAGAGGGCTCGAACCATCACGTGCAGTATACACGTGCGCGGGCAGTTTTGTGTCTGTGCTCATGTCCCAGCTTTGGCTCCTGCGTAATGCAAATAAGAGTCAGTCTGAAACACGACCACGATCGATCGCATCGTCGGCTATGTTCGCTCAAGTAATTTCCCAGGCGGTATGATGGCTCGCCGTGAGTAGGAAGGAACCAGAGACGAGTAGCTAGGGCCACCGTACTCCGTATACGGTACTCCGTATGCAGATCACCCTGGATAATCGTACATAAGTACAAGAATGGAATGAGATTCGCGGGCTCCGAGGGGCCCGGTACTCCCTAGATTGCGCGGTCACCCAACCATCAGCTCTAATCAGCTCGGACCCACCCGGTCTCCAATCCATGGCCTCTCCCGGCCTGCCGCCTTGAAGGATCGCCCAAATGTCCCGGCGCTAGTACTGCACGGCAGCGTACTTGGACTCCCCGTGGTCCCCGTGGTCCCCGTGGTCCCCGTAGACCCCGTGATCCCCGAATCCCCGAGTCCCCAAGTTCTTGACCGTTACGTGTCATGTCCCTCTTATGGAAAGGCGCTATCATGGTTACTGCATCCTAGTTCCATTCCAGTGCCTTCTCCAGCCTTCGTCCGTACTCGCGGCATGGATGTCGGACTATACGACATCTTCTCTGTCTCACTGGGATCCTGTCGTGCTCAACCGTTTAGTTCCTGTCACGTTAGGGTACCTAGGCTGAAAGTGGATATTCAGAACACGGCATACTCTCAATTTTTGTGTATTTTGATGTAGGTTTGTTTTGGATGTCTGGTCCCGAGTAGATCATGGTCGGAAGTTGAAAATGGTCAAGCGCTTCTCGTTGCGGAGTTCGAACTGTCAGAGATGCACATCCTGATGAATCCACACCGCTCCTTGAGGAATCTAGGCTTAAACCGCGTAGTCCAATCAATCTGTTACTTCTGCTACAGTAGTACAAACCGTAGGGCCTCGGCAATGCAGGCGGCCTTGATATCCTTGTTTTGGGGAAGTCGAGTCGAGTGTATGAATCCCGGTATAAATTACCGTATGGAGGCCGCCCAGAATGACAAATAGCAAATATACTTTGTTTCTTACCGTACGATAACTAGACGCTACATCTCTTTTCTTAATTCTTCCCGTCTTTGCATTGGCTTTCCTTTCCCCCTCCCCAGACCACTACCCTTCGTCTTTTCGTACGGCGACGAACTCATTCAGGCTCGTCTTTTGAGAGAGTTAATTGAACCCTGCTGTCCACTCCGACCCATCCTTTTACCCAACATCGCCCTCACGATTCACGAACAGAACGAAATTTTTGGAATATTCCCGGTCTACGACTATAATCACCAGCCGCTCTACGTCGCCGGCCACCGATGCTTATTGGAATTGTCGCACTGTTGATCTGAGTTTATTCGGCATGGCTATGGCTATGGATGCGTTAGGAGCTTTCTCCCATCTACAGTCCAATCTCCCCGCATGGATTACCCGCGTCTCCGAACTCGCTGCACATACATCCGCCAAACACATTGAATACTCCGAAGCGTACCGACGACACGCTACATACAAACCCCGCCGCCGAAAGAACAGTTCCTTATGCTCCATCCACGTCGATGACCTCGTCCCCATTGCCCAGCGCGAGCGCCCGACACCGGAGACCAGTGAGGTTGCGACCGCAGTTAAGGATACCACAACACCACCTCAGCATGCTAGTCGCAAGCGCAGCGCGGATGAAGCCCCATCCATCGACTCGAGCGAGCACCGCGCCTTTGTCAGCACCCGACACAACGTGATCATTGAGTACGACGGCCACACGCAGAAAACACTGGAAGAAGTAGTACGCGATATTGGTATCGCTAGGAACAACATCCGACGGGGCAGGATGTCTTTGATGTCGCGGACAGGTTACCGCACAGGTCTGCTAAATAAAACCGTCATCAGCACCAACAATCAACCCGGGGGCGCACCGTCGTCGCTCTCCGGACTAGCCTGTGTTCGTAGCATGCGGTCTGGCGGTGATGTCGTCGGTGTCTCTGCATCAACTGTGGGCATCCGAGCGGAATCGCCTTATGATTATGTGGACAAACAGTTGGAGCTGGCTCACGGGCTCTGCGAGACAGCCGCGTACGAGGTCCTCCGGTCAGGCGACTGCGGTACCGAACTGGACGGTGTGGAAGAGAAGTTCAAAATGCTATTGGAAATGGTCGGCAATGAAGTGAAACGTCTCGAGGAGGGAAAAAAGCAACAGGCGCAATCATCTCCTGAAGACAAAGAGGATGAGACACCCTCAGATCCTCCCCAAAGCTCAACCGCCGCTCGGCTCGCCCGGATTGCTGCAATTGCCAAGAAACAGCCCTCGAGCGACGTGCCCGGCACCATTGAAGTCGACGATGCCTCATCCATATCGGCCGAGTCCATCGATCTCTCTGCATTCCGATCCTCCCGGACCCGAGTGTAAGAGGCCTGTCTCGTGTCATCTGTTAGCGAATTTAGCGTATTGAAGGCATTCCAGCAAAAGCATTGCGACCGGTTGATCCCCTTCGGTTGTCTCCAATATACCATTATTCCCTTGTTTCTGCTTGGCCTTGACTCGCAACTCTTCGTGCAATTCTATTATACCAATCTGTCTTTCATTGAACACCGTTTGCCAATCTTTCATTTCGTTACGTCTTTTCTCTATTGGGCGATCTATATCCATCTCTGTCCATCATTCTGCACTTTTTCGAGGACATCATGCCGGTGCGCATGGCGTGGAAACGGCGTTTTATCTGCATTTTCTCTGGACTCGACCCATTCTTCGGCTAGGCTCTCCAGTATCTATCTAGGGAATTCTAGTTGGGGCATATGTCTATCTTCCTAGGTTTTGTCGGTGTGTTGTCAGACTGTAGAGACTTCATGCAACCTGCAATGGCATCCTTATACGGTAGTCCAAGCGATAATCACCTCCCCCCATAGTCGCGAACAACATACATTGTTTTTTCTCATCGGTTCTCTCGCTCATGTGTCGTGCGTAGCTTGGCGGATATGCGCAATGTAGAACCATTCCTTGGCACCGTTCCAAACCCGTGTGTAAGAGTCGACGATTCGACGTCTGCCAAGGTGTGTCATTTAGGACATACAGTTCTGACAGTTTGGACAGGACTGACAGGTCCCGATTCCGGGAGCTAGTCATGCACGCGGGCCTAAGACGTGGGTACCCAACTTGTTTGTTGCTAACGGCCGAGGATCACCGAGGGTCCGAGTCATATGGTTTACTGTAATTACATTTTTCGGATTTTCGATAACAAATAGGATTACCTACAGCGTGCTTTGTACAAAGGACTATAGGTATTATCAGCCATGTTGCTAAACGGCAGTGACACTTGACTCTATGCTCAACCTATAGAATACAGACATATAATGATAGCTTAGATCCCACTAATCAATAGACTGCTCTAGAGCAATTAGAAAAGAAGGAAAAAAAGTACATAGCCCTAGTATAGCCCCGCCTACCCGACCATCTACCAATTGGACTAGCCAACACCAGTGGGTCATGTTTTATTTCCCTTTTAAGTACGATGCAGAGAGGGGTTAACAACATCTTTTCAAATTGCGTAGAGATTTTCAATTTGGCGCGACTGTGACTGTGATATCCGAAGATGGGTGGAGGAAGGGATCAGAGGCGTGTACATGAGTCAAGCTAAAAATTGTAAACAGTGATACAAGTTTAATATACTGTAGCCTCCAAAAGGAAAAAGCCCCCGGCCTTAGGAGAAAATGGCTACGGGCAGTATGTAATACGTAATCTATGACTTTTACACATCGTATACATACGTCCTATATTTTTCAGGGCACGTGTACTTTCGTATGCAGTCAGGGCATTAACCTACTGTCAAAACCAGCCACCCGTCTCAAGGCAGCCAATAACCGTCCGTAGTGGCTTCTGTGAAGGTTTACACTACCTAAGTCTAGAAGAGGTCGTAGCTATCTCCATGATTCGGGACTAGGTTTGAGAATTTGTCTGCAAGGACCAGCCAAAGAGTGTACGTATTTTAGACCCCCCAACCTAGGCAAGCGGGCTCTATTGGTTTTCGCTTTGCCAACAGTTGCTTTGGTTAACTAGTTAGTTAGCGATTGCAGCTGCTGTCACTAGCTTTGTTACAGAGACTAGAACCAGACATGTATGAATGTATTGTCTCATTGTATCAATAGAACAAAATAACTGAACATGGGAAAAGGAAAGAGAGAGGACCAAAGAGATATCCTCATGCACCTGTTGATGGCTTCGGTGCAGACATCCGTAGTGACCAGTGGTTGGTCACACTTATGATATGAAATATGTGATGTCCAGAGTATCGTAGCAACGTGCCTTGAGGGAAATAAGCTCACATCTGTATAAGACCGGAGAGCTATCGAAGGTAGATATGACGTTGAAGTGAGCACTAGTCTGAATGTAGAGGCGAGTGCTTTTGCCATCACTTGTACTCTGAGCCCAAAGGGCTTCTGTGAGGAAAAGGCTGCTATGAGTAATAATAGCCCTATGAGCCTTCTGAATCATAGGCTCGGACGATAGGTTAAGCTCCTATCCGTATAAGACCTAGAGATCTATACTGAAGGTAGTCATGACGCTAAAGTGAGCACCAGTCTGAACGGAGGGGCGAGTGATTTTGTCATCACTTATAATCTGGGCCCGAAGAGCTTCTGCGAGGAAAGGGCTGCTATGAGTGATAACAACCCTATGAGCGTTCTTCATAGGCGTAGCCCCGATAGGTTCATCATAGGCTTAGGACCAGGGCCCACAGGGGCCCCAGGTCCGCAGGGCCAGCTGGCCACTACCGACACCACTTAGAAAGCGGCATTTGACCCTTCCAAGCATTCCAAAGACGGTACGGACACAATTCAAAACGTCAGCTACTACTCATGGACAGCTCCAGAGGCTGTATACAGAATTGTGGACCCCGGTCATGAAACGTATCCCAAGCAACATTCAAAACCACCAAGGGATAAATGCGTGAAGATTAGCCGCATATTACGAATAGAAAATAGATACAGATAGAGAAATAGATCCAGAGACTTCCCAGTTTCAACAAGACCAGTACAAATCGTCCATTTCGCATAAACAAATAAAAGCACAAGGCCCACATCATAGCCGACCAGATTCCAAGATGATCTGATAGGCTGGGTATCACTAGATTCAAGACCGGAGGGCATTCCAAGAAATCCACAGGCATTGCACGGGTGCGTGCTTAGTAGTCGACCTTCTCCTCATAGATCGGGGGCGCGCCCTTGTCAACGTTCCAGGTGATCTTGGCGTTCTCGTCGAGGAAGGCGTCCTCGTCGGTGATCGGGATGACGCGAGAGGTGTGCGCGACCTCTTGGCGAGAGATACCGAGGGGGTCGCGAGGGATCCAGAGAAGAGGAGCCTGCGAGGTGATTGCCGGGTGGCAGTAGGCGTTGCGCTCGGCCTCCTCGGTGTATGGAGGGATATCGAGCGGGTTGGGAACCAGACGGCGCAGGGTGGGGTAGTCTTGGTAGATATCCGGGCGAAGGAATCTCATGATGAAGTTGGGCCTGGCGTGCGCGGGAGGCAGTGTGGTGTGGGTAAGACCCTTCTCTGCTGAGTCGACGTTGCCAACACCGCTGTCGACGTTGGTCACGCCATTGTTACCGGTGGTAGACTTCCCCTCAGCGGAGAGCTTGAGGCGCTCCTCGGCCAGGAGAGACTCTTCCTCGTGCTCAAGGTTCTTGGGCAGGTAGTTGATGAGAGGTTCCATAGCGTTGTTCATCGAAATATGGTACAGGACAACGAAGACCAGGAAGATGATCATGAGGACCAGAGGTCCCACGGCGATGCGCCGGGCACCGGAACCTATGGCGAACAAACCGATTAGGCAGACCATGAGCAGATAGCAGCCCACGGTGAGATGCTGCAAAGCACGGACGTACGCCTTGCCCTGGGTATCAATGGTGGCATTCGACACGTATAGCAGGTTGTACCGGTAAGCAAAGTAGAACAGATACAGACCAATGGTACCGAAGCCCATGACAAGCGGGGCAATGCAGGAGTAGATGATTCCAATGACAGTCAACAGTGAGATTCCAGGGTAGACAGTACCCCAGCCGAGGCCAGCCAGGCTGGACCAGCGGCTGTACATCTTGCGAGGGGTCTTGTCCAGGAACTTGCCCAGGATCTTGCCGACGATCAGACCGGCAAGCTGCAAAAGAGCACCGGAGCTGAATGACAAGCCCTGCAGAACAATGTACGCAATGTAGAAGTTGGAGGCCTTGGGAATCTTCTGAGAAAGCAAGGTAGCAGCTGACGAGGGGTTCTGAATGATCTTGGTGACGACACTGGTGGCAGCCGAGGCTATAGTGACGACCAGGAACACCTGGACTACCTGGAAACCAAAGAACCAGTTCTGAACGATCAGTTCGACTTCAGCCAGGCTGGAAGCACCGCTCCACTTGGCCATCATTCGAAGAATGATAGGCACGAGCGCAATCAGAACAGACATCAGGACAGTGGGCAGAAGACCCGTAATGAGACCCAGAAGGACGCTGGGAAGGTTGTTGATGAATCGCAGGAAATGAACTTTGTCCTCCAGTAAGTTAATGTTGGAAATGGCACCGACCACGGCTGTGGGGATAGCCCAGAAGATGATCAATGCAATGACAAAGGCAAGGGTAGCACTGTAACGAATGAGACGCTCCCACCACTTGATGCGAAGGTTGGCCCAGATGACCTGGGTAGGGTCGAGACCGATGTAGCGAGGAGACATGTGCAGAGGTAGATTGTGAGCGACGGACTGGTAGGCTGCCTGAGCATCAGACTGCTGGTAGAATTCGACAAACACGGACGAGACAAGCTTCACATCGCCCGCGCGGTGCTTGGCCTGCAGTTCCTCAATCTCCGGAGTGAGACGCTCAATCTCCGAACGAGCCCAGTTGATAGTGTCCACCTTCTTGCCGATGAGGAACTTTAGACGGTGGGTAGGGCGGTCCTTCGCCTGGACCCACTTGGCGGCAACAGAGCCAGACTCATCATCGAACTGGCCAATGCTTTCTTCACCCTCGTTGCCATCCTCGACGGTGCCCTGCTTCTTGAGCGCCTTGTTGCGAGCCTTGTTGGCCAAGACAATGAGCTTAGTCTCAGCGCCCTCCAGCTTCATGGCTGCGGAGTCACGGTCCTTGATCTTCTCCTCGAGCTCGGCAGTGTCCGAGGCAATCCAAACGTTCTGGACCTTGTCCTTGCCAAACATGGCAATGATCTTGTCCTTGTTCAGGTACTCCTGAGTCACGGCCGTGAAAAGGACGGTGCGCGAGGAGATGCGGTTGGCATAAGCAGGCGAGAAGAAGTAAGCCTGGCGCAGGTTGATATAGAAGATGTGCTCACGGGTGATCAGCCAGAAGACGAAAGCGACGAAGATCCAGGCAATGAAGTTGTGAGCGAAGAAGCGCGCATAGCCATCCTCGCCAATGTTCGCAATACTCAGGACATCAAACTGCTGGCCGTCACCACCGCCAGTCGCATTGACGGGGAATAGAACGGGCCAGGTGATGCAGCAGCCAACGAACAAAAGCATCGCACACAACTTAAGGTAGCGCAACAGCAGGTACGCGTCCATGGAGTGGTGCTGCAGGACATAGGTATCGGGCAGCTGGTACATCGAGACAATCCAGTTCCAAAGGCCAGTGGGTGATTCGGGGGACTTCTGCCAGTCGCGCAAGTAGCCAATGTAGGTTCGGGGCATGTAAGTACGGCGCTGGGACTTGCGCAGGATGATAAACAAGACGACCATAACCACGGCCACAATCAGGGACGGGATCAAGGTGGACAGGAATGCCGACAGCGAACTGGGGGTTGAGCTGGGGTCCTGGGCAGTCACGTTAGCACGGTCTCAAATGGATTGTCGCATTGAATCGGGACGTACATCATCGCGGGCAAAGAGCCGGTGTAGGCTACCGGCTTCCGCCATGGTGAGAAATTGAGCGAGGCTCAAACAGAGAAATGATAGGAAGCTCAACCTCAGTCGTAAAAAGTTGATTCACACGTCGAAATAGTGGAAGGCGAGAGGGGCGAGGGGTGAAACGGAAAGGTTCCCCGGACGATGGAAGAGGAAAAAGAGGAAGAGGAAAAAGGTCGGAATAGCTTAAGCTTTAGAAGGCGAGGGGCATTGGGGCCCTACGATGTGCGATGTTGGGCTACGTAATCTCGCTTTTTTTTTTGACTTTCAGTTTAATTTGAGATTTGCTATGGAGTAGTATTTCGCAGCCTCCCCCCTGTTACACTAGTTGCCCCTTTTGCTGATCTCCACATGATATTTCGGGTGGCGAGTGAGCGATCGATCCAGACTTCGACATTTGTGGTTCATACTGTAGGTCAATGACTCCACGAGTTCGATCCTCTATCAACAATACGTATGAATTCGGAAGGCTTTGTGGGCTTTGCACACCGCAAGGGCCTCGGAGAAGACCGATTAGCAACGAATGAGCCACACCAGCCGCATATCTTGGTCTCGGATCCACCGAGATTTCCACGCAAGGGATGCACGACATAACAGACCCCAAGGTTTATGGAGGATATGCGGAGATTCTCTCCAGGTATCACGGGGACTGTTTGCCCTCTCGGAATCCAGGGACTGTTTCTCATACCTAGTCAAAACCTAGAGATTTACTAGGTAATAACTCCTGTACCACTATCGAGCACAAACAAAAAGACACGAAGATATAGTCTCCGGCACGAGTCCGTTTTCGTAGTGTGGCTGGTGGGTTCCAGTGTGGCTGTAAGTGCGCTGGCGACCACAGAAAAGTCCGATCATTAAGTGATCGTCGAGTCAGAATTGCTGAGCTGGATCCAATAGATCGGGATAGACTACGCTAAGAGAAGCTAGTTCAACCGTAGTGGGCTGCACTATTTGATCGGGTTCTGTACCATGGGCCGAGGCCGCATAATCAAAATCTTCACGTTCCCCTTGACTGTAAAATGAGAATGTGAAACACTTGATTTGATATCTTAGGCAAACATTCAATTCTTACAGAGTACAATCGAGCAAACTATACAGTTTCACAGGGGATATGGAATGGGAAACCAAAGCCCCGGATTAGGGCAATGCGACCGGATGATATCATCACCTCCTATCGCGATCATCGCTCATAGCGATCAGCGATCCTTTACTCGACTCGTATACAGGTAAATCGACTGTCCCAAGGTACAGCTGGCACACTCTTCATGGTACCTGCAGGTACCTCCAGGTACCACTGGACCACCGTTGCTACGGAGGGTGACTTCGGAGAACTTCTCCTGGGTACACCGCACTCCGTTCCCCACTCCCAGATCCACCCCGGTGTTCGTGTTCAGAAACCCTAATTGACTCATGGAGAGGTCTTGGCCGACCATTGATTTTTTTCCCTCTGATATCAGCTAATGTGAAGGCTTTTTGGCCTCGGATCTACCATTCATGACGCTTATATCTGACGATCCTGGTTCAGAGATTTTGCCAAGACACGGGCGACGTGAAGTATCTGAAATGCCGAATATGACATGCATGTCAAAGCGACTGTTCATTGTTCCATTGAGGGGAAGCGCTATTCCCCTTCGAGCTCTTCCTCAAACATGTCGATGCCGCGTATCGGCGGGCGCAGGCTCAGGAAGCTCATCAGAATCTCGTTGAAATGGAATTGCAGATCAGGTCGCAGCTGCCGATGCGTTCTAAGAAGCTCACCCGTGAACCATGATCGCTCGGGGTTTTGCAAGTCGGGGTGACATCCCTGTTCCAGCAACAACCAGAGCAGAGTCTCGCAGGCAGGGTGTCGGCCGAGCTGATGGTGCTCGACCATCGTATGTAGATACTCCAAAAATCGTCTGGTTTTGCTAACCGAGTCCTTGAAATCCCAGAGTGCCGCAGTAATGAAGATGAGGGCCGCAGTGCGGCTGACCTCCTGAGTCTGAGGATCACGCACCACGTACATGCGCGATGCGTGCGGCACCTCCGAGGGCCGCGGCCCGCTAGACAACAAGGGGAACAGCGGACTCTCCATTTGGAAAGCATCGCGCCTCTGGGGGGTTTGCGCCAAGTATTCGGGGGCGCAGTGCATTTGCATCAGGTCGTGCGACCCCCGGAGAAAGGTAATCAGCCATCGCTGGTCGGCTGGTTCGAGCATCGAGCTGGTCGGCGGCATTATGTATCGCACGTAGTGAAGCATGACCTCCACAGCCAGGTTGGATCCAGTGCGCGGTCGCATTATCCGCATAGCCTGTTCAATATAGGCTTGGGCCTCAGGCTGACTGCCGAACCGCCACTCTGAGAGGGCCATGCCGGCCAGGGCCAGGGCCAGATAATCTGGAGGAACCTGTGTAGAACCTGAAAGAGCGTTCTCAATCTGCTTCCGGGCCTGACCAACATGCCATTGAACTTCTACAGCGTCGGGGGCTCCATTTAACTGGGCCTTCCACCGCGCACAATAGACCAGAATAACCGACTGGAAGGAAAGTGGATGCTGCATGGCGGTGCGGAAAATTTGTTTCTTGACATGAGGGTTTTGTCCGGACCAATATGTTAATTTGGTATTCCAATAATCCACCAATTCCATGTCTTCGGGATCGTGGACCATTGGGAGGCTCGAGAATGGATCCTTTTTGGATGCATCAAGCATGGTAATAGGTGAGCCCAGTGGCATGGGGACTGTCGGTTGCGAGTATTGATCTATATTTGAGAACCTTATCGGGAGCTGGAGGGCAAGTTAGAAGCCATATTGCGGTACTAAATGTTTTGTTCGGTGTCTGGATCGGATGATTGGGCGGTTGTTTTCCATACCGAAGATTTCTGGTCGGTAGAAGGACCCGGCGCACCAATCGAGGCGACATCTTTCCCGCTGTCTGTCTCATCCCCCGAATCTTTTCTGGTCGACCAAGAATGTGAATTTTGAAGCGGTTCGTGAACCATCCCACGAGAAAACTTGCGCTGTTTCCTTTTTTCCTGCACGTGATGGCGCATGACATGGGCGCGCTTCTCCTTGGATGACGAATTTGAGTCGACAAAGTAGAACATCTGGTTCTTCTGGTTGTCCGAGTTGGCCGCTCGCCTTCGTCTTTTCGGCTTTGCGTTTTGAGCACCCTCGCCAGAGGGTCCTGCTGTACACTCAGCATGGGTTCATCTCACTTCATAGATCGTCTTATAACGTACCCGGAATCTCCGGCATCGATGAATTTGAAGGCCCTGCGGATGGAATAGACGTCGAATCCACCAGTCGCTCGTTTCCAGACATCGATATCTCGACAGAGGACAGTGGTGGTCGACACAGTAGGAGTCTCGCTACAGCAGCATACCGGCCCGGCGATCGCCAAAATTCCTCCGTTCACACTTTCGGGATTTGGACAGAATCATCGCAGACATGCAGGCGACTATCAAGAAGGGGCGCGGATGCAGGATCCGCTCAAGAAAGGGCTATGAGAGGGGAGGTGGCGCTAGAGCAGATAGGAATTATATTCAGTAGATGCAACGCAAGGCGAGCACGAGGATCATCGTAATCCCGCGGGACTGAAGAAATGAGTGGTTTCACGGTCAGAAAAGAAATGCCAGGGTGTGCCGAGAAACACCAATGACCGAGTTAAGTAAAGAGGATGTGAGGGCATTTGGGTATTACCCGAACCGGACCCTCTGGCCGAGGGAGCCAAGTGGGCCTTTACTCTACAACACGAGAGCAAAGTGTGTCACTGTGACTGGATGGGACCATTTACCCACTGGGGACTGGGGAGAAAAGCCGGCTTTAGTTCGGGCGAGAAGATCGGTGCCCGACAGGGGCTTAGTTTCGAAGGTCTTCCATTTTCGTAAAGATACCTTCCCGAGTATAGAGCGTATAGCCTGAATAGTGAGGTGTGAAGTGTGGAGGTGTCGAGGTCAATATTAGTCAGAAACCACTTAACGCGTCGGCTCCCGGGTCAATTGTATTTCCGGGACGCGTCTCGCGTCTCGCGTTGCGCGTCCCTGCGAAAAAAGCAGGTCCCCTTAGGTGATCATCATCAGTGACCTGACATCCACCTATTGGTATTCGTGAGAGCTCGTTGTTTGACCGCGGCTTACATTCGGCCGTTCGCTCTCTCTGCCATGTCTTCCCTATTTGATGCTGTCCTGCAGTCCGAGCTGGGCTCGGGGTCTGCCCTCCGTGACCCTCAATCCGACCACCTGCCCAGTTCTCGCCGCTCCGAGAGCAATGGCCCTATGAGTGATATGAATGCCTTTCCTGATGACCAGGTGGTGGGAGCCAGCACATCAGCTGTCAGCCGTCTACGGAATCCTTACGCTCCTGGTCCCCCGCCCATGATTGATGAGGCTGGAGAGAAGGTGCAGCAGGCATTCGAGGAGGTTTTAGAGACGTTCATGGAAGAGCCTTCATCATCAGCACCTCCCTCCTCTGGCGAGGCTCTGAGTGACAAGTACTACATCGCACAAATCAAGGGCATGAAGAAATTCGAGCTGTCGACACTTTATGTGGATTTCACCCACCTGACCTCCCTGGAGAACCCCATTCTGGCCGATGCCATTGCCAGCCAATACTACCGATTCCTTCCATTCCTTACAAAAGCTCTCCACAACCTGGTTGCCAAATATGAACCAGAATACTTTGTTTCACACAGATTGGCCTCTAGCGCTTCTACACAACCCAGCGCATCCGTGGCGTCCGCCTACTCCAATGTCAACGACAACCCTGATTTGGAGCGTCAAATCCGCGAGAAGACTCGCCACCAACAGACGGACAAGCTTTTTGCTCTCGCCTTTTACAACCTGCCGCTGGTTTCCCGGCTCCGCCAGCTCCGTACAGAGCAGATTGGAAGATTGCTTTCGGTCTCGGGAACTGTTACGAGAACCTCCGAAATCAGACCCGAATTGTCACTCGGAACCTTCATCTGCGAGGGCTGTAAGACTGTCGTTCCAAACGTCGAGCAGTCCTTCAAGTACACCGAGCTCACCGAGTGCCCGAATCCGACATGCGGTAACCGCAATGGCTGGCGCTTGGATATTGGCAAGAGTACCTTTGTCGATTGGCAGAAGATCAAGCTTCAGGAGTCGTCTCACGAGATCCCGACTGGCAGTATGCCCCGCACTATGGATGTTATCCTGCGCGGTGAGATGGTCGATCGTGCCAAGGCCGGCGAGCGTTGCGTTTTCACAGGTACCCTGATCGTCGTGCCCGACGTGAGCCAGCTGGGACTTCCCGGTGTCCGTCCGGAAGCTGTCCGTGACAATAACTCCTTCCGTGGAACCGAAGTTGGCGGCGGTGGTGTGTCTGGTCTCAAGGCCCTGGGTGTTCGTGATCTGACCTACCGCCTGGCTTTCCTTGCCTGCATGGTGACCCCGGATACGACGACACCTGGCCAGAAGCCCGAACAGCAGCTCAATGGCCAGTCAAACAACATTCTGGCCTCTTTGAACCAGAACCCCGATCCCGATACGAATGACGACAAAGCCCAGGAAGCTTTCCTCCAAAGCCTCACACCCACCGAGGTTCAGGATTTGAAGAGACTGGTCCACTCAGAGTACATCTACTCCCGACTAATTGACTCGATCGCGCCAATGATCTATGGTCATCGCCAAATCAAAAAGGGTCTTCTTTTGCAGCTTATCGGTGGTGTCAGCAAGAAGACAGCCGCGGAGAGCCTGCAACTGCGTGGTGATATCAACATTTGCATTGTTGGTGATCCGTCCACCAGTAAGAGTCAGTTCCTGAAGTGAGTAAACCAGAATGACCCTACTATGAATTTAAAATATTAACAAGTGACCCAGGTACATCTGCTCCCTGCACCCTCGCGCAGTCTACACATCCGGCAAAGCCTCCTCTGCAGCCGGTCTGACGGCATCCGTCGTAAAAGACGCAGAGACCGGAGAGTTCACCATCGAAGCCGGAGCCCTAATGCTAGCAAACGGTGGCGGAATCTGCGCCATCGACGAGTTCGACAAGATGGACATTGTCGACCAAGTCGCCATCCACGAAGCAATGGAGCAGCAAACCATTTCCATCGCCAAAGCCGGCATTCACACAACCTTGAATGCCCGTGCCTCCATCCTGGCCGCTGCCAACCCCGTCGGCGGTCGGTACAACCCCAAGCTAACCCTGCGCCAGAACCTGAACTTCAGCGCGCCCATCATGTCTCGATTCGACGTGTTCTTCGTCGTCCGCGACGAGCCCAAGGAACACGTTGACCGCAGCTTGGCGGAACACATCGTCAACGTGCACATGAACCGTGACGAGGCTGTGGAACCGGAGCTGAGCACGGAGCAGCTGCAACGCTACATCCAGTTCGCGCGGACATTCCGTCCCGTCTTCACGGATGAAGCCAAGGCTCTCCTCGTTGAGAAGTACAAGGAGCTTCGCGCCAATGACGCGCAGGGCGGTATCGGTCGCTCGTCGTACCGTATCACTGTCCGTCAGCTGGAGTCTTTGATCCGATTGTCCGAGGCTGTGGCCAAGGCCAACTGTGTCGAGGAAGTCATCCCCAAGTTCGTGATCGAAGCGTACGACCTCCTCCGCCAGAGTATCGTGACGGTGGAGAAGGACGACGTCGAGGTTGAAGACGACGTGCCTGCACATGGCAATGACGAGGACCAGGAGATGGGCGATCGGGACCGTGATGGCGATAGCCCGATGCGCGAGGATGGAGAAGAAGCGCAGATCCAGGCCCAGGCCAAGGCCGAGAAAACCAAGACCAAGATCACCTTCGACAAGTACTCCAAGATCCTGAACTTGTTCGTGCAGCGCATTCGCGAGGATGAGGTAAACCAGGGCGAGGGTGTCGAGCAGGAAGACCTGATCCTGTGGTACCTCGAACAGATCGAGGGTGAGCTCAACACAGAAGACGACTACCAACGCGAGCGCGAACTGGCCGCCAAGGTGTTGAAGCGCAGTGTCAGGGTGAGTTTGACTTTTCCTTCCGATTCAATTTACAATTATGCTAATTATCTACAGGACCGAGTCATCCTTCGTATTTCCTCGAGTCTTATGGACGATACCGATACTCAACAATCCGCAGAGGACAAAATCCTCTACGTGATGCATCCCAACGTCGCGTTCGAGGAGATGTAGGCAACGCCCATTTCTCGCTTTATTTCCTTTTATTTTCTGGATTGGTTGTTTAGCATTTTCAGGGCGGACTCAATTGGTGCAAGGGGGTTATGAGTGATGATATCCTTTATTCCTGTTGACTTTATGGCACTAGGCATGAAATGTATACTTGAGAACTTGGCTGGATTCTTAGTAGATTCTGTAACAAAATTGACGTGCCCAGTGTATATCAGTTCATCACTCGCTCAACTCCATGTCCCGTTAGCAGGCCCGAAGTACCCAACAGCTGGCATTGCTTTGTACGGTACACCCTGCGCGTCGGCAGTATTCAGGTACACGGTATTTCCCCACCAGTCAGGGAAAGTGGCACCGGGATAGGAGATGCAAAAGAAGATAACAATGCCACTAAGTGCAAGTCCTGTATCAAGCGCAGCTGCCAGGATGTAGTTATACTTAGTCCACCAAGCAAAGAACCGGCGCTTAATAAAATGATTGAAAACAAAGTTGACCAGTGCCCAGCTGGAATAGTTGATTCCGGTAGCTAAAAGATATCAGTGATGAACAAGGCAACGAGGATATATCAAACATACCAGGCGGGACATTATAAGTACCCACGAAGATTAGAGGCCAGTTGATAAACTTCCAAAACTGGCGTCTGGTATAACGGTAGAGGAAGAACGTCACAAGCGGAGCAAGAGCACCAATCCAGAAGAAATGCAAGAGGGGGGAATAAATCTCGCCAACGGAGTAAAGACGCCTCGGGCCAACAAGACCCCAGATAACGGAAGAAGAATAGACGGTGCGACCATTCGGACAGGAAAATCCATCAGCCTGGTCCGACTCACAGATCCCCGAGATATTACCCAGCATCCAAAGCGTAACGCCCGCCTGAGTGAGCGCGCCCAGGATAGTGGCTATTCCCTGCGCCATGAAGCAGGTGCGCGGCGGCACCTTTAGGTAGTGAGCCAATTTCATATCCATGGCGAAGTAAACACCCTGTCCCACAACGTCCGTGGAGATGATTTTGAAAATCATATTGGCTAGCGGCTTGCCTTCAAACATGTATCCGCCGATAAACTCAGCAAGAACGTTCAGCTGATTGGCGTCCACGTTCGTGATGCCTTGCACGATGCCGCAGGGTACCATGTACACAACTGGGATGATCAGTCCCAGGAAAACTCCGTAAACGGGGAGCTTGGTCTCGTACACTTCGACCATCGCGATGGCCATGGCCATGATAATCACGATAATGGCGGCGTACCAGTACCACGGCGTCCGAGGGTATGAAGCGCGGATGAGTCTCGCGTGGATGTCGAGCTTATTACGGCCCTTGAGGGCAGCCCACAGGTCACGACCATGCCAGATGGCGATGTGCGAGAGCACAGAGGTGATAGCAGCAAATGAAAGCCCGTATACAAAGGCGAAAGTTGCACTCAAGAATGGAGGCGAGTAGTTCCGGTAAGCCGTCGTGTCTAGACCGTTATCTGCAGAGATGACTCGAGATGTATTATAGGACGCGCCTGTGTTATCGTACACGTCGGCTGTCATCAGCGGGAGGTAAGCCGTGAACCAGGTGTTGGTGTAGTAGAGGGCAGGTGTAACGATCCAGTAGAAGAAGGCGAAGCCAGCGAAGACATTCAATGCAGCCCACGCCGGTGACAGCAGCGGGTTCGTGTTGTAGGCGATTTGGCTCCAGTCGAAGGTGATTGGACTTAGACCAAGACCTGTCTGCATTCCGAAGAGTTGGTTGACGATGACGTTCTTGGGCGCGATCCAGCAGACCCAGGTGAAATAGGATAGCGCGGTGAAGATTAGACCGGGGAAGAAGTACCAGACAAAGGCACCCGTCATGACGTATAGAAAGAAGCGGAGACGGGAAATGCGCCATCCATCTGCGATGCGGTTGGCGCGCGAATGCAATGTTTCTAGCATGGCGCAGTTGGATAGCACGCCCGGCCAGATGATGCGAGCCTGTTCAACGAGCCATGGGGCTGCGAGACCTGCAACGCCGAATCCAAGGAGTTGTGCAACGAGAACGATGAGCACGTAGAAGCCGGGTTTGAGATTGAAATTGTAGAAGTTTTTGCTGGCAGCCTGAATGATGTTTGTCGCATCGGCTGAAGCATACCCAAAAGAGACATTGCTCATGATAACGATGAGTGCATGCTCTTTAATATTGAACGACCGGTCCGGATTCACCACAAATGTCCCCAAAGGACCGAGTCGGATAGAGGTGAGAGGCAGCGTCTTTGCGAGGAACACGCCGATCGGATAGGCAAGCAGCTCTGCCACTAGGGCTACGATATGAACCGACGGATAGCGCAGCGAGAAGAACTGGTTAATGCCAGACCCGAGAATGGTGAACACGATGCCCAGAAGCCACATTCGCACCGTGTTGACCGGCATACTGGGGTCATCCGTTTCAGGGACGACGGCCCTAACTGTTGTCGGCTGTTAGTTCACCAACTCGGCCAGAGCTGAACTATGCACTCACCTTCGGGGAACGGAGAGCGATGTGACTCATAGCTAAACTCCTCATCCGTATTCTCGTTCTTTTCCAGCTCGATTTTGTCGAAGCGGCCTTCGGCTACCTCCTCGTCTGCTCTGACGAGCACGGGTTTGATAGTCTCGGTATCCAACTCCTTGGAATCCATGGTATAGAATGTTACGCAGGCTCAGCGCATCGTTTCCCGGAAAATTTCCGGTCGGACACGCACCACGGGCCCTTTTTCTATGGCGGCTTGAACTCGCCATGGTCGGGTTTTAGCGCAACAACGCGGGGAAACAGAGATAAGGCGTTGCAACGGTTCATTCCCGGTGGAGAGGAAAAATCAGATTCGCTCAAGATAAGCAGGTTGAACAGTGCTTTTGTGTCTAGTATATATACTCTGTTTTGGCTCTGGGGAGATAATGGACAGTAAGTCATTGCTTGTCACCTATGAAGGTGTGTACAGAACAAGACATCTTGGAATACCGGAAGGTCAGGCCTCGTTATCAGCAAAGCCACAAGCATCAAGTTTGCTTTAGTATGCTCTAGTGTGCTTTTGGCGATGAAAGATAGTGCGAGATAGAGAGATAAGAATGATAAAGGGTTGATTTGTCGAGCAAACTATAGGTTCAAGTCGGAGATGAGGCCCAAGCAGAAAATCAAACCAACCTGACAATGTAGACCGCAAGTCCGAAGTTTCATCCTCCAGCATTAGTCTGCACGGAATGACGCCTCCAAGGACTAACAATCTCAATGAAAACTTGGAACTTCACCGCTAGTTGATATTTAGCAGATGGATATAGGTCCCTGCCGTAGGTCCATCAATAACCTTGGAATATGTGCCGTCGGATATTGCCTGTACACCCTGATCCTGGTTGTTGAGAACAGCTTTAGGGAAGCGCTCATGCACGGCAATTTCAACGGTGGCCTACAGACGGGATTGCACATGTGAAGTGGTGAATGTCCTGTGTCGAATTGTTCGAGAAAAGCGGTGTTGCTGGTTACCCAACAGTGCTTGCAACTAGGGCTGGTCCGGAGTGCGCCTCAAAATATTCCCTGGCTACTCACCTTACCTCGACTCTGACTGGAGTCTGGGTAATCACAGAGTCATGTTATGACTTAGGAGGTATGAGATCTGGTCGCCATAGGCATATCTAAGAGGAACGCGCTGTGGTGCTTGATCGCTGCAACTGAAACTGCACGGAGGCCCCCTCCGACCGGATGGGCCTCCCGGTGCAAATTGAGTTCCGCACACTGCAGCCTTTGTACGGTGATTGCACCTCCTGTGTCACATTCCTCCGATGGGATCGGGGATCAGTGATCTGGTACCCCGGGCCCCATGGGGTGCACATTCCATAATTCAGCCTACGGGCTTTGCGTACAAGCACGGGGGAGATTCCGTGCACTGAGACGTGCAGCTGTGGCAACTGAGCTGTGGCTGCGACAGACAAATGGCTCAGTTAATAGAGGCCAAGCATGGATAATCCGATACAGCAAGTTTCATTTCTTTAGAGGCTGGAAATTGCAAATTATATGGCTAGTAGTCCGTACTCTTTAATGGTATGACGCTGTGTTGGACTTTTGGGTGTAGGACTAGGCCTACCCTTGCTTTGCTGGATTTGGTTGAGAGATCTTGGATCTTGCATATGATGCACTTGCAGATGCAGATGCAGGGAAGCCCCAGAATGGGGCGATGGGACCAAGCGGGTGGTGGCTATTGATGATTCGTATCCAATCGATGTGTGATGCAGCATGTCTTTCTCTCAAGGGTCAATGGCCAAACAGCCATTGGGACTAGAATAGACTAGAATAGACTAGCATACAACTAGATGCATACACACCTCTCTCGACCTGAACTGTTACAAAAGTACATACACAGTCTACGGACAATTCCTCCTGGACAGTGTAGTGGACCTGCCCTTTCCGTCATGCAAAACCATTCAGGAGGTCCAGCCCTCATTTCCACACCTCCACTGTCGGGCATCCAGGAGGATTAGAATATCCACCGTCCTCAAGAACCCAAAGTACCCGGGGATATGGTAGCTAGCACTGTTCCAAAGCTAATGCAATACCGAGAGTTCGGGAAAGGGGGAAACTACGATCCTGATGTGATTGTTGATCGATGGGCCGCGGCCCGAAAGCCTTCTCCTGACCTAGCGACAGCACCGAGGCGAAGGTGATCGTCTTAGCTCAAAGGTACCGAGGAACCTGTCAAATCTACGGAGTATATTCGGTCGAAGTGAGGAAAACACTGAAACTCTAGTCAGAGCCATCAGCCCCCCTTATTCCCCGTTTCCCGGGCCGTAAGCACAACTTTCACTGATCAGAGTGGGTGCTTTCCCCCCGGGACACCACATGTAAGCCAGAGTGGATTCGGACATGTCTTATGAGCGATGATCATAGACCTGAAAAAAGGGCAAGGAGGGTTCTAGGGTTGTCGGGGAACCCAGGGTGGCGGATGCATCTCCACTTGGGGCCGGGGAAAGGCTGCGCGTCCCGGCAGGAATAGTAAGCAGACCGATTACTTGGGAAGATGAGTCGAGTTCACTAGAATTAAAGAATTGGAAGAGTTTGACCGTGATCTTATGATGGGTACGATTGGTAGGACCGAAGCCCAAAATATGCAATTGCGGTTGAAAATGGACGATTCTTTGTCTTGAACTTGAAAGGCCAGGCCGTTGGCTCGGGGAAAGTCTAGACCGCGTTCCACGATCCGGGTTTATTCCGGGCTTATCTAGCATGATTCTAGTGTTATGTGTTGATTTCTCTTTACTTCTATCTTACCCTAGGTATGCAGTATACAACGATACATACAACAAAAAACAACTGTTGGAGTCGATCTAGATATGCCGTACATAGTTTATTGGTGTTTGATCATTTGACACAACGTCTCAAGGCTTTTCCCCTAACTATGTGGAGACGAAACAATATTCGGGCCGCGCCCGTGATTTAGGGCGTTCCAAATAGTGGTTCGGGGAGGTTTCCTAGTCCACATGTGAGCACTAGATCCTCCACGGCCCGAGTGAAGCGGAAGAACGAACACGCGTTCTGGCCAAAATCTATGCCCTAGCAAAGTACTAGGTATTTCCCCGATGCTTTCGCTGTTTGCTTTTTGCTTTTCCTGTCTACACACCATCATCTCGACCGACACGTCAATACCCAACATGTTCTCTTTTGACCGCTAGACGCCCACACAACTCATCTATCAAACATTTCCCTGTTTGTGTCCTGTCCGATTATCAACAATCTCAACATACCAGGAAGCGGTGAATTCCTGCGCGTCGTGATTGGGAGATTCGAACCAGGGCCAAAGTATAGAGTACAGAGTACTTACATACTGTACACCGCTGGACAATCTGATTTTTACCGGGCCAGTGCCCCCGCTGCAGCCTCTGTTGGGCAGCCATTTCGGAGATCGCATCCTAGGCAAGGGGAAAAGTCTTCAGCTTCACCTGAATTCAGTGATTAGTTTATTCTGAGTACTTCTACACATCTTACACAGAGAAGTGTACAGAGTACAGTGGACTAAATGCGATCCGATCTTCCCCGGCTAAAGTTGATACCTCGGATTGGGCGGCTGTCAAAATAATTTAGCCAATTTCCCTTTTTTCATTTGGTGCGCTGATCCCAGTCTTACCGATTGACTGATCGCCTGCACGGAAGCCGCTCCCGCCTGATTGTCACTGAAATTTTTATTTTATTTTTTATTTTTATTTTTTGTTTCGATCGAGACTGCAAGGGTGCATCGGGAGTCTAGAAGCCTTTCCCCGGCTTTGATATGAACCCTTTCACACTGTCTTGATAAACACGCCACGCCCTCTTTCGACTCTCTCCTACTTTACTTCACCATACTTCACTTTATCCTCGCTTTCCTCTCTCGACTCTCTCATATCTTCTCAAATTTCTCAGCCATCACCATCACACTCACCATCACCATCCATACATCCTACATATCACCACTATGGTGATCCCAATACAGTCGCGCCTGCGCGACATGGCGCTCGCCAAACAATCCCCGATTGCGCCTGTCACCTACACTGATCCGGCACAAGTGACCCTCAGTTGGAGTGGTAGCTCCTTTGAAAGCCTACTGTCGAATCCGTCTGCTCCTCCTCCAACCCCCACCGACTCTCTTCTCGACATCTCCCCGCGCAAGTCTTCCTTCTCCAGCGAGTACGGCATGGGAGCAGCATGCGCTTTCCCCTCCTGGCCCAACCGTCCCTCTCTGGCCAGCGCCGACTCAAATGATTCCTTCACCAACAACGCCTACCTCTCTGATGAAGATCTGCTGTGGATGCCCGAGAATGCAGCAGTTGCTGAGGCCGTCGATGAGGCAGGACCCCAGTTGCCTGAGATGGCCTCCTCAGCGACCATGGAGCAGCAAATCCAGCGAATGCAAGCAATCGCTGAACAACAAGATCGCCTACGCTTCCTGGCCAAGGTCGAAGCCCACGGCCGAGCCACCCAAGCCCAGCGACAGACAAAGCCCAACAAGCTCGAGGTGATCAGCGAGCGCAACACCGCACCATCCAAGCCTAGGAAGCGTCGCGTTGTCCCTGGCCCCAAGCGTCGCACCCACTCCTCATAGGCCAAATGCCTAAGCATATCACATCCAGGGGTGCAGCGCGGGCGCTGTCCAGATCCCCGACTATCTTTTCTTCGCTATGCCGCCATAGCCACCTTTTTTTTTTTACCACACATAATGTTTTCTTCCAAACCCCACTATGTCTAACCCTCCAAAGCTCTATGCGGTCCGCTCCGACTGCTTATCGGCGGCCCGTGATATGAGCCCAACGTGAATTTAAATGACGGGGCTTAGGCAGCTGCAAGATTCGCACCGTCAGCAGTGCCGATCAGCAGCGTGCAAGGTTCATCCTGGGTGGTACTGGCTCATGATGCCTGTCCCTTATCACACATTGCGGGATCAATCTCCGTCTCGGCCACCCCCGCGCTTACCTAATTCTTCGCTGTGGGCGCTTCCACACTTTATCAAGTCCTCACACCGCTGGTTGCGCCCTGACTCGTACTTCTTCTTTCTCTCCGACATTGCGCATGGAATTGCAGCGCAATATCCCGGTTTTGCTTTTTCCAGTTATCCTTTCCGATCTTCTGACGACTGCATTCCTGAACATGGACCCGGTGTTTCTTTTTTTTGCTTCTCCATTTGCCGTGTTCTAGCGTGTTCTTCAGATACCCACAATACCCCAGTCATGTACCCCTCCTATTCATTTTCGTTCCGCTCTCGCTCCCTTTATTTTCTTCGCGGTCCGCGCACAGCGCTATATCTCTTTTCTTGGAAAGAGGGAAAGCGCCGCACACCTCGGTCACATCGAGTGTCGGTGTGTGATTGTGACCTGGCCACCGACTGTTGGGCATAGCCCATCAGTACTTTTGATCTTAGGTAGCCTAGCTTGAAACAAGCCGTCTATTCCTAGATACTTCCCTTTGTAGAACAGTCCTCTTGTCTCACAAACATAGTAAGTAAATATAAATCCACACAACACGTGTCTGCCACCACGCCCATTTCAGCCATGTCCGCCTCACATATCGGCTTCTATTGTGGATGGTCGCCTCGGGTCCCGGGACTATGGCTCGCGTTCGCCCTAAGCATGGCATGTAACGGTGAGATTACCAGGGTGGACTGCTACACCGGGACAACTTTCTCCGTTGAACCGTTATCGGAATGGTAAGCCCGGGGAATAACCTGAGGATGACTCGAATCATCGGTTCTCACGTTGGACGTTCCATTGCATCGCATTCATATCCTGATCCCGATGCTGCGTTGACTTCGCCACTGCAGCGGTAAATAGGTACCTATGTACATGATCGGTTTCTGGGGGTACTCATGTACCTGGGTATATGCGAAGCACGACATTCAGATGCAGGGATCAGAAGCCAACCTTGGCATTAAGGTATAAGTGTTATTCGAAGAGGAGCCGTCGGAGTTTCTTAAATATCAAGAATGGGCCATCGTCCCGCTCATGTTCTTGAGCGAATGTAATCTATTTGCCGATGCTGCGGTACATATTCGATTCTGTTTCAGAGTATTTTGAAGAGAGAATGCTAGTTGAATCTCACCAGAGTCCCGTGGACACCTGGTCGAGGAAGAGATTTTGACGGCGGCTTGTCTTGGCCAGCACTTTGCCTATAGGACCTCTTACCGGCCCCTTATTTTCTTTACAGGGTTTCCTCGCTTCTTGGAGGTTGGGTCGTTCTATGGATGTGGGATCCGAAGGGACTCCCTACTAGCTGACCTTATGGTCCTCTGTTCAAGTCCGTACTAGTACTATAATACCTATACCCGATGCCGAAATAGGAAACGGACTTCTTTATTTCCCCCGTCCCCCGCGCGCCCCCCAAAAAGAGAAGAAAGTAAGAGAAAAAGATTACCGTATCGTTCACCTGGAGCATTTGATAACTTTCTGTCCCAACGCCTCATGAAGTCTATACCCAAGTGGCACCTGCTTAGACAAACTCAGCCCTAATATAATTTGGATAAAATGGTATTCTGACATGATATTATGGCTAACATAGTCTAAAGACCCTTTCCAAATAGTTCTTCTCCGAATTCCTTCAACAGCGGCTCCTTCCGCAATGCCTCTATCTTGGACTTTGCAGCAACCGTCTCTGTTACACCCATTGCACGACAAAGATCAATGAGCGCCCCATCCACCGGAGCTTCATAGATGAATAGACCAAGTGCAAATAAGAAACCGTGCAGAGCTTCAAGACTCTGCTCTTCCTGGCTAACAGCTTCCAGCAAAGAAGCAGCCAGCTCTACTTGATCTTCTTCTGAAAGCGGATCCGGCTTTCCGTCAAAGCGAACATTGTGATTGTAAGCAGCGAGGTTGTATGCAAAGGAAGATGCAACGACGCGGAGGTTGTTCTGCGAGTCTAATAGGGAATTGGTCGCGAGTCGAAGACAGATCTCTCGCAAGGGCGAAGAGGATGAAACGAGTTGGTGTGGGTAAAGCGGGGTGCTGAAGAGGTTGCAGGCAAGCTGGAGTGCGACAATGCGAAGGTTATAGGGACATGAGGAGAGATCTCCCTGTGAGAGTGGCGAGAGGAGTGTGAGGAGGGTGGTGTGGTTGGTCTCTTCGGCAAAGTAGCCGCTCACGCGTGGATCAAGGAAAAGTAGGCGAATGAGATCCACGACTGCAAAGTGACTGTCACTTGGGAGCGTGGGATAGGTTGATTGAAGAGTCGCAGCGAACGCGTGGAGGTCAGGTACTCTTGTATCCGCAGCAGGGGCATTGCCGTTACTTGCAGTGTGACGAAGCTTGACAAATTCGATGACTGGCGCGATGCTCTGAATCTCCTTGAAATCGGTTGGGAGCTTTTGCAGGAGTTTATCAAGCGGCGGGACTTTCTTATACATGACGAAATTGGAGATAGGCCGTTGCAAGCTGGGCAGTCGAAGGTTCTGGTGAGGATGAGGTGGGTGAGCCATCTCGAGGAGCATGCGCACATTGCCCTTCAGTTGAGCTGGGTTCGCACCACTCCATTGGTCGAGTTTTTGTCCTTTGACGAAGGTCATGAAAGTTGGCGTCGCGCGTATACTGTACTTCATGCCCACGTCGCGAGCAAAGCCAATATCAACCTTGATGAGTCTTCCTCTGCCACCAACTTCCTGTGCAAGCTCGTCGTATATCGGATAGACAGCTTTGCAAGGTGGGCACGTGGATGACGTGAAGAAGATGACGGCGCAAGAGTCTGATGCCGCAGCCAACTCGCTTTGAAGCTGACTGAGGTTGCTTACATTGCGTACCGTGTGTGGCACCGGATGAGACGCAGCTGAGACCTGAGGCATTTGAAGGGGAGGGACGGGCCTTGAAGGTGATGGCTGAACATTTGGACCCAGAGCGGGTCCCGTACTAGTGCCTTGTGTGACACCCTTTAGAGCCATTTCTATTTGAGGCTTTATCATCTGTCCGAATGGAGTGTCCAAGAATTGGCGAGGAAGATTCCGGATATGATCAGGGATACTCTTGCCGACCAAAAACATGGCAAGATCCTGGGTGAAGTTGTTGCAATTATGTAGAAAGAGATCGTAAGACTGCAACGTGTTAGTATTGAATGTTTGGAGATTCAGCAGATTTAACCTTTCTCATATAGACGAACCTCTGGGGTATAAATATCAGCCAAAGAGCCCAGCCATTCTTCAATCACCTCGGTTGGCAGCTCTGTCGTTCCCAACTTAAGTCTCTCCATCGGCTGTCCATGATGGGTGGTGCCAGGCGCAGCGGTCTGAATGCCTTGACCATAATAATACTCGACGCCGTTCATGACAATCGAAGTATGATAGATGGCATCAATCTGCGTGCCTGTCAATTGCATAGAGAACTGCTCAAGTTAATAAAACAGAACATCATTTGTCGATGTGCCGGCTTGTACGTACCTGGCGAGCAAGACCCTGCATAAACCAATCAGTTAGGTGTACTACATACACGGATCAGGAGATATCGCACCTTTGACAGGTCATAGACGTAGAGTTCGACGTCCATGATGGATGTACTTGCAAATGAGAGCCCTTGTCCAGAGTAGAGTTGTAGAGCTGATAAATGATAAAGCGCTGGGGCAGGCAGCGATCGGATCACGTCAGCGCCCGCCGATCCACTGCCTTCGACCGTTTTCTACTTCGCTTCAAGCTCAATTTACTCTTATCATATGTAAACTGGACAAGCAAGGTAGAGAGGTTGACGTGGTATGCATCCTATATAGACATATAGACAGGTTTCTTATGCTTTGATTGTGAGCTATTGGTATGTCTTTATGGTTCCCATATTATACCCATTTTTCAATCCCACCTCAGTAGGCTTGTCTAGTGCAAAATACAAGCAAACAATAGGTTCTCTTGTCATATAATTCAGACTTGGTGTAGGGGCAATTACCTAGTTAACTAGGTATTGTAAATCACAAATTGACCATTGTTCACAAAGAACAAAAAGCGCCCCCAGAAGTCATTGATATCCTACCATTACAACCAATCATTGTCCCGCATCACCTCCCCACCTCAGCATCATGGCTCTCCAGATCTCTTGATCACTTGATCTCTCATCAACGACACACCTCCTGGCCTCCAGCGCAAGCTGCGACCCCTTCCAGCCAGGAACATGGTAAGCCAGCCATATCATTTACACTGCGAAACCCACCCGCTAAGCAACACGAACACAGCCTCCCAAAAGGCGCGGACCCCCCGCCAGCTCCTCTGCAGGCCCCAAGCGCGCGCGCCAGTCCAAGCTCGCCAAAGAAAACGACATCACCGCTGAACAAGAAAACGAAATCAAAGAGGTATTCCACCTCTTCGCCAATGCGCACGAAGACTTCCCCGCCGAGAAAGAGGGTGTCATTCCACGCGAAGACGTGCGCAAGGCTATGGTGTATGTCTACTCCGTACACTTCATTCTCCACTATCCCTCTAGCATGCCTTGATACACTATCTTACCACATCACTGATATCATCCTCAACAGAGCCCTAGGCCTCCCACCTACAGACTCAACTGAACTTGCCGATATCCTCACCGCGCTCGATCCCACCCTAACAGGCCAAGTCCCCTACAGCCCCTTTGTCACGGTATGCGCTGCGAAACTGCGCTCCCGCGACGACGATGCCATGGTCGCAGAGGTCGATGATGCCTACCGGCTCTTCACGCGCGGGGGGAGTGGACCTATCTCGCTGGGCCATTTGCGGCGCATTGCGCGCGACTTGAAGGAGGACTCGGTGGGCGATGATCTGCTCAAGGATATGATTATTGAAGCTAATGGCGGCGCGGGACTGAGTGCTGGTGTTACGCTGGAGCAGTTCCATGATGTTATGTCCCGGGCGGGTGTTTTTTAGACGAGGTCTTGTTGTACAGTACACTGGAAGACTGGTTCTTTTCTTTTCGGGCTGAGATATTGGATTGGGCGTTATTTGTGACTGGGCGTTGGTATTGCATAGCGCTGAGAATTTATGAATGTTCTGATACGATAGTACTGTGTTCTCTACATGGAATGTCTCATGAGAACATCTACGCAGTTAATGTCACGATGGAACCATGACCCGTTTAGACCTTGTTTGATTGTAGATACATCCTTGCATCCCATTGCAAGTCGAAGAATTAAGACCCGTACCGAAAAAAACCGCGAAGACACTCGTGAAGAAAAGACAATAAAGAAAAGAGTGGAGGAAAAGCAGAAGACATGGCCCGCGCATCGACTATCAAAATCCTCCGAAGAAAACCCGCATCAATATGTCACTCCAGGCAGCGACGGGGAGATGCTAAGCAATGACCGTAGAGAAAAACCGTTTACTGATGACAAGTTAGCAAGCAGCTTCAAAGATATCTCAAGTCATGATCAACGTACAGAGATCTCGGCCATGCCCAGGTCCTCGCCACCGTTGGTAGCCTGAGGAGCAGTACCGTTGGTAGGGGCATTGCCCTCAGCGGGAGCGTTCTCGTTGGAAAAGTAGTCAACCATCTCGGCGTCGAGCTCCTCGACGGTCTTGGGCTTGCCGCGGGGGTTGCGGCCCCCGCGGGTGCGGCCGCTGGCAGCGCGACCACCGGCGTTCTTGTCGTTAGCGTTGCTTTTACCCTTGGCCTTGGTAGCCTTGGCGGTGGCAGGCTTGGGCTGAGATTTCTGAGCAATGCGCTCGGTAAGAGGCTTGGGGGCAGGAACGGCGGGGGCGTGGGAGGCATCGTAGACGACCTCAATCTTTGTCGATCGTCAGGGAGGAAGCACGTAATAGTAAGCTAACAGAGACGACTAACCTTCATAGGACGACCATCAACCAGGAGCCCATTAAGCTCCCTGGCGGCCTTGATAGCGGTATCGGCCTTGGAGAAGATGATCGAGGCAATGCCACGGCTGGTGCCGTTCTGGTTGTAGGTGAGCATCACCTTCTTGACGGGACCTGCAGACTTCATGAAGTATTCCTAAAGCGGAAAGACGATCAGCATTCTCGTCTGAAAGGTTGAGCTGAAACAATGGTGACCGAGTAGCGAAGGGAAACGACGGCGACAGCGCAATATAGGCGGGAGGAAATCCGGAGGGAAAAGAGCATCAGTGAGCACACAGCGGCGACCGGTAGACCGGTTCTGTATATATCACAAGTCCAAAATTTCCCACGCGAGACTATCTGCTCCGGTCACACCTTGCGTCCCCAGGAACCCCCTCAAAACTTTCCGACAAAGATCCATGCCAATATTCATAGTGTCCTTCCATCCACGAATCCATCAATTGAGTGCGCAAGTCCTCGAACGACGGGTCCATGCTCCTAAGAAGCATTCGTCAATGCACCCGCACCACTTGCATTTTAGAAAGCCAGGAGCCCCGTCTTGTGTCCTGATGTGCGCCCTCGAGGTGATAAATCTTGTAGCATGATAAGACACCGTCCAAGTTGTCCTCGGAGTCACTGTAACGGGAATCACCCCATGGAGCAGTGAGAACACCGGGCGAGATGCTTGAAAACAGCGTCATCGCATGTATATATAGAGTAGCGTCGCCCTCAAAGGTCTTTGCTGGTGCTCTGATGCGCTCGCTAATGCCCTCTTAAAGCTCAACGAAAGAGTAGAATTTCGAAACATGGTCAAGATGGGGACTGTTCATCTCCGATCCTTAGCACATTACTCAGATTGACAATGCGGGCGGATCGCTTCCAACTGGGCATCATCGCGGGCAGTAGTCATCTTTTCATAGTACCAAGACAGAGCTCAATTTCCCGCTTCGCAATATGCCAACCAGCTCAAAAGACCGCAGAAGCATGTGGAAAGAGCGTGCTGTCTGTGCCAAATATCGGGCGACAACCACGAGCAGTGGAGAAGCAGGAAGGTATAACTCGGAGCGCGCGTCGCAGTCGTCTACACCTCGTGGGGTTCGAAAACAAAGATGGCGATCAAGCCAAGAGGCCTCTCGATCAACATACCTTGATATTGGCCTCGGACACATCGGCAGGCTGAAGAAGTTAGTAAAAAAGTCAATCCGAGAAAGGTCGGACAATGGAAAAAACATACCAGTCCGCTCACGATGATCTTGCTAGAAGCAGCAGGGGCAGCCTGGGGGGCGGGGTGAGCTGCCTTGGGGGCAGCCTTGGCGGCCTTTGACTTCTTCACACCTCCAACAGAGGGCTTGGCCACGCGACGGTTGTTGCTGCGACGGCGACTCTGACGACGGGTACCGACGAGGTCATCGAGAGACTTGTCCAGGTTGGCAGACATTCTGATGAGTTGATGGATGACGGGTTGGCAAAGCTGGTTGTTTGCGATCGCAAGAGAAGTCACAGGACAAACGCGTTACTGGTCGTAGAGTCACTGGAGAGCGATGGCGCCCAGAAACTGTCGTTTAAAGAGTAAGTGGGTGCTCGAGAATGGTCGAGCGAGGCTTTCAGGAAAGGATGATGGAAAGCCAGATAGTGGAAGATGGGGAGCAGAATGACTGATGGAAGAGAACGGCCCTTCAGGAGGGAGAGGCGCAGCCCCGTCCGTCAGCAGCACTAGACCTGATTCGGTCGGGTACGTGTTTGCTTTGTTTGCACTGTCAATAGCCTCCCTGTATTGTTCTACTTCTATTGATTTGCGCTGTCTGTCTGATTTGGTGTAGGCCGACAATAGACATCAATCGGCCTGATTGTATATTTCAAAAGTAATATGGCAAAGGGCGACTATAAGCCGTGGAAGTCATACTTTAACCCATCAGCCGCAGACGGCGATGCCTACCTTTTATGTCTCGATCTGCCCTTTGTACAAGTCACCCGAGCGCAAGAGAAAGCAGAGGACATGTTGATAGAGTAGAATAATCGGATCCATTCTATATAGGTCCAGCCTGTGGTCAAAGAATAAATATCATTGAATGATAAGCCGCCCAACTCCTTCCAAAATGAATAGAGACGTCCACATGAACAAAGACTCAGCCTGAGTGAATGAGAACATAGAAATCGCTTAAGAAACCGCAGAAAGTAAAATAGCATTAGCTCTTGAGAGCCTCCAGGCGACCTCGCATTTGCTCCAGAGTCGCCTCTTGGTCCTCGAACTCGGGCTCGTTTTCGACGGGTGTAGCTTCCACGGGCTCTGAGGCTGGCTTGACGGCCGCGGGCTGGGAAAGCTTTCCTGACAAGATCTCTTGCAGAATCTTGTCCACCTCCTCCTCTGCCTCATCATCCTCTCCCTCCAACAGCTCGTCATTAGGCATGGCATCATCGACGATTTCCTCGATGATGCCCGCCCTCACCAATTCCGTCGAGAGCTGGTGCATAGTCGATGACAGCTCCGGTAGTCGTACCAATGTATTCACGTCTTTCATGATCCCAGTAGACTTCTGAAGACTGCCTTGGATTTTGCGTACCGAGAACGCCTCATTGACCTGCATTCCCACGCTCTGCAACTGGGCACGGCTCGTCGTGAGTCGGGTGGATTGTTTCCGAATTCGCACCAGTTCTCGTGCAAATGTTTTGGTCTCGCTCATGGCCTGCTTGGCCTGAGACGGGTTGCGCTGTGCTCGTTTGGATGCAGCGACAATGTGCCCCCGGGTTTTGCTGTCGAGGGACTTGAGATGGGCGAGGTCGCGATCGAGTTGCCTGGTGTTTGCGCGGATGAGGGCATTACACTTTCTCATCTGGCGGCACGCATTAGTGGATTGAACGTAGCCTTACCAGATCAATGACGATGAGCGGTCACTTACCTGGGCTGCTGGGTCGGGCCCAAAGAAGACTGCCTTGAGGGATTCCATGACCAAAGAAGCCCTTCAGCTTGTATAAGGTGTGGTAGAAAAGGGTTTGCTGCAAGGCAGCGGGCTGATCGTTCTCAACTGTGAGTCGTAGATTCGGCGTTATGACCTGCGCGGGGTAATAATAGGAGTGCCCAGGTGCATTCTCTACGCAAATGGCAATGAAACAGTAGCTGATTTAAGATGAACTGGCTCCAAGAATGAAGCAGAGCCGTTCACAATAGTCTCGGACACTCGAATAACATCTTATCAATGTCGCGACGCCTGCGGTGACGAGGGGAGCCTGCTGAGTCAGCCGTCGTGACGTCCCCGGCGTTCAGGCACCAAGGCCTGAAAAGGACAAACAGAACAAACTCACGCTTCCAGTACCTTCTAGCATTCGCGCACTTGGATGCGCTTGATTGTGAGCTTCTCCTCTCCTGCGCTAAACACATCCTTCATCTCTCTTTGAAGACTCCCATTCCTCTCTCATCTCTTACTTATCGATTCAATTTTTCCTTCTACTCTATATCAAAAATGACCGATACCCACACCCCCGAAGGTAAGTTGTGGCAGCACGACTTCCCCGCTCTGTCTCAAAACACTCGAATCTGCACATTTTGCGGATAGCTGCTATGACGTTATCCCATTGTATACGGATTTAGTGCAGCAAGGCTTTCAATTCATTTCCACGTCTTTCAGAGATCCCAAGCTGACGTAAAATTATCGATTTTTCCAGTTACCTGGGCCCAGCGCTCCTCCGACTCTGAGCCCGAGCGCAACTACCTCTACGTTAATCTCAAGACTGCCGACGTCCCCAAGTCTGAAGCCGACCTTAAAATCACCCCCACCGAGGTCTCCTTCACCGGAAAATCTGGAAAGGGCGTAACATACAAGGTCTCGCTGCCCCTCTACGCGGAGATCGATCCCGAAAACAGCAAGGTGAACCACACCGACCGCGAGGTCGAGCTGGTTCTGCGGAAGAAGGAGCTGAAGTCGGAGTACTGGCCCCGTCTGCTAAAGGAGCCTAAGAAGTACCACTTCCTCAAGACCGACTTCGACAAGGTATGAATATCATCGACGCGATGCTGACCGGGTGGGACATTTTTGACTGACTGGATCCAGTGGGTCGATGAGGATGAGCAGGATGAGGCTGCTGAGGATGACTATGCCAACAACTTCGGCGGCATGGGCGGCGACGAGGGTGGCCTGGGCAACATTGACTTCTCCAAGCTCGGCGGCATGGGCGGTGCCGGTGGCATGCCCGACTTGAGTGCTCTTGCTGGTGGTGCTGGTGGCATGCCCGACCTGAGCGCGCTTGCCGGTGGTGCTGGCGGTGCTGGTGGTGCTGCCGGCGGTGCTGAGGAGGAGGACGACGTAAGTAGTTCCTGGAAATGATTGTCGAGGCGCAGACTAATATTTGCTTATAGGATGAGCTGCCCGAGCTCGAGGAGGAAACCCCGAAGTCCTCCAAGATCCAGGAGGTTTCTTAAATGAAACCTTCCGACCTCCCTATTCTACGGATTCTATGATGACCAGAAACGAAAATAAGAGTTAAGGTTTTAAGGTGGCCCGGGGATTTTGAATTGCTTGGGAATTCCCAATTATATGAAGCAATGCGCTAAGGCCGAAGACGTTCACTTTTGCACTTGGTTTTGCCTTTATATATGAGTAGATGATCTGAGAGAAACTCGCCAAATGAATGCAGTGGTAATAAACCAAGTAAGAATGACGACTATTGTAGTGGCAGCAGTAGAGGTATTCTGCGATCATTTACTTTTTACTTTATTCTTTTCCTTATAAGACAGGATAGTGTACAAGTGTAATGTCATAGCGAGTGCAGGGCTTGTCCACCGCAAATCCGCGTGTGCGGGAGTCTCCAGTGATGACGCAAAGGGTCGAGTCCCAGCTGGACACCGCAAAATACACAACTAACCTTCTGTGGAGCTGACAACATCTAATAAATTTGCAATAAACTCTTATTTTCCATTTATATCTTCACTTTTTCCCCTCGACCATCCTATTAAATACTTGGACTTGTACCTGCGTTGCAAAAGCCGTGAAATATAGTTGGAGGGCTCGCACCGTCATTGGTCAGTCAAAGATTGAGCCCGCCACACTTCACCCCTCGAATTTGTGGAGGCTTTCGACCGTCATTCTCAGTTCTCTTGAAACCTCTTTCGACCCTATACACTCCCCCCCAAACACCGGGACCTCTCTCGCTTCTCTGCATCAGCGTTTCTTTCTGTTTCACCAGCCTCTCGGCGAACGGGCGCATCTTTCTTTTTTTTCACCTTCCGCAACCCGTGGGCCCAAACCGCCACCATGCCTCCCAAGAAGGCTGAACAGCCGAAGAAGAAGACCAAGACGGTCGACGACAAGGTTCGCACTCCAGATATAGAACTATTCACTCCATTGGATGAGCTGCTAACATTTCCTCCCTAACCAGACCTTTGGTATGAAAAACGTACGTCAAAAAATCCGCACGCCCTCGCGCATCACGCGTCCTCCGCTTCTAGAACGCCAATAGCTAACCTCTATCAACAGAAAAAAGGTGGAGCAGCCAAAAGGCAGATCCAGCAGTTGAATGCGATGGCCGCATCCAACAAGGCCCCCGATGCCAAGAGGAAAGAAGCCGAGAAGCAGCAGCGCGAGGCTGAGAAGGCCGCCGCCGAGCAGGCCAAGCGTGAAGCCGCGGAGCTATTCAAGCCTGTTCAGGTGCAAAAGGTCCCCTTTGGCGTCGATCCCAAGACCGTTCTGTGTATCTTCCACAAGAAGGGTGGCTGCGAAAAGGGCAAAAGATGCAAGTTCAGTCACGACATGAACATTGAGCGCAAGGCGGCCAAAAAGGATCTCTACACTGATTCGCGTGAGGAGGACAAGGAGGATCAGAAGCAGGCCGACACCATGGACCAATGGGACGAGGAGAAGCTGCGCAGCGTCGTGATGAGCAAGCATGGTAACCCTCGTACAACCACCGACAAGGTCTGCAAGTACTTTATCGAGGCGGTGGAGAACCAGAAGTATGGCTGGTTCTGGATTTGCCCGAATGGAGGCGATAAGTGCATGTATAAGCACAGCTTGCCGCCAGGGTGCGTTGAAATTCTAGCTCACTCATTGTTTTACGTTCACTACGTGCTAACTCACAAGCAGATTCGTCCTCAAGACCAAGGAACAGAGGGCGGCTGAAAAGGCTATGATGGACAAGTCGCCCCTGAACACCTTGACTCTGGAAGACTGGCTGGAGTCGGAGCGGCATAAGCTAACCGGTAACCTGACACCGGTCACCCCCGAGACATTCGCTCAGTGGAAGAAGCAGCGTCTGGACAAGAAGGCTGCTGAGATCGAGGCACAGACGGCCAAGGATGCCACTGGTCGGTCTATGTTCGAGAGCGGAGACTGGAAGGACGAGGAGAGCAGTGAAGAGGAGTCCGACGACGAGGACGCTTGGAACTTGGACTCCTTGCGGAAGGAGACGGAGAGGATCCGCGAGGAGAAGGAGAAGGAGCGATTGGCAAAGGTTCATGGAATTGAGATCCCGCCGTCAAACGACGCAGCGATCGCACAGGAGGCTGCTGGCTGAGCGTTTGTGCTTTCTCACGAGAATAGTTTCGTGGGCCTCTAGGACCTTCCCCATCAGGGCTCGTGGAACCAGACCTTTCCGGCTCGGTTCTTCGATTCCATGGGATCGGATCCCGGCCATGAGCGACCGTTACAATCTGCTGCTTATTCGGCATTGTATTGTATGGCCTTATGGCTCGAGGCTCGGCCTGCTCTGTTGTCCATCCATCTCACTGTGTAAGACTTGACATGAAAGACTCTTGCAAGGAGAAGAGGATGACAGGGAGCTGGCAACGAGGGGCAGAGGGTTCAGATCCTTTGCTTTGATGTGACGGAAGAATCAACGACTCATATATATTGTTATGGCTTCGGTAGCAAAAAAGTCCGTTCATTTCCAGTATTTGCGCAGCTATAATGGCAATGATTTCAAACGTATTTTAAACAGATCTTAGACCGAATAACTAATCTGCAAGCTCCTTCCAAGGTTAAGCAAAGTACTCGATCTACGAGGCCCTGGCCAGTTGGCGGTCAACGACCAAAAAATATCACCAAGTCCGACAAAAGATAAAATGCGGCCCACATTGTATGGCAAAGTGAGCGTGCGCGGACCACTTACATACTAAATCGTGTCCCGCTCAGCGGCATTCCAGAAAGTAAAGGATTGCACGGGTCGCAACCCCCAAACTATGGTCGGAGAGTATGTGTAGAGGCGAACCGGGCCGAGTACTATCAAGCGGAGCCTGAAGTGCATCAAGATGAATGGCGTTAGAAACTTGATGTACAAGTGGTAAGGCTCACCTGTAATCATGTAGCTCTGAGCCACTATGCACCGCTTCGAGGCATATGTTGGCGTTTGCGCAGTGTTTCAAGAGATGATGCAGGCTTGAAGCAAGGGATATTCAGGTGATCGATGAGAAGATCTTCAGCATCAATCAGGGTCGAGGCATTACAGTACTTAACGGCATTCAAGTAATCCATATATTTTCAAACCTGGGTAATATGCACAAGAACTCTTATATTCACATGTCCATAATGGACATACACTCGCCAAAAACATTCTACAACACTGCTTTCTCTCTCAGCAGTCCATTCTCCAGCATTAATGCGGCAGTATCCTCAGCAACACCCCACGAGAGCTCAAAGCCACGTCCACCTGCTCCATAGGCATGTACGATCTGCTTGCCATTCCCCAGCTTTTCGACTTCGATCCGCATGCCACCTTCGCGGGCGGGTCGTCGCCCCACAATATCCTGGATGACATCGAATTTCCCCCTGCTCTCCGGAGTGAAGGGGAACCATTTAGATGCATTCTCGAGAAGCCGGGCTCTAATTTCTGGGGATGGGTTGGGATCCCAGTCGTGCGGTTGCTTGGTGCCGCCGATAACGGTGCCCCCGTCCAGCGGGCGCGGAATACAGAATGACCAGGAACCGTCGGTATTCTGGCGGGTAATGGTCGCCGAGACTGGGTTACGGACGAGACATGTTTGACCTGGACCAGTTAGCGTGTTCATCGTTTGAACTGTAGAGTGACGGTACCTCTGATAATGAATGACTTTGGATCGTCGAAGCCCAGTCCCGAGCAGTTGATCACCGTCTTGACATTCGCTGCGATAGAGAAAGCCTCGTTCAAATGCGCCATGGTATATCGTTTCGTGCTTCCGCCCTTCAAAATGAATTTGCGCAGCATGTGTGCACAATATACAGGCGAATTAACCACATACGTCCCATACCCAACGCCCCATAACACACCATCAGGCAGCTCATCACTCGACAAGTACCGGAATTCATCCAAGTGGGAATAGATATTGCGCACACTCTGGCGATCCAAATATTCTGGCGGTGGAGCCTCGAGATGCTCGATTCCTGGGAGAAATTTGACACCCGCAGCTGGTTCCTCGGTAGCCACACGTTTGAAAAACTCATAGGTGCGCTGGGCCTGGTTTGCTTCTCGAAGTGCCTGTGGCGATGAGCCGGGCACGGGACGGTAATGTCCACCAGCCCACGGCGACGCATAGTTGACGGATGTGTCAGATGGAAATTCTCTGGCTATGAGAAGCACTGATTGCGACGGTCTAAGATGTTGTTGGATGCATAGTGCTGTTGATAATCCGACGACACCTGCGCTGATATGTTGGGTCAGCGGGAACTTTGACGTTCCAACGGCTTTCCGTCGTCGACTTGTCTGGCATTCCAGGTTGGGCTTACCCTATAACCACGATAATTTCGCGCTCAGACATAGGTGAGTGGCGATCGCAGTCTTGGGAATGCGCTTGCGCTGGGGGATCCAATGGTGCATGAGTCAAAGCCGAGTCCAGGGAAGAGATAAACCCCGCCTACGCGATCAGATGATGACGGCCAGATGTGGTCACTGGTCATGGTAGGACGAGTCTACCACACGGACTCACGGGGTTCATGACTGGAGAAGTTCTGGAAATATGAGGCTTAATATAAGCTATATTCACGGATTGTATTGGTTGTTGGTTAATGTTGGGTGGCGGCTCTCATCTGATCGACGCAACGCGAACCCCCGGTTTCTTATCGGAAGCTGTATACATCGTCACCATTGTAATTCCGAATGCAATTGGACTGATCGCAGGTTCGTGCCACGACAACGTAAAGTCCTAGTTCAAGCTTGATTGTAAATTTCTCCGTAGGTTCCGATGCCATCTCCATCTCCAGTCACAGGGGCCCAAGCTTCCGTAAGCCCAGTACTTAAAGTAAGTATACACATGTGCCTAGAGTGCATGAATGTAACAGCCCACTTTTCAAGCACATTGTCACACCAAATGTGTAATCAGGGGTCAGGAATCAGAGGACAATGCGAGGAGCTTCATACGGAGACTCAAAAGAAGGCGTGAGATCGACGTCCAGCATCAGAGGATGAAACTTCCGACTTCCCCGGAGGAACGGTTTATTTCAGATTATTTTCCGAAGGCATAGGACATAAAAACCTCATCGGGGATGGTCACTCAGCGCTCACAGTATGTTGCAAGTCAAATAAAGATCGTAATTGGTCCGAGAGTAATACTGTAGGCGCCGAGGGATCAGCGGTGACGAGATATGATTGGTGGAGGAGGTGACGAAAGGTGCAGCGTGTCAACCTTTCTGCACGAATTCCCATCACATCCCCACAGAAGTCAGAAGTTCCTTTCCATTTGTCTCGTCTCTGTTGCTCTGTTGGAGAGGTGTGTTGGGTCTGTCATATCTCTTTTTACGTCCAAGTTTACCTTGGCCAGCATGTAGAATGTTATATCCTGCAAATATATCCAGGTATGTGCTATAGTCACGAGTAGAGACCTTGCAGACTCCGGGACACTCGGATCCCTGAATGATGATGCTTTTCTCGTCCGTGATTCGGGAGCTTCCTGCATCGATCTAAACTCGGCACTCGTGCTTTGTCCATTCTCGTTGGTGCAAATCTGCAGCACCCAGAGCCACGAACCCCAGCCACCAAATAGGCTAATGATGTGATGCTCTGCTCGTCTCCGATCCTAGGAAACGAGGCGGTGGGTGCTCGACCATCTCGGCGGGCCACTGTCACTACTGTATGGCTATGTATGGCTACTGTATGGTCGGTCGTGAAATGAAGCGCCCAAAGGAGGGCGCCAACCCCGATTGCTTGATCGTTTCCCTCTCCTTTCTGAGACAGTTTTCTGTCATACCAACGATACTCGACTCTCCAACTCTCTTTTCCTATACCATAGATATATCATATACATTCTAAGGCCCCTGCCAGCTCTCGTCCCGTTGTCACAAATCTCGAGCCCCTCCGACCACGCTAAACGATCCAACGATCCACCGTTCAAGTGTTATCAACGTGGTCATCCTCGCAAAATAATCCCTGTACTCTTGCATTTTGATACTCCCTCCAGACACCTGCCCCCGGCTCGCCAACATAGTTCCGCCGTTCTCGTCTGGTCGCATAACGCCTCGTCTTGCTCTTTGCCTTATTAGGACCTGGATCTCCTCCAGTCTGCTTCACTCGGTTCCAAAGCTCCCAGCTCCCCGAAGCTCCCCGTCAGACACTGCATCGTACATATTCGAGTTTCAATGCCTGGCGCTACCCTGTCACTCTGCTGTTCTTCGCCTTGACCGGTATTCTGGGTCGTGACCGATTAGTAACCCCCAATCTGGTCAGGGCTGGTCAGGTCAGTGATTGCTTTTTTATTCTGCTTCTCGTGTGAAATTGTCTCCGAGGCCTTACGGCTCTTTGGCTCTGTGACCCGGTCAGCGCAACCGTTGCCGCGCAAGACCATCTCGGCAGATAACTCGAATCCCCACGAATTGTTCTCAAAGAGGGTAAAACGGTCGAATTAACATGCAATAGAAACTTGGCACCAGAATTGCAACCCTTGAAGACCGTTAGAGCTATGGCGCCGCAGCCCCAGTCCCCGAAGTCTCGCTTCGAGGCCTGTGCCTCCACGGCGTCGCTGTTTCTATATGCACAGGGCTCGACGATCCTATGTCTCCACCATGACACACTAGCTGTGGAGCGCCGCTTCGATAGCCACCAGGAAAATATCGACTTCATATCGGTGGATAATGTGAGCGAGCGTGGTGCAGGGCGGTTGGTCGTCAGCTACGATGTTGGCCAGACGGCTATCGTTTGGGATATTTTCACCGGCACAGAGATCGCTCGCTTTGCTGCATTTGAGCATTTGCGAGTTGCATCGTGGATGCGCAATGGGAATGTCACATTCGGTATGATATAGCTTGTGCACCGGTAGAGTATACTCGATTACTGATAGAGGCACCAGGAAACGGAAAAGGCGAAGTGATTCTATTCGAGCCTCCGACTTCTGAGCACACCTCTGCGCGCACGATCTTCGATCCGATTACAGCTCTCGCACCAGCTACAGACTGTCGGACATATGCAATTGGGTATTTCGAACATTGAAATTGCATGGCGGCCAGGAAGCTGACATTTTGTACTAGGTACCAGAATGGATCTATCCTGATTGCGAATCTCCAACCCCAATTTACCATCCTCCACTCCCTGACCACCTCTCGTGGACCTTCGCCGATTTTATCGCTCGCCTGGCATGCATCTTCTTCGAAGCAGAAATCGGACATGTTGGCAACGCAAGCTTCCAATGGTGATTTGAGGATTTGGAGTGTAGCAAAGCCACCCGGAAAAGAGTCGCCTCGAGTAATCCGGGTGCTAAAAAGATCAGATTCGAATTCTACGGATCTAAAGTGGATGGCGTGGTCGAAGAATGGAAGAATCATACAATATTTGGAAGGGTAAGCTATGATCAACCCTCCAGCTTGCACGAGTTGGCCAAACTAACGCTTTTTTCCAATACAGTGAAACATGGTCCTGGGATGTCCGAACAAAGCACGTAACCTACGAGCCGATTCCCACTGTCGATGGTGTCCGAGGCATGGCAAACTACGGCCCTACCGCAACACTCTTCACCATTGGTCCTCAGAATACAGTACAGCAGTATGACCTGGACAACCCTACAATGGTCGCGAATGTGCAACACGCTCCAGTCAGTACTGCTGTCGCATCCGAGGATGGCCGATCACGAATGCCCCCACGTTGCTTGCAAGATGCTCCGAATATTAAAGAAAGAGGAAACGGAAGACGCACACCATTTGATGCAAATGGAATCGACAGCGTGAGCCAACAACGAGCAGACCTTATTAGCCCAGCCTCATCGAGGAGCCGGACCGATTCAGTTAGCTCGAAGGCCTCCTCTGGTAGGTACAAGATCGACCGCCCATTCTCACCACTCGATAGATCTGGTCAGAGCACTACTACTTTTTCCTTGACGTCGGCTGGCCAGGACACTCCGCAGCCTTCGGCATCATACCAGTACGCATCGTCGGTCTCAATGTCGTCAGTGAAAAGCTCCCGTGCTGGGTCTCGGCTGCGCAATGAAGTCCACATGAGCCCTGCTGAGAAGAATATTGTTGATCTATTCCCATTCACTCGCGCTCGGTTGAATGACCTGCCTTACAAGCAGACACCGCCTCTTGATGAGACTCGTTTGACACCTGAAGATCTGCGGCAGCAAATGCTGAGTGTAGTCTTTGGCTGGGAAGGAGATATCCATGATTTGATCAGCGATGAGTGTACGTTCTTCATTACACTATGTGGTTATTAGATACTAACGGAACATTCAGTGAGCCGACACGCAGTTGGAAGTCAAAGCGCTATTCTTCTGGCACGATGGCTCGATGAAACCAATTCCGACCAGATGGCTGCTATGATCAGCCCTGGACAAGTGACAACGGCTGACTGGATGCTGTTGGCATTGAGTCAGATGAATGGTCAGGCTCAGACGAACAAGGTTGGCCAGGCATTTGTGCAAAAGTTGCTCGAAATTGGAGATGTTCATACATCAGCTGCTATTCTTCTCGGTCTTGGGGACTGTAACGATGCGATCGAGGTCTACGTGTCTCGCAATCACTTCATGGAGGCCATCTTGTTGACATGTCTTCTGATACCATCTGATTGGAAGCGTCAGTCACATCTCGTCCGCCGCTGGGGAGAGTACGTGGTTTCTCATTCCCAGCAGCAGCTCGCCATTCGTTGCTTCATGTGCACCGGCGCCGAGCCAACTGAGCCTTGGACCTCGCCAGCTGCTCAACAAGCCGCTTCTTTTGCGGAAGTCATTAGAGGAAAATCACCACTAGCTTCTCCTGACCCAATGCCATCCACCAGCTCCAATGTCGTGTCTCCTCCAAATCGACCAAAGTCAGCATTGAACCAACGGCCGGCTGGAAAGACTCCCGCTCTAAAGCTTATCACATCGTTTGATACGCAGCCAACCCAGCGGTTCCGATTCCCTGGTCTCAAGAGTGATGATCGAACACCGACGAATGCACCAGGCGTTACTCCTATTGCAGAATCTGCCGTGGCCGACTCGGCTTTGTCTCCTGGTGGCTTGGGATCCTGGAAGCTAAATAATATCCAGAGCTTGAGCCAAGCCATGACTTCTCGAACAGGTACCCCGACTTTTAGCCGTGGCCGTCTTCCCTCAATAGGCGAGACCCCGGTGGATGTGCATCCGCCTGCGTTTTCACGGTCAGGCTCCTACAACAGATCTGGCTATGGATCAACCTCCGAAAATGACGATAGAAATGGCCATGAGCAGAGTCAATACAAGCACGATGGCGATGGCGATGGCGAGTTATTACTATCAGCTACGCGGTACAACCCAGATGGGGATTCCCTCAAGCCAAGTCCCCAGACTGCTGTTCAAGCCTCCGACAAATTTGCATCCATCAAAGGTCTTCCATCTCCGGATCCCGGTCTGATTGAAGCGCTAAGAGAACACTACGACATTCGAAATGGCTCTCGGGATCGCAAACCTGATGGACTCCAGATCGAACTGGTGCAAACGGAGGAATCTCATCCAGACAGTCGGGACCGATCAGACTTGCTGCCAAGTGCAAAGAGTACTACATCGACTCTGAACAGTTCGGCAAAGAGTCCTAGTGTCAACGGCCGCAATATCGACCAATATATTAGCAGCCTGGAAGAGGCAAATTACCACGCAAAGAAACACCGAGGCCATCGCAGCCATGGCCGAGAAAGGAAAACCACGGATGAAACAGCCAGTCAAAGCTCGCGCATTCATCACTCCCGCGATCCATCGCAGGAAACCCGCGGGCGGAATGAGCGGCGATACATCCAGCCTGCAAAACGGTCCCCTTCCTCGCCCGTGTCCATGTCTCCTGAAGAATTGGCTCAATATAACACCGGACAAGCAGAAACCCAGGAGGTCTCTAGGAAGACACACTCGCGCACTAGAAGCAGCAGCAAGATCAGAAAGGCGGGCTCGCGGAGCCGGCAGCGTTCTTCCAGTCGAAGCACAGCGAACCGCATTGGAGACAGGCGTGATCCTTCTTCGCGTGGCCGCAGTGTGGACCGTCAGAGCTCTGCTGTCCGATCCCCATCGTCGCCACTACCCATGTCTCTACCAACCCCGGATCCACCCCAGCAGCAAAATATAGATGATCCACTGAGGATTGTCGCCGGAAACCGGGAACGTCTACGCTCTCGTCACAGAAGTGCTAGTCGTCGTCGAGGAACAAGCTCGAGACGGGAGCCATCCACAGAGTCCAGGCACAAGGCTTCTCACAGTCAACCTGAGATCCGTCAGGTGCCTGAACCACAGATGCCTGCCGGTTCTCAGAGCCCGGAGCTTCTAAGTGCCAAAACATTTGGACAAGATGATGTTTTCACTGATGCAATGGGACAACACAAGTCTAATTCAAACGATGACTCTCAGGAACTGGCATCTCCAACGACACCGTTTGTCAGTTTGGCCGAGAGGAAGAGACGAGAGCTGGCAGCTGCTGAGCTTGAGGCCCGTCGACGATCTCTTGCGCGCAATCCTTCTGCGCCGAACATCCCATTCCCGGGAGAGTTGCAATCTGCTCGAAGCCCAATGGAAAGCCAATCTCCGTTCCACGGCAACTCATACTTCCCTCGAGTCCCACCTCGAAACCAGATTCCTCCAAGCAAGAGCTCGCCGGAGTATCAGAGCAGCTCTGATTCCTCCTCGCCTCGCTCGGGGATGCCTGTTGGACTTCCTGCAACGCCCAGAGCTATGCGCCATCCCAAGTACGGCGGTGGACATGAAGAAGGACGATCTCCTTCTGTCCCTGCTCTTCCCACAGACAATTTCGGAGGTCCCGTCTTAACGAACGCCCGGTATCAAAGTGAAGCCGAACAAATTGAACGATCCATGTCCGTCCCAGCGCCACAAAACCAGATTCATAATGCTGGCCCGGTACCCCTCGACATCCCGATGCATCCACGCTTCAACCCGAACCTCCCACGAAGCCGCTCTAGCAGCCGCAACGGCCATCGACGTACCAGCTCCGGCGGCTATGTCTCACCTACCTCACCACTCACAGTGAGCATTGAAGAGACGATCGAAAATGCAATGCAGCATAGACCCTCAACAACCCAAGACCGAACCCCTCCACCACCTCCCATCCTCCCCGAACTCCAACACCTCAAAAACACACCCCCACCTCCACCCCCAATATCCTTCCACGAAGCCATGTCACCGCGCGAGTCCTCCGCCACGATCGACATCGCCATCGACAACCACGAAATGGGCCATCTCCTCCCCCGCGCCATGACCGCCGCCCCAGCCCTAAACAGCACCGAGACGCGCCTGCCAGCCAGCCGGCGCATGTCCTTTGACCATCGTCGGAACCGTAGTTCCAATGAGAGTTTCACGAACAAGCTACGCAGTTTGACCGGCATGCGCAGCAACACTCGCAGTGTGGAACCGTGGACGAATCAAGAGACCGAGACGCCTTATGAGAGCGTTTCCCCCGGCCATGCTTATGTCAAGGGTGATTTGACGAGTTTCTGAATTCTGCTTTTGAAGATCGGTTCTATGTTTTAGTTAATGTCTGCTATTTTTGCTGGTGAATATTTGTTACGTTTTGCTGTTTAGCGCCGTTTTTGGTATTTGGTTATCCCTCACTGATTGGCTCTATGTATACCCTCGCTCTCTTTTTTTTTTTTTTCCTTTTTCATTTACTCGTTGGGCTTTCTATGCAATTTACACGCATCTTTGTACCAGATATTTCTTTCGTATGCACCATTTCATGTCTTCTTGACTCACCCGCCATCCAAATTGCAGATCGACAGTATGCTTCGTGTGTTCTGCTTCATGATTTCCTTGTTAGGGTTACCGTACTAAAGCTACCGCCTGCGAAGGTTAATTACAGTGTCAGGAGTTTATTGAGATGTTCAATCCAGTTGTAAGGTGTATCAGACGCTAGAAGAACGTAGATGATAGTGTACATAAGTGAGTAGATGAAAACTCATGATCCCCATCCCCGGTTCTGAGAAGAGGTGTCACTGTAAGCGACCTTCTCGGCCTCCACCATCCTGTTGAATTCAGCATGTGCTTGTTCCTTGTCGCGTGTCCTTTCACGATTGTATCGATCCTGGTCATTGGCAGGAGCGGAATCCCGCTCAAGGGTATTCTGTGGCCGGCCCCACGGTTGCATGCGAGACATGGGGGACGAGTGCTGCTGAGAGCCTGAGAGATTCTGATGTCTGACACGGTCCCAGGCACTGCCAGTAGAGGAGCCGTCAATGTTGGTGTTGCGGTACTCCCGGGCAGTGGGACTTGCATCGTCGTCATCGAAGAAGAAGTCAGATCCGTTGTCCGGCTGAGAAGCAGGCTGGTTGCTCATTCCTTGAGGTCTACCATAAACCTGAGGGCGTGAAGCCTCAATCGGGTAGTTCTGCTGGTCATACTGAGAGGTGCTGTAAGCCATGTCACTCTCAGACTGTACATCACTCGACGCGGCGTTATCGTAGTTGTACTGATCCCGGTCGTAACCACTACCATGTCTCAAATCCTCTTCAATCCGAGCATTAATAGTTCTCTCGCCACTTTTAATTCTGCGGGCCCGATCAACAGCTGCATACATCTTCCGCCTGCGCAATTCATCCTTGTCTGCGGTTTTCATACCCTCCATGTACTGCTGCGCGCGTGGGTCTTGAAGCAAAGTCTTCACTTCACTCAATGAACCCGCAAAGGATGAGATAGTTCCACCAAGGCAGGTCCAGAAGAACACATTGAATGCAGATCTGCCCGCCGATCGCATGAAGTTGTAGCTATCGGCCTTCCAGTTTGTTCTAGCGAGTGCCAACCACTCCGCAGGCGTCTTGCCTTTCATCCAACTATGGTCTTTGATGGTTTTGTACGCAATCCACCCAGTACTGAGATATGCAGCGCACGGTGCACCGATGATCTTATAGTACAGGGCGCGCGAGGCAGCAGTGGTGTAAACGTCCATTTCGTCTTGTGTCGGGGAGCGGTTGGTTATGAGCCATTGGGTCTCCACTCGGTCGGCGAGGGTGTCTGCGACATTGCGTCTCCATTTGTTTACACCGAAAAATCCAAAGTATAGCGTGAACAGGTCCGGCTTTATCACTAGCTCTGGCTTGATCTTCAACGGGAAGTAGTTGGCGAAGACGGGATTCGGGCTCATGGGGGGTCCGGCGGGTTTGCTGGGTGAGGCATTGTTGTTCGGTAGTGGGGAGGCCTGGGGCGAGGCGTCGTCAAGAACCATGGTGACGCTCGCGAATCGAAATGCTCGAGGGCAGACCTTTGTGCTGTTGCGATGTTTGCGATGTGAAGCTCGCTCGGCGAGGTGACGTTTGGGATGAGTCAGCATATCTATCTCCGCTCCGAAAATTTGACACCTGAGGCAGGACTTTGGAAGTATAGAGGCCTCTTAGAATAGCATTCAATATCATTATACGAGCAAAGCTGGGAAGAATGGGCTTGTTTTATGGGAATTTAAAAAAGCTATGTGATAAGCGTTGTGCTTGTCCTACTTGTCGAGATTTGTATGTCTATTCAAGCGGCATCGTTTATCAGACCGCAGGCTTCTGGGTGCCTAACCAAGATTTTACGATCATATACGTTTGCAAGTCGCTTCATTTATTCAAACAAATCTTATGGACTTGTTGAGTCATTATGCTCGCTTTAGAGCTTACCATTTCTCGACATAAGGTCTCAAGTCCAGCTCAAAAGCAAAGGTCGTCCGCGGCTGAGTATGCAGATGCCAATACGAATCCGCAATCTAACCAAAAGTAATCAGTTTAGTATCCTAAGATAGAATATAGGGGACTTACAGCATCGGGATTCAGCTTCGCATCTTCGTGCTCAAATTTCCAGGCCTTGGTACGCGGGATATCGATGACACCATCGATAATGGCATGAGACACATGGATGCCCTGGGGTCCGAATTCACGAGCTAGTGACTGCGCCAGGGCACGCAGTGCAAACTTCGCCGAGGCAAAGGATGCAAAATTGGCTGATCCCTTGAAACTGGCAGTGGCACCGGTGAAAATCAGAGTAGGTGGGTGAGGGATAGAGTCCTTGGCTTGGAGAAGGAGGGGAAGGGCCCGCTTGGCGATATTGAAGCCTCCATTCCTATAAATTGTTAGTCGCTATAAAGTCCTGGGCTTCCAAATGACACGTAGATTGGAGCAGCTCGGGGCGGGTGAGTGCACATACGCTTGCGACTTAAGCGCTGAAGAGTAATCATCCTCTGTAAGCTCGAGGAAAGGCTTCCTCACAAATCCACCACCGGGGTTGAAGATTGTGGCAGCCAAGGCCGAGCTGGGAAACTGCTTCGCAATCTGGTCAAAGGCAGCGTTGACGCTATTCGCATCGGACACATCGGTGCTAATGCCAACAGCCTGGCCACCGGTGGAGTTGATCTCCTGCACAAGTGGCTCATAGTTACTGGGGTTTCGAGAGAGAAGCACGACGGAGTAGGTCTGGGCGAATTTTCTAGCAATGGATGCACCCTGTAACCCTTGTTAAGTCATTGTCTTGAATGAGACTGATGGAACCCATACAGTGCCAGGGCCAACGCCAGCGATGATTGCAAGTGCCTTGGATGCCATTATTGACAATTGGATCAATTGAAGGTCAGTTGAAGAAGAAGTTGAGCAGGGGAAGGCAAGGAGCAATAAATAGAGAGACTTGGGGCTGATGCTTAGAAATGCGGCGGGGATTGATCATCACGCACTTGGATGATATCATCTTCCGGAGATGGGACTGGTGAGCTACCAGCAAATAGAGTTATTTTATCATCCGAGGATATGTCAGATTAGTACAATAGGACATTTTATGCAAATAACCGTAACAACATACATCTTCAAGGAAGATGTTTCTGTAGTTCGCCGGAGCTCTAGTTCTGCCTTAGGCCAAACTCTTTATCGATAAGCGCTCAAATTTCCAGCTCCGCGACAAAGTCCGCTCAACTCGATCACCCAATCCACAAAATGGACGACTCCGACCCTTTATTGAGTGAGCTTTGCTCAATATGGTGAGCCTGATTCTCTTCAAAACACAACCAACTCGAAGCGCTAACATCGCCATCACATCCAGCCACATCAATCCGCCAAAATACCGCTGTCCGCGCTGCTCAACACGCACCTGCTCCCTCCCCTGCACAAGGCGCCACAAGCTCTGGTCACAGTGCTCCGGTGTTCGCGACCCAGCCGCATACCTCAAGCGCAGCGAGCTAGCCACCGAATCGGCCTTTGACCGCGACTTCAACTTCATTTCGGGCATTGAGCGCACATTGGAGCGCGCGGACAGAGATGCCGAGAACCGGGGCATCGAGCTTCCCCGCGGGGATGCGGAAGAAGCCTCCGGAGTTAGTGCTGGGAGCAAAAGGAAACATCCCGGACAAGGTCCTGTGAAGGGCGAGGCTGGGTTCTTGCGCGGTGCGGAGGCTGGCGCTGTGAAGGTTATACGGGCACCGAGAGGGATGACGAGGAATAAGCAAAACACATCAAGGTGGCACCCCAAGTAAGTTCAAATTTCTATTGCTGGCTTCACATGGTATTGGTGCTAATTTGGCTCTGTAGACACAAGTGTCTTAGCTGGACAGTGGAATGGATGCCGAGCTCTGGAGAGAAACGTGTTTGCAATAGCCTTGAGACGCGCACTCTGGCCCAGGCATATGATGGCGTTTATCCTCTTCCGAAGGAAGAAAGGCCCAATTGGGATCCAACTAGAGAAGGGAAACCCGAGCAGCAGAACACTACCTCTACAGTGGACGGGCAGGCAGATGCCACCACGTCTAATGCCGCAACTACAACGACCGAACCTGCCGCAAACCCCGAGAAACAGCCAGCTTCAGAAACGACAGAGACATTCGCAGAACCTGCAGAAGAAAACGCATCCAACCCTCCCATAGGCCCTCACCGCGGCCTCTACTTTTACCTCCACCGTCCCCGAACAACAACCAAGAAGCCAGTTTTGATCCCTATATCACCAGGAACTACATTGGCAAATGCCCTGCGTGAACGCACGGTCCTGGAGTTCCCTACGATCTACGTGCTACCCGACTCCGCGGAAACCTTAGACGCAGATGAGGAGACATCCCAGTTCATCCTGGAAGAAGAGTATCTACGAACGGCGGCGCCTGAAGAGACCGCAGAGTCGGAGGACGAGGGACCGGGAATGGACAAGGATGCAGGACAACTTGGTTCAGTGGATATTGAAAATGTGGATGAGCAGAAAGTGCTTGAGGTGTTAAAGCAGGATCTATTTGAGCCAGTGGCTGAGGACCAAGTATAAGCCATCCACTATACCTCTTCACTGAATGTGTCTGTTTCTAGCGAGATACGATGTAGATTTACAGGTGTATACAGTGTATGATAGACTATCAAGCATCGCATGTGAGTCATTTGCAGTCAGGAAAGGGCATACCGTTTGGTCTTATCCATGTAGACGAATGATCCTAAGAGCCCACTAGCGAATTGTGGGCCCTCGTAGATGCGAGATCAACTGGCGAGTTGGACTATAAATTCGAGCATCGGGCGATGGTTTTACTTCTGAGCAGGTCTGCAGCGCTTTCATCGGCAGCCGAAGAGACAACTCGTTGCAGGTCTAGTGACCACAGTGGCCAGGTATTAGTGCGGTTCGAAACAAAGTCCAACGAATAGTGATACAAGGCGTGCGAAGCGAGGTTAGACGGTTTCAAAAATCACTCAATAGACGGGACAGGAGACCTGCACCACCAAGGAGTGAATCAAATTGATCACGCAGATCCGAATAACACCAAATAATCCCAAGACAACCCAGGGGTATTTCAACTAAATGACACACAACCATGAACTCCCAAGTATACGGTCCCAGTATACAATATGCAACGCAAAAATCGCTCAGAGTGCAAATATAAATCCAAAATGCAAAATCAAATAACAAGAGAGAGGGGGTTTGATAGCAACAAATCCGCGAGGATATGTCCGCTACCCAGGCGACGCTCTTCAGGGCGCCAAGGCTTGACCTTCCCCTTAGTCTTACTTTCTTCTCCTCTTTTCCTTTCTCTCGCAAGTATCATCTCCTTCCCTTTTAACTCACTCTTATGTAATAGTTTAGGCCATATTCACCTATTTCGCTGTAGTCCACGGCACCATAGGGACGACTGTTGAACTGTTTCGCGCAGCTCGGGCTATCCATTTTTGAATAAAGAAATCAAGAGCGGAAGCGTCGAAGGCGAAGGCGAAGGCCAACCAAAGAGAGAAGAGGAGAGAGAAGTGAGAAGTGAGAGAAAGGAGACTGCATACCCACTCTCCTTTCTCTCCAAATGGAGCCCCGTCCGCTCGCAGACGGGTATTCCTTTTGAAGATAGCAAGACCATGCTGTGAGGAGACCTCTTTATAGACATGACGCGGATCCAAAAGATTGATCGAATCAGGAAGAGGTTGAGCTATCCGTATCGGAAGCAGTGTCTGGTATATCGGGCACAGAAGCAGGCTTGACCTTGCTGGACTGTGAGGAAATAGGCCGAGTGGGAACAGTGTTGGGCTGGGTAGACACAGTGATCGGCTCTGTAGGAACAGTGTTGGGCTGGGTGGGCACCTCTGCCTGTTCAGCAGACTTGCCAAGGCCATGGCTAGCCTTGGACCCAGTGGGAGACATGCGTGCCTTCTCAGATGCGCTAGGCTTCAGCTTGAGACGTCCCTGCTCCATAGCACGAAGCACGGCGTTAATGTCATGACCAATTGATCGCAATTTGCTCATCCCGTCCTCGGATACATCAGGACATGCGTTCCACCCCAAGATGTCAAACTCCTCGGACTTTGACGACTTTGACTCGGTCACGGAGGGACCGGTGAGTAACCGGCGCACGTAACTGTCAGAGACACTCGGTCTGCCAGGGATACTCGGTCTGCGCGGCATCTTCACGGGCTTGGACTTAGTGTTTGTGCCTGTGGAAGCAACATCATCTTTCCGACGCTTCGGCGGGCGAATCGGCACGGAATTAGGGCCTTCTCCCACCTCGTTGCGGATCAAGTAATACACGAGACCCAAGGTTGCGGCGAGTGCCTGATGTGCGGCTTCCGGGAATCGACGAACAGCTTCTTCCCGAGTAATATTTGATGGTCCATCGCTGGAATCACTTGAATCACTTGAATCGCTGTCGTAGTCCTGGTGAGACCAATACTGGTAACCGCCCAGTTTGTAGAATTCTGCGAGTTCAACCAAGCGATGAACTAAATATGCCGTTAGATCTGGGAGCGGGCGCTCGAATTACTTTAATCCTGCTCACCTCGACTTCGTTTCTTGAGACACCAAAACTTCCACACAGTGCGCGGAAAGTATTTGGGATATTCAAGAGCACCGTCATCTGCGATGACAGGGATAGGGTTTATGGGAGCAGAAATGGTGTGGGCGAGAGAGTTGAAGCTGACACGCTTGGACTGCTCCGAATCGGTGCGAAGCCGGCTGTAATCGGTGCGAAGCTGGCTGATGTCAATCCGTGTAGCACAAGCCTCCGTCTTCATCTGCTCCAAATCCACATGAAGCTGATCCACACTCTTCTGCAACCGATCGACATCACTACGTAGGAATAGGATCTCGCTGCTAGCCTGACCAACACTACTCTTCAACTGGAAGATAGCAGTCTTGAGCTGGTCGACATCAGAGCGTAGGGCCACGACGTTGAGGTCGATTCGGTGGGAGATGGCACGGTGTTGCTCGAATTCGCGGCGGATGTGCTCGTCCTCGCGATTCCGGCGGTCGACATAGCCATCCTTAGTAAGGACGGTAGATCGAAGTTCGAGCACACTCGAATCCAGCTGGTTTATGCGGTCATGGAGATAGGAGAGGGACAGTTCGGTTTCAGGCGGTGTGTTCTCGCGTTGGACGGACGGTCGCGGACTGGAGATTGAGAGGGAGGTGCTGGAGGAATGACTCCTCTCGAGCGTGGTCATGGCGGACATGCCGGCAGTATAATTATGGTGATGGTATAGATGGGAATATGGTATAGACGGCGAGATCAATCTAGTCCATTTTGTCGGTGGAGTTGTGGGTGTCGCTATTCTGGGCCGGGGAAGTGAGAAAAGAAAAGGGCGACAAAGCAAAGGGGGGTTGCACCGCTGGCCACCGTGTGCCGCCCACAAAAGTCAGACTGCATCCAGGCCAACAAGCCTCGACGCATCATTACTCACCCAACATCACAGCCAGCCACTCTTACCTCAAATTTCGATTATTGCTAGTTGACTCAATCCTGCTATGGATAATTTATATCCTGCTTTTCCTGCAAAGACATGTAGAAAATCAAAGGGAAGATGGCATTTCTGATAAAATACCAGCCGTGACAGTGTCAATACAAAGGCACGGATAGGGGCTTGGCTGCATTAGTGCGCTTTAGTGTGCTGCAGTGCTCTGCACTGATGCAGTGAGACGCAGCTGACACGAATCATGGACCAATGGAAAGGCGGTGGCGAATGTGACTCGGGCCAGCCTTTGGGCTACATGTGATGACGCCGTATTTAGAATTACAGCCCGTTACATACCACCGGTTGCCTGCCCTAACCCCACCCAGCCTAACTATACCAGACCATATCTAGGATAGATGATAAAGTTATAGCTAGTTACTGAACCACAAAAGCGTTGTTAAGTTGCTAAAGGCTTTGAGTATTGCTGTCGGCACTGCTATCTGGGCATGTAGAACTCGTACCTGATGCCCAAAGGTGTTCCCATGTTCCCAATTAGGAAACTGATGCCCTAACATCAACATCGCGACTTCCTCACAAATGCGCAACTCAAATTCCAACCCCAAGAAAATGGCCGCCAGTAAACCAAGTCATCCTGGGAAATTCTTTCATTGCTCCCACCCTGTTCTGGACAGACTCGACCACCATGAGGCAGGGCATCCTGTCATTGGGTGTCCTTTGGGCCTGCGTCTTCTTCTGCACAATCGTCTTATCGTCTCCAACTCCTCCTAACAGACCGGTGGTAGAACCGTTTTCAAAGAATAGACTTGGCGAATGCGACTGCTTCACAGTGTCGGGCCCCGATCCCGGTTACTTTCAACATTACAAGCTCTGGGACTTTCGCGCCGTTCCACTTGCTTCCGACACTGCCCCTGATCCAGATTCACTGCTCTCGGATGATGATGAAGATGAAAGCAACTGGGATCCTGAAAGCTTGGATGAAGGATATGAGGACAGAGGCCACCATGGAAACCATCAAGAGACCGACTCCGACGCCCTTTGGTTCTTTGATTCATCCTTCAGTAAAGACTGGGGGATCCAGCAATGGGAGCGTCCTCAAAACCCCAAAGCCCCGGTAGATATGGTAAATTCCAAGCACAATGTATTTCTCACAAGGAATCGTGGACAGCGGGTTCTGCATGGAACATACCTCGTCATGCGCACCACTCGCCATGATAACTTCACCTCGACTGCGGAGATTGAGACCCGTGTACGTGATATCTACCGCTGCTCTATACGAGTCCGGCTGCGAGTTTTGCCAGCCAATGTCTCGGTGTCACATCCAAAGGAATGGCTGCCGCAACATTCACAACACGGGATTCCACAATCGAAGAACAGCACGATCTCGGACAATTTGGCATGCCCAGTTGAAGGGGCCAGACCTCCATCAGGTGCATGTGTTGGGATTTTCACTTACAACCCTCAATGCGAATCGGACATCGAGATCCTGACAAGCGATCCCTCATACCGTGTGCGATATGCAAATCAACCGGACTACGATCCCGTCACTGACAAAATGATTCCCGGAGCCAGCACGGTTGCAGATCTGCCTATCCCATGGACGACCTGGTCAACTCACCGGCTGGATTGGCTCCCAGAAATATCACGCTGGTGGGCTGACGGAAAGCCACAGGAAGCCAAGACTTACCGAGTCCCCAACATGCAAAGCAGACTGGTCATCAATCTTTGGAGCGATGGAGGTGGCTGGACCGGGGACATGAAAATTGGCGACAGCGTCTACCTGGGCATCGAGTACATTGAGCTGGCCTACAATCGATCCTCCGATGGTTCCAAATCCACTGCTCCCTCGCAGCTACATGGGGGTCATCAGTATCTTGCCAATATCTCTGCATCTAATACAGACGACGTTTGGGAAGAGTCTTGGGATCCGGAAAGTGACGATCTTACTGCCATGAAGAAGAAAAAGAAGCATGGCAAGTGCAAGAAAGGGAGAAGGGGCCGAAAGTGCAGGAAGAAGCAGAAGCACCACAAAGGGCCCAAGAAGCCTAAGAAACCCCAGTGCCATCGTGTTTGTAACATTGATGACCTCCGGCTTGGTGAACGTGGCGTGCGCGGTTGATTTGTCTGATTTTATCTTTAACTTTTCCTTTGTCTCTCGTTCAGGCCCGATCGATAGTGGCACTGTATTATTAGTAACTATGAGCAGTCTTGGTGGGAGGAAACCTGACCTTCACAATCCTTTTTTATTTCTTCCTGCAGTCGTACTCTATCCTTGTCTGATGAGTCTGGAGTGCGGTACTTTGTACAAGTAGTCAGAATTTGAGATCGCCGTTATGGTCTAACAAGGGGTCTTTCACATGAATCTGAATAGTTGTAAACTTGGGGTCGATGCGAGAACCGCGGAGATAAATTTGAGATGGCATACCTGTTATGAACCGTGCCTGGGTCACCACGACCGTACCACTCCGTCAAAATACCTCGATGTTAACCCTCAAGCCTGCGAGTCCTTAATCAAGCGCACCAGCATGCCCTCCATATCATCGACTCAGCGACATCTCCGTAGGATTATGCCGCTGTGCGGACCATATGGGAGGTATGCTGGAATGCTTGATTAAGCACTCGTATAGGAAGAAGACCCAGCACTTCAATAATACCCACCATATCATTGACACAGCGGTATATCCGCAGCTTTGTGCCACGCAAGACGCGCCCTGTTGTCCCGAGCCGAATCAAAGTATGTACACACTGGGAGCACCTGAAATGCTCCACTTTGATTGGATTTGGGACAAGGGGATACTTCTTGCGAGGCATAACGCTGCGGATACGCCGCTGTGTTGACAATATGATGGGTATGTTGAAGTGATGGTCAAGAATCTTGGGGTTGAAGGAAGAACGAGGAAGATGGTTGTGTAACGGAAGAAGACCGCGGGGTAGAAGAATCTGCCTTTTATCATGCTGTTGTTTCATATATCACGTGCCATGAGCCCGTGACTTGACAATAGGCGCTCAGATTACATGTTGAATAAGGATTGGAAACTGGGCTTTTTAAAGTTGATACAAGTCTGGTCTATTTAGGATGATATACTTGTTCGCTCTTCACAAAGTTTCTTAGATCTAGACTAGACGGGGCTAAGCTGTAGTAGAAGGTAATAATGGCTAGGAATGGGGTTTACTATGACGAGTAGGATAAAGGAAATCATGTCCATTCAGAACGAGGAGAGAGAAGAGGTGAGCGGGGTCGGAGAACTACATAAGAACGTAAAGGGAACTAGTCCTAATTCCGTTGGTTCAGCTCACTCTATCTGGATGACGTCACCTATCTCGTCATTACCACGTGCTATCGAATCATGTGCCAGTCACCGTATAGATCACATATCATGCATCACACTTAACAATAAGAGAAAAATTAGTTAACTAGCTATATTACTTTCAGTTGATTGCTAAACATATAAATGAAAGTTTAAACACACAAAGATATTTGAGCTATTTGATTTTTGCTGTGTTATTATAGTTCAACTCCTTTCCATTCAAAATACCTACAGTTTACCCTTGATCTTTAACAGTTCTTCCAGTATTAAAATATTGGTGACGGTAAGGCTACCGCCTCGGGAAGCGATCGGCTCTCGGAGCACAGACTGAGTTAGTCACCCCGCCGCCCTGAGCTGGCCACTGAGCGGCCCTGAGTTACTCACTGAGCACCCTGAGCGCTCACCCGTTGCTCAGCCCTGGCCAACCCCTTTCATCCCTCATCTTTTTTTCTGGCCTTTTACCTGCTCCGATGGTAACCTCGCTGCATCCCCTACTTGCTCCTGGGAGCCTAGGTCAGGAGACGACGTAGTCCCAACGTCGCTGCAATAACTCGCCCTACTTTCCGAACTTCAATATACTCGGTTTCTTCAATCCTGCCTGAGAATTGAAACTGCCTCGCATCTACGTTCTCTTTCACTTACTCTCTCCCCAATACCGGCGACTCCGAATAAGCGAAGCTTCGTAAGGAAATTTACGGAAATTCTCTTTGTCCTGACCTTCGTTGCTCAATATCCTGTGCCGGATCCCAGGAACAACATTCGCCTCCTCCCTAGGGAACGTATTTTTAGAGCTCTGCAGTAGGTCTGGAACACAGTGACGCAAAACGGCGACCGAAAGCGCCAGATCTAGTATGGTCTTGAGCAATATATCCGCCACGGCGTGAACGAATTAAGCCAGACTCCTGGGAACTCGATCTACGGCTATTCTCCTAAGGCCGCGAATGGCTTCGCGATTGGCTGCAAAGAATGGCGAATTTGCTCCGCCAGTGTTCTCTTTGTCATGCTCGCATTATGAAGAGAACCGGAACTTATGCCGATCACCTTTTAACAATTCGCTCTTCAAACTGACAAACAAACAGAATGCTAAGCGGCGACATTTAAATAGCCCCAGTTATCCATCATTTTCTGCTATTGCTTGGAATACCATTCGTACCTGACTTTGCTATTTCCCGCTTCGCCTGCCACTTTTGATACCCCTGCGAATCTATCATAGTGTCGCTGGACCACTAAAACTTTTGGCAGCCAGCGCCAAGAGCTTCGACAAGATGCTCCTTGGACAGCTCAGAAACCCAGACGACTCAGGAAGTGAGGCAATTAGACACTCCGGAACAAAGAAGTGAAGCTGAAGGCTACATCCTGGAGAATAACGTGCCAGGAGAAGAACGCAACACAGAGAGTTTCGGTAAGCGGCATGTTCCAATCTTCTCTCCACACTCTTTGGGATTAATGCGGTCTCTCCGGTGCATCGAATGATGTCTACGGAGTCGTGAGTCTCAGGCTCTTTTACGGATGGCTTAGCAGATATCATCCACTATGTCTACCAAGACATAGCGCGCAAAGCAATGAAGTACGTCTAAGGGAGCCGAGACAATTAAGTGAGCAGTTATCATTTAATACGTCAAAGGGAAGGTGCTAGCTTATTCCCAGCGACGTATCTGCCGGTTCCTAGGATTCCCTTGGCTCCCAGGAGATGTGGCTGGTACTCCTGGGACGTTATCGCATACTCCCAGGAGGATTGTTCCGGGTCCTGGGACCGCTTCCGCTCCTGGGAACGCCAAAATTTCATGAACGAAGACTACTCAATTTTCTAAAAGGCTGGCCAGTGATTTCAACGGTTTAATATCTACATCTTACTTTGCTTGGGCTTGTTTGTCAAGTATGGGGCAGATGTCACCATCACCGAGACTGAGACGCAGATTTTGCTACAGGAGCGATTCCAAGGTCATCTCCCCGTGCCGGAAGTCTTTGGCTGGGCGGAAGATGTGGGCCAGACCTTTGTCTATATGGCGCTGATTGAGGGTGAGACATTAATGGCAAGATGGGGCAGCCTGGATGACAATGAGAAACAGGCTATCTTCAAGGAGCTCCACTTTCTCATCAAGCTCTTGAGGACTTTGAAACAGGATACTCATGATCAGTACATTGGTATATCCGCACTTATATTTATGTTTTCAATCTCTTACTTGTTTTAGGCAGTCTAGACAAGAAACCACTGAACGACATCTTTATCAACAGTGCAGGAGTTACTAGACCGTTCCACGGTGTAGATGCTGTCCAGCAGTTCCAAGATGCCTATAGGATTGAGATCGCCCATCAAGCGCCTATTGCCTTCACTCACAATGTGTTGAGAGAGGTCACATGACCCTCCTCGTTTGCAGCTATCCATATAGCTGAGGTGTTCCCCCCCAGATAGTTCTTCCCATGATCATGATTTTCTCTCCTTTAGGATTCTCTTCCTAGTAGCCAGTCATCGCCTCCCGACACAATGACCTCCTTCCACCTAACATCATGATCTCCGCGGGACCAAACCCTAAGGTGACGGCACTCCTCGACTGGACCCAGGCGGGATGGTACCCCACTTACTGGGAGTACCGCAAGGCGTCTCGGATCGCTGTGAATCCAGAGTATTTCCCCGTGGCCTTTATGGACGAGTGGCACAGTTACCTGCATATGATTCTGGAGCGAGTGGAAGAGGCAGTCTACAATCCTTGGCTTTATTTTGTTTTATTCCGAGGCATCTGAGTGAAGGGTGAGCTGATCACTGAGCAACCCTGAGTGCTCAGTGAGCGCTCAGTGAGTATATACTAGAAGTGGGTCATATCAGATCACGTGCCTTCTGGCGACTAGTAAAATGGACGCTTAAAGTGGCGTCAAAAGTAACCGTTTTCAGCGCCCAATTTACCGTCACCTAGCGTTGTGGTGTAATAGGTTTGCTGGCTCACTCCTGCTAAATTAGAAGATTCTGTCAAAGCTAGTTTCTTATACGTGCATTTACTTGTAGTTGATAAAATCTCTACAATTGTACATTCTGATGCTAAAGCTCATGTAAATTCCTTGCATCACTCCTGCTCGACTATGGGGTATCATTCAAACTCATTTAACACATCACAAAGAACAAAAACTGAAACCGCAACCGCAACCAAAACCAGAACCTATGACTAGTGGCCTTCCCTATTGAGCTTTTCTAGCCGCCATACACGCCGGGATAATCAGATTGAAAGAGATCGCAAACGCCTTGATGACACTTCATATGCTGGTGTCAACTTGCGATATAAATCACAGTGGGAGAGGGGTGGAGTAGGCGGGCAGAGAAGAAATAAATACCCTCGGGGAGATAGAGAGACTCGTGTATCGAGCAATAACTGGGTCATGAGGCTCCATATGAATAAGGAGAATTGCCGGCGAACCTGGTCACTGGAGATTGTCTCACAGTAGCAACTGACCTGCCTTGTCGATGGGACTGAACTCCCCGTGGAGCCCACCATTCATAATCTCCGCGACAATCTTTCTGCGCAGGAGAAGCGTATCTTGGGCTCCAAAAGCAGTCGGTTCGATGCCTAGTGCAATGGCCTTGGCGTTGGTGAGAAGGAACACGCCACAGTCGCTGCCATTATCTTGCATTGACGAGAATGACTTTAGCACTGTCCACTCATCTTCATCATATTTCGTCCCTAGCTCGCCGCGCAACCATTCTTTAATCTTTCTCACTTGACTGGCACCACGTGAACCTAACGAGTCAAAGTACTCGACTGTTCGTTCCATTGGTCGCACGACCAGCAGTGTCCAGTGGGCTCCGCCATGCACGGGTATGAAGATAGTGTCGACATCCAACAAGCCCTCGCCTCCTATCTTTGCCCGATTAGCCCACCGGCGCACGGCTTGATACCCTTTATCTCGTAGAGTGGAAAAGAAAAAGGTGTTGAACGCGTGAAACAGCGGCCGATCATCCAAATTTCCGGTGGATAGGCGCAGGTAGTGGACGAGAATACCGAGGTAGGAATTAATGATCTCATCATTGAGCCACGAAAGATGATTGACACAGGTGGCAATGTCTCTCTGGTACAACGCGTCTCCAGACAGTGACTTGGCGACTGGTATGCTTGGGGGAGCTTTCATAGCTCTTTGGATCTGGTTCAACCAATCCCAGGATAGCTGTCGCACAGCAGGGCCCTGCGGGACGATCCTCGCAGCTCGGCCTGGCTCGCCTTCCAGACCTTCCTTTTCCCGTGCTCGTTGTTCCCATTCCGTCGCATAAATAGAGGCGACGCGATTGGCGGGAATTGGCCGCGGCTTGGGTGAAAAAAGCTGTACAGCAGATACCGGCTTTCCAAACGGCAGTTTCTCAAACAGCGACGCTTTGCGGTTCCACGGGTCGTCGATAGCTGTGTCATCTTGTGCAGTGGGTCGTCGGATCGGTGTTCGTGATGTGGACAGGAGTCTGGTGCGCTTTGGCACTGATGCTGACACGGATGCAAACTTCGCTGGCCTCCTAGGATGTAAATGCAAACCAAGTTCTGTCGGAAGTTCGGGAGCCTCGGCGACATCGATATCCATTCCCTGGAACGCAGAGACAGGAACAGACTCTTCGCGCTCCAGCGGCGCAAGCCGGGGGGACAGAGGAGGCGACGAGGGGAATGCACCCGGCATAACCAGGGTGAAGTCATCATCTTGGAAAGCGAGTCAGTACGTATTCACTTATTCTTGCGAGGTGCGCTGGCCGTACCTTCATAAGCTCCGATCTGCTCGCGGCCTTTGGTATCCCCGCCGGGATCCTGGGCCCCAAGAGATACCTCGGCATTTTTCACGGGATCTGATTGCGACTTGCGCCGCGACAAGCTGAATAGCCTCATGCTGAAAGGATAAATGATGTGTTCGCGGACAAATTATGGAGTAGAAGGAAGTTTAGGCAGGTGTGGCAAGACGCGCTGGCGGTTGAATCAAGGGGGTGAAGGATCAGGATGAATGAAACGAAGGACGCAGAAAACGGGAAGATAGAAAAGAAGTTAGGGAGGGATCCCCGGCCGCCATCATTGAGGGAAACCAGATTCAACGGTCTTTGAGGGACGGAGTTGCGATTAGCTTGCGCCGGCTTCCAGGACCTACGAAAACCATGACTAATACAGATGACTAATAATGGGTCCCGCTCCTAACTATAACTACTCAGTTTAATGTATTTTGTCTATTTTATCTATTTCAAACGAGTCTAAGTCGATTGACCTATGGGTTTAATGCAGTTGAACCCCCTCTATATTAAGCTGTACTTTACCTTAATATATCGTGTACATATTTGTTTTCTATATGCTGTCTGATATTTAAAGAGATTTGAAGGGATTCGACTAGAATAAACTTCCTTGACAATTGATTATGGGAAGAAAGCGCTAAGATCCAAACTCCATAGGATTAAGCTAAGTAATTGCTCAGCTTGGTGTTTTCGAAAATTACTTGGGCAGAAAAAGGGATTAACTGAGTTATCGAAGACGGTCTTTTTCCCGATAACCGTGCCGTCCACACGGCAGGATCGCCGTGGTCCGTGTAAGTGCGACGGCACGGTTACAGATGAGGGGCTTGCCAACTATTGTTGTTTTTCTGTCATCATTCCCTTGGCCTAAGCGAAAATTACTGACATCTGGAGCTCGATGCAGATTCGCACAAGCTAGATGCGGTGGGGCTGGGAATGGTGACTGTTTACAGTTAGGGTCGATTTGTACCATGGGACTACTAAGTATTCGTTGGGTTTGGTTTCTCATAACACGATATTCCAAAATGGATTGGATTTGATAAAATTTGTAACTCAACAAATAGTAACAAGCAATTTATCACTAAAAGTCACACATTCAGCGGATATCCGCCACTCCACTTCTGTATGATAAATCGCGTCTCAAGTCATAAGGCGCTGGCTGACAAGCCTTCGAATTGCCCGGTTGAGAGCTACAAGAAACTATCACACAAAATACACAATCGATAGTACCATTATGCATCACTGGTTTGGCCACCACTTAGGAAGGCTCCGAGTGAGGCTTGATAACACCAATGCCTGGGTACGCTCCGTTCACTGGGCTACCAGAGGCACTTTGGCCAAGAGTGTCATTGTAACCTTCCGAGTACCCAGGCTCAAAGAAGTTGGTGAAGTTGCAGTTGAAGAATCCATCGTCGGTGAAGAGAGGAGCCACAATGCCTTTGATGAAACCATTGTACAGGTCCGCGTGGTCGAGGAAAGTTTGGCGGACCTGCCCAGGAGCCACGTCCAGAATATTCTCGACTACCCAGCAGCCAAGTCCTGCAGGGTCTGCGGCCAGCTCTGTAAGATTGGCAGCCAGGCCCAAAGGCACAAAATTGTCGACAGATCCTTCATTCCCGCCTAGGATTCGGGGGTTGCTCAGAAATAGAGCGCCAGCTTCACCAAGGGCCTGAGGAAGGGTGAACGGCTCACCGCGACGGTACCAATGGGGAGGGAAGGTCTCATTCAGGAAGAAGGGGGCAATATTATCCCAGTCGGCATTCTGGTCCGTGCCGTTGGCGAATCCCTCGTAGACAAAGACACGCTCGGCATGAGACACTGCGAACCAAATCGCACCGGCGTAGAATGTCGGGTTGGTAGCGCGAGAGTAATCGTAGCGGACGCCGTTGTCCTCCGCCTGGGTCTCAGCTTTAAACTGGCCTCCGTGTCTGTCGGCAATGTCGACATACTCGTTCCATCTCTGCAGGATAAAGTTTGAGTTATCGCCGAAGTAGGTATCTTCCCGAGTGATACTTCCGTCGATCTCAAAAACACCATGCGAGGACATGCCAGGGGCAGGTCCAAGTGTATTAGGGACACGCGGGTCTGCACCTCCGATACTGTAAATGCCAGTGATAAGATCGCCGCCGGCCAGGAGCGCAAGGGCGGACAGGAAGACCGACAGCTCGAAACTGAAGCCATATCCAGTCTGGAAGGCTTCGGCAATCTCCTTAAAGGTGGTAATCTGCAAAGTAAACCGAGTCAGCAACGGAGGCAGTAGGATACAGGGAGCAGAATGGAGCTTACTCCGTTGCGGCTCAGATATCCGTAGTTAGCAAGCGCATTCGACGCAGGGCAAGTGCCTCGAATATCACCGGGGCCCGGGGGAATGAATTGATGGTCAGGGTCGTCGCCCGGGATTTCCTTGATACTGAATTCCTGAGGAACGGGAAGCAAGATTCCCGACAAAGGTCCGCTCAGAGGCTGCAACTGTCCGTTTACTAGATTGCAAGCCTGTCAGCTGCTGGTAGGATATCAACAGTAAACTCTGTACTTACGGACCCCGCCACCCAGCGGAAGATCGAGGAGACCCTCGGCAGTCCTGGGCCCGATCAATGTATCAGATCTTCTGTGCTGTTCGGCATGAGGCTTCTCAGATAGATGCTCGATGAAGCTAGGATCATTCTTGAGTTTCTCGAATTTGGACAATGTCTCGTCATCAAGGAAACCCGCTCTCTTCATGGCCTGGTAGGGACAGGCCGCAGATGCATAGCCAAGAAAGACTGCGACTGAGCCTAGGATTGCTGGTTTCATGGCTGTATAGCTGTATGGCTATTTTGGACCAAAAACAAAAAGAGAAAAGGCTTCTTTAAAAGCACAGGCTATAGTGAATACAAGGATTGGAATCTCTCTCATGGCCAAAGTACGTCCTGGTATTTAACTGTTTTATGCTCGAAGTAATCTCTGTTTGCCGATCACTATTGCTCAATCCATTCAAAGGCTGGCAATTCCAAATCAGCGAAGATCATTGCGCTGCTCCTCCCTAAAAGATGACGTTGGTCTTGTTTTCGCGTGCAAGCACATCATCGCCGCGAGCGCTGACATGCCGAAGTTGCGGGTCGAAAAGGCTTATCTTGAAAAAGCTTGTTTATACTCACTCACTCACTTCGCAGAGTGCCTGGCCTACCACCAGCATTTGGCGCTATTTCTTTGCATTCATTTGATGTTGGTCTATTCAAGGTACGGGCTTGGTGATAAGCGTTCAATTCGGTCGTGAGTTTTTCGGTATGTTCGTTCCTGGCTCCGGTTCACCGAACATTTCCAGGACATCGTGACTGAACTACCATTATATGGCGGTATAGGAACCTTTTTGACGCAATGCAATGATCGGCACTTTGGAGTACATGAAGGACCAAGGCACAGTCCTGCGTGAACACTGGCGATCCAGATGATCATGAGATCATTGGGAACTTCATCGCGCAATATGGAGAACAGTGTCCGAACGCAGCTGATGAAAACACGATGTGACGGCGGAAGTTGGGCCCCTGGTGGGCAATATTATGACATGTGGGCACATATCATGGCTTACTATGTATGAACACTCATTGGCGAGTTTGCTTGGAGCCCACCGGTCAGCCTGTTGAAGAACCGCGTATTCTTCGCAAGGAACTCAAACCAAATTGCCATATCTCTATCTTCAGGATGAAAGCACTGAAAGTTGCCATTGCCGTGACCCTTGCCCACGCTTTTGTGGCAACCGCCTTGACCGAGCTGGAATACGAATACATTGTTGTGGGCAGTGGAGCTGGTGGAGGCCCTCTAGCCAGCAGGCTTGCTCGAGCAGGTCACAGAACCCTCCTCATAGAAGCTGGCTCCGATCAATCAGCGAACATCAACACCACCGTCCCGGGATATCAAGCTGCGGTGACACAAGACCCCAAGCTGCGGTGGGATATCTTCGTCAACCACTACCAGGACCAGCAGCGTGCACAGCGAGATCCTAAGTACACTTGGGAGACTGCACCCTTCGAGTATCATGTTGGACCCAACCCTCCAGATGGCGCCACACCACGTGGAATCTTGTATCCTCGTGCTCAGTCACTGGGAGGATGTACTCCTCACAATGCACTCATCTGGATCACGCCACATGCCAGCGACTGGGACAAAATCGCGAACCTGACCGGCGATGCTTCATGGGAATCCTCAAGCATGAAAATATATCTGCAGCGAACCTATGAGTGGCTTCCAACGGAGCCCACGGACCCGACTATCCTGGTCAACGATTTGGCGCTCGCTCAGCATTACGTTGGCGGAGCGGCTGCCGCAGGATATGGACCAGATCCAGTCGACGCGGTCGATGGGTTGGGGAATCTCCTTTTAAATGATCCAAACAGTCAGATCAACCCTGATCGTGATTCCACTGAGGGCTTCTTCCAGGTTCCCCTTACCATGGATTCCGGAAATCGCACCGGAGTGGTGGAATTCATAAAGAGCACTGTCGCTGAAGGCTACCCATTGGACGTACGGACAAACTGCTTTGTGACTAAGCTTACTTTTGACGGTTCGGGCAGTACACTGAAGGCGACAGGGGTTGAGTTCCAAGATGGAGAATACCTCTATCGAGCGAGCCCTTTCAGCGTTCATAATAGCGGCGGGCGTCCAGGTATCGCAAAGGCTATCAGAGAAGTCATTGTCTCTGGCGGCGCATACAATACACCTCAACTCTTGAAGCTCAGCGGCATTGGCCCCAAAGCCGAATTGGAGTCCTTTGGTATTCCTGTCATGGTTGACCTCCCTGGAGTTGGCACGAATTTGCAGGATCGTTACGAGATTCCAGTCAACGTTCAGCACCCCAAAGCCTTCCCTATACTCAATGGCTGCACATTTGACGGAAAGCCACATGACGAGTGTCTCTTCAAATGGGAGGACGACCCTTACGTCCTAGGCCAACGAGGAGCGTATGCCACCAATGGACTAGCCGCTGCTTTGCTTGCCCGGTCAGACTATGCAGCAAATTCAGATGTTGACCTTTGTATATTTGGGGGTCCAGTCAATTTCATCGGCTATTTTCCGCAATGGGGCGACTACGCTGTTGCAGACCACTCGCACTTTTCGTGGTACACACTAAAAGCACACACGCGAAATCACGCTGGCACCGTACGACTGAACTCAGCGGACCCGTTTGATCAGCCACTGATCAATTTCAACTCATTCGACACGGGTACCCGGGCCGGCAACGCTGATCAACTCGACTTGAATGCACTCGTTCAAGCGCTCAAAATCTCACGGGATGCCTTGGACAAGTACTACAACTATGAGATCCTGGGTGGCACAGATTTTGTAGAGCAAGAGCCCGGTCCTAATGTTACGTCTGACGAGGACTTGGGACAATACGTCAAGGATCGAGCATGGGGCCATCATGCCTCATGTACGGCCCCAATCGGCGCTAGAGACGATCCCAACGCTGTTCTAGATTCAGACTTCCGTGTACGAGGAGTGCAGAATTTACGAGTTGTAGATGCCAGCGTCTTTCCTAGGATACCGGGGATTTTCATTCAGGCACCGATTTACATGGTCAGTGAAAAAGCGGCCGATGTCATACTGAATCAAGCGGTATGAACTGGGATAGTTCACATGCAATGCGATGTACTCCATATTTCTAGGTAGCCGAATTACATGCCGATTTTACAAATCTACTCAATGATGCCACTGGACCAAGGCTTACCGAGAAACTCCGTGATAGACAAAAGGATAGAATCTAAGTATATTGAAATAGGCTTTTCAAAAACCGGCTTTTCTGTACTAACCTAATCTGAGGCTGAATTGCGTGAGTTGTATATAGTGTGATTGATGTAATCATGAATATACATGAAGCATTGACCTCGCGCTCGCTTCACTAGAGTCACTATGTAGGGCTAACTCAGAGCAAATCCCAAACTTTCTTTTTTTTTTTTTTTTTTTTTTTTTTTTTTTTTCAAATTTTTGGGTGATCTCTAGGAAACTAGGAAAGCCTTTGATTCCTTTTTTGTTATGTAAGATTTTTGGATTCTTTCTTTGCCATGTCATATACCGCAGTTCTCGAGGGGTCAAAGAGTTTTTTACTCTTTCTTTGATTCTTTCTTTCTCGAATTATATAGCGCAGTTCTAAACGCGCTAGCGCAACTCGGGGCAAACCCAAGCCCTCGTTCTAAATATTTGGGTAATCTCTTGGGAAGTCTTTGATTCTTTCTTTGATTCTTCCTTTCTCGTATTACGTAGGGCAAATCTAGAGTCGCTAGCGCCAAGTCAAAGCAAATCTCAAGCCTCTTTCCTCAAATCTTTGGGTGAACTTTAGGAAATTTTGTAATTCTTTGTTTCTCGTCTCATATAGCGCAATCCTCGCATGGTCAAAGAGCGGTAAGTGAAGTGACGAGATGGCCGTGCATACCATGCCATAACTCGGTACGACCATCGCCATAGGCTAACTATACCACAGTAAATAACCTTCACAGGGAAGGCCGTGAGAGGACTATCAATAATCTCGCCCCGATCTCAGTATGAGTGCCTACTTGCACTTTCCGCATATCAAATTCTGTCATCAACCTTAGAGTATACAGTTACGAATTTTGAGGAAGAGCATCCGATTGCAGGGAAAGGGGCAAGGCAAAAAGGAAAGATAGCTCATATTCGAATGAAATGAGAGATTCCGAGATCGCCGTCCAACGAGGAACCAGATGTACCTTGTGGCGTAACAAGTGCATAACCATGCCGTGGCACCCACATGGAATTCTACCTTTCTGGTCATAGATCGACATGGTGTGACTTATCTCTATCTCTAGGAAGATATTGCAGTTAGTTAGTTAGTTAGTGTAGTCCATTGCTTTGTACTGTTTACACGTGTTGTGGGGAACTGGCGATATATTAGAAGGGATCATGGCCACAGGACCTGTGACTTGGCCTTGGGCGGTTGTTACAACACATTCGATCGATCAGTTAGCTTACAAGTCTGTCGAAATGGCACCCCTCTGGGACAACTTCCGGGGCAAGGACATTCTCATAACGGGCGGCTCGGGATTCGTGGGAACGGCGATTCTCTACAGACTGCTGACCAGAGCACCGGATGTCGGGAGGATCTACATCATCTGTAGGGGTGGTCTCAGGTCAGTTCCCATACTCTAACAGCTTAGATAAATACTGACATATTGGACTTGCATATGACAGTGCAATCGAAAGAAAATGGAAAGCATTGCTCGGTGTCAATGCACAAGTTCTGCTCGCAGCATCAAATATCACTGTCTTGGAAGGTGACATTGAAAAGATGGACTTTGATACCGACCTCGTCGCACTTAAATCTGAAGTGAATATTATAATCCACTTGGCTTCCACGATCAACCTTGCACGCCCGCTGAAACAGATCAAGAATATGATTGTTCGCGCTAGCATGAATCTTGCCGAGTTTGGCACAAAGTGTGACAAGCTGGAGCGATTTGTTTATGTCTCGACGGCATACGCAAACGCACATCTCCACCAGCAAGAGAAATCCGGAGATGTGAGAGTTGAGGAGGAAATATATCCATTCACGGGCTTCACTACTGCCGAAGAATGGAAGGAACTTCTGAACTACGACGAGCCTCTCAAGTTCAAGGAGTGTATCGAGCAATTCCCATATGCGTACGCCTACGCCAAACACTTCACGGAACGGCTACTCCTCGAAAAACTCGGAAGTCGACTGCTTATAGTGCGGCCGTCAATCATCGGACCAGCACAAAGCTTCCCATTTGAGGGATACGCCGTGCCACTGTCGACTCCGTCCACTATGTTCTCCGCTGCGATCATGATGACTCCGTCTCGGGATATGGTACTTGCAACGCGACTATCTAGTCCCATGGCCGAAGGAACCAGTGATGAGGTCCCCGTTGATGTCGTAGCAGATCGACTGCTTGCTCATCTGGCATTCGGAACAACGGGAGCCATCCACGCCGTCGCTGGAAGTCGTGCCCGCACTATCTTTGGGGACTGGTTCAATGAATGTTTGAGGGAGCGTCGCCTTCCATGGAAGGTGAAGCCCGTCTGGAAGCACATCGACTGGCACTCTCCCGAACTACACCCCATCAGCCGTACTACTGTGATTTTCGGAACTTCTTTCGACTTTGCAGAAGGCAAAACCACTGAGCTATGGTTGACACTGGAGGATGAGGAGCGAATGGACTGGCAGCTTTTTGCCGAGGAGCGTGGCAGCCACTATGATCTGTCCCAGCGGAGAAAGCAGATTCGATTTTGTATGCAGAAGATTGCGAAGAGAAGTCGCAGGGCTCGATTGTTGGTTAATGTTTTCTACCGAGACTATGGTGTGGAATAATTGCAGCCATCCTATCCTATGAAATTAGGAGATTTGAAAGCTGTTCTTAGTTGGTTAACTAGAATTTATCGAATTACAAACCGTTTTGCCGAGAAAGAGAGTATTAACAACTCCCAATGATATTTTGTCCATTTGCAAGAAGTTCGAGCGTGATAGTTAGCTACACTTTCATCATGGCACTGACTCGGTGGATCTAACCGTAACTAGTTAGTTATTGGCTACAGCGAAGCGCATGTTCGAGTACAGAAAAAGTCGCTAAGTTACCACACAAATTGGTATGATGGATTTGCTATTGACAGTTCGTTCAAAAATGCTTCTGTTTCTCAGCATGCTATAGCCGTTTAATTACTTCTACGTCCCCGTTACCGACCTAGGCCGAGCTGACTATCCATAACAGACTCCCATTTCCCGTTCCATTTCAAGGTTATCGTTGGCTTTCCGCAAGAAGAGCTTTGTAAAATGCTCGGCCTATAACATCAACAATCAAAATCAGCTTGAGGCTGTCATCGTGTCAAACTCACCTTTGCTATACCGAAGCAATTGATCTTCAAAAGGACCCAGGGGCTCTTCCATCATAAGCGTTTCCGGTGGCTCATCCTCCTTGGGTCCAGTATATACCCACCCCCACCGATCTTGATCCTGCTCTAGAATCTCCTCCTCATCTCCATAGGAATATTCAATCTGGCGACGAGACATAACACGCGTCCGCTTGAGCTGCCAAGGCCCCTTCCTAAGTAACGCACGGCATTTGTATGGCTCTTCATCATCGTATCCCAGACCCTCAAGAGAAAGCCTAATGCGAACACTTCGATGGATGCGCTCGTTTGTATTTTCCAAGAATTCAGAGGTGGGGCGTCCAGTCTTATGATCGGTATAACGATACATGCCCGGTGTGCGAGTAGTCTTGCCGGCAAGGTGATAGATTCCCGTTACAGGATCGACAATTTCACCCAGACCCCAAGGTCGAACCGGTCTGTGAGCATAATAGATCGAAGGGATGGCCCATTCAGGCCTTCTCCTGCGTTTGGAATTCTCTGATGTAGGCTTTGCCCCTTGACGACAGTTGTAGTAGTAGTTGAGGCTGTCTTCGAAGATTCTATCGATGGTATCTTCTTCCAAGGCTACGCCGATGGAGGTGAGTTGGTCCATCATCCAGGCCATGGTGATGTTGGCGAGTTCTTGGTCGGGAAGGCCGCCTCCGACGTTGGAGTGGGCTCCGCAGAACCAGACTTGTCGGAGGTCAGTGCGGACTCCGGGTGGTCGTTCCCATACAGCTGGGGCGAAGGATGGGCGGTCTTCATCGAGGGCAAGTGCTTGGAAGGCGTATTCGATTCCGTTTGAGAGTGATGTGTCGTAGAACTTGCATGTAAGAGGGTGTTAGGACCGGGTATTCCCGGGGTGAGGTTCTTAGGGTACTTATTCTTTGGTGGAGCGAGGTATTTCGAGTTTGTTGGAGAGGTCAGTGTCCGGAATTCCTATAAAATCAATATTGTGGCCTGCTGGTGAAGGCGGACGTTGTACGGTGGACAAACCTAGACTCCCAACAGTATCCCAGACCGCAACACAGCGAACCGTGATGGGATATCCATCTGGGTTATACACTCGTGTAAGGCCCCCCTATGAATAATTTGAGTGAAGAACGAGATGGTCGTCATTGTTGAATATCACATACCTCTTCAAGTCGACGTTTGTATTCCTTCCCATTATTGGGTGTTTTGGGCTTGTGCTTGAATGGCACAGTAGGAAACTTGTCCTTATAGTCAGGATTCCTCGAATTCAGGGTATCCTTGAAGATCGGGTAGAGAAACTCCATTCCCTTAGAAGTGAGGAGACCAATCTCGGTGATGAGACCCTAAAGGAATAAGTATGGTTCGTACAATGCTATAACTTCGGAGAAGCGCATACTTACTGCGACACTACGCGCAGTAAACGCACCACGAGAGAAGCCCACCAGAATTATCTCATCGCCAGGCTCGTAATTTGTTGCCACGAAACTGTATGCTTCCCTAATATTCTGTGGTATTCATCAGGCAAGATCTACTAAATCAGTGGAGTGTTCACTCACTTCAGAAACACCAGCGCCGAATAGTCCACCGGCGATCGTATCTGCGATCCCCCCGCTAGTTCCCACGCCGGGATGATAGTACATAATCTGGGCCGATCCGGCGGAGTCCCTTTTCTTCAGCGCGCGATAGATGCGCGTGACATTTGACGGGATTTGCAGAGTGGCATTTGGCTGGTCCAGGGTCGGCCTGTTGTAACCTTGATCACTATTAACCCAGGTACCATCCAAACACAGGATGAGACGCTTGTTCGGATTGAGCATTTTGCACTCGGCTTAAGGTGGGGTTCATGTACGTGATGAATTGATGAACTGCGGTTTAACCGGTTGACCGCCTCGGCCTTTAATAAACAGCGCTAGAGTCAAATCTCCGTGACGATCATTTCTGCTCACGCCTTAGTGAGTGGGCACGAATAGTCACATTACAGCCCAGTTACAAACATGCTTCTCTACGAGTTCGAGACTTTGTTCTTAAGATCATTCTCTGTAATCTGATCCCGATGTCTGGCATTCAATCCCATGGCACCCATGGACTCCCATCCCTGTCTGAAGCAACCTCGCTCATCACCCTTCAATTTGCAACTCCTTATCTCCCTCCAGCCCTAACTATTTCTTAGTAGGACGGCTCTCTGCCCGATTCGAACGATCATTTAATAACCCCAGAATCGTCCCCTTGAAGTTCTCCCCCAAGTCTTCCCACACAAACTGTGGATTAAGAGCCTTGATGAAAACGCGCATTGCAGTAGCAGGAACATTAACGATATGGCAGACATCTTCAGCTGAGAGGTTCTTCTGCATCGTTTTTATGAAGCTAGACTGCAGCGACGAACTGAATGGCGCGAAGCCATATTCTGCTCGTGTTTCAGTCATGGCGGTTGTCTCTGTCAATGGTATACCATTCGTCGCTACAGCTTTCTATGTCTCTGGTCCTGACCTCGTAACTAAGCTATGACAATAATTGATAGGCCTCGGCCAAACTTTGCACCAAAAGACCCTTGGATGCCCCAGTCATCTTCGACTTCCTTCCTTCGTCCCAAAATGAGAGCCTTTTCGAGATCTTTCAGTCGATCATATAAGTCCTTGCTGGTGAAAATGCGTCCTTGGAGTGTTAGTGATGATCTGTTTGAGTACACTTCTGGGCGCTTTGTGTGAGTTGTGCTTGTGAGCCTACTCTTAACATGAACCTGACATGATATGCCACACCAGATTCAATGAAGAGCTTCGGCGCGCTGAACGCCGTATTGAATTTGATGTAATTGCCCTTGCAAGGACGGTGTGTCATTCTGTCGACCGACGACTTAATAGCGTGGCTTCAATCACCAAACTCGCGGAAGGGGGTTTTAACCGCGTTTTGCAAATTACATTCGACGATGGCTATGCCGCGCTTGCAAGGATACCATACAGTTCAACTGTCCCGAAGCACTACGCAGTGGCGAGTGAGGCTGCGACCCTCGCCTTTCTGCGTTCCTATGGTGTCCTAGTCCCGAAAGTTCTTGCGTATTCTCTGGATCACGCGAACGCCGTTGGAACCGAATACATTCTGCTCGAAAAGATTGATGGAACTCCCTTAAGTGACCAGTGGTTTTCTATGGATACTAAGACCCGGGTCAAAATCATGAGGTAGATTGTCGAGGTGGAGAAACAATTCATGAGCATCCGCTTTCCTGCGAATGGGAGTCTTTACTACCGACGTGACCTCGGCTGCTCACAAAGAGCTATTCGCGTCTCTCAACATTCTTATATACCCTCGCCAGACCAAATTGTCATCGGTCCGACTGCATAGCATGAATGGTGGTACCAAAAGCGGGTTTTACTGGAGGTTTACCGTGGCCTGTGTATGTTTCGTCTCGCATTGTTTCCCTGTAAATATTGACTGGAAACCAGGGAATGCCTTTACCGCGTGCTTTGAAGCACCTGCCGCGCGTGAGATGGGATTCTGTGAACGATTCGGCAGACCGCGCCTTTGTGTTGAAAGATATCTCCGAGAATTGCACTAGTTCCAGAAGCGATCTCCTGTTAAGCATCACCTTCTCCTTTCCAACTATTTGCAGTTAGCACGCCATCTTGAAGTCCCACCAGACCACCCCCTGTCTCGCCCAACGCTCCGCCATCCGGGTTTTTCGCCCAATAACATATTAGTGAATGCGTCCAGCGACGTGGTAGGCATCATTGATTGGCAACATGCGGTAGTCCTGCCACTCTGCCTGTGTGCTGGCATACCCGATCATTTTCAGAATTGGGGCGATCCATTATCCGAAACCTTGGCCAAACCAGAGGTCAAGTTGCCAGAAAATTTCAATCATCTGAGTCAGGAAGAGCAAGCAATGATTCAGGAGACGATGCGAAGGCGGATTGTCCATTTCTACTATGCCGCATTAACTATGACGCGTTTGCCAGATCACTTTGACGCTCTCAGAAACGAGAACTCCATGCTTCGAGCAAAGTTATTCCGTCTTGCTGGGGTCCCTTGGGAAGGCGACTCTACTTCATTGAAGTACGCTCTTATACAGGCATATCGGAATTGGCCGATGCATCTTGATGCAAAACGGACACATGCGGAATTTGTCAAGTTTCCGGTCCACTACTCCGAGGAAGAGATTCAGCAGTGCGTAGACGATTATAACCAGGAGCAGGAGAAGTTGCAAGAATTGACGGAGATGAGGGATCTCATAGGCACGGACGCCCTTGGTTGGGTTCCAAATGAGGACGAGCTTGAAAAATCGATGGAGGTCGTCCAGGTCATTAAAACGGGGTTGATGGAGCATTCAGGCACCGAAATGGAGAAAACTGCGCTCCGGGATCACTTTCCTTTTGACGATCATGAAGAACATGAATGGGATTTGCTCTTGGTCCCCGTCTGGTTAAAAGCACCACGGCGTTTCTCGATATAGAGACAGAGACGACACCCTGTCATCTCATTGGACGTCGTTCATTCACACCGCATAGTATTTTTTGCTCTCATACATAGAATATAGTCACCTAGGTAGTCGTAAGATACTGTAAACCCCCATAAACACAAGAGCGGCGGTGACTAAAGACAGGGCTAGCAACAAACAAAATCAGTCTGTTTTTACTGACTCTATGTGTGCTTCCCCATAAGTATCGTAGCCTTACCTGACTGATAGGGCTTTCTATCCTGCAAGTAGATCTCTAGCACTTCCAAGGTTGGGGACTAACGCGGATTTTTAGAGTACTAGATCCGAATTCGTATTCCTAGAGAGCGAGGCACGGCCACTTTTATATCAAATAGCAGCTCGGGGTGAGAATGTACATTGGTATGGTCTTATCAACATCTATGAGCATCCCATGAATACTCGCAATGGCCCACCCGCCATGCAGACCTAAGAGTGATGATCGCGATATGTACATGCACGTCCCGAACTATGTCCCAGAGAGGTCCTCTCCAGCACAGCCTGCTGGACTGGAATAGGCCCGTAATGTGGTCAGGTTGAAGGTGAAGGAAATGAGAAAACTCTGTCATGCAACTAGTAAGGAACTCCGAGCCCGAGCATTTCGAACACAGGAGGCGCTCCGTTGATGACCACCCATGGAATACCTGCATATACAACCAGCTTGGTCACGACTTCCACATCGTAACGCACGCGAGGCTTCTTGATCTGCGAGAACAGTTCCTTTTCGTCCGCCCGGGTTGTCGCCCGGTTTGTGTCATATGTGGGCGACGGGAGTGGCGATGGGCAAGCAATGTTGGCATTCAGCTCAGACGTCCCAAATTGCGGGCTACCTCTGCCCATCATGTGCTCGTAATCGTCCAGCTTGGTTGTCTTTCGCGACAGCACATGGTTGCCATTGGCTCTGTTCTCTCCGTCGGCAGGAGACTCGCGGCTACCGCCAGATTGGCTCTCGCGGCGGCGCTTCTCCCGGTATGCCAGAGTCTCGTATGCATCGGCTTCTGACTGAGGACCGACGGAAATGGCCCGTCGCCGAGGGTGCCGGATCGTGGTGAGGATGGAAGGAATGTCGGAGAAATTGGGGAAAACTTCGTCGTCCTTCAGGTTAGAGGGAACGGTGGTATAACTCCTGTAAGGATAGTTAGAAGGGGTTCCAGAAGTCACAAGGTTGAGAAACTTACGAAGCCGTGGTGAAGAATCGACGGGGCAAGAGAAGACCGAGCTTTTCGAGGCTACGGAAAATGGGCGGGAGAATGCGCAGCAGAGTCGGCTTGGTAATCTCTCTCCATGCGAAAACACACAGTACTCCCACCACAAGACGAATAACGGTTTTGAACAGGCCGATAGTTTCGTAGTCGTACGGAATGCTGCCCGGGACGAGTTCAGGCCAGGCAAGGCCGGAACGGCTGAAGTACCATGATCCCACGTCCACCCCAAGCGTCACACCCGCGAAAGCGACACTGTCATCGAAACAAGGACAATCATCCGCCGGCTCTGGATGAATGCGTACCAGGACCAGGATGGCAATGGGGATGATCAAGATCTCTTTCAACGAGGCAGACAGAATGTAATCATCAAAAGCGGGGCCCCAGCTGAACTGTGCAAGGCCGATCAATGCACCCAACACGCAGCCAACGACGCAGTCTAGCATCCCATGCATGCCGCAGTATAACCGACCCAACACGATCGATGTCACATAGAGATAGGTGACGAGCTGGAGGAAGAGGTTGGTTTGCGGGCTGAGGCTCGAGTGGGGCGCATTGAGGAGAAGCAGCGCATAGACAGCCACCGAAACGGCGTTAGTAGAATGCGTTGAGGGGAAGCCGTACTCTAGGGCAGCGGAGCCGGAGTGGGTGATTCGCTGAAGAGGGGGAGACAAGGGCCGAGGCAGACAGAGCAAGTCTTTAATAAAACCGCTGAAAAAGACACCGGCCGCCAGAATGTGTACCAGTCTATAGAACGAGATGTTAACCATCGCGAGCAGATATCGCCGTTCTCGTATCTGGAAACACATACCCGCGGCCTAAGCTGGTATTGCCACACCAGAACAGGAAGGGCAAGAAGACCATAAAAAACGTGTGGGTGCCGAGATTAGCCGTGAAGGCAAAGTATGAGTCCAGGGTCGGAGTGCGGACTTTCGCCTGCATCCAGGCAAGATATGGTGTCTCATAACGGATTAGAGGGAGGAGTTTCTGTCGAGGCCAGTAGCGCCAGAGGGGTAGCCGGTTGGAGTCTATTCCGGGTCGCGAACGAAGCAGGATCAGCGATTGATACAGTCACAAGGCTTCGAGACTGCGGATGCAGGGCTACATACAGTGGTTAAGACTCTTGAGCCCAGCATCGGGCTGATCCTTTACATCCTTTCCCATTTTGTGGAGTTATCGATTCAAATGCGATTGAACGTCGGAGGACCTTGGACATGGGCAGGTCGGTGCCTGCCACTTGATTCGGGACGTGGGATGTCAGTGCGAGAACATAAGGAGCGAATAGAAGTTGGATGAGAAGAATATGACTGTCGTGTCGGATTCAAAGATTCGATGCATCGAGGAAGCGCGCGGCATCCACGGCTCGGGCCCCTGGACCATGTGTGTGCTTAGTCACCAGGAACAACATTGGACGATGAACGTGTAGTTTAACATGGGGACGACGGTGAATGTAGATTTAGGTTTTCAAGGACTTTTGACTGTAGGTAGTGCCTGGTTATTGGATGTTGGAAAGTCACATTCCAGGTTGTAGGTTTTCCTTGCTGGTGTGCTACCCACAGTTAGTAGTCCTGAGTAACAACTACATAGTTATACAATTCACCCAAACACACCTGCCAACTCCAGACTTGGACTGTCTCAACCTTGGAAAGTGGGCTATGGATACTGACGGCTGTCAAGTTGGTAACTACGGAGTACCCACAGTCCATATATGATTACACGAGCTCGGCCTCTAGGAGTCCCCCGGTCAATCGACAAAGCATTGTCAAAGCTCCATTTATAGTTCATCGTAGAAAATTGCAGGTCCGTGTTGAGATCGCCTATCTCCGATCTATGTTCATCAAATGACCCGAGCCAATATCGGAGCCGGGTCTACGTCACGGTTCATGGAGAGCTGAATGGTGGGGAAGGAGGGGCTCAGGGGAAAGACGAAAAAAGAAACAGAATCGGAGAAGATCGAATCAATCAAGATGAAACGGAGAGACGCTACCAAGGTGAATCGTACGAAGCGGAGCCCTGGCGTCATTGTGGGCGGACGTTGCCATGGCAGCCTCAGTGTAAATCAGTGTAAACACGGGTCTCGCCCCGACTAAGAACAAAGACCCTCCTCATCGTCGATGATCGAGATCTTCTATTAGATCGTCTCTTATTTCTTCACACTCTCACACTCTGACATACATTCTCCATTCTGGTCATCTTTTCCCTACCCATCCCCTTTCAACAGCTGTCATATCACCCCTCGACTTTGGCAACAAAGGGCTACATTCCAAGATGAGCCAGATGCATGACGGGGACTACTATGCCGCTTCACGACGCCGCTCACTCGCTACACCTCCACCCTCCATGTCCCCGCGTCACAACAGAACCCGCACCAACAGCGTCCGTGTAAGCAACGGCACCGCCAGCACCCATACCAGCTTCTCCAGTGGACGGATGTCTGAGGCAACCAATATCACGCAGCCACCTTCGTTCTCAAAAAAGTTCGTGGTGGTTGGCGATGGCGGATGTGGCAAGACATGCTTGTTGATTAGCTACTCCCAGGGCTATTTCCCCGAGGTATGTCTACACGATCTAGGATTGATGAGAGCTGCTACTGACTGTGACAGAAATACGTGCCCACCGTTTTCGAGAACTACATTACACAGACCATCCACCGAGCATCCGGTAAGGGCGTCGAATTAGCACTCTGGGATACCGCCGGACAGGAAGAATATGATCGTTTACGCCCACTGTCCTATCCCGAGACTGATCTTCTGTTTGTCTGCTTCGCTATCGACTGCCCCGCATCTCTGGAAAATGTCATGGATAAGGTGAGAGGCTCCACAATCTATCTCTGGATCGTACTAACCTTTAATCAGTGGTACCCCGAGGTCCTGCACTTCTGCCCCACAACACCCATTATCCTCGTCGGGTTGAAGTCAGATCTCCGCAACAAGCGCACCTGCATTGAACTCCTCAAGACCCAGGGCCTGACCCCCATAACCCCAGAGCAAGGCCACGGCGTAGCTCAGCGGATGGGCGCAACCTACGTCGAGTGCAGCAGCAAGGAGATGCGCGGTGTGGACGAAGTCTTTGCAAGCGCGGTCGACATGGTATGCTCAATTGAGGAGCAGGGTTACGCCTACCAGCCATCGCATAATCGCACCACAAGCAAAGCCTCTGCAAGTGGAGTACCGAGCAGACCGGGCAAGAAGGTCAAGAAGCGGTCCTGCAAGATCCTGTAATCCAATGCGCTTCTGCTCCCATTCTCTTCTTGCCCATCTCTTGATTATCTTCTCCTCGGTCCGAACACAAGCCTGGTTGCTTTTTCGGCTTGCTTGCCTGCCCCTGTGTATGAGCCATGTCGCCGCAAGCTGGACATGAACTGCTAAATTTTCTTCGATCTGGGGTCGCTGTGCGCCCTGGACTATTTGTCTTGCTGGAGGCGGTCTGTCTGGATTGGATTTTTGCTTACCTATTGCCTTTTTTTCTGCTTTTTCATGGCCTCTGTGCCGTTACGGTACTCATGACTCGGGTCTTTGCCACTTTCATGCATGGAACTGGTGTTCTCGTTTATGTTATCTGATCTGTTATGTTGGCGAAAGCGACCTCTTCTGTGTTACTACTGAAACAATACATGCGTTTTTGATGTTTCACTTGAATCCCTCATAGATGTATAATCTGGAACCAAGTTTAGAATAATTTCAATATATGTAAATGGTATCTCCAAATCCAGCAACAAGAACCAACGCCAATCCAATAACCCAAACATCAATACGATCTTCACTATCCAGCCACCGAGTCACCTTCCCCCTCATGCGTCCCCGACTTACCCTGCCCCTCACACTCCCCACTAACATGCCTCTTTCCCTGAACCTCTCCAACCTCTTCCTCAGATTGACCCATGAAATTCTCAAATTGCGACCAAAGAGCCTCTACAGAACCAAACTCGTTCCCAACCTACCCCTATTAGCACAATTCACGACCCAAACAAGATAACCCACCGTGATAATGCTTTCCAGGTTCCGGTTCAGTCGATTCATATTCTGCAGAACCTGCTCCATACCCTAAGACGTATTAATTTTGATGCAGTCGTGCTATGGGGAGTTGATCACGAACCACTGCAATTTCCCGCACTAGTTCCTCGCGCTGTTGTTCGAAGACGGTGGGTGTGCTTGCACGGCCGCCGGAGCCTGGGGTGGATTGGAGCCAAGCCATTTAGAACGTATGGGGGATGAAGCAATGGGAGGGTTTGAGGATCGATGGGGTCGAGCGCGGGATCGGCTGGGAGGTCGCGGGTCCAACGAGGATGGATGTGCCCTGTCGGATTAGCAGGGTTGTGCGTGTTCGGTGTGGGAATTAATTGCGAATACGGCGGCGTCTTGATTTGATTTTGCAGAGAGATGGAGCAGATTGGACGCGTCCGCGAGAGTCGGTAACGGAGCTTGGAGAGAAGTTGTGGTGGGGCAGAGATAAGGGTGATAAACAAACATCGTGATTTACAACTTTTTGTCTATATTCTGATTTGCATATGGCAGTACCTCTCTCGCAAATACTACTATGAAAATAATAATTTTGACGCGGTGATGGGGATTAGCTTTGGTTTTAGTAAGGTCGGGCACCCTTTACACAACGAGAATAAAGTCTTGAAGCTCTTGAAAGAGAACCAGGAAGTGATCTATGAACTGCCACACTGTAATCCAACATCCCCAGGTCCAGTGTGTTAGCACGTATTTAGAGGCATCAAACATAGCAAGACACCAATCGCCCTCAAAAGGATCAGATCAGATCATCCCTTGGAATACTTCCATCCCTTCTTCTTCTCCGCCCGAAAAGCAAGCAAAGTGCCATCACGCCCCTGCTTCCGAGCAATCTCAACAACAAAGAAGCGTACGAAATCAGTCAACGTCCAGTAACTACTATGCGCACTCAGCATATTGAGGTACTGGATATTCAACGGACCACCGCCACCGGAGAGGTAGTAGTCGATCTGGCCATTGTCGTTTAACAGGAGCATGCGTTTCTCGGCAATCTCCTCGCGGGTGAAGTCGTGTGTTTCCATTTCGACGTTGGATGGGAGTTTGGTGATTGCTGCTGGGCGGGTTGGAGTTTTTGGTGGGACGAAGGAGGGTGTTGAATTCCAGCGGAAGACGCTGCCGAATGAGGACCAGAAGGTTGAGCTGGAGCTTGGGATGGAGGCTGTTTTAAGCGAATGAGACAGGTCGTGGTCGACTGTCGCATTGACTCGGTAGGCAATTGCTTGGAAATGTTAATATACGGAGTGCACAAGGGTGTGGGCTTTGAAGCTGGGGGATACGTACGGTCTGTAGTATGCATAATGTTGTAGAGATTGTCCACTGCGAGACAGCCGTAGTTGCCAGCCTCGCCGGCGACACCCGGAAGCCGGTCATCGCCTTCACTCCCGGGCTTATCTCTACCTTTTCGTGGAAGGAGACTCGCTAAGCAAAGGCGCGTTAGTACCGAAGTGCAGGGCGAGTTAATGGAACCAGCTTACCTTTATTGAGCAGCAAGAAGAATCCAACAGGGCTGCCACACAAAAACAGATGTCGGGTATCGAACTCGAAGATACCATTGTGCAAGGGTGTCTCCGAAAAATTAAAGCGAGGAACATGGGTTGGCTGGTGACTCAAAATATCGAGGGCCATGACACTCCCCAGGGAATGAGCAAGGAGATGCACACGGCCGTTTTCTTGGAAACCAGCATTGTTCTTACACCAGAGTCGAAAAATGCGATTGGCTTCTCTCACAACTGCCCTGATCATTTTCGGCTTGTGATGTGAAAGATAATATGGTATGTCGAGCATGACATCGCTGATCAGAGATCGCACGGCAGGAAGGGTCTGGGGTGTGATGTCGTCGAGGGAGAAGTGGTTGGCCATTGGGTCTTCTGTATCTGGTGATTCAAGGGACGCATCATCTAAAGATAGCGTTGTTCGCCAGTTCACAGGTAGAACCATGATCCCACCGTGATCTTGATCCACGTGGGGCCAAACAGGCTCACTGTTCAACTCCATGTTTACTTGGCGACGGAAAGCGTTGATTGCGTGTGTGAAGTGAAAGCTTTCCATTCTCTCCGACAACTTCTGTCCAATGCCATGAATGACGAGTACCAGGTCTGTCGGACTTGGGCGCTGCTCTTCCATCTTGCATGCGTAGCAAATCTGTTCCCCAGGAGTGGGAGCGGTTTCTTGAGCCCGGGCCCTCCGGATGTAGTGCCGTACGTCGACGGGATTAGGCTTTGAAGGGTGCAATGCATCCCAGAGCTTTCGGCTAAAACCACGAACCACGGGGATACCGATTTGTCGCTCTTTTCGGATTGCACTAAGCGGGCGTCTTCCCCTAGACGCAGAAGGAAGCAAGCTGGGTCGTAAGATCTGAGCGTTCCTCGCATCCACGTAAATGACACTGGAGGTGAGATGCGACTTGATAGCCTCGGAACGAGCCGCTGTTCCACCAGCAGCCTGGTTTTTATCAAATGCAGGACTCTCATCACCTGCGCCGGCCGTTAATTCATTGCTTTTAGAGCCCTGCGCTGTCCCTGGTGGTCCAGCAGACCCCGGCTCGTCCTTCGGCCATAGTCGATAGGTAACCTTGATCTCCGCGTCGGCGCCATTCTCCACACAGCTGTTCAGCTCGTCCTGCCAGGTATCGGTCCATGGCTTCAAGTAGGCATATCCTTCTTCAAGCCTGTTCGCGAGCTCCGTCTCCACGGGTAACATGGTGTTCTTGTAGAACCAGGTGGCACGAACCACGCCCGAAATGTCATGTAGAGGACTCCAGTAGATAGGTTTCATCTAAGTAAATGGTTAGCACTATCCCTTAGAGCGCAAAGATGTACATACCTTCAGGTTTGGTAGTTCAACCAAGTGAAGACGCGAAGCACCGACGGGAACCTTGATCTGTGACTCCTCAGGATTGGTCTCATCGCGCGAGCTATCCTGGGTTAGCTCATCCAAACTGACGGTGGTTCGCAGATTCGAGGGTTTCGGTGCAGTCCGGCTGAGTGCGCCGCTGCGCCACTCCGTTTGCCCTTCCTGTGCCACGTCTTTCGATGGGAGCGACTCGATTGAGCGACCGAGGGGACTGTGTGACTGGGAAATAGGTGCCCTGATGAAAGGGGAACCGCTGATGCTCGCATCCCTAGACCGATTCGCACGCAAGCTGCCAGCCTCATCCTGCCCTTCTAGAGGGTCGTCTTCTTCGACTGAAGTTCTTCTTTTGGCCGAAGGGGACTCATTCAGGGAGGAAGAGCGCTCTCTCTTCAGGTAGGCAACACTGCTTCTAAAATGCCCATCGTTGAAGCCGTCTTCCATAGACGAGGATGGATGGCGGTCTGTATAGTTCCCTGTTCGACTATCGGAGCTACTGGCCAGGTAGCCCGAGCGGATCTTGAGATTCCGCGGCGGATCATCTGGAGATGAGGCCGGAGTGCCCCGGCTGCTACCCACGCTCGCATCCTCTACATTTGCAGTCCTGCGACGTCTTTGCACCTCAAGACTCGGCCCGTGTCCAGGCACGGCTATCCCGGAGCGCCCTTGTGACGTCTCCGGCCGAGAGTGGCCTGTGGGAGCAGCTTTGGCCTGGCGAGTTTTCCCAAACTCGCGCCATGCTGTCTCCAGAGCAAGATTGTCTCTAGCAGAGAATGGTTTAGGTGGAACTCTTTCATCGCCAGTAGATTGCCCGGTTGCTGGGGGCAGAGGGGCCAAAGGATCGTCAATTGACAGGGATGATATGTAAAAGAACTGCGACCGGACGTCTGGCGGTGTAGGAAGCGAGTACAAGCTCGACAGATCCAGCTCTTCGTCTGCCAAAAGGCACGAGGAGCTGTAGGTATGGAAAGGGCCCGTCATAGTGAGCAGTGTCCCACTTTTATCGAGGGTCCAAATCTCGGGATCGAGATACCGAGCGCTACACGACGGTCATGGCCCGAATTCTGTGACTGATCGGCATTGGCCGTTCGGAAACATCCGACCAGGCAGAAATCAATGGGAGTTGCATGAGAGGGGTAAAGAAACAAAATTAGAAAAGGGCAATCTCATATCTCACTCGCTGTGAAGCCTCCCCAAATTGACTGATGACGTCGTTGCACGTGCCTCTATCTTTGCCGTGTCCATCGCGTCCATCGATCCTTGATTTTCTTACGTATACGGAAAGTGGGCTCCAAATGAGATGAATATGTACATAGATTATTGTCGGCTACATAATTATTTTATCTGCATGACCCCCAGGGTCTCCTGCCCTGTTATTTCCTGTTTTTAAGTTCATTTTCCGAGTTGCCAACACCTTCTCAGGTGCTATCACGGTTTCTTTGCCTATAGACCTAGAAAACGAGGTCTCGGGTGAGTGGAAATCCCGAAGGGCGTAATGGACGTGGGGATTATACATAGACAGATTGTTACAGGAAAAGAAGCAAGGTGCGCAAATCATAATTCATGGCAAAAATAAGAGTAACTAATAATAAGGTGATGTTCAGTCAGGTGACCAAGTAACTAATAATAAGATGATGATTCAGTCAGTCACCTGACTGCACGCGTTGATCGAGAGCTCAGGATCTGAGCGAAGAGGACGAATAATTGCGGCCGTTCATGTGCCGAAGGATGAGGGCACGCAGCTCATCAAAAGCCTGGAGAGTTGCGATGGGAGCATTAAGCATGCTGAGAATTTGTTCGATTTCCCATAGATGCTTGCGGATGACACTGTCGCGCAGACAGAAAGTCCGGTGGTTCATATCCTGGATAATGGATTTCCAGCTTCGAAGATTTGCATTCAGCTGGATTGGGTTGGTCGAGCAGGAACCAGTGAACTCCATGGTGCGACGGTTAGCGTCGATGAGATCACGCTGTGTGGCCTGGTCGAAGCGGAACTCGGGGACTTGAGGCAGGTTCTTAGCAGTCCAGTCATTGACGACCCGGTTGATGGTATTCTGATTCATGCGGCCATCGCAATATTGCTGAACCAGGTACGCATTAGCGGTCTGGCAGATCAAAAACTCCAATTTGGAGTAGAGCAGGGCCTGTTCGCCCGGTGCCAGAGAAACCGGAGAGGGTCTGGGAGGCGTGATGAGACGGTCCTTGGGCGGCAAAGGAGGCGGGCTGCCATTGTCATTCACGACCAGCTGGTCCGAGATGTCCTGCTTCAGAAACTTCTTTCCCAGTTCCTTGAGAAAGATTGTCGATCGTCGAATGGTCGGCACAGGGCCCTTGGAATTCTGCTCGTTGCCAAGCCATCCGTCAATGTTCTTGCTCTTGTAGGATCGCAAGGGGGTGTCGGCAATGGCCATCTCAATATCCTCGTTCGTGACCATCCCCATGGCGCCATCATCCTTGGGATGGAGGGGAGTAGTGGGAGGAGCAACGAGATCAAAGGGCGGCGAGTGGACTTCTGGAGGAGCGATAAGATTGAGGGCCGGGTGGATTCCGGGAAGAGTGATGGGAGTAATAGGCGAGGTGAGGGTCTTGGGGCTTCCTCTGAGTGCCTTGAGGTCATCGTCGGCTGAGTACTCACTGCCGGAGTGAACCACCCCCGGCGGGATTTCCGGGGAAGCACCGCCGGTCACATTCAGCTGCTCTGGGATCAAGTCCCGGAACTCTTCATGAATAGGAGACAGACTCATGTACGGTGCAACGGTAGGGCAGCGAGTCACATTCAGCTGCTCTGAAATCAAGGGGTGGAACTCTTGCTGAATAGGAGACAGACCGAAGCGCTCATACTTGGGAATGCTGACATCCTCCAGTGCGACAGCCGAGACAACGTGTGATATCTCTGGGCCGGTTGGCTGGCCCATGGCTCTGAGCCATTGCTGGTGACGGCGGTACGCAGCAACCTCCGGGTTCTCGTCACTGTTTGATTCGTTAGCACCATATTTTGGCGATGACATGACAGGATATCATACCCTTTCACGACACGAAAGATTCCATCATTGTCGGCGGGCCAGACAATTTTCGGATCCCACTCACGAGGAGGGAGCATCGTCTGGTCAAGGCGATACTGGACGCTGCGAGACTCCATTGTCGGGTTGACTGGGAGTCAAGTGGATATGGGTTTGAACTTTCACTTGAACGAGAAGCTTGACAAGAAGCAATGTCAAAGGATATTGGAAGTTCGTTGGCGATGTACAAGTGCAGGTTGGAGACAGGCAAAGAACAGAAAGGCAAAGAAGAAAGGGAAAGAGGAAGAGGAAGAAGAAGTAAAGGAGTGTGTGTGAGGAAAGAGGAAGAAGAGAATCTATAGAAGGCCAGTCGCTGAGTGGGTGAGGGTTTTGGACAATACCGAATGCAAGGCTATTGATCTTATATTGATCCTATAACCCTATTGTGCCCTGGGTCAAATGACGCAGGATTGGGGAACATTCATTGATGGGATTGCCTATTCAAGGTAAAGACACCTGCACTAAGATCAATTCAGAAAAAAGTCAATACCATTGACTCACATGTTAATGGAAGTTTCCGCACCGCAGCTCTCTCAATAGAACAATACCAAAAACTTATCCCTTAAATGGCTCAAAGGTAGAAGTTATCCTAAAACGTATACTAGGGCAATATCATCACTACCCAGAACAGCCCTAGGAGGGTTGTGTCCTCCTTGAGATACTGAAGCTGAAGCAGATACCCTTTCGGGTAATTTGCACCATCCCCGGGCGTTGCACCACTAAGCTGGAACTCTTGCCGAGCCTGACACTTCGGCTTCATTGCTTTGCCACTCCCTGTCCCGAGTACTGTGCAAGCGATCTGCTAGGCTCGAGGCTACCGGGAGGAGATCATCACTTGTCCAGCACGACCTTGGGTATCGGGGTTCGAGAGAGCGTTGCTTTTGACTTCTTGATCATGGCGAAGTATGTACTCAATAATAAGCACCTGCTATAGGTAGCACCTGCGCAGAACATTGTAGCTGATCGTCCATATATACCCAGACCAGGACACATGCTATACAGACACTGTGGGCCTACCGGGGAATAAACCAACCGTGATGCTGAACTCGGAAAGTTGCGGGCTTTGAAAATGATGCACGCCCCGAGGCTGTGATGTGTGCATAATTATCATTGCAAACACGCTAACCTACTTCGGCTAACTCTGTATCGATGGTTCAAAGCCAGCGGTACAGGTGAACGGACCACGATTTCCCCACTAAAAGCCAGGCACAAGCCACTCCGTACAGTATGGAAATCCCGGCCGATGTTGCCGGAGTATACCACGTGCCCCGCACTCCACATGCCGATGCAGTTCCCGAGTTATGTCAGCCCTGCAACTCGGTTTCCGCAACGGCAATTTGTGACTGGCCACGGCCATTCCCCACATTTCACCGCCGCGCTCATGTTGGTTCCATTTACTGAGGTTCTGCGTTCTAAACCCTCTCATTGGTTCGTCTTGCCTTTAGCCCACTGCTCCCCGCGATTCATCCGATCCTCAATGCCGAGAGTGCTCGCCGTCATCATCAGAAAGCACGTAGTCGACCCGCTTACTCCAGGCTCCTCGCAGTATTTATGAACTAGCTATGGCCCACGATCACTTGTCTCTTCGGATAGATGCAACCGTCCAGGCTGATTCTATAATACTTCTTTCCCCTTCCTAGCTGGATGCGTTGATTGCCGCTCATACCCGGTACACTCTATATTTACTATTGCATAACCACCACCATGGTCCAAGAGACGTATGACATTGTCATCGTCGGCGCTGGCCCTGTTGGCCTGCTGCTGTCCCTGTGCATGTCGCGCTGGGGCTACAATGTCAAGCACATCGACAACCGCCCTGTGCCTACTGCAACCGGCCGTGCCGATGGTATCCAGCCGCGCTCGACCGAAATACTGCGCAACTTGGGTCTGAAGCGCGCCATCATGGCCTATGAGCCCGCCAAGGTTTACGATGTTGCCTTCTGGGACCCCAAGGGCGACGGCTCTGGTATTCACCGCACCGGTAACTGGCCCAGTTGCCCTCGCTTCATCGACACCCGATACCCTTTCACCACCCTGGTCCACCAGGGCAAGATCGAGCGCGTCTTCCTTGATGAGATCGAGAAGGCCGGAACCCATGTGGAGCGCCCATGGACTATCTTCGGCTTCAAGAATGACGGCGCCAATGCCGAGTACCCCGTCGAGGTCCAGCTAAAGTGCCTCGACACCAATGTGATCGAGACTGTACGCTCCAAGTATCTCTTCAGTGGTGAGGGTGCCCGCAGCTTTGTCCGTCAGCAGCTCGGTATCCAGATTCACCACAAGGATCCCATTGCCTATGTCTGGGGTGTCATGGACGGTGTCGTCCGCACCAACTTCCCCGATATCGAGGTAAGGATAATCTTCCTACATATAGCCTAAAGTATCTGTCTAAAACTGTCTCAGACAAAATGCACCATTCACTCCGATGCCGGCTCGATCATGGTTATCCCGCGCGAAGACAACATGGTTCGTCTCTATGTTCAGATCGCCTCCTCTGATGACCCCGACTGGGACCCCCGCAAGACTGCCACCGCCGAGGAGGTCCAGCAGACGGCGAAGAACATTCTGAAGCCCTACTGGGTTGAGTGGGACCGGGTTGAGTGGTACTCTGTGTATCCCATTGGACAGGGTATCGCTGAGAAGTATACGCTGGACGAGCGCGTATTCATGGGCGGTGATGCCTGCCACACTCACAGCCCCAAGGCTGGCCAGGGTATGAACACTGCCTTCCACGATGCGCTGAACATGGCATGGAAGATCCACGCCGTGGAGACTGGTTTCGCCGACCGTTCTATCCTGAGCACGTACGAGAGCGAGCGCAAGGAAATTGCTGAGGCCTTACTCGACTTCGATTCCAGATATGCCGCTCTCTTCTCCAAGCGTCGCCCCAACGCCGGTGAGGTCAAGGCTAGTAAGGCCGTGCAGGCTGATGCTGGTGAGGAAGACGAGTTCATCAAGACCTTCAAGTCGTCTTGCGAGTTCACCAGCGGCTACGGAGTTGCCTACATGCCCAACATCTTCAACTGGGATGCCAGCCACCCCGCCAAGTCTCCTCTGTTCAACATTCCCGGTGTGCGATTGACTCCTGGCCGGGCCTTCACCCCGACCACCGTCACTCGTCTTGCCGATTCCAATTTTGTTGAGTTGGAGCAGGAGGTCCCTACAAACGGATCTTTCCGCATTTTCATCTTCGCCGGTAACCAGAACAAGACCAAGAAAGCCATCGCCGATCTTGCCGCCAACTTGGAGAAGGAGCGCTCGTTCCTTTCGGTCTACCGTCGCTCGGACATTGCCGATGTCTCCTTCTTTGAACGCCATAACCCCCACTCCAAGCTCTTCACCATCTCCGTCATCTACTCCGCCACCAAGGGTGAGATCGACATGGATGCCGTGCCCCAGGTTCTGAAGGACTATCACCATCATATCTACGCGGACGATATCCCCGACATCCGTGTTCCCAATGCCAAGTTCGCCGCCCACGAGAAGCTCGGTCTCGATGCTGAGAAGGGTGGTGTCATCGTCACCCGTCCCGATAGCCACGTTGCCTGCACCGTGCAGTTGGTCGAGGGCAGTGGCACAGTCGACGCCCTGAACGAGTACTTCAACTCGTTCGCGACCAAGTCTCTGGGTCAGGATTCGCAGCAGAGCCGTCTATAAAGCTCTGCTACGTCGTGTACGTTTACGCTTTGGGATGTTTAAACTTGAGATGTATATAGCTTGTTTGGGTTGTTTCTTATGGAGCCACTGCTTGAGCATGACTGGCGTTGCACTGTTTTCATTTCAAATACAAAAATGAATAGAATTTATCTTCTGAAAATACCCCATCATCTATCTCTCATGTAAGAGTAAATCCTTTGACGTGGAAGTAAAAAAACATCGTGCGTGGTCACATGCCAAGCCTCCAACTATCTTGACTCCACCCCGCATCACCAAATTGGAACCTTCACTTTGGACCGCAAGCACGCACCTCCCCCAAACTGCATTTTTGAATCCATCAAGATGCTTTCGCTCGTTCTTTCCGCTGAACTGGAGGGGTACGTGTCCTTAGATCCCCGTTTCTGGCTTGCGTCCTCGAACTGGAAGCTCTCCCGCACCGTGCACAAATATTTGATGCATAGCGTGTGGGCACATTTATATGCATCCTAGACCTTGAAATAACTTATATCTAACCTCTTTTATAGTGTCACTGGTCTTCAGCCTACCGATACCCCCGAGAATCCTTACTTTTACACCTTCCGTGTGAAATGCAACTCCTGCCATGAAACGCACCCGAACTGGATCAGTTTCAACCGGTTTGTAAGTGCTGCCGTTTCGACCGATTCCCTACCCAGGTATACTGACATGCATTGAAACACAGGAGCAGCATGAAATTCCCGGCAGCCGTGGCGAGGCCAATTTCGTCTGGAAGTGCCGTCTCTGCACCGTAAGATTTTCTTTCTCCAAGTTTTTACACATCTCATCCTACACTTTTACAATTTCCTTTGCTATCTTCTCGAGGAATTTATATGACACAGCATTTTGTGTGTACAATCAAGCTAACAACGACTAGAAAACCCACTCTGCTAGCGTCATCGCCGGCCCGCATGTCTACGAAGCCCAGGAGAAGAAGAAGGGTCAGAAGATCGTCGACATGGACTGCCGCGGTCTCGAGTTCACCGAGTTCAAACCCGACGTAAGTGCTTCTCTAGAGTCCTCGACAGGGTTACTCACACGTTTTCTCTAGGGTGATTGGGAGGCCAAAGGTACTGAGTCTAACACTCCATTCTCATCTATTGACCTCTCTGACGGTGAGTGGTATGACTATGATGAGAAGGCTGGAGAGGAGGTTAGCATCAAGGAGATTACCTGGACTGTTGGCCGGGCGTGAGTTGAGCTTTGCTTGAGATTCCACAGTTGTTGCCATGAGGCATAGGAGCGAGGTGTTCTGGCGATGGACGGACCGAGGCCCGTGAAGGGTGATCCAACCTTTTTATTTCTGAAAATCCTTATGGACCTCTTCCCAAGTTCACTGTATTACTACCGTATCAGTTTCTGCAAACATTGGGAGAAAGGGGAGTTGGTGTTGAGAGAATTGCAGATAGTCGAGCAATGGGCAATTGACGATGACCAGACCCGACAAATATCCATCTATTGTCATCCATCATAGTATTATTGAATCTTAAGACAATATATATAATGTAAAGCATGTTGAGCTGTCCCACAAATGCAGCCAAACTGCATCAGCACATCCTCAAAGCGATGTCCAAGGCGGTAAGAAGCCACGAGCGCTGATTGGTGAAGCTCCGCATCCCGACCAGCTCACATTTTCGCGACCTTCAGCCGACTCCAAGACCTCCCAGCACGCGCAGCCATCACGACCAGCCCGAGGAAGAAGCTCTATCACCCAGCTCCTTCTCAATCTCCTCCATCCTCGACGCTTCGGTTACACGCACGGTCCCAGACCGCCGAACCGTCCCGCCACAATGAGCGTACGTTTTCCCTCTGTCGAGCTTCAAGCTGGCATGTCACCATGTCCAGTTCATCAAGCTCTGAAATCAGTGTCGCTGTACAAGTACTGACATATTCTGCAATAGTTCCAACCTCTCAACCCCCGCCCGTTCCTGCAGGCTAGGTACGCGATTCACCGCACCCCAACCCTCCCCAATTGAACCCGAGCGCATCTCCCGAGGCTATTACGAATCCTCATTACAATTACCATCCTTACTGACCAATGCGGTATTCAGAGTCGGCACCGAGCTCATCATTCGTCTGAAGTGGGGCCAAACCGAGTACAAGGGCACCCTGGAGAGCATCGACTCGTACATGAACGTCCTGCTGCGCGACACAGAGGAGTATATCGATGGAAAGCACACCGGCTCCCTGGGCCTGGTGTTGATTCGGTACGTCTCCGACATTTCCATTTCCACTTCCCATTCTTGGAAGTTTCGTAGCTAACCCCCGACAGGTGTAACAACATCCTCTGGATGGGCGACGCCAGTACCGTTGAGATGAAAGAAGTCGGGTTACAATAAGTCAGGCAAGGGCGTGGAAGAAGCGGTGTATTGCGCTGTGCGCCACAGCCATGCTCAGTTGTGTCCACGAATTGTGGTTGAGCACAAGGCTGGTTTCGGTTGATACCAATACCACTGGGTAATTGATACCCAGCTATGCACTTACAAGAGTGTGTGCTGGGATTGGAAGTGACGGATCTTATCAAAATATCAGATGGGATCTTGTTGATGTTTGCTATTTCTTCACGAGGCGTTTTGATGGTTTCCAGTGCGATATTCTTGCATGGCTACTGGCCAAATTAAATCAATTAAGGTACCTTCCACATGTGTTTTTGGTGAGTTGGTATCAAATGGGTGTTTTCCGGTTATCCTCGAGGCAGTGTAGGCTGCTGTGTCAGCGAATTCATCTCGTAACTAGTTAGTTAATTAACTAGTTACCTAGTTAGCTAGCTATGAGATATCTCGAACTGGAAATCGGGTCGGATAGTGCATTGCTTTATCGCTGATGTATCTCATGCGCGTGTGTCGGGTGCTGATGTGCGATCGGGGATAAGGCAGGCTGATAGCAAGGATATAAGGCATGAGGGAGACCGGAATGTCATTTCTTCAATAGTAAATTGATCGGTGCCGCTTGACATCAGCAGTGCATTAATGTCGTCGAGAGGCAAATTCGAGTACGTAGTCCTAGGGCAGCACTTTGGAATGATTCTTTTTATAGAATTGTTGATCACCCGCTTTGACACTTCGTCACAGTACCTTAATGTACCCTAATTACTGTACCCTATTCGGTTCAATTCGGGTAGTCAACTACCGAATACTTTGACAGTTGACACAGCAGAATTGAAATAGCCCCACGTCATCCGGAGATCGTGCGTGAACTCCGTGCAGAAATAGTTTAGCACCAACTGCAATTTAAGTCGGCGAACTCAAGACGAGGGCCACGCAAGTGCCCCCGCCGAGATCTAACGAACCATTCGGTAAATTTTTACATCCACTACAGACGCCACCACACTTGGAGTGGTTCATTGTCGCCGATCGTATCCTTTTCTATATGTGCTCCATGAGGAGGTCTTTAGGGTTTCACTATGAGGAATAGAGAACAGACCTATTGTATCCCTATCCCCCATCTGATATATCACAATGAGCTATAACCCGGGATCTACTACCGATAACTGAACCTGTGAAACAAAAACCCTGTCCAAACCGCAATTTCTCCGTAAATTCTTAGTGGCTTTCAAGTGTCCTGATCTTCCATCTCTCGGTCCCACACCTGCCTGCATATCTTCCTCATTTCTCAGTGGATTCCGGTTCCTTCTATTGTTAAAAGATCCCCGTATCCCCCTTCAGACTTTCCCATTCTCTCGTTTTGTTTCTTTCTGATCCCGAGGCGAAACACCACACTGCAACATTCTTTGTCTCGGTTCTACACTTGAGATCCATATAATCCACTTCATCTGGGAACCACCTATCACCCTCGTTTCATTACCTCCGAAATGCGCGATACACCCTCCAAATTCATCGAGATCCTCGATCCCAAGGATACCCAAATGCGCATGTCGGATTCTGACGTCCGTCTCGAAGACGTACTCGCCGACCACGAGGCAACCATCAGCCGCCCCCGCTCCTCCACAGTATCATCCAAAGCCCTCGAAAAACCACACCTGGCGCGAACCAACTCCTCTCCCGCACAGCGCTGGAAACGCATTAGCAGTATTCTTGTGCAGCCGCGACGGAACTCGTAGTTCCTGTGGAACTTTTTCTCTATCGAGACACGAATGCTACGATTACGGATATTCACGAATTGGTACATGTCACGACCCGATTACGGACTTGAACCTCAAATCCTAGAAATGAGGGTGGAGGGGGTGGCACTTTGGCTCTTGACTGGTTTGGTTGATCTGGTCGGGTTGGCAAAAGGACTTGATCGGGAGATGCCAGATGCCCCTCCTTTATTTGCAATGATTTGAGAATTTTGTTCTGGGATTAGGACTCCCGGGAATGGATTAATGATATCCATTTTTCGTTCTCGGACAATGTATAGAAAGGTGACGGCGTATTGGGACTGTTTCTTTGTCTTTTTTTAATTTCCATTTCCCTGTCCGGCTTAACAGGAACACGAGCCATTCGAATTCGCTTACATTTTTACTTAAATCTGCAGTACTCGTCTGAATCTGGCTGTTACGAAGACACAGCACTAACCTCGAGAACCTCCCAACCAAACGAGACCGCACAAGGCTGGATAGAAAATGTTTGATGTCAAAAAGCCAGTGTACCTGGACGATCTGAAACCGGTCCAGTCTTGGTTCTGCGTTGGATCTGGAATTTCGGACCACGGGCTAGTGTACCATTGTCAGGTACCGGTGGACCCTGGACCTGGACCTGGACCCTGGTGGGACATTGTCCTACCCAGTATGTCTCGCAGAGGCGGGTGTTTGGGTGGGGGGTTAGGGCTTGTAGGCTAGACTGGTCTTTCGTCTTTTGGGTGGGGACTATGATTTTCGTTTTTCTGATTTTTCTGGTTTTCGTAGATGTGGCTTGGGATGTGTGGGCTTTGTCATTTCTGTTTTGTTCTGAACTTGGCAGGCGAGACAGTTTGGACAATGGCATTGAGGGACGGGAGCTTTAGCTCTGAAGGTTGCTGGGATGTGGGGATTGTAGATTTTACCCCTGACATTAAAGTTGGTAGACGGCGTTTCTCGAATCATTCCGACCGTGGTTCACTACTCTTTAGATCTACAAATAGTAACACCCACTGTTCTCTCCCGATACTTCCGAAAGGTGACATGGTCCTCTCGCCAAGGGTCACTCCTCAACCAGTGATACCAGTCGGGATAAAGACCGTGCATTGTATCATGTTCTCATTGGCTCATAGATATATTCTGGCGGTGTACTGACACTGTGTATAAATCGAGTCGGAAGAAAAAAACACCCCCAACTAGAGAGATAGAAGACATGTTCAAAGAATCAGAGAAATACGGGAAATCCAGTCCCATGGCATATAATCTTAGCATATGATCCGGGTGTCGGATCCGTAGACACCACCTATCATCAGCGCCTCCACGATCGCGCCCTTGATAGCCACGCCACGGCCGGGACGCAAGACCACCAGGGCATTTGCGGAAGCAAGGCTGCCTACACGTGAGCTTCGCTGTCCCACACCTCCCACGCCGGTGCTCGTGGCATACAGGCGACCATCTGAGCGGGAGGCCGTGACCACCGCCCGGTGATACTCGGTGCGCTTGGGGTCGAGTGGGAAGTGATGTGTCAGGACGACGGCCACGCGCGGCAGGCCGAGATGAGGTGCCATCCAGGGCTTCGTAGCCAGTGCCTGCGAGCCCTCGCCAAGACCGGAGAGCTTGTGCAGCGAGGGCAGCACGAACAGGTTCAGAGTGACGAGGGCAGAGGCGGGGTTTCCGGGGAGAGAGAAGATTAGTTTTGATTGGCGCTCTTGCTGGGTGGTCACCCTGGAATCGCCAGCAGCCGCCTTGAAAGGTACCGTGGCGAAAGTGGTAGGCTTTCCGGGTTTCATGGAAACGCGGCCGAAGTGAATTGTGCCGCCGAGGGAGCGTTCGATGGTGGGTTTGAGGAGGTCCAGCTCGCCCATTGATACACCACCGGTTGTGACGATCACATCGACACTGGAAGAGGCGCGGCCAACGCCGCGCAGTGAATCGCGCAAGGCATGCTCCAGTTCACCAGCGGGAGTGTCGCGTGCAATGCCAAGATCGACGGTAGAGAAGCCCCATGAGTTAAGGCACGAGATCAGAGAGGGACGGTTCGAGTCCCGGATCTGCCCACCAGTGAGAGAGCGGGGATCGTCGTGCTCCACAAGTTCGTCTCCGGTACTCAAAACGCCTACTGTGGGCTTTTTGAACACCTTGACGGTCCTCGTGCCGGTAGCGGCCAGCATGCCGATCTCACCGCCGACAGGAGATATGATATCTCCGCGTGAGAGGATCTTCGATCCGAGAGCAACATCACTACCAGGTTCGCGAACATTCTCGCCAGGAAGGATATCCTCGGCTAGGATGTGAACAGTTGCTTCTTCGTTGCCATCGGGGGTGGTGGTCGCCAACTCGGTGTCTTCGACCATGACTACGGCATTCGCATTCGGAGGGAGAGGCGCACCGGTAGTAATTCTAGCGATTGTTCCCGGTTGAAGTGGCTCTAGAGCACCACCAACATTGGCATGAGTGATTGATGCTACGGGGAACGTGCCGTTCGTACTTGTGCCTTTGGAGGCAATGATGGCGTAGCCGTCAACAATACTGGCACGGTATGCCGGTACTGCCTCGGCTGCATAGATGTCCTCAGCGAGGACAGAGCCGACAATTGCTGTGTTCACCGGGGCTTCGATGACAATGGGCTCGGGGGTGTGCTCGCTAATCTCACGGAGCGCGTCCTCCACGGAGAGCATTGGGTATGGTGAAGAACGGTACCGCCGGCCAGGGCCCGCAGAAGGGTCATTGGATCGGGGAGCAGTGTGTGCCCTTGGGACTACATGGCCATGACCATGATGGTGATGATGATGCTGGTGATTGTGTTGGCCAGACGAGCCAGACGAAATGCCAGCCTCGGCCTCCAACGACTTCACACCAGCAGCATGCATGTTTCGAGAGTTTGCTCCGGCAGATTGGAGACAAGCGTGAGGTAGGAGCTTTACAACAGCTTCCAGATTTTCCATAGCCCCCTTTGGAGAGCCAGGTAAAGTAATTATCAAAGTCTTGTCGCGTACACCAGCAACTGGTCTGGACATCATGGCAACTGAGAGGGGGTCAGTGAGGTGTAAATAGTCGAATACAAACAAGGGGTGATGTCATCTCACATGGGGTTACTTTCAACGAAGCAGCGATCATGCCATGGCTGACGATATAGGCCCATGTTAGCGCACAGTCACAAAAGCCAAGGGCACGCTATGTTATACACTCACACTAGGCCCGGTGCATGGCGATGTATCAGGGGAGAGACGGCCTGCGTGATGTCATTAGAGGGGAAGATGCATTATTGGACCGAGTCAAATCGCGATTTACCTCGGGCGTGTTATCTCTGACTGCAAAGCCCGTCCCGCCGCTGAGTAGAATCAGGTTATACCAATTAGGCCCATCGGTCCAGTCGCAGACAGACTGTTGAATGTGGAACACGTTGTCGGGAACGATCTTGATTGTGGGGGGTTCCCACTTCCCCTCTGCGGTCAAGATGGGCGTAAGAGCGGAGGCCGTCTTGTCGGACGCGGGATCCTGAGAGGCTGTGTCGGAGACGATCAGAAGGGCTACCTTGAGTTTGTCCATCGTGATTGTAATGGGTATTGTGTACAGGGGTGGTTGAAAGGGAAAAAGTGGGGAGAGGCAGGTCCTTTTTATCATTTGGGTCCGGGGTATCGGACTTTGTAACCCTCTCGTGCTGTACTTGCGCTTTTACAGTAGAAGCGGGGACGTATCTAAACTTTGGTACAGTACTTTGGTTTGACCTTGATTTGCAACTTATTACTGTACACAGACATGATCTCCATATCACTGATGCAATTCAGCAAAGCCACTGTGCTCTCTACGGTATCGAATCCAGACGCCCCAATGCTGTGTATACATGTGAACAAAACACGAAAGTTTTGAGAAACAACGAAAATAATAAAGAGCAAGTAGCCAGAGAGTCATACCAGGCCTAGTCATTTCCCCCGATGGCCCGTTCGGGCAATCGTAGCCGTCTAGCGGCGGAGAGCATTTCGCGTGTCGCGTTCCGACTTTAAGCCGCACCCATGTCCAGGGCCTTACCACCAACCAACAGGCCAATGATCAGACCAAACAGTCCAAGGACGGAACTGAAGATCTCAATGACGAGAATCTTGACGAACCTGTTGTGACTAGGTTAGTGACCTGTCTCCCAATGCCGCAATGCCGCAATGCCACGCCGGCAATACAGCTCCAGAGAAAACTTACAGGCTACCATCCGCCGCATCAGCAAGAGCAGCACCACTGCCGTTGATACCGACGGAGATACCGCAAATAAGGTTGCAGAACCCGACTGTAATTCCTCCCCAGAACAGCGCATATCCGGTGTAGAAGTTGCTCTTCGTGTAGAGCTCGGCTTCGGGAACAGGGGTGAGCTTTGCGGAGAAGATGATGGCCATAATGACGCCGTAAATAGCCACGACCTCGCAGAAAATAATTGAAATCAGGTTCTTGGTTCGAATTTGAGGTGCGCGGACACCGCCGCCAACGATCGAGGAACCGGTGAGGAAGATGCCCCTACAACAAACACCCGAGGTCAGTCCGGACAAGACAGAGACAAACCAAACCGTCACAATTAAACATACCAGGCAGCTCCAACCACCGAACAACCAATGCACATCGCGATGCCGATATTGGCCCAGGCATAAGGGGACACCTCTTCGAGGAAGCGGCCGACCTGGAGCATGTCATGTCAGTAAAGCTCGTGGCGGGCATCGCTAGCTGTATCGAGGGCCAATATGTACATTGAACGCTTCACCTTCTCCCTGGAAGAGCATATCTAGAAAGTCCAGTTAGCTATGGAATCGGCATCCAATCGGGGCTTGTTTGACACGTACACGCTCCAACCACGAGAAAGGCGGTCGTGGAGAGACCGAAGAGGTACCGGAGAAACATGGCGACCTCAAGCAACCTGAAGATGAAGGAATGAATCGGCCTCACAGACGTGGGGGAAAGCCGGCGATAAGGAAGCTGAAGCTTTGAGGTGGAGGAGGATTGGGACTCGATGACCGGAGCGGATTAACTGATCCGAGGCGGTGGACGACACTCGCCATGTTTCCCCAGATCCACGCTTTCCCCTACAACAAAGGGCTGATAGAGAGACACTGTTGCTTTGGCTTCGAATTCTGCCATTGCGTGCCCAATTTTTTTGCCTTTGTTGACTGGCGAGCCCTTGGTCCCATCGCGCGTTGATTTTTCGAACCCCCCTGAGTCTTTCCCTCCTCACATCTCCGATATCATGGCCTCCGCCTCCGGGGTAGGGTCGTATTCGAACCCTCTAAAGAAGTTCAAGTGAGTGTTATAACTGGAGAAGGATTTAGCGCGACCATGACATTGACATGAGACATAGGTTAGTGTTCTTGGGTGAACAAAGCGGTACGGCTTCCTCACTTCACGCCTGATCTTTGATTCTCAGGGGCAAGAAGATGAAAAGAAGATGATTCTGATGGACATTACAGTTGGAAAAACCTCCTTGATTACCCGATTCATGTACGACTCGTTCGACAACACATACCAGGCTACCATCGGTATCGACTTTTTGTCCAAGGTACTTCCACTCCCTGATCCATCGATGCGATCCTACAGTGCATTATCTCTAGCAGCTGAGACTAATCCTGACTCCCTCAGACTATGTACCTAGAGGACCGCACCGTTCGCCTTCAGCTCTGGGATACCGCTGGCCAAGAACGATTCCGCTCCCTAATCCCCTCCTACATCCGAGACTCGAGTGTCGCCGTTGTGGTCTATGATATTTCGAACGCCAAGTCCTTCCAGAACACCCGAAAATGGATTGATGACGTCCGCGGAGAGCGTGGAAACGATGTGATCATCGTTTTGGTGGGCAACAAGACGGATTTGAACGACAAGCGGGAAGTTACAACAGCACAAGGCGAGGAAGAGGCAAAGAAGAACAACCTAATGTTTATCGAGACCAGTGCCAAGGTTGGTCATAACGTGAAGCAACTGTTCCGGAGGATTGCACAGGCTTTGCCAGGAATGGAGGGTGAAGCCAAGCAAGGGGAGAGCACCAGTACGTCACCGCCACTTGAAGCACTCTACAGATATTAACCAATTTTGCAGTGATTGATGTGAACATCCACCCCAAGGAGACCACCAACAACGAGGGCTGTGCTTGTTAAGCACCCCACTCCACTCCACCTTTTGTTTACATTCTGACCGATTATGATCATCGAGTCTGTCCATGATATGCGCCAATTTTTTAAGATGTACATGTTTCCTCTTTTCTTGCTCGTCGGGTGAATAGCGCGTGCTTAAATCTTTCAGTCCTGAAGGCTGCGTCCACTTTCGTGAGCTGTTGCCTGGATGGTGGGCGTTCTGATTTCCGTTCTCTCCGCATTATATCTTGTTTCCACGGTCCAAGTGGAGACGTTGCTTGTCGCTCCTGGTCCGAATGGCCCTTAGGCTAACATTTTGCATATGGTATAATTGACGACGCTGTACATTATGGCATCTTCATGAATATTCCTCAAAATGCACATTGCACGTACCTAGGTAGCCGCTGTAAAACTTTCAGAGCGCATAAAATCATTTGACATCTGACTCAAATGGCACCGGCGACAGGCCACTCGTGCTCCTCCCAATTCAAATGGACCTTGAGGCATGATTTGATTTCAAGAGGGACGGTGCTTCATCCCCACTGGAAGTCCGGGAAAGGTCCATGTCATTTACTTCTGGAGCATGAAGCATGAAGCCGGAGATGACTTAAGGCAATAAGAAGCCGAGCCAACCATCCTTAGACATTACGAATCTCCAATCTGTGGATTCTGATGAGATCTGAATGAATTCACAGTAAGCAAAGGCATTCTGTGGCAGTCAAGTCATACGTTCTGAAATGAGTCTACATTCCTGTGGCTGCTTTCCGCATAAAAGACATTATTATTCAGGTAATCTTTTAGACCTCTGTGCAGGTCATGGTAATGTACAGATTTTGAGAGAATTAGGAATTCTCAGCTGCTCCAGTCTCCTCTGCGTTATCCTCGTCCGGCGCGAATGCCTCCGCGGCAGGCTCGAAGAAAGGAGCAAACTTGCTCTTCATCCTGAGTTTCTTGCCGTAGAAATAGAATGCCATCGGAATAGGAACAAGGCAAGCAGCAACACAGCCGAGCAGAGTGGCAGCCCACTGGATACCCATGTTCTCGAACATTTGGCGCGAGAAAAGCGGGAAACTCGCGGCGATCATTGAACGGCAGAATGTGTTTGCGGCAATGGCAGATGCGGCACTATTGACAATGTTAGATCATGATGAATGGCGACCAAGGGTTCGAAATACTCACAACATGAGATAGGTATCAATCAGGTAGTTGAACAGCTGAATGAAGATCATCAGGAGACCGAAGCCAGTGAACAGACCACTCAAGGTTGGCACGATCCAGGGGATGTCCTTCGTGAAACCAGTCCATCCAAACCAGAAAAGTCCAGCAGCAAAGAGCACACCACCCAAGATAACAGGCGGGCAGCGCCACTCAGGAACAGGAACACCACCGTTCGCGTCGAGCTTTTTATTATACCCTTTGCTGGAATAGATGATGTATGCTGTGGCAATGAACAAGCCGACAACCAGGCCGAACAGAGGCAAGCCGCCGACACCAGGATTCATGTGATACACCCCCTGGAAGACGACGGAGTATGCTGTCAAGAAACAGTACAGAAGGCCGTAGATGAAACTGAGGTAGATTGTCACGCAAAGGATAAGTGGCTCACCAATGAGCAAGCGAAGCGGACGCGAGAAGTTGTTCACCACCAGCTCTCTCAAATCCACTTCGATCTCCTCCTGTTTCGCGTGAATTCCCCAGTTCTTAGTGCGACGGCGTAGTTCAGCGGCTTTCTCAACGAGCACCACAGGTGGGTACGATTCCTCGAGGAACAGAAGGTTCATCACAAAGGCGGCATAACCCATGAATGCAGGGATATAGGCCGTGTAGCGCCAGCCAAGATAGGACATGTTGATGAAGCCTCCAATAAACGGAGCGAGAAGGGGGCCCAGAAACACGGTGCCGGCGAAACAAGCGATTGCAGTACCACGGGTGCGGTTGTTATATATGTCGGAGAATACAGCAGCGACGACCGCCAATGGCGAACTACCAAAAATACCGGAGAAGAATCGACAAATCATAAGTGTCTGGATATCTTTCGAAACGGCCACTGCCGTGTTAAAGATACCGAACCCCAGCATGGCAAAGATGATACCGGGACGACGGCCTTTCAGCTCGGAAAGAGGCGCCCAGATCAGGGGCCCAGATGCGTAACCGATAATGTACAATGTGCTGGACAGGACTGAAACCTCCAGACCGACGTTGAAATACGAGGAAACATTCTCTGAAGAGGCGCTGAAAATGGCGGAATCAAAGGTTGAGCAGATACTTGTATATGCAAGCATAGCACTAATGTAGAGTCTGAAAATGGTGTCAGTCATGAACCGGATTTATACTTGGTCAAAAGAAAAGACATGACCTACTTTTTTTTCAATGGCCAATTCTGAGGGTACAGAGGATCATCTGGCCCATCGAACTCTACAACATAATCCTCGCGCTTTGGCAGCGGCGGGGGGTAAGGTTTGCCGCCGCCAAAGGCTGGAAGGGGACCTTTGGAGGGCCGCGATTTGACGCTTTCGCCAACAGTCATGGCATGTTGGAGACGTTGCGTTTCAATGCGACTCAGTTCCTGAGACAGTGTAGATCGCTGGCGCTCCAGATCAACCTCCGTATTGCGCGACTGCAGTCTGCCGAGTTGGGGATCATAGTTGACAGAGCTACTCGAGCCCGTTGAGGATCCATTGCTTCCAGAGGATCCCAGTCTCTCAGGCTTTTCCTCATGATAGACGGAGGATTGGACCTGGGCATCGACCTCGGCCCTCGCGATATCTTCGTCGGCTTTGTCGGCCATGGCGATTAACGCGCTTGATGGTCGTGTTAAACTCGAGGGTAGGCCGCAGATGCTCGCGGCATCAAAATTTCGGGAAGGTCGGGCAGTGAAAGGAAAATTTCAAAGCAGCTGCCTGGTAGAGAATATAAACAGGAGCTGCCCGTCCAGAAGCGACCGGGTCTAAGAGGAACTAAATCCCGACTTAACCGTGCCGACCCACTATACGACGGCTACGGACCCTTATCGGATTGCCGACTGCCCTAGGGAATATGCAAAGATTATGATTTCAATTTCAGTCTGCAGATATTGTCGTAGATTTGAACCATGGAATAATTCGTAGAAGCAATCCCATTTTGGCTGGACTTTGTGCTGCATGAAAGTGATTCCAGAATGTACGACTGCATTCGGGCCCGAGCTAACGATTCTTTTTAAAGTGGATCTCCACACTGGTCAGAAAAATGTGCTAGCAACTCGGATCTGATGTCATCATTGGCTGCCAATGATATAGGCGGTGATAGCCCGATTATTAATATTGGGCCGAGTTCTGTTCTCGTCGCCGAGAACAGCCCTAGGAATGCTACGCCACGCCGGAACGGGACGGCTGCCCACAGCTGTACTCCAGTACTCCAGTACGCCGGGTCCATATGTTTAATGGTACTTTCCAAGTGTGGGTTCTACGCAAGCACTGATGGAATCTCGGATATAATACCTGTCATCTCGGAACGCATATCTACCTTACTATATACGTTCCCGGCCCACCCGTGGATCCTATTTATACTGCGTTTTCCTTCATAAGCCATACACATAAGCCCCAACAAATTCCCATCAATCCAGAAACTTGGAAGCTAACATTTGAATACATATTGGATTCAATATATGAGCAAGTTCCTTCCACTCGGCCTTGAACTCGGTATATGTCAAATTGCAACACGTGGAGGCCAAAGCCACGTTCGACATGCGTTAATGCGCCTCCCTTGAAACAACTCCACTTCTGGAGCTGGGCACTGATCTTATGGAGGTCATATCAATATTCCCTGTGCGTCGCTAACATTGAATTTCCAAGCAAAAGCAAGTACTTTCCTAAACTTATTCTGGAATTGTCAAAGTCACCTTCTTCGCCTGCACCTGTCCAAAAAACACGTACCCCTTTGCAGCATCATTCATGGCAAACGCATAATTATGTTTATCTTTCCAACACTGCAGGTCATCATAGAACACAGTTCTCATAGGGACACACCAGATTTCACATGGCGAAACTAATGAGCGTTGGCATCTTCCTTTGAGAAAATTGATCGAACTGCGGCCGCATGAAGGCCGCGATAAAGGACATAGGGCTCCTGATACGCCGAGAGCACATGATGGTGCCCTTTCGACCAAGGTCGCTCTATGATTGGGCGAGGCAAAAAGGACGAACCAGGATGCTTTATTGAGCCAACTGTTATTGTGCACTCAAAGCCCGCTGCAGACATTTATAAGAACGAAGTGTTTGGTGGGTGTCTGTGATACAGACATTGAAACTGAAGAGGAGGCTATGAAATTAGCGAATGATACGGAGTATAGACTCGTGTTATCACGCGTGACAAGCGAGCTATGACGGTGCCTTCCAATATCAAATTTGATAAATGTTGGTATCAATTGTGTCGGCATGGTACATTGTCCCTGACCCTGCCAACTTCTGGTGGTAGTTTCTGCTCAAGCTGTGTCTGTACTGCCTCGGGGTGATAGGTTATTTCTGTGCAGAATTTGCGTTCGTCGGCATTATCCAAAGAACCATTACCTATTGGTCGACTCCATATGGCTGTTATAGACAGAAGATAAAAACTGAAACACTAAAGCCAAACTTTCTGGTAGACTTCGATTAGATCGCATGATAATACGTGGTTCACCAGAGACGCTAGAAGTTGGAGTAGATTGTGACGGATGCAGTTCATTTGATCTGGAGCCCTCTCCTATACGTGCCTAAGGTAGTTAGGGAGACAAGCGTAGTTAGGTACACATCTTAGAGTAACTATAGTTGACTATACTATAGTTGTAAAGATTCCAATCCTGAAAAAGCGGAGTTGCATAACAATAATGCAGAGCAAATCGGGCAGCGATCTGCACGGATCCGCCGGGGAAACGACGCCCCTGGTTTATGTGCGTCGCTGTACTTTGCCTCTCTTTTCACTCTCTACGGAGTAATTTCATCAACTCCATCAACTTCTTGACCATCTACACTCTGTCAAGATGGGATTCGTTTCCCGCTTCCTCCGCTTCCCGCGGCCAGAGGTGAGCTGCTCCCATCGATCCCTTCTTATCCGTCGCCGCTAATCGTCTTGTGACGTTGCAGACCTTTCTCTACGTGATGAGCCTGGAGACGGGCGCATCGTTGATTACCTTGTCACTGCTACTGAACAAGATCAGTGGTCTATATGGGCTCCTTGCTCTGTTGACTGGTTACCACCTCTCCCCGGTGCAACTGTCCATGTACCTCTACTCCCTCGTTGCCCTCGCCCTTGCCGCCCTGCTTTTCCCGCACATCCGCAAGCAGTCTCCCCTGGAGTGCCTCGCGCTCGCCTACCTGTACCTGATCGACAGCCTGGTCAACGCAGCCTACACTGCCGCCTTCGGTGTGACTTGGTTCCTTGTTGTGTCCCAAAATTACGACAGTAGCAACGCCCCCGGGGGTGAGACGATTGCCCAAACCGCCGGGTTCACCAGCCCCAAGTACGATGCGGCCTATGTCGAGATCCAGAACACGAAAGAGGGCAACAATTTTATCGCGCATCCTCCTCGAAGTGCCGATAACCTCAGTAATGCTGTCTACCAGCCCGAAAGCTTCCAGAGCATCGTCTTCATCTCGTTACTGTGGGCCATCCGTGTCTATTTCGTTGTGGTGATGCTCGCCTTTGCCCGGCAGACTCTTCGCCTCTATGTCGCAATTCCTCGACACACCCAAGTGCCCACGCACAGCCGCAACGTGTCGGTCGCAAGTGTGGCGGACATCGACCGTGACCCGTTCACGGCTTACAGCCCCGACGGACAGGGCTGGAAGGGCAAGCTGGGCCGCATTATGGTCGGCATCGGACACAGCTACTGGCTTGGCGAGGAGGAGGATGGAAACTGGCTGAGCGGTATCAACTACAAGTTCCGCAACCGCAGCAACAACAACAATGAACTTCCGGGCCCTCTTGAACGTGAACGGAGACGTCGCTCCGGAACTGGCCCGCCTCAGCCTTCTCAGTCGATTGTACGAAACGGCAATCTGCAACAAATCAACGAGCATGTGCCTGGAATGAACGTCAAGATGCAGGACTGGACCGAAACTCGATAATGACCTCTTCAGCCGCGTCTTCAGTGTGCGTGCAGATGTGTCTTCATACCCCTTCGACGCATCAAGCCCCAGGAGACAATCCACCTTGGCCCTTGTCTCCCCTATCGTTTCAACGGACGGCTATTGCGAAGCGCTCGCTTGAGCTTCGCATTAGCACTCACACATGCTAGATGGTCGATAATGTTTCCGTCCATATTGCTTTACCTGACGAGAAAATAATGAACAAGATCTCGTCTGGGTACTATATCATCAACTCTATCATTTGCCTCGGAGTCTTGTGAGGCGTTCTAGGTAATATGGCGTTAGGATTACGACGGTCGCGAGAGACTGATTGTCTCTGTGCATTTCATCTTGGGCGTCAGGGCATGTACATTTGCTTGAAATAAGGATGGGTCTACTTGTCGGCGCTTTCGGTCGGGTCCTCTCTACATAGCTACCTGGTTCCGTCTGTCTTCTCAACGGGCTCCGAGTTTTCACTCTGTACACTTTATATGCCATAAATGCATACAATCACGACTCCGTCTTTCCCACTTTCGAATACGCTTGATTCTAATGCCCTGTTCGCACGTGCTTTCCAAAATCGAGCAATCTTTTCCAGTAAGAGATGATCATACCGCGAGTTTGGGTACCGACGAGCGGACCGGCCGAGGTATATACCTACGGCACAAGTGATCTACCACTTCTCCAATCTACGGTCCGACGTTGGTCTCCGTTCGCGCATCATCGTCGATCACAGTACATACACAGTCATCGACAGTGCGGATAAACTCGCATAACGATGCATCTTGCATGATTAGCCCCTATTATTGTATCATCGGTGTCTGTTCCCAGCCGTGATATGCCCAATGGATGCCCAATTATCTAAAACAGTTTTGCCGACGATTGCCCGAGTGGGTCAAGACTTAGGCATGAAAGAATATCAGATAGCGCCAAGATCTTCAAATCGCGCATTTAGCTTCTGATCAACGTGCCGAGCGTGTGGCTCAGGGGTACTCTATGCTATGCGGCAGCGCAAGACATTGTTGGCGTCTGCATCTTTAAATTCATATACTCCTGTTTCATTTTCCCTTCTCTTCAGTCTCAAGTCCTATTATCCCGAAATGTGTGCATATGTTCAGTACAATTTTGTTCGTCGTAAGTCATTGACTTGATTAAAATTGTTTCTGTGAAATGAATGCTGAAGTTCCTTGTCAGACATCCGAGAGGAGCCTCGTGGGACGCAGGGTTGAATTCCTTCTCCGAAAGAAGTCTTCGAACCATATCTCAAGCCTTGTTTATTGACTGCAATATCTCCTCTTCGGTCTCAATATTCACCTCTTCAGATGTTCGGCATTCAATTCGACGCCGCTGGGATCTACCTCGTCGGCACGACAAATGAACAACTCCACGTCTCCTTCGAAGAACTGGTATCGTTCGCCGCAGGCATCATCGGCCTCCTCGAGTACGGACTCTCATGGAAGGTATTGAAAGGGATACTAGGCCGAGCACGGTATCGACTATGGCATCGCCCGGAGATATCACTCGACCAACAACTCCCATTATGGATCGATAACTCGGGACCTGTACTATACGAGGTCCGGCACGGAGAAGAATCTATCCTAGTTACATATCAGAGTTTGGAGGCAACTCGTTTTGGAAGGGCAATTAAAAAACATTGGGATGGGGGCATGACTCGTCCCAGTAATTTATGGATCGTGCGAATGGTGCTTGAGGCTTTCTTTGTTGGGCTGTGGCGGAATATGCGGCGTTTGAAGCTCCGCAAGTTCTAAATATCGATGCGTTGTATACCTCTTTGACTTACTTCGGCGGGCGCATCAATCGATTGGAGCCTATTTGGTTATACTTCCACTGCATGGTTGGCAAATGTGTTTACCTGGAGATCTTTGGGGGATTTTGTTCCCTTCTTGTGGCAACCTTGATGCATTGCCATATTGAGTCAGAGACGTATTACTATATGTAAAATAGGAATCAAACATTCACCAATAGAGACTCTTATGGAATTACTATGCTTTTATCGGGCTGCCCGACAGGGTTTGGCAGGCGATGTGATTGTGGTATGCAGGTCAAGGCGTCCGTCGCCGATCTCCGCACCTTTCCCTTGAGATGCCCGACGGCAATCTGCTATCGGATATATCAAAGTGGTCCGAATGGCTGCGATTAGTTTCAAAGCCTTTTCTTGTTTCCACAGTTGAATATGGATTTATGTTCAAGGAAATTCTATGAAAAGTCATAGGTATCCGTGCCTTTGCGCCCCACTCACTACCGTGAGTTGGTGCTGGTGCGCCCATGCTCAACGGAGTTTTAAAGCTCAACGCAACTTTCATAATATTTCTATCAATTTAACCACCAAAACCAGATCGATCTATAGAAAATAGCCTATTTCCCGCATCCTTAGTCACCCTACAAGACCCTATAAGTTATATCCGGTATAAAATTATATGTTACATCGCGTTAGGGGGTAATAATTAGCCGTTTTACTCCCGATCTTCGGGCGCGTCTTACGGTCGCGGCTTCTTCTTCCTCTCGCCTAACTATAACACAATACTATTTACTATCTATAATTAGTAGTATACTAGAGCCCTTAAAGCCTTTTATCTACTATCGTAATTTATTTATAGCCTAGGGTATAGTAGATAACGATTATAGCTATCCTATTGTAGAGTAAGCTATAGAATTATACGCCTATATTTTGTTCAGCGGGGCGAATTCCGTTACGTCTTTCCGCCGAATATTACGTTCGTACTACACTAGATACCCTTTAGGGTCGGTAAAACCGATATAGTATTAAGGCGTACTATCTAGCGAACTAATCCTTCTTCTTACGATTTATCTAGGCGCTTGTTAGTGCTAGGGCGAGCCGAGTAAAACTAGCGACCGTAAGACGCGCCCGAAGATCGGTAGCAAAACGGCTAATTATTTCCCCCTAACGCGATAAAATAGATAATATTATACCGGATGCGCCTAGTAGGGTGACTAAGGATGCGGGAAATAGGCTATTTATTATAGATCGATCTGGTTTTGGTGGTTAAATTGATAGAAATATTATGAAAGTTGCGTTGAGCTTTAAAACTCCGTTGAGCATGGGCGCACCAACTCACCGAATGGTGGCACGGATAGCCATTATTCCCGTTGAAGGGGACATGTGTCTGAAAGGCGTGGCTAATATGTATGATCCTTGTCAGTCCTGTTTCGTTCCTGTCCAATGCACTTCTTTCTCTAATATCAAGTATTGAGCGCCAAAATGAGAAGAACCGCTTGATGGAAGTGCCCCTTGTATAATACCATCCTGAGGTCTCTGGTCACCAGCTACGAGAGTAGTCTCGAAACATTCTCTAATTATGTCCTCACGAAATCAAGCTTCCTGGCCAGCCAGCATCCAATCGTGAACCCGACAACAAAACCATCTTCACTCCGCCGAAGCACCATTGTCCAGTCGCCCGGTGCTGGTGCATCTAGGCCACGAGGGCAAGTCAGATCCCAAACATCACCACCCAGGTATCGCATAGGGGTCGCTGGTCCTCGGCCGAGGTATCCATCGAAAGATCCGTACAGCATTCCTGTCTCCCCCGTACAGTGGAACGTAGACTGAACCTCTTTACACTCATATTCGCCTTGTAGCAGTGTATTCTTGAGGGAATATTCATCCTTGACGAGACGGTGAGCGTAGAGTTTGCGGTTCTCCAAAATACGATGGATGCGCAGGTTATCTCCGTCAATAGTGGCCGTCATAGACTTGGACTTGCCATTGGTAGCATGGGTCAGCTGGATGGTCTCAGCCTCTCGATGTCCCGCATAAGTGATAAGGATCTCTCCCTCTCGAGACCCCTGGGCCACAGTGATAACAAGCTTAGTATCTTGGTCGAGGAAAACACCAGCCCAATCCGCGCTCGCCGTCACTGGCGTGGTTTCAACCGTGGGCTTGTCCAAAATGCCGCGAAAAATGTCATCGGCCGCTCTCGATGTATCGGCCTCGTGGTTAAACATAACAACAACAGACAGGTGCTTGTGTGGCGCATGGCGTCGCTCAGAACGGTATCCACGGAGCGCACCACCGTGGCCCAGATAATCCACGCCGTCGATATCATCGTGTAGCATGCCATAATGATATTGGGCAGGTGTGCCATCGTTGTAGGTCTGCGGTTGGTAAACGGTCTGGTACCAGCTTTCGGAGTCCGAGAATTTCTTCTCCAGGTGCTTCTCCCAGGCAATCATATCATCGAGAGAAGCCACCAACCCAGCGTCACCGGCCCATTCCATCCGGTTCACGGCAGGGTAATAGCCATTTATCTCATGGCCTTCGTAGCCAACACAGGGAGGAGGGTGATGTGCAGTATTTGCACATAGGAAGGCAGTCTCCATCCCAGCTGGACCGAGAATTCGATCCTTCAGCAGCTTATCAAGCGGCTCCCCAGTGACTCGTTCAATGACTCGCGCAATTACATAGAAGTTCACATTGCAGTATGAGTATTCAGTCCCGGGCTTGAAGTGGAAAGAATTGGTCCGGTCCATCGCTGGGGGTCCGTCGCGTACTACCAAGAATTCATCATCTGGCTTGGCTCCCCAGAGGGTAGTCATGGCCCAGTAGTCACGCAAGCCAGACTGCATATCGACCAGTTTTTGGATAGTCAATCCACTATCTTTCAGCATTTCAGGCCGGAGGATTTCACCAAGCGCGTCGGAGTACTGCTTCTGGACTTCTCCCTTGGCAGCCATCTCTGTTGTCGGGTTGCGCTCGAGGTCAAGTAGTAGGGCGCAGATAAATTGCTTTGTGATAGAGCAAATGGGCATCTGTGTTTTAGCGGACAAGGGAATCCGCTCATTCATGTCCGCCCATCCCCAGACACGTTGGCCGATGACCTCGCCGTCCTTGAGGACAGCGACTGCACCGCCTGGTCCGCGGTAGCGAAGGGCGACGGTGGCCAGGATATCCTGGACAGATTTTTGATCGGCTGACATTTTTGTCAATGAGTGTTGTAGAAGACAGGCTGCTTGTTATCGGACGACTCCGCTTTTTATCGAGTGAGGGGCAAAGGGTTATTCATCCGCGTCTTTAACTAACATCAGTTATTTAGAAAGCTTACAGTTATCTTCAAAGGCCAGTTTCTTTATGTCGAGGGATTACATCTCTACACCCCAATGTAGCAATTTTGAATGCTATATACACCTACTATAGAGTCTAGATACGACGCATGACCCTTAAGGTGCAGCTTTATCCCAGGGCCCACGCAACGGCATTTAGGCAAAATGCAAAACAGCCGGAATTAGGTTAGACGGAAGGCTTTTCCCAGAAGCAATTATATTTGGGTTTTTGACTATTCCCCGCTGATCATGCGATGATCTGAAAGCAGGAACATTCTCTTAGTCTGTCAGATATACGGGAAGAGTGGGATGCTTCAAGAAAAGTGCGAAGTCTTGATTGACCCTCCCTGGAATTTGGTCCAATTTCCGTCTCACTTGGAGGTATAAAAACAGTATTAGGTCTGGTTTCCATTACCAGCCTAATGTGACGACTTTGTAGCAGTGGTAGGGTTACATGGGCGTGTCTGAAGGCGTATGACGGAGTATCTATAGATCGCGATGCCGCTCTACGGCGTAAGCAAGGCACGGGCCTACATGACGCAAGGAGCAAAGAGACAGATGCGATATTTCTCCGCTAGACAGTTGGGCTGGAATAGACATGGAACCGTGGAAGTAACTGAGAATGTTTACACCGTAGTTCCATAGACGCAAGTCTACCCTCACCACGTGCCCGCTTCCCCGCCTTCTCCAGATTTTCCCACGCACGTCCGGGGTTTCCTTCTTTCCTGTAGCATTTCTGTCATTTTTATATGCCCTTGACTTTCTCGAAAAACTCATTTGCTAGTCTTGGTGCTCTACCAAACAAGCTTTTCGGAGTTCGTGTTCGGGTAGAAAGAAAGGATCACCTCCACCGCACTCTGGGGTACTCCTTTTGAGAGCACTCGGCGATGTCGCTCGGTCTCTGACGCGACTCGGTTTTCGCCCATTGCCCATTCGGTTCCCCGCGATCCTAGACCATCCTGACCTGCTGATCTGCATGTCGCGGTAGCTCTGTCGTCGCGGAGAAGCATGTCGACGGGCTCCCTCCGATCGTTCGCTAATTCCTATTCACCTTTTTCGTCCCGGTCGCAAACTAGTCGAATGTCCCTATCTCAGACGCCCGGCTTAGATACGCTCGCCGAGGGGTCGCAGTATGCGCTCGAGCAACTGCACCTGGCTCGGCAAGCTGGTGCGGCGTCCAATCCCCCGACCGGTCCCAACGGCAAACCCCTCAATGATCCCGAACCGTTACGGTCACCAGGCCACCAGCTTTACACCGAGAAAAATGGCCCAACCGATGTCGGGAAGAGCTCTAAGCAGCAGCGCGACCCTTTAGCCGAAGCGCGCTCGGCTATTCGAAAAGACTCTTCTGCCACCGCAGTGCGTCGAAGGATTAGTCGAGCTTGCGACCAATGCAACCAATTGCGCACAAAATGCGATGGGCAACAACCCTGTGCGCATTGCGTGGGTATGCTCCCGTTTCTGCATATTTTGATTTCATGCGTCGCTAATGTGCTCTAGAGTTCGGGCTTGGCTGTGAGTATGCCCGGCAGCGCAAGAAACGCGGGAAGGCCTCGAAGAAAGACCTTGCGGCGGCCGCTACCAGTTCCGGTAGCGACAAAGGTGTCAACGACAGTGCATCTCCAAATGGACAAGCTATGCATGAAGCCAATGGTTCCTATGATCCGACTTTCGATGCTGCTCGTACATTGTCCGATTCCGCCCAGTCACATTTACGCAATGCATCGGTCGTCAGCATGCAGCAAAATTCGCATCCAACGCCAGTTCATTCCCAACAAGCAGTTGGCTCCAGTATAGACGGCATGTCCATGGACTACGGAAACGTGCCTGACTCGAATCGGCCCTCGATGTCTGTATCCGACCTTCGCTCTCTGCACATGATGCATCATCCGAATGGCAATCCACGATCCCCCTCTGCAATGCTCCACTCCCAAGGATTTGGGTCGGGGTATAATGATAATGCATACTCTTTGATGAACTCACAGGAGGCAAACTCCGCTTCAATGAACCAATTTCGCCTTGGCGGCTCCGCAGAAAACCCCTCTGCATCGTTCCTGGGATTCTCCCCTCCAGCCCAGTCGCCCAGCTGGCTCCCTCTTCCGTCTCCATCACCTGCGAACTTCCCATCTTTTAGCATGGCTCCGTTTTCCAGCACCTTACGATACCCCGTCTTGCAACCAGTTCTTCCTCATATTGCGTCTATCATACCTCAGTCCCTTGCCTGCGATCTATTGGATGTGTATTTTACCAGCTCCTCTTCCTCCCATATATCTCCCTTGTCGCCGTACGTGGTCGGATTCATCTTCCGCAAGCAATCATTCCTCCATCCAACGAAGCCAAGACAATGCAGCCCCGGCCTTTTGGCTAGCATGCTCTGGGTAGCGGCACAAACCAGCGAGGCTGCATTTCTGACATCACCCCCATCAGCACGAGGGCGGGTATGCCAAAAGCTGCTTGAACTGACGATCGGTTTGCTTCGGCCACTTATACACGGCCCCGCAACTGGAGAGGCCTCGCCGAACTACGCTGCGAACATGGTCATCAACGGCGTGGCCCTGGGAGGCTTCGGTGTTTCAATGGATCAGCTAGGCGCGCAGAGCAGCGCAACTGGGGCCGTGGATGATGTCGCCACTTATGTTCATCTAGCGACCGTCGTCTCGGCCAGTGAATACAAGGGAGCAAGTATGCGTTGGTGGACCGCAGCATGGTCGCTTGCACGAGAGCTCAAACTCGGTCGAGAGTTGCCATCTAACGCCACCAATCGCCAAGATGGCGAGTTGGATGGTGAATCGGAGTTGGGCCTGAATGGAAACAAGAGACAGGCATCGTCACTCATCAATCCGATGGGTGCTGGCCCTGGAAACTCCGCAGTGAACCTGACTGAGGAGGAGCGAGAAGAGCGCCGACGCATTTGGTGGTTACTATATGCCATGGATCGGCATCTGGCGCTCTGCTATAATCGCCCATTGACGCTTCTGGATAAGGAGTGCGAAAGCCTGTTACAGCCGATGAATGACGATCTGTGGCAGGCGGGAGATTTCTCAGCTGCTAGCTACCGGCACGCCGGCCCAGCTTTCGAATGCACTAGTCATAGCATGTTTGGCTATTTCTTGCCGCTTATGGCAATCCTGGGAGAAATCGTCGATTTACAGCATGCCCGAAACCATCCACGATTTGGGGTTCATTTCCGCAACAGCGGCGAGTGGGAGTTTCAAGCTATGGAGATCACTCGCCAGCTAGATGTCTATGCGCAGAGCCTGAAGGAGTTCGAGGCTCGCTATACCAGCTCGCTAGGACTTGGAACTGGTGATAATGACACGGCGATGGATGGAGCCCATCTCAACCACGTCAGTCCATCCGGCCGCTCCAGCAGCACTGTCGGTTCCCACGCCAGTGAGAATGTCGTGCATACAAAGATGGTCGTCGCCTATGGTACCCACATCATGCATGTTCTCCACATCCTACTCGCTGGGAAATGGGACCCGATCAACCTACTGGATGACAACGACCTCTGGATCTCATCCGAGTCTTTTATTTCAACAATGGGTCATGCCGTCAGCGCCGCTGAGGCAGCTTCGGGTATTCTCGAGTATGACCCAGACCTGAGTTTCATGCCGTTCTTCTTTGGAATCTACCTATTGCAAGGAAGCTTCTTGTTGCTCTTGACAGCGGACAAGTTACAAGGGGATGCTAGTCCGAGTGTTGTCAGGGCTTGTGAGACAATTGTGCGAGCCCACGAGGTGTGCGTCGTGACGCTTAATACGCAGTACCAGGTATGGCCTTACTTGCTTTGTTCTTTTATTCTCTGAACTATATACTTATTTATGCTCTTTCAGAGAACATTCCGGAAGGTGATGCGCTCGGCTCTCGCTCAGGTCCGCGGCCGCGTTCCTGAAGACTTTGGCGAGCAACAGCAACGCAGACGTGAGGTGCTTGCCCTATACCGCTGGAGCGGTGATGGTAGTGGTCTGGCTATTTGAACATACTGCTCAGAATATCTTCATTACTAGCAATCTTCATTGCCGGCCGAGTGCTATATTTTCCCATCTGAGCTCGGTTTACGCAGCTTGATTTGATGATCCATATTACCGCAGTAAGGACCATGGATTCTATGCATCTGAGTTGGGACCTTTATACTATCATCTGCTCTTGGTTCTTGTATATTATTTTGACATTGGATGGACATACCCCAAGGCGCAGAGAAGCGCAGATACCTTTTGTTGATTTTTACTTGGCACGAATACAGTACACACTATTGGGATACATAGTTACATATCATTGTTTGCTCAGTCGTCGAACGAAGCTATTGCTAATCCTATGACGTCATCGCCGATGAGCCCTCCATTTTCCCGACTCATTCATCTTAACGCTCTCGCCACTCGCACTTTGCGCGAAGAACGAAAACTCGAACCTGGCAGAAATGGCCCAATATCTAACACCATGAACGTTCTTACCAGATCCTCACACCGAGTCCTCGCCTCATCCCGCCGCCATATTCCATGCGGCACAACCATACCGAAGCGCTTTCTAGGAATACCCCCGGCATTCCTCTTGGACGACTACATCCCCCGATATCTCCTATTAAGCTCCATCGATGAAGCCAAAAAGCGATCTGCCGCCTATGCACACCTAAGCGAGTGCAATCTATGCCCGCGAAAATGTGGAGTGAACCGATACGAGACGACGGGGACATGTCTGATTGGAGCAGAGACAGCCAAAGTGAACGTGATAGCACCGCATCGCGGGGAAGAGCCCTGTATCCAGGGATTCCACGGTAGCGGATCTGTATTTTTCTCGGGATGCAACCTCCGCTGCGTATTCTGTCAGAACCATGTACGCAACCTTAGACCAGGCTTGATTTCGCTCAACAGCTGACTGATCCCGCTAGGACATTGCGCACCAACGCAACGGATTCGATCTTACTCCCGAAGAACTCGGCGAGTGGTACATCAAATTACAGACTGTCGGCAACGTCCACAATATCAACCTTGTCACGCCCGAACACGTCGTCCCGCAGGTCGCTCTCTCAATCCTCGCTGCAAGGGACATGGGCCTCCGCATACCGATCATTTACAATACATCCTCCTTTGACTCTTTGGAGTCGCTACAACTACTTGATGGCTTGGTCGATATATACCTCCCAGACTTCAAGGTATGGCGGAGTAGTACATCAAAACGTCTACTCAAAGCAGACGATTACACTTCCACGGCGATGGAAAGCATAAAGGAGATGCACCGCCAGGTCGGTGACCTTGCGTTTACATCAGATGGTATCGCTAAAAAGGGAGTTTTATTACGCCATCTGGTTATGCCGGGCAAGGAGGATGAGGGGAGAGAAATCATGCGCTGGCTCGCTGAGAACGTGTCCCGGGATCTCTACGTGCATATCATGGAGCAGTATCATCCTGATGCACATGTTGGGAAGAAGAAACGGGTTACAAGACGAGTAAGGCTTGGAGAAGGAGGTGACGCTGTTAAGGAGGAGGTTCGATACGCTGATATCAATCGTGCTGTGCGCGATGAAGAGCTTGGCTCTGTTAGGGATGCGGCTGTTAAGGCTGGGCTATGGCGGTTCTGCGAGCCTAACGATAACAGCGAGTTCCATTTATAATTCTAATGCTCTCCTGTCGTCATGGTACATATTGTGGGATATAAAAAGACTTATAGAAATTTATGCACATTCCTTATAAATCAATCTGATGATGTGTAGAGGATTACGGCGACGGTAGGTTGAATCATTTGATGCTTCTTTGTCTTAGTTCTCCAATTCGGAAAAATGCCACTCAGTCTATATACGTTCAGCGAGCAATATTTCAATACTCTGAGCAGAAGCTGAGTCTATATCAGATAGCTGTTACACAATTTTGCTCTGTCGTAATGCAGCGTTCCCACTCAATTTCTTCTTGTCCCGAAGGGACCCATACTAAAATATGATCATAGGTCTAGGTTTAGATGATGCCGCCTTGAATGTCATATCCGTCTAGCTTGTGTACAGTCCGACGTAATGCCAAGGGACAGTTCAGTACTCAAGTCGCAACGCATCTAAAACACAATAGCACCACCGTCCACGACAATGTCAGAACCATTGATATACGTCCCTGCTGTGCTCGCGAGAAGAACAATCGCCCCGGTCAACTCAGACGGATTTCCCATTCTGCCAGTGGGATTACGCTCGGCCCAGATCTTCCTATGCAATGCGACTCCATCCCCTTCGTTCAAGATCGTATCCATATAGCCAGGGCTCACGCTGTTAGTTCGAATACCGTAGCGAGCCCATTCAGCGGCAAGGCAGCTCTTGAGCATAAGAAGGGCAGACTTGCTGACATTATATGCCGCCTGTGGCTGCGGGTAGTTGACGCGATGTGCCGAAATAGACGCGACAAAGGTAATTGATCCTCCATTTCCTCGCTTCACCATTTCCCGGGCTGCTGCTTGAGCGCAGATAAAAGATCCAGTGGTGTTGATGTCCAGGATCTTCCGCCACTGGGATACGGGCATGTGGAGTGTTTCCACGCAGCCGACAACCCCCACGAAGCAGACAAGTATATCGATGGACCCAAGAAGCTGCACTGTTTTCTCCATCGCTTTCTTAACGGCTGCTTCGTCTGTGACATCCACCTTTACGGCGTGGATCTCTGCAGTGGGGAACTTTTCTTTCATTCGAGCAATGTCCTTTTGGCCGATTTCTGGGTTGACGTCGAGGATCATGAGGCCTTGGAGGCCGTGCTCGAGGAGAGCATCGCAAGAGTGGAGGCCCAGTGTTCCGGTGCCACCAGTGACAATGGCATTTCCTTGGACGTTGAACCTTTTCTGGGCACCAACGCTAGCGTTGGACTCGATGTTGGATGTGGGAGGTGCGGTCATCGAAGAAGGGCTGCCATCACTGAGAACCATAGATGGAACGATGCGTGCAGTAAGGGCCTCGCGCCCAGGCAGTTCAGCTGTGGATCCCATGCTGTTTTCTTCAGGATGTGTTATGATGAGAGGGGGAAAGGCTGAACAGAGCAAAATACGCACCTAATAAAGGCGAGATAATCTATCGCAGCTCCACCAGACCGGAAAGGATTTGTCAAGCTCCGACGCTTAAGGTATTTCTACTGAGTCGGTCAGTTGTGCTCCGGAGCAGAGTGAACGTCGTTCAGATCTAGGACATTTATACTCGCGCGACGCCCTGACTAGGCGTTAGGATACGTAGAGCGCCTCTATCTTTTTAAACTTGATTATGTTTTCAGGATCACATAGTCGGTAACCTTTGTCTTTCAAGTGTATGTAGTGGGGTACAAGATGAGCGGGGAATCTTAATATCGGGGCACAACGCGCCGAAATCCAAACATACTTGTTGCCAAAATAACACCTCTGCTTCACTTCGGTTCCCAACATGTCTATGTCAATTGGAGATGCTAGTCAGGTTCGAGATGGGTTCCCTCGGCCATTTCCTAACGTCCCTTCCAATGTACTGGACCAGTTTCGCATGGCTGGAAAGGTCGTGGTCGTTACGGGTGCCGCTGACGGAATCGGTCTGGCTGTGACGGAGGCTATGGCTGAGGCTGGTGCTGATGTTGTCCTGTGGTACAACTCGTATGTGATAATGCTATGAAATGCACAAGTAAGAACCTGACGCCCATTTTCTTTTACAGAAACAAAGCTGCCGTTGAAAAGTCGCAAGAGTTGGCGAAAATACACAATGTCAAAAGTGCTGCTTATCAAGTTGATGGTATGTGAGCGAATAGCTTGATTTGATCCAAGTGGCGAAATGCTTATTCTCGACCTGCAGTTTCCGAGCCTACTCAAGTTTCTGAGACGATTAAGGAGGTCGTTGAGGTATTCGGCAAAATTGATGTCTTTGTTGCCAATGCAGGTGAGTGTAAAATCTACTTTCCTCGGTTGATTAGATTACTCTAATATCGACCAAGGCATGGCTATCTCGAAGCCCATTTTGGAACAGACATTAGCCGAGTACCAGAAGCAGATGTCTGTGAACGGTAAAGACTTAGTTCTGATACAAGACCAAGGCCTTCAACTAACAAATTCTAGTTGACGGCATTGTATACTGCGCCAAGTATGTCGGCGAGATATTCCACCGACAGGGTTTTGGAAATCTCATCATTACCTCGAGCATGAGTGGCCACGTCGTCAATGTTCCTACCGACCAGCCTGTCTATAATGCGACAAAGGCATATGTGACTCACTTTGGAAAGTCGCTTGCCCGTGAGTGGCGCGAGTTTGCGCGGGTCAATATTGTTTCCCCCGGCTTCTTCGATACTAAGATGGGCGCCGGCCCTACGTGCATCAATGAGGCATACCGTATGTCGCCTATGGGAAGACAGGGCCATACGAAGGAAATAAAAGGTCTTTATCTCTATCTTGCTAGTGATGCCTCGACCTACATGACTGGAAGTGATGTTATTATAGATGGAGGCTATGTTTTGCCTTGAAGAGATTTATCTACGACAAATGGAGATTCTTCGCCATAGAGATCGCGAGGATACTACATAGCCTTACCATGTTTTCTCTCTTTCTCATACGAGCCTCACGGACCCTAGTGTCCCCGATTCCCCGACTCTCCAAGACTACACCTTGCCCGCGTTACCTTCTACAACATTTTTTGAGAACCATCGACCAAAAGAGGCAAGAATTGATACTCCGCTTTCTACTTACTTCCTATAACTCTTAGAGCACGACCTACTTCTGTATCTCTTGCTTTGCAACCCTTTACTTTGCCTTTACTTTACTCTCTGTCTTGTATATTTCCTTATATACTTCTGTCTTCTGTAATACACTAACTAGTGCTAGGACTTAAAAATAATTATGGCACTTTGCTCTCTATCGCCTACCGTACGGGGCATGTCAGTCCAAATCGCTATACAGTTTCCAAGGACAGAAGTCATTAAGTTACATCAGCTTTTTCCTTTGACAAGCTCGAATCCGCCTTTTGACTTATGCGACTCAAGCATTAAAAATCTCATTTCATCACGGCCAACGCCGTAAGCAATGGCCCGCACAATCTGTCCGGCCGTACTCTCGAACGGCCCGCGACTTGCCCATTAAGTTACGTTGACAAGCTTGTCGAGGAAGGATTCATCGATGGCAGCGCCGCATCTGTGGTGCAAAATGCCCTGAAAGTGCTTCGGACGTTAACCGGAATCTGCTGTGGAGATTTCTCGCTCTATTCCAAGGTTATGCGTTGTTCGTTGAACCAAGTAAATCATAATAGGAAAGGTGCATGATCATCGATTAGTTTGCCTTGTTTGCAAATGGGGGAAGTGGATACCTCCAAGATAGGTTTAGTGTATCCGAATTATCACAAAGTGGGACCAAGAGCCTCAATCAGAGTCCATACTACATAGTATGTATTCTAAGATTCGAGCATGAACGTTTTTGGGCTTCATCATAGCCTAATATCTTATATCCTTGTACCAGTGGGCTTTTTAATCTACATAATTTCATCAGATACGGTCCCAGAACCGTCTATTTGATGGCACATAAAATGCCCACCTTGCCTATATAGTAATGGAATAAATTCCCATATGCCCCAAAATCCCCTTCATGATACAATGAGGCCTGAACCGTAAATAACCAAGAGAGAAACAGTAACAGCCAAGAAAGTCTTCTCAAGAGCTGTACCAATGAACCCGAAATAGATGTTCCATCATGTTGTCTTCCCGGCCAAACACTTGATCGCACTCTTCTTCAGGACACTCGATAGAATACGGATCAACATGCTGCGTCTTTATGTGCCGCATCAAAGTTCCTTTGGGTTTGAATGGACGTGGTCTTTTGCAGTCCTTCCAGCCACATTCCAGTCGAGTGGAATGGTTACTACTATGCGGAGTTAAGATTAGAAAGATATCTCTAGCGTGTGCTATAAGATACTTACTGGTCTTTTCTCTTTCCACGACGATTGGATACCTTCCCCTTTGCGCTGTTGGTGTATGCGCTTCTTGGTAGATATCTGTCTTCCACCGAGGGCGATGACCCTTGAGAATTTGAAGAGGGTGTCCCATCCCTCACTGGGCCGACGGTGGCGTCTTTGTGAATAACCAAAGATTGGTGGATAGTATCAGAAGCAATAAATGGAGGATCTTGCTGGGCAAATTGGTCGGCAGCAGTTAGAAGACCTAAGGTAGGGCCGGAGCCTTGCAGACCGGCATCGTACAAGAGAGGACTTGCGAAGAGAGAGACCGGCGATGCATGTTCGAAGGTAGCTAGATCGTTGAAGGAATCAAAACTACACTGGCATAGATCCTTAGGTACGCCCCAATTGCCTGGTTGGGTATTATGAAGGTTCCTCCATAATAGGAATTGTCGCAGACCAAGTCTGAAGCTTGACACAAAATGGGAAGCGCTAAGAAGTTGCACGGTTGAATTGAAGAAAAATGATGTTGTATTTGAGCTCTTTCAAAGGGCACGGGGTATTTATAAATTCATAGGAAATAATAACCTTCCTACCTCAATGTCCACCGATTTGCGTGCGTGCTCCTTCCCCAGGTCTACTGTATTGCAAGTACAGTAGCATTTTCCATATCTCCACCACGCCAATAGTAGTAGCATACGCGGCTTCCATGTCCACTGAGGCTCTCTTTTGAGCCAATAGCGATGTGCCCGTCAGCCGGAACAGGTAAAGGGCAGATAGAGGCGACAGGTGGCTGCGATGAACGCCACTCCGGTGGCGAAATGGGACTCGTTTCTTTCGCTATTGGCTGCTGCCCAGGGTTTAGATCCTTCGCCTGTATAATGACCGTATGTCATTTTTTATTCCCACTTCGTAGTAGAAAAAGCTAAAATCTTGCCTAATCTCGGTTCTCCAACTGGCGAACTAGCAGGTCCAGTGCATAAGTCCTTCAGGTCAGTTTGAAATGGTAGGTTGGATCTTCCAAGCTTTTTCGGATCTGCTTATTTTGCTATTCTCATGGGGCCATAATTTTCCCTCCTGTATTAGATGATAGATGAGCCTCGTGATTCCAAGGTCCATGTTTATTCTTGACATAATTTTATTCGCCGGCATTCCTATTTCCCAGCGAAGACTTTTAGAATAGGTACTATAGCCCCGGGGCCAAGAAGCACCAAGTGGCTCGCCTCATACTTCAGTATTGGACACTGATTCCAGAGTTGGAACCTTTAAATCCGCAAACCTTGGAAGTGAGTACGTAGTATCAGAAATCAAACATAGCACATTGAAAGTTTTGAAGGTTGGGAATTCTATTATGCAGAGTATTTATTTACCTTTTCGCTCTCAATCCTTAAATCATGCGTGTATTGTACATATATGCAACAGAAAATGCATCCTGACAGCATCTGCCAGGGTAGACGTGAATATACAATCGGTTGGAAAACCAATAAAAAAGAATCCAAATGTAATATAACAACTCCAACCAAATGCGTCCCAGCGTCCCACAGACTCCAATGAGGGGAACGGTCTTCACGAGAAGAAGTATTCACTGTCGCGAATACGAGACAGGTCCCAGTCCCCCTTCTTAGGCACCTTACGGAAGCGCATTGGCAACCATAGCCAAACGGGCATTGAGCTGTTCTTCTTGGCAGGCTTCTTCTCAGTAGTAGTCTCTTCTGCTTCGTCGAAATCTTCAGCTTCAATTTTGGAAGTTGAGTCCGAATCCATCAATTCGACCTCATTGAACAGGCTCTGAATGGCTGGATCGTTGGTGTCGATTCCAAAGGCATCAGGTCTCCGCTCGGCGGCAGCGAGATCCTCGGGGACGTGGCCAACTGTGTTCTCGCCCAGAGAGCTGGCGATGATCAAGTCATCGTCGGTGCCACCCATCTTCTCAAAGAGACTGGCAGTAGTCTCCATAGCCCGACCCTCGGCCTGTTCCGCTGGGTCATCGGACCGCAGAAGCGTTTGCCGTCGGTTCTCGCCAATCAGCTCCAAGAGTTTCGCGTTTCTCACTCTCATGTTTTTCTTGAGGCGCATTTGTTTGATGGCACGGCCAATCTTGCTGGTACCGCTGACTTTCGCTAAGAAGAGGTTCTTGCTATAACGAACATTAAGTTCTGAAGCAAGTCGCCCAATGATATCATCAGAGTGCAAGTGCACGAACGCGTCGCGAAGGATTTTGTTCATTTGGTCGACATCACCAGCATGGGTCCAGAAAGAATCGTGGACTGCGGAGAAAACGAGGCCAGCTTTGTTGCAGGCATTAGCAGATAAAATCATGTGAGTCGCATCGAGAGAGTGAATGAAGTTTGGCGGGAATGCCTGCAGCTGCTTGCGTCGGGAGACCACATCATCAGAGTTGATGTCCACAATGTTAAGGTCCTGTAGACTGGTGTTAACACGTCGAGCCTTCCGCGTACGATAAGGCTGGACTACTGGGAGGCCCAGAGGAGTGGTCCAGATGACGGTAGACCGGAACTTCTTGGCTGGATCAACGAGTTTGGTAGATTCCTTGTCACCGGAAGCATTTCCGTTCTTGGGTAGCAATGCTTCGTTCGCAAGTGCCTCGACCTGATCCGGGGTCAAGCTCTGAGTGATGCGACTGGCACAGTCACCGAGCCAGTATTGAATGCCGTGAGCTCCATTGAACATGGACCCCAAAGCATCAAAGATCTTCCTCGCAATGTACAAAGAGGCGTCCTTCTTCGTTTCGGAATCAAGTTCAGGGTAGTGATCATTGATCTGCTTCCGGACTTGTCGCATTGCACCCATGAAAGTCACGCCATAGACATTAGTCATAACAGTCTGCTTGACAATCTTCCGGGTTATTTTTCCGGTGAGAATTTCGGCGATCTCGATACCCTCGGCCGCCTCCCGTTCCACTGCCTTCTTCACGAATTCGGAAACACCAGTATAAACATCAGACGGCCGATCGGAGGGCTCGAGGTTGACTTGCTGGGCGCCAACAAGGTCACCACCTAGGGCAGCGTAGTGCTGGAGACCATTGCAGGAACCATCCTGGTGGATGGGCAGACGAGAGAGATATTCGGTAGGATCAGGACAACGCAGAGCATTGCGGAGTTCGCAGCAAGCCGCCAGACACTGCCATGGATCTTCCGCCTTTAGCCACCACCGTCTCCCGTGAAGGCCATTGTTGGCAGAGTCGAGAATATCATCAAGATTATCCATGGCAAACTGTTCACGTTCAGACATGCTTGCTTTGTCAAATCCAGACAGATTGGCAATCTGAATTTTCAGCCAGCGCAGACCACTGACACCAAGCGGTTTGGCCTCACTGAACAGCAGCAATCCTCGGGAATTGTCAGCCCCCATCTGATTGAGGTAAGGAGGCAGGGGATAAGCTCGTCCACGGAAATCAAGGTTGTGGGGAAGATAGAAGGTCTCATTGCGGAAAGCACGCGCGACTTCCAATTGGAAATTCTGGAAGCATCGCACCGAATGGTATCCGGACCGGAGGTTCTCGATTTCACGCATTTGGTGCTGCCATTTCTTCTCAGCTTTATAACCCGCGTCGGCCGCGGGTTTCGGTGGAGCTGGAAGATCTGGTTCAAGAGGTGCCAGACTTGCAAGACCATCGCCTTTGTTCCAAGCCTCCAGCATAACCTCAAAGACCTCTCGATTGATGACCCAACCAGTGTTTCCAAGCACATTGAGACCATTCCGGATTTCTTCAAGACCGTTCTGTTCAAAGGCAGCTTTGATATACGCTGGCTGCAAATACTCGCCATTTGTTGATCGGACGATATTGCTCTGGTAGATCATGTATCCGCCTTGCTTGACTCCCGTCCACGGCTTAGGTTTGCATACCATGGGAAGATGACGACCGATAAGATCCGCAGGAGGCTCCTTGGCCACCATTTTGACGATCTCCGGGTGCACGTGGATGAGGCCCAGACGCTTTCCACGTGCAATTTCGTATGTATGCAAAAAGGCCGGTTGGGCGGTAGTCATTGATTCTCCAGATTTCGCGTCTTTGTTTCGGACAGGGACTTTGCTGACATCGAACAGTAATTTCATCAACACTGCTCCCACTCTGACTGTGACTCGTTGGCCCCAATTTAATTCAGGGTCCTCCTGTGTTACCGAGTCGACCAAATGCTTCCATCGCGGTCGGCCATCTTTGGCCTTGCGGCCTGCGAGCATGTCCTTCAGCATTTGCGTACGCCGAGAGTCCGCATTCGCATTTTTCTTGATATAGGCCTGGGCAATCAATTCATCCTGAACCTCGCGACCAATAAAAGAAGCGAGTGTAGAGAGCTTGATTCCCTTGTCCATCCCTCCGCGGCTAAACACAGACATGACGGCCAGAATGGTAATTGCTGATAACTTTTCGGCGTCCAAGGATCGTAGGTACACGCCGTACTCAAGACGGTCCTTGGCTTCACGAGTTCGGACTGGCTCTCCCTCGGCCTTTGCAGCAAGTTGGATTTCTGACTTGATACTAGCCACAAGATCGGTGTGCCATTGACCCATCGCAGCATTAACCTTTTTCTTGCCTGAACTGACGTCCTGACCGGCCTTTGTCCGTTCGTCGAACTCTGCGCGCCAGCGTTCTGTGGCCGATTTAATCGTATCGGCTTCAAGCCTTTGCTGTCTGAGCGTGCTCAAAAGCTCCTTCTTCTCTTCTTCCGTGCCTTCAAAATCTTCCGGGACGGAGATTTGAGATTTATCTGAGAATATGGAAAGCGACTCTTTCAATGACGAGAGACCAAGGCCTTTTTGTTCCGCCGCCAGAATTTCCGCGAAATCATCCTCAACTCCAGCCGCCTGTTCCTGTGGTAGGGTGTCGAGGTTTAGGTGATCAAGCGAGGGTTGACGCAGGTCGGACCAGCATATCTGCAAAGACGAAAGAGTCAGTAAAATTGATAGAGACTTCCCAACGAATCACCGAGGACAACGCACCTTCGACAGCTCTCCAAGATCCAGATCAGTGAGCACTTCAACCGCGAGAAGGTCCTCGTGAAGGTCCACCTTCTTAGCCAAGCCCCAATACCGCCGCACCGCTCTATCTCGCTTAGCCCCGTGAAACATGCGCAATGCCATGCGAATCATAATTGCGAAAGTTTCGGCATTGGCAAGGACACCAGCCGCGGGCATATCCACCTCGAACCACTTCTGTAGGGGCAGAACCATGTATTCTTGTCGAGTGATGATCATATGGGAAACCATCTCTTTCAGGTAGCGGTTGTGGAGGGCTAGGTATTCAGGAGAGCCGACGGAGTAGTTAGAGCCCAAACGACTGAGCAAAGCGGCTGCTCGATCGAACCGGCCAACCTTTATCGACATATCGAAGTTCGCCATCATCTCCTCCTGGTCACCACCAATACCTCTGACTTTGCGGTGAATTTTCGGCTGAGACTGGGGAGTCTCATCGAGAATGACCAAAGACGAGGAATCGAAGGGACTGGTCATTCCAAAGACTGACTTGTCGAAGTGCCTTGATTGATCGGCAGATAGGGAGTAGGGAGTGTCGTCCATGGGCATGTAAGATCCCTGGTCAAGGACAGATTGGTCGGTTGCCGTAGCGAGACTGCGCTGCGATTGGAAGGATGGTCTCCGCCGTCGGCCATGAGCCGAGGTGCTTTGCGAGTTCATAATCGGGCTCGTTAGTCTGGAACTTGAATAGAGACGCAGCATTGAGGAGCCAGCCAATGCCCGGTGGGCATTGTTTTTCCGGAGGTGGAAGAGGGCATTTTTCTGACGGGCCACACGTGATAACATGATGCATATGTCGCTTCAATAAACAAGGATTATACGATAAGTGGTGGATGCGAATCGATAGGAAACAATTAAATGTATAGCATGAGGACAAGATGCGACAGAGGATGTAGGAAAAGCGCCTGACAGATCAACTCCACTGCTGAAGAAGACTGAGAGTTGGTCGACAGTGTAGGCCTGTCGAATTAGGCCCAAATGCCGTCCTGCAGCCTCAACCCAGGTAAAAAAAAAGAGGACAGTAAAGAAAGGAACGGGCGAGATCAAAGGGATGTTGAGCACAAGAGCGGACGGATGCTCGGCGGAAAAAAAGCGTCGCTGACGCGTGACTTCACGTGACCGCGCCTGATTTATCGCATCTCCGATTGGCGGATCACTTTATGAGTGGCAACGTCCCGAACAATATCGAATATTTGTCATGAAAAATATATTTTGAACTTGTAGGGATACGAGATAGAACCTATTGACGAGACATGCTTGTTAGATGATATACAGCCATTCCCAACACGTATGTCATTCGATAGCCACATCATCACGGAGGTAGAATATGTTGATGAACCAGAATAGCGCCTTGATTGATACCTAGGTATCGTATGCAATGGAAATTTTGATGTCTACTTCTATTGTTACCTCTCCTCATCCTCACTGTCTGAAGATGCCTCAGTTTGCTTTTGCCTGTTCTGCTTCATAGCCCATCCCGTCATCTCCGGACGTGCAGGGTCAATCCGCGGAGCACTCATTCCATCTAGGTATTCTTCACTGTCGATAATGGATTCGAGTTGCGGTAGGTCTTCGCTGGCCTGGTTCGTCATGTAGTTCTCATATGTGTACCATGATTCCTCAGTCTAAGACGAGATTCGGGTAAGCTATCATCCACTGTGAAAGTCAGACCGTAGAACTAGACTTACCTCAGCATCTACCCACTCGAATTTCTTCCATTTCTCCTCCTGCATCTTTTTGAGAAGCTCCAGGTTCCCTTGAAGCATCGCGCCTCCATCATCAGCGCCCTTGATCTTCACATCAATTGCACGTGCTTCGGTCTCAGCAGGGCGCTCCTCGTCGTCTCTCTTAGCCTTCCCACCTCGGCCCTTGGGCAATTCATCCAGTGCATCTAGGTGGTGGAGTTGGGGGTGTAATTGGACGACCGCAGAAACCGGGGAGAGGTGCAGGTTTTCTGAGTACAGCTGTTAGCACACGAGTCGCGGAAACACTTAAAGAGTGCGCACTTACTCCCTTTGAATGTAGCAAGCATGTAGACTGGATCCCCTTCTTCTTGCGGCTTGATACGGCCACCAAGTGCCTGTGTCCGGACCAGCGTAGACGGGTCCACAACCTTCTTATTGTCCAGCACTTCAAAGTCGCCGCTCCCCTCCGCTTTGACTCGGCCCCCGCTATTGGCCATGCTTCCAGAGCTAAAGCCACCGGCCATGCCAAAGGCGCCTCCATCGCGTCCAGCGCGGCTCTTTTTCATCGCATCGCCATACTTGAGTCCCTTGTCCACATCGTAGTTGCCTCGGGTCTGGATGGGAACCTCGACCTCCACCATGCCCGTACTGGGCTTCATTCGCAGGGAAATGGGTTTCTGGCCCCTTCGCTCATTGTAGGGAAGTTTTTCAGGTCGGTCTAGGTATTGGAAGACGTAGCGAGAGATGTCTGAGTCGGTGAGGAGGATGTCGTATGAGGCGATGACCGGGTCATCATCGGTGGAGCTCATGTTTCTCGGTTTTGCAAAAAGGTCCCTGCTGAAAGGGAAGCAAAATGAACTAATTGAAAACAGTGGTGAAGCAGTAAGGTGCCTACCCCTCAAATCGCTCTTTTTTTCCTCTCGCGATTATCGGATTTGATAAGCGGGGGATAGCGGCAGAAAAAGGAGCTACACTCACCGCTTCTTATCGGGGTGTATCAACACCTCCGCTTTCTTTCATTCGAGGACTCTAGAGTCATGCCATGGGGAGTATTCAGTGTCCGCCCTCCCATCCCTGTCCGCTCCCCTCCGACGCAAGATTTCAATGCCTTCCTAGTGTGAGAGACGCTCCCTCTTCTGCTTGAATCTAACCCTATCTTTATTGCATTGGTGCCGATCTTCCATCACCGCCTCCCCACCGGTATAGTATGGGCAAAGGCTACGATGGCAGTCGTTTGTGTCACGCACAGCGCACTGCAGCGTTAAGGGCAGACATTACACGGAACATCGCGCCGCCTTAAGCTTGAGAGCTGCCAAAGGGGCCGGTCGATCGGGCACTGTTGAACCACATTAGAGACAAAGTCATCCAAGAAGACCAGAGCGCGGGCGGATAGACATAGTCGATATGCACCATAGGAATCGCATTTTAGACGGAGTCGCCAGTACGATCAAAGCGTGGTGGGGCAGACAATCTGATTCGGACACGATACCATGACAAAGTCGTCCATTTCAGGCCAACAGGTGGTCGGACAGACGTAGTCAAACTCGGGCTCCAGCCCACCCATGATCATGCGAACTTGATCATATTATTACCAAAGCAACAACTTCTGGTTCTTGATCTTGATTGGCCAGGTGGATGTCTTGGGTGGTTGGTTTTTGAATCGTCCATGAAGATGGGATAGATATGAGTAGGTTTACACATCAATCGATCAACCGGAGTTCTATTGACCGAAAACTGTCTACAAATGGCTTGTCGTAAGATAGAAAGATGACATTCTGTAACTAAGGTATCTTGGGTAGTTAATAACTGAGGAGGTTCGACTAAGACTAGCTGTGGCAGGTTGCCCCTTCAAAGACAAGACGCCATCCTCGGTGTTCCGCTGTCCCCTTCATTGCTCTCTTCATCCTTTATCAAGTCGTGTACGGCTTCCCTGATATCCAGCAGCTCTTTCCACGCGTTGGCGATGTGGTCATAGCGCTCTTGGACTATCTTCTTGACGGTCAGCTTGAGTGTCTGCAAGCATCTATCGATGTCAAGACATAGATCGCGGAGGAAGGGCCCTAAGTCATTGAGGGTTGCCTCAGCTGCAGGAGGCACGGGATGTCGAGGCCTTCGAGTAAAGCTGCTGCTTGGTAGAGCTTCTGGGCATCTGTAGTACTTACTAGGTCTACAAAGGGAGCCACCGAAGAAGCAAACTCCGTTCAAATAGAAATTCCTCGATCAAGGTACTTTGAACATGCAATCGTGGTATTGATGCATTCTAGCAGTGGTTCATAGATACAACCATGAGTACAGAAGGGTAAATAAGTGACAGAAATATTTAACAGAGATATCAAGGCGGAATCATATGTTCGCCAAGGAACAATGCATCTAGGGGCATGGAGTGACATGGACACAATATTATCGCAAAACAAAATGAGCAGATTTTGGGTTTTCCGTGGTAGTCATAACACGTTGGATAGTTTCGGTGGATATTTACTCCTCTTCCTCATCCTCTTCGGCAACCTGTAAAGAAATTAGAATCAAATGTCTTAATACAGAGGTTAGAAAGTATCACTTACACCCTCGTGGAAGTTCGTTCCGTTGGTGGTCGCCTTAATGATGCCGGCACGGATACAGAAGTCACCGAAGCGCTCGGGGGTCTCGCCATCGGTGTTACGCTCCTGGGCGTAGCGCTTGAGAAGACCCTTCATGATGTCGAGGATCTCATCCTCCTTGATCGAGGAGCGGTAGAGCTTGTTCAGGCGCTGGCCGTGGTAGCCACCACCCAGGTACATGTTGTAAGCGCCATAGGCCTTTCCAACGAAGGCAACCTCAGCAAGCCAGGGGCGAGCACAGCCGTTAGGGCAACCGGTCATACGCATGACAATGCTATCACGGGCGAGACCGTTCTCCTCAAGGGTGGACTCAAGCTTGGAGATCAAGACGGGCAGGTAGCGCTCAGACTCGGCCATAGCGAGACCGCAAGTCGGGAAAGCGACACAGGCAGAGGATGAAAGACGCAGACCAGAGAAGTTGGTGTTGTCCAGCTTGTACTTAGCCATGACCTCCTTAATCGTGGGCAGATCCTCATCGGTGATGTTGGAGATGATCAGGTGCTGGTTACCGGTGAGGCGGAACTCGCCCTTGTTGAGTGAGGCCAGCTCGCGAAGACCGGTGCGCATGGCAAATTCAGCGGTGTCCTCGATACGGCCGTTCTCGATGAAGAGAGTGAAGTGGTTCAGACTCTTCTCATCCTTTTGCCAGCCGAAGGTATCGACGTTTGAGTCGAACTTGAAGGGGCGAGGCTCGCTGAATTTCAAGCCATCGGGCAGAAGCGCCTCGACCTTGCTCTTGAACACGTCGACGCCCATGTCATCAATGGTGTACTTGAGACGGGCGTGCTTGCGGTTCTTGCGGTCGCCGTTGTCACGCTGCACGATCAGGATCTTCTCGCAAGCAATGTGAATGTGCTCCTTGGGGAAGAAGCCGAACATGCGGCCGGTCTGGGGGTAAGTCTTCTTGTTGTTGTGGGTGGCACCCATACCACCACCAGCAAGAAGATTGAAGCCCTCCAGGCGTCCATCAGCTCCCTTGATGGCAATCAGACCGATATCGTGGGCGTAGACATCAGTGTCGTTGTGAGGGGGGATGGCAATGGTGCACTTGAACTTGCGGGGCAAGTAGGTGGGACCGTAGAGAGGCTCGTAGTCGACAACGGCATCACCACCGACCTGAACCTTCTTGTCGTTCTCGTCCTTCAGCCAGATCTCGTGGTAGGCTGTGGTCGAAGGCAGAAGGTGTTCACTGATCTTTTTGGAGATCGCCCAAGTCTCACGGTGGAAGTCAGACAGCTCGGGAAGAGAACTGCACATGACGTTACGGTTCACATCACCGCAAGCAGCAAGGGTATCCATAAGAGCCTGGTTAATGGCACGCATAGCCCCACGAAGCTTGCGCTTGATGACACCGTGGAACTGGAAGGTTTGGCGAGTAGTGAGCTTCATGGTCTCGTTACCGTGCGAACTACTGATGGCATCCATCTGCAGCCACTGCTTCGGGGTAGCAACACCACCAGGGAGACGGCAACGAATCATGAAGCTGTACGCCGGCTCAAGACCCTGCGCCTTGCGCTCGTCACGAACGTCACGGTCATCCTGCATGTAGGTGCCATGGAACTTGGTCAGCTGCGCATCGCTGGCGGAGATGGCACCAGTGGACTCGTCCAAAAGACCCTCAGCAATGGTACCTCGCAAGAAGTTCGACTGGGTCTTGATATCCTCGTTAGTCAACGGGGCGGGCTCCTCGGGCAGGCCCTCGACCTTGTCAACACCCAGAGATTGCCACAGGCGCGGCTCCCACTCGGAGTAACCGGTCTGGTAAGCATCAGGATCCTGGTCGTCACCGAGACCAATATCGGTCAGCTTGCGACCACCCAGGAAGGCAATGCGGGCATCGAGGTCCTTGGCAGGCTTGTTGTAGTAGATCCTGTCCTCCTTGCGGGGCCAGTAGTGGCTGTCACCAAGACCGAAGACGGAGTAGTTGATGGAAGACAGGTCCAGGTCACCGGAGTTCTTGATGTGTTCCCAGAGGCCACGGCCGTTGACCGGGAACTCACCCTGACCGGCGGTACTGGAGATGAACACCACGTTCTCCTCAGTAGCCAGATCTTCAGAAGGGTAGTCATCCATAGCGATGACCATGGTCTTCAGACCTCTAGCGCGACCGCGGTTACCCAGACGGGTGGCAATGTTCTGCGCGTTGCCACTGTCGGAGGCAAACAGGATGGTCAGAGGAGCACCAAAGAGGCCGTCCAAAAGCTTCTCGTAAGAGTCCTTGGCCTTGCGCTTCTGCAAAGCACGGACCTCCGTGCCGTAGGATTCAGAAAGCACGGCGGAGTACTTAGGATGGCGGTTCATAAGCTGAGTGAGCTGGTTGTCCCGGCGAAGGAACTCCTCCAACTCGCGCTTGACGCGCTCAGAGTCAAGGGTGAACTTGGGCTCACCCTTCTCCTCGTTTTCGGGGTTCCAGCGGTACAGCGGCCAGTATCCAAGGTCAATAGCCTTCTTGGTCTCCTGGAGGACGGTGAGGGCAGAGTCGTCCTCCTTGTTGTATGGAAGATAGGCGACAATGACCGAGGGACCCTTGTACTGCTCAGCCTCAGCCATGGCCTGAAGGACCTGGGTGTAGGAGCCATACACCGCAGTAGAGGCGACATAGGCATTGCCAAAGTTCATAGCGTACAGACCAATGTCCTTCTTACGGCGCGTGGGGTCAGCGGCGGTGCGCTCGGAGTAGGGCTGAGAGTCAATGATCAACATGTTGACATTGGCACCTGAAGCGAGGACATGGTGGACACCGGAGTTACCCAAATCATAGGCCCAGGCGTCAGAGCCAATCAGCCACTGAGACTCCTCATAGAATAGCTTCTTAGACTGAAGCAGCTCGCGGGACAGCTTGGACCCGTCGTTGGAGAGGCGGGCAATAACATCAGGAGCGATTTTGTTAGCCTTTGCGGCCTCCTTTGCAATCAGGGCCCAGCGAGACAACCAAGTCTTGGGGACATCAGTGGCAAAGGTGCTAGACTTGGAGGCCTCCTCAACCTCACGGATAAACCGCTCACGGTGCTCCTTCCGAGCGAGCAGAGAACCGAAACCATACTCGGGGCTAGCAGCGATAGTTGCGGAGACACCGGCGTTCTTGGCACCGAGTTGGTTCGCAATGTAAAGGCGCTCACCAAAGAGCTGGTTGAGAATCTTGAGATAAGCATTCTCGATATGAGGCTGCTCAAGACCGTCCTCAGCGGTGGGAGTATCGGAGCTGCCAATATCCAGGTTCTGAATGGGGGATGGGGCCTGCAGGTTCTGGACAACACCTCGGAGGGCCTGGACAGCAGTGGAAGACTCCACGTATCCAAGGCGGTATCCAACAATCTTGAGGGTCTGGCCGCGAACGCTGGAGGGAGTCACGCTGGAAAGCAGGTCCATGAACGAAGGACCCCACTTGGTGGTCTTGCGAACTTGCTCCAAAACGGCAATCTTCTCGATCGAGTTGGGGATGGAGTTCACGATTTGGCCACCAACCCAGGGGCGGTACAGGCGAGCAGTGATGAGACCAATATTCTGAAGCTCACTCTTAGCCTCGGGGCGAGACATAGCATCAACAAAGACACCGGTAGAGCCGAAGACGAAGACGGCGGACTTGGCATCAGCAGGACCGGTGTATTCGATGGCGTTATAGGTACGGCCAACCTCCTTCGATAGGGCAGTCCAGATCTGGGAAGTCCACTCGAAGATATCAGCAGCATTGACGGGACGCACACTGGCGTTGTCCACAGTTGTAGCTGTGGAGCTAGGAGCTTCACTTCCAGCGCTGCTGTCGCGGCGCGACGAGCCAACAGACGAGCTGTCAACGCTCGCGCTCGATGGTGTCTGGGTCTGGGGAGGGCCTGTCGAAGTCTCACCCTGGCCAGCAGGAGCCACCTCTAAGCCCTCGGCGGAGACAGTGGCAAGACGCCCAGAGTCGACATACAAAGTCTCAGCTCCGCTGGAAGTGTGAGTAGCAACATTTCCACCCAAGTTGAGAATCTTCTTCACAACCTCGCTATCCTCAGCAGTGATAGCGGAATCCTTGGTGGAATTGGCGGGGTCGAAAAAGTGGATAACACCCTTTCCAGACTTAAGTGCCAGTGCATGCGCCGTAATGGCAATATCCTGAGCCTCCTGTAGAGTCTCAGAGTGCAAAAATGTGAAGCCACACTGGCGGATGGAGCTGATCACGGAGTAATCGGGGAATGGAGATGGCTCCAGAGCGACATGGATGACAAGGGGGAAGTTGGCGAGACGGTACAGGTGAGGAACTGAGGTGATCAGGATTGAGGAGCCGGTGACAACGGACACAGTCTCGCCTTTTTGCAACGGGTGGAAAGCAGAGAGCAGAGGGTCCTCGTTGTAGCGAATCGGTTGCACCTAGTGGCGGAGTTAGTTAATGACCCATCTATAATTTTGCGATGTAGCAATGCAACCCACCTCAGGAATACCCCTTGATGAGACGCTTGATGTCTTGTTTGCCTTCAAGTTGTTGAGGGACTTGGAGAACAATGACTCCGTCCGTAGGGAGGGCTGGACGGAGAGGACAATGTCGCTGGCCTGGTAGGCGATTCTCGCCACTGAAAATTGCATGTTAGTGATTGATCTTTGGTGGAAGAGTCCGTATATAGCATACCCGCTTCACCAGCAGTTGTAATGGAAGCCATAGCTAACAAATGCTGTGAGGCTCACAGCTCAAGTGGGATGGGAAAATCACTAGCGAGATAGGGCTCGTCGGCGCAGCCAGCGATGTCCCACTCAACGTATATCCGCGAAGGATAGAGAGAATGTGAAGAAGGGACGACACAATTGAAGGTCCCTCGCAGTCTCGTCTGATTTATTCAACAAACAATAAGAGGAAAAAAAGTTAGCCGTAGGATTTCGTCCCATCATCCAAGTCAGTTCTCCGCCATCGGGATTAGATCAGCAGCACTTTGATTGGTGGACGATCACGACATCGTTGCAAACCCCGTTCTCAAATAGTGCAAACTTACCATTTTGGGCCTAGTGTGCGGGGACCCGTGACCTGATGCGAGCACGTCAGCGCCGGCTTTTGCCTTTTTTTTTCTAGAATTCAGCAATCATACTATGTAGAGTTCTTTGCTTCTTTGGACTTTTATGTAGATCTAGATGCTGAAATAGACTTGATCCATGACGGATTCAACTATGTATACTTTGTGTCTCCTATCTTATCCCAGCTATCGATATATAAAGATATGCTCTGCTCACTCACCGCACGGCTACCAATAGTATAGCGGCGATTACCCATTCTCGGTCGAGAAATTCTTCAACACAAAAACAATATGTGCATACTTGGAGCTCGGGAACTAGCCTGGTCGCCATATGCTGGGTTTCATGATTGGGAAACTCCCGATCGGTAGCATCTGGAGACATCTTTATATTCGATAACTAGTTAGCTAACTATCTGGTCTACTTATGAGTAAACATGATTAGATTTAAAAAAAAAAAAAAAAAAGGGTGACGCTAGGCGAGATAAAGCCGTCTTGATTGATTGATGGGTTGCGTTCGTGTAAAAACTTATCTTGATCGACGCAGGGTTCGAACCTGCGATCTCCCGTGTGTAAGACGGGCGCCTTAACCACTGGGCCAGTCGATCAGTATAGGATGACTAAAGACTATAGTGCTCTGAGAGGGGAGACTGTAGGGATCGTTTTGGGTCTCAGTAATCAGATCAGCACTTGGATATCCCCTAATCAAAACGAACATCTATAGTGAGGCGGGTAAAATGAATATGGCTGGTCTCGTAGGTGGTCAGCTTTTACTTGGAATGTTTCAGCTATAGATGTCAGAGCCTTTTCGGTACATAGAAGCTGGATGTGAACCTAGAAATAAATAAATATCAAGGCGGGGGCCCTCCTATTCCGTCCTCTTTGCGCACCAGAAACTACAAGATGCTAGAGCGACCTGTGCGTGATCTTGCAAAGTATGTCTAGCTCTCCGGGATTTCTCATCTGCTCACCATTGACACCTAAATTTCCAGATTCTTTGCGTCGAGCTGGACCGGAGCAACCGACCTGGTGCCATTGCATAAATGCCGGACAAACCCTAGGGAAGTCATGACTGGGGTGTTCAACTGGCGGTTTCTATCGTTTGCATCCTACAGAGGAAGACACAGGATAATGTCTATCAAGGTTGTTTCAATCGTGTGAGGTGCTGCCTTCGAGTAAGGTAACAATTGTCAGTTATTGTTACCAGAAGGCAATCCAAAATAAGGAAGAATCTCAATGTAGGTCCTAGAGAACTAAAACATCAAGATGGAGAGAAAAGGAAAGAAGAAGAAGGCAGGGCAAAAGGGTTCCTTATGACCCTCCTTGCTACAAACGGCACTTCTCTAGGCTGCAGCTATCTTCCTGCAGCCTAAAGAAACATCCACGGAAACATCTGTCAAGCTCAAGAAGTCACCGCGTTGAACTGCTGGGGAACCGTTGGGGCCCGAGTTCTCGGGTCCCACACGTCACCCAGGACGCGCGCCACATTATGGAGAGGAAGAAGTAGCGAAGAAGAGGAGGAGGATTAGAAATGCCTTCCTCTATGCCTTTCTTCTGGCCTATAACTGCTTATGTCTCAGCTTGGTCATATCTGATCTGGGAAGGTCGATCCAGACACGCCAGCCAGTATGAAACAGACGCCATTATCTTATGCCGCAGAGAGAGGGCAGTCAGAAGCTGTCAGTCTCTTACTTGCGACAGGCAAAGTGGATCCAGATTCCAAGGATCATGAGGGTCGGACGCCATTATACTGGGCTGCCCACAATGGAGACCCTGATACTGTCAGGGTACTGCTCGAAACGAGACGAGTCAATCCAAACTCCAAAGATAATGAGGATGGGCGGACACCGCTATCCGAAGCTGCTGGCAGTTTCTCTTATTTGGACAAGTCCAATGGGTGCAAGCCCCGTGACACAACACAGGAGATTCGCGATATATGTAACCTCCTGCGGAGGAGAACAGATCTGGTATCTCCTCCGAATAAGCAGGTACGCCGCCGGGAGACTCACAAATGGGCAATCCACCGTGACCCGCTCGATATCATTGAACAACTTCTCAACTGTGACAAGGTCAACCCAGATGCCCCGGATAAGGAGGGGCAGACGCCATTAATGTGGGCTGCGCGAAGAAGACAGGTAGAGGCAGTCAGATTGCTCATGGCCACGGGTAAGGTGAATCCAGAACTACGCGACCATGACGGGTGGACAGCGAGGACTCATGCTGAAAAGGGCTTTAAGCCACGCAAATTGACACAGGATGAACTTAATGAGCGTGCTTGGGATGCCTGGGAGGCCTCACTATAATATCGATCATGATAGATAGAATAGGGAATCTCTAGTCGACGATGTACGGTGAAGCGGAATGTCAGTGATGGAAATGTGCCCCACCTGAGCTCCGATCCTCGCGGGCCCTCAGCTCTCACAGCTCTTGTAGCAACATCAATCAATCTACTATTTCACCATGAAGCCCATTATCGGCCTAACTGCAGTCGCCGCCCTCGTCTATCGAGCCTGGGCTCGCAAGTCACTCACCCCACTTGGCCTAGTCGTCGCCGCGGTCTCCGCGACCGCACATGTCCTCCACCCGTGGTCAACACCCTTCTTGTTGCTCGCGGTGTTCTATTACGGTGGGACAAAGGTCACCAAGGTGAGCTTGACACCCTCCTTTAGCTTCCCGAGCTATACAGGCTCTTATGGACGAGACTGACATGATCCGCGGCGCTAGATAAAACACGACGTTAAAGCGCGTCTGACCCTCTCGGCCACCGGCACAGAAGGTGGCGAAGGATCACGAAACCACATCCAGGTCCTAGCGAACTCGGGAGTCGCGACAATCCTGAGTATAGCACATGCGGTGGTTCTGGCCAGGTCGCCCACACAGTCATGTTTTGCCTTTGGCCATAGCTCTGCAGATATTCTGATGGTGGGGGTTGTAGCGTGAGTGGTCTGCTCTTTTCAACCTCCACATCAAGCTTACAGGAACTGCTACAGGAACTACGTCGCCGTTGCTGCAGATACCTTCTCCTCCGAATTGGGAATCCTCTCCAAATCCAACCCTCGGCTCATTACCTCCCTCAACCTCCGTCAAGTGCCACCTGGTACCAATGGTGGTGTGACCCCGACCGGTCTTGCAGCTGGTCTGCTGGGCTCATTCACAGTCGCTTTAACATCTGCTATTTTCCTTCCGTTTTGCTCGGAGAACTCGGGCATTCAGGACCGTGCGGTGTGGACCGTGGCTATGACATTTTGGGGTCTGCTGGGAAGTGTGCTGGACAGCGTGCTGGGCGGACTTTTACAAGCCAGTGTGGTGGATAAGAGGAGCGGCAAGGTTGTCGAAGGAAGTGGTGGTAGAAAGGTAAACTCTCTTCGGGCTCTTGCATGCGAGGGGGTTCTTACGCGTTTCTTCTACAGGTTCTCGTCCACCCGGGATCCACTAGAAGGGCGTCCACTTCAGGAACGCCGGTGTCAGCCGAGTCTACCGGCGACACCCATCTCCGCAACACCGAGGCTGTTCTGAATACGGCCACACTACGGAAAAGTCGTGTCTCAGATACATCAGTGGGAAACCAGGCCGGGCGTGCTCACGAAGAAGGTCACGAGAGCCGGCGCGTTGAAACTGGTCACGATTGGCTGGACAATAATGGAGTGAATATTCTCATGGCGGCTCTCATGAGCTTGGGAGCCATGGGAATTGCACAGAGGGTTTGGGGAGTCGACGTGCGTGAATTGTGGGTCTAGCACTCTAGAACCTCGTGTCCGAGTACCTAGTTACTTGGCATTTCTGGTGTCATCTCCACGAGCTCATGAATGTCACGATGTCAGCGAGCATTTTTCTATTGGTTCAATTTGGCAGTCTCGAAAGTGAAAACCGGCGTTGACGTAAACTATGCCACGTTAAGTACTATACCTGATATGATTTAGGGAGATAATCGGAGAATAACCGTTCCCAGCGGCACGTGAGCACGCGTATTTACTCGAAGGATAGTATGTACATACCGGATCAACCTTAGCTGGAACTCGTCAAGGGCGTCCTAGATAGTATAGCCTTGATATAGTTGCATTCTGCTTCGCTGCATGCTATTTCTAAATATCAACACCACTCGCAGAGTGAATTGCCCGATATATTGCCAAGCAGGTACCTAGGTATAGAAACGAGAAGTGTCAATGCAGAGTTCTAGAAGTAAAGTCCGTGACTGATAGCGTGTTCCGCATCCACGTGGGTCGATCTCTGTCATTGATAGGATGCGGTGGACCCGTCCCCACCAAGAGCCGCCATTCGACTATAACCAAGTCGAGATGAGGGCAAACTACAGACTATAAAGTCCTGTCGTCGCCCAGCTTTGCCAAGTTCCGCCAAGGTCGCCAATTTTGCTTCTCGCCACTTAAGCCCCTCGCATTTACTTCTGGGTTGCCTTGGCTTTGAGCTGTTGCGCGATTTCATGCCCAAGCGACATCCCTATTTGACAGCCGGATTTGTTACTTCGGCACTAGATACCTGCCAAGCTGGCCATGAACGATGGCTGCGACGTCCCGTATTCGAGTATCTCTGCACGTGTTGCCGGGATTAGTGCCAGTTTGAATAGATTCTTCCCTGTAAAAAAACTGGTGGAAGTTGCCCTGGGGTCCGTGTCTCGCTCTCGTCGACTAGGCGTCATGTGACGCAATGGAATTATCGAGATATCTCAGACGTACATAAGACGTGCTTGTCTGTCTCTTTCTTCCCGACTTCGTACTTTTCAAACTTGATCTCTGGTCTGGCTGCTTTCCAGCATTACTCGCCAAGATGTATCTCCATCAGTACGACTACATCTTTGCCATTGGCACTTTGTTTGCCATGCTCGACGCCTACAACAACGGTGCAAGTGAGTATATCGATGACACATCTTTTGAAATGCTTGATACTGACTGATGAAGACGATGTTGCCAACTCCTGGGCTACCAGTGTCTCCTCCCGATCCATCTCCTACAGACAGGCCATGGTCCTGGGCACCATCTTTGAGTTCCTCGGCGCTGTGACTGTCGGCTCTCGCACGGCTGAGACGATTAAGAACGGTATTATTCCCAGTGATGCCTTCAAGGGCGATGCCGGTGTTCAAATGCTGGCCTTCACTTGTGCCTTGGCTGCTGCTTCGTCCTGGGTGATGTGGTGTACCCGTAACTCCGCTCACGTATCTTCCACCTACTCTCTCATTTCAGCTGTTGCTGGTGTCGGTGTCGCCACTGCCGGTGCCTCCAAGGTCCAGTGGGGATGGAATCACGGAAAGGGTCTGGGTGCCATTTTTGCCGGTCTAGGAATGGCCCCTATCATCTCGGGTGGCTTCGCTGGGGTCATCTTTATGCTCATCAAGGTTGTCGTGCATATGCGCAAGAATCCGGTGCCCTGGGCCGTCTACAGTGCTCCCCTCTGGTTCCTCGTTGCTGCTACAATTTGCACTCTGTCTATTGTCTACAAGGGTTCTCCTAACCTGGGACTGAGCAAGAAGCCCAGCTGGTACATCGCCGCTGTGACCGTGGGTACCGGTGGTGGTGTCTGCATCCTGTCAGCCATCTTCTTCGTTCCTTTCCTCCACGCCCGGGTTATCAAAAAGGATCAGTCCGTCAAGTGGTGGATGGTCATCATGGGCCCTCTCCTCTTCAAGCGCCCTACTGTCACCGAAAGCGAGACCGCCAACGTCCCCAACTACGCCATTGTCCAAGACGAAGACGACTACGCCATTACCACTCACACTGACTGCTCCATTGACAAGGTTCCCCAGACTACCGTGATTCCAGCTGAGGATCAGAAGAAAGGACTCGTCGTCACTGAGGCCAACCAACTGAATTACAAGGAGATCATGGCCCAGTCGGAGGCCAAGCACCGCGTGAAGCTCCTCCAGAGCAAGGGCCCACTGGGCTGGGCCATGCGCTTCCTCCGCGACAACCCCATGGGCTACGGTGAAATCTACGAGCTCCGCAACTTGGTGACTATGACCAAGCGCATTCCTCCCATGATTGTCGTTGGCCTCATGTATGGCGCCTACTACGACATCCACACTGCTCAGAGCGGTATCAGCAGCACACCCGAGGGTGAGCGTATGAAGCGTGTCTACGATGCCGCCGAGAAGTACCCCAATGAAGTTGAGCATACGTACTCCTTCGTCCAGGTCTTGACTGCCTGCACTGCCTCCTTCGCACACGGTGCCAATGATATCGGCAACTCTGTCGGTCCCTGGGCTGCCATCTACTCTGCCTGGTCGACCGGTGACCCCGCCGCTTCCAAGTCCCCTGTTCCTGTCTGGCAACTCGCTGTTCTGGCCCTGTGCATCTCCGCCGGTCTGATCACCTACGGTTACAACATTATGAAGGGTATGTCATCAACACTTGCTGGACCTAATTTGAACAATCGCTAACTCTTTCTAGTCATGGGTAACAAAATTACCTATCACTCCCCAAGCCGAGGTTCATCCATGGAAATGGGCGCCGCCATCACCGTCCTCATTTTCTCACAGTTCTCTCTGCCCGTCTCCACATCAATGTGCATCACTGGCGCCACCGTCGGTGTCGGTCTTTGCAACGGTACCCTGAAGGCAGTCAACTTCCAGCGTGTTGGCCTCTTGCTCCTCGCCTGGATCATGACCATTCCCATTGCTGGTACCATTGGTGGATGTCTTATGGGCCTTTTTATTAATGCGCCTCACTGGTCCTGAGGATGGGCTTTTGAAATGGTTCGGCTCATTATTTCTTTTCCATATGTTATTACTCTAATATTTGCTAAATCGGCTTACATGCATACCTACGTCATGAAATGTTTACCCTACGGTACGTACTATTTCTGCTTCTTTGCAGTCATAGACAAAGCTTTTTCCAACCCTTGGCATAAAAAAGAAATTCACATACTAGAGAGGACTAGTTATCCTTCTCCTATTGACAATTTGTCTATATAGGTAATCTTCGTAACTTCCAGCAATCTGTAAGCCTTATGTATATAATGTTGAAGATATGTCTAAGACGATCCATGGCACCTACATGTAGGCTTTTTGCCCTTCCCAACATCCAAAGTTAATAGTTAACAAGTTAAAAGGCATTGGATAGCCATTTGTTTAACTATAGATCTATATCTCGCTACTTAGTTCGTAAAAAGAATTGGAAAAAAAGTTGCCGATGTCCCCCTTAAGTCAGACAAACAGTTTCAGCGCCAAGGCGAAATGATTACAGTAGACGGACTTTGTGGACCTATCAGAATATTCGGATAGGACCTAAAAAAAATTGACCAGACTGGGGCTCGATCCCAGGACCTTATCGGTGTTAACGATACGTGATAACCAACTACACCATCCGGCCAACTGTGTTAGTGAGGCCAGAAAAAGTCATCCATGAGCAAATGAGCCCGGTAAACTGGCTCCCGCTAATCACACCTTGTGTCGCCTTTTTCGCGGCCGATGCTGAGAAATGCTGAGAAAGATTTTGGTTCCTTCGCCGACTGGCCGGCGCTAACGGGCAACGTCGGCCAACGACAGCCTCATTCCGGCTTATTGTTTACCTTGCGTGCTACTTCTATAAGAGACGTATCAACGGAAAATGAAGTCGTCCAAGTCCTTTTTGTATCTTCTCCTTTTATTTGGAAATCTCATCAACACTTACTTTTGGTTATGGGTGTTATTCCGGCGCGCAAAGCTGTTGCCTTCATGGCTGAAGCTGGTCAGGATGTAAAAGTAGTCAACACTTTCGGGAAACAGGTCGTGGACTTCTGGGCATTCAATCCCAATGACCCCGATGACTTCCTGTCAATGGTTCACACCCGAACCGTACTGCTGAAAATATCGTTGTCTAAGGGCGACAAACTGTATTCCACTCGGCGAAAGCCCATGTTGACCTTGACTGAGGATACCACTCGAGGCGTCCATGACATTCTCTGGTCCGCATGCTCTCCTGAAAGATATCGCATGCAAGGGTACGACGGCTACCACGACAACTGCTCTGACAATATGCACGAAGTAGGTGATCAGGCCAAACTTATTCAAGAATCTTTTGCACGGTGAAATAACACTCGATTGAACCCAGGCCCTGAAAGAAAGCTTCCCCAACTTCTCGATTGCCGATGATTGGGTTCCAGATCCACTCAATCTGTTCATGAATGTGGCGGTTGATCACCATGGAGGTCTCGATATTCGCAGTCCCACTAGTGAGAAGGAACAGTTTGTTAGCCTCAGAGCCGAGACTGATTTAATCATCGTGATGAGCGCCTGCCCCCAGGATATCGACCCAGTCAATGGAGGAATACCAACAGACTGCGAGTATCAACTGAGCGGCGAAGCCATGGCACCATCCACGACGTTGACTACAATAAAACCTAGCACCCGCGATCGCCGGGTCAAAATTGCATTTTCCGTTGACTTTGATGCTGTATCGCACTGGTTGGGGACTGGTTGTCATCCGGACAATAATATGGCTGACTACAGCTCTGGGATCTTTGCGGGACGAGTCGGCGTGCACCGGCTTCTTGATCTCTTCAAGGATAACAACATCGCGGACAAGGTAACTTGGTTCATTCCTGGCCACACCACCGAGACCTTCCCGGAAGCCGTGCGAGCTGTGGTCGACTCTGGGGCCGAGATTGGGCTTCATGGCTATGCTCACGAAGGAATATATCAAATGACAGAGGAGCAACAGAAAAATGTCCTTGCCAAGTGGTACGCCGGTCACCATATTGGATCAAGTATCTCCCACTAATTGTTTTGAACAGTATCGAGGTCGCAACACAGCTTGTCGGCAAGAAGCCTCGTGGATACCGCGCCCCCATGTATACTATCAGAGAAACTACCGTCAAATTGTTGCGGCAGCATGAGTTCCTCTATGATTCGTCCCTGATGCACCACGACTCGCAACCATACTTTACACCCAGCGATCCACCAATAAAGATCATTGACTTCTCTCAGCCGGCCTCGTCTTGGTTAGAACCGACGAGGATTGCTTCCCAGTCTTACCCCCACGGGCAGCATCCTCTTGTCGAGCTTCCGTGTGGCTGGTACAATGAAGATATGACGCCGCTGCAGTACCTTCCGCACCTTGCGAAAAGCATGGGATACGTCTCTACTCGGGTCGTGGAGCAGATGTGGATGGATAAGTTTATGTGGCCGTGGGAGCACGGAAAGGAGGGCAGTAAGGCGGCTGACTTCATTTTCCCAATCCTGATTCATCCTGACACCAGTGGGATGGCACACATCATTGGCATGGTCGATAGATTTATAAAGTGGCTGCAAGGGTTTGGAGAGTCGGTTCAGTTCTGTACTCACGAGCAGATCGCTACCGCATGGCTGGAGGTACAGCAGAAAGCTGCTCAGGTCTGAGATAGTGGATTCTGCACTTTGCTTTCTTCCAATACACCATTGGCATTATTTTCAAATCCTTTGGTAGATATTTACCTATTTCATTAACGATAGTTGAACTTTTTGGGAGGTAATGAGCTTAATCATCAGGAGTAAAAAGTGACCAGAGGAACAACAAGAACATCCGTTCAACTGGCTCTCCTCGATTTTCCTGCACCACTTTTTATCCTAATAGTCCTAAACAATTAACCTCAATATTAATGGTGTAGGCTGTAGAAACAGACCGGGTTTTTTTATCATGCAGGATCGAAATGGTGTTATGTACACATTCTGGCATAATTCTTGCAGCCTAAGGTGTCAAAGTTACCTTTTAGGCCCACTGCTTCCTTTGAATTCGAATTTTGGCACTAAACCCATATCGTAGGTTAATCGGCCTTTTCACCCCTCGCTTTCGCCGATATTTGATTCACACTCGGCCCGCCTTAGGAGCAGAGCGGATCCGTCCAGTGAAAAGTAAACGGCTTCAAGTTGCCCGACGGCGGACGGCAGACTTCAAGGCCGTGGAATTCGCCCGAGATAGCCCTCGGTTAGACGGATAATTTTGCATTTGGAAGATTGGCGAATACAGTGCCATGAGCTCTAAAATTGAACCATCTATAGACACACCGTGCTCTTTAGAATACATAGTACGGTATCGCATCGTGGAAACGTTGCACCTTTGAAAAGAACGTACGAAAAGCCTAGCAGACAGACCTCTACAAAGGTGACTCAGTCCGGGGTACATTATCCCAAGGTTGCAAATGGCCCAAACTCAGTCAGATGCATCGCTTGAGCATATTTCCCCGCCGTCGAGAATCAACGGGTCGCGATTGATGAGAATCCACCCATTCAACGTGTGAATATGGCAAAGCGCACCCATACGGAAAGTAGATAGAGCGCTTGGGCCTGTAGTCGCGCGAAATTATGAGCGTTAGGCATTATACACAGACTGGAATGGCCCGTCTAGCATTGACCGACGACGATAAGAGAGTGCGGGAATGGTTGATCGAGCAGGTTAAGACAGTGGGTTGCTCCGTCACCACGGATCAAATGGGAAACATATTTGCTGTTGGGCCAGGGAAGAACAGTACAGCGCCTCCAGCCATGATGGGTTCACATCTAAACACGCATCCCACGGGAGGTAGGTACGATGGTGCTTTCAGAGAAAGCCACCAACCAATACACAAACCTACCGAAACCAACAGATTTCAATCTCTGGACATGGAAGATGCAACTTACCAACTTCGCTGACTTCGAGGCATGGCGACGATCAGCTTACAATACCCTCAAAGCACGAAGACTGCACAATCTGCTAAATTGGGAGCTACCACGTCTAGCCCTAAGCCAGAGAAATATAGAAGAAGCTCCAACTATGTCTATACCAACTTAGATACTTTGATATATAGGATGCAGCCACTCATCTGGCTGAAGAGGTGGTAAATCCGGAACGGGTAATTCCCATTGCGATTATGGGGACGGTCCTTATAGGATTCGTGACGTGAGATATCCCCATCCCTATATCTAATTTGCATAATCAGCCGTACTAAGTACATATGATAAAATTGCAGGTCATTCTCGTACGTTATCGGGATTTTCTTCTGTGTTGCCAATTTGGACAGCGTCGCCTCCCCAGTTACCGGTGTCCCTATTCTTGAAGTATTTTCTCAAACAGTGATCCATCGAGCAGGAGTCATCTTTCTTGAGATCCTGGTCATTCTGTCCGGAATTGGAACACTTATTTCCTCCCAGACTTGGCAGTCGCGAATTACCTAGTCATTCTCACGGGACGGTGGGATCCTAGGTAGTCGATACTGGTCCCGGTTCCATCCGCATCTTCACACGCCTATTTACAGCCATCTGCTGTGTACCACGATATGTGCGATTCTGCTTTGTTTATACATGGCATCAATCACTGCCTTTAATTCGGTTGTCTCCGCGTGTGTTGTGTTTCTGAATCTTTCTTATTTGGCCCCTACAGTGGGAGTTCTTGTTTGCGGCCGAGATAAAGTCCTTCAAGGTCCCTTCTTTTTGGGATTCTGGGGAGCATAGCTAACTGGTGCACTATTATCTGGATATGCTTCACGACTATATTCTTCTGCTTTCCGTTTATTATGCCTGCTACAGCTGGAAACATGAACTACTTGTCTGCGGTGCTGGGCGCCTTTGTTGTGTGTGTCATTGCATATTGGTTTGTCCGGGGCAAGGGCGAATTTTGGAAAGAAGAACCTCATTTATGAGGTTTAATATGTTAAGTAGGGATCAATAGGGCGGCCTTATTTGCGTGTAAATTACCTAGGTCCTTCGCAACAAAGGAACATTTTGGTGGCGCTTAAGTTTGCACGAAACACTGTAGCCCTAAGCTTACTGTCTGCATATAGATATGTATGCGCTGGCATGAACTAGGCACCGAGGCAGCTATTAGCCAGAGCCTCTCTTCCCCCTCCCTCTATAAGATTGACCTGGAGCCCTGTATTATTATCGACTCCTAGCTTCTTCTAGTTCTCTCCGTTCTCCTCTGCGTCTTCGTAATCTCATTCCATCTCTGAATCTTTTCTTTTTGGCCCTTCCTGTCCTTTATCCAATCGACCTACACTCTCCACATTTCTCGCACGAGCCGTCTTCATCTACCAAAATGACCCCTCTATCAAAGTCCGAGATCTCCGCCCAGTACCAGAACTATTCCATCTACGTCATGCTCAAAAGTCGGGGCGCCCTTCCCGGCTTCCACTGGCTTTTGTTCATCCCGACTACCACTCCATTCGGGGGTGTATGGCACGCAACCAATGAAACCGGGGGCTGGAACGTCACTCCCCAATCGTCCGACGACGCCCCTTTCGCTATGGGCCTCGTCCTGGCTTACAAGATTGGCTCTATCAGCCCCCGCGCCTGGGAAGCCTGCAAAAATGTCCTGGATGCGGTTCCCTACGACTATACACACTCCCCCAATTTCAGCGAGCCGTTGTCCTGTCGAGTCTGGGTGAAGGATGCTCTGGTTGCACTCCAGGAAAACCGAATAATCGCACTTCCGCAGGATCTTTCTTTGATTGAACGCGAACTGGTTGAGCGGGCCAATCTCCGCAAGGAAGACGTGGAACAAGGCAGAGCCGCTGCCGATGTGGTGAACTTTATAATGAATTGAAGTCGTGCGGGGAGCAGCTCAGTTTCATGGAGTTCTGGTTGATGACCGTAAACTCCCAAAATTATTATTTGTCACAACTGACTCGTGATGACGAGGATCATTCAGTCCATAGGTAGAAAAGAATAAAAATAAATAAAAGAGCCGACTAATCCAACCCCAAATATCCCCCTTGCAATTTGACAAAACGCGTGGATGGCCACCTGGCTCTATTTAAGTGATTTCTACGGGGATGGCTCTCTTCACGTTCTCGACCCAGCGCCGAATGTCCTCTCCAAAATGTTGAGCAATACCCAGTTTTACACCCTTACTGATGAAGGACTCCAAATCTTGACCCAATATCACTGCACTGCAGTCCCCCAAATAAAAACAAATTGTAACAAATGATAACCATGGAGATACCTCAAGCATTAAACACATTCAACACTCTTTGTTCATTTCCCGCTTACAATTCATCAACCTCTTGTATATTATCTTGCCGTGCCATTTCCTTTCTTTAGCCAGCCAAGACATGGTAACCTTTTTATCAATGGCATATTGACGAAGCTTTTCCCAATATTTCTCAGTGTAAATGATTTCCCAAGGATGCGGGCGAAATATCTCCGTCGGACGGATACGGGGCGATAGCCCCGTAGGATAACATCGGAAGGTGAATGCGCGCCACGGAAGGGGAGGATAGGACTGAGCCGGATGCCATTCCCTCTCCACTGGACCAGAAAATCTCCGCCGCAAGTGAACCGGTTTGTCGCTGGGTTCAATGTCAATTTCAGGAATCACCCACGGTACCAATCGAGTGTTGTCTTTTCCACTACTTCTAGTAGTCTGTCCTTGATGTAGAGAGTTTTGAGTAGTTCGGGGCCTAAGGACAACCTCGAATGACCGTTGATGTTTTCGTTTCTCTCCCAAGGCCGAGCCAGAACCTGGTGGGGGCTTTGGCTTGCCATATTTGCCAATCACGTAGCTGTTGTGGTCAGCCACAACTCGCTTTCGATATGGCTCGCTAATACCAGATCTGGAGGCCTTAAACCAGAATCCCGCGAAGTCGCCTTCTACACACTCATCGTCCTCAACGCAGGGCAGTGCATGTTTGAAATATGCATGAGCCGCAGGAATGTTTCCTCGCATGAACTCGGTCCGACCCATCCAGTAGTAACATCGCGAGATAGTCAACTTATCGTCTAGCTCTTGAGCAAGTTTCAAGGCCCTCTTTGCTTCCTTCATGGCAAGGTAAAAGTTTTTCACGGCGAGGCATTCCATGACGGTCTCGAGTATCATGGAGATTCTAAGCAACCGTATTTGCCTGATGAGGTCGGGCCGGGGCGAAGGAATCCGCTCGGAGGCTACCATCTGAACAACTTCATTGAGGCGGATGTGCATTTCTTTCATATCGTCGCGGATTTGGGCAACCTTCCGTTGGACCTCCACCTCGACTGGGTGGACGTGTGGTTTGGCTGGCCACTCAGCTGTGTAGTCCACATAATCCAAGAAATCGTTGACGCGTGTGCCTTCACTTGGTGCCCCTGAAAGGGACTCCTCGGGAGGACCCCGGAAAGGTTTGTCGTCGGAGGACTCTTTAACGTCGGTCATTTTTGATGCTCAATAATCTAAAGCAGGTAACGGGTCTGGAGAGTTGTCAGGCAGGGCTCAACTGGGCAGAATACTCTTCAAAGGGAAGACACAGACTTTATTTGTCAGGAGTACCTCCAAGATATGTAGTCTGGGAAAGAAGTGGTATCTATGGCAGAAAATTTCCCTTTATTTGGTTGCATCGAAGTGCCCTTTTGGGTGATCGAAGACAAATAAATGAGAAGAGAATGAGAAAGGACGACACCGGATGATGGTTTCAAGTGACCTTTGTTCAGGCCTGAATGTAACACAGAGACACATCATATGTGACCAACCACTACATAGTCACCTGGATGCTGCACCCTAAGGCATTAATACATGCCTGTATGCTAAGGTACCAATGTATCTATGACTGCATACATCTTTCTAGTTCTGGTTTTCCCCAGCTTACTTATTTCGTTCTGCTAGTTATGTGCTAGAATGGTACACCATACACTCCCACATCTCTGGTTCTGACCTCGTAGCTGATCTGGTGACATCATACTATATTTGCTATACAGTCCTTGTTCATCTTGATTTTGGGAGACTGGTGTGTTCCCTTCATGGCAGGATGAGGCGGAAATGAGTTGATGTGCTACCCAACTATTGGCAGCTTGTGAAAACTACATTACTACGTAAGAACAATATAGAAGAAGTTTATTGAACCTTGTAGCTGGAAAGTGAAAAAACTAAACTTCGCCGAGATTTACAGGAAGCTACCGCAATTATCGACGCGCAGAAGAAGCAGCTTGCAGAGTACGATTTCCTCCTCACGCATTCCCAAGCTCTAGAGATTGATTCCACGTAGGCCCTAGGAAAAATCAGCAACATGGATCGATAAAAGAACAAAAGATATTCATGAGCTTGAAGTTAAAAGCTACTTTGAGCTTACACTCCCTCGCTAGCTGTAAAGGGGACGAAGAGAGGCCGTATCAGTGTCAGCATCTGCTGCAGCTTCACAGGAGGTTATATCCACAATTACCTGTTGCTGGAAACCCCGCACTGTATCATGATAGTGCGGGACTTCCAGGGCTCGTGAAAACGATAGGTAAGCTTCAGGGAGGCTTCCCAGCTTCATCAGATTCCTTCCTTGGATATAGTGGGTAATGCCGACAGTGTCCCGGGGGCTTGGCCGCGGGAACACACGGCCAAGATTAGCCTGGTCTATGTAGCCATTGGCAATCATTTGCAAAGTAACATCCACCCGCTCTTTAGAGTCTTCATACTTCCCAAGTGTGTGCAAGACTGCGGCAATAAAGACCCGGCAGCGCATTTCTTCACAAGGGGAAATGAACGGATTGTAAGCGTGGGAACCAGCATTGATGGAATTGCTGACATGCTGGAGTGCATAGGCGGGGTTCCCATTCTTCCAGTGGCGCTCTGCGTGCTTGAGACATTTAATATCATGGTCAACACAGAGCCAGATGTCTTCGATCCAACGTGAAGTCGGGGTAGACTTGGGGCTCAAGGGGGTAACAGGCATCGTTATTTCTTTCATGTCGGGCCGGAATGAATTAACTGCCGAATCAATCTCTATAGCCTGGGAGTGCGTCAGGAGAAAATCGTACTCTGCAAGCTGCTTCTTCTGCGCGTCAATAATCGCGGTAGCTTCCTGTAAATCTCGGCGAAGTTTAGTTTTTCCACTTTCCAGCTGCAGGGGTTTCCACTTATTTAGGGGCTGTTTCCTCTGGGTCTGAGCAGGTTGCTTACGTTTCCACCTTCGAAGGAAGTGAAGACCGAAGAGCTTGAAAGCCATGTCGACAAAAGTGGGAGGGCAAAGTCCACAGGCACGGGAAATGGGCAAGAAGCAAGGTTTTCTAAGTTTGTCGGTAGCCAAAATATTCTGAGGACCTTCTAGCGAGATTTCGAAGCCTTTTATATTCATTTCACCCTGGAAGGTCCATGGCATTGTCTACGCTCGAGCCCTTTGATTTGTACAAAGAGCTCTTGTTCGAAAGAATCCATATGTTCATTGTAGTGTTCTTGAAGCAAGACATTCTAGGATCCTATTTACCTAAAGTCGCTATGAGTCAAGTGCACAAACAAAGACCTTTTCGATAGTGATAATAGTGAGACATGTGAGATGCTGTCAACAGGCCTGATTGGCTAGGCTATCTCTCTATTCATCTGCTTTGTAGTAGACAGTCGCAGTCTAGCTTTCTGGCTAAGTTCCTGAGGATGGCAGTAGGGTTGGGAGTCCATGATCAGCAAAGTCGCACCGATGGATGGTCTTCTGGACAATGGCAAAGGGAGCAAATAAGTCAAACCAGACAAACATCGAATATAGCAAAGATCAACATGGCAAACGTAGCAAACAATTAGTCAGACTAAAACAAATGATGCAAACATAGCAAAGATGCAAAACGTCCAAACGTGCAAACGTGCAACCCCAGAGCAACTACGACCACACTATGACCTCACATCCGTGAAGCTCCCCCACATCATGGTTGCCCGCGACTGGTTGCGATACAGACACGGGTGAAATAGTACTCGTTGAACGGGAGTCTACGGATGATCCAACCTACACTATCCAATGCGATAATTTTGGACCATGCCCCCCACTTAGCTAATGTGTGATCTAGACTTGCGGCTTTCCTGGATGCAAACATGATGGACGGCTCAAAACCTGGTCAAGAGAGCTAACCCGGACTTGATCGGTCATCAAACCCTGCATAACTGCATTTTACTTCTTTTTACTTTGTTTGCAACCTTTATGTAGCCTCACTAGTGGCTGTATCCTGTTTTACCTGATCCACTTCCCCTGCGCTGAGACCATTCGTCATAGGGTTGGCTTCATAAGCCCCGAGGTTCACTCAACGCAGAATCATTCAATTGAAAAGCTTGTTCTCCGAGCCTTCCGCGTATTTATCTTGACAAATTGGGTACCTTCCCACTTCTTACATGTCCACCATCTCCTTTGAAGTTAGCAACCTGACCCAACTGTATAGTGTCTGCTAGTACCTACAGCAAGATGTCCCCAACGGCAGTCCTCAATGGCGATGCTGTCGACATTGTTGATATCCACCAGGATGACATGAAATTCTCACTCGTGGACGACTTTTTCAAGAATATCGATCCGCCAAAGGGTACGAGACGCTCATTCCCCACGCTCTTGCTCTATGACGCCAAGGGCCTGAAGCTGTTTGAGAATATCACCTACTTGGACGAATATTACCTCACCAACGCCGAGATCGACGTCTTGACTACACATGCGAGGAGGATTGTGGAGCGGATTCCGGAAAATGCACAACTGGTAGAGCTTGGTAGTGGGTCTGTTTTGCACCCCAGATCCGTGGCTGAGAGGGCTACTCGAGATTGGATCGCCTCACCTTGCACAGCTTCTAACATCTTCTAGAAATCTGCGCAAGATTGAGATACTCCTGCGAGAATGTGAACGAACGGAGAAAAAGGTTGACTACTATGCACTCGACCTTTCTCTGGTCGAACTGCAGCGGACGTTTGCTGAAATATCACCTGAAAACTTCGATTATGTCGGCCTTCATGGCCTTCATGGCACGTACGATGATGCTCTGGATTGGCTGAAGAGATCCGAGAACCGTACACGGCCGACGGTTGTCTTGTCCATGGGATCATCCATTGGCAACTTCAGTCGCTCTGAGGCTTCGGTTTTCCTAGGTAGCTTTGCCAAAGTATTGAAGCCGTCCGACTTTCTGCTCATCGGATTGGATGCTTGCAAGGCTCCGGAGCGGGTCTTCAAAGCTTACAACGACTCCAAAGGGATCACACGTCAGTTCTATGAGAATGGGTTGTCTCACGCGAATGCCGTTCTCGGTTTTGAAGCGTTCAAGCCGGCAGAGTGGGAAATCTTGACTGGTTATGATTCTGTCCAGGGCCGCCACCAGGCCTTCTACGTGCCGAAGGTGGATGTCACGATCAACGACGTCACAATTCCCAAAGGAGAGAAACTCGTCTTCGAGGAAGCATACAAGTACGGGCGTGATGAGCGAGACGAGCTATGCCGTCGCGCAGGATTGATTCCTCAGATTGAATTTGGCAACTCTGCCGATAACTATCGTATATCATCCCCTGATCCCCAATAGGGACATGATTCTAACAATGCTTTAGATATCCACATGCTGTCCCCCGCCACTCTTGATCACCCCACTCATCCTTCGCAGTACGCGGCTCAATCTGTCCCAAGCCTTGAAGATTTCCAATCCCTCTGGACGGCATGGGATATTGTGACGAAGACCATGATTCCCCGCGAAGACCTTCTGTCAAAACCCATCAAGCTACGAAATGCACTTATCTTCTATCTTGGCCATATACCGACGTTCTTCGGTACGCCAATTCATGTCTACAAAATGGTACTTAATACTAACCGTAGTAGATATCCACATGACTCGCGCTTCGAACGGAAAGCCCACCGAGCCCAAGTCCTACCGGCAGATATTCGAGCGTGGCATTGACCCCGATGTTGAGGATCCGGAACAATGCCATTCTCACAGTGAAATCCCCGATGAATGGCCACCCCTGGACGACATTCTGGATTACCAAGAGCGAGTGAGAGGCAGAGCGCGTTCTCTCATCCAGGACGGAGCAGCTGTGAAAGACCGAACTGTTGGGGAAGCTCTCTGGATCGGTTTCGAGCATGAGGCGATGCACCTTGAGACCTTCCTCTACATGCTATTGCAAAGTGACAGAACTCTTCCGCCCATTGGAGCGGACCCGCCAGACTTTGCACACATGTCTTGGATGGCAAAGAAGAACAAGAAGCCCAACTCATGGTTTCATATTCCGCAGCAGACGTTGATGGTCGGCCTGGATGACCCCAATGACAAAGCCATGCCCAAGGAATCATTCGGTTGGGACAATGAGAAGCCCCGAAGAACTATTTCCGTGCATGCGTTTGAAGCCCAAGCTCGACCGGTGACGAATGGAGAGTATGCCAAGTACTTGCAGGCTAACGGTCTTCGAGAGTATCCCGCCTCATGGGTGCTCGTCGCCGCAGACGAGGGATATTCGATCACCAACGGGATCACCCGGTCAAGTCCTAGTGCAAGCGAAGATTTTTTGAACAATTTTGCAGTCCGGACTGTGTTTGGGTCTGTTCCTCTTGACCTTGCCCAGGACTGGCCATTGATATCGTCTTATGATGAAGTCGAAAGCTACGCTAAATGGATGGGATGCCGCATTCCTACGTTCGAGGAGGCGAAGAGCATCTATGCATATTCGGATAAGCTTCAAGCCAGCGCTTCTCATGGTACCTCCAATGGCTCCGAGGTCACCGAGCAGCGCGTGCCACAAATGGGAGCGACCAATGGTGCTTCCAGCAACGGTGCCGGTTCCTCCAACGGAGTCAACCATTCTTCGCCATCGTTGTTCCGGGATCTTGAAGGCTCTAACATTGGCTTTAAGCACTGGCATCCTGTTCCAGTTACCCCTAACGGCGATAGACTTGCCGGACAAGGTGGGATGGGCGGTGTTTGGGAGTACACTAGTTCCCCTCTTTTGCCACACGACGGCTTCAAAGCTATGGATATTTATCCAGGATATACCTGTGAGTTGCTCCGCTATGAAACTTGGAAAAGATATTTGACAAAAATGCTGACTGGACTATAGCGGACTTTTTTGACGGGAAGCATAACATCATTCTCGGCGGTTCATGGGCGACCTTTCCCCGCATCGCAGGACGTTCCTCCTTGTAAGTCAGCCTTGGAACACCCAAAAGACTCTCACTAACAACACAGTGTCAATTGGTACCAACACAACTATTTGTATGCGTGGGCCGGTGCTCGTCTGGTGAAGGATGTTTCTCTGTAGATAGGCAATGACTTCATCGCTGAGGGGTGACGTGACTACCCTTCATATTCCCCAAATGCCGGATCTCTACTTCTCCAACCTCCATAAATGCCGTCACTATGTGTTTAGAAACTATCACCACCCTTTCTCCTGTTACCAACGAGCCCATCCTTACCCGCAAGGGTGTCTCATCAGAGGACTTGCGACGTATTCCCGAGGCGGCCCAGGCGGCATTCCCTTCCTTCTCAAATACTACCCTCGAACAGCGACAAAAGATCCTTGGGAAGGCTTTGGATATCTTAGAGAAGAAGCAGGATGAACTGGCTCGCGAGGTCACTGAGCAGATGGGCCGACCCATCGCCTACACCAGTGTTGAGATCATGACAGCAATCAAGCGCGGAAGGTACTTGACCAAGGTCAGCAACGATGTACTGAGTGAGAAGGGAATTGTGCCTGGTGAGGAGGAGAAAGGGCTCCGGCGATACATCAAGCGCACACCCGTGGGTGTTGTTTTCATTATCTTCCCATGGAACATGCGTAGTATCGGATAGCATGTCATTTTGATATCCTAACAAGATATTTTCCTTCTAGTATCCCTCCCTACCTTACTCTTGTGAACAGCTTGGTCCCCGCTATTTTGGCCGGCAATGCTGTCATCCTAAAGCCTTCGCCTCAGACCCCTACCATCGTCGAACAGATTACTGCGGCCTTTATGGAAGCGGGTCTGCCCAAGGACGTCCTCCAATACCTACACTGCGGATCTTTCACACTACTGGAGACATTGCTGCGCTCGCCGCAGATAAACCACATTTCCTTCACCGGCTCACTTACAGGCGGCCTGGCCGTCCAAAAGGTAGCATCAGATCGTATCGTGAACGTCTGCCTGGAACTAGGAGGCAAGGACCCAGCCTACGTGCGAGACGACGTCGATCTAGCCTGGGCAGCAGAAGAGATTGTAGACGGAGCGATCTTCAATAGCGGACAGAGCTGCTACGCCATCGAACGCGTCTATGTCCACGAGAGGATCCACGATGCTTTCATCGCTGAGATCAAAAAGGTACTGAGCCAGTACCGTGTCGGCGATCCGTCAGATCCAAAGACCCAAATTGGTCCTGTGATCTCCAAGCAATCAAAGGAAACAATCCAGACTCAGGTTGAGGATGCAATTAAGAAGGGTGCCAAAGATGAGACTCCTGAAAATGATACTTTCAAAAACTTCCCTCCTAACGGCAACTATGTTAAACCTACTCTTCTCACTGGCGTCAGTCATAAGATGAGTGTTATGACCAAGGAGACATTCGGGCCTGTGATTCCTGTCATGAAGGTATCGGGTGATGACGAGGCCGTAAGATGGATGAATGATAGTGAGTTCGGATTGACTGCTAGCGTCTGGACCAAAGATGTCTCTGCAGCGGAGAAACTTATTGAGCGGGTTGAGGCCGGAACCGTGTTCGTGAACAGGTCTGACTTTCCTAGTCCGGTACGTATACTCACTTTATTCTAATCTTGGGGTATAAGCCATGGGGAAGTGCTGCTGATAATTCGTACAGGACCTGGCCTGGACTGGTTGGAAGAACACCGGTCGTGGTGTGACTTTGAGTCGGTTCGGGTTCGAGCAGTTCGTCAAGCTGAAAAATTACCACATCAAGGATTACCCTAGATAAATGGGGTTAGCGATGTAAGAAAGTGACTATGTATATTATTCATTCTCAGCAAAATTCGGGCTTGACATCAAGTTTCGGGGATCATCATCCAATCTAATAATCGTACCTATGAATCGCTCATGACGAAGCAAATAAGAAACAAGCATGTTATAGATACCTATCATGGGCCTTGTCAATTCCAGACTTAAACTACATCATGTATACGAAGAAACCCCATGACCTAGACGCAGTCCAGCAACCTTCCGGAGCAGTCCCAAGAATGGAATAGCGCAAGGAAACGCCAAAGCGGGTAATCCCTGGGAGACGATGAGGAACTTTCGCTTAATGAAGAGAAAGAATGCACCAGCACGAATCAGCCAATAATGGAGAAACGTCTGAACTTAGCAGGGCCAGCATATTTAAAGGATCCTGCGTTGCCGGTCTCCACTACATGCCACGGGACCCTTTTGCAGTGCAGACGCCAATATGGCGACCGAGTTGCCTAGCAGCCGGATCTAGGTTGATAGTCGAAGTGAATTGGATGAAATAAAAACTACCAAAGATTATTTCCGTGGCATCGAGTTCGCTGTGAAGCTGATTCTCGGTAATGACGAAGGTGCTTATATCCCTGTGTTCCCGAGTTAGGGCTTGTTCTCTTACAGCGAGATGCTAGTATACTTGAAACAGGGAGTTTGAGATACTAAATGCGTATAGCTCGTATAGCTTCATTTAAAAGTATACGCTATCTAGGTTTTGGAATGTCCTGCCTCAAGCTTGTGCGTTAGGCCCGACCAGTTTAGGCTTTGTGAGGTGTTGGGTTCGGCATTACTCCGACGCAAGGGAGCAAAGAAAATACACGAACCTTTCCGAGTCTCGCCCGCAAGGAATACACTCTATTATTTATGCTTTTAGGATTCGCGCTGATTTTCATGTCGCGATGCTAGACTAGGGACTCGAGGTCCACTGGTGTCCACAAGGTGAAGGAATTATTTTGTGGAAGCTAGGAGCCTCATGGAAATAATTACGACTGAGTTCAGGGTAGATCCATGGATAGTATGACGGACTATGTACAAGGGGACCTAAATCTTACAATAAATGACAAAAAGCAGTGGTTCTCGACATGAAAGACTCGACCTTGAACACCTGAGGTCTCAAAGTAAACAAAGTCGGGTTATCGGCCGAAGCAGTGTCAAGACAGCACATCTCTTACCCAACTGGTATTAGCTTTTAGATCATCCCTGTCAGTGACGAATCCATAACCGATCGACACCAGCTCGAGCTTCGCGATCGATCTGCGCATTCACGATAGGCGTCGACTTTGCCCTTGCCCAGACCAAAATGATAGACAATCATGAACGCAAATAGATTGTATATTAGATTTGGTAATGCATTTCAAACTCGGAAGAACAAGGGTACTTGAACCGGCATTCGCACTCTAACTCTCATGCACATATCCGATCCGGCAAACGGCGCGTGTCTCGATGCCGTCGGAATCGAAATACCTGCAGTGAACAGAAACCTTAAAAAAAAGGGGGAAATATAATTGGATTGACAGCTGAAAAGGACAAAGAATGAAGAGTGGCGTTTCTGCACGAGTCGTGACTGGCCTCTCCTTCTCCCCCTTTTGCCCTTTTTGGCGACTCTCCACTCTTTCCACAAAGTCCTATGCACGGGTTTCCATACATTTTCTTCCCTGCAGACTGCAGGTCATTGTGGACTTGCTGTCTGTAATGGTGCATGATGTACCGATAGTGCCATAATACTGCTGGGGGTCGGAGATTCAAGGGACCGTGGCTGTACTCCACACAATTTATGGATGGTACCTGCATCCTGTGTACCGAAATAGACACAAAAGACTCCGGATAACCGGCTCTTTGTATCTTTCGACCGCTGTAGGCGCCGGGAAGCAGACTAGAATGTGTCACCGTATGAATTCCCGTTACTAGGCCCTAGTTCATGCCACAGGTTCAACCTGCATGAGTGGGGCTCGGTGATCGGTTCCTAACAAGTGGTCAGTATGGATGTGCATACTGCATACTGCAGGCACCTGATACTTGAGCCATTCCCTATATCTACCTTGGTTTGGCCCCATTTTGAGAAAGGTTCTCTTTCTTAACCAGCGCATTAATGGCATAGCGCCTGCCCAGGTGTTATTCTTGCTTTCTTTCCTTTTCGTTGTCGGTCATTGCTAGTCTCTCGTTTCGACTTGTCCCTCGTTGTTTAGCATTTTTCCTTTCTTCTTTTTTTGTTTTACCATCCGAGGCGTTGCCTCTTTTCTTTCGTTGTCCTCAACGACCAGGGGATAGAACCTTGGAACTCTTTCATTGTTCCAAACCGGTCCGTGGACCCATTTATACCACCCTTTATACGCCTTCGCATTCGATCCACGGTTCAGCAATACCACACCAGCCGAAATGGAATGTTTTCGACAGATTTATCGGTGCATCAAGTCACCTTTCGCCCGTAACAAGGGCAGAATTCTTGAAATTGTAAGCCAAATCACTGACTGGGCCAATTTTGGCGACACGAGCTAACGAAAACTGCGTGTATAGGGACCCCCAACCAACTTCCGCAAGGAGGAATTGCCGGCCTGCTTCTCGGACGCCGAGTCAGTCTTGTCGCCCAAACAAAACCCAGTCGAGCTATCAGTTCTGACAGAACCATCACAGCACCTTGACGTCCCGGAACAGTCGCGAAGCAACGAAGGACGAGACGATTATCGAAATGATGGCGTATCCGCCCTCGGACAGGGAGGAAATCTAGAGCCACGTCCGGAGGACGAGCGTCTCACTGTCGCACCCCGGTTCCGAGATCGCCTGAAACCATCGCGCTGGCTCAGCCCTGTGAGGTCTACAACGCCAGCGAGCAGCGTCGAGACAGAGACCGCGAATGAGCTGGAAATGTATACCACGGCGGAAGAAAAACCGAAGGGTATTTGAGTTATGTCCCACGGGATATAATGTGATTTGTGGAGGAGCCATGGAACGTATTATCACACCAAAAAAGTTGGAACGTCTTTATAACGGGATTTCTTGGACTCCAAATTGTCTCCCCCAGTCATAACCTCGGGCTCTTGGCTTGTGGAGGCTGGCCTGTTTTTCTTGTCATAGATAGAAGTGCTGGATGGCGACGGCTCTGGAAGCTCGTCGAGTTCGTCAAATAGCATTTGAACTTTCGACTTGAATTCGTGTTTCGGTTTGGCGTGCAGCCGCGCTGACCTTGATTTTCCTTTATCTACCGTAGATGTGTTGCCATGGCTTGGTGGCTGAATCCCAGGAGCAGACGAACTTTCTGAGCTTTGAGCTGGAGTCCTGGTTTCCACTCGTCGGGGTGGTATAATAGTCGGGTAAGCTTGTCCATCGAGATCGTCATCTTCACTCGATGCGGTCTCCTCATCAACATCGGCTCGATGTGATCTTGCAGATCCTGATAACGGGGCAGCCTGAGAGCCACTAGCCACCTGCCTCGGGCCACTCTGAGAATCCGACGTTTGCCCAAAGCCCGCAGCAGCTCTCGTAGAAGACTTTAATGACTGCGAACAGACCAACAACCGGGACTTCCTCGGACTAGCCATTAGACCATGCAGATGCGTCCCAGCCCAAGTGTCATCGTCGTCATCGGTGTCGTCCATTTCATGTGGCCCCGCTATCTGCTCGAGTCCGGCTTTGTGGCGCGCTGCTAATGCCTCAGCTTCCTTTCTCTGCTTCAGTTCATTTGACATTGGCGTTCTGCCATCTGTGGGCCTTGCTATTGCTGTTGTCTCCGAAGCACTTTGAGCCTTTGCTTCCTTTTTCCGTCGAACATACTCCGCATAGTGCAAGTGCTGGGTGAAGGTTTGCGCGATGGCGTAAAACTCGTCTTCGACCATGATCCACCGATCATCTTGATCGAGGCCTTCAATGAGGAACCTGTCCATTTCTGATTAACCCTCTGTTCAGTTGAAGTTGTTGGGAGTTGGCGCGTACTCTTCGGGTGGACACGACCGGACTGGAGACGTGGGTGGGCTTTGGGCTGAGAGGAGATATTATTAGCTTGGATATTGTATTATCTGGTCGATGGGCAAGGACATACAGGATCTGAAGAAGTCAGGCTTCTCTGTCGGTTGAGCCTTGGGTGTTCTGTCGGTGTCGGAATCCAGCTCCCGCTTGACGCGCTTCCGCGGGGTGGACTCCGATTTGACGCGCGCCTCGTTATTCTGCTCCAGCAGCCACGGTAGAGTCCGAGGCATTATGCCGCAGGAGATATTTTACGAGGCGTTGCGCGAGCTGATCCTGGTTTGCGGCTGAGAGATCGGGGGAAAGAAGTTGTGATCTCCGAAAAGAATAGATGAGGTCACCTGCCGCGGCTGATCCTATAAGGCACTTAAGTTACAGTACTCAGAATATATCTGGTAAATTCAATTTGATTGGGTATCTGTAATGATATGGACCATCTTATTTATGCATAAACTAGATCGTAAAGATGAAACCCATTAAACGCCCAAGAAAGCCACGGGATCAAGGGCCCGATAGAACGCCACGCAACCACCCCATGTAAACGCCAGCACCCATAATGTGTATCTTCTATGCTTCCCCGGGTCGCTTGCTATTGCAGCTAACGATCTTCACCTTGTCTGCCGTGACCTGGGTCTGGTTGTCCAGTTTGAATGTCACATCCTTGATCAGGAACGTCCAGACTTCGTCGCAGAATCGGTAGGTATCGAGGTGGCCCTAGAAGTGGAAAAAAAGAGCATATAAATCAGCCTTATTCAACTGAAAGCGCGAGCACCAGCTTTGGTTGCCTCGTAGGCCTGGCCTCCAAGTATCTCTCCTCAGCTTACCTTGAATGTGAGCCTGGCCCGGACCTTGTCCGCCAGGACCTCGGTGACCACTCGGTCAAAGGTGGAGAGAATCTTCATGGCTAGCTGTGGCTCAATGCGGCCTTCGTTGATGAGATCATCCAGAGTATCGGTCAGAGAGAGGCCCAAGCTAGTCACACCCTAGTCAGCTCTGAAGTCACCAGTTTATGGTGACCGTCATACCTGCTCCCACGGTACAGCTCATAGTAGGCTACTGTAGCCATATTGACGGTGTAGATGCGTTGAGTCGGAAGAGAGAAGGTGAGGGCGAGGTGACTGCAGTGCTCAATTGTCGCAGACCAGAGTCAATCGCGGGGAGGATGGGTCACGCGATGTCACGCGAGATCACGTGAATTGCCTTTACGTCAATGCTCGAAGGCAAATCGAATAGTTACTTGCCTTCACTTCTTGCTAGCTACTTTTTCAAACTAGCCCATAATGGTATTGCGATCTTCTATCCATACGCTTGTGAAGGCTCGCGTAGCCCTCACTCAGCCCAAGTCTCTGACCCGATCCTTATCTTCAGCCTCTTCTTTACTATCTAAAGGTATGTCGAATGATCGAAAAGCAACGCAATTTCCAACGGGTTTCAATATCAACTGACAGTGCCTGTAGACAATAGCTCATCTAATTCCAACACAAAGCCCGACAAGTCTCAAAAGGAGCCCCTATCTGATTCCGAAAAGAAAGCCCAGAATCCAGATACCGCCAAAAGCGTCTCCCAAGCCGATGCAGAGCTCCACGAGCGACTTGAGAAAATGTCTGGAGGAGGAGGAGCATCTGGGATTGAATATGAAGACGGCAAGCCAAATGCCATGAAACGAAGTGTGCGCAACAACATGTTCCGCCTGATCTGAACACCTGGCAATAGCCAGTCCAGACATCGACCACGGAGTCAATGTCATAAGACAAACCGCCATGCCGAGATATATCAGTGGCGGGACAAACTTTTAGGCGTGTTTGGCTTATGTGCGCCGGGACGCTCTGGATTGTTCTGTCGGGGACTGGTATCCCGGACTCTGCCTGTACTCGACAGGCAAATTCACGGCCTTTGGACAGTAGTTGACCTTGACACTGCTGGTCTCAGACAAAAGACAGTTCGCGGATGTAGCCCGGGGATATTGATATGAAGGACACATGCGTCATTTCCCAATGCATTCCGGGTCCTCGGACACTGAGCATTCTTCATTACGCTGCTGCTCATGGAGCCGCGCAATCAATCTGGGATTTTATCGGTAGCAATCCTTTGGTTCATACGCCAGTACGTGTTTGATGGCGTGTCTCTGGACCTTCCTGGGGGCACTTCGGGGCACTTCATTGCATCATATCGACTATCGCAATCCATGGCTTTCGCGGGCCAACTGTGCATGGAGAGGGAATATCGTGCAATGCTGAGTGTGGGTGCCAACGCAATATCTGATTTAGCCGATGCTGGAAGTTGCCCAGGTGATGTCGACATTCTAGACCTTCAGTGTTTAGGCATCAAGAAAATTATACTACTGCATATGTTTTGTTTGAAATGCCACATAAAGGACTGAAATTAAAACATCTTCAGAGCTAAGGAGTATATATCAGAGACAAATCGTAACCATTTCTATGCGGGTCATCCAGACTTGCCCGAGCCATAAGGAGATACCTAGGTATTTTACTTGCTTACAACCATCCCAGCCAGAACGCCCGCGCCAATAACACCACCGTCAGAGGCTTCTCGTAGAAATACCGACTTTCCTCCTCGTTGCGGACCAGTCCGCATGATAAGACGATCGATGTGCTGCTGGCACATCTCCTTGAATTGTGGGTAATGCTGGATAATGCCGCCCGTGTAGGCTACCACCAGTTCCTCAGGGCCGGATTGCCAGTCTGCGGGGGTAGGTTGGAGGACGGGGACAATGTGACCATGGTCGTTGCTGGGAAGAGTCGGCGCAGCGGCTACGTCGGGCGGAGGCATGTCGCCATTGCTCTGGGGCGAGGCGGCGTTCTCGGGGGTGTTGCTGTTGCTGTCCTCCTTCAACTCTATTTCACGGCAGCAGGCTAGCAGGCCAATCACGGCTGCTGCGATCAGACCGGCCGAACGTCTCTGCACTGCCCGGGCAACTCCTCGGAATGCGCCAGCAGTGCGGGCGTCCCAGCGCCAGTCGCTGCTTTCCGGTGTAGGGAGAGACTGGTTCAGTTCTTTTGCGAGGTCTTGGTCGGATCGTGCTCGGGCCACATTGTCAGAGATGTAGGTTGTTGTCAAGGCGTATTCTTGAATGAGATTTGCGGGTAGTATGCGTTTCGACAGTCCCACCACGTTGGTCAAATAGTCAAATAGAATTAAGCGGATCAGCTCGCCGATATATCGGCCTCCTGTCATGTATTCAAACGGCTGGAACCCTGGGCGTGCACAGGCCCTATCAAGCTCCTCGTCCCATTTCGTTGTTATATTCAGTTCTCGGAGAGGCGCCGCGGCGCCGGAAATGGTCAATTCGGTGTTGACAATTGTTTCAACAGCATTTGGCTCCATCATATTGACGCTCTTGGCCTTGGATTCGTGTAGTTCGCTGAGTTTCATCGGGATGGTCGCGTTACATCCTGTGCCCACGATTATACCCATGGCGACTCGGCTGTTTGGTAAAGACTTGACTGCATATGCGAGCGAGGCTAGCGTTGCAACTGTGTCGTTCGTGATAGCCTGAATTTTCAGTTTTGGCAAAGCAAAGAGCTTCCGACGTTTGGATGAGGGCTCATCTTCGTCATCCGGCCTTCTCGTATGCTTCTCATATCCGTTCAAAAGAATGTCACGCAGGTTGAGGTTGGAAGTGATCGCAAAGCCTTTACCCATGGGCATCAGTGTAGCCTCGGCCAGCGATTCTTGCCTGAAACATGGTTAGCACCGGCGCGCCAAGGGTCTCGATTCTTTTGACGGAGATATCAATCCACTATATTGTTTTGAGTTACTCACAAAATCGGGAAACTGAAGGTGATGCCCATGTCCAGTTCTGCAGGGATGTCTTTCCTGGTAGAGTCCGAGGTCAGACTCTCCGCCACAACCTCAGCAATGCAGTCACCAATCCACGCAAACAAGTCCTCAGCCTTGTCCATTTTCAAATGCTCTTGAATCGGCCATGCTCGCTCCAAAGTCCGCTTGACTCGCTGGCGCTGGGCCTTGCGAATGGTGTGCCGTGACCTCTCCGAGGCATCGGCAGGCCGCACATCGGACTCAACCGCCTCACCCAGCAATTCGATAAAGGCAACACGGAGACTACTGCCACCCACATCAATGGCAAGATAACGCCCTGTCTCCTCACCCGTGGGAAGCTGAGTTACAGGAGTCGGCAAAAATTGCTGGTCCGAGGTCAGGGCCAAATGGCGGTACGTGCTGGAGAAGCGGCGCGCCAGTGTGTACAATACCGCTTCCTCTAAACACAGGGGCGATAAGAAGTCGTTGAGTTGCTGGTGATACTCCAGGTATTCCCGCTGCGATGCATCCAGCTCCGAGGTGATATCGTCTTGCTCCTCGTCCTCTACCAGGTCGTCGTGCATGATGTCAGGCTCCTCATCATTGTCCTTCCCGGAGGATATTGAATTGACGGATGCCATTGTGGATGATTGCTGTCTTCAACTGTAGCGGTGTAGCAGAAAGCTCCAAGTCGAGACAGCCCTATCAACCCCAAGGAAACCTCGAGAGGTCGTGCTCGCGGGCTGCAGGACAATCGACTACGGGATGAGAATAAGGGGAAGCCAGAAACAGATCGTGCCCTTCACAGTACTCGCTGTGTTCTCAATGTGGCGGTCACGTCGAAGTTCAGGAATGCACAGAGGAGACACGATCCCCGAGGCAAGTACGGCGAGCGGGCCGGGGGGCTAAAAATAAAGTAAAAAGCTCCAGGGGGACTGATAAAGTCAGCGAGGTCGCAATAAAGGGACGGTGGGGGTGAGCATTTTGGTGACGCGGTCAGGCAGCATTTTCTGTGGGGAAGCAGGATGACGATCATGCCAGGACCGAAACACAAATGATCTTCAGCTGTCATGGGATTTTACGTACCCTGGAATCTTGCAAAGGAGGAAAAAGGGAAACGGGAAAACCGTTGGAGTCGAAGAAAATCAAAATATCCAGGGGATGCGATCAGAGGGATTAGGGGAGGATCCAGCTATAAATGGAGATCGCCGTAGTCCCTTTCGGGTCGAGGCACGTGTATACACTTTTTGCGAGATACTGCATGAAATAAAAACTAAAATCTAAAATTGAGAGATAAACCCACTTGTTGATGCTTCGGAAGATGAAGGTTTAAAAATTGGTTTTACCGAGCAGAGTGGATCAAGACATGGGATCCCTGGTATTATAGTATACCTAGGTACCTACAAAAGAAGGAAGTGTAAGAGAAGCTACCTTTACTTCGTAAAAAGGGAAATAATTGGAGATGTGACGAGGCGATGCGACGCTGTTCTTCTTCCGGGGCGTGGACGACTTGGAAATCCCGGCCGATCTGTCATCGATTGGACATTGTTCTCCTCCGTTTGAAACTCTGCCTATGCCTCGAATTAGGGAAAGGACTGGCTCAACTACTACAAGGCTGACGGGACTATAAACCAATAAGATAGGTAGGTATAGGTGAGCGCGGTCGGAAACGTTCCATTCTGCATGCTCATACAACCCTTTGCATTTATAATCGGAACTATGTAACCCTGCCGGGGCATCCAACTAGTTAACGCCTCAGTCGCCTAGGACATGATGTGGACGAACATCAGACATCTCGGTTAGCAAAGTCGACTATTAGTACAATTCTCCATCTCATCTTTTCCTGACATTCTTAGCACGAAATTCATGAAATGGTGAGTCAGAATGCCATGAGAGCAGGGTTAGAATGGAAAGATGCCGAGTTACCATATCTCAATCGCGCCATTCGACGAGCTCCATCGATCTTCTATGTCCTAGAACCTCGGGAATAACCGTGTGCAAAGCAACGTGTGGGTTTGTCCTTCGGGCCTCGATCGTTCGGGCGTCCAGCCACAGGGTTTTACTACCGGACCAGACCAACCCTCTGGAGAAATGGGGGCGTTTCATCCGGATTGATCATTGATCACCTGCTCAACCCCCATCAGCCTATGCGCATCAAACGAGCGGATGAGCCTCAAGGAACCAAGCTGATCGCGCTAAACATTGCTCAACCGGGTCAGGAAATTCGTCTATCGACTTGGTTCACGGCTTGACACAAAACTTTAAATCTTGGGCACCAATAAGGGCATCCGAGATCGGAGATATTTTTGAATTGGACTTCAAGTTGATGGCTCTTGGGACCGCCCAAAATCTTACACCAGCGCAGTCGGTTTAGAAAGGTCATCAATGTCTAGGGCCTAATACACGAGGAAGCCCTGGAGACTTACGTACCCCGATGATGCGTTTTCTCAGAATGGCGTATTCCGACCTGTCTTGTTTATGTATGTTTGCAAGACGGAATGTTTCTTTTGCATCCACCTTGAGTCGATGTGGAATCTCTCATTCTGGCAGGTGCCAACGAGTTATGGTCTGAGGGATACCTCGGCGCGCTAGTCCATCTGATAGGATCGCAGTAGATCTGGATCTGCGCACTTTGATTCACCGGCTGCCTTATAGCGATTTATCCGACGAAGGGCTGGTGTAACTTTATCGATTGCGTTGCCTGTTGAGCTTTTCTAACGCTGAATATATACGAAGATGCTAATGAAGAACAGGTGTTTAACACACAACCATCATATAGCAACTAGTTCGTATTACTTCCAGGATCACTCGGAGTCTAGGTTTCACTATTTTATCCCATGTTTTAACGTGCTTTTGAGCAATATCGGAGTACCTTGGACACCTATTACTCGCTACTCGATTAGATTGTCTAGAGAATAGCCTGTGGCAAACGTCCACTTAGGACAGAAACCCATCTATCCCCAAATGTCCATATCCCCTAATAACAATCTGTTTTTCATTGTTGCAAAATCAGCTTGCAGCTGTTGGTCAAATCTGAACCCCGGCGCGGGCAGCAAACTGCCTTATGTAACGAACAGAGTGGCGGAAAGGGCTAGCCTCAGCTGACATCCGCACGCACTTTTTCTTTCTTCAGACAACACCTCTGTCTGAATTGATATTTACAGACGCCATGGAGAAACTACCCATTCATGCTGGCGAGGCGCAAGATGGCCCGGACTTGAACGGCACCTCTTCGAAATCCCGACGCGACAGATCCATCCCGCCCCACCGTATCGTGATTGCCGTGATCTTCCTGGTCTGCTACTTCTTGCTCATTAAGCTGTCACCGACAACATACCTATGGTCATCATGTGGATCATCCGGTGCCTCGGGGCCTACAGTGCTGGACACATCAAGCAGCACCCTTACCCCTGATACACCAGACCAAACATGGGAGGACTACAACAAACAACTGCAAACGGACCAGCAGTCATACCCTGACACACAGCTGGCAGATACTAAGATCCCACTCGAGGCTCATATCATGAGCAAGTGCCCCGATGCACAGATCTGTCTTCAAAAGCTAGTCCTCCCTGCCATGGAGCAGATCAGTGATAAGGTTGACTTCCAGCTATCTTTTATCGCGAGGTAAGCACTCCGCTTCCTTTCAACCTATAGTTCAACTTGATTAAATACCGTCATGGACAGCGTAACGAACGACTCTTCGGAGATCAAGTGCATGCACGGCCCAGCTGAATGTATCGGAGATATGCTCATTCTATGCGCGGCGAACCTACCCTTCCCTCCAAGCAATGACGAAACCCTGCTACCCCAGGCATACCCCCGTACCCCAATCATCCGGTCACTGGGCTTCGCACACTGCCTCATAAATGAATACCAGCGTATCCCGGAGCGCGAGTTTGTGCACCAGTGCGCTTTGGAACATGGTATTGATTTCGATACTTTGAACAAATGTGCTAGCCAGCAGAATGACCAGCCCGAAAGTGGTGAAAAAGGAGGCCCTCCTCTTAGCGGAATTGCTCTCCTGCGGGAGAGTGCACTGCGGTCATCTACTGTCGGTGCTAAGATTAGCTGCACGGTGCGCGTGGATGAGAAGGTTTGGTGCATTCATGACAGCGGTGAATGGAAAGACTGTTCCCATGGTGGTGAGGGTAGTAACCCGCAAGTGCTTGCCAATGAGGTCAAGCGGCTCTGGGAGGAGAGAAATTGAGACTTTGGTCTACCCTACTATTGATACCCCTTCAGCGAGGCCAAGATAATGAACGTGCATTTGATGATATTGATTTTGATAACCAATCTCCCAATTTTCGTGTACTTATACCACTATTGGTGCATTCTAGTCGTCCGCTAACATGCAACATTTGACTCTAGGCACCGCAGAAGTTCAGACCAGGACGGGGTATGCATATTTATCGCCATTGGGGACCTCGTCTATCCGGTGAGCTAGAAAAGACTATTAACAGAATGAAGGAACCATACCATACTCAGTTGGCTAGTCACAAGATATAGCAGATGTTGTTAAAGGTAAGAGACATGGGGTTGAGGCGGCAATGGATTTCTCTCGAGCTAAGCGTGTATATGCGCGAAAAATTGAATATAGGCATTTGTATACATGCCCACAATTGTTTCTAGTTCATTTAAGCGCCCATTTTACGCGCATATTTACCCCGGTTTTCCTACCCCGGATTTTCCCATCTACATCCCCGTCCACATCCCCGTCCCCCGCATAGGACCGAGACTTCTCTCGAGGCCCCGTCCCTTGTATCAAGGTTGTCAATCAATTCTCTTATCCCAACGCCATCATGTCTGATGACATATCGCAGAAGTCCACCAAAGAAAACAAGATGCAGCTTGAATGCAGCCGTATCAGGGAGCCGAGTGAGGTTCTCAAGAAGATTCTCGATGACAAGAGAAGCACCAGGCTGCTCTACCATGCAATGAGAAGCCAGGTCTTCTTCCTGGTTCAACGTGGGCTGAAATATGAGGATGGCGAGATCAGTGTCTACGACAAACTTCTTGTGAAGCTGTTCAACGAGGGCCTTCCGATGAAGAATATCGGCCTTCTGGAACTGTTCATCGACAACTATGCTGCCGTCAAGGAAAAAACCTCGAATGTTGACAAGCAGACCGTCGTGTCTGCTTACCTCACTGCGCAGGAGATGGTCGAAACCGGTATGTCCCTGTATATCAGCCTTTCCCTTACGATCAGTCTGACCCAAAGCAGCTGGCCTCCTTCCTATCAACCAGGCTCGCAGAGAGACCACTGCTCGCATTGGAGGCCCCTGCAGTGCCTTAGCCGGCCTATCCATCCGGGACTCCAAGCATGAAGACTTCGTCAAAGTTGAGTCCAAGAATGAGACTGCCCTGGAAAAACTTATCCAAGTCTACCACGTCGCCAAGGCGGACTACTACATCGCCGACGCAAACAAGACTGGCATCTCAAACAAATCCACCGACAAGTTTCGCAATGTCCGCTTCCTGCGTGACACCGCCGAGAACCTCCTTCGCTGCCTGAAGGCCGAGGCTGCAGACCACCCCATCGTCGCGGAGGTCGAGCGCGTCGTCGCCGCAAGCTGCGAGCATGCCAAGCACCTGGCTGGTGGTCGCAAGCGCATCTTTGATGATATCAAGGATGAAGAGGACGTCGGCGTCCGCGACAGTCAGCGTTCCCAGCCTGGCAACTATTCCAGCAACTCTAAGGGCAACCAACCCCCAAGCGGCCCCAAGAGATCGCGCCGTCATCGTGCCACTGATACTTACATTGGCGAGGCCTATCGTCCTGAGGCTCGCTATGCTGACCACTACCGCCCGACCCATGCTCTTGGTGCTGGCCGCCCTGGTCGCCCTGACCGGTATGATCGTCCTGCACATCGCGAGTCTGCTCGTCATGCGCCTACCGAGGGCATTCGTCATCGCGAGTCTGCTGAGGCTCCTGAGCAGTCTGAAGTTCAGAAGCATGAAGTTCAGGAGTAAAGGGCGAGCACAGATGTGAACTTTGCACAGTCATGTAGGCGAGATGATATGGGATCTAGTCACTTATGGACCGGGTCAAGCAAACATTTCACAGTTGCTATGAGAGAGGGATAGTACGAACATCATTATCAATATCATTACCACTATCATTACTACTATCATTACTATTTTCTCATTGTCAACAAGAACTATAAACTACCTATTCAGCCCTATGCGCTAATTAACCCACTTGCCTTAAGGGTGTCCTGAGACCTCGATAACCCTGCCAGGTGCAAAGTAAACTCCCCTGCAAAATGACCAGGTCAGGAGGTGGACCTCTGTGAGGGGTGGGTAAAGGAGTGGGCCCCTGGACTGCGACTTCGCCAACCTACTCCACTTCGCCCCATGGCTAATCTTCACCTACCTCCATCTGCGGGGAACGATTCCGATTCAACCTCCTCGAGCCCCAATACACGCCCATCTCTAATTCCGATGAAGATACCCCAATGTCGAATCTGGGAAAGTCACCTGCCGGACAGCTGAGGCTCCAGACTGATTTTGGCGATTGCGTTGAGGTAGGCGGGCCCGTTGAGGAGACAAATCAGGAGAATGGCTATGAGTCGGGAGAGGAGCTTGAGGGGAAAGGAAGCCGGACAGCAGCAACGCCGAAATATACACTTGAAGAAGAGAGGGAGGTAGTACGGAGCTTTGATCGGAGATTAGTGCCGTTCCTGGCGCTTCTTTACCTTCTTTCCTTCCTGGACCGGTCGAGTATGTCAAGCTACTCAAGAGTCAAGCTGTTCGACCTATACTGAACATCAATCTCAGATATCGGAAATGCCAAGATTGCTGGATTAGAAGAAGAACTTCAGCTATCGTCTTCGCAGTACGAATGGCTACTCACCGCATTCTATATCACATACATCCTCTTCGAGTGGATGACCCTTATGTACCGACTCGTTCCACCACACATGTACATCTCCCTCTGCGTCTTCGGTTGGGGGTTAATAGCCTCGTTTCAATGTCTAGCCACCTCCTTCGAAGGACTAGTCATTCTACGTGCTTTGCTCGGAATCACGGAAGCAGCCTTCGGACCTGGAATCCCTTTTTACCTATCTCTTTTCTACCGGCGCCAGGAGCTAGCTTTCCGGAACGGACTGTTTATTTCGGCGGCGCCACTGGCAACATCTTTTGCCAGCACTCTCGCATGGCTCATCGTTAAGTGCAGCAACGATGGTCCGATCTCTCCATGGCGTACCCTCTTTCTGGTCGAGGGGTTCCCAAGTGTGATCGTCGCTGTGTTTGCCTGGGTGCTTATCCCAGACTCACCTGGTCGTGCACGATTTCTCTCCCGTCGACAGAGGGTCGTAGCTAGGCTACGGCTCGGGGAGAACAAGTCGGACTACCAAAATTCACCCGAAAAGCCGTTCAATTGGCGAGAGATCGTCAAGACAGCTTCCGATCCCAAGGCATACATGGCTGCTGTGAGATTCACACTTTTAGAGTAAATAACCAAGAGCTAACCCGTCCTACAGTTTATGTTTTTCAGCTGCAACGTCGCATTCAGCTCTATGCCAGTATTCCTCCCAACCATCATCAAAGAGTAAGCATAACCCCAAACCTTCCACCCACAAATTCCCTAAAAACAACCCCTAACCCACATCAGCATGGGCTACTCAACCCTCCACTCCCAAGCCCTCTCAGCCCCACCATACATAGTAGCCTTCATAGTGGTCCTAGCTACAGCCTACGCCTCCGACCACAGCCGCAGCCGCAGCTCCTACCTAATCGCCCACGCCTTAATCTCCTCAGCCGCATACTTCGCCATCGCAGCCACAGGATACTTCCACACCCATCTCAGCCCATCACTACACACATTTATCCGCTATTTCTGCGTCTACCCAGCCACATCAGGCTTCTTCTCTGCAATTACACTGATCATCACCTGGTCGATGGATAACCGAGTCGAGAAAGAGGGCAAGGGTGCCAGTATTGCTATCCTGAATATTATAGGACAATGTGGCCCGCTACTTGGTACTAGACTCTACCCGCAGTCTGATGGGCCTTGGTACATCCGTGGTATGGCGATTTGTTCGTTTTTCATGGTCGTTGTGGCTATTTTGGCTGTTGTTTTGCGGGTGCTTTTGCAGAGGGCGAACCGTGTAAATGATGTGGTTTCTGTGCATCAGGGGCCGCAGGGGCTGGGTGAGGAGCGGGATGAGCTTATGGGTGGTGGGCGGAGGGATGATTTGGAAGGTCATACTGGGGATCTGCGATTTGTGTATATTATCTGATCGTGTGGGGATTTTGTTGCGTTGGTGTTGGGATTATATTTGCTGTTTATATCTGTGTTTACTATCGATGATTACCAAGGTGAAACCTTGAAGTACCTAGGTGATTGAAGCTCTAGAGGTAATTGAATAATGTGATGCAGTGCTTTATATATGTAGCTCTGTCAAGTCTATACTTGCATCTTTATAGTGTTTTCCGACTCTTGGGGCCTCTCATTCGTCGAGAGCCGTTTGACGCCGCTGCGGGACCCACCACATTTACCCCATACAAAGTTGGGGAAGTGGGGAACTGTTCCTCTATATCTCAGTAAATTGTCATGTTTAGCACCACTCCTCCACTGTGGCCTAGTGGGAATTAGCCTGGCACCCGATCCAAAAAATCCCCACTGTCGCGGGTTCGAACCCTGTTGGCAACTCTACCATCTGGCTGAAAAAGCTGATGCTAGAACCAACGAGAGGTTGGACTCCGACGGTCCTCTTCTTCTCTTCTTTTTCGCTTTCCCTTTTTCCTTTTTTGACCTTCTTTTCTGACCCTCTAATACTTGAATTATTTAAACTCCGTGATGCGCTATGTTACTTCAGTCAAACCATGTGAACTCCAATGCGGGAGGGTTTTTGGAACTCGTGTGGATGTTTCCAAGTCCAACCACATAGCAGTCCTGGGAGTAAACCGTAGTTTTGGAAATGTAGAATACCGAGAACGAATCTCAACTTCCAATGCAATATATGTACAAAGTCCGCAACTGCAAGTATGGATTCCTATCATAGCGTGGTTGTTCAAAGTCAAAAATGCTCCGTACCCAAGTGCCCAATTAACGCCGTCGCCATTCAATATGGAGAAATAAAATCATTACACGGGTAATCGTAAGCTTTTTACCAGGCAGTGTGGCCACCGTCGATAATGAGGGTACTGCCGGTCATGAAGCTGCTAGCGTCGGACAGGCAGAAGAGAACAGTGCCGCGGAATTCCTCGGGCCTGGCCAGGCGGCCAAGCATGTTCTCGGATTCCCATATGGCGCGAGCGGCGGGGTTGTGCTGGAAGACTTGGTCGACCATAGAGGTGATGACGTGACCGGGCAGAGGGAGTTGACGCGGATGCCATGGCGGCCCCATTCCATGGCGAGAGAGCGGCTCAGCTGGATGACAGCGGCCTTGGAGCTGTTGTAGATGGGTGAGACCATGCCCTTGTTGGCAACCAGACCGCTCATGCTGGCCACAAGCAGGATGGAGCCCTTCTGTTGGTAGTTGAACATCTGGCGGGCGGCGGCGGTGGCGGAGTTGAACACGCCGTTGAAGTTGATGGACATCACGTCGTTTGTGGCCTGCTCGGAATGCTCAAGGGCGCTTTGCAGGTGGTTGATGCCGGCCGCAGCGACCAGGCCGTCCAGGCGCTGGTGCTGAGCGGCGAGGGCGGCGAAAGCATTATTCACCTCAACGTTGTTGCGAACATCGATGCGGATGTACTCGAGGTTGCCGCCGTATTCGCTTTTGGCCTTGTCTTTGGCGGCAATGAATTCGGGATGAGGAGTCTCGAGTCAGTCCAGGCAGTAGACCCTGGCACCGGCCTCAATCAGGGCCTCGGCCATGGACAGGCCCAGTCCACCGCCACCGCCGGTGATGGCGTACACGCGGCCCTCCATGTCGAACTCGCGGAATCGCTGGACATTGTGCAAATCCTCCTTGGAGGGTAGCTTGTTCTGAATTTGTTCGCGTTTCTTGTTACAGACATTGTCGATGTCCTGGGGGCTGAAGGCGCCGTTGGTGCTCGAATAGAGGCGAGTCGAGGAAGAGCCAAGAATGCGAGGAGCATTGATGGATACACCGGTGAAGCAAGTGCGAGCGGCAGTCAAGCAACGAGCGAGGTTGAGAGACATTGCGCTGATGATGAGGAAGTAAAGGGGATAATAAAGGGTATAGAAAAAGGGAGTAGGGAGTAGAGGGGGGAGGAGAGTGTATATAAAGGAAAAAAGAAGAAAGCCTCAGAGACATGGATGTGAAGCAAGACAAGAAGGTCTATATGTTTAGGAAGAACCGGTACTTCTTCGAGAATTTGACGGAAGCAGAGATCAAGATAGAGACATAAAAAGCCTGAAAAGAAAGAACCAAAGGCCAAAAGGCGATACAGCTTACACGGCGATTCAAGAGACAAATTGATGGGAGCAGGGTTGGTCACAAGCCAGTTATTTCCGAAGTATGGCAGCTGGACACGATGTGACGCGGTGTTTACCTTCTGAAGCTTCGATGGAACCACTGCGGGTCCGATGATCTATAGCTATGTCACCGGTCGCCAATAACATGCTCGGGGTAGATCTTTCTGCAAGCTCTATTTGCGGCACGAGAACCCGAAGTATCTCGTCAGGATGAGCGCCATAGTTAAGTTTAAGGTTCTACGGAACGTGGATCTGGTCGGGCTTCCCAATTGAATGTTCCACACCGGCATCGTGAGATTCGTGTCTTCTTTTTTGGGATAGTGCCAAGGGAACAAGCTTCTGCCCTACTTCCGGCTAAGAATATGCCATAGCCATCTACGTCGAAAGGATAGTAGTTCTCGAATGCACCAGAAGCATGGCGTGTGGTAACTGGTTCGTGGGGGTTTGTAGATAAGCTATATTATTGTTTCTGTGACAGTGCAGTAGGCAGTGTCTGTCTGCGTTACTATCTTGCAGCCGTAGATGCAAAGTCAATTCCCCTCCCAAGCTCCTTTGGTTCCCCATTTCCTTGGTAAACGCCCGACCCGCGAGATTCCATAGCCTTGATAACACCTGTGGTAAAAAAAAGCACCATGAATCATTTTACATCACCAAATCTGCCAAGCCTGTAATCCCCGCGCCACGCAGGCTGCCAAAGTCCAGCTTCATTAGCAATCGATCCACGCCCGCTGGTTGGCGCGGCACGTAGTGACGGAAACCGGGACCCGTGCTCGGTCCAGTCCCCAGTCCCGTTGTGACAATCCCGACACTCTCTCCTCCAGATCGGCTATCGTCGATTTCCCGGAGGCTTGCGACGAGGTCCTTCATGTTTCTCTTCACGTTGTCGCTCGTAGCCCGTAGTTCTTGCCAAACTTCCTGCTCCTCCTGCACGTAGTCGATCAGAGCATCCACCACGCCTTCATCCGTTTCGAGATCCATATTACGTTGGATTGCTTCAAGGCGGATGGTGAGCGCCACGAAGCGGTCCACGCCTGTTAATAGGGCCCGCAGTGCAGAGGTGAATTGCACTTCCGTCAGGAACAACGCTTTCACAAGGCTTGAGAGGTGGCGACGGTGGGCTACGGTCAGCGCCTCGGGATCATGCCGCACCATGGTCGGACCCGACTGCGAGGACGGTCGGCTCGACATTCGGTCTGGCGAGGCAGCCCGGGAGTTCCGTGGCGGTTTGGACGAAGATGCAGTTCCTGGTCGAGATCCATGGACCGAAGTGGATTCGGGACTTCCTTGGATCCATTCGCGCAGGTGCTGCCAGGACTCATGGACAACTTCCCCTTGGAAAAAGGTACCTATCTCCGAGAGAACAAAGAGACAGGCGCTGGCTGTCGCCCAAACGGGTCGCATGTGGCGAATCCGAGCATTGTCCCTCTCCCGGCTCGCTTCAAGCTTATTTTGACCGAACGCACTGTTACTTCGCGGAGGGCCCCATGGCGAGGGATGATTCCTTCGCAGAGAGGTTCGCTTCCATAGATCCCCAAGGCGTATTTGAGCTCGTCGGATCCCTAACAAGTATGAATGAATCTTGGAGTAGATGGCGATGTCCGAACTGGAGAGAAAGAGGTCCAGTGGAGCTCGGACATGCACTGTCAGATTCGTAGGCGTGGGGAATAGCAGATCTTCAAATGAGACCGTGGAAATCTCAGGCACAACGCCTAACCCCTGCGACGGGGTAGCTGCACGGCCACTCTTTCGCTCGCTGATGGACAATCGAAGGAGTTCCCGAGCCAGCTCGAGCTCCTCATCAGTCGGGTCTTCTTCCTTCTGTAGTGAAACAAGCTCAGCCCATGTCTGGGCCAGTGCCGTCATCACGTCCCCTTCTTTGACGAGGTACTTTTCCAACGCTCCAGGCGCTTTTCCGCGAGCCCCTCGTTGTCGGCTTTCTTCCATGCGTGAATCTGCGTGCGCAACCAGCGCCACGGCAAATTCACCTCTTCCTAGGAGCAGGAAATTGTGGAGTAGTTCGAGCATCTCCAGGATCTTGGGAAGTGGAAGCAGCTTAGATAATGTGGATTGGGACAGTGAAAGCCGGATCCAGTCCACTGCTGTAGAGAGCTTCGAGGCCGAGATGGGTGAAGTTAAGCCAGCCAATTGCTCGATGTGCTCCTGATACAGCCTCACCGGCGCCGTTGAGATCCCTCCAGATGTTTTCCTCTTTGCGCGGATGTGATTCAGGGATTTCCCGATGAAAAGAATGGACGCTGCTGTCTGCACGGAGACGAATTCCGGGCGTAGGTCTGGTTTCATGCTGAACTGGTTATCATCATCCTCGGACTCTTCCTCGTAAATGAAAAAATCCTCCTTCCCATACATGGGCAGGTTCCCGTACAGCAGCCACATAGACAGCTGTTTCATCCATGCCGTTTCTGCTGCAGTAACCAGCTGTACCGCCATCTCCTTGATGTCCAGGTATCCTGTCAGGGTTTCAGCCCGCAAATAGTCAATCAGCCCTGCCCCGGAGCACCCGTAGGAGTGCCCAGCGGTTGGCTTCTCTGGCAAAATGAACCTGACAATCTCCCATAACCACTCCATGCGCCGCGTCCAAGGAGCAAATTCTCCAACGACTGTTGATAACGGGACAATACCGTACCCGCCCACATATCCACTGTCTTCGGCTAGGATTGCCTTTTCCACGTCAAGAATCTTCTTCTGGAAAGCACCTAGGTGCACCGTAGCGATAGTAGTGGACACAGAGCGACAAATCACCGAACCGTGGGAGGAGGATATCTGGGAGGTGTGGGATCGTAGACGCGCGTGGAGTTGGCCTAGATGGGTAACTGATCCGAGGAGTGCTCTTTCCGGCGGAGAAAGAATGGAGAGACCATCTTGAGCGAGAGTATCTTTACTCTGTGGAGGACTGAAGAGGGGGGACGGCTGGCCGGAGAGGGAGAGGAGGATCTCGTGAAGCATCCTGACTGGTGCTCCCTACGCATAGTGTTAGCTACAAGATATATGATGGTGTCGACTTCCGATTTGCAACTTGCTCACCTAGTGAGACGACTGTTATCCACTTGGGGATTGGTCCGCTGCCAATATAGTAAGCTGCGTCCTAGAAGCTCGAAGCGACACATGCGGGAGGAGCTGTATGGTTCAGATGCCGACTAATAAAAGTTGTAACGGTGTGATTGTGGCATTCAGCACCAGACAAGGAATATGATCCCCGACCCTAGCAACAGTGACAGCTCACAAGCAGAAAAGCGCAACAGATGGAGCTTCACCGCGGGGCGACGGGGATTAGTCATCTACAGCTTGTCCTCTCTTACGTCGACGGTCCCCGCTTCTCGACTATTCTTCTCCCTTGCATCTTCCGCTACACCTTTGTTAACTTATTCGCCTTTCTGTTGTACAGCTTTAACATCCTCTACTCTGCGTTGTTGCCGGCTGCTCCTGCTCGTGCTATTGCTATTGCTTCTCGAATTTAATACCTGGTACGCAGGGCGTTGCAACTTGTTTTACCAGCACTGTCGAAGGTCTTGCTCGTTGGGCAAGACTTTCACCCTCTGATTACCATCATTCCTTCCAATCTGACTGTTCGAGAAGCGGCTAAGTCGGGAAAGCGCAGAGCGTCTGAAGACGACACCGCAGCTCGACCTCAGAAGAAAATCATGGCCGTATGTCTTGACTCGGGTATAAATACCGCATTGTTCACTGACACAATCCGACTAGGACGTCAAGATGCAAGTCGATAACCCACAGGAAACCGTGGAGGCGATCAAGCATGGAGAGATCGATGAGTCTCTCTACAGCAGGCAACTGTGAGATTCCTCTTAGTGATATTGATAGTATTGGTGATGAGCGGGGATTAATGACGTCTAGGTATGTTCTCGGCCACGAGGCCATGAAGCGCATGGGCTCGTCGAACGTTCTTGTGGTAGGCTTGAAGGGTCTTGGTGTGGAAATAGGTAAGTGTGGCCCTTTTTCGAGGGGTACCTTGCGGCCAGTTAATAATCCCTCGCAGCCAAGAACATTGCCCTCGCCGGTGTCAAATCCCTCACCCTCTACGACCCCGCCCCAGTTGCCATCTCCGATCTTTCCTCGCAGTTCTTCCTCCAGCCTCAAGATGTCGGCAAGCCCCGCGCCGACGTCACTGCCCCCCGAGTCGCCGAACTCAACTCTTACGTTCCGGTTACAATCCATGAGGGTGGAAACCTTGTGGCTGACCTGGAGCAGCTTAAGCGCTACCAGGCGATTGTTCTGACCCAGACACCCTTAAAGGAGCAATTGGTGATCGCGGACTTTTGCCACAAGAACGGAATCTACGTGACCATTACGGATACTTTCGGTCTTTTCGGTTACATCTTCAACGACTTCGGAAAGAACTTTACTGTCGGCGATCCCACTGGCGAGGAGCCCGTCAGCGGAATCGTTGCCGATATATCTGAAGATGGTCTAGTGTCTGCATTGGATGAGACTCGGCATGGGTTGGAAGATGGAGATTATGTGACTTTCACTGAGGTCAAGGGTATGGATGGCTTGAACAGTAGCGATCCTCGGAAGGTTATAGTGAAGGGGCCGTACACTTTCACCATTGGTGACGTCTCCGGCCTCGGATCTTACCAGGGTGGCGGTCTCTTCACCCAGGTGAAGATGCCCAAATTCATTGACTTCCAGCCCCTGTCGGAGCAGATTAAAAAGCCGGAGCACCTGATCTCGGACTTTGCTAAGTTTGACAGACCTCAGCAGTTGCACATCGGTGTGCAGGCCCTCTATAAGTTTGCGGAGAGCCATGATAACCAGATGCCTCGCCCGCACAATGAGAGCGATGCTCAGGAAGTCCTGAAGATCGCCAACGAGCTTGCTGCGGCGGAAGAGGAGAAGGTCGAACTGGACGAGAAGATTATCAAGGAGCTCAGTTACCAGGCTCGTGGTGATCTTAACCCCTTGGCTTCCTTCTTCGGTGGTATCGCCGCCCAGGAAATTCTAAAGGCCGTCTCTGGAAAGTTCAACCCCATTCAGCAGTGGATGTACTTTGACTCCTTGGAGTCCCTACCCTCATCGATCACTCGTTCCGAGAAAAGCTGCAAGCCTATTGGCAGCCGTTATGATGGCCAGATTGCGGTCTTCGGTAAGGAGTACCAGGAGAAGCTTTCCAATGTCACACAATTCCTGGTCGGCGCCGGTGCTATTGGATGTGAGACGTTAAAGAACTGGGCCATGATGGGTCTGGGTACCGGTCCCAAGGGTAAGATCTATGTCACCGACATGGATCAGATTGAGAAGAGCAACCTGAACCGTCAGTTCCTTTTCCGCTCCAAGGACGTTGGCCGCCTCAAGAGTGAATGCGCTTCTGCTGCGGTCAAGGCCATGAACCCCGAGTTGAATGATAAGATTGTGACTCTCCGTGACCGTGTTGGAAATGACACCGAGCATATCTTCAACGAGGATTTCTGGAACCGACTGGATGGAGTGACAAATGCTTTGGATAACGTTGATGCGCGGACATACGTGGACCGCCGCTGTGTCTTCTTCCGCAAGCCTCTCCTCGAAAGTGGTACTCTGGGCACCAAGGGTAACACCCAGGTTGTCCTCCCATTCATTACGGAGTCCTATTCCAGCTCTCAGGACCCTCCGGAGAAGTCGTTCCCGATGTGTACCCTGAAGAGCTTCCCCAATCGTATCGAGCATACCATTGCGTGGGCTCGGGACCTCTTCCAGACATTCTTCGTTGGGCCGCCAGAGGCTGTCAACATGTACCTTTCGCAGCCCGACTACATTGAGCAGACCCTCAAGCAGGCGGGTAATGAGAAGCAGACCTTGGAGCACCTGCGTGATTTCCTGGTGACTGACAAGCCTTTGACTTTCGATGACTGCATTGTCTGGGCCCGTCAGCAGTTTGAGTCACAGTACAACAATGCGATCCAACAGCTTCTGTACAACTTCCCCAAGGACTCCAAGACCTCTTCCGGTCAGCCATTCTGGTCCGGCCCTAAGCGAGCGCCGACTCCTCTGAAGTTTGACAGCTCCAACCCCACCCACCTTAATTTCGTGATTGCTGGTGCCAACCTTCACGCTTTTAACTATGGCATTAAGAACCCCGGCGTGGACAAGAGTTACTACAGCAAGGTGGTTGATGATATGATCATTCCTGAATTCACGCCGAGTTCCAACGTTAAGATTCAGGCCAATGAAAATGACCCTGACCCCAATTCCCAGCCTGCCGGAGGCTCTGAGGATGGCGACGAGATCCAGAAGCTGGTGGACATTCTGCCGTCGCCCAAGTCTCTTGCCGGTTTCCGCCTTCAGCCCGTCGAGTTCGAGAAAGATGACGACACCAACCACCACATCGACTTTATTACCGCGGCCAGCAATCTCCGTGCTGATAACTACGAGATCCCCCAGGCGGATCGTCACAAGACCAAGTTTATTGCTGGAAAGATCATCCCCGCCATCGCCACTGCCACTGCACTGATCACCGGTCTGGTGGCTCTGGAGCTTTACAAGGTCGTGGATGGCAAGGATGACATCGAGCAATACAAGAACGGATTTGTCAACCTTGCGCTTCCCTTCTTTGGCTTCAGTGAGCCTATTGCTAGTCCCAAGGGCAAATACCAGGGTAAGCAGGGCGAGGTCACCATTGACCGACTGTGGGACCGCTTCGAGGTGGAGGACATTCCCCTCCAAGAGTTCCTGGACCACTTTGCCGATAAGGGCTTGGATATCACCATGGTTAGCTCTGGCGTGAGCTTGTTGTACGCCAGCTTCTATCCTCCCAGCAAGGTCAAGGACCGCCTTCCTTTGCCGTAAGTCTATTGTCACTCACTGTTTATGGAGCACTATACTAATAAAACCACGCAGAATGAGCAAGCTCGTCGAGCATGTCAGCAAGAAGCCAGTCCCCGAGCACCAGAAGAACATCATCTTCGAGGTTACCGCCGAGGACCAATCCGAGGAAGATGTAGAGGTCCCGTATGTGATGGTGAAGCTGTCGAAATAGACGGATTCTAGACCTCAAAAAGCCCAACGATGCCGTACCTAGGTAGGGCAGAAATAGTAGATTTACGAATATCGTCAACGAAGCAGTCTCGATTTCCAATCTCAATCAATTGCTACCCTAGCTTTAAGCGTTAGAAGTTCCTGGATGGAACTCTGAAGATTCCCCAAATAACTTAACAAAGCTTTAGAAATGCTTTGTCAGAGCTGACCGAGGTGGGGCTGAGTAAGCCATTCGTCAGTAAACGTCATCCCCCGCAATCGCCTTGTATTTCTCCTTTCTCCTAGAAATACTCTCGGAATAAGCTATAAGAACCTCTCATCTGCTGATGTTACGTTCGCTCTTCCGCCCATTAGCGTTGTTCCATTGTCCGCGACCGACTCTTCGCGCAGGGTTCCTCACAGCTTACCAACCGTGTTTCTCGGCAGGATCACCACGAAATATGGCGGTAGGCAATTTACCCCTCACGACCCAGTTGACCTCATTTTGATGATTGTCCAGACCGGAAACAATATCACCAACTGGGTCAACCCCGATGACAAGTCGGGCGAGTTCAAGCGGCAGCAGTCGGTGTTTCGCAACTTCATCTCTCGTGAGCCTGGCACGCAGTTCCCACCAGAGAAGGGCCGCTACCATCTCTATGTCTCCTATGCTTGTCCATGGGGTGAGTGGATTGTCCGTTAAATTGGATTTGGCAATCTTTTCTAACCTTTCACAGCTCACCGCACTCTAATTACCCGGAAGCTCAAGGGTCTGGAGGATATCATCTCCTTCACATCGGTGCACTGGCATCTCGGTGAAAAGGGTACATGATCAAATCTAGGTTTGAATAAGCACTCTGTACTAACTCTCTTCAGGATGGCGCTTCGCTACTGCCGACGAGAAACTGCCGGGTGAAAACACGGTCCCCGACCCTCTGCACCACTCCCACCTCCGCGACATATACTTCTCCAATAACCCGGACTACACCGGCCGGTTCACGGTCCCAGTCCTCTTCGACAAGAAGACTGGCCTAATTGTCAGCAATGAGGTAAGAACTACAACCCTCCAACCCCCAAAGACGAATTCTAACCAACCCCAGAGCGCCGAAATCATCCGCATGCTCTACTACGAATTCGACAACCTTCTCCCAGAACAATACAAGGCCGTTGACCTGTACCCCCAAAACCTCCGCTCTCAAATCGACACATCCAACGATTGGATCTACAATGACGTTAACAACGGTGTCTACAAGTCTGGCTTCGCAACTACGCAAGAAGCCTACGAGAAAGCCGTAACAACGCTCTTCACCTCCCTTGACAGAATCGAAACCCACCTCTCCAAACAACTAAAGACCTCGCCCTACTTCTTCGGCGACTCTGTCACCGAGGCTGATATCCGCTTGTTCACGACGATTATCCGCTTCGACCCGGTCTATGTGCAGCACTTCAAGTGCAATCTACGTGATATCCGTTCTGGATACCCGGCTATCCACCGCTGGGTTAGGGGCCTTTATTGGGATAACCCGGCGTTTGGAGAGACGACGGATTTCGAGCATATTAAGAAGCATTATACGAAGAGTCATAAGCAGATTAATCCGTTTTCCGTTACTCCGCTTGGGCCGGTGCCGGATATTTTACCGAAGGATGAGGAGGTTAGGGCTGTTAAGGGGTGAGAGTTGGCTTTATTTTTGTATTTGATGCATTTGTATGTTTCTCTAAGTTAAGCTTAACGAAAAATTGTTGAGTGCATCACCAGCTCAGTTACGGAGATCAGAACCAGAATTATAATATATCATTTGTAGTAGCAGAACGAGATAACTAAATCTGGGGAGAGGAAAGAGAGAACCAGAAATTACAGAGATATATGTACGCATTGATGCGTTGATACCTCAGGGTGCATGCATCCACATGCTGAATGTTGGTCGGTCACAGAGGAGATTATTTCAAACCACAGGGTCAGGTGTCATGCCAGAGCATTGGCAAATGATTTCAAGGACGGACGGTGGAAGCCTCGAAGGATGGCTATATGAAGGTCAGTTAAAAATTGAAGAGGCTGCACGATGGAGCCGACTTACCTTTCCACGCACCAGAACCTTGTAGGGTAGTTGAGATGTCATGCAAGACTTGGGAATTCATGCAAGTTTGAGTATTGAGCGTCAAGTCCAAATAGCTATCCCTTACTGCATTGATTGTCCCGAGGTTGAAAACCCGTCACAACACAGCAAGGAATAGCAGAGGAAGTCGAGCAAGCAAGAATTTGAAGAAGTAGAAGGACTAGGAGTTGTGTGAGCCGAAGTAGTCGTAGAATCCGAAAAGTTGAAAGAACCAAAGCTATGCCTCGCTGTATTGATTGTCCTGAGGTTGGAAGCCCGCCATAACACAGCAAAGAATAGCAGAGGTAGGTGATGCAAGACCTGAAAGGTCCTACAAGTCTTGAGGGGTCATACAAGCACTTAGGTCGGGGAGATTGTAGTGAACCGAGGGATCAGGTGGCATGTAGGAGCATTGACAAGTGATACAAAAGGACGGAGGGTAGAAGCCTTGAAGGATGGCTATATGAGAGTTAGTCAAAGGCTGAAGGTGTAGGCTGCATGAGACGGAGTGAACACACCTTCCATAGACCGGAGCCTTGATATGTTGGTTGTTTGATCATCGTGTTGTTGCTCAGGGTGGTTGAGGTGTCATGCAAGTCATGAGAAGTCATGAAGGTCTTGAGAGGTGGTAGAAGGTAGAGCAAGACATGATGAAATGTAGTGCGGAAAAGTGATCATAGACATCATTGAGGATGACGGACGACTATGATGATAGGCGACGACCCATGAAGATGACTGATGATCACGATGACTGATGGCCATGATGATGGAGGATGATTGGGGGACTTGAACGATTGGAGGGGTGGAGAATATATGGAGAAAGAAGGCTTGGCAGAGGTGGAGAAGGCCTTATTTATAGTACGTTCCTGCCTTGGATATCAGGCAGAGATAATGAATGAGGTCACGTGACTGTAATCAGGGGCGGTCATTTCTGCTGGTTAAATAACTACACCGCCTAGACTCCCCGTAGCTTAGTTTCCTCCATAGCTTCAGCGAATCTATCATCTTCATCGTTTCTTTTCTTCCTTTCTGTTGTGCCGTTGGAGTGTTTCAGAAAGTGAATCGAATATTGATGATATTATCTAGCCCCAACGATCAAGATAGATATCCGGTGAATGAAATGGTGCAATTCATAGAAAGAAAGCAAAAACCCTGCCTGAAACGAACATGCTTCGACGCCTTGCCATGCGATGGTTTAGTTTATCCCTCTCTCTAATAAGGGAGCTATCAAGGTAAGTCTCATTCGAGACGAAAATACAAAAGAGAAAGTAGTCAAGACGAACAGGAGGTAAATGCAAGAAAAATGTGATCTGCAAAGTGAGATGGAAGCGAAGCAATGAGATAGCTGGACATGCACAGAAAGATGAAATGGTAGGGGTAAGATAAAAATGTATGATGACCATTTTTGGGTATCTCTTATAAGTAGTCTGAATGTTACAGGGGTATGAAAGGGTGGTACAGGCGATGAGATCACTTCAACCCCAGCATTCGCTTCGAGTTCTCATAGACCACGTAGCTAATGGACACGGCGGGCGCCACCTTCAGGAGGTTGGGCGTTATCCCCTTATAGAGGCCGCGAGGGCCCTCGGTAGCGAGGGTTTTGCGCAAGACGTCGCCGATGCTGGTGTATGTGGCTGGGTGGAGGGCGGTTCCTTGGGCTTGGAGGCGGGTGCGGAGAACGTTGAGGGGATAGACGGCAGAAGCACTGAGCCCTCCGCTGAGGGCTCCAATTGCTCCGGTCAGGAAGTTGCTGAGGTTGATGTCGTCTTCGTGGCAGTGTTGAAGGCGAGCTTGGCGGGCAAGGAGAGCGCGTTTGAGGTATTCGAAGGTTGATAGGTCAATCGCAGCATAGGGGAACATCCCCACTAGGCCGAGAGGAAGTCCACGGAAAAAGCCGACCAGCCCATTCTGGTTCCACACTTTCGCGGCAGTTGCCGCGATGAGCTTGTTTCCTCTCAGGCCACCTCCGACGGTTGAGCATTGCATGCGGCTATTAGGCAATGTAAGCGTCGTTCTTGCATGGTCCATGGTCTACTCACAATTTCAGGGTATCGAGAGGGTAGACAAAGCACTGAGCTACCATTCCGCCAATGCCACCAGACAAAAACTGTGAAGTGGGCAGGAGTCGCTTGGGATCATTGTGTCCCTCCAGTCGTGCAAAAAACCGCTTCGCGGATTCGTAGGCGCCGAATTTGATTGCAGACTCCGGCATGACCTTGACAACGTTCAAGCCATTTCCTGTTAAACCGTTAGATGGTTGTTCTAATGTTCCTGAGCGGAGTATTTGATTCACCTGCAAACAAGCTGCGGATTCCGCCAGCTCGCCAGAGTTCTTGTAATGCGACGACGAGTGTTCTGGATGCGTTACCCGCCGCAGCCAAAGGAGCACCCTCCTTCGCTGCTGCTACGGCGGAGTTTTGGACACCCGTCTGGGCAATGAGGTAGACCTTGAGACGATCGAGAGGAGCAGTTGCCGTCCTGGACACGACGCCCGCGGTACCGCCTGCAATGAAGTAGCCTAGTTGAGGGGTGTTCTCGGTCAACTTCCGTTCATAATAGCGGATGGACATCCACATGGCGACCATTTTGGGGATGGGTAACATCTCCAACTCGGGTTCACTGTCTAACGGAACAAAGTCTTTGCCGAAAGTAGTGGTTGTGTGAGAGGTTGAGTTGGTTTGGGCGTAGGCTGATGGGAGAAGTGAGGACAGGATGTGGAGGGGAAGAATATTGTACAAAAAGGCCGTGACAGCCAAGGGAATACGGTTAAGAAACGAGTGATCTGTACCTAAACCCTGCAGGTCATTGATGTGGACATCTCCTTCCGGGTTTAAGTTGCCCGTAGCCGTGTAATATGAGAGAATCGCATGAAGATCTGACGGTGAACGTAGAGGCATGAAGAGTAAAAAATCCCTGGGAATTGCATCAGTTCAACTTTTTCTCACTTCACGCTACGGGCCCTATTTTAGTCCCCTTGACTTGACCGGGACAGGTGTGAATCGTACCTCCATTCCGCATAGGTGATTACTCCGTCGTTGTTTTTGTCGACCTCGGCGAAAAACTCGTCCAGCTTCGCATTCGACACGGTGACTCCAGACTGAGAAAACGCGCTACGCAACTCGGTCTTGTCGATTTCTCCGTTGTGGTTATGATCGATGGCCTGGAACATCTGCCAGAGCCCGGACTCGGTATGGTTGATAAACGCTCGGAACTCTTGACGGGTGACCGGTCAGATGGGAAATTCAAGGAGGTCGCGAGAGGACAGGGACAGCGCCTAATCTTACCGACATAGTCTATGTGGCCATCGTGGTTGGTATCGACCTCGAATAAGATGCTGCGCAGCAAATCATCCGCATTTTTCAAGGCTATTGCGAGCGCGTTAGTGTCCGGAGGATCCGGCACGGGACAGGGTCAGACTCACGGTGGTCGATCTTCTTGAGGCCCTTCTTCAAGCCAGACAAATCGACGTGGCCCTCCTTTCGCGTGTCCAAGGTTTCCCAGAGTCGCGCGACTCTTTCATCACGCTCATCGTTCGACTCGCCGGGCGCCATGATCGGGATCGGAGGGAAGATTGTTATCGAGAACCCGGCATCATTCAAGGGGGACGTTTATTCTCGGTTGCTATACGCCAGATTGTCCGATTGCCTCTCGAATATTCGGGGAGGTGGTCGTGAGGAGAAAGCTCAAGGGAGCCGCATAAGTTATGGAGCGGAGAGGAAATGATTAATCGGCGCCCGATCATTGCTTCAGACGCTTGACGCCATCACCGCCCGGCACGGGACCAGGGCTCTGCCCTACTGGAACCTCTTTGGGTTATCAACCTCGACTTCACTTGGAGATATTGTTTACATACAAATTGCTCTTGATGGCCGCCAACTACTGGGCATCGACGCAGCGTCGGCACTGGCTGTTCTCCCGGGAGACGCTGGCCGATGTTCGGGAGCGACTCCGGGAAAAGGATAAGGTCACCCATTCACAGTTCCCGCTGCCAGACCAGCGGCTGTTGAATATCTACTTTAATCAACGTAAGAAGCCTACTCTGTTAGACACGAGCATTCACTGATACTCCTCTCCCAGAACTCATCAAGTTGGGCAAGCGCATGAGCACCCGCCAGCAGGCCATTGCCACAGCGCAAGTATATCTCAAGCGGTTCTATACAAAGAACGAGATCCGCCAGACCAATCCATATCTGGTCCTTACCACAGCATTCTACCTCGCCTGCAAAATGGAAGAATGCCCCCAGCATATCCGCTTTGTGGTGGGTGAGGCACGCGGCTTATGGCCCGGTATGATCTTGCTCTGATATCTTTCTCACCAGACACCTCTCAGCTAACAACCCTCAGAATTCATCACACCGGATGTTGCTAAACTCGGTGAATGTGAATTTGCCCTGATCTCCGAGATGCACTCACAGCTCATCGTGCACCACCCCTACCGCACGCTCTCCGAGCTCCAATCCGAGCTAGCTTTGACCTCGGACGAGGTTGCTCTAGCATGGTCAGTAATCAATGACCACTATCTAACTGACCTCCCACTTCTGCACCCACCGCATGTGATTGCCATCATGGCCATTATTGTTGCGGTGATATTTCAGCCCTCACCTCCAGGGGCGTTCCTCGGCTCGACTCAGACCACGTTGGCGAGTGCCATGAGAGAGGGACAGAGCATGAATATGCTTGCGGCTCTGACGGATAAGTCTGGGTCTGGTCCACCAAAGATTCAGAAGCTGGTCGCGTGGCTGGCTGAGAGTGAGGTTGATATCAGGGCAGTTATTGAATGCACGCAGGAGCTGCTTTCGTTATATGAGGTTTGGGAGCAGTACAGTGAGAAGCATTGCAAGGAGCTGATCGGGCGCATGGTGAAGAGCAAGAACTTGGATAAGTGATGGTTTACATGGATGTATTTTTCTGCAAGGCGTTTTCGGGCTACATACTGGTGTTTCGAAGGTATGTTGGAGCATTGTTGGGCATTTGACCTAGGGGGTTGGTTCATACCGGCGTTCTAGTTTATGTCTTGAAGCAATTTGATATCCAATGGATGCATATGTGCAACCTGATTCAACTGAGCTATTTTGCAGGTGGTGAATGAGATTATTCCAAAACTCTACGAGACCGATTCTTCACCCTTCCCGAAGCTAGTGGCATATGCGTGTCAAACTGGATCGATGGATGCATGCATGACAATTAGCATGGCGGGTGATTCGAAGTGTAGACGGCGCTTAGAGTCAATGGATCGGATCCACTCAAAACCACACCAAAGTTTATAGTGCAGAGCGTCCATGTTTGAGACGTGTGGCAGTGCCAGCACCGCGTCGGCATTGCTGCCGCCGAAGATCGGCAGTCGCAGCGGTTCCAACTCGTCTCGAGCCCTTAATGCATGCAGGACAGCGGAGTACATCTTCTACTTCTCTTAAGGCGTAAGCACCAGTTACACTGCTTGGCCATTCGCAGCTTGACTGAGTCTGAAACCACGAGTCAGAGTCGCCAAACACCATACGGCCGGTTTCCAACCGGACCGGGGCAACCAGATCGTGGCGACCAGTCCCTTGCTTGGAGTCTGGGGCTGGGATGCCGTTAAGTAGATCGTAAGATCCGAAGGAGTGCAGGGTCATGCAAGCAGTGGGCATGGGCGTCGACCTGTCAACTGCATGTCTCAAGCTTCTAGTACCGGCCGCACCTGCTAGACGCCCACGTACTACTACCTCCTACATTCGAGGAGTCATAATGTTAGACTTCGAAGGGGAGTGCCCTGAAGGAGCGGTGAAGCAGCAAGCGCCGAGGACGGACATGAGTATGGACCGCCGGGGGTGTACGGCCAGCCATCTCGGCAGGGGCAGTTTCAGCGGCATTCCAGGTCCGGTGCCCTATCAGATACTCCTGTGCGGGAGTAACTGAGAGAGAAGCGTATGGGCGCCACGAGTGGTGGGGACCTAGGTAGCATCATGGTCACTGCAGTGTGTGTTCCGCATCCCGTAATGATGGGCCATGGCCCAGTCAGTTCTGAAGACCAATCAGATAGAAGGCTGGCGGGAGGATTGGAGAATTTTGGAGGATGGGGGGATCTTCGATCAACGTCGGCACGAATGTACCTGTGCTTGGCCCAGCCCTGTGCACTGCCTGCATCCTGCAGAAGACAAGATTTCCGGGACTTTGAGTTCTTTTTGGCTATGACTACATACTCATAGCTCCCTATTCCGAAGAACCAACGAAGGTGGAGTGTAACAATCCCCATTGTCTTTGTGTACGGTAGCCCTACGGAGACTGAGAAAACAGTCGAGAGCAAACCTTGGTAATCAGGCTGCAATACTCCATATTCCTGGTAAACTTACAGTTACAAAGAGCGGATCTCGTCACTCCTTCACCCGAAACGGGTTAGGTTCCATTTGTGGTCGACGTCATGTAGCCAGTCGATTGCTTTGATCTGGCGCCGGGAATTTTATGTGGATCTTCATACCGTGCCTATTATTGGATAATAGCCAGAAGATTCGCCACTATCGCCAGTGCGTGACCTCGCTAGCGCCCCAGTGTCCAAACTGAAGGTGAGTGACAGTACCATGACGCGGTGTCCACTGCTTTCAGTCTACGGAATGGCCAGTGGCAGGGGCTATGTGACAATACATGACCGTACCACACCATGTCAGCCCCAAAACACCCCTCTTTTTCCCTCTGCTCTCCTTCCCACAACTTTCTCTATTCCCATCTTCAATTCTGTACCCAACTACTGTCAACCTTCATCGTTTCTTTTTTACTCTATAATATTTCTCCTTCTTTCCACTCGCCATCATGTCCGCATTTCTGTATACCCACCACCATCACCAACAACAACAACACCCACATCATGGCATGCCCTCGAATAACCACCATGGCCGTACTCGCCGCGGCCCAAAGATGGCTCAGCATAACGCTCAGCGCCAATTCCGGGGAGTTAAGAGCATGCGGGAACTTGCTGAAGCTCCCGCGGTGACGGCCTTCCGAGCGAGATTCGAAGCTGGTCGCTCTTTCGACCTCGATGACGACCTGGAGTTTTGCCCCAATCTCCTGACCGAAGACGATGTATGTTGTGATCGGCAAACACCGAAGTCGCTCCCATCCCCCCTGTGGACTCCTTTCCGGCGTCTTGCATCTCCCCCTTAGGAGATCCTCGGTGGCAAATTAAGGAGTCACGAGCCGCCCCCGGAACAACTTGGCTAACGAACCTACAGCTGCACTCCATCCACTCCGCCTCCGACCGGTCCTCGCTCTCCAGCGGGTCGCCCGACACCTCGCCGCTGCAACATCAGATCCAGCCCGTGCAGCAGGTCACCCCGTCCATCTCGCTCTCTCCCGCCCAGACCAACTCCTACGTCCACGGTGTTGCCGCCAACCCTAGTCACGTCAGTTTCCAGCAGCCTCAGGCCAACCGGACCCGGAAAGTCATCCCCATCGTCAACCCCAACACCGGCATGACCATGACCAGCCCGCCCTCGTCGATTTCGCCGGCGATGATGCAGACTGCTCAGCGTCGGTGGTGAGAACCTTTCGGGTTCGCCAAGGGGCGCTAGCCGCCCTTCTCCGCCCTAGCGGCGGCATGTTCTTGCACGTCACCTGAGTCTTTCTGCATTATCGGGGGTCCCTTAAATCGCAGGTCCTAATTATTTTCTGGCATTCTTGTCTGGCACGGCTTCTTTGCATTTTTTCCGGCATGATCACATTGGGGAAAAAAATCCTCTACGACACGGCGAACTCAAAAATCCTTCAAAAAATCCGAAAATTTCGACAAAATCCGGCATCTGTACATAATCAAACTTTTCGCCGATTTTCTCTTTTACGACCATTTCTTCGCCATACATCTAGATCCATTACGATGCTTCCAGCTTGTTGCGAGCGACGGCGCCTGCGATCTGATTCATTTGCATCTTTTTTTTTTCCAAACGATACCTGTGTCTCTCGGGGAGGGACGATTCTTTCTTTGGCCCTTTGTTAATTTTGGTTGGGGCCGCCGATGATGTATTGAGATATGCGGTGACTTGCTACTTGACGTGCATGTTCCCATGGGGACTCGGAGTTGATTTCTTTATTCTGGGGAAAGGGGTTTTGGCTTGCCTCCCTTGGGCCCGACTCACCTACGCTGTGATTTATTTATTTTTTCCGATTTTCTTACTTTCTGGTTTCTTGGGGTTTTATTATCTGGGCGGGATGGATATCACATTTTCAAGGATCTAGAGGCGGAAACGATACACGTCTGCATTGCTTGGGCACTGTTGCAATATCTGGGTTTTTTTGTTTTTGTCTGCGTGTTGCATCCTTCTCGTTTATTGTTGATTCTTGGTTATGGATTTTTCTTTTCTTTCCTGTACATCGGTTTGGGGATGGATAACACGCGATACTCATTGCTTCCTTGCCACGGGTATAGTGGCTGGTTGGGGTTGGTTGCGAGCGAAACCATGGGCTGCGGAGTTGTTTTCTGTTTGAAATCGATATCCTGGTGGGGTCTTTCGCGGTTTTTGGGCGAGTCCTAGACCGTATGTTGAAAATGGCTTATGTTTTGATTCTTTGCATCGTCGACATCTTCGGTTTCATCTTCCTTTGCGAGGGCAGCGCCCAAGGTGTCTTAGATATACTGTATGATGCTGATTACTTGCACACTGTCATTACCAATCGCATCTCTTTTGTCTATATTCAATAGCTTGTCCGGGGGCTTGATATTGCACAAAACGAAGTGACTTGAAAGTTCACATTACTGGTCTCTGAATATAGTTGTTATAGCTCGAGTATTGATACATATACCTAGGCCCATATTTCTGCGTCACTTTCTCGCTCCGTCTCATGATGTCATTTCACCCGAGCACATAGAAATGCTTCACGCCGGTACATTGTTGACAACAACGTCGATCACTGATCATTCGTACAGTACATCGATAACTATAACGAGTATTATCTTAACATCTAGTCAATAAAATATCCAATGTAGTACTAGAAATGCCGAGGTCACGACTCACATCCGCCAGCCCGGGCCCTGGTTGAGTATCACTGACGTCACGTCTGTTGCTCGAAACCGTTCAACCCACTTCTCCTCGAATGAGATCGAAGCAATTCCATTTATGTTGGCTCATTTTTAAGTTGCGGTCTTTCGCGTTCCCTTTTCTCTTCGTACTCAACATCTACTCAAGCTAGGCCATCCACCTAGCTTTCCCTTCACATACACGAATATATTGTTCTTCGGACTCACTTGGTAAGCTCGACTCGCTTCTTGCTGGATTGGACAGAATATGTTCCCATATGTATCCAGACTCATAACTTCCAGCTTAATCGAGCTATCCACGTACTCCATCATGTCCTTCCTCGCCTCTATCCGTGCCGGTTCCCGCCGAGCCATGCAATCCAGCTACATCACCCCCTCAGCTACATCCGGCTTCCAAACGTCGGCAGCACGCCGTACCCTGAAAGAAAGCGACAAGAGTCAGCCATTCTCATAACCGATATCACGAGTGATGCTAATCGAGTGCAGACCGCGATGAGTTGCCGGATGTCTACGAGGCGGAAAAGGAGCGCCAGTTGAAGGAGTCGAAGGAAGGAAAGGGCCACTGGAATGACGAACTGGCTAGCAACAGCGAGGCATCTGTATGGACCTTTCGACCCAAGCGTTTTGACACGTCATTCCCCAGTTAGGACTAACATTTATTACAGGTCAAGGCGGATCGAGATGAGACCGGCGCTGAAGACGTTAACGTGGAATCGATGCAGGAGAGGACGAAAAATCTCCCGAATGAGAAGAAGTAATCAGCAGTTCATGGTTTGGGTTCTATTAAATGAACGGAGTGTGGGTGCCCAGGTGGCAGACTGTTCGAATTGAGCGACATAAATCTCAAACGAATGAATTTCAACGTCTCAAGAGTCTGAGAGACTTGGGAATTTGCTTGGTAAATGTAAAAACAAAAAGAGTAAACAACCGTCTCAAGTCCCGACAAGGACTCTATCAAACGCCGAAAAGCACCCAGAAGTAATAAAGTAGCCTGTAATATCCCGAGAACGCCCGCTTGCAATAACTCAGATAGAGAGCGGTTATTTCAGAATCACAATCAAGATCACCAGGATGATAATCAACCCGACAATAGTCATCATACTCCAGTTATCACCCGCCTTCCGACGGATGCGATCCATTCGCCGCCGTGCACCATTCAATCGGCTCTGGTGCCGGTTTACATCCCCATCCATTCCATCCAGCAAGGCAACGTGGCCATCCAGCTCATCTCCGATCTGGATACTAAGCTCATGCTGGCGTCCAATAGAATGACCAAGCTGATCCAGCTGATCATCCTGGTCACGCATGACCCGGTCGTGGTGGAGATATATCTGCTCGTTGGACATATTGGAATGGTCGACGCTCGGGGACGGCTCGTCGCGATACGGCCGGAAGAGATGCTGGCGGTTGCGGTCTTCCTCCACGTCAATTTCATCCTGCACGGCTACTGCCGCAGCTGAATTATCCATGAACCGTACCGACTTGGATGAGGGGTGTTGTGGAACCGGTTGTTTGAGATCAGGCGATGCGCCGGTCTGGTTGGGATTTGACGCCTGCGTCGTATCCTGGGAAGCGCTATCTGGGCCGGGGAATTGGGATGAGAGATCTTGGAGTTGGTCATGGAGTAGCGCGAGCTGGTCTTTCAGGGCTGCGGCGCCGGCGCTGTCGTTGGATTCTGCCAGTCGGGTCTGCTCGGCCTCCACGGCTTGGATGCCTTCCCGGAGGGAATCCAGCGAGCGGGAGATCTCGCCATCTTGTGCGTTGGGTTCAAGATCAAGAGATACAGCACGCTGGCGTTCTAAAAGTGATAGTTTGACATGGTCTGCGAGGAGGAAGAGCTGGGACGGGTTCGTCATGGTGATGGTGTCAGACGGATGGTCGGTCTCGTTCACGGTCGTAAAGCGGGATTTGGATGTCCCACGGAGAGATATCAATGGTCAATGCGAAGAGCACCGGATTAAACGAATCGCTTGAATTGGAAAGTATGATGGTTGAAGGTGAGACGAGTATGAAGCAAGTCACCGGCCAAGGCAGCATCCCCGACGTCGCCGAGCGCGGATCTGCGCTCGCCTTCCGCCTTTGCCGTTCTCTCCCCACGTTTTTCCTCTTATTCCTTATTGTCACTTTATACTTTTCCCTGGCTTTGTATCTTCTTTCAAGGTCTCTTTCTAGTAGCTTCTTTTCTACTTGCTTGGCCCCTTTTGAACCTCGCAGCACCTACAGAGGCTCTGTTTGCCTCGTGATCGACCTCGGTATTTTAGTTCCGCATCGCCAATATCCGTGCGTGCATGCGGTGGCTCCGCATTTTGACAAGGATCACTTTCTATACACAATAAACAAGCTGGAAAGGGTCACATATTTTTATGAATCTCGAGGAAGGCTACGACGCCGTGAATCATGGATTTGCAAGAGTTCTTGGCCTTGGAGGCCACTCATGACGGAGACGATCTAGTCGATCTTCGCGCCCTTGACTTCGTCTCCAACTACGACTCTCACCTCATGTGTCCGATCTGCCACTGTCCCTTCGTTGATCCCGTGCGATTACAGTGCGATCATGTCTTCTGCCGCCAGTGTCTACACTCCGCCATCACCATCTTCCACTCGGCCGATTCGGACGAGTTCCCATGTCCATCTTGCCGAACCCCCGCTAGCCGAGTATCGACAAGTGTGCCCCGTCTGCTGATCAACATGTGCGATGAGATTCAAGTACGATGTCCGTTGCAAGCCGAAGGCTGTGTGGAAGTCTTACCGCGAGGCCATGTCCAGTCGCACGTGGATAAGTACTGTGGGTACCGGCTAGTGTCATGTCCGGACGATTCGTGCGAGGAGAAGATTCGGAAAAAGGATCTCCAGACAGAGCAAAGGTGTCTGCACCGTTATTTCCGCTGTCCTCGTTGTGAAGAAGATGTGATGGAGAAAGACTACCAGGAACACGATGAAGAGCTCTGTCCGAGTCTGCAGTCTACTTGTGTTGATTGCGGAACTACTCTTCCGCAGCGAAAGTTGAAAAGACACGTTGATACCTGCCCCGAGGTCATAAGCCCTTGCGCAGCGTCAAAATATGGATGTTCAGTTAAAACCCGACGAGCAGATAGCGCGACACACGAGCAAACCTGTCCGTTGGTCTCGATAGGGCCATACTTTGAGGCCCAAAATACCCGATTAAATTCCCTTGAATTGACCATGCGCCATCTGCAACAGCGGAACGAGATATTCGAGGATGGAATAGCTAATATTCGAACCACTCTTCTCGAATCCGCGCGCACAGGCGGCTGTAGCGGTAGCCGCAATGGTCGAAACGTCACCGAAGGTGACAGGAACCAAGCAGACGAATCAGATGAACGCTCATCCAACGTCTTCTCATCCAACGCCACAACCTACCTCCTCTCCCTTCACGAATCCCTACGCGAAGAAGTAAACCAAATGTCACACGCACTCACAGACCTCGACGCCCGCGCCAGCATGACAATCATGAACGAATGCCTCCGCATCAAAGAAGACATGGCCCACACCAACGCCGCTGTCAACAGCGTGCGCATGCAGGTCCAATGGCTTATGAATCCCCGGCTTCACAATGGGGCCCGGACCGGTGGTATTCGCAGCAACACGGCTACGGCTGGAAATGAGACTGCTCGCTCACAGCTTACTTCAACGCCTGCGCCGGGTCCGAGTAATGCGGCTGGACTGTCATTGGGACCACTTCGGCCTAGGAGGCCGAGTGATACTGGACGAGAGGGGACGAAGCTGTGAGGGTCGAGCTGAGTGGAACTGTGTTTATGAGCGCTGCATTTTATTTGTCCCTAGGATAATGTGGAGAGGGATTTGGAGTCGGTTTGCTACATATTTTATGATTGATGAGTTTGTGATGGTGTTTGGGACGGAATAGAACGGTGCTTTATGTGTACCATCATAATGGACTTTGGATTCAAGTGTTAAAGCTAGTTGACGGTAAATAGGTCTTAGGGACCGGGCCTCGTTGTTTAGCTTGGGGATACAAGCAATTGTATGAAGTATCCTGAACCAAACAGGTTCCATCCCTTGATATTCGTACATGTAAAGCAACTTAAACGCCTGGATTCCCTTCCCTTACCTCCCCCAACCCAACCGTGAAATGAAACACTCCTGGAAACATGCTGATTCAATTGTTGAGCGCATATGCGAGTCCATCATGTGCATCACTCGGCTCTTTTGCTCTTCTTTCCGGATTTCCCGGCGCTATTTGATTGTTGACATGAGAGCTGGGAGTGTGAATCCACGGAACTATCTTCGAGATGCCGTTTGGATATATTCGACTGTTTTCCGCTCGGTTCTTCCATGGTCGGAGCCTCAACCACGCCTTGTTGGTATAGTCTCCGGCCATCCGGGTATGACAACAAACCTGCCTTTCTCCAAGAACTCGACCCATAAGTGGGCATATTTTACAGCGCGGTTGCGGCCCCTTAGTGTAGTGAACACGTTAACGTCCCCAGAGACCCGGTTCGGTTCGACTTCCCGAATAGGGACCTTTGCTAGGCAGGGTCTGCCGCTTGCCTTCAGCGCGGCGTAAATCTTATCGCGGATGTCCGTGAGTGTGATGCCGCGATTCTCGAAATCCTTGTATGGCGGTTTAGGACAAAAACTCCAGCGGACCGTGAACATACTTGGCTCGGACCCTCGCGGTGGAATATCCCAAATACTGCTGGGCTTTTGAACATAGCCATTTTTGTCGTGTAGTTCTCCATCGGATCGCACATTGGCTTGTACAACGCCTTGCGCATGGTTGACTTCCTGCGCATGGTTGACTTCCTGCGCATGGTTGACTTCCTGCGCATGGTTGACTTCCTGCGCATGGTTGACTTCCTGCGCATGGTTGACTTCCTGCGCATGGTTGACTTCTTGCACATGGTTGTCTCCTTGCACATTGGCTTGCTCTTCAACCTCATTATGGCGCTCCCCTTTCCCTTCAACCCTTTCCTCATCCTCGTTCTCGTCCTCGTCGTCATCATCTCCAAATGACCCGTACTCGTAGTAGTCATCATCAGAGTTCTCCTCTGAAGATGCACCTTTCCATTCCTCATCTTCGGGATCCTCTGAAATCAAGTGAGGACCCCAGAAATCCTTGACCAAGAAATCTCGAGCGCCGGAGTCGGCCTCTTCGACAGCTGAACGGTCTTCCGTGTCATCTTCGCGCTCCACTTCAGTCGGACCTTGTATCATCGCAGGCACAACTTGCAAGACAGCTTGGTTCGCAACAGGAGCATGATCCGCGACAGGAGCATGGTTCGCAACAGGAGCTTGATCCGCGACAGGAGCTTGATCCGCGACAGGAGGCCGTTCCTGCTCAACCAAGCGCGCACTGGCGACATCTTTCAAGTTCTTCACCAGAATCTGCTCAGCTAAGAGCGCACTGTCGACTTCACTCAACTTTTTCGCCAGCAGAGCCACGACCTTGTTGGCCTGGAACATCACATCCATGACATAGCTTGCGGGGGCGGTCGCGGTAGGGTTATCGGCGGTATAATGGCAGATCGAAAGATACTGCCCTTTGAACTGGTAAGCGAGGTCGAAGGGTGATATCTCGGCCTCGAAGCGCTCTGGTTCTGGCCACTGTGAGGCCATTGCGAGTGTGGAGTTCTGGTGAGGGCAAGTGGGAGGTGCAAAGGGTGAAGTTTGGGGATGACGCGCGCAATTTTGACGCGTTGAGCAAGGGGTCACGTAGATGGTGTAGATGGGGGCCCAAAGTCCATTATTTATTTACTCCAGAAGTTGGTCTATTCGCGCAATGTAGTTCGTGAAAGTTACACTATGCCATTAGTCGAGCTTCTCCTCGCCCATGGAGCCGACAGGACGGCTTATGACAAGAAAGGTCAAACCGCGCTACACAAGGTAGCTGCTAGCCCATGATACAACGACCCAATCAGTCCCGATCTGCTTGAGAAGTTTATTCCATCCGTCGATATCAACAAAGCCGATGTCAATGGCTGGACGGCCCTTCACTGGATGGGAAGAAACCTACGGCAAGTCGAGGCGTCTCGTTTACTAGTCCATCGGGGTGCTGATGTGAATGCCATCAACAACAAAGGCAACACGCCTCTCCATGGAGCGATGGGAGGCAGGCTCATAAGGAAAGAGAAGGCAGACGGAATGCTTGATTACCCCACCCTTGCAGAGAAGATCCGGGCCCTCGACGAGATCGTCTCGATATTACGAGAAGCTGGCGCATCGATGGATCAGCCTAATTTGGCAGGCCAGACGCCCGCGCAGCTACAAGAGCAAAAGCGGGCAAGATGGGAGAGAGGGGGTGAATATTTAACAGAGATAGCAATTCTTGCTTGGTTAGGGAGCTGTGTAGTTTATCGTTGATGAGCTGAAGACTGACTTGAGAGTAAGAAACAGCAAAGAAGGGGTTTTATGTTGCAATTATGGTACTCGGCACTAGGGAGATGATATGCCTTTTGCATGGTTAACTAGGGCTTTGTCGGGATTGATCAGTTATGTCAACAAGTCACGTGCCTAAACATGACACCGTTATAGATACCAAGACTGATCCCAGTGTGGGGAATAGCGGTGACTGATTGGGTTCCTGATAAATATATTTGTCTCTTAACCTTTGAATCAATCTTAGCCTACGTATGAAATGCATAATCTAGGATTGGAAATATACGAAGTATACGAGCGTAGTGAACTTATCGATAAGCTGATTGGAGGATAACCTACCTCGAAAAAAAGTTCCGCTCAACGATCCAACTTCCCTCTCCACGAAACTCGCAATGCCTCACAAGCACAAACGCCGTGAAAAGGATGACTCGTAAGTCTTAAAACCTGCTGCACTGCTCTACCCATAACTAACATCTCATCCCTCCAGCGACTTCAACCTGCCGCCGTCGGTGATCGCAAAGGCACTGCCGGTGCGCGACCCCAACGCCAAACCCAAGACCAGCACCAAGCCTGGAAAGAAGCACTCGGGACCTAAGCCACAACAGGCCCCTAAGAAAGTGACTGGACCAGCGACCGTCCGACACAAGAATGCAGGCGAAGACGACACCCCGAAAGCTTTCCAGCGGTTAATGCAATACCGAACCACCGGCAAGCGGGCGCCCTCTGGACTGGAGACCGGCGAGAAGAAACAGAATAAGAAGCGCAAGCGTGAAGGAGAGGATAAAGAGAAACCGCAAAAAATACAAGTCCCGGTTGAGACCAAGCCGACCAAGCCCGCTAAAGAGGCCAAGCAGGCTATCCCGAAGATCCTGCCCGGCGAAAGACTGGCTGATTTTGCTGCGCGTGTTGACCGCGAGCTCCCTCTTTCGGCGATGACCAGGAATACACAGGGTGCTGTCAAGGTCCGCGATCACAAGATGACGAAGCATGAGAAGCATCTGCGACGATTGCAGGCGGGTTGGCGTGAGGAGGAGGCCAGGATCAAAGAGCGGGAGCAGGCGGAGCGGGAAGAGCGGGCTGCTGAGATGGAGGACCACCTGGATACCTTGAAAGAGTGGGAACTTGAAGCGCGCGGTGGAAAAGCTAGAAAGAAGGGCACAGTTCCCAAGAAGAAGAAGAAGAGCGCTCAAGGTGATGATGATGGTGCTGCGGACAGTGGTGATGATGACCCCGATCCTTGGGCGAAGCTCAAGAAGCGCGACAAGGAGAGGCAGGCCAATCCGTTTGATGTCGCGCAGGCGCCGCCGCAATTGACGAAGCCTCGTGAGATCTTCAAGGTTCGTGGTGGTGCTAAGGTTGATGTTGCCAATGTGCCGAATGCTGTTGGTAGCTTGAGACGGCGAGAAGAGTTAGCAGGGGAGCGCAGGAATATCGTCGAGGAGTACAGACGGTTGATGGCCGAGAGACGGAAGTGATGACCTCGATATTGTTACTGTTCTATGTCTACTAGGATATCCATTTGATAGATTTGGTTCATATGCAGCCGCAGCAGCATTGATCTCATCCACTGCTTTTCATTTCTATGTCACATCGAATTACTACCAAATTTTTTTTTTTCAGGAATAAAACATCAAGCTCAGTGGCCGTGGCCGTCATCCGCCGGCTGCTCGGGGTCCAGCTTGATGATCGTATCAATACGCATGATGGAAATGCAGGCCTCGACAGCACTCTTGAGCTGCTTGATCTTGCTCATGCTGGGCTCCAGCACACCGGCCTTGAGAGTGTCGTGAACACGTCCCTTCATCAGATCCAATCCATAGTTGCGGTAGGTCTTCTTCTTGGCGATGGCCTTCTCCTCCTCATTAGCATCACCATCCTGTACACGCTGTGACAGGGCGTGTCGGACACGGAGCTGAGCCACAAGCTCGGATGAGTCCTTGGCAGCGTTCACGGCCAGGGTTTTGGGGATAACAAGCAGGGACTGTGCGAATTCGCCGATGGCGAGTTGTTCCCGAGAGCCCTGCCGATATTATTAGTATATTAGGTCAGAAATCTAGGGCGAGGTATACATACCACTGTGACAGCAAACTCCTCCAGATAGATGTGGAGGGCAGTCTCAACGGCACCACCGCCAGGAACAATGCTGCCACTCTCAAGAGTACGCTTGATGGCACACAGAGAGTCGTGAACGGAACGCTCCATCTCGTCCAAGCTGAACTCGTTGGCACCACGGAGAATGATCGAGGCAGAGCTGTGAACCTTGGTGCCCTTAACAAGGATGCACTCGTCGTCGGAGATGCGCTCTTGCACAACCTCGTCAGCCTGGCCGAGGTATGACGGCTCGAACTTTTCGTCTCCGTTCAGGTCAGACAGGGTGCTGACAAGGGTAGCACCGGTGGCCTTCGCAATGCGTCGAAGATCCTCCTTCTTGCAACGGCGAACGGCCATAGCACCTCGCTCAACGAAGGTCTTCAAGACCATGTCGTCGATACCCTTGGTGGTTAGGATAACATTGGCGCCAGACTTCAGGATCATATCCACCCGCTCCAGGACAATGCCGGCCTCACGCTCACGAATCTTCTCCAACTGATCGGGATCATCCACTGTGATCTGAACACCCAACTTCATGCGCTCCTTCTGCAAGTTCATATCCAGACAAGCAATCTTGGCATCCGTGACGCGGGTCTTCATGGCCTGAGAAGCGACGGTGCAGTTCAGGGCGTAGCCGTTCACGAGGACCGACTCGGTTCCACTCTTTCCATGGGCCTTGAGCAGGTTCACGGCCTTGACCGGGTATTTGACCTCGCCTCGCTGGTTGGTTGACTTCACCTGCAACATGGCGTCCACGCACATGTTGGCGAAGAAGTCCGGGTCGGAGCCAATGATCTTGCTAGACATCGAGGTTTTCGCAATATTGACCAAGCTCTCCCGGCCCAGGGTGTCAACCTTTGTCGTCACATTCTCGTTCATGTACTTGACGGCTTCGCGCAGCGCAAGACGGTATCCATTGATGATGGTCGTGGGGTGTATCCGGTTCTTCATAAGTTCGTTTCCTCTCCGAAGAAGCTCCGCAGCAATCAGGACAACCGAGGTTGTGCCATCTCCGACCTAGAACAGATCAGGTCAGTCATGGGGACGTAAATGGCCAGGGAAGCTGTGGAAACCATACCTCCTTGTCCTGCTGTTGAGCCAGATCCACGAGGATCTTGCCTGCAGGGTGCTCAATATCCAGCAGCGACAGGATGGTAGCACCATCATTTGTCACAGTAACATCCTAACAGAAAATAATTTGTTAGAAGCTGCCACATAGCTCTGCGGGGTTCCAAAGTTTACATACCCCTATGTCGTCTACCATCATCTTATCCAACCCGGAGGGACCGAAAGAGCTCTTGATGACATTTGAGATAGCCTGGGTCGCGAGAACTGCAATCCATCCATCAGTACAATTGACTTGGCTGATATTCTCGATCTAACATACCATTCTGCTCCCGAACATCGGCTCCGGTGATTTTCTGCCCACCCAAGACTGTGTGCGAGATGCGTTAGTTCCGCTGAAAAGAGCATTTGGAACAGGGGACTCACAGAGAGTGTCCGCATTGCGCGGGGCCTCAAAAATGCCTGCCATGGCGTAAGAAATGAAAAATGAGGGCTTTCCTGTGCGATGGCAGAGCTCTGCTTGCTAAGACGGGGGGTTTCTCTGGGTTGAGTCCACGCTAAAAGTTCTGCCGCACCAAAGCGGTGTACAAGATAACATCCCACCTTGAAAAGAGTCATAAACTCGTTTGCTTTTCATTCTGCTGTCGAGTTTGGCTTACCCTCTTTTTTCTAGCCAGGCGCTCGTTTCTGTCAATCATGGCTAGCCAGAACCCCAGCGACACTCCTGCCCAGGGCCATGTTGCCCCCCAAACCCTGCCCGACCGCACTCAAACCCCCGCTGATAACCAGCAGGGTGAGTCCAAGAACGCCGCCAAGAAGGCTGCGAAGGCCGCAAAGCTAGCTGCAGAGAAGGCGAACAAGGCGAACAAGGCGAAGGGAGAGAAAACTGCCAAGCAGGGAACCGCCAAGCATGAGCCCAAGAAGGCTCCCAAAATTTCTGGCGCCGCCCTCATTGGTATTGATGTCGCAAAGAATGAGTCTTTCCCGGAATGGTACCAACAGGTGGGTGGGAGTCGACGCAAATAGACAGGAACCGTCGTGCTAATTGGGTGGTCAGGTCCTTACCAAGGGAGACATGCTTGATTGTCGGTGAACACCTTTCGCGAATACACGAGAAGTTACTAACATCACTAGATTACGATGTGTCGGGCTGTTTCATTCTGAAGGTATATATATTGCCTTTCACATTTTTGTCGCGCATGCGCTAATGCTTTCCAGCCCGCTTCCTACTTCATTTGGGAGGAGATTCAGAACTGGTTCAACAAGAAGATCAAGAGCATTGGCGTCAAGAACTGCTCTTTCCCCTTGTTCGTGTCGGAGGATGTCTTGCAGCGTGAGAAGGATCACATCGAGGGTTTTGCTGCTGAGGTCGCCTGGGTTACCCATGCGTATGTTTTCGCGCCCCAATCTTGCTGGATGCCGTCGCAAATGTTAATTCGGTATCATATAGTGGCTCGACCCCTCTCGAGAAGAAGATCGCCATTCGTCCTACCTCCGAAACTGTTATGTACCCCTATTACGCCAAGTGGATTCGGAGTCACCGTGACCTGCCTCTGCGTCTGAACCAGTGGAACTCCGTCGTGCGATGGGAGTTCAAGCACCCCCAGCCCTTCCTGCGCACTCGTGAGTTCTTGTGGCAGGAGGGTCACACTGCGCACTTGACAGAGGCCGCCGCTCGTGAGGAGGTGCTGACCATTCTCGACTGGTATGAGCAGATCTACACGGAGCTTCTCGCAGTGCCAGTTATCAAGGGTCAGAAGACGGACAAAGAACGTTTCGCGGGTGGCCTATACACGTTCGTTGAATATCTAACGAATCATGATCACAATTCAATAAAGCTAACAAAACATTAGGACAACTGTCGAGGGCTACATCCCCGCCACCGGCCGTGGTATCCAGGGTGGTACTTCTCACGGTCTGGGCCAAAATTTCAGCAAGATGTTCAACATCACCGTAGAAGATCCTAGCGCTAAGTCCGGCGAGGCTAAACCCCCTCTCTACGTCTGGCAGAACTCCTGGGGTCTGTCGACTCGTACCCTGGGTGTCATGGTCATGATCCACAGTGACGACAGGGGTCTTGTCCTGCCCCCCCGTGTGGCAGAGCTCCAGACCATCATTGTCCCCGTCGGTATCACCGCTAAGACCACCGAAGAGGAGAAGGCGAAGCTCGATGCGGAAGTGGACGGCCTCGTTGCCGTTCTCGCCGCCGCCGGCATCCGTGTCGACAGCGACAAGCGCACCTACTCTCCCGGCTGGAAGTTCAACCAGTGGGAGCTGCGTGGTGTGCCCCTGCGCCTCGAGTTTGGCCCCGGCGAGTCGGCTGGCCACTTCGTCACCGCTGCCCGTCGTGACATTCCCGGAAAGGATGGCAAGAGCACAATCCCCATCCCCGACCTGGCGACTGCTGTCCCCGCCCTGCTGGAGACCATCCAGAAGGACCTCCTCAAGCGCGCCACGCACGAATTCGACACCCACCGCAAGCTCATCACCAACTGGGACGACTTCACCCCTGCTCTTAACGAGAAGAACATCTGTGTGATCCCCCACTGCTTGACTGAGGAGTGCGAGGACCAGATCAAGGACCTGTCTGCTCGCAAGGCCGAGGAGGACTCCGGCGAGGCCCAGGACGCCAAGGCTCCCAGCATGGGCGCCAAGTCGCTGTGCATTCCCTTTGACCAACCCGCTGGTATCGAGGCCGGTGCGACCAAGTGTCTCAACCCTCACTGCAACCGTCCGGCCCAGAAGTGGTGCATGTTCGGCCGCTCCTACTAAACTAGCCGATCTCACATACGATCGGCTGAGATTCTAGGAAACTGGTCTCAAAGGTAAAAGGGCTTGAAAAGCTCGGCTGAACGCTGATTGCATTCCAAGGTTTTCTCAAGATACATCACATTTCTTTTCATTTCAAGGTTGGAGTTGGGAGGGACTATTAGGTCTGCAGGTCGTGGAAACGAGCCCATGAGAAGAAACGAGTGATGTCTTTCATATCAAAATTTATTTTCTGGCAAAAATCCCGAGTCCAGTTTTAATGAATAGCATGCGTAGTGTAAGCCCAACGCGCAGCACCATTCCAACTGCCTTGTTGATGCATCGAGCTGTAGACTGAGGCTATCTTACCAATCCTCGTAACCCTGGAATTGCCAAAGATTAAACTGCACATGAATCGTGCCAGGTTACACGGGTATATCCAAGTCGAGATATTTTGTATACGCCTTATCGGCTAGATAAATCGAACTCGATATTGAGGACTTCCACGAGACCAGAGGGACTATACACGCTCAGATAATATATACACGATACATAGTATAAAACAAGACACAAACTTCCTCCCGATGCATATGTGATAGGCAGGACAAGAGAGAACCAAGGAAATGGATTTTGAGCCAGCAGCGGACTGGATGGTAATTAGCCGAGTATAACAGGGCACAAAGACAGAAAAATAAATAAAATAAATAAAGGGAGAAACATGGACTAGGATTAACGGTGAGATTAAAAAAATATAGAAAATCGAAGAAGTGAGATAGTGAGACAGTAAGAGAATAGCCATAGGTATAGGAATGGAAGGCTTGGACCAGACGCTTCGAGCCAAGTTCAGGAATCGCTGCAAAAAAGAGAAACAACCGAAGCCAAGCAGTTCAGGTGAGGTATCGTGAGGGCGTTATTATCATCGAAGGGAGCGGCGGTGTAAAGCCGCTAACAGGTCTCGACGGAGCGAGCATCGCGAAGCTGCGCCCTGGCCCGAGACAGTGGTGACAGACTCCTCTGGCAGCCGCTTTGAGGGAAGTCGGAGCGACGGGATCGTTGAGGCCAGCTCATGAGCTTTTGGGCATCGATGGGCGTCGTTGAGTCGATCACGTAGTGGACGTTGTTCTCGTCTACGCCTTCGATCTGCACTCGCGGTGGGGATACGTCCACGCTGGGGAGGTGGAGGATCTCGTCGTCGCTGTCCTCGTGTTCGTACGAGTTGCTGTCTCGGCTGCTTGAGGTGGAGTGGGCCTGCATGCAGTGCACGGTGCCAAAGGTGTTGGGCATGTCGGGATTGGAGCGGGCGATGGTGGATAGGTTGGCTGTGGACACCGAGTAGCCCCGTTTCCGGGATGCGGTATTTTTGGAATGGGAGGTGGATGGCTTGTCGCCGGCACGGATCAGGACATCCATGTATGTCAGATCTTTGTCGGTGGTCGGGAGTGCGGCTTCCTGTTGCTTCGCGATGTCGGCTAAAAAGCCGGAGCTGGGAGGCGGGGCGTCGCTGTGCCTGCGCTGGCCAACTCGTCGTGAGATGCTGGTGGTGATGCCGCGGCGAGATTCGCCGCCTCTCTTGTGTTTCTTGAATGAGCCTTTTCTCATGAGCTTGGAGATTGACCGAGCTGAAGCACTGCGGCTCAATCCCTCGTCCTTCACAGTGGGGTCGAAGTCCTGATCTGACTCGGGCGTGAAAAGAGGGCCAGTTGTGGGAACTGGGACATCGCGGAAGGCTTCGTGAGAATTGATCTCACGGACAATAGCATCTTGTAGGGTCTCGTAAGTTGGATGGGGGCTGATAGCCTGGGTAGACTGATATGCCTTGTTGAACATGTCTATGATTTCCGAGAGCTTGAACCGAGGAGACGGCGGGGTAGGGCTTTGAGGAACAGGGCTGGAAGTTGGTAGAGGGCTGTTCATGACCTCTGCGATGCTGGGAGTCCGCTTCATGTTGTTACTCGAGGGCGTTGGGGGCTGAATGGCACGATGCGCAATGTTCGACCGGCCTGAAGCGGCCAATTGTGTATTGATCGAAAGGTCGCGGACATTCTTCCTTGACGTTGATGCCAAGGCTGAAGCTGGAGAAAGTGATCGTGGAGTCAACGAGGAAGACCGAGGTGTTGTGGCTGGACACTTTCCTGTCGGTGTAGGTGATCGCGAGCTACCGGTAGTGTTGCTGTTGTCACCGCTATCGCCAATGGGCGTGGGCAGTGTTGGGCTGTCTGGCAGCGGTGTATTGCTCCATCTCTTACCCTGCTTATAGGCAGGGGGCACACCAAGGCGCTGGGTAGCAGACGGGGCATCTGCTTGCGCACCTTCTCCCGCATCTTCTTGCGCGGCAGCTGATTCTTCTGGGGACGAGTCGGGCGCTGATCTTTGCTGGCGGGTCAGATCGCTCAGTTGTGACAAGCGCGATGAAGCGGTGTACATAGCGTCCGGAGTGACAGATCGGGTTCGCGAGTCGCCGTCAGATGTCCGATTCGGTTTCACAGGGAAGCGTTTGCCAGGCCCACGCCGCCTTGAGCCATTTCGGCTCACCGTCCCGACCGCAGGAGGGGACGACCGGCAGCTTAATGATGATGAGGAGCGGCATTGCCCGCCATATTTGGCGATATTCCTGTCTGCCACATCCTCTTGGTATAAAGCGGACAATATTCGAGAGGTTGCTAATCCGCTTTGATATTGAATGCGCAGAAATCTGGTCATGTTCCGCTCGGCGACATCTTCGTTGTATGGCCTATTGGACGGGGTGACAACGGGACGATCGTCTCCTTGTCGATATTTCTCCGTAGCTGAAACTGCATCCAGGAGGTCGATGTGGCGAGAATTTTGGACCGTCGGAACGGCAAACTGCTCCGAAACAAAAGGCGATAACTGGGACTGGGTAGATTGCGGTCTTGTTGTTTTGGCGAGATGGTGATGGAGTTCTTCGAATTGTTCTTCGAGCTGCTCAAAGTGATGGCCCGCATTGATAGATTGTGAGACTCTGAGGCCGGGGGGAAGTAGCTCCGGGGGCGCGGAGGTCGCAGCTAGATGACCAGCTGCAAGGTTATTTTGCGACTCAGCACTGCTAAAGTACGGTTCATCCGGCTCCATGTCGCCTGATTCAATGCCCGTTGACGACGAGGTGCGTTCTTGTAGAAAAAGTTTCTTCAAGGCGACCATGTTAAAGTGTGTATGTCTCACAGACCCATGCGTCAAATGTTTGCCCACTGCAGGTTTTGGGCGCACGAGGAGCCGAGGAAGTGACACAGGGCCAAAAACAATCAAATCCCAGACTAGCGATGAGTGAAAGGAAAGAAGACCCACGGAGGGAATTAAACGAATGGAATCATGGCAGCATATGAACAAGTATGAAGAGACCGAACCCGTTAAACGATTCGGGAATCCAGGCCATGGTAGGAAAGAGAGAAAAAGGACAAAAGAAGTCGAGGCATGTCAGAGCGCAGATCTGGATCAGGGGAAAAGAACTCAAGCTATCTTTCTCCATGATCCGTGGGCGCAGATGGGGGCCAATGCCACACGCTAAAAGATTTAGATTTAGCGACTTCTCACGTTCTCCGTTATTTGACAGTTTGACACATAACGTAACCGAGTCACGGAGTACATCACAGTACACGTTCGGACTGCATGATTGATGCTAGACGTTTCCTTTTCATTGATCTTCATTTGTATTCGTTCTTTTTCGTCTTTCTCATTCTCTACTCCACACGGGAGATCTTGGTGAGGATCGGAGGCGATCAAGGAGGGTATTCCAATGAACCTCGACCGTGTTGACTGTAATGGGGATCAAATGCCGGTCACGGAGCCTAGATTGAGTGGATTCAGTGGCAGTGGCTCGGAATATGGAGCTTCCAATTTCCATTCGAGGTGCGATTGGTGTGACGAGGTTGATCGGCAACACGGTGGGCCTCGTTCCTGGGAGGAGACTATGAATTGCCTATGGTTCGCTGCTTCATTCCGACGCTCTGGGTTCTGGCGCGCCAATATCGAGTCTGCCGTAGGATGCCGCACATTATTGGCGAGACAGACACAAAGCACAAATGGTGTGTGATTCGATGGGAGATGGTGATCTCGAGAGGTTTCTGACGTGAAGAGTCAGGGGCTTCAGGAAACACAGTTGATCCGCGTTCCTTAGATTCCAGGATCCAAATAGGCCCCTTGTCACTCCGTACTATCTCAGTGAATCTTTGATGATTCCGATCGATCGATTCCGATTCCGCTGGTTCGTACTTTTGACATGGCCCAAGCTCTGCTCTGAAGCTGTGAAGCTGTGAAGGGCCTCGATGCTATAGGAGTACTAGTTGAGGATCTCCCGGTTTTTAGTCAACAGCGCCGTCCATCGAACAAAGTCTATTTCAATGCAGGTTACTAAAGAACTCTCTACGGATTCAGGGACTTTCTGAGATTGTCAATTCCTGCCTGAAATAAAAACTAAAAAAAACCCGCAATCCAACCGTCTCCTAGAGCCTGAACTCATCCATGTCATTGCCATGGCCGGCATATGTAGCCTTCCGTAGGTATGGCCACTAGACCTCCTCTTCGGTCTTCACGGCGTCCTCCTCAGTCTTCATGGCTTCCTCATCGGCGTCCTCGGCGCCCTTCTCGATCAAACCCTCCTCTCCCGCGGTATCGTTCTCCTCCGGGGCCTCGCTCTCAGCAGCATCCTTGGCCTTCATGTCGCGGGTAATGCGCTTGAAGCGGGAGACAATGGCGGACTTCTTGATACCCATGCGCGCGGCCACGGCCTCAAGGTCGAGCTGCAATAGAATTCTGATCAGCGACTCTCCACATAGACGATATTGCGGACTGGATAAATTACTTTGCCTTGGCTGGTGCCAGGACCCTTCATAACCTGAACGCACTCCCACAGGAAGCGGACGTCCATCTTGTTCTTTCGTATGGTTCGATCTTTCAGCGGGACACCCTTGGTCTTGGACTCGGCGATAGACTTGCGGGCGCTCATCTTCTTTTTGGGGGCCATCGTGTTGATATTGCGTGATTCTGTTGGCTCCTGAGTGGTTAGTGGTATCAAAGCAAGAGCGGGATGTGTCTCATACCTTGAAGTTATCAGAGATATATGGAGAAAGGTAGTGATAAGTGTCTGGAAACGTTGAGGGTGTGGTGGTGGGAAGAGAAGAAGAAAAGTTGACAACACTTGGATAACTCTCACTTTAAAAGATAAGTTTTGCATGGGGGACTGCAAGCCTGGACGTGCTATCTGACTGACATATGATTTGCACCCATCATCAAGAAGCTCACTTTCGAGTATCTACAGTCTTGAGGATCATTCCGTCTTCGTGATATTAAACATTGGGTACTACTATATTTTCAAAGTCACTAGCTTTGCATTCTAATTGCTAGGAAGGCAGGGAAGAAAAAGTGTGTAGACTAGCAACCATAGTCCATGGACCTAGGCTTCTCCTTGGTATAATCACACTGGTAGCCGAGCTGCTGCTTCGGCGAGGGGTGCGGGTGAATGACATCAACTGTCACCAGCCCAGTTACGGAGACCAGAACCAGAGAACGTATGGTATATAGTAGCGGGACAAAGTAACTAAACATGGGGAAGGATAGAGAGAGAGAGAGAGAGAACATAAAGATGTATGCAGTCATTGATGCATTGGTGCCTTAGAGTGCAGACATCCAGTGAAAACATCCATAGGGACTGGTTGGTCACATCAACCTTGGAGATACCACGCCTCAGAAATGTAATTCTATTCAATCCACACCCAGTTCTTGCATTCGCATTTGACTCAATTCACCATGGCTCACTCCATGGAGCTCGGATTGTATGGTCTCAGTGAGCCTGGTCACCTCATCTTCCTGATGTGAAAACGAAGCCATACCGAGTAGGATAATCATAAGGGAATCCAAAACGTAGTGAACCAATGTTTCTGCTTTCCTGACGTATAGGAAATGAAGCGAATAGCCAGAAAGTATTGCGAGGCTCCGTGCCGACTGAATGTTCTAAGTCTGCCCAGTGTATCTTTGGAGAGGATGACGTCTGGAGCGCATCTCTTCGCTCCCACCCCAGTATATAGGTCCCTTCCCTTTCCACTCTCCCTGGGCAGCAACTTGCGCATGGACGAGATCTTGCTCTATCTTCTGATCGCGGTGGGTTGTGGAACTTTCCCCCGCCGCTATGGAAAGTCAAGACCGAGTGTTGTTCCTCGGGGGTAGAGCCTTTGGTGTATTTTATTACTTTGAGAATATCGTCAAGTTAGATATTGTGCTCTGGTGTAGCATAACTCACCGCGTGGTTGATGATAATGAGTTGGATGTCGTGACCGAGCGTAGCCATGGGCGCTTCGACTTTGTTCCATGTTCCAAGTCTCCGACCTTTGCGTATCGTTTCTCCCACGTATAATTCTCAGCAGGGATGACCATCTTGAATGTTTCTCTCAATTTTTGCAGATATCCAAGGCCATATAGCTTTTATCCGGTTTTAGATCATCCTTGCGTGTCTGCAAAATTTGGAGGATAACGGGCAGTTGCGTCAAATGGAACGTCTCAAATTCATGCGATTCCGAGCATTGTCGATCTCAATCGAGGCATCGGCGAGGGTAATGACCGAAGAGATACTGCCAATCACTAGGCCTCTGAAAGGGCCAGGATATCCTATGTTAGCCCCATCAATTGAGAATGAAGCATTTGAAGTGCTGAGGCCAGAATGACTTTCTTCGGGGCAGGCATTTTTGGTAGGAGGCATGATAGTTCTGCGTGGTAATAAGAAGTTGGATAGTTTGGGACGGAAGGTTTAGAGAATCACTCTAGTCAGAAAAAAGTCGAGCAAAATCAGAATTAAAATTCCTTGATGAAGATACAAAGCGATTGCACTCAGGCGTGCCATAAATATTCCATCCTAGACATTCTAGGAATCCCCCAGCATGGTCCCCTCAGAGTCACCTCAGACTTGACGAAATTCCTAGTTAGATTCGCCTCCAGTCCCAGACTTGCTGTCATCCTCAGACTCGATGACATCCTTAGCCTCGACATCATCCTTCTCCTTTGGCTTATTCCTAGAATAAGCCTTGGAACTCTTGAAGCACTCCTTCTCGCCCGCGTGCAGCGCCTTCTTGAGTTGCCACAGGCGGTGCCTGACAGTTTGCTCGGTAAGACCAAGCTCATCAGCCATTTCGGCAAAGTTGGGCTGGGAAGAGCCAATGTTAGCATGATTAGGAGCTCGTAGAGTAAGTCAAATGAAGCGGTTAGAACTTACCATAGGAGAACCGGCATGTCTGTACACGGCCCAGAGGAAATCGAGAGGCTCATAGTAGGGGAGAGCAGGGCCACGGCCCTTCTTGGTAGGCGAAGAGACAGGGGTAGGCGAAGAGACAGGGGTAGGCGAAGAGACAGGGGTAGGCGAAGTGGCAGGGGAAGGTGAGGAGGCAGGGGCAGGCGAGGAGGATGGACCTGCCTGGGCCTGACCCTGGGCAGCGGGCTTGGTGATCTTCTTCATGGCTTTCTTTGGGGCCATGATGGACAAACGGTGGATGATGGTCAAAGAAAATGTTGGGACGGTTTGAATGGTGAAGGAGTCGTGAAAGGAAGAAGGTTTCGTGTGAGATGAGGTGCTTAAATATGTTTTGCGTTCAATAATACGGCGATGCGATTATTATGACCTAAAACGAGGCGACATGGACATGCCCATGATACGAGATGATATTACGACCTAAAACGGGGCGACGATATAGATAGACCCATAATACGAAAGAGTGATACGCCGATGCGATTATTACGATTAGGTATCGAGCTATACGGCGAGAGTATCCGGCTTTATACAAGGAAGCTGAAGTGAAATGAAGATCCATGAATTGTGCTACCTCATCCTCGAATCCAGTGCGTCCCCCGATTGAGGATGTTACCCTAAGTCACAATTTCCACGCGCAACCTCTTGCCCATCAGGCATGGTGTAAAAAGACGTAGATCATTTAAACGTCCTCCTCCTCACCCTCGTTCTTCTCAATGGACTCGATCAGCTCCTCCTGGAGCTGGGCACCACCGTCCTCAGACTCAGCGGCGTCCTCATTGGCGTCCTCATTGTCGTTGGCCTCGGCCTTGATCTTTTCAATGACGCGCTTTAGGCGGGTGAAACGCATGCGAGCGGCCTTGGCATTGATGGCAGAGTCCTCAGCCACGGTATTGAAGTTGACCTACGTTTGTATTTGTGTAAGTGAGAGTCATGGAGAGAGTATAGGATGGAGTTCGTTACTTACAGCCGTGTTGGTGGTCAGGAAGCAGGACCAGAGGAAGAGAAGGTTGTTCTGCATGGCAAGAGTCTTGTCGCGAGGACCCACAGCCTTGGTAGGAGAGGTCGAGGCCTTGGAAGGAGAGGACTTGCTAGCAGAGGCCTTGGGGCGACCAGCCTTGGAAGGGGCCTTGGTAACGCGAGATTTGACCGGCTTAGCCGATTTAGCCTTAGATGGATCGTTGGGAGCCATCGTGACAGTAAGATTCTTGAAGTACGTGAGTAAGCAATGAGAATGTGTGAGTGTTAGGAAGGATGGACGGACGAGTTTGGAAGATAGAAGTTAGAACACGGTGGTGATGGTGAAGTGTGCGCAGGCGAAGTTGGAAAGTAAGCTACGCGAAGAAAAGCGCAAAAGTGAAATAGTGCCAAAGTGAAAAGGTACGGGGAAATTATGAGGAATGTTTTTGGATTCGTTTCCTTCATTAAATGCGTAGATATGTTTTCTCACTTCAAGCCTGGCCGACTGCCTTGAGCAGAGACTCCCGCACGGCTTCTGCTAAAACGGTGTGTGCTCCCCTGGCAGCATCTACAGCACCGTCTAATAATGCTTCATGTCCCGATCTCTTATCTTCGCCTTCAAGTGATGCCTTGGAACTATCACCTTTGAGCCATAGCTCGGTGATTTCGTCTCGGGCAGGCATGTACGCGACAACACAAGCTGACACAATGGCTCGGTGCTCTGCCGGATCAGTGTCCAACATCAGCTTAGGGGCCGCGGACGACTGTTTCTCGCCGTCAGAGACCAATGCCGCAACACCACCGGCCACAAGGTCCAGACAATCGATATGGGCATCAGCAATGGCAGCCGACGCAGCAGTGATACAACCCGCAAGAACATTCATCATACCCCACGAGGCATCGTGCGAGTCGGGGGCATCGCCCCACCAACGATCGTCTTCGGCTTCAAGGATAGTGATAGTGATATCTAGGCCACTCTTCGGCCAGCGCTCGGCAATGATAGCGCCACGCAGGGCAGTCTCCAAATGAACACCGAGATCGCGCTCGCTTGAATCGCGGATATGTCCTCTCCGTTTGCGCGCCGCGAACGGCGCATACTTGACATGGGTTGTCAACACCATATTCGGGGAGAATGCTGCAGACCGAGGCAGCGGTTTCGGACCGTGGACTGTGCATGCAAGCTTGAGAGCTGATGAGGGCGGAATCAGAGATTTAGGGTTGGAGCGGGCGGCGGCAAGAGAGGCGGAAGGTTCAAATTCAAGGTATGAAGAGCCTGAAGCAGTCGGGATGAGACCGGTCTTGAGAACTGAAGCATTGGGAGTTAGCTACGCTGTCGCCAATATCAGGGATCCTCGGAGTCCATACAGATTTTCCTGAGCTCGGAAGGTTGTCGCTGGCGCTGCGCGCGCTCTGCAGCACCAGTGCCAGATTCAGTTAGCGAGGCAAAGACAGCAGGCCTGGTACCGCCAGGCGGCCCATTAACCCTTCTCCGATCAGCCATCATGTTGGTATTTGAAGCAAAGAACAGGGACGATGATGGAGATGATGCGCCCAGCAGCGGAAATTGTGTCTGGAGTTTGCAGTGTTTGCATGGCCCCACCCGCTACTTTTTCTCGATTTCTTCGCTCGCCCATTTTCTCTTTCTTCCACTCTCCTGTGTTGTTTACAATCTTGGGCAAGCAGCTCTTCTTAATGCTGAAGGAGCTTTCCCAAGATGATGCAGTGTCAATATCGATAACATCAACTTCCACTAACTATCCTGTGAGTATCTATGCCTTTTCCAACCCCATTGTACCCTCCCCGTCCATATGAGGAAAACGATCCAAAATCTCTGTTCGGCGATCAACTCATGAGCCAAGAACAACATGCACTACCATCTGATGACCACATAATACACCTATGTCATTGTCATATTCTCGATACCCATGGCATTGGGGCTGACCTTGATTTCAGACAGGACCTTGGTGCTTCTCACTGACCTAGATTGCTGAGCTTGTCGCACTGGCCCGGATACTAAAGTAAGCCTCAAATTTTTTTTTTTTTACTTTTTTTCCCCCTCTTTTTCTGCTCCCTTTTCATGATGAGAAACAATTTTCAGTTCTGCTTCTGCAAATACATTGAAGATAACAAAATACCTTACCAAAAACTCCTGATCATGCCTCAACCATACCATTGTCTCGCTGTTTCATTTGATGACAACGTCGCTGACAATCAAAAGAATATATACAGTCCCCAGTCATATCACCCCACACATCCTCCCCCCCCCTGCAAAAGGTACGAACGCGCTCTGCTGTCTCCTAAACACCCAACCCCTTGTATGATGACAACTAGTCAATCCATTCAACGAACTCCTTGGAGAACCTCCTCTCGGGTCGCACCCGCTCCTCAGCGGTCTCTTGAGCGCAGGTGTCGATCCACACTTCCAACTCCCTATACTGGACCAGTCGTGTCTTCGGGCATGACTGGGAGGAAGGTTGTGGAGACCTGGAGGATGTGGACTCAGTCGGCGCCTGCTCCCTCTTGGGACTGTGGTTCGGTTCGGTACTGCGCCTGACTCGTGTCAGCTTTCTTGGGTTGGCTGGCTGTCCGTCTTGGACGATAGTTCAGCTCGAGAGGTTGGCAGAGGATGGGATGAGTTAACCGGCTTAGCTGATTACAATTTTCCTGCATGCTTGTCATGTCTTTGGTCATCTTTGAGGATTCAAGCTGACCGTTTTTGAAGATCTAGGCTTGGTGGATGGTACTTGTAGACACTTAGCTATAGCCTGAATGGATTAAATGGATATTGAATTTTCTAATGTGTTACAGAGCATATCTTTTTATGTATGGTATATGTAGATTCAAGGTACAAGCCATATTGGCTTGAAACAAAAAGGTCCATTGCCTGCATCCCGAGAGTAGTCTCCCGGGTCCTCAGCAGGCAGACGTAAAGAGGTGACGGACGTTGACACCTTCCAGGGGAATCATCAACCTCAGCATTCGCCATGTCTCCTTTATTTTCCTGCCCGTTTCAGACAAATTGTGTCTTTGCCGTTTTCATGACAACAAGCAAACAGTCAAAACTTGCCACCGACACCACTAACAATCGCCATGTCCAGCTATTCGTTTCTTGATTCATGATATAGGCCGACCTTCACAAAGTCGGACTTACTCCTTGCCCTCGACCGGCGTCGTGGTACCATTCGATCGAGACATACTATAGGGCGCCTGGACAGAAACTTTAGATCGAATCCGTGGTTTGAGGGGATAAAAGGTACATACCAGAACTTTTTTGGCATTGCATATCCTCCAAGCAAGGTTGCGGACGTTACCATCAGCTTTGACGACTTCAGGCGCCAACTCGACACCGAACCTGCGAAAGGTTAGCAGGAAACGTGCAGGAATGGAGAAAAGACACTTACATTTGGTGAACAGCAAAGACAACACGCTTGGCGAACTTGCCTTCCCGCTCGACGAGACCGCCAAACTGCTCGTCCACAGTTTCAGGGGCAATCTCAGGGTCCTGGTCAAAACAGTTCCGAACAAGAGGTAGCAGTGCATTCTCGACAGCCGCCTGCACGATACCGTCGCTGTCAACGGTGCCATCATCCTCATCGAAGCGACGGATTCGGATCTCGAACGGTCGGGAAATAGCCATGACATTGTGCAGGCCATTGTGGTGGTAGCGGAGCTCGAAGACACCTTGCGTCCAGAAGAGCTTGTCGCCGGTGAAGACGATCTCGCCAGATGCAAGCTCGTGCTTGTCGCCCTTGGCCTCGGAACGAACGACGACGTCGCTTGTGACAATGCCCTTCTCGCAGGTGAGGTTGTCATAGAAGCCCTCGTTGGTCGCGACCCAACGGCCCTGCGACGAGACGCGAGTGACTTCCCGCGATGTGTTGTCCGTGACCCGGTAGAGGCCAATCCAGTCTTTCTTGCTGTGGCTGAGTGGGGCAGTCCACTTGACCTTAATCGGAGCACCGTATTCGAAGGTTAGGTTCTTGAGGTCACCTCGGCGGTCCAGAGGGGCTTGGGCATTGGCACCTTCGCGACCCTTACCCTGTACGCTTTCGTCGAAGGTGTTGGCATCCGTGCCTTCGACGGACAAGGAATAGTCCCGTAGGTCGAGTCCGGCCAGATCGGCATCAATACGAGAGATTGTGATGCGAGCAGGGTACTTCTGGAAGAGGGCAGTGGTATCTTTGACGAAGGTGTTGACGCCAGCAGCGAGCTTAGGGCGAGCGCTGTCGAGGATCTCCTCGATGAACTCAAAGGAGTCGTCAAATATCTTGTCAACACTGCCGTGTAGCTGCTTGAGAGACGGAGGCAGGGATCTCTTCAGGTTCTTGACCACACCTCCATCCTGGCGGATGCTGCGGCCGTACAGCTTCTGCATGTGTGGACGCTCCACAAATTGGATGAAAGCCAGGCTCAGGATGTGGCTTATCAGTGCCAGGAAGATGATTGCACCGCTGCTAGTAATGAGCACTGCACCCCAGACGCCTGCGAGACCCAGGACACGCTCGGGGTTGTTGAGGAAGCGGTAGATGCCATCATAGGTGAGCTTGGGAGACTCGTCAAAGAAGAAATCTCCGTAGAACCAGCCGAACTCGCCGAGAGAATCGTAGATGCTAACAGAGGTCCACAGTTGCAGACTAATGAGGCCAACGCCCAAGACGTGACGGAATAGCACCAAGCCGTAGCTCCAATCGACCGGGAGAGTGTACATCTTCCACGCAGCGGCAATGAAGCTGGCGTAGCACATAATCATACTCTGGTGGTAGGTACCCTTCCACTGGTTCCACGCCTCCTGCGGGGTCTCACCAAATTTGAGGAAGTGTCTGGTCCAGGCCTTGTTGTTGGACTGGTTATTGAGAAGGTACCCGATGCCTACAGTGAACCACATGCGCCAGGCCACAGCATTGGCAATGAACAGGAACTGATACCGCGGGGTGGACGGTGTCAAGATGGCCACGGCGAATACAAGTAATTGTATAAGTATACTGGACGAATCCGTGATTCTATACAAATCCAGGTTGTTCAGTCCGAGGAGATTGTGAACCGACGGGGGCGGCTTGGCCGAGTACGATGAAGACGCATTGGGAGGCAGGTCGTCGGACAGGGTTGGCGCAAATGGGCTGTCTGAATCCGTAGTCGGGCTCGAGGTCGAATCCACACAGACGGAGCGCTTGCGGGTTGGAGGTGGATTGTAGGTCTTGTCGATGTGGGGATTCTCGACGAGTACCAGGAAGATGAATTGAGCTGCATGGGCAATGATAGAGATGAGAAGAACCTTATAGCTGGCTGCCATGAGGGAGATGCCGTAGTAGCCTGCGTAGCCGACCGAGTACATGGGATGTGGCGCCATTTCGAAGACGCCATCAAAGGTCAATTCCTGGTCGATGAGGTAGAAGAAGTCTCCCCAATACCAGGCATAGTCCTTGACTACTCGGTGGGCGTCTAGTTTAACCCAGAGGTTGAATAGAACGAGCACGATGCCCGCGATCCATCGGAGGGCAGTCATGATCATACTCTCATCCACGGGACGATGACCACACGCTATCGCAAACAGACAGTAGGAGGTAAAGTCGCACATCAGGATCACGTCAACGAGACGTCTAAAGACAAGCCATGTGTTGTATTCAATGGGTGCACTGTCGAACTTGTAATCGTGCGGGATCTTGATTTCCAACTCGCGCTTGATCCAATTGTACAGAGTAGGATGTGGGTTGTCGCCCGTAGCGGGGTTGACAAAGATCTTCGTCTTTTCCGCCCATCGAATCAATGTCTTGTGATGCGACTGGTTGTGAAGCAGCCATCCAATCCCGCCATTGTACGCCGCGCGCCAGAAAAGGTAGACGACTGCGAAGACCGGGACCTTGGCACCCGCCGGAAGAATCCAGAGGAGCGAAACGTGGATTGCCAGCAACACCAGCACAACCGCATCAGACATATTCTTGGGTTCGGAAGGGGACAGGAGCTGGGAGACCATATCATGGGTTTGAGGCACCGTGAACACTGTCGATCGGGACAGACCCGGTTAGCGGGGGAAAGCTCCACAACGACCTGGGGGAAAGGCATATCGTGATGTATATCGCAAGTAAACCGCGTCTACCATGGCGAAATTGGCGCGGAAGGGTGAAGGCGACCTACCTGTTCCATCCGGAGTCCGCCCAAAGGTCTTCTGATCCTTACCAGTCCCATCTTTGATCTCGATCTCCCCGACAGCAGTCAAAGCATCACGGCCCCCAGTTGAATCGGGATGAGACACATTTCTTTCACGCAGTCCATCGGGATGCTGGGCACCTGTTGAACGGCCCGTGTCCATGATGTGTTGTTGAGGAAGGGAATTCCCAAACTGGTAACTGTTGAGGCTGCAATCAGTGACGACAGAGTAGCATGTGACAGTGGGTCGTGATTGCGCTGTTTGCATCGACCACGTGAACTACTCGTATATTACCCTAGAAAGGAAGTCTTTTTGAGCGTTCCGGCAATGGTTGAAAGAGAAAAGGCTCTATTTATGGGCAACATTGATGTTGAGTGGGTGGAACCCCGAGTGTCCGCGACTTCCATAGGAGAGAGTTCGTGTCTGCGGGCCCCGAACGGAGCAGAAAGGGAAAGAAACGGGATGGTCTCAAGACGCTAAACGGTCTAGAGTTTCTCTTCACTTCCAAGAAATGCCGGACCAACTCATTTACATTATTTTTATCATTGCCATTGCCCTCGTGCAGCACCCGTTGGGTAATGTGTCGACCGCTTCCAACAGAGACCCGATGCCGTCCAGCGGCAAGTGCGGATGTTAGAGCAACGATGCGTGCATCATCCCCACTGGACAGGTACAAGTCACGGCTAAACTTCCTATGCGATGTGCGACTCGACCGGGGAAAATGCGCACATTGCGAGACCGTGTCCGCGAATAAGATCGTGCATACATGGTGGGTGGGGTTTGACATCATTTGTCTCTTTGGTGGACAGATGGGAACAACAGATCCAGGGCAGCCGAGTTAATGTCAATGCGTAAAGATTGATAATGGATACTCCTAATACTGTACAATGGTATTCGCGCTGCTCTCCAGTCCGGCAAAGAGTGATATCACGCCAACACCCCCGCTTCTCGTCTCGCCTGCAGGCACATCGACTACCTAACTACTGCACAGACGCACAGATCTTCTGTGTGCCCCAAATCAATATCTTCGGACAGCTAGAGTTCTGACAGGACTACAATAGCCTCGTGTCTGGTGCTAGACAGGGTAATTGGGTAGTGACATAGCATGCATTACAGGCTAACTACAGCGCAGGAGGGCCGCTGATGGGTAAATTTGTCCTTTGCCCATAGTTAGATCATGTAGCATGCCTTCCTGTGATATTGGCAATTCAAGACTTTTATCCTCGACCCTGTCCCCTCCCAAATAAACATAACTTCAATATGCTTTGGATCGAACCGAACAATCAAAGGGTCTCCGCATGCGCTCCGAGACCGCAGCGCAGCCCCGCGAATCGCCACGAGATCGTTAGTCAGCCGCTTATCAAGCATCACTCTCCGCCACCGGTGCTGGATTTCTCTAACTAAACATCTCGTTCTCATCTACTAACACTGCGAGGGAAGACTTAACTCACCATGGCACCATTTGTGGAGGAGCCGAATGAGCCAATCCTCACAGCATCCACCAAGAGGGCGCCGACCCTCGTGGCGCCGGAGCCAGGTACGTCCCGCAGGAAATCCGATCTTGTGCATACTCTAACATAAACTCTAGAACACTGCCCTGGTCCCGAGTCCGAGAAAGCAGGCCAGGGCGACGCCTGCGCCGGCTGCCCGAACCAACAAATCTGCGCTACCGCGCCCAAAGGCCCTGACCCCGACATCCCCATCATAACCGAGCGACTGTCGCAAATTCGCCACAAGATCCTCGTCTTATCCGGCAAAGGAGGCGTGGGGAAATCGACATTCACGAGCCTCCTCGCACATGCCTTCGCTACAAACCCCGACTCGACCGTCGGCGTCATGGACACCGACATCTGCGGCCCGTCGATCCCCAAGATGATGGGTGTGGAGGCGGAGACGATCCACGTTAGCAATGCGGGATGGAGTCCTGTATGGGTGACGGATAATCTGGGCGCAATGAGTGTCCAGTTCATGCTTCCAAACCGCGACGACGCGGTGATCTGGCGCGGGCCCAAGAAGAACGGGCTGATCAAGCAGTTCCTGAAGGACGTGGACTGGGGCGAACTGGACTATCTCATTGTTGATACCCCGCCTGGTACGTCCGACGAGCATCTATCGGTCAACTCTCTTCTTAAAGAGTCCGGTGTGGATGGTGCTGTGGTCGTGACCACCCCACAGGAAGTGTCGTTGCTGGACGTGCGCAAGGAGATTGATTTCTGCCGCAAGGCTGGCATCAAGGTCCTGGGACTGGTTGAGAATATGTCTGGATTCGTTTGCCCCAACTGCACGCATGAATCTCAGATCTTCCGCAAGACTACGGGTGGTGGACGCTGTCTGGCCAAGAAGATGGGCGTTCCGTTCCTGGGTGCTGTTCCTTTGGATCCTCGAGTCGGTATGGCATGTGACTATGGTGAGAGCTTTGTGGATAACTTCCCCGATAGCCCTGCGTCCATCGCTATCAAGCGTGTGGTGCGTGCAGTCGGTGAGGCGGTTGGGGAAAGCCCAGAGGATGTTCTCCCCGAAGAGTTGGTCGGTTGAAGTCTTAGGCTTTATTGCTTTCATTTCACAGCGTATTGCATACAGTTTGGATGGAAGGGTTCCACCCTCGGCGTTTGGATATAGAATCTGATTTGATACCATGGATTACACGACACAATTTACGAGCATCGCATCTTCACAACAATATACAGTTTCATATTCATATTTGGACTAAAGATCACCATTTCCTTAGGCTTGTTATTGTGCCACAAAAGATTAAAGTGCCTTCACTGCGGTAGTAAGCGAGATAGTTCAGTCGACATGATGTTCCAAAGTTTACTGTGTTGTCGGAGATAGAGAACCCTTAAAGGGATGCCATTACGTGGAATACAAATTGCCTACAAGGTTCTATCCTAGATGCCTTGCGATTTGGTCGAACGGGTTTAGGTTTCATCTACTTAACTTGAATTTCAAAGCGAGGTTGGTACGGCCCTCGATCCTCAAGAACTCAGCCGACACCAACACCAACAGCAACAGCAAAAATCAAAAGCAAGCAGCCACACTCCATTGCGAGGCATCTCCTGTACTCCTGACCTCCTTATTCCATCGGTTTCGGTCACTGCGCCATTTCAAAGGCCAAATCCCCAGCTCCGTGATTAGCCCATTACGCGCCGGTGTTTCAGGATCAATAAACTGCTAGCGCATCCTGAATGGTCTTACCTGTCACCCACGCGCCCAGGATGCTCCACCGCCATCAAACACCGGTATCAGAAAAATGAGTGCAGCGGGTAGTCTTCATTTATTCTATCCGGAGCGATGCCCCCTTTTGCTGTGAGAGTTCCATTTGGAGCCGTTGGACCGGCCTAGTTGAATACCGAATAATGGCCAATGGCTTGTCGCTGCTGCAGGTGCCGTGATAGGCAGACCAGTTGGAATGGCGACTGATCAGAAACCGCTACGTCGTCTCCTTTTGAGGCGTTGTGGCGTGTAGGCGGATTTGCGCTTTGTGCGCTTTTATAGATATTGAACCCCCGGGGTTGGCATTTTGTTTACTTTTGATAGCTGGAGTTGCTTTCTTTCATACTCTCACTCTATCTCTCTTTTCTTTTTTGAGCGCTGAGCGCTGAGCTGCTTGTTTCTCTCCTTTTGCAGTCTGCTGATACCTCACAAGTCCGAGGCCGTGCCTAACAGTCCTTTCATCGCGTTGACATTCATCTCATTCGATTGTTTTATGAAACAGACATTGTGAAGCGTTTCTCTCTCTGGCAGCCCTGGAGGCTTGTTTAACATTCCCTCTTCCTCATTTCAGGCTGCTCCTCATTATTCCAGTGGACTTCATCGTCAGACAAGATGCGTCTGCTACTGTCGCTTGTACTTCTTTTTTCCTTGAGCTATAGTTCTCTGGCTGTGCCAACTGCCCTTCGACCTCAACGGAAAAGCAGGTCTTTTCGGGTCGAGCGAGTCAAGCGCAGTGACTATGTCCCCCACGGTGCCAGCGCCCTGAGCAAGGCGCACCGCAAATACGGCATCGCCCCCACCAGCTTCACTGGTGTTGATATGGATGATTTCGGGCCATACGAGATTCCCAAGAACGCTATGTCGAGCAGCCAGGATTCAGACGATGATCAGACGGGAGCAGTCGCTGCAAAATCAGTACAAAGCGACGTGGAATTCATCTCAACCGTCACCATCGGAGGCCAGAATATCTCGATGGACTTTGATACCGGGTCATCCGACATGTAAGTGCCAAATAAGCACACATCTACCTCGAGACCAATTGACAAACTAACGTGTCCGCGCAGGTGGGTTTTGAACTCGGATATGGAGGCTTTATATACCCAAGGCCACACCATCTACCACCCCGATGAGTCCAGCACATTCAGCAAAGTCGAAAACGGCCAGTTCGATATCTCATACGGTGACAGTTCTTGGGCCAAAGGCACAGTCTGTAGAGATACCGTTTCCATTGGCGGCGCAACAGTCGAAAACCAAGCATTCGGTCTTCCCTCGACAGTATCCCAATCATTTATGTTAGACATCAACTCAAGCGGCCTCGTAGGCCTCGGATTCTCCTCCATAACCACACTCCAGCCCCCTCAAAAGACTTTCTTTGACAATATCGGCCCGGACCTCGAAGAGCCGGTCTTAACATCCCTGCTGCACAGTGATGGCGTGGGCGAGTTCGAGTTCGGAATCGTCGATCATAGCAAGTACTCCGGTCAGCTGGTGAACGTCAGCGTGGACAACTCAAACGGATTCTGGCAATTCGATTCGGGCTGCTTTGCCGTGGGTAGCGGGTCTTTGCAGAATCTCACCGACACGTCGACGGCCATTGCTGATACTGGTACTTCGCTGATGCTTGTCAGTGACCAGATGCTGGAGGCTTATTATGGCCAAGTCAATAATGCCCAGTATTCTACCAGTGTCGGCGCCTACGTCTATCCCTGCGAGGAGAAACTGCCTAACTTGACCGTTGCGCTGGGTGACAAGTATCAGGCCACTATCCCTGGGTCATTCATGAAGTTTTCTGAAATTGGGACGAATACAACCACTGGTGGAACTGGTGAGTTTCCTTTAATCGGATGTATTTGATGTGTGCTAACCTTTGTCTTAGTGTGTTACGGTGGGATCCAGTCGAACTCGGACTTGGGTATGATGGTCTTTGGTGATGTTTTCTTGAAGGCTTTGTTTGTGGTTTTTGATCAGCGAGGTCCTTCTCTTGCATTTGCTTCTCCCAAGTATGTGGGATTGTGAAAATGTGAAGGAGAAATGTATCTGAAATAATTCATTGCTATTGCTCGTTTAACATACGAACACTAGAAAGCACTATAAATTGTGACATTGCCTTTTCGTCTTCTCAGGAACAACGTCTACTACCCATTTTCAAGATTGATGCTCTCTCAATGGAAGCTTGCAAAAGGTCTAGGTCGTCACCAATATTACACCATAGCGCTAATTGGCGATAATTGGGCGCCGAATATGGCTACTTTCGACGCCAATAAATATCTTGGTCATTAAGCTGGGCTGATTTTTAATCACTAATTGGTGCCAACTATATGCTCACTGTGTGCTTATAGAGTGTTGCCTAAGCACCCATGATATCCTATTGTCTTACAGAACGCTTTGCTTCGCCTAGCTACGAGTCTGCGTCCATAGCAGATCCAGACTCAAGTTTCCTATTGCGGGTCAAGCTCTTCTTCTGCAACTGGCACAGAAAGAGGAAGACTTGGAGAAGCGGTGCCTGTCTCTTAAAGCCATACCAAGCAGTCAGGAAGACAAGGATCGCCGTATGTGGGCCAAAGAGTTAGAAGTCATACCTAAGAAATACTGGTTTCTCGAAAGGCAGTTGAACTCTATGCGCAGGAGGCTTTACTTCCTAAGGGCTTTCTCCTTAGAGCCTATAATTTATGGAGATCCAACCCAAATTGGTATCTTCACCATTATCTTATTAACGATTGCGCTGGGAATGGAGGGTGTTGCAGCCGTGACTGTGGATGTTGCGAAAAGCGAGGACAGACCCCAAGAAGACGGCGGGGTGTAGGCCACTGCACTGTGGAATGCGCAATAAGTCGAGGGTTCGATGTCCGCAACCCAAAGGATAATGCGAAGCTTCTGAAAATTTTCGCGTCCGCCCTGGAAAATGCCAATGACACCTACGGTCTTCGACTGTTACGAGCTTACTTCGGCACCAACGATGGCGTTGATGCTGTACCGCGGTGGAAATGAGAATATGGAGTTGCAGATGCGATATACTCGCTCGAAATTTGCTTTCCGGGTTCTCTACTCGAGCTCTTTATCGCTAGTCCTTCTTCTTTGTCTTTTTCCCCCTTGACAATCAGAATGTAGTTTTCTTAGAAGACTTTGTGGACCTCTAGTGATCCGATCCGCCACAGGGATCTATGTAATGCAGGAACGCACAACTCAGCAACACTTCCAACCTCTGCTGGAAAGTTCTCGGACACGGAAACAGAAATACTTGACAGGGGTTCAGCCTTCGATCCTGCGCTCAATATCAGGCTGCTAATCCTTCAGCTTATAGATCGATCCACATGTCGTTGCCTTTAGCCTCGTCTGGCATGTCTCCACGCACAGATATTTATGGATTAAGACTCTGCGGGCTTCCATTGGCCTTGCGGAATGGCATTGGTTCCATTCCCTTGTGATGGATATGGCGGATTTTGATCAGTCCTTCGTGGATCGAAGAGACCAAAGTGGTAGTCTATATCGAACATACCCTCAAGCATCTATTTGTAGCTTTCACCGGCCCTTCCACCACTTCATGTCATCACATCCTCATGGATTATGGATTGCGGTCGGTACTGGCTCTACTTCAAAATTCTCATACCCGATCCGTGTAATCAACTTGCCTCCAGGAGCCCCCCTCGGACGCGACGCGGCAGATGTGGTACCCGCCTCTCAGGCTGCCACTGACAACGAAGTAGCAGCTTCTATCAAACAAAAGATAGGTAGTGAGGCCACAGGAGAACAAGACTGACAATGGGAAACTGTAAATACTAGGGCTTAGAAGGGATCCTGAGAGCAGTGTAACACTTTTACTGTTTAAATGAAGCCTACTGAGCATGTCTACGAGCTGATGAGGGGAGAGAGGCTCATTAAATATTAGAGGAGAGGGAGGTTTGTGGTATTTCCAAAACGGGGAAAAATGACACTCTGCTTTTGTAAGGAGCAGCTAGTTACAAGCAGATGACAGACAGGACTGGCCATACCTGATTTTCTGCCCTGAGCACACTGAGTGAAGGGTGAGTTAATCACTGAGCAACACGAAGTGCAGGAAGTGCTCAGTGAGTATATAGTAAAGGTGGGTCATCTTGGATCACGTGCCTTCTGGCGACTAAGATTCTCGGTAAAATGGATGCTTAAAATGGCGTCAAATGTAACCGTTTTGGTGTTGTGGTGTAATTGTCCTCTAATAGCAAATAATTTCCTTTTTACCGCACAGTAGCATCCTTCAGGGTCTTGACAGTACACACGGCTCCAGAGGCGGTAACCAGCTTGCCAATGGCGGGCTTGCCCTCCTGTTCCTTTGCAACAGGGACAGCACTGCTGTCAAAGGCGACCTCGAGGTCCTGAGTGGTAGTGAAACCGGGCTGGAAAGTCTCCCAGACTTTCTTCTTGGGGTTGAGCTGCTTCTCGGGCTCGCCCTCAGACCAACCCTGGAAGGTAATGCGCTCACCAGCCGGGGCGTCGGCGGGAGGGTTGACAAGCTCGACGGGACCGGCGTGCGAGTCATCGTTCTTAGGGGATGCAGCCAGAACCATGGCGGCGGACTTGATGCCGCGCATAGTCACAGGCTTCAGGTTGCAGACTGCCACGATCTTGCGGCCCTGCATCTCGGCCAGAGGCACCAGACCGTTCAAACCGGAGCACACAGTACGGACGGTCTTGCCGGTCTCCTCATCCAGAGAGGTGTTGTCGGTACCCGGGGCATCACCGCAGTCAATAGTGGAAACGTAGAGGGAGTCGGCGTTGGGGTGGTTAATAGCGCGCAGGATGTGGCCAACGCGGAGGTCGATGAGGGACGGAGATAGAGGGGCGGCGGGAGCCGGGGCGGGTTTTGGTGCCTTTGGTTTCTTCTCCTTCTTTTCTTTCTTCTCGGTTTTGGGAGCACCGGCGGCGGCGGCGTCGGGGCCCTCCTGGCCCTGGCCCTTGGACTCCTTCTGGGGCTTGCCCTGGCCAACCACGAGAGGCTTCTCGGCGGCAGCGGTGGCGGGGTTCTGAGCAGCCTTCTTGCGCTTCTTGCGCTCCTTCTCCTCCTTGGGGTCGACGGGCTTGGGCACGAACTTGACGTCGTTCACATCAATGCTCACCTTCTCCTCGTCGGGGATCTGCAGCGAAAAGACGCGCGAGTTCTGAACAAAGTCGACATGGCGCACAATGTGATGGTATCCTTTCTCTCCAGTGCGCTCCTCGGGCGACCACTTCTCGACGACGGGAGCGAGCAGAGCGTAAACGGCAATGTCGGCAACCGAGGGCTTCGCACCGAGCAGAGTGGTACGCGTAGCGAGGTGGGTGTTTAGCTGACCCAGAATGTTCTCAACGACGGGCTTGTCATCCTTGCTGATGGCAGTCGAGAGGCCAGAAACGGTACGCAACCACTGCTTGATGTCGGCGTTCTCGGTCTCGCCAAAGTTCACCTGAGGAAAGATCTTGGGAGAGGCGTGGATATAATCAAGCTCAGTGGTATCGGGAGAGATGGCGGCCGGGTACGAGCGGTAAAGGAGAGAAAGGAGCGAGGACTCAGGGGCTGCTGCGGTCGCCATGGTGAATGCGCGTGGAGGTGATGGGAGAAAAGAAATTCGAGGAGGGGCACGGATCTGTGTCATCGATTGGACCCGCGGGGTTAGGCTTCGGGCCCGCAATAGGGCAACGCACCTGAAGGGCGTCAACTTCATGGATATCCCAAGGCTATGGGATCCGCTGAAGATATTGGGCTATTCAAATTCGTGTTTACAACTGAAATCCGCAAGCTAAGCTCTTTTTTCCGGCGGGCCCTATCCTGATGACTCAGCTGAGCGTTGTCCAACTTTAGCTAACTAGTTAGTAAGTTGACTAGTTCTTTAGACCACCAGTCGAGAGTACGTGAATATCAGTAGGCGGTACGGGTTTAACAACACCCTAGATATACAGAGTTAGACGGATAGTTAGTTAGAAACTCTTAAGAGGTTAGCCCTCTGCTAAGGTAAGTCTTACTAGGCCTATTTAGAAAGGCGGTCTAGATCTGTTATGAAAAAGCTGTCGTGTTCCTATCAATTCCCGAAAAGTAGACATGCGAGTTATATCTATGCGAGGTGCTGTGGGTTTTTTGCTATAGTAATACAATTTGCAGAAAAAAGACACCGTATAGCATGTTGGCGTAGGGGAAACGCGCCGGGCTCATAACCCGGAGATCCCTGGATCGAAACCAGGACATGCTACTTGGTTTTTTTTTTTCCCTTCTAGTTCATTAGAACTCTCAAAGTCAAGCTCTCAGACAGGTATTAGTTCAGCTGAACATTCTCATGTCCCTGTGGGAACTTTGGAGTATTACGCTATGCCGATTCAGGGTTAGATCCTGCAGCGTGGAACAGCTGCCCCAATATGGCGGGCTGAAGCTGAATAGCCCTGACAACCAATGGACCCTTGAATGTACTGAAAGCCCTTCGCAATGTGCTTTTGAGTCGTTCCCAAGTGAGGAGTAGGTAAGGAGCTAAGCGTATCTCGACAAGCTCGGTTGGGGTTCGCAGAAACCATGCACCCGATAGCTCGGATAGGTAGATGCATGTCTGGTGCGTTGCATCTGAGCCTACTAATGGATATCTGCAAGCCTCTGAAGATATGTAAGTTTACGTAGGATCGACATGTTGCCTTCAATCCAGGTAGTCAAGGGCTTCGTAAGCACATAGGAAGCTACAAATACCTCCTCAGTCCGGCATTGAGCGAAAGAGTCCACGGCTGTACACATTCTCTTGAGCATTTCCCTCTTTTATACAAGATATTTTCTATTAAGCCACCACTATGAGGTTTCAGGCCTGGGTCCCAGCTCTCGTGGCTCTTGGTGCCGATGTCACCAACGGCCAATCCTCTGCCCAACAGGAGTTCGATTCCATCTGCCCCTCGCAAGACAGTACGGTTGCCGTAATTGGCGGGTTCCAGTGGCACTATCACTGCAATGCCAATAACCCAGACTACTACGACTCGGTTCGCAGTGTTGGTTCTGCCGATGAGTGCGCAAATCTGTGTCTCGAATCCGACGCCTGTACCGCAGCAATCTGGAAGGCAAGGGCAGAGCGCTGCTATGTGACGGAGTCTACGGCTCAGCCTGAAATCGATGTTGCGAGTAACCGGTACTCGCTCTACATGGTGCGTGGGGAACCAGCCCCCGAGGAGCCCGAACCCACCGAATGCCAACCCGGGGAAAGCCTTGTCGACGGGGCATGTGTGCCGGACGCCTGTGTGGATCCGGAGAGGGAGATATGCGAGCAAAAGGTGGACGCTCTTGAATTTGAGGTGGATCTTTGCGAGCAGGAGAAGGATGTTTTGACCACCCAAGCCAAGAATTGCAACATTGAGAAGGCCAGCTGCGAAGCCCAGAAAGCAGCCAGTGATGCCCAGGTGACGGCTTCTAGTGCTCAGGTTGCAGCCCTCGAACTCGACAAGGCGACGTGCGACAGCCAGCGAGCACAGCTTGAAACAGACAAGGCCGCTCTTACGGCCACTGTCCAAAGCTTGCAGAATGAGCTTCAGTCCTGCAAGACTTCCCTTGATCAGGCAAACAGCTACGTTACATGTACGAGTCATCTATGGAATATTTTTACCACTTTCATCGCTAACGAGTAAACTATCAGGCCCCGGCGCAGCGAAGGGTCAGATCCGCAGCATTTCCGGCAAGAACTTCAGACTGTACTGCGGTCACGGTAAACTCCCGATGTTCCTGGATTGATATTTCAATAGTCATCCTAATGAATTTTTAGTCACTTCGACCAACAACTGGAAGCGCAACGTTGGTCACACCTTCGAGTCTTGCCTCCAGCTCTGCGCCAAAGACCGAAATTGCCTCCAATTTGATTTCTGGCATACCACCGGACACTGCTTCACCATGCCCGAGCGCAGTGGTGAGGCAAGAATTAGGGCATCCCGCACTGCACACGCTGTGGTTCTGGTCTAAGGTCCACGTTCGATCATGGATGTCACATTGATTTCCGTTGGAAGAATGAAGGATCTCCTGTCCAAACACGACCTTGTACCTCTTGCGTCTCAGCAGAGCCTAAGTGCGTTTACGCTCTTTTTCCTCGGGATTTCCAACCCAAGCATCCACTTCTACAATCATAGCTACTACCAATTTCTTGGACCTTAGATTGAATGTTGTTTGTCGCTTCGTAAGACCATTCATCTCTTGTTTTCCACTTATTCGCACATCCCAATTAAAATGCCCGCGAGCTGCCTAAAAAAGCTCGTTCAGTATAAAGTACTCTAACCTGTCTCACCATAATCTGAGTGGTTAAGACATGACTACCTAGGTAACTTACTGTCCCTGGCTACAATAGGAAGGCCTAGAGGTTCAGTTAGACAATTTATGCAGCTACAAGCCCAGCTGCATATTATCTATGACAGAGTCTTGATCATGGTATCACACTATGTTTATGAGAGTACCTTTGAACATGCTCTGCACCAATACCTTTGCATGTATTGAAAAATGCTATACAACAAGATTGAGCCCATCACGAATAATATTGTCTGCCAAGATGCACCAAAACAAGTTCGGACAGAGGCTGAGCCAAAAGCTTCTACACCCGTCGAATGGAAGAGCCAAGCATATAGATTCCTGGAAGAGGGTGCTTTCCAGCAAGGGCATCTTCCTGCTCCCAGCTCTGGACATCCAACTTAAGACCGGTCTCCTTCTGAACACCCTCCCAAAGTCTGTTCCAGCTAGCCAGATCATGATAGTAATAAGGCAGTCGTGCACTGGTAGCATTGACAGCATCTTGATCGCGGCATGCGACCACTCGGCACACGAGCAGGGATCCAGGCTTATCTGCCAGCAGGCTAAACACGCGCTTGGCGACCTTGACCTGATTATCAAAGTCAAAGACGTGGAGGAATAGCGAGATATAGACAATGCCGAGCTGGCCCGTCAGTTGAGTGACAAGCTCAGAGTTATCATCGAGGACGTCAGCGCTGATGAGATTCAGTTTGCTAATTTGGCGATCGAGGAAGAGATCATGGCCGAGGTCGAGGAACTCGGGGCGCAAGTCGGATGCATAGAGGTTCTCGGATGGGGCGCCATCGTAGATCTAGGTATATCATAAATGGTCAGATTGGGTGCAAATCCTTGTCTACAAGGAATTGAAACGTCCGCGATAACTCACCAGCTGTCGCAGCTCTTGTCCAAAAGCACATCCCAGGTCAAGGAGCTTCTCGCCTTTCTTGACTCGCTCAAGCATCTCGGGGTACATTGGAGATGAGGCAATGCTCAACTCAAGGAACGAGGCCTGTCCAATACAGGCATAAGGGAACTAAGAAAATGGTGTTAATGATTCTTCATATATTAGAATGTTTCATGCATCGAAAATACTCACGACTTTGAAAGCGCGATCTCTCTGTCAAAGGTCAGTTTGTTGATATCCACATCCGATCGAAGAAAATCTGACTAACCAGGTCTATGACATGCTGGAGAATCTGAGCAGGTGGGATTTTGCTATACTGCTCAAGAATGGTTCGAACGGGCTCATTGACTTTCGTCAACTCCAAGGCCATGAGGCTCTTTGGGTCGAACCCATTTTTAACGGCGGTCTCCAGCTGGGTATCGGGATGCATGATGAAGTCCAATTGACGGGAGTGGAAGATAGATAGGGATGGGATGGAGGGTAGAAACCCAGCTAGACAAGGGGCTGCAATCTTTATACCATCAAACAAAATCGAGTATGAAGGCTAGTTTTAGAGATGTGCAGCGCTATATGGAATACGCGCCTTGGATTGACAATACAATGAACACCAGACCAATACCGCCATCGTTGCTGAAATAGGCGTAAGCTAACCAAGTGAAGACAAAAAATACCAAGAATACGAAAAAAATACGGGGAGAAAATATCAAAGTCGGAAATGATCGTCTAACAACACAGATTAGGTACATATGCACGCCCATGCAAGGGTAGCGATTTCGGGAGAAGACGGTCCGCTGATACACAGGGCAGCTCAGCCTCGTCATTATGACAGACATAATTCATTCACATTGCACTGTCACTTAAGGCTTACAAGAAATGGTCCCGTGGAATACACAGCTTTCCAAGGGTTATCTATGTACAGGCCACCTCCCTACCTAAATAAAGCCGATGTGATCCCCCATCGTGTTTTACCGCAAACACAAGAGCACAACCACTAAGATCATAAAGATGGGGATCTGCTATAGCTCCCAGCCGCCTCAACCAAACACTGTCCCGACAGATGAGATTATTCCGCTTCGTTTCTGGGATACAGCACTATGTATGACTGGGACGGTTTTGGACATCTCGTTGAAATATGACGATGTCTTGGATATAACAAAACTTCGTGGAGCCTTGGATAAGCTATTTGAGAGGGAGGACTGGAAGCAACTGGGAGCCAGGCTGCGCAGAAACGTGAGTGATAATCATATCCGGACACTGCAAAACGAAGCGTTCAATACTAATAAGGTGATTCGGCCATAAAGAATGGGAAACTCGAGTACCACATCCCAGCAACTTTCAATGTCTCTAGACCAGCATATCACTTCACCAGCGATTGTCATGACATGAGCATCAATGACGATCCACTGGGCAAGAGGATTCCCAAGGCAGGCGACAAACCGAATCTTTTCTGCTCTCCCAATGAGTTCAGTCATCTTCTCTGCGGCACAGACAGCCCCAGAAAATTAGATGACTGGATCTCCTCCGATCGCCCTCAATTATCCATCCACACCGTCAGCTTCAACGATGCTACTATCATTACCGTGACCTGGATCCACACTCTGGCGGATGTAATGGGAATAAGAACCTTTCTGGATGCATGGACAGCGACCGTTCGAGGGGATGAGGATGCGGTACCAAAGATACAAGGCTTCCGAGCCGACCCGCTCTCTGAACTCGGTCAACGCACACCGGCAGAGAAATACATTCACTATGATCGTGCATTTGGCCGAAAAGACTTCCTCTGGTTCATTGCATTCAACATCTTTGACAGACTTTGGTATCGCCAGGAAGAACGGCGTACCATTTGCTTGCCCGCGTCATCTTTGAGACATCTTCACTCGAGGGCAATGACTGAGATCTCGAACGTTACACCCATTGACGAAAAGCCTACACCATTTGTCAGTGAAAGTGACGTCCTGTTGGCCTGGTGGATTCGTACAGTTAACAAGGCATTGGGCTTCCGGGCCGACAAACCAATCCTGGTGATTAATGCCCTGAACCTACGAACGTCGTCTGATGAGGTCCTAGACTCCACGAATGATGTGTATATGGGAAATGCATTGTGCATGTCACCTACCATGTTTCAGGGAAGTCAGATTGGAGATGAGTCGCTGGGTCAAATTGCTCTGCGAATTAGGCAGTCATTAGCAGAGCAGCGGTCGACTGAACAAATTGAGGCGATCACGGCGCTGCAAATGCAGACGATGGAGAAAACTGGATACCTGGCCTTGGTGGGTGATCCTCGGATGGCCCTCCTGAGCTGCTCCAATTGGCATAAAGCCCGTCTATACGATGTGGATTTTTCATCTGCCGTTTTACCATCTACACAGTCCAAAGAGGAGCAATTAGCCAATCCCGGGAAGCCTTCCTATGTCAATGGTGTCCAGCACTCGGCCAATTCCTTCCGGAATGTGCTGTCGGTAATAGGAAAGGACTTATCTGGGAATTGGTGGCTGACTGGTGTCTTGCGCACGGGGGCATGGGTGCAGGTTCAGGAGCAATTGGACTTGTTAGGCATGGTGTAGCCTACTTCATCCAAGTCGTCGCAGGTACCAGAGCCCGGGAAGACCGTCATGATACGTCTCAAATACGACTTGCTTGCCACCACTTCGAAGTAAGGGCAGCCAAGGCAACATGAATGAAAATGGTGAAAAACATGATCAAGAATAAAGACAATAGTGGTAATTAATTCTTTTTTATTAATACCAAGCACGAAGTTCATAGATCTCGGCCCGACTAGGCCGATCCACTCGAATCCACGATCTATTTTTTATTATTTATTATGCAACGCCAATGCACGACCCACTCAGCCGCAGGTGGTACACTCCACAGTCCTTGCATTGTACAGGTACATTATGTTAGCTCAAAATAGACAGCCCAATACCTACGCTGAGAAATCGATGACCCCGCATACTTCTGAAGTAGCGCTCAATTTTATCATTCTCTGTCTTCAGCCAAACACTCACTTGATCAAGACAATCACGTCTCCAGTCTTCCGCCTTCAGACCATTCGCCATGGACAAAGATTTTCTAGCTACAGTGGTTTCGCAAAACCAAGATGCTTTGGCAGGCGTTGCGGAGTTTCTGCGCATTCTAGCAGGAATCTGCTGGACCCTGAACTACTTCAGCATGCTGTACACGTCTTGGAAAGACAAACTGCCGAGTACTGGAATCTTCCCAATCTGCTGTGACATCGGATGGGAGTTTACCTACGCCTTTGTCTACCCAGCTGCAAGTGCACATTGGCAAGGTGGAGTTCGAGTGTGGTTCCTCGTCCATTGCATCGTCATCGTCTTCATTACTAGGTATGCACCCAATGAGTGGGATTACCTCCCGTTTGTGAAGCGGAACATCTACTTTGTCTACGCGGCTGTGATTCTTGGCTTTACCGCTGGCCAGCTGTCATTTGCGGCTGAGGTTGGACCTGAATTGGGTTTCTTCTACGGTGGTGTTTTGTGCCAGACTCTGGCGAGCCTTGGACCGATTTGCCAGATTCTTTGCCGCAATAGTACTCGTGGCGCTTCCATCTTGACATGGTAAGTTCATCTTTTGAGTCATCCTAATTTTTTTGCTAAATACACCAAGGCTACTGAGAGCAATTGCGACTTTTGGAGGATTCATCAAGTTGACCATTTATTACTTGCTTGGCAATGCCGCGGGACCCTGGTTTGAGAGTCCGATGTGCAAGTTTTATATCGGCTTAACTTTGGCCTTGGACTTTACATATCCGATTATCTATTACTGTATTCGGCGCCGGGAATTGGCCAATGCTGCTAGGGAAGTGAAGAAGACCAAGTGATTTGAGAGCGATGGGCTGAATGCGGAGGCATGGTGGAATCGGTGAAGCATTGCTATTTTGGTCTAATGTACAAGAGTAGTGTAGGTACTGAGAGCTGAAATATGATACATGTAGTGTCATTCTCGGGCCTTAATGCAAATAACTGGTTGCCTTACACATAGTTTGGCAGATCAATAAGTTAGTTGTGAGCGAGGCGGCCATAGGAGCCTAACGGACGGCTTTCTTCCCGATCACGTCTATCTAAGCGTACCTATACCTCCTCGCCTTGCGAACGTAAAGCCTTTCCTAAGATAGCTGTATCTATGAAGTGGGTCCGGGAGAATGGGGCCTTAATTTTTCAGCTGGAATGATTGTAAGTTAACTGACGAAGGGAAAGCGAAGCTTGGAGCCACCCAGCCAGCCACGCACCAAAATAATGGCTAATGTGGATTTGCCTCCCTGCAAGGGCGATCTGATGTCCTATGTACGGCTCCTACTGAAAAAAGCAAAACAATTCAAATAGAAAACAAACGAAAATATGACGGGGAAAACACACGAAATCGCGAGTGGCCGGTACTACTCATTCACGCTCTTCTTTTCTCGCTCGCGCTCATAGAGAAGTTGTCCTTATCAATATCACCACGACCTTATATTTGCCACTGTTCAAATCCCCTTCCTGATTGGTTAGATAAATGGCAACAATGGAAAAGGCACAATTCAAGGTCATCATTGTTGGGGGGTCCATCACAGGTTTGACTTTGGCGCATTGTTTATCCCGCGCCGGCATCGACCACATAGTTCTCGAAAAGAGAGCCGAAATCGCCCCCCAAGAAGGTGCATTTATCGGGTTATGGCCTAACGGAGCACAGGTCCTCCAGCAGCTTGGTATCTACGAAAGCCTGGAGAACCTCACCGCGCCGGTAGATCGGATGCATATTTCCTATCCCGATGGTTTTTCATTCAGCAGTCTACTTCCAACGCAGATCCATGAGCTGTCAGTCGTCAGTGATCTTTTGTTTAAGTTGTCGTGTGCTAAGTGTATATAATAGGTTGAGATATCCCATTATTTCCTTGGATCGCAAAAAGGTTCTTGAAGTGCTCTACCAGAGCTATCCCGACAAGTCAAAGATCCTCGTCAACAAGAGGATCTTGGAAGTGAAATTGTCTGGTGACAATGCTAGTGTGGTGACAGATGATGGCAACATACACACGGGTGATCTCATCGTCGGTGCAGATGGTGTTCACAGTCGTATACGCTCCGAGATGTGGAGGTTGGCAGACAAAGTGCAACCTGGCCTGATCACCCCACAAGAAAAGAAAGGTAAGTCATGAAATTTGAGACGCTAGAAATGAGCTTGCTCTCGTGGATCAGACTGACATTTTCTGTTGCACTGTAGCACTTACTGTGGAATACGCTTGCGTCTTTGGAATATCGCTACGGATACCTGGTCTTCGAAGTGGGGAGCATATCAACCGTTACGGAGACAAGTTCTGCGTCATAACTTTCCACGGAAAGGGAGACAGAGTATTCTGGTTCATTATCCAGAAACTCGATTGTCTCTATACATACCCAAATGTGCCTCGCTATTCTCCAAAAGATGCAGCAGAGCTTTGCGGCAAACTAAGCAATGTTACAATCTTGGGGGATGTTACAGTGGGTGATCTTTGGAAAACTAGGGAGGTGGCCTCAATGACGGCGCTGGAAGAAGGTCTTTTCAAAACCTGGCACTTCGAGCGAATAGTGCTACTCGGAGACAGCATACACAAAGTAAGATACCGTTGGCCCACGATATTGGAAATTATCTTCGCTAAACCGTTTTGTTCACAGATGACTCCAAATATTGGTCAGGGAGCCAACACGGCCATTGAAGACGTTGCTGTGTTATCTTCTCTGATAAATCGTCTCGTGGAAGTAAACGGTATTCAAAAACCGTCGCAGACCAACATCGACGCAATGCTACGGGAATATAAGAGTTTACGATATGAGCGTGCTAAACGCACATGTGAGCGAGCAAAATTTGGAGCTCGGTTCCACACTCGAGATGACTGGCTCAAGGCCTTTGTCGGCAGATATATTTTTCCCCATGTTGGTAGTCTCATCGTGGCTCGAACGTCCAAAACTCTAGCTGGAGGGGACATTGTTGATTTCCTTCCGCTACCAGAGAGAAACACTGTTGGACACCCCATGCCGAGCCCTAAGCAGACGAAGTACTCTCGGAAACCGTGGGCTATGCTTTGGATTTCTTCCCTTGTTGTCTGTTTGTTCGTCCCTTGGATTCGTTCTTATTTGCTTTCTTCATTTCTGTGAAATACCGGTCTTCTGTACATCATGCTTGATCCATATCAAAATCAAAATAATTTAGTTCATTATACCGGTGAAAACTCGGCAGTACCCAGGTAGTCCGCTTATGACGGTAAAGATTATGATTTAGGCACTATTGACTGGGAGTGGGACTGTATACAATGGTGGGGTCTAGAAACACCTCGAAGGGGGTAAATAAACCCAATTGTGGGCACATAGTGCGCAAGGGATTCAGCTCTCTTTTCTTTACACACCTTGTATGAAGCTATTGAATCCGTGCAATGCATTTCATACATTTGGGCGTTGCATATGCAGCTATAATAATCAGAATAGCTTTGTCGATCTTTACATATGGGGCTTCTGTGGCCCAGAAGGCCCTGTAATGACGGATGTAACCCCTCCTTGAGTTTCCACTGTAAAATATATTATAGATAATTCTTCTTCAGTATTGATTCACTTTTCCTCGTGCTTTATCGCTTGCTCCGGGAAGTGTCTTCTTTCAATCAATGTCCTGATATCTTCCGTTCCATACTCGCGTCTTCATCTCAACATGATCCAAGAAATGGATATCAAAGACCCCTTTCAAAAGGATAGGACTCGATCCTCCCTCTCTACTACACTCGCCTCCTATGGCGAACTGATGCGAATTCATCGGCCATTGGGATTCTATCTCAACACGTCTCCCTACATTGTAGGTGTGGCATTCGCTACATCCACCTCCTCCACAAGCATTCCACTAAGTGTCCTCGCACACCGCACCGTTCTTCTAACAATCTGGTCGTTTTTCCTCCGCTGTGCTGGATGTGTCTGGGACGATCTCATCGACGCGGACCTGGACCGCCAGATCTCGCGAACAAAATCCCGACCGATTCCCCGAGGAGCAGTGTCAGAATTCAACGCCGGTTTTTTCACACTCGTCCTCTTTGCATGTGGCGGGTACGCAGTCTCTTTCCTCCCGTATCCTTGCATGGTCGACGCCCTGATCATCACTTCCTTTGCACTGCTGTATCCTTTCGGCAAGCGGTTTACCGATTATCCGCAACTCACTTTGGCGAATATCGGATGGGCTGTGCCAATGGCGATGCATAGCCTTGAAGTGGACCCTCTTGCTTGTCTTGCGCCCACTATTTGCATGTACATGTTTATCGCCACGGTCATTATCATGATTGATGTGATTTACTCCAGGCAGGATACGGAGGAGGATATTGAAGTTGGTGTTAAGAGTATGGCTGTGCGGTTTCGAAACAGCATTCATACTGTCGCGTATTCTCTTCTTTACGCATCTACGGCTTTCCTTGCGACGGCGGGTGCTTTGGTTGGACTTGGTCTATCGTTTTTTGTCGTGTCGGTTGGTGGTCATTTTGCCGGCTTCTCTGTGCTCCTGCAGGCATCGCAGGTAGGGAAGTCATCCAAGGTGGAAGCTTATTCCAAGTCGGCCTTTTTCCTTGCTACGGTCTTTTGGGTACTTGGTTTTGTGGTTGAATATTCTCTGCGTGATTAGGATATTGGGTGCTTGGCTTTTGTTGCTGCTTCTTCCGTGCAATTTACAATTTTTCCGGATATAATGACTAGCTCCAAGGTTATAGATTACGAGGTTACAATTTCTTTTCTCAAGGTGACCAAAGTAATTGACATCAGCCATGGCTTCTACACCTACGTAGGTATAACACCGTAGTCCCAACACGATCGCGAGATTATCCCAAGGTTGGCCTTGGTTAATTCTCACGAATAATTAGAAAAGGAATTTTTAGCTGCGACACTTTTAGGATAGATATGCATCCGAGGCTGAAACACAGATCTTTCTAGTTTCCATTCTCTAGGCACATGTGTACTTGCAATGTACAATGATCAAATCACCGACCAGGCATTATCAACCGGAATCACAGCCCCGTTGATCCTCTTACTGTGACTGGAGACCAGAAACAGAAGGCACTGGACGATATCATCAGGTTCGACCCCGAACCCTTTGGGTCTGTCCGAAGAATGTGCCTGATGAATGGGTGACATGGTCTCCAACGCATCTTTGTCCCAAAGTGATGGATTCGACGCCTGAACAATTCCAGTTGGAACACCTCCTGGACAGACAGCATTGCAGCGAATACCCTCCTGCTTGTATCTCCAAGCAACGTTCTTCGTTGCTCCCATCAATCCATGTTTACCTAAGTAAGGCTCTTGTCAATGAATTCCTTCCCAATGATACTCACGAACAACTCACTTGCTGTGTATGCAACCCCCGATGCAGCGCCACTGGTAGCCGCCTTACTGCCAACATTGACGATACTGCCGCTCTTTTGCTCTCGCATGACGGGAATGACCTCGCGCATCAGCATCACCGGAGCGGTCAGATTGATCGCAATGCACCGGTCCCACATCTCATTCGAGAGACTGTCCACGCTGCCATTGCGGTCCATGATTCCGGCAATGTTCAACAGCCCATCAATCCGTCCACCAAACTCGCGAACACATGTCTCAACCACATGCTTAGGTGTGGCCTCGTCAGTGAGATTACCCTGCAAGAACTTGTAGTTCGGGTTCCCACTCAATGCTTCAGGCGCAGAGGACACATCAACGCCCAAGACCTTGGCCCCTTCGTTTAGAGCTGCAGTGGCAGTCGCCAGTCCGATCCCAGACGCGCTGCCTGTGATGATCAAAACCTGTGCAAGTCTCAGCTGGTACTGTCGTGATCCCTTGCTGTGTTGTCATGTTTTGGAGACTTACAAGGCCTTGAACCAGTGACATGATTGCGTGGAGTGCGGAAAAACGACTCAAATCAGGAACGATATTGAGGTCAATTCCTATTGCAAAGACACAAAATCTTTCTGTCTTAACACGTCACTTTCATGACGTCTTGTTGTTTGTTTTTATCCAGCCCTTGCTTTCTTGATCCAACTTCTTTCCAGCCATCTCGCATATCCTGTACCTCAAGACCTAGAGTGTCTGGATCTGCCCGAGACTATGCGCTAGTGGAAGATCCGTGGAGTACATACAATACAAGGGCGCCCCACCATGCATGAAGCTAATTTAGCCCCGCGCCTTGCATACACGATCGGTGGGTCATGATCTACGGCCGATCAGATCTTTATCTTCAGCTCAGCCACATCTATGCACGTTGATGCAGCATTGTTTCAAGCACCCTCACCGCTCCCGCTGCAACATTGCAGGAAGAGCCAATAGTTGACATATCATATTTTCAATGAGTGCTAGCCTTTGTTACCATTCTTGCTGTAAATTACGGTTGCCTTATGCCAGCCCTATTTTCGCTTGACAACACTTTGCTAGGTCAGTGACATGACTTGGGTTCCAAGATTGGCAACGTCACTTCAGGATCTAGAGGTCAACTGAAGCAGAGGTTTTATACAAAATGACCCTGATCCAACAACATGTTCTCCCCCATGCTTCAAAGGTTCTAGTCACTGGAGCCAATGGGTTTATCGCCTCCCATATCATCAATGTCCTGCTAGAACTCGGATACACTGTCAGAGGCACCGTACGCACTCCGATGCCATGGCTCACCGACTACTTTACTAAAAAGTGGGGTCCGAATCGCTTCGAGCTTGCCTTGGTGCCAGACTTTCAGCATCCTGGAGCATTTGATGAGTGTGTAAAAGGGGTATCTGGGATTATTCATGTCGTGAGTTACTTCCGCTCCTTTCATAATTTCAACATTAAGTCTTGAAATTAGGCACAGGCGCTACCTTCCAGTCCTGCTGTGGATGTGGATCGCGCAGTTGCGTACACGGTCAATGGCAGCGTCAACCTTCTCGAGGCGGCAGCTACGCAAAGCGCTATCAAGCGAGTCGTCTTTACTTCGTCTATTGTGGCTGCAGGGTATCCCAAGGGCCCAGGATTCAGGCTAGACGTGGGTTAGTAGTATCAGCAGCATCCAGCGCAATTGAAAGTTGAGATGAGGACTACTAATATCTGCATAGACTCGTGGGATGAATGTGTACTCGAGGGAGCCACTTTCCCCAAAGAACGCTCTGCTTATCGAGAATGCAAGGCTCAAGGAGAGTTCCAGGCGTGGAAGTGGGTGGAGAAGAATCAACCAGGCTTTGAATTCAACACTGTTCTGCCATGGTTTACTGTGAGTTCAACTCGACCTCTAGTAACATCAGGGAAGCTAACTACAGAAACAGCTTGGCAAGGTCCTTCACCCTAAGATTGGTGGCTCAACCATGGGATATGTGGTAGGTTTGCTCCATGGGAATACAGTGCCCTTCAAGTTCCTTCCTTTGCGTGAGTATCTTCTTCCCAAGCGAGGCGAATGAATCACTGACAAGTATATTCAGCCTGGTTCGTGGATGTGGTAGACACTGCCCGTCTACACGCGATAGCACTGCTCAGTCCGATTGTGAGATCTGAGCGCCTCTTTGCTGCTGCGTGCCCTTTTACTTGGAAAGAGGTCGTTGGAACTCTCCGACAGATTCAACCTAGCAATGCACGTATACCAGATCCACCTCTGGAGGAAAAGGCGATGCTGGGTGAAGTCATTCCAGCAGACAGAGCCAAGAAGCTTCTGCAAGAATGTTTTGGACAGCCTACTTGGACGCCCATAGATGTCAGTCTTGCGGATGGAATTCCAGGAGAGGGGTGATGGCTTTCAAATGCGACATAGCCGTGCAAAAGCAAAGCATTATACTGTCCTTGCAAGGGTAGCTGTTTTTATTGCTTAGATGTTAGTGTGAGGACAAATGTGAATGGTGACTTTCATAACAAGACCTCATTTTCAATGGACCATAAGACTAGGTCCCTACCTTGGAAATCGAATATCCATATTTTTAGATTTGAATTTTAAGGTATCTATTTTCTTGCCTTTGGAGATTCTTGGGTCCCACTGATCCGACCCCCCTCTTTACTGCTCCGAGTTCCCCTTCCATTGATCCCCAGCCCCCCTACCTTATAAATCAGGCTTCCGCATTTTTGCCCGCGTAATCAACCCTGATTTCCAAGGTGTCTCTTTCCTTACCTAAAGAGTTTTCAAGCTCTGATTCCCATAGTAAAACTACAGGTTTTAACCCATTATTATCACTCATTTTCGTACAATTAAACCTCTGGATATATCTTCATTCAATGTACACTAATCCTGATTTTTCAGGTCTTACGGCAGACTACGCTAAGGGCCTACAAGGAAACTATAATGGGATGAGAATTGACTTCCATTAGAGACAAATGCAATTACTAGACCCGAATCTATATGTATAAAATCCAAAAATTCTAAACTTGAACATGATTGCGAAGAAACTCATACCCGTCCACAACAGCCTGAAAAGCTTCTCTGTTCTTCTCATACCCCGGGTAAATGTCAAACAAATGTAAACCTTCCTCCACAATGCGAAGCTCAGTTTCAACACCCTGAACGACCAGCTCATGATGTGTCCTTTGCGCTTGGTCCACTGGAATGAGATCATCAAGTGTTCCGTGAATAATGAATGTCGGTGACTTATAGCAGCCCCGCCGAATTTGAGCTAGCGGGCTGGCTGCCTGAACTTCTTCCGCCGTGGGCTGTGGCAATGCTTCACCAGCGCCCGATTTCATATTTTCCCAGTACTGCCTACCGCGAAGGAGGACTGGCAAAGTTTGTCCGGTCCAGTTCATGTGCAAGGCGATCCGACTTCGCGCGTCAGTTGGCGACATCCATCCTCCCAGGGCCTTCTGGCTGGCTGGGGGATTGTACGCGGTGATTGGTGTCGCCCGCATGTCTTGCCACAGATCGTACGCAGTACCGACGGAAGATGAATCCTTCCCGTAGGGAAGGTTTGGCTTGGTCCAGAACGGATCCTCGTAGTCGGTAGGAGAATAGAAGGAGAGTACTGCATCAGGTGGCGCGATGCCAGCCAGCGGGGCTGTCCAGGCCAGCGTCATGGCTAAATGGCCTCCGGTTGACCATCCAACAGCCACGACCTGGTCCCCATTCGGCTGAATGTCAGGACGGCTAAGCGCCATTCTGGGAAGGGTGTACCGGGCCCACCGCAGGGCCTCGCGTACGTCGTGCATGGGCCCTGCAAGAAGGGAAACCTCGGGGCAAAGCCGGTAGTCGACGCTGACGGGCAGGAAGCCAGCTTCCAATAGCATCTTGGTCTGTTTGGGACGCACATCTCGACGAGAAAGCATGATGTGTCCTCCGCCGTGGATCATGAGAGCTAGTCGGCGCGTGAGAAAGTGGTTCGCCGTGGTTGATGACAGAGGGGATAAGGGTGGCCGTTCGCCTACATACCGATTGGGCGGCGACTTCCAGCAGGTTGACGACTTTCGGGATAGAAGATGTCGGCGCAAAGCTGCACGCCATTCTTTTCGCCATACACTACTGTCTCCTTGGATATAGTAGCGGTACCCTCGACGCCGTTGACCAGAGAGGTAGCAGGTGTTGGCGATGCAGTAATCAGTCGTAGCGTATTTGACTCTTGTGTCTCATTGCGGGACCAGCTCACCCATTCAAAGCCTGCCCGGAAGAGGTTGTCCTTCCAAACATGCTCATTGGCCAGTGCATGCTTGCGACCGTCATCAAACAGCCACCAGCCCTCAAGCAGGCCGAAGACAAGATCAAACCAGAAGAGATTTCGCGTCAGCTCAATCAAACATAGTATTCCGTCCGGTCGGAGGAGCTTCCTGATATTGGTGGACGACTTGACGAGATTGCGGGTGGCGTGAATGCAGTTGCTCGAGATGATGATATCATACTGTCCAAGCATTTCCGTGGCAGGCGTTTGCTCAATGTTGAGTACCTGGTATTTCATAAAGCCGTAGTGTTTGAATTTCTTGCGCGCAAGTGTCAGGAGCGACGACGAGAGGTCGGTGAATGTGTATTCAAGGCGCAGACCCGGGATAGCTGTAAGCTGACCCAATAAAGCTTTGGTCGTTCCACCAGTGCCTGCGCCAATCTCCAGAATTCTGATTTCACGAGACGTATTCAAGCGATGGAGAATATCGACGAGGTACTGACTCAAGTGACGAGTCGCAGCGTTGAACATGGGGGCGTTCGTGTAAACGTCCTCCATCAGCTGGCGGGCTTCGGCGTTTTGAAAAAGCAGAGCAAGTGGATCAGCATCTCCAGTCAAACAATCAGCCAAGCGGGATCCTGTTGTTCTGAGGAGGTTGTGCTCCGATAAATGCTGGGGGTAGAGTCGAGTAATTTGCTCGTGCAATTCGGACGAAGGCACCTTAGGCACAGCCGTGTGCGTACGCACGAAGCCAGTGCTGGTGGGCTGTATCAGGTTGGAAGATTCCAGGATAGCATAAAACTGCCCCATAACCTTGTCATGCTGGGGAAGGACCGCCACCTGAGGAAGGAATTGCTCGGGCTGGAGATTCTCCAACGAGACGCCAAGAGACCGGAAAGCCTCCACCACATAAGCAGTGACAAGCTCCATCTGCTTCGGATAAACAGAGCTATAGAAACCGTCCCACTTCGTAGTACGACTGTGAATTGTGGTTTCCTGGATCTCAGAGAAGATACCGGGTGCGATATCCATCATACCGGGTGAGTTTTCGACAGAAACGGGGGTTTGAATGATAGACTCGTCACTCTCGGAGGGAGCCTGCTGCATGGCTCCAGTTTGCAAGGTTGTATGGCATCCATTCATTACAGGGGCGGTGGATGCTTCAGGGAAAATCGAGCGCACCAGCGTCTGGATGTCCGGAATCTCAATCAAAGAGGAAGTGGCGATCGAGATATTGAATCTTTTCTTGATCTCAGCGAGAACTTCTGTTCGCATCAACGAGTCCACGCCAATATCCTCGAGGTTTGAAGATGGCAGAAGCTCTTCAGCTGGCATGCCCAGCAGATCGCAGAGCATGGCTTGGACTTGTCCGAAGTGATCGTGTCCGGAAGTGGTTTGCTGAACAGCGGGAGCGGGAGATGCATCATTCTGTGCAACGTAATGGACAATTGCCTCTCGAGGAACTTCACGACACATAGTCTTCTCAGTCACAATTTGTTCAGCAGGTTGACTGTTAAGTCCTTTGAGAGCCCGAGTAAGAGAATTGATGGGAATACTCTTAAAGGCAACAGCGAGGATGGCAACAGCCAGCTTTCCTGTTGCGCGATTCAGAACGAAGATGTCGCATGCAACCTTGCCCTTTTCGGAGCGATCGAGATTGGAATAGATATCCCAAGATTCCGATGAAGTGCTAGCTCGGCCAATGAATTCCTCGCCGATCAGGAATTGGCCTATCTCCGTGCAGACGAACACCTCCTGACTCCGTATCTCTGAGAGACAGTTGACATGGATACCTGCAACTTGGATGAAATTGTCCATGAGGACGGGATCACATGCGCTATCATGGGTGGGTGAGGAGGGGAGATTAACCACTCCAGCAGCTTCGAGATCGGTCGCATATACTTGGTCAACGCCACGGTAGCATTCAGAGTAGTTGACAACTCTGCGGAAAGCCTGATACACAGCGAGACCCTTCAAGCCGCTGGACGCGGGTGATTTCTCAATGGCATGTACTCGGGACGCATCGATCAGCCGATTCATCCAGCTCAAGCGTGCAAATAGTGGGATGGGACGATCAAATGGATGGAGACTGATGTCTCCAGTTGCATGAACGATGACAGCCTGAGTCGCATCACGAGTGAAAAGGGAGAAAGACCATGGCTCTTGATCCGGTCGAGTGCGTGATAGCTTCAACAAAACCTCTCCCCGCGGACTCAACACCAGAGGAGCTGAGATTTGCAGGTTCTGAACATGAGGCATGGCAGGCGATGATGCGTTGTCCGAGCCAACAAAGCCCACAGCCCGGACAACCATTTCTATGTAAAGAGACGCAGGGCACAGATTCTGATCCACAACTGCATGGCCACTTGTACACATCTGGTAAAGGGGGTCCTGGGTATTGATGGCGCACAGGCACTCCAAGGGATTCTTGCTCAATACTCGCATAAACCCTTTCGATTCGTCGGTCTGAGCGGCAAAAGGCGTATTCGTCTGCGAAGGGGCAAAAGCAAAAGGATCGTAATCAATCCAGTGCCGGTTCTGAGCAAACTGGTAAGGAGGAAGGTTGATCCAGTTGTAACACTTGGCCTGGGAAGCGTGGAAAGGCCAGAACTGCACCGGAACACCGTTGCTCCAAAGGTTACAAGTAGCCTGTGAGAGATTCTTCTCGGCCAGTGGGCCTTCCAAGCTGATAGACTGATAAACATGGCCACCCGAAGATGCGCTCGCCTCGACTACTCGTCGAATCATAGGGATGATGGGAGATGCGGATCCTGCCTCCAACCATAGACACGGGCCTTGAGCCTTGAATGTCGCTCGCTCAACAGCTGCTTGGAAGTGAACTTGTTGCCGGCTGTGATCCACAATGTTGGCTGGTGTCACAGAAATCCAATCTCCATCATCCGAGCACGCCTCGAGGGGAATCGACAATGGGAAGTACTGGATTCCATGGGCCACCTTAGTCAAAGCAGGTACAATGCTATCCACCAACCGCGAATGGAAAGCATGCGTGTTCTTGAGTCGCCTGGTGCGAATTGTTGAGGAAGGCTCTTGAGCTGCCAACCTCTCAAAAGCGAAGATGGACTGCTCGTCACCGGCAAGAACCACGTTTCGTGGCCCGTTCACACATGCCACATCAAGAGTGGTATCAGGAGACTGGCTCAATAGGCGCTGCACTTCAGCAGTTGTGGATTCGACAGAGAGCATAACTCCACGCTCTGGTCCCCAATAATCACGAATGAGCCTTGCCCGCTCGGACACCAGGTACATGGCGTCCGACAACTCGAGACCTCCGCTGATACACAGGCCGGTAAGCTGGCCAAAGCTATGACCGATGATCCGATCAACCTGAAGGCCCGAATCCAACCATGCCTTTGCCGTTGCGTATTGAATGGCGAAGAGGGTGCAATGCAGACTGACGATGTCGTCAATTGGGGCAGGGTTGAAGATTCTTGGGAACAGGCTAGGGAGGTCGAGGGCCAGGCAGACTTGTTCGCATTTCATCTAAATGGGGCATAAGTATTAATCAGGGTTGATCAGGGTGGATCGCGGGCATAAATTTCTATGGTAGAGGGCAGGTGGACTCACCAAGTGGTATTGAAGGACTTCACTCCGATCAAACAATGCCTCGGAAATGTGGGCTGTGTTCCCATTCTGGCCTCCAAAGCACAGAATGACGGGTAATGGTGATCGGATTTGTTTCTTGGACAGGGTCGCTTGCTGAGAAAATGACTCGAGAGTGGCGAGTAAGGCTGCAAGGTCCTCCGACTGGACAGAGAATGCCTGGATATAATCCAGATCTCTGTTTTGCTTGACGGCCAGGTTATATGTCAAGTCAACACAGCTGCGGATGGATCCGTTATGGATATTTGAGACCAAAGCCTTGCAGTATGACCGAAATGAGTCTGCTGAACCCGCAGCGAGAATTACTGGCACCTCCGATGGTAGCAGGCGAGACTGGACCGACGCATGTGAGGACAGTTCATGCTGCTTCACGACAATGGCTGCGTTACTTCCTGCGGCACCGTAGTTTGTAACCATGGCGACGGCGTTTGAAGACGCAGCAGAGGACCACTCAGTCAACTTGGTGGGAATATCAATTAACTCGTTCGTCAATGAGGGGATATTAGGGTTTAGCTGAGTAAAGTTGGCCTGTTTGGGAATCTGGCGTTTCTGCATCATCAAGACAGTCTTCAAGAGGCCAGCTACCCCGGAAGCGGTCTCGGCGTGGCCAATATTATCTTTAATGGATCCCACATAGAGTGTGTCTTTCCTGGATGGTCCACTAAAAGTCTTCCGAAGGCTATCGAATTCTATCGGGTCGCCGACTTGGGTTCCTGCCATTGTGTTGATTTAGTGGACTGATGCATATTAGGTTTAGGAGGATGTAACGAACCAGTTCCATGGGCCTCGACGTAAGTGACCTCATCGGGCAGGACTCCCGCGGCCGTCATGGCCTTGCGATACAGTGACCTTTGAGACTCCGAGTGTGGGACTGTGATCGGGGAACAATTGGATCCTTGATTGACGGCCGATCCACCGATAACGGCGAGAATAGGATCTCCATTGCGGAGGGCATCTGTCAACGGGCGTAGAACAACGAGACCGGCCCCTTCTCCTCGACAGTATCCATCTGCGCTTTTGTCGAATGCCTTGGATGCCCCGGTGGGAGATAGGAACGAGGCTGCAGCTAAGTTCTGTGTGACTCTAGGGCTCGTCATGACGTTGACACCTCCCGCCACAGCGATCGAGCACTCGTTTCCTTGAAGAGCCTGCGGTTCAAACAGCATTGTCAGTAACCAGTTCTACTCCGTTGCTTGTGATGCTAGAGGAGGATCATACCTTGCATGCCATGTGAATGGCAACCGCAGCCGATGAGCATGCAGTATCGACTACGATCGAGGGGCCACTCCAGCCAAAGTAGTGACTCACCCGGCCGCTATTGAACGCCTGCAGCGTGCCCATAGCAGAAAAGGCATTGGCATTGGCAGATCCAATATTGTCGGTATAGTCATCAGACCCCACGCCCACGTAACAGCCGATATCAGTGGGCAGTGTGGACTTTTTCAAACCGCAGTACCCGGCCGACTCCATGGCTTCATATGCAACTTGAAGGAGCAACCGTTGCTGAGGATCCATGGCCTCTGCTTCGCGGGCTGAGATATTAAAGAACCGGTGGTCAAAAACATCCGGATTTGCCAAATAATTGCCGAAGAATGGTCCCTTAGGCTCCCGGGGGAGTTCATCCATTCTGAATCGCTTGTTCGGAAGCGGACCAACAGCACATCTCCCCAGTTCAAGCATCTCCCACAAGAGCTCCGGAGAATCTGCCTGGGCATATCGACATCCCATGCCCGTGATGGCGATAGGGGTTGCCGTAGCGAAGCTTTTAATCGCGCCTTGCCTGTTCAGGGGCTCGCCTTCGCTCTTGAGGCAGGCATGATTAATTCCATTCGGAATGGCGTCATGATCCCATGCAGTGCCGTTGGACAATCCCATGGGCTTAACAAGTCGGCTTCTGATCGGGCGTGGTACGAATTGATCAGTCCCAATGGCAACAAAGCCAAGATCCTCCTCGAACAACCCTTGTGTCTTATCAAATGCAGCAGATACCGTCAGCGACCAGAAGGAAGGCTTGGCAAGGATAGACTCCAGAGCAACTTCCTGGATACTCGATCCTTTACCAATAACATCGCCATCCACATTAGATCTCAGTGGCAGCACACATGGCCCTTCAAAGTTGATGTTGGGCAATCGGAATCGAGCATCCTCTTCACATAATTTCAAAAGCTGTGTCACGGAGCTCGCATAGGCAGCATTATGGAATCTTCCACGTAGATGGATCAACTTGGCGGACAAGCCATGAGTCCGCAACTCCTCCATCATACTGTTCACCTCGGCATCTGCAACGGTAATTGTAGCAGAGTTTGTATCTGTGGAGCAAGAAATGTAGCCCTATTAGTGTCATCGTTAGCGTCCCATGAGCATCACTAGGAATTGAATTGAACGTGGTCAGTTTACATACCGTTGTAGAGTCGAACAAAACTTGATTCAGGCTTTTATTCTCGACGGTAGATTTCCATCTCACTGCCATCGATCGGGTTGGGCCATGAACGATAGCGTCCAAGTCGACCGCTGCTCCTATGTAGACGGCCAATCGAACCATGACTGATGAGATCTCTTGGAAGTCCTTCGTGCTTTGGGAGCAGGCTACTGCGACCGCAGCTAGGAAGCCGACGCAAAACCCTTGGGCGTCGACAATCTGATGCTCTGCATTTTCTTTGACAGCACAAAACTCAATTATCTGCCTGATAACAGTGACTGGTGTCAGGAGCACATTCAGAGGCGTCTCCAGGTTCTTGACAGGCTCGGCCCGCGCAATTTGGGCGAGGGTTTCCAATTGTGTAGCCCCTGGGACCTGCGATAAAGCCGGCCATGCATCTATGAGGACAGGCCATAATGATGGAAGCTCCTCTAACACCGGTTCGAGAAATGATAAGGTCGGGCTTTTCTGGAGAGAGTTGCGAATGAAAGAAAGACTTTCGCCGATCGCGGAACTTTGGGGCCCAAAGAGCACACAAACGGGCCGGGCCGAGAGGGTCGCCGACTCTCTCATGGCGAACGATAATTAGAAGAAAGAGTAGAATTCAAACGAGTGCGAACGCCAAAATATTTTCAACATCAAAAGAATTATAGTATGATATAGCTATGGAAAAAGCAAGAAAAGTGGCGTTGCGTTTATCAGCTATCGCGAGCTGCACGCGATGGCAAAGTTTTAGATGATCGATTGATCTGCATAATATTGCATCTGCACCTTGCTCGCTGAAACAATGGGACTATCTACTAGATCGACACTGCATAAGTTGGCATTCTGTGTGTAAAATGCAGCGCCGATTGATCGTCAATCATAGGGCGTGATCTGCCACTAGTTGCATCGTGGCTGGCTGATGGGCGCCAAGTATCCCATAAAGGAGGCCTTTCAGTGATCTAGCCATATTTATTCCCTATTAATATTTACTTTAATCCTATTTCTCTGGCAACTTACAATCCTTTGGCTGCCTTGATTGTAATTTTGCCCTTTACTCTGTTTCTTAGCCAACATTCCCATTGTTGCCTTTGTACTGTATGGCCGGCCAGGTGAATTCCTCTCAATTACCAGCGCCATAATTGGACGGTCATATTGAAACATGTGGGACTTTTACTCTTTTAGGTCTTTGCTCCACAATTGTGTTGTCCTCATCCCTTACGTCTTTCGGAGCTGAGAGCTGAAGAGCCTTCATGGAGAAAACTATTGAAGATGTTAAACCCAAAACTGACAAAGAGTGGACACCTGTCCACGATCTAAGGCTGTCGATCTATGTAACTACTCTGTACAAAATCTCCTCTTATTTACCAAGCTATTTCAAAGATTAAAGATACGTAGAAGTACAGGAAACCGGTGAGGCCCAAGCGGTGCTGTGTATTTGAGATGCAAGGGTGCTGTAGCAGACACATTGAGTGCCATACCAGCCCCTCAATTATCTATGACCAAATTAGTCAAATCTCCTACATGCATTGTACTGTCCGAATTACTTCCCCAACCTCAACTTAACACATACTATTGGACCTGGCCCCATGATTCGCCCTGATAGCGACCAGGTCATGGAGGCTAAGCCTGGCTCCCTCGAAGAGCCCAAGCTTGAGGAGACACTGTCCGGTTCGGACAATGGTTCCGGTAAACTCATCCCGGCCTCGGGCCATGAGGAGCCACAACCCTCTCTGGATACCTCCAAGGAGGTAGCACCTCTTGATAACGATGAAATCGACCTACCAACATGGGCTAAGAGAACAGTTAGCACCCTCGACCCTGCAACATTAGAAGCCCGACAACGTGGTATACTGCTTGAGGACTTGTATGTATACGGCTCGGACTCTACCCTTCGCGTTCAGCATACCGTGCTCTCAGCCCTGTGGCGCCCACTTGCAAAGATAGCAACTCTTTGTAGGAGGCGAAAAAGTGGCCAAGGACCACAAGCTATCCTGCATGGATTTGATGGGCTTTTACAAAATGGAGAAATGCTTCTAGTCTTGGGTCGGCCGGGGAGTGGATGTTCAACGTTTCTGAAAGCAGTGTGCGGGCGTCTCGATGGTTTGGATTTAGATCCAGCCAGCAAGATCCAATATAAGGGAATTCCATTTGAAAAGATGATGACTGAGTTCCGTGGTGAAGTCGTTTACAACTCAGAGGCAGATCATCATTTTCCACATCTGACTGTTGGTGAAACTCTTCGGTTTGCAGCCTACGCACGTGCTCCCCACAACCGATTAAGTGGCCTGAGTCGAGATCAATATGTCCAATCTGCCGTGAGGATAGCCATGGAATTCTTCGGCCTTTCGCATACATACAACTCAAAAGTGGGAGATGACTACGTCCGCGGTGTCAGCGGAGGAGAACGGAAAAGAGTGAGGTGGGTTCTCAGTATAGCTCAACATGCAGAAAAGCAAGGCTAACCCAGCTTATTTACCAGCATTGCGGAAATGGCTTTGTCTCGAGCCTCCATTGGTGCCTGGGACAACAGCACAAGAGGCCTAGACGCTGCTACTGCGCTGGAGTTTGTTCATGCCCTCCGCCTTTCTTCCGACGTCGTGGGGTCGTGTCACGCAGTCGCCGCATATCAGGCTTCAGAGCCTATCTACAATACCTTCGACAAAGTTATTGTACTCTATGAAGGGCGGCAAGTGTACTTTGGCCCATGCAACCGGGCGGTGCAATACTTTGAAGAAATGGGATGGGAACGACCTCCTCGACAAACAAGTGCTGATTTCCTTGCTGCTGTCACCAACCCTGGAGAACGGAAGCCACGAGCTGGCATGGAAGGGAAAGTTCCTCGTATCCCTCCTGAATTTGAAGCATACTGGAAGAGAAGCCCCGATTACGCGAGTCTACAAACGTCCATGAGGCAGTACTCTCAGCGGCACCCTCTTGATGGCACTGAGGAAGCTAAGCTTGCTCGTGTCAAACATGATGAACAAACCGACCATGTTCGACCGTCGAGCCCTTATCTCCTTTCGATGCCAATGCAAATACGGCTGTGCTTGGCCAGGGCTTTCCAGCGCACTCGGAACGACCTCCCATCCCTAATTGCTACGGCGATAGTTCAGATTGTGGTCGCCGTGATCATCGGGTCTCTATTCTTTAACATTCCCAATAATTCCGCGGGATTAAGTCAGAGAGCATCCGTCCTTTTCTTGGCTGTTCTTACCAATGCACTGATCTCTATGCTTGAGATCAATGTCTTATATAGCCAGAGGCTCATTGTGGAGAAACAAACTGCCTTCGCATTTGTTCACCCTTTTACCGAAGCTTTTGCCGGAATCATCCTGGACCTCCCCATAAAACTATTTCGCTGTCTATTGGCAGGGGTGATATTATATTTTATGGCAAACCTTCGAAGGGAGGCATCCCATTTCTTCATCTACATTCTCTTTCAACTCACCGCAGTGGTGACGATGTCGGGGATGTTCCGTACCTTGGCCAGTATGACCCGGGCCATCAGCCAAGCAATGGCGCTAGCCGGTATCATGATCATTTGTATTGCTGTTTATACCGGTTTCACCTTGCCCCAGTTTGATATGCACCCGTGGTTTTCTTGGATCCGATGGCTCAATCCGATCTTCTATGCCTACGAGGGTATTATTGCCAATGAGTTTCACGGTCGTTCTTTTGAGTGCGTCGGGTTTATACCGAATTACCTCCCTGCTATTCTCGGCAAATCTTTCACTTGCTCTTCACTCGGTTCTACAGCAGGGGACATCCTTGTTTCTGGGGATAGATATATCTGGGAGGGGTACGAGTACACCTACGAACATATTTGGCGAAACTTTGGGATCATGGTGGCATTCGCAGTCTTCTTTCACATTATACATCTTGTGCTCACGGAATATACCCCACAGACCAAAACGTCCGCCGAGGCATTGGTCTTCCGTCCCGGGAGTGTGCCTAAACCCCCGCCGGAAGGGGATATGGAGTCTGGGAAGCAGCCCTTTTCAGGAATATCCAGAAACCTCGACTCTCAGATTGACTCATTTCCCAAACAGAAAGATATCCTGAGCTGGAAGGGACTGACCTATGATGTGCCGGTCAAGGGCGGTCTGAAAAGGCTACTAGAGGATGTTAACGGCTGGGTTAAGCCAGGAACGCTCACGGCTCTCATGGTACGTATTCCGGCCTTTCCTGCTTTTAGTCGGGAATGACTTGGCTGACGGGGTCACGCCATCTTATAGGGCGTCTCCGGTGCAGGCAAAACCACTCTTCTCGACGTCCTGGCTCAGCGTATGTCCATTGGTGTTGTGACTGGAGATGTGCTGGTCAACGGCCACAGCCTGGATGCAAGCTTTTGCAGAAAGACCGGGTATGTTCATCAGCAGGACCTCCATCTGGATACCGCCACCGTTCGTGAGGCCCTTCGCTTTAGTGCAACGCTGAGGCAGCCCCAATCAGTGTCAATAGAGGAAAAGCATGCCTTTGTTGAGGATGTTATTCAGATGCTAGGAATGGAAGAGTTTGCCGAAGCGGTGATTGGAAATCCAGGCGAAGGGCTGAACATTGAGCAAAGGAAGCTTCTCAGCATCGGTGTTGAGCTTGCCGCAAAGCCTCAACTATTAATCTTCCTTGATGAACCGACCAGCGGGTTGGATTCACAGAGCTCATGGGCAATATGTGCATTCATGAGAAAGCTCGCTGATCATGGACAAGCCGTTCTTGCCACAATCCATCAGCCAGGTGCTATCCTATTTGAGCAATTTGACCGCCTGCTTTTCCTTGCAAAGGGAGGCAAGACACTGTATTTTGGGGATATAGGGCCTCGGGCCCAGACTCTTCTCCATTACTTGGAATCCAACGGAGCCCGTCGCTGTGAGGAGACCGAAAATGTAAGTTGGCAGTGTGAAGCCTCAGGAAGCCTCACGATGTGCTAATATCTTTCTTTATTCTAGCCCGCTGAGTACATCCTCGAGGTTGTTGGAGAGGACATGCATGAGCAAGCTCCGTCCATAAACTGGGTTGAAGTATGGAACAATAGCCCAGAACGCCAGCAAGTTCTCGATGAGCTGGAATACATGACTGCCTCTTCCACAGACCCCTCGCCCCATACCACGCCTCGAAGCGATGAATTTGCGATGCCCCTCAGGGCTCAGTTCTATCATGTTATCAAACGCGACTTCCAGCAATACTATCGCCAACCCAGCTATATCATGGCCAAGTTTGCCTTGGGCATTGTCTGTGGTCTTTTCATCGGGTTCTCATTCTGGAAGTCCGACCATTCTCGGCAAGGGTTCCAGAACACCTTGTTCAGCTTGTTCCTTCTCTGCACCATTTTCTCCACGATGGTCAATCAGTGTGTCCTCCCCCCTCAAGTACCGAAGATGGAATTATGTGTTCTAATTACTCAAACAGGATTATGCCGAAATTCGTTACCCAGCGGTCCCTCTACGAGCTGCGTGAGAGGCCAGCCAAGACATATTCCTGGAAAGTATTTATCCTGTCTCAAATGTTGGTTGAGCTTCCATGGCAAATCCTACTTGGAGTCTGCACATGGGCCTCCTTCTACTTCTCTGTCTACGGTGGCAACCAGTCTCCGCAGAGCCAGGGTCTTGTCCTTCTCTTCATTGTGCAGTTTTTCCTCTTCGCTTCTACATTTGCGCAATTTTTGGTTGCCGCCTTGTCTAACCCAGCCCTGGGAAGCATGCTAGCTGTCTTCGCATTTCTTTTGTCTCTGCTTTTCAATGGTATCATGCAGCCACCAAGCGCGCTGCCCCATTTCTGGAAATTCATGAACCGCGTTTCGCCTTTGACTTACTATGTGGGCGGGATCAGTGCGGCCGCATTGCATGGGCGGAAGATCCGCTGTTCTGATCGTGAGCTGAGTGTTTTTGACCCCCCTGCAGGGCAAACTTGCGGTCAATACTTGGAGGCATTTCTGAGAACAGCGGCTGGTGAGCTTTACAATGAGAGTGCTACCGGAAAGTGTCAGTACTGTGCCATGAGAACCGCGGATCAGTATCTTGCCACCAGGGAGATCTTTTGGGATGATCGCTGGAGAGACTTTGGGATCTTCTGGGCATACATTATCTTTAACATCCTTGGTGCCATCATGCTGTACTATCTGTTCCGGGTCTTGCCTTATTCGAGAAAGAGCAAGGCCCAGAACAGTCACACTTGATGTCGTAACGCTGGACCATCTGCTTGCCTTTCTCTTCATTATGAGCTTTCCTTTGTCCCAGTCCTTCATTACTACAATTACTTAGTTATTACTTAATGGCTAGTATAATCTATCACTTCATTCTTCTTCTTCATGCTACCCTGAATGCACGCCTTAAGCAGTTTCTCGACCTCGCCCAATCATACCCAATTACTAATTGAGGGGACATGATTTGGACTAGCCTATGCAAGCTGCTTTCTAGGTTACACAAATACGTATACTAGGTCACGTACGCATATGGGTCGCATGCGTACCTATGCGCGATGTTGACTATCAGAAATGTGGAACTTGCCTAGCAGCATCGGCCCACCGAGCTGAGAAATGCAGTGCCTGTCTAGCGTTCCATTCCCTCAACTGGACACGTCATTACATTGTTTTTGATTGGCTAGTACTTAGCATGCCAGCAACTCATGTGGCGCTGCTGGACTATGGCATAGGACAACTTTGCCCCGGGGTCTTGAATGTGACAAGTCTATCCAGATCCAACTAGATCTGCATGGTCCCTACACCGCTTGAAGGATGAATTACGTTGGAATCGCTCTAGATGACTGAATATTTACTGGTGCACCATGCATTCGATGTCGTCACAGTTCTTCAACCCAGATATCCCGTGATTTTCATAGTCGTGATATATAATACTCTTCATACCCATCGTGGGATTGGAATACCACTGCACCCTTCTCTATTTATCTAAGTATATCAACATGGCGATCGAACTACCAAACAAGAAGAACATCCAAGGCGATATCTGGTATGTTTGCCTGGCCTTTGATGCTGAAGCCTCGGGTACTGGATGATGCTGATTATTCTAGGCCTCGCCTGCCGAAGAAGTTTGAGACCTTTTACTTCTTTCGGATCACCAGAGCCAAGGACTTCAAGCAGCATATGGCTGGTCTTGTTCCGCTGCTAACAACTGCCGACGATGCCTCTAAGCTCCGAAACGACATATATGAGAAGAAGGCCGCGGGGACTCTCAAGAGCCTAATTAAGCTCTCGGCAATCAACGTTTCCTTCTCCGCTACTGGGCTGAAGAAGGTAAGCCCTTTTCACCTTCAAGAGTCTTCCCTTTACTCACACACACACTTCACAGCTGGGAGCCAAGAAGTTTGATGATGACGTCTTCAACAACGGCATGTACAAGGACATGGCGGCCCCGTTGGGTGGGGAAAACGAAGCCGAATACCAAGGCCTCGATGACCAGCATGAGTGGTTCTATCAGTTCAAGCCCCACCATGGAGGTGTAGACGGAGTCTTCATCGTTTGCGGTGATAGTCCGGAGACTATCGACAAGACGATCAAGAAAATGATCGAGCCGACGTTCAAGTATGGCGAGGGAGAACAAAGCCTTCAAAAGATCTTTACTCAGTCTGGCGAAGTACTTCCTAACGACATCGAACAGTGAGTTGCATCAAGGTACATATTGGAAAGCTTGCTGACCCCTGATCTGTGCAGCTTTGGTTGGGTTGATGGTATCAGCCAGCCTATTATCGTCGGTCTGGACGACGAGTCCAAGACCAAGACGGAAAGAGGCATGCACCCAGTGCAACCCGGGTAAGTCTAATACACCTGATAAATGAGCGTGAGCTCTTGTATTAACGGTACTCACAGTGTTATCCTCGTTGGGAACAATGGAGATGAGAGCAAGCATCCCGCTTGGGCGAAGGATGGTAGCTTCATGGTTTTTCGCACATACGAGCAGAGAGTACCCGAGTTCACCATGTATGTAACCTAACTTTTTATGACTCCTTCGCAAGTTTGGAAGCTCAAAACTGACATTTTCTTTCAGGTGGTGTGCTAGCAACACTCCAAACTTCGAGCGCATGGGCGAGCTGACGGACGAGGAGAAGGCAAAGGTCCTCCACGAACTCAGGCTGTTCTCTTCGCGTGTTGTGGGCCGATGGCCTGATGGTAAGTAGTTTCCAGGCAAACCCTCCAATAGCGACATTTCCACGGAACTAACCTTGACAAAATAGGTGCCCCATTGGAGCTCCATGCTACCCAGGATCCGAATCCCATGCTTAACCCCGATCCTGCTATCAACAGGCAGGAACTCATCAAGATGCATGGTGAAGAAGGAGCCAAGAAGCTTCTCGCAGAGCTGGAGCATGAGAACCACACCGACGACTTCAACTACGATCCACAGGATCAGACCAGATGCCCTTTTGCCGCGCACATCCGCAAGTGCGGTCCTCGGAATGACCAGCCTGATTATGCCAAGCATCTCATGATGCGTCGGGGTATCCCATACGGCCCTTTGACCCAACCACCGGAGAAAGCCGGTGGTGTCACCCAGCATGACCGTGGACTTCTTTTCGTCTCGTACCAAAGCAGCATCGATAACGGGTTCCGCACCGTTCAGAAAGGTATGTGCCACCGGGTTCTCCTGTCATAGACTGATAATAACGGCTATGGACAGCATTTGCAAACCGCGAAGATGGTCCCCAGGATAAGAAGGCGCTCTGCGGTGGTGCTAAAAGCCAGGGTATCGATCCTCTCATTGGTCAGGCGCATCCTAGTGCCCTGTGCAAAGGTGATCCTCTCACCTACAAGTCCCCTGTGCCCCAAGTGAACATGCCTCATCCTTCGAAGCCTGTTCCGCAGATCAATGAGAGGACCATTGATCTGGAGCGGTTCGTCATTCCCCGCGGTGGTGAATACTTCTTTACTCCTTCTATCTCAGGATTGCAGGACCATCTGTGCAAGGTTTGAAGAAGCTACGCTGTCTCGTTTGCAATTGGTCTTGAATCCGATTTGTCATATCTCAGACTTTCTTATCAACTTGAATTTCATAGCAATTTGCTGCGGAGTCTTGCCTTGTTCCTTGTAGATTGCTTTAGTATGCCTTGTAACACATTATTCAACATTTTGGGGCAACTCAACCCGGCCCTATCTATACGTATGTCTTCCTATTACTTAGTGAGGTTCCCGCGGGGACGCGGCGGCTCTGGATGACTGCTATTATCTACGGAGGGCGCCTCTGATTGATGAGCTGATGTCAAGAGGTCCTCCAACGATCTGCCACGGCGGCATCCAAGCCCCACCATCGCGGTTAGGGAGGGTGCATCCACCGTAGCTTATGGTACACGAGATGGTGCCGGGTCTAGGCTTCTCCCAACCGGACAAAGCCAAATGGCTATATCACAACGACAAACTTTCCCGGCCGATCTAGACTGAGTCCTTGACATCTAAGCAGTAATGGTCTCGTGATACCATCGATATTTGGATTAGGGTTGGGAACAGGCCTAAGCGAGTGTTGCCCGGGTGGTGGGAACCCTGAGGTTCATAAAGACCACAGCAGAACAACAATATCGCAATGATACTGCCTGGAATATTAAAATAACGTTTCCCAGAATATCTGTGAAGCATGATGCGGATTCTATGTCGTCCCTGGCTCCGCAAGGTATCAGCAAGAAAATCGATGCTGCCTCGATGGTGTACTTCGATTTTGAGATCCAGTGGACCCGTAGTAACTATAGAGATATACCGGCCAGCTAGGCCTGAATATTGATGCTGATGTAGGGGCGCCTGACTAGCAAGTTGAATGACCCACCACATCTATGGATGTGCGTGCTACGAAAAATACAATCTCGACCGTGCATTAGCGTACAGGTGCAGTAATATAACCCTTGCTTGCGCCACCTGCAAGTTGACCCAGTCCACCATTTGAATTGCTTTTTCGACAGAAGGCTTATCTTGCATAAGGAACGGAGCGTTCCGTAAGGAGTGCATTAATGTAATATTCTTCCACAATATTCTGCATGTACCCACGTATGAGTGGGTCCTTGGATCGTGCATATATGCTACCACCTTGCATGGACAGCACGCATCCCATCTATTCGTGTCACCTCCTCGGAGCCAACATTCCCCGATTCTCCGGGAGCTTCATAATAATATGTTCAAGAATAGTCAACACCAGACTCATGTAAAGCTCAATATAAATACCATCCCACGAGGTCCCGGGTAGAGGCTCCTGATTATACCTTCAACCATCAACAATCCTCATTTCAGCTTGACTTCTTCCCAAACACGATTCAAAATGCAGTTCTACTCTCTCTTCATCGCCACCATGGCCTTGGCTGTTTCCAGCGTTTATGCTCTGCCTCAAACCACCGATGACTCTACTTGCCTACGTCTCTGCAGAGATGAGCCAGTCGGTTGCCTACCCGGATGGAAGTCTGAGAAGATTTCAGTAAGTGCCATATCCTTGGAGATAGTTTCCTTTGTGCTATCTACGCTCGCTGTATGGTCTAACAAGCAATTACCTTAGGACTGCTGGACTTGCTGCGAGGACGAGTAAGCTCTCCAACTAAGAGCCGACGAACAGTAGTGGAGGGAAACAGAAGGTTGTTGTACTGGTTCCACGTTGGAATATCAAGCGTGTTACGGGATCACTTATATGTATAAGATAATTCATTCACGCCGTCATTGTTTCCTCCAGGATTGGGCTATACGCAATGGTCGTATGGATTTGGCTTCGTATGCAAAGTCATTCGGAGGGGTGTTCCCTGAGACTGCCTAGATCACACGTATAAATCGGTTGAGGAATTCATGGCCAGATACAGTGGCACCGCTAAAGTTTTCGGCCCAGCCGTATGCACCTCGGCTGAAATAACCGTAGACCAGTAAATAGCTTGCCTTTGGGGCCACTCAGTCCTCACCGCAAGGGTCTGCACTTCTATCAAATAAAGAGCCATCTGTTTTATTCATCCTTTCTGTAATTGATAGCGGTGACAATGTTTACATCTGATGTAATATACTTAGAAAGTGGATACTCCTTGCACCAAACCCCGCCAAAAGCAAAAACGCCCCTTGACTCCATGCAAGTGCGTACCATCAGCCAGCCACAATTTCTTGTTTGTACGCCACCATAGTTTATTCTTTTTTTTTTTTTTTTTTTTTTTTACCCATTCCTGCGTCATTACCACCATTTCTCTATTGTACTGTCACGACTAATGGGCCGTGAAACCAGATCCACGCCACTAGTGATACAGTGCTTTGCATAGGCATAAGCAGGTTATATGCAGGGAAAACCTTGAATGATTTGCCACTGCTACTACTTTGTTCAGTAAGGGAAGGCAGAGATAAGGTAGATTGAAAACGAGATATCTCTTATGATGTCTGTCGGAATGCGGAGGAGGATTCATCGTCCTCGGTGGTGTCATCTACACATCTACATCATCCTGACACTCCTCTAGGGTCTGAGGACGATGTGGATAACCTAGGAAGCAGAGCCGGAAGCTTTACAGAAACGAAGTAAGGTGAAGTGGGGTGTCTAGGCTGAAGATGATGTGGATTACACGACCAAGGATGATGAAGCCTCCTCCGCCTTCCGACAATGTCAAAGCTCTTATTTGTACACCTCACCCGACATTAGAGTGGGTATCACATTGCAATCACCTCCTTTTGAAGGGATGTGCAGATTTTTTCCGTTCATGGAATCAATAGTTTACAGAATTAGTTTCTCTATACGCACATTAGCAACGAGGATCAGAGGTGTGTCCAGGCTGCTGTGGAGGACTCGAATCGTTTCGCCGACCTAGTATGTCTTATTAATCCTTTTATTTGCATAATTAATCAACTAGGGCCTTGTTTTAGTGACCTTCCCTTGGCCCGTCTCCTCGACGTCCTTTTGCACTTTGCCTTTCCTTCCCCTGTTGCTGTTGTCCAAAATGGACCTCTATACACTGCCATTGCTGGCCAATTTGCAGACAGTCAGCCTGGCAGGCTTGGTCGTCCTCTCAGGGCTGTTCTTCTTGCTCAGATCAGCCAACAAATCCCAGCTTCCCCTTATAAACAGCAAGCGTCGCTTCGAGTTTGGGATAGCCAAGGCTCGGCAGCGCTACTTGAAGGATGCGCACAGTTTAATAACAAGTGGCCTTGCAAAGGTATTTGTTGCAGACTTAGGATGTCTATCTCTGACTAACTTGTTCTGTAGGCTAAAGCCTTTCGTGTTGTTACCGAAAACGGGGTTAGGACTATTCTATCCGCCGATTATGCAGAGGACATTCGAAGCCATCGATCACTGAGTCTGAGTGGTGCTCTGGTGACTGAGCACCATGTCAACATTACGGGATTTGATGCTGTCAGAGTCACCGTGACATCGGATATTATTCAAGATACCGTTCGCACCAAGCTCACTCAGAATCTTCGTGAGATTAATTCCATTCCCATATACCGTTCAGATCACTAACCAAAGTAGTGAACATCATGAAGCCCATGTCCAACGAAGCAGAGTTCGTGCTGCAGAACCAATGGACGGATAATCCGGGTTAGTTATTTCATGACTGGACTTGGCAATGTACAAATTACTGACGTTCTTCCAGATTGGCATGACATTCACTTGAGAACAAAGGCCGTCGGCTTGATTGCCTCACTGTCATCCCGGGTATTCCTAGGCGAGAAGATTTGCCGTAACCCAGACTGGCTTCGAATCACGGTCAACTACACGATCGATTCCTTAATGGCTGCAGCACAACTCAGACTTTGGCCTGAAATTCTGCGACCCCTAGTTGCGAGGTTCTTGCCCAAATGCCATAAGATTCGACGGGAGCTTGAGGAGGCTAAACAAATCATTATGCCTGTGATTGAAGAGCGACACAAGGCTCGAAAGCAAGCCATTGCTGAGGGTAAGCCTGAGGAGGTATACCATGATGCCATTCAGTGGCTTGAGGAAAACTCCCAAGGTCGGACCACTTTTGATCCCGCAGCGATGCAATTGGCTCTATCCACGGCTGCCATCCATACGACTACCGATCTACTTACCCAGACAATCCTTGATCTTTGCGGCCGTGAGGAACTTATTCAGGAGCTTCGAAAGGAGATTATCGACGTGCTCGGAGACGGTGGCTGGAATAAGACCACCATGTACAAGCTCAAATTGATGGACAGTGTTATCAAGGAATCTCAAAGAGTCAAGCCTATGGCTATTGGTAAGTGGCTACCCATCTCTTGGAATTCATCACACTGAACAATAACAGCCAAAATGGCACGGAAGGTCGAAGCCGATGTCAAGCTGTCTGATGGGACTGTTCTTCCAAAGGGCGAGATCATTCTGGTCTCCTGCAGCAAAATGTGGGATCCGAGTATTTACCCAGATCCAGAAACGTTTGATCCTTATCGTTTCCTGAAGCTACGCGAAGGATCCATGGACAAGGAAGCTCTGGCCCAGTTTGTGTCACCCTCCCCTCAGCACATGGGCTTTGGATTTGGAAAACACGCTTGTCCAGGGCGATTCTTTGCCGCCGCAGAGATGAAGGTTATTTTGTGCCATGTCATCATGAAGTATGACTTCAAGGTGGCAGAAGGATGTACGCCGCGAATTCTGAAGTCTGGAATGAGATTGTCTGCGGATCCGTTTGCGAAGATTGCCATCAGAAGAAGAAAGGAGGAAATCTCTCTCTAGAAAACTGGCTCATTCTCTGTCCATCTTGAGTCTCTATTGAAGGTCTCTTTTTCCGATTTGATGTCTGGTGCAATTGCGATCCCGTTGGTTAGATGTCTTTTATCTTTCAACATTGATTTCGGCTCTTTTTGTGTTTGGAATATTTGACGTTGAATCCCTATTCTTCACTTTCTATGACAGTATGATGTGGAAACGCTACCTATATCTTAAACTGAACTTGAGATGGTTGAGTGCTTCCGGTTCCCTAAGGCTGCATCATGTCCACAAGTTATCTATAGGAATCTCCCCCCAGAACTCTTGCGAATTTGGCTGCTGTTATGCCGGGGCTACGACATGCTACGATACGCCTACCCTTTTACCGCTAGCTTTTGATGTATCGGTTACTTGGATGCGAAATCTTTATAGGTAAGGAAATAGACACCTTAGAAATCAGCAGGACGATCTGTGCCGCGGAAAAGTTGGAGACCCAACTTCTAAGGCAGAGGGGGGTCGGCGCAACAATTCCCCAATTTTATGGTTTCAAACACCTAAGGTTTGGATGCTACAGGGGCATTGGCTATTTTTCCACAATGCTGGCAAAGCTAGTAGTTATTTATTTATGGTACCTCTTCTCATCACAGCGTTAGAAACTGCTGGTAGATTAACAGATGATTTTCAGCATCCAAACCACAGCGTAGAACTAAAATATAAACCGAAATTGGAAAATAAGATAACCCAACTCGACATGGAGTTCTTGACAAAGTCTGTCTCCTTACTCCTGGCTCAGGGCACGCTTCCATTCGCGCTCGAGGTTGTCACCGATAGCATTGTTCGCCTCCTCCTCAAGCTCGCTGTGGGAAATCATGCCCTCCCGTTTGGAGACCTTTGACTTGGACTCCTCGCGAGACATTTCAACTGTGATCAATTTTTATCAGTAATTGTGTCACAACTCGCAGGTGTGCTGGGACTAACCGTGAATGTAAACGGCGGCACGCTTGCCACTGAACATGGCGTGGGGAACATTGGTGGCACCGTCAGTGTTAGCATCGCCAATGGCAAAGACACCAGTCTCGTTGGTGCGCATGGAGCTGGCAACCTTAATCTTTCGGTCATCCATCTCAAGGCCCATCTCGTACGGGAGAGTCGAGGTCTGGTCGGTGGGAAAGTCAACAAGGAAAGCATTGCGCTCGACGGGCTCGCCCTCGGTGAAGTGAATGAGGAACTTGTCGTACTGCTTGTCCTCGTTGTTGTCTCGGTGCTTGCCGCCATCCTGGATACGCTCGAAAGATGAGATCATGCGGTTATCGATGGTGACGTTCCACTGCTTGAGCTGGTCTTCCCAGTCCGAGACTTTGGCTGCGGCACGAGCCTCGCCCTCGGGAGTCCGAGTGCCGTTGGTGAAGGCAATGATATCACTGTTCAAGGTGTGTATTTCCAAGACGGCACCGAGAACACTCGCAATATCAGCCACAATGCCGAAGGGCTGGTCACGGTGCTCTGTGGAGAAGGTTAGAACTGCCTGCTTATGACATATACGTGGCTATTTAATACGCACCGTAACCATCGCACCATGGGCACCAAAAGATTCCCTTGCCGAATGCTTCGCGCAGGCCGGGAGTCGGGGGAAGCATGTCGCGCAAACCGGTACCGAGCACGATCTTGCGCGCCGTGTACTTCTCACCCGTATCATCGGTCACGGTGAAGGCGGAAAAGTCCCCATCCAGGGGAACGATAGACTCGACAGTCTGGTTCTTGAAGTGAGCAGTGTCGTACTTGGAGATCTGCTCTCGAGCCAAGCCTCGGAAAGTAGCAGGTGGGGTGCCTATTCGCGGGTTAGATTATCTAGCGGTATATACACGGCTATACAGTATGGAAAGGCTCACCATCATTGCCAATCACATCGTGCATTTCCCGGGTTGGAGCATTCCGGTACTGTTGGTTGTCAAACAACAGAGCAGTACGTCGGACACGAGAGACGCCGCTGAGAGCACTCAGACCCGCAGGACCTCCGCCAACAACGATGACATCGTAATCAGTTTGTGGGACTGCAACAGCGGCAGTCAGTGCCAGCAAAGAGAAGAAAGCGGTTTTCATCAACATGATGGCGGATGGCGGATGGATACAGTTGCAGCCTCTTGTTCACTTGCAGAGCGCGAGTCGAGGTTCTTTATAGATCGCGACAACCTACGCGCAAATTAATGTTTTGGTCAATCGACCATTCAGACCAGAACGGGCCATCCAGATGGCTGGTAGTGTAGATGTTTGTGATCGGCATCCCTTACAGGTCTAAAGCGAATATTAGATTCGGTCTGCAAGGTCGGGACCTCCCGAGTCCCACGAGGTCCGTCAATTGCAGAAATATTGAGAGGTTTCGTGTAACAGGCCTGCGGATTACTGGATTTCCCTGGTAACTTGCCTTTTCCTGTAGTTGTGATTGGCTTGCATTGTTTGGTATGGGGGAAAGTATGTAATCCCTCGATATTATGTACTCTTGTGATCTTCCAATGTAACATAACATCGCATTGCAGTGTAGGACAGTAAGCTGTACAGGTTTTTATTTTGTTTTGATTGGCAAGTCACATCGCCGGGACGGTTTTGGTAGCTATTGTCTAGAGCCTCATTCTTTGGCTTTCTTCGCTGATACCAAGGTAAAAGATGCAAATCTGATTTCGTATTTCTTGGGAATGAATCGGACATTCTGGGTAGTTGGATATCTTGTAGAGAGATGGTTTGCACCTTGCGTTCGATGGCTTTTCCAGTCAGGTCCTGGACTTGCCTCTAATCATAACCTGCATAATTTATGCATATTGCGATGGAAGTGCTCCTGGGCACATAATTGGGATTGACAAGGCCTCATTTTAACTGTAAGGACCAACTATATGGGTCGTGCATATTATGCGCCTTCTAAAATTGGTGTATGCCTTATTATTTCGGTTCTCGTGAGTAAATTGTCTCTCTTTAATCTTGCTTAGAAACCGTCGAGAGGGCTGGAAAGGACAGAAACTAGCCTACTCTCGGAGGGAATCAGGAGGGGAAAAACTCATGATCATGGAAAGAAGCTATCTGGTGCACCCCTCAGCTATGTGAGGGCTGGGGCGGTGAGAAACTGCCCGTCATAGGGCTCACCGCTTCCGACAGAAACCAATAGGAAATTGTAGTCAATCAGTACCTCTAAAATCTGCGACAGGCAGATTAGATTGTCACTAAGCTATTGACTGTAGATGCAATTCACCCAACAATCAGCAGTTTCAACTTCCCCTACCTAAGTATATATCGCTAAGCGATATTAACAGGTGACTTGGCATTCGGGTAACATCGAGCGCCTTTGAAGGCCTAAGAATTCAGGTAGCCACCACCGTAAAGTAACTAGTTAACTAACACAGCCATCATCCAAGTCTCCGCAATTTGCTTGATAGGCTAATTTTGAAAGATGTGATTGGACAATAAGAATGCACTAAAATGAGTCACAATGAGTCCTGTTGTCAAGCACCAATCAACCATCACTAACTGTGGAGCCCGTGATGCCTTGAGCCTACGGTGCCAACCCACCCCCGCGTATATCACTGTCTCCTCTCCCCTTCCTTCCTCAGGACACCACTCCTCGGCCTTCTGTGACCGAGCCTTAACTCCCTCTGTCCCCAGCGGACACCTGCTTGTTTTAAAGATTTAGCACGCCACGGGCCCGCTCAGGCCCGTTTAAACGATCCAGTCATGCCAGCCTGCGGTTCCAACAGCGCCGCGGCGGTCAAGCAGACCTTCGTCTTCTACCAGCCCGCCCAGCTCCGCCCCTCCGTCAAGCGCCCAAGGGCTGGAGGGGCCGCTTTTGCCCTGGCATAATCTCTCTCACCACGACCATCTCAATTACCATCAATATCCGCTTTCATCTCTGGCACCGCCGTTGGATCATATCCCCTCGGTCGTGAGATACAGCCAATCCTTCGACAACCTTGTGCAAGAGTCGGAACTTTGGGCAGATCAGGATCTGTCCTTTGCCGACGCCGACTGGAATTTCTTATCTATCAGCCACGTCACGCCGTATCCCGGATTTGACGGGGCCGACATACCCGTTAATGACCTGGGCTACGGCATGACATCTACCTTTGCTTCTCTTTCAGATTCGGGATCAAATGACCTCCATAGCATTCCCGCTTTTACTCATGTTTCCAACTCTGTGAATTTGCAAGGTGAGACTTTCTCGACTTGTATCTGATCAAAAACCGCGTTCCTAATATCTCTATAGACGGGTCTTCACATGCCTCTCCTGTGCCTCAGCTCCCTAGATCCGTCACGGCATCTCTATCTAGTCCTTCTTTGTCGCCGGGTGACGATGCCCTAGGTCGTGTGGATTCATCTCGCGTTGAAAAACGTAGACTTAACACACTCGCGGCCCGTAGATGCCGTCAGAGGCGCATTGATCGCGTGAAGGGTCTTGAGGACGAGCTAGAAAGCGTACGGAGGGAAAGGGACGAGTTGAGGCTTCGAGTTTCAAAGTTGGAAGGGGAGACGGAGGTTCTGAAGGGACTTCTCACTCGAAAGAGCAAGTAAAGCCAACAAGCCTCGACTATTTTTGAGCTAGTCTCGTAATGAATATAGTTATGTGACGGTCAAACTTTTCTCTCGTGGGAGCTACGTGGAAATAGTCAACGGAACTTGCCGTTGCATACATTCTAGAAGTTTGTAGGTCCTTGTTTGAACGCTGTTACCAAAGGCAATATAGAACAAGGAAGACTCTTGATTTAGGTCTTAGCAAAACGAAAACATCAAGTTGAAGAGAGAAGGAAAGAAGGAGGAGGTCCGGCAAGAGGGTTCCTCATAAGCCTCCTTGCTACGAACGACACTGGTGGGAACTTCCGCGGAAACATCCATCAAGATCAAGAAGTCAAAGAAACAAACAATCCTCCTCCAACATGCAAACAGATAATCCTCCATCTAGTGGCTCCAGAGTCTCCTAACTCCCATGTGACCTAGTCACAAATGCTCGCTATAAAATGTTCTCACCTGGAGGGGAGAACTATCCTCTTCCTCATCTCTCAACATCATCGTCATCTCTGAAGCCCATCCTACTGAACCATATTCCACCAAACCCAGTTCCACCTAAACACATTCTATTTGCAAATCACCAAAATGGCTAAGCACGAAATGACAAAGTCTGATTCTTCTCGAATCCAATCAACCCAGGTAATTCTGTTCTTTACGTTAGTCATCGCCACAGCTAATAATTATTTCCAAATACTAGTCGAATCATAGTAGCGGATCTTTCGCTTCCCGGGCTCAGGCTGCGGCTGACCGCAATGCCTATTCGCAGTCCCAGGCCGCGGGGACTTCTACTAGCTCCAAGGGCAGCCAGCAGTCCTCTAAGTCCAGCAATACCGAGAATGCTTAAGAATATCTCTGGCAGGACGTACTGCTTTCCCGGAGTATCCTCAAATTGAACCACACTTTTACCTCTGCTGCAACTGCGACTATGCGTGACAAATCCATATGCAATAAAAACTAATGATGCCATTAGTTTTCAAATCAACTTGCCCAAAGTCTGGCTCCTAGCTGAAGGAAAAGTTGAATAGAAACATATACTAATAAGACGTATCCGATGACTAGTAATGAGTAGTTACATAGGATACTACAATGTCCTAAGCAACCTTGTAGATGCTTAGCTCAGTTCTCAAGTATTGCGTTAAATAGCTAGAACCTATAACTGTTACTACAGTAATAACATAAAGTGTAATTTGAGGTAGACGTTCCTTTTCTTCAAGCGAGGAGCTTATCACTACTAACTAAACCTTCTTACCTCAGTGGATACCCGTGGAGAGCCCTCCCTACTTGATCGTTACAGGACCTCGGGAAAATCGGTGTCACTCTCACCCGTATCAGGATTAACGCTGACCTCTTTCCTAAATATTGGGACATAAGTTGTGAAATGACTCGCTTCCTGGAAGTCTCGTGATCGTCGGATTAGGAACAACCCCGCAAATCTGTCTGGCCTGAATGAAAACAACATAGCAGCGTCTACAGCATACTCAGACTCCCCGCTTCCACCTTTGGCAGAATAGGTAAACCTCACGCCCAAAAAGGGCAGGCTCTTACAATGGACAAGTACCAGAGAAAGCTTGTGGCTCGTTTCTTCGAGCCACTGCCAAACCTCTCCCAGGTATCTTGTCACCAGTTCGTCTTGCACCATATTGCCCCGATTCTTCTTCCTAGCACTGCTGCCGGCGAGGTAGACGTTCAGCCCAGTTGTTTCCAGGGAAGCATGAGCTATACCACTATATTACATGCTCACTCCACGCACACCAATCATCGCATTGTCGTCCAGTTCCGAAGCGACAAGCAAGACCTCTTCGGAGTCACCGAAGCTAGTCGCATTCATGGAACTATTGTACCTTTAGTAACATACCAGGGCATGTACGAAGGGCTGTTTGTGTATACATCGCCTTTTGCCGAAGGAACACCATATGTCAGTGTCTTGATGTCTTCTCAGGACTTTGAACTACCGCTCCAGAAGAAGATGGTGACTGTTATGGACCTTGCAGACCTCATTACTCGAGGAGCTAGAGCGAACACTACTATATCTGACCTCACCTCTACCCTTGATGGAATTCGTCATACGGTCGATAACTATAGTTTCCGAGACACAACTCTCAGAAACAGCATTTGTGCCTGTATCAGCAAACTCCTACCACAGCTACGTGACCTAGCCGTCCTTCCCGTCACCCTTTCCCACCAGGATCTCTCCCCATTCAATTACCTTATCGACGACTCGACAGGCCGAATTCAAGCCGTACTAGATTGGGATGGTGCTTTATACCTCCCAGTTGGGTCAAATTTCCATTTCATGGATAGTCTTTTTGGGTTTATGACCAGAAGTGGTTGGCAAGACACAGAGAATCGTCCGGAACTCGAGGCAGCGTTTTACGATCGGGCTCTGGCTAGTCTTGCTGCCCAGGGACTCGGGGAAATAACAAAAGAGCAACTGGAGTCGCAGAAGGCGATCGGGAGTTTGCTGTACGGTGTGGAGCGGCTTCTCAAGTTCGAAGACGAACAATCCGAGCGCTATCTAGATGGATATCTTCGGGGGTTATCTTTCATGAACGAGTTTATGTTCTCGTCTTAGCTTATTATCGAAACGAATACACGAGGGGACATCCTAGCAAAAGATGGAACCCATCGCTACTGTATCCTGTCGGATAGAACTACTACACTAAGATTGCCTACCTAAGTAGGGGTGCGCCTTTTTAGCCAAATGGCTAATTCTTGTGTTTGACATATCCAACTGGCCATGTGACGCACAGAATCATGGCTTCTAACCTAAAAAATTCTAAGTGGTGGAGATTGGGAGGGCGCTTAGTGATATTATTGGTTCTCGAGTAGTTATTGGAGTTGTATTCTCGGGATGGAAGGTATGCTGAAGATCATGATACTCAGAAGTAAGGGAAGAAGTGAACTACTAATTTATGATACATGCATACTCTACAACACCCTATGCCTGAAGCAACAATGTATCTATGTATCTCAATGCTTAGAACTATGCAGATAACCCATTGAATGGCACTGACTATTCAAACTGGAAATGTCAATAAAAGACATTTGTTTTTGTTGTTCGCTCTTGGGTCTCACTGTATTGGCTTAGGTAGGACTTGATTTTGTTGGCCAAAATAGACCCTTGGTGGGATGTCTTCTAACTAACTAGTTTTGAGCGAGTATGATTTTATTACAAGCACACCACTACGAGTCAGAAGGGAAGGAGAAAGAAATCCTGCCCTGTGGGGCTAGGTCTCCGCCTCACACCCCGCTGATATATGGTCATACCAATCTCGGTTACAGATACAGGATGTCACGCCATGTGTACCTTCGATCGTCCGGGAAGGACGACAGATTAGCATAAAGATGATGACGGCTAAGAAATTCCCACGGCAGCCAGGATCGCGAGCCCAATCTCTGACCTTTTGACTTACTTTCACTGACAGGAGCCTCATTACTGACTTGTATTCCTGGAAAATATACCCTTTGCGCTTGTCGGGCACTCAAGATGCTAGGCGCCCGTTTGGGGTTTTTGCCCCGGTCCTCGTTGTTCGGCACTAAAGCAGCACGTCGCCTGTGTCTGCATCTGATTGATCCACTCGCTTCTGGACGACACGGCCTCAGCTCACCTCTGAGACATGTCGGCCCTGACACCGCTTATGGTTCATTGGATCGATTGGCTCATCCTTGTTGAGGGGCGGGTTGGGATTCAGATCTAAGCTCCGCGACGCCTTATATAGGCTTTGTCAACGACGGACTCTAGGCTTGAGTCTGCGTTGGATTTCCTTTAGGTCCTTCCGGTCCCTCTGTTTCTTTCTATTGACCCCACCTGCTGCAGAATAAAATGGAAGCTTCGTACCACTGACTTGGGAATTCTCAATAAGAAGTGACATGGGAAGATCACTGATTGGCACCGTTATAATTACGGGAGGCAATGGACAATTGGGATCAGAGATTGCCGTTGCCATTGCCAAGACTCAACCCTTTGCCCACATACTTTTGACGGCGCGGGATATCAAAGGAGTGGATGTTCGCAACCTGATCGCAAGGGTCCGGCTCATCGGACCACGATCTATTGAGGTCGTCAGCCTCGATTTGAATGACTTGAGTTCAGTGACCGACTTCGCCCAAAGTACGGTGGAGCGAGTGCGAAGCTGTGAGATCCCACCTGTTGTCGATCTAATCCACTCCGCTGCCGTTGCATCCTATACCGTCGACCGGTTAACTCTTGATGGGTACGATCCGGTATATCAAACCAACTGCGTCGCCCCGTTCTTCTTGACCGTCGGTCTTCTCGAGTCCTTTCGTGCTGGAGATGGAAGGCCCGACGGAGGCGCGAAAGTGATCAACATTGGCTGTTCAGCAGTTTCCTATGGGAAACTAGACTACTTCGATCACGACCAGGGACGGGACAATCGGCGGCCAGGGACGCCGATGAGCGCGAGGGAGGGGAATCTCCGGTATGGAAGCAGTAAACTACTCGCCAGCGTGGCATTGTATGCACTGCGGCGGAGTTTGACCAGCGTCAGTCTGACACGGGCGTGATTTCGACCATATTTTCACGATGCTGACCACCCAATTAGACGGGTAATATCTCCCTCGACATCTTCACCCTGGATCCTGGTGGCATGGCTGGCGAGAGCAACCTGCGAACCGGGGCTCCCCTGTCCGTTCGAGTTGCACACCAAACACGATCAGGACTTCGGCCCTTTCTGCGCATGGTATCCCGAAGCGCGATTAACAAGGCCCATGTTCCGGCGAAGGTGATCGCCAAAGTCGCATTTCAGCGGGACGTGGTGGAGACCTGTCAAACGGAACGGTACTATATTCTGGACAAAGAGTATGAGGCCGGATCCGTCATACCGACCTTACGAGATGGGTCCCAGATGGGGAAGCTGTTGGTTAAGTTGATGCGACAGATGGAAATTTGGAAGGGAAAAGGATCGAAAGGATCTACAGGGTCTGTCAGTCCTGGGTTGACGCTATCTTGAAGGTGCCACGAGGATTCGGAGAATTGAGTTGTACATAAACATAAAATTGCGTGGACTGGCGAATACATTGGAATCAATCAAGTGTACCTTTTTATACAGAAGATCGGCCGCAAGCGGTCGCCGGATTCGGTGAGAGCGGAAAGCGTGAAACCTGCCACTTCGCGGGTTACACCTTTTTCCAGTCCTGGCGATCGATAAGGGGACATTTGAACTTCCCACGATCTTCTCTTTCTCTTCCCTTTTAATCCTCGGATCGCCATCCCTTCATTCCCGTCCAATTCCTTATCCTCCGAGCACTTCGAGCTGGCCTTTCGAGATCGACGGGCTGGACTGGCCAAGGCTCTCCACTAGTTCTCGCCCATGAACCCGATGCTGCACGCCTCCTAGCGACATGAATAGGCTCTACGCCTCACCCAAAGGCTACACTGCCTATCCTCGCGGGAATAGCACCTTCTCCATCTCCCCCAACAAGTACGTACACTGCAGTGACACGTGCATCTTCACATGGCTGCATGACAGTTGATCTTCCAGAAAAGAAGCTAACTAGTATTCACTGCTAGATTCCAGCCTCGGTCACAACCTGCTCTCCGCCGTCGACGCCAACTCTTCCAACGGCTCATACTCCTTGCTGGCATATCCCTCCTGCTGGTCATCTTCGTTCTCCCCTCATGGCGCGCCGCGATCCTCCCTGCCCTCTCGCTCGGCCTCTTCCACGGCACAGAGGACCTACAAATGCAAACAGTCCGATACTATGATCTGTCAGAAGTGGAAGGAACAGAAAAGGGCTGGGAGCGCGGGGAACGTGTCCTCATGCTCACCCCGCTGCGAGATGCCTCCTCTCACCTGCCCATGTTCTTTTCCCACCTCCGAAACCTCACCTACCCTCACAATCTCATCGACCTTGCTTTCCTAGTGTCGGACTCCCGAGACGACACCCTGAGTATGCTGTCGCGCATGCTCACAGAGGTGCAGAACGACCCGGACCCGAAAATGGCCTTTGGAGAGATCTCGGTGATAGAGAAGGATTTCGGCCAGAAGGTGCAGCAGGATGTTGAAAGCCGCCACGGATTTGAGGCTCAGGCCAGCCGTCGCAAGCTGATGGCTCAGGCGCGGAATTGGCTGCTGAGCGCGACCCTCCGTCCTACCCACAGCTGGGTCTACTGGCGAGATGCAGACGTGGAGACGGCGCCGTTTACGATCATTGAGGATTTGATGCGGCATAACAAGGATGTCACCGTTCCAAGTATGTCTTGACCGGTGCTCTATGGGAAAGGAAGTATGCTAATTGGTACCTTTAGATGTGTGGCGGCCGCTTCCGGATTGGCTGGGTGGAGAGCAGCCGTACGATTTGAACTCGTGGCAGGAGTCGGAGACGGCACTCGCGCTGGCGGACACACTAGATGAGGACGCTGTCATTGTAGAGGGATATGCCGAGTATGCGACATGGCGGCCTCACCTCGCCTACCTCCGCGACCCCTACGGCGACCCAGATATGGAGATGGAGCTGGACGGCATTGGTGGTGTCAGCATTCTGGCAAAAGCGCGTGTGTTCCGTGCTGGCGTACATTTCCCAGCGTTCAGCTTCGAGAAGCATGCTGAGACTGAAGGCTTTGGCAAGGTAAGAAAGAATTACCTTGTTCGAGCCGATAATAACTAACGTGCTTTAGATGGCCAAACGCATGAAGTTCTCTGTGATTGGATTACCGCACTATACAATCTGGCATCTGTACGAGCCCAGCGTTGACGATCTGCGCCACATGGAAGAGATGGAGTTGGAGCGACAGGCTCGCGAGCAGGAAGAGCGACAACGTGAACTCGCCGAGCAAAAGGAGAGCGCTCAGCTCAAGTCTGGAAGTATGCACCGGGTCGGCGATGAGTACAAGGGGCCCGATGAGGGACCTGCTGCGCAACCGGTCAAAGAGGCTGGGAAGGGCTCTTCCAGCAAATAAGGCAGCTGATGATACCTGCCCTGAAGATGGTTATTCTTGTCATTCCACTCTTGATCACGATTCAAACGGCTCCATTATAGAATTATCCAGCCGGCTGGATTACTGATTTTCTGCTCAAGACCGATTTGACCAATGTTTTGTTGGCATCCTCCATCATAAGGCTTCTCATGCCCGAGTTTTCGAGCAACGCAGGACTCGTTTAGTTTGTTCTTTTATTTTTTTCATTCTTGTCTGTATATGTCATTTGTTATTGGTGTTCACATTGTGTTTAGACGGCATACTAGAGGGCGTGATATGGGGCCAAGCGGTGTTACAAAATAAACGAGGATTTTCAACATATCGGTAACGGTATCTTTTCCCTGTTGAATGACAACTAAACAAGTTTCCATTTCATGTATGATCCGTGGATGATTATAGAGTTGTTGATTATAGTCGTTGAAGGAACCCTATTAAACGGTGGTCTGTGCCCTCGACGCGTTCAGCGCGTCCCCGTCTTTTTTCCTTCATCGCCGACATCCCATTGTTTGCTGATCACCAGCAATTGCTCATTACAATGGCGACCCAGAACGCTCCAAGCATTCTATTCACCAACACGCAGCCTCAACAGGGCTTCAGGCTACTAGAAATCCCACCAGAGCTGGAGGAACTGCTGACATCCAAAGATGCACCCGCGTAAGTCGACACCGAACTCTCAACGCCAACAAGCTAACGCTAGCACCACACCAGACTCGAATTCAAGTCCCCCTCCGCGGCTCTCGCACACGCCGTAGGCGACGCCAGCGGCCAGGATTACGTCAACCTATGCACCGCGACACAAACATACCGCGTCCGCCAAGTCATGTCCTCAAACTCACTCCATATCCTCCGCCCGAGTCTAGGCCAGATTTCCAAAGCTGATATCAAAGTCGTTGAAGAAGAAGCTGGCGAAAGCGGCGCGTTGAATCTGCCCGACGAGGCAGTTACGGCTATTGCGAAATGCGGGTCGACGCTCGAGCTGCATATCCCGCCGGGTGGGTTCTCGGCTCTTCCGTTTCTGGAGAAGAGTCTGGGATTGTATGACCCGCGAGGGGGGGAAGATGATGAGGATATCGCTATGGATGAAGCTGGTGGTGAGACGGGGCTAGTCGGGATTCGCAGATTAAGGGATCAGGTCTGTTTGGATATTCCCGTTTCTGCTGTTCAGTGTGAGATGGGATGGGTGGAGATTTGCGCTTTTGTGGATGAGAGGCGGAAGATTTGCTGGAGACCTTCGGCGAGGATGCGGTTGAATGTGTGGAAGCGTATAATGGAGGGTGCACTCCTGCAGGGTATCGATCTTCAGAAACAGTTCCTTGTGGGGGATTTGTGGAAGTCTGTGCTTGATGATGATGATACCTCGGAGCCGTTCCCACGAGGTCTGCTTGAGGCCGTGGTTCGGAGGTTATGTGTGCCGGACGAGCGGCCGGCGTTGGCAGATGAGGTCAAATGTGAATTTGCAAAGTCGACGTTGAACCTGATGGATATCTTGAGCTGACTGTTGCTACAGGGGCGAGCTTTGACAAGGCTGAAGTTACAAAATGGGTGGGCGAGACATATCTTGCTGCTACGGCTCCCACAATGTCGTCAGCTGTTGGACGCAGTGAGTTTCTACGAGCGTGGAAGGACTGTCTTCCCGAGTCATGGAGAGAGGAAGCTGCCCTGTCCAAGTTACCAGAGGGAGCCTACAAAAGTCCCGATCCTACAGCAATATTTTATGTTGAACCATCGCAGCGACAACAAGTCAGCAAAACCTCGACAACTGCATCTTCGACCGCCTCCAAAGCCAAAATTACGAGGAACTGGCACGAATTGCTCAAAACCCAAAAGCGCCGCTGACTGCTTGCCATCAAGGCGCTACTATGTTCATTGATGGAGTCTCAGTCTATGATGCCAGGCCCTCTAGAAACATCATGGTCATGTTTGCCGCCCAAGAGATATGAGATCTACCTCACGCAACGCAGGGATCACAAAAGCAAACCACGAAAGGGTCTCCAAAATCAAGCCTCTAGCACCAAGTGTACTTCTCGTTCAAAAGCCATTCCACGTCCCTACCAAGTCCTTGCTCGGCACCCGTCCAGCGCAAACTGGAAATGCTGTTCTTCTCGCGGTGCACAAGCTGCGCATCCGGATCCAGCAAAGCCACTGCCTTCTGCAACAGCGGTGTCGGGTTCCAAAACTCGACAGTATTCAGATTCCAATCATGTGCTTCCTGCTGGGCCCGCTTCAAGAGACCGGTCATAGCTTCGACCAATATCTGCTCTTCCTCTGATGTCGTGGGATCATCGTACACCCACCGCAGAATATACAGCACATTCTCTTCGGGCTTTTCGCCAAAGTTCCGGTTCCAAGTGCAGTACACGCGGGCGTCGTCATTCCCAGCACCCTTGATAACGGGCGGAGAGCGATGCGAGAACTTGTTCTGAATGAAGAACTCCTCACGAGCCCAGTGCCATACGAAGTGATCATAATCAGGCACAATAGCAATTTTGGCACCGGGAGACTTCCGCGACGCAGCCTGCAATTGATCTCGCAGCTTAGCGAGGACGGTCTCGTTACACATGTTGCTCTGGACGTCCTCTGCGTACAAATCCCTCGTCTTTGCACCCGCTCCGCTGGTTGCTGCTTCCTCAGGCAGAGCCAAGTGCGACGAAAGATAAGGCCGCCATCCAAACTGAGCATAGAACCTCTTCCCGATATCCGAGAAGAGAATAGTGAACAACGCCCTACCCCTGGGTTCCTTCTCCATATTCCATGTATCCAGCTTAGTGCTCAGTTCCTCCAGCATACGCTTCGCGTAGCCCCTCCCTCGGAATTCAGGGCGACAGTAGACGCTTCCCACGCCGTGCGTACCAACATCTTCCACCTGGCCGCCGTGCGCCAGGAGTGCTTTCTTCCGGTAGGATTCGCAGGAGCTGAGAATGGTGCGATTACCCTCGGGCTCGGTGCGGTCCACCAAGATCCAGCAGGTCAGTCCGTCGCGGGTCAGTCGCTGCTCGAAGAGATGGTTCTCACGCGCAATGTAAGTGTCGATGTCCAGGGGTCCTTTCCAGGCGATGCTGTTCAGTTTGATGGAGGCGATACGCTCTGCAGGGGTGGCCGGGACTATGATTAGATCCGGTGAGTCTCCCATTGGGAGAGACGGGATGTCTTTGGCAATCATCTTCGTGCTACGTAGCTGGTGTTCTGTAGGTGATTGGCGAGTGGAGGAAACTTGCAACCTCAAAGTTTGAGGTTTCTCAGCGGAGCTTTGTCAAAGTGAATCGGAGGGAATACAAGAAGTATATAATGACATGCACGACAGCAAGAGCTCAATAACCGTAAAATGTCGATCTTGGAAACTAGTAGTCACAAATGACAGGAGAAAAGAAGTCTGGGGTTGAGTTGAAGATGGATAACGCCTCCATGGCAAAGCCTATCCACGGGTTCCAGACGGCCTGATATAGCTTCGGAGCTGGGGGTGAGGGGGGTTGGGAACCCTTTTAGTAAGGGTAACACGAGCCATTCCCGCAATTCCAGATCCCCGCTTGTCACTTCCCACGATCCGGGCCGGAATCTCCTCTTGATCTATGAGAGGTGTGGTTTCTCTTTGTCAACCGGTCCGATGGCAAGCGACGGCAAGCGCATTGATAGGCTTGGGTTGTACTCCGGTTGACGTAACAAGGGCTTGTGCTGGGTCAGGTGGTATTCCAGGTAGGGCATGAGATGGTCAGGTGGACCTTTTATGTAATGCGATCTATACTGTAACTAACTCGGATGGCGTTGCAGATTAGATCCATGGATTAACTCTATTTCATCTAAGGTTGAGATGTCTGGTGACTTGACCGCTTCGGACGAGGCCAACGTCATTGCAGGCGACTCCAGCTCATGCTTAGAGACATGTCAACAATGAAAATACCCCGGTGTGCGTAATCTTCTTTTGTCATCGTTTGGTGTAGCTAACTCCTTGTATAGTCACTGATATGAAATGCTACGGGCAATATCAGAGACCTGGCCACTTTGTATCATTCAGTGTTTTCAGCTGAGTTCAGTCCTCGATCGGAAAGCTAAAAACTCAAATCAAATGGCTCGGAAGCTCAGTTATAGGCCACGTGAACTAAGCAAAGATACTCTTAAGGTATGATCCAACAGTTGACGTCCCAATAGAAAGCAACAGCATGAAGCTTATGCATAAAAGCAAGTCTCAAGATCAGTAGTGGACTTTCTCCTATCAAAGGCTTCATTTATCTGATCTTGGAGCTGTATCATGCCCCCAAGAGTGGACTATGAGAGCCGGTAGTCATGCAGAAGTGTCTATTCACGGCATCATTACATTATACTGCACACTCGACTGGCTATATAAGACTTACAAAGTCAAGATGGGAGATGCATTATTTCCACCGGACCCAGAACTCATTCATAAGCAGGCAAAACAAAGCACTGGGATATTAAAATAACAGCACCGATGGAGAAGAAGTGCAAATACAAAGTCACTGCGATATAAACACCAGGACTCGAATGCAAACTAGTGCGAAAGACGCACAAAACAAGACGCACCGGATCAACGCAGGAAGACCAGAAGCGAGATGACTGTTGGGACACTAGTTGCTAGATAATTGAATTGCTAGAAAAAGGGAAAAGGAAATCATGTAGTTGAGAGAGATTCAACATAGGAGACGAATGAAATACAAGAAAAAGGAGATGGTATGAAAGAGGCCAGACCGCAGCAATAAAGATCAGCGAGGAGAGTCAAAACCCAGGGATCAGCACAAGGAGATGCAAAGAGGCAAAACTGCAACCAGTAAAAAATTCATGAGAGAGAAAGAGGGTGGAGGGAGAAGGAGCGTCATGAAGAAAGAGTATCAAAGGATGAAAATAGCAGGCGAGAGCTCAGGGTAGGGGAGGGGGAAGGGATGAAAAGGAAAGGAGCCAAAGGAATAGGAAAAGATATGAACCTGATCTATGTAAGTAAAATGCCATGCGAGTCCCAAAAATTCGTCCGCTCCCCGTTTTATGTATTTGCGCCACATTCTTGCGGACTGCAATTCCTATTTCTCCTCGTCCATCATGTATGTTCGATCATTGGTCACGCTAAATCAAGAATGAGACTGAAATGGGTGTGGACAAGTAACAAACGAACAACAATTTCCCCATAGAGAAACTTGACACAGAAATTTCCCTTTTATTCCCCACAATTCAAGGAGTAAATTGAAGTTCATGGTGGTTGTTCTGAATCCACTGGTTCGTTAAACTTCTGCCGTGCCTCCTCTACCCACAACTCCAAACGAAGCTCCCCAGCCTCCACACGTCGTACAGGTACCGTTTTGGCGCGGCCATTCGAGACCGGAGGGGGTGGCCGCTGGGGCTCGCCGTTGCGTACTTTTGACACGGAGAAAGGGGCGGTGCAGGACCGTAGGTGCACTTTGCCGGGCTCGGCGACAATCCACGTTTGTTCTTCCGTGGTGGTGCCCGCGGGAGGTAAAGCATCCTCCCGCACTTCGATGCACACGGTGAAGCTGAATTCGTCATCCCGCGGCAGCGGGGTCAGCCGCGCACAGGCGGACGCGAGGCGGGCTAAACAGGCCCGGAACTGTGACTCGAGATCGACCGAGGTTGGCGCAGGTCCCTTGTCAGAGACCGAGCCGCCTGGCATAGATGAATCTTCATTTCTGTTTTCAAACGTGGTATTTACTTCTCCCGCCGGGGCCCGGGGGAAGCCCGACAGATCAAAAGCATATCGTTCGAGGGGTTGATTTGTGCGGAGAGAGGAAATAATAATACTGACGGCGGTAATTGTGCCTTTCAAGATCTCTGTCCCGACTGCGATCGATGCATCGTTGATATAGTCACACACTTTGGGGTGACGGGATTGTCGGACGGGATAATTGTATGCCCGTACCGGCAGGAAAGTCGCGCGTGGGTAGACGGATCGCAGAAAGAGTATTTGGTGGACAGAGACGGTGAGGAAGTTGGTGAAGGAAGCCGCTAGCGCCGACTGGTTGGTGGGCAGCGATTTGGTAGCAGGGACCGGAGCGGAGAAAGTGGTCATGGTGGTGGTACTACTGGTCTCACTGGCCATCGGCATTGCCGTCGAACGATCCAGCGTCGTTTCCACGGTAAGGGTGATCTTGACGGAGTCTCGAAGAATCTGAATGATGTTCCACCCTGAAGCTAATCATCGCTCTGCCTTTCTAAAATCATCGGTCAATCCTGGTGTTTTGTTTGGTTGGATGGGTGGTGCAATATCAAGGGCTTTCTTTCTTTCTTTTTTTTTTTTCTTCCTTCCGCTTGCCGACGGCCAACGACACGTCGAGTTTCGGGTGGGACTTTGAGGGAAGTGTGCGGCAAGGGCTGAAACGGTCGGAGGTGGTAAGAAGGGGATGAAAAGCCCCTGGTTATCGGTTGGAAATGAAGTTGGGTTGGAGAAGTGAAGTAGGTGAGGGGTCCGTATATAGGGTTGGGGAGGGGAGGGAAGGAGGGGGTCCAGGAAATCGGAACATACGCTTGGGTGGACAAAACGACAAGATGCAAAACCTCAAAGCATGAGGGATGAACGACGAGGAGAAACCAAAGCGCCGATCCCAGAAATTGATAAAAGCGAGGGAACTTTTTTTTGGAGCAATGATGTTCCCTTCGATTGGGAAGAGGGGTGGTTTCAAAGCGAGAGGAAGGAGGGGGGCGTAGAATAGAACCCGAGGGGTTTTAGCGGCAAAAAGACCTCAGTGCCTGGCGAGGGCGATAAATGAGGAGCCGAACACGATAAAGATGAAAGAGATAAGTTGACGTTGAGAAACGATGTACCCCGGGTCTCGCTCGAGGGGAAAAGCAGGAGTGGAAGGCGACGGTCAGTGGAAGGTCACGGTTCCCGTCACGTGGTTGCGTCATGGGTTGGCCTTGCAGAATTCGTCTACATTCGAACTTCTACGCTGTTGTTTCTATCTAGTTTTGATTTTATTAATATATAGGACACTTTCTAGATTCATTCTATATATCAGGAAAAATTTTACTGTTTGGAAAAGCTTGTCGTGAACACGCTAGGCGCGGGTCACGTTGAAAAAAAATAGGTCGAACAAATACAAATAGTACCAAGGTATGTACCGCCTTTTGTGTATGTGCACAGAGCGCACAGTTTTTTGCCCTTCTTTTTGCCTCTTTTCCTCTTTCCCCACCGAGTTAATGCGGCGGGTGGGATGATGAGACTCGAGGGGCGATCATCACTTGGCCTGAAAAGAATAAATTAAAAATAAAAATAAAGGGCCCAACAACACGCGTTGGGTATAACACTAAAAGAGATATGGGGCAGCAAGGAACCATAAAACCGTCCAGAGCCCAACCTTGGGAGCGGTGCGAAGAACCGACGGGACATAGCCGAGCAGGGGAAAAAAAAGGGCCAGTGTGCGGATGTAAGCTTTTTTCTCTAGATCAGGTACCACTAAATAGTTCCCTATATAATCCCGAGAATACAAAGAGCTCATGACCAGCTCTACAACCCTTCCGAAGACCGCATAGAAAATGTCCTTCGGAGTATTGCGGTACAATCGATTACAGCTTCCGCCGCCGCAGACTGCAGCATTCGGAGGTACCAGGGCGGTACCGGGTACACGAATCCGTATCACGGCGTACACATCTGAACGCATCTGTACACTAATTGATACGCGCCCCTCACTCGCTTTGCTGTCGATCTTCCAGCTCTGACGGCAGTGGCGGCCGCTGAGACAAGGGTACGATCCCCGGGGAAGCGCTGCCTCTATTCCCGGTTGTCTTGGCCCCTGGGGATCGACTCGATATTCCTACCACGATTATCAATCGTCTCCTTCCATCCGTTTCTATACTGTCACCGCTCAAAGATCTTCGCCTCCCTCCGATCATGGAGATTTAAGTGAGGGGCGGGGCAGTCCATGAATCATTGCTTCCTGGATACACCTACATATGTAGTACAATGACAGCATAGGAATACAATGCTATTGTATTCAACGATAGTCATACCATAAAAATCTCTCTTCACACAAGGACCATGATAATGTGTTCCGTTCAAAGTGATCATCTCATGATCAGTTTCCCGAATGACATTGAGTCAATGAGTCAATCCGGTGGGCCTCTTGGATTATTTCCGAAGGATCACACTTCACCCAATGAGACCGGACGGTGTCAAGTATTAGATCGCATCTTAGGTGTCCCAATAATCTAGTCTGGCCGGCTTCAAATCTGTCCGTGCCTTTTTCGCCCTTGTCTCACCAGGTACCCGAGGTCCCTATGTACATACTCCTCCAGGTGACGTGTTGAATGTGACTAAGCCGGAGCAAGGTCGCCTTCTATGAAAGACCACTGCTACCATGAGGCTTTCGTGTGGCTTGCAACGCTTGCAATGGAATGTCTGTATGGATGACTGTAAATCCAAGCTACAATTTCGAGATATCGTTTCCCTCCCAAATATCATCGGATGAGGCGGAGATACCCGGGGATATTCTATAACTATCAGAACCTTCCCTCGCATACTCCATCCCTGTTTGATGGATTTATGTGCTGCAGACCGATGTTGCGGGACAAGCAAGGATCAAAGGTTGGTTGAGCGGCATCTGCTCGGTATGTGGTAATCTGATAGAGAAAGATCGAAGGCGAAGATGTACCCTTCCAAAAGTACATCCTGCACGTACTCACCGTAGATCCTTCTAGTGTAGATTGTATCCCCTGCAGCTCCCAGCACCTGACTCTAGGGCTGATCACGAAGATCGGCCTCTTTGGGTTGTGTTCTAGGGCTCGTCAGAAACAGATCGAATGAAGTTGCTCGAATAGCAATTGACAAGTGTACATGCACTGGAGAGTTTACCCACCAACTGGCCAGGAAATAGTTCAATCCAGTCAGCGTACAAATCAGAATGTAATTCAAAGATGATAGAAAAGAAATCCAATGAGATTTGATGATGAGAAATTCAATTGAGGACAAAGGTGAATAAGTGGTTGTGTTGCGGGCAACAAACATTATTGACCGCCCTGCCCCTCGTGTCTCGTTATCGCGTGCAAACTTATTGATTTCACCTCCCCACGCGGCCTCGAGCCAACTTCAATCCTCACATTTAATTCTTCCGTGGTCAGTTGATCACCATAATTAGCCATGGAGCAAGAGATTCTATCGCTCCTGGCAGACACCCAGTCGCCTACGACCAGCACAAGGCAGGCTGCGGAACTCCGACTGAAATCCCTCTACTCCAACGAAGCCTTCCCTATTTCCCTCACAGCCATTGCCTCCCATGAGTCCGTCCCCGTCAACCTCCGCCAATCCGCTCTCTCCGTGCTGCGCACCTTTATCGGTGCCGGATGGTCCTCCATGCTCGATGATTTCAAGGGCCAGGTGCTTGTCAACGACGCCAACAAAGCGCAAATCCGCCGTGCGCTGCTTGAGCTCGCTACAACCACCGAGACTCCCGAGCGCAAAGTCAAGGCCTCGGCCAGTTACGCCGTGAGCAAGATCGCCAGCGCTGACTTCCCGGACGACTGGCCAGAACTGCTGCCCACGTTGCTGCAGATCATCAACGACCCCTCGACCAGCGATAGCGCCCTGCATGGAGCTCTGAAGGTACTGTTGGATTTGGTTGATACTGGACTCAGCGAGGACCAATTCTTCAACGTCGCCCGCGATCTCGTCTCCGCTCTCTTTGCCGTGGCCATCTCGGAAACTCGTCGTCCCATGATGCGAGCTCTCTCGGTCGCGGTTTTCCGATCATGCTTCGACACATTTGAAATGGTTTTGGAACAACACAAGGTGGCCATCAAACAATTTGTAGATGAATTGTTGGGTGGGTGGTCGCCCTTCTTCATTTCTACCCTGAAGGCACCTCTGCCCCAGCCTCCCAGCGCGGAAGAGGCCAACAAGGAGGGTGAGGTTGCGTCGCAGTGGCGTGGCATCGTTGGTTTGAAGATTCAGGTTGTTAAGGTACGCAGTGTTACCTTTCGTCTTGAGTAAGTCTTGGGTTATGGCTAACTGATTTCTACTATAGACTCTCATGAAGATTCGTGGGGTGTTTCCCGGACTTCTGACAGCCCAGAGTCCAGCCTACTTTTCGACCGTTTGGGATGAACTTACCCGTGCCTTGCCGGTCTATCAAAACTTCTACATTGATGACGAGCGCCAAGGCCGTTTGGAGGATGTGGATGGTCTCCCGTACTCGCTTGATTTCCTCGTCTTGGAGGAGTTGGATCTCATTCAAACCCTGCTCAAGGCGCCCCCGGTGAAAGCAGAGCTGCTGCAGCAACTACAGAATGCCGGTGCCGCCGCGGGCTCCTCTGGCTGGCTCGTGGAGATCATGAAGCTTTCCAGCTCCTATGCTCAGATTACCATGGAAGAGGAGGGCCTCTGGGATGTCGATGTGAACCTGTTCTTGTCGGAGGAGACGTCAGTCACGGCCAACTACACACCTCGATCCTGCAGTGGTGATCTGGTGATAAAGGCTGGTGAGTGGCTGAAGGAAAAGGCGGCCGAGGGTATGCTGAGCTACATGAACAGCCTCTTCGCCGACAACTCTGCTTCGTAAGTTGTGGAGCTTACTCTAATTTGTTGAACCGAGCTAACGTTGGTGGCTTAGGTGGAAATCTCGTGAAGCGGCTCTGGCCATTCTCAATTTCCTGCTCCGAGACTTTGGCGAGGTGTCCCAGGAGATTCCTCTCGAACTGGCCAACCAGTTCACCCAATTTGTCAACTATGCACTCCAGCAGGAGCAGGAGCTCCTGCGGGCCCGAGGCCATCTCGCGGCCGGTGCCTTGGCGCGTGTTGCGGGCCAAGGATTCCAGCAGAACACCACATCTTATTTGGAGTCGACCCTCAAGGCGATCGCTGAAGATCCCTCGGAGGTGGTCAAGGTTGCTTCCATTCGAGTCCTGCAAGATCTCATTCCGTCCCTACCCATCAGCGTGGCTCGTCCATTCCAGACGACCGTAATCAACGCTCTCTCGGAGTTCGTTTCTGCGCACGACCTCCGTGAACAGTCCGACTGTGACGACCTGAAGGTGACGTTGGCGGAAACCCTCCGAGACACCATTATGGCCGATCCGAGCGTGGTCTTGTCGTCAATGGCCATCGATGTTCTCTTCAACATCGCCAGCAGTGGGGCGGAGAACTTCCAGCTAACCATGACCGTCACCGAGGCCTTTGAGGACATTGTGGACCAGATCACCGAGCACGGTCCGGAGGTGTATATGCGTCTTTGCGAAAAGGTGCTGCCTTCCTTGATGGGCGCCATCGACGTCGGCGACATGACCGAGGAGAACGCTCTGACCAACTTTGCCGCCGATCTGCTTCGAGCTCTGGCCGAGCGTGGCTCCGAACCCATGCCTCCGGGCTTCGTGGAGACAGTGATGCCCAAGCTTAACCGTCTGCTACTGGGCTCTACCGAGGCCGAGCTGATCCGTCCGGCGACCGAAGCCGTGCGCCACATGCTCTCGCACGACTTTGCACAGGTCCTGGCCTGGCGCGATCCCCAGTCAGGCAAGGAAGCGCTTGAAGTGGTGCTGGTGATCATTGACCGACTGCTCGGCCCGGCCGTGGACGATAACGCGGCCGTCGAGGTCGGCCAGCTGGCGGCCGAGTTGGTGGAGAAAGCCGGCTCGGAGCACCTTGGCCCGTACCTGCCGCAGCTTCTGCAGGCTGTGGCCCAGCGTCTGGCGACAGCGGAGCAGGCACAATTTATCCAGAGTCTGATTTTGGTGTTTGCCCGGCTAACGCTCATTAGCCCACGGGAGGTCGTGGACTTCCTCGCGCAGGTCAATCTGGGCGGTCAGAGTGGCCTTGCAGTGGTGCTGAGCAAGTGGCTGGAGAACTCGGTCAACTTTGCTGGCTACGACGAGATCAAGCAGAACACCTTTGCGCTGGCGCGACTGTACGAGCTGTCGGATCCGCGTCTGGCGGAGGTGCCGGTCAAGGGCGACCTCATCATCCAGGACACGGGTCGCATCAAGACCCGATCGCAGGCACGCAACAACCCCGACCGGTATACTACGGTGGCAGCGCCCTTGAAGATCATCAAGGTGCTGGTGGAAGAACTATCCGCCGCCTCGGGTAATAAAGCGATCGACGCCGCTCAGGCGGCAGCCCTGGAAGATGCGGATGACGACGGCGATGATGACGACTGGGAGGACGTGCCGGGACAAGTATTGGATCTGGGATTGGGGATGACCAAGCAGCAGCTGATGAGTTTTGGCGAGGGTGGAACGGAGAGCGTATTTGGCGTGCGACAACGGGACGACGAGACGCAGGCCTTCCTGACGGACTTTCTCCGACGGGCATCGACACAGCCTGGATTCCAAGAGCTATACGGTGCACTGAGCGAGGATGAGCAGGCCAAGCTGCAGAGCCTAGCATAGGGCGTCCCGAACATATCTTGAATCATGACGGGATGAAACTAGCAGCAATTCACGAATCAACGACCCTTGGAAGTGGAGACCAACCCGACAGTGTGGAACACAAGAATTCGATACCCATACTTAGTCTTAGTCGTACTTGGAACTAGTGCACAATCGGTTATCCTCTCGGCTAGAGAGATCTTAAACTGAACAAAGAGAAATTCAAGAAATGACCAGTCATACCCGACACTTCGGACTGCGGGGTCAAACCTTAGCTGTTCCGCCTTTCTGGGTCTCCCAGTATCCTTTCACTCGGGTCTGAATTCTTGAATAGCTTCATCTTTCTTTCTTCACTCCCATCCACTGAGACAATGTCTCACCCAAATCCCGACGAGCGCATTCAGGTCGATGTAAGCTACCCTTCCTTTCCTCTTTCCCCACTGTAGCCCCTCCCATATCATTTTCCCCAGTAAAAAAGCCACCGAGAAAAGATACATGTGTATGCCCAATCATTACGCTCAATCTACTCTTGCACCTCCCACCCCCACATCCCCAATTCCCTCCATCCACACGAACTCCCAACACCAACACACCAATCTCACAACTTCCAGACAAGCGACGACGACACACTCTTCGAAACCAAATCCCTCGTGGACTCCAACCTCTCCTTCGCCAGCTCCGTCCGAGACTACTGCTACGAAAATGGCCGCCGCTACCACGCCTACCGCCCGGGCCAATACCCCTTTCCAAACGACGAAGAAGAACAAGACCGCCTCGCCCTAATGCACCACCTCTTCAAGCTCCTCAGCGGCGGCGACCTCCACCGCGCCCCAATAGCCCGCCCCCGCACCCCAGTGCGCGTTCTAGACATCGGCACCGGCACAGGGGACTGGGTCCTCGAAATGGCCGAAGATTTCCCCTCCGCCGATATCATCGGCACGGATCTCAGTCCCATCCAACCAAACTTCACACCGCCCAATTGCCGCTTCTTTGTCGACGACGCTGAGTCCGATTGGACCTTTTCTCCCAACGAGGCTTTTGATTATATTCACGCGCGCAGTATGGGCGGGGGGATTGGTGATTGGCCTCGGTTGCTGAAACAGGCGTATGCGCATCTCAAGCCCGGGGGGTGGTTTGAGGCGCAGGAGTTTGAGACGAGGGTCCTTTCGGATGATGGGACGCATTTGCAGGCGAGTGCTGTGTTGGATTGGCAGGATCGGTTGGTTCGAGCTAGTGAGCGGTTTGGTAAGCCGATGAATGTGGCGCCGCAGCTTTCGGGGTGGATGGAGGAGGCGGGGTTTGTTAATGTTTCTGATGATATCTACAAGGTGTGTGTCTTTTTCTTTCTGCTTGGGTGGTGGGTATGCGCTTACACGATTACAGTGTCCGGTTGGTGGTTGGGCGAAGAATCGCCGGTTAAAAGAGATTGGGCGTGTGGGCAAACATACCATTCTCGCCATCGTTGAGCCGTATACATTGGCTTTGTTTACGCGGGTCTTGGGCTTCGATTTTCAGGATGCGCAGGAGTATATGGAGAAGGTTCGCGCTGAGTTGGTGAGCAATCAGTTCCATATCTATGTGCTGTTTCATTTTGTCTATGGGCAGAAGTCTATGGATGAGCCGAATGGTGAGTCACCGGCTTTATAGTAAATATTTGGTGGCTGTGATGAGCCCTGACTATGACTATGAATCTGATCGAAAGATCGGGTCTCATTTTGATGAATGACGGCGTCATGACTCTTTTGGTTTTATAAATTAGTATTATATTCCTTTACGTATTAGACTTCCTTTTCGGTGGAAAGGAGCACGTGGAGAGGCCTGAGTGGCAAATGGATTCAGGCGGGTGTCATTGTGCACCAATACCCAATATCTGGCAGATCCCCAAGACGGCATCCTCGGGTGTCGCACTGGACCGCACAACCTGTACAACCTGATCCACTTGCTCCTCGTCACAGCTACCGATCGTCCTCAATATAGTCTGCAGAAGCTCTTGTTTCCCCTCGCCCTTCCAGGAGCTCGGGATAGCCTCAAAGGGGCTTGCTCTGAATGATTCCCCGCTGGGTATTCGTGTCGGGGGATTTTGAAGAGAGTGCGATGAGGGAAGTTGCGCGTGGGGATCATTAGAAAGGGCCCCGAGAGAAGATGATGAATAGTATGAAGGATTGGGGTGCGCATGTGTCGGGGGATACTGGTGACCTGCATCGTGTCCCCATTGCTGCTGATATGCATGAAATCGTTGAACATCGTCTGTGCTGTATCCCTTGTAGTGATCCATGTAGTTGTCGTGGCCCGCGACATATGGGTATATTTGATCCTCACCCTTAACCATGTAACTGGGGTTGTACAATTGCATCGACGGGTATAAACCAACACCCTCCGGCATTGATTGCGGGAGGCCGTGTATCGACATCGACCCCTGCATTTCACCCGGTCCAAAAGCCACGCTCCCTGCTTGGCGCTGTAGTATTGTCGCCTCATCTGATGTATCTTGAAACACATTAGTACATCCACGCGCAAAGCTTGCCGGAAAAAGTCAACTCACAGACCCCTAACCCAGCCTCCCCAACCGTCGCAACATCCATCTCGACGCTCTGCGCACCAAACTGACCCTGTACGGGATACGACTGCATCTGCGTGCCATTCTCACTACCCGTACTACCAGGACTCGTGACCGTCACCGAATTCGTCATAGTAGTCGTCGACGACGGCGAGCTCCCAGACCAACTCCCCCCATCCGCCGACCCGCCAGCCGAATACCCTGTTCCAGCACCAGCACCATAATTCGAAGGACTAGGGCTATGGCCGGTATATGCGCGCGCATACTGTGATCGAGGACTCGGGCTCGGACTCGGCCGCCCCTGACTCAATTGGTTCCGCAACTGCGCAACCTCGCGACGCAGCCGCTCTATAATCTCCGCCTGGCTAATGTGCGCGCGGTCCTCGGCCGTTGTCAGGTATGTACATTCTGCCTCGATACCGCGGATGATACATGCGTGGCATGGTACCAAGCGATCGCACTGCGCGTTGGTTAGCTTCGTCTTCGTTCCCGGGGGTAGAGGTCTTGGGGACGATCTCGTCGGAAGGAGGTGAACGAACCTTGACTTTGCGCTCGCGGCATTTTAGACAAGACTGCTGTGGTCGGATCTTTGCTTTTGAGTCTGAGGGCGGCATGGCGTGGTTGGGACTTGGGAGCGGAGAGTTTCCAGGGTTCGGCAATTCGGTGATGATGGGGCTTGCGTGTAACCGTTAAGCTCGGGTGGTCTGTTGTCTCCACCGAATATCAGATTCACAATTGGGTCGGACGAGCGTTCCTTTATTTTTTCCTACTCAGGGGGCTGAGGACTTATGGCGTGCATATCTGATGTATCACATTGGTGGCGGGATTCTTAATGTCTGGCCACTGACGACTGCATAGAGCAAGATGCACGAGGAAGTCGACTTCAGGCGAGTGTACTGAAGTGTGTACTGCTCTATAAAAGCGGTGGAATTACCCTGCATGAATTGATCTACATAGCTTGTTCTTTGGCTCCTTTAGACACTATTAGGTGGTGCTCCCATTGCTCCCATTGCTCCCATTGCTCCCATTGCTCCCATTGCTCCCTGTCCAGGCGTCTATCGAGGATGTCAAGCTCCTGCCAGCACCCAATGGGGTCAACAACTGGGACGTGTTCGAGTATGATCTCAACGAGACGCTGTTCACGGACACTGCCAAATCAATGGGGAGCTGTCATCCTCTGGATGCGGGCTGCAATCGCCTCAATCTCGACGACTGCTGGATGGCCCCTGACGGCACTGCAGCCAGGTCCTTGCAGTAGCAGACAAACTTGGTTTGTTGGGTTCTTGGTGGGGCTCTTGTGAATCTTGGGTTCTGAACAACGCATTCCTTGTGCGCAGTCCATCACTTTAGCCCAAGTCTCGGGCAAACCACTTTCCGTGGTTATCCAGGCTCGTATAAGGCACGAGAAGCAGGATTCCGAGGGTTGCCAATTGGGCATCGACTATCCCAAGCTGGACAGATGCAATATCTTGGCAAGTATTCTCCATTATCACCAGTGGCATAACATCTTAAGCGGCATGGAGGACCCATTGACTTTCTTCGGGTCTGCACCTGCCTACTTCTGCGCCAATGCCACCGACTTGCCTCCGTGTTGTTCAGCACAAGATTTGCAAGAGCCCCGCCAAGAACCCATCAAACCAAATTTGTCTGGGCGGAAACAATATGAAATGAGATTCAGTGAGCAAATTGAAGGCAATGGTCCAATTACTCCTTGGAATTGGCCTCATCCAGTTTTTGAACCCCCTCAGTCGAGTGGACGGTTCCAAATATTATGCTGAGGGATCATTGTCGCATACGGGGCGGTTTCAGCGGCGAAGACATCAGCTCTGTTGAGGTGTCTTCCCCTCTGACACCGCTCCATAATGCAACAATGGTGTCTCAGTATAATGTTTGAAAGCGTTCGACTTGGCTGAGGGGAGCTGGCCCGTCACTCGGATGATGTGATCACCTACGATGCAAAGGGTAGCCTTGGGAGAGCTTCACGACACCCACGATCTCTGGACCGGCGCTGTCTCGACGGTCAAGAAGAGCGTCAAGTTACCCTCGACAGCCACGGACGTGAAGAAGTCTTGCGGTCTCCGGCAGCGGATTTGGTGCCTTATGTACCTGTGCCGTGTGAGGGTAATCCGGTACGAGTGGTCGTATTCTGTCACTGGTCACTGCAGAAATTCAACAGTCGACTGCCTGCTGCGCTTAGTGGGCAGATTATTGGTTATTGGGCTGCCGAGTGGCGTTCGCTTGGCTGATGTGATATGCTTAGTTCTTTGAGGGAAGATTTAGAGCCTATCATGGAATACTTGTAGGTGTAGTGGATCAAACGAGAACAGTGTAGAGGCTTTTGCATCTATCTACTGCACAATAACGCTAATTGATGGTTATCTGTCCAAATACCCCTTGTGTCAACCTAGAATGAAATGAGCAGTCTAAAAGATGTGATCTACAAAACCAAAGTAAATCCCATATACACAGTCCATCCGTCGCATCATATTCACAAATTGAACAACACCCTCGAAATGCAACCATCTCAACCCTGCAATGAGAACCCAACCCCCTCTCCGGTCCCCATAGCCACCAGATTAGCCCTCATCCTCTCGGGCCTCTCTCCAATACCAAAAGCAGCATTATCACCATGCACCCAAGCCCCAACACCATGCTGCAACACAGCCGTAGCCCGCACCTTCTTCCTCTCCGCATCCGCCGCATCGTCAGCCTTCAATCCGACACTCCCATGAAGAGTCAGCCTGCTCTCCTCCCCACCCTCAGCCTTCCCCTTATATACACCCCTATGCAAAATATTACTATCATAAAACACCGCATCACCAGGCTGCAGTTGCACAACCAACTGATTCGGCAAATTAGGCTCATACGGCGCCGCATTGCGCTCAATATCAGTCCTCGCGCGCCGATGAGACCCAGGAACAACAATCAACGATGAATCAGGACACAGCGCAAGATTATACTGCGCGTGACTCTGTCTTCCACCAGGAGACTTTGCCTCAAGCTGCTGCAGTTCCTCTTCCGCGGTGGCATTCTCCGAAACGTCATCGCGGTGCCAGCGGAGTTCGAAATCTTTCGTCTCGGGCGCCACCAGCAGGTTGAATAATTCCATTACGAGCGGCTCGTCTGCGCCAGCGCTGGGCTTGACGCCGACTAGTTCTTCGACTACTGAGAGGATCGGTTCGGAGAAGTAGCACCGCGCGAATGATTCGCGGCCTGGCATTGATGGGTGCAGGAGGTGCTGCACACCCCAAATGCCGCCCTCGGAGGCAGGGGGTGGCGTCGTGGGCCAGGGAGGGAATTGTTTGGGGACGGTGCGGAAGTGCGGCCAGCCGCCGGTGCGGGTTTTGGTTGTTGCTTCGGTGGCGATGGTGCGGTAGTGGGCGATTTCGGTGGGGCTGAGGAGGTTGCGGACGACGACGAAGCCGTCGCGCTTGAGCGTGTCCAGATTTGATGTGGCCATATTGTGTAGATAGAGGAGCGGAAATGTGAGGGTAGAATCCGGAGAAATGATCCTATTTATGGACTGCGGGGTTGACAGTATCTGGGATCGATGCTAGTTACCACCGGTTGAAGGTCCTCAGGTTTCGATGCTACCGTGGATCCAGTGCAACGTGGGGATCACACACTTGATCATGATAATGTGGGGTTTTCGGGGGATCGTGGCGTCTTTACCTCCGAACATACTGTTAACCGATGGATTCGTCTTGAGTTCGGTTTGGATGCTGAGCGTCAGTTGATCGGCTCCCTCTGCCTTGGAACTTCACTATTGGGGAGTCTATAGTGGGCATCCATGTGCTATACCAAGATAGGAAAATAGCCAAGATATCTCTGAAGCATTTTTATACTCCGGTATAGTTATACTGCGTATTAGTGTTTAGGTGGGGTGATCGTATTCGAATAGTCGAGATTTAGCCGGCACCGTGTTGAGCCTCACCGGACGATCAACAGATATTAGCTAGATAGACTACTTTGGTGACCTATGATATTCGTTGCCTCAAGAGCCATATTCCCGTATGCTTAAGGGTTTTCATGACGCAAGCTTTGTGTTGGGCACTTCCGACTTTTATACCCCGCGGTGAACCAAAACATCCCACGCCTACCTCTAGTTATCTCTAGCTACCTCTACCTACATAAATACCAAAACGCAGTGTCGACTGTGCAAAGAAAATAAAGTCCGTCATTTTCGAGTTTGACGTGATCCTGTCCTTGATATTGATACGATTCCCAAAAAACGTCACCAGATCGCGGTTCCGTCTGCCAAGATCAAGATCAACGGGGCTGAGGCAAAGTCTCCCCTCGTCTTTTCCTAAACATATCTCTTTCTTTCCAAGGTTTTCTTCCTTGTCTTTCGTTTTTATTCATTATATTATACTCCCACTATGTCATTTCTCCGCGCGGGCTTCCCTGCCCTGCTCGTGTGCTTGCTAGTGCTTCTGCCACAGGTCCACGCTTTCGGCGCTGGAAGTAAGCTTTTCTACACTCGCTCATGCGACATCGCTGACAATCTCAGATATCGCCTCCATCTCCGCCGTCGAGGGCAAGAACTGGCGCCATGGCGACATCGAGGACATGCTCAAGACCGTCGCCTTCATCGCTGGCCACAAATGGACTTCTACCCAGATCAAGCGCGTCTACTTCGGCAATTGGCTGCGCGACTAGTGAGTTCATATGTGACGGTTATCAAAAAGGCAGGGACTGTAAGCTGACAGTGCAACTCCAGCTCACAGGCAATGGATGTTGGGACCTTGAAAAATCTCCAGTCCGACACGATTCGCGTGCTGGTGTGGGTTCTCTCGTTCCTGACTTTCGGCTATGCGACGGGCGAGTTCGAGGTCACCTCCGAGCGATTGGGCGTCTACCGTCCCGAAGAGCATATTGAGTATGGAATCTACTCGGCTGTCACCTGTGTCGACTAACCTTTCTCCAGTAACCCCAAGGATTACGCCGATAACGAAGATGCCCGCCAGTACGACAAGCGTCTGCGACCCCCGGTCCGCCAGATCGAGCTCGATATCGACCACGAGACCGGTATGAAGAACTATATCGCCAATGAGAGGGGCGATTGGGCGACCAGCGCTGCCTATGTGAAGTACAGTCTGGGACGCAGCATCCACTACGGACGCACATACCTTCATGGTGCCCAGCGAAAGGGCAACGAAGAGGATCTATGTGAGGCTCTACGTTGTCTGGGTCAGGGCCTTCATACGCTCGAGGACTTTGCGGCGCACACCAACTACTGTGAGCTAGCGTTGCGCGAGATGGGCTTCCACAATGTTTTCCCTCATACCGGTACTGCCACCCAACTCAATATCCGCGGCCATCACGTCTTCCCGCTGGTGACTGGAACCTTTGGTATGGTCGATTTCTTCCACTCCGTTCTGGGTGAGGCTACCGACCATTTCACTCAGTCCGAGGTCAACGAGATGGATATCGCGCTCGGCGATGCGCAGAACAATGCTCAGTCTAACAACTCCCTCAATGCGCTCACTGGCTTGCTGGGCAAGATTCCCGGAACCAGGGATTTGGTCTCTGAAGCCGAGAACTTGAAACAGCTGTCTGAAGCGCAGGAGATGAGCAATCGCTCCCGAGGCTCACACGCGGGCTACGCGGATCGAGGCTTCGATGGTCAGGAACAGAGCCGTGCTCCCGGTCCTAACCAGTCTTCCACGGGTGGTCCGGGTCCTGGGTTCTCAGGCATGCCTGACTTCAATCCTCAGGAGACCGTGGCCAAGATCTATCCCATTCTTGCTTTCCGTGACAAGGTGGTTCGCAAGCTAAACTCGATCATCGAAAAGATCCCCGGCCTGGAGGCAATCATTGAGAAGATCACGGAGACTCTGACAGTCTTTGTCATGTCGCTGCTCGCTCCATTTGTGCGGCCTCTCATTAACGCCGCCTCAAAGTCTCTACAGGCGGGTTCTGCGGGCGTTGTTGATGCCTCGGGCAAGCACCAGTACGAGCCCTGGACCGATCCTCACTGCACTGATCCCACCCACTCACTGCTCTCCAAGGATCACTTTGCGAACGTGCTGAACGAGCCTGCCGGTCAAGTGGCCTCTGCGATCCTAAAGTACGTCGCGCCGCGCGTGTTGTATGCCTGGCAACACGTCGACGTACCCGAGCACGAGGTTTTGAATGACTGTATGAACGTTTTCCACCATCCTGCTCTACGGAACATGCACACTGAGGCTCATCGGACGATGTTCGAGGCTGTTCAGAACTGGGTACACGCCCGCCCAGACCGCGGCCATAGCCTGAATGACATCCTCAGCGCTGACGGCGTCAGAGCCGGCCGCAACACTGGTGGTGTTCCCCACTCGCACGGCGGCGGCGGTGGCTTCGCTGCACTTGGGGGTGGTGCCCACGGGCAGAGTCAGGGCCAGTCTCATGGTGGGGGTTCGGCCCAGTCGTTCTTCTCCCAGTTTCAAGGGCAGCCTCATTCCCAGCAGCAGCAGCAGCATCAGAGTTCATCTGGTTTGCCTTGGGACAAGCTGTCTAGTCTGCCCATTCCCGGTATTTCCAATCTGAATAAGTTGGAAAGTACTCTCTCGAATTTCATTCCGGGTGGACTGTCCAGGGGACCTGATGATGGGGGGGTTGGGCACGGTAGTGAATTTGAACACCACCAGCCGCAGTATTACGCTCATGAGCAGCATCAGCAGCATCAGCATCAGCAGCACCCTCATCCTCATCCTCATGGTCATCATGATCCGGGTCACCATGGCCAACATCACGGGCATCAGGGTTACGGCGGTGGGTATGGATACTAAGCTTGTCTAATTGGATTTAGGGTTACATATTCATACATAAGAATGGCTATGGCGAACGTGTTCATGAGATCTATGACATCGTGATGAGGAACGCGCTGTTGCAGGGCTAGGTGTCCAGGTGGTGTGTTGCTTTATAGTTATGGGAAGCTTCGGAATATCATCCATTTCACCCAGACGTCGAAAATTTGAAATGTGACGAACTTCAGCTATGGGATGATGATCGGATGCCACGCCAGGTGTTAGATTGTTTTATGCATTGCATCGCGTAGGCACTTACAACACGAAATATACAATTAGATGCCATTTCACCATAAACATCATTTGTCATATAATTGAGTCAAGTAAGTGATCAGAATCCCCCTGGAATATCAATTTAACTTAAATAAATGTCTTCCAACCCAGGACATCTCCTATGAACACGACCAAAAGTCATTCTCGACAAGGCGCAAATCGGACGGAAAATCAAGCACTAGAAATTTAGCATTCTGCCTGTTCCCCTCATAAGCACTTCTTGGCTGCGCTTTCCACCAAGCCCTGCCGGGCTAGCTCAATCGGTAGAGCGTGAGACTCTTAATCTCAAGGTTGCGGGTTCGACCCCCGCGTTCGGCTATTCCTACAAAATAACCTGAGACATCTTTTTTGCTCCTGCACTGCCGGTATAGAAGCTCCAGGCTATTCTGTTTCTGAGGGGCTTATTTAGCATTGGAGTTTTATTTTATTAGAGTTAACCTTATTCTTTGTTTGGTTCATCCATCCATGGGCTAGCGTGCCTAATTAGGGCTGCCACGGGACATCTGGGCCTTCTATAGACTCTTGCATGCTCACGTTCATGCAGTGGCCTTTTCTGGGGAGTTATCCGCCTGTTGGTTGATAGATGAACTCCGAGAGCCACCGTCATTACATCTGTTACCATGCTTGGCCTGGAGAAACTAGAGAAGCGTAAGAAGACCTCGATGGATTCATTAAAGCGGCATAGAGACCGACAGAAAGCCCCGAGAAATGCTACAAAAATGCAACGGGGTATGTCACGCTAACAGAAATCATGCTCCACCCATAATGCGCCTAATAAATGCCCATAAAAAAACACCGTGAATCAGAGCAACGCCACAGAAATGCAAACACGGAAAAGAAAAGGAAGGGAAAACCACTGGGGAATCATTCGTCTTCGTCATCATAGGAGTCTTTTGTAGCAGCCCAGCCAGACAACCAGCGATCTTCGTTCCGGCTGTTACTTCGGAGCTCGCGGGCTTCGGGACCTTCACGCCAGCAACGAGCGCTATAGTCATCGCTGACGGTGATCAGTTCCCCGTTAACCGTCCAAGACACTCCTGTGACTTCTTTCTCGTGGCCTTCAACAAGAGGAGTACCGGACTGATAGATCGGGATGGTATCTTCCAGCCGGCCAGATAGGCCAACGCCAGAGTTGGTACGGCGAAGTCCCGACCGGGTGGTGAAGAGAGAAGTTCGCGTAGGGGGAAGATCATTGGGTATTGTCTTCACAGTGGACTGCAAAAATCGTTCATCGGTAGGGAAGAGTATAGGACAGTGGTCACTGCTGCCGACCGCCAGCATTTCTGCGCGATCATTGACTGCTTTGCGAATTGCGAGTTTGACGTAGAATGTGGATACCTGGAGCCGCGGGTGACGGAACCCGTACAGAGGCCCCAGGCCCTCCTTGTCGGAACCACCCGAGCGTCGTGGACGGTCGTGATTCTGAGAAAGTTCAGGTGCGTGTCCGAGCACCAGATGCGCGGTCGAGAATGCATATACAGTACCATCTCGACAGAGAGTGTACAATCTTGCACCATCGCCACCAAAAGCCATGGAAGTCAGGCCAAACCGCCGATATCTGACATGGCTGTCAGGCTCCCTCGTAGAAGACAGTGGGAGGACAGGCCGGCCACGACGGTTATTGTGCGCTGTGCGCAAATCCCAGAGGCGAACACTGGCGCTGGCCTCCGAGGCCGTGACGAAAAGATTATCTTGGCCTGGAGGAAGGAAGGCGAGGGAGGTGACAGTGATATCGGAACGACCGAATGGAGGAACATCCGCCTTGTCCATAAGGGCTTTTTGTGGCGTAGTAAATGCGTGAGCGCCATTAATGGTGTTGAGAACATGAGGATATGTCATCTTTGGGGGCGCAGGGCTGGTTTCGCTCTCAGATTCCAGTGAACATCTGACTTGGAGGGCAGGACGCTCGAAGCCTTTGCAGCGGAGATCCCAAATGTTGACATTGCCATCCCGACTGCACGTTGCGAGAACCTTGTTGTTGGAACTTGGCTGAAACTGAATGCGCTTTACTGATGAGCCATGGTTGGACAGGCAGTGAACAGGCTGCTGCGTGGTCATGTCAATGATCATGGATGTTTGATCGCCAGAGGCCGTGGCCAGCAGCATGTCATCGGACGAGAACTCGAGGTCCATAATCGAGTTCATGTGAGGGCGAAAGCTGAGGTATACACTAGAGAAGCCGCGGTCATCCTCTTTAGAAGAATCCAATAGACGAATCGCTCCCTCTTCATCACCGACCGCCACAAGCGAATTGGCTTCTCATATGTTAGAACCTCCTTGAACCCTCTCATAAAATATACCACTGGGGGCTTACTGTTGCAGGAAGCATTGCAGAACGGGATTGAATTCTGTCCCTCTGTAGCAATGCTGGCACATGAGTGACGGTCCTCTGGTCGCGAATAGAAGTCGGATGTAAGATCTTGCCAGCCTGTACCAATGTCAGATTGAATACCATATGCATGGGATCGGGCGGAAACCAACCAGTTCCAGCAGTAGATCGAATGGTCAGCCGACTCTCACGTGAGCCCTGTACAGTTCGCATGAACAATGAACCAGATGTTTGCAAAGATCGAGAGCGGGAGACTGGGGAGACCGGTCGGCGTTTAGGTGGACTGAGCGGCGTTGGTTCTCCAAAGCGCGGCCGAGTGGAGGTCAAATCGATAGCGCGAACAGTAACCCTCTCCTCCACATCGTCACCCACCGGTGATCGCACACGAACCTTCTTCAAGGGCGACGACTGTAACGGGGAGACTACTGAAGAGAACGAATGCTTTCTTTTTCTGCTCGGAGTCCGAATGGGATCCTCTGCTAAACCATCGTGAGGACTCGGGCTTCCAGCCTTGGATGATCTCGTAAATGCGGGCCCTAGACGGTTGACAGCTGGCGAGGTCAGTGCCCTCAACGCCTGGCGACTGGTCTTCACGCCGCTAGCATTGCCGCTGTTCAACAGGGACCGGGGGGTGAAGAAACGCCTGAAGGACCGAGGTGTGACCGTTGGTGGTTTTCTGGGTCGTCGCCCACCAGCTTCAGACGTGACAGAAGGTGGGGAGGATGGAATTTCCTGGGACGAGGGAGGCAGGGCAGGCTCTGATCGAGGCGGCTCAGGGAGACCAGAAACACGGGCCATTGTGCTCTCGGAGGAGGAGGAGGGAGGGGAGAAGCTATAGCGGATGCATTGGGGAGAAGAGATTTGGCCGAAGGGGGTAAGATGGGAGAAGCGGGTCGTGTTGCGCGCGCATCGGACGTGACGCGGAGCGTGGTTCGGGCATTTGACACCTGAATTCAGGCATTCAGGCACTTGCACTAGACTAATTAGGTAATCGTCTTTTCGGAGATAGTTATGAATATAGTTAATTAGCCTTGTACTTCACATAATTCTGTACATTTCCTAGTTTCTATCTCCCTCAGTTGATTGAATACTTGGTCCATAGTCAGTAGCCGTCCGTAACCGTGGGAAAGGGCGGTCCCACTCACCGCTCACCGCCTATCATTCTGCCATGCTTTATCGGATTTTTCGATTTTTTTTCCTTGCGATACAACGAGAATCCTCAACAGTGCACGATTCGGCCTCGCCTTCCAACAATGGCGCCGATCAAGCGCAAGGGGAATGCCCCCGAAGAAACGGCTGCTCGTCAGCCGCAAAAGCGCGCCAAGGTCGGAGCGGAGGAGAGCAAAAAGGAATCCAAACCTCAGGATACCACTTCAAAAGCTTCGGAGCTCTCTGTTCTCCGCGACGATGAACCGTCCTTCCCTCGTGGTGGTGGTAGCGTTCTGACGCCCTTGGAACGCAAGCAAATTCAAATTCAAGCCAACAAGGATGTATTGTTTGAGCAAAAGGGTCAGAAGAAATCGACCCGCGAATTTGACGACGATAACGATGATGATGAGGATGATGTCGAGATGGAAGATGGAGACAACACGACCACCGCCAAAAAGCCGCGGAAGAAGAAGGCGAAGGGAAAGAAGTCTGGAGACAAAGGAGAGCCCGAAAAGGAGGGTGTGCGCATTGAACCCCTCACTTTCAAGGTACGAACGACTCTTAAGAAAATTCTGTTCAGTATTCGGGCTAACCTGAACAGCGCATTGTCCCCGGATCTATGATCCTCGGTCAGGTTTCGAGCATCAATGCCCACGATGTCGCCCTTTCGTTGCCCAACAACCTCACTGGTTATGTCCCTCTTACATCGGTCTCGAAAGTCCTCGATGACAAGATTGAGAAGCTTCTCAACGAGCATGATGAGGATAATGAGGACAGTTCGGGCGAGGAGTCTTTCGACCTCAAGGACTTCTTCTATCTCGGTCAATACCTACGGGCTTACGTTGTGTCCACGGGCACTGAGGCTTCTGAAGCCGGTGGCCGCAGCAAGAAGCGCATCGAATTGTCTCTCGACCCCAGACAAACGAACACCGGCCTCAAAAAATCAGACTTGGTGGTGGAGTCGGCTATCCAGGCTTCCGTTGTCAGCGTCGAGGACCACGGTCTAGTCATGGACCTTGGTATCGAGGGCTCGGACCTGAAGGGATTCATGTCTTCCAAGGAGATTGATCCTCATGTGGACTACGCTAAAATCAAGGAGGGATCTGTCTTCCTGTCTGTTGTTACCGGCCAAAATGCCAGCGGCAATGTTATCAAGCTGTCTGGCAACCTCCAGTCCGCCGCTTCCATCAAGAAGTCCCACTTCCTTAGCGCCGCCCCTACAATCAACTCATACCTCCCCGGTGTCGCGGCAGAGATTCTGTTGACCGAAGTCACCGAGAATGGCATGATGGGAAAGATTATGGGTATGCTCGACACCACTGTCGACCTGGTCCAGTCTGGTGCCAATGATGGGAAGGTCGATTTGGTGCGGAAGTTCAAGATCGGTGCTAAGATCAAGGCCCGTATTGTCTCGACTTTCCCATCCGCCGAGCCATTCAAAGTCGGTTTCTCGATGCTAGACCACATTGTCAAGCTTTCTCCTGACGCTCATGGCCCTGGTTCATCCGAAGATGCACCTGCTCTTTCCGCCATCGTCCCCGAAGCCAAGGTGGTGAAGGTTGACCCCGGTATGGGTGTTTACGTGCAGGTCGGCGAAAGCAAGCATCTTGGTTTTGTTCACATTTCCAGACTCTCCGATGGCAAAGTTGAATCCATTTCTGCCGAGTCCGGCCCTTTCAAAGTTGGAACTACACATGAAGCCCGTATCGTTGGATACAACAATCTCGATAACCTTTACTTCCTTTCATTCGAGAAGACCGTCATTGAACAGCCATTCCTCCGGATTGAGGATGTCACCGTGGGTGCTACCGTCAAAGGAAAGGTTGAGAAGCTTTTGGTCGGACCTACTGGTATTGATGGTTTGATTGTTAGTTTGGCCGATGGAATCACTGGTCTTGTCCCGTCCATGCACTTCGCGGATACCCAGCTTCAGTTCCCCGAGAAGAAGTTCCGCGAGGGCCTGAAGATCTCCGCAAGAATCTTGTCTGTCAACCTTGAGAAGCGCCAAATCCGTTTGACCCTGAAGAAGAGTTTGTTGAACAGCGAGTCTGCTATCTGGAAGGACTACAAGAAGATTACTCCCGGATCTCAATCTCCTGGTACCATTGTTAACCTGCAGGCTCACGGTGCGGTTGTCCAGTTCTACGGCACTGTCCGTGGCTTCCTTCCAGTGTCCGAGATGAGCGAGGCATACATTAAGGATCCCGCTCAGCATTTCAGACTCGGCCAGGTCGTCAATGTTCACGCTCTGAGTGTGGATGCCTCCCAGGGCCGACTGGCCGTTTCATGCAAGGACCCCTCGACCTTCACTGAGAAGTATCGTAAGGCCTTCGAGGACATGCACCCTGGCATCCTTGTTTCTGGATCCGTCTTCGAGAAGTCCAACGATGATGTGCTCCTCAAGCTTGATGACTCTGGTCTCGTGGCTCGTCTTGACGTGCAGCACATCATTGATGGATCGCCATCTAAGCAGAGCGCGACTTTGTCCAAGATTCGCGTGGGCCAGAAGCTGAATGAGCTCCTAGTTCTCGATATTCAGCGTGCTCACCGTCTCATTCGAGTCTCCAGCCGGGCCAGCTTAAAGAAGGCTGCTAAGCAGGGATCCATGCCCCGCAAGTTCGAAGAGATTCAGGAGGGATCGACCGTTACGGGCTTCATTCGCAACATTACCCCTGCAGGCCTATTCGTTGAGTTCTTGGGCGACCTCACCGGTCTTATTCCCAAGCGCCTGATTGAAGACGCTAACCTCTCCCAGCCTGAGTTCGGCATGTCGAAGGGACAGACCGTCTCTCCGACAGTCCACTCGGTTGACATCGACTTCCAGCGATTCATTCTTAGCTTGAAGCCCTCTGAGGCCACTCATGCTGGCCCCAAGAAGACGAAGACGAAGACGAAGACGCCTACACAGACCGATGACGCTCTCGCCAACCCGATTGACGAGAACATCTCCACAATCTCCGACCTCGCCTTCGGCCGTGTTGTCAGGTGCAAGGTTGCCTCTATCAAGGCAACTCAAGTCAATGTTCAGTTGGCCGATAACATCCAGGGACGTATCGATGTCTCTGAAATCTTCGACAAGTGGGAGGACCTCAAGGACCGAAAGCATCCCCTGCGTTTCTTCAAGGCCAAGGAGGTTCTCTCTGCTAGAATCCTCGGTGTCCACGATGCTCGCAGCCACAAGTTCCTTCCTATCTCTCACCGCACCGGCAAATACCCCGTCTTCGAACTCTCTCTCAAGCCGAGCTTCATGCAGGCTGCCAACCCCAGCCCCTTGAACATGGAGCAGGTTAAGGTCGGCTCTTCCTGGATGGGCTTCGTCAACAATGTTGCTGATGACTGCCTCTGGATCAACCTGTCTCCCAACGTGCGCGGCAGACTGCGCTTCATGGATGCTTCGGATGACCTGTCCCTCCTGACCGATGTTGAGAAGAACTTCCCCATCGGATCTGCTCTCAAGGTCAAGGTGACCGCCGTCAATGCTGACAGGGGCCACTTGGACCTTACTGCCAAGCAGGGCTACGACAAGCTCTCCTTCGGAGACATTTCCGTCGGCATGATCTTGCCCGGCCGAGTTACCAAGGTCACCGAGAAGCAGCTTATCATGCAACTTGGTGAGGCGCTCGTCGGTGCAGTCGACCTAATCGATATGTCTGACGACTACTCCAAGGCCAACCCAACTGTGCACCAGAAGAACGAGGTCCTTCGGGCTTGTGTCGTTGCCGTGGACAAGGCCCACAAGAAGATATCCTTGTCTCTTCGTCCGTCCAAGGTTATGAGCTCATCGCTTCCCGTGCAGGACCGTGAAATCACCTCGATGAAGGAGCTCAAGCCCAACGACGTGGTCCGAGGCTTCGTCAAACGTGTTACTGACTCCGGTCTCTTCGTGACGATCGGCCACGATGTTATCGCCTACGTGCGTATCTCCGAACTCTCCGACTCCTACCTCAAGGAATGGAAGGACTCGTTCCAAGCGGATCAGCTGGTCAAGGGCCGAATCACTCTAGTTGATGCCGAACAAGGAAAGCTGCAGCTGAGTCTCAAGGAGTCCGTTCTCGACCCCAACTACAAGCACCCTGTCACTATTCAGGATCTCAAGCCTGGCCAGATTGTGACCGGCAAGGTCCGCAAGGTTGAGGAGTTTGGTGCGTTCATTGTCGTGGATGGCTCTAGGAACGTGAGCGGTCTCTGCCACCGCAGCGAGATGGCTGAGAAGCGTGTCGAAGATGCTCGCACTTTGTACAACGAGGGTGATGCGGTCAAGGCTAAGATTATCAACATCGACCGTGAGCAAAACAAGATCTCGTTCTCGCTGAAGGCTTCCCACTTCCAAGATGAGGAGGATGAAGACAGCGAGGACGAGGACATGAGCGACGAACTTGGCGGCGTCGAGCTGGCTGGAAGTGGCGAGGATGAGGATGACGACGATGTCTCCATGGGAGGTGTCGATGTGGAGGATGACAGTGAGGATGACAGTGAGGATGAGAGCGAGGATGAGGACGAGGAGAGCGACGAAGACATCGCCATGACGGGCACCAAGCCCTCCAAGTCCGGTGGCCTCGGTGCAGATGGCTTCGACTGGAGTGGCAACATCCAGGCCGAGGACAAGGCCGCAGCCTACGACAGCGATGACGAGGACTCGAAGAAGAAAAAGAAGAAGCATCGCAAACCCGAGATCCAGGTTGATCGAACCGGCGATCTGGATGCGAACGGCCCTCAGACTGTTGCCGATTACGAGCGTCTTCTTTTGGGTGAGCCCGACTCTTCTCTGCTGTGGCTGCAATATATGGCGTTCCAGCTGGAGCTGGGCGAGGTTGAGAAGGCTCGTACCATTGGTGAGCGTGCTCTGCGCACCATTGCTATGGGCCAGGACTCGGAGAAGCTGAACATCTGGGTAGCGTTGCTGAACTTGGAGAACACGTACGGCAGCGATGACAGCCTTGAGGAGATCTTCAAGCGGGCGTGCGAGTACAACGAGCCGGCGGAGATCTACGATCGCATGATCAGTATCTACATACAGTCTGGCAAGAACGAGGTATGTGCAGTCCGTGTTGCAGGTCAAGATGTACTGATGCAAACAACTTCCTATAGAAAGCGGATGAACTGTTCAAGCAGGCTATGAAGAAGAAGATCTCCAACCAGTCACCAAAGTTCTTCCTCAACTACGCCAGCTTCCTGTTCGACGCCATGGCGGCCCCCGAACGCGGTCGGGGCCTGCTCTCGCGAGCCCTGCAGTCGCTCCCGGCACACACGCACGTTGAGACAACTGCCAAGTTTGGACAACTGGAATTCCGGTCGCCAAATGGTGACGTGGAGCGTGGTCGTACCGTATTCGAGGGACTGCTGTCCTCGTTCCCCAAGCGCATTGACTTGTGGAACATCCTGCTCGATCTGGAGATCAAGACCGGCGACGCGGAACAGGTTCGCCGCCTGTTCGAGCGAGTGCTGGGTCTTCAGAATAAGAAGGGCAACATCAGCATCGACGCTAGCAAGAAGGTCAAGCCCAAACAAGCCAAGTTCCTGTTCAAGAAATGGCTTGCTTTCGAGGAGAAGCTTGTTGCCGAGGGTGGCAATGAGAAGATGGTGGAGGATATCAAAGCGCGGGCTGCGGCCTACGTTAAGTCTCTGCAGGAGGAGTAAAGTATAGATATTTGGTTTTTTCCTTTTTGTCTGTCTCAAAAATAGTGTTCTATCTATGTTCCGTGCAACCCGCGGGGTGTTTGGGCTCATTGCATTCGTTGTATATAACCTTGGAAAGCGCCACCAGCAGATCATCCAAAATTCTTACCGTTTATACTTCTCGGGCGGATTGCGCGTCATATTGTTGGACCGGAACATAAAGAGTTGCGCTCCACAGTTTGCACCCAATCAGCTTCATCATCTTCGCAACATGGGTCGATTTGCTCTTAAAGTGTGGTACATTGTCATTTTAGAGTGTGGTACATCGGACAGAATTCCATGGGATAAAATCCCCTCTAGACAAATCCCGCTTCTGCACTCTTCGTCTCCCCTTCTATTTTGACTTTCGCAACACAATGGGGGCCTTACATCAGCCCCCGGATACGCAGAGATCTAGCACCTCCGAGTGCTTGCTCGAGGCAGCATTTGAGCCCTATAGAGACTCGCCGGATAGCCATGCGAACAAGGCCGTGCGAGTCCAGACTGTTCCCCGCCTGGTGGGACCGCATCCCAGTTGGCGCCAGAGGCTGCGGTCCTTCGTCCCTGCATTTACTTCACGACACGACGACGACGCCCTGCCCTTGCTAACAGAGAATCATCCGAGGAAGCGATCCTGCCGTTCGCGATACTGGCGCGGCCTAGTACGCGCGCTGATTATATTCTTCGTCATGCTGTGAGTGTAACCCGGATCTCACCCTATCGGATCAATTCAAGACAATGCAGACCAATTAACCAATGCATGCAGAGGAATCGTGCAACTCATCTCATTAGCCTGCGGCATCGTGCTCTCTTTCTTCCCGGATGAATATGACCGCGCCGCTCATGTCTGGATGCAAGGCGAACACGCCAATGTCGACGACATCGCCCACTGGCCCACCGACCGATCGCGCGAAATCGCCCCTAAAGGTTGCCACTCACATAACGACTACTGGCGCCGCGTGCCTCTGTTCTCCGCGCTGCAGGCCGGGTGCATCGGCGTCGAGGCTGACGTCTGGCTGTTTGACGAGGGACTATACGTCGGCCATACCAAGTCCTCGTTGACCTCGCGCCGCACTCTCCGGTCAATGTACGTCGACCCGCTGGTCGAGATCCTCGAGCGCCAGAACCCCGTTTCGCCCTTCGAGCGTACTATCGACCGTCCTCCGCACGGCGTCTGGGATACAGATCCGGACCAGAGCGTGGTTCTGTTAATCGACTTCAAGACTGATGGCGCCGCTACTTATTCCGCCGTCGTTAAGCAGCTGGCTCCGTTGCGTGACCGCGGCTACTTGACCTATTTCAATGGTCACGAAATGGTACCGGGGCCCGTTACCGTCGTTGGGACCGGAAACACGCCCTTTAGTCTGGTCACAGCCAACTCGACGTACCGGGATATCTTCTTCGACGCGCCGCTGGACAAGCTCGTTGACGACGAGTTCGACGGAAAAAATGTCTCCACCGTCAAGCGGTCCACCGGTCTTGGTCAAGGCATGTCTGGCATGCCGGATGCTATCGATGCAAACACGTTCAATGCCACGAATAGCTACTACGCCTCTGTCTCCTTCAAGAAAGCTATCGGCTTTCCCTGGCCGTTCCATTTCAGCCAGCACCAGATGGATCTCATCCGTGCGCAGGTTCGTGTTGCTCATCGCCATGGTCTCAAGGTGCGCTACTGGGCTATACCGGATTGGCCGCGCAGTCTGCGTAACCATATCTGGAGAATCCTGGTCCAGGAAGGCGTGGATATGCTCAATGTAGATGATCTGATGGGTGCCACTAAAGGAGATTGGAAGATCCGGATCTTCGATTGGTGGGTCTAGAACGGGCTATTTATATTCATGAATGATGGGTGGATGATCTCGTCTTTTTTATATGGGGATAGATTTTGGGACGGCGTCCAGGTGGCTTTGATCATTTGAGATACCTTTTTTCATGATAGACCATACTATTTTTCAATGCTATACATGGAGAACGATGATTTGTGTTTGAGGTTATAGAATGAATGCCATTTGTACAGTCAGTACCCAGCTGACTTTCTGGTGGCAATGCAATTATGCTAATCTCGTTCGTTTCGTTATGCGGAGGCCCTGTCTTCCACGAGACTAGAGCGCTGCTTCGAAACAACAAAAAAAAAAAAAAAAAAAAAAATAGAGTTGGCTAATAAAACACTACTAAATTCAGGAATAGAGCCGCTGACTGTAGGCGACCGAGGGGCTTTTGTGGGTATCATCGAGGTTTAGCCAAGCGTGAATGCAAGGGATCACAGACAGAAGAGAGCTTCCTCGCCGAACTCTTGCACAATGGTGCCTTCTTCGCGAAGAAGCCCGCCAAGCCAGAGCTTGGCAGTTCCAAAGTCCTTGGCGCCAAACTTGACGAGGACGAAGCCAGCTCGGACACGCGCAGCTGTCCAAGTGACATCACCCTTGGTGCTAGGTGATGACTCCGGCGCAGACGAAGATTCAGATGACCAATTCCGGCTGCCGATCCGCGGCAGCGATGTGAATTGATTGAGCATATATGAGCCGAGGCTTTCGAATACAGGGCCAGAGAGGATCAACGTGCCCACTACTCCGTGCGGATGTGTTCGCTCTTGAATAATGCTGTTCAACGGAAGCAGGCCGACCTGCGGCGGTAGGTCCCCATCAGACTCCTCGGAATCATTAAGGTGATCGGTCTCGTCATCCAAGATGACAGAATCACGCAGCAAAAGCCGGCTCTTGCCCGTCTTCTCGTCGGTTGCCCAGACTTCGTTGCGGCCTCGCCAGACGTGCAAATTCCAGTTCTCGCCTCGCGAGGTCCGGCCTTGCGTTACCCAGTCCAAGACACACAGGCTGCTGCGCTGGTCGCCTTTGGCAGCCGCATCAACGGTGAACGTCTGTACCTGAGAGTAGCGGCTGTTTTTGAAGGGCACGGATGGGTCTGGCAGGTAGCAAAGCGCTGCTTGGCACCCGATCTTCACGTCTAATGATTGCTGACTCATATATGAGAGGTGTGGGTTGGCAGGCATCTCTTTGCGGTGACCCTTGATCACATTAGGACTGTTGTCGCTATTGTTTGAATCCGTTTTGAAAATCTTCGTGCTTCCTTGTGGCGTGGTCACCACCATTCTTGTCCTGGGATCTAGCTTGATCGACACCTCGATATGATCGCCCGGGAGCAGGCCACCGCCATATGTGAGCAGGTAGAGGTGAACCGGTCTTGAGGGACATGAATCCGATAATGACGAGGACTTGGGGGTCGGAACGAAGCCACCGGTCCTTGGGACCAGCTTCAATGGGTATTTATAGGTGAGAGTGGTGAACGTGGGGTTGTTTGGGGGAAGAAGAGAGAGCACAACGGTACCCTGCCCCGGCTTCGCTATGGAAGACTCGAAGGGTGAGCGGATCGGCATTGCTGGTTGTGGCATGGTGGAGGTATATCCGTAGATCTGGAGAATCGTATCGAAGGCGAAAGCGGAGGATGGGAAAAAGGTGAGGATCTATAGGGCGGGTTGCAAAGTGAGCCAAGAGGCATGAATGTCAATTCAGTAAGGTGTAATGGCAGCACAGCTATGCAGAATGATATGATGGTTGCTTAAACGAGGAATTTTTACCCCAGAATCTCGGGCGCTGGGTAGTATATAAGTTTAGCCTGGTCGGGACGAATAACTATGGCATTTCATTAGCCAAGGTGCAACCCCGCACCCGCACCTTGCGCCGGTAGTGGCTCGACCCATGGACTATGTGTCAAGCGAGGGGCTTATGACCAAGTGGTGCAATTCCTGAGACTCTCGTGAGACCGAGCGAAGGGCCGAGTAAGCTCAAATGAGAAGCGCAGGGTGGAACTGAGGTTTCTATGACAAATGGTAACCACATCGTGACAACTAAATGCATCCCGCAGTCTTGGCTGCAGGTCACGATTCACAATCACCTGACGCTTCGTTGATTATTCGAGCCTTGTGCGTAAGGTGTCGAGACACTCGGCGCTCAGGCAGTCAGGCAGTCAGGCAGTCAGGCAACAAGGCACCAAGTCGCGTCCATCTCCTTTACGTTCTCTTCCCCGCCCTCCGAGATTCCATTCATTCTTTCTTTGCGACTTGTCTGTGCTCTCAACCGCAACCCAAGTCGGACACGGCTAGCCCGATACCGGTGGATTTAGGCTGCAGCCATCCTTTCTCTACGTGTCATTCGCCCGATTCTGTTTGCTTTTTGCAGCCGTTCCACGGCGCGTTCCACGAGGCGCGTTTCGACCTGACGTACAGACCACACCCAATTCCCATATCCACCGCGACCACTGTTGGACTGACACACATCCCACCCAATTGCAGTCGCTAGAGCTCAGTCGCGCATTCCATCCCAAAATGGAAGTGGACAACCTAGCAAGCCCGTCATCGACTCCCGCGGAGGATAGACGCAAATCTGGCCGGGCGACGCGGCGACCCGAGGTTTTCTCCCAGACTAACCACTCAGCCAAAACCAATGCTAGCGGCAAGCGCAAGCGTGGCGACGCACGTGAAAATGAGGATCATGAGGAGGACGAGGACGAGAACGAGAACGAGGACGAGTCTGACAGTGACGACGTGGGTGACTCGGAGGCCGACGAGGAGGAACTGAGAGAAAAGCGTCGCGCAGCCCGCAAGATCGGTACAAAGCCAAAGAAGCCTGTGGCCAAAAAAGGGTCGCGCTCGGCAAAAAAGCCAAAGGTCGGAGGCGCCGGAGTGGGCAGACAGTTGGCCTTCCGGCCCGCCCTCAATGGTCGAGCTCCAGCTTCGCGTTCCCGTAAGGCCAAAGGTCGGCCCAGCCTGGCTGCAGGCGAGCATGGCTTGTTCGGTGAGTTTCTTCAATCAGTCCACGGGTTTTTGAGCTCCGTCTAACTACTGGATTAAGCGGAGGTTTTTGGAAAGAGCAACAACGCCGACACGGCTGCTGCGCAATGGCTGAATCAATATCAACGCAACAGCGGACAGGCTATGCAGGATTTGATCAACTTTATTATCCGATGTACCGGTGCCGACCTCGAAATCAGCAAAGAGGAAACAGAAGACGTGGACCATGCCCCAGAGCGAATTAAGGATCTACAGAACATCTACCAGGCACAAGGAATCACCGACTACCCTCTCATATCCCGTGCGAAAACGTTTCGAGCGTTCCAGTCTGTCCTTGAGGAATTCATGACCGCACTCATCCAGACCTTTCACCACTCCTCGGTCCTCTACACCGATGAAGCCCTGCTGGAGAACATCCAGATTTGGGTGTCTTCCATGTCGACAGCGAATTGCCGCCCGTTCCGGCATACGTCGACGATTATCTCACTCTCAATCATGAATGCCCTCTGCGATATCGCGCGAGAAGTGACGACCACCGTGACGACTTCTCGCAAGCAGCTCGAAAGCGAAAAGAAAAAGAAGTCTGTCAATAAAGGGCGTGTGGAAGCAATTCAGACAGCCATCTCTGAAGGCGAGCATAAAGTGGAGCGCCTGGACGAGTTCTTGCAAGACGGATTCGACACCGTCTTTGTTCACCGTTATCGGGATATTGATGGGGGCATCCGTGCCGAGTGTATGGAGGCCCTGGGCCGGTGGATTCGCACCTACCGAGAAGTTTTCCTCGAGGGACAATATCTGCGGTATATCGGATGGACCCTCGCCGACGTCGTGGCCCATACCAGATTGGCTGCCTTGATGCAATTGATACCTCTTTACGAGAATAAAGATAATATCGGCGTACTTCACTCTTTCACTGAGCGCTTCCGCCAGCGTATTGTTGAAATTGCAGTTCAAGATGCAGACGTTAACGTGCGTGTGGTGGCTATCGAGCTACTGAACCACCTTAGAGAAGGTGGGCTGCTTGAAGCTGATGACATCGACGCGGTTGGTCGCCTTGTCTTTGACGTCGATCCTCGCGTTCGGAAAACAGCAGGCCAGTTCTTTGTCGCCAATGTTCAGGATGCTTTTGACTCGGTAACAGAGGAAGTTGGAGATGAGCTTAACGAAACACTTGCTGATGATGATGACGATGACTTCGAGCTACCTAAGCAATCGTGGATCAAGTTCAAGTGTCTAGTTGACATTTTCTACAACTATGATTCACAAGAGCCCGAACAAACTGAAAAGGAGCCCACAACCCGCGATGTGCTTTTGGGAGCGCCGGCCGATTCCCGATTTGTTCTGGCAACGGAAGCCATCTATCCCCACATGGAAGAACTCTCTCAATGGCAGTCGCTTGCTGGTTATCTACTCTACGACCACTCGCAAATCGCGGACCAGTCATCTGAAGACGACGCCACAGGGACTGTTCGGGCTCTGTACAAGCTTGCCGAGGGACAGGAATCTATTCTTTTGGAAGTCCTTGGTGCTGCAGTCAAACTTCGGGTGCTCGATATCGCCAAGTCTGATATTGACAAGCGGGGGCGCAAAGTCAAGGCACTGACCGCCAAGATCCCAGAGCTCCAGGAGGAGATCTCGCATAGTCTTGCGCAGATTATCCCACAACTCTTGAAGAAGTTCGGGTCTGCTCCCGAAACAGCGTCTGCTATCCTGCGGCTGGAGCACTTCGTGGATCTGGACACAATCCAAGACCTTCAGAAGGATGCTACTGCTTACACGTCCCTGCTTAATGATATCAACAAGCAATTCTTGACACATTCGGACCATGACGTCTTGGCTGAAGCTAGCTTGGCCTTCTTACATGCAAAGAGCTCCGACGAGATGCGAGAGGCGCTCGAGGGCAAGATCCAGGAATTATGGGAAGAAATGGTGGAATCACTTGGCGCATTGTCTCGTAGAAAGGAAGTTCAGGTTAGTGGCTACATTCCTGACTCAACTCTCAACGACCTCTCCAACACTGTGATGCGTATCTCCAATCTCGCTGGCATCACGGATTGTACGACTGTTCTGGAGACGGTGCCCACTTCGCGCTCGAAATCCAAGAAAGACCACTTCGAAGCTCCCTTCAATACTCTCATCCATCTTGCCAACCGTGGTGTTCGCGCAACGGATGCTGAGGAGGACACCGCAACAGAGACTGAGCTGGTGACAAATAGCATCCGCACCTTGCTCTTCTATTTCATGTGGAAGGTACAGGGATTGACTGCTGCTCTGAATGACGGAAAGGCTTTCTTCAACACGTCCTACTTTGAGACACTCACCAAGTGCCGTGAGACATTCATGTCGACGCTTCTCTCCATCATGCAGGAGCGCTCCGGCCTCGATGATTTGCGATTTGTCGCTACTACAACCCTCCTGGATTTATTAACTCTGTTCGGCACACTCCGCAACGTCGGTCAGGGTGTCGGCAACGATGAGGATGTCGTTTTCCAGGCACAAAGCCTCGTGCATGAAGCGCCGGCAGAGACCCAGACCCTTATCACCAAGATCCACGGCATCGCCGAGCGCACCTTTGCCAAGAAGTCCCGACGAGACCTTGAGCCCGGTGAAGATGAGGCGCCGGCCTCCGAGGATGAACCGGAGGACGAGGACGAGGACGAGGACGAAGCTAGTGACTTAGATGATGAGGCCGTCATGAATGAACGTCTCCGAAGCAGCATTATGGCCGAACAACGGCTATGCGAATTGACCGGTAAACTCGTTCTGGCCATCATCGGCCGCGTCATTGATTCCTCCGGCTCGAAGCGCGGGTCCTTGAAAAAGCGACTTCTTCGCAACAAGACCTCCCTCGGTCAGAACTATCGCGAAGTACTCTCATACCTCGAAGAGCGCAAGCCGCGCAGCGCACCTCGCAGCAAGGGCAAGCAGCCTGCCAAGAACGTAGCTGCTGATGGCCAGGCGCCGGCTCAGGCGCTGGCAACTTCAGGAAAGGATTATAAATCAGCCGAGCGTGTCGACGACGATGATAAGGAGGAGAGGGAGCACAGCGATCCGATTGAAGAGGATGAGGAGGAGGATCTGCGAGCTCGTGAACTTGTCGAGGATGACATCGATCAGGATAATGACAATGAGGACAACGATCGAGTCCCCGAATCTGACGAGGATGAAGTTATGGGTGATTAGTGGTTCTCGTTCGAGGTTGAGGGATCGTAAATTGCTGAGCCTTTGCTCTTTGACCTTTATTCTTTACTCTTTTATTTTTACTTTTCTATGTCTAAATTTCCATCTTGCTCTGGGCGGATCAGGACCCGGACCTGTTTTTACTGTGTATGTGATGGGTATCTTAGTTGCTCTCACATGGACCGGATCGCTATACTCTTGCTAAGTTTTATTTCAAGGTTGGGAAGGTTACACTAAGTTTTCCTCAAGCCTAGTGAAGACATCACTACATCTCTATCATTAAAAGCTTTTGTGGGAGAGGCAGGCGGTGGAAATGCAGTAAAACTACTGGTGTAGTTAGAAAGGGATCTAAACTTGGAAGTCAATACCTAGTCATGCTCAACGACAGCAATATGCAATATGCCTAGGTCAAAAGGCTACAGGCTACATTTTATTAAAAAAGAGTGAATTGCATAAGACTTGGCATTTTGACTGGCACTGCGAAAGACTACGAACGTAGCGCTATCGACAACCACAAGGGACAATCTTTGACTGGACTATCAGTGGTCCCTAGGTATAAGCCATCTCCAAAGCATCGAATACTGAGCAAACCGAGACCACTAACGGATGATCCCCTGCTGCCAGCGAGCGAAGGTGATTTCTTAAGCGGACCAACGCCCCCAGGGGAAACAACAATTGACATGGGGGTGGAGACATTAACATAGAGAAGAGGACCGATCCTGCAAACAAATACGCCCGTGTATGAGGATGCTAATAAGGTGAAGGGGTTACATGACGGTGAATCTTTATCGTGAATGAATCAAAATGAAAGGGAGAAACGAGAAGGGCAGATGAAATTCGTGACAGGAGACGAGGCGGAAAAAGAGGAGGGGGAAATTGAACAAATCTCATGTGCTGGTTTAGACCCAAACCCGGTATCTAAACAAAGGGCAAGCACGGGACGGAGAGAAGAACCGAAACCAAATAGGACGGTACTTCGGTGGAAAGTTTCTTTCCAGTTCTGCTGAGATGGGGTGATATGCAACGCACATCGCGAGGTGACGGAACCGAGTGGCAAGTGCCACGCCTTTACATGTCCATAGAGTCACCGCCATTGGCAAAGTTGAATCCGCCGGGCTGCTGCTGGCCAGCGCCGAGAGTGAAACCGGCTTGGGTCTGCTGAGGAGCCAGCTCGTCGATCTCACCAGCAGCCTCGTCCTCATCGGAGAAGTACTTCTCGATGATGTTGTAGGCCTTCATGTAGATCTCCTCGTTGGCATTGTTCTGGCAGTCGTGGATCTTCTCCATACCACCAGCCTCCTCGATGAAGAGAGCGTAGCGGTTGACACGGGCCTCGCCTTGGCCAGCCTCCTTGTCCATCTCGCCAACCTTCAGGATGTTCTCCAGGCCATCCAGAGCAACCTGGATGATTTTGTTATCGGGGCAAGCCAAGAGGTCACAGAGGGGCTTAATGCATCCTTGGGAAACAAGGTAGCGGATCTGGTCGGGCTTCTGCAGACCGCCCGAGGTAGCGTTGGAGATGGCCCAGCACGCCTCCTTGCGGGTCTTGAAGTCACCGTTGGCGAGGAGGTTGATCAGAGGAGCAATGATGCCGGCGTCAATGACGGCCTGAATCTGAGTGGAGTTGCCAGCGGTAACATTGGAGATGGTCCAGCAAGCCTCCTTACGGATGCCATCCTTGGTGGAGCTCAAAAGGGAAAGGAGGGCGGGAAGGGCGCCGCAGTTGATGATGACCTGGGTTTGAACATCGTCACCAGTGACAATGTTGCCAACGGAACGAAGAGCGGGGGTCTGAACGGAGGTAGAGGCATGCATGAGGAGCTCCACCAGACGACGGGGGATACCAGCCTCAATAACGGCCTGAATCTTATCGTTGGCGCCATCGGACAGATAGGAGATGGCCCAGCATGCGTCGATCAAGACTTCGTCGTCCAGCATGTAGATGAGCTTAGAAAGCACGGGCAGAGCGGGAGCAATAGTGTTCCAGTCAGGCTGGGGGGTCTTGCCACGGCAGAAGTTGCTGAGGGTCCAGGTGGCGTTGCGTAGCATGCTCAGCTTGCGGCCATCATTGATGAGGTTCAGAAGCGGGCGGAGGGCACCGGCACCCAAAACGAAGTCACGGCAGTGAGGGCTGTCACCGGCAATGTTACCAAGGGCCCACACGGCCTGCTCCCGGACATCGGGCTCATGGCTGCCGAGAAGCTCAACGAAGATGGGGACGGCACCGGCCTCGATGACAACCTGGGTTTGCTGGGCGGAACCAGAGGCAATGTTGGTCAAAGCCCAGGCAGACTCAAACTGCACAAGGGTGTGAGGGGAGCGGAGAAACTCGACGAAGCGGTTGACGACACCGGTCTCGATAACGCGCTCAATAGGGGGGTTACGCTCCTTGGACAACAATTTGCGGAACTTGGTGGTGGCCTGGATCTGCTCCTCAACCTGGTCGGAGAAGACACCCTTCACCATCTGTGGAAGTTCGACATTGAGCTACATAATCCATTGCGTTAGCCATTCAGGGTTCCTTGAGTTCTTCTCGCGTAACTGTCTCATAGTGGGGTTGTGTGTAGTAATGGGGCCGTGTTGGAGGGGTCGGCCCCATGGCAACCGGGCGGTGAAAAAAATTCCATGTTGATGATCGCATCATAAAAACAAAGGGAGAGTTGAGGTGGATGCAGGAAAAGCGCCATAGGATCTTATCACACAACTTTCCAAGCCCGCGTGGAAAAGACAAATAACCAAAAAAGGAAGATAAAAGTAAAACGTACCTCGCTCTCGATAGCGCTGGCCTCATCGTCACTCTCGGTGGCGCCGGCCATGCCACCACCAACGCCGATTCCGCCATCCCGAGTCTGAATTCCACGTCGCTTGGCCAAGTTCTCCTCACGCTTCTGCTTCCGAATCTCGACCTGCTGTTCCTCACGGCGGCGACGGAGCTCTTCGGGGCGGAACTGGTTCCGGGCCTTGAACTGGGTCCGACGATGTTCGGGGATATAGCGTTCCGCCATGATGTCTGCAAATAATGAAAGAAAAGGAAAAGCGCGCCTCGGAATTTAAGGTGAAGTAGGATGGGAATGGGCGCGCTGTGGATGGGAAGAGGAAGAGATGTGGGGGAGAAGGAAGAGGAAGAGAAGGTTTCGTGTGTGTAAGGAGGGGAAATCATGTGACAGCTCCCCTCTTATTTACTCAACGCCTTCTCTTGCTCTCTTGGAGTTCTTTGTTCCTGGCATTTTCATCGATAGAAATTGGAAATGGACTAAGGATTTGCATTGATGCCCTTTGTTTCACTCTGGGACTCCCAGGATCTCCCATCGTGCCAGGATGGACGCCCATTGAGCATTGAGCACGCCGGCTTCCAGGACCTACATTTTTTACTTCGGGGAGATACCGCCTATCTGTGGCGATTAAGAGCTTCCAAATATTCGCGATCTGCATTGTCGTCCCTATTGAAGAATTCCCCTTTCAATAGCTATGGCTCCGACCGATCTGGTGGATATTAGCACCGCGTGCGCCCGTCGCGGATTTATCAACACTGTCGGCGTGGTAGTCGATAAGCTGGATGTCTATCGCACCAAAGGGTCTTCATGGTGTGTCACATTCACCATTAAAGATGCCTACTTTGATACTCCAAGCTGGTCCGGAGGTCTGAAGATCAAATACTTCAACGACAATGAAAGTGTTCTCCCTGAAATCCACCTCAACGATGTAGTCTTACTGCGAAACATTCGAGTATGTCTGCCGAGACAATTGCTGGACTAGGACTGACCTCATGATTCAGGTCACGGTCTTTCAGGGAAAAGCCACGGGAGTTGCTTCCCAGCATGATACGGTTCCTTGGGCAATCTTCCGGCCAGGGCCAGACCCCAATTCAAGCCCATCCATCATCAGTGGGCCCGTTCCTTTCGAATTGAAAACGCTGGAAAAGAGGTCCGCGATCTCACTTCTGGACCGCTTTGTAGATTATGCGGATCCTACGTCAACACCGCAGCCAACACGTCGCGCCGCCATTTCGCGTCAGCGGTCTGAGCCGTCTCATTCAGGCCAGGTGATCCAGGCCTCTATGCCAGGTCCAAAACGGGGAGGCCTGCCCTTTCATCTAATCCAAGATGTCCAAGTCAACAACCTTGCCCAGTTGCTGGGCCAGGTAGTCAAGTTCAACACCTACGATAGCGAGAAAACCATCATGTATCTTACAGATTACACTTCTAACGCAGGTCTCATGGACATCAAGAAGCCGAGCGAAGACGAGCCGGGCCCCGAAGGCGACGAATTCAATTACATGGCTCGCAAAATGAAGGATTGGCCCGGTCCATGGGGCCAGTTGACAATACAAGTCACTGTTTGGGAGCCTCATGCCGGCTTTTTACGCGAAAAAGTCAAAGCCGGCGACCTTGTCCTCTTGACATACGTGCGCATCAAGGCCGGCCGCTTCGAAGGTGGCATAGAAGCTGCCGTGCACGAGGACAAGCGATACCCAGAGAAGATCCACGTTCGTGTCGTTTCGCCTGAATACGATGAGCGGACCCGAGCACTTTTGGACCGTCGGAAGGAATACTGGCGTATTCACGGCAAGCCGAGTGAGGATCCGAAAAAGGCCGAAAAGAAGAAAAAGAACGAGCAGAAGAAGAAGAAGGAGGTCCGAAAAGAGGAGGGTCAAAAAACTCTCACATTGGCCACCTCGCAGACCAAGAAAAACCCGCACAGTAAGTGGCCGGACTCTTGAACTTTCTCTTTTTTCTTTTTTTTTTATAAAAGCTATGAATTTTGGAAGCGGGGAGAGCATGGCAGATTTACTGAATGTGACAGTTAAAATGCGCCACTTTGGAATACCTGAGCGTCCGATCGAGTACATTCTATCCGGCGAATCGCATATCAACAATCTTCCCGGTGGTATTACTTATACCCTCCCTTTCCAGAACGTCTGCTACGTGCTTCTAGCCCGGGTTGTGGATTTCTTCCCTCCAAAGCTAGAAGACTTTACCGTGCAAGTCCCCATGGAGCCATTCGCCTACGGAGATGGAGGCCAGGATATTGATAGCACACCACGTATGGAATGGAAATGGCGTTTCTGCCTTCTCGTTGAAGGAACCGAGCCTGTCTCGAAGCACGAACTCCGGAAACAGATGAAAATCTACGTATCCGGCGCAGATGGTGACCATCTGCTCAATTGTTGTGCTACTGAGTACGCCCATGTTCCCGCAGGACCTGTTTTCAGAGTCGCTAACCACCTATAGCCTTCGCCGCAGTCCAGAGCTCTTAGATGAAGTGCGAGAGAAACTGTTCCTTCTCTGGGGCAATCTTGAAGAAAAGAAACAACAACAGGTTACCAGTGGCAACACGGCATGGGAGCCTGTTAAATCCTCCTCGATTCCCTTTAACTGCTGCATTAAGGAGTATGGAGTGCAGTGTGGACATCCCCCGGACCCGAATGCTATGGCCATCGACGGGGTCGAGCAGCAATGCGGTCAACCGGGCTGTTTTGGCTGGGAAAGACGATTTGCCATGTTCGGGACGACAATTCATGCTTGATGGGAATACATATACAGGCGTAACGAATTCAGCGGGTCTCAAGACAGTTGTAAGATAGGCGGGGATAATGGAAAACGTCAATACTATTCTACTCATACAATTTGTGATTTCGATAAGTGCATCTAAAGATAAGCCGGGCATGTCGAACTCCAAAATCTACCCATGCTCTGCTGGATAAGGCGTAGTAAACTCTTCGATCCAGTCCATACCGTACGCCATCCTGAGAAATCCGAAAAAAAGAACACCTGTTTCCGTGCAGCGTCCGACTGCTGAAGATACCATGCTCATCAGACCTGAAACTTATAGACAAAGCACGTATGCCCGGTCACGCCGAAAAAGACTGACATACTGAATCAAACAGCCTCCATTCGCCCCAGGGCGGGGAGACATTTCAAATTTAAACCTTTGTCACTTTGACAATGTTGGTGTCAATGCCGTGAGCCACGGGCTCGAAGCGACAACTGTCTCCACGGAAGCAGGTCTTCTTCCCGGGCTCACTCTGGGGGCAACGGTGACCATAGATACACTCCGGGTCATCGCATTCCAATCCAAAGCGGCACGGTGTCATGCGGGCAATAGCGGTCAGAATGTGAAGTTCTTGCCGGGTCAATTTGCGCTCGTGATCGTGGTAGCAGTTCTCCTCATTGGGGCACTCGCCCAGCAGGAAGTGATAATTGCACAATTTGAGCTTCTTCAGACGATTGAGATCGTCGCGAGGAATGCTTTTGAAATCGAGACGATCGACACGTTGTCCGTATTTGTTCCGCTCCACAGTTTTGGGATATGTCACACCGGGTGTTTTGGAGCGCACAACCTGAAAATCAGGGGTCTCTGCTTTAATAGGGGCGGCATCTGACAGAGGCACGCCAAGGCCGGAGTAGCTCGTGTTGGTGGATGTTCTTGACAAAGGCGGAGCATTGAAGGACTGGGATGGAGATGGCGTAAGCAATGACCGGGCTGGAAGTGCACTCTTCCACGGAGCAGTCCACACGGGCACCAATTTGGCTGAACGGAAGACATCCGGGAATCGCGCGATTCGATATGAGTTCTTTACAGTCTCCATCTCTTTCTCAAATGGAACGCCCTCCACAAGTGAGATGCGACCAGTAAGATCCCCTTCCTTCAATGAACGCTCAAGGAATTGACCATATTGATTATTTGAGGGACAGCCCAGGAATATCTGGTGGCAGTGGCAGTTGTAAAGGAAGACCTGGAACATTTCTGCAAAAGATAAAAGGGTGATTAGTAGTGGCTCGATATTGAATCTGAATCTGACTGAAGACGAACCATGAATCTTATCGTATGCCTTGTCTTTGCCTGACCCAATGTCCACAATATCAGAAAGCGACATGGTCTCATTGAAGCCGCGAATAAAATCATGGATCGCAGCAGCTTCCGAAATGGTCCCGCTGCGAGCGCAAAGCTCACCAAAATTCTTCACGTTGAGGAAGATCTTGATCAAAAGCTTCGGTTCGGTGACGCTGGGAATATTTTTCGCCAGATATGAGTGCATGCTCGTCTCGAGTGTCTTGGCCGCACTGCGTCCGCCCTCTTCTCCCTGCTGCAAATATTCATCTTTGAAAATTATCCCTTCTCCATCTAAAAGCACGACCACGAAAGGTTCTCGATCCTGAAGCCAGTCCTGTATTAGAGCATGCTCCGGCATGAGAGTCCACCATTTGCGCTCACCATAATATTCTTGATCTGAGAGATCTGTTGCATCAACTCCATCTCGTGCAGTTGAATATCGCGATTGAAGCGGGTCTCGCGCTGGTGATCAAGCTTTTCTTGCTGGAAGGAGGTCTCAAGATCGGTCACTCGTTGCAGGAGCTCCTAGAGGTAAATCGCATTAACTTTGGAGGTTCCGGTCGTTCATCAAGGAACAAGGGAGAGCAGATACCTCAATAAGCTGATTCTTTTGCTGATCCAGTGCGCTTAACTGGCGATAGCGCTCAAGGAAATCCGGAGTGTCCATATTGATGAAGTATTATGAGATGGATAGGTGGTATGGGTAAAGCGATCAAGGTGATAAAAAGACGGAAGGGTTGAACGCAAAGAAGGGTTTGGCGAAAAAGGTGCTATAAAGTTGGCAGGCGCTTGCGAGATCTTCACGGCGTTCCACCTAGCGTGACGAATTCGCACACTAGTCGTATTATAACGCTTCTGGAGTATATCCCAGGATAATAATCTGGTGCAGATTATTAAAATTTCGACTTAATCCTTGTCTTTCCCTAAAAGAAAAAGAAAATAAAAATTCAATCTTCAAATCCCTGGACGCGACGGCTGAGTCAGCTTCCCCGGCACCGAAGTGGACCGAGCTAAATTGCAAGTTGCAACGTGTGATCACCCTTTCTTGTGTACCTCTCTCCCTCCTCCATCCCCACGTCAAGATGGCTCGTTTCGGATTCCTCTATCTGGCTCTACTCTCTATTCAGGCCTTTGTTGGTACTGGCTTTGCTGCTGTAAGTTCTTTTCCTTTCGCGTCACTTCAATTGACTGACCGCGACGATCATTAGAATACCGAGAAGGACGCCGAGAACCCACCCAGCCTCAAAGTCAAGGCTGAGACTTCCTTCCCGAATGCTGAGATCTTCGGCGTGAAGCTAGTCAACGGCCACCCTACCCAGGCTGTCATTGACTTTATTAACGATGAGCCGAACCCCGTCACCGTGAACTTCCTCGGAGGCAGCCTGTGGAACCTCGGAGAAGAGAGCAAGGTGGTCCGTAACCTGACTGCCACGCGCTATGGTGTCGAGATTCCTGCGGGCCAGAAGGAGAGCATCAGCTACAGCTTCGCCACCGAGATGCACCCCCAGGATGTCCGTCTGAGCATCGCCGCCATCCTGTCGGACAGCGAAGGCCAGTTCTCCACTGTTCAGGCCTTCAATGGTACTGTCAGCGTGGTGGAACCCGAGACCAGCATCTTCGATCCCCAGGTGTAAGCACTTGTCCTTCTTCCAGTGTATCGCGCGTAATTGACTGACCTTGACCCTGACCAGTCTCTTCCTGTACTTCTTCCTCCTGGCCTGCGCCTCTGGTACTGTGTACTTCTTCTACACCGTCTGGGTCGCCCCCTACTTCCCCCAGAAGCGCAAGACCGGCAAGTCCGGTGAGAAGCGCACCCCTGGCAGCGCCAAGCGCGCCGAAGCCCCGGCCGTCAATGAGACCCCTAGCCCTGCCGTCTCCTCTGCCACCACCTACAACGCCGACTGGATCCCCTCCCACCACATTGCTCGTCCCGAGGCGCGGAAGGTCAAGGGTACTGGCAAGTCCAAGGCCCGCTCGTAAAACCTTCATACGGCAAGAATATCAGTGAATGGGAGGAGGCCGCCGTTGGGAAAGCACTAATCTTTTTTGTCTGAATATTATGTTAGATGCCAACGGAGCAGGTCGTGGATGGGTGCTGAGAATGCACCATCTAATATCTGCGTGTGGCGCCGGAGCATGTACATTCACGAGAATTGGCCCATTATAGCTTCTCCTGAAGCGATTTGGGGGCTGGGTGGGAGTATGAACTACAATTCCAAACGAGGCTCCCTGTGCGTCGCAAACATGATTGTCGCGGCTAGGCCCTGATCACAGTTTCTTCCATTCCTCATATTCTTCTTCAAGGTGCTTCTTCAACTCGACAAAACGATTCCCAAACACCCTGCCACAGCGCCAGCACTTGAGGTCTCGCCATAGGTATCCTTCACTAGTAGGATGTCGCCGTTCATCGTCCGGTGCCAAGGGAAAGTCCTCGATGGGCACAAAGAATGGTGTCGCAAAGCTATTGTAGTGCTTGCGATGCTTCATCCTGTCACTATACCGATCCGTCGCGATAACATGCACATGTAAATGATTCATCGAGGGAACAGCATGTACCCCACACATAATCTCCTTATCCCAATCTCGCCCATCAGGCAGCTCATCAGGCGGCGGGTCAGCATTGAGAGCAGCCTGTCGCGCCTGTTCCTGTGCCGAATCCTTCCCATATCTGCGGCGCAATTCGGCCGCTGCCAATTTGCGGAGCTTCTGGACTTCGGTCTTGACTTTTGTGAGGAACTCGACGTCTTCGAAGGCGTCGAATGGGTGGAGAAGGTTCTTGGTTTGGTCTCGAGGGAGGAGGAGTAGGTGCAGCGATGATTTGGGGAACATGTCGTGGATAGCGACGAAATCTGCATTGTGGTAGATTACCACGCTGGATGGGTAGGACTCTGGTTTTGCGAGGTATGCTCCCAGTCCGTCTCGTCCGAGGGAAGCCATGCTGCGTCTCGGTGTGTCTCTGCTTGATGAGCTGGTGGTTCTGTGCTTGGGCAGCTTGTTGCGAGCGGAGAGAAGTTCGGTGACTGTTCAATAAAGTTATTAGGTCTCGTGGACCATGGAATGAGAGTCAAGTAGCCGTACAGGCGTTTCTCTTGGTCGTGTCAGTTGCGGTCGCGTTTATAGATGTGGCGGCACCTGTGCTCTGATCGCGGAGTTGGTCCGCTCCGGACATGATGAAAGCTAAGGGACGTAAGAGGAAGGGGATATATGTATATGCTTCAACAAGAGTCGACAAATATCAGCGAATAATGAAGAGCTCTACTGCAAGAAACGAAAGAAGCGAACATCCAAAGCTCCCCGCAAAAGCGCCCAAAACGGTCTAGCGCGGGACAAATGACCGAAAAGCCCGCGTTGGATTTGTATTCAGCAACTTCCATTTTGAGCAGGACAATGGGCCCCAAGAAGAAAGCCTCTGCTCCTGCAGGCCCCAAGCCGGGCACCAAGGCGGCTAAAGAGGCCAAAGAGGCCAAATCCGCTGCGGAGAAGTCGGACAAGAAGCCCGCGACGGAGGAGCCCAAGAAGCCAACCGTGAAGGAGGTGATTGGCGGTGCATCATGGACGGGCAAGTTGCCTGTGAATATATTATCTGAGCATTGCCAGAAACAGAAATGGGAGAAACCCGAGTACAGCATGGTGAATCTAAACCCCTAGCCCAACTTCGATCAGGCGCTGATTTAAGAATTGCGATAATTGCAGAACCCAAGCCGCGATGGCTACATTTCCGCCGTGACATTGAAGAAAATAGATCCCAAGACTAAGGAGTTGATCGTCCTTCCTCCGATGAGACTACCGCCATCTCATAAGCACTTGGGCATGCAATCCACTGCGCTGGAAGCCCGTCATTTCGCCGCAGCCTTTGCCCTCTTCCGTGTGTGCAACATGCGCAACCTCCATATGATGTTCCCGCCGACCTATAGAAAACTTTGGAAGGAGGATTTTGCGGATATCAAGACTGCCGATACCAAAGAAGGCAAGGGCTGGCTATACGAAGCGGATCCTTTCTTGGCCAAACAGGAACGGGAGAGCGCTGCTGCCGACTTGGAAAAGAAGAGGGCGGAGCGACAAAAGGCGCAGGCTAGGGACAAGGCCTCCTCGACGGATCTGGGTCTGGGAGGTGGTGATAACAAGAGCAAGCGGATCTGGTCACAGGCGCCCAAGGTGGACATGGGCAATCGCATTCGACGAGAGATCGAGGGTCTCTTGCGCCAACACACGGTCTGGAATGCCTACAATGTCAAGATCCCGCCGGGTGAGGCGAAGGCGATTGTGGAAGAGTTCTCCCGCTTGGGTTTCCGGCGTAGCCATGTCGAAGAGGCCGTGGCAGAATGCAAAGACCGCGAAGAGGTGCTGGAGTGGTTGCTGGTCTTTGTGCCTGAGGATGATCTGCCTCCATGGAGTCTGCCTGAGGGATACTCGGCCGGTGTTAGTCTCGCTGCCGGAGACCTGGCCCGGGAAGCCAAGATCAAGCGCCTGGCCTCCATTGGATATCCTGCCGATCTCTGTTCTCAAGTCTTGGATAGCAAGGGCGGTGATGAACTTGCAGCTGCAGAGCATCTACAGGGCACCTTGACTCACGGGTCGGCATTCGCCTCTGCGTCGATACCCGACGGCGATGCGGGAGCGTGGGCGGAGGAGCAGGATACACTCGAGGCTATCTTTGGCGAGCGTTACCGTCGCGTCTCGCCCAGAGTCTGTGAGATCAAGAGCGAGGCTCCAGAGATCCCAGAAAATACTGTGTTCCGCTTCCAGGAGCCTTCTACCCACTATCCCACAGCGCCTCCGGTTATATCGATTCAGGCGAAGGGAATCCCAGCCTACATTCGGCTCAGCGCCATTCGCCGAGCAGTACAGCATGCCGAAGAGAATCTCTCCGGCGAGTCGATGATTTTCAACATTATAGATTGGCTGGAGGTTAACCTGCCTGCCGTTACGGAGAACCCAGGCAAATTGCGAGAAATTTCCGCAGTGACTGCCTCTTCGGCCCCAGAAAGTCGAGAGATCCCTGTGCGCACTACGCACAAAAAGCGGAAGGGCATAGACTGGAAGGCCTATTCACCCCGGGGTGCGGCGATGAAGGAAGCATGGCAGGCCAAGCAGTCCAGCGCGGCGCAGATTGAGATGTGCCGTAAACGGCAATCTTTGCCTGCCTGGAACACCCAAGAAGCTATTATCGATGCTGTCGACGCGCACCAAGTCACCATTATCTCTGGAGAAACCGGTAGCGGTAAGAGTACACAGTCCGTGCAGTTTATTCTGGATGATATGATCCAGCGGGGATTGGGAGGCGCTGCGAATATCATTTGTACCCAGCCTCGAAGGATTTCGGCTCTGGGTCTTGTCGACCGAGTAAGCGATGAGCGATGCTCGACAGTCGGCGATGAGGTTGGATACATTATTCGAGGCGAGTCGAAAGCCAAGCAGGGCGCCACGAATATCACCTTTGTGACGACTGGTGTCTTGTTACGGCGGATTCAGTCTGGCGGTGATGCAGATGGCAATGTCGCAAGTTCACTCGCAGATGTGTCGCATGTTGTGGTTGACGAGGTTCATGAGCGGAGTCTTGATACTGACTTCCTCTTGGCTCTGCTGCGGGATGTCTTGCGCTACCGCAAAGATCTCAAGGTCATTCTCATGAGTGCCACCCTGGATGCAAACATCTTCATGGACTACTTTGGCGGCCCTAAGAAAGTCGGTCTGGTCAATATTCCTGGGCGGACATTCCCTGTTACCGACTATTACTTGGACGACGTTATTCGGGATACTGGGTTTGCCCCCGAGCTCAGCGAGGAGTTTGAAGATGACCATGATGCCCCTCGTGCTGAGGAGTCTCTGGGTAAAGCACTGCGGAGTGTCGGCATGGGAATTAACTATGAATTGATTGCATCGACAGTTCGACACATCGATGCACAATTAGGGGATCGACCAGGAGGGATTCTGATCTTCTTACCGGGTACATGGGAGATTGAAAGATGTCTGACTGCAGTCAGGAGGATCCCCAACGCTCATCCACTGCCACTGCATGCATCATTGCTCCCGGCTGAACAGCGACGTGTTTTCCAGAGCCCACCCAAGGGCAAGAGAAAGATCATTGCCGCCACAAACGTTGCAGAGACCTCCATTACCATTGAGGATGTGGTTGCGGTCATTGACACTGGCCGCGTTAAAGAAACCAGCTATGATCCCAAAGACAATATGGTCCGTCTCCAGGAGGTATGGGCATCCCAAGCAGCCTGTAAGCAGCGTCGTGGACGTGCAGGTCGTGTGCGGGCAGGTATCTGCTATAAGTTATACACTCGCAAAGCCGAGTCCAACATGGCACAGCGGCCAGACCCCGAGATCCGCCGCGTGCCCCTTGAACAGCTCTGTCTGTCCGTGAAGTCCATGAAGGGCATCGACGACGTCGCCCATTTCCTTGCAAACACAATCACACCACCGGAAAGCATCGCCGTCGAAGGTGCTCTTAGCTTCCTAGATCGAGTCGGAGCGCTCGACCATGACCGACTGACAGCGCTGGGTCGGTACCTGTCTATGATCCCGGCCGATTTGCGATGCGCGAAGCTGATGATCTACGGCTCGATCTTTGGTTGCATGGAATCCTGTCTCACCATTGCGGCAATCCTGACCGTCAAGAGTCCATTCGTCTCCCCTCGCGAGAGACGTGAAGAGGCCGACGCCGCAAAAGCAAGTTTCTCACGCCCTGGCGACGGTGACCTGATGACCGATCTATCAGCTTACCAGGCCTGGTCTGAGAGAACCCGCTCCCAGGGCCATTGGCAGTCCCAGTCGTGGTGCGGCGCCAACTTCCTTTCCCACCAAACCCTGCGCGATATCTCCTCTAACAGAGCCCAATTCGTCACATCTCTCAAGGACGCAGGTATCCTGCCCGTAGACTACACCGAGGCAGCAACCGCCTGGAACCGCAACTCTTCCAACCGGAACCTGCTCCGCGCCCTGATCGCCGGCGCCTTCCAACCACAAGTTGCCCAGATTTCGTTCCCGGATAAGAAGTTTGCCAGTTCCGTGACTGGTACTGTGGAACTTGATCCCGATGCTCGGACGATCAAATACTTCAACCAGGAGAACGGCCGCGTCTTCATTCACCCCAGCTCGATCCTCTTCTCTGCACAGGGATATCCCCATTCCTCGGCATACCTGAGCTACTTCACCAAGATGGCGACGAGCAAGGTTTTCATCCGTGATCTTACGCGTAAGGCCTCTCTCTCACCGTTTTTACAGTGTTACTAATAAAGCCTACAGCATTTAACGCCTACTCTCTCCTTCTTTTCTGCGGCTCCATCACTCTCGATACAATGGGCCGAGGCTTGGTCGTGGACGGCTGGCTCCGACTACGCGGCTGGGCCCGGATCGGCGTCTTGGTTTCACGACTCCGCACTATGCTAGACGAGGCGCTGCAGGAGCGCATAGACAACCCGTCTGCCGGTTCTGCCTCTGATGCTGGCGATGCGGTCATTGAGGCTGTGAAGAGGCTGATTGAGTTTAACGGGCTTGATCAGTGATTGGGATTGGGACTTGCATTCAGGCTTGATGGGTAAATACTAATTCTAGAAAGGTATTTCGAGCATAGATAGGTATATGATAGATAGACGACCTTGGAGTAAAAAGCGTGCTTGAAAGTCTACACCATGTTACGGTCATTTGCAGTGATTACTCCGTCAATGTCAAACGTAGATAGATCAATTGTTCACGAAACGACGATTAGAAACAAGCAACAATTGAAAGTCGTGCATCTGCTCCAACTTAAGGTGTCGAGCACTCCCATCCCCGCGATCTATCGCAACCTTCAAGACGGCTCCGAACATGGGGTTGGCTCATGACACACATCACAGAAAACACGGAGTGTGTCGGGGACATTCATGTCTCAGAACCAGTCGAATATGCTGCAGAATCTCCATGACAGACATGTCAATCGACCAATTCGCACCAGTAAGCACGCGAGACCACACTCTGCCCTTGGAGTCAACATGGTTGTGAGGGACTGGCGTCAGGAGCTGGCAGATAGGAGGCACATATGGATAACCTGGATAACAATGAGTCCGATTCTTACCAACAGTTGATGTATGCAAAGACTTACTATCGGGAAAGTACATCTTGATATTCAGGACGATGTGCTCATACTCGGTGCCGGGGAGACCCCAGACCTGGCAGAACCAGTTGGTCATGTCGAGTCCGTCGCGGTAGCTTGTTGAGGCAGTTGGTCCGCCGAAGACCTCTACTGCCATTCTCTGTCTGTGTAGAGATTAGCTCTTGCATTCTGGTCTGGGCGTTTGAAACCCTCTGGGGTTCGGGGTATGGGAATATAGTCTCGTACCTCTCAAACTCGAGTCGCTCTGCGCGAGTCGAAGGGCGAGGAGATGACATGGTAGGTGGGGTATCGAAGCCAGGTGAGTACGACATTATCCAAGGGACAAGATGGTAGATGTAGAAGCAGGAACGGGAAAGGGTGAGAGGTGAAAGCCGAGCTGGATGAAATCAACGCGCGAGTCATAGCGATGCACGACTAAGTGAGATGTGTTTCCCAGGCAATTGAAAGTGAGAGTCAAATGTTAAGATAAGTCAGGAACGGACAGTGCAATGAATCAAGAAATAGGCCACCGTCAACGCCGGACAGCCTCATATCCATCATCCGGTATATCATAATCTTCTTGCGCCTCCAACTCAACCACCGTATCCTGTGTAAGTACAAACATAGTTTTTTAATGTTAGTGGCTGAGTTATTTCATGTAGTGTTTGCCTTACCAATGATTCCCCAACAAACAGTAGGTACCTCTGGCATGGCTAAGGTCTAGAAAGTCTATATAACAGAATTGCCCAGAAATATATGTAATGTGACTGGTTAATGTGGTCTTAGTCCTTGCCCAACACTGAGTTCCAGCGGAGACTGGAAAGATCTGGGAAAGACAAACGCGAAGGTAACTGGAGCCAGAGGAGTCTGTCCTCTGTTGACTACAATCTACCAATATACTAAGACCAGGACCAAAGTACAGCCATAACTTTTGATTCCTAAGACTATTCCATATGCAATATTTGCGTAGCAATAAGAATCACCTAGCAATAAATGCAAGCGGACTCGGTCGAGGGATCGTATGTGGCATGTGATGTGCAAAAACAGGTCACAAAGGAAAAAGGACTGTCATTAGGGCCGCATTGGTGAGAGTCGAGCCGAAAATCAAATTCGAAAGTGCTCGTCGTAGAAAAGAGTATGTATCGTCATGGGGGAAAAATGGAAAAGAAGAAAGAAGAATTAATGACGCCGAGAGAAAACAGACCCCATGCCGCGTAACGCCTGCCGACCGTAAAACTCCTCGCGTCAGGAACGTGGCGTCAAGTCATTCCGGTATCGTGAGGAGAGAAAGGCAGGAAAAAAAGGACAAGAAAAACGCCGGTTGATACCCCAGTTTCCTTCACTCCGAGCCGTCCATACCCAGGGAAAAATGATGAAATGGAAAAAATGAAACGAGGTATGAAGCGTTATGATCCAGCTCACCTGAGCTGGAGAGGGTTCAGTAGTTGGCATAACCGTCCAGACGATCAACGTCCTTCAGAGATGCAGCGGGCAGAAGCTTGAAGCCTCGCTTAATCTCGGCCTCGACGTAGAGAGAAGCGCGCTTGAAGCGGCGATCGGAGTACTTGTCGAAGATCGCCTGGTGGTGACGCTGTGGGTCTTCGCAGCAGTCCAGCATGGTGGTCATAACGGGGAGAAGCTGTTCGTAGAGGTAACCACTGTAGAAAGCGTGGGCCGGGGTCTATCAAACATTAGCAGAGGAACTAGCCATCCCAGGGAAGAAGAACGCATACCCAGTATCCCTTGCGAAGAAACTGTCGAGCCAGACAGTGAGCACCAGCCGAGGCAAAACTAGGCGGGGTGGAAACGAAGCGCTCATCCATGATGGTGAGCTCCAGGAAGTACTTGGCGACAGTACGGGTCTCGAGATCGTAATCATCGGCCTTGCTGATACGGCGAAGGAAGCTCATGGGACCGGGCCAGCCAAGGTCAAAGTTGAGGATACTGAGCATGAAGCGCTCGGCTTTGAGGATCTCATCGACGGTGTAGCCACCGTCGACCATGTAGACGATCTCCTGGACCGAGGGGGCAGTAATCTCTTCATACTTCGCGGCAATGAAGATAGCTGTGGCACCAACCAGCTGCAGCTTTCCCAGAGACACGATCTTGTGGGAGAGGAAGCGGTCAATATAGTTGACGCAGAGGAAAAGAGTCTCTGGCAGCAAAGCAAAGCGGAAGTGCACCTGGACCAGCCAATCCATCAGGACAGAGCGCATACTCCATTGAATCTCAGCCTGGTTAGTCATGTAGTCGGCAGCAGGAAGCATGGTAATCTAGGTCGCGGTTAGCCTCGGACATGTGATTCATATAATTCCAAGCACTTTCAAAACTCACTTCTTTGGTCCGCAAGTGAAGGAAGATCTCACTGGTGTACTCCGCGACCATGCTAGAGTCATAGAGGTCATCCAGCTCGTCTTCCCGCGAACGGGAGGCCTTGACCATCTCCTTGGCGCGCAGCATCTCGCGCCTGGTAACAGCCGTCATCCGGGGGTAAAGAACAGTGGTGGTCCCCCCAGTGGTGTTGTCAGTGCGCGAGAATGCAGGGACATGGTCCTCTTCCGCATCCTCCCACTCCTCGGCCTCAGCTTCAGGCTCGGGGATAACCTCTGCAGCGTTCTTCAGATCAACTTTGGTCTCATCCTTGAGATCTTCCTTGGACTCTTCTGTATCAGAGATGGTGGTGTCGGAGTAGATCTCGGGGGCGCGGCCGTGATCGAGATATGACTTCAGCTGCTGAGCATCCTCGCGGGAGGTGTCCACCTCAGCCTCCTTGAGGCTCTGCTCCTCAATCCGTGCTACTTTATCGGTGTCGATTGGTGCTTGGGCAGTTTCGGGACGGGCGACTTCACGTCTCCACTCTTTGTAGGTGGGTTCCTTGGATGGTTCCTTCGTCTTGACAGTTTCCTTGGATGCAGATTTTTCGACGACCGGTTCGAGTTGGTCACGGAAGATGACATTGCTGCGCTTGTTGTTTTTCACGGTGGGCTGGGCCTTTCCGGCAGGGTTGACCGGCTTCGCAGTGACTGTATTCAGGACACCCTTAACACTAGCCATCGACATGGGGCGCTGGGCAGGCTGGGAGAGGACAGGCTTGATGTCTGTCTGCTTCACGGCGGGCTTGCCTGCCAGAGCAGAGTCATCACGACTGGCACGGTTCATGTCCTTGGTGTTGCTCACGTCGCCAAAGGCGCGACGAGCTCCGTTCTTCGCGCCCAAAGCCATGGCACTCAGCGCCGGGGTGGACTTGTTGCGCTGGTGAATGGCCTTGTTGGGCTGGAAGGTGGTTGGCGGCATGTTCTCGTCCCCGCGGACGCGAATACGCTGTGGCTACAAGTCAAGTCAGCTTGGGGATGCTTCAGCAACGTGAAGTATGTCGAGTCCAGGTACATGTCCACAAAGCATATCACGTAGGGGAGAAGCCATTGAGGCCCGAAAGAGAGGACTTTGCAGCACAAGGTAAATAATCACGTACCTTCGCATCCATGATGGCCGAATCCCAGGGTGTTGTCGAGTTGTAGATGGGAGAATGAAAGAGAGGAGGAATTGTTTACGTTTTGCTCGTTGAGGATGGAAAGACCCGAGTGGGTCCCTTGCGTATTGATTGGCCGACCCAAGCAAAACAAACAGCTGAATGCTGCAGGCCTCGCCCTGGAACGCTGTAATGTTGTTACGAAGGTCGCCTAGGGAATCAATAGACCAGAACTTACCGAGACACCGACAGAACGTGCAACAGCTATTCAATCGAAATTGTGGAAAGGTTCTGATGGAGAGCGGTGATTGATGGCTTTTCACCTAGTTTTGAATATATCGCTTTCAACTTTAATTGTGCAAGGTCCTTGCAGATCATTGTGCATATGACAATACCGATACTGTAATACCGTAGCGGCTGCAGTTTGCACTGTTTGACAATATTATGTCATCATGTAAGACCAGACAATTCTTATCGGTCTTATCTATGACGTTATCATCTTATCGTCACGTCTCCCTCCGCCGGTGGATTTAAGCATTTTCATAGACCACGGCTCCGACACTTTATATTTAGCTGCTAAAAATTGTCCTCGACGAGTTCATAGCCACCCAAAGGAATCCCGATCAAAACCAACCCAAAATCATGGACACTGTTGGTGCAATCGCCAATTCCACCAGAAAGTGGCCCCGGACGCGCTAGTACGCGGTCCCACGTGATCCACACCGCCAGTACCGGATCGAGCGGTAAACGTTTGGCAGCTTTTGATCAGCCGATGCGCATCCGAACTCGCTCATTATTGCGACAAGTTGGGCATCGTTTTTACCCGCTCCGAAGGTGCGCAGTGCGGGGGCCTCGCACAATTCACTCCCGAAGCCCTGACTGGCTGTTGTTGACCCTCCACGAAGTAGACTTCGGCCGGGACAAGTCATTTTGTAGCGCACGTTCCCACCAGCAATTCTGGGCCATTCAATCCATAGTCCCACGTTCCTGCACCAAATTCGCATAGCACGGCACATATAGACGAGGATCCTCGATGCTCTGTCTGCAGGGTTCCAGCCAGAATTACATGTAACGAGAAGCCTTATTGTTTCCTTTCTCCCTCATCCCACTTTACGTAGTTCCCGAGAGGAGGGGTAAACTCAGCCCGCAAATCATGCGAAACACGCCGTGAGGATGGTCATACCATGATCGCACTGGCTTTCTACTGGCTTTCTATTCATGGTTATATTCTCGGGATTCCCAATGATGAAGTTTGGTCTTTGCGCGACATCTTTTGCTTCCAAGGTTTTCTCGTCTTGCCCGCATTCCCTCCCCCATCCTCCAAAGCCTGCATCTGTACCCCGCGATTGCGATCATTCGCATCCGCTAGGGCATGAGGCTTGTCGCAGGATCTACAGTTCTTCCTTTGACACCTTGGATCCGCATTGCGACAAGGATGGGCGGAGTCGCATAGGCGCTGCTGCCGCCGTCGCCAGAGTGCGACAAAACCTTTCTCGCCAGCGCGAAACCCATAGAGGACATCTTAGTAGATTAAGAAGGAACTTGATGCAGTTGTTGCCATTGCCATTCGGCTTTGGTCTCAATGTTCACCGGAGTTATTCGAGGAGGGGGCGGTAAGGTACCTGCTTTGTGCGCCGCGCATCAGGTGTTGAATGACCATCCCCTCAAAAGACAGAGTAGCGCGTGGATCGCATCGCAGACTATTTCGAGTCTTTTTTTTTTCTTGATACCGCTCCCCGTGGTTAGACAGAGCGCTCGGCGCAATGCCATTCGGGTTGCGACAGCATTGCGCATTGCGAAATGCCCGGTCCTCGAGGATAAACGGTAGGTCGCCTTGGATTTACTTCTACATGTTAAAAAAAAAAAAAGTAGCTACGATGAGCTTTCGAGCAAGATAGAAGCTCTATGATGTAAAATTGGAATGTGACGGCTGCCATGGCGGGCGCCGGAAGCGCAAATCGCCATGTCACCGGCCCAGACAGGCCGTTTTCTCGCTTTAGGTGAAACCATCGTAACGCACCCAACTTAACCTTCTGACCTTCACTCGCCCAACACTTTCACGCCAACTCCTTGCTCTGCGTAGTCAGGTATGATCCCTTTCCTATTTTCTTATACTTCTGCCTCTATCTCCCTTCTGCCGCATCTCGCTTAACTTTACTGGGTTATCGCTGACATAGCCGCTGCGCTTCGTAGAGACGACAATCGCCCTCGCCCACGCCGTCGACCGAACCTATCGATCGATCCTTGACCTCATCTTGGATTACCTGGATAAGTGCGACGCCAGTGAATCCTGTTTGGTCTATGTTAGGTGTGTCTGCGTCGCTCTCCATCCTCTTCCGAGTCTTCTCGACTTCCCCCCAAGATCACTCCCAAGGTCGGCCGGACTCGGCTAGCAGATGTCTATCCACTCATCTTCTGGCATCATCCGCCATCCTCTCTGCGAATTACAGTCCCTGGGGTCGCATTGTGCTGACACTCGTGGTGGGTTTCCTCCCAGATTACCGACTCTGCCTCTTCCCGACCTGTTCTCGGTTGCGACAAGCGGATTCCCCTCCCCCCATCAAAAAGCCCTGCGTTTTAACACTCTTCGGCATCAACAACCCCGGTGGTGGTCCATCCATCAGCCAGCAACCTCGAATCCTATAACTGTGGTAGGTTTGATGGATTCCTCCTCTTCCCCCCTTACCCCTCTACACCTCTGCCTCTACCTATGCCCGGCTATGGGTCCCGTCGTCCGTCTCCTCTATCACAGACGAGCAGTGGGTTGATGCAGTCATCGGAACAGCAAGCAGAGGATTCCGTCCCATTCTGGATCTGTCCGCCATGCAAACAGTTCAGCATGAAGGGCCCTCTGCCCTGGCAGACCATCCGGCTCGGACAGATGTCTCTCGAGACATGTCGCTTAAGAACCCGGTCCCCAAGAACGTCGCCTTCGAATTGCTGCTAGACCAGAACTCCAAAGTGCGAGCCCGCATTCCAATGCGCGTTCAAATATACCCCCACGATACAACGGACTCGATTGTTACCACGGTCAAAAATTTCTATGGCATCTACGACGGCACTGCCAGTGGGGTGAGCTTCGAGGATGAGAGTGGAACAACATTGATCGCAAGGTACGAGAACCTAAAAAACAATATGACTGTATACGTCCGGGTTATTCCCATTCAACCGTTTGGGGATCCTTTCTATGGTGGCTTCCCCGCCGAGCGCAAGCGGCCCAGCCTAGGTGAGCCCTTCCAGATGGTTGATGGTATGGCGCCGGGGATGGATCAGCCACCTCGACCCTCCTCACGGCTTGCACGCAAGCGCAGCACCTCGCCGTCGAACAGGAGTCTCCGTAGTGCTTCCCAGCACAAGCAAGTTCCTCGCAACGGCATCAAAAGCCGTGGCTCAAGTATCCACGGCGGCTATCCCGAGGAGGACCCCGGGTTGAGCGACACCGAGTCGAACTATACTCGCAAATCGCGAGGCGACACATTCGCAAGCTCGGAAATAAGCATGGAAAACATACTGCAAGATGGTCGTCGGAAAAGACCCAAGTTTGACAGCTCGGTAAGTGTCAACCTGTGCGCTCAATTCTTCCCTTCTTCCTCGTCTAATGCTCTTCTTCCCTTAAGGAACTTCCTCTCTTCGTCCCTCCCCAGGTCCCCCTTACTACCTCGACTTCCTCCATCTCTCCTCAACGTCGTTCCGTTGGTCAGGAAGGTGCTGGCTCACCTTTTGCTCGCCCTACCCACCGTCCTTATAACTTCCAGCAAGCGCTGCCGTCGCCACAAAGCTACGGCCACAGTGAATATGGGACAGGGCGTAACGCAGTGTATGCGACACCCGTGGTCCCTGACCATGCGCACCGCATGCTATATAGCAATTCGGCTCCGCGAGTAAGTGGTCCTGGGATCCTGCCTACTCCGGACCCCACCATCGCAAGCTGCATCTCCGACGAGGACGTCGCAATGCAGTTGATTCGCCTCGGCGATGCATCCAATTTCTCTCATGGTCGCACATCAGCCTCGACGCTTGATGATGCCTTCAGTGGCGCTGCTGATGCAGCTTCCTCTACTGGTGCTACTAGCGACGGAGAGGACTTTAGCGAAGAAGAGGATGACTTGCCGGCTCGTCGCAGGCTTGACTCGAGTCCAATGCTTCCGCCGGGTGCTATCAAGCGCCACCACAAGCGCTTGGATGACATCCTCCCCAGTGCCGACAGCAGTGACCACAGCTCCGACGGCGCCGATGACGGCATCAAGAGTGAGGGCGAGGAGGACATCTTATACAAGGAGTTTGCGCCCAAGTTCAAGAAGCTGAAGAACCGGCCCAATTCCGCCAAGGCTCGCAGCCAAAAGCCTCAGGCGAAGCAAAGCAAGAGCAAGACTCCGGCTATGCCTCGCAAGTCCTCCGACAAACCCGGTTTGGCCGGACCTATGCCCCCTCTCAGCCCGAGCTCATCGCGCAAGGTGTCCGGCGGCTCCGTCAATTTCCAGCATCAGCTCGGCGCTGACGAAGAAGACCTGTCTACCAAGCCTCGCTGCCAGCGCTGCCGCAAGAGTAAGAAGGGCTGTGATCGCCAGCGGCCTTGTGGTCGTTGCAAGGACGCCGGTATTGGTGTTGAAGGATGCGTCAGTGAAGATGAGGGCAATGGTCGCAAGGGCCGGTACGGGCGCCACATGGGTGTTCCGGTCAAGAAGGGGGATGACCCATCACAGGAGGAGTCTGAGCATCTACCGATGCCGGGTACGCCCATGGTGGCAGCAGACATCGCAGACAAGAACAAGAAGCGAAAGCGCTAGTTCTATATACACGGGTCTACCACCTCTTCCCACCATTTCAACCCTGATATTTCTCTTGGAAATCTCCCTCATCGTCACCACCAACATCCTATCTCTCTCCTTTGACTTCATCTGACCCCGGTGGTGAGACGTGACACTCCTTATACCATTACCTACACACTCCCTTTCCCCGATTCCGATTTTACGAAGTCCAGCGGGTTGATCTGTTGTCTGTGTTCCTTCGGCGTCTTGTGCGGGTATCTAGTTTCTGTCAACTTCCATTCACTCTTTCAGACTCAATGCTACTTGTTCTCTGTCCATGCCGAGGTCTCTGCTACTGTCGGGTTTCGTTGTTCTTAGTGCTGGTGGTGGATATGGTTCTGCAGGTGCCTTGGTACCTAGGTAGTACGATGATATATATTTTCGGTGAAGGCAGAGAAGGAGGGCTAACACTGCTTTGTTTGTGTTTCCGATGAATAGTTTGGGAATTGAACGTATTTTGTCTATTTCTATCCTTTTCAAGCTACCAATGGTCGATAGTTTCAAGCTTGTCAGTGGTGATGATCACTTGAAGCTGCATGCGCTTACTCAGCTATTGATAGAGCAGGGCTAAATTAGCTCGATGCGGAATAGAGATTGTGTGGGAATGGTGGGAGAGCGAGTCTGTAATGCGCTTTCATGGAACCACTTTTACCGATCAAGGGGAGCCTTTAATCCAAATGTATACAGTCTGGGAGACCAGTGGGTAATTGCTGAGGCTGAAACTGTTCGTACTACAGGATCATGTGACTCGCAACATTGAAAGGCGGCGAAGAGTAGCAGAAAAGGCCCCGCGGCATTTTTGAGTTGTCCAAGACCGCAACTTTTTTGTCCGGATTGACCATTTCTCGCGCACACCACCAACTCGTCTTTTTGTATCTGTCTGGATTCAGGCTTGTCGAACCATCTCCTTCTTCACAACCATCCAATGCGCTAGGGAATCTCTCAACCTCAATTTCATATTTGAGTAGCAGGACGCCAACGGCGTCTTGCCCGAACAGCTAACCATCATGCCCCCCAAAGCTGGCACCCGTCGACCAGCTGCCCGACGTACTGAAGGCTCAGAATCGATCTCCACATCCGCCGCAGGAGCCGAATCCACTCAAACTGCTCCCGAATCACGAGTTCCATCCGCGCAGAGCGCAACACCGGGACCTTCCGGTCGACCAGTGCAACGACTCCAGTCACTGAAAACAAGAGGGGGCTCCGGCAGTATAGCACCCAAGGCGCGACCACCCTCCGCACTCGGTGGCGAACCTGCGAAACCAACCCTCAAATACAAGCCCCGAAACGTCGGGCGCCGCAGCAAGGAAGAACGAGATGCCATCGAGAAACTCGAGGCTGAGCGACACAATGAGCGTCTAAGAGAGGCAGCTGCGATTCAGCGAGGTCGTGGAGGCCGTGGCGGGCGTGGCTCTTTCCGTGGCCGCGGTGGGCCTGCTGGCATGGCCGCCAGTGGACTCTTCGGCTCGGGAATGGGTGGTGCACGACGAGGCCGTGGTGGTGGGAGCGCTGGTGGCAGCGGATATGGAGGACCAAGCCGGGATCGTACGCGATCTGTGCTCAGCGGTGGTGCCAGCCGGGTTCCGATGGATGACGATTCAGACGAAGACGACTCCATGCCTCGGATCGATATCAACTACATCAATGAATTGGATGACGATGAGGATTTCGAGAATTTGCCTCAGGATATCAAGGGCAAGCTTCCGTTCCGGCCTAAGAGCGACGGCTTGAAACCCTACCGTGTGCACCGCATCGAGCACGAGGAGCGTGTTGTCAGCGTCAATATGGAGTCCAGCTCCAGTCGGTCTGCGGAACTACGCAAGGAGGCGGAGGCTGAAAAAGCCGCAGATCAGAACAAGACGACTCCGTCGGCAGAAGAGGTCGAGGATGAGACGCGCGTGAAGGACGAGCCGATTGATGACAATGATGCTATTATGGTCGATACTGTACCTCATGCAGAGGACGATGGCTTCTTGCCTGCACAACATCTCCGCGTGCGTCGGAAGGTACCTCCTTCTCCTCAAAAACCAAAACCGAAACGAACAGAACCGATGGAACTTCAACCTGAGCCGGCGCGCGACCCGCGGGAGCTGCTGCGCACTAAGGAGGAAATTGACGAATACGACCGACACCTGGAAGACCTGAATCACGTGCGGGACCTTTTGTTCTACGAGGAGCCTGAGACTGCGACAAAAGAGACTATGGCCACGGAGCCGCAGACCGTCGAGGCCACCGAGGGCGGAGGCACGACTGTGACGCAGGACGAAGGCGAAGACGACGGCGAGAAAGATGAAGAAGACAAAACCACGAACCCGAAACTCCTTGGCCAGCTCTTCCTGATGCAATTCCCACCCATGACTCCTAACCTCACGGTTTCCGGCTCAACTTCACAACCAGCTCCCACTCCCGCACTAGCCCCCACCCCCGCACCAGCTGCCCCAGGTCAAACTGAAGTCAAAACCGAAGAGGACGTGCAGGTGGTGGATGCCGACACACCTACCAACGAAACACCCAAGGTGATCACCGCAGCCACGGAATGGGCCCTACCGGCAGGGCGAGCAGGCAAGCTCAACGTCCACAAGTCTGGCCGTGTAACGATGGACTGGGGCGGCATCAGCTTCGAACTGGACCGTGCCACAGCGGTAGACTTTGTGCAGGAGGCGCTCATTGTCTCGTCCCCTGAGCCTGACGTGCCGGGTCAGCCACCCAAGGACGGGTCGGAGCAGCGGGTTTGGTCAATGGGACAGCTTAGTGGCAAGTTTACGGTGACGCCGAACTGGGACCAGATTCTTTGATTGTGAATGTGTTGGCGTTGGGGTTGTTTATATAGACTTGGTGCACTTATTCACTTTGGAAGGACGAAAGTTCCTTGCTATTGCATGTACACTTCGAGCTGTAGCTCTAGACTTTGGAGGGGATGATCCTCCTAGCTATACTGAATATGTACTTCACAATATCATCAATACTGTTTCAACCACGGGTCCGGAAATAAGCTTTTATGTCCTATTATGATTGGCTGGGCTTTCCCCACTTTCTTCCTACAGTTCACACTCACGTCTCAAGAACCTTCAGTATCTGAGAAATGATCACTGTATTCATCAAAATATACCGAGTCCCCAGTTTTTAGGAAGACGGGAGATATCACAACCCCAGTCGGTGCAACCAGAGCTGATCATGCGATCGAGCTAGCTGCCAAGCAACGGCTCAACTGTCTAGAACTCGCATCTCAAACGTTCCCCACTGAGAGTTTGCCACACGTTTCAGCAGTGCAGCGAGGTCCTCCAGCTTGGCATGGCATCATCTCTCCCAGCCTCCTCACCTGTACAAAGTAGCACTGGCAACGATCACAGTAAGTCCGGTATACCCGTTGTCCAAAGGCAGACCACACCGAAGCGGGTCCATATCGACTCATGATATGCGGCCTGACAGGGCAATTCCCTTTAATCAACTCCATACACCAGACTAAGACTACGATGTTTACTCCGTACATCCGTTGCTGGGCCTCAGTTGCTATGCTCGGGATGATCTACAGTAAACTTCCCACGAGGCATCAGCCACGCCGGAACGTTTATTTTTGGAACGAAGGTATGCAAGTAGCCGATCGGTGCAGATGCATTGACTGTGCACCCCGGAGGCGGAGATGTTTGCCTTGCGTCGGCAGGGACAAAAGGGACAAAAATATTGGGTTTAGACCCACTGTGCTCCGTAGCCCGTAACATGGGTCTTTTCGAGGGGATAGTGGGTCTGATGCAGAACCAAGGCAGCGATGGATCCATCAAGAACAATAACACGGGAGCTGCATGGGATGGTTTCTCACTTATGTGGTAGAGAGGACTGAAATGATGAAATAGAATAGCTACTAGAGTAGTATTAGTAGTGACACACACGATAGAGAGAAGAGGAGAAGAAAAGAAAAGAAAAGGAAAAGACAAAGATAGAAGGGACGGCACATCAGCCAATCACGTGCGCAGTAATCGACTGAGAGTGGAAAGAAGCCCCGACGACCCCTGGTTCACCCAATTAAATCCCCACGATGCTGCTTCAGGTCCCTTTTTCTTCTCTTCTCCTGACTTTCTGCTCTACTGCTGTCTTCTCCTTGATGTCTGGTGACTCGTCGATTCTTTTTGGAGGATCGTGTTGAGGCTTCTCATTGGTGGCTCTTCAATCTGGCCCCCTATTTCACCGTCCGTCAATTCCTATAACCCCGTCGAACGAATATAGATCATAGGACATCGCCGTGACAGTCGCCGTCATCGTCTATCGTCTATCGTCTATCGCGTGTTGGAGAATTGAAGAAGAGAGAGAATCCCTCCTCCAACCCCAGAACAATCCCTGTTGCCTCGCCAACTCGAATCTGTCACCGCGACCCGCCTTGGCATTGCTTGTTTCCAACACCCCGCAACGCGACGAATTCAGTCCAGAGTAACGCAAGACCACCATGAGGCCTGCCCTCCTCCTCGCGGCTCTTGCGCCGGCCGTCCTTGCCAGCCCGCAACACGACCTCGACCTCGACCTCGCGCGCTCCCACGACGCTTTAATACCGAACCACGTTGTCGCGCTTGAACAAGTCGCCCCGGTTGTCGAACTCGAAGAGAACAGGTCTACACAGCACGGCGCACGGCATGTTCTTCAAGTGCGCAGTGAGGGCTCCCTCGGCCAGACACCGTGGATCGGCATGGCTATCGGGCTCACTTGCACCGCTCTGGCGGCGGTGATGCTAGGCTAGTGCTCCTACCTTTTCCTCGGCACTTCGATTCTACACTTTACATTTCTATCTTCGACCCTTCGACCAGGATTCTGACACGATACGTGACGCGCCCCGACCATTACCGCCTTTAATTCGACTTTCTATCTTTTACCTTCACCTTTACGCTTCGCCCTTACGTCTACCTTCAACCTTCACCTTCTACCTTGACCCTTTTGGCGACCTTCAGCGACTTTACCTTTGCATCCATAGCCCTCGGGCATGGGATCTTTTATTTGAGCCAGTTGCATTCCCCTGTGGGAGTATATAGCTACATGTCGTACATGATACCTTTTGTCTATGTGAGTACGTACCTGGGACCGGCCCTGGAGATTTAGGATTAGTTCAATGCCTATGTATATAGAGGAAATGCATAGCACCTTATGTTTGCCTATACGTGATGTTAGCCGAGGATCATTCTATTTCAGTGTGTAGTTCAGATAATTCTTTCAATTATATTCCATTACATCAACTATACAGGTAGGGCCCGGAGTATCATAATCATCCACAAACTGGATCCTCAAACCCACGCGTCCACAACAACGAGCCCATAATAACAACCAGCAACCCAAGACCAACACCCACACTAGTAATGCCATAAAAATACGCATGTCTCCGCCCCGACACACCATTCAGCTCCGCAACCCACGTACTAATAGTCGTCGTACTACCACAGAACCCATCCATAACACCCTGCAATACCTGACACCCCACCAACGCAGATGCACCAGCACCAAGCCCAGCCACATGTTGCAAATCAAAACACATCCCCTCAACAGCCGTACCAATCATATTCACCACAAAGGTACCCAATGGAAAACTCGGAATGCGACTATTCAGCACAAGCGAGACATAGAATCTCAACAGACATCCCAACGGCGCAAAAACCAGCGCAAAAACCGCCCGTCCTCGCCAATTCTCCTCCGGCGGCCAAATAGCCATAAACACCGCGCCGAGCCAACATCCCCAACCAAGCAACACGACGACCCGATCGAGGACATTCCTCGTCAGAGAAAAAGGCACAGTAGGCGTGACAGGAGCCAACGCAAGAGCCAAATGCGCACCAAAGATAAACGCAGACACACTCAGCGAAACAGTCACCAGGATCACAGCCACCAGAGCCATGAAACTATATCCGCCGTTGCGCGAAGCAACCGCATAGCCCGCCGGTAAGGATGGATCGGGAAGCGCATTGGCGAGGGCAAGAAAGACGTCGCGGATAAATGTCGAGAAGGAGGTGAAACAGCCGCAGAAACCGGTCGTTAGGCCCACGTAGAGCGGGATGGTCTTTTTGATCGCTTTGTGTTTCTTTGTGTGCGAAGATGCTGCGTCGGGATCTTGATCTTTTGGATGAGTGGCGTGGCCCCATTCTTCGCGGAAGAGGTTCTTGTCTTCGATTAGGAAGCCCATTATTAGACTTCCTGCTGCATTGGCCCAGAGTACGCCTGTTACGACCGGTGCGCCGGTGTAGAATGTTAGGGATTGGAGGCCTAGGCGTGCGAGGGTGCCGAATAGGGAGAAGAATATTAGGTAGGAGATGGTGTAGAGGAGTGTGGCGTGTTTGGAAGGCGGTTTGCGTGTTGGTTCAGGTGTTGGTGTTGGTGTTGGTGTTTCTGGCGCGTCGGCCTGGGGAGAAGTGTACCATTGTTCCCGTTGGCTTGGGTTCCGCTCGACAGGTTGAGGGGCGGTTGTTTCGGTTAGAGGTGGCTCGGCGCCTTTTTCTCTGTCTGAGGCGTCGATTGAGGAGGAGTGGTCGGGGGGCATGGCTTGGAGTCAGGGTGAAGATGTTGAGTTGGGCCGAGTCGAAGGAAAAGTGGGTTTGTGGTGGAGCTGATCAGTGCTCCGCTATATGGATCATGCCGATAGTGGGTTTGACATCTAGTGACATCGAGTTGAGGCTTGGGTTGGTGTTTAGGAGGTTCGGAGTCGGTCGGAGGTAGTTTTCCCGAGGTAGTGAAGTTATGTTAGTGTTGGTGGAAATATCGAGTCATCCGTGGTTGAGCTCTGTTGGTCATCGGAGCTGGAGCGTCCAGTTACCAAAGTATAAGATCAGCCATAGAAGCAAACTAGCAAGGTACAAGGTACAAGGAACAAGAAATGGGGACAGGGACTGAAGCCAGGGGACCTGATAAGCAGCGCAGTTCAACATATGCAGATAACGAAGATCCCCTCCTTCATCTTCATCTGCATTTCAACTCCAACTTCAACTTCAACACCAGATCTACCAACACCAACAACATGCCTCTTCCTTCCAACGTTCACGTCTCTTCTCACCCCTGCCTCCAGGCTAAGCTATCTCAGCTACGCTCACAAAGCACCCGCCCACGCGAGACAAGAGCTCTAGTCCACGAAATAGCCTCCATCCTAGGTGTCGAAGCCTTTGCCAGCGGCCTAAAGCTAAAGCCAACAGGCAAGGTAGCGAAGCATCTACACCAAGCCCGACTCAAAACTAAATCAAATCACAGGACAAAACCCCCCTGGGCGTGGAATACGAAACACAAGGCATCGACCACGCCGACCTGGCACTGGTCCCGATTCTTCGCTCTGGCCTGGGGATGGTCGAGGGTCCGTCTCTGATTTCATATCCTCTACCACATACACATAAAGCCAGATTCCTACAAGTACACAGCTAACCCAAACAGCCCTGAACGACCTCCTCCCAACCGCCGTCCCAATCTACCATCTGGGCCTCTTCCGCGACCGCATGACCCTTCAACCGGTCGAATACTACAATAATCTCCCCTTTCACCGATCAGAGCTCTCCCCTGCCTCTCCGGCCTCGTTGGACTCTTCCGCCAATACGGCTGCTGCCTCGCTGGCTGTGCTGCTAGATCCTATTATCGCGACGGGTGCCACGGCTGAAGCGGCGATCCACTTGCTAAAGGACTGGGGGGTGGAGCGGGTGATTATGCTGAGTGTCCTTGCATCGGAGGATGGGGTTAAGCGCGCAGCTGCTGTGTGGAAGGAGGGGGTTGAGGTTTGGGTTGGTTCCGTGGATGAGAAATGTAATGAGAAGGGTATGATTGTGCCCGGTGTTGGGGATATTGGGGACCGGTTGTTTGTTGCGATTGGAAAGTAGATTACTCGATTACTCATTACTTGTAGATGGACTGGACCTAGGTTAAATGGTTAAATGATTACATGGATAGAGTCCCCGTTAAGATTTTGTATTCATCGATTACGTATAGTACATAGGAATAAAGGCATGAAACATGTGCAAAGAGAAATCAAATGCAGAAAGTGCAGAAGAGGAACAAGGCGGACGGGGAAAGCAAATCACATGCAATTAACATCAAATACAGCAGCCAGAAAATCACTAGCCACAAGAAGCAGACGAGATCAACAGCAACGCGTGCAAAACATGAAATGGCAAAAAATGTCAAAAGGTATCAAGAGATCAAAGAGCAGATGGACACGGGGCACGATTAGGGGTTAAGCTGGAAACGAGAAAAAAAACTCCATCGAGTGCGAGAACACACAGGACCAGCCGGGTGTCGAGGGAAAAGCAGGAAAAACAGGAACACCACACCGGACTCCCTGGTGCAAAGACGGGGAAAAGATGCAACCCAAACAGATCAAAGATCAGAAAGCAGAAACTCAGGAATCACCTATGAGGCATTACCGGCACAGTATTTCCCAAAAAGCCAAAACACCTGCCTTGCCCACCGGCGATATCCATTCCTGATTTTCCGTGTCCCAATGAAAGCGTCCAGAAATGAGCGTAAGAAAACCCGAAAACATTGAAGGAGAGTGGTGAAAAATTTAGTACGCGGTACCGACGCTCGCAAGCGACTTGGTGGGCACTGCATGGATGGGCTGGTCCTTGGCGACACGAAGAGAATCCTCGTAGCCGACCAAAGCCTGCGAGTGTAGCTTGAACGACTCGCCCATCAACTTGGTGATTCTAAGTTGCCAGTTAGTACAAACCCCGTGATAGGAAGGGAAAATGGTAAGACTTACCCCCAGACAACCACGCCGTCAAGGATGTTACCCCAAACACGGGCGACGGTGGAACTGAGCTTGCCAAAAGCGTCGATGGCATCGTCGTCGAACAGGTTCCGCACCTTGTTGTAAATGGCCAATTCAGCCTCAGTCGCCGGCTCATCGTCATGTTCCAGGCGGTAGAGCCAGAGACTCAGGATGACCATCAGGTCAAGGCCGCAGAGAGGGTGCTCCACACTCCAGTTCGTGGCGGATGTCTTGGCAACCCAATTGATGCCTTGAATGGCCGCAATCTCTATGCATTCAAAGCACTGCTGCACGACCTTGTTCATTTCCTGTCCGCGCTTGACCTTCTCGCGCGCGACGGTCATGGCGGCAGCAACCTCGTACGAGGAATGGTAGCGCATCGCCTCCTGAATGGACTTGAGGTCAACCTCCAGACGAGCGCGTGTGTTGCGGTACACGGCCACAGAGTTGAAGATGAGCGGATGACCCTTCTGAGGAGTGCTGAGCGGAACCACGATCGTCTCGGGTTCGCATACCTCGAGAGAGCTCTCCCAGGTCTCAAGTGCCAGGCGCAGCTTGTACTCAGTGACGACATCCTGCAGGGCCTCGAAGCTGCGCTTGTGATTCCAGACTTGCAGGAACAGGGCGTTGATGAGGACGCGGGTGGCAAAGGCGCTGTAGCGAGTTTGCTCGCCCTGGAACAAAAAGTCGTGAGCTTCGCGAACGGTCAGGGTGCTGGCACCAATGCTGCGGTGCCAGGTCTCCTCGTCAGAGGCATCGAGGTTCCAGAGAGACTCGGAGGAGGGGAGCTCAAGGGTGTCGAACTCATCGAAGCTCATGGCAGGAGTGTGGTTGAAGGTCAGTGTCAACATGCCGAAGAAGATGTACACGGCAAAGTACGTGCGGCGGCATGATTCATCCTCAATCCACTCTTCACGAGAGGGCTTGATACCCTGACGGGCTTCAGTGCGGACCTTGAGCTGATAGCGGTTGCCCGCGACCATGTTCGCCAGGAGACTTTTGATGGAGCAAGTCCACTCGAGACCCTTGGGATCACCGCTCCAGCTTTCGAACACCATGTTCAACAGGCTGCTCTGCATCAACCACAAAGGACATTTGCGAGAATCAAAGTTATCCTTGTGCTGGAGAAACTGGTTGACCAAGACCTTGGAGCCGACATGAAGCACGAAAGAGTTATCGCGCTCGAAAGTGTACAGAGCGCCGATAGAGAGTACGGCAAGCAGCAGAGGTGGCGAGACAGTGGTAGGGTTAAAGGACTGCTGGTGGAGGAACGGCAGATGGGGGTGGTACAGGTTGAAGTACGTGGACAAATACCGGTTCAAAGCAGCAGTGGCCGGGAGCTGGAAAGTCTCAGGCAGGGCACCTAGGGTATCCGCACCCTGAACACGCTCGACAAGCAGGTTGCGTTCCATTTCGTTGGCGATTTGAGGGGCCTTGGGAAGAGTCAATGCCTGGCTGGGACCGGGCGACCGACGGTAGTTAACGGGGCTAACGGGACCGGTCATGGACGGGTACGGGGACAGCGCGTTCGGGGTAGAGTTTCCGGACATGGGCAGTGAGTTGGACAAGAGCGCGTCCCCAATGAGGCCGTGACGGTCGATAAAGGTGGGCATCAAGCCATGATCCGCGGGCGAGGCGAGCGTATCCCAGGGCATCTGGGGCAGGGTGGCGTTGCCCGACATGTAGGGCTCGAAGGAGCCGTGGCCGGGGGACAATGATTCGGAGCGCTCGGAAACCTGGCCAGTCGCCGCTGCTGCAGCCTTATGTTGGAAATCTGTCATCAACATGGCTGCAGTTTCAAGGTCGACCATACCATCACTGCTTGCCTCGATCTGCTCCAACGTCGCCGGATCGATAGTGATCGACGGCTTAGATGGGCCCGATGAGGATTTCTGTACCCCTCCACCACGTCTGCGGCCCTCTGCGACCAGGGGAATTCCGCCATCTTTGGCATGCACAGTTCGGTCATGACGCAGAAGAAGGTCGCGACGAACAAATGTACTCCGGCATTTTAAACATTTGAAGGGCCGCTCTTTTGTGTCTGTATTGGGTGTGTCAGTTGGGTCAGTTCTTCACCAATTGGAGCGTGGAAACTTACGGGAACGTTCATGTCTGCTGCGGTGTTCGCTACGGCTGAAGGCGCGATTACAAAACTGGCACTTGTATTTCTTCTCGGGGGCAGAGGTCTTTTTGGCCGGCGAGTTGCTGGCCGTCCCGGGAGCCGAGGGAGCCATGTGTGAAGGATGAGGCCTGATCGACTTAGGCGATGATCGAAGGTAACGTCGGTGGTATGGTTCCCTGAGTGAGCTCGCACCGATTCTGTAGGCGTGTCGAAGACAAGAGTTCGTTGGGATGTCCGATCATTCCTTGTGTGGGGGATAAGTCGAAGGACAAAGTGTGCAAAGTGGGAGTCCAGCCACAGGCGGACAATAGAAAACCAAAAGGAACGCTCAGGAAAAGAAAGGCGGGATGAGCGTTAAGCACCGCAAGAGAGGGGAAGGTGTTGAAGGTGGGAGGAGGGGAAGAAGAGGAGGGGGAAAGGATGAGGAGAAAAGAGGAATTTAGAAATGCCTTTTGGGGGGGGGGCCAAGAAGTTAGAGGGGGAGGGGAGGCTTGAGAAATGGGTAAGAAAGGGAGGGGGAGGAAAGACAGGGAACGGGGACGTGGGCCCAAGCATCATTTTTCCTACGCGTAGAGTCGCGCAGAGGGGCGGAAGCGAAACTTTCACGTCCTTCCAAAGTGTTTGCTGCTGATTGCTGATGTTTGGTGGGTGCACGTACCAGCCCGATCTATCCGGCCACGCACTTCCCGTTCCTACAACCACATCAAGTCTTTTTACTGGCCTACGTCGTTGATGTCCCCCCCCCCCCTTTTCACCGTACAGAATCGACATATCGTAATAAATTCAGTAGATTTGACCCGATCGCAGTAGTGCCCACATGGTTGCAAATTACATCCATCACATCTGTTCCTTCAATGGTCTAGAATATTGGATACATACGTAGATACCAACATACTCCGTAGTGATAGATAAGTCCACATCGACTATCTATTTTATACACTCGATACATGGAGGGGTAGTCCAAACCCACACAAAAGAGCCACGTCCAGGCGTCCATCAAAGGAAAAGAATAAAAATTAAAAAAATTAAAAATTAAATAAAAATTAAATAAAAAAAAACCGAGAAGGGAGGGACCAAGTGGGAAATAACACCGCTGTCTGCTGCGAGGGCACGGTGGGCCAGACAAAGGTGGCCCCTCGCTCAGCGACGGGGTCGCCCTTTGTTTATCGCAGGGGAAAATGCGTGGCTGGCATGTGAGGCGAATTAGTGTCTCGATCGTGGCACTACGACAACGACTCTTAGCGTATGTATATCCTCTTGGTAACGACGTAGTCACTTCTATTCTCTGTGCGATCTATATGTACTCGGTACTTTCCATAGACATGTTGTGTCCCATATCTTATCATGTCGCATTAACCATGGTTCTCGCCCACGCTACCCCTCAGTGCCAAACCCCTCTCTTATGCGATCGGCACATCATCGTAGATAGACTCTATCGGGTTGATCGGGCCATCGTTACACAGTTCCGAGCGAGACATTGCAATAGACTGGGTGGGGAATGAGCCAGGGATGCTTAAAATTTCCCTGGCATTCTGATCGATCACTAGCGTCGATATAGTGTGTTGGTGTGTCGAAGGTATAGAGTGTACTGTGTCCGGAGTCGATGTGCTAAATGTACCATGTACAGCCAAGTCCTGCCAACCGGCCCTGCCGTGAATCATAGCGCATCCGAGGGCGCAGTAGCTGCATATAATACATGGCATACTGTAGTCGATCAATCCACACGCTTTACTATACATAGTGTCGAATTCGCAATCCGGCCGCCTGGCGCGCCACAGCTGGCCGTCGTCTCAGCCCTGAGTGACAGATCACCATCCCACCTTGACTGGTCCGGCATCTCATCTCGGGGCACCCCGCTCTGTGGCGGTTCAACTGTGCCACGGAGACGTCTCTGGCTCGGATTAAATAGACTTGTCACGAGTTATAGCCCGTGGACATGTACGACCGCTGCGGGTTCATGTCTGTGCTACGGTGTCGTCCTCATAACGTCAGCTGCCAGGCTGCATGGCGATCTGCAACGCGAATCGGGGTTTTAGTGTGGATAATACCATCTGATTTAGTTACTCCTGCTGCAATGGGGCAAGACTCATGGGGCTTGAAATCGACCTTTAAATTTAGGGTACCGGTAGGGTACGAAGCATGGTGGAAAGAGTGTCAATCGGGGTCCACTGCGATCCAGTATATCACGTAGAATACGAATCGCGGGCTGTCCCTCACACCGCGCAGAAGAATATCGTGGATTTCCGGCTTCCCTTCTTGGGGCAACTGCCTCACTGGAGCCCGACTCGGACGCGGAGGGACCGGTTACTTGGGAAACGCGTCTAGCAACGTCCCTCCACTGGGAGCAGCACGGCACGGAATGGGATCCCTTGCCAGGTTCTACACTGAGAACTGTATCGATCAAATCATTTATTCTGCCCTCACATTGATAGACCGTACTTTTTTCCTAACGTGCCCTGAATATCTGAGACCCCTTGTTTGATTGATTCCCGAAAGCTGATGGTCTCGCGGAACTCCCGGGTGATCATCGAAACTTCCGCGAACTTTCCTACATACATTTCTTACGTCTGCAATTTGTTCCCCTGCTAAGCGGTGAGACGGGGAGCTCTGCGGTTTTCAGATAAATTGAGAAAATGGCCATGATTCGACCACAGTTTGAGGTCATCTACGATCCACTTCCCGATGCAGCGGACCGACCCAGTTCAACGTTCTCGACCCAAGCAGGAACAGGCTTTCGTGACGATGCTGCACATGAGACAGCGGTGACCAGACCGCCTTGCTTCTACTAGACACCAGTTGGCCCACTCATGCCCAATCTCTTCAAACCAGGGAGGGGGAGCTTATCCAGGCCTCATTCCATTCCAGAGCGGTCAGAACTATTGAGCTTCGAAGTTCAGAGGAATCCAAAAGGGGATCTGCGAAAGGGATCGATAATCGGTCCATTTTCGAATCAAACCTCGAAGCGGTTGCTAGTTTAACTCCACTCAGCACGCCAATGTACCATTGTAAGCATTTAGGAACCTCTTCCCCGGCGCCCCTGAACTAATGTCCGGCCCATGGCTTGGCCTATCGTCCCGACAACTTCCAGGCCGTCTCTCCGCCCGCAACGCCAGGTTAGTCTGGAATTTCTTCCTTTGGGCCAGATGTCGGTGAGGCCTATCCTATATCTATGATCTCCCATCTTCACCGCTCATGGAAATGGCGGCCTAGCATGTCGATTCCCAATGCCCCACTGTACTTTTTGTCTCTGACGTGTGATTTTGAAATGCCCACAAGGAAAGACCCATTGTGCGCGCTATCTCAATACACTTTCGCTAAAGACTGGGGCGGCGAGACCCCCCAGCTTCCCAGTGCCCTGGGAAAGCAAGACCTCCGATGGAGCATGCTCCACTGGGAATGTGTGAGTTGCGCCCTGAGTGTAGGTGGGTTACTCGATAAGCAAATGCGCCTGCCTACTTGGTCCAACGCGTAGAGATAAATCGGTGTTTTCGTCAGTCTAGCGATTCATCCGTACCGTCCAGGCCCTGAATTTCGGCCACCATCCTCAATCCAAGGAAATGGAGCCCACCCCCCCTGCCTTCTGAATTGTACGGAGCGGGTATCCATAGCTAGGTGGCAAACACGGCTGAGGTCAAAAGTCTTCGCAAATCATTGAAGACTGTTTGGTACGATCGTCTCTCCTTGGATCGTGGTAAACCGGGGAAGTATACCCGGACCATGGGTCACTCCCGCAATCCCAGATCTTGGTTCGCACTTCACATTCAGGTTTCTGATGTCGGGGCCACGGAAGGATGCGTGCCCCAGTATGAGACACAATTGGTACATACTCTGTTTCTGGCCTGCGCACGGTACATGTCTGTGGAATTCACTCTATACATCCACCCCTGGACCGGTTACAGAATGGCTAGGACAGCTGCAGGGGGTTACTCGTCAAAGAATGCACCTGGGAACTTCTTGCAATCAATAATCGGACTAGGAGGAGAGTTTCAGTGGTCCCGCGCGGATGCGCTTCTGCCGAATTTTCTCGAAGAGGTGGAACATCTCCCAGGAGTCGAACGGAGAGCCCGGCAAACTTTCCTCCACCGTAAAGTTCAACATCAATGTCAAGAGCTACGAGCACTAAACCCAGCGCGGTCTAACGGAGTACTCATGGGTGGGGAGAGAAGCAGGCTAGAAAACGAAAAGGAGGGGGCTGGATCCTCCTCGAGTCACTAAGATAACTCGCTGTGAAACCGAGGAAGGGAAAAAAGGGGCCGACGATGATCAGCATCATCATGGTCCCGGCGCTCTGGACACACAGGGGCCGGGGCCCTCGATTGGATGAATCCCGCACCGAGCGGCAGGATGAGTCTCCGCTGATGGAATCCCGTCCGGTTGGGTGATGATGTCGCCTACCGGGGGTTCCTACGGTCCCCGTCATGTCCGACCTGCAAGGAACAAGGGGTTTGCGGTGGTAAATTTGACCTCGGCCATTGTGTGACTTGCTTTGTGCGGCTTAACTAGTTGTGGTAAGTGCAGTTGGCGATGACGCTTTGATGATGCGATAGTTAGAACTACTCCTGGACTGTGTATACTCTGTAGACGGGCTTTGTGTTTGAATCAGCAATGATCTCTCTTTTCTTCTGTACAGGTTACTTCGTAGTCAATGACCTCACTGAATGGTTTCTCTATAGTTTATTTCCAAGGTTCCTCCCGAGAATCTTTGTTGCGTGAACGTACCTGAACTTGAGATCAACATGGCTCCCGCTCGCCTCAAGTGACTTCGTATCACTCGTGAATGTGCGATGCGTGTTCGATTCATTTCTTGGGATAATTATTCCTATATTCGAGTTTGTGCTCTTCGCTATGATTACTGGTTTAATAATGCGTAGTCATGAAAGTATGGATATCTGAATTCTGCGCCCCTCATGTTACACTTCAATATATACATATTCCAAAATGAACCCCTGGTCCACCCATTTTTTGGATCACAATGTTTTTATCCAAAGAGCTGCACATGACGCAAAGTCTAAGCGACCTTAGAAAAATGGCCACTAAATTTCAAAGCAAGCTTGGCTTCCAACCCTGATACCATCAACCTTGGAAGGCTGCCCGACCTGACGGTATAATGTGAACAACGTCTTCGGATAGAACCACTTATACTGTACGTCCTCAATAATAACAACCGAAAAGCCGAGTCATTACGATAATATTATAATAAGCCTGTTAATAGATACCCTAGAAGATCCTGAATCTATAAGGTACGAAACCGAGAATAACTACAACTACATAAGTAGGTCAGCACTTGTAGCGAATAAACCCACCCACCCCACGAACTATCATGAGAGCAAATCGCTAGACTGATAACGACCACCAGGTAACCAATAATTTTCCCTTGAAGCCCAACTTTACGCGTCAACGGTCTGAGTATTCGGGCAACCCAGCCTTGAGATCGAAACACGCCCCATGACAAAGAAAGCATCGCGTCCTAAAATGGATTCGATCACTGAACTATGGTCCCCGAACATCCCAAGACACTTCCCGAACGACACAGGACAAAGGATGCTCACCTTCGGATCAGACCTATGCCACTCCTCCGGTAGGCTCTCACGTAGCCGGACTGATGTGCTCGACCCCGCGGACATGATCTTCTTTGATCTACAGGGACCATCGCCGTCCGTGCCAGAAACCAGTGTGTTTTGATACTAGACTGTAAAACCTGGAGGATCGGCACGACGGCCTCCATTAGATCCCCGGGGCTTGCGCCTTGTTTCCCCGTGGCGCAGACTAGAAACGGCGACGGGGTGGTTCCTCGCTGTCGGGTGGATGGTACCTGGTCCGTGGATGTGGATGGCCAACGGTTTCGCATGTTGGAGGAGCGGCCTAGGCCCTCCGTAAATATGTGGAAGATAGGCTACTCGGTCGATAATATGACCTACAGTATGGAGTGAAGTCTAGAGAATGAGGACCCCTGGAAGTTGGAGGCGTTGGAGACTAGTCAAAGTAGAGTTCGCGAACGGTGAAAAACGTGGGAATAGCCCCGAATTGAAATCAATTGCTGGGCTGCTTTTGCTTTACTGATGATTTGCTGCCCTGAAGTACTCCGTAATTGCCGATGCGATAGCATCGAAGAGCCCTGGACGTTACTGCTGTTACCTTACCGTGACTAGTCTAGGTATTCGTCCATACAGCGCACCAGCGTGAGGAGATAGTTCCAGTCAATTGCGTGAAGCGCCCAAAGTCGCACGGCCAAGGCATTCCACCAACGCGGATGGGCATTGCGATCGACCGGTAGCGTCGCGTGGACCTGGGTATGACTCGATTACTACGTAGTATCGCCCATTGATACCGGGGACAAGGACGTGAAGCACAAGCCCTGGTCCGCTGCGTCTTTGTCCGGAAACCAGACAGCGAGCTTTGCATACCGTCCATGTTCATGACCAGGACCAGGACCAGGGCCAGCGGAGGCCAATTGCACTTTGCTACTGAACTGCGCGGTTTAATTTCATGCAGCCAGTGGGGAGGAACAGCACGAACCAAGTTGACTACGACTAACCCTCTTTCAACGGGGCACTCTGCAAGTAATCTGAAAGCTAACAACGGAATTCGATCTTCTGGAATGGTTCTGGAGACGGCTCGCGTGTGGTGGCTCGTGCGAGAAGAGTACCCGACTCTGTCGAACCAAACAAGACTAAATTCATATTACCCGATCAACCTCGTCGGTCAGAGGGCCATTCGTGATGTTTCTCGTCCGGTTTGGTTGGATATTGTCCCGAGAGACAGGGACCGAGCTGCACTCTGCATTGCTCCCTTCAACACGGACTTGTGGTTTACCCCTGACCAGTCGGCTTCTGATAACTCCATTCCTTACCGGTTTGAAAGGAATGGTCTGGAACTAGAACCCAAGAAAATGAACTGGTACGGAGAGCGGAGTAGACACAGACAGCCAAGAGATCGTGCCAGATCATTGGGTCGTTCAGAGTGGAAAGCGATGTAGAAAAGGTGTAACTACGGAGTACGTGGTTCCCACTCAGATGTCAAATCAACGTGAGCCGCGGCCGATCCACATGGGCGCACTTCCACGAAATGAAATCCCGCGTCGAAAGTCCTACTTTGATTGAAGATGGATCTTGGTCTTTTTTATTTTTATTTTTTCTTTTTCTTTTTTTGGGGCCTATGTAAGAGTCAGCAAATAATGGGACCGTCGTCTTACAGGAGATGTTAGACTTGTCCATGCTGGAATCCACCTACTGGGGCTCGAAGCCATAGCGAGAACGTGCCACGGGCGATCCTAAGCGTGTCGGGTTGATGGAGTCGGGTGCTCAGCAGACGATTGTAACACGTCCTGTGTAGCGCGGTACCTATGGTCCTCAATGCATTAAAAAGGCAGCAATCACTGGATCAAGCTCGATTGCTCCCAGGATTTTGCATAGAAAGCACCTTCTTCGGACTTTGACCCGAGAGAAGGTGTCAGGCTCTGTAATTTTACTCCTGTACGGCGTTGACAATGATTACGGTGATTACATACAGTGATTACCCGTCGATTACACCCCTCGTACTCCATACTGCGTACTCTCCGTACACCACTCACTCAAAGTGGAAGCTCAGAGTAGGCGCCTCATCCGTCCCGCTTCACCCTGACTCTCTCTTCCCTCCCCTTTTCTTCCCATGAAGCAAAAAGTGTCACTCCCTTAAAGACTATGCTACTTTTCTACTGCCTAATCTGATCTATTCGCTCCCTGTGGTTGTTCTGCTTCTGGTTGCGACTCTTGAATACACCCCCCGGAAAGTGGGTTGCAAAATTACCCACTCGCCCCTCTCTCCAACCATCGAATCCCCCAAGCCATGAACCACGAGGCACTGTAAAAGCTACCAACGCTCAAACAGGTGTCTCTCACTTGCAACAATTCATGTACGAAATCCGCGCGCCAGATCTGGCTGTCGATACAGGATCTGCGCTGGCCAGTAAAGCCGGGACCTTTGCGACCGCTTTCGAGTACACCGACCGGCCAGTCACCCCCACCGCACCTGGACATCGTGGCCGGGGACACAGCGTTTCGCAGGACCCCGACCGCTGGAATTCTTCCCCTCTAAAAAAGATGGCTACCGGCTATGCTGTCAGCCCGGAGCCCCCGGCGCTGTTCGTGCGGGCCATGTACGACTACGACGCGGACGACCACACCAGCCTGAGCTTCCGCCGCGGTGACATTATCCAGGTCCTCAACCAGTTGGAAACCGGATGGTGGGATGGTGTCATCGACAACACTCGTGGCTGGTTTCCGAGTAACTACTGCCAGATGATCACGGAGGCGGACGACTTTGGCGAGCACTTGATACACAGCCATGAAGATGCAGACATCAGCGCGGAATCCGGAGCCGAAGATGATTACGGCAACGGACACGAAGACGATGACGAGCTGGACTCTGAAGGCAACCCGCGCGACTCGGTACCCATTCTCCCCATCGAGGGCATTCCCGCGCCCAAGGAGCAGGAAGAGGCGGCCTTTTGGATACCGCAGGCAACCCCTGATGGTCGTCTGTTCTACTTCAATACGCTGACTGGATACTCGACGATGGAATTGCCTTTTGAGAACCCAGCTACGAGCGAGACTGGACCTCGGGATCGCAACAACTTCTTCGTTCCTGATCAGACTCGCCCACCTCCCGAGCTGATGGCGCGCGGCTTCGAGCGGGACGAGGACGACTACGATGGCTCTGCATCAGAGGCCGAAGGAGAGTCATTGATGCTGGGTTCGCACGATTCGATGTCTCGCCGTCGCCAGTCCTTTATGGATGGATTATCTCCTGCTACCTCGATGGATTCCTTGTACCCCCCTGGACCGAAGGACTTCAAGGCCTCGCCGATGAACAAGAGTCCTCAACCGTCATTCAGCACAAATAGTGGGAATACATCTGTTGCGGAAATCATTTCTCCCCGGCCGTCCGTTTCCTCCAATACTACCCCTTCATACTTCGTGGACGATGGCTTTATGCCGCCTCTCACCTGGCCCCAACTTGTCGACAATATGCGAAATGCAGTCGAAGCTTATCGCCAGGCTCTCCTTGCAGGGGAACGCTCCGAGTACGTCAGAAAGGCCGAGGATATCTCCGATCATCTGCGCATGCTCCTGGCTGCAGGGTCCGACACCACCGACAACCATTCGGGGAACCCGTCCATCATTTCCACCAATAAGGCTCTCTATCCTTACTTCCGGGATATGATGTCGAAATTCTCCAAACTGGTGCTTTCGTCGCATATCGCAGCCGCTGATTGGCCGAGTTCCGATTCGGTCAATAAATGTCTGCAAGAGGCCGATGGAGTCATGCAAGGAGTGTATGGCTATGTCGACGTCGCTCGACACCAGCGAGGCGAGAGCATCCACCGTATTGTTCCTGGTTTTGTTTTAGGTAGCTCTTGCGGTGGTAGCTGGCAGAACAACGGTGTCTCGCTGAACTCGTCGGGCCCGACATCGTTCCTCGTCCCCGAAGGTGGTGGCGCACGTGCCGAGCCTTCGGTATCTCTCGACTCGGCTCTACTGGACCACATTGATGTTCTTCGGAGATCTTTTGTGGGCAGCATCCGCCGGCTGGAAGAACAGTTGAAATTAAACCGGAATATCATTACTTCTGCAGAACATGAAGAGCTTTCAGATGCGATTTCCGCTGCTGCGATCAAGGTTGTGGAGCAGTTCCGTCCGTGGGTTGCAACGATCGAGTCAATCGACCTTGTCCCGCTCGGAACAAGCTTCCAGAACCCGCAACTGGTTGATTACAGCTTGCAAAAGCAACGCGTCTATGATGGCATCGGTGACTTTATCCTGAGCTGCCAGGCAGTATCAGCCCCTCTAGCTGATGAGTGGGCAGAGCTGCGAGGCGATTCTCTTGACGACCGGATTACGGCCGTGCGGATGGTGGCCAAGCAGCTGGAGAACTACGTCTCGCAGCTTGGCTTCTCCCTGTCATTACTTCTCGAGCAGATCCCCGAAGCACCCACCTCCGGCCCTGGGAGCGATAGCCGCTTAGTGGAGGAGGATGAGCCGCAGCAGAGTACTCACAGCCGTAGAGAATCTCAAGCCAACATCGCCAATGAGTCCATTGGTATCCCGTCTTCCTATGCGCTTGGACCTGACAAGGTACGACGCAACATGGACAAGGCTCAGAGATTCTTTGGCCAGGCCCCTCCCACGACTGTCACTCGTGAGCCGCCGATTCAGGAACCAGTCAGGGAGCCCGAAGAGACTCCATGGTTCCTGAAGATGGACCACGAGGGTGAGGTGTTCTACGATACCAAGACAGACACACCAGTTCTCAAGTGCGGCACTCTAGCTGGCTTGGTTGAACACCTCACGCGTCACGACAAGCTTGATGCATCGTTCAACGGGACCTTCCTACTCACATATCGTTCCTTCACCACTGCCTCCGAACTGTTTGAGATGCTCGTGCACCGCTTTAATATCCAGCCTCCGTTTGGTTTAAATGCAGATGACATGCAAATGTGGATTGATCGCAAGCAGAAGCCAATTCGATTTCGCGTGGTCAACATTCTCAAGAGTTGGTTTGATCATTTTTGGATGGAGCCCTACGATGAAGTGAACATGGATCTCTTGCGACGTGTACATGCATTCACCAAGGACTCCATCGCCGCTACTAAGACCCCGGGTGTTCCAACACTGCTTGCCGTCATTGATCAGCGGCTCCGTGGCCAGGATATCACTGTCAAGCGTCTGGTTCCCACACAGAGCAACGCTGCGCCGCCACCAATCATCCCAAAGAACATGAAGAAGCTCAAGTTCCTCGATATTGATCCTACAGAGTTTGCTCGGCAGCTGACTATCATTGAGTCGCGCCTCTACTCCAAGATTCGGCCTACAGAGTGTCTAAACAAGACATGGCAGAAAAAGGTTGGCCCTGATGAGCCAGAGCCGGCTACCAACGTCAAGGCTTTGATTCTACACTCGAACCAGCTGACCAACTGGGTCGCCGAAATGATCTTGACACAGAACGATGTCAAGAAGCGTGTCGTTGTTATCAAGCACTTTGTGAATGTCGCTGAGAGGTGCCGCATTCTCAATAATTACTCCACCCTGACTTCCATAATTTCGGCTCTTGGAACTGCACCGATTCATCGGCTGGGCCGAACATGGAGCCAGGTCAGTGGTCGCACCTCTGCTATTTTGGAGCAGATGCGCCGACTCATGGCGAGCACCAAGAACTTTGGCGAGTACCGTGAGACTCTGCACCTTGCCAACCCTCCTTGTATCCCATTCTTTGGTATGATATGCGATTACCCCTAATGCACAGACCATTAGGAGCCTGTCTCCCTTTTGCCTTTGTCCCTCTGCTTACATTACGTGCAGGTGTCTATCTCACAGATTTGACCTTCATTGAGGATGGTATCCCCTCGCTCACGCCGTCCGAGTTGATTAACTTCAACAAGCGGGCCAAGACCGCCGAAGTCATCCGCGATATTCAACAATATCAGAACGTGCCTTACCTCCTCCAGCCCGTCGGCGAACTTCAAGACTATATCCTCAGTAATCTCCAGGCCGCGGGCGATGTCCACGACATGTACGACCGGAGTCTCGAAATCGAGCCCAGGGAGCGCGAGGACGAAAAGATTGCAAGGTATGCTGAATCTTCAAACAGGGACAAGGGCTCCATGTTTTTTGCAAGCACCATCGCCATTCTCCGATGATTTTTTCTTTCTCCAGCTTGCTTTCCTCTTTTGTTTGATTGGGCACAGTCTTTGGCACATTCTCGGTGATACCCGAATTTGATCTCCTATTTTCAATCGTTTTGAGCGAAAACATGTCTTGAAACCAGTTTTGGGCGATGCGACTAACCGCTTTTGACTACACCCCGTAGATTGCTCTCAGAGTCCGGTTTCCTGTAAGTTGTGGCGGTGACATCCCTGTCTAAGCTGCACCTGCGGGCGATCGTGGCCAACCGATCTCGTGGACTACCATCCGCCACAGCAACTTACTCCAATCAGCACGGGCGGATACGCGATGTTCCCCAACATGCACGGTCGGTGTCTCACCATTCGTGGCTAGCACGCGATTTTGCCGAAAGACAGGATTTCCGGATTAAGCGACATGCCGAAGACATATTGGTCTCCACACAAGCTCAGCCACTGATTCGTCTTCGATCTGTGAGCATCGGTTCTCGTTCAAGATGCCGCGAGACATGCAGATCATCTACCTTCATCTGAACCATTATGTGCCACGATCGAGCGACTTTGACCAATGCCCTCCGACTGCGCATAATCTCCCAGCACTTCCACCACCGCCTTTGTGATACCTCATTCTCTTCGATATACCTATTCCGACATAGACTTTTGGAAACCCAACCATTCCCTTCATTTCTCAGTGCCTGTCAAGAACTCGACCTGGACTCTCGACAAATGTACCAACCTAACTCCACGTGTACTCCACTGTTGCACATACCGGTCATCTTCTCGGTGTATATTCCCCACTGTTGACACATCTTTCCTTTGTTTGATTGGTCCTATATCTTTTCTTACCGGAGTGAGGCGAGCCATCTTCAAGGTTAATGTCTGCACGCCATCTTTTTTAACGATATGTTATGACCTGGGAGCCCCTTTCATGTCTCATGGGCTTTTGACTGTTCTCTAGAGCACCTAGTTGCTCGGATCTTCTTTGTATCTATTTTGTTTCCCTATCCATCTGGTCTATACCCTGCTTGTTTTGGCTGTGGGTCAATAGAAGGCGATTTTCTCTTCAATAAGTCTTTGCATCGAGGGAAGGGCGCCATGAAGGTACGCCTATAGATAAGTCGAGTTGTGGAGTACTAAGCAAGTGAGGCTTAAGTGAGGCTTAAGTAAGGAGCAAGTGAGGTTAAGCTAAACGGAGGCTAGAGTCGTAGGTAGAGAGTCAAGTATGCGCATCAGCGCCGGCAATGCCTCTTCACATCCCAGGTGTACTATCCGATAGCACGGAGCAAGAAAATTGAGCTAGACACGAATAGCAAGAAGGGAAGGTAGAGGAATCCGATTGCGATTTGATTTTGTATCTTTAGGTTATGGCGAGGACGCCATCTTACAAAAAAAAGGGGGGTACTGTTGTACGTGACTATTACACAAATCAGGCTCATTTTGCACACTCCAACAATCAAGATCAGGGCGCAGGCTTCGGCCCTAAGCCAGGGTCTGATAGATCATCGCTCGCTCTTTACCTAATCTAGTAACTTTTTGGTGACTCGTCATAAACATTGAGCCACGCTAACTAGGCGCAAAAAGTGGTCTATCATAGCGAGAGCGACGAGGAATAGATTTTCATAGAAAGACCAAGTCCAGACCCATGTGGTCGTCTTTAACCGCATATGTATTCCAGGAGCCAAGGATGTACTGCTTGATGACGGGGAAGAATGGGATACTATGTATGCATATGATTATAGGGTCTCGAGGTACTCGTACGCACTGGATTGCTCCGTGAATATCGAAATTGGCTTTGAACAGCTTGGAACGAACAGCGCGAGGCAACAAGAGCCCGGAAGACGCCCCCAAAAGAGTGACAGAGTAGAAATGTATCACGTTTGAGACCCGAATAAAGAGTGGAAAATGGCTTCAAAGGATGGTGCATAGTGAACTAGAATCAACGACTGGTATAATACGAAGGACTGCATCTTAAAGACAGACTGCAAGAACGGAATGGCAGCGTCGCACCTAGAGCGATGAACGTGCTTTTGGGCTTTAGTATGAGAGATTGAGGCAGTCCCTTATAGGCCAGTGTATACTCTGTGTACGTATGAAGAGAGAAGAAGACTCTTTGGCGTAAATAAGCTTATTTTATTTGGAATCTCTTGCTCATCACAGGCAGAGTTGCAGTTCTATGGCCATAATTCATCGGCCTGTCCCCTCGAGGATAGCAAGAACAGGCAAGTAGCAATGTCAGAAGCACAAGAAGTGGACCTGCCAGGCGCCAAAGATACCTACTCAATTTAAGAATTGAAATGCGTAACAGTCGTAGCGATATTGATGTGATAAAGGCCTCCATGCCCTGACGTTAGGTTGAAGTAGACTGATCTCCAATACCCTGAAAGAGCTTCATCTTCACCTCTGACGCGAGGAGGCCCTTAACTTCCTCCGACACGATGCGCTGTCCTCCACGCACAACCTTATCCAGCTGCTGATCCTTGATCGCGGCCGAACCGCCGCCTGGACCGCTGTTCTCGATTGCCCGCGCTGCCTTGCGCACCTTCTGGCTGAGATCCATCATCTGCTTGCTGCCGTAGTCCCGGGAAGTGAATAGTGGACTCTGACTGAGCGTAGCAACCCAATACTTGTTCCAGAGAAGAGATAGCAGCTCGGAGTCGAGGGTACTCTTGAAATGTGTCGTTTCGAGCGAGTAGTACTGATTTGCATGTGCACCAAAGTCCTCCGCCTTGCCCAGCGGGATAGTCTGATACTCATCATCTTCATGAGCCTCTTTCGGCGTATAACCTTGAGGGAAAGTACGGAAAGCACCGATCTCAACACGACCAGCGGATATGGTACGCTCCGGATCAATGACGACAGCCACGAAGGGTCCCGTCATCTGCTGCGTTTGCTGCGTCGCAACATCAATACCAGAGAGCCAGCATCCATACCCCGGATGACTGTGATACCATCCAACAGCGTTGTCCATCCGCCCCGCATCCCGGCACGACTGAAGATAGGATACCATGTACTCGTTCGCCTCGTCCTGCGCGTTTACACGAGTTTCTGTGCCTTCGACTGGCAGTCGGAATGCGTCCGTCACCACAAATGTGTTCGGCAGGATGTAGCCTTGCATTAGACCCATCACCTCCAAGGAGCCGCCCGAGCGGGCGTGCATCACCATTTTCAATAGTGCCGTGGCGGATATGCGTACGGATTTGAAATAGTATGGGTCAGAGGCCCACGGCCGTTCGGCGTTCAGGGCCTTTTGTGTGGCTTCGTCATATTGGTAGAGGGCGTCGCGTTGGGGATCGAAAACGCTGATTGCGTTCTCGAGCTCTGGAATTGTTCTGTTAGTCCGAGCTCCCGTCATCGGGTGGGGAATACCAACCCCAGGACTGCTGTGCAGCCTGCATTGTTGTGGGTGATGTATGATGTTGAATAGCCTATTTTTATGTAGATGTCATAGGCTAGCGGAACAGAGAAATAGAAGCGGTGATAATGCAACTTGAGAGGGAATCGAAGTAGCTCGTCGACGCAGCGATGGGCGTGGAAGAAAGCGGTGGGGTGAGCGCTGGCAGAACCGAGGGGCGGTGTGTGGATGACTCAGCTGTTGCCTATGACGACGATCGGCGCCAAACAACGAGGCTTGTGAGATGAGCCTGTTATCATTTGGCCCTGCTTCCCCTCATAAACATACCTCTTCCCCCATCCTCCATGTTTCACCACTGACGAACTTTGAGCGTCCACCTTCGTTTTCTTTGTTTTGTTCTGTGTGTTGGGGGCCCCACGCGCTGGGCTCTTTGTTTTGATCCCTTCGGCGCTGCTGTCGCACTGTTGACGATCCTGTCGTTGGTGTATATCGCATTCCTTGCCAGTTGAACACCTCGCTGCCCGGCAGCGTCATATCCAGACATGGCTGTTGACACGAGCTATCTGACCAGCCAGGTCAACAACATTGTCGAGCAACTCCATGGCATCTTCGATGAGATCGGGGTTCCCGCCCGTGAGCGCGACTCCCGCGAAGCAGAGGTATGCTGAATGCGACAAGCAATTGATAATTGACTTCAATACTTACCAATGCTATAGCTTTTTAGCGCTTTATCAGAGACTTTGAACAACCATCTCAAGCTTGTCGACGAGTAAGTTCGCAATGTAAACACAGGCCGACTGGCGCATATCGGGTTGACAATTTACTTCTACAGAGAAAAAGAAGAGATGACACAAGAAGCCCAGCGCCTCATTACAACTATTCAACAAATGGAGGCGTCACTGGGTGATGAAAGGGCCAATGGCCAGTATGAGCTCAACCGCGGTGACCTGAAGGTGACCTACCCGCTCAACCGCTGCATCGCTTTCCTGCGTGAGAAGAATGATGCGATGAGCCGCCTGCACCGCGAGCGCTTTGAGCAGGTCAAGAGTGAGTGTTTTGCCATACCATGGATTATTGAATAGGCCTGCTGACTGCATACAGAACTTGTCGATGCCCTCGAGTCCTATTCATCCCACCTCGAAGCCTCGTTCCTTACCATTGAAATGCCTCCTACTGCTCCTGGATCAACCATTCCTCCCAGCTTCGACCTTTCCCCCAACTATGTCACTGCACTGGACTCTGAATTTACCAGAGTTTACGAGGAGTATCACCGACGCGTTTCATTTGTCCAGACCACCTCCGAGGAGATCATCAAGCTCTGGGCTGAGCTTGGGACTCCTCAGGTGCAGACAGATCCCAACATCGTTCAGAACTATCGCGAATCCCCTGAGCAGCTTGGACTGCACGAAACCGATCTTGCGAACTTAATGGCCAAGCGTGACAAGTTGGCGGAAGAGAAGAAGGGCCGTGAGCGCAAGATCAAGGAGATCCGCGCCAATGTCGAGAACCTCTGGGAGCGCTTTGGCGTCGAAGAGGCAGATCGCAAGGTCTTCCTTGCTGCCAACCGTGGCTGTGGCCTTCGCACCATCAACGAATTTGAGGAGGAACTCGCCCGCCTTAACGAATTGAAGAGACAGAACCTGCACCTGTTCGTTGAAGACGCTCGCTGCCGTCTGCAAGAGCTTTGGGATAGCCTCTACTTCTCCGAGGAAGAGATGCTCGACTTCACGCCTGCTTTCTCCGATGTGTGCAGTGACGCGCTACTGGAAGCCCATGAGGCCGAGATATCGCGATTGGAAACCCTCAAGGAGCAGCGTGCCCCTACTCTGGAGATGGTTGAGAAGCACCGCAGCCTACTGGCAGACCGTGAAGCCTTGTCCTCCTCCAGTCAGGATGCCTCCCGCCTTATGGGCCGCGGAAACAAGGGCGAGAGGCGCGACCCCGGTAAGCTTCTCAGAGAGGAGAAGATGCGGAAGCGTATCGCCAGAGAGTTGCCCAAGGTTGAAGTGGAGCTCCGCAAGGAACTGGAGCACTGGGAGGAAGAATTTGGTCGACCATTCCTCGTCCATGGAGATCGTTATCTTGACAGCTTGAGTCCTGTAGCTAACAGGCCACCGCCGCGCTCCAAGACTCCATCTGCGCCTTCCTCCACCACCAAGGCAAGCACGACACGCCAGCAGCCTCTCGCCCGTCCTGGCAGCTCTATGCAAGGACCTCGCCCTGGTAGCTCCATGCGGGGCCCTCCCCCGCCTCGCTCTGCGACCAAGACTCCCACTGGAGGTGGCCCTGTGAAGCACAACACTATCGGTTACGCAGGCAGCAGGTCCGGGGCGAAGTCACCATCCAAAATTCCAGCTCGTGCCCCATTGAGCAACATGCCGCATGGAGAGAACTCTCCTGAGCGTCGCAGTGGTCCTGGATCATACTCATCCAGCACCATCAATGGAAAGATGCCCCCGCCTCGTGGACCACCGCCACGCATGCGCGCATTGACTGTTGAGTCCAAAGATCGCAACAACTACATGATGGAGCCCCCGCGCTGCAACAGTGCTATGTCCACCGCCTTTGTGCGCCCAGTGAGCCCAGAGGACGTCTATGATGACCGCCCGCGATCCTTCATGAGCGCTTCTGTCATGGGCCACTCACGGCCAACCAAGCTGTCCTCTCACTCCTCACATTCCTCAATGTCCTCCCTAAACTCGTCACTTAATTCCTTGACGCAGGGATACCCACGAATGAATCCGTATCTGAACCAAGCACCGCCTCCCCCAGCTCTTCGTCAAACTTCCAACTCTACTACGACCACCACCGTTTCTGGTTCTGAGAACTGGGAGACTTTTGACGATGCTTCCGGGGATGAGGCTGATGCTAGCGACATCTACTATGCCAAGCTGCGGGCTGCTCATGGCAAGCGCTTTGCCCCCGACGACGGCCAGGATACGATGGGCAAGAAGTCCAAGGGCATCCGAAGCGTCAGTCCCGATGGCCCTCACCCTGGCCAGGTCTTGCGTGTCGCAGGCAGTGACACTGAGTGGACTGACGACTTCGAGTCCTACTAACCGCCTTTCAAACGAACATTCAATCACTCATCTGCCTTTAGCACCCGACGCTTGTTACATATTCCTCCTTTTTCTGGCACATCGGACGTTGAGCTGTGGTTCCGCAATCGCTTGGCTTTCTGACGATCCCATGCTCCGAATTCTCGGTCTCATGGTTCACGATGGACGTTGACGATCCTTTACGACTGAGCTTGCTCAGATTTCTTACGGGCTGGTGTTTTTTCCGCACTGATGACCGACTCCGCCGACATCTTGCTTTTCTATTGTGCAAAATTACTAGTTCCCATCATGTCACTCCTGTTTATGCTTTCTTTCTTGTCAATGTTTAATCGTGTCCACTGCTGCGACACAGTGCCTTGAGAGTTGTCTTTGTTTCTCGTCGCTTCTCTCTCGAGTTCTGACGGGGTTTAATTCCGAGCTTTTTCCTTTTTCTTGTTTGATTTGGCATGGCGTTATCTGCTCTGTCTTACGGTCTCTTCTTTTGCAGGTTCGGTGCCACGGCTCTGTTTTATTTCCTCGAGTCTTCCGCTCATCTGAGGCTGGGGGCTTTTTCTTTGCTTTGGGTCTCTAAGGGGCTCTTTTGTGTTTGATTATAGCGCAGCACAGTGTTTTGCTAATAATACTATCTTCTGTTCATGTCACCCTTGACCTTCTAAATGTTGTAGTTCTATACCTAGATACTGTTTGGTCTCTATCCTAGAGACATAGACGTATGGCGATACCTATATGTATACATCAGAGGAGAGTAAATTGTCATCTGGGAAGTATGACTGCGAGGTGTGGCACATGTGCAAGGACCTATGATAAAACAATCGCGCCTTCCTTTCGCCAGCCATCAAGGAGCGACTACATGGCTTGAAGGCCGTGCATTCTGGATTCGAGCAGGCTGAGTTTAATCTAAAGCGTGGAGGAGTCGATAGACGCGAGCCGGTGAAAATAAGCATCCTATAGTCCGGACTCATCCGGTGACTAGCGAAAATGCTCTTTCGTCAATAATGTAAGTTGTCCCTTTTCTGCCTTTAGAGGTACCGGTTAACATAGTCAGTCACCCGCAACATTGGGCTTAAGGAGGAGAGTGATTCCCTTCTAGGCTTCTTGCTCGCCCATGTTGGCCGCGGCGTCGACTATCAGGCTCGTATGTAATGGGCTCGCAGGACCGTTGTTGTTTGGGATGTAAGTGGATTTCCTTGTGATTTGATATATGGTTTGACGGACTCATGAATGCACAGAATCATTTCACTGCTCATTGTGCGATTATTGACTGAATGGCTGGCGAGCTTCGCCATTTGGCGCGTATCACTCCGCAGGCCGAGCGTCCATTTGAGACGTCTTATGTTCCAGAGGAGGAATCTAAGGATCAGATAGAAGGGACGTGGGTGAACTATGAGATAAATAGAGAACTTCAGTGATACTTGGCAGAATTCCACATGCACTGCAAACCGAGATAGTCTATTGTATCTTATCTGGAAATCAGGAGATGCATAGACGCACGTACCTTGAATAGAGTGCATTCTAGCAAATAATAGGGTCTAATGTACTATCATGATCATAGAATGGAGATGGCCGTGTCTCAAAGAAAAGCCATAGGGAAAATACAAAACCCAGACGCCTTTTATGCTATAAGCATGAAACCCACTTGTGTGTGTGTGTGTGTCGATTACTGAGCCGTGCACTGTGCTGGCTCCTCGTCTTCCTCATCCTCCCAAGCAGAACCGCCCTGGGTATCTTTGGAACCAAATTCTTGCATGTTGCCCTTCGGGTCGTACTCAACTTCGTCCACGGTGACTGCTTCGATTGGTGCGTCGGGCTTGGGGAGAATTTCATTGAGCTTCTCGAGGACGGCTGGGCTGGGCTTCCACTTCTCATCGGGGAATTTCACGTTGACAATCAGGTAGAGATCACCGCGGGCGTCGCTGCGCTTGATGGGCATACCTTCACCGGCGACCTTCAAGACCTGCCCAGACTCGAGGACCTTGCCGGCTGGGTGTGTGATCTCGATACCGCGTTTATCCAGGTGCTTGAGCACAACGCGCGAAAAGCCGGTTAACGCCTCAGCCAGTGTGACATCAATCTCGGCCCGCAAGTCTGCACCAGCACGCTCAAAGACAGGGTGCTCCTCTTGAACCAAGCGGAACACAATGTCACCAGGCTCTTGGTCAGGTACCTGGTCAGCCTCGCCTTCCAAAACGATCTTGTCGCCCTCCCTATAAGAGAAGTTAGCCCACATTCAAAGGTTCTATAAGATGAGATTTCCTTACTTCGAGCCAGGGGGAATGTAAAGCTCGAGCATCTTCTTCGATTCCACCGTCCGCTTGCCCTTGCACTTCTTGCACTTGTCCTTGTCGCTGAAGAAAGATCCTCTTCCATTGCAGGTGGTGCAGGGCTGTGTTGCCTTGGTGAGGAACTGGCCCATGTTCCTGATGACCTCCTGGTATCCAACACCGTCGCAAGTCGAGCACTTTTTCGCCTTGGCCTTCTCCTTGCCACCCTTGCCATTGCACAAACTGCAGATGACATTCTTGACGCTGGCAAACTTGACAGTCTTGCCCTTGTATAGATCCACCAGGCTAAGCTCATAGTCCTGCTCTTCATTGCGGCTCTTCCGCGGGCCCGCACCAGGACCTCCAGGCATGCCTCCCATGCCTCCGAAAGGATCCATCCCGGGCATACCGCCCATACCACCCATACCACCGAACATCTGTGCGAGGATATCATCTAGATCGGGACCAGCTCCGCCCATGCCGGGGTCTCCAGAGCCGTTGAATGCGCTCATGCCATGGCGGTCGTATATTTCACGCTTCTGATCATCGTAGAGGATCTCGTATGCCTCCTGGACGGACTTGAATCTGATTTCGGCAGTTGGGCGCTCCTCTTCGGGGACCTTATCTGGGTGACTGGAGAGGGCAGCCTATAGTAGACCGATGGTCAGTATTCCAACTCGAATATTGGAGAGATCTGTCTTGCCTTCCGATATGCCTGCCGAATTTCGTCTTTGCTCGCACCGCGTTGGATCTCGAGGACCTCTGTGAGAAATCCAGGTCAGTTTCTCCACTTTGTCCTTGCCTGATGAAGTAGTCATGGCCGCGCATACCGTAGAGGTCGACTTCAACAGAAGACACTGAAGATCTTGTCAGCAAGCAGCCAAATGGGCGGGTAAAGACGGATTCAAGGCGGAGTCCATACTCAGTGCGAGGCTCTCCTATAGGGATGTAACTATTGAAGGAATTCAGAGAGAAATCAGATGATATGTCCTTAGTTTAAAAGGGCCAGAATAGCGTGAGAACAAAGCAAGAGGTGAGGTGTTGATCAAGCGGAGTCGCAAACTGAAATTTTGTCGGTAGCTTTGAGCGGAGCCGGGTCCTTCCTCCGCAAAAAATCCAGCGCGGCAGGTGCAGCCATTGCTTCAACGATGAGAAGCCCTCCAAGTCGGCTCTTTGCCCAGCGTCCTTGGACCTGTCTCCAGTGCAGGGCCTCATCCACCTCTGCGGGCGCACAACTCCGCAAATCAAAGAACAACTTGCCCGACGCGCCTGCGCGCACGCGATTTGCGCCTTCGCCGACCGGATATCTTCATTTGGGCTCTCTGCGAACAGCCCTTTTCAACTATCTCCTTGCGAAACGGACCGGTGGCCAATTCCTGCTGCGCATTGAGGACACCGACCAGGTTGGTAGCGCCGTTGCGCTAGGTGTGGACAGCTGCTAATTGACACAGAAACGGACGATTCCCGATGCTGAACAACGGCTGTACGATGATTTAAATTGGGCGGGATTACACTGGGATGAAGGTGAGGTCGCTTGAGTGCTATAGCACGCAGACCTGGAGTAAGGAAAAGAAATGGACTGACACTGTGTTGGTAGGTCCTGTTGTCGGTGGCCCATACGGCCCATATAGACAGGTAAAGTGCAGTGTCCTCGGTGTATATCTACCACTGCTTACATGCGAGACTCATAGTCCGAGCGAACAGCTCTGTACCGATCCCATGCCGACGAATTGATCTCCAACGGCCATGCCTATCGCTGCTTCTGCTCCTCCGAGCGCCTCGATTCGTTCGCACGCCACCGAAGCCAAGCGGGTCTGGCACCGGGATATGACAGAAAATGCGCGACCATATCCTCTGAAGAGTCTGCGGATCGAGCATCCAACGGCGAAGCCCACGTGGTCCGGTTGAAGGTGGAAGGATATCCCATGTTCAACGACTTGGTCTATGGCAAGACGGGGCAGAATAAACCCAACAGCAGTAAAGTGGACTTGATTGACCGAGTTTACGACGATCCCATTATGATGAAGTCAGATGGATACCCTACATATCATCTGGCGAATGTGGTGGATGACCATTGCATGAAGATCACACACGTTATTCGAGGAACGGTAAGATGCCTTCATACTCTTGTAGAGCTCCAACAGCTTATAGTGGACAGGAATGGATGCCATCAACACCAATGCATGTCGCCCTTTACAACGCTTTCAACTGGACACCACCACGATTCGGCCATGTCCCTCTGCTGGTTGACAAGTCGGGGCAGAAACTGAGCAAGCGGAATGCAGATATTGATTTGTCCTCATTCAAAGACCAGCAGGGGATCTTCCCGGCCACACTGGTTAATTTTGCTTCGCTTTTGGGCTGGTCGCATTCCCAGAAGTCCGATGTATTCGACCTTAGGGAGTTAGAGCAACTCGTATGTTCCACCAGCCAAGCTAGGGTTCCCTGCTAATGTCCATCCCAGTTTAACCTTAAGATCACTCGTGGAAACACAGTTGTCGCATTCGAGAAGCTCTGGTTTCTTCAAAAAGCACATGCGCAGCGCTTCGCGGCAAATGGTGGCCCGGAATTTGACGAGATGGTCAGCAGAGTATGCAAGGCTGTGGAGCAAGATCATCTCAACGGGAACTCGTAAGTTTCGCCTACTGACAATCTTCTCAATCGAAAAGAAATCTAACACATTGCTACAGTGAAAGGATCCTCCAGGGCCGCACGCTCTCCGAATATATTTCTCCCCTCATCCGCGCGGACGCCAAGTCCTACACAACAGCGGAGGAGTTCGCTGAGCGTAACTCAACTTTCTTTGCCACTAAGCTCGACCGACCTACATATATCCCATCCTCATCCTCTTCGGCATCAAACCCTACCGTGCCCATGCTAGCACTTCACACGGCAGCAGCAGCTTTAACCCTCGTCCCATCAGCTCATTGGAACGTCGAGACGCACCGCTTCAACATCGCATCCTACGATGGCTCTGACAGTGTTGAAATTCCACCCGAAGTTGACCCATCATCAGTGGTAACAGACAAGGTCTTTAAAAAGGAACTGTACCATTACCTTCGCTGGGCCTTGTCAGCTTCGGCACCGGGACCTGGCATACCCGAGACGATGACGATTCTTGGAAGGGATGAAACGGTCCGCAGACTGCAGGATGCGAAGACGCTAACGCAGTCTTTGGTGCCGCAGGTCGGTCGACGGGTCCCAAAGTCATCTGGGGATAAGAAAATGGAGGAAGATCGGAGTTGGATGGGCTCTCTTGCTCCCGGTCAGTGAATAGCAGCTTTGATGTAGCATGGTGGAATTGTATGATATTTGACCGTCTACAGGTATAGTCGACTGTATGGCGTAGGGCCTTTTACCCGTTTGGATGGTAGCTTGTTCCTTTGGTTTGGGCATCGAGGAATTCACATCACCAACATGTCGAAGTTCTTTCCCATTTATTCCAAATTCAAACCCGGCCTTGCGCTTCCGATCTATACATAGAAAAGGCTTTATCTTTTGCTTACGGATCATTGATTGCTGATGCAGTTCACTATATACAAAACCAGACTCAAGACCGAGGCAAGGCGATGTAACCAAAAGAGTCACAAAAAGATTGATTCGTCTACGTGTACACCGAAGTAAAGCGTAGCTTTATCGTAATAAAACATGATAGTATATGACACATCACCATCCAAATATGTATAACTGGTATTTAACCAGCAGGGTTCGCGCAAGTGAAAGGCGTAAGCGCAGACTCCGAGAAAGAAGCGTGCATGGCAGTGACAGAAGCCCAGATACCCAGGCCAGCGGCCCCCAGAGCAGCAAGGGAGTAGAGCACGTCAAAGGTGTTCCACACAAACTTCCTCTTATATCCGCGGATCCAGCGCTTGATACCGCTGTCTACACGGTTGACCTTGCCGGTGAGCGGGTTGAAGTGTTCTTCGGGAAGCATTGCGTCTTTTTGCACATTGTAGCCAACTAGCAGCATGGGCGGGAAGGTGTAGGAGAATTGCAAAATACAAGCGGCGCCGACGAAGGATGTCAGGTTGCTGATCTGGGGAATGGCGGCGGCGATGATCCAGGCGAGGGCCCAGTAAATCGGCACTTGGTGGTTTGTTAGTATGTAGGTATAGTTAGACAAAGGGTTAGTGGCTTACCGAGACCGATCCAGAGGTATTTGCCGAGTCGGCTGTCCAGAGGGGGGAAGTGGAAGACGTCCCGTAGGACGGAAGAGTAGAAGACCTTGATACCGATGTTCCCGTAAAGCAGGGCTGCGATGACACCGGTGATAAATGAGATCGCATTTCCGAGAGTCTGGAAGCGGTAGGCCGTATCGGGGATACCCTGGTAGGCAGGGTTGAAAGTGAATTGGCCCTGGGCACTGTAGACGACCATACCCATGATCAGGTAGCAGGAGTAGATGAAGATTTCAGCACAGATGAATCCCTTCCAGAAATCATAGGGTCGTCTCATTTCAGCCATGAGCTCGTTGAACAGGGTCGCACCGCCATACGCAAAGACCGCGTTCATCATAGCAGTAACCTTGTCATTCAGGGTCGAGCTAGCGGGCCAGTTGGCACTAGTAATGACGGGGCCCTTCTTGATTGTAGGGTAACTGGCTTGCACGGCCTCATAGTTGGGAGGGTATTCGTGGACGACGGCCATGGTCATGATGATGACGATAACGTTCAACCAGATAGCGATATTGGCCAGGAACGAGAGACGTTGCAAAGTACGGATCTGACCGAGAACAAAGCCGATGATCATGAAAATGACTTCGGCAACAATAAAGCAGAGGAAGCCTTTGCCATTCTCGCCCTGCGCCATCTGCGCCAAACCCTGTCCGTTACTCGTGATCAACAGAGACACGTTCAGGAAGAACTGGAAGCTCTGGAGGACATTGACTCCGATACGGGCATAGCTGCCGAAAACGCGGAATGCGACATCGCCATAGTTGCGCATGGGGAACCGGGCCGAGTCCAGGCCGACGAAGATTTTCCACAGCTGCAAACCGGAGTAAGCAGCCATGATACCGAAGACAGTGTACAGGGCAAAGCCGGGTCCATAGCCCATGCGACTAATGGCCCAGGGGACGTTGGTCGGGCCTAGAATATCGGTGGTGATCAGATAGAAGATCGAACCCCAAGTCGCAGTCCGGGCTGCTCTCTGCGCCTGCTCCCACTCTGTCTCGGTAATCCCATAGTTGTCGGTTCCGTCGCTATTCACGGTCACTTTTGCTGAAGGGTCGGTCTTCTTCTCATCCATTTCCTTCTCGTCCGTGTTCTCTGTGGAAGCCGGCAGTGATACTGCTGGTGTGTCTTTGGGCTTCTTCTTGCCCATGAGCACGTTCAACCATTGCGAAAACCCCTGGTCATCGGTACGGATATGCTTCTCGTACTCGCGCGAGCGGTTGGCCCAATAGACGTAGTTTTCGAAGGTAATGCTGGAATCCAGGTAGATCGAGTCTTTCCCTTGCAGCACGGGAGCGGGAACACTGTGCTCAATGGAACCGTCTCCCGCCTTGGAGATGTGGTGCTCTTCTTCGGTACCAATGATATCAGCTTCATCACCGAGGCGGGGATCGGCAATGCCGCCAATGTTGGCGGCCGAGATATTGCCTGCCATGCTTGGGCCGAATCTAGAATGGCTCAGAACGAGACTAGCTGAGAGAAAAAGTGACGAAAGGAACAGGGGGAAAATGGACCGCGCGATCGGTCTTTATTAGGGGAGTCCGTTACTGCGGAGAAGTACCCTCCCGCAGAAATGCCTCTAATCTTTAGCTTAGTACGATTGGACGCAGTGGAGTATTTATCACGGGCATCTGAGCGATTGGGGGCCAATGAGTCAGTATTTGACAGGACGTTATCAGAAGGTCAACTGAAAATGCAACGCTATCCATGTCTTACCACAGGATCCTAGCTGCGACAGACTGGTTCGCGTGCTTAACCGATCTCCACTGGGGCGTCTTCGACTCCATAAGACTGCTTGGTATTCGCTGGGCAAAAGCTTGTATCTCCGCATTCAAGATGAGACATGCACGGTGTAGACCAATCAGCGGACTTCTTTGACGGATTCGGACGGTACCTATTCCCACTTTTTCCTATGTAGAACCAATGATATCCCGTGGCTTGATCTCCCGTGTTCCTTTCGCGTGGTTGAAACTGATACTGCTTGGTGATTGGTCGGATATTGCCGGAAATCCACGGTATTCTTTGAGGGTATTCCACTCTTATCTCGGTCCCTCCGAATAGGAGCCGTTGTTCACTTGTTCGCAGTGGGACTGCTTGGTCGCGTGCTCGTTTTAGGCTGCCAGATATAGCGTCCCCATTGGCCCAGTTGCCATTATTTGAGCAGCTTTTTAAGCGGCTCGCACAGACCCCGTTGCGCTATATCGATGCGTCGCATTAGGAAGGTGCTTGAATTCCGTTTCGCCTTCGCAGCCTTCGCAGTCCCCCTAAAGCCATGGATGGATTCTCAGGTGAGGTTGAAACAAGAAGTTGCACGAGCCCAGTAGTCTGAACTTAACAGCACTTGGCATTGCTTGTAACTAAGCCACATTCATTTCTGCATGAAGGCGCTATCTACCGTGTCGACGAGGTCTTCCTCAGCGATATATGCCTTTTTCACCTCCCAAAGGACCAATCGATATCGAAAATGGCATCTAGGCCCGAATCGTCCGCGTTGATTCTCTCGACTTCCCGTGGTCCGGGCTCGGCCGGTTCCGTGGAATCTTGAACCGCGTTCGCGACAGAGCCTCTCATATTGAATTGAGAAGGGATATTGAATTGAAAAGGTCCTCAGTATTCGAATCGGGGGCTTCATGCGGCTAGCAATGTTTCTAGATTAGAGAAGCTAGGCCGCTGTGGGTTTGCCCGTCGGCATCCCGGGGACATGAACGGGGTATGCTTGCCAAGCGGTGGGGATCATTTCGGCTTCCTCCGATGGTCTCCAAAATTGGAAAGATGCATATTGGTCGAGTTTTACCAGAGCGTCCCGATATCGCAAGGCTTCGCTAATCACGTAAACGGCCGACCAGTTTATTTAATTAGCAGCTCGCTAGTAAGTCTATAGACAGAATGAAATACTCACGAGGCCTTTGCACTCTGGCGGAAAATCAGTTGCTGAATATTTCAAAGGCAGTTGACGTCCCAGTCTGCCATCAAGGCCACAGAAAAAGAGTCTGATCTAACAGCGAGGGCTATGTCCAAAATGCTGTAGCCGCCACCAGATTCGCCGCCGCTCTCTATCTCTGTGGTTGTAATATTCAAAGTTGTGCCGTCTCGATGAAGACCCAATCTTTCTGACTATTCCCATCAGATTGTCGCAGGAGACGGATTCGGACTTAACCCCAGCAGCCACTGATCGCCGCTCAAGCTGTTCTTTCTAAAAGTGATGCTCTCGTTGAGCTTTCGATATGGATCTTTCTGCATTCTTTGGTGGAACGACATCTATCGCAGTCTGCCAAACTCTATTTGAGTCCATTGGTCGAAGGCCTTGAAGGTAAAATCAAGCTGAATTCCATTGCAAATGGAGGAGCAACGTCGTGCAGAACCAAGTGCTGAAGGACAACCTTGGGTTTATGCTTAACCTCAATCCGGTACTTAACTTGCACTTTCATACAGACGAGAAATCAAACAGAAAGATAGGTTATGGCTTTTAGTGGCGATGCTTTGGAAGTAATTCTTTAGTATCTTCCTCTAAATTCTATTTCCGCCCAGTTCCAAGCAAGAACGCTGCTATCCGTCTGTACATCTCGACCGGGTTAGAATACATAGGGAAATGTCCACTCTGTGGAATATCCGCCAGCTCCACGCCCTCCTTCTCGAGACGCGGTAGGTACGATAGTCCCCGGCACTCATCGCCAAACATAAACACCTTCGGGAACGGAAGGCTCACCAACGTGCCGATTAGATCTCCCTGACCCGAAAGCTGCATCGTAGACTCAAAGATAGGACGCACCGCACCTGCGCGCACACGCAATGGCAGCGCGGATGCATACAGCGGGTTGGAGTATGATTCTGACCGGCGAGTTCGATTGATAAACTCATCGAGGAATGAGTCGGGGTCATCCGAAGGGAAAGTAAAAATCTGTCAGCTGAGGAAGCAATCTTCTGGCGCGAGATTGCCCTTGATGTCTACAAAGCTGAGGACTCGATCTGGGTGGTGGTGTGCGAAAACGAGCGCTGTGAGGCCGCCCATTGAGTGGCCTATAATGTGGAATTTGGTGAGATTGAAGTGTCTAAGGAATGCTTCGGCGGTGGCGACAAGAAATGGAATGTCTGTGACGGAAAGCTTGTCGCTCGTGGAATGTCCACAGCCTGGGGCATCGTAGGCAATGAAGCCATATTTTTGCAGGTCTGGATGACGGATTAGATCTGCTAGCTCTTCTTTACAGGAGCCGAAACCGTGCAAGAATAGAATTGGTGGAATCGTCCACGCCGACAGTCTCAGGCATGTATTCCATCTTCAGCGTCAAGTGATCTCCACTTGGTATGCATTCCACCCAGCATGCGTATGATCCCAGAGCTTCTTCTTGTGTCAACTCAGTATCAAGATGCAAGTCGATATCCTCGAGCACCGCTGTGCTAGTAAGATCAGGCTGCACCACAAGCATCGTCCTTAACGTACAAGCGCGCCTCTCATCTTCACCAAGACGAGCAATTCGCTGTATACCCAAGTGCGCGTGGCGGGTGGTCTCAAGAACAGTCTTCCGTACATATGCGAGCAGACCACCCACTGTGCCCACCTCACTTGTATGCAATCGTAAGGGGCAGGTGGCAAGCATGGGTCCTGCAATTTGAAGCGGATCGCAGCGGTTTGACTCTCGGCCAGAGACAGCCATTGCGTACACGACGTCATCGCTCCCTTGGTATGCACCGAGGAGCAGAGCCCATGCTGCTTGAAGATATGTCGCGACAGTGGTATTTGTTTTTCCTTCCGTGTTTTTCGAGGGAATTTTGAGCTTTCGAGAGCAACGTGCCCACTCACTTTTGGCTGGTGACGAGTTTGTGGGTGCTGGAACTGGCCAGTTCGACACCGAACTGTGCTGCAAGGTGGACTTCCAAAAGGCCTCGCTAGCTGCCGCAGAGGTGGCGCCTAGCCGCTCGTCCAGGGCTATTGTGAATGGAAGTACTGGGGGGAGTGCCTGTTGGGTATACGCCGCTTTCAATGTGTGCAAGATGAGACGCAAAGTGAAAAGATCGAAGATTGCGTGGTGTATCGACAGAATAAAGAGCCTTGGAATTCTGACAAGGCTAGCTCGGACCATGGGGCTTCCTAGACCGAAGGGGCTGCTGTTGTGGGACTTTAGCAAGTCTGGCAGTCTCTCAAAGGAAGATAAGCTCCAATCCCCGTCGTCAACCACAACTTGCACAAGACCCTCGGTGGGACTCGGGAAAAACCTTGTTCGTAGAGTTTCGATAGTTGAGACAGTTGCGAGCCACGCCGCAGACAATGCGTGTGCATCAGCTCCCTCTCCCATTTTGAAGATATATCTCGCCACATTCGCACTGTTGTCTCGAGAGGAGACCGCAAGAAACCCCTCCTGCAGAGATGTGCACGGAAATACATCGTGCACTGCTTCTTCAGGTACTCCACAGGCCTTCGCAGCTTCTTGGCGAACGATTTCGGTGTTTCCAGCGCTTAGAAGGGAGAAAGGAGTGGGGACTTTGAGTGACGAGGAAGCCACGGCTGGTGTGATTGCCTCTGCCATTTCTTTGACTGTGGATGATAATAACGCCGCCTGGACTGGGAGGTACTTGCCCTTGTGACCTAATTCCTTCGCCACGCTCATGGCCTTGATCGAGTCACCACCAAGTTGGACGAACCCCATGTTCCTGTTGATATCAGATACTGGCAGTGCCAATTGAACGGCCAAGATTTCACCCTGTATCAATTCGTCTTCGGTGACAAGAGGCTCAAACTCACGCTCGTGAAGAGCGAACCTCCTTTCCTGAGCAGGGCTCAGAGAGGCCAGGAGCGCGCGTAAGGTAGGAAGGTCAAGCTTTGAATGCGCGGTCAATGGGATAGCCGTCAATGGTATAAAGAGAGTAGGAAGCATGTATCGAGCAACAACCTCCTGCAGGGCTTCAGAGGTATGGGTCAGAGATGCGAGAAGCTCTTCAGTCATTGGCGTTATCTTCGCTGCGACTTGGCGTTCACTGGAACGAGGAACAACAAACGCGACCAGCTCATGCCGCCGGTGTTGTTGTGTTGTGGAGAATCCCTCGAAAAGGGCGACAAAGTCGTGTAATTCTGGAATTGAGGACAGGAAATGATGGCGAAGCTCGTCCAGGTCGACCTTTTGCCAGCGAATCTTGACCTGGCGGTCCTTGCGGCCCAGAATACGGATTGAGCCGTCTTTACAGGCCGTCTTTACAGCGCTCGGCGATATCCCCAGTGAGTGAGGTAAAATCGCGCTTCCGGTCCCAAAGCGCCGTCATACCAGGTAGGTGGGTCAACGAATGCCCCCGACCTGTTGTCATTCAGATACCCACGAACAACGCTAGGCCCCTGAATGAGAAGCTCGCCTGCAGCGAGAGCTCCCGTCCCAACTTCGTCTTCTATCAGAATGTTTACATCGTCTGGACTGACTATGTAACCATTGAAAGGGGGGATGCCGACGTTGCGAACATCTGCGCTCTCATCATGCAGCTCTGCAAACGAGAAATATACTGTACCTTCACATGGCCCGTAACAGTTGACAAGACGACGATTGGGCGCCCAGCGAGCGGCGATCTCTTTGCTCGTCGCTTCGCCGCCGAGCAAGACTGTTTTGAGTCCGGGCATGCGTGTAGGATCTAGGGTACGCGCCACAGAGGGAGTGAAGAAGGCCCAGTCGGCATTGTCTCGGTTGACGAAAGCCTCTGTGTCCTGCGTGCGTTGTTCATCAGTTGGCATGCAGATGCAGGCGCCAAGCATGAGAGCAACAACAGTCTCGACGATGCTCACGTCTAAGAGATAGACATGTTAGTAATGTCTGCTCAACGAAGATATGGAGATATATGACTATACCGAAAGTGAATGAGCACCATTGTAGGATGCGCGAAGTAGGTCCGATGCCGACATGCACTCCCCAGGTTTCTGATGCAAAGAGGATGTTGCCGTGCTCGTAAACAACGCCTTTTGGTTCTGGGGAGGGTCTTAGTCAGTATTAGTGTTGATGGATTTGGGGGCAAAAGCGACGTACTGCCCGTTGATCCGGATGTAAACAAAACACACGCAGCGTTGTTGTTGCTGATAATTGGGAACTCTACGGCCGGCACGTGTTGGCGATACGTCTGGTTTCCAACGGGGAGAATTGGAACATTCAAACCTCCCAATATCCCTTTCTGCTCTTCTCCACAAAGAACAGCCTTGGGTTTACAGACACTCAAAATGTCATTTTTCCGAACCTTCGGTGCATCGGGAGGAAGCGCCGTGAACGCAGCGCCACAGCGAAGGATCGCGAGGATGGCAATGACAGCGTGGACAGATTTAGGAAAACAAAATGCCACGATATCCTCCAGGCTGACCCCATGCCGTGTTAAATTCGATGCGAGCTGGCGCGAGCGGTGATCCAATTCTGAGTAGGTAAGTTGTTCATCTTCATAGACAATTGCGTATTTGGTGGGATCTTCCGTCACCCATTGATCGAATTTGCTGCGGACGCCTCCGCCAACTGGCTCGGATACAAGATTTCTGTTTGAAGGCATCTTGTTGCTACCCCTCTACTGTTGACAGCTTGTGGGTGATTTGAGAGACAGACTCAGACAGTACTTACTTCGTCTTACTACTGTATAGTCCATGTGTTGTCCGACGTTCATTCTTTACGATTGAGATTAGACTTGATGTTACTGGATTCAAAAACCAGACGTGTTCAATGTTAGGTTATGATGACACGTGCAATCGTGGTCAGCCTTGCAGCTCGACAGCTCAGCTCAACTACTCAGGTCAATGTTCAATTGTTTGCATTGCAATATGGACTGCAGTTCAAACGAAGCTCCCGAGCCCTCCAGGTCTGACTACGTCTCCCGCTAAATCCATCCAGACGTCGTTTATTTTTATTTGGATCACCCTGATTCATTCAGTTAGAAGAATCTATATCATCTTCTTTCATTTCTTCATGACTTTTCTCTCCCACCTTGCAGCTGATTTTTGGATAGCCTCGAGGAACACATGCAGTTGACTACTTCAGTCTTAGCTATTATTATAAATTCTAACTTGGGCGTGACGGCCAAGTATGCGGACCCTTACATTAGGATTAGAGTGATGCACACATGTGCATTGTTGAGAAAACAGGCCTAAAGATGGAATGATTGGGGAGAAGCAGGATCAGAAAATCCGAGTGAAAAACTATACGTAGCTTGACTTGAGTAAATTCGGATAAATCCTTCTAGTGACATGATGAGGATATTTATCCCCGACTTTCTGGAGTCGTTTTCTGAGTAACGCAGCACTGAAACAAACTTGACCGCTACTCGATCTCAGGTCCTCCCGACGGTACCTCACAGGAATGTGCTCAACCGCATTGAGTCAGATACGCGTAGCTGCATTGATCCAGACTGGTCATGAATAGGACCAGAAACACGGCAAAGTCGGAGCGCGAGATATGCCGACCCGAAGGATGCCTCAACCCTGAGGCATCAGTATGTCCCAACATGCCATACATCAACATGCATGTGGTTTAGGGTGACACGATAACCTCACGCGTCCCGAAAGCATTCTCAACATTCCTGAAAATCCTACATGTGCGCCTCCGAGACCGGCTCACTCTCACTCCCACTTTCCTTCTTCTCCTCATCGCCCTCCTTTTCCTTCTCCTTGACCGAATTCCAGTTCATCCCCAATGCTGCAACAAACCCTACGCAGCAGGCCGCGACGGGTAGCCAAAAGCAGCTTGTCACGGCGTGGTTATATATCTTCAACACCGATTCCCTCTCATTCACCGCGATATGCTGCAAGAAGCCCGTCGCGCCCTCTTGGATCACATCCTTAGCATTAACACCGGGAAGAGCAGCCGCCTGTAAGCCGCTACGGAGCAAATTCGTAAACACATTCTCGCATATCGAGATCGACACTGCCGCGGCAAAGCTGATTCCAAATCCTACGCCTGCTAGTCCGAGGGGTATATCTTTTTCTGGGAGCGCTGTCTGGATCGCTGACCACGGCTGTGGGAATGCTAATCCAGTGCCTATACCTAGCATCACTTGCCACCCGATCCAGGCGGCATAGGTAGTCGAGGGCTTGAATGTTGTTAGGAAGCCGAAGCCTATTGCCATCATGGTAGAGCCCAATAACATTAGCGGTGTATAGTACCCGATAAAGGAGAGGACGAAGCCCGAGCTTATGGCTACCACTGAGAGCCCAATAATTGATGGGAGCAGCATTTCCCCTGATTGGACGGCCGTTGCGCCCTTGATTGCTTGGAACCAGATCGGTAGCTACGAGTATGGTATGGCGGTTAGTAGGCCTGTTAGATGCATATGCGAGGAATTTTGTGTTAGGGGACTTACGTAATAGTCAATAATGTTGAATGCAGCAGAAGAACAAAACGCATAAAGCATACACAAGCCTGCCGTCCGATTGAAAATTATCGAGCGCGGAATCATAGCCTCGCCTTCGCGAAGGCTCTCATACGCCAGGAACGCGGCAAATAAAACGCCTGCGACAACCAGAGGCGCGACAACTTTTCCACTATTCCAGGGGTACGTTATGCCGCCCCACTGGAGGGCAAGTAGCAGACAGACGATGCTGCCGGTAAAGATGAGTAGGCTTGGGATGTTGAGCTTCTTAATTTTTGACATCGACGACTCATCCTTATCCTTTTGATCCGGCGGCTGCTTGAAGACGAAAATCAGTATAGCTAGAGTAAACCCGCCGATCGGGACGTTTAGCCAAAAACTAGCAAGCAAGGAGCATCAGTAAGGGTATGCTTAGTCTAGAGGACATAAAGATATCGATAAGAATAGAGTAGTACTTACCACCACCTCCAAGTAACATCTGTTGTCAAAGCGCCGCCAATCATAGGGGCTACAACCATAGCAATACACTCTAGCCCGCCGATAGTGCTATTGAAGATTGGTCTCCAGCGCAACGGCAATGTAGTCGAACCAGCACTAGATCATTATATCAGTCCGCTGACTATATTGTATAAACAGTTCTTCTACTTACATCAGAACACCATTGAGAACCCCCGAAGCGCCACAACCAGCAATCGCACGCCCAACGATAAAGGCAGCCGAATTAGGCGCAGCAGCAGAGACGATGGATCCGAGTTCGAGAATTACAACCGAGATGACTAGGAGCCATTTCACACGGAACATTGTGTATAGTTTGCCGAACATAAATTGCGTTGAGCAGGTTGTTAATTGGTAGGCCGAGCCATACCAGCCGATGTCAGTAATAGAGTTGAATTCATCGCTTATCGTTGGTGTGGCAGTGCCAACGATCGTGTTGTCCTGAACGCGCACCCAAAATTGTTAGCAAAATCTCGTGACCTCCGTAAAGAAGATGGAACATACGAGTCCTAGAATGAAGATGCCCAAGCTCATTGCGATGAAAACGGGGACTTGCTGCCATAGGCTAAAGTCGGGCTCGGGCTCGGGATCTTGCTGCTCAGGTACTGTCTCTGCTTTTTCTAAAGGCAAGGCTTTCTCATTGTTTTCTGTATTGGCGAGCATGGTTGAAGCCAGGTCAACAGATGGATCGACTGTCTCCATGGCTGTGGGCACCTGGGAGGTGGAAGATTTGTGGAAGAATCGAAAGACGGCCTTTGTTGTGACAAGGACAAGACGGCAAAACACCCACGCCCGGGCGTACCTCAAATTGCGACCCTTTCCCCCCCCCTGGCCACTGTACATTTGCGCGATCCACTCTATACCCTTGACTACCATCGGTCTAGCTGTAAGGTAACATTGTTACCCCAAAGCCATTTATCAAATTTATGCTAGTGATTGGTCGGTTTCACCTGGTTATTATCCCTAGGTAGTACTACTAGTACACTAGTGGAGTAAGTGGGACACGAAAATCTGTGGGCACCTGGGTAGGGCTACTTGAAGCCTAGCCTGGTTATTGGCTAGGATTCATCAAGGCGGAGGCTTAGCCCAGATAAGCTCCGACGGCCCCCGGGCCCGGCGTTGAACGCCTATCTGAGCACCGACGCCTGCATTAGTGGATGCAACGAGAGTTCCTTGGCTCCACTTGCTGGAAACATGTATGGACCTCCCAAACGGTCGTGTGGAGTGTCTACTGCCGTGACATGCTGCTTGTTTACCTTAGTACAACGGAAGTTACTTCCGTCTGGACCGTCAATTAACCCGATCTAGTGCTCTCACCAAGCCACCCGGGCATGATAAATTTGCAGGCTAGACAGATGTAAATAATGGCTTACACGTTTGGCGCCTATCACCAACTCGTGTAAGCGTTCAGATGGTATCGCAAGTATGACCTTACTTGTGCTTGTTCTTCTTGCGCTTCTCTGTTATAGCTACTTCAGCCTTCGTCTGCTCTACTCCTTACGCAAGGTACCCGCGGCGCACTGGTCTTCTCGCTTCAGTTCTGCCCGAATTCTATGGGCAAGATGGACAGGTACTGAGCTCAAGTTCCTCATCGAAGCCCACAGCAGACTCGGTCCAATTGTCCTCGTGGGTCCTCAAGATCTTAGCGTGAGCAGCTACCAAGATGGGATTCGCAAAGTCTACGACACCGGGTTTCCCAAGCCGGCCCCATTCTATTCGATGTTCAATTATTATAGGTAGATACGTCTCTAAAAGACTGACAGAACTCACGCTGATAGGATCTTATCTACCTAGAACACGCAACGCGTTTACAAGTCTCGATAGATCCGAACACGGTATCCGCCGTAGAAGAACAGCAGCGCTATACTCCAAGTCCACGCTGATGCAGTCCAAGCATCTACGCGAGGTAACGGACTGCATCATCTACGAGAGACTCTTTCCAAGACTGGAAAGCCTTCTGGTTAGTTGTGGCACTGGTCGTATCGACGGGCTGGACTTGAGCTACCGTATTTGCGCGGATTATCTCAGCTCATTCTTGTTTGGCTCTTGCAACAGCACGAATTTCCTGTCATTTCTCTCCAATGGCAAGGCGGAGCTCAACAATGACCCTCTTGAGCTATGGCGCTTCCACTACGAGAACATGTCATGCCGCGAAGCATTCTTTGTGCAGGAGATGCCACGGCTGTACAAGCTGTTCAAGGCGCTTGGGACTAATCTGCTGCCGAGAAAATACTCAGAGGGGACTGAGTATATGGAGAATTGGATGTCTGCAATGACCGACAAGGCTGACCACACGATCACCTTGAAACAGAGTAAGGGTCTGAATCGGGAAGCCAAAGACGAGCCCGTGGTTTATGAGACTGCAAAAGAAGCAGTGAAGAAGAATTCGCCGCATCTCAGCTTGGAAGCACAGAAAATGCAGGTCCAGAGTGAGATGTTCGACCATGTTTGTACGGCCCCTGGCTTCTACTACTATTAGCAATGCTGACTGAAATCCATAGCCGCATCACGAGAGGTTCTGGGTAAAATCAGTACCTGTGCCAGTACTGGGATGCATATGCTAACCATTTGATAGGCCTCGTCTTTGGTTATGCACTTTGGTATCTAGCGAGCCACCCTGATGCACAGCAAAAGATCCACGCAGAGCTCGAGGAACACAAAATCGACATGACAAGCCCTATCCATCAAGATCCAAGTGGACTAGATAGGTCCTTCCGACTAGACTCCCTTCCCTACCTCTGCGCCGTTATCGACGAATGTCTCCGCAAGCGTCCAACAAGCACGCTCTTACCCAGAATCACACCCCCAGATCGAAGCGTCTCTGTCGCGGGAATAGACAACATTCCACCAAACACGCGGATCAACAGCTTCCAGTGGTTCGTGCACCGCGATCCAACAAAATGGGAAAAGGTAAATGATTGGGATCCCGAGAGATGGTTGTCAATGGACAGAAGTGGCAAGAAACATGATAGAGAAGATGTCTTGTGGCCGTTTGCGAGTGGGCCAAGGATGCGTCTGGGGAACCATTTGACGTACTACTTTATGCAGCATGTTCTTGCGGCGATATGTTTAAAATTCGTCCTTTCGGCGTTGCCTCGCGATGAAAGGCAATGTACACCAGGCTCGCCGGAAGATGAGCTGCCAATTACAGTGGTTTTGAGGGCCTGATTGTGAAGTGGATGGCAGTCAACTGGTTATCACATGTGTAGCGGTAATCCGGTATCAATCTAAAAAGGGGCTAAAGTAGAGAGGGACAAAAGCAAAACACTTCCATACATAGGTTGGCAACTTCGATTTTGTTCAAGTGCAATGTTTTAAGTTCAAATTGATGCTCCTAATATATGTGTATAGATCTACTCCGATACATTCCACAGACAATCATCAAAAATATCGTCTAGTGTCCAGCTTGAAGGGCCCGGACTCGATGATTCCAGGTCACCGATTGGACCATCGGCAAAGGTTTTATCTTCTGCCATCTCAGCGATCAGTTTGTCGATATCGTTCAATGGCGCAGTCAGAGTCCCCCCGGATTGCGGCGACTTGGAAGGCGACACCTCGAGCCTTGCGTGCAGGGCGCGGTCAAGCTGTCTTGAGAGTGCCTCCTTCTGCTTACTGTACAGCGCATAGTTGCTGTCTGTGAAATCTACAAGGGCTTCTAGCTCGGTGGATAGCACGCTGAGCTGATGGTGGAGTTCAGGCCACGAAAGTGGCAGATTATCGGATCAGTTGGCGGTAGGCATGTTCTGTCCGTCTTCTGTAGTGTTGGCTAAAGCATCGGCAAGGACGAGAGCACTGGGAAGACCGTAGAAGCAGAGCTGCGCGGCATTAATAATTTGCAATTGAGAAGAGAGATGAATGCTGGTACAGGGTTAGGGGACAAGTGATCTTACCATCAATGCTGTGTCCGTCGATGCACCAAACCGCCTGCAGAAGACGCGGGCTGCATTGGCTGTTGTGGCTACCAAGGTTAGGCCCAATTTTAGTAGTTTCGTGTCGCCTCCGACGTCTTTTCCAGAGGTGTGGCAAAGTGCCTGCTGTGTACTGAATTGCAGGTCAAGATATTCAAGATAGAGTAGCAGGCGGGCAAGGTACTGGTAGGGCGTGGATGATGTTTGATTTGGGGTGTAGATAGGGTTGTAGCAGAGATATGTAGGAAGTGCTTTCCATGCTGCCTGGATGCGTGATGATGTGCGGCTGGGTATCTAAACGTCAGCCCTGAAGGTCCATAGAAATACCACAACAAGCAGTTCTGGATCTCACCGGATGAACGATTCGCTATTTTGCTCCGCTGCTCCCAGGCTGAATATATATATTTCGCCTACATGGTTCCCCCTATGTCCTCCCTCTATGATGCCCCAGATGATGCTTCCCATGCCTATTTTGGCCGCCGTTTGTGATGCCCTTCATACCGTAGATTAATTTATAGAATAGCAGAAATTCGATGCCTTTCTTGAATAAAATCCTCTTTTTCTCTTATTTGACAACCTCGGTAGGTGGTATTTTTGGTGTATGTATACCCTTAGGGTGTTTTACACTCTTAAGCTCAACCACTAATTATTACCCTCAACCACCAATTCCTACGACCACTTTTTAACCTTTACCACTACTAGCCTAAAATACTAATAAAACTAACCCTTAAATATATATAAACAAATTTATTTCCTATAATTACATAGTAGTAGGCTAGAAAGTAGTGGTATTACCTGATGCAGACCAAAACACTTGTAAATAACAGACAGTTTTGCATAAAAATCAGGCCAAACCAGGCCGAAATCAGGCACCGATTTCGACCCATGGACAGCCCATGGGCCGGGCCCTGGGCCTGGGTCTGGGCCCATGGGCGGCCCATGTCAATGCCTAGTACTAGCCTACCGCTACGCCCTCGTTTCGCTTGTGATTCCTTCCCTACCGCGTAAACATTATATTAGCCCCTTCTATAAAAGGAGGCGTCCTATCCTTTAGCTATAATTCTCTCTAAGAATTAGTCTCTATTCTTATTACAATATATTGCTCCCGCCTCCCCTTAAGAGTCACCTCCGTCCTTAAGACAGTCGTGCCTTACCTAATCGACAGGCCTACTATCCTGCCAACTAGTTCGTAACAATCCTATCCGAATAGCGACTAATCAAGGCCTTAGGCTACTAGCTAGGGGCCTAACTTCAATAGTCTTAATGCGTTTCTCTCTTGGGGTCCCTAACCTAAATCGGATACGGACCTCCTTAACACTGCCCGGATCAAGTGAGTGCGTTATATAACTACTCCACCAGCCTGACATCGCTTTGATCGGACCAACTCGGTGAGTCACGCAATCGGGGTGCGCTAGTTTGAAAAAAGTCGCCACTCGAGCCAATCACTCAATTTCTCTCCCTGTGTGGGTTTCTTTATCCAAGTGTCTAGAATGGGGACTCTTACGTCGGATTTAGTAGATTCGGTATTCTGGTGCGTGAGATATGGACTGGCAGGTTGCCCTGTGTGTGTCCCGTGCGACACTGCCTAGGCTCGTGCGATGATTTGCGACATTGGTTCATAAAGGTAGACTTTCGTGATTTGGAGATGGATTTTCAGATTCGAAGACGCCATGCGGCATGGTTATAGCATCATTTATTGGTTTCGTGGTGGGAACGGTTGGATTGGTAGGCTACATCATAGCCGGATCGCTAGGCAAACGGGGTGAATTGGTGCTGAATGGCAAATCGCGATGCTGGGGAGGTGTATTCATTAACACTCCGGGATGCTGAAACCAAAATTGGGCAGCGTCATCAACCAGACGGGTGGGGTTGGTGTCATATCTCGAGTCGACATCTCTAGGTGGTGTCGTTGTCAATGGGTCAGGAGATTGGTTCCAAAGTAGAGAGACTTCCTGAGAAACAGCTGTAGATAATCCAGTAGCTTGTGGAGGCTTTTCTTGGGCTGACCAAGTCCAGTCCGTGCCGTCAGGTGGAGAGACCGATGGGTTGTCGTGGCTTGAAGGATGCGAATGCGACCTGTTCTTGGGCACCGAAGCGCCGCTCGAGACGGGCATTAAATTTGTTTCATGAATATTCAAATGCAAAGGTAGGTCAGGCAACTGATCGAATCTTGTCACCGGATCCGTAGCCGGCTCGTTGTGGCCTGCTAGCATTGCAAGGACCACAGGGTCTATTGGCTGAGCTTGCCGTGGGACACAAGGGCCTGGCTGACACGTAGCGCGAAGACTGTTCACCTCACGTAGTAAGTCTTCGCGTTCCACCATGAGCGCCTGGATAGCATGTGCTGCCTGGAGATTCCTGGTTTGTTGTGCTTTGTGCTGAGCAATACTGGCTTCCACGATGATGTGTTTCGAGGGACGCTGTTCTGTCTTGAGCGCAGGTAGTAATGTCATCAACTTCTGGGAAAAGTCAGAAACAGTGAACGGTCAAATGCTTTGTCTTCAAGACTAACCGCCAAACGCTCGCTAAAGGCTTCGCGGCGCGCCTTTTCAAAATCTCGGTGAACAGCTCGATCTGCGGCAGTCCAATTACGGATGCGCTTTTTCTTCTGTTTCTGAGGGCCCGGAGGGCCCATCGGATCCATATTTGCTGTTGATGGCGGTCCGACCCCCAGTTTGCACTGGGCATGGGATGAAGGAATAAGAGTCTACGGTGTGATCTGGGGTAAAGTGGGGGAAATGCGGAGAAGCGCCGGATTCGCTTCCTCCGCCAGTCTCCGCATGCCATCTTGGCCATTATTGTGTGTATTGTGTGCTACTCCAGTAAAGACGAGATTTCATCTAACTGTGCTCTTAACATGGCCAAGTTTTTCGGATAGTTGAGTTTTCTGGGGACCCTGTTCCAAGCCACATCTCTCGTGGAGCTTGATCTCCCTCGTGAAGATGCGCGCTAGGCTTTGAATATGGGGTAAACGTTGATAATTCCTGTACTAGATAAGGTGCAAATTACGAAAGAATTTCTCTGTGTAGTAGTCAAGGCGATTCCGAGAATCACTGTAAGACAGCAAAGGATAGGCATTGATCTTTTAAGCCGCAAAATTGAGAATGGCAGAATTACTTCACCGAGTACATGACATGGTATTACAGGTATTTTAATTTTCGGTTTCTCCGCTGCCCAGGTCTCCTCCTGTAAAGAGGGGCTGCCGCTCCAGCGCAGAAAACTTGTCTTGATTTCGCTTTCTCGTCAGAGGGAACCGGGTGCCCTACAGATCAAGCCTGGTTATTACCCCTTTCTGCAAATAACAAACTGAGCTTCAAGCACACACGCAGCCAAAATGTCCATTGCATCTCTTCCCGTGGAGTTGATCTCAAAGATATGTAACCATCTAGATCCCCAGCAATGGGTCGCTCTGAGGTTATCATGCCGCGCATTGTACGAAAACTCACTTGAGAGTTTCGCCGAAACCTATTACAAAAACATCCGTTTCGTTGTGACAAGCGAAAGTCTCCACGAATTGGAAGAACTATCCAAGTCGAATGGTCTCCGCGAGCACGTCCAAGAGCTTTGGATGATACCAACTGTGTTCAGTGGCACTGAAAAGCCCATCGGCATGGTATCTATATCATCAAAAAGCTGCCGACAAGTGAGAGGCGACGAGCTGAATACCCGACATGCCGTTCACAAAGCGATGATCGCGGATAATTCCAATCTGCTGGAATCAGAAACATTCAGTGTTCGACTTCGGGAATGCATGGATCGATTTCAAAACCTCCAAACAATAGGACTCGCACATTACAGCACGGAGTTTTTGCTTGATCCACGGCAGCAGACGGTTTCATTCCTAGGAAGGCGACAAATGATGAGCCAACTTGATTTTCGATACGATGTTTACAGCCTACAATCCTTAACCCACACCAATAAGGACAGTCAGATAAGGAAACTGAACGCTTTGGCATTATCGAAGCTTTTTCTTGCGTTATGTGGCTCCAGCTGCAAACCCCGAAAGCTCTATACCTGCGATTCTAATTTCTGTGGTGATATCGGCCCCAAAATTGCCCTCTCGGAAGAACAATTTGACCCTCTACTGTCTGCTTTAAACAGCCTAGAGGACCTTCATTTATGTATTGATCTCAATGAAGCCGCCTGGCTGAAGCTTATCACGAACCTTGCACCTCAGTTGGAAAGACTGACTCTGTCGCAAGACCATATGCCTAGCTATCTTTCACAAGATGAGATGCCTGCATATCCTGCGAAAAGCTACGTTGGGAACATGTTCAATGGAATTAACTTCACTCGACTCCAGGAGCTTCATATTCATGAGCTAGATATCTATTTCGACTCTTTAAAATCACTACTGCTTAGTGTAAAGAAAACTCTGGAAATTCTTACACTTAAGCGAGTGACATTACGCAGTGAGGAGTTGAGAGCTGCAGATAATTCTGCTTCGCAACACAGAGAATCTCCCAACCACCAAGAAAATCAAAGCTCTACCCCGTTGATGCCTACCTACATGCCTGACAGCCCTGGATTCGTTCCCACTTCACCAGGCTTTCATCCAACGTCGCCATCGTACGGACCAACACCGCTGTTATTTGTACCAACATTGCCATCCATTCAACCAACACTGCCATTATTTTCACCAACGTCGCCATCATTTCAACCAACATCGCCATCCACACCAGCTCCGCCAGCAGCCGAACCGGAACTACCAGAAAGCGGCCCCCCATCCCCACAACATTCCTCGATTTCCGAATCATCTGAGCCAGTGACAAATGAATATCTAATAGCAAACTGGTCATCCGTTTATCACCCATATTCTCCACCTGAATTTGCTGGTTCAGTCTGCCCGACCTTGGAAACCCAAATGGCATGGAAACGCAATGAACAAAAGGTGACTTGTGTGTCTAGCCTTTTGGACACATTACAGAACGAGCTATCTCTAGAAATACTCTCATTGGAAGATATAATTTGTGACGGCAATTACTATTACTTCAAAAGAGTCAATGATGGAATCGAACGAAGTGGCCGAGTGGACTTTGACATTCGCAGCGCTGGTATTTTGTTGAGAGAATGGATTCCCAATTTGAAGCCAGAGGCTTCCTGTCCGGGATATCGCATTCTAGCCCTAAAGGAAGACGAAGGTCAGTAGCGCTTTCCTATTGAGTCCCCGCGGTTACTGATAAAATCTAGAAATGGAGGATTGGTTCGACAAAATGATAGGAAAGGACAGCGGGTCATTCAACAGGTTGGACTGTGACTGCAAAAAAAAGGAGCAGCCGTTGTGGGGATGCCCATTTGGATGTCATCGATATTAGGAACGTTTGAATAAGACATCTTACATGTACTACACCGACTGTATATTGTGACACACTTCCAGATTCTCAATTTCCTTGAACATTGAATCTTATACTAGTAGTGAGAGCACGGAAAACAACATGTTCCTCATGCATGCGAGGATATGTTAAATATTGAAGCCTCGGAAGAAACCCAAACCTAATCACCAAAGAATCATAGACGGAGTATCATGGATTCTAAGGGTTGCCTGTTGTTGGCTGGCTAATGGGTTTGCACTGGCCGTTGCTGAAGTTACAATAGGTTAGGTACACGCCTGTCAGTTTATGGTTAGTCAAATCCAATGAAACTTGCAATAAGGCCTTGAAGCATTTTGAGGACCTTTCCAACTCACCATTCAACCAGTATGAAAATGAATCTAGACATGATCAGTATGATTCTCAAGTCGATATGTTGGAGAAAAGGGATCGTACCGTTATTTTTCAGAGGCTTGTGCTCGTTGACATCAGTTTCCGCATTACTGTCTTTCGCAAGCTGAACAATATCGTTCCATCCATATTGATAATCAACTAAGTAGTGAAAAGGAAAAGTTCGGTGATTAGCAGGCCGAAAGCAATGTCGAAGGCACAGCACTCACTTCCTGCATATGCTCCGAATGCAGCCTTTCCATGGAACAGCTCATGCGCCAAAAGTCGCTCCCATGTGTTATATATGACTGACTGGATCCAACTTTGTTCGGTGTGGAGTTTGGTTACGCTTGCCTGGTTGAGGTACTGATGCATCTGATATTTCAGTTCACTCCATGCTCCGTCACAGAATGTAATCCAGTCAGGCTGAGAATTGGCGACATCCCTTGGAGCGTCTAGCACGAAAGCCGCGGCTAACCGTTGGACACCATTTGAATTAGCTGGCATCAAGCAAATATTAGAAGTCTCCTTTTTCCCACGAGGACTCAAATCCATGTTTTTGATCATCCAAGCATCTGCATATATCATTAGCGGGGGGCCTAAGTTCGCTAATAGGTAGGTACCTCCAATCAGAAGTGACTCCATGAATACACTTACTTGCATTATTAGGGTCCACAACCCACTCTTTCGAGTCACACATCCAACGCCAGTGCATTGTGTTCTTTGCCAGACCATTTGCAAAGATCGTAGCAATTTCTAGATAGAAGATTTTAGCTTTTTGTAAGCTTGGAATCAACTGCCTTTCTATAGTCAATGAGTGCCACCTACCGCTCAATCGTTGCGCGCGAGCTCTTGCTACATTCTTTGCACTGACATCGTCCCATTTGAAACTGCCGTATAGGGTCATGAACAGATCCATCATCCGCCTGTTGTCGTCATTCAGGGTTGGATTGTCGGTCGAGATGTAGTGGTCGATAATTTGGTAGGTGACTGATGCGGTCTGCTGCCCGTGTTGGGCCTAACCTCATCATTGGTGTTAGTAATGATGCAATGCCACCTCTCAGTTTATATATGTGCTCATTGACGTAGGGAATCGAAGCAGGATAACTCACGACAACAGTCAGTGCGTCCAAGACGGTTTGCCATGCTTGCAAATTCATCCTTTTAGTGCAGCTATCATGCACCAACATTTTAGTGTTTCTCGACAGCGCCGTGAATTCAGAGGCACTGGCTCGCTCCACGAGATTATTCGAATGGTTATCTTCTCCAGTGTACGCGATAGAGTGATTGTAGAAAGGGTGAGCCTGTGCAGTCAACAGGACTTGCGCTAGAAGAAGAAACTGGCCGATTCGGGCCAACAAGGCCCGTCCAGGGTGCCCAAAACCCATAATTCGGTCAAACAAAAGTAGAATGTATGAAATGAAAGATGTTCAAAATGGGTAGACAGTTTTAGACTAGAAACTACTGGAGGATGGGACCAACTATGTACAAAATGCTGAGGTACGGGTTAAACCTGGAATTGTGAGAATCTTTCCAATATGTCGAGGAAGCTGTTATACCAATACCAATACATACTGGGTAATCTGTATCTGCATAGTCAGATGTATTACCTAGGTAGTAGATACATAGGCTTGATTGAGAAGAAATGATGGATGATCATCAAAGAGACTTTGGGAGAAACGTATGTGTAAAGATACTGGAGTAGATCCAGATACTACTGTGACTCGAAAGGGATGTCTATCCCCTTGAGTTTGAGGCTCTTATGTATGTAAGACGCCACCAATGTAACCTTCTTTGTTTGCTGTTGCTCGGTCCCCCCGATCGTCACCCGCACGTAGTCGTGTGATAGAACCCAGTCGGGCTGGTCTCAAAATTGGGACCTATGTAGTAGATGATAAACTCAATGATGTCTATTATACGGGAAGGTTCGTGAGATGGTTATCAAATAGCGCACTTGAGTATTCCAAACGAACAAAAAGAATTATCGACGGAAATCAATGCCTTGAATGAACTAAAAATTGTTTTCTGTTAGTACCGGAGAAAAATTGGAAATTCTATGCCGGAGGCCTTCGAAGGGACCGCATTAAACATTGCTCAATTTTAACCCTGGAGTGGACCGACAAATCTAGGGTAGATAATTTTGATGATAATTTCGGTGAAATTCGCCTGGTAGGAGGGTCATTAAGTGGAGTACCTCAAGCAAACTAAACTGAGCTCTACAATGAGACTTTGCTTCCCAAGGACCCTGAGCAGACATCTTCGGCTGCATCGAACAGTGGGGCCCCCTAAGCTACAGGGGCTGCTTTGGCGGGGCGCGGTATGCCTAAAGAGAGGAAGCGTGTTTTGAATACGGCTCAAACTCCCCAAATTCTCACTTCTGGAAATGGGCACCTGTGGGAGAGAAAGCTCAATTTGATAAAGATACCAAAGGAAAAAAGTTCAAGTACTCAAATTTTGACGGTAGTATAACGGATTTGCAGTTTCTTTATACAATCCAGCTACTCATATGTTGGAAGACTCATTTTATGCTACCAAATTTCAGCATAGAAAATATTTGACAAATCAGATATCATGGCCAATAACCCAATAGAGCAACGTGCCTAAAGTGAAGATCTCACATGAGACAGCTGACGCTATATAATATTGCTCTAAGAGCCTCTAGACCGCAACACAGTAATAAACATTAACCTCTAGATCAGAGCAGTCGGAACCAACAGCTGGGTTCCACTTAAGGAAGTTAGTTGAGGTGATATCGTATTTTTTCTCAACAGTCTGGCAGTTATCGCCCTTTACGACCTTGTAGTACTTTGTGCAGTCGGATGCAATACCGCTTTGCACTGGGGATGGTGTCAATCCAGTCTCGGTAGCAGTTGCAGTGGCAGCTGTAGTGGTTGGCGATGGGGTGAAACCTATTAAAAGTTAGATCGAGTTGACTTTGGTGCGGAAAAGAGGGAGTATTTACCAGGAACACCAACACAGACGTCAACCTCGAACCACAGATTGGTACAATTGGCACCGGTAGCCGGATTCCAATCATAAAATTGAGCTTTAGTAAGATCGAACTCAGATAGAATCGACTGGCAGGTGTCATTGCCGGAAACGTAGTGCCACTTGTTGCCTATTTCGAGCATTATTAGACCATATATAGGGGGTTTGAGGCCAAAGACCTACATTTTGAAGTGACTCCTGATTGAGTAGGCAAGGAAGAGACTGAGGATGACGCGGATGTAGAAGTTGAAGTTCCCGACCCGTTTGTTTGCACACAGACATAATCGCCTTCCACCAGACCTTTGCATCCCATGCTAATAGCCCTATTGGTTTTGTAAGTTCTTGCGCTCTTCATAGCACGATAGTAAAAGGAGTGATACTCACGGATTCCAAGCATAGAACTGCGCTAGGGTAAAGTCCAGGTACTGGTTCTGGATACTATAGCAAGTATCACCATTCACGACTTTATGATACTTGGTACAAGACTTTGTAATTCCAGTTTGAACCGGTGCAGCAGATCCACTGATGGTGAGGGTAGTAGCTGGTGTAGCAGATGCTACTGCCGAGGTGGATACCCTGTCAGGCCCCGAGACGCAGTAGCTGTTTCCCGTGATCATTTTACATGTCGAACTATCTTTCAACGCGGGATTCTGGATTCACTATTGTCAACAATGCTGCTGATGTTGAAGAGAGAACACAAGAAGGATATACCCAATTTTCAAACTGTGTCTCAGTGATACCGAAGTAATCTTCCACCATCTCACAAGTATCTCGCGACGCAACATCATTGGCGAAATAGTCACAGCTTGTGGTTAAGCCTACATCTGTTGGTCCAGTTGCAGTAGGGCCATTTGTCCATCCATGTCCACTTGCAGCAACGACAGTAGTTGCAACAGCAGCATGGAGGAGATGCGTAAGGCGAATGTTAGAGATCATTGTTTGTCGGGTGAATAGAACAGGGCGAAGATATGATTCGAGAAAATTCTAGAATATAGCCAATATATACTAGTTTAGTAAGTTTCCATGAGATTCAAATGCCACAGGATCAAGGTCTACACTCCGTAACATACGTGTTTTCTCCTTCAATGATAGCCCGTTTTATTCACTTTTTCTGCGTGCTATACATATGCCGGTTCTAATCTATCAGAAAGGCACATAGATCCGCTTGAGGTCGTAGTTGTGAATCAGCGACTGCTTTCACCTCCTACAGTAGCCTCAAACTCATGGTTTCGTGAGCGGGGCTCACTAAGAGTCGAATTAGCGGCTCAATTTGCGACCTCTTGGCACTCTACTTCGTATTTTCTAGCGGGCTAAGTCCATCTAAGGCTATTGATCGGCATCATGGCCTCGAAAGTTCCGGGAACTCTGGGCCGTACAGGGATTTAATCAGAGAACCCCTAGCAATATGGGGCCGCCCCCAAATGGCCCCATGGTATCAACAAGGGTTTGGCTTCTAGTGGAGTTTGAAGATTTTGAGCGCAGGATTTACCAATAATGAAAATCAGCTTCCGCTGGGCTGGAAGTGGAATTCTAAGCGCCTACACAGACTCGGATGTTTTCCGGATTCAAAGTAGCCGTCGGATTCTATACTGATTTCTTTAGGCTTAGTGTCTACTTCGTATCAGCTCCAAAGTTGCGAGGTTACATTTATGATCACTGGCCATGTGCTGATAGGAGAAAAGGAGACAAGGCTGAGGAGACAAGGCTGAGGAGACAAGGCTGAGGAGACAAGGCTGAGGAGACAAGGCTGAGGAGACAAGGCTGAGGTCAATGCATCTGTACTTGTCTATGGTGGAGCTCTAGAAAGTACTTGGATGTGGAGCTGAGGGCTCACAAAATCCCTTGACCGCCGCATTCATGCATCAACGGCTGCCTGTCCTCATCGGGAATGTGATGACGGCTTAGAGCGACTCAGCTTTTGTCTACTCCGCCCGTTGCATCTCCGTCTGTGAGGCTGAGCCATCTAAGGTTACGAGTAAATCAATCATCGAACCGCGAGCTGCGATGTGGTTTACTCCATCAAACTTACAGAATACACCATACCTGTCATGCAACCCGTGAAAGATACAAAAATGGGTCTATCTTAGTACCACGTCTAGTACTATATACTCCACTTGAGCAGGATAGCTTTTAAAGACGCGGAGAAAAACGATTATATTATATGTAGGAGGGAGTCTTTGGAAGTCTTGTCTGTCTTCTAATATACTCTTTTCAACCTTCACTTATTTTGAATACCCCTTCCTATTCATTTGCAGGCCCAAAGTATGAGGGGTCTGTCACTAGCCAACGCTTTGGCTTTATTGCCATTGCTGGCCACAATAATCCAAGCTAAGGACCCCAAAGGCGCCTCGGGCACATGTTCCAAAACTTCTAAATGTGTATCGGGATGTTGCTCAAAGAGTGGCTACTGTGGTTTCGGTGACGACTTTTGTGGCAATGATGTTTGCATCTCCGATTGCGATGCACAGGCAGAGTGCGGCCGTAAGTCCTAGGCAATTGATTATTTGTGTCGCTTTATGTTTATATCCCTTTTCTTTTCCTTTTTTTTGTTCCGGGGAGGGAGCTGAGATGAAAGCTTGTAATATGCAACTTTGATCTCAACTCTCCCTAGTATTTCTTTTCATCACTGGACGCAGTGCTAACAGGCTCATGTCTTCTCAATCAACTGACTTTTGGCTAGCCTATGCACCGGTCGCCAACTCTACTTGTCCCTTGAATGTTTGCTGCTCACAATATGGGTAAGGGCTCAGTATATCTATTATAGGTCATAACGCATACTGATCAGAGCAGTTTCTGCGGTACTACCGAAGACTTTTGTGGTGACGGATGCAGCAGTGGCTGTGATGCCGTCGATCAACCGTACGTGTTTTGCCAATTTTTGCAAGCCTGATATGACCTTCAGCTTATGCGTCATTAGATCATGCTCTGGAACTTCTAGCGAAAAGGTCTACGCAGGATATTTCGAGGCCTGGAACTACCAGCACGCTTGCGATAACCTTGAACCTAAGAATATCGATGTGACACCATGGACGGTATGTTCAAATTAGGGCATGGCAACACAGAGTTACGCTCACAATTGTTTTAGCATCTTTACTACGCCTTTGCTAGTATCTCTTCTGATGATTCTAGTATTAAGTTTACCTATGATAATGACGAAAAATGGATTCCACAGATGGTCGCCTTGAAGAAGAAGAAGCCTTCCCTGAAGGTCTGGCTTTCAGTGGGAGGCTGGGACCTCGGTGGTAAGATCTTTTCGGACATGGTTCGTTTCCCAGGAACACGCAAAGCTTTTGTTGATTCCGCGGTTGATACCATGAGCTCTTACGGATTTGATGGACTTGATATTGACTGGGAGTACCCTGCTGCGAGTGACAGAAGTAGGTGATCAACTCTTGATCGTTTTGGACAATAGAGCCCGCGCTAATGCTCAAAACATAGGTGGTCGTGATGAGGATACAGCAAACCTTGTTACCCTTGTTCAAGAGTTGAAAACGGCGTTTGGTGATGATTATGGTATCTCCGCAACTTTGCCATCTTCCTACTGTACGTGCTTATGCCAGTGCTCGGAGAATACGGTTCACTACTAACATGCCCAAAGACTATCTCAAGGGCTTCAATGTCACAGGAATGGCAGAGTATGTGGACCACTTTAATTTCATGTCATATGATATCCATGGTACCTGGGATGGTAACAGTGCTTGGACATCATCCGACATTAATCCACACACTAACCTGACGGGTAAGCTTTATCCTTGAAGTTTTATGGCATAATTGTCTGCCTTTTTCAACTGGCTAATATTAGATGGAAGAAATCAACGAAGGATTGGACCTGTTGTGGCGTGTCAATATTGAACCAGCCCAAGTACATCTTGGGCTCGGCTTCTATGGCCGTTCCTTCACACTTAACGACACAAGTTGCACCGAGCCCGGCTGTCCATTCGATAAGACAGGCAACACCAACGGAGGCGGAGAGGCTGGCCAATGTACGGGATCAAGTGGCATTCTCTCTGACTACGAAATTGCCGAAGTGCTAGACATCTATGGTCCCAAGGTGACATATAATAAGCAAGCTGCAGTCAACTGGATTACCTGGAATGATAACCAATGGTATATATGGCCCTAACAACTGAAAGGAAACCGAATACTTACTTACAATTTTTTAGGGTCTCTTTCGATAATGCTAAAACATTGAAGCAAAAGGCCGATTATGCCAATAGCAGATGTCTTGGAGGTCTCTTTGCCTGGACATTGGATGAGGGAGGTCCCGGGTCCACAACTAATCCCAACAAGCTTGATCCCTCTGACTCATCCATGTCTGGTGCGGACATCGACGGTGGCAGTGACGGCTCGGGTGATGTTTACATCGCTGCCGATGTTGCTGCAGGAGATGCAAAATCCAATACGGCAACTGGAATTGCTCCTCTGAACATCATTGTTGCGCCTTCCACCCTGGCTTCAATGACTACGATCATTATTGACCCCTTTCCAACACAGCTTGAAGTTGCTTGGACGACTACAGTCACCGTCACAGTCGAGGGAACGCCTACTGTTACTACTACTGTTGCCCGTACGGTCGAATCGACTACGTTCACGATTGACCCTATTACTACCGGTATTATCAATTGGTGGAACTGGAACATTACCGACAGCGACGTCACGAAAACCTCCACAGTTCTACTTCCCAGTATCGACCTGGGCCCAATTGTATTCCCGGATGACGGAAACCCTGAACACATCACAAGCGCAGATTTTACAACACATACTGTCACAAAGAGCAGGACTATCTTCCCTCCCCCATGGCCATGGTCCCACACATCTCTTCATAGGGATGTGCCCACACCCACTGTTACCTTCACTCAAGGACCTGCTGGGCCTACGTGCACAGCTAATTGCGGCACAAAGTGTACGAGCTTCTGCGAGGGTCCATGTTTGGACTGTGATGACGCAAAAAGTAGTGAGGGCTGGACAGACCCAGATGATCCGAACCCCCCTGTTAGCCATTCTAAGTGTACTGGCCCTGGATGCCACAATGGAGAATGCACTGGCTCCAACTGTCAGAAAAAGGGATGCACTGGCTCTGGTTGTGACAACGGCGTGTGTATCGATAATTCATGCAAGGAGACTGGTTGCATTGGCGATGACTGCGACTCTGGCGGGTCTTGTGACGGTGCCGACTGCAAAACAGTAGGATGTGAGGGCCCAGACTGCAACGGATCAGGTGGCTGCTTCGGATTGGATTGTATTTCCATTGGATGCATTGGAATAGATTGTGACAGCAGCACAGGAGAGTGCACCGGGCCAAATTGCCACAAGGTTTCCTGCTCGGGTCCCAACTGCCAAGATGGAGTGTGTACGGGCGAAGGCTGTGAGTCAGAGGACGACGACTGCGAGGCTGATGAGGCTGAAGTTTGCACTGAGAGTATTTACTCTAGTATCGTCGCACCTGCCTCGACATACACAACGAAGACCTCTACCAGCTGTGAGACTATTACTGCTTGCAGTGCTGAGGCCTCAACCACCACCACTACAATCTCTGAAGCCGAATTGACCGCCTGGACAGAGTATTGGAATCCTGAAATTACTCTCGACACCGCGGTCGCCAGCAGTTTGGCAGCTTCCCTGGAAGCTGTATATTCCTCAATCTACAACTATGATACTAAAACCACAAGTTCAAGCACACCTTCGACCACCACCAGCAAAGCGAGTACAACCACGACCTCAACCGCCAGCACCAGCACCAGCGTAGTACACGGAACCCCGACTGCCACCTCAGTCGACGCCACGCCGACAACCTTTCATTCTCCCTCCAACGAGAGTCATATCGAAATGAACTTTTACAAAGACAGCTCCTGTGGAGACTTTATAGCGGGCTACGAATGGGATAACAATCCTTGGTACAGCTCTGGGTACTGTGAAGAATGGGGCATCAAAGAGATTGATGGCCGCAACATGGTTGCCTCTTCAGTCTACCCTGTTTTTAGAGAGTCTGACTGGAACCTTGGGATTCAGTCTATATGGGAAGATTGCATGTCTACCAATCTCGGCCAACAGCTTAAAACGCGCACATGTTATAAGCTGGACTACAATCCTTATGGAGACGATCCTAATGGACGTGGGGACTGGATTATTTTTAGCAACGATGTACCTTATGGTTCCGGCTAGTAAAAAGCCTGTGGACTCTGAACAGTGATTCTGCCCTACATTTTGAAGTCAACCTCCAGGACTATGTATAAACCTTCCATCTAGGCAGTATAGATACCATGTACCATACACTTCCTTAGCAACGATCCTCCAGCTTTAATTAAAAGAATAACCTTATACTCTCTGTGCAGTGGGTCGGCTCAAAGTTACATATCAACATGGCTTCTGGACATACCTACTACTAGCCCTGAGTGAATAAAGGGCTACAACATACTTATTTTAAACGCATGGATATTTAGTGCAAGCTCCGAGATACTAAGATGGAATTACAGGTAAAGCCCCAGGTTCCTCTCATATTTTGTCTACTATAAGTGCCCGCTGTAGGGGAGAACGTTATCCTCGAGATGCCTCATGCACGTAACCTTCGAAGCAATCCGTACGCGACCGCGCACATGTAGCTTCTCGGCTATAGACAGATTCGACGAGACAGCTACGCCTCTCCGATTGTTGTGTTTAGATGGGGTAGGTGCTGTATTTTGCTAGCTATTGTGAGAGGAGCCATTTTCGGCGTCAATTTCACAGGTACTCATACTCTGTAAGTAAAGCCAGAGTCCTGAGGTTGTGTAAGTGATATGCAGAAGCAATGTTAGGTCGTACAGATAGCAGACTAGGCAGATCCATTTTCATAGCGAGTCATATCAAGTCCAAAATGGAGGTCAAGAACAAGGAGGCCGACACTGTGTGCAAAGATCCAAAAAAGACAAGAATGAATGATTAGTGGATACAAACAGCGAAGAAGGGCTTATAATTAACTACCCATCGTTCCCTAAGCGACCAGCCACCGCAAGACTGAGCATGACAACTGCGCCACATATATGGAGTAGCCGCCATTAAACCGATAAATTCATAAGGTTGCATAATGTGAAACCCTAGGGCAGCTCCTAGCTAGGAGAGGCTACAGCCCTGTCTAGAAAGCAAAAAATCCCGCGAACCAAACCTCACGGAGTCAATTTAGCGTGCCAAGTTCTCGGGAGGCCCACAGTGAAAAAAAAAAGTGACGATCGAAGCAGAGTGTGGACGCGTTGGGTTTTGGTGGCGAATGATCCTTTCAGAAAAGCTGGCTGATGCCTGACCGCCTCCATCCATATTATAATATCACACATTCCACTTTTTATATCCTCCCATATAATACACCGGTTTCCTCCAGTCAGATGCTTCCTCTCTAGCATGCTGACTTGTTGAGCAATCACACGGGCTCCCTTACTTGAGTGTCGTGCTGCGTGTTGCCGATTCCTGCGCCACAAGACTCTCGATCAACCCCGGCTTTCTCTCCTGATTCGTACTGGAACCTCCTTATCCTCAGCCCAACCCTCAGCTCGCAGCTCGCAGCTCATAGCTGTCTGCCGAGTCCCGTCGCTAGCTGCAAGCTTATCGCGCCCTCCACGGCCCTTCCTGGAACTATCAAACCTCGGAGACGGAGAGACGGGCTCTCACCGCAACGATAGCAAAGACGCCTGTTACTTGGTGCAATCAGACACTTTCTGACCAATCCTTACCTTGAACCAAGGCCCGTGCCTGCTGTCGTCTCCTTTTCACGTTTTTTGTGTCAAGAGTGCTTCTTCCCCTGGACCTTCATCGAGCTTCCTGAAAAGCCGAAGGATTCCTACCCAATTTCATCTCAAGCTCGATTTCCGACCCTTTGACCTTGCAATTTTTCACAATGGACGTCGACTTATAGCTTCGCGTTGTCCTTTCGGATATTTCTGTTCTTCAGCGTTGTTTCCATACCCCCCTCGAGCGTTTTTGATAGACTTCTTTTTGTCTCTTAGTCTTACCAGACGCGACTTCGACTTGCGTGTCTATTGCGAATAATTATATCGCCACTACCGACCATGGCCCCCAACCTCTTCCTCTGCCTGCGTACCGTCTGCTGTCCCATTTACTGGTTCCAGCGCGGTGATCGCATCAACAGCGATGTCAACCGAGAACAACACTGGGAAACCCCCGTCCCGGGAACTTACAAGTTTTTGCCGGGACGTGGCTGGCATCTCATCCGACGCGATGGTTTCGACCGCGATGAAAAGGTCCCTGCTGCTCTCGTCTACTGCCGTATCCTCCACCGTTACATGTTCGAGTCTGAACTCGAGGAGCGCTGCCGCTGGTTCTCGGCTCCGCTGCACAAGGGCTCCCAGCCCGAGCAGCTGCGCTTTTTCCTTCTCGATGACGGCATCCATTGGGTCGCCGGCTGGGATGCCAAGGGCCGGTTCATCCCTGGCCCTTACCCCAAGTGGTACCTAGACGAGGATGGAGAGACTATGCGCCGTGGCCCCTCGCCTCCCACCAGTGCCGATGTCTCCCGATGCAGCAGTATCATCGCGGGCAAGTTTGAATGAGTGTAGCTACACGTTACATTCAAAGTGGTCATCACATGTTGTTTCCCGGCGAATGTTTCCTAACACGCAGTGTCAGCGCTTTCGTGCGAGTTTGAAAATGTTTAGCGTGTTTTATTGGCTATCAAAAGTGGTTTCGGATTTTTCATGATGACTGGGACTATTTTCGGGTTCTTACGGTGTTGTTTTCCTTGGTTTGGTCATAGATTTAGACTTGGCTTCTTTTCAGGCACTTGGTGATCGGCGATGGCGCTCGGTTACATGTCATGTCAGATCATTGTCGTGGGTGCCATATAGACAGTCCTAGATTTCTATTGAGGAGTTACAATAATTAAGACAATGGTACCATTACAACGTGGATAGTCTGCTCTCTATATTCAATTGGAATCTACTTCGGGTGCCTATAGATCGAGCAATCAATAAGGTAGGCAGTTAGTGTCGCAACCTAAAAAGAGAGAGTATCACGTGATACTATACAGATCTGGGTTGCCGCACTCGCAATTTTCTAAACCATTCAATACCTATTGACATTCAATGCTATCTTGCTGCTCGATAATACAATGCTCATTGATGCCTTGCCAACAATAGAATCAATCAGATGACACCTCACTGGTGTCTTCAGTTCGAGCTCAGAAAAATATAAAATCCCCCTCCCATCTCCTTCACCCTTCCTTCTCTTCTCTCTTTCTTTCTTCTCTGGCTCTTCTTACTTCATTTTTCCAAGCTCTCAGATCATGAGAGCCACCGACGATCTGTCTGGGGCTCGCCAGCCCCGGTTGAAGCTGGTCTTCAACCAGGAGAAGTCCGCGGCACCTACCCGGGAGGTGGAGGTTGCCCAAACCGCCGTCGCTGAGGTTGGTTATGACTACACAGTATTTCATCGTTTTCTATTTGCTAAATTTTTCCAGGTGGCTCGTACCAGCCGGTCTGGTCGAGTTATCAAAGCCCCGGCGGCTTTTACACCAGCGCCCGCCACTGCTGGCAGTGGCGGAAAACGCCGAAGTGGTGGTAAGAAAACCACCATCAATTGCGCGGAGTGCGGACGGGGGCACAGCCCCAGAAACAACCCGATCGTCTTTTGCGACGGGTGCCAGTCCGCGTGGCACAAGCATTGCCACGACCCGCAAATTCCAGAGGCAGCTATTACGAATCTGGAAACCGAATGGAAGTGCAACAACTGCGAGCCTTCCCAGCGCCGTTCGGCAGCCAAGGCCAGTGCCATTAAGGCCAAGCCCGTCAAGACTAAACCGGCCAAGGCGATGAAGACTACTCCCAAGGTTGTTGCTCCCATCGTTGCTCCCAAGCTTGAGCCCGAGTCGCCGGGGTCGACCGAGCTTGCTGGCAACCCGTTCACGACCGACGAGAAGCGCGCCTGGCTTTCGAGCCTAACTCATGCTGCGCTTGTCGATATGCTTGTCGCCATTTCCACCAAGAACCCGTCTGTGCCGATCTTCCCTGCCAACATGAGGGAGTTGCTTGCGTCGAAGTTTGCTGTTCCTCCCGTTTCTTCTTTCCAGCCGTCGAGAGCTAGATCTGCGTCTCCTTCGAGAAAGCGCACGAATTCAGAATCTGCCGCTGCCGACGATCCGGCCGGACATGATCACGTCCGTCGATTCAAGAGACCTCGTTCCGCTCCTGGTGCCACTGCCTATACAGACACTACGCCCAGTCGCCGTTGGTTCGTCGAAGATATCTCCAAATCCGCCGACTCCACATATTTCTTTACGACTACGGATGATGGAGATATCTTGCGAGTTCCCAAGGCTATGGTCATGCCTGCCCCTAGACCCTGGGAGACCGGGCCGTTGACAGACAGCAGCGGTGATGACATCCCATTCGACGATCACCGCGCCTATCCTAAGGCCGGAAATGGGTTCGCTCTTTCATCTGATTGTACCGATCTGGACATTCTCAAAGAGGACGCCGAGTCGAAGACTTTCAGTCACGGCATGCGCAGCCCGGCCAAGGCCAGGAAAATGGTTGCTAGGAAATAGCGATGTCCCAACAAGAAAGGCGACTTCTGTCTCATCTTCATGTATTTCTAGATGTGTTTTCACATATCTTTTCTGATGTCTTTTCCATCTGTTCTTTTTACCATATTTTTAACTATTACGACGTTGCTTCCGGTGAAAATGGAGGGAACATGATATGATTTCACGATAAATGCGCATTCCTTCTTCTTAGAAAGACTTGAGTTCCGAGACTCGATGTTGGAGTTGACCCCGTAGCTTTTATCAGCCCCGCGCTCGCATTCCCTCCGAAAAGCTCCAACAAAGAAAACCATTGCATCTAGTAAGGTCCTCTAGTTCTGCGCCAATATCTACGACTCCATAGACAATGCACTGAACTTACTCGCACAAGACTGTGGTGCACCACGAATGACATCCCAGCATCACACCGCGCTCAAAATAGCACGCATCACCGCCCACCATCACCACAACTTCAACCCCAGCATCTCCCACCCACGATTGAATTCCTAAAATGTCAACTCCACAAAAAATAACAACGAAAAGCACCCTCCCCCACCCAGCCCCTTCAAATCCCTGGGCCACCCACCTAACCCTCGACACCCTCCTCCGCGTCCTGCAGCACACCCTGCTAAACCCATTTCTCGCCTGGATCCTAGTCCTCTGCCTGCGCGCCCAAGTCACACCCTCCAGCGACCCAGCTTGGATTCTATGCGTCAGCTATGCATCCGCGCTGACGGTGATGTTCGTTGCGCGGGCGGTGAACCACCGCGTCGCGCATGGGGTTCCACGCACCGTTGACTCGGCGCGGGAGGTGGTACTGGTGACTGGGGGTGCGAGTGGGTTGGGGTTATTGATTGCGCAGATTTACGGGATGAAGGGGGCTAGTGTGGGTGTTCTTGATATTCGGGATATAGGGGAGAGAGAGGTGGTGGAGGTTTTTGGGGAGGGGGTGGGATATTGGAAGTGTGATGTTGGGGATCGGGGGGCGTTGGAGCGTGTTAAGAAGGAGATTGAGATTGAAGTATGTCTTTACGTATTTGATTTGACTACTGGAGCTACATGGCTTGGATTGATGAGGGTATTTTGGTCGGAATTTTCGCTAATGCATGCTATAGCTCGGAACACCGACTATTATTGTCAATTGCGCCGCGGCGAGGATCAATGGTGGCACGTTGCTGGATATATCAGCGAATGCCTTTGAGGAGACCATTCGCACCAATCTCCTGGCTGCTTTTCATCTCTACCAGGTCTTTTTGCCGGGTATTATTCAAGAGGCGGAGAATGGCGGCACCATCGTCACCGTTAGCTCAGTGCTGGGCCAGTTGTGTCCAGCAGGATTGTCGGATTATTCCGCTAGCAAGGCGGGACTGAGTGCGTTGCATCGAACAATCGAAGCAGAGTTCCGCGGCAATGATCAGATCAAGACGTTGTTGGTGGAGGTAGGACAGATGGCCACACCACTGTTTAATTGGGTCCGCACGCCGAGTCATTTCTTTGCGCCTGTTCTCGAGCCGGTTGAGGTGGCCCGTGAGATCGTTGCCGCGGTGGATAGTGGCCATGGTGGTGTGCTCAGGTTGCCGGCATTCGCGAAGCTCGTCAATGTGTATGCGGCGTTACCTGGTGCTGTGCAGCGCGTGGCGAGATTCGTGAGTGGGATTGACCGTGCTGTTTCTTCTGGTCTCGGTGAACGTGAATCACCTGAAAACAACCGTCGAGTACTCAGGAGCGCAAAGAAACGGACTGATTGAAGTGTAAACTTGGCTCGATAGAGCGCAGTTGCGAGCAAACCCATTCCATGCTATTTGTATACAAGGACGTTCACCGTACACAATCCATCTAAGAACTCCGTACCGTGGGTCACAATGCAGTAACCAGACCGTCCATGGTGTAGTTGAGGTTTGTATGAACAGGCTTATTGCTCGCGAGCCAGAATCATCTTCTCGCGCTCGTTTTGTCTCGCTTTCAAGCTCTCCTTCTTGGTGTGCTTGCGCACGTTCTCCTCGCGTCTCTTGATTGCACTAAGCTCCTCACGCTTAATCTCACCAGCCTTCTTAATAGGCTTGGGCAGATGACGCTGGCGCTTGATGCGGCGGATCTCGGGCATGTGCGAGTAACGCTTGATGAGGGCCTGGTCGTACTCCAACTTGCTGCGCTGGCGGGCGCTCTTGATTCCGCTCCGATCGGATGCCTTGGCACGCCACAGGCGGACGTTACCATCGTCCGAGCCCGACAGAACGTACTTGTTATCAGGCGTGAATTTAGCAGAGAAGACACGCTGCATGCGCTTGGTGTGGTAAATGTCCCGAGAGTGGCCGCGGGCTCGGTCCCAAATACGGACCGTCCGGTCGTAAGATGCGGTGACCAGCTCTTCACCAGTAGGGCTGAATTCAATATCCATGACGGCAGCTACGTGGTCCTTGAGTACATTCAAAGCACGATCTGTCTTTCTCATATCGAAGATGTAGGCGTTGTGGTCCTCATTCGCCACAGCAAAGTTGAAAGCTTCCATGGGATTCCAAGCGATGGCGTTGGATGCCAATTTCAAGGTCAACTTGTGCACCGGAGATGAGGTCCGCAGGTCGTACAGGATGACTGAACGGTCAATGGCGGTTGAACCAAGGATGGAAGTCTCGATCTGGTTGAAAGCAACGGAAGTGATGGTATCGACACTAGTCGGCCAGTGCAGAGTCTGCGAGGGAGAGGAAGAAGGTCGCGAGAGGTCATAGATAGAAATGACCGAAGAGGACGCGGCAAACGAAGGGATTGTGCGGTGGTGTGTGACGCCCGTGAAGGCACTTGAGCCTAGATAACTCGCCATGGGCGGCGCCTCGGACGTTGAGTTGTATGGGTCCCACAGCTTGACGGTCTTGTCACTTGCGCATGACAGCAGCTTCCGCTCGGGCGTCCAGCACACTCCCTTGATCATGTTTTCATGTGCCTGAGTATTCCAGACCTCCTCACGAGTTGTCAAATCCCACACCTTTACCACGCCGTCACCACTGCCGCTGGCGAAGCGTTCGAGCGAGCCGGGGTCTTTCGCCATACTGTACACACCGTCGATATGGCCGTCACCCATTTGACCCAGGAATGGAGCGGCAAACATGCGCTCCATTTTGATCGCATTCAAAGCTCGAGTATATTCACGAGCCCGCTCAAAAGGATGCTGGGACGGGTCGAGATTCCGCTGCTGGCGGACGACCGAAGTCCCCGGGGCCTGTTGCGACGCCGTGGAGCGGGAAAGAGCTTTGATTTTCTGTAATGCATTAGCATCGCTACCGGACCCGCAAAAAATTAAACCAGAACTCACCATTTTGCGCTGTTGGATCGAACGTAAAAAAGAAAGAAAGCGGAGGGAACTTTTTTTTTCTGTTGACGGGATGATTTGCTAAGCGGGCGGTGAGCGCGGCAGCTGGCAGCTTCAAGCTCCCCGGCTCAGCACTCGGTCTATCAACCTACCTTCCATCGACCACTGTTTACGTCCTTTCATTGTCACCTTTCCTTTTATTTTCCTTTCTCTAAGCCATACATTGCTACTCTTTCTTCACCATGGCCCCTTCCCTCCAGGTGTCGTCGCGGATACAAGAGGCCCGCGACTTGGAGAAGAAGGACCCCTCGAAAGCCGCGAGCTGTTACCAAAAGATCCTCGCAGATGGTCCAGGATCGACAGAGGCCTCGTCACGAGACTATGAGCATGCATTGGTCGGCTTGGGCCAGGTGTACCGGGATGCCAAGAAGCCGCAAGAGATTGCAGACCTCATCAAGACCAGCCGAGACACCTTTTCGTCATTTGCCAAAGCGAAAACAGCCAAGCTGGGTAAGTAGTCATCGTGTGGTGTATGTTAGTTTTTCACTAACAGTATGTTCTAGTTCGCCAACTCCTGGACCTCATTAGTGAAATTCCCAATACCCTCGACCTCCAAGCCGCCGTGATCCAATCATGCATAGAATGGGCCATCGCCGAGCGCCGGTCCTTCCTCCGACAGAACCTCCAAGCGCGTTTGGTTGCTATCCATATGCAAAAGCAAGCTTACTATGACGCCCTCGCCCTCATCAACTCTCTTCTCCGCGAGCTGAAGCGCCTGGATGACAAGCTCATGCTGGTGGAGGTGCAGTTGCTGGAGTCTCGCGTGTACCACGCTCTGGGCAACCAGTCCAAGGCACGAGCTGCTCTGACAGCGGCGCGCACATCTGCTGCATCCGTCTACACACCGCCAAATCTGCAGGCAGGCCTGGACATGCAGAGTGGAATGCTGCACGCCGAGGACAAGGACTTCAACACTGCCTTCTCTTACTTTATCGAGGCTCTGGAGGGATATAACTCGCTCGATGAGGGTGATCTGGCCACGGCTGCTCTGCAGTACATGCTGCTATGCAAGATTATGCTGAACCTGGTTGATGATGTCACCCAACTGCTGGGTTCTAAGCTGGCCCAGAAGTACGCTAGCCCGCGCTTGGAGGCCATGAAATCCGTTGCTCGGGCCCACGCCAACCGGTCCTTGGAGGAGTATGAGAAGGCGCTCTCCGACTACCGGTACGAACTCGGCAGCGACGCCTTCATTCGGAATCACCTTCGCCGCCTGTACGACGCCATGCTGGAGCAGAACTTGATCAAGGTCATTGAGCCGTTCAGCCGGGTCGAGTTGGATCACATTGCCAAGATGGTCGGGCTGGATGTCCAGCAAGTGGAGCGGAAGCTGTCCCAGATGATCCTAGACAAGGTGATCACCGGTGTGTTGGATCAGGGCTCTGGCTGTCTGATTGTGTTCGATGAGACGGAACGCGACCAGGCCTACGATGCTGCTTTGGAGACAATCGAGAAGCTGAGCAATGTGGTGGAAGGATTGTATACAAACCAGGCATCGCTTCTGGAGTGAAGAGGGAAACGGGTTCAATGCAATGCTATTATGTCACTCCATAGGGAAATAATTGCGACTCTGCACGACTACTGCTGCATGAGCACGTCTTTTGTTCACTTGGCATCCCTTAATAGCCAGTCTTATTTCGTTGTAGTTGTAGTTGTAGTTAGTTGTCTTGGGATGGTCGCGACATTCCGAATCGGGTAAAGCGCGGCGGCAAAAGAATCGCGACCTCTCGCCCTCGCCCAACCTCATCCTCCACCCGAATCCCGACTGGAGCCCATTGCTTTCTGGATCGGCAATGAACGCTACTATGCAACCAAATTATGCCCGGGGGTACCCTCCGAGTGCTCAGCGATCTCCAGCCACGTCTCGTCGGCCACCAGGACCCGGTTTGTCCCCTTCTCACCTTCCCCGTCTAGCTCGTCTAACTCCACTAGGAGGCGCGATGCCCGTCCCGATGCCCCAACATGTAAACGCCCCATTCATGCCCGCGCAGCGCGGGCTGCCCCATCCCAATGATGCCGCTCTTCGTCGCAGCCGCAAGCCCACCGACAAGAACATGCCCGACGGAATTGAGGACGTGGTCATCGGCGAGGGTGTCGACCAGTACAAGAGCCTTCGCGACTTGGAGAAGCGACTGGATGCGGCCATTGTGCGCAAGCGACTTGACATCCAAGATTCGATTAGCAAGACCGTGAAGAAGTACCGCACCATGCGCATTTGGATTACCAATACTGTTGAGAACCAGCCGTGGCAGGGCGCCGGCAGCAACCCGGGCTCCGGGCGATATAATGTGCGTATTGAGGGCCGGTTACTGGATGATGATAGCGACCCTACCGTTCCGGAAGATGAGGAGGATAGCAGACAAAGCGGGGATGATGCGATGGATCAGGACAAAGACGGCGACGACGCGAACAAGTCAGGCACCAAGAAGCCGTCTCAGCGCTTTTCGCACTTCTTCAAAAACATTACCATCGATTTCGACAAGCCGGCCAATGCTATGCCTGACGAGGTGAAGCCGATCCACTGGTCTAAACCACAGCTGCCGCCCAATGCGACGTCTTCGCCTCCAGGTGCAGAATTCGATAGCCTTCAATTTTCGCGGGCGTCACAGGAGAATCTGAATGTCACAATCAGCTTGGTGCGGGATGAGACTCCTGAGCGATACAAGCTGAGCAAGGAGCTGGCCGAGGTGTTGGATGTCGAAGAGGAAACCCGGAGCGGAATCGTGCTTGGAATCTGGGACTACATCCGTGCTATGGAACTGCAAGAAGACGAGGAGAAGCGGCAAGTGCGCTGTGACCACCGCCTGCGCTCGGTACGTGACATTTTCATTGTCGTCCATGATACAAATCCACTAACTTGTCCTAGATCTTCGGTCGAGAGCAGATGTTCTTCCCACAAATCCCTGAGATGATTGGACCTCATACCAGCCCTATGGAACCCATCAAACTTCCCTACACCATTCGCGTCGATGAAGATTTCCACAAGGACCCAACCCCAACCATCTACGATATCCGAGTCGCCGTCGAAGACCCCCTTCGCCAAAAGATGATGGCTCTCACTCAGAACCCGCAGTACACCTCCGGCCTGCGTCAGATCGCGTCTCTGGACGACCAGGTCTCACTCATCGTTCAGGCTCTCACCCACTCCCGCGCACGCCACTCCTTCTACACTGCTCTGAGCAAGGACCCTGCAACGTTCTTGAAGCGCTGGGTCAATTCGCAACGCCGCGACCTCGAAACCATTCTCGGTGATGCCTCATTTGCCGGTAGTGGAGGTGGCGCCGGGCTTGAGTTCCGCCGTGGAGGCGCAAACAGCGCGTGGGATACCCCTGTCGCGAGGGAGGCGGTGCGATACATGCTGGCCAAGCCTGAGGCTTCTGGGGCTCGGTAGATTTTGGATTTCAGGGGTATGCCGTGATTGTAGCGGTTTTCTGTGTACTTTGACTCTTTTCGATCGGGGCGCTTATGCGGTGTTTTGGTCTGGTGGAGCTAGGATATGTAAGGTAGGGTTAATCCGTTTCGAAGTCTTTATGACTTTTCCCTTGTCTTCTCGGTTCCTAGATATTTTAGAACAACGAATCTACGTATCTTCAAATATTTTCCTCGGCAGATGAGCGAGGGCCTGTTGTTACAAAAAGGGCTGACTTGAGATATACACGACATTGCAAATCTGCATCAATATCCAACGGCATCTCCAGCGGCGGCCCCGCCGAGGTGTAAACCTCACTGACGGGGGTAGCCGAATGTCCGGACTTGACACTTGTAGGGGCGCACAGATTCAGCAGAACAGTGCCTACGTCAGGAGTGTCCTCTCCATTGAAAGGTCCAGTACTGTAGATACGTATATCATCAGTCGTGGCCACCTCGGTCAATCTAGTCTCGAACAGTCTCATAATTCCGACCATGGTATCCTCTTCCCAAATGTCATCTTGAGTAGTCTCGATAAATCCACCATGCAGCTCAGCCCGGCGTTTAAGATCATCGGCATAAAAGGCGCTAGGCTGTTGTTCGGCTTCTCGTAGAAGAGGACGCGTCGGGAAAAGTTCGAGAGTTTGGTAGACAGCTTGGTAGTTTTGCAATAATACAGGCGCGTGCCACCGTGAGTGCCATACGTGGCTCACGATATGCGAGTTCGCGATAGGTCTCCGGCTCGGCAAGATTGGGGTACCAGATGCAGTATGGGAATTCTTGAGAGGACGCGTTATCACGAAGCCCCCGGTGAGGTTGAGGGGCAGGAGGAATTTCAGAGGCTGGCCTTAGAGGAATGCGCGATAAATGGTTGCTCATGATGAAGCGTGCTGTGATGGCGCGTTGTAGACGCTTGTTTTCCCAGTCATCTTCTAACGGGATTTGCATCGACCACCACTTAGCGAAGAAAGTATTGTGGCAGATTCCATGAATCATACAGGCGAATTCTTTATCGATCATCGTATGACGGCGCAGACGGTGATATCGATCCACGTCTCCGTTCCAGGCAGCCATGAGAATCAAGAGGTCTTTATCGATGTCGAATGGCAAGGGTGTATAGAGAAATTCCGACACATCTTGTGCAGGCGGTAGCTCCGAGTCAAATTCATCCACGTTCCTATCTTCGGTGATATTCCAGTACAAAGTCTTGATTCCGGGACGTTTGGCGCGGCCGCTGTGCTTGTGCTTGTGCTTTCTCTCGAGAAAAGACCGGACAGCTGTATCTCCATTGAGACCACCTATGGTAGGATTTCTCAAATCCATCGTGCGAGTGTAGTCGTTCATCACTCGTTACCTCACTGGACTCGCCATAATCATCTCGAAGATGGCAGTACTACCGTTATCGCGAGCCTCCTCAGCAATACTCACCTCGGGTAGCGAATCCAACTCTCGATACAGGTCAGTGTACGCTGCTACAGCGCACGCTCTGCCGACATGGTACTTAAGGTGAGGATATTGAGCGACCAGTGCTCAATACTTGCCTTCACTAGCAGTTTCCGGATACCAGATACAATAGGGAACCTCGCGAGGATTCCGCAAACCAGGAATTTCATTGCTCAGACTCGAGCATTGATAGCTCGTGTAAAGAATCGATCTTGATCATATTTGCATTGGAGTTCAAGTGCGAAGCTTGGATGGTAGCGAATTCCCCGTGCAACACAAGCACGGGATGCCGGTGAACCCAGTGATTGAGGGATCTGAAGGCCGCAAATTGCTTGGGCACATTGCTCGGCGATGTATGCTCGTTTCTTGAACGCCTTCTTTAGTGCGAGGTCGTCCATGGTGTTGGCAATCGAGAAAGAAGAAGTATCTAAGTGCTAGGAAAAGAGGGGACAATCTTGGAAGGGCGAAAATCACAGCGGGAACAAACTGGACAGCCGGTTTCCAAGAGTCTTGAGTTCGCGTTTTCTTTCTTCCTTTTCCCTCTCTTGTCGATTCTAGGGCACAGAGCCCAAAAATAGCTAGCGTACATTGTAATCAGTGAGCACGCCCTCACGAAAGTGGCGGCATCTGGAATCTGGAATAGGAAACCCCGCCCGAGGAAATACTTAGGGTACGTAGACCTCGTGACCTGGGTAGGGACGTGTAGTTATACAAATGGATTCAGCTTCCAATGGTAGAATCCGTTCTATTTAGGAATTTTGTGTCAAAAAGGGCGTATGATCATTCGCTGTAGGGACAAGTCCGGGTCCCAGTTGGAAGTACTCAATTCGTCATTCCAAAATTAAATAACATCAAATGGGGCTAAATGCACGCCATCGTGGACAAATACCTCGACAAGACCTAGGCAGGGAGAGATCACACAGCTGTAGACTAGATAATCAACCCATGGATATAACTGAGCATGAACAAGATGAGCTAGATCAGAAATAGCACCAATACCAACCAGAATCCCCTAAGACTCAGTAAAATTGCTACTATATTGGCAGTAGAATGTTATCTGCGACATTTCCCTGGTGGGTCTTGGTCCCAAAAGCCAAATCAAAACAAGAAAACTAGCGCCATAATTTACCCAATGACCAGCCTCAATGGACTACTAGGCAGAAAGATAATAAGCGCTAAGCCTGGGCTAAGCTTTGAGGCTTAGAACCCGTTCAACAGGTATCCGTGCCTGTCCCGGGGTCGACGAAATGATCACGACTGCGAGAGCTTGGCTTGCGTAGCCCCGTCTTGCAGAGATACATAATCATAACTCTGGTTTTAAACCCTAAGTCGCAGTCGCACGTTTTCATCCACTCCAATTGCCCCCATGGCTCGGTCGCCCATGCATTGGGCCCTCCTTGCTACTCTATGGCTTACACTCTCGTCGCTCGCAGCAGCAATACAACCTGCCAACCCAATTCCCGAAGGAAAAGCACCGAAGAATAATCTGGAATCCCCAATTAACCACCGAGACACCAACAAGTTCCTCCTAAGAATCATGCCGCTTGGGGCATCGATCACAATGGGATACAAATCCACCGACGGCAACGGCTACCGAGAGCATATCCGCCAACAACTCCGTTACGAAGGCTGGCAAGTCGATATGGTCGGAAGCAAAAGAAACGGCACAATGCGAAACAACGTCAGCTATCCCCGACAAACTCAATCCGAACAAAATCTAACCAATCCACAGCATCATGAAGGCCACATCGGTTTCAGAGTGGGCCAAGTCTCCCAAGTGGCCGAGAAAACCATCCCCAAACAACCAAACCTGATCCTCATCAAGTAAGCATCCCAAACCTCAAACCTCAATTGTACCAAATCTAACACCATCAGCGCCGGCACAAATGACGCTCTTCAAAAACATTCCATCGATTCAATCGGCACTCGCATGAACAGCCTAATAACCAAACTCTTCCACCAAATAAACGACACAACAATCATTCTCTCAACGCTCCTTCCTAACAAAAAGCAGCCGAAGCTAGTAAAAGAGATCAACAAACAATACCGACATCTAGCAGCGGTTTGGCGCGCGAAAAATGCCCGCGTCGTTCTTGCTGATATGAGTCTCGTCCGGGAAGACCAGTTGGTTGATGGTGTGCATCCGGATGACTATGGGTATAAGGAGATGGCGTCGGTGTGGTGGGCGGCTATTCAGGTTGCCGAGGCTGAGGGTATGTTGCAGCACGCGAGTAATACAAGTGCTGATGGGACTATTGGTGTGGCTTTGGAGGAGAGTCTTGATGATAGTACGAGTGATCCGGATTTACCGGGTTATACGGCGCCGGCACAGCCAATGGTGAATGGTGGGATTTCGAGTAGAGGGTTGGGGATGCCTTGGTTGGGGATGTTGGTTATGATGTTGGGTTTTGATTTGCTGATCATGGATGGTTAAATGGTTTGTGTTGGTGCTAGACATGACGTTATGAGATGTTTGGGTGGTCATTGTTTATATCAAGTATTAGGGAGGGTCAAGAAAGAGGGTCAAAAAAGAAAAAAGCAAAAAAGAAGAAGAAGAGGACAAACACTATAAAGCCGGAAGGATATATTTGATTAGATGCTGTTATACCTACGTATTACATACTGTGATGTACAAGCCTGATGGGCTTGATGGATTGCCTTCACTTCATTTCCCGGCTTAGATTTTCTAACGAGGTAACTAGGTGGTTATGAAGAAAGTAGTGGAGCCGGTCCATGTGTCTATTTCTATAGAACTAAAGGTGAGCCAAAACAAGGCCTTTTTGTTCCGAAGAACTTTGCGACTAGGAAGTAACCCACGCTCAAAGATACAATCAGATAACAGAAACTAGGATAAGGACTGCAAAGCAAAGAGCCACCCTAGTTTAAACATAAAGACGTTACACTCCTGAAGAAACGGCAGTCTCGTGAGACTACGTCTAGCATCATCGCGCACAGAAACCCATTGGTTTCTTCTACCATGAAACCCACGCAATCGGCCCCTTGGGGAAAAGACGGACCAGCGCCTTGCGCAGCTCGTCCATAACGAGCACACCAAGGGCCAGACCGAGCGGGATGAACCAGTATTCAAGCGGGACGGATGTCGTGTTAAAGATGGACTGGATTCCATGGACCTCAGTGACAAATATGGCAATAGCCAGTGACATGATCATGGCGAGGGGCAACCAGGGGTTTCGGCGGGCAGGACGAATGGGATCAGCTTGGAGGATAGACATGCGTTTGCTCCGAACAGACAGAATATTGCCCCACTGCATGACCACGAGGGTGACAAAGTATACACACTGGCCGACGTTGTTGAAGTGGGTGAGTTGTTTTTTCGAGTATCCATGGAATCCATCCTTAAAATTCTCTCCAACAAATACCAGGTCTGAGAAGGGGATACCGGCTGCCTTCCACATATACAAGAAGAACATGGCATGCGCGCTGAAAGCTTCCATGACACCGACGAAGAGGTAAGCTTGGCCGTAGATGCGGAGGTTGATCAGGTGGTCCTCCTTAGGGCGACGAGGCGGAAGGCTGAGGAGGTCAAATTCTTCCTTTTCCATGATAACAGAAAGCGAGAGGAAGAGATCGGTAAAGACACAGATGATGATCATCAGGAACGAGCTCAGCGGCGAAGGAACACCGAAGAAGACGTTCATGAGGACGGGCCAGATTTCAGACCATGAACCAGCGGGCAGTAGGTACGCAATAACTTTCTGCAGATTCTGAAATACCAGGCGGCCCAGACGGATAGCCTCGATGATGGAATCAAACCGGTCAAGCAGAACCAAATCAGCCGCTTCGATTGCAACATCACTGCCGGAGCCGACAGCGATACCAACATCTGCTGCGCGCAAAGCCGGGGCATCGTTGACGCCGTCACCGGTCACAGCAACCACGTTGCCTTGTGTCTGAAGCTCGGAGACAATGCGCAACTTTTGCTCAGGGCTGGTACGCGCAAAGACAATCTCATCGTATCCACAGACCGTTGTCCACTCATCCTGAGTCAACGAGGAGAGACTGGTTCCCTCAAGAAGCAAGCTGTGATTGGATCGCAACGCTTTGGTTTCTGTATCGTGGTCACGCAGAGTATCGATTGTATCCGGCTCAGTTGCACCGTCATAGATACCGATGTCCTTGGCAATTGCAGCCGCAGTGAGCCCAAAGTCTCCAGTGACCATGAAGAATCGAATACCAGCACGACGGCATTGAGCAACGGTATGCGCTGTCTCCGATCTGGGCGGGTCGATGATACCGAAGATGCCAAGGACAGTGAGATCCTGAACACCCGAGGCCATGAGCTCGTCATTGAAACCGTTAGAGCCGGGTTCAGCAGCCGGTACATAGTGGCGCTGGCAGAGTACAATCACGCGTTCGGCACGGCGAGAAAGCTTCGCCTGGAAAGAAGAGAACTTTTGTCGGGCTGTCTCGTCCAGTGGGCGCTCTGCGTTATGGACTGCGGACCAGTAGGAGGAGCAACGGCTCAATAGAACATCAGGTGCACCCTTGACGTAGATCAAGTATCCTTTACTGGCGGTAGGTTCACGGTGCATGGTGAGCATCCACTTGTTTTTGGAGTTGAAAGGGATTTGGTGAATGCGCTCATGGGGCTCGATGTTTTCCTGTGCTGTCGCGCCAACACTCTCGGCGAGTCGCAGGACTGCAGCATCAGTAGCATTGCCATTGACGGTACGGTCACATGCAGGAAGATGCATAGTTTCCGAATCAAACGTAGCATCATTGCAGAGGGCCGATGCACGCATCAGGTTGTTCAGGCCCCCGGGCACTTTGGCCCCGGATGTCAAGTCATCGATGCTGAACTCCCAGTCCACCATGCCGACTGATTTCACAAACATGCGATTTTGAGTCAAAGTACCCGTCTTGTCGGAACAGATTACATTCACACAGCCAAGGGTCTCGACAGTTGCCAGACCCTTGGGAAGAACGTTGGTCTTCTTCATGCGCCGTGCAATTATCATGAACGTCAAGGCAACGCTAACTGGAACGCCCTCGGGGATAAAGGCCACAACGCAGCCCATGACGTTGTTGAGCATAGCGACCACACTCATATAGGCAGGGTGGTCCCTGTGCAGCCACCCCAGCCAGGTGAACAGGATCAGCAGGGCCAATGTGATAGTTAGGCCGACGATGATAACGACGAAGCGGTTGATCTCCTTCTGAATCAGAGTCGGCTTCTGCTTGACACCCGCAGTCATCTTGGCGATGCGGCCCATGATAGACCGGGTACCAGTGAGGACGACAACGCCAGTGGCATTTCCATTGGTGACACCAGTTCCCATCATGGCGATATTGCCAGTCTCCAGGAAATTTGCATCGGTTGCGTCAATAGCACCATCAACCTCGTCCGATTCACCAGTGAGAATCGCACGATCGAAACGGACATCGCCCGATGTTTGCAGCAGACGCATATCGGCGGGTACTTTATTTCCCACACTGATCTGTACGATATCGCCGGTGACCAGCTCCGTGGCAGGAAGACGAATCAGCTTCCCGTCGCGTATAACCAAGGCCTCTGATGGTAGCAAACCAAAGATTGAGTTCATCACCCGCTTTGTTGACCAATCTTGGAAGGCGGAGAAGCTGGCTTGCAAGGCAATGACGATGATGATTAGAATGGCCATGGCAAGATTAGTGGGTGAAGGCGGTTTGCTGAGAGGCTGCCAGCAGATGAAGAAGATCACCACGCCAACCCACAGGACCGAACAGAACCCACCGAAGACATAGAAGAAGATCTTCTTCCAGTAGTTCTCGCTGTGATGGGCAATGGCGTTCTTTCCATCCCGAGTAAGACGGTTGGCAGCTGAGCTGCTGCTCAACCCAGTGCACTGGTCGACATTGAAGCCTTGAAGTAGTTTATCCCGTGTGATGGTATGAAAGTCCAGGCTCTCAAAGTAGTCCTGGTCGCGTAGCTTCTCCTTGGGAGGCTCAGTGACGGTCTCCTTCGGGGCGTTCTGGGACTCTGAGATCTGGATTGATAGGGTACGAAACTCGATGGGGAAGCCGGTATTTGTTGTAGTGACAGTTTGGCAGCTGCTCCGGGTGCTATGGATGGTATCGCGGCTAATAGAACTGGTACGGGGTAACTGAGCCGGCTGGTAGATTGACCTCATCCCCTCCACATCAGTGGCCGAGGAGTCCTCGAAGGTAACGCGTCCGGCACGTCCGGTGCGATCATCACCGTCGTCCTTGGACTCATTACCTTCCGCCTCAACGGTGGGGCCGGGCATGCCTTGGGTGTCCTTGGGGTCCATTGTGGTGATAGCTGCAGTGGAAGGAAGATCGGATAAGGAATCGAAATAAGATAAACAGCTAGACACCCAGGACGGGCAAGGCAAGGAAGGAACAAGAACAGGAGATAGGGAATATCAAAAGAGAAGCCGTTGTGCGACCCCGGGCCTTATGTAGGCAGACCAGAGTCAGCTAAGTAGGCCGAGTCTCTCAGATGAGAACCGAAATGGGAAGGTAAAAGAAAAGCTAAGCGAAAAGGGTCGAATCGCTCAAGTAAAAAAGAATCAATAAAATAGTTCCTAGGGTGAGGCAGGAGCCACGCGACTCCCACTCACACGAGAGAGGCACATTCATACGAAGCGACAGGTACATTGAAGCTATATGAACTTCTCATAGTTCGATCAGGTACCGCGGGTATCAAGCAGGTACCCACTTTTGACACTAGGGAAATCGCGCATGACAGATTGATATACACCCGTTACTGTTATATTACCGCTCAAACCTCATTTAGCCAATTATAATGCAATAATGTATAGCTCTGACAGTACATGACACAGTCTCCTTCGATCCAGCCCTAACTCTATGCTACGGTTCTTGTTCGATGTTTCCCTGGAATTACAAGAGGCGCAGATAGAGATAAAAGCTGTTATGGTAATAATAGTGAGAAACAACTGACACAATCCCTGTCACAGCCACACCGAAAGCGTAAATAGGAGTTAGCTAGAATGAATTCGCGGGACATGATGCATGATGCGCGATTTTCCGTCGCCATACACTGCCAAATACTCAATTCAGACGTGACATCCCACGACAGGCTCCCGCATTTTGTTTAAAAAACTCCTTCTCTCCGTGCTCGCTAATTTCGGAGCCGAATCTATTCTGCATGAAAATTCGCTCAGCGCATGGCCGTAGAAGAAAATGCGATCATCGTGAGCGCTTTTGCCATATCCAATCGCGGCCTTTCCCCAGTTGCAAGGGCCGGCCCCAATTTGGTTCATTTTAGTAACAACCGTCCATAGCTCGGAAGTAGTCGAGGGCTATAATGAAAATAGGGTGTCTCTTGTTATCCTTTTCTCCTTTTTGTTTTCCATGGCATCCGAGAGTGTGTGTTACGAGGGATATACTCATCAACCCACACCGCCAGAGAAAATCGTCTATAAGAAAACCTTAAAAGGTGCCGTCAAGGCCCGCTTTGATCATGAAATATTTTGACTTTGCTTATTGTTGATAACGTCACTGTTCACCTCGACATGAAGGACGGACGTCACCAGGACATTTGGACAGCCATTGCAGTGCATGGACCTAACCAGGCCGTTGCCCACCACCATTACTCAATGCACCCAAGGCAGTCTCAGGCATCGCAAGACCTGGCTAATGCATGCCAAAGCAATGCAAAGTACGGATGGCCTGAACATAGGCCCAGCTTCGCATCGATCTCGAGGGATCGTCAGCCATTAACGCGCGCTGAGACGTCACCATCTATAGCGTCTCGCCAGATTGTTCCATCTACTCCCCAGCGCTCCTTTACCGACAAGTATGGCCGGTGCCTCGAGATCCTGCATTACGGCAGCAACACCACTGTCCGCCTCCACCAATACAAGACGGAAGGGGGCAAACCCGGGCAGCTTCTCGCTATCAAAGTCTACCGATATAATATCTTAGGCTCATCGAGCCCTCTATCCCTTTCCTCCTGTGATGCCGCATCCATTGTCAACCTACATCCGCGTCACCCAAATATCCTCTCAATAACCGACCTCCTCTACAATGAACGCTCCGAACTTTGTCTAGCCATGCCTTACTGCGCAGGAGGCGATATACACGAGCTTCTCGCCCGCACCGGTCCCCTTCCAACACCCGAAGCCGACTGCCTAGTCGCTCAGATACTCCGCGCCCTAGACTTCCTCCACCAGCAGGACACAGCGCACCACGATATCCGACTCGAGACAGTACTCTTGACCGAAAACGGAGCCGTCAAATTAGCTGGCTTCGGAGACAGTTATATTCATCGCATATGGACAGAATGCGCCACACCGGAGCCAGACGACGCCCTACCTCCCAACCGCCCACGTCCACAGTTCTCGCCATCCTGGTCATTTTCTTGGATATTGTCATCTTTCTCCCGCTCCAGTCCATCACGACGTCCCTCTACAGACTCTGCAAACTCTTCAGCCTTTTTTCCCGGCATAAGTCTCCCGTATATACCACCAGAAGGATTCCATCCCCGATCACATCGCTCCCGCGAGAACAGTGACGAAGATGCGGATACAAATGACCCACGCCCGGCCGATGTTTGGACCACAGCGATAATCTATCTGGCTTTGGTAACCGGTCGTCTCTTGTGGCGCTGTGCGCGTCCTGGTCGCGAAGATTCGAGATATATGGAGTACTTACAAGGCCGACGGACAGAAGATGGATATCCGCCGATTGAGGCTCTAGGAAAAGTAATCCGCCCAACCGGTTCAAGTGTCTTGAGAGGATTTTCGCTGACTGGATTTACAGAGACGGCAAAATGCCATATATGCAATGTTACATCCTGATCCACGGAGGCGTATCACGACGAGGGATATGCTGCGGTCAGAATGGATGAGTGGTGTATCGGTATGCGAGGCTGCGGATAAGGGTTATTGACGCATTTTGTGGTTGCCAGAGATGTGTATTTCGGCAGGAATGAAGCTCTTGGAGTCATGATCAGCTCCCTGCCAAGATAAGAGGCGTGCCTGTGATTGTATCCTCCCGGACTCTGCGTGTGACGGCAAATGAATCGTGTTCATGGTCAGCTACGTGGCTTTGCTATGTCCGAAAAGAATATTGAATTTTCTTCAATATTGCATACGGAAATAAAAATGACATCTGCCTTATCAGATACTTAGTTAAAAGGCAAATGAGATCAGTGTGAGGGCTCCGTCTCCGGTCATAGCGCGCGGCTAGACATGGGTTTCACATCTTCATCAAATCCCTTGGTTAATCACTTAGACGGTTCCCGCCATAAGGACATAACCACCATCCACAACAACAGTCTGCCCATTCAAGTACTGGTTGCTTGCCGCGAAAAGCACCGCACTCGCAATATCCTCATCCTTGCCAGGTCTGGCCGCAGGGACCTTGCCCTCAAACTTCTCCTTTGGAATAGAGCTCTTCTGCTTCTCATCACTCCCCTCGGTAGTCATCTCACTAGGGAAAACACCAGGCGCGATGTTATTAACGCGGACCCGCAGATTAGACGAGATGACCTCATGCGCCAGCATTTTGGTCAAATGGAGCGCTGCAGCCTTGGAGGCATTGTAAGCAAAATGGTGCTGTGCGAGCTTGACGATGCCCGAGATTGAGGTGATGTTGATGACAGTACTCGACCAGCCGTGTTCTTGCTCAGTGCCCCTTGAGAGGAGAGGTAGGAATGCGGTGGTCATGAAGAAAAGCTGGGATGCGTTGGTGCGGAAGACCTTGTCCCATTCTTCGACGTCGCTGGAGGCATCTTCAAAGAGGGACTGGCGGAGCTTCTGGGGGTCTTCATGCTCCGTCGTCTGGGTGCTGCTTGAGACGCCGGCGTTGTTGATTAGAATGGAGAGGAATTTCTCGCGCTCGGAGATGGTTTGGACTAGATTGTCGATGGATTCCTTGTCGGTGATGTCGGCGGTTATGGGGATGATGTCACCGGGTACGTCTGCGCCGTAGAGCTTTGCGACTCGCTCGAGCTTTTCTTTGGTGCGGCCTGTGATGTAGACTTTGGCTCCATTCACAGCGAGTGCTTGAGTTGCCATGAGGCCAATTCCAGAGCCGCCGCCAGTGACAAGGGCCACTGGGCTTTGTTAGGGAGTGTGATGCTGAAGGGGGTTTAAGAGTTGATTACCTTTGCCCTTGACATTGAACAAGTTCTCCAGCTTGAACTTTTGGTTATCCTGTTTTGCCTCCATCCTGATTTGATCGGATACGGGTGTTCGGTAAGTGGTGTTTGTTGAGAAGGTATGTGTTGATGAGGAAGAGGTATGGGGTGATGAGGGAGCTTTCAGGGGTCTCGAGGGATGGGTAATGAGGGGTAGTTTGGAAAGATAGAAGTTGCGAGGCTGAACCGTTTGCCTTATAAGAGGACACGACCGCACAAACATGGTTGAGGTAATTTGAGGTAATGACTGGCCAAAACGTGCAAATAAATCGATGGGATATTCCCTAGTAACAAACAAGATTTTGGGCGTAAAATCAGGTTTCGATGTCCCACCAAATAGCAAGTAAAACCTGTCATTGAAATCCTTTTGCTTATATGTTACAGAGGATATACAAAGTGATTCATTCATCATTAGGTCATAATGAATGGATGATGAGTCAAGCCAGCCACGGCTCTCAATGAGTTCAGACCCTGCTAATCCAAACGCCAAGTTCCTCGCATGATTTGTTTCTGTACGGCCAAACATCGATCTTGATCTAGACAGGGTTGAAGCTCATCTCATGCGGAAGGAACTATGTATATCAGGATGACGTCAAGAACCACACCCTTGCGCATCCCGGCCGGAAATGATATCCTATACTTAATTCAGACATTATTTATGGGTGACAGTGTATACTGTAGATAATGGGCTTTTTCTTTTTAGGAAAATATTGGAGATCCGAAATGTCAACACGGATAGGAATGATATGTCTCTAGCCGGCAACGATGTATAGATGTCGCGCATCCTTCTGCATCACTGTGTGAACAATACTACTGCCAAAGCGTAATGATCTTATCATATCTGTTTTACAGCTTCGCCTTGGTTTCTAAGGCTTCATTGATGGGCGCAACCTCGACCATCATCTTGCCGGTGTTCACACCTGCATAAAGATCCACAAGTGCCTTTGGTGCACCCTCCAATCCGCCGGGCACAATGTGTTCCTTGCGTTTGAGTTTACCCTGCGATAACCAAGAGGCCAGCTCCTGCAACGCGGTCGGGTACTTTTTGGCAAAATCGAAGACAATGAAGCCCTTCATTGTGACTCGCTGAGACTGTGTACATTGTCGATGTTAGCAATGACTCATCTTCGACATCCCGAGAAAACTTACAATAACGTTCATAAAGCTAGTAGGACCCTGTGGCTTGGCAGAGTTGTACTGACTGATAGCGCCACAAATAACGAAGCGTGCATCACGCGCAGCACGAGCCAAGCAAGCATCCAGAATCTCGCCACCGGTATTGTCAAAAAAGACATCGATGTACTCAGGTGTGGCTTCCTTGAGCTGCTTGCGCCAGTTGGGATCCTTGTAATTAATCGCAGCGTCAAATCCAAGCTCCTTCACCAGGAACTCGCACTTATCCGAGCTACCAGCCAGACCGACGACGCGCTTGGCTCCCTTGATCTTGGCAATCTGACCAGCAATCATACCCGTAGCACCCGCAGCACCGGAAACCACCACCGTATCGCCCGGACGGGGCTGTCCAACCTCGGTCATTCCAAAGTATGCCGTCAAGCCGGTCATGCCCAGCACGGACATAGCATCTGTCGGGCGACCACCGGGCGGAATAGCCACCTTCTCCACCTCCTTCGCTCCCAGCACGGCATACTCTTGCCATCCGGAGTACGCAACGACCCAATCGCCGGTCTTGAACTTTGAGCTGAGCTCGCTACCCGCAGCGACGACCTGGGCGACGCTCTGTCCGCGCATAACCGCGCCGAGCTCGACGGGTGCAATGTAGGAGCGCTTGGCTGTTAGCCACTGACGCATGGCCGGGTCGAGGGAGAGGTAATGCACGCGCACGAGAAGCTTGTCGGCGGGGACATTGCTGGGCCGGGAAACTGTGTTGAGGCGAAAGGTACCCTTGCCGGAGAGGGAGGGGTCAATGGCCGGGGCCGGAGCGGCATTGTAGAGGATCTGCTTGTACGACATGGTGGCCTTCCCCTAGAGATGTGCAAAGAGAGGAATTGACGGAGTAAAGTGCGAGAACAGAATGAGGAGTGTCAGCGAACTTTGGAGATCGTGAGATCGGAGCAACCCCAGATTAGGAAATTTGCCCCACTGGGGCCGAGGAGTGCCTCGGCTCAATCCCTGGGAGGTTGAAATGTGGATTATTACTAAGGTCAGACCATTCAACAAGCATAAGGTTGTGCTTTGAGCGCTATTCGTGGTGTCTTCATAAAAGTAGTGGCATGTATAGAGTTTACCCCAGGTTCTACACTTGAGTGTTGGTCATTCAGGCTGAGGTCATCGCTTGTAGAACTGTATAGTACGTACTGCCTCATTGCATGCACCTTAGCTTCTCGCTAAATATTGTAAACTACTAGCGTAATCATAAGCCATCGATGTTGGAATCATTATGTTCTTCCTTTCGATGGACACCCCGTGTGACAATTCGGACTGTCCGTCCAGCTGCTCCAACACGGGGCCAATATAGGCAGTCCTTTAGGCCCCGTACCCTATACCAGAGCTAGCAACATCACATGACATATCACTGACTTTATGCAGAGCGAGAAGCGCAGTCGATTTGTGTTGCCTCCTTCCTTGTATAACTAGACCTTCATTCCTGATACAGCTATCGCCTAGGAATGGCTCTATACAGGACTCAATATGCGAGGGCACATCATTCTTACTTCAAAGTGGCGCCCCGCTTTGAACTTATTCTCCATTTGCGATTTCCCTTTTGAGACTAGCTCCGTGGTCCTTGATTGCTGCGCCCTCATCAAAAGCACACATCGTGCGATTAGGTACATTCACGAGTACTTAGATAAGGGACAGGAACAACTTTGTCAAACTCAGCTTTAGAGAAGTAGGATTTGCTCCATAAGAGATCGACCCAAACTACTTCCAGGGAAGATGATCTCGGGTCGCACCAAACCGGCGCCTATCCTCGAGGCTCTTTTGTACCGATAGTCGAATCGGCCTCAAGTTGAGTAGCTGGGTGACTAATCGGCTGAGCTAAGTCTGCGCCGCATCCTCATCAGGAGGTCTATGATGCTGTTCCTGGTCATCGGCTCCCTAGGGTTGTCCGCATTTCAGCAAAACGTCGTACGATTCCCTTCCATTCACATTTTATCTTGTCTGATTGGCAAATCGAGAGAAAGTTGACAATTACCAGCAACAATGGCCTTAGATGCAGAAGCTCTTAGCAGTCGAATGAACAGCCTGCAAATTTGTGGAGAATCAACCAACTTAGAGGAATGTACCGGCGACATTCTAAATCCTTTCCTGATCTCCTCGGCTGACTTACAACAGCCACAGACATTTAGAGACCTTTTAGCCAATTTATTACAACCAGCTCTCAACAAGCAGAAAGACGCAACTCAAATCCTTCCAACCCACCCTTTCTTTGACCAAGTTAGGACTTTCTGGCAAAAATATGGATGGCCGCTGCAACGGTTCGAAAATTACCGCCGGCTGCTTTGTGGAATTCTGAATTTTCCCTGCATTTTACTCCTAAATCCAAAAAACGACCATCTTATGTTTGACGAAATGGTGCAGAAAACCCGAATCTTGCTATGGCTGCAAGATACTCTGAATGAGATGGATCTTTGCCTAGACGACATAATCATTATGGACTTATTTCCGATGTTGACTAATGAATGGCTGGACCAACATCCTGATGAACGAGAAGAAGCTATTCGCGAGGCATTCGACCTGACCATAGATTTTATTCAAGAATTCAAGATACGGACCATCTTGTCTTGCCAGTGCTTTGCGCCGTTTCAGCACCCGCGTTGGGGCGATTTCTCACATACTGTGGCCGATGGGCTACGCTCGTCAATGATTGGTGCAGACAACGGATTCGTATTAGGTCTCAATCTTACTAACCATACCGTCCACGGTATACATGGATTCCATCCTGCGAAGATATACTATGAGTTTGGCAAGGAACGTCAAAGGCTGGAAGAGCTCCTGCACGGTATATTCACTTCATCATTCGAGCCGTGCGCAGCCTGGCTTGATCGTTACAAAATGGATCTTCAGGAAAGCCTCGACAAGAAGAGATTAGCCGTGAGAACTACAGCCGAGACGCTCCACAGGATGATGGCCGATTATGAGGAGGAACGGAAAAAGGCAGATACCCTGGGTATGAATTTTAGTGGACCGAGCCAATACGATCCAACCAGTGGGCCGACTTTAAGAACCTTGTGTCTGCATTTGTCGAGATATTATCTTTCACTACGTCTGGGCAAGCGTCTTGACAAGTGGTAGTGTGCCTGAGGTATACCTGAGATATCAAACCCTGCCGCACTTCGATAATTTCTCCTTTGGGAGATCCAGATAGCTTCATCAACTTTCTTGCTTTGCTCCTTCGTTGCTTCGCTGTTGATATCTCCCTCAACTTTGTTTTAGCCGTCCAGTCCTGGCCTTTGCTCTGCTCCTTACTCTCTAAGTGACTTACCGAGTTACTCATTGGCTTGTCAGAGGGGAGGAGACCAGCTATGAAATATAAAGTTAGTAAACAGACATTAGAATTCTGCGGGCAAGATCAATCAAACGCCGAGACTTCATTTTCTTTGGCATTGATACTATCCATGCATAACCTACCTACTATATAAGTCTACTCGTGGCGGAATACGTTGGTTGTGCAAGAATTATTGAAGGGAAACTGTGGTATTGGGAGAGAGATAATAGATAAAGTTTCCAGTAGCACCTATTCCAGCCTTGGCACATTCTATGGAAGCCGATAAAGCCAATAGCACCATAGCGCTTATTCAAAAGTTATGAAATGTGGCCGCCAAAAGTCCGGGTTCCAAATTGGAACATCGGAACGCAGTTCCCAAGCTGGCATAATGAACATATGTTATCACCGGCGCAGCAGCCTCAAGAATTCTTCTCTGGTCTTTGCACTTGATCGCATGCATCCCAACATGCAGCTAGTGGTTGTCGTGCTACCAACCTTCTGTACACCGCGCATCGCCATGCAAAGGTGGGAGGACTCCATAACAACACCCACACCCTGAGGTTTGAGCACCTCATCAATGCACAGAGCAACCTGTTTGGTCAGGCGCTCTTGAACCTGGAGTCTGCGCGAGAACATCTCAGCTAGTCGGGCCAGTTTGGACAGACCAAGGACGCGGCGATCGGGGATATAACCGATATGCATCTGCCTCATAGAGTTAGTGCTATCCGCCAGAAATATCCAAAAGCCTATACCTTTCCAGTGAAGGGAACCATGTGGTGCTCACACAGGGAGAAAATGTTGATATCTTTGACAATAACTAGCTCGTCGTAGTCCTCATGGAAAACAGCCTCGTTAACCAAGTCTTGAACATTCTCCTCATAACCCTTGGTGAAATAGAGCATGGCCTTGGCATATCGCTCTGGGGTCTTACGAAGACCTTCTCGCTCAGGGTCTTCACCAATGCATTCAAGGATTGTCCGAACAGCCCCCGCAAGCTTCTGGACTCGCTCTTCTTTCTCTTCTGGGGCCATCTTTAACTGCTTCCGTGTGCCGGGGCCTAATAGGTATGGTTTAGAAAAAGGGCATCCTTCCTCAAAGGCAACGTTCTGGGATAACTTACAAGGCCAGCTGAGACCATCAAGATCAACCGGTGAAGTCAGGATGTAGGAAGTATCGGAGAGGCTGGCTGCCGCCAGCGTGGTTGTTAGATCGCCTTCACCCCCGGAGTCATGAGACGGGTCATTCGGGGTAGATCGGCCACTAATCATGGTTCAAGACTATGAGGAGAAGAAAAAAGAGGACAGACGATCTCGCCAGCTTGCGGGAACTAACTATTGGAGAGGATAGAGGGACAAGGTCTGTGAAATCGATGAATGATGAAGGAGGAAGAAAAAGAAGCTCTTATATCTATGAGATGCGCCAAACTGGAAGCCTCAGGCGGCATGGCAGTCACTGCCAACGCTGCCCTTTGTACGGCAGGCGATGGGTATCCATGTGTCATAATTATCTTTAAGTCCTACGCACTAAACGGACTAGTATATTACGGAAATATAAGACAAAGAGCAAAGTAAGGGAAAGGTAAGGGCAAAGTAAGAGATTTAGAAGTAGATATTGAATCATGCTCTAATAATCTCTATATACGAAAGTAAGACGGTGAAACATTTAGTATAGTAACTATAGCGAAAAATAATTATGTTACTTTGCTCTCTGTCGCCATAGGACGATGAAACGATTATAGAGAAAAATAAATATGACACTTTGATACCTATCGCCTAACATAGCCCTTTGTTTGACTGCCTAGGTGGTTGTATAAATAATTCCCCTCAGTTCTAATGACTACCTTCCCCTTCGTAGAATTTCGCATCTGACTTTTCCAAACTACTGTACTTGCACGAATTTTCCACCATCACCCAATATCATCCGCCATCAAAACACTCATACCAAATCGACATGGCCACTCTCAACTCTCTCAAGGGAGCCCTTAGACAGAACGCCACGGCAACGGCCTCATCTCCGAAAGAGCCATTGTCAGAGACCCAGTACAGCGCTGGCTTCGATATCTTGGTGCAGGGCCCAGGATGGACGACGTACCGAGACTTTATTATCCCTCAACTATCTCAGCTGCTAGCCCATCTCCTCAACTCACGCACCCGTATCTCGATCTTAGAGATTGGACCTGGCCCGAAGAGCGTACTTGGATACCTCCCCGGCTGTCTCAGACAGAAGATCAGAAACTACACTGCATTCGAGCCCAATGGCCTGTTTGCTACAAGAATGGAAAAATGGCTACGCTCTACCTCGGAGATGGAGTCCCCGCTGCCCTGTCTTGAAAGCCCGCCCAAGGTCCATCGAACACCATTCGGTCTACACAGTAACACAGGGAGCGGTACTGATAACCACGAGAAATTCGACGTCGTCCTATTTCGTCATAGCATGTACGGCATGAAACCCAAGGCCAAATACATCGAACGAGCACTTGAAATGCTTGTTGAGCAGCCCGAAGGCGGAATTGTCGTGGTCTTTCATCGCGACGGGTCCCTGCATCTCGATGGATTAGTGTGCCATCGAACGGCTTCTTTCCCAACCGGAGCTGTTTGCGCGGCAGATGACGATGAAGTACTGGACTGTTTCGCTCCTTTCGTGGCGGGGTTTGTCTTACAGGATGTGGAGGCGGACAAGGCCATCCGAGCCGAATGGCGGAAGGTGTGCCGTGACAAGGGCCGTCGTGAGGAAGCCCATCCAGACCATCTCTTCTTCAGCTCGCCCGACATTATGGTGGCCTTCACTAAACATGCGACCGCGTTACCGGAGCTGATGGCACAGGTGCCGTTCTTGAAAGAGGACAAGGTGATTAAAAACCGGGAGGCTCGCCTTCACCATCCGGCCTTGATTGTCAGGCCGACGGAGGTTCAACACGTCCAGCAGTGCGTTCGATGGGCTCTGAAGCACGGGGTAGGCCTAAGCATCATTGGTGGGGGTCACAGCGGCCACTGCATATGGCCCAACGTCGTTTCGGTTGACATGGACGCCTTTGACCAATTACACATCGTCACAGCCGGGGATGGTGCAGCAGAATCCGGTTCCGATTCCAGTCCCGATTCCGGTCCCTTGGTCGTCGCCGAGGCCGGCTGTAAGACGGGAGATATTGTCCGTAAAACCATGGCAGCGGGCTTGACAGTGCCACTAGGGTCCCGGCCAAGCGTAGGCGCGGGCCTGTGGCTACAAGGCGGCATAGGGCATCTGACTCGGTTACACGGGCTCGCGTGCGACGCCATTGTTGGTGCCGTGGTTGTCAGCGTTGACTGCGGCCAGGTCTTGTGCATTGGCCGTGTACCAATCCAACACTGGCCGTCCGGTGCCGTGTGCCCGGAAAACGAAACCGATCTGTTGTGGGCGATACAAGGCGCTGGCACAAACTTTGGCATCGTAGTCAGCGTTACCTTCAAGGCTTACGTGGCTCCGACTTACTCGACTCGAAACTGGGTCTTCCCGCTTAAAGACAAGTTCGAAGCACGGCTCAATCTTAATGATTTTGACGAATCGGTTGCTAGAAAGCTCCCCAGGAGCTGTTCTGCAGATGCGTATCTGTACTGGGACATCGGCAAACTGCATCTTGGTATGACGAGGTACGAATCTTCCACGACTGGGCACACCTCTGAAACACCCGTGCCCACACCGACGCCTGTAGGTCTAAATTTAGGGCCGGCAAGCAATTTCAAGGCCGTGGACGGTGTCGGTTTGTTCGAGGCCGAATTGTACATGTCCGGGATGCACGGCGGACACGGCGGAAGCAAGACGTCCTCGTTTAAGCGATGTTTATTCTTAAAAAGGATCGGAGAATCAAACATCACCGATATTTTGGTGACTGCCATTGAGACTCGTCCCACGGAACTCTGCTACCTGCATCTGCTGCAAGGTGGCGGGGCGGTCCGCGACGTGGCGGTTAATGCCACTGCTTTCGGTTGTCGAGACTGGGACTTTGCCTGCGTGGTAACTGGGGTCTGGCACCGCGACCAAGATGGAACCGAAATCGCTCGATCTGCTGTGGGGTGGGTATACAACGTCGCCAGAGACTTGTTGCCATTGAGTAGTGGAGTTTACAGTGCAGACCTCGGGCCGGACCCCAGAGACGCCGCGCTGTCGGCCAAGGCTTTTGGGCCAAATAGGCCGCGCCTGGCTCGCCTTAAGCACAGCTTGGACCCGCACAATGTGCTGGCTTACGCCTGCCCGCTTCCGAAAGTGACGATGGAGCAGAAGCTCATCATTCTTGTTACGGGCGAAAGCTGCGCCGGTAAGGATTATTGCGCTAACATCTGGGTCTCCGAATTCCTTACATGCACCCACGAGAGTCTCACAGTGCGCGCGGTGAGTATTAGCGATGCGACCAAGCGAGAATAGGCCGCTACCGGTGCCGACCTGAATCGCTTGCTTGGGGACCGTGTCTACAAAGAGAAACATCGGCCAGCATTGACAAAGTTCTTCCAGGACCAGGTGCGGCTTCGACCTCGGCTGCCAGAGGAGCATTTTCTAAATGTGGTGTACGGCGCCATAGATGTGGATGTGCTACTAATCACAGGAATGAGAGACGAGGCGCCGGTCGCAGCCTTCTCGCATTTAGCGCCAGACAGTAGACTACTCGAGGTTCACGTCAGAGCTAGCAAAGAGACGCGTGCTCGCCGAGGGGGCCACGGCGGTGATGATAATGGTGAAGAGAACGGGGACGACAATAATAGCAGGAAACTAACGCCCTTGAACTACCGCCCCAGTCTCATCTTCGACAATGGCGAGTCCGGAAACGATGCTGCAAAAGGATTTGCCAAACACTACCTGCTTCCCTTCTTCCATGAGGACCTTCAGCGACTGGCTAACATGGTGCGTCCGATACCCGACTTTCCACGCCCGGGCATCGAGTTCCGCCATGTGCTCAACATCTCCCAGCAGCCAGGTGGGCTGAACCTGTGCACATCTCTGCTGCGGACTCATTTCGCCGGTGACTGGGCCAAAGTCGATAGGATAGCGTGTTGCGAGACCGGCGGCTTTATCTTTGCATCGCCATTAGCCTCACGGGTCGACGTACCCCTGGCGCTGATTCGCGAAGCTGGCAAACTGCCACCTTCCACCGTCTCCGTCCTCAAGTCTACATCTCATATATCGACGTCCAGCGATTCAAGAGAGCAGATGATTGAGATGGAGCGGGACTTGATCCCTAGAGACGCGTCAGTGGTTGTGGTAGATGATGTGCTTGCCACAGGGAAGACACTTTGTGCAGTGCTACAGCTTTTAGATAAAGCTGGTACTAGTAGTAAGGGTGTTAGCGTCATGGTCGTGGCTGAGTTCCCTGTTCATCGTGGCCGGGAACTGTTGCGCCAGCGTGGGTTTGGCGGAGTCAATATTCAAAGCCTTCTGGTCTTTGATGGTGCGTAGGAAGGAGGGAGAGATCTTAGAATCTTGGACTTGTGATCGGACTTGTGATCAAATTTAACTTCGTTCACGTATTTCTTCTTTTATGTTGATATAGATCAAGACAGGTGCTGTTTGCTATATTACTACCAGACCAATGTAAAAAAGTTTCTGTCCACACACTACTACATGTGTCAAGGAGCCCTTGAGGGAGAATTCCGTGGGTAACCCTTTGATTCTCCCTGATGCCTAAGTAGAAAGGAAGACAAAGTCACCTCATTTGTCTATACAACATCGCCTCGCTATGCGTTTCTCTTCCAATAACGTAGGGCTAATATAACAAGGTATATATATACATCCGCACTTCGCATCTCTCAAACTTCAAAAATAAAACGCTCCAATGAACGCCTTACATTGACTGTCTTCCCTGCGTCTCAATCGGCAAAAAGACCATCGCCACGAAAGAAGCCAGAAGCAGAGCACCCGCGACATAAATGGGGGTAACCGGATCTGTATTAGCATAGATGGAAATCATCGGCGCCATGAGCCCAGCAAGGCGATTTATGCAACTAGCAATACCAGTTCCGGTACCGCGGTTCGGCGCGGGGAATACCTCGGGCGTGTAGGCGTACAGAACACCGTACATGATCATCTGGAAGAAAGATTCCAGGGCAGAGCACACGAGCTGCACGTCGGGATCCTTGGAGGCTGTGAAGCAGAACAGCAAGACACCGGTGATTGCTGTCGAGGCGGCCATTGTGCCCTTGCGGCCGATGTACTTGACGTCGACTAGGTACCAGGCGAGGAGGGGTCCGGGAATACCGCAGACGGCGGTGATGGCGTAGTTACGGTAGGTCTCGTAGGTGGTGGTAGAGTTGGCGCTTAGGTATTGGGGAAGGAAGGCGTTGAAAAGGGTGTAGCCCATCCCAATGCAGGCCCAGCAGAACCAGATGAGAACGGCTGGTTATTGTTAGTTTGAATGGATGGAAAAGATTAGATGAAGACATACTCGAAATGCCAAGACGCTTGGTCCCGAACAGCGGTTTGACCTGCTGGACCGAGAATCTCTCGAAGGATCGCTTGATGATCTCGACAGTTGATAGAGACTGCTTCTTGTTTGCTTCCGGGTACCCGCCGATTTCGTTCAGGATCTCTTCGGTGAGCCAGGTGGTAGTCTTGTTTTTGTGGGCGATTCCTTGCACTGCGGCCACAGCTTCATCCTGGCGACCCCGGGAGACGAGGAACTTGGGCGATTCATACAGGGTGAAGAGGAGGAAACGGCACAAGAACATGGCAAAGGTTATGGCACCCAGCGTGAGAACAAGGTATCTCCATCCCCAGTTGTCAGCCTTGGTGCAAGTCGCAGCCGTTTCGCAAGAAAAGTTGGGGATGAAAGCCCAGGCGAGCATACTGGCAATCAGAGTACCGACAGACCACCACGTAGCCAGTCCACTCAGAACATTGCCCGAGTTGGGAGGAAGACATTCCAAGAAGACAGCGGCATCCACGGGCAAGTTTCCGCCAACACCGAGACCCAGACAGGCATACAGCGCACAAGTTCTGCATTCAGCGTCAGTGTGAATCTTCAATGCTTCGATTATCAGCGAACCTACCCAACCCAGTTAGGACCACCGCCAGCGGCGAGACCAAATATACCACAAATGCACAGGGTCATGTTGAAGGCCGGGCGACGTCCAATGGCATCAGAAGCAATACCCCAGAAGGAAGCACCGATAATTAGACCCACGAAGAGCGAGACAGTCGCAAAACGAGAAGCGGTCTCAGACACACCGAACTCCATGGAAAGAGGGGTCAGCGTGAGTGCAACTCCCTACACATGATTAGCTGAAGACTTTTAGGCTCTCGAGATTCCAATCGTACCTGCAACCACAGGCTGCAGTAAAAGCATATTAGTAGCTGTTTCTATAGATTCTCTCCTGCTGTAAATTGGCTTACTTGTCGGCCACCCAGCCAAATCCACAGAGAATGAACAGTCCCCATTGATAGCGGCCCATGCCAATATCCTGGATAGCTCTGTTGATGACTTTTGCTTTGCCTACAAGGTGATGCCAAATTAATTTGCATGATCATCAAGGCAGGGTAAATGCCGAGCTCAAGTCCAGAAAAGCAATCCGGCTGAATATCATAAACGTACGATCATAAGCGGTATCGTGGCCTGTAATGGCAATACCATCTTCAACTTCGGCTCGAAGAACTTCTAGAGTCAGGGTGGTACCCGAGTGAGCACCGCTAGCACCCTTTTCCTCGAGAGAAGCTCGATCGGAGATACTCTCGGGTTCATTTTTGGGCCTTTGCGGTGCAGCGCCTTGGGCGAGGGGCACCACGACCTCGGGGAAACCCCCGCGATCTCTGCTGGTGAAAAGGTCTTTCCAGTTAGGCATGGCGAGCATAATGTCGCAGCAGGGCTTTGATGCGCGGCAGAGTAACCGGTGGATCGACGGGAAGATGTACTCGATGCTACTCTGGTGGTCCAACTATAGGTCTTGTGAGGGCTAGGCCTAATGGTTCGCTTCGGACAAGACTGCTCGTTAAGATTGACGCGCTGGATAATTGAGTTGCAGGTGCAAGGGCTGATAGGATCCGATTCGGGAAGATGCGATGGGATAGCCGATTCGAAGATGGCGCAACGGGATTGAAATGCGAGCTATTGCTGCTACTTGTCGAGATACCGTGCCAGACGATTGAGTGTAGACCAAGTTTCTTTGAAACTATATACCCGGGTGGCTGGTCGTTAGAATGTCCGGGGTACGGCGACGTGACGTGCTGTATCGACCGGAGTAATAGCGAACACAGCGAAGTGGTCTGCTATTGAAAAGGTGTAGGGGGATGATGAGATGTGTTACCTTTGCAGGAGCGAAGACAGACAGCGTGGAGTGTAGGAGTGAAGGAGAATAGGGAAAGTACGTGGTACAATATCGCAATAGAATCATAAATTCTGCATAAAACGAAAACTCTCTTCGCAAAGACCAAAGCCTTGGCCTAGATAATACGATCCGTTCATGATGGTACGTGCGAAAATTCAACCAACGAGATCACATCCATGTGCCTGTATGGGTCAAGCTTCAGCCTCTGATGTGTTGCGCGCACTTTGAATACCCACATGTACCCACAGATGCCCACCGCGGATTCCCAGTTCGGTAGGACGATTAAATTTCATCTTATGTAGTGCCGACCTGCCAAGAATGCCAAGAATGTTAAGCGAGCATAATCCTATGAATATGTTCCGGCTGTGGCTATATTAGAGCAAGGAGAATTGCTAGAATGAGTCTACTCTACAGTAGCTGCAGGAGATATCCTTTAGAGCTGGGTATGGTCAGACCTGAAAAGAGCAAGAGCACGCATTCGGAATTCTCCGAGAATAATGTGGGACCGCCATTCGGGAAGGGGAACGCCATCATTTATCTCCGCTGCAGAACATTAAAGCGAGAGGCAAAGGCCTCGTGCCTATGCCCTACTCCAGACCAATCAAATATAAGGTTTTCAAATCCCGTTTAGGCATTCCACGACACTAGGTACGATTCAGATCTGACCCAGATCAAGCTCTAGAATGGTTCGTGGATACGTCAGTCTATTCCACGCTTGCTGTGTGCGGTCAGTATGACATCATCGGTAGCAACCAGCAACCGAACTATATAACTGAGAGAGTCCCCATCACTGCATTCATCATAGCTCCACAATCACAACTATCAAATCAACACTACATTATTGCACAGCAACTACCATCGACACGATGAGCGCATATAACAATCAAGCGGCAGAGGCACATCGCCAGGACGCTTCGGCTAGCGCCCGCCGGTCTTCCTACGGCTCCTCGACCGGAGTACCCGGCTTCCCCACGGGCTCGCAAGACACACGATCGCAGTACAATCCTGCCACCTCGGGATACAACCCATCTACTGGAGCGGGATATGAAAAGCCTACTACAGGTGGAGCATACCCGTCCAACAGCTATAATCAGAACTTGCAGAGTACGCCTGGTAACGCACAGTCGACCAACATTGGGAATCAGGCGACGCTAGACTCGAAAGGTTCTGACAGATTCGCCCAAAAGGGTGAGGATGTGGGTCGGAAAGCGCAGGGCGTGATGGCCAGTGTACATGTAAGTTCTCTTCGGCTATACATATCGGGGCTTTTGGGACCTTGGGATTCCATTCGACATATTCTAACATTATATAGGGAGCCGGAGAATCGCTACGTGGAGCTCTGACAGGGGCTGTGGATAGAGCATTTGGAACTCCGGAGGGTGCAGAGCGCAACGAGGAAACTGCTCGACAGGGCGAGCGTGAGATTCAAACGGGCGAGTTCTCAGGGCGTTCTGGAAGGTGATTTGGTGGTTTGGACGACAGGGATGAGATAATGAGATTCAATGCATGTACATAGTATGTATATCTAGTACATATGCATATCTTTTGACATAACTAGAGTATTCATAGTCATAACTGTTTCGGATCAACTACGTCATCGCCGATCATAGCCACACAGAGAAACTTAGAGCCTCAGTCAAACCACAAACCACACCACAACTTGTATGACAATAATAAACCCTAAAGCAAAAGACCTCGGAAGTCCCTCACAGGTAGAACAGGTTTCCGATTACCTTATACAAGGCTAAGCATTTGCACGTGTTCTACCGTCAATCGATTGAATTCTTTCTCTTTCCGGGCGACCCGGGTTAAGGCTGTGCTGGTGGAACCCGTTTTCGGTTCCAGTTTTACCATGTGCCCGTATTCATCTCGATCAAAGCTTGAAAAGTTGAAGTGCCCTGGAGCTCTGCATTGTACAGTTCGCTGCAGAGCCCCCTGCACCCCGACAATTGTATCATACATGTACTGATGTCTCCCTGCACTTGCACATTGTACGACCTAATGCCCTGAGTTGAACTGAGCTCAGATTACCATGTCCTCAATCTCTGCCGACCGACCGAATACGCTGGAACATGCGGGGACCGTGAGCGTGGATTTCTCCAATCGCCCACGGAAGCTGCAAGACTCGTGGACCTCTGAATCCTCGCGGAATGCGGTCGCATCCGAATCACCTCTGCACTATTCGTCCCTTTCCAGCTCCGACAGCGACGACCAGCTACATGACAATGATGAAGACGATGCCGGCGACGTGGTCGGGGTCAGCATCGGGCGCGCCCAAAGCCGCATGAAAGCCCGCGCGACGCCCGCCGAAGAGAAAACCCGAGTATTGGAACAGCAGGGTGAATATTCCTCAGCGATCCCGGATCCCGTTAGCGAGGATGGCTTGTTCGTTTCTCAGATCACGGCCGAACCTGAGCAGGTGGAGCCGATATCTGGGACTCGAGAGCCGGTCACGACACATCCTGCAAGGCACTCCGTGCCGGTGGAGCGCCGGACGCCGCGAGGTCCCCACACTGATCACTCTGAGGCGAAGGAGAGCGGCAACCAACGATCCAGTTTCACCCGGTCGTTGCTAAAGACCTCCTTGCCGCGAAGGCCGCGTGCCTGGTCTGGGGAATTGAAGCGATTCTTGCCTGACTTGGGTTCGCTGGCGAAAGTACCGTCTCTTCCTTTCCGGGGTAATACGCAGAACCGAGCACGCAGCCAGACAACCGAGAGCCCGGCCAAACGGATTCCAGGACTAGAAACAAGGTCGTCGTCGGTAGATTGGAGGCAGCCAGCCTCCTCAAGGTTGGCAAATAGTGTTGGTCACGATGAAGACGAAGGAGACGACGCCCGGCCTATTTCGGAGTTGCGGTCGCTGAATGGCAGCTCGGCTGTAAAACACTCGTATTCGAGACGACCAAGTACGACGCCAAAACGACCATCCAGTCTGCGAAGATCATCTTCAGATCAGTCTCTGTATCTGCGGGCATCTTCGACTGCATCATCACTAGAACAGCGGCCACGGTACGAGAATGTACATTCCCAGGTCAACAGCCGGTTCAAGGCGATCAAGGATAGCTTGCAGGATTCAAGTAGCCGACTGCTGAGCATGCCCAGTCTGCATTTGCAGGACTTTCGCGGTGATTGGGCCAATCTGCCCTTCTTCAACGAGAATGCAGGGTTTAATTCAAACGCCGCGATTGATAAAGGTGTCGATGGACGTGCGGCTACTGCACCTGCACCTCCGTCTCCACGAAACCATCCTCAGTCAACGCATCCAATCTTGGAAGAAGCCATGTCAGAACTCACAGGCGATGTTGTGATTCTGGGAGGCTATCGCGGTTCGATTTTGCGGTCTGCTAAGCCGCCACACCGGCAGCTCTGGGTGCCGATGAAAGTTGGACTGAATCTGCGCAAGGTGGATTTGGAGGTCGGTCTGACTCGCGAGGACGAAGAACGCATGGAGGAGAAGATCATTCCGTCTGGCGTGCTGTCTCACATCGGCCCTGTGGATGTCTGTCGGCGACTGATGAACCGGCTGCGCAAGTGCGAAAATGCCGTCCGCGGCGATTTGCGCGTCTGGGACTACGGATATGACTGGCGACTCAGTCCCGAGCTGTTATCCCAGAAACTCATCGCTTTCCTGGAACGCTTGCCATGCAACAGGGCCTCGTCTGATGGCGCTCTACCAGTCCGGCGCGGTGCGACGGTGATCGCGCACAGTTTAGGTGGACTCATCACTCGGCATGCTGTGAACCGACGACCTGATCTCTTTGCGGGCGTCGTGTATGCGGGAGTACCGCAGCACTGCGTCAACATACTCGGCCCGCTCCGCAACGGCGATGATGTCCTAATCAGTTCGCGGGTGCTAACCGCGCAGGTCAACTTCACCTTTCGCACGAGTTTTGCTCTCCTTCCCGAGGACGGCCACTGCTTCATTGATAAACAGACCAAGGAAGAATATCGGGTGGACTTCTTCGACCCCAAAACCTGGGAGGAGTACCGCCTATCCCCCTGCACTGGCCCTGCCTTGCCTCCACTGACGGCAGGCAGAGGCCTCAAGGATTTGGCTAGCATTGGCAAGCGATTCTCGCTGGGTGCTCGGGATGAACTGAATGTTCATGATCTGTCAGAACTTAACGATCCAAACACCAGCACAGAAGACGATACCTCGCGAGGCCCACATCGCGCTGGACACCTGCCCCGCGCCGCTACAGCCCCAGTAAATAGTGGGACGTTGTCCTCCGAAAATGTCAGCGAGAGGATCAGCGACAGGATCAACGAAACCATCGTTCCAGGAGTCGACGGCCTCGTCGGCCCAGTACCGAATCCCCGCGGTAGTGCGGGGGCAAGCAAAGCCTCAACAACCAGTACCATCCCACACGCCGTGGCCATGGAGTATCTGCAACGCACCCTAGCCGAGGTCAAGCGCTTCAAGTTTGACTTGGACTTCCAGCCCTCCCATCAAATGGAGAACCGATACCCACCCGCAGCTGTGCTGTACGGCAAGAGCGTGCCCACGGTGTACGGTGCGCGCGTCAGCTCACGCGAGGCGATCAAGCACCAAGACGCCTACGACGACCTTGCCTTTGCGGCTGGTGATGGCGTCTGTCTCGCTTCCGCGGCCATGTTGCCCCCTGGGTACAGGATTATCAAGAATGGATTGGTGAAGAGTGAACGAGGGCATGTTGGGTTGCTCGGTGATCTCGAGGGCGTGGGACAGTGTTTGCGGGCTATTATTCGAGGAAGAAAGGAAGGTGTCGGGTTGGGGAACTCGAGATAAGCATATTTGCATCTTAGTCTATGGCTGAGTGAGGCCCCGGGGGTTGCATTGCATCTGCATTTTGCTTTTTGATGATACCACTGCTGCGCGCCATGAACATGTTTATCTAATTGGGTGGGACTTGAGTGTGGTGAACATTTGCTCCGTTGTACTATAGACGGACATTATACATAGAAAAAGCACATGGGCAGTTAGAACAGGAGTATATAAAAACAGAATCCCTTTTCCAACTCGCTATACACCCCAATGCTCTCTATACTTTGATCCCTGCATCTTTTGTCATGGTAGAAATCCCAAACCCCAAGGAGAATATCACATCAAAAGCAATCGAAAACTTGCTGCATTTAAGAAAGGAGACCATCAAACATCTTAATCCGTGCGCGAGTTGGCAATGTTCAAGACCAGGATATCCGTAGCCCCAATCTTGATCAGCTTATCCATGACATTCGCAATCCGCTTCTTCTCCACCATTGAGCTGACCGCTAGCCAGTTCTCCTCCTCAAGAGCGGTGATGGTGGGCGCCCGCTTGCCCGGGGTGATCTTGGACGCGGTGGCCAGCTGGTCCCGCGGGATATTGTACTGGCACAGCACGAAGCGCTGAGCGGTGATAACGCCGCGAATGCGCGCGGCGATCAAGTCCAGCAGATCGCTCTTCGAGTCACGCGACTTGACCAGCACGGCGGTGCTCTCGACCACGGTGTCAATGGCCTTCAGGCCAGCAGCCTTCATGGTCTCGCCGGATTCTTAAAAAAGGTAACAAGTCAGTTTCAAATCTGGGATTTGGTTAACTCATATCACATACCAACGAGATCCACAATGCCATCCGCGACACCCAACGCGCAGGCGGCCTCGACACTACCGCCAACATACTTGATCTTGGTCTGGAGCTTCTGGCCAGGCTCAGCGCCCTCAAGTTTGCGGAAGAAAGCATCAGATAACGCGGTGAAACTGGTCACGACATTGCGGCCGATGAGCTGCTTGGCATCGGTGATATCACCCTTCTCAGGGACCTGCACCTGCAGCTTGCAGCCGCCGAAACCGAGATCGAGGACCTCTTCCACGCCGGAGGTCTCGCCAGCGGGGAGGGTAGCGTCGTGCTCGGCGACCTGGTCACGGCCTGTAATACCAATGTCAACGCGACCCTCGCCGACGAAGGTTGGGATGTCGGCTGCGGGCAGGAAGATCAGGGCGATGGGTAGGTTCTTGACCAGGGCAATGTCGAGGCGAGTCTCGCGACGGAACTGGACATCGGAGCCGGCCAAGAGGTCGAGGGTCGCTTGTTGCAGCCGGCCCTCTGTAGAAATGGGGTGTTAGTTGCTGTTGGCGCTTTGCGGTATGGCTATGAGTCATTGTAGTGAAGAGGACTTGCTTTTGGGCACGGCGAAAAGGAGTCTTCCTTCCAAGCTGAACGGAATATGATATTAGAGAAGTTCTAGTATGGGGTTTTCTTCAATTGAGTGGTGGGTTGACTCACTGGTTGACGAGATCCATGATGATAGATCGCAACGCGGGGCACGGCGGATACGGCTTGGTGAGGGGATCTTCAATACCAAAGACTTGGTGGACGGGAATATGAATCCAATTGCAGGAGACTAGCACACTGTCTCGAGACAATTGAAGCGCAGGGAGGTGGATGTCGGGCACACTGGAGCTCTTTGCGGCAGAAATTGGAGGCACAGCAATCGGTACTGCGGTGTACTTTGCGACGTCGGCGGGGCAGCGGCGGACCAAGGTAAGCCCTGTGTACTCGGCAATTGAGGTTAAAGGATTGGCCCACGTGGGATATAGAAGAAATGGTGATTGACTGTATATTCTTTTTTCTGATGCTATTTTACTAGGACTATCATTAAACAATTACTGTATTGTCACGGTCATCGTACGGCTGCACAGAAAGTAAAGAGGGAAAATGATGAACGGCCTGAATAGTCAGGTGTCAATGAAGATCCGCTGAGTCATCGTATGCCTGACGGCTCAGGTGTCGACAGCCCTGAGCCCTCGCGTAATTTGGAACCCACACAAGGCAAAATCATCTTTACATCCGCCTCTTCCTCTAGTCCACCCAAACTATCACCACCCTCGTCGTCCGAGCTCAACGCCCTCTTCCTCCAAGATGGATTCCAGCAAGACCCCCGTCAAGCTCGTCAAGGTGACCCGTGTCCTCGGCCGCACCGGTACGTGCCCTTTCTGAACCGCTGCACAAATTCAAGATATTCGAGATCTGCGGGGATTACGTCCATTTCCCCCCCCCAATCGCCCGCCGCGAGAATTCGAGAATGAAACAGCGAAATTTCCAGAGGATACCGAATACTAATGAGTGATTTCTCTCGTCTTTCAGGTTCCCGTGGTGGTGTCACCCAGGTCCGCGTCGAGTTCATGGACGACACCTCGCGCTCCATCATCCGCAACGTTAAGGGCCCGGGTATGTGACTTCGATCTATTTCATTATGTGGAGGAATCCCGGGCAAGAGGAGGAAGTCATCAAAGACAGATTGAAGGAATCATGAAAGCTGGGAAATTTTGGACAACGGAAAAGGATTTCAACGAATCATATCGCTAACGCAATTTCGCCCTATAGTCAAGGTTGACGACATCCTCTGTCTGCTCGAGTCTGAGCGTGAGGCTCGCCGTCTCCGTTAAAAATCCCAAAACGACAATTCAACTCGCGCCATGTCTTTCGTATCTCTCTTTCTCTCGCATATCCCTCACGTTCGGTTTTCCTTGATCGTTCTTCGGCCAAAAATGTGTCCCCGCTTTTCTTTCTTGCCGTACCTCTGACTCCCCGACTCTTCAACCTCGTCCGCCGCGCCGTCCATTTCATGCACCTCTCGATTTGAGGCCTACGCTTTCCGATGATCGAATGCAGGTGGATGGATATGGATGAAATGGATTCTTGGGTTTTTCCCAAGGTCCCAGAAGTCGGTCATTGATTGTCCGAACGGGAGAGAGAGATGGAGAGAAACGAGCAGACCTTTTGTTCAATGAGAAATGAAATGAGGTTGCGCGATGGCTGGTTTGTGGATTTGTGGGATTGGTCTGGTCTGGTTTGGTCTGGTGTTTTACTACATACACACGTCCATTTGGCGTGCTTGCATGGGCTCAATGCGACAAACGAGGTTGTGATGTGCTTTTTTCTTATCTTCTCCTGAGTCTTCTAGACAAGATGGGACGCCGAGACGAGCCGAGTCTGACCGACAAAAAAGAACAATGGGAATCCAAAAAAAAAAAAAATTTGAAACTTCCGGTTCTACGAGGTCGAGAGACTGAGGCGTTGTAGTTTCGCATGTCAATGTCATGCCTGTAGTATCTCCCGTCTCCATGGGATGTCCCTGACTCGAAATTATATTGAGCACTGGGCTCCACCGCTGTCTAGATGTCATGTCATTCGATTTATGCTTTCAAGTATGTGAAGTATTGCCGCATGTGCCAGCCTGATAATGTACATTGATCTAATACCTATGCTAGTCCTACTTGTCCTACTTGTAGTCTGCCTATAAAATCGCCTATCGCTTGCTAAAAGGCTGAGAGCCATCCTGCTCCCTTTCCCTAGTTCTAAGCTTTTGACCTCTGCGATACCAGTTTTCTAGCGTTTCCTGGCAGGCTTCTCGGTCAAATGAGCCAGGCCACCCCTACAAAATAAATGTCACGCATTGCCTGAAGACAAAGTCCGAGTAAATCCACATTATGTTCTTGAGAGTAAATGACCAACCTTAGTCTCCTCATCGTCGTCTTCGTGACCGGGAGCATCATTCCATTCGAAAATCCACGGCCGCGATCCCTTTTTCTGAACATGAGGGACCCAGAGTAGATTCAGAAACATTTTCTTGACGATATCCGAGTACTCGATCAACGGCATTGTCTTGTCTTCGCATCCAACACGCCAATATCGTGGATCATCTTCGGAATAATCCGGTGCATCTTCCCACCCACTTAGTAGTTATGTGTTCATTACGATTCCTAGTTGTATAAGTTAGAAATAATTAATGAAAAATCGACTCAATGATGGGGTCGATACCATCCGATGTGTCAAACATCAGTGACTTGCCATAATTCCATGAAAATGTGAGGTCGATCACCCATGGAGGGATTTGAACTCAACGGGCGTCAGAGGTCGGTATTTTCTGGGATCTTGGTTCATATAATCGCATGGCGCGGAAAAGGGCATTATTTGCCAACCCTCGCGTCTAGAGTCTAGATATGGTAAATGACGGAGGAGTTCAATCACCTCGTCGGTCTTTTTCAGGATGCAAAGGCCTCGGTTTCCTTGGTAATGTGTGGCCATTATTCAGGCAGGGAATAGAGGATATCGGTTGGCTCTATGTAAGGGAGAGTGGCAAGGAATTGGTAAAGACCCGTCACAGCGGTAATTGCCTCTTTGCGGTTATAGGTTGACGGCTTTTCAAGCCGAGGATCCCGGGCCAGCTGCATGGCTATAAAGATCGTTGGAAGATTAGCCTTGAGAGATCCATCGATGCCGTGCGTTTTCCTGTAGCCTAGTAAGAAAATGGAACGGGAAAACTGATTATCCTTCCTGGAGATGGTACATAGGAATAGGAACTTAGCTAGATACTTTCTACATTTTGTAGTAAAGTCTTCTTTAGATAACAAACCAGAACCGAAAACTCGTACTAAGGAGGATCCTACGAAGAAGCGGAAGACGCAAAAGTAATCTCAAGGTATAGATAGCGAGTAGGTAGTACAGATTTTGCTATAGGTATAGCCCATTGCTATATTGTTCCTATTAACCAGCAATATACTAACACGGTGTATTTAGTAGGCGACCGTGTCATGTAGGAAAAATATTCCCTATTGCCTACTAGCTATGCTTCGAGATGAATAGATATAGATAGTACTTTACGGGTTAGATTGACCCCTTTCCGGCGGTATAGAACCTATATTAAGTATTAAGCCCTCCTACATTAATTAATTAGCATATATATACGGTACCCCTTCGGTAGGGTTTAAATAGGCATTATGGCATACTACGGTGATAAGGTGCTTATAGTTCTAGAGTATGGATTGATCTTTGTATGTCTAAATACAAGTTTCAAGAGTTGTGACGCAGACCGCGGGACCGCGGCCGCACTTCTTGTATGCTAATGATTCTAGGAACTGACAACCAGGTGGAAAGAAGATATGCTAATCATGCGAGAAAGATCCTATCTACAACTGCTCAGCACTCGCAAGCAACCGATCAAACAGATCATCCTGGTTCGCACCATTCTCGACAATATTTTCCACGGCACCGACAACCGCAGCCAACCTCTTCCGTTTAATAGCCTCCTCCAGCTCCGCGCTCTTCGTCCTCGCAAGATCCAGCACCGACGAAGGCAAATTGGCCAGACGCGCAACATTCAATCCATAACTCCGATGAGCAACCCCCTCCCCAACCTCATAGAGAAAAGTGATATCGTCATCTTCCCCAGACTCGGTAAAACGCATATGCACATTCCGCAACTCAGCCCGCGGAAATGACTGCGCCATACGCGCGAGATGCTGGTAATGGGTAATGAACAGGGTGAGTGAACGAATCGACCGCACCATGTGATCCAGAACAGCCTGTGCAATAGCAACACCGTCGTGCGTGGATGTTCCACGACCAAGCTCGTCCAGAATAACGAGGGACCGAGGTGTTGCTTGCTTGAGGATATCTGCCGTTTCGGAAAGTTCTACCATGAATGTTGACTCGCCTGCGAGCATGTTGTCGAATGCGCCCATGCGTGTGAATACGGCATCTAGTAGGCCTAGACGAGCTGATGCGGCGGGCACGTAGGAGCCGATTTGGCCCATGATGGCGATGAGGGCGACTTGTCTCACGTAGCTGGATTTGCCGCCCATGTTTGGACCTGTTACGAGCAGGGCGCGGGTGCCGTCTTGGTCGAGTTTGGTGTCGTTGGGAACGTATGTGTCTGTTAGAAGACGCTCTACCATTGGATGTCGGCCTTGTTCGACGTGGAGACAGGCTTCTTCGGTGTACTTTGGCTTGACGTAGCCGGGTTGTTGGGCGATGGCGGCTAGGGAGACTAGACAGTCAAGGGTTGCGAGGGACTGCACGCAATCTCGGAAGGATTGGTACTGCAGAGCAATATCTGCCAGGAGACCTGCAAAGGCCTTGTCGCAGGCTGCGGCAAGTGCCTCCTTGTACTGGTCTCGTTGGCGGATCAGTTGTATCACCTCTGGGGTGTGGAACCGGGACACCTTCTTGGTTCCGCTGACTTTGACCCAAGATGCAGGGACCTTTTTGATTGCCAGGGAGTTGTTTTCGATCTCGATCAGATACTCGATTCCGGAAACCGTGGCGTACTCGACTTTCTTCCTGCCTAACGTATCCTCGGCTACCTTCAGATGAGCCTGCAGCTCATGTTCAATACTAGCGATGCCTAGCTTTTGCTCGCCAATCTCATCGGTTTCCTCCTCTTCGCGGAAGAAGGAGTACTTGTCATCTTGCTTGGCCGCGTACATGTTGATTTTGTTTAAGAACCGAGTGACATCTTCTTGGATTGTTGGAAGAGAAGCAACAGCCTCGCTAAGAAGTGTCGATTCGAATCCAGAATCGGCTGGGGATTTTACGTCTGTGAATGCCATGGCAATCGTTTGCATGGTCTGCAGGACTGTGAGGAGCTCTGGGCGAGTGCACTGTTTGAATGTTAGCTCTGGAAACCATCAGCTGGACGGTTAGCTACCCACCTTGCCGTAGTAAATCCGAATCAGGCTCTTTTCCAAGTCACTTCTGATCTTGCTCAGCAGCCCTTTGACTCTCTCCACCGGGACTGTCCGAGCAGGGTTCGTCAACTCCTCCACAGCATTGGTACGCTCTTCCAGCCGCGCCTTATCAAGCAAAGGTCGTCCAACCCATCGACGCAACAACCGCTGTCCGAACCGCGTCCGCGTCCGGTCCAACGTCCAGAAAAGACTCCCCTTTGCAGAGTGGTCAGTCTGATTTTGGTAGATCTCCAGGCTGACAAGCGTATTGCCATTCAGCAGCATATGAGACCGTGCCGAGAAGGGCTGGAAGTACTTAGTCAAGTCAAAGACATGCTCCAGACCGTACTCGGTCATATGCTCAATCATGGAGGACAGGCAAATTGTAACTTGCTCCGGCAACTCGAGAACATTCTTCAGAAGCTGGGCAGCCTGGGCATCCTCCTCAGTTCCTGTAGCTTTCATCTTGCCAGCATAGAAACTTGAAACATGGCTATGCGCTTCAGCGGCAGCAGTCTTCTTCTTCGAAGTCCGCTCCAACCGAACCGCATCACCAAAGACATTCATCTTACTCCCAGCCAGATGTCGCACAAGCTTCTCGCTAGCTCGGGACATCTCGCCAACAATCAAAATCTCACAAGGCGCGATATGCAAAAGCCGGGTCTCGATTTCACTCCGCATGAAACCATCCTCAAAATCATCGTAGATGACATCGCCCGTGTTGGGTTGCACTGCGACGATACCGACATGTACTCGCTCATCATTACCCCAGCCTTTGGCATTTGACTCTGTGATGCAGAGCATGTACCCCGTAGCCGGTGAAGCATCCCCGGCTGCAGGAGTGGGGCCCTCCAGGCCCTCGATATCATCAATGTAGGTGCCTTTAGTGTACAGGTTGGTCAATTTGCGAATGAACGGCGCGTTGCGGTTATCGCCCGCAGCCTTGAGGGCAGCCGTTTCGATCTGTCGCACCACGCCGACCTTATGCCCTGCAGTAATCAGACGTTTGACGTGGACGTGCAGCCGATGCACTGGGATACTAGCCGATGCAAATCGGTCGATGTGGGCTTCCGATGGATCTGTAGATGAAGATTAGCCTCTAAGCCCTGCCACCCAAAGTAAAGAGCAACATACGCTCGTCAAACCTGAACTTCCCAGGTATGCACACAATGCCCAGCTCCTTAGCCGCAATTCGTGCATCCTCGCCAAAGAACCGGAACTTGTACCCGACCTCAATGACCAGCACTGTGTCCATATGCTTCCGCTTGATTTCGATAACTTGCTTTTCCATCGGGGTGAGCTTGCTGCCACCCTTCTTGGCACCCTTGCCCTTAGTTGGGGGTGGAGGAGCCTGTTCCTCATCGTCATCGCCTTCCTCGGCCTCCGCGGCACCGGCAATATCACTGGTAGCCGTTCGGCCAATTCCTATGAGACAGTCTGCTCCACCGAGCTTCCGGACAAATTGCTGATGTAGCTTCTCTCTTTCTTTCTTCCGCTGTACCTCGTCGTCGTCATCTTCTTTCGTAGTTGTGGCGATGGCTGGCGAGCTTTGGAACTTGAAGAGATCGGTTCGTTGACTGCTGTTAAGCTGCGAGGGTGGGCTGATAGGTATTTGCGAGGGTTGTTTTGATGCCACTGGAGTTGGACCGTTCGTCCTAGCACGCTTCGCAGGCCGCACCACGACTTCGTCCTCGTCTTCGGCTTCGGGCTCAGGGTCGGGAGCTGCTTGCTTTGGGTCATGGTCCGTTTCCACCGGTGATGCTGGTCGTTTCTTAAATGATTTCTCTTGAACGGCCACTGGGTTCTTTGAGGCGCTTTGCTGTGACGAGGGTTTTTGTGTGAAGAAGCTGGAGATAGTCGGCTGCGTGCGCTTCAGCGACGGAGAGGATCCTGAGGGCGATTGAGATGAATGGAGTCCCATGGTGCGAGGCGGTATTGGTCATTCATGTAATTGAATATGCTGACAGGATGCCAAGAAGATGGCACAAGAGCAGTGATGCCCTAGTTGCGTGCTCTTCACGAGTTACTGACTCCGGGGCTCGACGCGTAGAAACGCGCAGAGGCGTCAATGGGTGCTGACTCAGCTCTTATCGGGGCAACGCGATCTATCTATGCAGAACGGAGACATGTGATGGATCATACGAGGAAAGTTGTAACAGAACTTATTTAACTATACAAGGCCTAACTATATAAGCACATTACAAGCTTGTTCCGTTATCCACCTTCGGGAGAAATACATATCGATATCCATACAGAAGCCTCGACTCCAGCTAATAATCCACATCGAAGCACGGAGTAAAGACAATCGTCATAAGAAAAGTAGGAGCTTGGTGTCTGCATCGCGCCACGGTATTCGATACCACAAAGCCCCTTTCAAACGAGAGCAGCAAAGGCTCATCCCATGAGCCGACACTCGGATTGGAGACATGATCTAGTCGGCATTGCCAGTCAGATACAGCCGGGCAAGTTCGTGGTGGTCCTCTTCAGAAACCGTCGCCTCGGAAGATGCACAGCGTGTAACCGCGGCCCAGCCAGTGTTGCCCACTGATACATTGACCTCGAAAGGATTGTCATCGTCGTAAAAGTCCGTCTGAGCAGAAGGGGCCAGCAGGGGGTTTGACCGATATCTGTGCCTCTCATGGTCAACTCCCTGGCCAAGACCAGGGATTGTTGGCTCGTTAAAGAAGTACCGGGAATATACAGCATCATTCGAATCCCATCTCTTCAAGAATGGAGAGTTGTTCCAGGAGTGGAGGTCGATACGGCCCTGAGAACTCAGGATGGGCTCGATATTTTCTTTGTCCAAAGTGTAATGGTCGGCCTTGTGTCCGTGATCGTTAGTGGTCGACTTGCTATCCAAAACAAGTCGAGCAGGGGTCAGTGTCTCCCGAGGGGGTCCGGAGATTGTGCGTTGGTCTTTGAAAGTCTGCTTGTCTTGGTCATCGTCGGCAAAGACGGCAAATCCTTTGCGAGCTCGCTTCCCAAATGCCTTGGTGGAGAGAACAAACTCATCATCCTCAACTGTATAAGATGGTTTGAGACTCGCAATGCGAGCGAACGGGCGGGCAGGAGTCGGGCTGTTCTCGTGCCAGTCATCCTCGACGTCGTGGGAAATTTTGGGGGTAGTATTCTTTGTGCCCTTTCGGTCATGGGCACGGGGACGGTTAGAGTCGGTTTGACGAAGAGCATTCCGCCTGGTACGCATCCTGGAGCGAGGCTGACGACCCTTTGGAATGGGAGTTTCTCCCTTCAGAGGGCTATCATCGTCAACGTTGCCCGAAATCACACGCTGCTTCTGCAGAGTCCCCATGGGGGAGAAGATGAACTCCGTGGGCTCCACCTGCGAGGATGTCTTTTCCATCATCTTCAGAACATTACCGTCCTTTTTCTGATTCCGCTTCCGTCGCATCTGCTGCGTGGCCGAATCAAATATGTCCATTCCCGGCCATAGAACACCCTTGAGTCTCGCCATCTCATCAGCCCGTTCCTTGTCAGCCTCGGTGCCTTCCAAGGGCTCGGTGCGGCCTCCGGCATCGATAAATGCGTCAGAAGCTTCGCTGCTCATTCTCCAAGGCATGTCATTGTGTCGGAATCTGATGCGTGAGGCTTCCGGCGTCACAGGCAAGGCTGCATTAGGGTTTTCTCCGTTGGTGTTGTATGAAACGTACTCAGACCACTGATCTGGCTTTGCAGTGTCCACATGTTGAGACGAGCCAGTACCAAGGGCTGCACTCGAAACCATGTCGGTATCAGCAGCTGCAGATCCGGCCTGGGTGTAATAGCAAGAGACAGATGGACCTTGACTATCCAGTTCTTGTTTCACATTGCCGTAATCATCAACCAGGCGTGGGTCCAGACAGTCAGAGACCGGTAGAATTGCACGAGGGCTGGGATCAACGGCGTCAACTCGGAGATATGTTCTCGAAGGAGCCCGTCGGTCGGCGGTGGTAAGCTGGACTGTGGTCTTCCTCTTTTTCCTTTTGTCTTCCTTGGAAGTATTCCGATTGGAGAGCAATTGAGCAAGATTGTTCGTATTGAACCACTCGTCGTATTGGATGAGCAACTCAACAGCACCATCCTCCTGGTGGCTGCGGACTTGAAGCTTGAAGTAGTGGGAAAGATGAGCTTTGGACGAAATGTGGGTTAACAGATGAGATGTGTCGCTGAAACGAGGCTGCCCCGGGCAGATGATGCATTGGAGCAAAGGAGGATCCATCGAACCAATGGGTGGATCGGGTGCACCAAACCAAGATAAAGCAAGTGCAAACCCAAGTAGAAAGAGACTCCAAAGCAAAGGTTGGCCAGCAAAATGCTGAAGGAGCGATGATGGCTGTGAAGGGTCGAAGGTCGGAAGGTTGGGGTTAAGAAGAGGAAGGGAAGAATGGGAAGGGAACGGTATTGCAATAGACGAGGATAGGGACGCATTCAGACGGAAGGAACCATAAGAGGTACACTACGCAATGGCAGAAAGAATGGCAGGAACGATCACAACATACGTCATGTAATTTGGTATCTTCATTCGAATAGACAAGTTATGTGCCACGATGTCTTAACAGCCTTAAGGCAATTGTGGGATGGTATGAAGCGGAAATAAGTCAAAGTGGACAATTGCTCTCCTCCTGCCTTGTATCCCGTGATCCATGGAAGAGAGGTTCAAGGGTTATTAGATGGCAGGAGGGATCATAATTGACAATCGTATTGAGCGATTGCTTTACTTTCCGAGACAGCGAGCTGTCACAGATTTGGGCATACAACTAGCAGCTTATTAGCAAATCATCAAGCAGGAGTCGAAAAGGTCACGTACTAGACAGGATCTACTTCTTGCAGTCCCTCGAAACCTAGAAGGCTTAAGCCTGCAATACCGAAGTGGGTATGGTACACATCAACCATATTTCCCGGACGATCTGCAAAACCACCAGCTTCTGGATCCTATTTGCGAGTTAGTGGAGGGGAAACGAGAGATATAGGAAGTGTACTTTACCTGACACTGCAGAACAAAGGTAGCGAGCTTCTTGCCATCGATCCAGTGAAGTCGATCGATCATGGCCAGAGCTGAGCCAACCCACCAGGTATAGCATGCATCGACCAGTTTCTCTGGACGACCGTTGAAGCCGCCATAGTCAATTTGACGCTCACTGAGCCAGGCTCCCAAACGGTCCTTGTTAACCAGATCCAGACGTCCGGCAATGGTCAGAGCTCCGACACAAGTGAACACTTGGCCTGCATGAGACTCGGCACCAGGGCAGATACCATAGCCTCCGTCAAAGTTTTCACAACTTTGAACATAAGTGACTGCTTTGGGGACATCGACCAAGTGTAAGAGACCTAGTAGTGATAATGCATTGAGAGCACCATAGAGGAACCGGGTGTCGGTCTCACCCCATTGGTCCCCCGTGAAGGAGCCATCTTCCCGGTTCTGCAAGCTCGCAATAAAAGCTCCGACTTTCTCCTTGCCTCCACGGCCTCTTTTCTCCAGCTCGTCCACCGCATCTACGGTAGCCAGGATCTGGACTGCAGATACAGTATAGAGCATATGAGCATCATGGCCAGGGGCAGCACCAAAGCCTCCATTGTCTCTTTGGCATGAGACTACAAAGTCAATGGTTTCATCCCGGGATAGAGCATCGGGATGGCCCAGAAGGTGCAGGGCTGTCAAGCCCCAGTAGACCCCGTTGAGCCGCAAGTGCTCGGTAAGCCAGTATTCCAGCTCATCTTTCCGCTATTATCACCGTCAATCAATTTGCCCTACCGTCCTAGAGTACCACAGTGAGAGAGAAGCACGCACAGTGTCTAGGGTTTTGATATAGGCCACATGCTTGAGGGTGTGTAGGTTCTGGTCTGATGCGGTACCTCCAGCCCTGCCCGGACCGGATACTAGGGACATTGTCCTGCTGTCAGCCCCTTTTTGAAACTGGGATGATGATTGGGCGGGTTAGTGGCTCCTTGGGGAGATAAAAAGCTTGTCTCGGGGCGGGAAGAGAGCCTAGTGTGGACTAAAGGGAGTCCAGATCATGCTGTCATTAAGCAAGGATGGGCTGTGCAAAGCCGCGGGATTAGTCCCGCGAAGCGACTTTGTGGCTGATTTGTGGACGCCAGAACCGGGATCGCGTCGTTTTGAATGTGTGGTCACATGATTGCTGAGTCAGTGTCACACTAAAAATATATGCCTTAGGCTTGAAGACCGTGCGCCAAGCAGCCCCGGGCGCTAGTCTCAGATTATCCATGGCATGTTTCAGGCCGGTGGAGGCAGAGGTGGATGCATGACAGAACAATGGGACACAAAACTTGGGATACATAGAAGGAAACATATGGAACCTGGCTACGCACTATCTGATACCATTCACTAAGATGCTGCTGAAGTCATATATCCAGGGTATCATACTCATGGACCATTGAGACTGGGATATACCTCTTCAGACTGTCAGAGTCTGACCGCTACAAGCCTCAGAATATACATCTAGATAAGCAAGTAGCTGTGTATCTCTGCACAGACATCTGCACTCCTAGGGCCTTTCATTCCCATCCTACCTAGGTATCTTGAGGGAATAAAAAACATTGGTGGAATTACCTAGGGCCGGAGAAGGATCGAGCAAAACATGTAGACTTGTCCTCCTTCCAGGATACTGCGGAGCCGATGATACTGGTGGAGAGCATAAAGATGGTTCACGGTCGGACTAGCCGGAGAAATATACAGTAAAGTCCCGAGAGACTCCGTACACCGTATACCGATGAGGCAAATGGAGAAAGACTATGTTTCTAAAATCAGTACCTGAGCCCCACTCTAGGATTAGGGCAGCATTTGAGCCATTGAACGGGGAGGGGGCATCTCAGATATCTTCCGGGGATGTGATGGCTATCAGTGGACAAAGCCTGAACCCTGGGTCGATTAAGAGACCAAAGGAGAAGGCGCAGTGGGGGATGGGTCCGCTTGCAAGCGCCCGGGACACATTCGTGTCTGCCTAGGTGACGTGGTACTTTGTATTTGGAGTATGTGTGGCTCTACCCCTGACTATAGCTTAGATAGAATGTACTCCGTATACAGGTTAATGCGGGTTTTAGTTGCATGTTATACCATGAATATGTACATATTCCATTGTTTATGGGTACCTTGGTAGTACCTCATGTCTCGTACCTGAACGCGTGATCAAGTCAACCAGCAAATGCCTTCATCCGGCACAGGGAGAACCGCGGATGGGCTTCCAGGTACAGTGGACATCGACATTCGGATTCGCCAGCTATTTTCTTCCCGCTCCACCCGTTGCCGGCAGATCTTCCAATCAGTTTCCGTCTCACTGAAGCACATCATTCCGTCCATGGCTCTAACTGCCAAACCCAGTGGCTCTGCCCAATAAGGTGGAGATAGTCCCCTGGGAGGCGATTATGATGATGGAGGGTGGTGTCTTAACGGTGTACCTTTGAGAACACAACAAATCTTAAGAGGAGTGCCATGACATTCGAATTCATGGCCATAGACCCAATCGGTTAGATCCAGTCATCCGAAGGCGACAAGGCCGTATTATAGATGTTTGTCGAGCTCATGGTAAATGATGTTCGCGCACTGTCACCTAATTCGGGCGACGGCCCTTGGAACTGAATGACGTCCCCGTCTGACAATCAGATGAATTTAATTACATCCGAGTACTTTATGGTAGAGTAGTGTAGAGAAATTAAGATCAATAAGGGATCCCCCACTATGTCTCTTTCCCCGTGGATCACCCGATGCAATAAGACTTGAAAGATAAACGAGGGCTTGGCTCACCTTGCATAATCTTCTCACTGGAATGTGTTGCCCACCCTTGACATCTACCCTGTGAATATTCTATTTTTCCTTTTACATTTACAACACTTTTAACTCCATTCATATTCGCGCACTCCCGGAGAGGTTAGCGCATGACTTTACTTTGGGACTAAAGACTATCCTAAACACTAACACACCCGCACCGCCTACGCTAACTCCGTTTGGTGGCCGGGGCTTCTTCTGACTTGAAAGTGGTCCCTATTTTTTCCCCTTGACGTGTGCTCGGGCTTTTGTTAGTCTTTGTGCTCACCTTCTTCATACCTATGCACAAGTGCTTGTGCCTTCAAATCACCCCTGTTAATCGCTCGAGCTGAAAAAGACGGGAGAAAGCGACTGGCTTCTTTGTCGACAACCCCTCGATTAGCCTGGGACCTGAAATTCACCCGGTGCACATCGTGGAGAGATAATATGAGGAGACTCTTGGTGAGTGACTGCTTTGTACTCTCCCAAGGCGCACACGAATGCGGCCATTGTTTCTGGAGTGTTGGTGCCTGGTCTTGTCGATAAAGGACAAGGCCGCTTTGAACGCCGTTACCCCCCTACGTCTGTCATCGTGACATGCGGCCTGGTCTTTTTTGAGATGCTCTTTCACTGTGCTGATATCGTTTGACTGACTGTATAACTGTTTCCTTTAGATTCCATTTCGATAGCACCTCTAGAAACGAACCGCCCGACAACGGTCCCCTACCACAACCACAGCGTATACACTTTGGGCTGAACAACACAATACCCGGCTGAAGTGAGCAAACCCGGATAAGCCCAGGAATATTACACTGTCAGATCACTGGTCCTCGACCAGTATCAGGTACACCTCAGCCGCAGCCAAGGTCGCCTGTTCAAATATCCTTGCTGACACAATCATATTCACAGCTGGACAAGTCCTCACTTTAACTCCCAAGTGTGGCCCTGCGATCCTTTGCTCCGATTCCCTCACATCATCATTGGAGGCCGTCACCTTCATTGTCGCCCAACATGCCGTCCCGACAATCCATAGTGCCCAATCTGGATCTCAGGTCCCTTAGAACCGACACCGACAATGCCAAACCCTCTTCTCCTCTCACACCTGGTGCTCACAGCTCGGATGGACTTAGCCCCTTGACACCGCGATCACCCAAGTCCGGATCGAGCTCGCCGTTCTTCAAGGGGGCGACCATTCGTCCGGTCACCCAGGACTCGAGCGCCGAAGCCACCAGCCCTACAATTCTAAACTCGCCCGGCAACTTAAACGCCGAAACTACGGCCGAGCCCTCGACATCCGGTCTTACTGCTATTCCGCAGTATTTCTCTTCTCCCAAAGACTCGGCCAAACACACGCGCGATGCTTCAAAGTCGTTTTTCGGCACATTGAAAGCACCCAAATCGTCCCATCGAACACAGTGCTCAGATAGCTCTGAGAACTCGACAGAACCCCCCAAGAGCCGAGGCAGCTCGCGGGATCGCAAGTCGTCAATGACGAAGCTGAGCGAATCGACTCCAGACCTACCCGGGGCCATTGCCCGGGCAGCAGAAAATGAGAGAAGTAAGTGCCCCTGCGACGCGAGCTACTGACTTTCAAGAAATTGTGCTAACAGCTCTTCTTAATAGATGGGACGTCTCCTGGAGATAAGCGCACGCAGCAAACAGGCCCGAGAAAAACGGGCACGGATTTGGATTCCACACAAAAGAAGAGCAAGCCGCGGTTTGCCAATCTCTTGACGCGATCTCGATCCATCCGTGTTGATGAGTCATCTGGGAACAGAGCCACCGGTCGACGGCCGTCCACTGGCCTGGCTAAGGTGGAGGAGTTTAACCAGGGCGACTGGCAAAGGCCGCCCCGCACTGCCACAGGCTCAAGTACCACTACACCTACTCTCAAAACACCGACGACAACATCGACAACAACAATCACACGCACCGAGCGCCCTACGCAAGGAGGGTTATATCCGACCGCCCAGCGCCCAGCGGATGGCGCTTCTCTTCGAAAGGAGAGGAGCCACGGAGGCTCCATGGTCACATCAGGTTCTTTGAGCCAGGTTTCTGGTGCATCTGCTGCAATCTTCAACAATATTAAGCAGTCTTCCAATGGTGCTGCAGATCGCCTTGGCAAGGCCGGTAAAGGCTTCTTCAACAAGATCACCCGCAGTGGCAGCACCAACGAGCGGGAGCTTATCAATGACGACTCCTACGTTTGCTCCGTGATCAACCTTCCGCTTATTGAGCAAGCAAGAAAGACACGCATTTGCAAGAGATTGGAGGACTGCAGGGACAAGACTGAATTCTGGATGCCTGCTCTTCCATATCGCTCCATTGATTATCTTAACTTCAAGGGCTGCGAGGAAGAGGGTCTATACCGGGTACCAGGAAGTGGCCGTGAGGTCAAGTACTGGCAAAGGCGATTTGATTCTGAATTGGACATCGACCTGTTTGAAGTGCCTGATCTCTACGACATTAACACGGTTGGGTCCTTGTTCAAGGCCTGGCTTCGTGAACTACCCGACGAGCTCTTCCCCAAGGTGACACAAGACATGATCGCTTCAAAGTGCGAGGGTGCCACCGCCGCCCCGCAATTGTTGAAGGATGAGCTCTCCAAGCTCCCGCCATACAACTACTACCTCCTATTCGCCATCACATGCCACCTCAACCTCCTTCATTCCTATGTCGACCAAAACAAGATGGACTACCGCAATTTGTGCATCTGTTTCCAGCCCTGTATGAAGATTGATGCATTCTGCTTCCAATTTCTGGTCTGTGACTGGAAGAACTGCTGGCAGGGTTGTTGGACCGAGAAAGAGTTTGTCCAGAAGGAGAAGGAAATGGATGAACAGGAAAAGAAGGCTGCGGAAGAGAAGGAAGCTGCCAAGGCCAAACACGAAGCGCCCCAGTCTTTCACAAACCATGAACGAGCCGTCTCATCCGGCTCCAGCTCCAGCGAAAGGGCCAAGGAGGAACGAGCTCGGCCAGAAACGCCTCGTGGTCGGAAGCCCAAGCCCAAGAACATTGAAACCGGCCATACAAGCCATACAAGAAGCATATCACAGCTTCCCGAGCTTGGCCCGCCACTTTCGCCCATCAAGATCTAGTCTCTTCTCTCAGCTCTCCACTAGTTCTGAGATTTTGTCTTGATTTGGGCTTTTCCATTAGCGCTGGCGCAACCGTTATTCACGTTGCACCGAGTCGTTTGTCGGCTGGACCGATTTGTCTCCATCTCGTCTGAAAGCCCCACGGGATATTTGGAGTAACCGTTTGATATATGAAGTGGCCTCGGCTTCCTCGCATCATTCTACGCCGGGTGCTAGACATCTATTCCGTTTTGTTTCACACCAGCATTGTCAGAGTGCTTGTCCTATCACCTACTTGCATTCCCCCGTTTGTATATATTTTTCTTTCCTCCGTACACGACCCAGGCGAATGGCGATCTCATTCTCTTGTCAATTTCCTCTTGTCATATCCTCTGGTCATGCGACCTCCGTCATTCGACAGCGCAATGCCCATCTGGCCAGTCTGTTTCCTGCTGCTTCTGCTCATTCAGATTCCCCTCTATGGCTTACTCAATGTCTTTTGTTGCGTTTTGCACTCGTCTGCCACTGATTTCCTTCTGTCTCGACCTGTTTAGCGTTCTCGTTGCAAGGACCTGTACAATAGCGGCCATGAGAAGGCGTTTCTTTTCTTGGACCAATGAAGACCATTTTGCTTGTCTCGGTTTTTATCTCTAGATTGTGCAGACCGTGAAGTAGATGTAGATGTGCGTGGACGTAGATGGAAGAGATATAAACAATGCTTTTTAATCCGGTCATATGTTGACCGTCATGAGTTTAAAAAGAAACCCTCGACTCCAAACACCAACGCCGAGAACAAAGACACTTTCCAAAATGTACAGTAGTCCCTCGAAAACATCAGTTCTTTTTCCCGATGTTCGCCCGCTTCTCATTCGACCGCATCTTGCGCTCATTGCGCTTGATTTTCTCCTTCCGCTCAGCACGGCTCATACCACGGATCGAGCCACCCTTCGCCGCAGCCTCCTCCTCCTTCTTCCATTTACTCTCATCCACCTCCACAAGCCACTGCTTGTCATCATCCTTGTTCTTGCCCTTGTATCCCCACTTGGGCACCCACTCGCCAGAAGCCTCGTCGTACACAAGCTTCTTGCGGCGCTCCTGGTCGGCCAGCGCGGCACCAGGCTTACTGCTGTACTTGCCAATGCCCTTCTTGCGTGCGAACAGCTCCCATTTGGTCGGCGGCTTAGGGGTAGGAAGAGGCTTGAATCGGGGCAGAGCGATGTTCGGCGGAGGCAGACTGAGCAGGACGCCGTTCTGTGCGGACGAGGTGATGTTGCATGTCGTGAGCAACTGGTTCAGCAGGCACTGGGTGCCGTCGCGGGCAGTGTTTTTAAGGGAACTGTTCAACGGCTCGCCTTGGGGAAGCTCCAGGGGGTTCGGGTCGTTAACCGTGAGATGACCCAGGTCGAAGGTGTAGGGAGTCGGCTTGGAGACGGTGATAGGTCTGGGATTTCTGTTAGTCTCGTGCGATCTTTGGCGGCGGTAGAAGAACATATTCGTACAGTCTCTCGACCTTGGAGTTGCCTGCGGCGTCAGAGCCATTGGCCATATCGACGTCAGTCATTATCGAAGTTTTCTTCTGATCAGCTCAGAATCAAATAAAATTTGCTGGTACCGAGCAACAGAAATGGGAGATATCGAGCTCGGCAAGAAAAAAAGTTGGCTATCACCACTTTCACTTTTCTGCCGCGGGTGACTAAGTCAGTGCACACCGCCATCCCGAATAGGCGGAAGGAATTCACTCAAATTATTATAGCCGTTTGACGGTGCTTCTCGATCTCCAGTCTTCGTCCACCTCCCCCGTCCAATTCACCCCGAATTGTCCGCAAGGGCCACTGTTATTGAACAATGGCCTCCGCGTGGTGCTGGAACTGTCTCTCCCGGCTGCGTCCAACACCGCGAGCCATCCTCCCTCCACCTGCCGCAACACCCCGGATTACCAGCGCCCCCTTCCACTCCACCGCGGCCCAATATGCCAATCCGACGAAGAAAAAGAGCAGTCTCGTCGCCACAAAGTACCGCCAGGGTCAGGTACTGAAGAGGAAGAAGAAGCCCAAAACCGAGCGGGCGCGTCCCCCGGCCGTTGGAGAGCGCAAGGCTTTGCGGAAGCGCATTGTGCTCAGCAACCCCAATGCCCTTGAGGTTGAGGCCATGAAGGACTTGTCGCCGGAGACAATGATCGATTCTCGCCTTCGTGGTTCTGTTGTCGGTCTGCCGCTTGCCCTGTTGGACCGATTGAGGGCCGTGCAGGCTTTCAAGCCCAAGCAGGGCTGGTCCATATTCCGCCGGCCGGGTACTGTTCTGCGCCGTGATACCCTTGAAATGGGTCGTCTGTTCGAGAAGATCTCTGGGGATGGGGATGCCCCCCAGAAGGGCAAGGTTGTCAAGAAGGTCATTACTGGCATGAAGGGCTCTGGCAAGACTGTGCATTTGCTGCAGGCCATGACTATGGCCTTCCTTAAAAATTGGGTTGTGATTACAGTTCCGGATGGTAAGTCCAGCTGAATCGTATTTGGTGGTGTCATGGCTCCTAACATCTGAAATGACAGCCCGGGACCTTGTGTCTGGAGATACCGCTTACTCTCCTATCGAGGGCAGCAAGCCGACACAGTACGTCCAGCCTAATGCTGTTTCCGCCCTTCTGGTCCGCACCGTCGAGGCCAACAGTGAGGTCCTGTCTACCCTCAAGGTCTCCCAGAAACACTCCGGTCTGCCCGGTCTCAAGCCCTCCTCATCCCTTCAAGATCTGGCCGAGCTGGGTTTCCAGGATGCCGCCGTCGCATGGACCGTCTTCCAGGCTCTGTGGACCGAATTGAATGCCACAGCCGCCGCCCCAGGACTGGAGAAAAACTTTGAGGCCCGCCCTCCCATGCTCGTGACCGTGGACGGTCTCGCTCACTGGATGACCGAGACTGCCTACCGCGCCTCAGACTTCACCCCAGTCCACGCACACGATCTCATCTTCGTACAGCACTTCCTCTCCCTTCTTAAGGGTGGCCAGTCTCTGAAGAACGGCGGCATGCTACTGTACGCCACCTCAACCTCCAACAACCCGAGCAGCTACAGCCTCGAGGTTGGTCTGACCCAGCTGGCCGCCCGCCAAGCAGGCATTTCCCCTACTTCCGAGCAATACCCGCAGCCCGAGGCTTACAGCAACCCTGGCGCCCGCGTCCTGGACCTCTTCAAGCCCGACACTGCCAAGGAGGGCGCGCTCGAGCTGCAGACCCTCGGCGGCCTGACCCGCGACGAAGCCCGCGGATACCTCGAGTACTTTGCCCAGAGCGGCCTGCTGCGCGAGTCTGTCAATGAGGAATGGGTCGGAGAGAAGTGGACTCTGTCTGGTGGTGGTATCATTGGCGAGCTGCAGAAGCTGGGCCGCCACGTCCGCACCGCTGCTCAGCCTATCGCTCAGCCCGCTGCTGCTGCGAACTGATGGATACCTGTTTCCTTAATTATCAGTCCCTTGATGTGGCTCCGATGTGCTATACTGTAAATGGGATGTCTGGGCTTTGTTCTTTACGCTTCTTCATTGTACTTTACAAGTCTTTTAAGTCTCCCTTGGTTTGTTCTGTTTTGTATGCATATAATGGACATGTTTTTTGATCCACTTTTGTCTTGGCTATTGATTCACTGCCTTAGTATGTAAATTAAAATAAATTTCACGAATAAAGCTAGCCGCGTCTTCACAAAATGCATAATATCCATTCATGATAAATCCAAGTTTTCGAAGATCATAGCCTGTCAATATTGCCAATAACCATTTTCAAACGGTATCCCTCTACAGCTCATCCACCTTCTTAGGCACAATAGGCCTCACCAAATCAGGATAATCAAACCTAGCAGCCGTATTCATGAAGATCGAATTACCCGGATGCGCCTCCTTCTTCTCTCCCCGGAAAAGGAACGTCATCGGGAATCCCAAATCAAACTCATATGCCCCCTCAATCTCCTCGATATCCTTCTGCGACAACCGCAGCCCCAGCGCCTCAATGTTCCCCAGCAATTGCTCCGGCTTGCGCCCTCCAACAATCGGCGTCACATACGGCGCCTTGTGCATCACGTACGCCAGCGCCACGCTGGTGATGAGCGTGTTGTGCCGCGCCGCTACACTCTCCAGTACCTTCGAGACAGCAATCTCTACTTCGCGAGGCTCGCGTCCTCGCCCAGGGTTCCCGGACTTGGCAAGCTCTTCGCGCTGAGCAGTCGATTTGAAGCTGCCGGCGCCGAGGACGGCCCATGGGACTATGCCCATGCCTTCGGCGGCTACCATGGGGATGATCTCACGCTCCAAGTCGCGCTTTGAAGCGTTCCATTGGCCTTGATAAACGGAGAAAGGACGGAGGCCGTGGTCCCGGGCATCTAGTCAGGGTCAGCGATAGGATCTTCATGCATAGGTGGGACGTGAGATGTACATTGGTTTGCGCGACTGACGATCCAAGCGGGAGTATCACTAACACCCAAATACAGCACCTTGCCTGCTGTAACGAGCTGATTGAGCGAGGTCATCACCTCCTCGATGGAAGTGCCAAAGTCCCACCAGTGGACATATAGCTGGATTACGTATCAGCCTTCCTCAATTCCCAACCCCCAAGATAGAGCAATCTTACCAAGTCAATATAGTCCGTCTTCATCTTCCTCAAGCTCGCCTCCACAGAAAGCTTCAAGCTCTTCGCATTATTGCCAACATAGTTCGCCTGGATCTCGGACTTGTTCCATACGCGGTAGGGCGAGGTGTACTTGGTGGCAATGACCATTTCGTCGCGCACACCACGAGCTTCCAGCCACTCGCCGAGCCAGGTCTCGGAGTCTTCTTTTTGGTAGTTGTTGGCCGTGTCGATGAAGTTGCCGCCGTTTTCGTAGAACGTGTCCAGGATCTTGAATGATGTTGCTTTGTCGCATTCGCCTAGCCACTCATTCCTGTTGGGTTTTAGCTTCTAGTGTCATAGGCAGCGGAACGAATGTCCATTAGGTGGTTGGAGCTTACCAGCCTTCTCCGAAGTTCATTGTACCCAGGCATAGCGGGCTCACCTTCACAGCGGCTGTGGGTGCGAGGAGGCGGTAGCGGCCGAGGTGGGATTTGGGAGGGGGAGCTGGTGCAAACATGTTTAATCGGTTGAATAAGAGAATGGGTCAAATCAATTGTGCTGGGAATTTGGAGGAACTGTGAAGCAGAGTTGCGGTGGACTGGACCTTTATACATCCGGCGCTGCGCGGGGAAATGATGTAAATTGATGACAACGATCCACGGCATGCCACTGGAGTTAGTTAGATGAGAGCTATTCCCCGCTAAGTCCGTCTTTTCTATTTGCTTTTATCTCCGTCACTTTTATCTCCGTTGCCCCACTTGAGCTATACGTATGTACCTTGTTGGAATAGGAATTAAATCGGATTCCTAAGTTAACTAGGTATCCCTGACCTCTCTGCGGATTCGTTCTTGATACATTAACTTCTTTCAGATTCATTCTGCTTCTTGGATTTGTTTTAGCGGTAAGACTCTTCTTAGGTATATGTACGGACGGAAATATACCGTGGATGAGCCTTCTTAGATGAGCTGGATTCTGATATATTGGGCACGACAGGCCTGACAGTTCTTCCACCGAGTATTATTATCTCGATAGCCACATCCTTGGTCGTTCGATGTGGTGGGAGGCGGCCAAAAATATAAGATAGATGACCTCGCCCGTTATATATCACTAGTCAAAAATCCCACGCCTCAGTCGGTTTACGGCTAACCGGATCTGAGTGTTTTCTGACGGAGCACTTGACGCATTCTAGCGAATCTATAATTCCAAGGAAGCGAGACTTGGGACGAGAGTAAACAAAGAGCCCACGAATCTCGGGTCGGCTCATCCCGCAGAATGCCAAGGTTCGAGAAACTTCAAATGGATAGAACAAGGACAATCGTCAAGCTAGAAATTATAAGCTAAGATAGAAAAAAGAGGTTAAGTAAAACGTGAGTCCCACAGAAGAGACGATATTCAGAAGGGAAGAAGTAGAAGAAGTACGGCCCCTCATGTGCGCAAAGTTCACCCACCCCAAACACGGATGGGAAGCCTTAAGTTGGTCTTTGCGCTCTCGGGAGTCTGCGGTCGGGAGCTTCCCTTGATCTCTCCCTTTTCTATCTCTGCCTCTTTACCACTGTCATGAGTGATCATGTACGGTTCCAACCAACACGACTCCTCGCAGCCCGAATGGCGACTGCCTGCACCTCCACATCCTGCGGGACAATCTGAAATTCTCCCACCGCCGCCGCCTCGTCCCCAAGGCGCTCCATATATACCTGCCACATACGGCCCTATTTCAGGCTCCCCGAATCCAACCGTGTCACCGGTGGTGTCGGGACCCGCGGCAGACCCGAGGACGTGGGGTGTGCGATACAACAACCATCAACAGCAACAGCACCCGATCTATGCCCCGCCACCCTTACCCGTAAGGATACACTTCTAGAAATGCAAGCTATGGAACCTGACCATGTCTGTTGGAACAGCCCCGACCGTCCAGCACGAACGAGCAGCCGTTTGCCTATGTGCAGTCGCAAACGCCGGCGCAACCACCATCATCCCTAAACACCAGCGTTTCGCCCCCGGCCCCAGACCACGGTTTCGAATCTTTCGCCGGTGCTCAGCTTCTACCCACTTCAAGTATTCCGCCGCCACATGTGCTTCCGGCTGAGCCATCACCCGGTTCTGTACCGCCTCCGCCCCCAAAAATCCCGCAAGACTCCCATCCAGCGCAACAGAGCAGTCAACCTGCGCGGCCACCGCTTCTCGCGCAAGGTGTAGGGCCGGCAGCCACACAGGGCTCCTATGGATTCCCTTCAAACATAAACTCAGGCCCTACGGGCCCATCAGCTCTGGGCCCTGGCACTCCTTCTGACTGGGAACATCTAGGTCCCACTCCAGGCGACTTTGACGATGCACCCTGGTTCCCAGACAGGAATCCGGCGTCCCAGGCAAATGAGTCAGTCCAAACTCCTCCTGGGTACACGACTGGTGTACAAAATCAGTCTATGACAAGCACTGCTGCACCTCCGCCGCGCATGGATACAAATCAGCCGTTCTCGAGTATACCGTCTCATCCTGACCACGCTCGGCGGAATGGTTCCATTTCACCTATTAGTCCTGCCAGGACGCACGGCAACCACCCTAGGCAATCATATACTCCTCCGTTGCGTGTTGACAGTGTGAGCCCTGATGGTTCGTTCGGAGATCATGCGGAGAATATTGACAATGTAATTGATGCGTGGGTTCAACCGCTCTCGACTGCAACTAAGTCTGCCCAGATACGGTCAGCTCAGCCAACTCAGCCTGAACATGAGGATCCCACTTCTCGACCGACTTCCACTTTCCAGAGGAGTGGAGGTACTCCGGCTCCAACCTTGAGTCCTGTTCAAAGCGATCCGTCTTCTGCCCAGGGTGAAGGAGCAACACCACTGTCATCGCAGAGAGTCACACAAGCTCCCAGAAACTCGGATCCATATGAAGATCTCGATCCATGGTTTAAATCATCCCTCACCCGCTACGTGGCGATGCTGCGCAAGGAGGCTGTGGCTGACTCCGATGAAGAACGGTTCAAGATTTTCACGGCTTTCATGGCTAAGGAGACGAAGCTTCGGGAGATCCTCTATAATATCGAGCATGACACTCAAGATACCCACCCAGCTCCACAATCCTCTATGCCCACCCCGACTCAGTCAACGTCAAGTTCTCAAGGGCGTAATTCGACGATCCAATCTGGCTTGATTCCAGTGGAGTCGGAAGAGCGGATATCACCCACGATCGCTATGGAGGATGACGACGTAGATGACACAGCTAGCGAGTATAGTTCCGGAGGGCGACCCATCCAAGCCAAACTAGCCCGCCGAGGCTCGCAATGGCGGCCGAAGCTTTCGGCACTTCCCTCTGGCGAGGATTCACTGGGCAATCTTTCGAAAAACCCCTCAGGAAATATCTCTGTAGATGAGTCTGCGGAAAAGCAGGTTCTGGAACCTCTCAAAACGAACCCTCCGCGGCCAATATACACGCCTTTCCAGTATATGGAAGGTCCGCAGCGTGGCTCAGATAACTTGACTTTCGCCCGTCCCGCATACCAGGCTTACTCGGATTTACGGCAAGCATCAGCTGGAAGTGGACGAATCATGTCAAATGCTCCAACACCCACGCCCCGATCAAGGTCGGCAACTCTGAGCACTTCCCCTGCTAGCGATGAACATGATGAGACCTTCCTCGGACTCATTCGACATAAGAGCACGGCTTACCAGGCGATCAACCGCCCGAACACTACACCATCCCCGCCCTTGCCAGAGTCTCTTCGGCAAGGTCGGCCAACGAACTTGGTTGAAGAGCTACGTTCGATGGTCTGGGCGCCTCTCAACAAGCGATCCGAGAGCTCTTGGCATCTTTCGACTCGAAAGGGCCTCGAGGAGTTCCCAGATAATGTCTCCTATATTCAAGAAGCGGTTGACAAATGGGAAGATTCTGCGAGAGCTCGTCGTCACAGACTGGATGAAGAGCGTACGGGCCGCCAGGAGGAGTCGGAAGAGCAGATCGACAGTCTTTTCAATGGCAAGGAAATTGGCTATGCCGATATTAACCCGCTCGAAGAGGACTTCCGCCAGACTGAGGCTCGTATCCAGCTGGACGAGGAACGAGGAGAACTGGAAGATTTTATCGCTGAAGTCTTTAATCCACTGGATGAGCGACTGAAGAACGAGATATCCGCACTTCGCAAGTCCTACGACTCGGCAATCAACCAACTGAGTCGGGACCAGAAGGGGAAAAGCTCACCGACCGATCAATGTAGCCCATCAGTGACAATGGGCATGCTCAACGACATCCACAACAAGCTCGAGCTTCGGTTCCAGAAGCGGCTTGAACTTGCCCTGGACTGCGAGCGCCGTCGTAAGAAGGCCGAGCGTCGACCACTTGTATTCATGGGCGACATGGCCAGCCTTCGAAAGCTGGACGGAGACTTTGATCGAATGGAGAAACGAAACATTTTGGAGGCCGCGAAAGATTGCGACGACCGGGCCAACCGGCTCATGGATTCCTTCGACGATGCAATCCTTCACGGGCTAGGTTTGAATCAGAGCCTCCTGGATGAGCTCGCGAGCAAAGTAGCCCGACTAGACCCCACGAGCCTCGGCGCTTCCGGCCTACCCACCTCTGAAGTCGAACAGATCCTGAAGTCCGCAGCGACACTTGCTGCGTCGCTTCGCGCTGATTCCGAAGCCATCCTGCGCAGCTCGGGGACTGCCGAGATGGTCCTCAATGAAGCCGACTACAACGTCTCCGTCGCCGAAGCGCGCTATGCCAACTCGGAGCCGGATATTCTTCAACAGCTCGAGGTTGAGAAGAAGAAAGAGGATGATATTCTCCAGAAGGATCTCGAGTCCAAGTTGGAAACGATTCAAAAGGGCCCTCGGGAGATCGACTGCACCATCCAACGCCTTCTCGAGGATTTGAGCAAGACACCACCGGCTGCAGTGCTAGCCTCCGCCGCAGATGACTCGATACTTGTGAGTCAGTCTGCCGATGTGCCCGCCGTGATCGTTCGACCCCCAACCGCTGTAAACAGCCCATCTCCAGCTGCTGCAAGCCCGGTCCAGGACTCGGAGGTGGAGCACAAAGAACGACTGCGCAAGGCGCTGGAAGATGCAAAGAAGCGCAACGCAGCTCGAATCAACCACTAAGTCTAGGGTGCATTTATGACGCGACGAATTTCTTTGCATATGGAATATACCCCTCGTTATCCATCCTCTATCGTGTTCTTGATTCTCTTCATTATATCCGCCCTGTAGTCAGAGACGGCAACTAGTCGAATATTTTCTACCTACCTAGATAGTCCTCTGGTTATCATTATTCATACATGACTCGAGCAACACGTAGTCCACTCTCAGACATCTTGGTATGTGTGGTCTTTGCATAGGCGCGCAGGCCAATTGCGAGCGCACTGTTTCGGAGTCTTTTCCCCATGTTACACAAAGCACTCGAGCCAAGGTTTTGTTTATTTTCCTGCCCACTCGTTCTACTCATTCTTGAGGACCACCAATCGTCATCACGAAACTCTGAAAACATCTCCTTGATCTTGAATCGTGACGCTTTTGTTTCCACGCAGCTGCAGGCCATTTGTGGCTGCGCCATTCAGCCGGGGCGAAATCAGTCAAGTGATTAACAGAAGGACGCACAGACGGTGCACAGTGAACAGCAGTCCAACAAAAGAACAAAAGAACAAAAGCCCAACCTCCCCTTGGACGACAAGGCACAATTTTAGGCGCCCCGAGACGGCGATTGGCGGTCGAGAGCCAAAACCGGGCAATTAGACGCCAGATGCCGATCCGGACAGGAAAGCGTGTTCTCACTCACGCCTTAACGATGTCCATCCGGGGGTGGACCACAGGCCCCTCCCACTTCGCGACGGAGATAGGAAATCAGAACGAGAATGAGCAGGGATGAAAAGATAATCTCCAGACCCAATGTCCAACCGGCGGGTCCTGCGGTGCCGCACAGCACTGGGACGAGCTCGGATTTGCTGCGGCCCTGCGCTAGACGGTCAAGATTGATCACCTCAAATCGACGATGGGCACAGTTCAGGCGCAGGAGCTTCCCCTCCTTTTGAGCCTTCCGCGTCGCGTGATCTTGCTCTGGGTGATCCTCTGCCAATTGACTGCGATGATATGCAAGGTAGGCCTTTGAATCACCAACACCTGTGTTAAGTGTCTATTATTTGATGTCAACGCTCCTGCGGAGAGATTCGGTCCCTTGGCATGTTTATGCCTTCACCGTGCTTTCGCTCCATGTCATAGAGGTCGGGGTTGCTTCGACGCAGCTTCGACACGGGCCATGGCTTAACTCGAAAGGAGCCTTGGGCTAAGGTGCGCTCAGTGGTTCGAGTATCGATCTCTCCCGGGGTCTCTTGCTCGGTCTTGGGAAAGCCGTGACATTAACAATTCATGTTGATGCCAGAGTATCCCAAACTAAACGGCGTGGCCCAAATGATAACCGAGATGACCGAGAGCGGGTCGGTGTGACCACCCGAAGGCCTGGATGGAAAAAAGGTCGACATTTCCCCTCAACGATCTAAACTCGCCGCGCAGGCACAGAATGTGATCGCCATTGGGCCAAGCCTATTTGGTTTGGCTATAGCACGGACACCATTTACCATTCTTGCGCTCATTCGTCTCCCTTAGGGCTCGGACCAACAGGTTGTCGCCAACGGCGTCTACTACATCATGCGGTATGCTACTGGTCCCGCGTAGAACCAGTCATTCAGGGCCATCGCAGTCATCGCAATCAAAGTGCTCATCCATCTGGTCGATCATTGCTGTGCTGTCCGCGCTTACAAGGCATGGTTCGAGCTTGACTCCGCCCCGAGGGCCCCCGGAGCCATCGGCCCAGCCACCGATCCTCAGATCGGTCCATTCCACACCCATTAGCGGTCGTCTGTGCGCTGCTGCTGATCAGTGGTAAGGCATAATCAGACGGCTTGTTTTTGGCCTTTGTCAAGACATCATTCTTCCTGCGGTCAACTCTTGTTTTCTGCGTTATCTCCTCTCTTGTCAACCCCCCTGGCAGCTTTCCCTAAGCGCCGTTGGGAAATCATGGATCTGCGCCGAGCCTAAATCTCAATCTCACATTAATTTTTTATCCTTGATTTTCTTTGCCGAGAGTCAACCCCCATGAGGTCCTGCGCCAGGCACAGTCGAAGGGCCAAATGACGAAAAGCAGATCAGGGCTCCATGGCGGAACGAGATATTTAAAGCGGGAAGGGCACACCGATCCCATGGTTCACTGTACCCGCTTCCGTCCATGGTTCGGAAGAACTCTACGACTTGGGAGTGAATTTGGGAATATCGCGACGCTGCCCTCTCCACTCTTCTTTTCCCTTTTCCAAGCATGGCGCCGCCGACTAGACGGTTTGACCGGCTTTCTATCGGTCAGGATATGCCTGCCTCTAGGGCCCCTCATGCCGAGCGCCAACCGGGCTCTGCCGAGAGTCACCGGGATGAAAGCGATGACAGCTCTTCGTCTTCTGTTGAGAGTGAAAGTGAGGAGGACAATGAGGAAAGTGAGGAGAGTGAAGAGAGCAGTGACGATGAATCCGACACCGGATCAAAGGTGCGAGCCCATTCGGGGATCACCTACGATCTCAGTCATCTAGATACCGAGTCTGAAGCCCAGGCGATGGTAGGTCTGATGAGCGAGTTCGACGTGGTCAACTGTCGTACTTCATCCGAGGGTTTTGACTTTCAGCTTTTGGACCGACCGCGCGTGCACATTGGCCCGGACTCGCCTACTTGTACCTGCTCAACCTTCCAGGACCGGCCCGAGAATGCCTGCCAGCACATCTTCGTAAGTGTACCGTCATGTTTCTTTTCCCCCGAAAATGGTTGACTCGCCAGATTTATGCTGATGCTTCCCCTGGAACAGTGGCTTCTCGACCAGCTGCATGGCTGCTTCCTCTCTAGCCCTCCCTCCACGGAGGTGGCCTTATCCCACGACGGCCGCCCCCGGGTGCGTCCGCGCATCGAGGATCTCCTGAAAGGCAAGCTGGAGGTAGTGGCGAACCAGCTCAACTGGCAGTACCTGCGAGACGAGGGAGACAGCAGGACGATGGCGATGACACGAGTGGAAAAAGTGCGAGACGTGCTCTCGGCATTCAGCCCAACAATCCTGCCGGAGGATTTCAGACCTGACCTGGTGGAAATGACGACGCAGGCACGCACCGCGGAGCAGTGTGTCGTGCAGGGTGACTTTGAAGCAACTATCTTCCGGCTGGCGGTGCACGACGACGGCGTCCGCAGCAGTCTCTGCAAGGCCATGCCCGCCGGTGCCTGTGCGGCCATCTACTTCGACAAAATCCAGGAGCATTCCCGCCGCCTTTTATCCGACTTCGACCGGTACTGCGCTACGGGCGAGATCCCTTCAGCCCCGAGTAGTCCTGGCGGAGGTGTTGTACAGGTAGATCAGGTCTTCGAGGAACTACGCCGCTCAGTCTCACGCATCCGCTCCCACATTGGCCTCCGCGCGCCCTACGGCTCCGAAGGTGCTGCCAAAGCCCTCGTCTTCATCCTCGACGCCATCTCCTCCCGTAACAAGGATCCGCTGGATGGAAATACCTGGGGCCGAACCTCCTTCCAAGGAGAGGATGAGGACCAGCGCAATCTCTACCACATGCTGATCGGGTCTGAAGACATGGACCTGGATCCTGACGCGGAGCTATTCGTTCTCGACGCATTGGACGCCCTCCCTACGGCCAGTCTCTACCAATTCATCGACGAGCTGCGAAACATTCGGAGCAAAATCGAGGTGAATCGGGCGCCGAAGGCATTTCTCGTACGACTGGGGGCATTGGTTCGTTCGGCCGAATCAGCTGCGGGTGCATCTGGGACGGGATCGGGCCAGAAGCGGCCTGCAGCAGGGAATTCGGGTGGCCATTCAAAGCGGACTCGATGATGTTATGCATCATATATCAATTCTTTTTCTTGTCATGTTCGGGCGGCCATCATCATTCATTTCAATACCCCCTGCATTTGTCCACAGCGAACCCAAAATCATTCAATTCAATTCTTACTATTCTCGTTATACTTTCTATTTACTGTAGGGTAGCCTTTTACCCCTACGATATAACTTGCCCCAAAACCAACCATTATTCGCTTCACTCTTCAACACGCCCGACATATCCCTAGCTCACGTGTAAACCCAGCATAGCGGCCTTGGGTCCCCGAATCCACGGCTCCGAAGCTCGGGCTATGTCACTCTGCCGATCAGTAGCGGAAGTAGCCCAATTTGAGAGCTCGATCCATGGATCCGACTAAAGTGGCCCACATCGACTAATAGAATCACGATAGTGTGCGGGTAAGGGTAAACCCCTGAAATCATAGAATAACCAAGCCAATACATAGGATCCTAACTCATGAAAGCCTGTTTATAACCGAGGTTACTGTATCTCGGTATTGGGGGTTGGCAAAGCAAGTAGATATCTATATCTATGTACTCCACACTTAGACCAGCCATCAAAGGTAAGATGTGAATAATAAGAATTCGAGTCCCGACGCTAATGCGAGTGCTAACCCGGATATATGGGTCTGTGGATATTCGCTAGGAGATGCGTGGTTTACACCGGCATTTGCATCTTGAAGTCCCTGGCTTGTTATACTTTGTCTTCACCTGCTAGTGTGTCATAGACTTCCGCGATTACTTTATGAGTGGCGGGCGTTGAAGGGGTCATTTATGAACGTGCCTACTGGTGTACCGCGCTTGTGTTCACACTTTCGGGAAGCGCGGGCTGTGATTCTGGATGGATTCGGTGGAGCGGTGGTGTCATCTTTTCTGGGTGATTTGTATGTATTTTGATTGTGGGTCTTGTTTTTCGGGATTTATGGGCTTCATAGGATGACTTATACGGTATTTGAAATAGATATCCTTTGATGCTAGTGATTACCGTAGGCGGATTTGTTGGTTAAAGACAGTAGTAGTTATGTGAAGGAAGTATCAACCAGACTCGCTGTCAGAGCACATGCTATATTCTTCTTGTCTTCCTCTTCGTCTCATGGGCCTTGCTATATTTGTTTTGGGGTGCTGGCTTGCCCGAATAGGGGCGCTTAGTCTATTACTACAAACTCAATAGTTCTAGAGACTTTGCGCTATCCTGCAGATCTACAATAGCTTCAATAAATGCCGGTTCTTTGAGTTCATTCGTCTCCTTTAGCTCAAGTCTTTTCCGAAAGTCTTCTTCTATTGGGCCACATAGAGCGTGGATCCGGGTTTCGTTATATCTCGAAACCTTTCCACTCCTCTTGTGTCTGTAGTTGGCGCATGCTCTCTGGAGATGGAGGCTCCATCATGACTAAGTTCGTTAGATATTCCACACTCTTGCAGACGCAGACTGCCAAATTACGTAAGGTAGCCCTACCTAGGTAGTTAATATTGTGGCGATAGTGAACCCTATATAGAGAGTGAAAAGGTATCTAACTCCATAATGACATTGACTGGCATATGATGTTTTTTCTTATTTTATGCCAAGGCGACTGAAATACAACTAGACTGGCATCTAGTTGTGATATCAGGAAGGGCAAGTGAAACTTTGAACGTAAGATTCCATTCCTTATATCAAGCAGCCTATACGACCAGATATCCATAAGCAAGTCTATCAGACAACTTTCCATTCAGACTCCACCGAAGGGGACTTTCGTCATTTCCAACTCTCTCGCTAGCCCTTGAGACTCTCCATCCTCGCTGCCCTCGTCTGACTCCCAAGCTGTCTGTATATTCCTCGCTCTCGTCAAGTGGCATTGCATCTGGCACCTGATTGGAGAAATCAGGCATCATAAACCATTCTTGAAACTCAAGAGGCATCCAGAAATTGTACCCCATATCAAATAATGCCCTCTCCAGAGTAAACTCGGATCTTACCAATTCCAGAACCTGGCATTTTCTGAGAAAGCCATAACAGAAGCTAAAGCAGCTCTTCTCCTGCGCTAGAAATGCGTCCTCCCGACCCATCTTCCATTCGTCGCGTAGCCTTTCAATGGTTCTCGGAGAAAATGGCTCCATGACATCGGTGAGCGCGACCAGCTGCCTCCATGCAGTGTGAGCAGTAAGAGGTCCGGTTATAGTATAAGTAAGAAACCTTTGATAACGCTCTGCTACAGAGCAGAATATAAAAAGAGAGACTCGATCAAGAGCTAACGATTTTCAGTTCAATATTCATTTCTCCGCTTTGTATTTCGAGACAAGAGATGCAAGTTTTGCAAAGTCGTCGGGCTCGAGGTCGACTATCGATGTTATGGATGGCTTCACGGAGGTGATCTCTGGCTTGACTGGCTCTTTCAGTTTTGGAAGATCGCATCTTCGAATAGACGGGTCACAGTATTCCCAAACACCGCATAGCTTTATCATTTCTTCGACATAAGCTTTCCACTTTGGCCAGTCAGCTGGCGACTCGAGTAGAGGTGCTGCCCACATCTTCTCTGTGATGATATCATATGAGTCCATAGCTGCTGCTGGTGCCTTCTCGGTTTGCGGTTGGATTAGACTTTTCTGAAGCTTTTCTATGGGGTCGTTATGTAGATAAACATCTATTTTTGTGCTTTCTTGGGTCGTTGGAGAATGCATTTGTGCCTTATGTTAAGGATTTGGTGTTTTGTGATGTTGTGTAAGGGGTCAGAGAAAATACTGGGCATTTCCAAGTATCATTTCTGGCTTAGTATCGTTCACTAATTAGGCTTAGAGAGCGTACCTACGCACTAAGAAGTCCGCTGCTCAGACAGGACGCGGACCAGCCCCACAAGCCATTTTTGGCCTAGCTTAGGTTACTATTAGTGGAGCTATTCTCAACGTAGGCCGGCTGGCCTAATAGTAAGGCGATTAACTATAAATCAATAGATTCTAGGTTGCTACTATCTGGTCAAGTTGTAACAAAAGGCTAGATCCTCGCCAAATTATGGTCAAGCGGCTATTAGGAAGGAGTATAGATAGTTATAGTATAATCATTTCTCTCTTATTTCTCTCTTATTTCTCTCTTAGGCTTATCTTACTTTCCTCTTACTTCCTATATTACTAATAGTTATCACTATACTATCTAGTTATTATTGATATTCTCCTACCAATTGAGGGTATCATACAGAGATGATTGGAGACCAAGGAGGACCCGGCACCTACATTTCTGGGCACCCCTATCTACCAGTGCGTACGAGCACTCTAAGAGTCGTTTACCGGGGAATTCATCCTGATCGGCGGCGCAGCCGCGATCCTACAAGGGCAAGCAAGGATCACCACAGACGTTGATATCCTAGTCCGAAACTAGGCCTACGAGCGACTTAAGCCTTCAGTGGAAGGATTCTACCTAGTCAACGGATGGCTACAATACAAGTCAACAGTCATTGATCTGCTGACTATTATCGACGACCGCTTATCCTACAATCAGCTTCTTAAGTACGTGGTATGCGTCAACGGCATCAGACTGCTACAGCCAGACTTTGCTTTGCAGTGAAGCTCTATTGCTTCCACCTCCGCCAAGACGATAAGAACGATGAATAGAAGCAGGATTCCGGCCAACTAGATGCGGTGTACGTCGCTGATGTCCTCAAGGAGTCCGGACAAGGTATATCTAATGCTTGTGCGGAACTCTTCGCATCGGATGCTATCATATGCTGTGCATTCCTATGAGCCTCCCGGTGGTGACTCTAGCTCGTCCTTCAACGCCTACTACTAGACCCTAGAGAAGAGCACGGCAGAGCAATACCGAGAGTACCAAGCGGGTCAGATGACCCGGGTCATATTATGCCAACTTAGCTAGTCATTCAATAGATCGTCTTTACATGTCACAGCTAACCTTACACAAGGCCCCACAGTCCAGGCATGCATCACAATCGATCTAAGCCGGACAAATAACATTATTATCGATGTTTGGCGCCTATGAAGCAGGAACCTCGCAATGTCTACCAGAATCGACCCCATTTCTGCCGGAAGAGTACAGCACGTCGAAATCCTTAATAAAGAAACGGGGCCGTTAATTCGCGGTTATAAAGCCGATGAAAGCATGAGTTGCTCCCCAACGGATGAAATCCGGTTGGATTTTTCGATGTTCATTGGGCGGCCCACTATCAACAAGCGGGGAAAGGATACTGTCGGAGACAGGAATCTTCTAATCGAATTATCGAACTGTCGATCCAGTGGCTGGGACTTTCATCCAGCCGGGCGGAACAACCAATCCGTCTCCGGCGTGGGAATCAGATAGTTCGTGATATTGAACTCATTCGTATTTGAAGACGTGTTCCCATCGACCACGGGGCCTCCTGTAAGACCGTGGATAGACACGGGGTCTGCAACCGACTCGGACATATCGAGATGCGTAGCTGTCGCCGGGTCTGGAGCACGAGCTGGTGGGATACGCGGTACATTGAAAAATCCAAAAACGTCGAGATACTCCAGTTCGTTCGGCGCCAGGTTCCGAGGTGCGCCGGCAGAGGACCGCGAGGGATCATTACCTCCATTGATGGTAGATGGAGACTCGCGAGGTTGGCGCGAGATCAAAAAGTCCAGATCAAACGCACAGCGTCGCATGTCTGCTAGGATCTTGACACTGGATGGAGTGGAGCGCTCACCATCTGTGGCTGCGGACTGTTGATATTCGCGGTATTCGTCGAGGACGCGTTGGAGGATGTTGCTGTATCGTTCTGCTACCTTCCAGTGCTTTCCCATGTGAGCGAGTGTGTCAACGAAAAAGATTATGTCGGGGCTGACTGTGTGCGCGATCGTTGAGCCGTGGACGAGGAGTAGGCGTGCCGAGACCCAAAGTGTGAATGCAAATGGGGGCCCGAGCTTGCCGAGCATGTTGTTTTCAACGACGAAGCGTGTTACTGAGAGAATATTGTCCACTGCTATTAGGCACCGTTGGCTGGCGCTGTAGGAGGGGGTGAAGATTGGGGACCGCGTTGTTGGGTATGCGGCGGATGAGTGCAGGCGGATCACGGCCCTAAAGCAAGATTAGGAGAAAGACTCTAGTCAAAAAGGATAGTACTCACGTTTGATACGTCGTGTGGAGTTGTACCCAGTTACTATGCAACGTGCGGCTTTGCTTTCCTCCGCTCAGGAGTCGAGAAGAGCTCTCATAGGTATACTCTGCGGGCAGATTGAACTCCCACAAAGTCAACTCACTATCGAGCTTGCGATAGGTGGCTTGCCACTTTTCCACATCCGATAGCGATCCAATGTCCACATGGTGCTTCAGGAATTGATGAATACGGGACAGAATCCCGAGGATCTCCATATATAACCCGAAGGAGCCCACGTTCTTCGCATGGCTCATATAATCGGCGTGGTCACCGGAGCAGCGTAACCGCCGGGTCTCAACGGGTTGATTTTTCATGAAAAATTCATCTTTGCAAGGCAGCTTGCGATCGATGTCCTTATCATCCAAAGCAAAATCGAATGCAGTAGCAATTGTCGAATACCTGTCCAACAAATAGACCATCCAGAAGAGGCGACGTCTGCTCTCGTCTTCAATCCACGACTCCGGTTCAGACAGTGTGACTGCTCTCAACGTATAAATTGAGGGGTAGGCTGGCGCGATAAGAGAAGATTTTGACTCCACAGCCAACCCCAACTGGACGACAGATCGGGTGATCAAAGCGAGTAACTTCCACCCTGGTGGTCCATTTGAAGATCCAACCAAGTCCAGCGCCAAGATAACAAGCGCCTGAAGGGCTTTGACTGAAGAGTTCTCCAGTCCATACAGGAGAACCTTCTGCTTTGAAGAATCGTGATAACGCTTTCGATTTAGATCGTTGAGCCGGCTATCGGTGGAAAAGCGTAGTGCCGTTGCCACAATGGCATATAGCACCATGCGATCTGCCTCTCCCAGCGGCGATGGACCAAAGAAAGTATCCAATGTTGACCGGCGATGAAGAATCGGGCACCAGGAGTTGATATGCTCGAAATACAGATCCACCAGAGCGTAGAGTAGATCGTATGGCGGAAGACCCAGATCCGGATCTGCGAATGGTCCCTCTTGATCTGCGAAAAGGGTGACTGGGACTTTCAAAGATGATCCGTTCCCGGTGTAGTCACCGCTGTGCGCATTCTGAGCCGGCGGTAACGAGCCCATCGCCGATGTGGTGTTTCCATTCTGGAGGTCATTGTGAACCAAGTTCTTGACTGCTGTGTCCGAGGGACTTGCAGTAGGTGCGTCTGCACCGAGCGAGGGCAGATCTATAGAAGGCACTGGATCATTGAAATAGACTGCAGTCCGAGGGCTTGGCCCATGGATCGCGGAGGGTTCAGACGGCGAGCTATAGGAGATCGATCCGCCATGATGCATTTCGTGTCCCATTGGCGGTTGACCTTGCAGTATATGCATCTCAATAAGCCGGGCCTGAGACCGAATGACCTCCTCAAGCCTGTCTATGGAACGAATGAGATTTGGAATTAGTGTAAAAGGCAAGGGCACAGACCGAGGCGCTGCTCCAATTCCTTTCCATAGCCAGCTCGTAGACCTGGCTTTTTCCTTTCTCTATATTCACATATCTGGCCGTTCCTAGTACACCAGCCGCAACTTGGTTGGACACGATCTGTTGGCGACATTTTTAGCGGTTGCTACATATAGTCTTTAGGCAGTTTCCACGCCTACCACACTTGACTTTCCTCTGCTTGCAGAGCTCACACCTTGAGGCACAATTAGTTGTCAGACCACCCTCGCAATCGCAAACGCGAGGTCAGCAGTGTGCATAGTCGATGGTGTACGTACGAGACGGTGAGGGGGCGCTTCCTTTTGACCGCGCGCGAGCTACCGGAGCCATTAGGACGAGCAAGATCATTGTCCGAATCGATACCGGACGAATAATCAGCCGGACTCTGGTCTCTCTCGATATCCCCGAGGCGTTGATTGGAGGGGGCGCCGTGCTGCGCAAGAGCTGCAGCGTTTGGCATTTTTGCTATAGCGAGATAGGGGTCCTATAGGGGATCGGCCATGACGCGGGCCGAGTCTGGAGACAACCTTGGGGCGCGGGATGGTATTCGAGTGATCCAGGCCGAGAGAGCGGCGTCTGATGGAGCCTTTCGACCGAGCGAAGAAGAGGAGAAAGAAGATTGGCTGGAGGGAAGTGAGCCTCAGGCAGAAACCGGGGCACAACCCCACATTTTCTCCCCGCGTGGCACATGCGCAGCGTTGCATCAGACCCAGTCGAGTTAATGCTCGTACCTAGCAGTACAAATTATATCGTGTGTTAGCTTTGCATAAAGACACTTTCTTACTCTCAGAACTTATGATAGAGGCTCCGGAGTAGAAGTACGGAGTACAAAAAAGATCGAAGCCAAGACTATACAGCATAACTCGGCGTAAAGGAAGTAAAGAGCGAGCCCAACCACCAATGATACGTTTTAGATGGAAATGAGCCCTGTATATGTCCAAGGCACAAACAACCGAGTGAGATTGCAAAGAGTAAGTGGTGCTGATGGCAGAATTTCCCGGTCTTCGGGCTAGCAATGCCCCGAGGCCTCGGGGTTCCCCTCGCGACTTGAAAAGTCTTGTGACCCCACGACATCCCTAGAGATCCCTCCTTTTCTTTCTGTTTATATTCTCCGGCCTTCCGTGGATTGTTTGTTTTAAGAACTAACCTCTAGTGCGCCATATTCACCATATTCCATCATGGGTTCGGCATCTCACTTTCCCCGTATCAAGGAAATCCGCACCTTCATCATTGATGGTGTCGGCTCCGGCGGCGACTACCACAATGTATGGGATGCATAGAAGACTCGAAATTGAGTTCACCAGAGTACTAACAGCTCCATTAGGTCAAGGGAGGTCACTGGCTCATCGACAGCAACATCTCGACGCCCATGACGAGGTGGCCACAGTACCGCGGCTCGCGTACTTCCTGGGGCATCAACGTGCTGGGGTCGTTCTGCGTGGAGATTGAGGCCACCGATGGCACCAAGGGCTTTGCGACCGGCTTCGGCGGTCCTCCTGCTTGCTGGCTGACCCATCAGCACTTCGAGCGCTTCCTGATCGGCGAAGGTGCGAAGTAGAACCGATATGCATAGTGAACCCTAGAAACTAACATGCATACTTTTTAGATCCCCGTGACACCAACAACCTGTTCGAGAAGATGTATCGCGCCTCAATGTTCTATGGGCGCAAGGGTCTGCCCACGGCCGTCATCTCGGTCATTGACTTGGCCATTTGGGATCTCCTGGGTAAAATTCGCAACGAGCCCGTCTACAAGATGATCGGGGGTGCGACTCGCGAGCGATTGCACTTCTACTGCACTGGACCTCAGCCCGCGGCCGCCAAGTCCATGGGCTTTATCGGAGCCAAGGTGGCTCTACCTCACGGCCCCGATGAGGGCACCGAGGGCCTTTTGAGAAACGTCGAGTATCTGAGCCTGCAGCGTGCTAGCGTTGGCCCCGACTTCCCTCTACGTGTCGATTGCTATATGTCCCTTACTGTTCCCTACACTATCGAGCTGGTTAAGCGCTGCGAGGCCATGGGCTTGAACATCGACTGGTGGGAGGAGTGTCTTACCCCCGATGACTTCGACGGCCACGCCCTGCTGAAACGCGCCCACCCCACTGTCAAGTTTACCACCGGTGAGCACGAGTACTCTCGCTATGGCTTCCGCAAGCTCGTGGAGGGCCGTAACCTCGATATTATCCAGCCTGACGTTATGTGGCTCGGCGGTATGACTGAGCTCCTCAAGGTCTCCGCTCTCGCCGCTGCCTACGATATCCCCGTCGTGCCTCACGCCTCTGGTCCTTATTCCTACCACTTCGTCGTCTCCCAGAGCAACAGTCCCTTCCAAGAATACCTGGCCAACTCTCCCGACGGCAAGTCTGTCCAGCCCGTCTTTGGAAATTTGTTCTTGAATGAGCCCATCCCCACCAATGGGTACCTCGATGTCTCGACGTTGGACAAGCCCGGATTCGGTCTGGAGCTCAACCCTGCTGCGGCGCTGATCCCGGCCTCTGCTCTCCTCACCCCTGCGCCGCAGAAGAGCCTGCGTGCTTCCGAGGAGCAGGCAAAAGAGTCGACTGCCTAACCGCTGGGAATCAAAGGTGCTATGAATACTGCTCCCATTCCTTGTTTGACTTGACGAATCGTTCCAACCTCCATCATGGGGTGTTTATGTACATAAATAGCATTTCCAAACCCAATTCAATAGACTGGCAGGTTCTTGGACGAGAGCCTTTCGTATGTAATATCTTTTGAATAAAATTTAATAGTCAATTGTACATTCGGGCTTTTTTCCCCCTTTCCACCGACGTCAAGGCACGTATGCGCCCCTTGGTCCCCGCTGCGGGGAAAGCAACCCCACACTCGGGGCAACATCATCGCGAGGCCCGAAATCTTATCGGATTTACGCTGTGCAGCTTGTCCAAAATCGCCAGCATATCTTTCTCTGAGGTTACCCGAGCATGCCTTACCGTGTTATCCTTTGGCCTCTCTCTGGACAATTCGAAAAGAACAAAGAACAGACACCATGCCTCTCCCACAATTACTGGTTGGCAAGGTTGCTGCCATCACCGGTGGCCTGACCGGTATTGGACGGGTACATCGCCTCCTTTCCCTCCATCGGTTTGAAGTTGCTTTGAAGGATCTCCACTGAATCTGACGCGTATAGGCAATTGCCTTGGAATACCTCCGCCATGGAGCCAAAATCTCCATCAGCCACCTGGGCGGCCCCAAGGAAGATACCTTACTGGAAGCGATGCGCAAAGATGTGAACGAGATCGAAGCCGGAGCAGACACAACCAGATTTGTCACAGTATCCGGCGACATCTCGCAACCTGAGACAGGCAAGAATTTCGTCGTCCAGACCGTCGAGGCATTCGGCCGTCTGGACGTGTTTGTGAGTAACGCCGGCGTTTGTCAATTCGCCGACTTCCTGGAGTATGTGGCCCCTTGCTATCCAAAGCTACCAAGTTAAACTTACACGAACAGACTCGAGCCCTCCCTCCTAAACCACACCATCTCAACCAACCTCTCCGGTGCCTTCTTTGCCACACAAGCCGCCGCTCGCCAAATGGCGCTAACTCAATCACCACCGGGTGGTTCCATCATCGGCATTAGCTCAATTTCCGCGCTCGTTGGTGGTGGTGAGCAAACTCACTATACACCTACCAAGGCAGGTGTGTTGAGTCTCATGCAGTCGTGCGCCGTGGCGTTGGGAAAGTATAACATTCGCTGCAATGCGTTGCTTCCGGGAACTATCCGCACGCAGCTTAACGAGGAGGATATGGCTGATCCGAAGAAGCGTACTTATATGGAAGGTCGCATTCCGCTGGGTAGACTCGGTCAACCGGCGGATTTGGCAGGACCGGCGGTCTTTTTGGCCTGTGAGGAATTGAGTAACTATGTGGTAAGTCGTATCTTCATATTTATAAATGGTATAGTGCTTGCTAATGCTCCATAGACTGGTGCACAGATCTTGGTTGATGGTGGCCTCTTTGTTAATCTACAGTAATATCCAGGATTTCAAGGCGTAAGTGGTTGAAAGTGCCAGTTAACTAGTTAGTTACTCGCATCGGGCACGTTTGCAAAGAAACAATAAATAAAAGAAGTAGGATCAAAAGTCATATCCTAGTTTCGAACGGTCAACCTTGCGATTAACTACCGGCCACACACTTGACTCCGTTGAGACTCGTCTTTTGTGATATCTCGAGTTCTCGCGTAGACTCGCGATGGCCTCACCACGCCCACGATAGGTTTATAATAATTCCTTAAGGACTAGCAATAGCATCTAGTCTAATAGATAGATAGAAAAAAAGAAAAAAAAACAGTTATCAAGCCGTATTTGTCCTGCCCGTATTTGTCCCGCCCCTAGGCGATCCCACCCACCCGCCACTGATTCAGCCTCCCGCTGCACAGTCACTGTACAGTAACGCCCGTGGCTAGGCGTCCAGAAGGTCTTGGGGAGACATCATTCGATTCAGGCCGTCAACCTAATTCTGTCTTTAACCACTCGACCACTGGGGAGGCTTGTATACCAAGAAAAACTGGAACTTGATGTTAAACCAACCCCGCCTCTCTTATAGATCCAGACCTCACCACCATTTACCCCCCACGGTCAGTGTGTCTACATAGTTTTTTTTCCCTTTTTTCTCCGATATCCGCATAATTGACTTGAGAGCAATTTGCCGTCACTTTCAGCTACATACTAAATAAGTACCTGTGCTGATTTGATAACTTTGGTCCGGGCCTTTCTACTTCGGCAACTTAGTATCTCCGAAATCCGGTATCCATATATCAGGCCACTCTAGTCTCTACCTGCCTCCATTTCATCACCGAAATGGCATCTGGATCGTCCCCAAAGTAAAATGCATCCCTTATTCCCAACAGGATAATTTCATCTGACAGCCGGACATGGGATCCACCGGTACGTGTCAAAAGCGCGACCTCTCGCCCGATCCATAATTGACAATGCCTGGCTAGATGCTGCCTGTCTGACGTGCCGCAAGAAGTCGCGCCGATGTGATCGTGCGCGACCGAAATGCAAGCGCTGTATCAGCAAGGGACTGCAATGTGAGGGATATCCCGACAAGTTTCGCTTTTGTGGCATTGCCAGTCGTGGCAAGTGGCAGAACCGCGAAGCTCCAATACTCGCTCAAGGCACTCCCGATGGAAGCTCAAGTCAGAATCCGCCGCAAGTGAACCAAAGCGATGTCCAACTCGATGACGAGCTGGGTAGTTCTGCAACTGTGTCTAACAAGGCTGGCCTTGCGCCACGTGAAATCGACAGACTCCTTGCTTCAGCAGAGGTAGAAACCCTTTTGACTCATTGTAAGCTCGTCTCGGTCCAAAAGTATGACGAGCTCTATTTAACTCCGCGCAGACGGTCAAGTCATCTGCCCACACCAGATAGCACCGGTTGATGGCAGTAATAATCCTTATCGACTTTATGTGCTTCCCTTGGCTCACAAGCAAGTTGGTCTATTATATGCAGTCCTAGGACTGTCAGCTTGTCATCTGGGTCGTTTAAAAGATGATAAATATCTTTCCGAATCAGCTGCCGTTGATTACCGCCTCAAAGCCATCACTGCACTAGGGCGGGCAATCGAGAAGGTTGGCTCGGGGAGTTTTGACGAGAGTGAGCGGGATGCTGTCTTTGCTACTATCCAAATCCTTCTACTTCATGACGTGAGATTTTCTTTCCCAACAGTTGTAAGTACACAGCTGAGAGGATTGGGTTTAGATTTGCGAATCGGGCATCTCATCACATGGGGCTCATATATCAGGGGCTATGTCCATATGCTCCCAGCTGAAACTGGAGCAAACATTGACTGTCGAGCACAAAAGGACTGTGTTTTTCCTGGGAAACCTTGTCTGGTGAGACACTCCGGGCTCCGAGGGCGGCTCGCATATGCTAATATGACTCTGTCCACAAGGCTGGATATAATTCGCGCATTCTCGACACCAGAAAGGTTATCCTTTACTCAAGATCTTCGCAAAAAGTTACTATCACTATGCGACTTACGATTCGAATCAGTCAACGGCTGTCCGCGGGAAATAGTTCTCATGATCGGTGAAATTCTAGAACAAGCAAAAGCGCACACAGGCGGCAGCTTAGAGGCCACAGAATACGAAAAAAGTCTTCATAAGCTAGTTCGGAAGCTTTATCTTTGGGATAGCTCCCGTTGCTTCTATCCTAGCGACGATCCGCTATGGTTATCAGTCGCTGGGGCATTCCGTCACGCCTGCATTCTGCGCACTTGGCGCCTCCTTGATGCCACCGAGTCTGCTGCTGAGGCGCATATACAGAAGTCTGTTACTTCCATTCTGGATTCTCTGGCAAATATCCCTGGAAGTAGCCCGCTAATTGAGCTCCTCGTTATGCCTCTGTTCATGGCAGGCGCTGACTGTCTTTCGCCGCATTCACGTCATTATATCCTACTGCGGTTGGCAGAGATCAATGGCAGGTCCGAAATGGGCATTGCGGCACCTCGAACTTTACTGGAAAAAGTGTGGCATGCGCGAGCACAGCGACCAAAACATGATCAAAGTAATATGCCTTGGATGCTCCTGGTGAGTTCTAGATGTTACGAACGTCGGTTCCTCGATACTAATGCTCTTCAGACACATAAATCGGAATCAGCTCATCAGGATGATTATCTGATTATATGAGCAAATGAACAATGTGAACAGTTCCATGACGAGCCTTCTATCTGAGCTTGATCGTAACTATGGAGGGATTCTTCATCGCAACGAAAGGGACGGTAGCATCAATCCCAGTACTCCCCTATTCCAGGAATTCCACCTCAACGATACATGTCGAAGGTGTCTCGCAGTAGTCCGCACTATATACGGAAACTTGCTCCTCTCCATCCAAGCATTCTCAAACATTAGAATAGTATTAACAGTATCAAAAAGCCCCATGAACTTGATCCGACTAAACATCACCCGAAAAGCTCTCGTAACCCAGAACAGCTTGTATCTTTCTTCGTGGTCGCGGTTGTGTAGTAACGGGGGACGTGTTCTGCTAGTAGGTACCCTACGCTACACCATAACCCACACAAAACATAGGTGTTTTTGGGGACAGTGAACCACCGGAGTCCATTGACCAAATTAATTATTGACGGGCCCTTCGGCACTCGCCAGCCACGGAGGTTCTTATAGAAGTGGAAATCAACCGTGATGCATTCTCGCAAGACATGTCAATTGGAGGAGCCAGCGCGGCATCTTTGGCCTTGTTGTAGGATGACTTGATTCGCTCTAACCTGCCTTTGCTGCCTTAATAACATAAAGTACGTTTCTATACCGCGTTAGTAGTAATGGCGCTACTGACTTTGACATTAGGGCTCTTAACTAGATCTTCACAAGTTTTGTATCCAACGCATCACCAGCGAACTTATTCCCCATCTAGTGCGGGGCCACCTCCGCTACACTAGCAGACCTTCAGATGCCTAAATTATCTACAAACGCGATCTAATAACATTATGCTACACTAGGCTCCTCCGATGAAGACGTGCGTGCACTTAGTTGTTTGCCGTCGGCAACACCCATGTGGATGTATCTATTTCGCACAGCAGATTGTTTTCGCTATATGTGCACATCTATGCCGCCTCGACCGGACCATCTTCTTTCCAATTCAGATAAAGATCTGCTGACACCAGAGACGGAGTCCTATGTCGCTCTTTATCGGAATTGGAAAGCAGATGGTCCGGTCGGGAGTGCATGGATGCGCACATAAAGCGGAAACAATTCGCTGGGTAAAATAGATAAACTCACATAGGCCTTGCAAGACAACTCGATGCGCGTAGGCGATGCAAATAGCCATGTCAGGGCAAGGGACAAGGGCACATTTGCCTGTCGAAAGCAAGGTAGCCACCAAGTGGCTCTCGGCCATAGACCTTAGCCTCGGGTGGCTCCTGTTACAACCAAAGAGGAAAAAGGAACATGCAGTATGCAAGAAGGTTCAAAAATAAATAAGAAACTAGGTCTGAGGGAGCGATTCAAGCTTCTATTATACATGGGGTAGAGGGCGCTAGTCCCGATCGCGTTAGACAATGCAAACTTCCTCTGTAGTGCACTCAAACACTATAGTAGTCTCCCATAGCTCCTTCATCTCACATCTAGGTTCCTGTATGAGATACCTAGGTCTGCAGGGCTTCAAATGTTAGGATTATCTGTCAGGGATATCACAAATGGCCTACGCATTTATGCAACGTTCAATTCGGATATTACAACCCATATGCTTGTCAACTTGGCCCGTTGTGAGTCTAGTGCAGGGGCCTTTGTCTTTACACTTCATTAATAGTCTACTGTGTTTCCCCGTTTTTTAAAAATCGTTTGCTTTATTTTATCCTTTTTCGTTATCAATGCTTAAGTCATATGGGTATAATCTTAGTAAATTGCTCGTCCCTCGAGGTTTGTCACAACGAAACCCCGTCCTCTGCTTCGGTTCAACGAACCGTTTTATTCTCTCAAGTTCAACCCTTTATACAGGCAGAACCGATGACCCGGGAATCAATCCTGGAACAGCGCCTGGGGTGAGGTGCATAATGGCGGCAATATCCTCATCAATCAGTGGACCTTGGTATTCCTTGCGTGCCCGGACAAAATACCAGATGCCACTCAAGATAAGCACGCCACCAGTCACGACAATACTGTAGTTCATGGTGGTGTAATCAACCGGAGTCTCGGAGGGCCACACACTCCAGAAAAGGACGAATAGCATATACACACAAGCGTACGCGTTGTTAATGGTGCCGAGGATGCCGGGGACCTTCCAAGGACCCCAGATGAGAGGAGCCTGGGAAATTTCAAACTCCACCTGGGCAGTGACTTTCTCAGGAATCACGCGTTCTGGGCTGGACAAAGGACCCGGATTGGGGGAGTCCTTGTCAACAGGGCTCTTGGGGCGCACAGGGGTAACAGACTTCTCCTTGGTACTGGGACTGGCGCTGGCGGCTGCATCCGGGAAGCCATCAAGCATGGTCCCGTGGGGCAAGACGTGGCCTTTGATCCGGTGGTAGAGGAGTAACGCGCTTGGGAGGAAATAGGTGCCGTAGAATCCGGTCACGGTCAGGGAGATGACATCGTTAAAGGCAGTCTCAGAGCCGATGTAGATGAGAGTCAGGGCACAGGCGAATCCACAGACTACGGTGACAGATACGATGGGGACTTTGGTGCGATGGTTCACTTGGCTCATGAAACGGGAAAATGGCATGCCCTTGTCGCGTGCAAAGGACCAGGTCATACGAGATGCTGTGGCGGTGATACCGGTGGAGCAAGCCCCCGTTAGAACTATGATCAAGGCGGTCATGACGGATGCACCGGCATAGGACTGGGTAGTGTCGTAGAAGATCTGGATGAATGGAAACCCTGTGGCTGAGTTCAGAACATGATCGACGTTTCCGATGCAAAAGAGGATTGTAACCATCATCGCGAGTCCAAGAACGCTGTTGAGTGACATTCCAGTGATGATGGCGCGAGGGATTACCACTGCGGCATTGGCGACCTCTTCGGCCATGTGGACGCTTGCATCGGCACCGACAAACGTTGCGATGTTTCCAATGAAGCCGACGCAGTAGGACAGGCCCTGCGAGGGCCAACCTCCCTCATTGAGTGAAGTGTGGAAGACAAAGTCCGAGGATTGTTTGGGTGACATGGCAAGCAGGGTAGCCAGAATGGCAACGAAGCCCGCCAAGTGCAAAACCAGCATGACGATCTCGAAACGGGGAAGAATTCCAGGCACCACGACGTTGATGAAGAAGGTGCCTGCCACACTCGCCCAAGCCAATAGGGTGTTCTGCCACCGTTTTTGCGCGAAATCCGGGTTGTTTAAAATGATCAGGCCTTCAATCATAGTCCCCAGAAAGATGGTCTCGGTGGCGATCGTCGCAATCCATGCCATAGAGGTGAGCCAACCGATCAGATAGCTGGATGCCTTCTTATATTTGAGGGGGGCCAGCATGTACACCCAGTAGTACTGACCACCTGCAATGGGAGCCATAGACGTCAATTCCGAAATGACAGTGTATGTTGACAAGGTCGAAAGACAGGCGATAATATAGCCATAAAAGGCGCCCGCGGGACCACCATTCTCGAATGATTGGTAGAATAGTGTGAGAACAGTCTCCCACGTGATCAGTTCGGCCATAGCGAAGCCAACGATTGACAAGAAGCCAAAACGTCTTTTGAGCACCTGCTTCTTGCCCAGCCGGGCCAAGGCCTGGTCGTCGGCCGACTCGGGTACATGGTTGGGTTCCATGATGGTTGGGACGCGCTTATGCTTCACCGAACATTATCAGGTCGGTTCGCAGATAATGTCACACGCCTTTTTCCAGGAACCAAAAGTTTGGCGGGACTGGAACGGCAGGGGGCACCGGAGGTTTTTAAGTTGCCGAGGCTGTTGCGTTTCGCTAACTTTCTCCACCTTTTTCCACCTTTTTTCGCTTCTGCTCCGCCAATGCGGCTAGCGCCCCATACAACCCACGTTACATCATCGAGATAATGATAATCATTGACACCGAGGACACTGATAGGGCTATGCATGTCCGTCAGCGGGGTGGCAGGGATGCAGGAGTACAGGGAACATGCGCACACGAACAGACGCGACGAAAAACGGGAACTGTATTCCCAAAGAGGTAATGCCATCGTGAAAAGCAGAGAACCTTAGTGTGGGCTCAGGCCTCGGTATTCTCTGATAGCCCTCCGTCTAGGCTTTCCCTCAACGGGCTACCGATTCCAGTCGGAGGATAACTTACCACCGCAAATCTATTCGAAGGCCTTATGATGCGACTGTTTAGTTGAAAATGCGTCCCTGCCAAGATATACAGACAATACGATAGGAAGATATTTCCCCGTATGGATCAACTCTGGATTGCAGCTATCTCTGACTCTACGGCTATCAATGTGTTTAGACATTCGCATTTACTTGCTTCTCCAATAGGCTGTTATCGATTCTACCCTGCAGTTACGACAGAGAGTTCAAAAGGATGGCGATATTTCTCGTTCCCATGAATTCTGAGGCCACTTTTTGAAATGCTTGATTGCGTCGCCGTACTCAAGTGCGGTTGAGACAGAGCCAGAGAGAATGCCCATCGATTTCGGCCACGGTCCAGGAGCCAGGACCGAATTCAATCGAAGCTCTTCCTAGACGCATTTGACAGTCCAAGCAAAATTCCTCGTCCCAGAACAGCTGCCGCTGCCATTGAATCCTAGTGGGAATTAAGGAGTGAAAGAAATGAAAGCAAGGAGCATATGCTGGCAATCGCGACTATCAAGACAAATTCTCCTACTCAAGTATGGAGATCGCGAACTAGAGGGACAGCTTCCCTACATAGCTCTCTGAGTCCCTGTCATTTTGAGTCTAGATGGAGCATAACCATTACAACAGGTTGTTGATGCAATGCAATCCTTCGGTAAGTGTGGCCACATAGTGAAATCGATCCAGGTAGGGAGAGAATTAGGTGCCATATTACATACTTCATGAATGTAGATAGCCTACTAGGTACGCTACTAGGGGTCCAACAAAGCTACGCTCAGTAACCTGAGTACCAGGACTCACTTGACTGTTACCATTTTTGGAGACCTGGCATATTCGTAGGTTTGTCGACTCTTGTCTCCCAACACCCAAGTCGCTCCAAAGGATATATGGTTAAGTAGCGCCCGTATTGGTACCCTACCCACCTCAGCTCCATTGATAAACCAAACTTGGCATGTGGGCCGAAGCTTAACGTGCTTGGCAGTAAGATTGGACGGCTGCATATAAGGTCGGCTTTAATTTCCCTGTCATTGGAGAGAGTTCAGAGGATCGTGAGGTTCGCAAGCGGATACCATTGGCGGGCGATAAGCGTAGTGCGTCCACCTATTAAACTCGTGGCCACTCAAATGTCTAAGCCCCATAACATGCTAACTAGCTAGCTTTGTTGTTTTACTATCTAAGCCACTGTTCCATTTGGTTGCTTACAGGGGTATTCAGCTCCTTATCTTTTGTTGTCCCGGTCTCCCCAATGACCGAAGCGCTCAGCACGACACAATGGTCATTATCGCGAACATTGCTCCTATATTCAAAAGTACGTTGTATGGAGCATGGGCTTCGCGCCTCTTGGGTATCGGCAGCAATTCCCCAAGCGAACCGTTACAACACCATCGGGAGATATTATAGGCGACCCCGGCGACCCCGTAGCCTAATCTCCTCAACGGCCACAATTGGCTGGTCAACCTGGGCCGTTCCTTTATCGCCTTATCTCGCCACTGCGGCGGTCTGACCACCTTGTCCAGGCATGGCGTGTAGTTGTTCGAGAATACGCCCACCTGGATGCGCCCCGAAGTAACGTTAGAATCTCGTATATAATGTCAACTCCAGCCCTTTGTTCATAGGTCTACTTGAGCCTGTACTACATTCGCATTCCCTCGGTCAACATGTCTGTGTCCGAGGAAGACGTTGAGAAGAAGGGTGTCACTGCCGTTGCACCCGCTTCGGATGGCACTACGCCTGCTTATGATGATGCTGTGGCTGATGAGCGTGGTGTTGGAGAGGTTAACCCTCTGAAGCGAAGCCTTCAGGGGCGTCATATGCAGATGATTGCCATTGGTATGTTATGTTCCTATGTTTCTCTGTCACTGCTAGTCTTGTGCAATATGGCTAATGTAGCTCTTCAACAGGTGGTTCTATCGGTGCCGGTCTATTCGTTGGTACAGGAAGTGCACTGCAGGAGGGAGGCCCTGGATCTCTAGTAAGGCATTGAACACACTTAACTGGAAGCGACTAACGGTCATTATCAAAGACTCTCTGTTATCTGATTGTTGGTTGTATGCTTCTCCTTACCGTCCAGGCACTAGGTGAATTGGCCGTCCTTTATCCCGTCAACGGAGCTTTCTTCTCATATTGTATTCGCTTCATCAGCCCTGCCTGGTCAGTTATCAGTTACCCTTCACATTATCCCTATTCTATAGCACTCACTGAATGAATCATAGGGGCTTCGCCGTCGGTTGGGATTACGCAATCAGTTGGCTCGTCATTTTACCGTTCGAAATCACCGCTGCAAGCATAACCATTGACTACTGGCGAAGTGATTTGAATATGGGTATATGGGTGGCGGTATTCCTCGTTGTCCTATCTGCCATTCAGTTCTTCGGTGTTCGTGGCTATGGTGAAGGTAAGACGAGTCCCTCCTTTCGAAATATGAAGTCGACCTAGTACTAACCCATCACTTCCTCAAGTCGAGTTTGCTCTCGGTGTTGTCAAGGTCGTCGCCGTCATCGCTTTCATCATCCTCGGTGTTGTGATCGACTGCGGTGGTGCACCCAAGGGTGGATACATCGGAGCGCACTACTGGCATGACCCGGGTGCTTTCACCACCTTCAAGGGCTTCTGCTCGGTCTTTACAACTGCAGCCTTTGCTTTCAGTGGAACAGAGCTGAGCGGTCTCGCTGCTGCCGAAGCTGCCAACCCTGCCAAGTCGCTCCCAAAGGCGACCAAGCAAGTCTTCTGGCGTATCATGATCTTCTACCTCCTGAGTACCTTCATCGTCGGCTTGATCGTCCCCAGCAACGCGGACTACCTGCTCGGTGCCTCTGGTTCCAACACCAAAGCCTCCCCGTTCGTCGTGTCCATTCAAAATGCCGGTATCAGTGGCTTGCCATCCGTCATGAATGCTGTCATCACCATCTCCGTCATCAGTGTGGCCAACTCGGCAACCTTCGGCTCGACACGTACCATTCAGGCTCTGTCCGCGCGCGGCATGGGTCCCAAAATTTTTTCATACATTGACAAGTCCGGACGTCCCCTTTACTGCGTTCTCCTGCAGATCGCCTTCGGTTTTCTTGCATTCATCAACGAGGCCGGCACCGGCGATGTCATTTTTACCTGGCTACTTGCTCTTTCCGGTATTTCTGCTATCTTTGTCTGGGGAAGTATCTGCTTCGCGCACATCCGCTTCCGACAAGCATGGAAGTATCAGGGTCGCGATATCAAGGAGCTCGCCTTTGCTGCCCCCTTTGGTGTGATTGGTAGCTGGATTGGAGTTTTCCTCGCTTGCCTGTGTCTGGCTGCTGAGTTCTACGTCTCTGCTGCTAGCTTGAGCGCCGAGACCTTTTTCGAGAACTACCTAGCTGCGCCGGTCGTGATCCTTCTCTTCATCGGCTGGGTGGTTTACACTCACTTTAACAAGGACCCTACGCTTGACCGTGGAGCCTGGCTTGTGAAGATTGAGAACATTGATGTCTTGAGCAATATGCGTGACGGCGCTCTGGATGTTGATTTGCCGCCCAAGGTGGAATATGCCACCTGGGGTGAATATTTCAAGGCGGCGCCTCTGCGGATCGTTCACTCTTTGTTCTAGTCTTTGGATTGAACGTCTTTTTCCAGCTTCCAGCTCTCGTATAGCATGGTTTCCAAATCACCAAGATTTATCTTTGCTGTTCTATACTTCCATCTCTACTAGTGAAGCTGCACCTTGAACACTTGGTTAGAAATACATTCAATAACGGAGCACTTATTCACATACATAGTTAAGATCCGTCAATGGATGGAGATAACAGCTCTCACCTTCTAGTCAAAATAGGAATCTAAGATTAGTAGACGTTGCGAAGTGCATCTCGGCGCAAGTCCGAGGCTATACCGTCGATCACCTCGGCAGATGGTTTCACCGCGATCACAGAACTATTATACAGCAGGTAAAGATCCAAATAAGAGTCACGCAAGACCCATATAGCCAATTCCAACCTCGTTCAAAGTCGCATCCTCAGTGGAGCACAGCCAAAATAACCAATCACAATCGGGATCCGGTTTCCGATCCGCCGTGATTGCGGGGATGTCATCGAACGCGAGAAAATAAAATGTCGCCTGCCTGCGCATCTAGTGCCATCCGCATCGACGTGAGGAAATTTAGTACGGCTATTGTTTCATCATGATATCTGGTATCGCACACGTCAATCTTACTGTGACGCCGGGGACGTTGGAGCACGCGGAGGAGTTCTATGCCAAGACTCTGGGATTAGCGTCTACTCCAGTGCCAGAGCTTCAAAAAGGGACACTTCTTTGGTAAAGAGCTTCTATTGGACCGAGAAGCGTTGCTCTCCGGGTCACTAATCCTAAAGGATAAATGCTAACGGAGATGCCCGTCTAGGTTCAATATCGGCGATAGTGGACAGCAAATCCATATCAGTTGCGGTCCCACTGACCCAGAGCACAGTCGTCATCCCTGCTTTAAATTGCCATCCCAGGATGAGCTAGAGGAAATTAAGAAGTCGATATATGATCATAAGGTCCGAGGAGGTCCGGCTGCGCCGATGGCTGCGGATAAGCCTGGTGAGCCGAACTCTGGTGAGTTGTGGTCACGAGTGGTCATTGGCTTGGACTTATAGTTGCAATAGGTACCAAAGGAAAGGAATATCCCCAGCGCTTCTTTGCTCGGGATTATGCGGGCAATTTGCTGGAATTCACCATTTAAAGATAAGAGGCCTGACAAGAATGGTGGCTGTAGCGCGATATTCTCAATGTTATTCTCTGAGACTCTCCTTTTCCTCTTCCATTTTTCCAAGCTTCAAGGTATGCAATTAAGCGTATTCGTAGCATTTTGTGTTGAATATGTCCTAGGATGATTCACGGCATTTGCACATACGCTTTTGCCTCCACCATTTCGATGTTCATTGTATGGGAATGCGGGGTTATACTATAATAGTTACTATCCGATTGACGGCTCAAGACATCACTTCGTTGAAGACCTTGGGGACATCGATCTATATAATTTGAGACCTCCTCCCTAGGTACTTTTACTTAATAGTCACTCTCATCTCTGCCTAGATATCGCTAGAAATTGCCGATTCCCATCCATTTGTGTCCCAGGCCTGTCACAATGCAACCAACCGAGGTACAGGATGACTCCACCTCGCCCCTCACTTTCACCACCCCGGACTTACCCCCGCACTGATCTTCCAAACTTTGGTTTGTAGTCTCCGAACCGACCCCCGAGGCATATGCGACTCGAGCGCCTAGTCACGCATTGGCCCCCATGGGCTCTTTATCCTGATTCACTAGAGGAGTCCCTGATAATTTATAATGTCCTATTTACCCACAAAGCTTCTTCCTTCCCCATCATTAACTTACCATTTAAACCGCATCCCCATTTGCACATTACTATCATAAGCAGTCATGGCTGCCCCCGAGATCCCAAAGACACAAAAGGCTGCCGTCTATGACCAGCCCGGAACTGTATCCACCAAGATTGTCGACATCGATGTGCCGGAACCAGGCGCAGGCGAGGTCCTCATTAATCTGTTCGTGTAGTTAAACAGACCTGATGAGAAGAGACTAACAGTTCCCACAGAACCCACTCGGGCGTTTGCCACTCCGATTATGGAGTCATGACCAACACCGTATGCACGCATTCCTACATGTACTCTCCAAGAAGCGTTCTAATCCATCACAGTGGGACATGCTCCCATTCCCAACCCAGCCGGGTCAAGTAGGTGGCCATGAAGGTGTAGGAAAGATCGTCAAGCTAGGAACAGGCACAGAAAGCTCCGGCCTGAAAATAGGCGACCGAGTCGGTATTAAATGGGTCGCTAGCGCATGTGGAAGCTGTCGTAAGTTTTGTTTATTTTGCAGCAAGTGTATGACACTGACATATCATATCAGAGCCCTGCCAGGCCGGATCGGACGGACTATGCTTTAAGCAGAAGGTGTCAGGCTACTACACCCCTGGCACATTCCAGCAGTACGCTGTAGGCCCAGCCAACTACGTGACCCCGATCCCAGATGGCCTGGACTCAGCCGAGGCCGCACCACTGCTTTGCGCCGGTGTGACCGTGTACGCGGCCCTGAAGCGCAGCAACGCCCGTCCAGGCCAGTGGGTGATAATCTCAGGCGCAGGCGGCGGACTGGGCCATATTGCAGTACAACTCGCCAGCAAGGGGATGGGTCTGCGCGTGATTGGAATTGACCACGGTAGTAAAGCGGAGCTCGTCAAGGCCTCTGGAGCAGAGCATTTCGTCGACATCACTCAATTCCCCACAGACGACAAGGGTGAAGCCTTGACCAAGCACGTCCATGAGTTGGCAGATGGGCTTGGTGCCCATGCTGCGGTTGTTTGTACGGCTGCAAATGCTGCGTATGCGCAGGCTTTGCCGCTTCTGCGCTTTAGTGGTACTCTGGTCTGTGTTGGTATTCCTGAAAATGAGCCCAAGGCTATTGGCTCGGCTTTCCCATCTTCTTTTATCAATAAGCATTTGACTGTTACGGGGTCTGCGGTTGGGAATCGGACTGAGGCTATTGAGACTTTGAAGTTTGCGGAGCGCCGGATTATCAAGGCTCATTATCGTGTGGAGAAGATGGATGCGTTGACTGAGGTGTTTAAGGAGATGGGTGAGGGGAAATTGCAGGGTCGTGTGGTGCTTGATCTGTCTGGCTGATTGATAGCATGTTGTGACTTTATATGATACGCTGGACCGATAGGAAGGGAAGAATATGGCAGCTTTAGAAATAAGGTCTTTCCTCCACATTTCCCAGAGGTTGAGCAATCGAAGTGGGTCAGTAAGTACATAGTTACGTAGACTTAATGGCGTTTTATCCGCTTCGAAACTTAATAGACCTGCAAAAAGGAAGGGTCGCAAAAATTCAAACTACACAGCAGAGGAGCAATTCGTCACGTTAGACACATTGCATTAGGATTCTACAGATTGAAATCAAAGGTACTGAATAACCCGTGGACACCGGTAACCAGACCGAGTCCACCCAGCCTCTAGAAAGCATCGAGGTAGATTGCATTTTTGCAATTGACATATAATTGACATATCATGCAAACAAAGCTCAAATTGGAGGAGAGAAGCATAGATATACTCCATTGGCACAAACTCAAAAACCCGAAGACCGGGCAGATAACATTTCGATCATGTACGTGACCTGGAGACCCAATAAAAACCATGTACGTGAGGAAGGAGAAGGCAACATGCAAGGTCCACAAAGCGCCTAAAAACCGAGAGCGTCAAGTCGTAGCACGAGGTGAAAGGCAATTAAGCCGAGTTGGACGGTGCGGAAGGTTGCAGGCGCACGAGAACTTCCTCGAGGAATGCGTCAAGGACGGCGTCGACGCCTCCACCCATTTGAACAGGCGCTTCCATGTCCCAGCGGTGGAGGTTGGTGAGGCATCTGGCGATTTCGTCGGTGACGTGTTGCATGCCGCGGTGGATTTTGACGTTACGTTCCCATTGCTTCTCTTCTTCGGGGGTTGATTTAGCTGGGTTTCGGCTTGGGTCGAGATGGGCGAGGTGCAGGCCTCGCCGATTCATGGCTGCGCGGAGAGCGGGGACGATAACGGAGCCACAGGCGGTTGCGCGTTCGTTCTCGGTGGGAGATTTCGGTGGATTTGGCAGCTTGGGGGCCTCTTCTGCCAGGGGGCTCTGAGGAGGCGCGTGTTGTCTAGAAAGGCGTCGTTCATATTTTTCCTGTCTGCCGGGTGCAAGCTTGGATTTTAGCCCTGGGCTCGGCTTTGGAGATCCATCGGGTTGCTTCTGAAGACCGAAATGAGGTGGTGTTCGAGCTCGGGCTGGGCTCGCAGGGGTATTAGGAAGCGGGCGTTGGAGAGGCGTAGGCTTGCGAGAGACCTGAGCAGACCTCCGGCCCTGCTCAGGTTTTACTGAGTTTGACTCGCCAGGAGAGGGTACCTCTGCAGGAGATTGATTGCCCAGGCCACTTGCGTAATCCATCATTGCCTGCGCATATCGTTCATTGTATGGTGAAAACTCTTCGGGTGTGTTTGTAGCCATCGGGGATGCAGCTTTCCGTGAAGGAGAGGGCAATGGCTGAGGCATCGCCTGTTTTGTAGGTGATGTTGGGGCAGAGGGAGGAAGAGGAGTTTTGGTTGGAGACGCGTCAACGGCAACCTTCACCGCGTGAGATTGTGGTGGGTAAACAGTCGGATGCCGTTTACTTTCATCACGTAGATCCCACTCCTCTGTCTCTTGGTTACGTGAGTTCGCATCTGAAGCATTCAGCGGCCTCAATACTGGCGCAGCCCCAGGTCTTCCAACTGGGCGAACCGTGCCAAAGTCCCAGAGATCTTCATGCTCCTCTGGTTGCTCATGCATCGGTTCCTCAATCTCATCATAGTCATCTTGGTCGTCTCCTTGGCCGCGGTGCGTTGCCTGCCAGCGCTCTGCCCGTTCAATCAACTCCGTTAGATATGTTGTCCTCTTTGCACGCTTGATGAACGGATGCTCTAGCAACTCCTTGGCAGACGGTCGTTCCTTCGGATCTCGACGCAAGCACAGTTCAACGAATTGCTTAAAGGGTTTGCTGAATTCACCATTGAGCATGGGAGGCGGGTTCTTTGGAATCAAAAAGAGCACCTTCATCGGGTGGATGTCTGCATAGGGCGGATCTCCACACGCCAACTCGATGGCCGTGATTCCGAGAGACCAGATATCGGCTTTGTAGTCGTACCCCGACTGCTTAATAACCTCGGGGGCCATCCAGAAAGGAGTTCCCACAAACGTGTTCTTCTTGGTCATTGTCGCTGACAGCTGTCCAGACACGCCGAAATCGGCCAATTTGACTTGACCACTCGCACTCAACAAAATGTTCGCGGCTAGCACGACGTTAGTCTCTCGCAAGCATAACAAGATGGAATTGGTTACCTTTGATATCTCGATGGAGCTTCTGGTCGCTGTGAAGGTAATCCAAGCCTCGCAGAAGCTCACGCAAGATAATTGCAATGTACTCTTCGTGGATGACTCCCGGACGCAAAAGACCATGACAACTCCCGCCAGAGCAGAATTCCATGATGATCCACAAATGCGAGCCTTTCAAGTATGAACCATGGTATTTGGTGACATATGGGGATTTCAGCTCGGACAGGATCGCAATCTCCTGAATGATGTCGTCCACTTCGTCTTCGGCATTCTCGACATCGATGATTTTGATCGCCACAGATTCTCCGGTCCGTCTATCCACACTGTTTCAGGCATCGGATATTAGCAGACGTTCCCCAGGTCAGGCATCCTTGCTTGGGTTCTCTGGCACTTACCCTTTGTAGACTCTGCCGAAACTTCCACCACCTATTGAAATCGCGGGGTTGAGAATCACACCGGGAAAGATATTCAGACTGGAGGGGCAGAATTCAATCTTACCTATGCATGTTTGCTTGGTGTAGATGGATTCGGGGTCGATGGGCGCGGGCATTTTGAAAGCTTATGTGGATCTCTTGCGGGGACAAAGTCCATAAAAGACTTCTTTAACAAGCTCGGTAATCAGCGCCTGCGATTGGGTAGAGGAGTACGTTCTTTGTGGCGAAAGTATGAGCTGGCTAGGATTGTAGAGAAGGCTTGTCGATGAGAGACGAATAAGGGCAAGATAACGTATTGCGGCGTCGCACGGGTAGTAGACCGCGGCGCGGAGAGAATGTAGGAGCAAGTAAGGAAGGGAAAAAGGTGACAGAAAAATGGCGCCCGTAGTACAGCCTCCTGTTCTCGCTATCAGTAACTGTCAAGACGACGAAGGTGTGTAATTGTTCGGGTGCAACGCACTGCCGATTGGTCCAACCGAGACGTCAACAAAGATGGAAGGAGTAGTAGAGAGCTGTCGAAATGGCTCACAGCCCCTTATTTAACCAGGCAATGAGCATCAGACATGGGACATTATGAAATTGCAGTAATTCAAGGAGATAATGACAATGCAGGAACCGCAGGGAGGAGACGAAAACAAGGTGCCCTTGCGTCTGTTGATCTACGCGGGGGCATATTCTGCCGGGCGGCGAGGCTTATCTGGAGGCGGTCTAAGGTGGAAGGAAGTATAGCTACAACTACACATAGCATGGGGACCAAACAGCCAAAATAAGACGGAATCTAGTTCGTTCATATCTCCGAATATCTTTGCTTGGAGATTCCATAATTGGCAGGTCTTTGCACGGATAACTCACGATCGACTCGAGGCCATGATGTCACCCTCTAGTCCAATCAATCCGTAGATGCCACTTCCTGTTGCGAGAAAGTCCAGCCAGACCACGGCCAAAGTACTATTTAATCTTCGTGATAACCGATCATAACCGTACCGTTCTTCAAGCCCGCATCCTCGATGCTTGTCGTAAGGTACTCTATTAAATTTCGTCCCATGGCATTCAGATCAAACTCCACGCTAGCCTTTTCCTCGAGCGGTGGTTCAGCCTTGAGCCACTCGTAAATTCGTTGGACGGGGTCAGAAATTAAGAAGCGGCGAATGACACGACCAGACGGATGACGGAATTGGATGCGGGTGGTGGTAGCTGGATCCGCGGGGGGCTCGGTATGCGGTTTGTCGTCGGGAATGGTGGCAAACGGGGAAGCCTCGGCCAATTCGGCAGCTGTTATGTCCTCGTCCTTGCCGGCAGTAGCGCGGCCCTTGCCCTTGACGTCTTCCGCGCTCCGAGTGAGCTCGTCTGGGTCTTCTAGCTTCTGGCCTGCAGCTGCCCCTTCCCCAAGGCTATTCCTCATCGCCATCTCCATCATCTCCTCCTCGGTCATTGCGGTGACATCCTTGTCCTTCTTCTCCGACTTCCGCTTAGCCACAGGATTGCGCACATTATGCTTCAAGCTGTAGCGGTCCAGGAACTCGTGAATCTGCATAAGGAACTCGGAGGGTTTCACCACAGGCGGGCCGGACCAAACCTTCATCTGCTCACCAGTCCGAGGGTCGACGATGGCAATATGGGGATAGTTGTCGGAGACATCACTGGCTTGGAAGTAGTATTGAAGATATGGGGAAGCTCGAGGATCATCCTTGGAGAACTGCAAGAAGACAAAATTTTCCTTCACGGTCTCTTGGACACCCTTGTCCTTCCATAGATCTCGGTTCAGAATTTGGCAGTCGAAAACAGACGAGTCCTGAATGTTGACGAGCAACCACTTCTCATTGTCCTTTCCCTCATCGCGAGCATTATCCCAAGACAGTCGGGACATGATCTCGAACGGGGGTCGGTACATCTCAGCGAGCATGCCGGACTTGGAGGAAACCTCGGATGCGCCACCAGTTGCCCTCGAGAGTTGTTCATCGTGCGTACCCTGTGAGTCGCCGGTCCATATTGACGCCGTGTCTCTCTGGTTGAAGATACCAGGGCGGCCTAAAAGGTATTGTCAGTCCGCAGGCGTTCAAAAGTACATTGCCAGTTCAACGCACCACCTCGTTGACGAGCACGCAACTGGCTGAGAATATTGGCATGCATGTCAGCGTCGCCATCGAAATCCACCTCCGGCTCCACCAACGTCTCAGTTGTGCGCGCCATGGGCGCCCGCACATCATCCTCGTTATTCTGTGTACCTCCGCCCCCGTACATTTCTTCTTGGAGGCGGCGAGCCATGGCGGCGTCATCCTCGAAATAGGATGCCGCAGGCGGTTGACCGGGGCCCGCATCATCGGAGTCGGAGTCGATATGAACAACACCAGATTCGTCCTCAACATTAGAACGACGAGGGCGAGGAGGCTGGGCAGGTTCTTCGGTTAATGGTGCACCTCCGTTCTCAAAGTAGAGCTGCATGGCCTGCTCAATTTGGAAATCAGCAAGCGACAAGTACTGAGTCGCCAGCTCTGGTGTCGAGCCGGTGATCTCAGTAAACTGGGCCACCAAGTCGCCGTCGGCCATGGTTGGCGATGAGGTAGAGCTCCCGAAGGTGGAATGAGAGATGGAGGGGAAGAAGCGGGTCTCGGAAGGTATTCAGATGTAGGAAGTAAAGTGTAAAAGTAATGTAATGTAAATAGATGGAAAGCAATGATAGCAAGAATCAAGAAGGCGAGTACCCGCAGTTAGCAAAGTTAGCAAAGCGAGACATGAAGCAGAGGAAGATAATAAGGTAAGGTTTAGAGGTAAAGTAGCTTCGAGTGTATTGGAAAATCACCGGTGACGCAGTGTCCGGTGACGCACAGAAACCACGAGACGCAAAAAGTTGACTGAGCAAGTCACCTGACGTGCGTGTGTGTCATTTTACCGCTTGGGGAATGCGACGCGTCGCGCTACGCGCCCACGCGATTTGGACTGGTGGAGCAACTTGCAACCTTCAAGGAAAGCGCTTCTCCGCTCCTGCACATTTGCATTCGCTTCCATAGCAACACGTACATCATGGCTGCTACGGTTTTGGGCAAGCGCACTCGCGGTGCAGAGGACACAGAAGGTAGGCACCGAATGCACTTTCCTCCAGGATTCACTTACTGAACATTTACTTCCCAGGTTTGCCAGTGCGCACTGCAAGCAAGCGCCGGACAATCGCACCCCGTGCCCCTCGTCAAGATGCACCTGTTATTCCGCTTCGTCGGACCCGGTCGACAGCTAAGCGACTGGGACAGGGGCCCGACCAGGAGAATGACGATGTCAAGAAGAACTTGGACAAGGCGCCGTCCAAGCATACAATCCGTGAAGAGCAGGGTGGGTCTCCGACCAAAATCAACTCCCATTTCCGCACCTCGAAGCTAGTGGAGGGTAAGCTGAGAGAATTGTAAGACTGGAAAAGGACGTGGCTAACGGATTGTCATTACAGAAGAGACTCCGGCTCCGATAGTCGAATTCAAGACTCCGCAGAAAAATCGATTCCGAGATGCATTGCCAACTTCGCCGGTTACCCCCCGGCATCGCGTCCAAGTGGGAGCCAAGGCTGCTACTCCGCGCACTCCTCGACATACAGATCTTCCCCCGACTCCACGCCAGAGTGCGACCCCGACTGTTGCACAATCGGTGTACTCCCAAGCCCGCCAATTGTTTGCTCGTGGCGCCAACTCGGGACGACTCGTGGGAAGAGAGATGGAGCGAGAGAAGGTTACCACCTTCATTGAAAACTGCCTCGAGTCAAAGAAAGGCAGCTGTCTCTACATCAGTGGTCCTCCTGGCACTGGCAAGAGCGCAATGGTCAACGAAGTCTGCCAGGACATGGACCTTTCTAATGTCAAGGTCTCCCACGTCAACTGTGTGAGCATGCGAAGCGCTCGCGATGTCTACAGCAAGCTTGTTCAAGACTTTTGTGACGACTCGGAGGTATTCAAGAAGAGCGAGGCGGAACGACTCAAGGCGATGTTTGTTCCATCCCAGAAAACAGATACATTGTTTCTGGTTAGTCTCGATGAAATGGACCATCTGCTTATGGGTGATTCCGGTGTGCTCCAATCTCTGTTCGAGTGGTCGTTACACAGCAAGTCCGCCCTGATGTTGATCGGTATTGCCAATGCGCTGGATTTGACCGATCGGTCCTTGCCGCAATTGAAGGCTAAGAACCTCAAGCCTACTCTTCTGCCCTTCTTGCCTTATAATGCGGCATCAATTGGAAACGTGATTACCTCTCGCCTCCGCTCTCTGCTCCCCGTTGGAGCTGATTCCGATCCGAAATTCGTCCCCTTCCTGCAACCGGCCGCCATTCAGCTTTGTGCGAAGAAGGTTGCTTCCCAGACGGGAGATCTGCGAAAGGCCTTTGAGCTGATCAAGCGTGCGATTGATGCCATCGAACAAGAGACACAGCAGAAATTGCAGAAGCAGGTTGCTGAATCGGCAGACTCCTCAATACTCGCCGAGAATAAGAATCTGTCTTCGCCTTCAAAAGCTGGAGCTGCCCCTCGCCCCTGTGCGATGTCAAGCTACACCACCTTGACAGCACCTCGCGCCAGTATCGCTCACGTCGCCCGCATTACAACGTCGGCATTTGGACAGGGCACAGTTCAGAGGCTAAAGGGCTTGAACTTGCAACAAAAGGCTGCCATCTGTTCCCTTATTGCCCTGGAACGCAAGCGCCGTGAATTTGAGGTGCCCAGCACCCCTTCTAAGAATCGTTCCTCAGCCCCTACTGTGAAGCAAGCCTTCGACACCTACTGCACCCTTTGCCGAAATGACAACATCCTTCACCCTTTGACATCCACCGAGTTTAAAGATGTTCTGGGCAACCTGGAAACTATGGGCCTGGTGGGCGAATACCAAGGCCGCGGACGAGGTGGAACATTGGCCGGTGGTTCTGATGTCCGACGCACACCTTCCAAGTCTGGCAACGTCAACTCGACCCCACGCAAGGGAATGGATGAGCAAGGTCTTGTTTGCTTTGTGTCCCAGTCCGAAATCGAAGGTCAAATTGCCGGTCCTGGCGAGGGAATTCTGAGACGGTTACTCCATGGCAAGGGTCTTTGATTCTGTCCCCTTTTTCCGTCACTCTCATTTTCTGACTGAATAGGGTCTTCCCATTTCTATTTTTCTCGATTATTAACCGCTTTTTAGCCATGCTGCATTATTGGAGTCCTGCATGGCGCATTTTTATTATGTCAACACTCTTCGCATTTCTGGAGTCGAGTCTGCATTCTTCTTGAGCACCGTTTTATGATTTCCCTTTGTTACCTATGATTCCCTTTTGTCCACCTGTCCTACACGGAACATGAACATATCAATAAAAAGAATTAGAAAATTAAGAATCTCAACCGTGTGCCCATTGTTCCAAGGTTAATAGGAAAGAATGTGGGAGCTTGAGCTTGGTTGTCTCGGAGGGAAAGCCGCCAGTGTATGTTTCCCTAGTTGCAAGACCTCGGGGCTTGACTATGTCTTCTCTGTACTTCATACCTTCAAGCTCCTAAGTTTATATTTCAAGTTCAGAAGACAGGCATCATGGTACTTCAAGGAAACGTTAAATGAATGATAAATCGAAAGGTTCAACTTTATTGAAAGACTAATATCCCTCACTTCTCACTAGGGACAGGCTTCCTCTCCTTGAAATTCTCACACAGCCACTGAAAAACGTACTGCAACTCCAGATTCTAGTTCTCAGTGTAATTAAGAAGGCACGACAGAACGGCGACGAGATAATATCGTAGCATTTTGAAAATAAGTGAATCATACAATCCAGGGAACGCATAGTTAAATTGACCAAAGTGACCGAGTCGACGGCGAGGTAATATTGATAGAAGCGAACAAGGCACACGGACAACTGTCACAACTACATGTCATACATTAGTTATGCAAGAGAAATCAATTATACATACATGGCTACCGAATGGAAAGAATAACATCAGAAAAGGAGGTATGAGGGAAACGAGTTCAAGCTGGAATGATGAAAAATCACAAAGGGCTGAGGGTATGTATGTGAGCACTGGTGCTGTTTGGACAAACATGGCATAAGGAAGATCAATAAAAAACGTGATGAGAATATACCCCAAAAAGGTTGTGCCACGCTGTATCAAGATGTGAAAGCATGTACTTGAGACACGGGCAGCTGGGTCGGTCTATACAAGGCATTGAGGGATATCATCATTGCTACTCGTGAGAACATCCATTTAGTCGTCCATCGGCTTGTCCTCCAGAGTCACGCCCTTGGGCTCACTTTCGGCAATGCTGCTTCGCTTGCTATCGGTACCGACGGAACCGGCAGAGGTGGGGAAGCTGGACAGGCTACCAAGGCCCGGTTTCCGGGTATACCGTGCACCAGCAGAGCGGGGGATGGAAGCGCGCTTTTCAAACTCAGTGGAAATGGCTGCAGGTGTCGGGGTGGGAGTGGGGGAGCCATCAGAGGCAGTTTCAGCGGGAGGAGGCGGGCTGACTGAGCCCTCGGAACTGCTGGCGCTGGCTGGCAGCGAGGCCGGAGACTCGGTAGATGCGCCATTTGATATGGATCCGTCGGTGATTTGGGTGTCTACGGTCGGATGCTCGGCGCCCGTGGGAGAACCTTCGGCGGGCACATCCAAACTGGTACCACGAGTGGTGCGGCGGTCTGCTGGACTTGACACGTTGATGGGGAACCGGCCGGTCTCTGAAGCACCACTGGAGCGGTCACGACGGTGTCGTTGGCGGCCCGTGGGGCTAGTAGCCCGGGTGCGGTTCACAATGGCACGCTGACGGGCCTCCATGGCGGCACGACGGTTGCTCTCGTCCGTGCTGATGGCTCGTGGACGGCTGGAGGTTGAGATACCCAGTGCACTTGATTGGCGCTTCAGCTCATTAAAGATGGCATCCTTGTGCGCAAACAGATCGCGGATCAGGCGGTAGCTATGGCGTTCGTCCATGGTGAGGCTACTCTCCGTGCGAGGACGGAGAACACAGGGAGACATGATCTGAGCCAACGAAGCGATGTATTGTTCGTCGGCCGAGGTCAAGTCAATCAGGCGTGTGAAGTGGGTCATGATGGCATCAAGCGTAGCAATGTTGACAAGACGGAGTTGTCCAAGCGTGCTCTGCAGGACTTTGATCCGTCCCTCTTCCGTGGTCTCGTGAGCGGTGGTCGAATAAATGGTCTTGACGATTTCGTAGACTTGTGAAGAAACAAGAGAGTCTATAGCGCGGTTAGCTCAACTCGGAACGGATCTCAAGAACGGCAAGACAAACCTGGCAATTCAAGAAGGTACAATTTCAAAACGCTAGCAACGACGGGTATCTGATATTTGGGCAGGACTTCGCGATAATCCACTTTGCTGTTGTTCAGAACGCTACGTAGCTGATGCGTGATGGCAAGCGGGGGATTGTGAAGCCAAATGGCTCGTCGGGCCTCATCACCCTCGAGCTCGGGATAGCCTTGGGAAAGATTAGTTTCAAACTCAAATTGCACCAGTTCAAGAATCCCTTACGGTTATCCAGGTAAGTCAAAAGGGTTGTCACCAAGATGGGGACGCGTTTGCGGTCAACTCGAGCCCTGGCTTCTAGGTCGACGCCAAAGTTTTGCTCCTCGACAGAGCCATAGTAGTTTTCGTATGCCTGCACCCTGGGAACAAAGCCGCCAGTGCGGTAGTTCTCAAGGAGGTATCTCAAATCCCCCAGAGGCTGAATCGTCTCCTGATACAGCATCATGTGGTCGACGGTGCTCTGGAGATTGGGGATAACGTTACTGATCGCGCCAGAAAAGTCAAGCACCACAGCCTTGATTGCCTTGAGGCGGTCAAGCTCACACTGTTCCATGAATCGCAGGTTCTCGATAACGTCTTCCTCCAAGCGGCATCGGATCTGGTCGAGACGCCGCACAGCGTTCTTATAGCGCTCATCGGCTTCCAGGGCCTCTCTGCGCAGCTTCTCCGAGGGAGTCTCGTTTGGGTGAGGGTTGTTGAGAGGGTTCCAGCCAGCCAGCATTTCCGAAACAGAGCTGATGGGAGAATCGCTAACGTTTCCATCTTCACTCGAAGCGACAGAGGTAACGCGCATCAAAGGCTTCTTTTTCTCGGGGATACCAGTAAGCTTGAAGACCTTACTGCGCCATTGATAGTTCATTTTGGAACTGTTGGCAAAGACACTGCCCATGTTGCCGACCAAACGGAGGAAGCCATTATCCACCAAATCCTGACCAATTCTTTCGGCCTGGGCGAGATTGGTAGCATCCATGTAGGTCTGGACATATTCGACAATGTCCGCGCCGGTTGACGTATTTTGATACGTGCCGATGATGGGAACCTTGGCCTCGCCGATTCGGATGTTGTGCAGCATGTGCGCGAGAATCTTCTTGATCTCCTCCGGGGGGAAGATCCGATCTCCCAACTCAACAGGCTCTTCTTCTTGCTCTTCCTCGGCGGGGAGGACGATCTTGGGTGTCGGCATAATCTTCGGGCTCATATCGGGGTCCTGGAAGGCAAGCTTGTTCTCCTCCTCCAAGTCCTCCAAGACGCGGCACTTGTTGAAGTAGACGCTGCGCAGCTTCTTGGCCAATTCCACCTGCTTGCTGTGCTCCTTGATCCGAGTCTGAAGGTTATCGTGGGATGCCTGGACACGGTAATCGTGCTGGTCGCTCCAGCGTCGAAAAGGTGCCACGACCAGTTCGCGGATATTGTTGGCAATCTTCTGGTGATTCCGGGAAGCCTCGATCATCTCAGTGCGGACGCCTTCGTATGCCTGTAGGAAGAAAGCAAAATCAGTACAGGTAATGTTAAAAAAAATCCTTGGCACATTATTATCCCATACCTTTCGGACACTTGCACCGTCGTCCTTGCCGAAACCTGCGCCTGTCATGCGATCCACACTGGGCGCAATTTCACCCATGCGGAGACCATATTGCTCCTCGGCATCAGCTCGCATAGAGGCCATAGTCAAGATCTGTCTGTTCTCCACCACACCCTGCTGCAACTTCCCGTACAGCACCCCGAGACCGGTCGCATAGTCCGGGGTCCAGAAGGAATCGGAGAAGCCAGGCATTGTAACGACCAGCAGACACGGAAATTTTTGAAGTCGAGTGAGAAGGAACAGAACCGGGACAGAAGAAGAGTAGTTTCGAAAGATCGTAGATATCACTCGGGTTGGGGAGGAATCGGGGAAGGATCGCAAAAGCGCAAGGCTCAAAAAGTCCGATGAATCAGGCCAATCAAAGCTGGAACTTCTCCGAATGTAGCTCCAAGCACCGAAAGTAGACCGGCTAGCTTTAATATCAATTCTCTCACTGATACAGGCCCTGCGCTAAGTGGTGCAGCGCATCAACCTCAGAATTGAATCTCAGGTGCGGCGGAGGTGCTCAGGGAATGCGGGTGCGCGGCCAGGTAAGCGCCGGGCTCTCGAAGGCAAAAGAAACGAGCGAAAGCAGGCCGGGCGCAGGGCAATTGAGAGTCAGAATAGAACAAGCCGCACCGGAAAAATGAGAGTAGTAAAAAGGGGCGTCCACAGCGCAAGAACGATGATGTTGATGAATTTCTATGGCAGTGCCTTCGTCAGGTGGCTTGTAATTTTACGGATACAGAGTACGTAGCCTTGTTTCTTTGGCTCCACTGCACTACTTTCTTAGCACTAGAATTCGCCTCTATTTTTGGAAAAGGAAAATCTTCGGGACGCCGTGGCGCCGAGATGCCCTAACTTCGGTTTACAATTTCACACAAACGATTTGAATAACTATTGTTCATTCGTGGTAGAATTGAAGATTGGTCATGTTGAGGCGGATACATCGTGGAAGTCGACACTGGATACAAAGGGGCCACCGGTAGATACATAATGGTCTCGGTAATGGCATTACCAAATACAACAGCCACAGATGCAAACATGCCAAGTCTAGAGGCTCAGTATGAAGATCGGCGAGGATTGTCGAGCTACGTAAGAACACTGGAGTATGAACGCTTGGGAGGGGGAATATTCATCGGTTACGATATCCGTTATCAATAATGGTAAGAGTCATCAAGACGTTCAAGACGGGAGGCCTGAGAAAATAAAATAAGATATACATAGGATGACGCTCTGATCCTTCACAGATGTCTTTTTTAAAGTGGGAAAAGTCTTTCTAGCAGAAGAGCTTGTAGACCTTCTTCCATCTCGGCCATGCCGCTTGCTCAGCCCTCTCCTGATCAATGAGGTGCTGGATATCCAGCTCGCGACGACCAGTCACCAGATCCATGTCGCGCGAGCGCACAACCTTGGTACGGAACCATATCTTGTAAGGGATGTAGAAGAGCAGGACGACGGGTGCAGCAAGGTAGACGGAGAAGAAGTTCTCGACCAGGTAGGCCGCGTCGTACTCACCATAGCCAACGGGAGCAAAGCCAACCCAAAACTGGGCCACTAGGACAAGGAAATTGAAGAGGAAGCCAATCCAGGAGCCGATGACACCGGGTTGGGAGCGGAAAGCTAGTTCATCCAGGCTGTGGCCCTGGACCTTCCAGGCGCGACGGAAGCGAATGTGGCAGAAGCAGACAGAGCCCCAGGTGAAGATAGACGAGAGACCCGAAATGGCCATCATCCATTCGAAGGCAGCAGTCTGCTTGTCAGAGGCGGCTAGGAAGCAGAGCAGACCAATGGCGGACGACAGGATAATGGCTGACATGGGACGGCCCTTGCGGTCGATGTAAGCCAGGATGCGAGGAGCTTGGCCCTGCTCGGCCAGGGCGGCCAGAGTACGGGAAGACCCGTACACCGAGGAGTTGCCGACGGACAGGACGGCAATCATGATGACCACGTTCATCACCGAGGGTAGACCGGAGATACCGGCGTTTTGGATGGCAATGACGAAGGGAGAGGCCTTGGCATTGGCCGACGAGCCGGAGTTCACTAGACGCGGATCGGTGTATGGGACCAAAAGACCGACGAGGGTGAGGGAGACGACGTAGAAGAGGGTGATACGCCAGAAGACCTGCTTGATGGCGGTGGGAAGGGCCTTGCGGGGGTTGGCGGTCTCAGCAGCCGCCAGACCAACCAGCTCAGTTCCAGCGAAGGCGAAGGCGGCGTTGACGAACACACTGCAGAGACCCTTGAAGCCGTTGTGGAAAGCACCTGGATCGTGCCAGTATTTACCACCGATATAGCCACCCTCGGGACCGCCACCGCAGTTGAGAATGATACCAAGGATGCTATAGAAGAAGTTAGTAATACTGTCGGAGAATGAGGAGAGCCCGATGCTGATAAGCTATCCACGAAACGCTGAGACAAGCTTCCTCGAACAATTTCGGAATCACCGTAGGCGGACAACGGCTCGGTCGTTGTGTGGACCGGCTCAGTTTTCTTTTCCTCCATAATTGCGACTTTCTCTGAGACGTATGGTAGATTCGATGAGGGGCAGGGATGAAGGGAAAAGGAAGAAGTAAGATAGGCTCTAATCCAGCACGGAGGACCTGGACCGAGTCTCGGAAAGTGAAGGAGGAACCAAGAGATACTATTTGAGGAGGGACCGGGGTATCATTAAATATGTAGGTACGGAATATGAACAGGAGAATATTCATTAGGTTTACATCTCTGACAATGAAAACCAGGGTGTGTCTATCAAGATAGCCAATGGACGGGGCAGTAGATAGGCAGACCATGCCTATGTGCGCTTAGACCGCGAGTCCACGACCGAATTCCGTTAGCTTTCTTTCTTTCCCATAATAAACTTGGCGCCTGGCTGGGATGTCCTGTTCTAATCCCGGCCTCGGAGGCAACTGTACTCTTCTTTCTTTTCTTTTTGTATGGCATACAGTCACGGATTTTTCTACGTTGCACGAGAACTTGGGAGACTTTGACCGGAGAGCATCGCAAGGCTGAAAACGGACGTGGATTCCAGAGATAAGCAAAAGGTCGTTTCAGTTCCACTTCCTACTGTCATAGTGGAACTCCTTCCCTAATGTTAAAAAAAAAATCGCCGTCACTGGCCTTTGCGTGATTTAGCTCGTCAGAACGGGACGATCCCACTCCCCGCGGTGTGACTCTATACTCCGTCCAGAATACTGAGTAACAGAGTACAGTAAGTTACCTTCCTCGGAACTGCGGGCGCTTACAGACACTCCCAATCCCTCTGTCCTTTTTGCTTATCCTGCCACAAGACTTCGCCCCTCCAAGACCTCGGACAGTATCGCTGAAGTGGGCCATCACCTCACAAGAAGCCAAGCTTCGATTCAACCTCGGACCCGAAGAAGTAAGGATCGAGACCCACTAATCCATATCCGGCCGCCTCTCCGCACTTTCCACGCGATAACCAGCACTGATCCAATCAGAGACCGTGCTCGTCATGAATCGCGATAAGCAACGGCTGTCTAGCTCATCATACCAGGCCAAGCTGGCGGCAACTACATTGCACGTTGCCTCAGGTTCTAGGGAGTACGGAGAACAAACCTACACAGATCGATTTCTCCGGATTCTCGAGGATCCGTGGCTTACGGGCTGCATAACATCTTAAATCCTTGCCAAAGCCATCCTAGCGACCCCTTACCTATTAGAAGGCTCCCCGACGGGGTCCGTCCCTTCGGCGCTATGGGCTTGCCCGAAAGGAGCATGTGTGCGAGACCGCGATGCCCGGCCCAGACTTTAGCTTGCGACCCACTCCCTCTGAGCGGGAACGTAAGATGCGATCGGGGCCTCGGGTTCCCCGTGCTGAAAGCCAAGAGCTGAGGGTCCGATCCCTTGATCCTGCTCCTCCTATAGCCCTTAAGCAATTTCTACACAAACGGATCCGTGATACTCTACTACCGCACCCCCCCCCCCCGCCCGTTCGCCCGTTGATTCGTCTAGCGGTCCGGATAGCTCGTGGCGGTCTGCCACCTATATGCATGGAAGCACGGGAGAACCAATGCTAAACACAGGGCCGTGGACGCGAGGGAACGCCGAGCGTCACGCGGTGTGGGAGGTCATTCGATTCGTGGCAGTGGACCCGTTCGAGATGTTTCTCGTACGCCTGGACCAAGCGCATCGTTCTTTTCTCCTTTGCAGTCTTTTGGCAGGTGTAGCATTTCGCCCGCTCGTTGTCGCCGGCCGCGAACTGCCCATAGAGTCAAATGCCGAGTCCTTCCATAGAATATGTAGAAAAAGGGGCGGAGATGCTCCCAAGGCATCATCGATCATTTGACTTCCGTGCTTCTAGAACTTAGCAACTTTTCCACGAGAGCTGGCTCTATCGTAAGTTGTAATGGATGCGATGGATTCTCCAGCAATATCAGACCCACCGTTATCAAGTACCGCGCCGAGGACAACAGACCTCAAACTCTTAACATCAGAATGTAGGGATTCAAATATAGTAAATGTATAGCGTGTTGTGTGGAGAATACTTCGTACTTTGCGATCATTTTTTGTCCCCCAAAGGACCTGAAAGAATGTTGCCTTGACTTTTAGCCACCCCGGCTGATGGCGCTCAGCACGGGTTGTCACTGGTTGCGGCCGCTGGCTTAGTAGCCACGGTAGCATCGAGCTAAGGTTGGCACTATCTTCGTGATCTCGGGCGGGCATTGTCTTTGCAAGGGCGAGCCGGGCCTGTCTCGGAGTGAAACTTGCTCTTGGCTTGGTCTACACTAATCCGACTGGGATCTCGATCGCCTTAGTGACGAGCCGTAGTCACACCCTATGATCCATAGCTCATAGGAGATAAACCTCTAATCATGATTAATCATTCAATCAACAGCCCACGAGCCTGACATTCGGTTGCCACGTTCTCTTGATGACTTCCCCCTTACCACAACAGACCGGGCTACGACGACGGTGCCCACTTTCCCTAAACTCAATAGCGAAGAGAAAGTCCGCCAACTGCGCCACTCTCGCTTCAGAGCGCACCTGCAGCTATCGACGTACACAGCTTGTCGCATTAAAGTTGTCCCACCCGCCGACAGCATCACCTTAGCTCTGCGCACAATGCGGGGATAGAAACTTGTTAGGTAACAGTTTCCACTTCGTAGCCGGACACACCTTACTGACTCCGGGGTACAGCGCTAGCACGGCACATCTGAGACTACCCCATGGTCCATGTTCTCATTGACCATTATGCAATTCTCGTGATATGAGAATCGAGGATATTGGAAACTCGCGGCTGCTTGCCGAATTTGTGTACCCCCGGGTTACGGCTTACCTCGGCCTTCGCGCCTCCAGATCTGTCATGGCTATCTCACTTCCGGGCGGATGGCTGCGTGAGGCTGGAATGAAAACTTTGGTTGCCGATATAATCACCTTCCCCGCATGTCCCTGTCTCACCGGGCCGATGTGGAGACTACAGATATGCGGACTGGGATAGGAACGGCGATACCGCATACTCAAATCCGGTAACTCAGGCCAAACCGCTACCAATGCAGATGTTGCAGCTTGTAAGTCTTGGCGCATAGACGTAGGTGTGATCCACCATGACTTCACATTCGAAGTGGTTTGTGGGGTATTAGGCTTTTTGCTGACCCGCGTTATCACGGCGCATGGGCCCAAGATACGTCTTTCGGGTTAGTGACATACCAGGATGTTAAAGACCTGAGCTTGACTATTGGATCGCCTGTCGTGGCCGTCGTTAGGCTGGTTGCTAATACCCTAGTCCAGGAACGGGTGCTTACTCTGAGATACTTTCGTGGCGTCTACTTATCACGAGAGGCTATGACTGGCGTGCTCTGTGGTTGAGGGTCATTGCCCAGGTGGGTGAATAACTTCAGCCCGTACGCATCAGGTCTAAAGCGTTGTTCTGACATTTGCATCGTTGCCTAACATGGTGTACTTCGGGCAATCGGGCCTCTAGACTAATATGCAACTATGGAATCTGCTAGCTTCGTTTCAAACTGGCTCTGCTCTAAAATACCGAGGATGTTCAATAATGGAGGTAGGCCGTATTAGTTGCCTAGCCTCGTCTGTTGTGGACAAGCAGTATCCAACATCAAAAGATGTCCACATCACATAATTCCCCATCGAGCCAAATTCACTTTGATTCGGGAGTTCCCATTCCTCCTGCCCGATCATTAATTCAGTGTCTACACCGGCTTAATGTCACCGGTTCAAACACGAATACCGAAGCACTGTGCCCAAATACAGAGAGATTAGTTTATTCTATTCATAGAGTTTTCATGTCGTTGCAGTCGGTGTCATTAACACAAGCTTTCTTTTCATCAGGCGGAAATAAATAGCAATTGATATCATGCGCTGGCAGCAGGGCCTTCTCCACCGGGGATCAACTGGACGAGTATTAGAGGTGAGGGAAATAAACCGGTCAAGATACTCACCATGCAGACGTTGTTACCGTTCAAGAGGAGCTTGGGAAGCTTGATCTGGGCACCGGTGTAGTCACTAAGATCGAATTAGAGCCGATTGCAATGGCGATAATGAGAAGAGCCATGCTGTCGAAGGCCAACACAATGGCACCACTTCGATAGATGGCACTAGTGGCAACGCTTACAATTCAGTCACATCTTCCAGGACCATGTCTGGAGCTTTAGTTAGCGCTTTTTAATTCCAACATGACGGGCGAAATAAAGGGATACTTACTGACGTAGTCATCGAATCCGAGCAGGGTGCCGGAGAACTCTGTACATGTGTCAAACCCCATTCAATCTCTTCTTTCGATCCAATTCCATGCTCACCCTTGTCGCCCTTCATGATCACCCAGATACGGGAGCCGACACATTTGTCGATAAGCTCTATCGAAGGGTTAGCGGGGTCACACAGTGCGCGGGAATTCGCGAACGCACCGAGAGGCAAAAGCTGGGAGGCCATTGTGATTGGTATGTAGGAAATCAGAAAGACACGACAAAACTCCCAAACGGCAATTCTGGCTCCGAAAAGAATACGTAGGGCGAGGAAGGCAAGATATCAAAGACGACGCTGCGACGTCTGAGGAAGCTGGTTTTCTCCGGGCCGAGCGACTAGTCCTAGTTTGTACTAGCGCCACTCCCCGGTTCAGGATCAAGCACGTGATTTTAACTAGACCCAATCGGGACTAGCCCTCTTATACGCGGCGCCGGGAGCCATTAGTCACGCTAGTCCCAATAGGGTTAGCGGCACCTCGCCAAATCCACTTGTTTCTTCAAAGCCGCCATCTCCTCATGCGCTCCGTATTGTCTCGATCATCTGAATTGAATTTGCCCTATTCACCACGTGGACTGGTTGGTCTACAAGCACACTGTGCGGTTTAGCCAAAGCCTTCTCGTCAGGCCCACTATGCTTGCCATACAGAATGCGAATGTGGTTGAGCCTTTCAGCAGGCCTGAGATATTCGTCCTCGACGCCGGGCGGCAATCCATGCAGTCACTACGGTAGCGGTGCAGCTGCATGGTTGCCTTCATGTTACAAGTGAGTCTAATTCGTCCTCGTCCCCCTGCGTCGAGGCCAGTCTGTTGACCAGATCCAAGTAACGTCAGTTTTGGCACGCCGCGACGAAGCTCAGACGCTGGACCCATTCGCCATGGGCAAGCTTTCAGCCAGCGATTGGACAACTCCCAATCGCGACGGAACTTTTCGAATACCCCTGCCGCACGAATCACACTGGAGGACGATGACGAGGACGATGGAGTCACACCGCTAGTTATCAACAGGCGCCCGAGGCGTCCGGAGGACATCCGTGGCAGTAAGGGAGATTTGAGGCAGATCCTCGCATCCCGAAAAAAGCGAGAAAAGCCCAAGCAGCGTTCTGTGCTCACACCACTCGACCGGATAGAGATTCGCAAGATTGAACAGAAGGCTCTGTCGATAATTCCTGCTTCTCAACTTGTTCAGGAATTTCTTGATATCAGATATCCCTTCATAGTTAACGCTGTGTTACGGTGTGACCAGTTCTACAGACAGTTGAAAGGACAGTATCGCAAGACTATCCATGCGACAATTGCATGGCTCGAGGCTGAGGTCCGGCAAGGCCAGGACGAAAACCGGTTGATTGAGCACGAATATTGCGAGATTTACTTCGTAGCAAGTGCATGGCTCGAGGCTGAGGTCCGGCAAGGCCACTACGAAAACTGGTTGATTGAGCACGAATTTTGCGAGATTTACTTTGCAGAGTCCCCTAGACTCGAAGAACGTGTCGATGAATCAGTCAAGCGATTCTCTGAGCTGCAGTATGCAGTCCTTGAGGGGATTATCGGAACTTTGGAAGTCTTCACGCGTGACCTAGCCGGTCTCGTCGAAGAGGAATATCTGCGGCCCCGGAAATCTGCTAGGGCCCGAATTGACGCCCTCCTAGCTTACTCGGAGAGTTTCCAACCAGACTACTCCAAGCTACAAGATAAAGCATTCGCTGTGGCAGGCGGGGGCAATGACATTCTACAGATCTTGTCAAGCCTGTCAGGCCTGGTCGTACCCGGTGGTCCAGATTTTCGTGCATTATGGCGCGCTACCAGACTGCATAATCTTGCAGTTTCTCGAGCCTCCCATGTTCACCGGCGCTACTTCCTCGATTCCAGGGAACTCCAGCATCCACTTAAAGCCGCAACCGCCCACATACACTCAAATGCTATGGAAATAAGTTTCACCGTAGCCGCTTGGAAAATCGTGGAAGCTGTGTTGTTCAATAGACCTCTGAAGCGAGTTATTGAAATGAAACATAGGGCCGTCGCCAGGGCCATACAGGTGCAGTATATGGAATGGCTAAGATCCAAAGCCCTCAAATACTCGCCAGAGACAAGATATTTGCGCCAGCTTGATGTCATGGCACCGTTCGAGATCCTCGTGATTATGCAGCGACAATTGGTCAACGAGGCGTGGCACTTGATCGGCTCCTTGCAAGGCGCGTTTGGGCCCCTGTGGGATGGACTGCCGAAACACAAAGCCGTATCGGTCAACCAGAGCATCTATGGATGGGTCACCGAATATCGTGCACAGCAGAAAGATTTTCTGATACATTTGAGGATGTACAGATATATCAACTGGATTCGACTGCAAGTGGAGGAGAAACTTCAGGAGCTCGATTTGCCGGACACGGTGCAAGGACAGGGTTTCTTCATCGTGCCTAAACCATTGAGCCAGGATCGCGCTCGATTCCAGTGCTATGTTCAATCAATCGCCTCCCTGGGCTTCGACACTTGGTTCCTGGGGAGGATCTTGGGGATCATGTATGCTTCCGAAGGAAGCCTGGGCCGGGCATCGAACATGAAATGGGAGAAGATGATGGACATACTGTATAAACGTGAACAGCTCATCAAGTCCCCGGCCATCCCAGACTTGGGCTCTCAGAGCGCTGCGGCAGCCGCCGCTTGGAAGAAGATAAGACGCCGACGGGCTAGATCCTCTTCAAAAATTGTCGCACGGCCTCATGACAAGACAACGGCTCAACAGCCACAATTTCAACCTTCCAAAGTGGCTGAAACAGATCAGTACGAAATGCTCGACTCCCACAAAGCATTCGAGACGCATATGCGCCTTTCGTCACAATCGGATCAAACGAATGAACAGGTCCCCTTTACAACTGCCATGTCTAGGCTCATGAGGCCCTTTTGGAGACCGCAGAGGACTAATTCCAAACAACGGGTGTTAACGAAGACTTCGTTTGATGCGGCTTTGCCCAACTCCGCGAAGCAGACTCCTGCATCTAGACCACCAGCTTCAGATAAGAAATCATCCAATTTTGTGAAGAGACCCTGGTCTGTCAATTTGGTATCGTCGAAGTCCGACTCTCCGGTTCCACGGGGGCGTCGAGCGGCGGTGGAGAAGGAGAAGCCCCCGGCGACAAGAAAGAGTCCTCAAACCGCGACGGAAACTAGCCCATGGGAGAGCGAGAAGGAGAGCGTTCTTACCGAGCTTCAAGCGACAGTGAAACAGCTTCAAGCGCAAATCAAAGAGCTTGAAGAGAAAAAGGAGTCCCGTCCCCTTCCAGCGTCAGTAGCTCGAAGAACGACTGTGGGTCGAAGAACCATTCGATCCTACATCCGTCGACGAACTCTACGAACAAGACGATCATACTGCACCGATTCACGATTCACTCACCTCAGTGCCCGGCAGTGTAGCCACGACTCTAAAGAGTCTGCCATCCCTGCTTCTTTTATCACGGCAATCGCAGATGAGCCCGTCGTACCCACACAAGATGAAATTTTGCCAGATCAGGCCTCGTCATCGGAGCTCAATGCCAAGGCGAACAAAGAACCGGGCCCACTATTCTGGAGCCATAGCGACCAGCGAGCGCCAAATGGCCAGAAACTCATTGTACACTATTGCCGATCCCTCGAAAGCACCGAGGATGTCGCAAAGCACTTCCTCAACAGCAAAGTCATTGGCTTCGATATGGAGTGGAAAGCACAAGTCTTCGCCTCAGACAGCATTCAAAACAACCTCTCATTGATCCAGATCGCGAATGAAGAGCGCATTGCGCTTTTTCAGATCGCTCTGTTCAAGCCGGCTCGTACCCTGGAAGACTTTGTTGCTCCTTCACTCAGGCGCATCCTCGAGTCACCGGACATCACCAAGGTCGGAGTTGCGATCAAAGCCGACTCAACCCGCTTACGCAAGTACCTCGGCGTTGAGGCACAGTCAATCTTTGAACTGAGCCATTTGTTTAAATTGGTCAAGCACGGCCAGGCAAATCCGAAACTTGTCAACAAGAGAAGCGTCAATCTTAGCGAGCAGATCCAGGAGCATTTCGGACGGCCGCTTGAGAAAAGTGAGGATGTGCGGTGCGGCGATTGGACTCGTTCTTTGAACTATCGTCAGGTCCAGTGTGAGTACATTCCCGTCTTTCATTGCTAAAAGTGGATATACTAACGTATCCTCGATAGATGCCGCCACAGATCCCTACGCCTGTCTCTGCTTGTTCCATACCATGGAGCAGAAGCGAAAAGCCATGGACCCTGTTCCGCCTCGTCCTCCGCATGCCGAACTAAATCAACCCATCGTCATGCCCGGTGGAAAGGTAGTGAGCAGTAGAGACAACGAACCTGCTGCTTCTGATCCCGTCGAGGTTGACGTGGCTCGGCGTTCTTAGTTCATAGCCTTTTACGAAGGCTTGCATTCTTTTCATCCTTGCATTTTATTTCTCGGCCAGATAAGGAGTGCATGTCCTTCTTCGATTTGTGAACTTTGAATTGTATATTGTTCTGTCTTAAAGCGGGCATTTGATGTTCGATATCCCCACTCGATGTTAGACTCCACTCATCATTGCATCTTACCCTTGGCCGCTGTTGAACTATTTGTAGCCATTTCTGGCGGACCTCAGAATCATAGGCAGAGTCTAGTGACCCACCAGAGATACGATTTTGAAAGGAAATGGGGGTATATATTCGTCCAAACCAAGTATATACATCTAGTAGAGCATGTCCAATATTCAAGCCTCATGCAAAATGCAAAAAAGATGCCCAACAGCCCAAAAGACTACCCTCTCAGAGGAAGCACCTTGGACAACAAAACCTCCTGTCGACACAGCGGACACTCAGGCTTCTCGCGTACCCAGTCCCTCACACAAACCCAGCAAAAGACATGTCCACAAGTCGTAACACTGGGATCCTTGAAAACCTCCAAGCAAAGCGTACATTTCCGCTGCTGCCCCTCGGGAATCCACGCAACAGCGCCCGGATCCTCGTCTAGATCATACCGGGCCGCAGAGGCAGGAAGCAAGGGGACAGCGGTCGGGTTCTGGATTGAGGGGATCAAAGCACTCTCTCCAGAGCGCGTGCCGCCTGTCTTGGCAGATTGACTCTCGTCTTCGTTCATGCTCTGTCCTAATTCGCGCACATGCAAGAATCCCTGCACGGCGATCTGCAGTACCATCAACACGCCCAGCACCTCGTACCCAATCCGCTGCTCGCTTTCATCAATTTTCTTGGTAAACACATAGCGAAGGCGCCAGATGCGCTTTGAGAGGTGGTAGTAGGAGCCGGTGAAGTAAAATGTGGCAATGCTGAGCGCGTAGATTGGACTAAGCGAGGTGATCGAGTCCAGGTGATCGAGGATATATTGCTGGATGCGCAGCTTGGTGACGAATGGCCGGGTTGTATTGCCGGGTTTGGTCTGTAGCAGGCCTGCCTGCTGTGCTGCGCGGAGTTGTTGCCGTGCGATGCTGCGCTCGAGCTTGTTACGCACGCGCTGTCGCAGGGCGGGTAGTAACCGCTGCAATGACCATGGCACTAAGATAGTGCTCAGAATGTATCCGATGCGCCGGGTAATTGCCGGTAGACGGAGTGTGTCGTCTTCGAGCTGAACAAGGTCGCAGTACTCTTCGCCGAGGGTCCGATTGCCGATGCCGGTCGTGAGAGAGAAATAGAGGAGCTCGGTTAGGTGCTTGATAGCATCGGAGTGGGCGTGTGTGAAGCGAGCACCACGGAGAGAGCGGATAATGGAGTGTGATTGTTGTACCAAGCTGCTGGTGAGGAAGGCATCTTTCTCATGGGAGCGGATTATGTCCGGGGACGTAGCGAATGGGTAGAAGTGGGAGGTGGGAGAGGCGACTGTGGTATCTGGGGTTGGCAGTGACAGATGGTGATCATCATCAGCCATGGTGAATGGTAGAGATAGGATAGAGGCTATAGAAATAGGCTCTATGAATAGGGCAAGAGCATCTTCAGATACATATGGATCTTCCCCAGCTCGGAACTGATGTTCCCCGGACTGCCTCGGTCTATGTCATGTGATCGGGTGTCAAAGGTATTACATAATGTCACATGACCCAGAATAACTAAAATGACAATACAGATATGTAATCTAAATACCAAAATTTCAGCGTTAACCCTGCACACTAATAACGCTCCTTACCCCTGATCCATCCAATCCCTTATGTGAGGTGTAGTATATAAACCGTGCCGACGGGAGTTGCTGAAAGTGAGTTGAATACACTGATCACCATGATGCCATGTCCCAAAGATGAGGGAGTCTCCCCTGAAGTCGCAGATCGTGCAGATCATCCTTTTTCTAGGGTTGGACTTCTAATTATACCCAATCGACAGGACGTGTCCCTATGGAGTTCCGCTTTCACTGGCCCAGACCTTCCAAGTCTTCATTCTCCACCGTCCATTCCCCACTCCCCCACCCATTTGCGTCCACTGAGGGTGCTGCGGCAAGTGGGCGCGTATTCTCGTTACTGCACGCTTATTAACAGTGCCTGAAAGCGGCTTCACGGGGAAAAGTTCCTAACTTCTTCAGATTCACCTCCAGTCATTCTTTTGTCCCACCTCTTTCCCCCACCAGGGGTTCCTTCTGTTGGATGTCGCTTGAACCCCTTTGATTTCCGTTTCCTCCTAGATTCATGGAATAATGGGTGTTGATCAACATGCTCAATTGGATGGCTTTGGGCTTATCCTCCCCTTCCCTATCCGGGTAGCTGCCCTCTTAGTTGCTGGTATGTGATACGGTGATACTGGAGAGAAGATAGAGATCGCGTGGCTAACTCTCAAACAGGCTTCTGGGGATGGGGGATCAACCTACACTATTTGGCCAAGGCCAACATTGTAAGTGGCGGGGATCTCTCGGACAACTACCCAACTACCCCCGTTGAACCCGACTAACCAGCTTCTTCTTCTTCTTCTTTCAGGATGTTCCTGCTCTCATCCGATACCCTTCCCGCACCTCATCTGCCCAACGACCACATCATGTCGCGGTCTACCGCCTGGCTACCTTTTTTACGATACCCCTGACCCTCTGGCTGCTCGTCTTCTGGTTCGCTACCCATCGCGTCCCTGACCTGGTCGAACACCTCGATTTCATTCCTCAGTCGGTCTTCATAATCCTCCTCCTGATCCTCATCTGGCCTTTCAACCGGGCCTCGCGGGCTGGTCGCATTCGCTTTCTCCTGACATTAAAGCGCGTGGCTATCGGCGGCTTGGCGGAGTCCCAGGATGGCAAGTTTGGTGACATTTTGCTAGCTGATGCCCTGACCAGCTACGCGCGGGTCCTGGGAGATCTCTACGTCAGCTTCTGTATGTTCTTCACCGACGGTATAGCTGCCACTTCCAAGCCGAACCGCGCTTGTGGCGCGGAGATCGTCGTGCCGATTATTGTGGCAGTTCCTAGTGCGATTCGACTTCGCCAGTGTTTGACTGAATATGTGCGGGCTCGGAGGTCAAGCACGCGCCGGGAGGTGGGTAGGGGGAACCAGCACCTGGCCAACGCCTTAAAGTATGCCACCGCATTCCCGGTCATCTGGATTTCCGCCAAGCTACGGAACTACAATCCTCTGGACTTCCACGGGTACAGCGAGGTGACCACCCATCGTCTGCTGTAAGTGTCGGCTTTCTCCCGCGACGCCTCCACCCTCTCTAACACCCTACAGATTCATCGTCTGTTTCATCAACTCCTTCTACTCTTTCTGGTGGGATGTGGTCAAGGATTGGGACCTGACACTCTTTTCCCCCGAACGCCGTGACAGGGACCACCCCTACGGTCTCCGACGGCATCGCTACTTCCACTCCGACAAGTTGTACCACTACGTCATCATCGCGGATCTTGTCCTCCGTTTCTCGTGGCTGTGGCGCGTGCTGCCGGGTCTCTCATGGCTCTCCGACACCGAAAGCGGTATTTTCGTGCTCATGTTCCTCGAAATCGCTCGGCGCTGGATGTGGGTGCTCTTCCGAGTAGAGGCCGAATGGAGTATGTTTCACTTCCCTACGCATTCGCCCACACTCCCATGAACAAAAAGCTTTTCCGAGCAAACCCTTTGTTTCATGATTTGTTTGCTGACACGTCTCGTGAAACAGTTCGCAATACCCACGGTCCCGGTCCCGACGATGTTCTCCTTGGCGAATACAACCACAAATTCGACGCGGATTGAACTGCCATGCTGGCTTTTTTCAACTTCAGAATTGAATCTGCATGGGAACGAGCATGAGACACAGAACATATATTCCTTTTTTGCTTATTGACTGCGCGGCGTTTCCTTGGATTCCTCGCCACAAACATACAGTCTAGAACAGTTATAGATACGAGACCCGTTTTGCTCAGTGTAAGGAAGCGCATCATTTTTGATTTACTCATGTCCCTACTTCGTCTATTCCTTCCTACTTCTACCATTGATATTCCCCACGCGCCTGCCAAGCATCTTTCTCTTTCAAGTTGTCTCGGGATGATTTGACTGGCCTTGTTCTCTAATTGGGTCTGGAGTGTTCGGACTGTTGGATTCGGTGTTGGCGAGAAATCCTCGCTGCGAGCATTGTTCGTGATTTTGTGGTTGCAGATTGACTGATGCATCTCGTTAGCCTTTTCATTGTATATACCTACCCATTTATTTGCTCTTTCCTTGCCTTGGTCATTCTAGGGTTTTGGGGCTGGAGGTTTAGGACCAGCATGTACATTACGGTTGCGGACTGGCTATTTGCTAATGAAGCTCACAATATATGGCTTGAACGTATTCTCTACGAGTTATTGTCAAAAACGAGGTAATAGATGATGACTGGTGCTCCCAGTTGATGGCAATGGCAACAGAAAATAAAACATTCTGATGGCCATTGTTGAAGAAGCGACTCGGAGGTCCGCTTTCTCTTGAATAACTATTTTCACATCCCAAGTACTAGCATTCCCATCTGCCATGGTCTACTTGCATTTAATAGCCTCCATTCTAGTCACCCCTTCAAAAAAGTGAGAGTTGAAGAGGAAGCAAATATCAAGTCCGTATATACAATAAATGTTAAATTGACAACATCTGACCATGAAATGGAAGAAAGATGCTCGCAAAAGCAAGTACCGAAGACGCCAGCAGACAGACGCTCCCATGGAAAAAAGAAAACCACCGGCTTCAAATACAATGATAAAAAGATACATCCAATATAGCACAAAGAAAAAGAAGCAGAAATAAGTCCAAGCTGGAAGAAAAGAGAACTACCGAGACCGCCCCTCGTGAACACCATGGAAAGCTAGCTCATCTATGACGACGCGGGTCGGAGTTACTAGAAGGCGCATGGTTCTCAAACAAGTCTTCCAGGTATGCACTCGGTGCACGACCCTGCGGCGCCTGGCTCAGATTCAGCGAGCTGGTGGATCCACCTACATAAGAGCTCCGCTGGTTATGCGGTGGATCGTAGGCGCCGACATTTGGCAGGGACGGCGAGCTGAGATCAACACGGGAGCCTGCCCCATCTCTAGCAGGCGTGGAGCTACCAGCGGCAGCGTAATACCCAGCAGGAAGGTACGTTGAGCCGCGGTTACCCGTAGCATTGAGACTCGCATGCGATCCAGCGCCGCCCGCAGTAGGTGAGAAAAATAAGCCGCTGTTCGAGCTGGGTACCCGCCGGTTAGGCTCGACGCTTGCGCGAGCGCCGAGTTTTTCTAGCAGAACATCTCCTGCCGGCGCCGAGGCGTACACTGTTGATCCGCGCTTCTTGCGACTGCCGCGTATGATGCGCTTGTTTTCGGAGGAGTGTGCTAGGGCTGCGCGCCGCACTGAGCGGTTCACTGACCATGCGACCATCCCGCGCCAGGCGAGCACGGCTAGTCCGATCAGGCCTAGGATGGCGCCGACGGCGATGAAGACTGTCCCCTCTGGTGTGTTCGTTCTCCGCATATATGGCGCATTTGCGATAGGTGGGATAGTTACGATGGCGCCAGCTGTTGATGTGGAGGACGAGGATGTTGATGCCGTCGTTGTGGAAACGGAGGATGTCGTGGTGTCGGAAGAGGTCGTGGTGTCGGAGGTAGAGGTGGATGTCTCCGACGACGAGGTCGTCGTGGTAGCCATGCTAGTAGTGGATGTCGAGGACGTCGAGGAAGTCAAGGTAGTGGAGGTTGTTTTGTCCGAGGTCGATGTCGAAGAGGTGCTATCGGTGGAAGCGGTGATCTCTGTCACGCTAGGGGCGCTGTCAGTGGTCGACTGATCGCCGGTGGTCTGGGCGGCGTCCGTAGTGGTATCCCCCGCTGACACCGCAGGGACTTCAGCGATTACAACTAGAATCTGAGGACCTGTGAAATCGACGCCGAAAATGACAGCCTCTGGCGCCAGAAACGGCTGCCTTCCACCCGTAACTTTGAACGGCGAGCCGCCGCCTGCCCGCCCCCTATTCTGCACCCAACCAGCATGGTTAGTCAACCTCCTCGGGTCCTATTGACCACCACGATTGTTCCCCCCGTTTCCACTCGCGACCAAAACGACGCCGAAAATGGCTCCCCTCTGCATCGAACCCTAGGGCCCCCTCCTTCTCGCCAGGGCTGGTCGAGCGCCTATAAGATGCTTCGTCCGCCGTCTCGTCTAGGAGTCTTTCTACACCCTCTTGTCATCCCAACTCCGCTGCCGAAGTTGGCCTTGATACTCTCGTTTCTCAAGTCTCCTACTACGGAATCCAAACCCTGGTCTTTGTATTCGACCTTTCCTTATGGCGCCTACGTCCGTACCTCTAGCTCGGCCTGATGAACACTAGTACTGGACCGATCCTATCCTTTGCGAGGAAACTCGAGCCAGACTGGAGCATTTCCGCAGTCTTGGATGGTTCCCTCCAAACTTCAAGCCGAAGACGCTGCTAGGCATTGCGGTCGTCGAACGCTACTGGCGAAAGTAGGTGGACTTTTGCTCCGGAAAGCCGTAGGGTCTAAAAATAACAAACGAGAATAGATTTTGCATTCAATCGAAAGAGGACTACGTGGACTATCTTCTTTTGGAGGATCAAGCGATCTACATAAACTTTTTCGACTGGATGTTCAAAACATCGCGAGAGAAAGTGCTTTAGTCGTACGACGAATACTGGCGCCGCTTCGCCCGTCGCCGCGTTAGTGACGACGCCCGTAAATAGATGCGACGAGTACGGGCATTCCTTCTATCCCTGAAGGGAGTAGGCTAATGGCGATATAGTTTCTTATAGGTATATTTCCGGCCGAGCGCAGAATCCCCCGACGAACGAAGGACAAGAACACTCTAGATGTGGATGTCTTCTATGTCATCTACCGGTATCACTAGGTCCATTCGAGATTTTTCCGTCATGGAAGCATGATCGTCCAGTTTGCTACAGTCCAGCTCTGGTCTGCCATTACCGGGACTCGACCCGGCGTCTTACTTCCACAGAAACCCTCTCTACCTAACGATTCGTCCTTGTGCAAACGCAAACAGGATCATACTTTTCAAAGTAATCTTCCTAAGTATATCTCTTTGAAAGATCTCCCGGATTCGGTCTGCTATCGCGATATCGAACTTTTCTACCTAAAAGACCCTAATAGCAAACGTAATGTCCTCTGTGCTATCATAGAGTTTCGCAATCTGAAAGGTCGACCGGAAGGTGCTGATAGGTAAGGGTATTTTGGATTCTAAATCTTACGTCGTTGATATGATACTGATCCTTGCTATCAGAACCAAATTTTTCATGCACGGCGATTACCAACTAGCGTATTGCCCGATTACTCAAATCATTTTATTCGCTTTACGCGATAGGGCTTTTGTCAATACCGAGCTCACCCCAGAGCTCATTTAGCGGCTGCGTGTTCCAAAACGCAGTTCGTCCCTTGCTCTAAAGTAGAAGCCCGAGGTTCTCAATATATTTGCGGCTTGCGCTAGTGATGACAAATTGCCTCCCACATTTTCGTTGAGCCGGCCTGTAAGAAATTTGAAGACTGGTAATGCACCTCTCGTGATCTTGCTTTCATCCAGCGAAGATGCCGGTGACTGGATTTGACCCAGAATTATCAGCACTGCTTCACAACCGGATTTTCGAACGTGCGTGGATTGGGGCCGGACGAGATATCGCTTTGCTTCCGTCCAAGAGCTGGTGGGAAGAGTCGTCCCCAATTCCCTTCGATCTCGCATCTCGCCTGAATCCGAACTTGATTCAGTTCCTGCGGTCGGCAAGAGCTATCATGTTCGATCCTTCTTCGGAGTTCTATCTTTTCTATTATCTGTTCGCGCTCCATGGGAAACACGAAATTCTGCAAGAGTCTCTTCTCCGACAGTGGGGTGATCGCTTAGTATGGTTATATCCATCGACTCGAACGAAGAGCGATGAAGAAGTCGGTATTGTGTATGATTCCCCTCACGGTTCTCTGGAACTTGGTACCGAACAAGTCTCATAGGTCGAATAGCTTTGATCAGGAAACCGAGCTAGCTTCCTTCGTCCCAGACTGGGAAGATTTGGTCTGGTTTGATCTGGAACGGTGGCCGTGGCGGCCGTTGCAGCATATCCTACAAGCCTATCTGGATATCATCGATCAGGGCAAAATCACGACATATTCTGACCGTGGAAAGGAAAACTCTGACCGTGGTAGGTTCAGAGTGTTCCCCTGGGAGATCCACCAATATACTCTCAAGGATATTGAGGGGGCTGTCACTGCCTTTACTCGTCTTCTTGATGCTATCGAGGCCCGACTTCCTTCCAGTTCGACAGATGGCAATGGCCTCGAGCAGCTTAGCTTTGAAAAGATGGCTCTTCCCTACTCAGAATCCGTGATTGGTGCTTCATCTACAAAAGCGAATTCCTTTACCGGACGATTTCTCTCGGCTCTTCCCGTCCGTCAACTCAAGTTTCGCTATATTGCTCCCGGGATTCGATTGCAAAGTCCCGACGAATTCATAAATCAGCCTTTTGCGAAATGCCACGATAACGACCGCTTTTCAAAATCATTCATTACTGGTCAGCCGACAACGTTTTTCCCTCTACTTCTATTTCGAAGAGAGCAGGAGAACAAGTCCCCCTGGGGTCGGCCCTGGTTTCCCGACGGAAATAAAGCAGATATTCCCGCTGGTTTATATATCGAACCTACCTGCGAATCTTTCAACTGGGAATCTGGCAACAGAAGTCGACTACTGCTGCCCTTTGAAATTGGTAACAACGGGTTTGCTCGAAGCAGCAATGGTGTTCCATTTACCAAGGATCTCAGGGGTGTGGGGAGCCTGTCTGATCAACTATATCAGTCGGATTCATATAGTGGATATAGTGGCTATTTACCTTGGGATTCACGTAGCTCATATCTACACAGAGTATTGGACAATTGGGCTGAACGCGTGGAAATGGGTGATTGGCTGGTCGATCACGACGGTGTCGTCGGTGGTTTTGACAAGTTCAAAGAGGCCGATACTGAAGGACATTGGAAAGAATACGTTATCCCTTGGTAAGGGCTTTTGGGGAAGTGCCGTTGAAAAGTGAATCTTTGTTGGCCAATTGCAACAGCCAGCTGTATGAGACTACTAGTGAAGACTGTCAAGGCCTCGATGTTTACGGTTTCCGAGGGCGCTCTTTTGAAAAGAACACTTCCATCCCACGGTTACACTGTATCCGTGGAACTCACTGCTTCGGGGGTCCGTAGTAATTTCAACTTTGAGGTGAAGAATCGGTATACAATAAGATTCGCTCAATCCAGGGTAAACTATGTTGCTCTCAACCTTAGGAGTATTACCCCTGCCCTCTGTAGGTTGCTCTCTTAGCAATTTTCAAATATAATCTGTCAATATGAAACGTAGGGAGAGAAGGAAAGAGACCTAGATTATGAGATGTGTAGGAAGCTAACTTCTATCGAGGGTCTGGGGGATTTAGATCGTCCCGGGTCATTTGACCTTTGGGGCAGACACAATGCATCATCAAATGACATTCTGCATGAAGGTGACGATATAACTTATTGGCTCATCAATGATGCCATTTCCGGCGCTGGTGGCCATGTAGGTGAGTCCGGGCATGCGAACTTCCAGTTTCTTGCGGAAGGCCCGCCTCCAAAGCTTGGTGACTAGCATGACCCGAGTTCTCCGCCGAAGTTTTCGAGAATGTTGCTGGATCAGTGGGCTTCACTTCTGGCGGGTCTGACGGCATGTCTAATCGCTTCAGATTTTCTACAGAGGCTCGAGACGATGGCTTGAGTAAGAAGGGAATCGTCGCTCATTCTAGATATAAACGGTTTCTGAAGGCTATTTGCAGGTTCGCTTTCTGGATCTTTACCGTTGGAGATGGGTCCTCACTTCGAGGTTTTATCGGAGTGGGGTTGTGGAAATTCTGCCTAAAACGGGGCACGTTTGGGCTAAGATTATTCCTCCGCGGACAGGACGAGACGGCGCGTAAAGCTGAGGCTTTCTTCTGTGCGTAGGTCTTATAAAAAGAGACTAGCTGTTTAGAACTCAATTCGATGAGTGCAAGATAGAGGAGTTGAAGGAGGGGAAAGAAAGAGAGAAGAGGACGAGAGGGCGGGTCGGGTCTTTTATGTCGGGGCGGCATGAAGGAGAGGTTAGGACTCGCATAGTGCACAGGCCGTAAACAATGATTTCAACCTGTTCTCCACAGCGGGTCGCTCGGGGTAAGCGCAGATCACAGCGAGCGTCGAGAACAAAGATGCCAATTCAAGATTCCTAGGAGATTCTGGAGCCAGATCTTGATTGCTCTGGCCAAACGAAGGGTGATAATTCGGCTCGGCCGGATTGGCTGAGGTCTTGTTCCTGGCAGGTCTGGGGATTCCTAGTTCACAGGTCTCTCTAGATGAGGGAGGAACCTCTGATATCACCCCGTTTAAACGGGCGACTGTCTTCTCAGGGAAGACAACAAGCAGCGGAGAATTGCAAGAAGCGAAAGAGAGGTTTCAAACTAAGCGAGAATGTCAAGGAAGCCAAAAGGCGCCAAGTGACTTCGCTAAAACTAGCGCCTCAGGCCGAATAGGAACCCGTCACATGATGCATTCGATTCTACAGCAAAAAGCAAGTTGTGATGTATCATACAAAGAAATACGGAAGACATTTGCCCCTGAACCCCAAAAACTAAGAAAAGTTGATTGTACCATGCATCGATCAAGGGCAAGACATGTGGCAAGTCACTAGCACGCAATTACTGCTGCTTCTTCACGGCAGCAGAGGTGTCTCTCTCAAAAGCAGCATAGGGGATCTGGAGGCTGCTCAGGGCGCTAATTCCAATATACAAGATTACAATGCAGATGAAAGAGGCCAAGAAACCCATGAAGATACCTGCTGAGAAGTTAGAAAATCACCGGATCGCCAAATGACTAGAAAGGTACGAACCAGGCGTGAAATACTGGTAGTCATCGAACAAAGACTGACGGCGGCCAGACTCGGGGCGAGAGGATACATGGGAAGAGTAATCGCGCTTAAGCTCCATATGTACCGAGTCTTGATAGGAACCCTCATTGGATTCGTAGACAACGGAGTCGGTCTCGGGGAACTCGCGAGGCGAGGTAGCATAGAGGAGAGTATACGTTGAGTGAGAGGGAATCCGTTCAATGATATCGGCAAGAAGGCCATCTGGAAAAATTAGATGACATTCAGTCCACCTCGCTGTTGCTTTGCGTACCATTATCGGAGAGCTGATGGGCACGGTCCGAGCCCAGAGAGAGCATGGGGAACTCAATGCCAAGGATCCGAGGACCCGATTCTAAAGAGGTAGGATATTCTCCAGCTTTATGAAATTGTTAGCTGGAGCTTCCGGTACTCGCCAATCGCAGAATGGGCCACCATAGCAACTCACAGGAACCGTCGATGGCAGTAGTCTGCGCTTTGCACTTCTCGGAGAGAATGCTCTTGATCTCTGCTATGTCCAGCAATCCAGTGACCTCATTCACGCTCATCTTTGATCGGATCGACTTGTCTTTGCCGAGCATCTTCGCGCCCAGGCGGGGTGCCGACTTGCGGGCCGAGAAATCGGAGCTGTGCACACCGGGTTGGTTGACAACAACATAGTAGTCGGATGGGCAGGCGCTAAGGGAGGATGAGAGGTCATTAAGTAGCGAGGAGCCGGTCTTAATGTATGCGGAGTTTGTCAGGACCCTAAGGGAGGCGTGGTTAGCTGGCCACGACTTGAAAGTGGAGTTCGCCAGACATACTCAGAGGTCGAAGCGAGGAAAAAGGGAGATGTATCCCGAAATGCATCGACTGCAGCTGCCCCGAGGGCAACCAGCCCGAACCTGCTGAGATGCATGGTGTTTATCGTAGAGGCGGAGATGGTGAATGATGTTGTCAACGGGAGGTCGGACTTGGTCTCGGAGGCGGTCGACGGGCCCGGCCCGCTCTGAGCTCTACACATTCAACTTTTTTCTTCGGCGGTTCGACCGAACCATTTACAATCCACCAGGCGCTGTGCGTCTTTCTTGACTTCTTGAATACTTCATCCGATTTCTTTCCATCATGGGTCCCATGTCTAAAAAGCGGAAGGTGGCCCCCAAGGTCGAGGAGGTCAATTTCGACGGCGAGGCCCGCCAAGAGTGGCTCACTGGTTTTCGCAAACGAAAGCAGCAGCGCATCAAGCATGCGCAGGAGGTAGCCGAAAAGAGGTACAAGGAGGAGAAAAGACTGGATCGCCAAAAGGTATGCGATGACTTTGACCGCTCTGCTCCTGACGCTGGCTAACTCCGTCGAAATTAGATGCGCGAAGAGCGGGCGGCCGAGTTCAAGCGAGCGATGGAAGAGCACAAACTTCAACTAAAGCGCCTCAGAGAGGAAGACAAGACCGACAACGAGTCTAATTCTGACGAGGACGATGGAAGCGACCAGGAATGGGAGGGCATTGAGGAGCCACCGGCGGTGGACTACGAGGCCGAATATATCGACGAAGATAAATACACAACCGTGACGGTTGAGGAAATGGATCCATCCAGAGAAGGTCTGCGCAAATCCGTGCGAGAAGAAGACTCGGAGGAGGAGAAGGAGGAACCTGCCAAACCAACAACCGAACCCGAGGCAAAGCCGAAGAAGACCACGAAATCCACGGACAAGCCCAAGAAGAAGAAAAAGCAGTTCCGGTACGAGAGCAAGCAAGACCGCAAGCTCACTCTGGCCAAGCAGCGCTTAAGCAAGTCCAAGAAGGCGGCGGCTCGGAGAGAACGGTGATAGCGGTGGTTGTTTGTGTTTTCCAAATGATTTCTTATTCCACGAAGCAATTACTATGCACGCCCCGTGGAATCCTTCTTTTATAAAGTATACGAAGAAAACGGTGGCCATCAAAACGGGCAATTAATTTGCCGAGCAAGACACTAAAGTCAACATGAGATAAGGATACGCTATTGAGACACAGTTTCTAGCATGGTAGAGGGAAAAGGGAACACCGTCGGTCATAGTATGAAAAAGCAGACAGTTCGACAAGGGAAGTGAACCTGCATCCAACCCAACGTCTCCTGACACCCTACACCGATATCCAACGCAATCCGACTTAAACGTTGCTGATGGAGAGCTCGAGTTCTTGAAGGTCCTTCTGCAAGTCGCTGTGCTTCTTGGCCATTTCCTCGTACTTGGTCTCCCACTGGTCGCGCTCCGTCTCCAGTGCCTGCACCTTGCGCTCGTAGTGGCCAGCCTTGACGTCGGTTTGGCGGAGCCTGTCATCGCCGACATGTTAGCGATTGATAGAAGCAAAAAGAATAAGGTGCCAGTCGTACTTCTCGTTAGTCTCCCGCAGAGTCTTGTCGTTCTCCTCAGCCTCCTCCTCGAGGAGCTGAACCCGTCGCTGGAGAGCCTCGTTCTGGGTGTCGTGCTGGGCGCTCTGGTTGGCGGCGTCCTTGGCGTCCTTCACGGAGGCCTCGAGCTTCTCAACCTCCTCCTCAAGCAGCTGATTGCGGTGGTTGAGCGATGTGATCTCTTGTTCCTTGGACAGGTTCTCCTGCTCCAAAGTCTTGACCTTGGCCTTCAACTCCTCGACCTGATCATGGGCCTCATCAGCCTCCACGCGGAGGGCGTTCATGCGCTGGCAGAAAAGGTCTGGTTAGCATCATGGCTGACCATGCAGGATAGTGGGGGGGAGGTTGATGATGCAAGGCCGGTATGCAGAATCGAGATACTAGGCAAGCAGCTCAAGCTACCCCGCCAGGGGTCCAGGAGACTCACCTCCTTGATCTTGTCCATGGTTGGATAAAAGTAGAAAGAGAGCAGTAAAGCTGTAATATGTATGAGTGAAAGAAACAAAGAAGGCTTTCGCTCAGCGCAGCCAGGAAAGTCGAGTTTAGAGAGGATGGGAGAAGGGAAGAACAAAGATGGCTGACTGGAATAATCGTGTGTCCCGTACATAAGTAGCCCCTCCACACTTTAGTCCAATCACCTGCTCCCGATCGCCGCGTCTCCACGGGCAACCACCCGAACAACACTCTAGAACTCCATTTGTGACCTTCTACACGTCTTCAATTTCACCGTCTTTTGAAAACCCAACTTTGCTCGTTATATGCCATAAGTTATTCATCTCCACCCGCCGCCATGCTGGCCCGTCATGACCAGGAGAACCTGGTAAACACTCACCAGACCACCGCTGCCGCCAAACCCTTGAACCAAGGACCCAAGCAGCTCGGGCCCAAGACTCCTGGCAAGAAAGTACCGCTGAACGATGAAAACCATCCTGGCGCGTTTAAAAAACTCACCGTCAAGGGAAATGGAAATCGTCTGGATAATGGGAAGCCGGGCAACAATGCGTTTCTTACGCCGATGGGTACGTGAACTTGACGCGTTTTCGGGATATGGAAGTTCTCGATCCCGGTTTACTGACTCGTTGCTGGTGTAGAACCTCGAAACCGGGCCCCACTGGGCATGAAAGATACCAACACCAAAGCCAGGGCTCCTCAGACACCCGGCCCCTTTGGTGGAACGCTGAAGCCAAAGACCAACCGAAGGACCTCGACCGCCCAGAGACCCAAGAAGGCTGCCCCCGTGACCCAGCAGGCCCAGACAAAAGTCTTCACCGAGCCAGTCGAGGATGATGTGCCCGACATCGAATATATGCCCCCGAAGCCGACAGGTACGAGTCTGAATGTGGTGTAAACAACGCACGTGTAGCCTTGCTCACAGTCTACAGATCTTCCAGACATCCCAGACGACATTACATATGACACAACCTTCCCCCAGTTTCAACCGAGAAACCGAGCCCTGGGCCTGGAAAGTGTCTACGGGAAGCAAGAAGTCGGTAGCGATGGCCTCACGGAAAAACAGCGCAAGTTCCAGGAGGACTCCATCAAGGCCGATAAGTTTGCAGACGAGATGATCATGAAGCAACTGGAGGGAATTAGATTCAACGAGTCCAGCGAGGACGAGATAGCTCCCGCACCCAAGCCACAGCCGCGGAGTATTCGCACGAGGGTCCCTTCGACAAGCACCAGGCCCACTCGAAATATCTCTACACTTCGATCCCGTGAGGCCGCAGCTGCCCTTTCTTCTTCCAAGCCAAGCACCGCTTCAGTCAGACCGGCTGCTGTTCCTAAGTCTCGATTGGCATCTGCTTCGTCCATGCTTATGCCCAAGAAGACTCGCCTCCCATCTAACCCATCATCGATGCGACAAACAGCTGCGGCTGTCACCTCCAAAACTACGATGGGTTACTCGAAGGGCCGAAGGGTGTCATCTACCTTGCGCGAGAAGACTGCCGAGCAGCCCTCGAGCACTTCCGCCACACTATCCCCGGAGACCTACATGAAGCTCTACGGACCTCCCCCGCTTGGATCAGACATGTGGTCCCGTTGCAAGGCTGCTGGCTGCTTTGATTCTTCAGGTGAGAGTGCTGCATTCCAGGAGCCCGAGGAGCCGCTGCCAACGTTCGAGGAAGACGAAGAGGCAGAGAACTTCCAGCTCACGCTGTAGCTGGTTCAACACGTTCAACACTGAACATTGACCACTATCATGCAATTATCACTCATTGTTATCTATGCTTTATGTATCCTAGGGATTCGGGTTTGGATCGGCGGTACACGGATTATGGCGTATCATGGAAATGTATTCGGGGTCAACCGCGGATCGTACTGTTTCAGGAACCCCCACTCAATTGAAGATCGTTCCTAGCCAAGCCAGGCGAGGGCACACGAAATGAGTTTGGCCCAAGGCAGAAATCAGAGTAATGTACGGAGCACAGAGTACGTCAGTGTAGTTCTAGAAAACGTGGTCTTTCACAGGAAGTCAAGTCTGGACCGAAGACGTCCTCGGCTGTCTACGCAAGACGGAGCATAACGTGTTTCTTGGATTTCCAAGGTTCACACCGCCGTACACCGCCCCGGAACTGCCACCACATTATTTACACCTTTTACTCTCTCCTTTTCCCTCTTCCACTCCTCTCAATTGACCTCCCTCGAGATGACGACCCCCCACCCGGAGTCCACCGAGGACTTCGAGTTCATCGTGACCCCGGCTGCTGCTGAGCAGACGAAGCCCGACTTCGATTGCGGCGTCCCGACTACACTGGTGAGAGCTATCCCAAGCTCCCCGGAGCTAAGCGTATTTCGGTGCCAAGCCTCTAACGCATGTCTTTCCTTGTCAGTACCCGGCCATCAAGAATGCTCCCGTTCCCGCAGACTCCGCGGGCAGCGACAGCTTCTCCAATGGCTTAATGTTCTTCTTCCTGATCGTGGTGCCCTGGTACCTGGCCCGCCAGGTCGGTGGAGGCCTCTACACCACCATCTTCTTTGCCATCTTCACTACAATCCCCGTTCTTATGGCTTTCTGGACCGTCTCCTCGACCATCTCCCCCCGCAAGACTGAGAAGGCCAAGTATCGCGGCCGCCCCGTTGAGCACTACCTGCACTTCCACAGTGAGCACGACCGTGCCACTTACCACGGCAAGAGCAAGATCCCCATGGAGATCTTCTACGAGAAGTACTTCAACGGCGAGGTTGACTTCAAAGGCGATGCTCTGGAGGCTCTCGAGTACCGTCACGATTGGGCCAACTTCAAGTTCACCATGGGTCTCTTTAAGCACTTCCTGTTCGGCTTCATTCCTGAGATGCTGCTGCACACCCGTTCCCAGGGTAAGGGCCTTTTCAACCTGATTATTTTGGCATGTGAATTTCTGACATCGGTCTTTAGATGAGGAACAGGTCCGTGATCACTACGACCGAGGTGATGACTTCTACGCCTGGTTCCTTGGCCCCCGCATGATCTATACCTCGGGTATTATTGGCGATGTCAACTCCGAGGAGTCTCTCGAGGAGCTGCAGGACAACAAGTTGGCCATCGTCTGCGAGAAGATCGGCGTCAGGCCCGGTGACAAGATTCTCGATCTCGGCTGCGGCTGGGGCACCCTCGCCAAGTACGCCTCCGTCCACTACGGCGCCCACGTTACCGGTATCACTCTTGGTCGCAACCAGACTGCTTGGGGTAACAATGGTCTCCGCAAGGCTGGCATTGAGGAGAGTCAGTCCCGTATCCTGTGCGCCGACTATCGCGATGCTCCCCGTGTTGAGGGTGGCTACCAACAGATCACCTGTCTCGAGATGGCCGAACACGTCGGTGTCCGTCACTTCTCTACCTTCCTGCAGCAGGTCTATGATATGCTCGATGATGATGGTACCTTCTTCCTGCAGATCGCTGGTCTCCGCAAGTCCTGGCAGTACGAGGACCTCATCTGGGGTCTGTTCATGAACAAGTACATCTTCCCCGGTGCGGATGCCAGTACCCCTCTTGGCTTTGTTGTGGACCGTCTTGAGGGTGCCGGCTTCGAGATCAAGGCTGTTGACACCATCGGTGTCCACTACTCTGCCACTCTCTGGCGTTGGTACCGGAACTGGATGGGCAACAAGGACAAAGTCGAGGCCAAGTACGGCAAGCGCTGGTTCCGCATCTGGGAGTACTTCCTGGCTGCCTCTACCATCACTTCCCGCCAGGGTGGTGCCACCTGCTGGCAGCTCACCCTGGTTAAGAACATCAACTCGACCCACCGTATCGAGGGCATCGCCACTCAGTACGGTCTCACTGGTGCCCGCCAGGCCGCCATCGCCCGTGCCAACGGCGTCCTTCCCAAGGCTCACGTCATTAAGAAGGACCTGTAAATGTTTCATCCGACATCTGTTCTTTCCTTCTAGGATGCGATTTAGTCCCTAGGGATCATATCCATTCCATGAGGAACCAATCCAGTCGGGAATGACGTGAGCTGCGAATATAAGATTACCACGACACGCACGCTATGAGTATAACATCAAGTGAATAGACTAGCGAAACTAAAAGCGATTCATGTTGGATGTGGAGGAGGTGACGATGGATGGGAGGATCTAGGCTGGGCCTGCGATTCGGATGCTGTGGTTTCAATCCGAGCTTTGAATTCGAAGCCCGCTATTTGTCTTCTCATCCGGTGATGGAGATGGGACAATGTCAAATAATCATACGGGGCTTTCCCTACGATTTTATGTAGTCAAAGCAAATGGACTTTGAAGCTGCAACTCCAGTTTGACACTAACTGTCTTCGTGGATCAATACTCCCTACCGAATCAGATATGATAGAGCGAGACACCTAACGCATTGATCGCATTTTTTGATTTCGACAGAATGGTTAGCAAGCGCTATGGCCTAGTTAACTAAGTAACTAGTTAACTAGTTAAGAGTATTTGGCAACTACCCGCTGTTGAGACATGTTGCTTTCTCTTTTGCTTACACTCGATGACCATGAAACCCAGTTAAAATGCGCAGAATTTCTATATCTATCATTATGTTTGAGTCTAAAGCCAATCCTATACGTCCAATCCACGTTGGCAGTTCATCTGCTCGGCATATCTTAGCAGTGATTAAAAAAAAACATCCACATATCAGAATAGCAGTACAATCAGAGCAGAGTGATTCCAGTGAAAGCTCGGTTGCTATCTGAGACAAGGACTGATTTGTTCTTCCCATCCAAGTCGCAACGATAAATGCTGCCGCCAAGATCGGTCACATAGATGGTGTTGTTGCTGGCATCGATCTTCAACCCGATTGTTTCGTTGAAATTTCGAGCCAAAACCTCGTGCTTCTGAGACGACTTTGTCTCGAGGGGTCGACCGGATTCATCAAGTCGAGCACGATTCAACGAATTCCCAAATGGAAGTTCGCCGCGATCAGTCCAATACAGCGAGTTGGAGGACTCGTCAATTTCGAGATCAATAGGCTCTGGTAGGCCCTCCAGAATGCACACCACGTCTGATCTCGAGGTAGCAAATTGGCCGGCGGGTGTCGAGATATTGGCACAGAAGATACGGCCCTGTCCGCCTTTGGATGGTCCCTTTTGGGTCCAGTAGAACTTTCCTAATTTCGGGGCAATGGCGATGCCAACACACCAGTTGTGAATATTCTGGGCTGGGGGATTTCCTGAATCGCCTGTCGACACGAGTGCTTCCAGATCGGAACCATCGAAGTTGCAGCGGTAGACATAACATCCCTCGCGGTCACAAAAGTAGATCTTCTTGGTGGCGTTGTCGAGGGTCAGTTGCTTTGGGGTGTTGATGGTACCGGGAGCCACGATTGTCTCAATGGCCTTGGTGTCCAAGTTGAGTGAGAAAACAGCGCCGTCTTGCTTTCCGGGGATACCCATGTTTGTCCAGAAAATCAGGCGGCTATCGATGTCAACGGCCAGACCATCTGGAAGAGCTTGGTCTTTGGCGAGGGTTCTTTTGATCTTCCCGGTGGTCGAGTATTCCAGGATCGAACCGGATGCAATTGTCGGTGTGGGAGATGAGAGACCGATATCCAAGACAAGCACACTAGGGCCTCGCATCTCATTTGCCTTGGCTGCTGAAGGGGGGTAAAGGCCACCATGGGAGCTCTTTGTACCCAACTTTCCGCTGTGGATGTAGTTCGTGTTGAGGAAATCCACCGTTTTCGCTGGGGAAAGACCACGCTCCTCGACGTAATGAGACTCGATCAACGCGACAGTATCCAGGCCCACGTCTATATATTGTCAGGAACCTATAACTATTATGCAAGCGACGTAAAAGACTTACCATCCATCATTTTGCAAGGAGTTGCGCCTCCTTTGAGAAACATCTCAGTCCAAAGAGAGTCTATCTCCTCGGGAACTGAGACGCCTTCCGCCAGGATAGTCAAAGTCTCTCTTTTGACAGCGGCCCAGAGACGATTGAAGATAAAACCAGTAGATTGCTTCCTGGCAACGTATGGCAGTGTTGCTGCTTCCTTGCATCGCTCGACCAGGAAGGGGAAAATGCCCTCTTCCGTATGGCCGTCGGTCATGAGCTCAACTACCATGCACTGAGGTGGCATGTAGTAGTGCATGTTCAAAATCCGAGATTTAGCAGCGTCCGAAACCTTTGCGAGCATTTCTGAGGACTTGTAGGAAGACGAGTTGGACGCCAGTATGCAATCGCTCGGCGCCATTGCATCGAGCTCGGCGAAAGTATCGATCTTCAGCTGGAGCTTCTCCGGCACAGCCTCGATAACAAGCCATGCGTCGACAAGGGCCTCTTCGATGTTCTCATAGGTTTTCACCGTGCCAGGCTTTTGCCCTGTCTTCTCCGCATAGGAGGCGACGTTCTCCTCAAAGTACGCGACACATTCCTCTCGTTGCTGGGGGCTCGGGTCCCGAATTCGTACGTTGTAACCAGCTGAGGCCCAAATACAACCTGTATGTTCCAGGTAGTCAGTTAAAGGCCAATCGTGGAGCACCTGTTGGACAATTCACCTATCCGTCGTCCAAGCACACCACCGCCGAGAACCACCACGGCTCTGTTGCAATAATCTCTCGGGGGTTGCCAAGTTGGAATCATTGTAGGCCGCTCTTTTCAGTGAATTGGAATGTAATTATACCTGCATGGAAATTGGTCTGCACAGAAAATAATGGATTGGATAGGCGATTAATATAGTCTGCACGAGAAAATGGCGCATCGGACCCATGGATTACGTAGGAGGTATAGCAGGCACGGTTGGAATACAATTCTTCTAGAAATCCGAGTTAGCCGCGGACATGACAATGGATGATAACAACCAATACAGAAGCATCCGCGGAATGGCTTTGTGCCTCGGCAAGGAAAAGTGGGATGGATCCACGAACTTGACACAGTGCGCCACCGGTTAACCCGTCAGGGTGGGTCATTTATCTTTGAAAACGGACTTAATGATAAGAGCTTATGCAGTTGCAGTGTTTCTTGTTGCCAGGTATGTACCTCCCGACGCCGGGAATCGGGAAGGAGCCGGCTAGAATTCCTTCCTCGGTGCCGCCCATCGGCTTCCAGCAAACCCTAGGGAATCCTAATAAGGAATGTTCCGATTGGACTATCCCGGTTAGACGCAGGATAGCCTCATTTTAATTCAAGCGCTTTTCGGTTGCAAAAAAAAGAGCATACAATCCTAAGAATTATCAAATACGTCTATTTTGTTGAATCTATCAGTCTATACCACGCATATTCTGAACAGCAAATGAAAGTCAAATATCCAACGAAAGATAATCATTCATGGAGAGGCAAAGAGGGCAAAGTGGTGGAAGAAGAGAATGAAAAAGCCTAACGGCAGAGAAGTAGCAAAGACACGCATTCTATGAATTTAGAAGCAAAATATTTGATCCGTCATCTTGGCAACCGCGCCTGGAGCTTCAAATCCCAGATCTATCAAAGCCTTCTTGGAGGCATTGACCATTCCTGGTGGCCCACACAGCATGATCCTGGTATCTGTTGCTGAACTCGGCAATCTTTCACTCATGACTTGGGCTGTGACAAAGCCCGTGCCATAAGGCCACTCCTGGGGAGGATGGTCCAGCATGTACCAGATCTTCAAGTTCTTGTACTTTTTGGAGAATGCCTCCAACTCCTCCCGTAGAAGAATATCTTCTTCCGAACGATTGGCATAGATCAGGCTTATCTCCGTAGTGTCACGCTCATCTTCACAAATGGCTCGAATCAGCTGGTACATTGGGGTAATGCCAGTTCCACCGGCAATCATGCCGATGTGTCGACAAAGACCTCGTCGGTATTTCATCGCACCCTTCGGGCCCCGAAAGAGAACTTTGTCTCCCACATTCAAGTCGGCAAGATAACGACCGGTGAGAAGACCATCCGGATAGCACTTGATCACCAATTCCAGCACACCAAGGTCCAGGTTGTTCGATGTTGGCGTATATGAACGAGAAACCAATTGTCCATTGACGGTCGCTTTGATGGCCACATGTTGTCCGATTGGAAGACCGATGACATCTCGAGGGCCTGGAAGTTGGAAGGTGAAGCGGTATACGTTCGGTGAAAGTTGTGTTTTGGCGATGAGTGGAAGCTCCTTAAAGTCTTTGGGTTCAAGGAATCCTTTGAACTCATGCGGATTGACTTCCGGCATTTTCCTGATCTTGACATGTGCAGGGTACTGTGTAAAGCCTGACTTTATCTGAGTGAACTTGGACAGCTCGGTACCGATGATAGTCCCAGCAGCTGCGCAAATCCCACTGCCGGTGATCAATCCGTTGAAGAACCCTCCTCGGGCAAGGCTCATTTTTGGGACTCGGAGTGTGTATGCCCAAGCTGGCAGGAGCTGCGATAGCTTTACCAAGAATCTGTCCAGGGGGAGGTGGCCTTGTCTATATAGATAGACTAGCGAAACGACTCCTCCAACCGAGCCACAGATCATGGAGATACTGCGAATTGTCGTGCTCGGAGGGTTGGTAGTCGTTTCAGGCTGAGGCACTTGCTGTATCACACGCACAGTCTTGGGACGAGCGAACTCGTGAGCACCCTTCATCGTACCGATCAAATAGGTCTTCAGAATTTCATCAGCATCCTCCGAGTGGCCAACATCTTCGTATGCTGCTGTCGCGTCTGTGCCAGCGACATCGCAAAGAACATCCGCGCCACCGGGATGATCGCGAACGTATTCGGTGACATTGTAAACTGTGATCATCGTGTTAAAGAGCAATCACTCTACATTTTGGGCTGAATTTAGCTTTTGGTACATACCTTTCCCATGCACGACGATCCATAAGTCGTTCTTAGTCTTGTGCTCCGCGACTTCTTCCGGGGTGTATGCTTCCAGGGATGCCATTTTAGCGGGCAATGAAAGTTATCGCAGAGAAGCCGTTTTTTGACAATAGATTGAGACAATAGGTTGCACACATCAAATGAAATTCAAGGAGGTTCAAAATGTTGCGGTGCAATTGGAAGAAAAGGGAATGGTATTTAGAACAAAGATCGGACCCGGTGGAGTGCTTCGAATTCCGAGACTGGGTCCAATTGTGGTGAAAATTCAGTTATTTATTGTACTCAAGAAGTCCCGAGCCGGTGAGTTAGATGAGGCCTTTCTTTTCCTGTCATATTAATTGAAGCAGCTGTCAAAGCACTTTCCGAGGTAATTTTAGAAACTCTCTGCCAATCGGAAAGCGTATGTTGTAATTATTGCCCCACTATAATTTTAACTCCCGAGGTAGTACCTCCTCGGGAAGCCGAGATGGCCGTCGTATCCGTGGCACCCAGCTCCGATTTGTTGATTGTGGTATACCGATTTATGTACATCCGTCTTGGTTCCAGTAAGAATTTTCATATTTAAGTCCCCGTACTCACTTTGTAAGAATGGAAATTCAGTGAGATACAATCGATTTACTGTCTGTTCCTTCTTCACTATGGCTGTACAACAATTCTATCTCCTAGGAACCGCCGTCTCCTCTGCGAGAAACATCGAAGTTGATGGCACACTAGCCATCGATGATGTGAAAGATTTGATTGCATCCCACTTTGCTATTGTGAAGCCCAACGGTTAGTCAAAAATCCCACCCATTTGGCCGTTTTCATCTCTACTTGCCCATAACAGACCTTGCTAATAGTGAAATAGGAATTGGCTTCCAAAGCCAGGATGACAGAGTCCTACTCGAAGTGGCAGACATAGTTGCCACAGATGGCCCCGTAGCCATCACTATCGATGGACGCGAGGTACGCGATCCACCGGCACCCAACGGATTGCCATACGTTGGCAATTACTTTGAAGTTTATCCCGACCATCTCGGTAACCACCAACGTCTTTTCGAAAAACTTGGGCCTCTGATCAAGACGACTACCATGGGACGCACCGTCTATCAAACGAACGATCCGGAGATCTCGGCTATTGTGCTTTCTGAATCCGACTTCTTCACAAAAAAGATCAACGAGTCACATCCACTTGCTGCCCTCAAAACACCGTCAGCTGGAATCTTCTTGGGAGATACGGATACTTCTGAGTGGAGGGTTGCGCATAAATTCCTTCCCCCTGCTTTAGGCCCAAAAGCTGTTCGCCACTATGCTCCCACGATGCAGAAAACAGTTGAAGATGCATTTCAGGTGTTTGATGCTTTTGACCAGCAAGGGGAAGCCTGGAATGTCTATCAATACATGCTCAAGCTTGGGTCACAGGCGGTCGGAAAGCTTACGCTTGGATTGGACTTTGAACACTTTTCTTCTCCCGATGCTCCTCTGCATGAAATGGTCCATCTGATCGCTGAAATCCTTTCTTTGAACAAGAAGGTCACCTCGAAAGGCGATTGGTATGGCAGATTGCCGTTCGGGGATCCACAGAAGTTGAGACGATCGAAGACCCGTGTTGAAGACTTGGTGGAAGAATCGATCAAGATTGCCGCTCGAGGAGGCGTCGAAGATTTGCCGCTACAGGATGCTGCGTTAAAAGCTACAAACATGGTTGGTGAGTATCCTGTCCATAATAACCCACAAGAAACTGGAAATATTTCTAACATATTCTAGACTACGCTATTCGCGCGACGGATAACAAAGGGGAAAAACTACCAAAGTCAAGCCTCGTTTGGGCACTTGTGGTAGCAACTGGAGCTGGGTTCACCACAACTAGCTCCTTGCTTTCATGGTTGATCTACGGACTTGTTACCTACCCCGGGATGCAAGAAAGGCTACTCCAGGAGCTAATCGACAACGACATTGATGAAACCACGGAAATCACAGCAGATGTGACGGAGCGTCTTGACTTCCTCGACAAGTATGTCAAGGAAACCCAGCGACGACACAACCCCTCATTCCAACCAGGCCGCACTTCCAAAACAGACCTGGTCCTGCCGGGTGGTTATAAGCTACCGAAAGATGCCGTTGTGATTCCAGCATTGCATCACATCCACAACAATCCTGCCCTATGGGACAATCCTCACAGATTCGATCCTGACAGATGGGACACAGACGCCGTGAAATCCAGGCACAAGGCGGCTTACATCCCTTTTGCTACTGGCCCTCGGATGTGCATTGGATTCAATTTTGCTCTTCAAGAGGTCAAGGTCTTCCTTCCAAAGCTGGTGTATCGATACAAGTTCTGCCGTGAGGGAGACGGGCCCATCGAATATGATCCGATGTTCCAGTTGATCAGGCCGACCAATCTGTATGTTCATGCCGAGAGACGAGTCAAATGGCCTCCCAAGACGGAGAAATAAGAAGGTCTCGAGGTCGTATTAGGCTCCATTCCAAGCTTATTCTCAAATATATTGTACAATGATTCATCCTTTTCTTCAACTATCCTTATTATTCTAGATTATTGTGCTATCGCTGATAGTATGCCAGTAAAATAACCACGAGCTTTAGGAACGTTTCGCGAGGGATGATTTGCGTGACTTGTAATATTGCTCGGATGCTACTCCAAAGTATCAAAGCATCAAGTGATAGAGCACTAGGAGAAGCTTGGGACTTTGCTCGCGACAAGCCATTCGGTCATTGAGGGGCACAAGGGCCAAATGTTTGGGTCTATCTTAGGCTTAGTATGAGCCAGTATATGATTGGACTGATAATTTAACTGAAATTTAGTATTCTATTTTAGTTTAGGTTAAATATCCGACAGTATGAAACCAAAGGCGGTACAAACCTCGGGATCGGACGGAATGATTAATAAATTATCCCGGCTTCCCGAAGGCCCTCTTACTGCCGAGGAACCTCTTCTGTTCCTCGGATCTGCACAAGTGGACAGTAGACTTGCAAGATATCATGCCGCCGCTTGGCAAGACAAGTCGGACGCGTCGTTATAGGTCCGCAGTTGCATGTCAGGCCTGTCGCCAACGCAAAGTTCGATGCAGTCTGACCGTCACCGGTGTACCTTGCGCCGGATGTGCTCAAGACGGCGCGTAGTGTATTGTGGATGCGAAAGCAAAGACGTAATCGATCCAGAAAAAGATGATCGGTCTAAGTCAATGCTAAAGTTGAATACAGTTCCAGACAACTCAACGGGAATGCGACTCGCCGTCCCGGGGCTCCTTCCGCGGCTGTCGACTCCAATACAATCAATATGGATCGGGATGTTTCTGCTGGATTCATGAACGACTCTTCGCACATTGATTCTATCCGGGCCCAATCTGCACAATTCACGCCCAACACGAGAAATACTCCTTCCAATCCCGGCTTGAGCAATATAGAAGACGAAGAACGCAATAGCCTTGAAATCGCCGACGCGGCTTTGGGTCAACCGCGAAGAAGGGGCGAAGTGCCCTTCTATACCGGTAAGGATCTTATCACTTTTATGAATCTAGGGAACATGATAGACTAATTCTTCCAATAGATGATCAAACTGGACCTACGTCAGCGCTCAACATCTACACACCAGATCAGTCATTGCCGAAGCATTTTCTTATTCCCGCGAGCATAACATAGTTATCCGAGGAAGACCGTGAATTTCTCCAAAAGAAAGGGGTATACAGACTCCCCAGAAATGACACCTGCAATAGCCTGATTGCGGCATACCTTCTCCATGTACATCCCATTATGCCAGTCATTGAGGCAGACAGTCTTCTGAACCATTATCAAGCCGGCAAGCTTCAAGACTACAACCTTTTGCTCTTATGGAGTATTTTCTTTGCCGCGGCGAATGTAATTCTCCTCTCTAGTACTTCTTTCCTCGGCAACGCTAATCCAGCTTGACAAGTTTGTCTCGACCGACGTTTTCAAAGCAGAGGGCTATGCATCAAGGAGGGAAATTGAAGTATGCAATGTACTCTCGTGCCAGGGTAAGGAGCTCCCCCTCCCATCCTTTCGATCATTTGGGTCATGAAGAGTAAACGAGCTAGTGCTAACTTGACAACAGTGCATGTACAGGAACGGCAACGAGAGGAACAAGATCGTTCTTCTACAATCGTCCCTCCTTCTGGGATTCTATCATTCAGAGATAGACGAACATGGACAACCTTGGTACTGGACGAGCATCGCAATAAGCTTCTGCCAGATTCTCGGACTACATCGCAATCCGGATTTTTCAAAGCGCAACCCATCCATAACCGGGCGACAAAGGTCCTTTTGGCGCCGTCTCTGGTGGAGCTGTTTCTTTCGAGATCGCTGGCTCAGCCTCACTATGGGCAGGCCTCTGCGAATTAATCTCGATGACTGTGACACTCCATTCCCATCACCGGATGACTTGCTTTATGACATAGTTGGCTTACACGAGTCTATTGTTACTTCCTACATACCCAGCGACATAGACAGATTGGCCAAGTATTGGGTGATGCTGATTTCACTAAGTCGGCAATTGGGAAATGTCCTGGCTATGCTCTATCGAACTGTTCGACCCAGGCTATCCATCCATGAAGTTGGAACCCTTGAGAAGCAGTTACTGCAGTGCGATCTTCCGGACCAATACGAAGCGGGTCTCACCAAGGCATCGAGATTTTACTCAAATCATGTCCATCTGCATTACGTGTGGGTTCTAACTGTCTTGTTCTCTCAGTGGTTGTGGTCTCAAGAAGCTAACCAAATACCCCAGGGCGTTGCTCATTACATTTTACCGTTCCTTTGGCACAGAGATCCCCCACAATCTTCAGCCTAGTGAAGAAGAAGACTGGCAACATCGGATGGGGTTAAAGGCCGACGCTGCCGCCTCTCGAACTAACGAAATCTTGGAAACGCTCGTCCAAGCAAAGCTCCTCGACTTCGCCGGGCCAATGACGTGAGTAATTCTCGAACTAGAAGCTTTTATAGCCGTTCAAGCTAACTTACTCTCCAAAGACCACCCCTTCTCGTCCCCGCCATGCAAACCCACTTGCAGCGATGCAAACTCGGCGATGCTCTCTCCAAGCGGATCAAGCTGAACAAACTTGAAATGTGCATGCTTGTAATGGAAGAGTTTCAGAAAACCTATACAGTCGCCTCACTCTATCGTGGCATTTTCGTCAAAGCCATAGAGCAGATATTCCCTGGATACTCCGCCTCCGCGACATCGTTCAAGTCGGCCGCTGATCCCGCCGTCGTTCTTGAAAATGACACTCGACCGGAGAGCTCCCACATGGTCCCAGAAAATCCCGATCAGATGGCACAGTTTGACGAGTTTGACGGCACTGGATTTGAAAATGTCGATGGAGACGATCTGGTGAATGCCATGGTGGACGAGGCTTCGATTTTTAGTTTTTGGGAAACGTGGAACCGGATTTGAGGGAGATATTTGACTTATCTAGGTCGTTGTATTCGACCCCGGGACCTCATTGACGCTTCTCCAGATTGAACTGATGCGTCAGTCCCGAGTAAGATACATGGCAAGCATCCGTGAGTATGCAAGGACTGAACTCACCCGAAAAGGGCAAAAGTTCCGGCTTCAAGCATATAATCCTTATCACTTTCTGTTGTTATACAGGCATCCTCTGGTCATCGGACTGTATATTGTCTCAATGGTTGAAGTTTGAATAGCCAATCTCTCGCTGTCATTTAGAGAAAGACTGATCTACTGAAGTCTATCACTCAAAGACAGCATTAAATAACACGAGCTAAGAGCTACAGGCACAGTTATAGAGGGAAAAGTTGAATGGAAAGTCTAACATTTCAGCTCAACACTTGCAATAGAGATCCCACATACCCGAACTCCCAAGCCAGTCCAAGAATACCTCATTCAGTCCTTGACGTAAAAGTTCATCTCCCATACAGTACTTCCTTGTTTTAGTCCATGAATGGGTTCCAGATATACTCTGAAGCGGCTTATTCATGCGAATTGTCTCGATCGACTTCTGAAGGTCCATCCAATAGACACTCTCCGGCATCCAACCTCGCTCTTGATCGATGGAAGATACGAGACTCTCAAATTCCGGTAGAGATTGAACAGTCTCCCATATCGTGAGGGCGTCATAGTGTGCTGCCTTGCCGTATTTTTTCAAGATTTGCTCCTGGTACTCGGGAGAGACCATCTGTCGAGAGGTTCGTTGCAAGTAGTCAATCTGCTGATTAATGAGGTTTTGTAACTCTTCTGGTTGGAAAGATGAATGTGGTCGCTTCTCAGCCTTGTTGAGATAAAGCGTAATCTCGTCCCTCAGCTTTCGCAGACGGTACTGGGTCCATTCTGGGTAGAGGACATCGAAAGTTGCATAGGGTCGAACATTGGTAATGTAACTGGAGTCGTACACATTTGGCACCTTTGACCGATATGAAGTGATAGTGGATATGCGTTCTTTGACTCCCTTGGCGCGTGCAGCCAGGTGTTCGACCTCGCCTCCTTGGAGCATCACTGCATGACCAATTTGAGGACCTTCGACCTGCATTTACTTAGTTTCTTGTTTCATCAAATGTACTATGCAATCACCTTTTGGGCTTCACCATTTCCCTTCTTGATATATGTTTCTCCTCCAACCATGCCCTCGGTCTCACTCAACATCAACACACAAACATAAGGATAAGAGTCGTAGCTTTCGCAAATTAGTTCTGACACTCCAGTATCCGCTAACGGGATAGTAAACTTACTGCCAAGGAATAATAGAGCTTTTATCTTTCAAAGGATCATAAGCTCTATCTTCGGGGCTCAAATCCAGCTTTTCAACCGACGGCTCAACCGTCAGATTACTGGACATTTCCGTAATGGTGGTCCCTTCCACTTGAATGTTTGTATGCCCAATCTCTATAGGCATGACCACTTCCAAGGGTACACCAGATGCTTCAGATACGATTCTCATTGTTTCAGGATGCGTCCAAAAGTCCTTGATAAACTGAGAGTGCTTAGCTGCATTACGAAGGACTAAAGTTCCCGGGAAAGGCGAGCTGGCGCATTTTTCGATAAGATTCTGCTGGAACAGGGCCTTTCGATAGGCTCTCACACCTTTCGGTGACAACAATGGAAATGGTGTCGTTCCTGCAATAGGCGATGCAGTTGCACTCGGCTCTAAGAGCAAATCTTGCAATGTTATTTTCTTTTGAGGTGGAGCGTAATTGAGATGCACCTGTTCAGTTGTAAATTGAGCATGAATCTTCTGGTTTAATCTAGGGGTGAATAAAGTTGGATACACTTACTTTAGGATTGAACACCTCTTCCTTGATAGGATCTTGGGCAGGGTTCCCAGTCCATCTTCCTAACCAACTCAAAGGATTCTTCATGACCGCGATATGTCGGTTAGGTATGGCTGATCTCTTCGGGATGTCTCTAACTCGCCTCCCCGGGGCTAATGGTTGAGCTAACATGTCTTGGAGCAAAGGAAGAGGAATTTGGCAAGCTGGACCAGACTTTTAAGGAAGGTTATAGTCCACCCCACGTCTATACCCATAGGTAAGCGCTATTCCAGTTCAGGAAAGTCGGTCCCGGTATATCACCCCTGGATCACGTTTCCATTTTCAGTTATCTACACATTCAACTTGGGTCTTTCGATTCATCATATCTTGTAATATGGTTTGCGTAAGCTCTCATTCCCTTTGCAGCAAGGTCTCGTGCAGCTCTTTATGAGAACGGACGCTCCGTCACTCGTGTTAAGAAGGCTTGTTGTATCTATCTAAATATGCAAAAGAGGCTAATCTCCCCCATCATCGATAAGAGGAAAGTCTAAAGTTCGTTGGTCGATCAAAGCCGTAAATAGTTAGCTAACTGTTAGTTAATACCTTGGCAAGGGTCTGTAGTTATGCCCTCTATTGTAGAAGGTCTGTGATGGATAATGAAGATGTCATTCCTAACTCCTGTCGCTTGGCAGATAAACTAAGCTATGTATGACTAATCCTGTATGGTCCCGTGACAAGATGAAATGGTCCGAAAGATTGGATGAAATGAGGGTAGGTCGAGATGGATGAAGGTAGATAAGGGTCACGTGCAAGCACATTGTGGATCTCGATGACTCATTCGTTACTGTATTAGGCTTAGTAACGTTAGTACATAGTTGGCGGTTGCTATTTCCGTAAGTAAATCACAGTTGTACCTTCAGCAGACTCCCAAGTATGCACCACATCAACATGCAAGCCGCAAAGGGTGCCCAGTCCCGCCCAAGCTCCCCAGATGTCGAGCCTCCCGCAGCACTGGAGAACCGAAAGCGATCACTGAACGATAGCTTGAAGGTTGCCCGCAAGCGACTGAGAGACCACGGGTCATTCGATGCAAGTTATTGGACGCAGTCTGCACGCGTGGGGGAAATTGAGATTTCCAAATCGGAAGTTCAACGGAAGATCTCCTTGCAAAATTTTGGAGGGAACGAGATTGAATGGCAGAAGACAGACGAAGCCAAGGCCATCTTTCAACGCATTCGAGCTCAAGAGCAAGCAAAGAAGATCTGCGACCTACGGATTAGAGATCTCGATCTTAAAAAGCCACGGAGAGGCCTCCGGGCGGCTTTCATGAAGCTCTTCACTACCAGCAAGGCCGGATTGAACATCGTAACTCCTGGAGCTGGGCGCCGGGATCCTCGGCTACAGTCAGCTTTCCGTTCCGAAATGATTGAAAAATATAACGCCAAGCATAGTTCGGAAGACTGGCTATGGTGCCCGGTTCTAGGAGATTGGTGCATGAGCGACTACGTTGTTGCGGCCCACCTCTTCGCGTATATGCACGGCCAAGCGACTATGGACGCAATCTTTGGAGCCCGAAGACCGCCGGAGCTATTTTCCCCGCGGAACGGTATGCTGATCTCATCCTTTGTTGAACGATACCTGTATTGCGGCAAGCTAGTTATTGTACCTGACCTACCGGAGAAGCCTAAGCTCGCCGAGTTACTTGTGTGGGTAAACAGCGACGTTCGGAACTTCAAGATAAAAGTTATCGATAAATCGTGGGTTCAACTGGGAAAGCGGATCAGTCCATACCACGATTTGAAATACGGAGATCTTGATAATCGTCCACTCCAATTCCGATCGACCTTTCGTCCAGCAGCTAGATATCTCTACTACCACTACTGTATCCAGATCCTGAGATCTGCTTGGCAGCAGAACTCGTATGGGAGTCCAGCGGCGTCGCAAACTATGAAGGATGAATCTGGCAAGCCCTTCTGGGGGACTCCGGGGCGTTATTTGCCCCGGAATATGCTACTGGCGATTGTGGAGGAACTCGGACATGAGTACGAACAACTTCTAGAGGGCGCGTCCTCCACCCGGTCCGTGGATTCTCAGCTTCTCTTGGATATAGGTTCTAAGCAAGTAATCTTTCGACGGCCGGCCCTAAAGGACTCCGGGTTTGGTGATCAAAGTGGCGATGGGGAAGATGACGAGGATGAAGATGAAGATGATGATGAGGATGGCGAGAATCCCAACATGTAAGAACTGGCTAAAAACATACCTAGTTGTGAGCCAAATCATCCGCATTAGCTACCACTATCATTATAATGCCTTTGGCATCGACACTCACATTCCTATTGTTATTGTTGAGAAATAATCACTTCATATAATAGCCACGATAGCTGTCTGCCCAATCGGGGATAGCGCAGTCGGATTTGCTATCAATCGCGGGGAAGACACATTCGATGCAACACAAACTTTGCAACGTGCCAAACACAATGACCTTGACTACGTTCCATGATACGGGATGGGCGCTTCAGCCGCCCCCACAGACCTCCGCATATACCAGTCCAGTCCAGAAAAAGGGGCGTCGGAAAACGGGAACCCCGTGGACTCGTTCCGGCTGTCTGACATGTAAAAAGCGTCGCAAAGGGTGCGACAAGGCCAAGCCGAGGTATGTACCACCGCGTAGAACTGTATCATGGGCTTAATTGACCGTAGATCAGCTGCAATAATTGTCTCAAGCAAGGCCGCAAGTGTGAGGGCTATGGCGATCTATGGGTAGAGCCGCTTGGCCCGTCGGCTCAAGTTTTCATGCAGGCGAATGCACCGGAGCGGCGACTGACCACCTCGTCTCTTCCACACTTACTATCGCCGCCGCCATCAAAGTCTCCAATTTCAGATGCATGGCAAGATACACAGCTATCGCCGGTCTCGTTAGGCTGGTCTGTTCCATCTTCGCCGCATAGAATTGTTGACATCCAGGCGGAAGAAACTAGCCAGGACCAAGACGCAAATGCAGCAACTGAGTCGAATGCACAGGATATATTATCTGTCATCCTGCGGCCTCGCGGATATCCTAACCCTAGCCATCTTTCATGCCATGAATCACACTATCTGCAATATCATGTGGAGCATGGCTCCAAGCTTCTCGCCAACCTCGAAAGCGATGACAACCCGCTCCGGTCATTGCTCATCCCATGTGCCATGTCCTCTCCGCTATTAATGAAGGCCCTATGCGCAGTTTCGGCTCTTCATCTCGCGAACCGTTCACACGAGTTCAGCGCACAAAATGCCGCAGCGACTTTCTACGGCCGGACTCTCAGCGGACTTCAAACAGTCCTTGCTAGATACTCTACCGACGTACTACCTGACGATGCCATGCTCGCCGTCGGCTTGATGTGCAAGTACGAGATTGTCCGCGGAAGCGTCAAGCAGTGGGTTGTGCATCTCTCCGCAATGCAGCGTCTCATCGCATCTCGTGGAGGCCTCGGCTCAATGGACCCAGCTGCAGCACAGTTCCTCCGAGGATTGTATGTTCTCTAGTCATATGTACTGGGGGAAATTACTCACAAATATCTAGATTTGTCTACGCATATAATATGGCCCGGATGAGCAACCGCAGACGCATCACTTATTCCGATCCCACAGACACTGATATCGGGCCTCCAAGATTGGACATATATATCGGCTACACCGAAGGGATTCTGAAACTGTGTGGATGCATCGCAGACCTGCCATCGCTGCAAAATGACAGCATCTCCCTACGTCTAGCCATAGCATCCATGTGAGCTTCCCACTTACCCCAGTACCCAACACCATCATAAACTAATCATACAACTCTCAGAAATGACTCCCTGCTAACATGGACCCCCACTTCCACACCTTACATCATCCCAAAAGGCATCACACCCGCAGCCCTAACACGTCTCCAGCTCGTCGCTGAGTGCTACCGCGACGCAGCCTTCGTCTACCTCTACTCAACCCTCGAGCATATGGATGCGAACTTCGATACCCCCAACGCTACTCAAAATACCCTAGATCCATTCTTCCAGACTCTTGGAAACAGCCCTTACCTCACAGAGTGGACCTCTCTCATCTTAACCCCCAAATCAACCGCCATACACCGCTGTCTTGCACGCATCGAGTCCTTCCCTCTCGATGACCATTGCGAGTACTCAGCGCTCACATTTCCGCTCTTTATCTCAGGCTGCGAGAGCGACGTCTTCGCCCATCGTGATCTTATACTCCGCTCATTAGGAAAGCTGCAAACCAACTTCGGCATTGGAAATGTCGAGCGCGCAAAGGAGGTCCTACGTATTCTGTGGGCGAGACAGGATGCCAACGCACAGGATCTCGCAGCTGGAGGCACGGCGTCGAGGAAAACACACTGGCTTGATATCCTGGAGGAATTGAAGTGGGAGTTGATCCTTGCATAGTGTTCGATTTCGTATCTGTACATAGAGTATTGTAGGAGAAACGAGTCATGTCACTTCCAAGGTTATTGTTTCACATGGCATTTCGTTCGAGTCTAGTAGACTAGTAAAAGAAAAACTTGATACAGGCATCTTGGGGGTATCGCTAGCGATAATCTGACGCAATCAACTCAGTCCCATATTCACCTCGTCACTCAGCCCGAATTCCCTTTCAGCTCTTTCTGTGCCTGATGACGCTCTGCTCGACCATCGATCAAGGTGATCTTGCATAGATGAATCCTTGTCGCGCAAACTGGCACTATCACTTGTTCCAACGCTGCCCTCACGGATGTGATACTGGGACGGTTTGCGGGAGCTCTGAATGCTAACCGGGCGCGAAGGTGTCCCTTTACCACTTCCAGCACCATCAAAAGCCGCTCCCACGTTCGATCCTGTTGCGCGGCCTAGATCGATGGATCCGCCGGTACTGGCACGGTCCTTGCTGCTGCGGAACCAGCCCCGCTTGCGTGTTTGGAGGGGCGTGGTAGATGAGAGGCTCAGGGAGTCGGAATCAACTTCTTTTTCGGTCTTTTCCTTCTCAGTCATTTGCTTCTCCCTTTCTAGGGCTTGTGTGAGGGTGGAGATAGTCTCCTCGGAGCCATCTTGCTGCACCTCCACCAGCTCGGCATCGCGGTACCACTTGCGTCGGCGCGTGTATCGGTCCCAGCCATCTTGGGCGCGGCGGCCATCATTCCACTACAATTGATTAGCAAGGAGACTTGCAACTCAGTTCAGGAAAACAAACCTTATTATCGTAGTAGATCCATCCCTCGCTAGTCGGGATCTTGCTATCTGATTTGATCGAGTGGTCCGCCCCTTCAACGCGCCACTCACTGCCCTCCACCCAGCGCCACTTGGAATCACCGGTTTGTACATCGGGTAATTCAAATGAGTCTTTTGGCGGAACAGGGTTGAGATGCTCGTCCGTCCAGGCAGCACGCTCCGACGGGAACAGTGAGTAGGTCCAGCCGATTCCGAGCCAGCGTCGCTGGTTCTCGTACACGACAAAAGTGAACCGTACGCCGGAGGCATCTCCACGCCGCCGTGTCGAGATATTCAGTCCCTGGCCTTGGGCTTGGGGTTTCTGCGTGCTGCTCGGGCCATCTGCGACTGAAAGGCCTGTGATCATGGCGCAAAGGCGGCGAACTGCTCGAGACCGCCATAGAATTACACGCGAGACCCGTGCGGGTCGCGAGTGGTAGGTAAGGACGATGGTGCCGACCGTCATGACAACGCGTCGTGTAGTAATTAGGTAAAAAGGAGGAAGAGTGAGGCCAATCCAGACAGGTGTAACAAGGAGGATGCGAATGAAGAGAGCGGTCAACGCCGGTCGAGTCGTTGCAGACGTTGCCGTACGCTGGGTAGACAGGAAATTGGTTAAATCGAGTAGGGGCTCGAGTAGGATATTGCATCGGTTCGTAAATGTGCGTAAAGTCTCAACAATGTCATCCAGACTTTTCTGATGGCGGGTCGTTTCCGCCGCAGCTTTGCTACGGTGCTTTTCACCGGTCGAGGTGGTCGACGACAGAGGCGAGTAGCGCCGGCCATACATGCCCAGGATTAACCCGATTACCACCAAGATCGGACCCGCCCACAGGATGATGGCATCGCCATATAGCACCACCGTCCAGAACGTGGCCACAAGCAAAAAGCTCTGCCATGGGTCTCCCGTTGTCCATGTCAACAGGCCTGCGAGCTTATTCAGCGGTAGGAGAAATGGGTGCGAGTATGCTAGCGCCCGGGTGATGGGCGGCGGTGTAGCCACCAACAGCGGCGACTTGCGATGCACGACGATACTAGAGCGCTGGCGCGAGTTCAGGGCTGAGCCGGTGATGGTCGAAGGGGAGAAGGGAGCAATCGTTGGTGGCTGGGAGTCAGAGTGGCCATCGCCTTGCGAGTTCATTGGAGGCGCCATGGAATCGATCCACGGAAGATCTTCTACTGTAGGTCAACAGGCTGTGGTAATAACAAAGGTGAATGAACATACCGAGCGCTGCCATCCAATTATGGCGACGTCATGCAAAGTGCGTCAGCTCATCTGGCTGAGCGGGCGGCCAAGTTCATTTTAAGGTGAGAGGTTCATTCGGTCCAAAGTTGATCTGCGGGGGAAACCAAGTACGGGACATGTGACTGTCTGTACAACACTGTAAATGCCGACAACTTTGAATTATGTGGATTATTATGGCATCTCTTAATTACCAGAGACTCTTTTAACAAGATCTACAACTTTTATATGATTGACCTCTATTCGTTGTTCTCCCTTTAAATAAGAATGAGCTCGCCCTACGGCGCATAGTTCCAGCTCCCCGACCGACGCTAAAACGCGCAGCCGAAATTTTCCCTTCTTCCTCTCTTCACCTCCTTGTGATCCACGCGCTAGCTCCCTCAGCTCCGTCGACATGGTATGTCATCCTGTCACACTTCCTGTTGATGAGACACATTTCCAATATAATAAACAAAATTCTTACCCACACCCTTTCTAGGCTCATCGCATCGTCACCCAAGTCATTGTTACCGGAGCCCGGGTCTTCGGCCGCGCCTTCGCCGAAGCCTACAAGCAAGCCCAAGCCACCGGCAAATATGCTGCGCAAAACAAGGGCAGCGGTGGTTTCACCTCCTCTGGCATAACCCTCGATGAGGCCTGCAAAATCCTCAATGTCAAGCCTCCGGCCGCCGGCGAAGCCAACGTCGAACACATTATGGAGCGATTCAAGAAGCTCTTCGACATCAACGATCCCCAGAAGGGCGGCAGCTTCTACCTGCAGAGTAAGATTCTGCGGGCGCGCGAACGCATAGAAATGGAAGTCCGAAATGCGGAACGCCAGGCCGCCACGGAGAAAGAATTGAAAGAGGGTTGGAACCCCAAGATCTACAAGGACCGGTGAAGCCTCTGACAGTGCGCTTCTTCTCTGCGCCCCTCGACATTTTTCGCGTCTGCGGTCGAGCACCATCTTCTTGATTTGGCATAGCATGGCGTTTGTGTTATTGTAGGAAAGAGGTTTGTGTCTCTTTTTATTAGATTGGGGGATCTCCCAGCATTGGAGACGTTTGATCTCTATCTTGCCTTGTGTATACTATCTCGACGTTTTTTCACGTCGAAAACCCCCTCTTCTCCACTCTGACATGCAAAGGAAATGTACAATAGCTTCATACTTGCACATGGGTAATGTTCTACCATTTGATATTCCGTCTTACAACCTCTTGTCTCGTACATACTTGTAGCCATATACTCACTTTTCGCCACCGCCGACAACATACATAGACATCGCCATGCAGGGACAACCAGAGACTCAGCTATCCACCGTGAAATGACCGAGACGACCCGGTTCAACTCATCGTCTCAAAGACCGGTAATCGCTCCCCGCCATGGCGCGATCCGGAGCGGAGCGGAGACGGGGCACATTCTCCTAAAAAAAGTCGTCCCACTCCTCCAGGTTCTACTAGGAATTAATCCTCAAACTTTCAGTCATTTAATCTTCCAACCCTCCCATCTCCTTTCCTCTAACCTCCCTCTCACCACCCGCAGCCACCATGCGCCCCTCCACCCCGCTATCAGCGCACCTGCCCCCATTAATAATGGGCACAGCAACCTTCAACTCACAATACAACGCAGATCCCTACGCCCTCCCGACAACAGAACTAGTCCAACGCGCCCTGTCGCGCGGCGTACGCGCCTTCGACACATCACCCTACTACGGACCTGCCGAAGAACTACTCGGCAGCGCCCTAGCCTCCGAATTCGTACAATCCAACTTCCCGCGGCACTCATACCGGCTCCTCACAAAAGTCGGACGCATCGCATCCTCCTCATTCGACTACTCTGCAACCTGGATAAAGCACAGCGTGCGCCGAAGTCTCCGCCGCCTACACACAACCTATCTGGACGTGATCTACTGTCACGACGTCGAATTCGTCTCCCCTGCCGAAGTCATCGTCGCCGTACAGGAACTACGCCGTCTCCGCGATGAGGAAGGCTTACTGCATTATGTGGGCATCTGCGGATATCCAGTTGACACACTGAGTTCGCTAGCAGAGATGATCCTGCGCGAGACCGGGGAACCGCTCGATATCGTGCAGTCTTATGCCAACTTTACGCTGCAGAATACCCGGCTGCACTCGCTGGGCCTGCCGCGGCTGATGGCTGCGGGGGTGGATGTTGTGCCTAATGCGTCGCCGTTGGGTATGGGGTTGTTGAGGAGGGATGGTGTGCCTATTGGGTCGATGGGAGATTTTCATCCTGCGCCTGATGCGTTGCGCGGTGCTATCGAGCGTGCGGCGGAGTGTGCTGCGAAACATGGGGAGAAGCTTGAGGTTGTTGCGATTCGCTTCGCGTTGGAGTCGTGGCTTCGGGTGGGTGCTAAAGTGGGTGCTCTTGGTGCGCCGTTGGCGAGGTCTGCTGATGCGGATCCGGGGTTCTTGTCTGTTGCGAATGTGGGCACTGGGCGGAGATTGGGTGTTAGTGTGATGGGTGTGAGCAATATCGATGAGTTGGAGGAGACGTTGCGCGTATGGCACAGTATTCTCGACGGGCTAGAGAACTGGGATGAAGACGATGAGGGCTCTGAATTTGAGAGCAAGGTTCAATCCACCGGGCCATCTAGCCCGACGGAGCTCACTGGCGCTGTTCCATCCGCATTGAACGTCCCCGACATTCTGACTCCCTCTGAGGGCCTCGTCACTGACCGCGCTTGGTCTCATGCGCGCCGGTCTCATATCTTGCAGCTGGCAAAGGAGGTTCGTGACATTCTGGGTAGCGAATGGGTGGATTATGTATGGGCGAGTCCACCGGCAGACTTTGAGAACTCTTTGCCCGACGAGCATATTGCTGCCGTGAAGACACTTGAGGTGGAGGGTGAGATATCTCACGCTGGGTCTCCTGGAGACGCCATGCTTACGCCGCCACTGGATGCGGAGGAGCGGCTTGAGTAGAAGCGATATTTGCAGTGAGCATAGAGGGTGACGTGGAAAATGGTTTCTTAATGAACGTAGACCGTACATAGCTCTGTCCATGAATCCAATGAGCACATAATGATTATAATGAAAGCGTCGAGATACTCAGTGCCCGGTTAACATATCAGCAAGTCAGTACCTCGTCAGCGCCAACAAATGATGCAAGCTTTCAAGGTCAGAGATCCAGTTTCAAATCCCACTCCTCTCCAAGAAATCCATATAGCGCTTGCTTGGTGAGAAGGAGGATTGGGCGGGGGAAGCAACAATTAACACCAGCGAGACGCACAAGACTGAGACGCTTGCTGGACGGTTCGATTGAGTCAGTAATGAGATACCGTGTACAAAAATATTATAGGCCGCGCCAAGTCGAAACAGGAGCCACCGACTGAAGAGCGGCTTGTGAAGGTTGCCGCTCGGGTAAAGACTTAAGATCCATTCCTCGATAACTCTGAGGTAGGCTCTAATGGACAAGTACAATAAAACTTGATGATGCTGCGTCCGGGGTCGGGAGGTTTATATCTCTGTTTTTGGCCTTTAAGCCTCTAGTGTTTACTCTCAGCCCCAGCTGCGAGCTCTGCCCAACGATTGTTGATCTGGCGGTAATTCTTCCTTTTAAGATCGATGGTTCAGAGACTTGCATCAGCTGTCTTATTCAATAAGTCCTATTCTAAGAATCCTTCTAAAGCTTCTGCTATTACATCCAGGCCAGCCAGTCTCGCATAAACCTTAATACCAGTCATTCTAGCATGATCATTTAGTCCTCGAACTGCTTGAATCTTCCGAATGGAATCTCTTCCATACTTTTCCTTTTTTTTTTTTTTTTTTGTGCTACGGATGTATAACTATCGATTGTCCACCCACTAACGCGCAGATCTAAGAGGTAAGAAGCTTCAGCCCCTGGTTCCAAGGGGAGCGACAGAACCCGCCCAAATCTAGATCTTGGGGCCATCTTCTCTTTTTGCCCCTTCGCCCTTCTAAAGCTCTTTTCCCTTGCTCTTTCAATCAGTATTGGATTCTTTGATTTGGTTTGTCTTGCCTTGGAGCTGTATCTTGGACAATACTAACTCTTCATTAGTTGGCTACGATATGGACGGTCACCCAGTTCTCATATTTCCTGAAGACACCGATTTCGTGGCACTAGGCTCAGCGGGTGCGATCTTTCAGCATTGCGAACGCCAGGAACATGTTCTTAAAGCGCCTCTCAAATATGATGTGACGAGCTGCAGCCCTGAGGTTGTCGAGTGACCAGAAACAGAGAGGATTTCTCGGATTTGTGTATTAGTCGCGAGAAGCTGATTTACGGAGTCATCCCTAAAGACTCGAATATCCTCGAATGTCTCTCCATCAATGAGAGAGGCCTTGAATTCCCGTACTATCGGCTCGGGAGCCTACGTGATTTCATGCAAAGAAACCAACAACATATTTCTGATAAGACCAGAGACCAATGGGTTATGAGTGCCGTTGACTCTATCATCTTGATCCATAAATATGGAGTTATTCACGCTTATATTAGCCCGAGGAATTTCCTTGTGGCTCAAGATCTATCAATCCAGCTCTGCGACTTCTCCGGATCTGCTATCGGCGATCTTGAAGCATTGGTTCAAGAGGAAGATCGGTATCGGCTTTTCCCGTGGTCTCCTCGAAGCGTTCAAACGGACTTGTTTGCTCTGGGATGTTTGATATTTGAAATTTCTACCGGGGTGCGCCCATACGACGATATTGATGACCAAAACTACGAGGAAATTGGAAGGCGATATACTGCGCGAAGTTTTCCCAGTCTTGATGGAAACCCTTATCGGGATGCCACTTTGAAGTGCTGGACATTACAGTATACAAGCGTGGACGACCTACGGTCTGAGCTGCGCCAGTTCTCAAAAGAAACCCAAGGTTCGAGGGAGCATGGACGTTAAGTTTTGGTCGCTTGATGGATGAGCACCAAAACGTCGCTCGTCTCGGAAAGATCTTCGAAATCAAAGGTGGTTTGCGCTTGAACCAGGAATACCATATATCAGTTTCGATTGACCCCAATGACTGGGGAACTAGGGTAAAAAGGAGCTCAATAGAGGGGTCACCCTTATCAATTAAATGTGAAGCGTGGATATCCGCGCTCGATCATGTCAATGTCATCCTAGCAGCTCGGAGCCGGCTGGATGGGTACGAGCTTGTAATCGAATCTAATTCGAGTGCGACTGCGACTGCGGCGGTACCTAGATGTGAAAAAAAACAGGTAGCTCGTTCAAAAACTCACTTTTCATTATTGAGAAGTAAGCAAAGGCGGCTCAATGCAATTGCATCGAGGCTACAAATAATAAGTCCCTTCATCGCCTCGGTTCCCACTTCCTCCGGACAAACGATATGGGTATCTAACAAAATAATCAAAATACAAAGAAGTTGGGCTTCAAGGGAACTCGTCATGGTCATCGCTGTTGTCAATGGGAAGACATTTGGGCAGATCAGCCGACTGCCTTCTGAGCTAGTGGAGAAGCCAACTCAGGCTTGCTCGCGCCTACTTCCGGCGAGGAGCGCGAGGCTTGCGATGAGGCCTATCGGCAGGCCTCTCAGCTGAAGGGCTTCGGTATTGGGCGAACTGCTCGGAATTTTCGTACACGTAGCGGAGCTGGAACCGCTGTTCGATATACTCGTCATAGTTCGCCGCGATGATGGACTGAAGAATGCTCTTGGGTTCGTTGGATAGCGCGACCTCGTGCATCCGTCGATTCAAGCTATCGTACGCATCACGGAAGGCCCTAAAGATCAACCTAATCTCCTTGGTGCCACCCGAGATATCATTCGAGGGATTGTTGGGGTCAATGATCGACAGGCGGTCATTATCACCGAATGCCTAGGCTATGTGAGCAGCTGTCCGTGGTTAAAAGGGTCACGAGGTCGTGTCTTACCTTGTGATAATATCCGGGTGGTTCCATTCGAAGGCCAACCCGTTCCCAGTCCATCAAAAATCCATAAAAGTCGAAGAATTCCATCAAGACAAGCCCAACATTTCCCTGCTTGCTAGAAGGCATGTGCTGCAGCAGACTTGTCACCAGACAGGTGATGGAAAATCCACCCAGACCGCCGGTGGGTACTTCGTTGAGGCCGCGTAGGAGCAAAAACTGCTTGATGACAGACACGATGATAGGCATGATGGGATACTGCAGCTTCCACTCTTGGAATGTTTGGTTTGCAATGATGCCACTGTCATTATCGAAGGATAAATCCACACGAAGACCAGTCAGCTTGTCGATAAACTTCAGGATCGGGACTCTAGCGTGGGCAATGGTTTCAATGGAACCAGGAACTGCAATTTCCATGCTCTTCAGGAACGCAGAGAAGGCGTAGATCTGACCCTTCCTCTCGCCAAACTGCTTCCTTCCACCCGACATATAGACCTTGGACAGAAGAACAAGATCAATATCTGCGGTAGGTAGGTACATTCCGGATGCGAATGAGCCAAATGGCTTGACCGAGACGTTTCCGTATCTCTGCTTGAACCCCTTCTCAATTCGGTCAACGAGATCTTGACGGGCAATCTGCTCGTATTCGTGGGGCTTGACCCAGTTGAAGAAATCAAGGACTTCGCAGTGCAGCCTGATTTGAGTGTAAGTAAGAACGCACAAGACACAGAACATAGAGACGAATACTTACTTTTGGCTTGGGTTTATGGGATAGCTGTCGGCCATCCATGGTGTGTCATTCTGGCCAGAAAGAGCCTTCCACTGGTATACAATGGATCCATCATCCATGAAGCGGGCCCTCGGCTTTCCAGTCTTGAAGGAGACGCCTTTGCTCTCGTCGTCACGAGTCCGCTTCAACGATGATACCGCTGGGGGCTTGTTTTCCATGCTCCTGGGACCTTTAGGCGCATTTTCTGGGGCCTGTGCCTCGATTGGAAGCTCGGGAGCCGGACCGAGAGAGATAAAATCCACATTGTCTGCGACGGCATCCTTTTCCTTGGATTCACCCAAGCCGTGCTGAAGTTTGGCCTTGCGAATCAATTTGACAACATCCACGCGCTTGTGTTGACTCTCGTCAGGGGGAGGAAGAGAAGTATAGGGATCGGGATTCGACCATTTCGGGGCTGGCGGAGGAGGCAGAGGTGCGGACTCCTTGGTTTCACTTGCAATGGCGCGTCGTTTGCGTGGGCGTGAATCCTCGTCTTCCGACTCCTCCGAGAGGTCCATCTCTGCCTCTTCGCTGTCACTCAAATCTCCAAGTGATGCGAATTTGGGAGCAGGCTTGTCGGCTGATTCAATTGTCAACAGCTCAGGTGTGCCTTCTCTTTGGCCCTGTAGTAAAGGCCGCTCTGATGTCTTTGGCTTTGGATACCGGAAGGTAAACTCTCTGCGTCTTTGATCGCGGGGCGCCCCCCTCTTAGGAGGTCCGTTTCCGCGAAACTCGAACGGCGGCATGATTGAACGCGTACACAAAACCTCAGAGAAAACAACTGCTCTCCCGCGGATGTCGGGTGAGTGAATCTTAGTGGCGAGCTGAATGAGAGTCGGCTCTTACCTGTACAGGCGTCCTGATTGTTTGAACCGCAGAGTGTATTTGTCGGGAAGATGAGGTGAATGCGGAAGCCGCGCAGAAAAAAAAGAGACTACGGCAGAATCGCGCTACACAGGCGGTGTATTACGGAGAACATCGATTGGCCAAGTCATCGCTATACACAATCCGTCTTCACAGCTTCTGCAATCCATCCTCCAACAGTTTCACCAGGTCTTTTTGTGCTGCCATCTCTGCAAAACTAACACGGTCAGGAGCCCAGTCTAGCAGACTCATTATCCGCGCACCATCACCTCGGAGCAACCCGATACTAACATCGATCAATTCCGGCCGTTCATCGCAATGCCAGAAAGCATTGGCTCCACAAACTTCACAGACTTCCCGATACACGCCTGGAGAGCTACTATACCGCCGCATCGTCTTATTCTCGAATGCTAGAGGTGACCCGTCTGCGTTGAAGATGTTAGACTTTGGTACAAATGCCCAGGTCTGAATAGGAAAGCCGCATCCCAGTCGGCAGGATTTGCAGGTACAAGTGCCCGCAAGATATTTGGAATTTCCATCTCGTAGCCACCACTTGACATCCTCAGGGTTTGCGCCAGATCCGGAGTGGTACGGGACCAGCAAGTCAGCGAAGGGTGACCGGGCTTGCGACGAAGATGCGTCTGGTGGGGTGATGTAGAATTCGATCCCTCCACAGTGACAGTGTGCCTGCAGCTGACTCGGTGCCTTCGATGGATGATCCACAGCCATTTCTGATTCGAACTCGGTGGCATTGTCCTGCTGTCCCGAGAGAACCTTTAGTCTGCAGCCGCTGTCCGAATATGGCCAGCCAGGCAGAAATGTGCTCAATCCCCCGTCTCTGGTGTCCTTGACCTGCCAGTGCTGGACTGACTGTACCGGTGGTATATCTCCTGCTACTAATACCCCTGTCGCCACTAGATATTGTCCGCTGGGCTGCACTCGAGCCAGGACATGGGAACCGCACGTCTTACAGAGGAAGCGGCTCACGTAAGGAGACTCGCGGTACTCTTGAAGTCCCTCCAATGTGGAGTCCAATGTGGAGGGCTCATCCTGTATGAGGTAATATGATGTGCACAGGATCCCAGTCACCGCTCGACAGCCGTGGCAATGACATAGTTGGAGTTGAGTGTGGTCTGTCGAGGGATCCAGCTGCACATACAGTGCTATGCCTCCACACAGACACGTAGCGGAGCTAGACATGTGGGCATTGCAGGTGATCGTAGATATGCAGTTGAGAATGTATTGTTTTTTCTTCGCTTCTAGTTAGAAGATGATACTATCAGTCTGTAAGCTGTAGCAGTAGGTACTCGGTAAACAATGTCCCGTCGCACAAGAGATCAAAGCTGTCAGGTTGTCCTGCGTCAATATGTGCTCAAGCGGGGGCAGTGCAGAAATGCGCTCGACTTTATAAGGTTAGTAAAATGCGCGCTGTGGGTTTCCAACAAAGTCGAATCCCGGGAAGTCACGGGCGCGTCCCCATATATAAAGAGCTCGGCCCTTTTTTATCTTCCCCCACCATCGTCATCTCTTCACTCGTCTCTAAATCAGAAATCCTTGCAATAACAAAGACCACTATCATCAAAATGGGTGAGTCCATGCCTTCCCCCCTGCATCCTTTCCTATATCCTTCCCTGCACATTGCTTCTCTGCCTGAAATCCAACATGTCGGGGTTATGGCGGGGTATTCCCCCTCGTACTCCCGAATCTGTCAACTCTCAGATTTCGATACTGACTATGAAAACAGGTCCCGATCACACCTGCAGCTGCGGCGCTTCGTGCCAGTGCCCTGCCGGCGCCTGCCAGTGCCCTGTATGTGCCTCCCGTCCTTGTCATGACGTTCCGTTGGCTAACCCCACTTTCCCCAGAAATAAACCACTCACACCCTTGTGATGTGGCGTCGGGAAGACTTTTTGCTCTGTTAATCGAGATGCGGCATTGATATGCAATGGGAGGAGGTGAATTTCGCTCTTAGCTCCATCAAGGCTTTTTGCTGGGAGGAGGCATCACGGATGTCTCGCATGTCAAGTTCCGACTCAATCAAAAAAAGTCATAGTTGATGGCCTGTAGTCAACCAGACTACGGGTAAGCTGAACGTTTTTCATTATTATTCTCCAAGTACCTTGTGGGCATCGACCCAATCTTTGGATCATTTAGACTCACGGAGGTGATAAGCTTAATTGCAATGCAATAACCGACTCAACGGAACTATGACGAGGACGTTGTAGCAAAACATTCAAGTCCCTGTCTACCTATGTATCCAGAACGCCACGGTAAAGCGTCTTTCGTAATCCCGGGAATCAGATGCCAACTCAGATACCCAGATAGGCCAGCACATACGGACATAACTCGCGCACTGAAACAGGTAGCCTTCCAGCCACATCACAGACCACATCTTTTCCTTGTTCCTTATCATGAATCCCGATAATGTGGGCAAGCATTCCATGAGGAAGGACTACATTCGGCTGTGGCGGCTACGTTTGCCAAAAGTGTTTTCGTCGTGGACCGCACTTTAAACGATCAAGTATATTTCGGGGCGTCAAGGAATCGGGCCATACTGTCTTGGGAAAGTTACAGCGGATCTGTTCCTTTTTATTTGAATTCCAAGGAGCCAATTACAATGACTCTTTGTATGCAACCACTCATATTCCCGTGTAGAACTTTCCTATTTCGTCGCCCACTGTTATGAGAGCATCGGGCTCTGATTCTTTCTTTACAAGCCTGCGGTGCATGGCCCTACCTAGGTAGCGAGAGCCACCAATATCAACCGTCACACTAATGAGCGTAATCACTATCTGAGGAGTCAACAGTCATGATTGCTGACTACCGGGTATAGGACTGTATGAGATAGTCTTAGCTTGTTGCATTTTCTTGACATATCTCTCGACACCCGACCAGACTGCCCGGTAAAACAGTCCGTCTTGGTGATCAATCTAGCGTGTTCAAATCTACCCAGGGATCAAAAGCAGTCAGAGGCGAGTACTAAAACGGAAAAGAAAAGTCACGAGTAACAAATAATATCCCATGGATATGTATATCGGGAAGGCCCGTGGTATGTACGTCCGCGGGATAGGGCATGATATGCTCACACAGAATAAGACGATCCACTTTTTCTCGGCGTGCCTGTTTGCACGCATTGTCAAAAGTCTATGCTGCAGATGTGGGCCAAGACACAGTCGCAGTCGGGCCCGATCTTCATCCGTGCGAGGGTGCCGAACATAACGCAGGTAAGGTCGAGAAGTTCAGTTATCAGATGTTCAAATGAGATCAAGCCACAGGCCCTTAGGTCTTGGACTTGCTGGGTTTAGTGTCGAATCTCGATTATGGTTGGTGTGGATCCCATCCGTGCGAGATATCTTGATACCAGCACTGCTCAAGAACCAAGCAGGGCATTTTTCCCCTACTATCTATTCCTTGATGGAAGAGGAATATAACGCAGACTCCACTACAGCAGATCCTGGAATATGTAAGCATCTCAGTATGCAAGTGCCAATGAGACCCAGTAGTGCCCCCCCTTCAAGGTCCTCAAATCGCGCAAACACTCGGCTTCTCATAGGCTGAAGAATCGAATCTACGCCGCTCCTGGCGCCGGAAAATTCATCTTGAAAGGCCCCACTGCTGGCCAAGGCCCGTTCCCATATGACTGTACATATGAGGTAATGAGGCCCGTCCCGAATGTGGAGATTTACAGGGCTCTGAAACGTGGGCGTCATCGTGGTATGAGGAGGCTCAAGTCCCGCGGGATGGAAATAATGTAGTGAAATCCTAGGATGCCATGGCCTTGATGCATACACCTCCCAGACTCGTCACTCACGTCGAGAGACCGGGAACCGGCGAGAAGAAAAAAGAAAAGAAAAGAAGTGTGGTCCAGTCTGGCCCCATAATCGTTAGATAGACCTAACATTCCTGCCCAATATCGAGCCACAGGAAGCTCGGCAAGAAGCGGGTTTCCCCAAGTCCGAAAGGAAGGCAGCCTGCCACACAAGCCCACATCATCTGCATGAACCTAACCGGTCCATGTCTCGCCTGCAGTCTGATCTGCGTCAACGACACGAGACGCAGACCCTCCACTGTTCCTCCCACCAACGCCATGATTGGTGCCAGGTACTGGAAAAGACGCATATCATTGGTGACACAGTAGAGCTGCTCGGACAGTCGATGCAGGTAGCTCAGGTAAGGAAGTGGAGACGGAGGGGATGCCATGTCATGGAGGGGGGAAATGCTTGGGGTTGCTCGAATGCTCCAGTAGAAAGTAAAAAGAAATTGAGAATAGGGCAAAAGAAAAAAACAGGATCAAACACCGTAGATCGGAGATGATAGCACGAGGCTCCGTGAAATGGAAGTATAAAGCCAGCCTCCTTTACCCTTCCAATCCAATATTCCAACAACAATTCAATAACTCACTCAAACAAGACGTTTCGTGGTTCATCCATCAACATTACAATCATCATGTCTCCCTGCTCTTGCAACTGCTGCTCCGGCAACTGCGGCTCCTGCTCCTGCTCCAGCTGCACCGTAAGTCTCCCGCATCTTATTCTGGCGTGATAGAAGGTCTTATTATTCTACCAGCACTAAGCCAGCTCATACGCCCTCGCTGCCGTCCTCCTCCGCCTCGACAACGCATACCAGGCCCGGTCTGCCGCTGCTTTCCAATTAGGATCGGTTGATGGTGTACTATATGGTCGTTTTCAATATGACTCGATGTCTCCCGGCATGAAGGGTTGGAGCCTTTTGGATGGGGTGGATTCAAAGTCGACTCTTTGTAACTTCTTGTATGTCTGTGCCTTTAGGGCTGTTTATATGATTACTGCGTATTTTCCTGCAAGAAAGGTACTTTTTTCAAACTGTAGAGACACTGTACACAGAACTATAGTATGTCGTATTCCAAGGTTGTCATTCAATAGCAACCTAAGAGGTTATAGGTTATTCAAATTTGGTATATCGTGGAAAGAAAGAAAACTCGCTATAATTTGCTCGGACAAAACGTTTGAATGCTCAAAGTACATCAAACTCGGTGGAAATACTAAGCAGCATAGAAACACTAGACACATATGCAACGCAATATCTAATACCGGAGGGAGAGCTCACAGCTCATCCTTCGAGCGGGGGACTTTATCATCCTCGCCTCCAGCACAAACAGCCGGGGTAGTCACAAGCATGGAATAAACGCACTTCTCATCCTCAGCCGTCTTCAAAATCTCATTTTCTTCTCCACACTCCAAGACAACCTTAGTCGACCGGTTGGGCCCGTTCCAGCAGGACTGGCCGCGCTCATACTCAAGAACGACTTTCTCCACAGAGATGACCTCGCCAGCCTCGTTGCTGGTTTCCTCGACGCTGGTGGATCCGATTCGGACGAACTTGCCCATAGACATGGAGTTGCCGCCCTTTCGCTGGTTCTGCTTGGTACTTTCCAGGAAGCAGTGCTCATACGTGTATTCACCTGCATCTTGGGAAATGCACTTGCCCTTGAGAGCACGGAAAATGCCTCCGGGCCCGTAGTCCTTCTCAAGATCGGCTCTCTGATCACGAAGCTTATTCTTGAGGTCCTTCAGCTCGTCCTCGCCGGCTTTCAGAGCGTTGCGTGCCTCGGTTACGGCTTTGGATTCGGAGATTGAGTCCCCCTCGGGTTTGGACAGAATGCCACTGATCTCGAGAATAGACCGAACAGAGAGAATCTTGTCTTCAAGGAAGCTGACAAGAGATGGAGGCAGGTAAGCTGCGATCTTGTAGACTGTAGTTTCTTGTCAGTAGCTGAATGTAGCAATCGGTATCAAGAGCTAGCTTACTCAAGTCAGACTCAGCGCATCCATCTTCCTCCTTCTCCCAGTGCTCCCAGTTGACACCGGAATCCTCATCATCAGCCTTGGCAATCTCGTCCAGGTCGCGGTCCCGGGCACTGTTGCTATCCTCGCCCAGTCCACGAGCGGCATAATCTTCCCAGCTGCGAACAGCGCGCTTAACGCCCTCGTCGTTGAAGTTGGGGTTGTATTCAACCTTGAACTTGGACAGAACTTCCTCAAGCTCCTTCAATCGGGAGCGGGCCTCGTCTCTCTGCTGGCGAACCTCCACCAGCGCATCACGTAGCTCATTAACTCGGCCCTTAGCAATAGCTGCAAGAGCATTGACCTTGCCCTTGCCCTTGCCACTGGTCCGGACAATCTTGCGCTCCTGCTCCTCGGCCGTCTTGAGGCTAGACTCGAGACCTTGGACCTTGGCCTCGGAGCCCTTGATCTCCGCCTCTAATCGAATAATGTGATCCTCGATCTCTTTCTTCTGCCGGCCGGCATCCACAAGAAGATCTTTCTTCTTCCTCAGGGCAGCAGTCATGGATTTCTGACGCTGCTCCTCTTGCTTCCGCCACCGCTTGCCAATTTCCTTGCAACGATCCTCACACTTGGTCCCACCGACGCGCGCCCACTCATCGCTGCCATCGCAGCACTGCTCATAATCACAGATTCCGTCGTTGACGCGATGGAATGGCACGTAAGATGGCCGGTGGCCCTTATTTTTACAGTAAAACCCGGGCAGCGCAAGCACAAGATCCAATCCATCGTTTCCTGGGCGCTCCGCGACCGTCAGTGGGGAATTCCGCGAGAGGTGTGCACAGGCAGCGGTGCCGGGCTCATCGCTACCGTCCGGACAGTCGCAGAAGTCATCATTAACGGCCGAGAAAGGGATCTGGATGGACGGATTCGAGATGCATGTAAAGGTAGTCGGGTCCTGGTAGAACTTGGCAACTGTACAGCCAGAGAGTTAGCCCATTGAAGCGAAGCAAAGCCAGAAAACATCAATGCAGCCCCGTTGACCGCCCATCGGCTGTGGATATCTCGTCCGGGTGTGGGGATTGTGTTCAGGATCCAAAAACTCACATTCAGGAGCGACGCCCCGGGGACGAGACTTATCACTGCTGGCCTGGACTGAGGACCCAGCGGCAGCCAGCAGAAATAGCGACGGAGGGAGTCTCATGATTGAGGCATTGAGCTTGGGGATGTGGAGAGAGCTTCCGGCCAGCTGTTGATATGGGGCTAATCGGCGGCTGACTCATCCCGCTATCTCTTCGACGTTATCGTGGCGACTCGATATCCTCTGCGCAACTTATTTGCAAAGTCAGCCAATATGGGTAATGACGGTGGCAGGTGAGTTATTATCTTAGGTATACGAGTCTTGTAGTGAATACAAGCTAACCATTACTCGCAGTATCCCCACCCGCCGCGAACTCGTTCGCGAGGCGGCCCGCGCCCCAAGCACGGCGCAAGTCAAAGAAGCCCAGCGCGAACAGCAAGAGCACTCCTGGACAACATGTCCTCTCTCACACAAAGTCCTGGCACGTCCTATAGTCTCAGATTCAGTCGGCAACCTATACAACAAGGATGCTGTGCTCCAATTCCTGCTCCCCGGCGACGACGGCGAGGGCATCAGCTCCAAATCCGACTGCGAGGAAATTCTGTGCGGGCGGATCAAGTCCCTAAGGGATGTAGTTGAGCTTCAGTTCGAGGTTGACGTCGAGCGCAATGAGCACCCTTCAGACCGTGCGCATGCGCACCGTCATGAGCGCCGCGAGGGCTGGATCTGTCCCATCACGGCGAAGCCGCTAGGCCCTGCTGTGAAGTCAGTTTACCTGGTTCCGTGTGGACATGTTTTTGCCGAGGAGGCGATTCGACAGCTTAAGGGTGATAAGTGTCTGCAGGTTGGTATTTCCTCTATAAAAGGGAGTCTGATGTATAGCTAATATGTTCTAGTGCGACGAGCCCTACACCGAAGACAACATAATCGTGATCCTGCCGACAAAGGAAGACGATAAGCAGCGCCTTATTGCCCGTGCTGCGAAGCTTGCTGAACAGGGTCTCACCCACTCCCTGAAGAAAGCGCCTGGTTCGAAGAAGCGCAAGAAGCATGCTACCACCGAAGACTCTGCTGATGCCGTCAGTGGTAGCGCAGAGCCAAAGACGGCCAACAGCCGAAGCAACACATCTACCCCTACACCTGGGTCGAGTGGAAATGGCATCAAGAATGCCGCGACAGCTTCGCTGACTGCGCGTGTGTTGAACGAAGAGAACGAGAAGAAGAAGCGGCGGAAGATGATGGGTCTCAGTGATAATCTGGACAGCCTCTTTACAAAGGATAGCAAGGATGGCAAAAAAAGCGCCGACTTTATGACGAGAGGATATAGTATCCCTTCTTCAGCGCGGCGGTAGTTCTCTTGCTATTTTCTTGATATCTTGCTTTCATGGCTCATAGGAGTTTACCTTGGATTTGGAGACTTCAGGAGTTTTATCATTACGGGTTTGGGTTGCTGATGTCGATTATGACGGCCACTTTGCGTGTTGAACGCATTTTGTACACTTTTCTTTGAATGACACGAATTTTCTATGAACCAGAAAATGCAATTGAATAAACTGTTCTAGTGTACACGAAAAATATCCTGATATCAAAACGACAGATACCTCGAGAATGTGCAGCGAGCCCATTCTCTTGCTAAATAATGCCCATACATCACCAAGATCTTTACAGAGATGCCGCTCCCTCGGCAAGGAGACCCCACGGAACCGGCATACCTGGACTCGACTTATGACTCGACTGAGCCTCCGTATGCTGGACGGCCTCCTCCTCCTCCTTATTCTCCGAGCGCGTCTCCTCCTTCGGGAAGATAAGACCCCTGCGGATGAGCTCAGCGTAGATAGCCTTCTTCCGACCCATATCCTCGTCCTGTTGGCCTCTAGTCATACGCGATGTAGAGAACTGGATGTTGGGCGGCAAGACACCGATGCGCCGCTGCTTAGCCAGTTTCTTGCCGACGTTAATGGGCTTCTCCTTCAGTGTTGTGGAAAGGGAGACGATGATCTCTCCGACGGTGGTGGACGAGGTAATGGCAGTGTCGGGGATGCGGCGGCCGATCAGCTGGGAGAATCTCTTGACGAACTGTAGGTTTTATAGTCAGCGCAGTATTGTAAAAAGTCATTAGAAGTAATCATACAGCAAACTTGACGCGGGGGTCGACTAATGAGAGATCACGAGGAGGTTCTGCAGAAGTCTTCTCCTTGGCGATGAAGTTCTCGGGAGACTTGATCTGGTTCTTTGTCTGGCCGCCGATCTGATTGAAGACGTACTCCAGCGCTTGCAAAGCCCGCTCGTCAGGGAAGCGAAGAGCAGTGCTCCATTGCTGGGTCTCGGAGCCCTCAACGCCGCAGGCGTCGATCAATTCCTGGATCTGTGGGTAGTGCTCGCCAACCTGGGAGACACTGTCCAGGGGCTTGCCCAGCATAGCCATGAGCGCGATTTCCACGGCAGCCTGATGAGCAGCAGCGGGGATGGGTTTGGGGGTGATATCGGCGCCGAATCTGCAAATATCCATTGGTTAGAATTGCTGGCCATCTTGGATGGACTTGCAATTGAGAGATCCCCAACAATCTATGCGTACATACCGAGAGTACTTGTCAGCCCCATTCGAGCCACGCTCTTTCCATGCCTCCTCTTCAGTGAAACCAATGCGACGCAATCCATTCCAAGTCTCCGCCTGCACATATTGATCACCAAGCTTAAATTCCTCGCCCTCCACGCCAGCAGCGAGCTCTCCAGCATACCCTCCATCTTTTGAGGCAATCTGGGATCCTCCACTGTAGGGGTCTGCTTGGCCTGGCGGCTTATCGCCTTTCCAGAGTGAGCGGCGAGTCCGCTCCAGGACCGACGGGGAATCGGAGGCATAGCGGCGGATTTGGCGAACGAGCGGCGAGACGCGTCGCGGAGTAGCTTCGGATTTGCAGTTTGAGCAGACGTACAATGCCTCTCGAAGAGGCAGCCGCATGGAGGGGCGCATGGTTGCGGTGTGAGTTGCTTTACGGCAACTTTTGCCCGGCGAAACAAATCTGAAGTCCAGGTCACGTGATATGATTCTTGGCATTTCGCAGTTGCGGAGATTCAGCTTCAATTTGCACGCAGTATGGAGTTAAATCTATGGACTATTGTATTCTTTGGTATTTCCTTCACTTTTTATCAAGTTTAACTTTGCGCACTCCAGTCGATTTGACGTCATAGTGTTGAAGGGCACAGAGCAAGCAGTATTTTGGAAGCAGAAAGACTGTAAAAGCTGAGCGAAAGCATTGTTGGCCAATCATTCCCTTACTAGAATTACAATCGAGTCATCGGATTGAAGCACAACGATTCGTCTATTGTTTGCAAAAAGCTATATACACATGCGTCGCTGATATCATACTATAACAAAGACCATCAAACTGTACCCTTTTACTCCCGAACAAACATACCAGCCATACCCATACCGGTACCAATGCACATGCTGACGACACCGATATCCTTGCCACTGCGCTCGAGCTCGGGGATCAAATCAGCCAGCTGGCGGGCACCAGTAGCACCAAGAGGGTGACCGATAGCAATAGCGCCACCGTTGGGGTTAACCTTGGCCTCGTCAATGCCGAGCTTGCGGATACTGTACAGAGCCTGCGAGGCAAAGGCCTCGTTGATCTCCCAGACACCCACATCGGGCACCTGCACGCCGACGGACTGCAGCAGTTTGGGAATGGCAACGGCCGGGCCGACGCCCATCTCGTCGGGAGCACAGCCAGCCACGGCGGTGGCGACCCAGCGTGCCTTGATGGAGCCAGACAGGCCGAGTTCCTCGGCGGTCGAGCGGCGCATCAGCAAAGAAGCAGCGGCACCGTCGCTCACCTGGGAGCTGTTACCAGCGGTACTAGCACCGTCGGGCTTGAAGGCGGGCTTGAGGGCAGCCACCTTCTCAATGGAAAGGCCGTGGCGAATACCATCGTCCTGGGTGACGGTGACCTCCTTGGGCGGCGCATCGGGGTTCTCGGGATCGATGGTCTTGGTGGTGACGGGAACAATCTCGCTATCGAACCGGCCAGCCTTTTGCGCAGCCGATGCCTTCTTGTGCGACTCAACAGCGAAAGCATCCTGATCAGCGCGGAAAACTCCATACCGCTCGGCGACATTCTCAGAGGTAATACCCATGGGCATGATACAGTCTTGCGCATCCTGGGAGTACGACTTCTTCAGTTCGGGCCAGAGGACGGTAGGAATGGCGCGGGAGCCGTAGTTGCGGGTCATGGACTCCATACCACCGCCGACACCGATGTTGAGCGCGCCTGCGCGGATACCGTACGCCACGGCCGTGATGGCTGCCAGACCGGAGGAACACTGGCGGTTGATGGTGTTGAAGGGCACGGAGTGAGGGTATCCGGCATGGATCTGGGCCATACGGCCGGCCTTGGCACCTCCCAGCTCCTGCAGCACGGAGCCGATGGTGACATCGTCGATCAAGGCGGGATCCAGGTTGGGGTTGGCTTTCAGGGTTGCGCGCAGCACGTTGGCGAGGAGCTCTTCTGGGTAGGCATCCTTGAAGCCGCCCTTCTTGGCGCGAGTGACAGGCGTACGAAGAGACGAGAGAATGACAATGTCGTTGGGGGACTTGGCGAGGACCTGCTTGAGGCCACGGGGGATCGGTGAGGCCATTATTGGGGTTTTATGTATGGAGCTTAAGGCTGATGTTGGGGTTGTAGATATGCCGAGAAGCGTCGGAGCTATCTCAGTTCGAATGTGAGAGCCAGCGCGAGGATGTATGTACACCGGAGGAAATACTCAGGAAATGCGAAAGCAAAAGAATATCAAATGCACAAAGCTCCGAGAATCTCCCCAAAGCTCCGCGGAAAGGCGGTTCTTGAGGAAAATGCCGGGGTCGGAAGCGACGAGCTCGTCCACTCCCGTGCTGCAGCGTCCGGCCGGCAATGAAGATCGGCTAAGGGTTCACCCGCAAAAATGTGGGGATGCCGCAGGGTTTCTTAGCCATATGCTAGTCATGATAAGAGTATTAGCTTGCGTTTAGAGTAGCATCTTATTTTGTTCTATTTTATTCCATACACAAATCACCATTCACTCACTGTACGCTGTTAGTCTCCGAATCGCCTCCCCGAGAGCCGATCCCGATTATGTCAGCATTTCGGATCGGATCTGAGCCGAAGCGGATGTCAACATGCTTTTCTACAACTATGAATCGATGGGTTTACGTCAAGTATGATGCAGACTGAGTTAGCAAAAAGTTGGATACATCTCGATAGTGGTCTATTAAACATGTGAGGATAGTACCAACTTTATTGGACCATCAGGAACGAAGCAAAAGCACGAGCACGGAAAGGTGATATGCGCAAGCTATTTCATCGTCGCTGCCCACCGGGCCATCATCTTCTGGGTTACCTTGGAGTCCTCAGGGCGCTTCAGAGCATCCTTAGCCAGAGTGACAGCCATTTCATTCTCCCCCGGGGATACCAACCAGAACTGGACACAGATGTCCTTCTCGAGGAGCTCTAGCTGAAAATCGATTGTCTTCCAGCAATCGGCATTGGAAATAGGTTGGCCATTTCCCTTCTTCCATCCGTTGCTCTTCCATTTTGCAAGCCATTCAGTGATCCCATTCACGATATAGGGGGAATCTGTCTTGATGACGATTGTATGTAGCTCGGAAGGGACAAACGGACGGCTACGCACTCGCTTCCACTTTTCGAGACTGGATCCCACATGACACAGAGCTGAAGTGACGGCACATAGCTCAGCAACTTGAGCCGTGTGGCGTGGCAATCCGTCGAGGGGGACGAAGAGGTTGCTTGGGTTGTTCTCGCCAATCCAGATACCGATTGCGCAACGGGCTTCCTTTGTGCCATCGTTACTGCATGCGCCATGGACTGAGATGACGGGGCACTCCGTGTGAGGCACGAGATGACCACAATCCATACACGGCGGGGTCGTGGGGCAGGCGAGGAAGACGAATTGATTTTTACGGATCTGCATGGTCTCCATGGTCTGTTGGGTTGAGTAATGAAGTCCTGGGTCGAAGCGACGACTGAGGGATGTCTGGCCTCCAGAGGGACGTGTCTGAGAGGAGATAATGGAGCATTCATGGCTCAATGGGAGCTCGTGGTCCTGAGGCAAGCGGTATAGAATGCCTCCATCGGGACCCATGGGCATGCTCTCGGCCATGTTGTTCATGGGCACACTGGCGGCGGTCATGTTGCCAATGTTCATGAATGAGGGCAGGTTTCTGCCCGTGAGACTGAGACTGGGAGTGGCAATGGGAATGGGAGTGGGAGCCTGAGCCTGGGCCTGAGCCTGAGCCTATTATGAATGAATGATTAGTGGTAGGACTGAGATGGAACAAGTTGTACTTACCGGACAGGCATGGGAAGTAGCAGACAGGGAGTCCTGCTTTCCCTTATTCTTGTTACGCCACTTCTGAGCCATGCTCTTCGGCATGATGATGGTGGGTGCTTGATGGTGTTGGGTTCAAGTGTATTTGAAAATCGACGGAAAGGGGAGAAATCTGGGAGAAAAGATGTAAGCGTGAAAGGCCTGGCAAGCGGAGGCGAGACAAGAGGAAGATGGGAATGTGTTGGTTTAAAGCAGAAGCTTGAAGCATGTGCAATGGTGGATGGGATGGAGTATGTTGTAATGAAGATGGTGTAATGACAAGGGACAGGATGTGGAAGGGACAGACGATGAATGCATTATCCTTAGTAGAAGCGTTGAGATAGACAGGTGAGGACATGTGGGATATGGGATGTAGGAAGGAAGATAGTATACTCACGAGAGAAGATGCAGAAAGGTGAAAAGGGTAGAGGTCGAAGGGTGATGTAAGTCCAAGATGACGGAAGATGGAAGATGCAAGAGGGGAGACAAGGACAAGCGGGAAGATATACCTAGGGTAAATGTCTTGTCGTGAGATAAGGCGCGAGTGTGTATGGGATGTGCTGTATGGTGAGAAGGTTAGTATAGTTGACGGGAGAATATCAAAGTTCAAAGAGAGAGTAGGAACAAAGAGGTAAACAATGTGTGAGATGTACCTTGAAGTAAAGTTCCTGCTACAAGGAAGTCAGATGTAAGTTAAAGGGGATAAAAGAAGGTAAAGGACAGACAAAGAGAATCTCGGGGAGTCCTGGAGATACAACTAATTCCTTCGTTGTCTAGAACTAGTGTTTCAAGGTTGCAAAGATGCTTTTCTCACCGGTGCCGCCTTGTCTAATGCCCGCGGGCATTGACATCCGAGTCAATTCAAGACAAGCCGATATACAGGCCATAGGATCTTCCCAGATTTCAGCCCAAGCTACGATAATTGCTCAACAGCTATCGCGTCTTAGGTCCTACCTAGAGCTGGAAGAATACACAATCGCCAAAAGGGTGTACTCTACACTACTTTTAATAGTGCGTGTTATCCACTTCCTAAGGGTATGTACAATTCATATAGGGACTGCAATTGTGATCAAGCGTGTTGGTGTGTTTGAATTCTCAGAACTAGCTATAGAAGTAGAAGACCATGATACCCCTGTCAACTAGGATTGGTTGATAATTGCTGTTCCCATATGCCGATGAAAGATATTGAGAAAATTGAAACCCTTAAAACTCCATTCCGTGAAAGCGGTCCATTTCAAACCTAAACGCCGGCCATGGGAATCGTGGTCGTAGATGAAGAAACATCTCTCTTGTTATCGAGGATGTAAAGAGAACCTGAAAATAGAAGGCAGAAGGGTATGATACATAAAAATCAGAAGCAAAAGCAGCATCGACATCTCTGTCGAGGGGTCGGACATTGTCTGGTCATGTGCGAAGAATGTGGCTATAATGGCCAGGGACCCGGCACCGACACTTCTCGCAATCAGCACGGTAGCCCATGACGAGAGCGGGTCTCTTCCGCTGAGATGGCGCAATCCTGGCAGCTTGGCACATGGGACCCCCCACTGTTTGCTGCGAGTATTGACGCGCTGGGGAGGTGCTGGATCGGAACCCGTGCGCCGGTGATGGTCGCTGAGAGTATGCCATGTCCATGTCATCGGTCGGGGTCTTGGGCCCGCTGGCCATTGTCGCGTCGTCATCGCTGACCGGGCTGGGGAACCGGACCGGAGGATGTATGGAAGGCTGCTCTTCTTTGTGAAATGACACGTCCTCCACCATGTTGATGTCTGGCTGGGGCTGGTCCGCGACGGGCTGTTGTGCAAGAAAATAGACGGGGGTCGACAGGGCCGAGGGGGTGGCGGACAGATTGAGCGAGCGATTGACCATGCCATGGGGGATTGGAGAGGGCTGGGCGCGATGCTCGTTGGTCCACCAGGGCGACAGTTGATCTCCGCCAGCCAACCCCGAAAAATGCTTTGCGGGTGGGCTTAGCTGGAGGGCTGGAGGCCGTTGACCATGCGCTGACGTGGTCGGGCTCGTGGAGTTCCCCATGCTGACTTTGGTCTTGTGGTCGTCTTCATCGTCCGAGGAGTCGACAGGCGTGAGTGCCGAGGCACGAAAGCGAAGGGTTTGATCAAGATCGGCTGCAGAGCCTGGGACTGCCCCAGGGACAGTTTGCCAGGAGGAACCGTACTTTAGAGACTTAGGTGAGAGTTAGCAGTGCTCACAAGCAAAGATTGGCAGTAGGGCATGAGCAGCAGTACATGATTTTCCAAGTGAAAGATATTTTGACGTACCTTGAAATCATGAGCTAAGAGCTCCTCCTCGAAATCATCCTCTCGAGGACGCTTCAGCGAGGGTTCTAACATGGTAGAGGTGGCCAGTAGCTCGACCTCCAGCAATGACAGCAACGATCGCAACAGCTCCCCAACTCACGATGCATGAATCATGGGGAAGCAAGGGGAGTGCAAGAGTGGAGTAGCTTACACTCGGTAGTTGCCGTCATCGCGACAGCCTGAGCGGAGCCTGCTCCACCGCTGGACTCGGCTCACAATTATTGTTTAGACTATTTTGAGGATGATGTGTTTTCTTGGCTCTTCACAATTGGTCCAGTCATTCGTCCCCTATATACGCTGATCAATTGTGTCTACCAGTAAGAACCAATGACAACTAGGTAAACTCCCCGATCTCTTACTCCGTACTTCGTACCCTAGACAGTATATCTATTCAGGTACCTGGTATATTGGATCCTTCTCAGTTTATGCATCTTGGTAAATAAGGCATAGCGTAGGTCTAAGCACATAGTGCTACTCGCCCTTGTTTGCTCATAATATGATTGTCTTGTGCAAACGTCGACCACAATTCACATGACTTCGGTAGTAGCTGTACTCAGACTTTGCAATCCACGATCTCAAGTCTTACGGTAGTCTCACGTAGTCTCACAGTAACACGGCCGGCTGAAAATGAGTTTCCCGAAGAAAAATCTACAGGTGGGACGGTCGAGTGGCAGGTTCCTTTTCCCCGATCCGACCACGCGCATCGATCTATTACTCCGGCGTGAGGGAGACATCTAGGTCTAAATAGTCCAGTCAGATCAAAGTCTATGTAAAAATATAAATGACAGATCAGACATATTATCCCTGTCGGAGGCGAACGGACTTTATAAACGTGAATCATCGGCCCACTTTTTTATGCCGTCGTCGTTTTTACTTTGATTCCACACTTTGCCTTCCGTGTCATATTCTTCTTCTGTAAGTATTCCTACACTCTCTGCTTTTTTCTTCCAATCTCAGATTGTATCTCTCTTGGGTTACGGCATTCTCATTTGCGATAGTTCCTGTACCTGATCTTGATTTGGTCGCCATACACCATGCCTCTCGCCCCGGCCAACGAAGTCAACGAGGACACTCGTGGTACGTTCTACACTCTACTTTCTCGCCAGAGAGTCAATTCTTGGCTACAGTACTGACAGTATTTCTTCTTTTGCAGTCATCGGCTATGACCCTTTGCTGTCGCCCCAGTTCCTGCAGACTGAGATCCCCGCGGTGAGTCATTTTTCTTTTTTTTTTTTGCCCTTCCGTTTCCCCGCCTTCACATTCGCGAAAGCAAAAAACTGACCAACCCTCGATGAATAGCCGGACCGTGCCATTGAAACCGTGCGTCAGGGTCGCAATGAGGCCGTCGAGATTATCGAGCAGCGCGATGACCGTCTGCTGGTCATGGTCGGCCCTTGCTCCATCCACGATCCGGACACCGCGCTTGAATACGCCCGTCGCCTGAAGGAGATCTCCAACAAGCTGTCCAAGGACCTGTGCATCATCATGCGCGCCTACCTGGAGAAGCCCCGTACCACCGTCGGCTGGAAGGGCCTGATCAACGACCCCGATATCGACGAGTCCTACAACATCAACAAGGGTCTGCGCGTATCCCGCAAGCTTTACGTCGACCTGACCAGCACCGGCCTGCCCATCGCCAGCGAGATGCTTGACACCATCTCCCCCCAGTACCTGGCCGACCTGATCTCCCTGGGCGCCATCGGTGCCCGCACCACCGAGTCCCAGCTACACCGCGAGCTGGCCTCCGGTCTGTCCTTCCCCATCGGCTACAAGAACGGCACCGACGGCAACCTAACCGTCGCCGTTGACGCCATCGGCGCCGCTTCCCACCCCCACCGCTTCCTCGGTGTCACCAAGCAGGGTCTGGCCGCCATCACCAAGACCTCTGGTAACCAGCACGGCTTCGTGATCCTGCGCGGCGGTAACAAGGGCACCAACTACGATCGTGAAAGCGTCCGCGCTGCCCGTGAGGCTCTGCGCGCTAAGAAGCAGCGTGAGGTCCTGATGGTTGACTGCTCCCACGGCAACTCCAACAAAAACCACCTCAACCAGCCCGTCGTCGCCAAGGCGGTCTCTGATCAGCTGCGCGAGGGTGAGACTGCCATCATCGGTGTCATGATCGAGTCCAACATCTACGAGGGTAACCAGAAGGTTCCCCCGGAGGGCCCCTCCCACCTTCTGCGTGGTGTCAGTATCACCGACGCCTGCATCAACTGGGAAATGACCGTGGATACCCTGAACGATCTTGCCGACGGTGTTCGCGCCCGCCGCGCTGCTCTCAAAGCCCAGTCGAACGGCGTCAACGGCTCGCACTAAGGGTTTGGCTGCGTCTTGAATCTTGAATTTTTGATCGCCTGCTTCCTTGAGTGGGTTTGATATAGATACCTAGTATTTCCAAGCCACCATCCAAAAATTGCAGCGTTTACCTCTGTTTGATGTTACTTTATGTGGACATGGTTTTTTCTTTTCGCCCTTCATGTTGTCAGGGCCAGATTTTCTATAGTTTGAACCTCAGGGGACCCACTCTAAAAGTCCAGAACTTCCAATTTGACAGCTTCTTCTTGAATTAAAGTATCCACGGGATCTACCAGATCTTGTTTTATTGCTCCACCGTGGTGCAGGGGCCAGGCAGAGGCCAGGGAGGGGAAAAAGTACAAGATCTGCTATGGCCGGGGGAAAGTGCTCCGCCGGAAACCCCGACTTGGGATGGTGCCACTAGTGTTGGTGGACCTTTATTTCCCCTTTTTCACCTTGACTGGGCTTCTCACATTGATGAATGGCTGAGCTATGCTCTGGTGGAGACTTGGACACTGCCTAAGATTGCCTAGATCATTTAAGCGGCCGGCTGTTGATGGTGGGAGAAAGGAGCAGATTTTTCTATGTACTGTACACAATATACACGCCTCGGACTTTGGGCAACACAACCACTTACCAAAAGGAAGGAAATGGAGAAAAGATGCAACGCCGGAAAACCCCTGTCACGATGAAAGCAGCTTGCGGAGAGACCGCTACATGCCATGCAAGAAAATGTCACACTTCATTGGGCGAGAATTTGATCTGGGACTGGAACTGGCAGCGCCCGACAGTCAGGATGCCTGCCGAAAGATGGAGAGGGTGGCATCGTCCCAGGTCCTGAGAAAAGACCTCGGACCTCATCTACCGCCCCACAACCAGCTGGTCCAGCCGCGTGTCTTCTCCTTCGCAGCACGTTCCGCATTCTCGGCCATCACATCCAACTGCCCGGGCATCGGGCTCCCGGTTTTAGCAGCAGCAGCATCGAAAGCCTGCTTCGCCTTGATGGCGTCCACAACACTAGGCTGGGATGCATCGGGCACTGTGGTCGATGCAGCGGAAGCCGGCGCAGCGGTAGTACCGGCATCCTCTGGGTTCAGTTTGTCGAACAGGAATTGCTTCGCCTTGGCCCACGGCCGCTGTGCCTTCTCCTCCGCCTTCTTCCGCTTGAAGATCTCTTCAATCTCGTCCTGCTTAACCAGCTCCAGTTGTTCGGGGGTGGCGGTTCCGTTGGCCTGGGCGATACGGGCCTGCTTCAGAGTCTCGGTTTCCTTTTCGATCCACAGGGTGCGTTGGCGACGGTTGTAGAGTGTCAGCGAGACCAATGAGTAGGCTGTAAGGACACCACAGACACCTATTTAAGCAGCATTCATTAGTACCATCCTGGACAAGGGCCGTGTTTGCTCCGGCCATCAGATCCGGAGTCGTAACCTGCCCCAGACAGGAAACAAGGACAAGGCACATACCCGATGCAATAATCAGCGAGTAAACCACCCCCTTGTGTGCCTTGTTGGCCACTCGTCGCCCAGCCTCAACCCATCTGTCAAAACCCGAGGACGACTGCATCATCCGCGCCGCCCGAGCCTGTGCCCGCAATCGTTCCACCTTCTGCTTAGGAGTCTCCGGCTTGCCATCAGGGCCCAGCTGCGGTGTCTTGGGCTGTGAAGGACCCTTGCTGCCCTTGGGCTTCATGAAGTCGGGAAGTTCGTAGGGCTTGCCCTTGGGCTTGGAGCTGGCGTAGGGGCCCGTGGCCGTGAACCGCGTAGCATCCGCGGCGGATCGGGACATTGTCGCGAGCTGGTATTTCGCGGGTTTTTCAAGGGCAAAGGACTCGAGTATTACAAAGCCAATCGGTAGACCTGACCTAGTACTCGGAGGTCAGTTGGGACTGTCGAGGTTGCTCGTGGTCGCGATGGTAGAAAGCGGGTTTGCGAGTGGAAAGGTAAATTTTTCAGTAGTCGGAGACGGCGCCAAGACATTCAACAGCTTCACCTAGTGACGCTGCTCTGTGGAGACGAGCTGCTCCAGCCACGACCGTTGACTTTGGTTTTCGATCTTTTTGCTTTCATTTTGTCTCTCTGGACTTTTTAATCTTCCAATCTCATTTATCCCACCATGGCTGATCATCCCTACAACCCCTCCGACCTTAACTCGGTCTTGCAGACACTATCCAGTCTAGCATCGCAGAACAGTTCTCAAAATGCATCAATACCTCGGACGAAGACTCCTCAAATGCCACGTCGACAGCAGAGTGAAGCACACCCATCAGAGCGGCCATATTCCCCCCCACCCAAGTCGAGCTCAGGCACGCCTACCACGGACCCGGCAACTATCACCACCTGGCCTGCTGCACTACGCTATGTAATGCGCACCGTCGGTCAAAACGAGGAAATCCAACTGAGGATCCGTGGTCTAATCAGAAGCCAGCACAGCCATGAGCGGCAGTGGTGGGATGGTCGGAAGACACTTATCGAGAAGCAACAAGCCCGCGGAGATAAAAAGAAGGAGCTAGATGCTGTGTTGTATGTATTTTCGCTTTCTCTGCCTTTATTCTAAACCTAAGGTTTTATTGCTGTTTACGTTGACACGAACTTACTCAATTTGATACATCCAGACGTTCCATCGGCGCACCCGTTGACACAAAAGAGATATCGGTATGTATTGTACTCTGATGATGAAATATTGTACCTTGATTAACACTATCCAGAACACTGTGCAGGACAAAGAAGAGCTTGCAAACTATGAGGCAAAGGTTTACAAGGCTTCTGCGCAGATGGCAGATGCCATGACGGCGGAGTTGCGCGGACTCAAAATCCCTTTCTTTGTGATCCAAAAAAGCCTCATCCAAGAGTCATCGGAACTGGATTCTAGTGAGGAACCTTCGGCCCAGGGAAATGGGTGTGAAGGTTCATCTCAAGTGACCAAGGCTGAACTGGCATCTTTACAACGCCGCATGTTGGAGCTGCTTCAAGATCTCTGCAAAGAGTGAAGAGCTTAGGGATGGCATGGAGCCTACAATACCTTGTCCAGAGGCTCTCCTCTTTCCATTAGTGGGCATTAGACCACTTACACGATTTGGGATTCAACCCAGAGGCTACAGGGCCCATCACTCTCCCCCGCCGTCTCTAGTCTGATAAATAAAGACGGCTAGCCTCCAAGGAGATGATATCGACAACATCACCACCATGTTGGAGCCAAAATACCGTGCTGCCATGTTGGGTGATGTTAGCCTCTATCCACAGGGAATCATACAATGCAACCCCACAGAGAAGTTGGTCGTAGGAAATATCCCTCGACCCGATCCATAACAGGGATTGGTTGATTCCAAGTAGAACACAATTCGCGAAATCTCAATCAATATATAAGAAAACACAATTATCCTCTTATCCTCTCTATAGAACACCTCATCCAAGAAATCGACCTACCAGAAAACACCCTCAAAATATAACCACTAGTCTGTCACGCATCCGTCTGAGATCTTGTCGAGGTTATCGCCTTTGACAAGTTGGAGGCTTGGTAGTGATGAAGTGTGCTCTTATATACTCCCGAGATTGAAGGGCCAATTTAGCAACATGGAACCGGAGTCAAAGATCAATCTCAACGGGGCTATAAAGATAAGAACTATTCACCATTAAATATAAAATGATAGCCGAGTAATGAACCCAAAGCCCTAATCGCCATCCCGTCATCCCGGAGACAATGTCACCCACAAATGCTAGATATGTACAAAACAAAGGCATTCTCCCGCCCCAGTCTCCCTCTATACAGAAAGACAGACCCTAGCCACAAAAGTGTAGGAAAAGATAAGAACCTTGGAAGAATAAAGGTGGAATGTAGAGCTATGGACCTGGAAAAATGAGTCCCAATCCCAGCCGGAAAACACGGACCTCAGATCCAGATCCAGATCGCAGAGTCCACATATGCCCTAACGATAGAGGCTAGGAAATCGGACTCGATCCAAGCTGATGGGAAAGGAAAACCAAGAACAAGAAAACGAAAAAGCCATATCTGGAACCATGCAAAACCAAAAACACCGGTAAATGCTACGAGGGGAAGTTGGAGAAAAGAAGCACTTCAAGGGTGTCCGCAGCTCCAGTTGGGGAATGTCCCATGCGAGAATAATAATCATAAATCATGCGCCGGCGACCGATGTTGTTTGCGGAAAGAAAAATATCACAAAGAATAAGAAAAGTCGATGTCTATACGTCGGGCTTGTGCATCGCTCGGCGGATCCGGAGGGGATTACCGCATCTCTTTCTCGGCTACTGCAACTGCGACAGCGACGGCGGCGCCGAGAATGGCGGCCTCGGGCGCAGGGGCGAGGCGGATTGCGGAGACGGATCCAGGGTGACTGTGGGCGGATAGCTGGTCCAGGTAGCTTTGGCAGGTGTCGCGGAAGCCCGGGTACTTGTTGATGACAGTGCCGTCGCAGGCGATGGAGACGTTCTTGGCGGATTCGTCGCTTTCGACGACGGTGACTGCCGGGGATCCCTTGGACAGAGGGTCGGTGGTGGAAGTGGGGAACTCGACTTCATTGCGTAGGCACCACATGCTGTGAATGCCGGTTGCTAGGTAGGCGGCGGCACGGCGTGAGGTGACCTGGCAAATGCGACGGAGGAAGCGCAGGTCTTCGACGGAGGGGTAGCTGGGGAATGTGTGTTCTTTTTGCAGGAGAGCGGCGGAGGCGGCGAGGGAGATGGATGAGTCCTCTTCGAGGAAGGCGACGATGCTGGTGTCAAAGGAGTAGGGCTCGCGCATAGAATGCGGTAGCTCGCCCCTGAATAGACCGGCGGTCTCGACGGCCTCCACGATGATCAATCGCACAATCTCACCCAGGTATCGGCCGGTGATCATGTATTCCAGCGGCTGGTAATCAGGGCGCAGGTGAGTGCGGTTCAGAATGTCGTCCCAGCGGGTCATGGGCAGCACACCACCTCCGAACATACTCATCTCGGTGTTGATGATAACATGCTTTGCGTATTCGAACCAGCCTTCGGGGCGAACACCGAACTTGTCCTGACCGATCTCGTGCACGGGGAAATGAATCGCCATATTGGTTCCGGTTCCCAGAATCAAGGACATGCGGGTCTTGGGATCGACGTATGCGCGCGAGAGCAGAGCAGCGGAGCTGTCATTCACAATAGCAGCCATATCCACGTTCAGGCTGCGCTTCTTGCAGGAATCAATGAGTAACTGGCCGAGCTCCTGTCCGACGGTGCCGTTCGAGCAGTGGAATCCTTTACCCATGTGGATTACCAGTCCGCTGCTGACCGAAGTCTGATCGATCGGGAACGACCACGACAAGCCCATTGATAGCGGCTCCTCGCCGCGTCCGTAATCGGCACCCACATCATTCAGCATAGTATCGATACGTTCGGCCATCCAGTCAAAGAATTGGATTCCTTCAAGCAACTTGACACTATTATCGATATAGGAAGAGGATACCTTCACGATGCGCATTTCCTTGCCCCGTCCAGACAGCTCGACCAGAGCGACCCGGAACGTAGAACCACCCACATCCAGCGCCAGGTAGGTGCCCTTCTCGGAGCCGGAGGGCAGGGCATGGGTGTAGGACGGCAGCATGCAGCATGGGCTGTTCTGGAGACAGTCGCGGAACTGGGCGCGGATCTTATCGGACATGTCGACCATTTTGGAGGTCGACAGCGGCGAGGAAAAGAGGGTGTCGACCTCATCGGCAAAGTCATCGAGTGATCGGCGGCGCCAGTGGGCGCCCAGGAAGGGCTTGCGCCGACGGTGCGAGAAGCCGCGGAAGAGGTAAGGGAAGAGGACCATGGTCTCGAGGGCGGACATCACGTTCTGGAAGAGCTCCTGCAGGCGATGCAAGACTTTGACCAGCGGGGCCGACATGGTCGGAGCTGTAAAGGCGAAGCGATGTCGGAGTGAGTGATCAGGCCGACAACTGTGCAGAAAAAGAAAAGAAAAACAACTATCTGCGCGGGGGAATCATAGAGATAAGACTAAAGAGGCAATCGGGGCGGGTTATTAAGGGAGTGAAAGGTCGAAAGATCTAGAGGGTGACACTCCGGAGAGTAGTGTTGGAGGTGGATCGGGGAGTAGCAGAGATGGGGAAGTGTGTTGGGTAGTGACTCCCCCCACTCCAGAGAGTGAGAAAGGGAGAGAAGCATGGATCAACACTGGCCCATTCCTGGTTGGCAAGTGTCACTCGGAGTGCAACTTTGAAGCCCTTGCCGTGTCGCAATGCAAGATGTGTATTGTACTGTAATACTATGTATTGTATGCCCAGATGCAGTTTGAATAGGGGGTGACAGGCTGGTAACGTTGTGTTATATTACTTCCACTACGATATACTACGATATAGAACTGTTTACTTCCACTTGATGCTTCATGTTTCACCTAGAATAAAGTTGAAGGGAAATTGAGATTCAGGCTGTTTACGTTTAATGTTGACGTCCAGCATTCCATGGTGTGGTACGTACATAACTCGATGACCCCCTTGAGTGCAACGGTAGTAACCGGCCCAACTGGCCGGGACGGTTACACTCGTGTGGAACCGCCCAACTACATAACCTCGTGGAGTCCTGTAGCATCTTTTATGAAACAGTTCCTCTTTAGTTAGTACGATCATCAAACTCACGGTACTTACCACTTATACTCACCGACTGTCGTCGATGATAGCGGTTGCATCGTTGCAACCACAGACTTCGTTTCCCTTGGTAGAGTGCGTAGTTGTAGGACTTCGCTCATCTTTCGATCTGCAGCACGATGTGATAGTTATGTGCCGTCATTTGTAATACGATAATATCTCCATGTTGTATTCCGTGGACTGGGGAACTGAAACATTGCATCCGTCGCCACAGTCATGGCCTGATAAGCTCGGACACTTGGCTGCCAGGTACCGTGGCGGATCCTACCAAGGAGTGTTCTGCCACGCCGATGCCGACCTTCCTGCCATCAGAAGAGCGGGTGCTCGAGCGGGTGCTCGAGAGGAAGTCGAGGGCAACCGGGGATGCACAATTGAATCAGACTCGTATCTCTCTCTGGCTTAACCCCGTTATCAAGGGCGGTTGCGCATAATCACAGTGCTCTGTGAAGAGAGGAGAGGGAAGAGGGAAGCGAGGACTTCCACTTGGCATTGTATTTGGCCCTTTGTATAAGCTTGAATCCGATCCGAATAATTAGGCCTTCGGAAAGACGTGCTAATTCGGCTTGAAAGGCAGGAAGATGTCCAGACTTCCCCAACCGCCTTCTGTTTGGCCCCTATTCGATCCTTTTAGACCCTGCTCTGCTTTGACCCCGCGGGGAACCCCCAACGATCTGCGCGGGGAAAGTTGATTCAATTGCCAATTCCGCAATGGCCTCGAGAAGAACAAGAAAGAAAAGAGGAATCCTGTCTTCTGATAGGCCTGGTCACTCATGATCTGCGCCTCTTCGTCCTTCCGGGGTAACTAGACCGCTACGATTCTGGCGATCCCCCAATACCCCAGATTCGAGACCGTAAAACATGCACATGGAACCGAGGCGTGCTCAGACGAGGTCTTCAATGGGCGCTCGTTACTTAACATGGGAGACGCCTCCCCACGTGTTCGTGACTCGGCTTGAGAATCGAGATCGTATAGATTAGGGCATCACGATGAGACCCATCCTATTTATCGGAGTGGGCCTGGCCTATGGCGCAATCCCGTCACTAGTCAGTGCGCTGGGACGTCGGACGTCTTCTGTCTCACATCAAAACCTTCTTGGTACGCTTTCCAGTGCGGCGAATGATCAGGATAGGCCGAATACACTCTCCGTTCTCGTCTCGCAGCTTCAGCAGGTCGACTCTATCTCTACACCGAACACTCCAGAGGAAGCATTGTCAGCCATTCAACACAGTTCCGGCTTGCCAGAGGGATACTCCAGCATTGTGGACGTGGCCCAGGGTATCACCGCATCGGGCTTGATCCCTCCGGAGATTCTATCCTTCTTGAACGGGTATACCGACAGTGAGCTGAACTCGCTCGATAACCAAAACCCTGCTCCCCAGGACGAAATATACCCCAAGAGCAGCAAGGATGCACCGTACTCGCTTTCCGAGGAAACGCTGCGTGCGGCCATTCACATCCCCGAGACCTTTGATCACGGCCGCGGCAAAACCCCCGTCATTTTGATTCCCGGTACGGCCGTTCCCTCGGGAACCACCTGGTACTATACCTTCAGCAAGCTGGGAAATAGCACAGACGTTGACGTGGTGTGGGTGAACCTGCCACGAGCATCACTCAATGATGCACAAGTCAATGCCGAATACGTGGCATACGCCATCAACTACATTTCATCTCTCTGCAGCAAACCAGCCGCCCTGATCTCCTGGTCCCAGGGCGGACTAGACACCCAATGGGCACTGAAATACTGGCCCTCAACTCGATTGGCGCTACAAGACTTCATCGCCATGAGCCCCGACTTCCACGGCAGCATGGTAGAAGCAGTGGTATGTCCTGCCCTGACATACGTAGCCTGCACGCCCTCAATTCTGCAACAAGCCTGGGAAGCCGAGTTCATCACCACACTACGCGGAGATGGGGGCGACTCAGCATATGTGCCCACGACGGTGATCTACTCCACCTTCGACGAGATCGTGGAGCCCATGTCCGGGCCCAACGCGTCCGCCCTCCTACATGACACGCGCGGCGTCGGCGTCACCCTCGCGCACGTCCAGAGCGTCTGCGCGAATCAGCCTGCAGGGGGCTTTTACACACACGAAGGAGTCTTGTACAACCCCCTTGCATGGGCACTGGCAATTGATGCAATCACGCACGACGGTCCCGCCAACTTATCCCGGCTGGATCTGGGACAGGTGTGCGGAAAGGCTCTGGCACCTGAGCTGGAGTTGCAGGATCTCTTCGGTACCGAGGGACTCATGCTCATCGCGGTGGCAGAGCTGGTTAGCTACGGGCCCCGGGCCGCGCGCGAGCCGCCTATCATGGGCTACGCGTCAAACGGGGGTGGGGCTTAGACTGGACGCATGGGCTCTCAATTGGAGCCTTCGGTGCATTACGAATGCACATTGGATCTTTGTTTAGATCAGATTGTTCAAGACTCCATGATGCCAAGCCTCGGGATAATGTAGCCAAGTACGGAGTACATATCAACTAAAGACATCGGCCTACTCTAGGCAAAAGAGTAACCATTTGGGGAGTCCACCCTAACTACGTTCTAAAGTCGCGGGAGATATTAAGTGGAGAGATCAACTGGAAGTACGGTGTCGGGGCCGTTGGAGGGGAAAATATCAATTTGTGACAATCGTCATTTCAGCCCGCGGTGGAGATGTCGACCGTCGAGTCAGGGGGGAAGGGAAGAACGTCAAAACATCTACCGTACGCACTTTTGACTAGTCCCAATACAGTCAAAGTGCCAAGACTGTTACTGTTACCCCTGGAGGTCCGATTCATATTCGACTCCGGAGTAAGCACTGGTGACTATGATAGTCCGAAAGTAAGCAAATCCCGGCATTCACCATTCACCTCCGTCACGGAATATAAGACCGACTCCGATGTTCTGTGGAACCAGTGATCAGAACCGAACTGGGCTAAAGATACGCAAGTACGAGAGGAGAGGAGGTTCCGCCGAATAATGTTATTCGTTATTCAGGTCTGCCAAGAGTCTCCCCTAAAAAGACGAGACTCCACTTCTCTCCACCTCGTTCTCGTCTCTCGTCTCTCGTCGCCTGTCACTTGTGTTCTTGTTCTCTCTCAGCCCCCTCCAATCCCTCCCGGGAAGATTTTCCTTCCTAGCCACTCTTTCCACCATGTTGTTTGCGGCATTGTTACTACTGTCGTCCCTGCATAATGTCGTTGCAGAGCGCCATGACGCTGACTTGATGTCCTTCGTGACGGTCGGTTTCTCCGGAGATACGCGATACTCTCGGAGATGGAGATGCTGACCTGGTATTCCTATCCAGCTACCCGAAGTGCGAGCCTTGAAATGGGACGTCCATTACTATGATCGCGCGCGCGTCGCCCCCGGCTACTGGTTCGTTGCGCCGTACGGCCAGATCAGTCCCGAAATCCCCACCAAGAAATATCAGCAATATCAGGTCGGCCCGTATATTTACGATGACAATGGGGTATGTCCCACGCGGGGAGACCGGGAGACGGGAAGGCGGATTAGAGTCGCGTGCTAACTTGCCACAGATGCTTATCTGGGCCGGATCGCCAACCTGGGAAAACCAAAACGTCTTCGATTTCCGTCCGGTTCACAACGTCGGGACCGATGACGAGACACCCATTTCTATGATCGTGAATTGGGAAATCGACGGGTCGAGTAAAGGCAAGGGCGTGATGATGAACAAACACTACCATGTTGCGAATGAAGTAAACGTCTTGAATGACTTGCACGACTTCAACATGCACGAGTTCAACATCTTGCCCGGCGGGAAGACGGCCGTGGCCTGCACCTACCGCTCCCTAGAGATCAACTTGGAGGATTTCGGACGTCCGGAGGAGGTCAGCTGGATTGTCTCCGGTGGCTTTGTGGAGTTGGATATGGAGACCAGTGAGATCCTGGTCCAGTGGGAGAGTGCCGACAATATCCCGCTGCATGAATCTAACATGTTCCATGCTTGGGACGCGCCCATGGGTTACCCGGGCTGGGACTACGTCCACATCAACGCGGTCGACAAGAACGAGGCCGGAGACTACATCATCTCCCTTCGCTTCACCAACACCATCTACGGTATATCCGGTGACGATGGCCGCGTCATGTGGCGCCTGGGTGGTGTCGAGAATGACTTTGACATGGACTTTACCTTCTCCAAGCAGCACGATGTGAAATTCGTCTCTTCCAACGGCACCCACCACGTGATCTCAATGCTGAACAACGCCTCCGACGAGCGAGGCAACGATGAGAATATCTCGTCGGCTCTGTTCATCGAAGTGGACACCGTTTCAATGACTGCCCATGTCATCAACCGCGTCAACCGCCCGGACAGCGCTCTGACCCGCCTCCGTGGCAGTGTCTCGACCCTACCCAATGGCAACATCTTCGCCGGCTGGAGCGAGTTCGGCTACCAGAGTGAGCACGCCCCTGATGGCGAAGTCCTGATGACCGCCCGTTTTGCCTCGGACCGGTACTCCACATACCGTGCGTACAAGGGCGACTTTATCGGCCGTCCCACTACGCCCCTGGATGTCGTGGCCTCCGTCTACGGTACCAGCGACGAGGATATTACCACGATCATCTACGTCAGCTGGAATGGTGCGACTGACGTTGTGGCGTACAACTTTAACGCGCAGGCTTACGACCGCGGCGAGGGCGTGAAGATCGGCTACACTAATAAGACTGACTTCGAGACTATGTATATTGTCGATGGTTACATGGACTGGATCACAGCTGAGGCCCTTGACGTCAACGGCAAGGTTATGGGCACTTCTCGTGTGACACGCAGTGACATCCCTGAGAACTGGAAAGCCGTCGGCTTCCTTGGGGAGTCTGGCCCGAGCCCGGATGACCCGTCTATCATCGCATCCGTGAACAAGGGCTCGGACCCCAGCGACAAGACCGTCACCGACACCGACACCGACACCGACACCGACACCGGGAGTGGTGACAGCATGGACGGCATGGACAAGGGTGACTCGCCCGGCTCCCACGCAACGAGTCACTCAAACTCATCCTATGCTGATGCCAAAGAAGTCGCCAAGGCCGTCTACAGGGCGTACGAAGTGATTCGCGGCGTGGGCGGTTTCTTGATTTTCCTCCTAGCATCCTGCAGCGTCGGTGGCGCCCTCTACGGCATCTGGCGCATGCTCCAAAGGCGCAAGATGCGCTCCTACGAGCACGTCCCCTCCGAAGAGGGCATCCCCGTGGAAGAGATCCACCTACGCTCGCGACAACCCGAGTGAGCCCCATGTTGTTTCATTAATTAATTTTTCCTTTTTGCATTAGCAGCGCCGCATCTGCATTTTATCATTTACACCCCCTCACCCCGTTCCCTTCCCGGTGAAGTGGACGAGGAGAAATGAAAATACCGCAGACATTGATGTCTGCACCTGAACATGAACGGAAAAGATGGCGACTATGAGCTGAGAGAGTATGAGTATATACAATCAGGTTCATGATCAGTCCACGCATATCATATCATACCCATTTGGCGTTTTCTCTTGTTTTCTGGTTTCTGGCTGTTTTATTCCCCCATTTCCTTTTCCGGATGAGCTTTGCAGCCGTTGTTGGATAAGGGGTTCTTCGGTTCTTCCACTTCTTGTGTAATACTACCTTTTTAGAATCAAATCAATGCACATAGTTATATATACAGGATAATGTTGGAATCTCTTGGCTTTCCCTTTCCGTTTTAATGCTCACCCTTGCCGCTTTTTGATCACTAATTAGAATTGAGCCTGACCTGAGCATCCTTATTCGATCACTGGCCTTAGCCCGAGAGCGAGTGATACCCAACTCAATAAAATGCAACACGCTAGCCTCGTTCAGATGCAGATTTCTCCACGCTAGCTTGCATAGTTGCTCCATCAACAAAGGACAGAAATATCAGTGGTCATCCGGCTTCTGCCAAGGCAGTAATTGTCCAAAAGGATCTGTGCATTAGGCCAATCAATTTTCAATTCAGGCTCTGTGCTCCTACGAATATTTCAACTTCTAGCCCCATTGTATACTAATAAGACTGGAATACAACAATTGGCAACTGGTGAGGGACTTTGTGGTACAATATTGTATTGATTTCAATAAAGCGGCTCCGTAATACTGGCAGCTAAGTTTATGTGAATATTGCTGGATTGACCAAATCGCCAGAATCTGCATAGAGAGCCTTGTTCAGACTCACCACGGCCTAATTGCCGTCCTATCGGTAAGCCATCCTCGTAGCACGCGGCTACAAAACCGTTATAATGTCTTAGCGAAGTCTAGCATAGCCTCAACCGTCCTAGCTGGCGATACGCTATCTGAACTACCTCCCTTGCCTTCTTTTGAGCCTTATAGCAGACTCGACACGCTATTAAACGTGTCCCCGACTTTACTCCTTAGCTCCCTCCGCAATTCCCTATATAGATATAGATACACTTCCAAAGAGTTGGATAAAGTTATAGCTCACAAAACTCAACGACTGACATTGCTAGTCTTCCATTTTAGTAGTATGTGGGCAGTGCCTAGTCCTCAAATAAAGGCGACAACAAAAACCTAAAGGTAGAGCAACAAGTTTGTATCTATGACATACGGACAGTGTATAGCAGACAGCGTATATTTACGGGGCACTGTATCATGGCTACATTGCATCGAAGGGTATGAGCTTTCCCAATCCGCGCTGACGACGGACTGACGGGTCATGTGACAAAAACATCGTGCCTCCCTGTCGGTGACAATCAAGCTTCACCTGACATTAACATTCTCCTATCGTCATGCCAGGCATGGGTTTGCGCTTAAATGCCTTCAGGTCTGTCTTCAGAACAGCGTCTCGTTCGTCTCAAGCCACCTCCCAGAGATCATTCGTCAGTTTGCCAGTGGAAACGCCCATCGATGAGGAGACGCTTCCTCGCTATGATCCAAAACAATTTTACCCGGTACACATTGGAGATGTATTCAATGATAGGTATCGAGTCACCGGGAAACTTGGCTATGGAACCTACTCAACGAGTTGGCTATGTCAGGATATTCGGTACATAACAACTCGAGGTCAGAAAATCACCTCTCTAACCTGACTCAGAAGCCAAAGCTACGTCGTGCTAAAGGTTTCTACATCTCTGCGAAATTCCCCTACTGCGACCGATCGCGAATTCAAGACTTACGAGCATCTCACAAAAGTCAATTCGGCACACCCAGGACAATCACTGCTTCGGGAGCTCTATGACTCCTTCGAGCTCCGGAGTCATGCTGGCAATCACCGGTGTCTTGTCCTACAACCGATGCATATGACACTTCTGGAAATGATGAGATTGAATCCAAGGCCCTTGACCTACCTCTCCTCAAAATGGTTGTCAAGCGACTATCATTGGCACTTGACTATTTGCACACCGAAGCGAACGTTATACACACTGGTACTGTTCCTATCGAACCCAGAAAAAGATGCTCATCTGACTTGAACCAGATCTAAAAACCGACAATGTGATGCTCAGTCTAGAGGATACTACAATGCTGGCCGATTTTGCGGATGAAGAGATCCGGCAGCCGAGACCTCGAAAGAACATAGATCAATCGCGTACCATATACCAAAGTCGACAATTTCGCCGACCGTTAAGAGGGAAAAGCTTCGGTCTTCCAATACTTTGTGATTTCGGGGAGGCAAGGATCGGGAAAATACATGAGTCGGGGCCTTTCGTACAGCCCCATATATATCGAGCCCCAGAGATCATATTTGAGATGCCGTGGGGAAGTGCTGTTGACATTTGGAATCTGGGGGCTTTAGTGAGTAGCGCTTGAAGCATTTCTCCTTTGTGTGCTCGGCTAATACAGGTCAGATTTGGGATCTCTTCGAAGGACGACATCTATTTCGGAATATTTTCGATGACAACGGCAACCATGACCCCTTCAAACACCTTGCAATGATGGTCACATTGATTGGGCCACCACCGGCTGATTTTGTCCAGCGCAGTGAAACGACGGCGCAGTGCTTTGATCACAATGGTAAAGACCAAGATCCCCCATCTCGGGATTGCATTATTTCAATAGGATCCGACTTATGCTAACATTCTTGCAGGCACTTGGATTTCTCATGAAGATGCGATCGTGCCGCGAGTTTCCCTTGAAAGTCTAGAATCGCGACTCTCTGGCAGCGAAAAGGAATCGTTTCTTCAATTTCTTAGGTCGATGCTTAAGTGGCTACCAGAAGAGCGCAGGACCGCAAAGCAGCTGCTTGATGATCCGTGGCTGCTCTAACCCAGAAATTCCTATTTCGAAAATTGTATGCCCAGTCTCTGAACGCCATGTCAGCGAAATAGCATGCTCTACTGTGAAACCTTTAAGCGCTTGGTCTGGCGTCTACACAGATGTGATGCTCAAATCCCGACTCGGATCCCCAAGCATGTTTGTTTCATTTCGCGCCCATCGGGCCCAAATGACCGCAATCAAGGTGCCGGATATATTATTTAACACTCTTGCAGTGGGAATTACATCCCAATTCTCTGTTCCAAATCACCTACTGTGCAAGATTTAAATCTTACCCAATATGTCTAAGATCATCCGAGGATTCATCTCCTACGTTGGCAAGGTCAAGCTGAGCGACGTCAAAGATCCGAGTCATATGGCACTTATCGATAAGTACTGCAATGGTCAGGAAAAGCGTGTCAGTCAAACACCCGCATAAAGTGTGTTCTCGTACTGATTTACCCTAGGAACCGAGTTACACCAATCGCACAAAGATCCGACTGATCCAAAGAAGGTCTTCTTCTATTAAGTTTTTGGACGAAGAAGACAAGAGAGTGGGAACGGGCCATCTCCATGATGATGGGACTGCCAAATTTCGCTACAAGCAGAAGCCGCCTCCGGAATCGCCCTCGGGTGGATTTGAGTAGTTATAAACTACACGATTTTTTCGAGGTCACTCCAGTTCAAGCTATCGCCTGCATCTAGTAGATCGGAGTATAGCTGCAAGTGCCATAAAGCGCGATAGACACGATATTCCTCAACCCACGAAGGAGGGCCAACATCCTGCGCCTCGTACGGAACAGTCCCGCTGACGCTTATACCCCACGATTCCGGCTTCACTTCCCAGCGACGCGGTTGGACTGCACTGCACGAATGCGTTCCAATAAGGTCGATAAGCAGGTACAAGCTAAGCGTTGAATATTGGCTGCGGCAGTCACCATCTCTGATAGTATGGCCCGAGACATCGACGGAGATAAGATGAGGATGGGAGGGAATAGTCCCCAGCCATAAACTCAGCGAAAGTGGGATCCGCTAATAAAGGATGCCGCAGCTTCATAACCATACGGAACTGACGGTGCAATCCGTGGCTCATAATGGGATTCTCCTTCAGGATCGATTCAACAAGGCGTATGGCTTCGGCATTCAATTCGCCGAAAAGTGCGCCCACCTGCGGTGCGACTCGAAGAAGGCTTTCGAGGCTGATCCAGTCCGCTGCTCATTCATTGATACTGGAGATGAGCTCAATCGGGAGCGTGCTGAGGGGATCCATTGTTGCGGAATTTCAAGGGCAGAACGGATGCAGATGTAAGAAGAGAGAAACTTCCCATATGTTATGCTACCTAATACTCCGATCCCCACTTATGGTGTTGGTTCCCCCTATTCCAACGAGCATCAAAATATCCGTGGGAGGAACCCTTGCTTTTCAACCGCTACACGTTGGGTCTTAAGTTGGGGCTGTAGCGAAGCGGCACTATGCAAACTCCCTGGCGTGTGGGATAGCAAAATGCAAAGCTTCGCGGAGTCAAAAGACAGTGGTGCCATTGGACTCTACAGTACAGATCCAGCCAAATAGGGAAGCAAGTATTATGGAATTATGTGAAGAACCAGAATAGGTAACGTTCTATCATAGAAAAAGGCAATATAAAAGCCACAAGACAGAGAAACAAGTGCCGACATATAAAACGTAGAAAACGTAATAGGAAAGAAAAGGACAAAACAAGGCCGGGGTGGTGGGAGAAGGGAAAATCAAGTCGACGACTTGTTCAGAATAATCTCCGCCAAAGCCATCAATGAACCACTCGAAAGCAGCTCCAAAACCTGGACGCTCGCATTCGCCTCTCGCGCAATCCAGTTTCGAATCTCAATGGCAACCAACGAGTCCAGTCCCAGCGACGCAACTGTAATGCTGGGATCCATATCCTCCAACGAGATCACGAGCACCTGCGCTAACTTGGCAGCCAATGCTTCGTAGCAGATCACCAGTGCCTCGTCCTTAGAGGGTGCATTGGCTAGCTGCATGTTCAATGGCAGAGATGGCCCATCGCGCCCGGTACTGCTGCCGTGTGTCTCCTTGGCGGCCTCGTAGAGACTGCTGAACTTGGCATCCTGCGCCCAGAAGTGGTCCAGGTTATCGCTGAGGCTGAGGCCTGTGATGCACTGGCCCGAGCAGGATTGGGATAGGCTCCCGGTTATAGCGGCGGCGAGGAGGGCCAATACCTGTGCTTCTTCCATGCCGTCTGTGCCGATGTTCTTTAGCACTTCTTGTTGGCGCTTGCTGTCGACTTCGGCGAGGTAGCCGACGTCCCGGACAGCTGTGAGGTCGATTGTTGTACCGGGGAGACCCTGTGCGCGCCGATATTCCATGAATCCGTCGAGGAAAACGTTGGCAGCGGCATAGGCGGCTTGGCCACGGTTGCCGATGACGCCTGAGACGGAGGAGAGCGCGACGAAAAAGTCCAGAGGTGAGTTGTCAAGTGCGTGGTGCAAATTCCAGGCTCCTTCGACTTTGCTGGATGCGACGGCTTGGAAGTCGTCCAGGGTCATGTTCTCAAAGAGCATGTCGCGGAGGACCATTGCACCGTGGACGACGCCGCGGACTGGTGGCAGGTCCTTCATTTCTTGGCTGATGAGGTTGTCGACGGATTCGGCGCTGCTTACGTCGCAGGGCTTGACGCTGATGGCTGTTCCGTCGGCGGCGAGTTCGTCGATTAGGGCTTGGACCTTGTCGTTGATGGATGCGCTGCGGGATACGAGCACGATGTTCCGTGCGCCCTTGGATGACATCCATTTGGCCATGCTTCGGCCTAGGCCACCGGTGCCGCCAATCAAGATGTATGAGGCGTCCGCCTTGAGGATGGAGGAGCCAACTCTGGCTGCCACCGCCTGGAAGGAGTTAGCTTGAGCTTTTCGTCTCTTTGTGGATTGATCGATCTTACCTTGACCTGATCATCCTTGTGAGGAACAACCACAATCTTACCCATCGCCTTGCCAGTCTGTAGAGTACGGAAAGCTGTCTCGAGCTCGGAGATCCGGTAGGTAGTCAGAGGTAGAATGGGGGAAACGGCGCCCTTGGACATGAGCTGGTAAATGTTGTCGAGCAGACGCTTCATCAGCTGGGGCTTGTACTGGGCCACCTTGGTCAAGTCGACAGACGCAAAGCTGACATTGTACTCAAATGGCAGCATGTCCAGACGGGTATTCTTTGTGATATCAGCCTTGCCAATCTCAATGAACCGTCCGAATGGCGCAAGCGTCTCCCAGGTCTCGCGAAGCAGATCACCAGCCAGAGAGTTGATAACGACATCGACACCCTCGCCGTTGGTGGCGTGCTTGATACCACGGCCAAAGGACGAGTCGCGAGAGTACAAGATGTGATCCTCGCGGAGACCATACTGCATCATGAGGAACTGCTTCTTCTCCACGCTGCCGACGGTCACGAAGATCTCAGCGCCGATCATTTGGGCGAGCATGATCGCTGCTTGACCGACACCACCTGCACTGGCTTGAATCAGAACACGTTCACCGGCTTCGAGGTGACCGAGATCAAAGAGGGCATAGTAGGCTGTGCAGAAGACGACTGGTACGGTGGCACCAACCTCGAACGACATGTGTTCGGGAATGGGAGCCGCACTGGTAGCCCGGCAACGCGCGTAGGTTGAGTAGGCACCCTCTGGCAGAGCCATGACTCGCTGGCCGACCTTGAGACTGGTGACATTTTTGCCAATGGATGACACAAAGCCACTGCACTCGATACCGATCCATGGCTGAGCAAGTTGGCCCATTGTCACCACGATATCCTTAAAGTTGAGGCCAGTTGCCATGACCTCAATCTCAATGTCGTTGTCACCCAAAGGACCGACATTGTCATCTGTGAAATACAAGGTGTCGAGGGAACCGGGGCTGGTAATCTCAAGCTTGAAGCGGCGGCCAAGCTGGCTGAATGGCTGAGTTGAGATAGTCTTCTCGTGGGTCTCGTTGTGAACGAAGGAGTTGGCAGCGCTGTCATTCTTAACACGAGGGACAAGAAGCTCCGAGCCACGGGAACGGAACTCAAAGTCTTTGAAGGGCTTCTCGCCATCCGCGGGCCACAAAGCGTTGATAGCAGCGAGAATGGGACCGGTGGGCTTCGGGATATCTTCGGTCTCGAGTCCCAGTGTGGCAACATTGGCCAGCGTCTCCGAGCGCAGACTCCGGGTGAGCCCGACAATCATCTGGGCGTCGGGGTTGTCCAGACGGTAAACCCAGAGAAGGTGGGAAGCGTTGAGCAGGGTCTTCTTGATGTTATCGAAGATATCCACAGTAAGATCACGCAGAGACTTGACGCCGGTTTGAAGAACGACGACATGCTTCCCACTGGCATCAGTTTCCTCCATGGGAGAAATGGATGGTTGCCAGTTGGTGGTCTCATTAGAGACGGCCTCGCACAACTTTTCAGCAATGACGTCGGACTTGCCATACTGCATGATCAGCAGCTCTTCAGTGTGAACACCGTTAATGCCATTGACATGAGCCTTCTCATCGGGAGTAAGCTCTCCATTAGCATGTCCGTTTGTCAATGCACCATTCGTGGCATGTCCATTGGTAAGCTCTCCATTGGTAACATGGCCGTTGGCAATATGAACACCATTGGGCTCCTCAGACTCTCCGTTGATAACAGCCTCAGCTTTGGCCAACGGCTGCCACTCGAACTTGTAGCACAAGTCAGTAACGACTCCACCGCGGTCCGCACCAGAATCCTTCAGAGGGGTCATGATCAGACCCTCCATGTCGATCAAAACCTCGGTAGAATCCTGAGGAGTCACCCACAGATCGAACTTGGTGGGCTCGGGAGTTGGCAGACTGGGACCACCTTTACACCAGGCCTTGGCGAACTCTCCCGGGGTAGTGGGAAGATTTTTGCTGATAATCAGGTTCTTGATCATAGTAGGCATGTAAAGCGTCTGGAGCTCCATGCGACCCTTACCCAGAATGGGCCAGACAAGGTGCAGCAGCGCGTCCAGGAAGACAGGGTGGATGGTCAGCGGGGCTTCGTACCCCTTGGGCATGACACTCTTCGTGTCACGGAGGTACAGGTCTGCACGCGAGTGGCGTGGGTCAGAGAAGCAGTTCTCCAGGCCTTGGAAGCAAGATCCGTAGCCTGCGCCGACCTCAGCCAGAACCTGGTACATGTTCTGGACGTCGATCTTGTAGGTGGCGGACGTCATCACCTTCTCCGTCCGAGCACCGACGTGCTTCAGCTCAGCTTCGGCGACATTGCAGACTGCAGTCTGCTGCTTCTTGTTGGCACGGACGCGGACCAGACCCGTGCAGTGCTCTGTCCAGGCACGCTTTGTGTTCCACGAGCAGATACGGAATTCATCCCAGATATCGGAGTTGCCACGGGTGCCCTCAGCGTAGGGTCGAAGGGTGATGACAGTCTCGGCATCGGCATCGTCGGTCAACACGAGGGCTGCGCCGACTTTCACCTCACGGAACTCAAATTGGGAGAATGCCACCTCTTGCTGCTCCACACGTCTCTGTGCTGCTTCAGTGGCCATTGCCAAATAGCCAGCCATGGGATACACACTCATGCCCTGCATCTTGTGCTCGCGAAGCCAAGGCACATCGTCAAGACGGACAATGTTGCGCCATGTAGGCTCCAGATCATTTGAGTACAGAGCCATAGTTCCCAAGATATCATTTCGCTTGCCGTCTCTGTGGCAGTGCTTATCCGCAATGCGAGACTGGTGCCAGTAACGGGTACCATGCTGCCAAGGGTAGCGAGGCAAGTCACGCAGGAATGACCGGTTCTTGGCTTTGCTATTTGGGAAGTTGACCTCATTGATGTTGAGGACCGCACCTCGCACATAAGCAGCTCCAGCAGCATCCAGAACGGATTGCGAGGGCTCGACATTGCGGACGACTGTGGGAGCGTAGCCTATCTTGGAGGCAGAAGGGCCGACACCTTTTAGGGTGTCTAGGATGGGACCCTTCAGTGCAGAATGTGGGCCAAGCTCCATAAGCATGTTCGGCCGTGACTCGTCATCGGCACACATCTTGCCAAGGGCATTGGCGAACAGAACGGTGGATGTCAGGTTCTGCACCCAGTAGGCGGGACCCAAGTCAGCCGGTTCCGCAATCTCACCGGTCACTGACGAGAAGAAGGTAGCCGTTCCGGTAGTCGCAGGCTTGATAGCTTCAATGGCGTTGAGGTACGCCTCGGCCACGTTCTTCATGTGGTCGGAGTGATAGGCCACGTCAATCTTGAGACGGCGGTTGAAGAGCTTCTTCTCATTCAGTGCGACCTCGAGCTCGGTGATGGCATCGACATCTCCAGAAACGGTAACACTGGAAGGACTGTTGACACAAGCGATAGTAGCGTACGCCTTGAGAACCTTCAGCATCGGCTTGACCTCCTCTGGACTGGCACCAACGGCCATCATGGTTCCATGCAGATCCGGGTAGGCGTTCTTCAGCAGAGAAGTCATTTGGCCACGGCGGTAAGCAAGTGCCATAGCAGCTTCCAGGTTATAGATACCGGCAGCATACGCGGCACCAATTTCACCGGAGCTGTGGCCAACGACAGAATCGGGTTGAATGCCCCAAGAGCGGAGCAGGTCAGTCAGAGCGATCTGGAGAGCAGTGCAGGCCGGCTGGCTGAGATGCGGCGAGTTGATTTCGGATTCAGCAGCCTCCTTCTGGAGCATCTCGAGGAGAAAAAAGTCCGCACCAAGATCACGCAAGCACTCATCGGCCAGGTTCATGGCGGATGCGAAGACTGGGTACTCTTCCATCAGTGGAATACCCATCTGAGCCCATTGGGCGCCCTGTCCGGTGAAGACCCAGGAGATCTTGGGAGTTCCCAGCACTCGAGCTGGGTTGACCTTCAGCTGAGCGAGACGTATACCAAGCTCGTCCAGCGAGGTGGCAGCGACGGCAACACGGTATGGCAGCTGAGACATCTTGTTTCCAGTACTGTAGCAGAAGTTTCCAAAAAGCGAGTTCTCAAAGACCTCGGGATGCTGCTCAAAGTAGACACCGAAGTCCTGGATCCTGGTCTTCAGGGACTCCTTGTCAGCGGCCGAAACCACGAAAAGCCGGCGCTTGGGATCTCTATCTTCCTCTGCATTGTCTCGTGACGCAGGGGGCGGAGGGGGCTTCGCGAGCACGACGTGGGCATTGGTGCCTCCGAAACCGTAGTTTGAGACACTGACATATTTTTTGTCACGAGGAAAGGGCCGCGTGGAGGTCACGACCTTCATGTTCCATTCGTTCAGAGGAATTTCAGGGTTCGGCTTCTGGAAGTCGCAATTTGGCAACAGGAGTCCTTTATCAAGAATCATGGCAGCTTTAATGATGGAGGCGATACCACTGGCGCCTTCCAGATGGCCGATATTGGACTTGACAGATCCAATGTAGAGGGGGTTCCTGGGTGTGCGACCTCCTCCCAGTGCCCGTTGCACAGCACGCGCTTCAATAGGGTCACCGGCCTTGGTTCCAGTACCGTGCATTTCTGCGAACCCACAATCCTCTGGGTTTATGTGGGCGTCTCGATACACGCGTTTGATTAATTCCTCCTGAGCGTACTCATTAGGCAGCGTAATACCTTTTGTCCTTCCGTCTTGGTTGACACCGGAATTAGCAATTATAGCTCGAATAGGATCTTTGTCGCGCAGCGCAGCATCGAGCGGCTTGAGCATCACCACGCCTGCGCCCTCGCCACGTGCAAAGCCGGATTTCGCTCTCTCGTCGAAGGAATATGTTTTGCCGTCATCGTTGAACAATCTGGAGGATGGTTAAACAGCGGTCCAACTCTCCAAAAGGAAACAAAAGTGGAAAATGGAAAAGGAAATGCCATGGGAAAGTCGGTAACTCACTGTGACATGGACATGGAAACAAAATAATCCGGAAGGATATTCAATCTGCATCCGCCCACCAGCGCCTCGCTGGACTCGCCGCTCCGCAAGCTCTGCACGGCATAATGAAGAGCAACTAGAGAAGACGAACACGCTGTGTCCACGGTAAAACTTGGTCCAGACAGATCAAAGTAATAAGAAATTCGATTGGATTGAAGTGCTGCCGCATTACCCGTAGCCTGGAAAGGTGGTGCAGTCTCAATGTCGCGCAAATTATTGAGTTCGTAGTCGGAAAAGTTGCCGCCGACAAAAACACCCACGTTACGGCCTGAGAGAGATTCTTTAGGAATTCCAGCACTCTCCAAAGCTTCGTAAGAGGTTTCGAGCAGCAGACGCTGTTGGGGGTCCATGGACACGGCTTCTTGGACGGTGACATTGAAGAATGGGGCGTCGAATCGGGAAACATCCTCGTCTAGGAAGTAACCACCGGCGGGATTGAAGGTGCCGGGCTTGGAGGGATTGGGATGATGGTAGGCACCGTGAGAGAAACGGTCCTTTGGAATTGGGGCCCAGCCACTCCGACCCCGAGTACACAACTCCCATAAATCGCCGGGCGAGGCGACCTGTCCCGATAGTCGACAGGCATATCCAATGATTGCAATTGGTTGCGGCGCATGGGATCCTTCCCTGTGCGTGCCATTTGCCATACTATCCATGATGAATGGTATGGTGGGAGAAGAGAGGGAAAAAAGAAATGAAACTGAGGGTGGGAAGTATGAGGAGAGACAGGGGAGGAATGAGCGCAGTCTCAATGATTAAATAGGACCATGCTTTCAGCCGTTCATCCTTGTCCTGTTTATTTTCCTAAATGTTCAGTATTTCCATTTCCATTTCCTTTTCCTTTTTTTCATTTTTTGGATTGTCTTAGAATGGATTCCCACCGTGATAAGCAACGTGGCGTGGACATTGGATGGGAGGCTGTAACTTCGACCTGCTGTGCAGCCCACTTGGGTTAGACTACGTTGGACTTACATTCAGGAACCCTGCTCCACCATCTTCACGCTTCGATGAACTGTGGATCCGATGAATCCATGGATCCATGGATCCAGATCCTCATAGTCGATCACATGGGTTTCGGAGGGAATATATCTGATTTAATGGACAAAACGGCTATCATAGCTCATTTCCTTCCTATATAACCTTTCTCTGCGCTTCTCTGCAATAGCCTTGTACAACCTTGAAAAGCCATTGGATCTTCGGTCTAGACAACCATGCATTTCTTGTGTCTTCACGGTGCCATTGGCAACGTCGATGTATGTGGAAAGGTCTCCGACAATTGCCGAGCTAAGCTAACTCCCACAGAACATCAGTATCCAGCTAGGTAAAATCGACCCAGGTTGAGTTCTATAGCGCTATCCCAATTAATGGTCTTGTTTTAGCACCGCTACAGAAGGAATTGGACTCGGACAACATCAAGTTCAATTACATTAATGCCCCGGTGCCGGTTACCCCTCCCCCAGGTATTTTCTTCCAGTCCCAATTTTGAGCAATGCGGAACTTACTATATGCAGGTTTCGATGAGTACTTTGGTGTCAGTCCGCTCTACCGTTGGGCCGATGATGGAGGTGCCGCAGAGGATTCCCTGATTAGCCGAGTCCGTCAGATCCCTGTGGGCGATAACGCCGAGGATGTGATGCGGGATTTAGTCGGAGGACGGGAGGTGGTCTGGCTCAACTACAAGCAGGTCATGGATTACCTCTACGAGCAGCTAGAGAAGGACTCCGAGATCGGTGGTATCATTGGGTACAGTGAGGGTGCTGCGATAGCATCCACATTCATTCTGGATGAACAGAGACGAGAGAAGGAAGAGGGCCGCCCTCGTCGTATAAAGTCCGCCATGTTTGTGACTGGATGGCCGCCAATGACTCCGGACCGTGGCATCCTTCTTGCCGACGAGCAAGAAGATATGATTGACATGCCTACTCTGCATGTCGTTGGTGCAAATGGTAAGCGACTAAGACTTGGGCATGTTTGACATTTAGCTGATCCGTGATTCAGATCCCTTCCGCCATGGGGCCTTTGCCCTCTACAACATTTGCGATCCGGATACCGCGATTTTCTTCGATACGGGCAAAGGACACACTATTCCCCGCTCGGGCAAGGTGATCACTGAGCTCGCAGATGCGGTACGTGAGCTGGCTGCAAAGAGCAATGATACCGAGTAGGCAGATACCGAGTAAGCTGATCTAAAAATGGATCTAAGTTTTGGATATACATTATACATACTCCGTGCATCCAGCTCGTACCTGGGTATTAACCTAGAAGGGTTGATAGGCATTTTGTCTTGTAACACAATGGCATCTGGTATCTAGCTCCCAAATAAGGTTGTATGGTTCGAGGCCCTCGACTGTGTAACTCGACCACTTTTTTTAAAAAGCCCTTTTCCCACTAAGTTCCCCAAAATTGGTCGGAAGCTTTCAAAATTAGGACCGTAGAGCCCATGGATGGGCGATGTCCCAGTCTCAGCCTAATTAATCACATGTGCTGTGGTCCCATAGGGCCAAAATCTTGATGCATTCGAATCCTCTCTATCTCACTCCAACTAATCCGTATTAGAGCTGAATTGGTCGGAAAACTGTCGATCCCAATCTCCATATCTACTGTCATACACAACTCGTACGGCACTACGGCACTCCCACGACCCGAGAGCCCTTTGTATTCCAATTCTGTCTATTATACTTTTTCTCGCATCATCCTGGCATCACCTTAGATAGCAACAGTACCTTTTCACCATGTGAAACCCTATGAGCTCCTGGTTTAAATAAGCGGCAATGGCGCAAGACGTAGAGCGGAAAACGTCCGATACCTAGATAGAGAAATTCCATCCTCGACCCGCTCACCTTCACCACATCCAATCGTCCAAGATTGTCATGCATTTCACATTATTCCAAAAGCTCGTTCTGGCCCTTGGCTGGGGAGTCCTTCCCGTCCACTCCCAGGCCGTGCCACCGGAGAGGTGCGCTACTGGCGTGCACGTCATTCTAGCTCGTGGTCAAGGCCCTGGTGATCATTTGAATGTGATGGTCTCCATGCAAAATCTGGTTCTTCAGCTTATCCCTGGTTCCACCAGCGTGGCCCTGCCCTATAATCACGGCGCGGATGATCACCGAATAGCAGCCGCAGACGGCAGTCTTATGTTGCAGCAGTACATCCGGGAATATGTGGCCAGCTGCCCCAAATCAAAGATCTTTCTCATGGGGTACTCGCTGGTACGTTGCTAGGTGATCCATTATGCTTTTCTCCCCGTTTTTCTTAATCAAAACAAGGTCTCCATTTTACGTACTGGGAATTGCTACACCTGGCTGAGTTTCCATCCAGGGTGGAATCGTCGTGATGGATGCCCTCTGCGGGACTAGCTCTTTGTGGCTATATCCAGTCTTCGCGCTAGAGCCTTATTACAATACGAGCAGTAAGTGTGCGCCATTTGACTACTCCGTACCTACTATCCGCCTCTTACCATGGTAGTCATCGCGGCTGTCACATACGGCGAGGAAACCTATCTTCCCGGCATGCCGTGGGACTTAGGGACCTGCAGCAATGGAGTGGGAGTAAGTAGAATAACTCACTATATGAGTTTTCCCTTTTCCACTCCCGCCAATCATCTTCGAATTGACATTGACGGGCGTTTGCCAAGATATACCCACGCCTTCATCCGGAGTGGTGCGATCCCTACAAGGCTTCACTCCGAGAATACTGCGACGAAGGCGACTTTGAATGCTGCATCACCCTGGCTCAGCCAAACTATTCACACTTTTGGTATATTTTCAGGTACAATATGGATGTAATATGCTTTGTCCAGCAACGACTGAAAGAGACCCGATCGCAATAGCTAGAGTATTCACCAATGTTTACAGCGGACTATGGAGCTTCCAGGAAAAGAGGCACGTTCCTATCTAGGATAGCAAGAGCAATGCTTGCAAAAGTGGGCTGATATGTTATCTGAAAATATGGTTTGGGGTTAGAGGTACATAGTTAGAGTGGACCCGTGACCCAATTCCGACTCCACAGCCGTTGGTGTGTGCCCTGAATTTTTGTCTTTTCATCTACCGGATCATCCCGAATGATTCGCTATAGATTTCGCTCGGGCCGTCCATGGGACTGCTCAAAGCCTAAATCGGAGCTTTTTGCTTCTTCATTCGTGCACCACCTCTTCCTTCCACGACCTTGGCACTTTTTCTCGATCACAATCCGGTGATTTTTCGACTCTTCTCCGGAAATAGAGCAGCCTTTTCAGAGTTCGCCGCGTAGGGCGCTGAAACTCTCCAACTGGTAACATAAGAGGATAATCCGAGTTAAGCATCGCCGACCGAATATCAAGTCGAGCACTATCAGCAATTTATCCGAAACCAAGTCTAAGATTTCGGCCTTCGAACACTAGCAATGCGCAAACTGGGACCTTGGCTTTCACGGTTACGGATTTGGATCAGCCCGAGATTTAGAGTTGGGAAGATCACCAGACTAGCCCATTACGGTTAGACTTGCATTTCACGTGCATGATGGCAACGTTTTTCTGAAGTTTGAGTCTTAAACCCCGGATCAGCCCCAAGGTTCATGGATAGCGTGCTGCATCGCGTGTGGTTGGCCATGTTTCCGGGTTCCCGGGCTTTCGGTACGGCGTGATCAGAGTACGGGCTTGGATTGGTACATATCAAGTGCCTCATTTAATGGTGGATTCCAATGTTTGATCTATTAACTTCTATTATCATTTCCTTGGGTGGATACTTGCTAAAAGATAGTAAAATTCTCCGTATCGGACATCTTGGTCCACAGTAGTTTAGTGCCGGATCATCCAGGTCCATGCAGGTTTCCTTCAATTATCAAAAGCAATCCACCTAGGTAGAGACGTTTGGGCGGCCTTAAGGAATCATCTATGCAGTGCCGATGGAAGACGGAAGACGGGGTTCTAGATCATGAGGATTTCTGATTTCTAAGATGTAAGAGACCGCAAATATTGGTCATCTCGTAAGGGCCATCATATTCCCCTCTCCCCGGATCGTTCCGGTCACCATCGTATCACCATCGGATCCTCATCGCATGCCCTTTGTATCATCGCCTTATTCCTTCTCAATTACAGTCATCCTTTGAGGCTCTCATATCGAGGCAGACATAACCCCTCCCAGCTCAGCGTTGCCATCGAAAATCAAACACAAATATTTTAAATGCAAAGCCTTCTTGAAATATAACAGCTCCGAAACACAGACCTTTGGTTATTTCGGTGTACAGCCAATCCTGACATCGCCCTTTCGCTCAATCATCAAACAGCTTCACATAAGGGCATGATCAGCCACAAGCCGATGCTCCAGTCAAGACTAACCACATACAACCGAGCGGAATATGAAGCGATGTACTCGGTCAGTGCATGGGAGAAGATGTTGACATTGACTACGATCTGCACCCAGACATGCACCCACTCCAGTTGGCCCTTGCCGTCGGGTCGGATGTATGGAAGATCAGATAGATTTCGCGGCAGGGCTCGCCTGCGGAGGGATGGGAAATACCAGCCAGCATTGCTTTTGATTTGCCGTATTTTATCCTTGTTTGATCGATGCCTTGGTTTCGGTGCTGAGTCCTCTCAGGAACCGGCGAGGGCCTCGATCTATTCGAATGTGAGGCAGTTCTGTTCGTGGAGTTGGAGAATGGTTTCGTTGTGGTTGCTCCTACAGGAGAACACGAGCCCCGGGGCAGGCGCTCGATGAAAGGTATGTGGTATCTGTTCAAGTGGTGTACCTCTGCATCAGCTTTACTTGGTTAGGTCTCTGCCCTGCTTATTACTTATCACGCTCGATCGGCGTCCCGAAGGTTTCGAATATATAGTCACGATCTGCTGGTTATTATTGATGTGGTCATGATAAGGCAAGTGGGGAGTCTAGTAGACTCGAGAGGAGAAGATAGGAAGAGAAGTAAATAAGGTAAGGAAGCAGCATCTGGATGACAGAGAAAAGTCCCGTCAACTTCTCAAAACGGATGACGATCAACTAATCCCCTTTCGGCGACTCCCTCCTTTTTCTCTTCACCACGAAACTCAACGCCCAACTTTCCAATGCTCTTCTCACGTCAATTGTCCGGAGCCTTCTCCAAATCGTTCAAATTCAACATCCTCGCACGATCGTCGGGACCCCACCGCCTCTCGTCCAACTCCAGCCAACCACCCCAACGCCCCTCATCCGCCCCTCAAAACACCCGCAACCAGTTCAAGGTTCTCCCTATCCTCATCCTCATCGCCATCAGCTCCGGCTCCTTTGCCCTGCTCGTCAAATCTCGTACCGGCCAATCACCGCAGCGTCCATCCAACTAGACAGTAGTTCCAGTCCTACTGAACCCCTCCACCCTCAACCACAAGCACAAACACGGACCCCTCCAAACCTCAATCCAAAATGGCCACCCAAACCCCCCGCTTCTCCACAAACGACGTAACCGTGGTCTTCTTCCTCGGAGGCCCAGGCTCCGGCAAGGGCACTCAGTCCGCAAACCTAGTCCGCGACTACGGCTTCGTGCACCTATCCGCCGGTGACCTCCTCCGCGCCGAACAAATCCGCGAAGGCAGCCAATACGGCGCCATGATCAAGGAGTACATCACCGAAGGCAAGATCGTGCCTATGGAAGTCACCGTGGCTTTGCTGTCCAACGCAATGGCCGACTCGCTGGCCAACCGCCCCCCGCCGCCCGGTACCAAGGCGCGGTTCCTGATCGATGGCTTCCCGCGAAAGCTGGACCAGGCTGTTTTCTTCGAGTCGAGTGTTTGTCCCTCGGAGTTGGTTCTGTTTTTGGATTGCCCCGAGGAGGTTATGGAGAAGAGGCTGCTGAAGCGGGGTGAGACTAGTGGGCGGGATGATGATAATGAGGAGTCGATTCGCAAGCGCTTCAGGACTTTTGTTGAGACTTCCATGCCTGTTGTCGAGGACTTTGAGAAGAAGGGGAAGGTTGTTCAGGTTAAGGCTACTGGGACTGTTGAGGAGGTCTATGAGCAGGTTAGGGCTGGTATTGAGGCTCGCGGTCTGCACCCTGTCAAGGCATAGACGTGTGGTTGTTGGAAGTTGCTGCTGTTTATATAGCTTGTTGAGAGTACTTAGAGCATTAGACTAGTCCGTCCTTGTTTCCCTTGTTTCTTTGTGTAGTCTCGAGTAGCCGCTCTTAACTATCAATCAGCTTGCATTCTCATTGAAATGTTTGTTTATGCTGGCCTACTGTTTACAGCGCTAATGAAGGTCTAGAAGATATTTGTTATTCTTGATCGGACATGAGACAGAGTTTGTCCCTCCAGGAAACATAAACACTTGGAAAAAACACAGACATGACTCGTGGGGATCCCAAACTCAACGGGGAGGAGACCAGAATTTCCATCCCTACATACTGGCCAGAACAAAAAAAAAGAAAATAGTAGAAATGCATGAGGAAAAAGAAGAGAGCTCTCCCCTCTATTAGCAGGAAAAAAGAAATTTTTGTGTTCTGAGATTTCCACTCCATCTCGTAAAACACCTATTCCATGCAATTCACACCAGACTTACTCGCCGACAACCTCAACCTCACGAGGTTGCGAGGCCTGCGCGCGTCTCCGGTCTCCAGAGCGTGCCTTGTCGCCGGTCTTGGCATCCTGGTCCGCAACGGCTTGGATGCCCTCACGGAGGAAGCGCTCACGCTCGGAGCGGATAACGGAGAGGACACCCTCGAGAGAGCGGCGCCAGACCATCAAACGGCCCTGAATCTCGGACCACTGCTTCTCGCCAAAGACGCGGTAGGTGGCGCGGTGAACAAGGAACTCGGAGCGCAGCTGCGAGAGCCTGCCCTCGACCAAACTGGCGCGGATGGTGTCAATGACCCACATCTCAACATCGGAGGCGGGAACACGCAGAGCGGAGGCAATGGTATCGTAGGGGAGCGAGCGCGAGGGAGTGGAAGCAGCCAGAGAAGTGAGGGTCAGGAGACGCATCTTGGTCTGCAGGGCCTCGCCGGCCTCGGCGAGCACGCCACCGGAGATGGAAGCGAGAGGGGTGGAGCCCACAAAAGCGTCGTAGGCGTCGAGGGTGTCGGCGGTGAAGATCTCCAGCAGCTCGAAAAGCGAGCTGTCGCTGGACCGCAGCGACTGCACGGCGTCGGAGGCAGTCAGAGGGGTGAAATCAAAGACAGTAGGACGACGCAGAGCCGAAGCGAGAGCGCGGACGGCCAGGTCGCGAGCGGCGGGCTTGGTGGACTCGGCCGCGGGAATGGTCTGGAGGGCCTGGATAACGTGCGACTGAGCCAGCTCGTCATCACCGGCCGCGGTGGCCGCATCGGCAATCGCCAAGTGCAGCTTCCGGGCTTCCTCGTCGTCCAACTCCCACGCAGTCAACCATGTGGGCAGCTGCGTTGCCAGCTGAGGCTTCAATGCCTCAAAGGCGTATCCGGAGCCAGACTGGCGGATCACTGCGACGATGGCCAGAAGAACGTGGTACCGGCTGGAATCGTTCTGCGATAGGGTGTTGAAAATGGTGGTGAGAATGGAGATGGCCAGAGTCGGGCCGAACTGGGGCGAGGTGGTGATGGGCTTAGCGAGGTAGGTGCAAATGCGAGGAAGGAAAACATCCGCGTCGGAAGATTGTTGAATGAGGTGGATGAGCAAGTTATAGGAGGGGGTGATTTCTGCAATTTTCCATCCAGAATTAGTCCTCTGCGTCCACAAAAAAGGCGGCACCCGGAGTCGATATTCCCGAATATCTTTTTTCTCTTTGTCCGCGAATCTCGCCAATTCTTCCACTCACCCTTCTCGGGGGCACTGTTCAGGGCGGTCGCAGCCCCCACGAGCTTCTTCAGAACCTCATCGCGCTGCTTGAGGTCAGGCTCGCCCTCGGATTGTTCCTGCTGGCGGATCGGCTGGAGGAGCGGGGCGATCTCGGACTGGAGGGTCTCCTCCTTGCGGAGGGTGTCGATATACTGGGCGAACTCCTCGGCGAGCTCGGAGAACGAACCCTCAATAAGGAGGGTGTTGGTCGGAGCGGGCATGATGTGTGGTGTGGGAGGAGAAGGGGGAGGAAAGAAAGAGAGGTTCTTTGACGGTGGAGTCTATCGATAAGTTGAGAAATTTCAGTGTGTGCTACAAAAAGTCTTGGCGAAGGGAACACCACTTGCCCGCATCAACGGTTTCCCACGTCTAGACTCGCCATCATCGACCATTTAGACAGCTTTTTGCGACAATTCCCGCTACGAGACACTACAAGACACTACAAAACACGGAAAGACACGAATGGACTGATCAATCAGCTTTTGGTATTACTATTCGGTCGGAATGCCGTTGCCGACGCAAACACTGCATGCTCCGCTATGTGAAAAGGAAAGACAGACGCCACATAAATAAGTGGATAACATCGACGGAAGCTGCAAGGCTTCAAAACAGAGCATCAAACGTTGAGAAACAGGAAAAACGATTCGCGATCGCGCTGAGAAGATGATAGGATAATAGAACGCGAAAGACCCCAACGCAAGGCCGACTGCGGGGTGCCAAATGCTGGTCTACAGGAACATGCGAGCAGCCAGGAACATTGCGCCGGCCATGATACCGGTCGAGTAACCCTCACCAATAGTGATGGCAGCATTCGCGCTGGTGCTCTGTGCAGCCACCGAGGACGAGGTGGTCTGGCTAGACGAGGTGGAAGTGGTCAGGGCCATAGTCCTGGAGGCCGAAGTGGAAGTGGACAGAGAAGGAGAGGCCATGGCAGTCGCGTTCTTGGTTGCACACTGAGCAGCCTGCTTGCAAGCCTTCTGGCCGTCGGCGTCATTGGGGTGAGCGTCGATGCACTGGCCGAAGGTGGCCTGACAGACATAGAAGGGGATGGTCTCGATGTACTGGCTGGAGTCGGGAGTGGTTCCGTCAGCGCACGTGCACTTGAACTGCAGAGTGCTCTGTAATTGGAGGTGTTAGTCGGCTACAACGGCTCACAAAGGGCGTAACACTTACAGGATCACAGGAGTTGGACGAGGTTGAGCCCTGGCACATGTCCGGACAGACGTTGCGCTGGCCCTGGCACCACGAGTTCAACTCATCCGGCTTCACCAGGCCAATGTTGAAGTCCTGAGGGAAGGTGTAGGTGGTCGAGTTGGTGGCACCCAGAGCTGAGGCGGCAAGGGTCGAGAAGAGCACGATGGAGGAATGCATGGTGAGTAAGTTGTGAGGTTGTGAGGTTGTGAGAGGTTGTGGCAGCGAATATTGGTGGATGATGTAGAGAGCTGGAAGAGTTGGAATAACAAAACAATAAAATAACAAAGAGCAGGTTTCCACAAAGCGAGTCCTAAATAGGGAAGGCGCCAAGCACCGACAAGGGTATCGTTGCATACCAGGGAAACAGTACTTTGTACTTGTTTTGCCAATGCAACCTTCGCTATTCGCTTCTAAATGCCCAGTTTGAGGACTCCTCCGTAGTGCTGTTCTTCATATATCAGAGACAACCCTGGAGGTTGCGTATACCATTGTTCTGTCCATCTATATGTCCAATATCCCGTATGGCAGACTCTCCTACTATTGTTTATAGCACATTCATGTTCCCGAATTCCTAGCACTGCACCTCCTTGCGCCTGTCAACCCGATTACATACCCGAGTGAGACCCCGTCTGTGCACCGAATCTGGGAACTTGAGACCTGAGATACATAGCTCATTACTTCTTTTAGGTATCCCAATCTCAATATCTCGTGGAGATCCTCGATGTACTTTTCTCACGTGATGCGACTATCATACCCAATTCGAATAGCCACGATGCATGGCGACCAACCGGGCCATTGAGCGCAAGCGATGTTGGGAGGCTGAGATGGCCGCATACGGGGTGACTACAGCTCGTATCACCGGATCCCAATTTCTCGGATCACCGATGTCTTCCGGCATACAGGCAAGGATGGAGGAGCCGCCGATCTCACGAGCTAGGCTCGGGCCGGCGGTGTATGATAGGGAGAGTTGAATGGCTGCCTGCAGTGCCCGCCGGGTCGGCCCGGGGCTGGGATCGAAGGCGGGCGTGATAACCGTGCCATCGCACCCACCGCCTGTTCGTCTGATATCACATTGCACATCGAGCGGGACACCGGCCATGGACCCCGTTTCATGGGCGGCCACCAACTCCTACCGATGAGGTGAAATGGGAGACTGGCTGCCCAGTTTCCCAGAGGACCTCGTGAAGTACAAAACAAGCTTCCGCTGCATCGGTGATATACAATAGTCCGCTCAGTCTTGCGCAACCGCGGACTCCGACACATACTCGTCGCACATCTGACCCACCCTACACGATCCACATGAGAATGTTCAGCTGAGCCACTTCCTCTCGAGGTCCGGTATACCGAGATCGATGTAGACAACTGAGATACATAAGTTGTCGGGTCCTGATAACGTCCTCGCAGGAAGAACTCTCCTTACTCACACCATCTAGCAACACCACAGATTCAATAATGGCCGAAACGGGCCCCGCCATTGACCACTTCCGCTCCAATCAATGGGCCAACAACCTCCTCTCCTCTGAGGACTACACCCCCGTCCCTACAGACTCACGCCGCTTCAATCCCTCCATCGGTGAAAATGGCTTCTTTGCCAATACCCTGGCCACACCCACTACAATCCCACACGTGCTGACCCTTCAGCGGCGCCATATCGCCTCGCCTCAGTCGGAACCGCCCACTTGGCTCCCCGCAACCAAGCAAGATGCCGCGGCAAGCGCGAAGCCTACACTCAGCGCAACGCCGGCGGATATAATTATGATTTATGATCTCGGTAGCCCGGACCTTTCGGGGCACCGGTCTACCGTGCACGGCGGTGTTGTGGCGGCCCTCATCGACGAGGCAATGTCCCTCGCTGTTGCGGCGCATACCTCAGCGTCAGCGCCGCAGACGTCCCTCTCGGATGATGATCGCCGGGGGAACATGTTTACCATGCAGCTGGATGTGCGGTACCGTAAGCGCGTGAATAACCCGGCTCTGCTGGTCGTCAGGTCGAAGGTTATAGCGCGTGTTGAAAGAAAGTTTTGGGTTAGGGCACAGGCGCTGCAGGAGGATGAGCAGAGCGCTGGTGGGCATCTCGAGTGGGCGAAGAGGAAGGTTGTCAAGGTGGATGCTATGGCATTTTGGCTTGTTATGCCTGATCAGAAGCTGTGAAGATGGGAATTGGAGATGCGTTGAAGGGGACTGCACGTACACATACACATAGACATAGAGGAGCTCGCTTTATACAAATCCCTGATGAGCCAAATTACCATTATATAAACTGTCTCATATGTGCAGATCTAGAAATTGATCTATAGCTAACTCAATACGTGCACCTAATCACCATCCCCAACCTTCCTGGGTTAAATCTACAACTTCTCCATCTTCCTCGTCCCAACATTCCTCGCCGCACTAACAACTAACCCAACCTGCGTACTAAGCGCAACAACTTCCCCATCCTGATCAAGAATCGTCACATCCAAATCCGTCCTCCCATCCCGAACAACCTTCGTCACAATCCGACTATACAACCACTCCACCCCCTCCCTCGGCAAATGCTTCTTCATATCAATATTCAGCGTCACTGTCGGATACCAGAACTTGGCCTTGTTCTCCGACACCTCCTTGCCCTCCGCCTTGGCCACCGTAGTCGCCGACACGGTATCAAACCCATCCAGTGCCATGGGAAACATATCCGCCAGGTAAACCACCGCCGCCTCCGTCCATCTCGCATTTACATCTCCATTAGGCCTAAACCGCGCCCACTGGTCAATCGCCATTGATCCAGTCCGCTGTTGCTGCGCCTCGCCCATCCCAGGCCCGTACAGCTCCAATTGCGCCGCTGCGCGTCGAAACTCAGCAAATGGTGGGTCCAGTTTCGTCCAGGCGCCATCGCGACCTGTGTGTGACAACGCGCTGAAATCGATTTTGCCGTCGGCCTTGGAACCTGGCGGTGGTGCTGGGTGAAGGGTGAACCCTGTTGGTGCGCTGATGCCTACTTCGGCGGTTGGGGGGCTAACGGTTATGTAGCCGGCGACTTTGACTTCGAGATTGTTGTGCTTTTCGGAGGGTTGGAGGAGCTTGATATGGATTGTGCTTGTGCGGAGGCCGAGCTTGACATCTTCTACTTCTAGTGTTGCGGGGCCGGCGGCTGTGCGCCGGAGGAAGGAGAGTTGGATTGAGATTGGCGAGGCGGGTGTGTCGTATTGCTTTGGGTGGGCGTATGCGAAGTGCGTTAGGGCGAGTTTGTAGAGGACTGCTGTTGTGTAGCCGCCGTGAGGGACTGAGGAGTGTGTTAGTCTTTATATGGTTTGGAAGGTGGTTATAGGATAAGTACCGGTTCCAATGCACCATTCGGGGCGCAAATGTGCGCTATACTTGTTGTTGCCTTGGGGGGTAACCCGGATGGCATCCTCGAAGGATTGGTTAAGGGCTGTCATCGTGAATATGTGTGTAAGAAGGACAATCAGGAAAGTAGTTGGAGGTTCATATACTGGGGCGGGGAGCCCCAGTAGCTCCGTCGGCGAACCTCGGCTCGACGGCCCGTCGAACAACCGCGATGAGTAATCTTATAAGTTTGAGGGCAACTACTTTAGTTATTGTGCAGAAGCAGAGAATAATGTACGTGTACGTACGCACTTCTTCTCTATGCCCTTGATATTTGCGGTCGTGCTGCCTGCTATTGCTCCTTCGGCCCTATAATGTAATGTGCTAGTCGTCAATTTGGGCAGTGAACCACGCTCGTTTTGAGAACCTTAGAACTTCAATCCTCTTAATATCACTCACTACCTACTGTAGAATGTAATAATTTGGAAGTGGTACGGAGTAGTGTATCTCAAATTCAATGTATGCAGTTCAATGACCCGGCATCTACTGGATAGTACAAAACAGACGAAAGATGTATCGCTCCATAGAACATCAATCGTCTTAATGTCAGTCATAACTGATCGTGTATTCGCGTCTCGGACAATGCTTCATAGCTAGGTATAACTGTTAGTCAGCGATTAGCGAATTGGCGGGGTAGTCCCTTCAGACGGGGCAGCCAGCTGCTGCAAGCAGGACAAAACACCTGTAGACAGTTAGAAAGGATCACATACAATCAACGAGGTAACTTACCAGTCACCCCCTGTGTCAATGTAGCCTTAGCCTCCGTGCTACGCGATCCCAGAGTAACTGTCATCGCGTAGTCGATTCCCTTGGCTTGCTGCAGCTTGTTCGCCCAACGGAACACAGGCTCGTCTTCACGGTTGTCGCCAATCACTAGCAAAAAGTCCGGCTTGGCGGGTTCCTTTCCATTATCTGGCTTGTCTAAGCACCATCGCCAGACCAGCTCTGCTGCAGATGCCTTGTTGGTATTGGCTGTCTCAACGATCAGGGCGCCCTCAACGGGAATGGCATGAACGCCCTGGTTGGCGCAGGAGTCATTGATGTGATCTGCACATTCGGCTGCAAGTCGTCCGGCGCTAGATAGGTCCTCGGCTGATCCATAGCGGAAAACAAGCGAGCAGTGACGCTCTTCGATCCAACTGCCCTCACATCGGTCCTTGAAGTAGGACAGGATGGAAGAAACGGATGCCTTCCAATTTTTGACGTGCGCTTTGTCTGCGAGGTGAGTCCATGTGTCTGATTGGGGTTCGCGAACGAAACATCCATTCTCGGCGATGAGGCCTAGATTGTTGACTTGGCGAAATAGCCGCTCCATCTCCTCTGGCATGCGCGAGCTCATCACATAGACAATGTTGTTGGGGTCGTCGGTCAGTTCGGTGAGCGTCGTGATCGCACGTTGCGGGGTGGTAAGAATGATACTGCGCGGGGATCCCCACGAAGCAAGTGTGCCCTCGTAGTCGACTATCATGAGTCGGCGCTTCGATTGCCGATACTGTTCGATAAGCCGAGGCACAGAAAGTCGTGGTACAGCCATGATCTCTCGCGATGACTGCTCATTCCACACGCGAGTCAGGGTCTCGTTGAAGGATTTGACCCAGTTGCCAGTCGAGTTGAGGAGGACTGCGGCACGCATCGCCTCCCAAACCTCCTTTCGTTTCTCCTCATCTCGAGTCAGAGCCGTGAGGATCGCTTTAGCGCACTGGCGATAATCCCAGGGATTCACGAGGAGGGCATGCTCGCCAAAGACAGACGCACTACCAGTGAACTCGCTCAATATGAGGGAGCCGTATTTCTTGTCCCCGTAGCTACCATCCTGGCAGTACACAAACTCATGGCTGGTCAAGTTCATGCCTTCACGAAGACTGGTGATCATCAAAGCATCTGCCACGGTGATGAGGGCGAGATATTGCGGGAATGCCAGATCCTGCTTGAGGAAAACTAGAGGCTGGTGAGCGAGTGTTGAATGGGTCGAGTTGATGCGCATAGCAATGTCGGAGATGGTTGCCTCCAGCTCGGGCTGCTCTGTAGTGCTAGTTGCGACCTGGATCAACACCACCTTGTCGGCCCAATCGGGGTACGTGTTGAGGAATAGTTCATAACTCAAGAGCTTTTGGCGGATGCCCCTCACCGAGTCGATTTTATCGCGCGAGACAATCAATCGCTTGCCCTGATACCGCTCGGAGATGGTATCGATCCATCGTTCCACATCTGCAGCCTTCCGGCGCTTGTCCCAGGATGTCGGGTCGATGCCGATGGGGAATGTTCCCACATTGATAAAGCGGTCCTCCATCTGTATTCCTTCAGGAGTAGCTTCCACACAGAGAATGCGACTGCAAGTTTGTAGGAAGTGTCGACAGTACTCGTTGGTCTGGAAACCAATCAGGTTGGCTCCAAGCATACCCTCCAGAAGCTCCTTGCGCGGAGCCAGGCACTTGAACACCTCCGAAGAGGGGAAAGCAATATGTAGAAAGAAGCCAATCTGCGCATCCGGTATCATCTTACGGAGCATGGCGGGGACCAGCAATAGATGATAATCCTGGACCCAAATCGAATCGCCTCGCTTCCAATTCTTAGCTATGCGTTCTGCAAAGGCTTGGTTGAGCTTCACGTAGTAGATCCACGAGTGATCTTCGTATGCCTTGCTCTTGGGGTTATCTGGAATCTGGTAGTGGAAAACGGGCCAGAGGATGGTCTTGCAGAAGTGGGTATAGTGACCATCGAAGTCACCATCGTTGACAAACACCGTCAGCGAGGCATACTCGTCTTCCAGTCGCTCCGCAATTTCAATGCGTGTGTGCTCAGCCAGCGCATCGGTAGGCATACCCATTGTTCCCACCCACATCATATCTCCCAGGTATCCAGCATCCTTGGCCGAGCGGACGGCATTTCGTAAGCCGCCGTTGCCTTGCTCTGCGGTCTCGATACTCCATTCAGCTCGGGAGAATGACACTTTGCGAGTGATCCCATCGGGTTTTTTAATGCCTATGTATGGCGCAATTATCTCTTTGTCGGGCGTCTTTGCTGGCGTCGGGTCCTTGGACGGGACGACAGGGTCTTCATGCTTAAGAATGGAAGGCGACATTGACACAGTCGTTTGTGGTTTGGGCTGATTAAAGGAGGTGGTCGCGCCCCACGCCGGAGAGTGGGCTTCACTCTCTGTGAGTAGCTGGTTCCCCGCGATTCCCGTTGGTGGAAACGGGTATCCTGATTGTTCCCACTCGGCTTGACCCACGTTCCCCGAGAAAATGCGCTCATGATCTGTAGTTGCACCGGGGGTAAGGGTTGGTTGGATTTGAGGGTTGTTCTTCTCGAACAGACTGGCTGCTGCAGTAGCAGTAGGCACTGAGGGCACCTCGGGTACCGCAGTGCCCTTCTGAGTGGTATCTTGGCTCGCCTGGTTGTGTTCTTTTCCAACATGGAAATTGACCGTGTGGGGAAGAAAGCTGTCAATTTCATTAGCTATCCGGATGGTGCTGGAGCTCTCATAATACTCACAGAGACGCGATGAAGATAGTCATGATGCAAGGCCGCCAAATGAGGGGCAGTGCAAGAATTGAGGGCGAAATGGGCAACGAGAGAGTACCCCAGGGTTGAAATAGAAAGACAAATGGATGGCTAAATGGCTAACGACTGGCAGGACTGAGGTAGAAAATAAAACTCGTAGAAAATAAAACTCTTTGCGGTCAGGCAAAAAAAAAAAAAAAAAAGGCGATGAAGAAGATCAGTTTCTCATGTCTACGTCATGTGAAGTGCCGATCAGCTGCCCAAAATGAGTGGGGGAACCAAAGGTTGATATTCGATGGATTTCGACGTGGTACGGGAAACTTCCCTGCTTAGAAGCATTACGGTCCTTGTTTTCTGCAAAATATCCTTGTCAGAGACCGGGCCAAGGCCAAGGCATTGAAGACGTGACGGTATTGAGTCGTCAGCCCTCGTACATAGTCCCGCCGGCTCCGTGCTGGCTTGTTGCTGGCGATGATGTTTCCATACAGTAATAACAATACAATCTACGCAGATTTCATTACGATTGGCGGGATCTGATATGTCTCAAGTCACATGATTGATTTAGATGAGGTAGATACCATTCGCCTCACTTTGAGCAACTACAGTCAGACCCGGTTAAAGGAACCACCTTAAGGCGAAAACCTGGATAATCCGGAAATATTTCTCTGAACCGAAATATCTGATGATACATTCCCATAGTTAAGAGAGCCCAAGACCCACTTTAACCTCGAAACTCCTTAAGCGATAAAGCGAAAGGTTTTGGTGTCAAGAATTGTTAGTAAGCCATAGTTAAGGACCTTGCTAAGCCGAAAAAGGGAGGCGGTCGAGATATTCGTGGATTAAGCAAAGTGCGTTCGTGGATCTATCATCGCCCGAAGTAGGTCTCATTGGTAGAGCTATTGGGGCTAAACCTAATTAGAATGGGAACATATTATTAGTCAGCGTGCCAAGAATTTGTCTAAAGCCAACATTGATTCGCTTTAACCCTGCTTCCTCTCACCGTGAGATATGAACCCGGCATGACCTTGCGTCTCACTTCAGCCCCATTTGCCGGTGTCAAGAAACGAAAATCGTCCGCTCCTCGGCCCCGAGCCTCGCCCTTCGCCGGTCATGCCCGCCGCAAACCCAGCTCGGCCGCATCCAGCGCCGTGAAGGCCGCTGAGCTGGAGTCGGATGATCCTCTCCCTGATCTAGGCGGGTCACATTATATCTCAGAGACTGCGCCTGTCCAAAATGTGGTACAGGCGATTCAGTATATTCGAACCAAAATGTTCGACGAGCTTCCGGCGAGGGCAGGAATGAACAGCACCCGCATCGCCGAGGTTTTAAACCTGCGCCGCTCGCTACCCCCGCTCGCTTCCGTCGCACATGTGCATATGCTTCTAGATGCGCCAACACAAGTGGAACGGGAGATTGTCGAGCTGGTTCGGACAGGTCAGGTCCGACGCTTAATTATACCGGGGCGCGGCAATGATGCAGCCGGGCTGGGTGACTGTCTCGTCCTGGCTGAGGAGTGGGAGGGCCTTGTCCGGGGAAGTCCATCTCTGGATGCTGCCGTAAAGGGTGAGTTTGTCAAGCCAGGCAATATGAGGATTGATAACTGACACGGCGCAGCGAAATTCCTAGATATACTCAACCGCATCGGAACCTCCTCTGCCATTTCGCAGAGTATCTTTACGCCCGATGAGTATAGAGCGTTGATCCGCTCTGGTTTCCTCGTTTCTTCCTCGACTTTCACACAGGGTTCCCTGAGCATCGCATCTCTTCCCAAGCTGCCCAATGCGACCACAGCGCCAGCCAGTCGGAGCGAGTCGGCCTCTTCTGACACCGATCGAGGCGTACAAACCGATGCGCAGGCTCGTGCCGCGACTCTCTTCTTGTCCCTTCCGAACACGGGGACGTACCTACGGCTGCTCGGTTCGGGCCGCGCCCATTTACTTTCCCTCCTTCAGCGGTCTCACAGCGGCGAGGCTCCGCTCAGTCTGTTGAAAGATCGGTGGGATGGAGCAGTAGAGACCGAAAAGAGCTTCCACTTAGCGAAAAGGGCCCGCGGTGAGTTTGCGGGCATTCTGCCAGGCAAAACCAAGAAGTGGAAGGATTTATTTGGAATGTCATTTCGCTGGGTTCTTGAGGAGGCACTGGGTGCCGGCCTCGTAGAAATCTTCGAAACTGGCAGCGTGGGGCCGGGTATTCGGTGTATTTAAGGTTGGTATTTGTTACCAGAGCGTCCTCTCGAGTATCGGTAGAGGGTTGTTCATGGCAACAATACCCTAGGGAGGGCTAAAGGGTGAAGCCACGTTTAGTAGCGAAACGCAAAAGTCGAGCGGCGTTAATTGTATACTTTACTGAGTGGTTAGACTCCAATATCGCGCTATCATGGAGAGACCGGGATTTGGTGACAGCAGTGCGGTAACCACGATTAATGATAAGATGGTTTGAGCATTTTTACAATAAACAATATCAATATCAACCCGATTTTAAGCTTTCAATTGAAGATTTAATCGGCACCAATATGGGACCTTGACGTAGCGTAACTTGATCGAGGGCTACACTCCGATCCCTCGGTCCCGGAGCTTCTCCAGAGCTTCTGCACTTTGGACTTCTGCACTTTGGACTTCTGCACTTCACTCCCCACGAAATGCCCCTCGTCCAACTGCAGCCTCATAAATTCACTGTAATTCCATCACACCCTTCTCTCCCGCCAGACACATCCCGTCCAGGACCGAAACAATTCGTGGGTACCGCCCTCCGCGAAGCTGTGGAGCTTCTCCATTCCATCCCCTCCACCTTCACAACAGACCCCAAACCCCGCGCTTCGCCACCATCGCAAGCTAAGGTCAACCTTCTACGCGGATGGCGCAACTCGGAAAAAGAGAAGCCCGAGTTCTGGGTGACTCGTCAAAGCGAACATATCGACGCCAGAACCAAGGGAACTGCGTCGTGGAGTGAATTTGAAGTTGGACTCAGGACCGATCATGCCGAGCATGAGATGGAATATACCCCCAGTGTCAGCGGAGTTGAACGATTGCTTGAATGGTCAGGGCAGGATATAGGAGAAGTGGAAGTGGACGGCGTCACCTACAAAGATGTAATTTTCGAGAGTACGTGCCGTTTCCTCGAAAGCTCCATAAAGACGTTTCCTAACATTTGCCCAGTCAATCTGATAACGCACTCCTTCCATCCATCAGCCCTGATCTCCCCCCGCAGCTTTATCTCCCTGACTATCTCCGCCGCATACAATCCTCCTATCCAATCGCAACATCAAGCCCCAACAAAAGGCTTCATCACTGTTCAGATACCACTCCATCCCGATCCCTCTTCTACCCCACCCGAGTTACATCAGAAAGTCATCTCGTCGGCACCACGACGAACCATTTTCGCCAACTATGCAAGCGTGGAGCGCGTTTCGCTTCTGCCCTCTGAACCCCGATCCATCGAATGGACAATGGCAACGACGTCTGATGCAGGCGGGTCGATTCCACAGTGGGTCCAACGCAATTGGACCCTAGGCGGGGTGCCGCGTGCTGTGGTGGCTGATGTCGGATTGTTCATAGGATGGATCATGCGTCGTCGGGGATCTTCTTAATCTGACTAGGATAGTCAGAAAGTCTATAGCCTCATTTACTACCTACTCGGTGTTGGGTATTATATATACACATCTGCTACAGGTTCAAAATACATGGTACTTTGGATTCAACGGTGCAGCTATATAATAGAAACAATACACTTTAGAGAATCTGCTTCAGAACTGCAGCACCCTGCAGCGCAGCCGAAAGGCCCACCGCGACCGCGTTGTCCTTGATACTGTGTTTGGCATACCAGGCTGAGCTGGTCCACAGAAGGACGTTGACGATACCCGCCATGGCCTTGTTCAGCGGGTCGCGCAGCGCGGAGGGATCGCGCGACCACTGGTAGTGGAGAATCCCTGTGGGGAGTTAGCGAAATACTGGGAGTACAAGTAACCAAGCGGCTAGATGCAGTGCTAGATCCACACGGGGGGACTAGAAACGTACCCGTCAACAGGAGGAAAGCACTACCCTGATACCAGCCCACAGTCCCACAAGCCCAAGACTTTGAGCCCTTGGTGGCAGTGAAGACCTTTTCAGCCGTCCATTCCTTACCACCAATCTGTAGCAATTATCAGCCCAGCTACACCGGGACAATATTCCCAGGTCCGTGGGAAACGGGGTCACATACCGTGTGTCCGATAGAGAGGAGCACAAAGGAGAGGGCGGATGCTCGCAGCGAAAGAGACATTGTGAGCTCGATGTGACTGGCTATAGGGGTTACAGCGTGTCTATCTTGAAGATAAGTAGAGTTCGAGTGGTATGGTAAGAGGTGGCACGGTGCATAAAAAGCTGCAGAAGCCTCGGTCCGATTGTTCTTAGGCGGAGTGGAGTCCCGAGGTTGTTTTTTGGGGTACACAATGTTACCGCGGTCCGGAGTTTAGTAGTTCCGGAGAGGAGGATCAGTCCTTCCTCTCTAGCTTTTAGTTCTTCTTATTATCATGAATCCTATTATCTTTGGCCTTAGGCTATGCTTCGTTCTTCCTGCGTAACACACAAGGTCAGGATTGCATGACTCCGTGTATGTATATGGATTTCATTAAAGTGTCAAATTTACTCCGTAGATATATATAGCCTTGCTGTTTGCTGCCTTGAGTTAGGGAATAACTAGAATCCCACCCCCTACTAAAATCGGCCTAGTGTATCCGAATTAATCCCATTAATTTGATTTTTCTTACCGCCTTCCATACCGCCCCTACTATCCATCTCCATATCTCTATGTTTTTCTCTTCCATATACCCCATTACCCATTACAACCCATTGAATATGGCATCGCTGAACCTGGGATTTCTATTCCCACCTACTACTATTGATGGTATCGATGATAGGGCTAGTGGATGGATGACGGTCCTGCGGAGTAGTTAGCAGTGTCATGGGAATCAGGATTGAGGCATAATCAATGGAGATATATAGAGATGTATGGAGATGGCTTAATTGCATGAAAAACGAGTGATTTAATGGGGTTGAAAGCTGCAGTTTTACTATGGGAATCAGAATGCGAAAACTCTGCATGTAAGAAAATAGACACCTTAAAAATCAGGGTCGATCAATGCGGCAGAAAAATTGATAGGGGATAATTCGGCTATACTAGGCCACTTTTAGTATGGGGGGGGGGGTGATTCTAGTTATTCCCTTGAGTTATTCCCTTGAGTTATTCCTTATCTGAGTAAAATGCATAATTTAGCTAGATCATGGCTTCTAGTGCGTTGCTGCCATTTGGTGGGAATATTCAGATTTCTTTAGACAACGATAGATTTCTTTAGACAACGATAGATTTCTTTACAGACAACGATAGTTAACGAAATGGCTCAGTAACGAGTGTATCTTGCTTGATCTGAGAATGAGAGCGAAACAAAAACTAAAAAATTAGAAAAAAAAAGATGAAACGTCAGCGACATGATTCGAACATGTGCGGGCGAACCCAATGCATATCCAGACTGTGGTCAGTCCAGTAGAATACTCCACTTCTTCTAGTGCATCGCCTTAACCGCTCGGCCACACTGACAGTCAATAAAATATAATTGCTTATTTTGATTTGTGGAAGGATACGAGATAGTCTGTTTTGCACAATGTCATTTTCGTGAAAATCCAAGATATACGCGTTTATTTGGTTTAAAGTACCCCCTATAGATTACATAAGTCACTACCGTAGTTATTTTCTGCCAGTATAAGCCGTACTTGTCGTACGTCGACGTAGGTATTGGGCCTATGCTACGAGTATCTTAATCATTATACATTTGGCACTTAGGCTCTCTTTTTTAATTACGGAATAACTAAACATCTAAGTCAGTGTGGCCGAGTGGTTAAGGCGATGCACTAGAAGAAGTGGAGTATTCTACTGGACTGACCACAGTCTGGATATGCATTGGGTTCGCCCGCACATGTTCGAATCATGTCGCTGACGTTTCGTTCTTTTTTTTTTTTTTTAATTTTTTAGTTTTTTAGTTTTTGTTTTTCAGACGCATCTCAGTGATACTTCGCTGCTTACTGGGCTACTCAGGTTCCAGTTACCTATGACTAGGGGCTATTTTGCTCGATCCAAGCTAACTCGTCAAGACTGATTGATTATTGTAATAGGCTAAAGCCCGTCCTTCCTACTAAGCTGCAAACCTAGTAAATTACCAAAAGCAACTAACCTACCTACGAATACATAGATGGTCCATGAATAATACCCAAATAAGTGCGTAGGCAAATTGAATAAGGAAGCATTCAATTTGAATTGACTTCGGCGGAATAGGCCTTCGACAGCAAAGAGCTGTTCCCCTCTAACCTCTCCGTGCCCGGCGGAGTGAATCAGAATGATGGATTTGCCGGGTGCATTTGAGTCGGAAAATGGACCGAGTTTTATCAATCATTAAGTGTCTAGCCGGGGTCTGATCCTATTCGGCCAAGATCTCAACTTCAGCTTGGTCGAGATTTAGTGTGCCTAGAATCGCCTGCAAATTATCGGTGTCTGCAGAGGCATTTGTGGGGTCTCGCTCCTATCGAACACTAGCGCGAAAGAGTTGTTGTAAATTCGGCCGCGATTATTCATAGCGCGAGTAATCGCGTCCTCAAACTGTCCGCGAGTTATTGCACCTTTTGGTCGAGGGGACTAACCTCCGAAGGCATATGCTTGGTTTGACCTCTTCCAACTCATCAATAGCAGTTACTATAATGAGGTGAATAGAACCTAAGTATTAATATACTAGGAAGTCTGCTAATAAACCTACTATACGTATTACTTTTACTTATCTTTTACCTATAATTCAATTAACACTCACTTAATATTCTTACTTGTCTTTTACATATTATTCAATTAACACTCAGTTACTGCTCGCTATTGATCGTAGTTACCATATAAAGTAAATAGAATCCAAGTGTTCATACTATTAAGTAAGAGAAGTTATATAGCTAGGTAGATTAGAAGGTTATAAGTAGAAGTTGTGTACGTTATTACATGTATATGCTCTTGCTTTAAAAGGTCGACGCCCTTCCCCCGAACTTCCCTCGCTTCACCTACCACCACTACATGCTTCTTTGCAGCAATCTACACTGCAAAGTCGCGCACTCAGATAAGAATCCGATCACCCGCCACGGTCTACCTGAACGGCCTGAGGAGATTCGGGGTCAGTGGATATGCAGGTTATGCTATCAGTTCTGCCGCTGCGTAAGACATCCCAATAACCTCCGAGACGCCAAGGCACACCCACCGACTCAAAACCTATGTGCTTATTCGGGGTATAAGAATTCCGGTCACAAGGGACGGTTTGTGACTTGCAAGCCAGATGGATGCTACGGGCAAGAAAATCTATAAGCCCTATTACGAGCGGTTCAGCAGACGTGCCAAAGCTCTTATGCCCAAGGATCCGAACCTTCCAGGGCCAAAGGCGAAGAAATGAGAAACTTATCTCTTTTATTCGCCTCTCCCACGCCGCCTTCATATCCGGCGTGCTTATATCGGTGGCCATCTTTAAGGTGTGATATTCCCCTTTTGAACTGCAAAACTGACACTGTGAATATTGTGGGAAATACCTACATTTTTAAATTATTATTACCCGTGTAATCAACAGGCCTTCGGGTCTGTTGATTAACACGTACGGCAGCAACTTGCTTGGGCATCTTCATGGCGCTGTTGACCACGTACGTGGGGGACATGTGTCTCAACGGGGCGACATAGCGCCTGCCCCGTCTAAGCCGCGAGGATCCAAGCAGCAATGCTGCTGATGGGCTCGCCGTAAGTACTTACGACTAACCTACCAAAGGATGATAGGCTAACTTATGTGTATATAGGCTGGTGAGTTGGGTGCAACGCTGATGGCCGTGGGAGCGGCCCGACCCGATATAATGGGAAGACATACTGTCGCTCCCTGGGCCAGAGGCCGCCGCCAGCCGGTGAGCCTATCAAGCAAGATGGCCAAGAGGAGGTTAATAAAGGGGAGAAGAAGTAAGCTATCCCTTTGATATATCCTGACTCCGTTTCAGTTGCACTCTCCTATGCCTTTGTATCCGTCTCAAGCTAAGTTTTGTGAACTCGTACTGACTGGAGTGTTCTGATAGGGATGAAGATGAAGACGTGAAGGACTAAAGATGTATTTCTATCTGCTGTTTCTGTCTTTTTTTATTTTTTTAGTCCATGACATGACGACAATTTTCAAATCTTTCCATGGGCGCCTTCTGATCGAATCGAATATCTCATCCGTTCTTTATATGTATGTACATCCGTGCATAATGTCGCGAGTAAGTTAGTACTGATCAGGAAAGATCATTTTCATCTCTTTGTTTTGCGAACTTTAATGATGCTGACTTGACATTGAAATCATTAGATCGAAGAATTCCAGGGATAAACAAGTACAATACATCTGCACCAAAAGCTAGATATCGCCTAAAGGAGGCATACTGTCATCATCTTCATCCTTATACGGCCAATTACGCCAAGCTATCTCCCTCTGATCCACCTCTGCTTGCCGAACCATTTCCATACGAAACTGTCGATTGCCCTCCACTGCCCTCTCAAAGTTATCTGGCTCGGTCCCGCCTTCCAGATCAATACCGAGGTATTCTCTAACGCGGGAAAGTAGCTGTTCGGACTCGTTCCATTCCTGCGATTCGGCCATGGCAGCCTCTCGTTCTTCATCGCTAAACACAACAGGGCAAGTTGCCGAGAAGATGCCGCTCCATACCGATGGAGTCGTGATGCCTACTAATGCAGCACGTAGGGTGATTAGGTCTGCATCCCAGGGATACCCTGTCTGGCGAAGGAGATACTGCCGTATTCCGAGATGAGGAAGTCTCAACAAATCCATGTGTTTGTCATTGTGTATACCTGTCGCGGCTGTGTAGTAGAGGTTGGCCTCTTCTAAGCGAAAGACGGCTTTGGCTTGTCTCTGTTGGTCGATATCTATCTCCTCGAAATCATCGGGGAGAGACGGAATCTGTAGACTTTGAGGCCGGGAGGAGTTATGCTCACAAAATGCGGAATAACCTGCCTGCATGAAGCGAGGGAATATCACGGCATCCTGCCAATCAATGATACTAATAATTTTGGTTGATCTAGGTGCCAATAAAATGTTGCTTAGACTCAAATCAGGGTGTCTCAGTGTCGGAGCGCTGTAAGAACCCGGCGGGGTTAAGTAAGGTGCCAATTGTAGGAACATCGAAAGCAGTGAGGTATGTTCAGAGGGATAAATGTTATAGTCAGTTGGTAGAAGGAATGTCCGGCGAGGCTGAGCTTTGGCATGATGATGAATGACAGCCATCTCTCGGCGAGCCGCGGACGTAACACAGTCCACGGATGAGAGCCCTATGCCAATGATTAGTTCTGGTCATGTTGGGTCCTTTTCCGGCAAGCAGGAACGAAGAAGGAAGGGGGAACCTACAGGGCCCACGGTCGATTTCTGTTTTGCTCCGTTCGTCATGCCAAAACTGCCGGGCAGAAACAGGGCCGATACAGAAATCTTCCACGATTGGTATGCGGGCTTCCCCGTCAAGGTCCTTCTTGTGATACAAGCTTCCATACGCAGGAAAATGGAAGTCAAAAATCTTCCTCTCTATATCTATGATTTGGGTCATGATGTCTTTGATCTCGTCGGTAGTAAGAGATAACCATCGCGAGAAAAGACTCTCCCCTTTCACCCGCTCCATCAGAATATACTCTGCTCCGACGGGATTGTCCGATGTTGTGGAATATGCCAAGACCTCTGGTACCGGCAGTTTGAGGACAGCTCGCAAAAAATCCATTGTAGCCACCTCACTGGCGGTTGTGTAATGAGGGGGCCCGGCAATGGGAGTAGGAATTCGCGCGATCACTTCACGGCCATTCTTTGCTCGCAGAAGAAACACTTTATTGAACCCACCCTCTGCAAGCTTAGCAATATCAGGGCAATAGTCTTGTTGTACTGCTTCACCGGCGATCCGCTGAAGCTCTGTTGGTCGGAACTTGACGTATCGTTCATTTAAACGGTCGATCTCGTTGAGTCTGCTGACATTCAGTAATCGTAATCAAAGCCATGATAGGCTCCACTTACATCCATCGTCGCGATGTATTTTGAAAGAATTCCTCGCGGAGTGTTGGTGGACTGGTAGATAAGGGATGGCGGGAGGATATGACAGGCCAGGCCCACGGTTTGTGGAACCAGGGAACTGGTGATATGTTTCTACCAATGGCGGGTCTCTGAAGGAACCTGACCATTATTCAAATGATAGCAGGTTCACTCTAGCTTAATGAGGGAGTAGACATGTAATCTATGGTACAGAAGTATGGTAATTCATGAAAGAGGCAGGTTACATACCTAATTTTGCATGTTTTGATTTTGCCTAAACATCAGACACGTGACTCGTAGGACAAAGAAACAAGTCCACACGTACTCTCAGGGCTAAAGAAAACAAAGGTTATTGATTCCAAATCTCAGAAATGATGCAAGCATAGGGTATATATTATCACTACCTAGTCGGAAATAACTCAACAGAAAATAAGAGAACTCCCAATGTCGTTCCATGCATCATGCGTTGGAATGCTCTCCAAACCGTAGAATATAAGAAATAGGGAAAAAAAAAAAAAAAAAAAAAAAAAAAAAAAAAAAAAAAAAAAAAAAAAAAAAAAAAAAAAC